>Ga0193706_1000002_pt1 | contig 1106529 bp, 927 predicted proteins | sample U3c1metaG_FD_160130 | JGI IMG/M metagenome (GOLD analysis project Ga0193706, IMG submission 160130) | Soil microbial communities from a riparian zone of the East river system, Colorado, United States - U3c1 | ecosystem: Environmental > Terrestrial > Soil > Riparian zone | place: USA: East...
GATCAAAGAAGGACGGGGCTCTCCGCATGGAGGCGTGTTCCTCGACATCGCGTGGATCAAAGAGAAGATCCCGAATGCCGCCGAGCACATCAAGCGAAAGCTCCCCAGTATGTATCACCAGTTCAAAGAGCTGGCCGGTGTCGACATCACCGCGGAGCCGATGGAAGTCGGCCCGACGACACACTACATCATGGGCGGTGTGAAAGTGGACGCGGACTCGCAGATGACCACCACACCAGGCTTGTTTGCGGCGGGTGAATGTGCAGCCGGCCTTCACGGCGCCAATCGCCTGGGTGGGAATTCATTGTCGGACCTGTTGGTATTCGGCAGGCGCGCCGGTGATCATGCTGCAGCGTACGCGAAATCGAACGCTGCTCCGGATGTCGACCCCCGGCAAATGGAAGAGATCCGGTCGTGGGCCCTCTCTCCTTTCGAAAGGCCGTCGGGAGACGACAGTGTGAATCCATTCAAGATACAATACGACCTGCAGGACATGATGCAGGAACTGGTTGGTATTGCCCGCGTCGGAAACGAGCTACAAGAGGCGCTGGGTCATATTGCCAAACTGCAGGAACGTGCCGTGCGCGTGGCTTGTGGCGGAGGCCGCGGTTACAACCCGGGATGGCATACGTCTATCGAGCTCCGGCACATGCTTACCGTGGCGGAAGCTATCGCACGCTCTGCGGCGCTCCGAAGGGAAAGTCGCGGAGGACATTTCCGTGAAGATTTCCCGGAGAAGTCGGAAGAGCTCGGCAAGATCAATTTCAGTATCAAGAAAGACGGCGAACAGATGGTAACGAATAGTGTGGAGAAGACGAAGATGAGGGACGATTTGAAACAGATAATTGAGGAAATGAAATAACACGGGAACTGAATATCGAACACCGAACACTGAACACCGAATATCGAAGTTTATGGCACAAGTCAAATTCAATGTATGGCGCGGCGACATAACCGGCGGTGATCTGAAAGAATATACGACCGAGATCACCGAAGGAATGGTGGTGCTCGATGCCGTTCACCAAATACAAGCCGAACAGGCAAACGATCTTGCAGTGCGGTGGAATTGTAAGGCAGGCAAATGCGGATCGTGTTCGGCGGAGATCAACGGCCACCCCCGTCTGATGTGCATGACGCGCATGGCCGACATGCCAGCTGACAAACCCGTGAGCATCCGGCCCATGAAAGCATTCCCGGTCATCCGCGACCTGGTGACCGACGTGTCGGTAAACTACAGGGTGAAGAAACGCATCAAGAAGTTCAAGCCCCGCAAGCCCGACGCTGCGGACGGCACCTGGCGCATGGCACAAGTCGACATCGATCGTGTGCAGGAATTCCGTAAATGTATCGAATGTTTTCTTTGCCAGGATGTCTGTCACGTGCTGAGAGAACACAACCTCCACGAAGAGTTCGCGGGACCGAGACACATGGTGTATACCGCCGCTCTCGAAATGCACCCGCTCGATACGGAAGACCGTCGCGAGGAGCTTAAGGAAACATCGGGGATTGGATTTTGTAACATCACCAAGTGTTGTACCAATGTTTGTCCCGAACATATTACGATCACTGATAATGCCATCATACCCTTAAAAGAGCGTGTAGCCGACAGGTACTATGATCCGGTGATGGCTTTCTTCAGACTATTCAGGAAAAAATAAATTAAAAAATCATGAATCCGACACCAGCAATCGAACGGACCGAATTCACGCTGAAGCCTATATCGAAAGACGGTGTGGCTTCGGCAATCGACAAGGCGGAACAATACAGGCTCCTCAACCAGCCGCGCTTCGCAGAGAGCATTTGCCTCGACGTGTTGCTGGTCGACAGTGGTAATCAAAGGGCGATGGTCATCATGCTGCTCGCGCTTACCGACCAGTTTGGACAGTCGTCTTCAACTGCTGCCCGTAAAGCACAGGACATCGCAAATGGACTGAAAGACGACTATTCGAAACTCTACTATACAGGTATCGTCCGGGAGCGGCAAGGCAGTGCAGCCCTGAGCTCGGGTAATCCGGGTTCCGGATTCGATGCCTACGAATGGTATCTCGAGGCCATGGAGTTTTACGAAAAGGCCGACGCTGCAAACAACGATTCTAAAAATGAAGATCCTCTGCTGCGCTGGAATACATGCGCGAGGATGATCATGCAGTATGGCCTAAAGGGAAGACCCCAGGGAGATGATAGTGGAATGCTGGAGTGAAATGCAATTTAACACATAGAGCACATAGACGGATATCATAGCCTCATACGTGTGTTCTTTGGTGGGCCTGCGACTGAAAGGTGATTCGCTATCGACCCGAAGTGTATCTCGAGGGCACATAGACGGGCAAGTGGAAGCCAGGAGTGCCTCAGAAATCCAATCGAAAAATAATATCAATTATCTATCTCTCCGCCACTTACCGTACCTTTTATGGTTACCGCACCTTCTATGTGCCCTAGAAATACGCCCCATTTAAAATGGTACGGCTCGTCTATTCGCACCTTCCCAATAGAAAGCACCTATAACACTATGATATCCGCCTATGTGCCCTATATGTTAAAAATGCATTTAAAACTTAATCGTCTTCAAATACCCCGCACTCTGCGGCACCTGGTCCCATTGGCGCGATGACTCGTCTTCGATAAAGTAGTGCTTGATGCCAGCCTTATGCCCTGCTTTGACAATTGCTTCAATGTTGACGTCGCCGGTCCCCAGCACTACATTCGCCTTCTCCACATCTGCCCGTCCATTATTGGAGTCGGGCATCCCTTTCAACCGATCCTTCAAGTGCATTGATATAAACCTGTCCGGATATTTGGCCAACAACGCGACAGGATCAGTTCCACTTTGCTTGATCCAGAAAACATCCATCTGGAAATTCGCATAACGCGGGTCGAGGTTCTTTGCGATGTAATCGAACAACGTCGCTCCTTCGTACGGGCGGAATTCGTAGCCGTGGGCATGATAGCCGAGGGCTAGTCCGTTCTTCGAGAGCACTTCACCTGCTTTATTGAAAACTTCAACTCCCTTCTTCGCATCGTCGATGGTGAAATCGTCTCCAGTGTGCGGTATCCAATAACAGATTACCTGTTTGGCACCGAGAGACTTTGCACGGTCGGCTACCTTCTGCGGGTCTTTAGCCAGGTCTTCGAAACCTGCACCGACCGCTACGAGCGTCAGGTTGTTGTCCTTGAGGAGCTTCAGGTAATCTGCCACCTCCATTCCCTGCGGCAGCCCTCCTTCGAGCTCACGAACTCCCCACTCGTTCAGTTTTTTCAACGTGCCGGGTAGGTCGGCTTTCGCCTGTTTCCCGACCGAACCCATCTGAAGTCCGATGACGGGCTGTGCGAAAGTGTAGGTGGTGACAAAAAGCAGTAATGCAACGCAGAATGTTTTCATAGTTTTCATTGGTCTGTAAAAGATACATTTTTATTCAGAAAGCACCATTTTCCTCAAAGCCTCCACTTCGCTCTTTCTTCTCCTGTAATAATTATGTTCCCAACCGCTGGCATACCATGTTATTGCGGAGAATGCGAGGATACCGACAGCCAATGCGAACCCTTTCCCGCTATTCCATACACCCAATGTGATCAACACCGCAACAGGCACGACATTCCACCGCAACATTCCCGACAACCGTACCTGGTAGCTTGCGGTTGCGATGGTATGATCGAGGTCACCCAATATACTTCGGTCGAACGTTGACTGCGAACCGATCCGCTGCACCCGGGTGACGGTCACGACCGCGGCTACGATCAGCATCCATGACGCAAGAATATACATGTAGACATTCCCGTTGCCATACAGCGTTACCCCCAGGATCATTCCGCCGAGGGCCAGGTTGACCACGATCGACAATAATTCGCTGATGTTGGTGATATGCCCCGTCTTCCGTTTCTTCGACCCGATGCGGTTGTGAAGCGCCGGTTCATCGAGCACGTACAGGGGCTGGTTGTTTTGTTTGTCCCAGATCTTTTTCATGTCGTCAAATTCCATAGTTATCGTACGTTTTGGATTGTATCATAAGGTGTTTCTTGATGCGGTTGATCTTCACACCGATATTCGATTCTGTGATGCCCACGATCGCGGCCATCTCTTTGTAGCTGAAACCATCGAGCATCAACAGGGTGATCGAGCGGTCGATCTCATCCAGCTTCGCGATCTGGGCATACAGCCACGACAGGCGTTCATCTTGTGAAATGTTGTTCTCGTGCAACGTATGCCGGACGCCTTCGATATCGGTCTGATTCCCGGATCGCTTCCGTTCTTTTTGTGAGAAGCGGATCGCCGTGTTGAGCGATATCCGGTATATCCACGTGGTCACGGCACATTCTGCTCTGAACGTCGGGATCGACCGCCATATCTGCACGGTGATCTCCTGGAACAGGTCTTCGCGATCCATGGCGGTGAAGGCATAAGAGCGCACGATCTTAAAGACGAGGCCTTTGTATTGGGTCAGCCAGGTTTCGAGGATGGATTGTTGCTCGGGTTCGGTCAATGCTTTTTTATGTATAGTCTCCGGAGGGGGGTCATTTCTTACAAGTTAATCCGCCTTTTTTGTTATTTAGTAGCACCTCTCTCAAATGAAACGCTACCTCGTCGCGCTGGCATTTAGCCTCGTTATTGTTTTCCTGTACCAGTTTGCCAATTCACGCATCACACCGCTTAATGCCGATTACGGAGAGTCGAATATCCCACCCGATTTGCATGAAGTTTATATAACAGCTAGCATTGTTTCAACCATCGACAATGAAGACTTCATAAATGAGATCGGCTTATTTCCACGCTTAATGATCTTGCTTTTGATTGTCATCATTAACGTGGTCTTATTAACCTACATCAACACGAGGTGGATCATGGTTAATATTATCATTGCTTTGGCTGTTTTTCTTTTACTGAACATGGCCGGTAATTTATTAATCGTTTACCTCTTTGGCTCCGCTTACTACCTCAACCTCGATGAGCTAACGATATGTTTACTGATCACGTCTATATCGACCTTGGTACTTAATGTGAGAAACAAAGTGCCAGCGAGCGATCACAACTAGTTTTGTCTCCTTTTATACGGGAGGTCTATGCCTTATATGCTGCGAGACCTATCTTTGGCTTCATGGAGGTACCCTCACCAAACACCGGTAACACCGCCGCCGCGCACGTCTCGGAAGAGTTGACCTCTGAAAAAGGACGAGTCAGGCGAATACTCTTTATCACCTCGCTGGCAATGATCAACGCCGTGATCGTCGGAGGAATCGCGAAGCTGCTAGTCATGCTCATCAATGTCGTCACCTCTATTTTCTTTTATGGGACGGTCTCCGTGGGCGAAGTGTCACCGGAGCACAATACGCTCGGCTATTGGGTAATTGCCATTCCGGTGATCGGTGGACTGATCGTCGGCATCATGGCCAGGTTCGGCTCCCGGGCTATCCGGGGTCACGGCATTCCCGAAGCGATGGAGAAGATCATCACCGAAGAGAGTCGCATTCATCCCATGATCACAATACTGAAACCCTTATCGGCGGCGATATCGATCGGCACGGGCGGGCCTTTCGGAGCAGAGGGTCCCATCATATCGACAGGCGGCGCACTCGGTTCATTCTGCGGACAAACATTGCACATCACCGCACAGGAACGCAAAGTTCTTCTGGCCGCGGGTGCCACCGCCGGCATGACGGCGATCTTCGGTACACCGTTCGCCGCAATACTGCTGGCCATTGAACTACTGTTGTTCGAATTCGCAGCTAAGAGCTTCCTGCCCGTCATGATGGCCTGCATCACAGGCGCCTGTATGCACTTCGTGTTGTTCGGCGCGTCCGCAACCTTTCCGATGCCCGAGGTCGAAGCGCCAGGCAGTGCCGCGGTGTTTACCTATGGCGCGATGGGAATCGTGATCGGCCTCGCATCGGTGTTCGTCACAAAATTCGTTTATAAGATAGAAGACTGGTTTGAAAAACTTCCGATACATTGGATGTGGTGGCCTGCCATCGGCGGTGTCGCCGTGGGCGTCGTCGGTTTATTCTTTCCGAAAACACTCGGCGTCGGATATCACAATATCACCGACGCACTTACCGGCGACCTCTCCGTCGGCATACTTGTATCGTTGTGTTTCTGGAAATTCATTTCGTGGGCGATCGCACTGGGCAGCGGAACGTCGGGTGGAACGCTGGCTCCGTTGCTCACCATCGGAAGCTCAATGGGCTGCCTGATCGGCATCTTCGTACAGACATATTTTCCCGAAGCAGGTATTAGTCTCCCGCTGGCAGCCCTGGTTGGAATGGCTGCGTTGTTTGCCGGGGCATCGCGGGCAATACTTACTTCGATCGTCTTTGCGGTGGAAACCACCATGCAGGAAAGTACCCTGCTCTCACTTATCGCGGGATGTTCGACAGCTTACCTGGTTTCGTTCGTCCTCATGCGATCAACGATCATGACCGAAAAGATAAAACGCCGCGGAATACTGATGCCGGAAAGCTACCGGCCCGACCTGCTGGAGATGAAGCGTGTGTACGAGATTATGTCACCGGTCGATCCTACCCTGTTCACGGTGGCTAATACCCTTACCGTCACGGAAGTGAAACAGACGGTACTCGATGAGGGACTGCAATACGAAGGCCTGCAGATGGTCGTTGTCGGCCACAACAAGATCCTTGGATTTGTCGACAGGAAGAAATTATTCGTGGACGACGTAAGTAATCATCTTAACATCACCGACATCATGGATCGGCACTTTCATACGATCTATGCCGACAATTCGCTGGCGCTCGCGCTGGAGGTGATGCTTAAAGCCAAACAACAGGTATTACCGGTGATCGACCGGGGTACTCATGAACTGGCCGGCGTCATCACCGAGCGCGACATACTCAACGCGTTTGAGAAGCGCTTCTTCGAAGACAGGGTCATACAACAACACATTTCTCTGCCGCAGAAAGCAGTGGGAATGTCGAAGAAAGCAATGGGTATGTCCAAGAAGGCAGCCGGGATGCTCCGGAGAAAAGGCTCGTAGCTCAGACGGCCTTCATCACAAAGTCGACAACGGCGTCGCAGCGTGTGCTGCCGAACTCGAAAATCTCGCCGCCCGACGACATCTCGAGGAGCAGATCTTTAAGAATGGCCTTCGCGCGATAGCCTCTCACCTTCACGTTAGACTCGGTAAGTCCCAGACATTCGGCGATCTCCTGGTTCGACATCCCTTCGACTTCCTTCATCATGTAGATCACCCTGTATTTTTCCGGCAGGTTGTCCACGGCGTGTTCAAGGAGCTGTTGTGTTTCCTGTCGGATGATCACTCGTTCGGCATTTATTTGTTTGTCGGGAATACGATTCAATGTTTCGGAGCCCACTTCATCGGCAGTAAGGTATAGCACCTTGTTTCTCTTTATGTCTTTTAACCTCATCAGGGCTTCGTTGATGCCGATGCGGATGAGCCAGGTCGCGAATGCGGAGTTGCCGTGAAACTGGAAGAGCTTGTCGAATGCTTTCAGGTAGGCGTTCTGCATCGCGTCACGAATTTCATCGTCGTCGCGAAGATACCCGCGGATAACCCTGTACAAGGTTTGGTTGTGACGGCGCATGAGTATCTCGAACAGCTCCTTCTCGCCGGCGATCACGCGACGCACAACAGTGTTGTCGTCGAGCTGACTCGTCCTGTAATCGTTGATTTTGAAGGATTCCATTGTCATTGCTTCATCATTTGATGACCGGCTTGCTATTAAGTTACAAAAAACATTATCCATTTTTTTTGTAACCAGCGGCGCGGTTTTAGATCGAATCTGTATAACCAAACTGATATAATTATGGCAACGACAGCAATTAAAACTTCCACCCAGGTTAACGAACTAACAAGGGTGTGGACGATCCTCAAGTTTACATTTGGCCTCGTGCCGATTGTAGCGGGACTCGACAAGTTTACCAACATTCTTACCGACTGGAGTCAATATCTCAATCCTGCGGTGGCAAACATGCTGCCTGTGACTCCCGAGGGTTTCATGATGATCGTCGGCGTGATCGAGATCGTCGCCGGTTTCATCGTGTTGTTCCGGACCGAGCTGGGGGCATATATCGTCTCGGCGTGGCTGGTGGCAATTGCACTCACGCTCATTACTTCGGGTAATTTTCTCGACGTGGCCGTCCGTGACCTGGTCATGGCGATCGGCGCATTCTGCCTCGGCAGGCTGACACATTACAGGACCCACGGGGGTGCGTAAAAAAAAGGGGTACTCATAAGCAACCTTTTGTAACTTCAGATGTAATTAGGTCTGAACCGGCACACGTGTGCCCTTACCTGCCGCCTTATGAGCATCTACAGAAACTACCTGAAGATCTCCATCCGGAATATCTTCAAACAAAAATTGTATTCGGGAATCAATATTGGTGGGCTCACAGCAGGGCTCACCATTTTTATTCTCATCATGTTGTACGTAAACCACGAGTACTCGTACGACAGGTTCTACAAAGACGGCGACAGGGTATACCGGGTGTACCAGCAACAGATTGGGAACGACGCCGACGTTGGGAACATCTTCGGTGTTACTCCGCCCCAGCTTGCGAGCGTCATGCGCGACGAGATGACAGGGCTGGAAGCAACGACGACAGTCGATGCCGCGGAAGGCTTGCTCAGCAACGGCGACGAACATTTCTGGGAGCCGGGATTGTTTGGCGACGAGCAATTCTTCGAAGTTTTTCCGTTACCGTTCATTAAAGGCAATCGCGAAAAAGCGTTCGCCGATCCCACCAGCGTCGTACTCACAGAATCTCTGGCCAGAAAAATATTCGGTGACAAAGATCCGATTGGTTTACAGCTCAAATACCACAGCGAAGACCTCTTCACCGTAACGGGAGTTGTCGGCGACGCCCCGGCGAATTCATCATTCGATTATACTTTCATCATGCACATACACGCAAACGGCTGGTATGCAAACCGCATCAAAATTCCGAAGTGGAATGGCAGCTCATTTCATACGTTCATTAAACTCACGGAAGGAGTTCAAACGGCCGAGATCGAGTCGAAGCTCCCGGATCTCCAAATGAAATACTACGATCCGGTGTCGTATGACAATTACCCGTACAAGGATCGCTACATCCTGGGTAAGCTTTCAGATCTCCACCTGGGCGGTCCTGTGATGAATGCAGACATCGGCATAAAAGGCAACGCGAGATCGGTAAACCTCATGATGATCGTTGCCTTGATCATTCTTGTTCTGGCCTGCGTGAACTATATGAACCTGGCTATCGCAAGGTCGATTAAACGTGCAAAAGAAGTAGGACTTCGTAAGTCGGTCGGAGCGCTAAAACGGCAAATCGCCGCACAGTTCCTCAGCGAGTCGTTGTTGTTCGCATTTCTTTCTTTGCTGATGGCGGTGGGCATGGTCTATATTTTATTGCCTTCGTTCGGCGACCTGATGGAAAGAAGGATCCCGCTCGAATATCTCCATAACCCGGTGCTGCTCCCGGGTCTGCCTATCCTGGTTATCATTATCGGAGTAATCTCGGGCAGTTATCCTGCGTTCGTGATGTCCTCGCTCATGCCTGTGAATGTCCTCAAGGGAAAGATCGATAAGACCATGGCGGGAAGGAACCTCCAGCGATGGCTTCTCGTCGGCCAGTATTGTATCTCCATTGTACTCGTTGTCTGCAGCGTCGGCATTTATTTACAGAACGAATACATGCAACAAAAAAATCTCGGCTTCGACCGCGATCACGTGCTCACTTTCCGGTCGAGAGACTACCGGTTGCTCGAGCACCGGGAAGCCCTGAAAGCCGAATGGAGTCAGAATCCCAACATCATCAGCTCGACCCTGCTGTCACACCTGCCCATCCAGATCGGATCAAGCTATGTTATCAACGATGAGCCCGGCACTCCCACCACCGATGACGTGCATGTTTTCGAGATGCGTGTAGACTACGACTTTCTGAAAGTTTTCAATATGAACCTCATCGCAGGAAGGTATTTCTCGGAAACGTTCCCCAACGACTCCAAAGATTCTTACGTGATCAATGAAACAGCCGTAAAAGCGTTGGGCTGGACACCGGAGGAAGCCATAGGTAAACAGATCTGGGATGAACAACCGGTCACGATCATCGGTGTTATCAAAGACTTTCACATGCACTCGCTGCATCAGGCCATACGTCCGCTGGTGATCAAGCTCCGTGACGAGTGGAAGAGCTACTTCTGCCTGAAGATCTCTCCTGACAACATCCAGGAGACGATCGCTTACATCGATCAGACCGTAAAAAAACGTTCCCCCTATCCTTTCAGCTACGAGTTCCTCGACGACAGCTTCGACAGAATGTATAAGAGCGAGGCGAATCTTGGGAAGATATTCGGATGGTTTACCGTGCTGTCGATCCTCATTGCTTCCCTTGGGCTGTTTGGCCTTGCCGCTTTCATGTCGGCGCAGAGGACCAAAGAGATCGGTGTAAGGAAAGTACTTGGCGCTTCTATTCAGAACATCGTCGTTCTGCTTACAAAAGATTTCCTGGTCATGGTGGTGATCGCATTCGTGCTTGCGATTCCCATTGCCTGGTACGGCATGTCGCAATGGCTTCAGACATTCGCCTACCGGATCGATATACAGTGGTGGATGTTCGGCGGGGCCGGCCTTCTGGCGATCCTGATCGCAGCATTCTCCGTCGGATACCTGTCCCTGAAGGCATCGATGGCTAATCCCGTCGACAGTCTGAAGTCTGAATAATGATCTTTTTCCCGGCAATCGATGATGCGAATCATTGATTGCCTTTTTCGCCGTCACCATTTTTCGTCTTTCAAAATGAAGGCACGGTGGAAGCAGGAACATTTAAGACTCCGATACTATTTATCATATTCAACAGGCCCTGGACAACCCAAAAGGTATTTGACCAGATAAGGAAATTAAGGCCTGAAAAGCTGTACGTGGGTGCCGACGGCCCACGGCCAAATCGTCCCGACGACCTTGAAAAGTGCGCCGAAGCACGCCGGATCATCGAGCAGATCGACTGGCCCTGCCAGGTTCGTACCCTGTTTCGCATCAACAACCTCGGCTGTGGCGAAGGCCCTTCCACTGCCATCAGCTGGTTCTTCGAAAACGAGCCCGAAGGGATTATCGTCGAGGATGACTGTCTTCCCTCACTAAGCTTTTTCAAATACGCCGCGGAGATGCTGGAGAGATACCGCAACGACACGCGGGTGATGATGGTTGCCGCGAACAACATCGAAAATCCGGAAGACCGGGAGACTGAATTTTCCTATACGTTCTCAAATATTACTTATTGCTGGGGTTGGGCGTCGTGGGCGAGAGCGTGGAAGCTGTTCGACTACAAAATGGGTCATTATAAAGAAGTCTATCACAAAGGCTACCTCAATTCATTGTTTCGCACCGTCTACGAACGGACCGCCTGGGAATACATATTCAGCCGGATGTACGAAGCAGACGACCGCACGAGCCGCAAAACTATTTGGGATTACCAATGGCAATTCGCCTGTATGATCCATTCGGGGCTGATTATTGTCCCCAACCGCAACCTCGTCGAGAACCTCGGGTTCGGTGAGGGTGCGAGCAACACGATTGACCCCGAGGCATTTACACATGTATTGAGCTCAGGCGAAATGGAGTTCCCGCTTCGTCACCCGCAGTTTATGATGGTAGACCGCGAACGGGACCTGCGGACATTCAAGATCATGCACACGTCCTTTGCGTCAAGGTTGAAGGCGCGGGTCAAGGCACTGATACCGGTAGCAGTGGTGGAGATGCTCATTAATCCATTTATGAGCAAGAAGATTTTTATGCCGCGCCTATACTCAACCAAGAGTTAAAAGTTAAAAACTAAAAGTTGGCAGTAGACCAAGCTTAAGTCCCCAATTCTGCTTTGATCCGTGCTATCCGTGCTATCTGCGAGCGTCCATTCAGCGGCCTCATTTTGAAATCTTGATTCTTTTAACTTGTTTAGCAACCAGTTAAAAGCCCGAATCTCTGAAAAAGGTATTCTCATTAGCCCTGATCGCGATACTCCTGATGAACACATTGGGGTATTATGGCGTATTTCTGGGCCTGCAATACCAGAACAGCTTGGCGATGACGCGGCAACTCGATGCCGACCGGTACGATGAATTGCAGACCGTCACCATCCAGGTTCCCCTCTCCGTTCCCTACATGTATAATGATGCGGACTTCAAACGCGCCGAGGGTACATTCGAATACAATGGCGAATCCTACCGCCTGGTAAAACAAAAATATTCCAACGATACCCTCACGATGATATGCGTACGGGACACCGAGAACGAACGGATCCAGGATGCATTGTCGGACTACGTAATGTCGTTCACGGATAATGCCGGCGACGAGCACCAGGGTTCTACGCTCACCGTATCTTTTATCAAAGACTATTTGCCTCAGGCATTTTCGATCCTGACAAGTTCTCCGGGCTGGCAAGCTGAAGTGGTTAACAGCGACATTGCCGGCAATCTGATCCCTACTTTCACCGCATCGGTGATACATCCGCCCGAACGGGCATAATCTCCTGTCGGCATACGCCGGCTTCTCACGTCGAGAGTTGAAGCACCTTCTTTCAAGGTCCTATTGAGCATGGGTAGCAACCTGTAATTGACGCCCGTACTCCGTTAGGATGAGTTTCGGAGATCAATAGTCCTTGAAGATTGCAACTCTAAAACACCGGGAGTCATGGGTTTTCTCCCGGGAGTGAGTTCAATGAAAACAGCCTTGCTGGTTCCTTTTGGTTTGGGTTTCCGGCGGGCTGTTTTTCAAATTTTATACCCCCGACCATTATGCCTTACATCCCCTTAGAAGAACATCTGCCTGGAATTACCGGGCTTCTCGAATACCGCAAAGACTCCGCCGGTCCTATCCGTGAGCTCACGCAATTTTTGCTGCGCGGGCCTTCGACACTGACGGAGGGCGAACGCGAGCTGATCGCAACCGTTGTCTCGCACAACAATGAATGCACGTTTTGCACCACTGCACACACCGCGGCGGCCGACAGGCTGCTGGGCGACTGCGACACTACAGCCGCCGTTAAGAAAGATATCGAGACCGCGCCCGTCAGCGAAAAGATGAAGGCGCTGCTCGTCATTGCACGACAGGTGCAACAAAGCGGAAAGGACGTTACCACACAATCGGTAGAAAGGGCGAAGAAAGCAGGCGCAACCGACATCGAAATACATGATACGGTGTTGATCGCTGCGCTCTTCTGTCTCTATAACCGGTACGTCGACGGTATGGCTACGCGCCTGCCCGACAGCCCGGAATATTACAATACTCTTGCAGATCGTCTCACAACGATCGGGTATCAAAGATTACCCCAAGGGTATGATCATCTGAAAAAGAAATAATACATACTATTACTCCCACCCCATGAAGAGACTTCTACTATTTATAACAGCATTTTTACTGATCTATAGCGCGAACGCACAAAACAAAATAACCGGCACCATAACCGACGATAAGGATCAGCCTGTTGCCGGGGCGAATGTGATCATCAAAGGAAAGATCACGGGAAGCACAACCGATTCGAATGGCACCTTCGAGATCGTCACATCGACACAACCGCCTTTCACATTGGTGGTTTCAATGATCGGTTACGCCAAACAGGAGATTGAAGTGCAAAACACATCCGATAAGGTCACGGCCAGGCTGAATGAGTCAACCGAAGTGATGGACGAGATGGTGTTCTCCGCATCGCGGGTTGACGAGAGTATCATGGAGTCTCCTGTCAGCGTTGAAAAGTTAGACGTTCGTGATATTCGCGCCACTCCTTCGATGAGCTTTTACGAAGGCCTTCAAAACCTGAAAGGCGTCGAGATGGTGACCAGCGGACTTACGTTCAGCCAGATCAATACCCGGGGCTTCAACAGCACGGGCAACTCACGTTTCCTCCAGCTGGTCGATTGGGTCGATAATCAAACGCCGGGTCTCGGGTTTGCGGTAGGAAACCTCTTTGGATCTTCCGACCTCGACATGGAGAGCGCCGAGTTGATCCCCGGAGCTGCGTCGGCACTTTATGGCCCTGTGGCTTTCAACGGCGTGCTGATGATGCGTACCAAAGATCCGTTTCAATACCAGGGTTTAAGTGCACAGGCGAAAGTCGGTGTAAACCACATCGGTGAAGACCTCGCCGATCCTCATGCACTGAGTGATTTCGCGATCCGCTACGCTAAAGCTTTCAACAACAAGTTCGCTTTCAAGATCAACGCCTCATACTTTTCCGGTCTCGACTTCTACGCGGCAAACTACATGGATGTAGACCCGGGGACACCCGCAGCACAACGCGGGGACAGCAATCCTGCAAGGAACGCTCTTAACATTTACGGCGACGACGAAGCCCGCAACCTGAACGGCATCGGAAGGGTTTCAAGAACCGGCTACGAAGAACGCGACGTGACCGACTACAACGTCTATAGCCTGAAGCTCAATGGCGCATTACATTACCGCCTTTCGGAGAATGCAGTCTTGAGCTATCAGTATAATTTCGGACAGGGCACGGCAAACTACACCGGTAGCAACCGCTTCTCGATCAACAACTTTACGCTTCAACAACACAAAATCGAATTGAAGGGAGCCAACTACTTTCTGCGGGGCTACTCGACCATCGAAGATTCGCACGATTCATACAATGCCAAAGGTCTCGGCCAGCTGATCAACAAGACCTGGGTAAGGGACTTAGCCGGCAACGTCGTTCCCGAGAGCCAGGCTGACGACATGTGGTACGATCGTTATAGTATTGCATTTAATGGGAACATTGGAACCGTCGAGGCAGGCGACCACGCCGGCGCAAGGGGCTATGCCGACCAGGGAAGGCTCCTCCCCGGCACACCCGAGTTCAACGAACAAAAAGAAAGACTCATCAAAACACAAGGCTTGAGCGGAGCCGGTATCCTCAGTCAGAGCAAACTCTATCACATCGAAGGTCAGTATGATCTTTCCCGCAACATCAAGTTCTTCGAATTGCTCGTGGGTGGAAACTTCCGTAGGTACAACATGTTCACCAATGGCACGCTGTTCGACGATAAAGGAAAGAGCATCATCATCAACGAAGGCGGCGCATTCGTGCAAGCCGGGAAAAAGCTTCTTGGCGATAAGCTCAAGCTCACCGCGTCGGCGCGTTACGACAAGAACCAGAACTTCGACGGACGTATGACCCCGCGTGCATCGGCCGTTTATACGATCGCCAGGAATCATCATATCCGTACCTCGTTCCAGACAGGCTTCAGGAACCCTACTCCCGGCGATCAGTACATTAAGCTGAACGCAGGGCCGATAACCATCCTCGGTGGTGTGCCCGCCAACAGCAAGGACATGACGGTATATCAAAACTCGTTCACCTCCGCTTCACTCGGTCCGTTCTTCGAAGCATTCGGAAAGGCGGTTGCTCAAGGTGCCTCCCCGCCGCAAGCGGTGATGCAGGCTAAAAACCTCCTGCAGAAATCGGACGTCGACTACATTCGTCCCGAACGTGTGAAAGCTTTCGAGATCGGATACAAAAGCCTGATCAATAACAGTCTTGTGATCGACGTCAACTACTATTTCTCCAGCTACAATGATTTCCTGCTTAACCAGGTGGTGATGGAGCCGGAGAGCGCCGTGCTCGGCCCCGACGGAACGATCAATCCCGATGCGGCATTCGACCTGCTGAACGGCGACAGCCATCTTTACCAGCTTTACACCAATGCAAAAGACAGGGTGACGGCACAAGGCGCCACGCTTGGTCTTACTTATGTCCTGCCGAAGAATTACACGCTGGGTGGAAACTTCACGTATGCGACCTTCGATCTGCGAGGCGCCAATCCAAACGACATCCCCGCGTTCAACACACCCAAATACCGGACGTCGGTCACTTTCGGAAACAGCAAGGTGAGCGACAACTTCGGTTTCAACGTCGCGTGGCGCTGGCAGGATGCTTACGACTGGACGAGCACGTTCAACCAGTTGAGGCCCGGACGCATCGAAGCAATGTCGATCGTGGATGCACAGGTGAGCTACAAGATCATGCCCATCAAATCGATCGTCAAGATCGGTGCGAGCAACCTGTTCAACAATAAAGTTTACCAGGCCTTTGGGTCGCCGTCCATTGGCGCGATCTATTACGTCAGCCTGACCTTCGATGAGCTTCTTCGATAATGAACGCGATCGACACCGATATCCAGATAACCACACAAGCGGATATGAGCGCCGGAAAGATCAGCGCTCATCTCTGGCTGTCCTTTGCGGTCTGTTTCTTTTCCAATGTCTTTGCCGGCTTGATATCGACACTGATGTCGGTGTACCTGCCGGTCGTGGTCACAGATCTATCGGGTAGCACCGGCGACCTTCCGCGGATCAGCGGGACGATCAGCGCTTTGTACATCGCCGGGTGGACTGTCGGAGGATTTACCTGGGGCTTTATCAGCGACAGGATCGGGAGAACGAAGGCGCTCGCCTTGTCGATCGGAACCTTCGGTCTGTTCACGCTCATGATCAGCTTCGCATCGACGTGGGAATTTGTCGTGGCCTTCAGACTACTGTCGGGTTTTAGCGTAGGCGGAATTCTTGTGCTGACACCTACCCTGCTGTCGGAGATCTGGCCGGCCCGTTCGAGGTCTGTCATGATCGGTATCGACTCCATCGGGTTTCCGGTGGGAATTTTTTCGTCCGGGCTGGTGACCGTGTTGGTGAATGACTGGCGCGGAGCTTTCTTCGTCGGGATTCCACCCATGATCATTGCGCTGCTGTCGATCTGGGTGCTGAAAGAATCGGACAACTGGCGGGCTTCGCGTACGGGTAAAAAATCCATCGCGGGACCTGGGGCACGCGCGGACCTTCTGAAGGGTGCGATCATCTTCGGGTCGATGCTGATCGGCCTGTGGGGAATGTTCTCGTGGATACCGACCTGGGTCCAGAGTCTTCTCACCGGGTCCGATGGACAAAGTGAGCGCGGAGTCACCATGATGCTGCTGGGTGGAGGTGGATTGTTGGGTGGTTTTATCTCCGGGTGGGTCTCCGATTCGCTCGGTGTTCGAAAGGCGATGCTGGTTTGCTTCTCTGGCTGTATCGTGATGTCGTTCCTGCTTTTCGGGTTGAATAATTCTTTTCACGTCATTATTTATCCGGAACTGGCATTGTTGTCGTTGTTCTTTGGAATAAGCCAGGGGCTGCTGTCGATTTACATTCCACAACTATTCCCCTACCATATTCGCGGAACATACACCGGCATCTGTTTCAACATCGGCCGGATCTTCACCACGGTCGCGATATTCTTCGTGGGCGTATTGGTAACTTCCTTCGGGGGGTATGGCAACACACTGCTCGCATTTGCCGGAATATTTGTGCTGGGATTTATAGCAGTCTATTTCGCCGGAGATAAAACAAAATCTCTCACAGCCCGCCCCGCACTTGATGCGGGGGAAAGCACGGAAGCCGGAAAAGTATAAACGCAAAATATGCCACATATAGCCGTTCCCGAGGGCATCCCGGGCATCAGAAGCCTTGCAGCCTTCCGGCCAGAGACCGGGGTTCATCTCTACCAGCTTGCACAGGTGTTGTTACGCGATCCGTCGCCCCTCACTACTGCCGAACGTGAGTTGATCGCCACACATGTTTCCGCACGGAACAACTGTATATTCTGCATGAGCAGCCATGCCGCCGCTGCACGGGAACTGTTCGGCGGGCAGAGTGAAGTAGTGGATTGTGTGATCGGGAACAAACCCACTCCGATGCTCAGCGATAAGATGAAAGCACTGTTGAATATCGCGGGCAAAGTACAACAGAGTGGAAAGTCCGTTACACAGAACGACATCGACGAAGCAAAGAGTAACGGTGCAAACGACCGCGACATCCACGATACGGTCCTGATCGCCGCCACTTTTTCCATGTTCAATCGCTACGTAGACGGGCTGGCGACGCTGACTCCTACCGATCCAAAAGATTACGAACCCATGGGCAAACGACTTGCTACCATCGGGTATGTTCCACCAAAGAAACCGAACGAATAATGGCTCACATCAATTTACCCGAAGGACTTCCCGGCATCCGCGGCCCTATGGCCTTCAGGCCTGAAACATCGAAGCCGCTTAACGATCTTGCCGAAGCGCTCTTACGAAGCGATAACTCACTCTCCCGTGGAGACCGCGAGCTTATCGGAACTTATGTTTCTTACCTGAACGATTGTTTCTTTTGCCAGAACGCACACGGTGGACTGACACAGCACTACCTCCAATGCGACATGCCATTTGTGGATGGTGTGAAAGAGAACCCCGAACGGGCGAACATCCCCGAGAAACTGAAGGCATTGCTTGCTATCGCGGGCAGCGTTCAGAAAGGAGGAAAGCATGTTACCCCGGCACAGATCGAACGGGCAAAATCACTGGGGGCAACCGACATTGAAATACACGACACCGTATTGATCGCAGCTGCATTCTGTATGTTCAACCGGTATGTCGACGGCCTGGGCACATCGGCTCCGGCAGACCGCATGTTCTACGTGAACCGGGCTCCTGCGCGCGCGGAGGAAGGTTACGCGAATTATAATCCAAATCATTAGATCCACGTATGAAGAAGTTATTCTACTTCGGGCTTTTGGGACTGGCCCTGTATGAGATCGTCAACGTGTATTTTATCATGCCGATGCCCGGCAGCCAGCGGATGAATTCAATCGGCCTCGCCTACTTCCTGTACTCTTACCGGTGGGTGTTCAGGATCGCATTCACATTGATGATCATGATCGGGAGCGTGGACGCCTTTTCGACGCGCCGCAAATGGATACCAGCCGTTCTCGTATTGCCGGTCCTCTTCATCGTCTACAATTTCAATTTCAAGATGACGGCCGACCACATGTTCCTTCAGCCCGGGAACCTGGCCTTCAAGCCAAAAGGTGAGAACACGCTGACAGATAGTAGCATCGTGGTATCGGTAAGTCACCAGGGCGAGGCGAAAGCATACCCGATCCGTTTCATTCAATATCATCACCAGGTGCGCGACACCGTGGGCGGCAAGCCCGTGATGGTGACTTACTGCAACGTTTGCCGCACGGGACGCGTCTTTGAGCCTCTGGTGAATGGAAAGCCCGAAACATTCCGGCTTGTGGGTATGGATCACTTCAACGCAATGTTCGAAGATGAGACAACGGGCAGTTGGTGGCGACAGGCCAACGGCGAAGCGATCACCGGTTCGCTGAAAGGTACCATGCTCCCGGAAGTCCCATCGAACCAGGTCAGCCTGAAAATGTTTTTTATGCTCTACCCTTCCGGCAAGGTCATGGCGATCGAAGATCAGTTCAGAAAAAAATACGATTCAACCGGGCGATATGAAAAAGGCCGGAGCAGAGGGCAGCTCACCCGCACGGACTCCCTCGCGTGGAAAGATAAATCGTGGGTGGTCGGTATCGACATCGATAAATACGCGATGGCATACGACTGGTTTGACCTCAAAAAGTTACGGGCGATCAACGACAAGGTTGGAGACACACCATTGGTTATCGTGATCTCGGCCGATGATCAGAGCTTTGCAGCATTCAAAAGAAACGCCGGCGAAACATTCACCGTGCAGAACGACTCACTGGTAAGCGCAATGAACCGGTACGACCTGGCCGGGCGGAGCGCCGACGGCAGCAAGCTCGAAGGAGTGAAAGTCTATCAGGAGTTCTGGCACAGCTGGCAGACATTCCATCCGAATACCGGGGCCTACAAACCGGAATTTTGAAGCGTAGCGGATAAATTGCACCTTCGGCCGTAGTTAGATCTATGGGAAACGGAGTGAAACACATACGGCTTTCTGAACTGAATCAGAAGATAACTACGGCCATTTCCACCGCGTTCAATAATATATCGTTTTGGGTGATCGCCGACGTCACCAACCACACATTCCGCGACCAGAAATCCTATCACAACTTCGAACTGGTCGAGAAAGATCCGGTGTCCAGCAGTATCCTCGCAAGGATACCCGGAAAAGCGTGGGGCAACGGGTCGCTCCGCATCGATCAGTTCGAGCGACAGACCGGGCAGAAGTTCACCAACAATATCAATGTGCTGGTAAATGTCTCGGTAGAATTTCACCCGGTGTACGGATTGCAGGTGAATCTCAACGACATCGATCCCACCTTCACACTTGGAGTGCTCGAGCAGCAGCGCCAGGCCGTTCTCGAAGCGCTGGTTGCCAAAAATCCCCAATACATCAGCAAGGCCGGCGATCGTTACATCACCCGTAACAACCAGTTGAAGCTCAACGCGGTGATCCAGAAGATCGCCGTCATCTCTTCGAAGACGTCGGCCGGCGCCGAAGACTTCCGGCATACGCTGGATAATAATCCGCACGGATATAAATTCACCGTCGACAATTACTACGCGGTGGTGCAAGGCGAGAACAACGCCGATCAATTCCTCCAGAAGATCATCGAAGTCTTCAATTCGGGAGTACCGTATGATGCCGTGGTGATCACACGCGGCGGGGGCGCCCAAACCGACTTCCTGATGTTCGACAGCTACCAGATCGGCCGGGCGATCGCGCGGTTCCCGATACCCATCATCACCGGCATCGGTCACCAGAAGAACGAAACCATCGCCGACCTGATGGCCCACACGCAAACGAAGACGCCGACGAAAGCCGCGGAGCTCATCATCGGCCACAACAGGTCGTTCGAAGACGCGATGACCGGCCTGCAACGGAATATTATCATCAAGACGCAACAGATACTGAGCCGGGCGAAGGATGACCTGTCGGAGATCCGTCAGCATACGATCGATACCGCGAGGTCGGTGCTGTTCATCAACCAGCGGTGCGTGATCCACGTGGCTTCGCAGATCGTCTCTGCGCCGAAGATCATGTTGTACAACCGGATCAACGACATCGGTAACAGGTCGGAAAACCTGCAGACCTTCGTTCAGCAATACTTAAAGAACAAACGCGGATCTTTGGAACACCATGTGTCCATGATCCGTATCATGAAACCGGACAGCATTTTAAAAAGAGGTTTTGCGATCATCAGATCCGGCGGCAAGGTGGTCGGGAATGCCGATCATATTGAGAAAGGAAGTGAAATAGACATAATATTGTCCGGCGACCGACTTCATGCGACCGTCAACGAAAAAACAAAGCACGATGGATCAGAATTCAACGCCTGAATTAACATACGAGTCCGCTTACACGGAGCTCACCCAGATAGCGAGGGACATCGAAGATGAATCCGTTTCGGTCGACGTGCTGGCGGAAAAGGTAAAACGGGCTTCGGAGCTGATCACATTTTGTCAGAAGAAACTGAAGTCCACGGAGACTGAAGTGAACAAGATCATTTCGCAATTGGAGAAATCCGCTCCCAGGGAATAACTATACGACAGGCAGTAATATTTCAAACGTCGCCCCGTTCCCGTCACTATAGGCCCTGATCTCTCCATTGTGCATTGTGATGATCTTCTTCACGATGGCCAGGCCAACACCGGTCCCTTCAAATTTATCCTTACTGTGAAGACGTTGGAATATCTCGAAGATCTTTTCGGCGTGTGTGTTATTGAAGCCGATGCCGTTGTCGACATAATTGATCCGGTTGTACTTCATCCCGCCTTTCTCGATCAGGCTGGACGAAATATGGATCTCCGGGCTGCGACCGGCGCTGGCGAATTTCAATGAATTACTGATCAGGTTCTGAAACACCTGTCCTATTTGCAGGGCAATGCCATTGACAACCGGAAGCGTGTTGAAATGGATCTTTGCCTTTTTTTCGTTGATCGTTATCTCCAGGTCCGATACAATCTGGGCCAGCAGCAAACCAAGGTCTACCCGCTCGAATGGGATCTCCGTGTGCGACAGCCTGGAGAGCACCAGGAGGTCGTCGATCAGTGTGGTCATCCGTCCAGACGACTGTATGATGTTGTCCGTATACTTCAGGAGCTGTTCATTCAGCTGGTCTGCTCCCTGCTCCCGAAGGAGCTTCCCGAACACGCTGATCTTCCGAAGCGGTTCCTTCAGGTCGTGGCTTGCGACGGATGTGAACTGGAGAAGCTCGTAGTTGATCTTCTCGAGCTCCGCGGTACGTTCCCTTACCTTTTGTTCCAGCAACACCTTCGCGGTTTCCTCCCGTACTTTCAACGTAGCGGCGAGCTTCTTCTCTTCCGTGGTATTCCTTCCTTCGATCACGACTCCTTTCAGTACGTCGCTTTCGATGATAGGGCTGGCTGTGAACACGACGCTGTAATAGTGGCCGCTCTTGTGAAGAAAATGATCGTCCGCCTGCACCTGGGTCTTGGTAGTGATCGCCTTATGGATCGACGATTCTTCGATGGGATAATGTCTTCCGTCGGGACGGGTCGGTTGGATGAACAAATGCAACGGCTTGCCCTTGACCTGTTCCATTGTATAGCCCGTCATCGCCATCGCGGCGGGATTCATGTACGTACATTCCTGTTTCTCGTTCAGCATGAACAGCGCCTGCATAGTGCTGTTGGTGATCGTATTGATCACTGCATTCTGCTCGCGAAGCCTTCTTTCTGCCTGCTTATGTGCCTCGAACAGACGCGCATTGCTCATCGAAATAGCTGCCTGGGCCGCCATCCCGGCGACGAGGGTCTCACTGTCTGCCGTAAAAACTCCTGCATCCGGGTGACCGAAGAACAAACCTCCGAAGACCTCGCCACTGAACGCAGAGATCACGGGCACTGCCAGATAGCTTCGAACAGGCAGATGTCCCTTCGGCATTCCATAATACGGTTCGTTCTTCCCGAACTGCGGTTGCTTGGTCACATCGTCGTAACGCACGATGCCTTCGCCCTGGAATGTTGGATTGAAGATCGCGGTATTGCGGGGCATGGGAAACTTTGAAAACGCTTCCTTCGGAACACCGGAGATCGTGTATAGAACATACTTCTCGCCGCTGTCATTTTCAACATTGTAAAAAAATGCTCCGAAGGCTGCGCCGGTAAGCTCGGTGCTAAGGTCGGTGATCTTTTGTACAAGCTTCTCAAGGTCGACCTCGGAGCTGATGATCTTGCTTGAGTTTACCAGTAGTTCCAACACCGATGTTTCCTTCGACCCGGCGACCTTCCGTACATCCATATCACCGTTCTCAATCATAATATTTACATACCATCAGAAGTTCGGAATAAATATTAACTTGTATTAATTCATACCAATAAGTTAGCCTCTCCTTTAGAATGAACAAAACTATCCAGATACTTTTAGCTGACGACGATGCCGTGGACCGGGAATTATTTTCGGAAGCGTTAAAGTCAACCCAGGTAAAATATAAGCTGGACGAGGTACCCGGAGGTGAGGAAGTATTTACACACCTTAAAGCCAGCCCGGAAAAACCGGACTTGATAATATTAGACCTCAACATGCCGGTCAAAGACGGACGCGAAACATTAAGGGACCTAAAGGCTAACTCAGACTTCAAATGTATTCCGGTCATCATTCTTTCCACGTCGAATGCCCATTTTGACGTCAGGTACTCTTACGATTACGGTGCAAGTCTCTTTCTGACCAAGCCTCACTCCTTTCATGATATGGTCGATATGCTTCGGCACCTTTTATCTCTGAGCTCCAAGTACGTATCGTTCGCTGAGTAGCGTTACAGGAACCCGGTTATCATCTCAACATTGTTCTCCGTTATGAGCAGGTCTGCTGTCACCTGCTCCAGGGCTTTTTGAGGCATGAACGCAAAGTCAGCCGATGCCGGATCCTGGATGACCACTCGCCCGCCCTTTTCTTTCACCTTCACAAGTCCCGTCACACCGTCGGCGTTCGCACCCGATAACAGCACACACACCAGAGACGTCCCGCATACCTCGGCGGCACTCTCGAATGTTACGTCTATACTCGGCCGGCTGAAATTCACCTTCTCCGAATAATCCAGCGTCAGTGTTCTGTCTTTCTCAACCAGGACATGATAGTCGGGCGGAGCAACATAGATGGTGCCGGGCTTCAATAGATCCTTATCCTCAACTTCCCTTACCTCAAACGACGTCCTCGACTCCAGTACCTCTTGTAAGACGTTGTCTTCCGCAGATGGCATACGGTGCATGACGATCAACACCGACACGTTCATGTTCTTCCGGAGCAGAGGTACGATACGCAGGACCATGGAGAGGCTTCCCGCGGAGCCCCCTATCACGATCGTCTTCTGCGATTCATCCATCAGCTTATCTTCCTCCATATCTTCTCCTTGTTCTCCAGTTGTTTGAACTTCTTACTGATGTCGGTGAACTTCAGCGTCTCCTTCGATCCCAGCGCCAGGTATCCGAGCATCTCGAGGCTTTCGTAAAACAGGCGAAGCACACGGTCCTGGAACGGCTTGTCAAAATAGATCATCACGTTCCGGCAAAGGATCAGTTGGAACTCGTTGAACGACCGGTCCGCGACCAGGTTGTGCGTCGCCAGCACGATCCGTTTTGAAAGGAGCTCATCGAACTTCACGGAATTATACTTCGCCGTGTAATAGGCCGAGAAATCATGCTTTCCCCCCGACAGGATATAGTTCTCCGAGTATTGCTTCATCTGACTTATCGGGTACACGCCATATCTTACTTTTTCAAGCACCGATGGATTGATGTCGGTAGCATAAAGCAGCGACTTCCTCAACAATCCGGCTTCCTGGAGAAGGATGGCCATGCTGTAAACTTCTTCGCCGGTGGAGCATCCCGCATGCCACACCCTGATCATCGGCAGCGGAGCCAGCATCGGCAGCACGGTCTCCCTCAACGATTTGTAAAACAGCGGATCACGGAACATTTCCGTTACGTTCACAGTGATCTCTTCTACAAACCTTTTAAAATATGCTTTGTCGCTCCTGACCCTGTACCTGAATTCGGCGAAGCTGGTAAAACGGTCCTTGACGATCAGCCGTGTGATCCTTCTGCGCATCGAAGCCCTCGAGTAATTTGTGAAATCATAGCCGTAAAGCTCCACGACGTCGTGGAGAATTACCTCTATTTCCTCGTCAGATATCTCGAATGACGGCTCTGTGATCATTTCCCCCCGCTTTCATACAACCACACGCGCAACAAGGAGAACAACTGGTCGATGTCCACCGGCTTGGTGATGTAGTCGGACGCGCCTGCGCTGATGCATTTCTCGCGATCGCCCATCATCGCTTTGGCCGTTACCGCGATCACGGGAAGATCCTGGTACTTCCTCTGCTTCCGTATCGCCGTCGTCGTCTCGTAACCGTCCAACTCAGGCATCATCATGTCCATCAACACGATGTCTACTTTAGTAGCGGCTTTCAGTTTCTTCAGCGCATCCCTTCCATCGACTGCGGCGATCACATTCATCTGGTATTTCTCCAGCGCTTTCGTGAGCGAGAAGATATTGCGCATGTCGTCGTCAGCGATAAGCACGGTTTTGTTCTTAAGAACTTCATCGAGCGCCCCGAGCTTGTGGTATTTCGGAGTTTGCGTCTGCTGCTCGCGCGGCTCCCTGTGTTTCTCCATCAGGTGAAGGAACAGTGAGACCTCGTCGAGGATACGCTTGTACGACCAGGCGGTCTTTACCACGATCGAATCGGCATACTGCCTGATCTTCATCACTTCTGGTTGCGAGAGGCTCTTGCCTGTGAAGATGATAATAGGAAGGTTCTCCAATCCCGGTGTTTTCTTGATAGCGTCCAGGGTATCGTATGCTTGTTGGTCCGGTATGCCCATGTCCAGGATCACACAATCCACATCGTCGTTTTGCAGCGACTCGATGGCTGCACTCACGTCATGCTTGACATCGAGATTCACGTCGAAGGTCTCCAGGAAATACGCGAGGGCCTTCGCGTGCTGTTCGTTCTCTTCCACAATCAATACCTTCCTGGGATGATGCTTCAGAACATATTCGATCTTCTGGAATATCTCCTGCATCTGTTCTGTTGTCACAGGCTTTGTCACGTGGTCGACAGCGCCTTTCATCATGCTTTCATTCTTGCCCTCATGTGACGAAATGATGTGTACGGGGATGTGACGCGTCTCCGGCTTGCTCTTCAGCTCTTCCATTACCTCCCAGCCGCTCTTCACCGGAAGTTGTATGTCGAGAAGGATCCCTACGGGCAGGAAATGACGCGCCAGATCGATCCCCTCGTCGCCTCTCACGCTGACGATCCCCTTGTATCCTTTTTTTCTCGTGAAGTTCAACAACGCTTTCGCGAAGGTAGTGTCGTCCTCGATGATCAGGATCGTCTTGTCCGCTGCCGTTACTTCATTGCGATCATCGGGAATACTCTCGGGTATCTCGGTGCTGATGAACCTGCGATCGGCAGGCGGCTTCATGAGCAAAGCCGGTTGTTGTTTTTCAATTGCGATCGTGGAGCGGCGTGTTTCGTTCACGGCCTTAACGTCCTTAGTGATCTTACTATCCTTCCTCGCCGGCAGCGTCAGCACGAATTCCGAGCCCTGGTCTGGTTCGCTGGTCAAAGTGATCTCTCCACCGAGCAAGCGAACGAGCTCGCGGCTGATCGAAAGTCCGAGCCCTGTTCCACCATACTTCCTCCGCGTCGATCCGTCGGCCTGCTGGAATGCCTCGAACACGATCCCTTGTTTGTCTTTTGCAATACCGATTCCCGTGTCTTTCACAACAAACCTGACGGCGCCACCCTCACCCATCTCGATAGACAGCTCGACGTGGCCCGTTGATGTGAACTTGATGGCGTTCGACACGAGGTTCCTGATCACTTGTTCGAGGCGAAGCCTGTCGGTTTCGATGCGCTCCGGAGCACCGTCGGCGAGGACGGTCCTGAACTCGATCTTCTTCTCGGTGGCAAGCGGCCCGAACATCTGTCGCATGTTCTGAAGGATCTCGTTCACCGACACGTCCTGGTACTCGAGGCTCATTTTTCCCGACTCTATCTTCGACAGGTCGAGGATCTCGTCGATCAGCGAAAGCAATCCCTGTCCCGAGCTCTGGATGACCTTGGCGTATTCGAGCTGGTCGGGCGTCAGATTGCTGTCCTGGTTCTCCGACATCAGTCGCGACAACAGCAGGATCGAGTTCAGCGGCGTACGCAGCTCGTGCGACATGTTGGCCAGGAATTCGGACTTGTACCTGGTGGTCTTCGTGAGCTCGTCGGCTTTTGCCTGTATGTCAACGTTCCGCTCATTGATCATGTGGTTCTTCTCTTCAAGCAGGTGGCTTCGTTCTTCGAGCTCCATATTCGCCTGCTTGAGCTCTTCCTGTTGAACCTTCAGCTCTTCCTCGGATGTCTGCAGTTTCTCGGTCTGTACTTCCAGCTCTGAGTTCATGTTTTCGAGCTCCGTGTGTTGCGTTCTCAGCTCTTCCGACTGAGCCTGGGTTTCTTCCAGCAGCTCCTGCACCCGTCGCCGGTTTTGAGCAGTGCTTATCGCCACACCGATATTGGGTGCGGCTGCTGTAAGGAATTCGATCTGCTTTTTGCTGAACGTACTGACAGTAGCAAGCTCGATAGCGCCTTTGACTGTATAGCCGTCCAGCACCGGAACGGCGACGACGTGCCTCGGCCGGGCTTCACCGGTTGCAAAACTGATACTGATACTGTCCTGGGGAATGTCCTTCAGCTCGACCGGCTTACCTGATGCGACCGACTGACCTACGATGCCGACGTTGAGTCCGATCTTTTCCCGTGATTTCTCAGGGGTGAAGGCATACCCGCCCGCGCGTTTTAAATAGTCGCCCTCAACGATATAAAGCGCCCCTGCGCTACTCTCGGTGTAAGAAGCAATTGTGGCGATCACTTCGGCGCTCAGCGTCTCGATCTCCTTATCACCAATCATTACATTGTTTAGGCCGGTGATTCCTGTCTGAAGCCACTCCTTGTCCGACAATACTCCAAATGAATATTCCAGCGACTCGGCCATGCGATTCAATGATCCGGCCACGGAGCCCAACGCATCGCTTTGCTGATCATTCACGCGGATCGTATAGCTTCCTTCAGAGACCTTTTCTGAAATATCCTGGATGATGGCAATGCGCTTCCGGGTCTCTTCGTCTTTCTGTTGCAATACCTCTTGCAGGCGGACCCTTTCGCTGTAGTCGCCGCTGACCCTCATGTAAAATACGATCGTGATGATCAGTGCGATGATGGCGCCCGTGATGATCAGCGGAGGCGTAAAACGGGCAAACTGGTTCATGCTTTCTGTCCGTTCGGCCAACAGGTGCAGCTCATGCGCTTTCATATCGCCGAGCACCGACCTTATCTCTGTCATGGCCTGCCGGCCAAGCCTGAGGCTGGGAAGATTCGTTTGCCGCCCGCTCTTTTTGTCTTCGATCGCCGCCTCGAGATACCTGAACCGTGCGTCCATGAGCCGTCGCAGAGTTGGCAGCTTCTCGCGCTGCTCCTGACTATCCAGGGTGAGCACCTTCACCCTATCGAATGCCTCGAAGGCACGTTCCCGCGCATTCAGGAACGGAGTGAGGAATTCAGCCTCTCCGGCGATCAGGAAACCGCGCTGCCCGGTCTCGGCATCGATCATAGCCGCGTTGACCTCACTGAGCTGGTTGATCACCTCGTTGGTGTGGGATACCAGCTCGGAGTTTTTCAACAGGTTGGAAATGCTGATGTACGATGCCACCGAGGTCACGACCAGGATGAACATCGAGACACTAAAACCGACCAGCAGGTTTCTTTTGAAATTGCTATTCATAATGTCAACTATAGGGTGCAATACTCTATATCGGTCTATATCAATACAGACTTCGGGTGCTCGACGGGGATGATGATCGTAAACTTCGCCCCTTCATTCTCTTTACCCTCCGCGTCGATGATGCCGTCATGGCGCTCAATTACTTTCTTCACGATTGCCAGTCCGATGCCCGTACCTTCATAGGCATCTTTATTCCTCAAACGCTGGAATATTTCAAAGATCCGGCTCCGGAATTCGTTGCTGAAGCCGATGCCGTTGTCGCATACCTTGATCCTGCAGTAAGGGCCGTTGGCTGCGGAGGCCGATTCGAAGGACTTCTCCAGGATCCGCTCACCGGTAATGCTGATCTTACAGCCTGCGGATTCACGTGAGAACTTGATCGAGTTGCTCAACAGGTTTTGGAAAACCTGCCGGAGCTGGAAGTGAATGGCCTCCACTTTCGGCAGTTTCCCGATGTCGAAAATGCAATGCTTGGTCTCTATCTGCAGCTCGAGGTCCGACAGGATCTCGTCGAGCATCTTGTTGAGGTCGATCGTCACGAATTCGTCGTCGGTATAGATCTTCGAATATTGAAGCAGGTCGCCGACCAGGTTGCGAAGCCGGGTGGCCGACTCGAGGATCTTTCCCAGGTATGGCTTCACCTTCTCTTCTTTTCCGGCTTTCTCTTCTTTTTCGACCCGCTCATTGAACCGGTCGAGCGCAAGGCCGCTGAAGGTCTGTATTTTACGAAGGGGCTCCTGAAGGTCGTGCGAGGCGATGAACGCAAACTGTTGGAGCTCGTTGTTACTTTCCTCCAGTCGCTGGTTCGACTTCACCAGCTCCTGGGTCCTTTCTTTAACTTTTTCTTCCAGAATGCCCTCGGCCTTCTTGCGAAGCTCGATCTCCTCACGGAGGTTCTGCTCCATGTCCATCAGCTGGCGGGTCTGTTCCGAAAGGCGGTAGAACGTCTTGATCTTCAGAAGCAGAATGTCGGGGTCGACGGGCTTGGTCACGTAGTCTATCCCGCCAGACGTGTACCCACGGGCTACGAATTTCTTATGGGTATTGACGGCAGAAAGGAAGATGATCGGTATGTCGCGCGACTTACTGTAACCCGATATGGTCTCGGCTACTTCGAAGCCATCCATTTCCGGCATCTGCACGTCGAGGATGATGAGCGCATATGACTGAGTAAGTATCTTCCGCAGGGCTTCTTCCCCCGAAATAGCAGTATCTACTTCGAAGCTATGAAGCGTTAGCAAAGCCTTGAGGCTGAAGATATTCTCCTGGTTATCGTCGACTATTAAAATCATTCCAGGAGAGTGGCAGAAAGGTCATTAAAAATGATGTCAGGTATTTTTAGCTAAAAAATCCAAGGCCTTCTGTGGAATCCAAGCCACGCTTTAATTCCACAATGACGACAAAAATCAACACTTGCTGCCGATTGCTTCCACAACCACGGCGCAATTCCCTCTGCATGTCGTCGAGGGAACTTAGAGGACAAGATGGGTGCCGGACTCCTAAATCTTTAAATTCCTTTGTGTTAAAATCTTAAATCTTGTTTAACTTTAACTCGCTTTCATTCCGAGAAGGTGAAAGTCATCGAAAACCATAAACACAAAAATTTTTCGTCCCATGGCTAAGAAGAAAAAGGCCGCCAAAAAAGGAAAGGCAAAACCAAAAAAAGCCGCGAAAAAAGCAGCTAAAAAGGTAGTAAGAAAGGCAGCTAAGAAGGCTGCTAAAAAAGTAGCAAAAAAGGTAGCGAAGAAACCAGCCAAGAAGGTCGCTGCAAAGAAGAGACCGGCGGCGAAGAAGCCCGCAGCGCCCAGGCGTTCACCGGCACCCGCTATTGTTTCCACGCCTCCGGCACCGGAAACTCCGTTTCCAGAATCTCCTTCTACTTCGGAGGGCACCGACAACGGTACACCGCAGTAATTCGTCACGACGAATCGTCAGATCATACAAAAGCGATGGCCATCCATCGCTTTTTTTATTCCGGGTTTTATCCTGTCGGCAATTAACGCTACATTTTAAACCTGAAATCAATTCATTAACCCTCAGGACAATATGAAAAGTAATAAGCCTTCAAGGAGAGACTTTATCCGGAAAGCCGCAGGAACTGCACTGGGTGCGGCGGCATTGCCGGCGCTGGCAGGCAGCACCAACTTTCAGAAAAAAGTAGTGATGCTCGATGAACCTCACCGCGAGGAGAAGAATCACGCTGCCAACGACAAGGTGAACGTTGCCGTCATCGGCATGGGCATCATGGGATTCAGCAATGCCGAGTGGTCTTCCAAAGTACCCGGTGTGAAGGTCGTGGGTGCATGCGATCTGTACACAGGCCACCTGGATCACGCAAAAGAAGTGTATGGCAAGGACCTGTTCGTAACTAAAAACTACCAGGAGATACTCGACCGTAAAGATATCGACGCTGTCATCATCGCGACGTCGGACCACTGGCACGACCGTATTTCGATGGAGGCCATGAACAAGGGCAAACACGTGTATTGTGAAAAGCCGATGGTTCACAAGCTGGAAGAAGGCGCCGATGTGATCGCCACTCAGAAAAAGACTGGAAAGGTCTTCCAGGTGGGCAGCCAGCGCTGCTCATCCATCGTTACCGAAAAGGCCCGCGAGATCTATGCATCGGGCATGATTGGCGACCTGGTGCTTGTTGAGACAATGAACGACCGCCATAGCGCCAACGGTGCGTGGCAATACTCCATCCCTACCGACGCGAAGAACAATACGGTAGACTGGGATCACTTCCTGGGCGATGCCCCGAAGAGGGAATACGACCCGGTTCGCTTCTTTCGCTGGAGGAACTACACAGACTACGGAACCGGCGTAGCAGGAGACCTGTTCGTTCACCTGTTCACCGGCATTCATGCAGTGACCGGCTCTCATGGGCCAGTCCGCGCGTTCGCGACCGGCGGACTTCGTTACTGGAAAGACGGACGCGATGCCCCGGATGTCATGGCAGCATTGTTCGACTATCCGGCTACCGACAAGCACGCCGCGCACACCATGCAGATGCGTGTTAACTTCGTCGACGGCAGCGAAGACGGTGAGATCCTTCGACTCATCGGCTCCGAGGGAGCGATCATCCTGGGATGGGGCGATGTGAAAGTTATCCGTCACAAGATCACGAAGAACCCCGGCTTCGGCGGGTGGGATACGTTCAACACCTTCTCGGAAGCACAACAGAAGGAGTATGAAAAATGGTACGTGGCAAACTATCCCGAGCCCAAAGCAGAGGTTATCGAGCCCGATATGGAATACAGGGCTCCGAGAGAATACAGCGCCAACCTCGATCATCATCTCAACTTCTATGCAGGTATCCGCGAGGGAAAACCGATCAAGGAAGATGCATTGTTCGGCATGAGGGCAGGTGGCCCTGCATTACTTGCCAATAAGAGTTATTTTGAAAAGAAGGTGATCCATTGGGATCCAGAGAAGGCTGTTGTTACTCAGTCTGTCTAATGCAGGCTCTCACGGAAAACACGGAAAAATGCAGGAGCCGTTTAACAGGCGTTCCGTGTTTTCCGTGCTTTCCGTGAGAGATGTATTTTGCTATTCAACGGTTAAGATCCACGCATCTTTAAAATTATGCTCGTGCCTTACCTTATCGCGAATAGTCCTCGCTTCGTTCACATCCTGGGAAGAACCTAATGTCACATACCAGAGGCTCCTGGCAGTGATAAATCCGTAATTCGCCTCAGTGTATTCCATGTCGAGCAGCTCATTTGAGAACTTCCGGGCGTTGGTCTCAGAACGGAATGCGCCAACGATCACGTAGGTACCCGCATCCAGGTCGTTCTTATTCCTCACGCGGGTGACAAACTCATGACGCTCGGGTTTAACCGGCTCCGTCACCACCGGCGCTGCGGCTACCGAGTCGACTTTCGGCTGCTGCTGTTGTACGACCACTTCTTCTTTCTTCGGTTCCGGTGTTTTTTCGACAGGCTTATGCGGCTCGTTGTGAACGTTGGTCTGCTGATATTTTTTTGCCAGCGCTTCCTGTTTTGCCTTACGTTCGGCAGCAAGCTGTGCCGGTGTCTTTTTCTTCTTTTCCTTCTCGGTGTTTACGAATGAATATATTCCCACTGCACTCTTATGTCGTTTGCCGAAGAGGAACGCCAGTTGTATTTCATGCGATGGGCGAACGATGTGGTTTTCCTGGGAAAACCCTCTTGTAAATGAATAGCCGAGTGTTGCCGCTTTGTTGAGAGATATTCCGGCCATAGCCGAGGCGCCCAAGCCCTGCCGGAACGAAGCGCCGAACCAGAACTGATTCTGAAGATGAACGATCGATGCGATCTCGATCTGAGACGGAGTGTTCTGGTTTAACCGGTAGATCACATACGGTTCGAACACATTCTTATTCCTGTTGAAATAGAAACGGTTCGATGCATGGATGACGATACTTTGAAATGGTGAGATCGAGGTGACGGCAAACGCCTCTGTTGAGGAGTACTTCGGGGTGAACATCTGCGGGAACGCGATACCGGCATGCAGGGTCTTGCTGTGATACGATACGCCGGCATTTCCCTGGAGAAAGAAGTTGTCTTTAACGGCAAGCGTCAGGGCCGGGTCGTCGGGATTCGCGTTTACGATGCCGTTGGCATCCACCCGGTTCCATGCCGAGCCGAGCGAGAGCCCGAAGCGGATCATTTTATCTTCAGCCACCATAACATGGTAGCCGCCTGTGAATAGAAAAGCTGATGTAGACAACAGTCCGCGCTTGTTGCTGGAGATCGTAAGTCCGCCGGTGAGCTTGTTTGCAACCAGTCCTTGCAGGCTTACCTGGCCGAGGGTCGGTCCGTTGGGTACGCCTGCCCATTGGCGGCGGTAGCCCAGGTACAGGGCGGTCTGCCCATCGATGCCGGTGTATGACGGGTTGAGCGACGCAGAATTGACAAAAAACTGGACAAAATCTGTGTTATCCTGCGCGGAAGCCTTGAATGTAAAAAATAAGAGAACCAGCCAGAGACAAGGTTGTAGAGGTCTATTCAAAAAAAGTCTGTTTTTGATTTGAATACGTGAAGTAAAGATAAAGTAAGCCCGACAATTTCTCACGGAAAGCACGGAATTCACGGAAGGTCCTTTTAAACAGCTCTTGCATTTTTCCGTGTTTTCCGTGCTTTCCGTGAGAACCTTTCTCTAATTTGAACCTCCTTATACCCCCCATGCTCAATTTCACCCTTAAAGGGCTCCTCACGCGGGACGAACTCCAGCGGGAAAAGACCAAGGACTACCGCAATATCGTGATCATCCAGATCATCATTGTGGTCTTCGGCCTTACCCTTTCGGAGCCTTTATTGGCCGATTCCAGGAGCCCGCAGTCGAAGCTCATTATTACTTTATTCTCCTTCTTCGGAGCTGCTTACGCCTTCCTGTTGTGGGACTTGCTCCGCAACTTTACCACGAGCCGGAAGCTGCTCGTCTCGATCATTGCCGTGCTGTCGGGCATCGTTGTTACCGGCATACTCGTCGAGTTTCCCTACTACCAGATCCTGGAGGTGACCGACCGGAGGACGTACTTGCTTGTGATACACGGACTGTTGTTTCCTATCGAAATTACCGTGATCTCCTTCGCGATACGCGATCTCTTTTCGGGAGGATTCTTTACGGCGGACAAGCTTTGGGGCGCAGCCTGCATTTACCTGATGATCGGGATATCATTCGGCAGCTTATATGATCTCATTTCGATAGCAGTTCCCGGAAGCCTCGGCGCTCCGATCGAGCTCGGCCTTCCCAACTATGCCGAATGTGTCAGTTACAGTCTCGGTATCCTCGGCGGTGTCGACGCAGGACTCCTACCCTCCAGGCTGATCCGCAACATCAGCATACTCGAGGCCGTGTGGGGAAGTATTTACGGCATGCTGATCATCGGAAAGCTCTTAGGGCTTCCGAGAGACGAAACGTCCAATAACCAACAACCAATAAACAAGTAACCAATCACCCATATGAATAACAGAAGACTACCGGTCATCATTATCACGGTCATTGCCGTCATCGTTCTGATGGCTTTGTCATCCAGCCTGGTGTTTACCGTCGGCGCAACCGAGAAAGCAATCATGTTCTATCCCCTGTCGAAAGGTCTCGATGTAGACAACGTACTTCAGCCAGGTCTTCACATGAAAGCACCCTGGAACGATGTCATTGTCTACGAAGTCGCGGAGCAATCGACCGACGAAACGATGGACATCAACGACAAGAACGGATTGCCCATTCATGTCGACGTAACCATCCGCTATTTTCCGATGCACGATAAGATCGGGTACGTGTACCAGCGATTCAACAAAGATTATATCAACAAGCTTGTGATCCCTGAAATGCGTTCGATGACACGCCAGGTGCTGGCACGTTATACTGCCGAAGAGATCTACTCGACCAAACGTGCCGAAGTTGAAAACCAGGTGATATCCGAGACAGAAAAGATACTCACCGCCAACTTTGTAACGACATCCGCCGTGCTTATCCGCTCCATCAAGCTGCCCGACCAGATCCGTGCTGCGATCGAGAACAAGCTGCAGCAGGAACAGGAAGCGCTCGCCTACCAGTTCAGACTGGAGAAAGAAAAGAGCGAAGCAGAACGGAAACGAATTGCTGCCGAAGGTGAGTCGAGAGCGAACAACATCATCAACAATAGCTTGTCTGACAAGTTGTTGAAAATGAGAGGTATAGAGGCTACCCTGGAGCTGGCGAAGTCGCCGAACTCGAAAGTGGTCATTATCGGCTCCGGAAAGGACGGATTACCGATGATACTCGGTAATAACTAGTAATAACTAATTGACAGAACATTGTTCTCCCTGAAGGTCATTGCCCTGTCATCCCACGGCTTGCCTCGCCTCGCGTAGCCGCTTGCGCCTCCGCTAAAGCTTCGGCGGCACGCGGACGGCGGAGTGAGGACCGGGAGAATGGCAATAATTAATTGAATTTTAGGCATAATTAATCCCGGCATACCTTTTAACTAAGGGGTTTGGCGGCTATTTTAGAGCAAATTTGATAGCATGGCAAAGACGGCACAATTGATAATCGACGGCAAGACCTATGAATTCCCGCTCGTAGAAGGAACCGAAAACGAGATAGGGATAGATATAAGCGACCTTCTGGAGAAGACCGGGGCGGTAACGCTCGACTTCGGTTACAAGAATACAGGCGCTACCAAGAGTGCCATCACATTCCTCGACGGTGATAAAGGCATATTACGGTACAGGGGATATTCGATCGAAGACCTGGCCGCCAAGTCCAGCTTCCTTGAAGTTTCATACCTGCTGATATTCGGCGAGCTGCCCGGTAAAACCCAGCTCGAAAAGTTCACCAACGACATCAAAACCCACACGATGGTCCATGAGGACACGCGCAAGATTCTAGACGGCTTCCCGTCTACCGCGCACCCCATGGGCGTCCTGGCTTCGATGTTCTGTGCACAGACTGCTTTTTACCCCGAATCACTGGACCCTAACCGCAGCGCCGACGCCGTTTACCTGAGCATTATCCGTTCGCTGGCCAAGATGCCCACTTTCGCGTCATGGGCATATAAAAATGCAGTAGGCCACCCGGTCAACTATCCCGACAACTCGCTCGACTATTGCTCTAGGTTCCTCAAAATGATGTTCGCGCTTCCCGCCGAACACTACGATGTCGATCCCGTGGTAGCAGATGCGCTCGATAAGCTTCTTATCCTTCACGCCGATCACGAACAGAACTGCTCTACCTCTACTGTTCGTATCGTCGGATCGTCGAAGGCAAGTATTTATTCTTCGATCTCTGCCGGTATCAACGCACTGTGGGGACCACTCCATGGCGGCGCCAACCAGGAGGTTATTCTCATGCTTGAAAGCATTCGTGCCGACGGTGGAGACACCGCGAAATGGATCGCAAAAGCTAAAGACAAGAACAGCGGCTTCCGGCTCATGGGCTTCGGCCACCGTGTATACAAAAACTTCGATCCTCGCGCGAAGATCATCAAGAAAGCCGCCGACGACGTGCTGAAGAAGCTCGGCGTGAACGACCCGGTGCTCGACATCGCGTTGAAGCTCGAAGAAGCGGCACTGAAAGATCCTTACTTCGTAGAACGCAAGCTGTATCCCAACGTAGACTTCTACTCGGGTATCATCTACAGGGCACTTGGAATTCCCGTCGACCTGTTCACCGTCATGTTCGCCATGGGTCGTTTACCCGGCTGGATTGCGCAGTGGAAAGAATTGCGTGAGAACAAGGAGCCGATCGGCCGTCCCCGCCAGATCTATACCGGACAAAAGCTTCGTTCTTACGTGGAGATGGGAAAAAGATAAAAGCTAAAAACTAAAAGTTAAAAGTTGACCCGGTTAACTTTTAACTTTTCACTATTAACTTTTAACTATGACTACCGATGATTTTCAAAACGCCGTAACGACATCCAAGTCGCTCACCAAACGCCCTTCCAATGAAGAGCTCCTGGAGCTTTATGCTCTTTACAAACAGGCAACGGAAGGAGACGTCACCGGCGACAGGCCGGGAGGCTTCGACTTCAAAGCAATTGCGAAGTATGATGCCTGGGCGGAAAAGAAAGGACTGAGTAAAGACCAGTCGATGCAGGATTACATCAAGCTAGTCTCCCGCCTCAACGAGCAGTACGCGTGAAGTTTTGAATCTCTTCTACCAGCCACGGCTACAAGAAGGCGTCACCTTTCTCGATGGCGATGAAGCCCATCATGCCCTGCGGGTCTTACGGATCCGTAAAGGCGATGAGCTGATGGTCACCGACGGAAAGGGCGTGCTGGCAAACGCCATTTTCACAGACGCCGCGAATTTCACGATAACCAAACAGGTCGCATCTCCGGTTAAACGCTTTTCAATAAATCTTTTCGTTGCCCCCACCAAGAATGCCGACCGGATGGAATGGCTGATTGAAAAGGCCACCGAGATCGGCGTTGATTCGATCACACTGATCGAATGTGCACGTAGCGAACGCAGAAAAATCAGTCACGAACGTCTGGTTAAGATGGCTGTCAGCGCCATGAAGCAATCACAACAAAGCTGGCTGCCGGAAGTAAAGCCGCTGGTATCCTTTGAGGCGATCATAAAAACAAAGCATAGTCAAAGTTTCATTGCCCATGTCGATCATGCCAACCCGGATAACTTGAAAGATCTTGCGACGCCGGGAAAGACTTACGGACTGCTGATCGGCCCGGAGGGTGACTTCACTGACGATGAAATAAAGCTCGCTATGACCAACGGCTGGCAGAAGGTAAGTTTGGGAACCACGAGGCTCCGCACCGAAACGGCAGCCATCGTAGGATGTCTGACATTGGTATTGGCAAATAACTAATTTAGACAAATGCAATCTCTCACGGAAAGCACGGAATTCACGGAAGCACTCTTTAACGCGCCTGTGCATTTTTCCGTGCTTTCCGTGAGAAATAATCTTGAGAACCATGACTGAGAAAGAAGCATCCAAACTGATCGATAAGCTCACGGACCAGGTCAACTATCACAACGACCTGTATTACCAGAAGAGTAAAACCGAGATCAGTGACTTCGAATTCGATAAGTTATTGAAACAGCTTGTCGAGCTCGAAAAAGACTTTCCCAATCTCAAACATTCCCACTCCCCTACGCAACGCGTGGGCGGTACGATCACCAAGAATTTCACGACGGTATTACATCGTTACCCCATGCTCTCGCTTGGGAATACTTATTCGAAGGAAGAGTTGGAAGACTGGGACGAACGCGTGAAGAAGGGTCTCGACGGCGATCAATATGAATATTTCTGTGAGCTGAAGTTCGACGGTGTTTCGATCAGCATCATCTATGAGAACGGCATTCTCGTAAAAGGCATCACGCGCGGCGACGGCGTGCGGGGCGACGAGGTGACGCCGAATGTCCGGACCATTCGCTCGCTTCCGCTCAGGATCACCGCGAAGGATGTGCCCGCCCGATTCGAAGTTCGCGGCGAAGTATTCCTGCCCCGCGAAGTCTTCAAGCACATCAATAAAGAGCGCGAAGACATCGGTGAAGAAACATACGCCAACGCACGCAATACCGCTTCCGGTACCGTGAAGATGCAGGACTCAGGAGAGGTGGCGCGAAGGAAGCTGGATTGCTACCTGTATTATCTTCTGGGCGAAGACGTTGACGCAGACACCCACGAAGAGTCGATAAAGAAATTAGAGAAGTGGGGATTTCAAATATCGCAGACCTACAAGAAGTGTAAGAACATCGGCGAAGTACTCGACTACATCAATCACTGGGAAAAGAAACGGCAGTCGCTCCCCCTCGAAACAGACGGTGTAGTGATCAAGGTGAATGACTTCGCACAACAGCAGGAACTCGGGTTTACGGCAAAGAGCCCGCGATGGGCCATCTCTTACAAATACAAGGCGGAGAGCATGAGCACGCGCCTGAAGAACATCATCTATCAGGTGGGACGTACCGGCGCCGTTACACCCGTCGCCGAGCTGGAACCGATATTCCTCGCGGGCACGACTGTTAAACGCGCTTCGCTTCACAATGCCAACGAGATCGCACGACTCGACCTGCGTATCAACGACTATGTTTTTGTCGAGAAGGGCGGTGAGATCATTCCCAAAGTGACGGCCGTCGACCTGCCAAAGCGTAAACGCGGTTCGAAGCCGTTCAAATACACCGACAAGTGCCCGGAATGCGGGACGAAGCTCGTACGCGAAGAGGGTGAGGCTGCGTTCTATTGTCCGAACTACAAGGGCTGTCCTCCCCAGATCAAAGGAAGGATCGAGCACTTCATTCAGAGAAGGGCGATGGACATCGATTCGATCGGCGAGAAGACTATCGATCAGCTGTATGAGCTCGGCATGCTGAATTCGCCGGCCGGCCTGTATGATCTTACACGGGAAGACGTGCTGAAGCTGGAGGGTTTCAAAGACACGTCTACCAAAAATCTCCTCGACGGAATCGCCAAATCGAAGGAGGCGCCGTTTGCCGCCGTACTGTTCGCGATCGGCATTCGTTATGTAGGGAAAACCGTTGCCGAAAAGCTTGCCCGTCATTTTAAATCGATGGACAACCTTGCGGCTGCGTCGCTGGAACAATTGCTTGAAGCGCCAGAAGTCGGTGAAAGGATCGCCGAAAGCGTAAAAGAGTTCTTTGCAGATGCCGGCAACCGTAAAGAGATGGACCGGCTTCGCAAAGCAGGGCTCAATTTCATTTCCGATGCCAAAGAGCCGGAAAAATTGAGTGATGTCCTGGAGGGAAAATCATTCGTGATCTCGGGAACGTTTGAAAAATATGAGCGCGATGACCTAAAAGATATTATCATTGCCAATGGAGGGAAGGTTTTGTCGGGGGTTTCGGGCAAGCTCGACTACCTTCTGGCCGGCGACAACATGGGACCCGCCAAACTGGAAAAAGCAGAGAAGCTGGGGATTAAAATAATTTCAGAAAAAGAATTTGAAAAACTAATCGTTAAAAGTTAGTAGTGAAGAGTGAAGAGTTATAGTTAAAGTGATATCGGAGTAACTTAAAACTTCACCCAACCTACACCCAACTTTTCACTATTAACTTTTAACTTTTAACTTAAGGTTATGTTTAAGATGAGCTTCCTTAAAATGCGTACTTCTTCAGCCCTTAAGAAGAATGGTGTAAAAAGGGCCAGCACGCCATACAAACGTGCCGAACATATCGGCATCATCTTCAGCGTGGAAGACCGGACGAAGCACGACAACATCAAGGATTTCATCAAGAGACTCGAGCAGGACGGCAAGAAAGTGCAGGTGCTGGAATTCCTTCCCAAGAAAAAAGAGAACTACGAATTCCTTTTCGACTTCTTCACGCTCGAAGACCTGTCGTTCTGGGGCAATATCACTTCCGAACGGGCCGTCAAATTCAGTAACATGGCGTTTGATTACCTCTTCTATATCGATTCACAGTCGAACCCCCTTGTATTGAATCTGCTGGCGCGCAGCAAGGCACTTTGCAGGGTAGGTAAATTCAACGAAGCCGACAGCCCGTACTTCGAGCTGATGATCGAGGACAACGGCAGCACGAAAACGTTAATTGACAATGTATACAAGTACACACGTCAGTTAAAATAATTAAACTTGCACTTTATTTAGTTGACTGAGCGATGAAGAAACTCTTCGGAACCGGCGTAGCATTGATAACACCTTTCCTGGCGGATGGATCTATTGATTTCAAATCGCTGCGAAAGGTATTGAAACATACAGCCAAGGGAGTGGACTACTTCGTGGTGATGGGCACTACGGGCGAGTCGGCCGTGCTTTCGAAAGAAGAAAAGAAGGCCGTACTGGAATTTGTGAAGGCCAACAATCCCGGGAGGCTTCCCCTCGTGTATGGCATCGGCGGCAATCATACCGCGGCCGTCGTACGTGAATTGCGCGATACCGACCTCGGTGGCGTGGATGCCGTGCTTTCGGTCAGTCCGTATTACAATAAACCCTCGCAGGAAGGCCTTTACCAGCACTTCAAGGAAGTTGCAGATGCATCTCCCCTGCCACTTATACTTTATAATGTGCCCGGCAGGACGGCGCTCAATATGACCGCGGAGACCACGTTGAGGCTTTCCGTGCATAAAAAGATCATCGGCGTCAAAGAGGCCAGCGGCAGTCTGGAGCAATGCATGCGTATTGCGCATTACAAGCCCACGGAGTTCATGCTGATCTCCGGGGAAGACATGCTTACCATTCCTATTTACGCAATTGGCGGGGTTGGCGTGATTTCGGTGCTTGCGAATGCATACCCGGTTTCATTCAGGAAAATGAAAGATGCAGCGAACAAAGGTCAATTCGCACGTGCAAGCCTCGAAACATTCAAATTACTCGATATTAACGGGCCGATGTACGAAGAAGGAAGCCCTGTTGGAGTGAAATATCTGATGTCGTTGCAAGGATTATGCGAGCCTTATGTGCGTTTGCCGCACACGCAGCCATCACCGGCATTAAAAAAGAAAATCGAAGGACTCTTCGAAAACATAAAAGGGACTGCCTAAGCAGTCCCTTTTTAGCTATTTCTTAGCTATTATATAGCCAATATATTAGTTGCCGCCGCCGCCGCCTTCCTTATTCTTCAGTTCCTGAACTTCTGCGCGGATCGCTTGAGCGATATTCTTGAGATCCTGCATGCCTTTCCTTACTCGGGTGCCAGCAGCGCTGTTTCCCTTGTTGTAGAACTTCTCGGCATCGGGTTCAATCGACGCTATCAGGTTTTTAAGTTCTTCAAATCTTTTCATTTGACTAGGATGTTTAAATGATTAAAAATGGGTTACCGTTATGCCAATTTAAATAAAAACCTTTAAAAACAAGTAAAAAGGCACTTTTTAAATTCCCTTCGTCACAGACACTAATTGTTCCTCCTTGTAGAACCCACTGTCAAGCTTCGATTTTAGGGCAGAAAAGGCAGTTAAAGTCTCTTCTACGTCGCTCAACGTATGGGAGGCGGTAGGGATAATCCTGAACATTATAACCCCCTTAGGTACAACAGGATAGATCACAACGGAGCAAAAAATGCCATAATTTTCCCTTAAGTCCATCGACATATTGGCTGCCTCGCCCACCCCACCCTCGAACAAAACGGGGGTCGGCGGGGTATGGGTATCGTTGATTGCGAAGCCTCTCGCCTTCAAACCTTCTTTGATCGCATTCATGATCTTCTTGAGATTGGCTCTCAGCTCAGGGTGTTTGCGTATAAGCTCCAGGCGTTTTTGAGCACCGATAACCAATGGCATCGGTAGCGACTTCGCATAGATCTGCGACCTCATTGTATAGCGAAGGAATTTCAGGATCATCTTATCACCGGCGACAAAAGCTCCGATGCTCGCCATAGATTTTGCAAACGTGGAGAAGTACAGGTCGATCTGATCTTGTACGCCCAGTTCCTCTCCGACACCGGCGCCTGTTGCGCCCATTGTTCCAAATCCGTGTGCATCGTCGACAAAGAGGCGGAAGTTGTATTTCTGCTTTAATGCAATGACACCTTTCAGATCTCCCATATTGCCCGACATACCGAAAACCCCTTCTGTGATCACGAGGATACCGCCGCCTGTCTCATTCGCCAGTTTCGTGGCGCGTTCGAGCTGCTTTTCCAGGCTTTCCATATCGTTGTGTGCATACACGAAGCGTTTGCCCATGTGCAGACGGACGCCGTCGATGATAGAGGCATGCGACTCTCCATCGTAGACAATGACATCCTTACGATTGACGATCGAATCAATGATAGAAATAACACCCTGGTAGCCGAAATTCAGCAACATCACATCTTCCTTCTTCACAAAATCAGCCAGCTGTTTTTCCAGCTCGACGTGATACTTCGAGTTACCCGACATCATCCGGGCGCCCATCGGGTATCCAAGGCCAAATTGCGCTGCCGAGTCGGCATCCGCCTTACGCACCTCGGGGTGGTTTGCCAGCCCCAGGTAGTTGTTCAGGCTCCAATTGAGGACCTCCTTACCATTGAAGGTCATTCGCGGGCCGATCTCCCCTTCCAGTTTGGGGAAAAAGAAATAATCGTCGGGTAAATGAGAGTATTTGGCCAGGGGGCCGGCCTCCATTTTCAATTTATCAAACAGATCTACCATGATGGGTGATTTTCGATTAAAATTTGGCGCAAAAATAACAATTAATTTAAAATTCGGCTGTTCGGGAACAGGTCTTAAATTGCCTACTATTGAAATTTTCCATGCCAAAGATCAGAAAATTACTGGTTGCAAACCGCGGAGAGATCGCTCTTAGAATTATGCGTTCGGCCCGTGAGGTGGGTGTCAAGACCGTGGCTGTCTATAGTGAGGCCGACAGGCAGGCTTTGCACGTTCGTTATGCCGACGAGGCAGTTGCGATCGGTCCTCCTCCTTCGTCACAGTCGTACCTGGTGATGGATAAGATCATCGGCGCAGCCAAAACAACGGGTGCCGACGCAATTCACCCCGGTTACGGCTTTCTTTCCGAGAATGAAGACTTCGCCAGGAAGGTTCGCGACGCAGGATTGATCTTCATCGGCCCTTCGCCGGAATCGATCGAGCTGATGGGCAGCAAACTGGGCGCGAAGGCTGCTGCTGCAAAATTCGGAGTGCCGTTGGTTCCCGGTATGGCCGAGCCGATCACCGACATTGCAGCTGCTAAAAAGATAGCGAAGGAGATCGGCTACCCGGTATTGATCAAAGCAAGCGCAGGCGGTGGCGGCAAAGGCATGCGTATCGTCGAGAACGACGGCGAGTTCGAGGAACAGATGGAACGCGCGGTCAGCGAAGCCACGTCCGCATTCGGTGACGGTTCGGTGTTCATCGAAAAATATGTGACCCAGCCGCGACACATCGAGTTCCAGATATTCGGAGATCAGCATGGTAACGTCGTCCACCTGTTCGAGCGCGAATGCTCGATACAGCGACGCCACCAGAAAGTTATTGAAGAAGCGCCTTCATCGATACTTACCCCCGAGCTTCGGAAGAAGATGGGCGAAGCCGCGGTGAATGTTGCGAAAGCTGCTAACTACTACAATGCGGGCACGGTAGAGTTCATCGTTGACGCCAGCCTTAATTTCTATTTCCTCGAAATGAACACGCGTCTCCAGGTCGAGCACCCGGTGACCGAACAGATAACTGGTCTGGACCTGGTGAAGCTCCAGCTCAAGGTTGCCGAAGGAGAAAAGCTTCCGTTCAAACAGGAAGACCTCAAGATCAATGGGCACGCGGTGGAAGTACGCGTGTACGCCGAAGATCCCGCCAACAATTTCCTTCCCGATATCGGTACACTGACAACCTACCGCAGGCCGCAAGGCCACGGCATCCGTGTCGACGACGGGTTCGAGCAGGGCATGTCGATACCGTTTTACTACGACCCCATGATCGCCAAAATGATCTGCCACGGGGAGAACCGCGCGCAGGCCATCAGCAAGACCATCCGCGCTATCGATGAGTACGAGATCACCGGCGTACAGACAACGCTCGGTTTCTGTAAGTACGTGCTCCAACACGAAGCATTTACGTCGGGGAACTTCGATACGAAATTTGTCGAGAAATACTTCAAACCCGAAGTGTTATCACAAGGGGGAAGCGATGATGAAACTCTCATAGCTGCCGCCGTGGCGATACTCGCAGCGCAAAAAGAAATATCGAAGAAGTCAGCGGTGGTGACTGAGATGGGATCCGTGAGCAAATGGAAAAAGAACAGAACAGCCTGACCGGATGGCAGAAATAAGACCTTTCAGGGCCTGGCGATACAACGACAATCATTCCGCTACCATCGAGCGGCTCACCAGTCCGTTGTTCGACGTGGTCTCCGACAAACAACGAAAGGCTCTCTACCAGGATCCACACAACTCGATTCACCTATCCGTTCCTGAAAAAGGCGCAGAGGTTGCGTCACACGTGCTCGAAAAATGGAAAGTGGGTGAAGTGATCAAACAGGATGTGTTGCCGGGTATCTACGTTTACTACCAGTACTTCAAAGTGGCTGGTTCGGCAAAATTGCTTTGCCGCAAAGGCTTCATCTGCTTCATTCGCGTATACGATTGGGATGAAGGACAGATCCTCCGGCACGAGAACACGATTCCGAAAGCGGTGAACGACCGGATCTCATTGCTGGAAAAGACGGAGCTGAATGTGAGTCCCACCCACGGCCTGTACACCGATCCTCAATACGAGTTGGAGAAGTACATGGACGAAGCGATGACCTATCCCCTGCTCGAAACGGAGGATTACCAGGGAGTACGTGATGTCCTGGCAGTGATCCACGACGCGAACGTGATCCAGAAATTCATCAATGCCATCGCTCAAAAGAAGGTCATACTTGCCGATGGACATCACAGGTATGAAGGATCCCTGATCTACAAAAAACAAAAGTCGCTGAGCCCGTCGCATACCGGCAAGGAAGGGTACAACTTTCACATGATGTACCTGACGAACACCGAGGCGGGTGACTTCAGGATCCTGCCGACGCACAGGTTGATCAGCGGGCTCGGGGATATGAATGAACGCTCGTTCATACAAAAACTCGAGGAGAATTTCACCGTAAAGCCGGTCGAGGATGTCGACACGTTGGATGAAGTTATCGAAGGCAAGCCCTGGACATTCGGGGTGTTGTTCAAAGACAATGCCTACAAGATCCGCCTGAAGCCTGAAGCTTTCGCGCGCATGACGTGGCCATTCCCCGAAGAGATCAAAAGGCTGGACCTTACCGTGCTTCATTACTTCGTAATCGAGAAAGCGCTGGGAATACCGGGCAAAGACCAGCGCCGTTCGGAGAACATATCGTTCGACCGGAGCTTCTCCGATTGCCTGTCCAGGGTAATTCGCGGCGAAAGCCAGATGGCGCTGATCACACAGGAGATCTCCATCGAAGACGTGGTAACGGTATGCAACAGCGGATACACCATGCCGCAGAAGTCAACTTATTTTTATCCGAAGGTTATCTGCGGTTTCGTATTCGGGTCAATCATGCAAAATGAATTTGAGACACCAGCTTATTCTCGCTTCTAGCTCGCCGCGAAGACAGTTCCTCCTGCGCGAGGTGGGGTTCACCTTCGAAGTCCGGAAGCCGGATGTGGAAGAGGATTTTCCCGCGTCGATGCGGGCAGAAGACGTGCCTACGTTCCTGGCTGCGAAAAAAGCCGACTTCTTTGATATCAAAAATGACGAAGCGGTCGTGACCGCTGATACGATCGTGGTCATCAACGGATCGATCTTGAATAAACCGGCTAACCGCGATGAGGCCATCGGGATGCTTACGTTACTCGCCGGTAAAACGCACCAGGTATTTACCGGGGTCTGCATTTCTTCGGTTGAAAAAAGAAGGCTTTTCCGCGAAGAGACGGGCGTGACGTTCAGGCACCTGAACAAGCAAGAGGTCGAATACTACATCGATAACTTCAAACCATACGACAAAGCAGGATCTTATGGAGCGCAGGAATGCCTCCCGCCGGGAATGGATCCCTGTTCACCCGATGAGGTCGCTTTCCTGTCGACCATTGGCAAGCCGAAATTGTATGAAGACACCTTTGGATCGAAAGGGATTGCTGCGATTGATTCGATTAATGGGTCGTACTTCAATGTGATGGGACTGCCGGTGCACAGGGTGTATTACGAGTTGATGAGGCTCTAACACCGAACACTGAACACCCAACACCGAAGTAAGTCTACGGCCCACTTCATCATTCAGTGTTGGGTGTTCAGTGTTCGATATTCCGTTGTATAAACGCCGCAATCTCCATCATCCATGCCAATCCAGCATGCACAATAACACCTCCCCATATATTCCTCGTGTAATACGCCACAACACCCAGGATATACCCACCAAACACGGAGCTGATACATTCTCCAACCGGCTTTCCGAAGTGTAAGAAACAATACACACTCACCATCGGCAATATGGCCTCTTTGCCGATGAGTTGCGACACGCCGATCACCAGCAAGCCACGGAACAGGAATTCGACGTTGAAAAAATCCATGCCGTACGCGAGCTCGAAACCGAGTGCGAAAAAGAAGGACGGGACGTCTGTCGGATTGTTCGCCGCCGTCACCTCATAACGGCGATAGACCGGGTAATAATTGCCGAACCCCGACTCGAACGAGGCGATGATCACCAACGGCGCCAGGATCATCAATACCTGCCAGTACGGCCACAGATCGACGTTGCGGTTATTAACTCCGAAATTTTCCCGTTTCTTCTCGAAGAACCATGCCATCAGGAGCAACGGTATGGCTTCGATAAAAAAATTAACGAGGTTGTTGGTAACGCCGAACACCCAACGGAACATCTGGTATTTATCCTGCGTGATGAACTGCGATAACTGTCGCAGGTACGGAAAGCCGACGTTGCACGAAAGGATAAACATCGCGAACAAAGTGATCATCCAGTACCGCCGCGACCGGAAATGGTGAAGGGTATTATTGAAATAAAATACAAGCGCCGTCACGCCGAAGTAGGCAAACGAATACAAAAGGAAGTACCACAAAACACGAATGGGCTTGCCGGTGTCTTTGTCGATGATACCGTTCTCCAGGTTGATCGAGTAATTAATGAATATCGAGACCGCGATAAATATTCCGACCGAAGCATACAGCTTCCCGTTGAAATCAGAAGAGACGTGAGCCTTTAGAAGTTTCCAGATTTTTTTCAACCGCCGTAGACTTTCATGAGCTGCCCGGCAATCACCCTGGGGTTGAATTTTTCGATATACCCTCTCGTTGCATCGATCATCGTCGAACGAAGGTCCTGGTTTTCAAGCACCATCGTGATCGCATCCGCAAGCTCTTCCGGATTCGAAGGATTGACGTAAATACAGTCGGGCCCTCCCGCCTCCGAAAAACATGAGCCGTTCGACGTGATCACGGGAACGCCGCTGGCGATACCCTCTACGATTGGTATACCGAAGCCTTCGAACATCGACGGGTAAATAAAAATCGACGCAGCCTGGTAGAATGCCGGCAGGTCTGCGAACGATGCATCGTGAATAAATTTTACGCGGTCCCGCATCGAATGCTTCTCCACCAGGTCTTCCAGCTCCGCCACATATTTAGTGGTTCTCCCCGCGAGCACTACGGGTATATTACTCTTCAGTCTTGCAAGCGCTTTTATGATCAGTCCTGCGTTCTTTCGCTTTTCCAGCGTTCCAACATACAGCAGGAACTCGGGCGGGAGTCCGTACTTCGCACGCACTTTTGTTATCTCTTCCGTGGAAGCCTGCCGGTAGAACGACGGGTGACAGCCCTGATGAATGACAGTTATCTTGGCCGGGTCGACGCCGAGAAACTCATGCAGGTCTGTTGCCGTCTGATGACTGACAGCCACGATACAGTCGGCCGTTCTGCACGAATGCTTCAGCTTCCATTTGTATATGGCCACATTGATGGAGCCGTAGTATTCGGGAAACCTGAGAAAGATGAGATCGTGAACGGTAAGGATCGTGCGGAGCCCGGCGGGTTTTTTCAACGGCAGCTCGTTGCTCAGCCCATGATACACGTTCAGCCGGTCGCTGCGAAGGTCTTCCGCTATGGAAACCGTACGCCACCAGGCGCCAGGCGCTGCTCCCTCGGGTTGCCGGACTGTAAACCTCCCTGTTTCGAGATACTTGTTGGTTTCCGGATGTTGCCGGAGCTTCGGAGTGTAGAGGAAATATTCATCTTTCGGATACGTGGTCGACAGCGCATCCACTACGAAACGACTGTAGTTACCCAGCCCAGTAAAGTTGTTGAATATCCTTTTCGCGTCGAAGCCTATCCTCACTTCTTAAACTCCTTTTTATAAAAACTGATAGCCTCCTCGATCACCTGTATGGCCTTCTCCTTTGACTGGAATTCGTCGACCACTACCTTTTTGTTTTCGAGTGTTTTATAGTTCTCAAAGAAGTGCTTCAGCTCGACCTTAAAATACTCGGGCAACTCCTCCACCCTGTTGATGTGGCTGACGCTTGCATCCTGCGGAGCTACTGCAATGATCTTATCGTCGGCCTGCCCGCGGTCGATCATACGCATTACACCAATCACCTTGGCGGGAATAAGGCACAGCGGAACTACGGTGACCTGTGTAAGCACGACGATATCCAGTGGATCGAGGTCTTCACCCAGTGTCTGGGGAATAAAGCCATAATTCAACGGGAAATACATCGAAGCATAGATCACACGGTCCAGCTTTATGAGTCCGCTGTCCTTGTCGATCTCGTACTTTGCCCTCGAACCTTTGGGAATCTCTATGATTGCATTGACCAGCTCAGGCGGGTTGTCGCCGATGGCTACTTCGTGCCAGGGATGTTTTACCATACACGAAAATACGAATAATTGCCCCGACTCGTCGGGGCAATTATTACTCGCCTTCCGGCTTGTCGTCTTTCTTGTCCTGCTTCTTGGTGGGTGTGATCTTGTCGCCTTCCTTCAGTCGTTTTGAAACAACGAGGAACGGGCCGACGACCACTTCGGAGCTGTCGCTGATACCGCTCAGTATCTCGATGTTGTCGTAGTCGCTGATGCCGGTCTTCACTTCCACCATCTTTGCAACGCCTCCGTTGTTGACGAACACCACGATCTTATCTTCCTTCTTTGTCGCAGCGGCTGCCTTCGCATCGTTGGCATTTACCACCTGGTGATCCTGGCGAGGCTGCTCCCCTTCCGGCTTCGTACCCCTCTCTTCACCTCGTGTCGTTACCGCAGCGAGCGGCACCGACAATACATCCTGCTTGCGGGTGGTGATGATCTCCACGCTGGCGGTCATACCGGGACGGAAAGGATATTTGTTACCGGCTTGCACCAGGTCGTCGTACGACGAGGGCAGGATGGCGATACGCACTTCGAATTCTGTGATCGCGTCGGTCGAAAGCTTGTCCTTGGCGGTGTTGGCGATGTTGGTCACAATGCCTTTGAACTCCTTATCGGTCGTGGAGTAGGCGTCCACGTCGATGAGCACGGTGTCGCTGAGGTGTACACGAACGATATCGTTCTCGTTCACATTCACACGGACTTCCATTTTACTGAGGTCGGCGATGCGAAGCATTTCCGTACCGGTCATCTGTGCGGTTCCCACAACACGCTCTCCTTCTTTCACACTGAGTTTCGATACCACGCCCGTAAGCGGCGCCACCACGCTCGTACGACGTACGTTCTCGCGCGATTCTTTCACCGAAGCTTCCGTGCTGTTCACCACATACTTGGCTGCTTCGAGCGATTGCTTGGATGCCGCGAAATCGTTCTGGGCAACTTTATAGTTCTGTTGTACGATCTGCCAGTCGGATTCGGAGATCACCTTCTCGTTCCAAAGCCTTTCCTGGCGCTTGTAGTCCTGTTCGGCACGAATGAAATTGGCTTCGGCACGTAACAATGATGATTCAGAAGACTTTACGTTGGCCTTCTGCTGGTTTAATCCGGCCTCGGCACGTTCGAGCTGGCTCAGCTGCTGATCGGGACGGATCTTAACTAAAAGCTGACCCTGTACTACCGGGTCGCCGTCTTCCACATTCAGCGAAATGATCTCGCCCGATACTTCGGGAGCGAGCTTTACTTCCGTCACCGGTTGAACCGTACCCGAGGCACTCACCTTCTCCACAATGTCCGCCTTCTTTGCCTTCGCAAAGTCTACCTCGATCTCTTTTGTTTTACCGATGACACCTCCAGCCTTCAGCCCGACAAGGATTATAATGAGCGCTACTACTCCTATGATGGAGAACTTAACGAGGCTGTTCGACTTTTTTTTCTGTTGTTTTGCCATGCGTAATGTGAAGTTTCGGGGTGGGTTAAAAGTTCAAAGTTCAAGGTAAGTCCTCAATACTCTATTTGTTTGCCTTGGTAGAAATCCAGGATCTTTTTCCTGAAGATAAAATTGTATTTCGCACGGGTCAGATCACTCCTTGACTGGAAGAGGTCGTTCTCAGCGATTTGTTTTTCGACGAAGTTAGCCGATCCGAACTCGAACCGCTGCAGGACCATACGATAGGCTTCTTCACGCGCATTTACCTGCTTAAGATTAGCCGCGTAAGTTTTTGAGGCAGCATAGGCATCATTATAAGCCGATTCGATCGTCTGACGAAGGGTATTCTGCACCTCTACTTCGGTGATACGGGCAAGCTCGCTCTGGATCGCGGCACGTTGCACGGTGGCCCTGGTCGACCACTGGTTGAAGATCGGTATCTGGAGCTGGAAGCCTACCTGCTCGGAAAGGTTTTTATTCAGCTGAGTTAAGTGCCCATTAGGGTCATAGTGATCGAGTTCCCTGGTGAACTGGTACACGGGCGCCGATCCCACTCCTTCCAGATATGCAAAAGCAATCGGGGTGCCGGTAGGGTTCGCCTGAGGCGTGCCTGTGAATACAGGGACGTTTGTGTTGAGGCTCGAGTAATTACTTACAGCCGCTGCGTTGAGCGACAAGCGGGGATACAAACTTCCCTTCGCTGCCTTCAATGCAAGCTGTGCGCTCTGCACTTTCAGCATTGCACTTTTGACTTCAGGCATGGTCTTGAGTGACTGCATGTAAAGCTGGTCGGGCGATTGTTCGAGCACGAGGTTCTCCAGGGCCAGCTCCGGTACGATCACATCCAACGCCTCCGAAGCAGGAACCTGCATAGCTTGCTTCAACTGCAGAAGCGAAAGATTCAAAGCGTTCTCCTGGTTGATCAAATTCACTTCGTTCGTTGCCACCTGCGCTTCCTGGGTCAACTGGTTTGACTTCGGCAATGATCCTGCATTCACTTGTTTGGTGATTCGCTCCAGTTGTTGGAGGCTAGAGCTCAACTGGTACTGGGTATTCGCCAGGAGCTCTTTATTGAAAATGACGTTGATATAGAGGGTCACCACGTTGATGATGACATCGTTCTTGGCCTTCTGAAGGTCCTCGTCGGCGGCAGCTACATCCAGTTTGCTTTGACGGAAAGTGTTGGTGATCCGGAGTCCGTTGAACAACAGCCAGCTCGAAGTAAGCTGCCCGTTCATCGAATTCGCTCGTTGCGCTTCGAAGGAGTTGGTTACCGGGTTGAGGGAACGACCGAAGTTGAAGTTCTGCGCTGTACTGACGTTCAGCGAAGGCAGGAAGTTCATCTTCGCCTGGAACAGGTTCACCTCGTAGGTCTCTACATTATAGATACTCCTTCTCACCCGCAAATTGTTCTTCAATGCAATATCGACGCATTCGGGTAGCGACAGCGGTTTCGGAGTTTCCTGCGCAAACCCTGATGAAACTACCGCTACGACAACGACGAGGAGTAAAATCGCTCTCTTCATAAATTTATATCTGGTATATATTTTACCTCTTTCACCCAACTTAGACTGGACAAGTAGTCAAATGTTACAGTCTTGATACCTGAATCCATCTCAATTACCATACAGGCCAGGTCGGCCCTGCCTTTCCTGGAAACCGACATCGTGGCGATGTTACAATCGTCATGAGCCAGTATGTTGGCTATGAACGCGATAGAACCCTTCACGTCATCGGCGAAGATTATAATCGTATGGAGACTGGCTCGGAAATCAGCCCGGAAGCCGTTCACTTCCGCGATGTTGATCACGCCGCCGCCCTTGCTCTCGCCAAGAACTTCAATTTCCCTGTCACCTTTCTTTAATGTCAGCCGAATGCTATTCGGATGGAGTGTCGAGGCGTTTCCTACCGACTTGAACGTATATTTCAAACCCTGCTTTTCAGCGATCTCAAGGGATTCCTTGATCCGCTTGTCATCCGTAGGGAAGTCCAACAGCCCCGCTATGATCGCCCTGTCGCTTCCGTGCCCTTCATAAGTTCGGGCGAAGGAGTTATAAAAAATTATCTCGGCCTGATCCGGGAGGCCGCCGAGAATCTTGACGGCGGTACGGGCGATCCGAACTACACCAGCAGTATGTGAACTTGACGGGCCGATCATTATTGGGCCGATCATGTCGAATACGCCGCTTTTTTCCGCCATACGCGATAGGTTAACGAAATAAGGCCCAAAAGGATGTTCTTCCAGGGGGATTTCTCCCGCCTTTTTGGGTATTTTAAAATAGGGGGCAAAAATAGCTAACCGCTACCAATTCGGCAGGTAAAAAATAGATAATCGGTAACGAATGTTTTAGGGCTTGATCTTCCTTAAAGGCTTGGGATTCACCGGTTCTATAAACCTTTCTACAGCCTCCTTCACCTTCACCTTCTTGCCGGAGATGTATTCCCTGCATTTTGCGCTTCCGCATTGGCAAAGGAACGGCTCCATGTTTTCGTCCAGGAAGGTTGCGTAATCAAGGGTAAGCTCCTCACCCCTGGCGATATTTCTTGTGGCCACGACATTGAGGCCCTGATAGCCGGTGTTCGGATCACAGCTGTGGTTCTGAGGAGCCCAATTGGTCGGGTTCTCATCCCATAGAATAAAGACATCCTTACCCACCGGGTAAGCATACTGACGGAAATCCATCTTCTGTCGCTCTGTCCAGTGGTTTTCAACAAAACGCTTCGTAACGATGCGTTGCGCAAGCGTCTCGCCTTCGAAAATAACTTCATTCTTCGACAGGCCGCGGTTGGCAAAGATCCCATAACCCGACAGGGAGTTACCCTTCAGGAGATACTTCTTCTGCCTGGCAGCATGACGTGCGATGCCTTCATTGATGATCTGGTTCAGGAACCCAACCTTACCGGCGGGGTCGAACTTCAATATATAGTCTGCCGACCCTTCGTAGCCGTCTTCATAGAACGTACTGCATGTGAAGTTGATCTCGAGGAAATAGATCTGGTTGTTGCGGTCTACCCGGAAATCGAGGCGGCCGTAGCCAACACCGCCGAATGCCGTGAATATCTGTTCGGCTGCAGTCCTGAGTTGTTTCTCAAGCTTACGGTCCTTGCAGGGTATGTTGCTTTCGGGATGAAGCTCGGAGGTCTTGAGGGAATAGGTCTTGAACGTGCGTCCTTCGGGGAAGATATATTCAACGGGCTTATACACGGTGCATGACTTACCATCGGCATTGGCCGCAACGAGCACGGTAAGCTCACGGCCGTCGATGTATTCTTCTACCAGGATGTCTTCGTATTCAGATAAGATGGCTGTAACCTTCGAACGAAGCTCTTTGCCGTTGTTAACCATAGAAAGCTCGTCGATGCCCAGGCTGTCTCCGGCCTTTGCAGGCTTAACAAACAGGGGGAATGTAAGCTTCTCGGATATCTCATCGATGTCTTCCGCTGATGTTACCTCTACAGAGGCCGGTGTCCTGACACCCGCACAGTAGGCTACATACTTCATCAATGGCTTAGGAGGGTCGTACAGGGTGGCGGTAGGGCCGGTATAGGGCAGGTTAAGCTGATCAAGGGCGTGAATGACGTCGATCGACGGTATCTCCCACTCGAGGTATCCCTCACAGAGGTTTACGAACACGTCGTAGCCCTTCCTGCTAAGGTCCTTAAGCTGCGCGTAGGTGGTCAGCTTGTTCAGGAACACATGGTCCACATGGTGCTCCGGCAGCAAAGCCGACAGGTTCCGTGGGGGATCATAGTTCTTGTAGTCTACGTTCGTGGTTGAATAGTCTGGTTGAAGCACACAGATTTTCATGCGTATTGATAGTTATAACGGCTTAATTCTGATTCTGATTGGAGATACGGGTTCCGCCGAGGAGGTAGGCTATGCGAGTGACTCGATTTGGGATCTGTATCACTGCAATTCATGCGGACTTATATTTAGTATCGACCTGGTGACGCATCAATGCATCTTCGATTATCTCAATAATCAAATAAGTAAAAGATTTTTTCGCAAACCGCAAAATTGCGCCGATAGAAGTATAGTCTTCATCCTCACTTAAACCACATTGAGCGTTCACTTCTAACACGAATAACCCACCCGTTTTGGTATCCATACGGATATCAAGACGGCCGTAACCCATACCTTCAACCGATTTAAACGCATCAATGCTTATCTGTTTAAGTAAAGGCGTCAGCTGAGCCTCGGGTTCGAAGTAGTCATACAAGTGTCCATCATCGGGCATAGGCTCTTCGTGCTTATACATATTCCAAAGACGGTCGTATGAAAGAAATTTCTCCTTTTCAGGCAATGATTGATGAAAAACACGCTCAACAGGAGGATAACAATGAAGGCCGCCTGGATTGGTCGATGATCCGACCACAAGCGTCGTGAACTCCCTGCCCTTAATAAACCGCTCTACGAACAACCCCCCGGTATCCAGCTTCCAGCCATGATAGCCGTGCTGCATATCGTATACGATACTCTTATAGCCTTCCTCGGTATCTACAACGTTCTTGATGCCCAGCCCCATGCTGCCGGCCGATACGGCGGGCTTAACGATCATCACATCCCCTATCTCCTTGAACAGCTGTTTGGGATCGGATGTGCTTCCATTGACCACCTTCCAGGGCGCGGTAGGCACCAGGTGCCGGTCGAAGGCCTCCTTCATGGGGATCTTCGAAGTGGTGATGGTATAGAAGAACTCGTCGGAGCCGGTATAGATGATATTTCTTTTGTTTAAACCTTTGATAACCGACAGACCGGGGACACCATTATGTTCATCACCGTCGCAAAGGTTAATGACAACGTTCGTTTTCTTGCTATTATATTTAGCAATCTTATCGAGGGTTTCGTCGATGTTGTTAACAGTAGTTGTCACCCAGTGCCATTCACAGCCGATCTCGTCGAAAACCTTCGTGTACTCGCCATGACTTTGGGTAAAGTCATAGTAGTACTGAAGTTCCGGATCATCGGTTTCCAGGAAGGGAGCAAGTACCCAGACAATGTATGAGTCCTTAAGTTCCCTCGATGTCATATGGCTGATGGTCGCATGGGGTGTCTTTGCTATACAGCTATCGGGGCCTTTATTGAGGGATGAGCCTGATAATTCAATATTTCGAAGTCTTCGAATTGGTATTCGAAGATCGTTGATGGCCTTCGGTTGATCGCCAACGTAGGCAATGGCAACGGCTCCCTGGTAAGTTGAAGCCTTGCCTGATCAAAATGATTGCTGTAAAGGTGTACATCACCACCGGTCCACACAAAATCCCCCGCCTTAAGGTCGCACTGATGTGCTACCAAGTGCGTAAGGAGGGCATAGCTGGCGATATTGAAAGGCACACCGAGGAAGAAGTCCGCACTTCTTTGATATAGCTGACACGATAGCGTACCGTCGGCGACATAGAACTGGAAGAGGGCATGACATGGGGGAAGGGCCATGTTGTCTACTTCAGCAGGATTCCATGCAGTTACGATATGCCGTCTTGAATCTGGTTTAGTCTTGATTTGATTGATAACATTGGCGATCTGGTCTATGTGGCCGCCATCGGGTGTGGGCCAGCTTCTCCATTGACTGCCATATACGGGACCGAGCTCACCGTTTTCGTCAGCCCATGCGTCCCATATTGAAACTCCGTTATCATTCAGGTACTTTATGTTAGTCTCACCCTTTAAGAACCAAAGGAGCTCATGGATGATTGAGCGAAGGTGAAGTTTCTTGGTGGTAACGAGGGGAAATCCTTTGGAGAGGTCAAATCGCATCTGCCTTCCGAACACCGACACGGTTCCTGTACCAGTTCGGTCGGTCTTCTGAGTACCGTTCTCGAGGATGTCACGCATCAACTCAAGGTAAGGTGTCATAGCTTAATACAGGATTAAGCTACAAATAAAACATATTGATAATGAATGACCAACATAAACGTCATTAAAGTGCAGAGTACAGGGTACAGAGTACAGAGGATTGAACCTCACAGTGCTTGCTCTTCTGAGTTACATTGTAACTTAACCCTGTACTCTGTACACTGTACCCTGTACTCTGTACACTGTACCCTGTACAAACGAAAGGCCTCAGCGAACACTGAGGCCTTTCGATAACTTATTGATTAACGGTTATATATCACCCCTCACCTCTACCTGTTTGGATTGACCGTCAACTGTAATCGTCACCGTCTTGTCACACTCGCCGGTGCCGTAGTCGATGATTATCAGCTTGCCCTTGACCGTAAGCTCTTTCGTTCCTTCAACTGCCATGAAGACCCGGTTGCCTAGCGCACACTCTCTTTTGTAGACCAGTGCCTTGGTGATCTCCATCTCATACACGTCGTTGTTCCTGTTGGTTCCACTGGCTGTACCGGTAACTCTCCACAGGTCGTTCGTGGGGTTCGCGGCGCGTACCCACTCCCTTGTCCGGTCTACCTCACGGGTTCCGAAGGTACCGTCGGGCCACGTAGCCTTACCGTTTTCCAGCTTGACGTTGAATTTCGGTGCTTCTTCATTGCTTCCGGATACATTGGTCACGGTACGGGTGCCTTCAAGCGCCACACCGTTGATCGAATAACCTTCCGTTGTCGTCACCACCGATGAGCCGGGAAGGAAACGACGGCCCCTGAACTCAACCCTGATCTTACCTTTTCTTATGTTACCCTTCGGGTCTGTGCAGCCATCGGCACCGAAGTCTATCATAATAGTACCATGGGGATTTGCCTGCGTGTTATCTTCAGCAAAGTCCATGGTCACCGTTGTCGTATTGCAGGAGAAGCGGAAGTCGAGCCTGTCTTTGCCTATCCCCCGTCCTGCAGCGTCACGGCTACCGTTAAGCGTACCGTTGTCGGCCGAAACCACCATCATCGACATGTCGTCGGTGTCTTCGAAGTATCCGTCGACCGCCGCCTCATTCTCTACGTTGGCGGTGTCCTTCGCATTAAAATCCAGCTTGTCCTCACACGACGCCAGAAAAATAAGCCCAGCCGCCAGGCATGAACCAATCACATTTTTCATAGTTTTCATGGGTAGTTTTTCTTTTTTTGTCGTTTAGATTTACAAAAGGGGGGCAAGTTTAATGAGGCCAGGAAGAATTTCAGCTTTTTTTACGGTCAGCGCGCCGGTGCTGGTCTTCTCTATTATATGTGTTTTCGCCACGACAGCTCAGGCACAGCTTAAGATCGCCAAATTGAAGTATAACGGCGGTGGTGACTGGTACGCGAACAAGACCGCCCTTCCCAATCTGATACGATTCTGCAATAAGGAACTGAACATGCTGCTGGAAGCTGAAGAAGACGCCGTCGAGGTGGGCAGCCAGGAATTGTTCAACTATCCATATGTATATATGACCGGTCACGGGAACGTGGTCTTCACTCCCGAAGAGGCCTCCAACCTCCGTAACTACCTTATCGCAGGAGGATTTCTTCACATAGACGACAATTACGGCCTGGATAAGTTTGTACGGATCGAGCTAAAGAAGGTGTTCCCCGAGCTGGAGCTCATCGAGCTGCCGTTCGATCACCCGATCTACCATCAGAAGTTCGATTTCGCGAAAGGCCTTCCAAAGATCCATGAGCATGATGGAAAGCCCGCCCAGGGTTTCGGCCTCATCTATGAAGGCCGTCTTGTTGCTTTCTACTCTTTTGAATGCGACCTGGGCAATGGATGGGAAGATCAGCGTATTCACAACGATCCCGCCGAAAGGAGAGAGCAGGCATTGCGCATGGGCGCGAATATCATATCATACTGTTTCACACATTCATTGTAATTAAACCGCAGAATATCGAACACCACCGAACCGCAGAAGTTTAAGTTGGTGATATCGGTAGGTATTTGTAGGTCTTTAGAGGTCATCCACTCAAGGTAACCTGGCCTTCTGCGGTTCTGCGGTTCAATATTCGATATTCCGCAGTTTGCATAAAAAATCTCAACCAACCTTTTGTATTTAAAACTAAAGATTTAGTTTCATACCTAAATACATCGTTATGAGAGAGCTTACGAAGGCTGAAGACCAGGTCATACAAGTGCTTTGGGGACTTGGAAAGGGTTTTGTAAAAGACATACTCGAAGAGATGCCCGACCCGAAGCCGGCGTACAATACCGTGTCCACCATTGTCAGGATACTGGAGACGAAGGGCTTCGTGACCCACAAAGCTTACGGCAAGACGCACGAATACATTCCATTGGTCAGCCGCGAGAAGTACACCCGCTTCTATCTCAACAATATGGTGAGGGGATATTTCAACGGGTCGATCACCAGCCTGGTATCGTTCTTCGCAAAGGAGAACAGCCTGAAGGCGAACGACCTTGAGCAATTGATGAAAAAACTGGAAGAGCTTAAAAAAACAAAGTCATGATCAGCTTTGCAAACTATGCGCTCGAAGCGAACATCGGGTTTATGTCTTTTACGGAATATACTACCTCACTCCAAAGACTAGCCTGACGTTATTTGATCCAGCCCTGGAGCTTCTCGTACGGAATTAATATCTCCGTCGGACCTTCCGCGAAAGAGGGCAGCTCGTAATCATTGAAATAGAACACGATTCCCTCTTTCCGAAAACCGTAATTCTCATTGAGCTTGAACGGCTCGCTCGGAAAATCCGGGCCATCGATAGAATCACTCCCTGTCAAACCCAATTGCTCTTGTATATCTTCCCCCGCCAGCCGGTTGAGCTCGTCTTCGTAACCGGCGCGGAGCATGGCGTCCAATAAATAGGCTGTGCCTGTCTTGGGATCGATGTTCACGTAGTTGGTCGTGAATGATGCGTGTGCCCCGCCGGTAAACGACTCGCTCGATACCTCGAGGCTGATCAGCGTATCGGAGGCCACCATCACTTCCACATATCCATTGAAGTACCAGCTCAGCCCATAGTCGGGCATCTCCTTCATAAACGCTTCAAAATCTTTGAGGAAATCACCACCGGTCTGCTCCAGCGATTTTGTTTCACCCTGTGATCCGTTGATGATGTAAGCGACACGGTCGCTGATGGCACGGCGGACGTTCGAATCGAGACTCAGGAATACCGGAAACTGTACTTCGAAGGACGCGCACGGTATCGAGTCGGCATCATTGCAGTTAGTTCTCGACTCGACCTTGAAGCTCTTCATCGCAAAGTCGACGACGGGCTTCTCCTGTAGCTTCCCGCATGATACGACAAGGATCGCCACCACTATGAACGCTCCGAATACCTTTTTTGGAGTCATCATTTCTTTTGGAGGATTTCTTTCAGCTTCTTATCCAACGCAGCGCCACGAAGGTTTTTCGCAATAATGATACCGTCCGGATCGACGAGGATCGAGAACGGAATAGCATTGATGTTATAGTCGATCGCCGCCTGTGATTGGAAGTACTTCAGGTCGGAAACGTGCTGCCACGTGAGTCCATCCTGCGCAATCGCAGCCATCCAGTCTTCTTTGGAGCGGTCGAGTGACACGCCGAGTATTTCAAAGCCGTACTTCTTGTACATGTTATATGCTTTTACCACGTTGGGATTTTCCTTGCGGCAGGGGCCACACCATTTCGCCCAGAAGTCGACCAGCACATATTTGCCATGGAAGGAGCTCAGTGTAACAGTCTTGCCATTGGGGTCGGGCAATGAAATTTCCGGAGCCTTCTGCCCTATTGCTGTCACGGCCATTTTTGAAACCATCTCGGTGAATTGCTTCACGTGTTCGGAGGTCGGAAATTCGACCATCGCCTTGTCGGCCACTTCTTTATAGAACGGGTAATAGAGGTCCTTATCGAATGTATTTCCCTGGAGCAGATTGATGAGCCCGAGGTTAACCGGTTTTGACTGCAGCTTGCTGATGATAGCGTCGTTGCTTTTGCGCATGAGGTCCATGTATCGCCCCTGTAGGTCTGCAACTGCCTCATCCTTCTTGCTCTGCACGGCGGCCTGGAACTCGGCCTCGATCTGTCTGACGTCGGGGTTTGTCTGAAACTGCTCCATATCCTGCTGTACATCACGCACCAGGTCGTAGTCGGGTGATCCGGTGATGTTGAAACTTGCAGACTGGTCGTTGCCGTCGACGTTGAGGCCGATGTCGGATTTATCGAGGACAAGGTTCACCGCCTGCAGGCCATAGAAGTCGACACGGTAATATCCCGGCTCCTGGATGTGGATCGTCTTGGTGTACGTGCCGTCGGAAGCGACGGCGATCGAATCTGTGTAAGCGTTGTCGCGGGCCGTGAGCTCCTGGATCGTCACCGGTCCTTGGGACGGAAACTTGACGGTCCCGCTAATGGTCACGTCGCGTCCGCCGTCGGCCGATTCGCTTTTGGGTTTTTCCTTGTTCGCGCACGCTGCGATCGCAACGACGAGGAACATGTATGCAATTCTTTTCATGGTCATCTACTTCAAATTTTCAACTAAAAGGTCGTTAGCCAGTTTCGGGTCGGCCTTGCCCTTGCTTCGTTTCATCACTTCGCCCATGAACATGGCGATGATGCCTTTCTTGCCGTTTTTATACTCTTCGACTTTCAAAGGAAATTCCTTGATCACCTCTTTTACAATCGGGAGGATGGTGTCGGCGCTGCTGTCCTGCAGCAAATTTAGCTTCTGTGCCACTTGTGCCGGCGACTGGCCGGCGCCTTTTAACAATTCCGGGAATATTTTCTGCGAGGCGACCGAGAAATTTACCTTTCCCTGGTCAATCATCGAGATAAGCTCCGCGACGACCGCGGGCCTGATGGCAAAACGGCTTGCGTCTTCATTATGTTCATTCAGATATGACTTCACCGGGCCCATCACCCAGTTAGACGCAGCCTTGTAGTTCGACGTATAGTGGCACACTTCCTCGAAGTAGTGTGCTACGTCACGCGAGTCCGTGAGGACCAACGCATCGTACTCGGGAAGTTTATACGTGGCGATGTATTTCTGGTACAGCGCTTTGGGCAGTTCGGGCATCGAACCTTTTATCTGGTCCAGCCATTTCTCCGATATGACCAAGGGGCTCAGGTCGGGGTCGGGGAAATAACGGTAATCGTTCAGCTCTTCCTTGGCCCGCATGCCGTAGGTGCGGCCGGAGGCTACGTCGAAGGTTCGTGTTTCGGAAAGGATCGCTTTGCCTTTACCGATCTCCGCTATTTGTCTTTCGACCTCGTGATCGATGGCGCGCTGCACGTTGCGGATGGAGTTCATGTTCTTGACCTCAACTTTCTTTCCGAGGGTGGTCGACCCAACGGGCATCACCGACACGTTGGCGTCGCAGCGAAGGGATCCTTCCTCCATATTGCCGTCGCAGATCTCCAGGTACCTTACGAGCTTACGGATCTCGGTCAGCAACAGCCCTGCTTCTTCGGAAGTATGAATGGCGGGCTCGGTGACGATCTCGATCAGCGCTACGCCGGCGCGGTTGAAGTCGATCACCGACTCCGTTTGTCCTTCGAGGTGCATGGATTTGCCCGCGTCCTCTTCGATATGGATACGGTTAAGGGGAATGTTCTTCTCCACACCGTCTTTTGTCCGTATGGTGACAAAACCGCCCTTACAGATTGGAGTGCGGTCTTGGGTGATCTGGTATCCCTTCGGAAGGTCGGGATAGAAGTAGTTCTTGCGGTCGAATATCTGCTTTCGCGAGATCTCGCAGTTGCAGGCGAGTCCCATTTTTATGGCGTACTCGACAACCTTCTTGTTGAGTTTCGGTAACGTCCCCGGATGAGCGAGCGTGATGACGCTGACGTTCGTATTGGGTGCGTCGCCGAATGAAGCGGAGTCGGAGTTGTAGATCTTGGTTTTGGTAAGGAGCTGGGCGTGGACTTCCAGGCCAATGACTGGCGTGAAGTTATTCTCTATGTTTTCGTTAACCGACAATGAGTTGTTTTGCTTTATGGATGACGGCATCGAGGCCCTCCAGTTTCTTTCCGCCGGCGGTTGCAAAGAACGGTTGCCCTCCCCCGCCGCCGTCGATCTCTTTTGCAAGCTCTTTCACCATGTTGCCCGCATGAAACTTGTTTGACTGGGCGAGCTTTTCACCGATCATGACGGCTACCTGCGGTTTACCTTCAACATCGGCGGCTAACACCAGCAACAGGTCGTCGATCTGGTTTCGCAACGCATAAGCGATATTCTTCAGTACCTCTGCATTCGGTACGGATATCTTTTCAACAATTGCAGTATGCCCGTTCGACTTCACTGCTTTCTTTGCAAGACTTTCACGAATGGTGTTTGCCCGCTCATGATTCACTGCTTCCAGCTTCTTCTCCAACGCGTGCTTCTCTTCTACGAGTGACTGCAGCGAAGCGGCTACGTCTTTAGGATTTTTTAACAGTGACTTAAGTTCATCGAGCACGGCGAGCGATTGCCTGAAATAATCCAAAGCGCCTTCGCCGGTTACGGCTTCGATACGACGCACGCCGGCAGCTACGGAGCTTTCGGAAAGGATCTTGAACACGCCGATGTTTCCGGTGGCGCTAACGTGCGTTCCTCCGCAAAGCTCGACAGAGAACTTCGGATCGAAGGTGATGACGCGGACGAACTCACCGTATTTTTCGCCAAACAGCGCCATAGCGCCGAAGGACTTTGCCTTCTCGATGGGAACATTCCTCTTTTCGTCGAGCTGGATGTTTTCCTGGATCTTTTGATTGACGATAGCCTCGACTTTCGAAAGCTCCCCGGTTGTCATCGCCGCGAAGTGCGAGAAGTCGAAACGAAGGATGTCGTCGTTGACGAGGGAGCCTTTTTGCTCTACGTGTTTTCCGAGGACTTGCCGCAAGGCAGCGTGAAGAAGGTGCGTAGCGGAGTGATTGTTCATCGACGAGCGTCGCTTGCCCGAATCTATTTTGAGCATCCAGTCGCCGTCGAGCTTCGAAGGAAGCTTTTCAGCAAAATGAACGATCAGCTCACTCTCTTTTTTTGTATCAATGATATGAATGGTCTCGCTTCCTGTTGTCGCAACGCCGGTATCACCGACCTGTCCGCCACTTTCTGCGTAGAACGGTGTTTTATCGAACACAAGCTGGAAAAGCTCTTTGTTCTTTTGTTTGATCTTACGGTATCGCGTGAGACGCGAAGTTGATTGCTGGAAATCGTAACCGATGAATTCGGTCCGGGTATCATCGCCAACGGTGACCCAGTCGCCGGTTTCTTTCGAAGCGTCGGTCTTCGACCTGGCTTTTTGCTTCGCCATCTCTTCGGTGAAGCCTTTTTCGTCTACGGTAAAACCGCGTTCGCGTGCAATTAATGACGTGAGGTCGAAGGGAAATCCGTAAGTATCAAAAAGCTCGAATGCCTGTTCGCCGGATATCGCGGTTAGTCCTTCTATCCTCTTCAATCCCTTATCAAGTGTGCGAAGGAATGATATCTCCTCTTCGTGAACCACTCTTTCAACATAATCCAACTGCTGATGCAATTCGGGAAACACATCCTTGAGCTGCAATGCCAGCAATGGAACTAACCGATGAATAAACGGCTCTTTAAAATTCAAATAAGAAAAACCGTAACGAACAGCCCTTCTGAGAATCCGGCGTATCACATAACCGGCGCCTGTATTCGACGGAAGCTGACCGTCGGAAATTGCAAATGATACAGCCCGTATGTGATCGGCAATAACACGAATCGCTATATCCTGTTTGTTGTCCAGAATGCCCTGATACTTTACACCGGCATGCTGTGCAATAAAATCCATCAACGGCCTGAAGACATCCGTGTCATAATTCGAAGTCTTCTTTTGTATGGCCATGCAAAGGCGTTCGAATCCCATACCGGTGTCAACGTGCTTATCGGGCAATGTCTCCAGCACGCCCGAAGCAAGACGATTGAACTGGATGAAGACCAGGTTCCATATCTCTACTACCTGCGGATGATCGTTGTTGACGAAATCCTTTCCCGGTTTCTTCTTTACTTCTTCTTCCGAACGCAGGTCGACATGTATTTCGGAGCATGGACCACAAGGCCCACTCTCTCCCATCTCCCAGAAGTTATCTTTCTTAACACCATGTATGATCCTTTCCTCGCTTACAAACTGCTTCCACAAGTCCTTCGCTTCTTCGTCGACGGGGAGGTTGTCTTTTTTGTCGCCACCGAAAACAGTCACGTACAATCGTTCCTTCGGCAAACCGTACACTTCTGTCAATAGCTCCCATGCCCATGCGATGGCATCCTTCTTAAAATAATCCCCGAACGACCAGTTGCCGAGCATTTCGAACATGGTGTGGTGGTAGGTATCCAATCCTACATCTTCCAGGTCGTTGTGCTTTCCGCTTACGCGAAGGCATTTCTGGGTATCGGCGATCCTCTTATACTTAGACGAGGCATTGCCCAGGAAATAGTCCTTGAATTGGACCATTCCCGAGTTCGTAAAGAGCAAAGACGGGTCGTTTTTGAGGACTAAAGGGGCTGACGGCACAATCTGATGCCCTTTAGAGGCAAAGAAATCCAGGAACTTTCGTCGAATTGTAATTGAATCCATCGCGTCGAAGGGGCTGGTGGACCTCCCTTAGCGGAAGGCAGGCTTTGCCAACTCCATTTTTTATATATCTTTATCGGCCGAAAACCCCAAATTTAGCAAGATTCAAAGGACTTACATGGCCCGGACGAAATATTACTACAACGCGAAGACGCTGCGGTACGAACGAGCCCGCCGTTCATTTTCGGGAGTCCTTTCGAACACGATCGGGCTGTTGTGCTTCGGGGCATTATTCTTCATCGGGCTTTTTTACCTTCAGAATAAACTCATCGATACTCCCGCCGAGCGCGAGCTTCGTGCAGAGAATGCCGCGCTCAAAAACCATCACAAGGTGCTGTCGGCAAAGCTCGAGACTTCAAAAAATAACCTGAGCGGTCTGCTCACACAGGAAGACGACCTTCATAAGACATTTTTCGATTCATCGCCGGAGAAAACACCTCCCACCTTGCGAGGAAACAACATCCTGGTCGGCGACCAGCTGCAGTTCCATCATACCATCGGAGAGCTCACATCACTCTATGAATCATCGGTGTTCAAAGCCGCTCTCAGCAACGATCATTATTCGCGCTACGCAAGCATTTCACGTTACGATCTCGAGCAGATCCGGAGTTTCCCCGGTGCATTGCCCGTACCCGATGCCGATGTAAAGATGCTCGTGTCAGGATTCGGCACCCGGATCAATCCATGGCATAAAGCAAAGTATCATCACGACGGTATCGACTTCGCCGGCGTAAGGGGATCGAACGTTCTCGCAACAGGCGACGGGGTTGTGTCACTGGTAAAGAAGATCGACATGCCAGCCGGTTTCGGCAACTACATCGAGATCGATCACGGCTACGGTTACGTCACACGCTACACACATCTTGGTGAGATCCGCGTAAGCACCGGACAAAGGATCAAGAAGGGAAAAATAATAGGAATTATCGGGATGAGTGGCGGGTCCATCGCGCCTCACGTTCACTACGAAGTTTTAAAAGACGGACATCAGATTGATCCGATGAAGGTATTGGTTGAGGGGTTGGGGTCAGATCAGTTTAACCTCATGGCAAAGGCCGCGAGTCAACCCAACCAATCACTCGACTGATGCCTAAGGTTCGCTACCATTACAACGAAGAAACCTGCAAGTATGAGCCGATCATCATCCGCGGCAGAGCTTTCTTCCGCCGGGTGCTCTTTTTCCTGATCACATCTTATTGTATCGGACTTGCCGGGCTGTTGTATTTCAACTACAAGTATCCATCGTGGGACGAAACCGAGCTTCAGAACGAGCGGGGAATTCTCATGGCACAATGGAAGAACCTCGACGACCAGGTCCGCCAGGCTTCCCGCCGGCTCACAGCCCTGGAGAACACAGACGACAACACCTACCGCACCATACTCGACCTCAACCCGCTCGACAGCGCCGAACGTGCAGCCGGTGTCGGTGGCCGTGAGAAGGAAGCCGCAGACGTCTTCTATCCTGTCATCCGCAACGGTTACGAAAAGGTCACTAAGCTCGATGCCCGTCTCGACATCGAAAAACAGTCGTTCGAAAAACTGCTCGCCGAGCTTCACACCAAAGAAAAGAAATGGGCCTCCACTCCCGCCCTTACGCCGATCGCCAACAAAGACCTCATCCGTCTTCACACAACTTTCGGAATGCGCCTTCATCCTATCCTAGGTTACTGGCGTGAGCACCGCGGCCTGGATCTAACAGCTCCGAAGAACGCGCCCGTGTATGCCACCGGCGATGGCTATGTACACATGGCTTATTATTCCGATACGTACGGACAGGTGGTGTACCTGCGTCACGGTTTCGGCTATGAAACACGATACGCCCACCTCACCAAATATATCGTGAGAGAAGGCCAGCGCGTGCAGCGTGGCCAGGTGATCGGCTACGTGGGCACTACCGGCCAGTCGGAGGCCAACCATCTCCACTACGAGGTCCTTCTGAACGGCAGCCAGGTCAACCCGATGAACTTCTTCCATAGGTATTTGAGTAATGAGGAGTATCAGAAGCTGATTGACCAGGCGAAGGTGGGTGGTCCGCCGCTCGATTAGTCGTAATTCGTTGTTTGTTGTTCGTTTCTCGCGGCTCATTGGTCATTGGGTATTGGTCATTGGTTGTTGGTTATTCATTACCTTTGTAGTCTTAAAGCCTGTATGAGACTTCTGTCGCTTCTGTTCCTGACCGCTGTTAGCGTTTCCCTCCTCGCTCAGGATATCACACCTAAAAAACCAGCGCAAGTTGTTTACAACTCCCTGGGAGTAAGGTCCGTTCCGGATCTCGCTCCGGTTTCAATGGAACTGTATGCAAGATTCCAGCACAAGGTTGCGGCCACCAAAGATGTTAACGACAAGTTCGACGTCAACATCAACTCTCCTAAGTCGGTCAATTATCTTTCTGAAAAAGGGAAGTTCTATGTACAGTCACTGGAAGGAAACGAGACAGTCGTGTATGATCTCAAGTCGCTGGCGAAACTGAAGATCATTCCACACGATTTCAATGCTTCGAATCAGCATCTCTTCAAGGACGGCGAATCCACGCTGTTCGACTATACTTTTCAGTTCAGAAAAGGAAGTTACAACACGTTTAAGGGCAAGCCGGTAGAAAGCTGCTTTTCTCATAACGGGAGATTTCTCTGGGTAACGTATTACCGTCGCAGCTACGACCCAAATGCCATCAACCCATCGGCAGTGGCCATTATCGACACCAATACCGACGAGATCGTCCGGGTGATGCCCGCCGGCGTGCTGCCGAAGATGATCGCTGCTTCGCCGGACAACAAGTTTATTGCGGTGACGCACTGGGGTGACAACACGATCGGTATCATCGACATCCAGGGAGAAGATCCATTTCAGTTCAAATATGTAAAGCACCTCATCGTAGAGCGTCGTCTGCAGTTGAGCTTCGGTATAAACGAGAAGGTTGACAGGGATCTCAATTGCGGCTATTGTTTGAGAGGCACCGTTTTCACTCCCGATAGCAAATTCCTGTTGGTTGGGCGTATGGGAGGTGGCGGGATCGCCCTCTTCGACGTCGATCAGGACTTCGGTTACATGGGTGTCACGTTCACACAGTACAATAACATACGACACCTGGTCATTTCCGGCGACGACTTGCTGCTGAGCACGAATTCCAACGGCTATATTCAGAAGATACCGTGGAGAAAGTTCGTTGAACATCGCCAGGAACAGGGTGGAAAGGTGTCTACGCTAAGCGAGGGATGGCAGAATTGTTACGTGGGGCCCGGCGTTCGCACCATTTCGGTCTCGAAGGGAGGCAAGTATATTTTTGCATGCGTGAATGAGGCCAGCAAGATTGTTGCGGTGGAGACCAGCAGCATGACGATTGTGTCGGAGATACCTGCCGACTCTTTCCCGGTAGGAATGGAGATCACGGACACCAATGACTATCTCCTGGTCACCGCTCAGGGCAAGTCGAATGCAGGTGGCGGACACTCGGTGACCATATATAAAGTGAGCATGGTGGAGCAATAGCGCGATTGCAGGCTGTTGTTGGCTATAACTTATCCACAATTCCACGTTGACATCTTGTTAGATTAATTTTGTTAGTTGACTTTGTGCCCAGTATTAAGATTTTATTATTTTGCATGAAGTTCGTCGCAAAAAAGACGCTGAAACACCCATCTTAGCTAGTTCAATGGCGTATAAGGAGAAAGAAATTGAAAAGATCTACTACTCAATCGGTGAAGTGGCAGAGATGTTCAACGTAGCTCCCTCGCTCATCCGCTTTTGGGAATCCGAATTCGAGATCATCCAGCCAAAGAAGAACCGCAAAGGCAACCGCCAGTTCACCCGGGAAGACATCGACAACGTCAGGACCATTTATCACCTCGTTAAAGAGAAGGGTTTCACGCTCCAGGGCGCCAAAGAGATGCTCCGCAACGATTCTCAGGCGGTGAAAGACAAAATGGAGCTGATCGGTTCGTTAAAAAAGGTAAGGCAGTTCCTGACAGAAGTCAAAGAGAAGCTTAAGTAATGTTGCTTCTGCGGCTATACAATGACATTCCATAGTAAGGTTTTCCTTACTGGAACGAGCGCTCTCCCAACAACAAACAAGCATTAAATTCTTTCTTCGCAGGATGGACCAGGAACGTCTATCGCTGCTCGCATTGCATTTTATCCCCGGTGTTGGAACACACCTGGTCAAACAGCTCATCAGCTATTGCGGAAGCGCAAGTGAAGTGTTTAAACGTCCCAAAGGAAAGCTGCAGAACATACCCGGCGTCGGACCCACAACTGCACACTCGATCGTAACCGGCAATACCTTCGCCCTGGCGGAGCACGAATTAAAAAAAGCCAGCCGGGAAGACACCGAGATCATCTTCTACATCGACAAGAAATATCCTTCGCGGTTAAAAGTTATCGACGACGCTCCGAGTATGCTTTACTTCAAGGGTAACTGCAACCTCAATCATCATAAGGTCGTGTCGATCGTGGGCACGCGGCAGGCGACTTCTTACGGAAAGAAGGTCGTGGAGAAGATCATCGAAGACCTCATCCCCCACCAGCCTCTTATCCTGAGCGGCCTCGCGTACGGTATCGACATTCATTCGCACCGGCAGGCGATAAAACACAACCTGTCTACCCTGGGGGTGATGGGCAGCGGCATCGACGTCATCTACCCGGGCAATCACGCCGACGTTGCGCGAAAAATGATGGACCATGGCGGACTGATCACGGAGAACTTTTTCGGAACGAAGCCAGACGCACACAACTTTCCCTCGCGTAACCGGATCATCGCCGGCATGTGCGATGCGCTGATCGTGGTCGAGGCTGCCGAAACGGGAGGAGCTTTGATCACTGCCGAAATTGCCAATAGTTATAGCAAAGATGTGTTTGCGATACCCGGCGCGATCGGCCAGACTTACTCCGAAGGATGCAATAAGCTCATCAAGATCAACAAAGCGGCGTTACTCACGTCTGTGAAAGACCTGGAATACATTATGAATTGGGTACCGGGGAATTCCGGAGTTGAACCGGTCAAGAGATCAAATGTTCTTCTGAACGCCGAAGAGCAACAAATTATGGATGCAATCACTACGAAGGGAAGCGCCATGCAAATCGATGAGCTGGCATGGAAGACGGGAATGCCGCAGGGTGTGCTCGGGAGCTTGTTACTGCAACTGGAGTTTAAAGGAATGATACGGGCCACACCCGGAAAGATGTTTGCGATAGCTTGAACTGGGTATTGGTTATTGTCCAATTCCCAATACCCATTTTTGTCCCACTCAGTTATGAGGAAATAGAGCTTCGGCCATCACGACCGCTTTTGCAAACTCTTCCATATCCAACCCCGGATTGTCTTTCTGGTTGTTCAGGTATGCAATGATCGTCTCAGTCGCGAGGTTTCCCACAAGCTCGTCTTCGGCCATCGGGCAACCGCCAAAACCTTTGATCGCCCCGTCGAACCTCTTGCATCCCGAGCTATAGGCAGCTTCGATCTTTTCCAATGCCGTGTTGGGATTGCTGTGCAGGTGAACGCCGATCTCCATCGATGGGAATTTTCCCGAAAGGCTTGTGAATAAATACCGTATCTGGTCGGTTTTCGAAACACCAATGGTGTCAGCCAAAGAAACGATGCCGACACCCAGCGTATGGAGAATGTCGACAAATTGTCCTACCACCGACTCATCGTAAGGATCGCCATAAGGATTGCCGAAACCCATACTGATGTAGACAACCTGCTGCTTGCCGTGTTTGGCGCAAAGGTCCTGTATCTCCCCCACGGCGTTCAATGCTTCGGCGATCGACTTGTTCGTATTTCTCTTCTGAAACGTTTCGGATATTGACAACGGAAAACCCAGGTAGGTGATCATTCCGAACTGGCAGGCGTCCTGCGCTCCGCGTGTGTTGGCAACGATAGCCAGTAGCTTCGTACGACTGACTTCCAACGTAAGTCCATCGAGCACCTGGGCGGTATCCCTCATCTGAGGAATGGCCTTCGGAGAAACGAAACTTCCGAAGTCGAGTGTGTCGAAGCCCACCCGGAGCAACTGATTAATGTACGCGATCTTTTTTTCGGTAGGAATAAATTCGTCTATGCCTTGCATGGCGTCTCGTGGACACTCAATTATTTTCATAATACCAAGTTAGCCCAACTTTTAACTATTCACTTTTACTTTTAACTCCCCGGTAACCTTACCTCGTGGAAAATTATACACGGGTGAACGGTATTAATGTCATTTCGTCCCTATTCTTTGAATTATATTGTTGGCGGATAGATTAATTGCCTGAACAAAGAATAACCCCCTATGCCTTTGACCCCTTTTTCCGGCCCGCTGGGCCCGAAGAGAGCTGCCCATCTGTTACGACGAGCCACATTCGGACCAACCATCGGACAGATAGACACATTTTCGGGACTGACAGCCACAAACGCAATCAAAGAACTGTTCGAAGGTACCTTGCCGACGCCCGAAGCGCCCATCGATCATGAAACAGGCACCGAATGGGCGGTGTCAGGCACAACCGATGCCAACTCCGGTGATACCGATCTCCAGGAATATTTTAAAGGCTGGTTTCTTGCGCAAATGATGAGCAGTGGGGTCGATCCCGCACTGTCACTCAAGTATGCCACACGGGAAAAGATCGTCTTCTTCATGCACACGGTGCTCACCGCGATACAAACAAAGATCGACAGCAGCCGCGCCCTCTATTTTCAGAACCAGCTCTTCCGCCTCTTCGCCCTCGATAAGACAGCCGGCGAGAAAGTGAACTTCAAAGAGCTCGCCAAGAAGATCAGCGTCGACAATGCCATGCTGCGTTTGCTCGACGGCAGCCTGAACGTGAACGGAAGCCCTAACGAAAACTACGCAAGGGAGCTTCTCGAATTGTATACCATCGGCCGTGGCCTTGAAGGACACGTGACAGCTACAACCGACCCCGGCGACTACTTCGTGTATCGCGAAGCCGACGTGCAGGCCGCTGCCCGCGTGCTGTCGGGATGGAGCTTCGACGAAAAGTTTGTATACATCGATCCCGATACGCTCCTCAGGGGAAGAGGAAAAGTGAAGGGCAGTCCCACCAATGCCTCCGCACACGACAATACTCCGAAGACATTCAGTGACCGATTCGAGGGACACATCATTCAGAGAAGCACGGATCAACTGTTGTTCCCCGGCACCAACGCTACCGAAGCGTCCGCGTACGACGAGATATCGCAGCTGATCGAAATGATCTACTCCAAACGCGAGACTGCCCTGAACATCTGCCGGCGCGTCTATCGCTTTTATGTTTATCACAACATCACCGAAGCGATCGACAACACCATCATCTCGGAGCTTGCAGACACTTTCACGTCGGGTGGTTTCAAGCTACAGCCGGTGCTTGAAGAGCTGTTCGCCAGCCAGCACTTCTACGATGCAGCTTCCGGCGTCCTCGACGACAATTTCGGAGGCATCATCCGTTCTCCGCTCGACCTGATGATCGGCACGTACCGGATGTTCGAGATCACATTGCCAGATTACAAGACCGCGCCCGCCGACCTCTATGCGCGAACAAGCGAAATGACCTCACAGCTGTCGGATATGGGGATGAACTTCTATGAACCGTACGACGTGGCGGGCTATGATGCCTATCACCAGTTCCCCATCTTCCACCGCAGCTGGATCTCCACCAATTATCTCACGAAGAGATATGAGTTCATCCGGGTATTGCAGGAAGCCCAGATGATGGAACCCAACGCACCGAAGATCGACGCATACCAGTTCGTTTTTAATAAAATATCTACCTCGACGGCTTCCGATCCCCGCCTGTTGATCAAAGAGCTCGTGAAATACTTCTTTCCACAATCGGACAACCTTACGTTCGACACTGCCTTCGACGACACTTCAGGACTTACAGCAGAGCGCCTCAATTATTTTCTCACAGCATTTCTGAAAATGCCCCTGTTCGATACAGACCCCGAAGGGGAATGGACCTACCGGTGGACCACGAAAGACGAGATCGAAGTGGTCATCGGACAACTTCGTTCCCTGTTCAACGCGCTGATGCAGTCTCCCGAATATCAACTTCAATGAGATCATGAAAAGAAGAAATTTTATAAAGCAACTGTCGCTGGCATCGATACCGTTCACGATCGGAGGCATCCCATTGAAGTTGATGGCCGAGAACTCGCTGACACGCATGGCAAAACAGAGTACCAACGACCGCGTGCTGATCATCCTGCAGATGCACGGCGGTAACGACGGTATGAATGCCGTCATCCCCGTCGAAGCCTACGACCTCTATTATAGCCGCCGGGCAAACATCGCCATCCCTTCGAAGAACAGTCTCAGGAAAATGATCCCCCTCGATACCACGCTGAAGGCAGCCGCACAGGTGGGACTTCACCCCGACATGACCGGGTTGAAAGAGCTTTACGACCGCGGCCGGGCATGCATCGTACAGGGAGTTTCATACAAGAACAACAACGGCTCGCACTTTCGCGGACGCGATATCTCATTCATGGGCGGCAGCTTCGACGATTACTTTTCCTCGGGCTGGGTTGGACGATACCTCCAGGAGGAGTTTGCTCCGGAAGTGTATCCCGATGATTTTCCCAACGAAGACATGAAAGATCCCCTGGCGATCGAGATGGGCAGCGACGTGTCCCTCATCTTTCACCAGGATGGGCATATCCCCGCTTCTATCTCATTGAATGATCCAGAAAGCTTCGCCAAGCTCGTCAACGAGCTCGAAGGTTTTGTCGACGAAGGTGTCGATCCGCGTGGACGTCCGCCGGAAGCCCTGAACGATTCACCGTATGGAAAAGAGTTGAACTGGATACTCGAGCTCGAAGACAAATCGGAAGACTATGCCGAACGGCTCTACGACGTCTTCAAAGCGGCTTCTCCCAGCACGGTGACATATCCGGATAAATATCCATTCAACGCACCGTCCGGAAGCTTACGCAATGGACTGACTCCGCAACTGCAGCTGATCGCCCGTCTTCTGGATGGCGGCGGAGCTGGCATGGGCGTAAAAACGAAAGTGTTCCTGGTGAAGATCGGCGGATTCGACACGCACGCTGAACAGGTAGAAAGCTACGACCCGACCATGGGATCGCATGCAGCACTCATGTATCATATCAGTTCCGCTATGAAGGCATTCCAGGACGACCTTCGTGCAAGAGGCATCGAAGACAAGGTGCTCACGGTGACCACGTCGGAATTCGGGCGCCGCATTCACTCCAACGGAAGTTATGGTACGGATCACGGCACCGGCGGACCGGTTTTCATCTTCGGTAAAGGAGCCAATCCCGGCGTGGTCGGAAACGTGCCCGATCTGACCAACGACAATGTCGAAATGCAATACGACTATCGCCAGGTATACGCAAGCATTTTGCGCGATTGGTTACTGGTGGACGAAGCCAAGATCAACAACGACATCTTCTTCAAGAATTTTATCAACGGACCAAAGGAAGAAGGTCCGGGTAACTACGAACCGATCGCTGTGGCAACGCAGGTCATTACCGGCGTTACGGATGACTTTTATTCATCGCGTTTTCAGTTATACGACTGCGTTCCCAATCCCGTCAAGGGCGACGTGCAGATCGGCTTCCGTATTAATGGAAAATCACACGTGAAACTTTCGTTACTTGACGTTCAGGGAAGAGCTGTGAGCGTGCTGTTGGATGAAGAGCGCGAAGCGGGGGAACATTTCGTGAAGGCTGATATGGGCGGTTGGCCTGCCGGGGTCTATCTTTATCAGATCAAGGCGGGAATTTTGAATGAGACTAAAAAGATGATCGTAACCAGATAGGCCCTATGAAGTTACCTGTACTTCTCCTGAGCCTGGTGCTTATTGCATCGGGAGCTTATGCGCAAAAAAAGAAGGCGCCACCTTCGATGAAATCAAAAGGCACCCCCCAGGAGAAATTCCTCAACAAGCAGTTCTGGCTCGGATTCAAGGCAGGTGTAAACCTCACCAGCCCTGTTGTGGATGCACGGTACTCGGTGATCACACCCAACAACTACAGTCTGTCGCAGACCGAAAAGAAATACCAGTCGTTCAACAAGATCGGCAGCCAGGCAACACTCGAGGTCACGTTCTATTACAAAGGCATCTCGATCAGCGCCCAGCCGACCTATCGCAGCTCTAGTTTTACCTACACCAACGAATACACCTGGAACGATGCCGAAACGGCGGGCCTCAATCTTAAGTTCGACCAGGAACAACAGCTCGACTATGCCGATCTGCCTCTTCTTTTGAAATATGAATTCACACAAAACACCCTGAGACCATACCTACAGGCAGGAGTGTATTATTCGATACTGGTCAAGGCAACGAAGAGCGTTACTGTTTCCGGTACAGACAACGCTTCGGGAGGCATCAACACATTCGAGAACGAACCGGTTGTCGTGGGCGCCAAAGATCTTTTCACCAACAGCTCGGGACTGATCGGCGGTGCGGGGCTGAACTACAACCTGGGCAACGTCCGTCTCGTGTTCGATGTTTCATACCACATGGGGATGAGCAACATTGCCAACGTAAACAACAGGTTCTCGAACGACAGGCTGAGCGGTATCGGCGATGCGCAGGACGACCTGAAGACTAACAACCTGGTCTTCTCGCTAGGATGTCTTTTTCCTTTACGTTTCCTGGGCAACAGTTTTAAATCACTCGACTGATGATGAAATCAAGAACCTTCACCATTTCTTTTTTGATCGCGGTCTTTGCCGGAGTGATCTCGTGTAAGAACGAAGCCGACCCCGTGGCCGACAAGAGTTTCTTCACCAGGTTTTACGATAACTCGAATTTCAATATCGCCTACACACCGTTGGATATCGTACAAACCAGCGATGGCGGTTATATCGTTCTTGGGCTGAAGCGTACCATCATCGCCGACGGATCGGACGTGGATCCCGGGGTGATCTATATTATGAAGACCGACGCGTTCGGTGCGTTTATTTCCGACGACGAACTGGATGCGAACATGGTCACTCCCGCGCCGTCGTTGCTGGACGTGGCCGGAAAATTCTATTTCTTCTGCATGGATGGGGCGACACAGAGCATCCAGTTGATGGAAGTGGACGGAAACGGCACGATAGCACAACAGTTGAACGTAGGTGGCGCTTACCCGCTTGCAGCCGGCGTCGATGGCCAGAGTCTCCTGCTTCTCCATTACGACCAGGGCAACCGTACCACAGTAATGTCTACCGTAGCGACCGATGGACACCCACAGAAGACGAAGTCATTCACCATCGGCCCGTCAGACGGCGATTACACACCGGAGAGCGCCATTATGGACCACATCCTTCGTACCGGCAGACGGTTGCCGTTCGAAGTTGGAAAGGCGTCCAATGGTCTGTATTATTTCAACGGGATTTATAACTATACGCTGTCGATCGTCTTCACCGATCTGAATGCGACCAACCCCATCGGTGTCATCCAGGGCAGCCATGATGATGGCGGCATTAGTGCATTGCATGCGCTAGGCGCTGGAAAATTTGCGGCAGCACGTTTCAACTACGGCGACAACTATTTCCTTCCCGCCGCCACTTTAAGCAGTACGGGTCTCAGCTCCAGCTCGGAGCTCGGTGGTAACTCCTTCCCGGAACTGGCGCCTAATGCCCCTGTCGTCATTATGAACGCCACCATCAACGCTACCGACAGGGTTCTTTACGCGAGCAACACGCGGGGCAAACAGATCGGGCTATTCGGCTATAACCCTACCGACGGGTCATTCGTGGGCAGCAGGTATATCGGATTCTCGAACTCATTCGAGCTCGCTTCCATCAAGCCCACAGCAGACGATGGCCTGGTTGTGCTTGGAACAACTTATATTGCAGGACGTTTTCCCAGGATCTGTTTATTCAAGCTGTCCGCGGAAGCATTAGGGAAGTCCTTTAAGTAATGATAAAGATCCAGGACCAATTTAATCTCAAGCAATACAATACATTCGGAATCACGGCTCATGCCCGCTATTTCACTGATGTTTCCAGTGAACATCAACTGCGCGAGGTCATCGATTCGTCGGTTTACAGGGACAATAAAGTCTTAATACTCGGCGGCGGCAGCAATATCCTGTTCACGAAGGATTTTAACGGCCTCGTTGTCCATAACAATCTCAAAGGGATCGATGCGATCGACACGAATGATCATCATGTCACAATAAAAGTTGCTGCCGGTGAGATATGGCACGACGTTGTAATACATGCGATAACGAACAATTGGGGCGGTATCGAGAATCTTTCCTTGATACCTGGCACTGTTGGCGCTGCACCGATGCAGAACATCGGCGCGTATGGTGTTGAAGTGAAGGAAGTGATAGTAAAAGTGGATGCTGTCGATCGTTCAACAGGCACGTTGAGATCCTTCACGAAGGACGAATGCAGGTTCGGATACCGTGAAAGTGTCTTCAAACATGAGCTGAAAGAAAAATATTTTATTTCAAGTGTTACTTTAACTCTGACCAACAACAAGCATCAGTTAAACACCTCTTATGGTGCTATTGCAGATACATTAAAACAGATGAATGTAACTGAACCAACGATACGATTGGTGAGTGATGCTGTGATCAGGATACGTCGAAGTAAGTTACCTGATCCCAATGTTATCGGTAATGCAGGAAGCTTCTTCAAGAATCCCGTTATCAATGCAGATCACTACAACACGTTGAAAAAACAACATCCATTGATACCTGGCTATCAATCTGAAAATCAACAAGTTAAGGTGCCTGCTGGTTGGTTGATCGAACAATGCGCATTGAAAGGATTACGTCTTGGCAATGTTGGTGTTCATGAACATCAGGCATTGGTATTAGTTAACTATGGCAATGGAAGCGGTGAAGAAATTCTTGAGTTGTCGAAGAAAATTCAGGAAATCGTTAAAGATGTTTTCGGTATTGAATTGATTGCTGAAGTCAACATCATTTGATTGAAATGATATTCATCGTTGACATCATTTATAAAAATCACACCACTGATATTTTTGCGAGATATGAAAATTAATTGCATAAAATTTTTGTGATTAAATTTTTAATTATATCTTTAGTACAGTTTTAACAACAAAAAATTAAAACGCTATGGCAAAGAAGACAGCAAAAAAAGCAGCTAAGAAGAAAAAAGCTGCTAAGAAGAAGAAGTAATTAGGGCAACCTAATACTTTTACAAAAGGGAAGTGATCCAGGATTACTTCCCTTTTTCTTTTAGTATCAGCGTGATCCTCGTGTATCCACACTGTTCCAAACGGTTGCGGAAATATACTCTCACACTACCTTGTCTCTCTCTTCTTCCCTACCCTACCTTTGCATTGTCAAACCAATCAAAACAGTTCAATGGCAAGGATACCCGCAAAAAAAGAAGCACCTGCCGCTAAGGCTGCTCCGAAAAAAACTTCAGCAAAGAAAGAATCGAAGGCACCATCACAGAACATTGAAGCTGCCTCTGAATCTGCGCTCGCCAAACTTCGTGAGCTCAACATCGATCATCAACTGCAAAGTGAGATCGACTGGTGTCTTGCAAGCTATCGCAGCGACGGCAATCCCGTTGGACTTTACGACATGGTTGAACGCAGCGTGAAAACGCTCCGCTCCGAGTTGACAAAGAAGACCAAAGGTGTAACAGCGAAGTTTATCGATGATTTAGAGAAAGCGGTCGCTACGCGATAGCTTGTCTTCGTCCGACTTGTTCGGACGACCTTCAACCAGCACAATCTGGATCACTAGATCATATGAGTGACGTTAGTCAACGTCCCTTCATATCTCCTGCATGGTACGCCAAACCGGTTGAGGAAATCCACGCCCTCGTCTGTCGACAGTCCTTTGTACTCTGCGTATGACCTCAGGTAGACCACTTTGGTGATCCCCATACTGAAGATGATCCGTGAACAGGCCATGCACGGAGACAAGGTAACGTACAAAGTAGCCCCATCCACCGACGTTTTGTTTTTCACCGCATACAGGATGGCATTCTGCTCGGCGTGGATCGCCAGGGAGCAGCCACCTTTGGAGTCCGAGGGACAGCCGGTCTGCGGCCATTCTTCGTCGCAGTTGTGAGTACCCGACGGTGGGCCGTTGTAGCCAATAGAAATAATACGCGTGTCCTTCGTGAGCACCGCACCCACGTGACGCTTGATGCAATGGGAACGCTTGGCGAGGTTAACAGCCAACTCCATATAGATGTCATCGAAGGCAGGGCGACTATTGTTCATAACAGCAAAATCCAAAACTTATAGTTGGAATCAAAATTGCTATCTTGCCGCAAAAGTCCACGAATGTCCGGGAAACACCTCCTCCTGTTTCTGCTCATCGCGCTCGCAACACCAGTCTTCGCACAGGAAGCGATCGCGCCCCGTCCCAGTCCTACAGCTATCGCGTCATGCATATACAAAGACTCATACCTGAAGATCGTCTACAGTCAGCCTCATAAGCATGGCCGCGAAGTCTTCGGTAAGCTGGTGCCATTCGGGCAGGTATGGAGACTGGGCGCCAACGAAGCCACCGAGCTCACGATCGCCAGAGAAGTATTCATCGACAGCCAGCTCCTCGCAGCGGGCACATATTCGGTATTTGCCATACCCGAGAAAGATAAATGGACCATTATATTCAACAGCGAGCTGGGTCAATGGGGCTCTTATAATTATAACCCGGCTAAAGACGTCCTCCGTATCGAACGCGCCACTCAGATCCTCCCCGGTGAGCTCGTCTATGAACCATTCACCATCACTATAGATCAGAAAAATAATAAAGCCGACATTGTCATGACATGGGACAAGACCACGGTATCATTCGGCGTTGACTTCATCGAACCAAAACCATGAAAAGAGTCAATAGAAAAATTGAATTTCTCCTCTGTATCGCTTTTTCGTTCGTCACGGGTATCCTGTCGGCCCAGGACACTACCGGCGAGCTCGATCGCCGCAACGGCTTCAAAGATCTTAAGCTCGGCACGCCCATCGATAGCATCAGGGGCGCCGAATTCAAGAAAGACGTGAAAGAAAAGAATGAATTCCCTGCCAAGCTATACGAAGTAGAGCACGACGATTACAAGACTATCGGTGAGGTAAAGGTGAAATCCGTCGAAGTGAAAACCTACAAAGACCTCGTCTACGAGATTATCGTCATCACTCACAAAGACACACGGCTGATGAAGGGCATGATGAGAACATTCGGCCAACCGAAATACATCCTCACCAGCGATACGTATAATTGGGTGGGCGAAACTCTAAGCCTCACCTTCAAAGATCATTCACGCAACGAGATCAAGCTGACCTACCGTTGCTTTCCACTCATCAAGATGATGTTCGCCGACAAAGGAAAGAAGATCGACGAAATAGCAGAGGATTTTTAGTTAACGCCACTGTCACCCTGATCGGTCACTCGGCACGCCGATCGCGCACCGTCCCTGACTCGCCTTCTCCTCAGTCCTTGTAACTTATCCTATAAATCACATCCGCATAATCATCCGACACCAGCATCGATCCGTCTTTTAACAGGATCATATCCACCGGCCTGCCCCACCTTTTCTGTGTTGCCTCATCGAGCCACCCGCTGGCGAATGTATCATACGATTGCGATTTGCCATTGGCGTCGACCTTCACCAGCACCAGCCGATGGCCAGTCTTCTTCGAACGATCCCACGAACCATGCTCCGCAATGAAGATCTGGTTCTTGTAATCGGAAGGGAACTGGCTGCCAGTATAAAACTTAATGCCGAGCGGTGCCACATGCGCGCCCAAAGGCTGAACGGGTTTCACAAAATCGGAACAGGGTCGTTTGTTGCCGAACTCCGGATCTTTTACCGTGCCTCCATGACAATATGGATAACCGAAATGCTGTCCCTTCTGTGTGGCTGTATTCAGCTCGCAGGGAGGAGTGTTATCGCCCAGGCGATCGCGTCCGTTGTCGGTAAACCAAATGTTCTTGGTGGTCGGGTGCCAGGTGAACCCAACGGTGTTGCGTATGCCGCTCGCGAATATTTCGAAGTCTGTGCCATCCGGATTGATCCGCGTGATAGATGCATATACCGGGTTCGACGGCTCGCAGATGTTGCACGGCGCCCCGACAGGAACATAGAGCTTGCCATCGGGTCCGAAAGCGATATACTTCCAGCCATGAGAATCGTCGGTGGGAAACTTGTCGTACACCAGCTGTAGTTTGCCGGGAGCCGCCAGGTTACTTTCCACCTGGCTGATCTTCGATATCTTACTCTTTTCGGCGATGTACAGGTCGCCATCTTTGAACGCCACTCCATTGGGCATCTTCAGGCCCGAGGCGAGAATGTATTTCTTATCAGCCTTGAAATCACCATCGGTATCTTGTAAGGCATATACTTTATCTTCATTCCTGTTGCCGACGAACAGTGTCCCTGCCGGACTGAGCGCCATCGAACGCGCATTCTCCACCTCCGCATATATTTCTATTACAAAACCTTTCGGCAGCTTGATCGACTTCAGGGGCAGCTCAGCACTTTTCTGCGTGATCGCCGCGAGGACCTCAATCGATTTCGGCGTTTCCGTGACCACGGGTTCTGTGAGTTGTTCTTTGGACAGATTTCCGCAGGCTGTCATTATTAACAGTGAAAGAAAGACAACGTGGGGCCTGGTCATGGAGTTTTTTCAAATTTAGCTAAGCAATTTAGTGATCCCATTTGAATATCTTTGCGGCCCAAATGGTCTCCATAGATAAAATATCGTATTTCATCGGCGGACGCGCCCTTTATGAGAACGCGTCGATGTTCATTAAACCTGACGACAAAATCGGGCTTATCGGCCTGAACGGCCGCGGCAAGTCTACCTTGCTCAAGATCATCAACGGCGAGTACCGGCTTGATGCCGGCAGTATCAGTAAGTCGAAAGATTGCACGATCGGCTTCCTGAACCAGGACCTTCTCTCCTACCAGAGCGAGGATGCCATTCTTACCGTTGCCATGGAGGCATTCAAGGATGCCGTCGGCACCCAGCGACAGATCGAAAAGATCCTTCACCAGCTCGAAACCGAGTATTCCGACGACCTGGTCGATAAGCTCACGAAGCTACAGGAGAAATTCGAGCACCTCGACGGCTACACGATGCAATCGAAGGCCGAAGCGGTCCTGGAAGGGATCGGCTTTGCAACGAAAGACCTTCATCGCCCTCTTCGGGAATTTTCCGGTGGATGGCGGATGCGGGTCATGCTGGCGAAGCTTCTTTTGGAGAAGCCTTCTTTGCTGATGCTCGATGAGCCTACCAACCATCTTGACCTTCCATCGATCGAGTGGGTGGAAGACTATCTGCGTAACTACGAGGGCGCGGTTGTCATCGTATCGCACGACCGTACATTCCTCGACAACGTGATCACCAAAACAGTCGACGTTACGCAACAACAACTGGTGAGCTACGAAGGCAATTACACCTATTACCTGCAGGAGAAAGAAATGCGGGAACAGATCCAGCAGGGCGCCTTCGACAATCAGCAAGCCAAGATCCGCCAGGCCGAAAGGTTCATCGATCGTTTCAAGGCAAAGGCAAGTAAAGCAAGACAGGTGCAGTCCCGCGTGAAAGCTATCGAGCGCATGGACCTTGTCGACGAGGTGGTGAGCGACAACGCAGCCGTGAATTTCCGGTTCACGTTCAAACAGCCCTCCGGCCGGCACGTGGTCACCATGAAAGACCTTTCGAAATCGTATGGCGATCTCACGATCCTGCAAGACACCAACGCGGTGATCGAGCGGGGCGACAAGATCGCACTGATCGGGGCCAACGGTAAGGGCAAGTCTACATTATTGCGAATTCTATCCGGCACCGAGCCCGTCGAAGGCGAAAGGACGATCGGCTACAACGTCATCCAGGGTTTCTTTGCACAGCACCAGCTGGAGTCACTCCATGTGGACAACGAGGTCCTCGACGAGCTCAAGCAGGCCGGCTCAGGCAAGCTGGAACAGGAGCTCAGGAATGTCCTCGGATGCTTCCTGTTCTCCGACGAAGATGTGTTCAAGAAGATCAAGGTCCTCTCCGGTGGAGAGAAATCACGCGTAGCGTTGGCGAAGACGCTCATCTCCGAAGCCAACTTCCTGCTGCTTGACGAACCTACCAACCACCTGGACTTCATTTCAGAGAACATCCTCATACAGGCCCTCGAACAATACAAGGGTACGTTCGTGGTCGTGTCGCACAACAGGCATTTTGTTTCGCAGGTCGCCAATAAGATCTGGTATATCGACAATCACCAGATCAAGGAATACCCCGGTACTTATGATGAATACGAGTACTGGAAGAAGCAGAACCAGAACAATGTCTCTGCCCCTCCTGCTCCTGTCGTTAAGAAAGAGCAGAAGCCGAAGCCGGCAGTCGTCAAGACCGACGAATCGGAGAAGAAGCTCAAGTCACTTCAGCAGGAACTGAAGCGCGTGGAAGAAGAGATTGGTAAGCTTGAAAAAGAGAAAGCTGCTGCGGAAGAACAATTGGCGAAACCCGAGGTCTATGGCAACGTCGAGCAGCTATCGAAAGCACAAGCGGCTTTCGAAAAGACTGAAGTCAACCTGAAGCAAGCAAACGACAAGTGGGAAAAGCTGGTTGACGAGATCGACGAGTTATCAAACTAATTCCGCGCGATCTGTGCGATCCGTGAGCGATGTATTTCTCTTCAATCAAACAGGTATTTAAACCTGAATCCTACATCCAGTATTATCGGCTTGCCGGAATTTCCAGGATCCTTCAACAGCGGATTGAATGAGTAACGAACACCGGGTACGAACGATACCCGGTAGTGATCGCCAACCTTATAGCTCACCTCTGTATTTACCAGGCCCGACCAGTTCACAGAACGATATGGTGAGGCGTCGCCGGCAGTCTGGGTAAACCTTTCTCTCTGGCCCGTTTTATCCACCAGCGTATTGCGAAGGAAGAAATCCGAAGAAACACCGGCATTCATCTGCCAGCCCAGCTTACGGTCTATGATCATATAACCTGCCAGTATGGGTATCGAGAGGATCTCCATGCTGCTGTTCACCGTATACGCCGCCGTTGGTGTCAGCGACACGTTCTCGGCCTGCGAGGTGGTATAATCGGACACCGAAGCTTTTGCAATGTTCATGGTAGTCCTGGAATCATAGCTGGAGGTATAGTCCACCTGCTGCTTGTTGAAATTAAAGCCGCTCTGAACCACAAACCGTCCGAACTTTTTGCCGACGGCCATGCCGACGGAATACGATGTGCCGACTTTCGTTTTGTTGTCGGTAGTCGATGCTGCATCGAGGTTAGCGTATGTCGGAGCTCCGAATGACTTGCTCTGGCTTTGGGCCTGGGGATTGGACGACGCTCCGCTATTGGGCGAATAGTTGCCGGCAGCGGCACCGAGAGCGAGCCACGTGTTTCCGCCACTGTTCTTTTTCTTTTCGGTCTTCTCCGTTTCCTCCTGTGGCTCGAGTGATGCTACGAGGGGCGCTGTTTGAAGTATGGGAGAAGTGACTTCTTCTTTTTTGGTTTCTTCTTCCTTAGGAGAAAGGGCTTCGTGAGGTGCTTCTTCCTTGGGAATTTCCGTCAGCGCAATGATAGGAAGAGCTCCCTGGGGAAGATCTTCTTTAGAAAGAACTTCAGGTACAAAAGGAGCTTGTTGCCCAACGTTGTTTGATTGGTTTATAACTTCTTTTTGGGGTTTATGGCTTTCAGGACTTGCTGTTTCTTTGGTGGTCACGCTGCTCGAGGCTTCTTTATTAGTTACACTACCCGGAGCTTCACTTTTTACTTCATTGCCCTGAACATTCTTTTTAACAGCCAGCTGCTTGTTATCTGTTTTAATATAAAAAGCATATATCCCTGTAAGCAAGGCAAACAAGACAGTGGCCGCTGCAAGTCGTTGATAGAACACTACTCTTTTCTTCATGGTAGCGCTCTCCTGCCCTGCGAGGTCGAGCTCGATGGAATTCCAGACCTTATCCGGCGGCGTCATTTCTGCACCGTCGAACGCGGACTTCCAGTTGTCCTCAAATTTTTGACTCTCTGAGTTTTGCATATTTACTCTCTCTTTCAAGCTTCGCTTTCAGCAGACCTTTTGCCCTGTTGTATTGCGACTTGGATGTTCCTTCGCTGATCTCCAACATCTTAGCGATCTCCTGGTGACCATACCCTTCGATCGCAAATAAGTTGAACACGACCCGGCATCCGTCGGGAAGTGTTTGTACCATATTAATGAGGTCTTCGAGATGGAATCCCGACAAGCTCACTTCCTCCCTTTCGGGTAATGATATTTCGGTAACATCTACCATGGGCAACAGGTAGAGTTTTTGGCGTTGGCTGTTGAGGGCGGTGTTGATCATGATCCGGGTGATCCAGGTCTCAAGCTTCGATTCCGCCCTGAAGTCGGCGATCGACTTGAATATCTTTATGAAGCCTTCCTGAAGAGTGTCTTCGGCCTCTTGCGTAGCGCGGGAATACCGTTGGCAAACCACCATCATTTTTCTGCAATAGCGTTCATATAAAGCCTTTTGTGAGGCCCTGTCGCCCCTGGCACAGCCTTGTATTAGCTCCTTTTCCCCGAGCATGAACCCTATATGCTGCTTAGACACGCGGTTTTAGGTGGAAGTTGGAATGCAATTTGAGCAAAATTATCGTTTAGATTTGGACATGAAGCTCGGCCCCTACTTACTCGCTCTACTGATCTCTTTACCGGCCTTGGGGCAAAAAAAACTATTGTTCCAGGATGCCGTCTACGAGGAAAACATCAAGACGGTTATGCTCCATCCGCCCGGAACCGGCGTCCGCGAGAACCTCCAGGCCCCCGTCGCACCTCTCAGCCGGCAGAACCTCATCCTCGAGTTCGACGACATCCAGGAGAGCCGGAACAACTACTATGTGAGGCTCATCCACTGCAATGCCGATTGGACCAAATCGCCCCTTCTCGACCTGGACTTCATGCCTGTATATAATGAGTTCAACGTAAACGACTACCAGTACTCCAACAATACATACCTGCCTTATGTTCACTACCGGTTCCAGGTGCCCGCAGTGAAGCTGCCCGGCAACTACCTGGTGATGGTGTACCGCGACAGCAACAAGGACGACGTGGTCCTCACCGCCCGCATGATGATATTCGACAGCCGTGTGACGCTGTCGCCCAACAATAACCTAGTGGGGAATAGTGCCCTTACAGCGACCAACCAACAGATCAACTTCACAGTCGGATACCGCGACCTGCAGGTATTCAATGCTATGGATAACTTCAAAGTCGTGATCCGGCAGAATCAGCGGTGGGACAATGCCCGGTTCAACGTAAAACCCAGTTTTATTCGCGACGATCTGCAACAACTTGAATACAGGTTCTTCGACCAGGACAAGCAATGGCTGGCGGGCAACGAGTTCCGGTTCGTAGACTTTCGTTCACTCATTTCGCCCGGCAGGAACACAGCCACGATCGACCGCACCCAGAAGCCCTTTGTACTGAAGGTCCAGACAGACCAATCGCGTGAAGGCCTCGCTTACGCCCAGTACGCGGACCTCAACGGGGACTTCGCCATTGAGAACCTCGATTACCGCGACCCGGCGCTCAGCAGCCAGTATATTTTCGTTGACTTTACACTGAATGCACCGCAGCTACAGGGCGCGAATGTTTACGTGCTGGGAAACTATAATCACTACGCAAGAACCGAGGAGAATAAGATGAAGTGGAACAAGGCGACGTCATCCTATGAGACCTCGATCGTGATGAAGCAGGGATGGTATGACTATACTTATTGTGTTGAATCGCCTACGCTGCCCGCTACGTATTTCGAAGGGAGTCATTACCAGACCGAGAACGTTTATGACGTGCTTATTTATTTTAAGTCACTGACGCCCATGGCGGATATGCTGGTAGGATACTTTGTGGTGCCTTATCGATGAGTACAGTGTACAGTGTACAGGGTACAGGGTACAGGGTACAGGGTACAGGGTACAGGGTACAGGGTGGCTGGCGCACGCAACATTGTACACTGTACACTGTACCCTGTACTCTCAAGCGTAATTCACCTCGTGATCAGCCTCACTCTTAATAGAATCCTGAGACGCCACATCTAACATTCCGAAGCCCTTGTGAGAGAAGTGTCCCAATCCATTTTCATAAACGAATTGCTGGACCGGCTGAGGAGCGTAGAGTGTGAACGGGAACGTGTAGCCCCTGACTTCGTATTTGATGTCTGAGTCGTACAACGGGTAGATGCGTGCGAATTTCTTGTGCGACGATTGGAGCCTGTTGATATAGTCCTTGTCGGGAACGAGCTGGAACTTATAGAAATCTGCGATCTGGCCGGCTGTAAATTTCCCCGAAGCCTCCATTCTCTGGATGGTGGAGTCGTAGAGCAGATCCGAGAACTCGTCGGTGTCTGGCAATACGAAGCGCTTGCTGCTTTCGTCGTTGAACAATGCAGGAAGCACAACGATGGGTGAAATACAAAGGAATTTTACGGACTCGCTGATCACTACCGGCTCTTCATTCTCGACCGACTCGGGTACCAATTGCAGGCTTCCGATGACCAGTTCTTTCTGTTCGAACAGGGTGCCTACCAGGTAGTCCAGGAAGGTTTTATCGGACGTGCTGAAAACCAGCGTCACCTTCGAAGAATAGAAATGAAGTCCCTTCCGGCTGATCTTGATCTGGCCTTTCAGACCCGAGAAATTGTATTGTGTGAAATTCAGGTAATCCTTTTTGCCGCCCGTTACGAGGAGTCCCTTGATGGTCTGGGCAAGCAGAAACTGGTGGTGGAACGGAACGTATGCCCCCCGGTTCTTAAGTCCAAAAACGATCCTGATTCTCAAGGTGCCTGCGGTTATTAAAAAAATCGAGTCAGTGTAGTGCCCGCTTTAAAAAAATGAGCAGAAGCGGGTAGCTAAGGTACTAAAAACCAGTCTAATGAATCCCGTCACTATAAGGAAAATTTGACGTGAAAATGGACGAATTTCTTACATCGGAACGAGGTACAGGGTACAGGGTACAAGGTACAGGGTACAGGGTGACTGGCGCACGCTTCCCTGTACGCTGTACACTGTACCCTGTACCCTGTACTCTTCAGACATTAAACCTAAAATGCATCACATCCCCATCCTCCACCACATACTCTTTCCCTTCAACCCCTAATTTACCTGCTTCGCGGCATCCATTTTCAGTCTTATACTTCTGATAATCAGGTATCTTGATCACTTCAGCTCTAATAAAACCTTTCTCGAAATCCGTATGAATTACCCCGGCAGCCTGCGGTGCCCGCCAGCCTTTATGGATGGTCCAGGCGCGGACTTCCTTCTCGCCCGCGGTGAAATACGTGATCAGGTCCAGCAGGTGGTAGGCGGCGCTAATGAGCTTGTTCAGACCTGATTCCTGGAGCCCGTATTCTTTGAGGAACTCGACCCGGTCGGCCTCACTCTCGAGCTCGGCAATCTGGGCTTCGATAGCAGCGCAGACGACCACGACTTCCGCGCCTTCGTCCTTCACCAAGTTCTTCAGCGCGTCGACGTGCTTGTTGCCTGTGTGTACCGATTCCTCCTCCACGTTAGCCACGTAGATGACCGGCTTGGCGGTGAGCAACTGGAGGTCCGCAATGGCCTTCAGATCGTCTTCGGTAGCCTGTATGGCACGGGCATTCTTTCCTGCCAGGAGGGCTTCCTTGTACTTGACCAGGGAAGTGAGTTCCTTCTTCGCAGCAGTGTCGCCAGTTTTGGCGGTACGCTCCACCTTCGACAGTTTTTTCTCGACCGACTCGAGGTCTTTAAGCTGAAGCTCGGTGTCGATGATCTCCTTGTCCGCTACGGGGTTTACACGGCCGTCGACGTGAATGATGTTGTCGTTATCGAAGCAGCGCACCACGTGGGCGATGGCGTCGACTTCACGAATGTTGGCCAGGAACTGGTTGCCGAGGCCTTCGTTTTTGCTCGCTCCTTTTACCAGTCCGGCGATGTCGACGAACTCGAAGGTTGTGGGTATGATCTTCTGCGGTGTGACCAGGCCGGAGAGTATCCGGAGGCGTTCGTCGGGAACGGAGATCACGCCTACGTTCGGTTCGATGGTGCAAAAAGGAAAATTGGCTGCCTCGGCTTTGTTGTTCGTAAGGGCATTGAACAAGGTTGATTTACCGACGTTCGGGAGCCCGACAATGCCACACTTAAGTCCCATAATGATATCTGCGTTTCTAAATAGGGCGCAAATATAGGGATTGTGCGAAGTTGTTTAAATATGGATGTTCAGGGTTCAGGGTTCTGATAACTGACTGATTTGGGGATGGGACAGATATGGAGAGGTCATTTCCGATAAGCGAGATGAGGGTTCGGAGATGATTTCTCCATAAGAGGCGATTTCGGAACGCGACAGATATCTGAACTTTGAACAGGTAATCCCCCCTTCGATCGGGCACTAAGAAAGAAAAAGCCCCGTCCGTTTCCGAACCAGGGCCTTTTCCGGTTTAGGTTTAGGTTAGAAAAAAGTCAATCCCATTTGAGCTCGGTGGTAGAATCCACGGCCGGCGGTTGTGCATCTGCAGCAGCAGCCGTCTCTTCGCGCTCTTCTCTTGCATGGTCGAACTGGGTGAAATCCACCTCAGGCATCAGCTCAGTCTTCACATGGTTCACTGTGTTGTTCAGTGCTTCGAGGAACTTGTTAAAATCCTCCTTGTACAGGAAGATCTTGTGTTTTTCGTAAGTGAATCCCTCATCATCCTTGTTATACCTCTTTTTACTTTCAGTAATCGTGAGGTAATAGTCATTCGACCGCGTCGATTTCACATCAAAAAAGTAAGTTCTTTTGCCAGCCTTTACTTTCTCTGAATAGATCTCATCACGTCCATTCGGCTTTTGATCTTCCACAGGATCTAATGTTTAGTTGGTTTTTTTGGGGTATTTGGTGGAATCGAAGATAGTATTTTACAAAAATATAACAAACAAAGGCCGATAAAATGGATATTTTGCCCCAGCCGTACGTTATACTCCACTGGGGTAAAAAGTAGCCTGCGTGTGGTAAAGGCAGGGAATTTGGAGGTTTTAAGCAGCGTTCCGTGAAATTAAATTTTGAAGAGATCAAGCAGTCAGGAAGCCTTGAAATACTGGCCAAGCAGCTGGTGGAGGGCTTCATAACCGGTCTGCACAAGTCGCCCTACCATGGTTTCTCCGTGGAGTTTGCCGAGCACCGGCTCTACAATGAAGGTCAGTCAACCCGCCACATAGACTGGAAGGTTTTCGCGAGGACCGACCGCCTTTACACCAAGCAATACGAAGAAGAGACGAACCTGCGCTGCCTGCTGATCATCGACTGTTCGCCGTCCATGTACTATCCTAAAGAGACCCTGGGCAAGCTGAAGTTCAGCATCTATTCGACCTCTGCCCTCGCCTATCTGCTACATCGCCAGCGTGACGCCGTGGGGCTGTGCCTGTTTTCCGATAAGATCGAAGAATACACACCTATTAAGTCGACTGCCTCACACCTGGATAAGCTCTTCAGTCTGATGGAAAAAAAGGTGGAACAGGGTGTGCCGTCCCTTCGTCCCACGCGAGTAGCGCACGTGCTTAATGAAGTTGCCGAGAAGACACACCGGCGATCGCTGGTGGTGATCTTCAGCGATATGTTCGACGGCAGCGAAGATCCCACGGAGCTGTTCAAGGCGCTCCAGCACCTGAAGCACAACAAGCATGAGGTGCTTCTGTTCCACGTAAGCGATCACGAAACGGAGCTTGCATTCAACTTCGAAGAAAGACCCTATGAGTTCATCGACCTGGAGAACGGGGATAAACTGAAATTGAACCCGGTGGAGATCAGAACGAAATTCCAGGAACAGGCGAAGTTATTTCACGATGAGTTGAGGATGAAGTGTAATCAGTTGAGGATTGATTTTATCTCGGCGAATTCGAGGACGGACTACTTTCAAGTACTACAGGCTTACTTGATCAAGCGGGCGAAGATGAGGTGATGTTCGTTAATCGTTATTCGTTATTCGTTACTCGTTATTCGTTACTCGTTATTCGTTAATCGCGGCGAAGTCGAGTGTCATTCGTCTAGCCGCGATTAACGAATAACGAGTAACGATTAACGACATCCAGGGTACACAAGCTCAGAACCGCAGTCCCGCTCAGGACTGGAGCGCTTCGTTATGCAGCCACGCTTTCTTCGCCGTCAGCTCTTCTTTCGTCTCCACATAATCCGGATCGGGAACACAACAATCAACGGGACATACCGCCGCACACTGAGGTTCTTCGTGAAAGCCGGTACACTCGGTACACTTGCCGTTCACGATATAATAGAATTCATTCGAAACAGGCGACTGAGTCGTCTTCGCATCAATGCTGGAACCATCTTCAAGCTCTACCTGTGCGAGTTTCGTACCGCCTGCCCAGTTCCACTCCCGGCCGCCTTCATAAATGGCGGTATTGGGGCACTCGGGTTCGCAGGCTCCGCAGTTAATACACTCTTCAGTAATCTTGATTGCCATCTTTCTTTTTCTTCACCGGGCCGTTCTAACGACCCCGGCCTTGTTTAATTTCGCCCTTAATTCATAGGGCAGAAGCTGTAAAAATACGCTTCCTTCAATTGTATTCAAACAGGTTCGGCCTCTTAAAGGTTTTAATTAGCAACATGAAATTAGCGGATAGAATAGATGCCTTTGTCGAGCTCGGGAGAAGACTGCATACGATTGAACCGGGTGATAAAAACAATCTTTACAGGCAGGCTGGCGACCGCAATCCGTGGTTCACCCAACGTCAATGCGATATCGCACTCAATGGCATTCTTAAATTTCTTGTTAAAGACCAGTTAGAACAATGGGTTATGGGCTATAACCTGTCGCTCGCCGCACCCCGTAAAGTGGGTGTGGTAATGGCCGGCAACATACCCATGGTCGGATTTCACGACCTGCTGTCGGTGCTTATCAGCGGCCATCATCTTGTCGCGAAGCTTTCATCGCAAGACTCGGTGCTCATGGGCTTCGTAGCAGAACAGTTGTTGAATATACAGCCCGCCTTCAGAGACTCCATCACCTTTGCCGAAAGGATGAACGACGTCGGGGCCGTGATCGCCACAGGGAGTGATAATACTTCCCGTTACTTCGAATACTACTTCCGGAACATTCCCCATATTATTCGTAAGAACCGCTCGTCGTGTGCAGTTATTCGCGGGGACGAAACCGCGGAGCAACTCACCACGCTGGGCGAAGATGTGTTTACATACTTCGGATTGGGGTGCCGTAATGTGTCGAAGGTGTTTGTACCGGAAGGTTACGATCTCACAAAGATATTGAGAGTGTGGGATGGCTATCAAGACGTGTTTAACCATCACAAGTATGCAAACAACTACGATTATAATAAGTCGATACTCCTGGTGAACCGGATCCATTTCCTGGACAACGGTTTTGTGCTGATAACGGAGAACAAGGGACTGGTCTCTCCTATTTCAGTATTGTATCATGAACCCTATTCAGGTCAGCCCGATCTCGCGTCCGATAAGATCCAGTGTATCGCAAGCTCAACGGGATGGTTTCCGGGAAGCGTAGCGTTTGGAAAAACACAAGAGCCTGGATTATCGGATTACGCCGATGGTGTCGATACGTTGCGTTTCTTATCTACTGGCCTCGCATGATCTCCACCCAACCGTTGTAATTCTCGCTTCCTAACGTCAGCGTGTAGTAGTACAGCCCGTCGACCGTGTCGCCTCCGTTCCAATCGTTGGTGTAGGCTCCAGACTTAAAGACTTCCTTACCCCACCTGTTGGTTACCAGCAGCTTCGTATCGGCCGGCAGGTTGCGGATGAAGAATACTTCGTTATGCCCGTCGCCATTGGGTGTAAATACGTTCGGTATGAACAGGTTGGTATCGACCTTCAGGGTGAACACGTAGGTCCGTTCACAGCCTCCTGCGTCGCGGATGCCGAGTGTGTACACACCCGCATACAGATTCGTATATGACCGCTCGAACTTCAGGTTCTGAGGATTGAGGGAAACTTCAGTCCAGTCCGATACGAACTCCTGCGAGCCGAACAACGGTGTGGTGAGCTCGAGCCTGGTCTCGTATGGTTCCAGTCCACTGGGATTCACTCCTACAAGAGCGGAGCCCGAAGGAAGATCAGGGAACGATATCGCCCGTTTCACATAAAGGCTGTCGAGCGACGCGCTGGGGCCATTGACCACAAGGGCGTTCGCACCTCCGTTGATCGGCATAGTACACGAAGGAACAAGTGACGACTGATTTTGTGTGAGCAAGATCGAATAGTTGCCCGGGTTTATGTTTGTGATCGAGAAAGCCGACAATGCCTGTGATGCCGAGATGGTGCCTATGATCACCGAATTGTCGCTCGTGTTGGTTAAGGTAAAGCCATAAGGCAATCCCGGGGCTCCGGTGATGTTGCTGAGAACAACCGACGTAGGCTGCGCAAAACATATCACATCGCTTGTCGTTGCCGTGTACGAAACAGCGTAAACGCCGCTTATTGTTACCGGCACTTTCGTTGCACACTTTGTTCCTGCACCCATTGGCTTGAGCCACACGGCATAGTCGCCGTTCGCCAGATTGGAAATACTCACGAGGCTTCCACCCAGCGGATTGTACGTGGCCGGCTCGAGGACGAGGTCGGTCGTCAAAGCAAACTGGAAGCTTCCGGGATCGGAGATCGTGAACTCAACTTTTCCGTTGGCACCTCCACCCGAACAATCGGGCGACGTTGTGACCGGTGCAGTGTGATTGACATATCCCGGGAATGACACGATCACCGGATTCGGCGCGCTGACGCATCCTTTCGAGTCGGTAATAATGAGATCGTATGTGTTTGCGGTCAGTCCGTTGATAATATTGCTTGCCGGTATATTGATCGCGGCTCCGTTCAAGTCGAATGTATAGGGTCCTGTCCCTCCCGTAAGATTGCTGACGGTGATGCTTCCATCATTGTTGAAGCACGTGGCATCGGCTGGCAACAAACCGGCCGAGACTTCAGTTGGATCTGTCAGTGTTATGAAGACGCCTGCTGCACAGGGGTCGCCTGCCTTCTTTACGCTGATCAGATTTGTGCCCGCAGGAAGTCCCGTCACGGAAGTGCCGGCAATGAAATCTGTAAACGTAATTCCATCTGCAGACCATTGAAGGATATTGCCGGTCTCATTCAGCGCGTCGATCGTAGCTGCCCCGGTTTCACCAAAACAGGTTGGATCGATAAGGTTCGATGCCACCAGCGTACCGATCGTACCGGAACGATTAATTGTAAAATCTCCGATTTTCGTACAAGAAGGTCCACCATACTCGATTACATAGCTGTATTTACCAGCGGGCAATGTGTTAAACGTGAAGCCATCGACCGATGCGAAGTTAGTCCTCGTCTCCGGGGGCGTCGCAGGAATAGTGCGATCAATGGTGATTTTAACATCGCCGGAGATCGGTGTAGGTGGAGTAATTCTAAAGAACACCGATCCGTCGGAATTGTTGCAGGTTGCCGAAGTGGGCTCAGGCACAATAGAACTAGGGCAGGTCCCCGTACCACCCGTGCACGAAGGATCTCCGGGACTCTTTACCGTAATGATCACATCATCGGAAACCGCAGGGCAAGCGCCTCCCGGATTGGTAGTAAGTCGCAATGTATAGTTACCAGCAATAGATGCTGTAAATGTTGCCGCATCGGGAGTGGTTGTCGCAGTGCCGCCGGTGATTATACCATTTCCACCTCCGGGCGGTTCAGCCACAATACTCCATGTTCCGTCGATCGCAAGACCGCCGATGCTCGAACCGGTCAGCGTCGCCGTGCCACTCGAACAGACCGCCTGAGAATTGCCAGCTTCGACAATGTCACCGGGGTTGACGATTATAGTAATGTCTCTTGTTACACCCCGGCATCCGTTGGTGCCTGTCGAGATCACCGAGTAGATCACGGGGATCTGAACTCCGGTTCCATTGAATAGCCGGTCGGTAATATGGAATGTTCCGGGAGGATCGGCAGCGATGGCCAGCTTCGAAGTACCGGGACCAGCGCCATCAGGATCTGGCCATGAGAAAGTTGTTCCTATCGGACTGTTAGCCGGGCTCAGCAGTATTTCGTAATTCACCAGGTCGCCGCTGCAGATAATCTTCGTTTGACCGAACGCTACAACCGGCGCAGGCCTTACCGTGATGATAATGCTTTGGAGTGCACCGACACAAAGTCCAACCGAAGGCGTCACGTCATACTGCACCGGGATGTCAATCGTGCCATTGTTGACAAGAACGTCGTTTATGTGAATCGTGCCTGGAGTTCCCATGGCAACATTCACACCTGCTTGTGCAGGTCCGGATCCATCCGGATCGGGCCAGTTGAACACGGTATTGGCCGGGAAGTTAACCGGAGCCATCAATATCTCGTAAGCAACGGGATCGTTGCCGCACGTGGTCTTGGTCTGGCCGGCCAGAACAACCGGCTTATCCATTACGGTGATCGTTACAAAGTCTGACACAGCACCACACACTGGTGTCACGTCGGTAGTCAGTTGCAGTACGTAAGCGCCCGGAGTAGTCGATTCAAACTTCGCCATGGCGGGATTGCCCGGAACGGGAGACTGCGTGAGCACTCCGCCACCGGGTTGCGAGAAGAAGCTCCACGTACCGGTCGTTGCCGATCCGCCAAGGGAAGAGCCAACGAGCGTATATGGTCCAAAGTCAATGCACAATGCCTGGTTGGCACCGGCTTCGGCAGTCGGCGCACGATAGACGCTCACAACCACGGTCCGCGGTGTTCCCGCACAGAGACCACCCAGTGACGGGGTTACGGTATAGGTCGCAGTGATAGGCGCAGCGGCAATATTCGTAAGCACGTCGTTGATGTGAACCGTACCTGCGGGCCCCATCGCGACACTTGCGCCCGGAGTTCCTTGTATCGAACCGTCGGACATCGTTGGAGCTGCCCACGTAAATGTTGTTCCTGCGGGAAGGTTAGCAGGATTCAATAGTATCTCATATCCTGCCGCCGTGCCGCTACAAACGTCAGCAGTCTGTCCGACCACCAGTACCGGTCTGGGGCTAACGATGATCGTAACGGTGAAAGGCGTTCCTGCACAAAGCAATGAGCTCCTCGGTGTTACGGTGTACACAACCGGCTGGTCAACCGAAGATGTGTTTACAAGAATATCGGTAATGGTCACGCTTGTCTGCGGGCCGACCGATTCACCGGTCACACTACCATTATTGGCAACAGTCCAACTGAACGCCGTTGCTGGAAGAGCGTTACCCAGTGCGTCGATGTCGTCGACCTGAAGATTGAAGGCGACGTTGCTGTTACTACAAATCGTCTTACCTGCATCTGCACCGACAGGCTCCGGGTTAACAGTGACGGTTACGGTAAATACATTGCCCTGGCAGAGCGCTGCGCTTACAGGAACGATCGTGTAAACAACGTTGACCGCTGCGATGGTTGTATTCGTCCAAACGTCATCCGCAATCTCATTGCTGGCCTTACCGGGGCCGTTACTGTCTGTACCGGCACTCTGGCTCAAGCCATTGGAGTTAACATTAATGTTGTATGTCTGGGCGGCTACGCTGGCTCCGCTGGTGCTCAATGTAAACCCAACGACCTGGTCGCTACACACCGCCATGCTCGAATTGGCGCCGACGGGCTCGGGATTAACAGTAACGATTACGGTGAACGAGTTACCTGCGCAACTTGATGCGGTAACCGGGTTGATCGTGTAGGTCACGTTCACCGGGAGCAGACCCGTGTTCGTCCACGCGTCGTCTATGAGCTCGTTCACAAGCTTTCCGGTACCCGCGCTCGGTGTTGCTCCACTGAATATAAGACCGTTTGCATTGATCGCGATATCGAATGTCGCAGTCGCTACACCCGAGACGTTGGTCGAAAGATCTACGTTCAACGCTTCGTCACTGCACCTGGTAGCCGTGCTATTGGTCCCGGCAGGTTCCGGGTCGACCGTTACGGTCACCGTGAACGGATCGCCCTGGCAAAGTCCTGCACTTACCGGAACGATCGTGTATACAACATTCACCGGGCTCAGACCTGGATTGGTCCAACGGTCATCCATAAGCTCATTCGCGAGTTTGCCCACGCCTGAGCTCGCCGTTGTCCCGCTGAATACAAGACCATTCGCATTGACTGCTATGTTGTAGGTGGCCGCTGCAACGGAGCCGCCTGCGACACCAAGTGTCACGTTGACGAGAGCGTCGCTACAAACGGTCACGTTTTGTACAACGCCCACCGGCTCAGGCTTGATGGTTACTGTCACCGTAAAATTGTCGCCGGCACAGTTGTCACTGCTCATTGGAGTGATCGTATACACCACGTCGACTGTTGCACCGGTCGGATTCGTCCAAACATCGTCGGCTATCTCGTTAGCAGCTTTGCCGGCGCCGTTCGAGTCCGTCCCTCCTGCCTGTGTGAGTCCGTTGGTATTTACTGCAATGGCGTAGTTCGCTGCGGCAACTGATCCCGCGCTGGTAGTCAGGGTGAAGCCCACGGCCAGATCGGTACAAACGGCGAACGCGCTATTAGAGCCAACAGGTTCCGGGTTAACGGTCATAGCCACTGTGAATAAATCGCCTGAGCAAAGAGCGGCGCTTACCGGTGTGATCGAATACAAGACATTAACAGGAAACAGGGTTGTGTTTCTCCAGACATCGTCGGCGATTTCATTGGCGGCCTTACCCGCGCCAGCGCTTGGTGTGCCTGCACTAAGCGAGAGGCCGTTCGAATTCACGGCAATGGTATAATTAAGCGCCGCTACCGAACCAGGATTGGTCGTCAAAGTAACGCCCACAGCGATGTCGCTGCATATCGTCATCGCAACGTTGGTACCAATGGGTCCCGGATCTATTGCGACCGTAACCACGAACGGGTCACCGAGACAACCTGCGGCGCTGACGGGAGTTACGGTATAAACTACGTTGACAGAACCAAGACCTGTATTCCTCCATACATCATCGAAAAGTTCGTTTGCCGCCTTGCCATTTCCTGCGCTTGTAGTTCCAGCCACCTGGGTTAATCCACCATTGTTGGTAATGATGTTATATGTCGCGGCGGCAACCGATGCGCCGCTTGTTGCAAGGTTTATTCCCACGGCAGTGTCGGTGCAGCGTGTTATCGGTATATCGGCACCGACAGGTTGGGGATTGACGGTCACGATGACCGTGAAGGGAGCTCCGGGACAGCTTGCGGGCGCGGCGCTCACCGGAGTGATGGTGTAAGTCACGGCCACCGAACCAAGGCCCGTGTTTGTCCACACATCGTCGGCGATCTCATTAGCCAGCTTACCTGTACCGGCGCTCGGGGTTCCCGACGCCAGCGTAAGCCCATTTGGATTGACAGCTATGTCGTATGTCGCTGCGGGCACCGGTGTCGGATCGGTTGTAAGAGTCACATTCACGGCGATGTTTGCGCAGATCGTTTTCGTGCTGTTGTGTCCAACGGGTTCTGCGTGAACTGTGACATTGAGGCCAGGCGGATCGTTGAAGCGCACAGGACAAACTCCTGCGCTTGCTCTCACCTGCAATGGATGGATACCGACAGTCATCGCCGCCGCTGGCACGGTAATCTGCAGCGCGCCGCTGGCATACGCCACTGATGCAAGTACCGAAGGCCCTTCCATCACGCTGTAAGTGTAGCCTGCCGTGGGAGTGAATACATCAACAAGCAAATTATTGCCCTCGCATATATCCGACACAGACGCAATCGAGAATGGTGCGGGTGCTGGATCGTTGATATGAATAGGTCCAAGATTACAGGTTGTCACGCCGTCAGTGTAGCTAAGAAAATAGTCGCCACCGCTTAACCCTGAAAGATCCTGAGTGCTGGGCAGCACGCCTGGTCCTGTCCATGTCCATAAATACTGGATTGCACCGATCGGACTTGAGCCTGCCAGTGAAACATCGATCGCGCCATTTGGAGTAGCACAACCGGGATTAGTATTGTGAGTGACTGATGTGAGCGAAACTGAAAAGTTGAAAATCGATTGGCTCTTTGTGTCGCTGTCATTGTCATCACTGACCAGGATAATATAGTTGCGTGGTCCGCCACCGGTTGCTCCCGACAGATTCGGGACGGGTACGTTGTAGGGAAATCCGGACGGCGTTACTTTTCCTGTGTCGAACAAAAAACCGCCAGCAGAAACGATGACCTGAACATCGCCGCTTGCGCTCGTAACATTGACAACAAAAGACCCATCGCCTGGTGCGAGACCACAATCATGTTTAACATTGATCGCGGTAAAGACGGGCGCCTGGGCCATCGCCGTCAAAGCTGAGCCAAACAGTACCGTGCAGGTAAGGAGAAGTGTGGTGGTATAAATTCTCATGCAGCGGCTCAGTTAACGGTCACCTTTCGGGCTTCGGAACAATAACCATCAGGGGCGTTGATCAGTAGATCGTATCTCCCCGGCGGAATATCTTCGATGGTTCCGGTCATTATATCAAGTTGACTGTTCTTGTCTTTTGTGCCTTTGGCAATGAGGTGCAGGCTGAACTTCAGCGTAGTATCGGTAGTGGTAACTTTGACGCTTCCCTGTTTTCCGTTCGCTGAATCGGTGACCTCAACTTTGACCTCCATTTTGCGACAATCTTTCTGCTGCGCCCGACTCGAAAAGGGGATGATCAATAGGATTAAAAAAATACTGATTATAAAGCCAATACGGGGTGTCATCTCAATAAGAGGATTAAAAAATATACGTATTAATAAATAACCTTCAAAAAAATATTGTAACCCAGGACGTAAAGGTAAAAACCAGCCGTTTACTGATTTCTTCACGCTTTAAGAATATCTTACTTCTGTAGAGGTAATGTTTATTACAAAAAGGAATTCCTCTCAGAACTTCCTTTGAAGTATCTCGCTCAAAATGAAGGCCTTTTTGAGGCCGTCGGGGTCCGAAATTTCCTTGAAAACATCATTGGCAACGTTCTTTTTCGGCACGTCATCATATCCTTTGAAGTGGATGAATTGCATGTTCGTGTCGTCCCGCTTCATGGTCTCTTCCAACGACTTCCGCTGGAATGCATCGCGTTTAGCGCTTTCATATACTTCTGACGTGCGATTTTCCCATGTTGCAGGGATTGTCTCAAGGTCTTGTTCTTCTTCAGGGATGTCATCGTCGTAATCGACGTCGTACGACTTCGCCGGAGGTGCGGTCCGGATGGGGGGACGGGTATTGAAAGGACGGCTGACTTCTGGTTTGGGTGGAGTTTTCGATTGCTGGATCTCGCGAAGCAGTTCCTCGAAGCTCATAGGCCTATTGCCTGGCGAATCATCGTCGTCTGAATTGGTGCGCGGCTGTCTGGCGGGTGATTCGGGGGTCTTCGGAGACTTCCGCATCGCCCGGACGAGGAACATAGCCACGATGGCGATCAGCCAAATCCAAAACTTGAGATCCATAACGATCAAATATACTTAAATCTTTTAAAAAAGGCGGTTTTTAATGTGTCTAATCGCGGGATAAAATGTGGATGATTTTGAGTTTCCGTATGCTTCCAAATCTGGCGTGGGGGTATATCTTTGCCTCCTGTTTTTTTTATCATCGTTGTTCGTTGTTGGTTGTTCGTTGTTCGCGGCTAGTCGAATGACTCTCAACTTTGCCTCGAACAACGACCACCGACCAACGAAATAAATACATGCAGTTATCTAAACTGGAGATCAAAGGATTCAAGAGTTTCGCCGACAAGATCGTTATCAATTTCGATGAGGGGATCACGGGTATCGTGGGGCCGAATGGATGCGGGAAATCGAACGTCGTCGACGCGATCCGTTGGGTACTGGGCGAACAAAAGACCAGCGCACTCCGGTCGGAAAAGATGGAGAACGTGATCTTTAACGGCACCAGCGGCCGTTCAGCCCAGCAGCTCGCCGAAGTATCGCTCACCATCAACAACACCAAGAACCTCCTCCCTACCGAATATTCCCAGGTCACTATCACCCGCCGCCTCTATCGCACGGGTGAAAGCGAATACCTGCTGAACGGCGTGGCCTGTCGTCTGAAAGACATCACCAACCTGTTCCTCGACACCGGTGTTGCCTCCAACAGCTACGCCATCATCGAGCTCGGTATGGTCGACGACCTTCTCAACGACCGCGACAATTCGAGGCGCATGCTCTTCGAAGAAGCCGCCGGCATCTCGAAGTTCAAAAAGAGAAAGAAAGAAACACTTCGCAAGCTCGAAGAGACCGACGCCGACCTTGAACGCGTCGAAGACGTACTGTTCGAGATCGAGAAGAACATGAAGAGCCTTGAAAAACAGGCCAAGCAAACAGAGACCTATTACAAGGTCAAAGAAGACTATAAGCACAAGAGCATCGTGCTCGCGAAGGTTGTTGTGAACAAGCAAAAAGAAAAGTTCGCATCTGTCAACAAACAACAGGAATCTGAAAGCGACCGCAAGACAAAGCTCACAGCCGAGATCGCAGACAAGGAAGCGCTGATCGAAAGGTCGAAGTCTGAGTTGCTGCTGAAGGAGAAGACCTTGTCTACGCGCCAGAAGGCGATCAACGAACACGTTTCGAATATCCGTCAGCACGAAAGCGACAAACAGATAAAGAACGAACGCCAGCGTTTTCTCACCGACCGGATCAACAACCTGACAGACCAGATCGACCAGGACCGCAAGAGCAATGAACGCGCAAGGTTCAGCATGCACAGCCTGGAATCGGAACACGGCTCCGCCCAGAACATCCTCAACGAGATCCAGCAGAAGGTCGACGCCCTGAAAGCAGAATACGAAGCACAGAAGGCTACTACCTACACCCTGCAGGGAGAAGCCGACGCCCTTCGCCAGCTTCACCGCACCCGCCAGGAAGAGTTCTTCCAGGTAAATAAGGCCACCGAGATCCGCGAGATACAGGCTTCGTCCTTCAAGCAGGAGCTCGAACGCACGGCTTCCACCAGCAACCAGCAAAGCGCCAGCCTCCAGGAGTTCGAAAACAAGCTCGTCGTACTGCTGGAAGAGATCGGCCAGAAGAACAGCTATCTCGAAAACCTCAAGCGCGACGAAGAGGAGACGCTGTCCAGGATCGCGTCGCTCGAGAAGACCATCGACATGATCCGCGAGGAGATGACCGAAGCAGGACGCTCACTCGATTCACGCCAGAACGAATACCAGCTCACCAAGTCCCTTGTCGAAAACCTCGAAGGCTTTCCCGAAGCCATCAAGTTCCTCAAGAAGAATGTAGGCTGGACGAAGAATGCCCCGCTGTTGTCGGATGTGATCTCCACTACCGAAGAGTACAAGGTCGCCATCGAGAACTTCCTCGAACCATACCTGAACTATTACATCGTCGACCACGAAAACGAGGCTTACGAAGCGATTAACATACTGAGTGACGCCGGCAAGGGCAAGGCGAACTTCTTCATTCTCGACTCTTTCGAAAAGTTCCAGCCATCTGATATCCAGATGTACGCGAATGCATTTCCTGCAACGCAGATCATCGAGTTCGACCAGCGTTTTACCAAGTTGATGGCCTACATCCTCGACAAGGTATACATCTACGAAGGCGACGTCAAAGCACTCCCGCCCGAGGACGGCAATATCTTCATCGCGCGCAACGGAAAAGTTACACGCCGCAAGTTCAGCCTCTCCGGCGGATCGGTAGGATTGTTCGAAGGCAAGAAGATCGGCCGGGCAAAGAACCTCGAGAAGCTCGACCGCGAGATCAAAGACCTCACGCGGAAAGTGGAAGATGTCCGTCACTCGCTGATCGACCGGCAGCGCGAGCTCGAAAGACTTCGCAACAATACGCTGAAGCAACAGATCGAAGAAGCGCAGAACAGCATCAAGCTTGTCAACGACGAATACATTTCCGTCAAGACGAAGAAAGAGCAGTTTGCACAAATGTTGAGCACCGCCGACCTGCGCAGTGAAGACATCCTGGAAAAAATACAGGGACTACAGTCGGAGATCGACGAGATGAAGCCGCGGGCAATTCAGGCCCACGCCGAGCTCGAACAGCAGGAGCAGCGTCTCCGTGCCATCACCGGCGAGCTCACGCAGCAAAACGAGATCCTCGGCCAGAAGTCGACTGCGTTCAACGAACAGAATATCTTCTTCCACCAGCAGGAGAACCGCGTGAAGAGCATCGAGCAGGAGCTGCGCTTCAAGAAAGAGGCGATGGAACAAAGCGGCCAGCGCATCGAAGTGAACGCAGAAGAGCTCCGCAAGAACGAAGAGGAATCTAAAGTCATTACCGATACCACTGTTGCCAGTGAAGAAGAGCTGCTCACGATGTACATCGAGAAAGAGCAGATGGAAAATGGATTGAGCGAAGCCGAGAAAGAGTATTACTCCGGCCGTGGCGAGATCGACCAGTTTGAAAAGGATCTCCGCGAGATATCACACCAGCGCCAGAACATCGACACGCTGTTGATGGAGCTCCAGAACCAGATCAACGAAAGTAAGCTTCAGCTGAACTCCGTGAAAGACCGGTTGTCGGTAGAGTTCAATGTAGACCTCGACGCCGTGACCGACCAGACATCCGAAGAAGAGCTCAAAGACCTCGAGAAAGCCGACGAAGAGAGACTTCGCAATGAGGTGATGAAAATACGTGAGAAGCTCGACAACATGGGCCCCATCAACCCGATGGCGATGGAAGCTTATACAGAGATCAAGCAGCGCAACGATTTCATCATAGCACAGAAGGAAGACCTGTTGAAGGCAAAGGAGTCGCTGTTCAGCACGATCAACGAGATCGAAGGTGTTGCCAGCCAGACCTTCCTCGAAGCGTTTGCCCGCATCAAGGAACACTTCATCCACGTATTCCGCTCGCTGTTCACCGCCGACGACCTTTGCGACGTAAGGCTTGTAGACCCGACGAAGCCCCTGGAGTCGGAGATCGAGATCATCGCCAAGCCGAAAGGCAAGCGGCCGTTGACCATCAACCAGCTGTCGGGTGGTGAGAAGACTCTAACGGCTACCGCTCTGTTGTTCGCCATGTACCTCCTCAAGCCAGCGCCCTTCTGTATTTTCGATGAAGTGGATGCCCCGCTCGACGATGCCAACATCGACAAGTTCAACAACATCATCCGCACCTTCAGCAAAGACTCACAGTTCATCATTGTCACGCACAATAAGCGGACGATGACAAGCACCGATGTGATTTATGGAATTACGATGGTGGAGAAGGGCGTGAGCAGGGTGGTGCCGGTGGATTTGCGCGAACTCGCGTGAGGGAGTCAGTAGCAAGTAGCAAGTAGTAAGGAGCTTGGCGCAACGTTGCGCGTCATAGATACCGCTCCTTACTACTTACTACTTAACTACTGACCGTTAGGTCACATTTTTACCCGAACCAAATTCCTTTTGTGCTCCCTATCGCGTATTATTGACCTACGATGGAGTTGACAAACCTTTCGAGGAAGGAGCAGATTTTCAGGACCGCGGCCGAGCTATTCAGGGAAAAGGGCTACGTGGCTTCATCCATGCGGGACCTCGCACAGAAGCTCGGTATCGAAGCGGCCAGCCTTTACTCACACATACGTTCCAAAGAAGAAATCCTTCACAATATTTGCTTTGACATGGCTGCGGAATTCCGCAAGTCGCTGGAAGAAGTCGAGAAGCAGAAAAACATCAGCGCGAGCGAGAAGCTTCGTCGCGGCATCATCGGGCACGTGCAGGTGATGGCCCGGGACCTGACCGCTTCGGCTGTGTTTATGAACGAACATCGCCACCTGAGCCAGCCATTCCTGCGCGACTTTCTCCTGTTGCGTATCAACTACATCAACCGCTTTAAGACATTCATCGAAGAAGGTGTGCTGACCGGTGAGTTCAAATCGACTATCGATAAGAAACTCGCAGTGATGACCCTGTTCTCTTCTTTCAACTGGATGCCCCAATGGTACGACCCGGTAGGTGCAATTGACCCTGTCGAGCTTGGCCGTCAGCTCAATGACATGCTCGTCCACGGGCTAAAAAAATAAAACCCATGCCCTTCGGGCGTGCAAAGTGCCAGAACATAATAGTTCGACATAGTTTGAACCTGCGAGCCGCTTCAACATCTCTATGGTGCGCAAGACCTCATAACCTGAAGGCAAATCGGCACTTTGCACCCTGCACCAGGCAAGATTCTCCCGACTAGCTTCCAAAAAAACATTCTAACGGGAGTTTATGGAAGTTCCTGCTTCGCGGCATCGTGTTTGCAAAAGTGCCCAAAACGCGACCTTTTAAGGCCGAAGCAATACGAACTTTCGATTTTCGTTTCAGATATGAAGAAGATTACGAAATTTGGTGGAGTCGGATAAAAGGGGGACGACAACAAAGTTAAATATGGACAAAGCAGGCATACCAAGAATTACGAAGCAGGATCTGATAATTATAACAATAGGTTTAATTGGTTCTGTTGTATTGTGGATAGATGTGGACCCCGGAGGCTGGATGTTATATCTGGCTTTTTTAATTTTCGGGGCGTTACGGGTTTCAGACTTCTTTCGTCTGAGTCCTTATCAGAGGAATAAGACACAAGTGGTAAAATTCATTTTCTCGTTGCTGATGATCATCACCGTGATCACACACGTGATCTGGGGCGGTGAGCCACTATTTGGACTGTTGGCAACACTTGTCCTGGTGTACTCCATCACTAATATGGAGACCCGCGAGCGCAAGGTTACCGAAGGCAACCAGTAATTTCCTGATTACCAGGCGTATAAAAACTACCGAAAGGTCAACCTTATAGGGACATCCTCCGTATACGGCATTTTATAACCTAAAATGAAGCACCTCTCGTTGATTGGACTTGCCGCCATGGCAGCACTGGCTTGCGCCTGTAGTAGTACCACCAGTTCCATTCACGAGCACACCACGTTTTCAAAAGCCGATTCCCTCACCGACGCGTACCTGGTGCTCAGCGACAGCCTCCTGCAATCCTGGAACAGGATCGTGGGCAATGAAATGGATAAGACGCGGACCCTCGAGGACCTCATCAGCGATCTCGACAACGCTCAGCTCCTATCCGACGAAGCCCGCGAGTCTTTCCAGGTAAGGATCGAACAGCTCGAAAAGATCAGATTCACCCAGCAGACCATCGGGGACACGCAGATCGTGGAAGACTACGACCTCGCCTTCCAGTCTATCGTCAACGACATCGCCGAGCTCGCCAAGTCACCCGGCAGCTCCGACCCCAATGCGATGTTCAGCTACCTCCAGAAAAATTCGTTTGTAAACCGGATGTCGTACGACAGTCTCGCACGGTCGTTCAATGAGTTTTTGATGGAGAATAAAGCTGCGCTGAAAGATCTCGACACGAGCACGGAGCTGGATGCGAAACCTGTCTTCATCAAGATAAAATAATAGGTCGGGGCTAAAAGGTTCAAAGTCCAAGATTCTGAGAACTGACGGACTATGGAGACATCATTTGAGTTTAAACACTTTGCTATTGAACATTACAGGGCGACCATGAAGGTCGGGACGGACGCGGTGTTACTTGGTGCGTGGGTGGATGTCGGGAATGCGAAGGCGATATTGGATGTCGGAACGGGAAGTGGGGTGATCGCGTTGATGATGGCGCAACGGTCGGGTGTTGCCTCACACATCGATGCCGTCGAACCTCATGGGGCATCGGCGATGCAGGCGATTGAGAACGTGAACAAGTCGCCGTGGCCGGAGAAGGTTCAGGTGCATCCAACATCGATTCAAAAATTTCAGTCGGAGGTGCTGTACGATCTGATCGTGAGCAATCCGCCATATTTCAACAACAGTCTTCTCCCTCCTACCCAGGATCGCCAGGTGGCGAGGCATACTGAAACTCTAACTTTTGATGACTTGCTTGTGGCCGTGAAACGATTGCTCGACCCGAACGGAGCTTTCGCCGTAGTGCTGCCGGTGAATGAAGGCAACCTGTTTCGCGAACAGGCGGGACAGTACGGGCTGTCGTGTCATCGATCGATGGCTTTCTACTCCAGGAAAGAAAAACAACAGGAACGCTGGCTGATGGAGTTTTCTTTCGCAGGAAAACAGAAAGAAGTGAATTCAGAAAAAGTCATACTTTATGAAGACGGCGACCAGTGGACGGAGCGATACGCAGCGCTGATGCGCGAGTTCTACCTCCGATAATGCTTTTTAGAAGTTTTTAACAAATACTAACATGCTGATAATCAAATTGTTAATTAAAAGAAAAATTGTGTTTAAACATCTGGTTTGATTTATGTGTTAGACTTGCAACTCAAATAAACGAAACAATGAAAAAACTTAATGCACTTGTACTTGGATTGCTGATTTCTGGCAGCGTGTTCGCTCAGACGAAATGGACCATGGACAAAGCCCACACCAACATCGTGTTCGCAGTAACGCACATGACGGTAGCCGAAACGACAGGCACTTTCAAGGAATATGATGTCAACGTAACCAGCCCTTCGGAAGACTTTAATGGCGCAGACGTACAGTTCACCGCCAAGACCGCTACGATCAGCACAGAAAACGAAAGACGCGACAACCACCTCAAGTCACCAGATTTCTTCGACGCAGAAAAATTCCCCAACATCAGTTTCGCGGGTAAGCTCGTGAAAGATGCCGGCAAGTATAAGCTTCGCGGCAAGCTCACCATGAAGGACGTCACTAAAGACGTTGACTTCGATGTGACCTACAAAGGCATGCTGAAGACCGAAAAGTTCACAAAGGCAGGTTTCAAGATGGTGACCAAAGTAAATCGCTTCGACTACGGTCTGAAGTGGGACAGCAAGGTTGAAACAGGCGGACTGGTAGTGGGTGAGGAAGTCGAGATCACCGCAAACATCGAGCTTAACCTCGCAAAGTAATTTTCGTACATTGCCCGCGCCCTTTCACAGGCGGGCGTCTGGAGAAGGGAGAAATAACTCCCTTCTTTTTTTATTTATGAAAATCGAGGACGAAATAAAACAGCAGAAATTCCGCGACGCTTACCAAAAGGTAGCCATCAATCTGCTCTTCACGTCTGGCTGGCTCTCCGCACGCCAGCATGAATTCTTTAAGCCTTTCGGGATCACTACACAGCAATTCAACATCCTCCGGATCCTGCGCGGACAGCACCCCAACGCCATCTCCGGCGTAGAGATCAAGAGCCGGATGCTGGACAGGAACTCCGACATCTCCCGGCTGCTCGATCGTCTTCTGAAAAAGCAGATGGTCAACAAATCTCAGTCGGAAAACGACAAACGCGCCGCGAATGTCTCCATCACAGAAACAGGTCTCCAGCTCTTAAGCCAGATCGATGAAAAATTTCAGCAGGCGGAGCGAAGTCATTTCAACCTGAATGAAATGGAAGCGAACCAGCTAAGCGAGCTGCTGGATAAGGCACGGGGTTAGTCGAACTAGCGTTAGACCTTCGCCAATTCTTCCCTCACAAACTTCATCAGCTCGCGGATGTACGCCTTGCTGAAATCGAATCGTATGCCCGCCGCTTTGTAGATCTCGGGAATGGTCTTCATGTACCCCAGCTTAAGGGCATTCATGTAACCGTCCAGTCCCTGCTTGTTGTTCAGCTTGAAATTTCTCCAGACCGCGATCGCCCCGAGCTGCGCCATGCCGTACTCGATGTAGTAGAAAGGCACTTCGTAGAGGTGAAGCTGTTTTTGCCACATGAACTCTTTCATCTCCTGCAAGCCCGACCAATCTGTCTGGTTGTCGGCGAACTGATCGAATATCCGGCACCAGTTGGCTTTCCGTTCTTCGATCGAGTGCGTGGGATTTTCGTAGATCCAGTGCTGGAACTTGTCGATCGTGGCAACCCAAGGCAGCGTTTCGATGATGTCTTCGAGCTGTTCTCCTTTTGCACGCTTGAGCTCTGTCTCGTTCGAGAAGAAGATATTCCAGTGATCCATGGAAATGAGCTCCATCGACATCGACGCGAGCTCCGCTACTTCCATGGGGGGCGATTTGAAGTCGTTGAGCGAAAGGTCTTTTGTGAGGAAGTTATGGACAGCGTGACCTCCTTCGTGCATGATGGTTGTCATGTCGCGAAGCGTTGACGTAGCGTTCATGAAAATAAAGGGAACGCCAATCTCTGCGAGGGGATAGTTGTAGCCGCCTGGGGCTTTTCCCTTTCTTGATTCGAGGTCGAGATGTCCCATCTCGCGCATCACCGCCAGGCACTGGCCGAGGAATGGATCGAGTCGCTGAAAGGCTTCGATGGATTTCTCCGTCAGGTCTTTGCCGTCGCGAAATGCCTTCAGGGCCTCACGACCTTCAGGATCTACCGCCTTGTCCCATGGGCGAAGCGAACTCACTTTCAGGCGTTTCTTACGGTCTGCAGCGAGGTCGTTGAGGATGGGCACGACTTCCGATTCGATGGCTTCGTGGAATTCGAAACAATCTTTCGGGGTATAATCGAACCGGCCGTAAGCCTTGAACATGTAATCGCGGAAGTTCGCGAAGCCGGCGTTCTTCCCAACCTGGTGGCGGAGTGTGACGAGCTTCGAGAACAGTTCGTCGAGTGTAGTCTTGTCTTGTAACCTCCGCTCCTGCACTTTCCTGTATACTGATTCTCTTTTTGCGCGGTCGGTGGACATGAGCAGTACCGATGCCTGTTGCAGGGTCATCTCCTGTCCGTCGATGGTGACGGCCATGGCGCCGGATATCTGTGAATACTTTTGTGTTTCCGTGTTGATCTCGGTAAAGAGAGGGACGTTGGCTTCGCGGAAGATCTCGATCTCTTTCTTCATGTTGCGTATCATCATCGAGTACCCGTCGCGGGACGAGAGGCTTTCGAGGTAAGGGCTTTCCATTGCTTTCTTGTTGAGCTGGTCGGAAAGCGGGGCCATGTGCGGCTGAATATTCTGTACGAAGTCTTTGTATGCGTTGCTGTACTCTTCGTTGTCCGTGAAACACGTCATGCGGATATATCTCCAACCCATATCTTCGGAGACAATCGATTCGAGCTCGCTCCTGTCGTGCAGCCATTTCTCCAGGTCGGCCGAAGAATTGACGGGGCGGCGAAGAAGTTCCTCGAAATAACCTTTGAGGTTATCCCAGGTAGAGATCTTGAAATCAGTCGGCAGTAAAACGCGCGCAGGGCGCGAAGGTATTTTGAGCTCGGCGGACATAACGAAATTTACGATTTACGATGGACGATGTACGATTTGGCGTACGAGTTACGAAGGATACGCCACCTAGTCAATCGAAATCTTTGTCGACACGGTCTTTCCCGCTCCGACCAGCTTTATTATGTATAGTCCTCGCGGAAGCGGGATGTTAAAATTAACGTGGGTTTGGGCAGAGCCGAGCTGCGACGTGGCGACAGTGCGTCCGGACGTGTCGACTATAGAGATCTCCGAAAAACCTTCCGGCAGGATAACCGAAAAAGCAGTACGTGCTGGATTGGGAAATACACGTACGCCGGTTTCTTCGTGGTCGGTCGTGCCTGTGATCACGTTCGTGCCGTTCTCCACCAGTATATAAATGACCGAACGTCCCGGCAATGTGAGCGTGACGCCCGTACCGATCGGCGTGGACCGGGCTTTGATAGTTTCGAAATTTGAAGGGCCACCTGAGGCGTAGCTTGGAGGTATGCCGTTGACGCTCACTTTCAAAGAAAACTCTCCATTGTCGGTACCGCCAGTCAACGTATAGTAATAGTAGCGGGTACCGAAGCCGAAGTTATTCATATTCAAAGCCACGGTCTGTTCTGCTGTTACTTTGTTGACCAGGACGATCCCTGCCTGTCCGGAGGCAAACAAAGATGCATAGGCGGCGATGTTGCTATTGGAGGTTACGGTGGACTGCACCATTGTGTCGCCAAAATATTTCTGGAAGTAATACATGTAGTAAAATGACGGCCGTGGATTCCATTTTGGCATCCCGCCGGGCTCATCGCCTGTATTGAACATTCCGTGATCGTTGCCGTTGTTCCACCCGTTGGCGAGGTCCCATCGCATGGCCATGGCATATTTATTTTTTATCCCCTCCCCTAACAACATCGCGGCATGCATACCATTGATAAACGAGACCTGCTGTTTGGATCCTTCCGCGAAGATGTTCCATTCGGTGAGGGCAATGGGTTTCGATCCGAAGCCTGCGGCGGTCATCGACTGCTGAACGTAGTCGTGGTTGTTCTTTGTGACGGTCGCTGCGGAGTTGAGGATATCGGTGGCGTTTGAATTGGCTGCGTACGGCGTGTAGTAGCTATGAACGATATAATAGTCGGGACTGCTTCCGGCCTGCTGAAAGATGCCGGCGTTCCAATTGCGATCTGTATCGTTCCACCACACGGCTGGCGCCTCTTCCTTGAGCATCGCGCCGATGTAGATAGTCGCTCCTTTTTCCATGGCTGCCTTTCGCATGGAGTCGGCGAATACTTTGAAGTGTTTGCCATACAGATCTCCGGTGATGATGGCCGGCTGACCATCTTTGTTCGCCGAGGTATTGATCCGGAAGCCGTATTGCCACGTTCCGTAACTTTCATTGCCGATCTCCCAGAACCGCGTACGACCGTTGTCATAGCGGACCCAGTCTGCCGCAAGATGGGCAGCAGAGCCAACGGGGTCGGTTGCCGTGCTGTAACGGGCGTAGTCGTAGTTGACAGTGATGATGCCGGTGCTGCCGATCGTCTCAAGCATGCTGTAATAATTGTCGATTGACATTGTCCAGCTTTCGGTATTCATTCCAAACCAATAGTTTGGTGTAACTTCTTTACCATCGCCGTCGAGGATCTTTGCGGGAGCATCCGGCGGCAGTTGGCCTTTCACCTTATTGAAGAAGTACGTTCCCCCAATCGTACCACCGGGAAAACGGATGATATTAGGAGAAAGCTGTTTAAGACCTTTGATGAGTTCAGGTTGATCTACAACCTGTGTCATATAGATGTTGGCGTTTGCACCGTAGATGTATTTTGAAACGGGCGCAACCACATTATTGAAGTCTATGTCGACGATCGTGGCCGGGGCCTTTTGCGTAGCGGGGGTATCGTCGTATGCAGGTATGACTGCCGTTTTTTGAACGTGATCGTTGGGGAAAAATATCGTAGGACTCTGCGGATATAGGTCGTAGCAGAGTGAGATGAGAAAAAGAAAAGTATAAAAGGTCCTGGAATTCATTCCTGCTTCAAAATTCTGATGGTTGAATTTGTGAATCTAACAATATAAATCCCGGATGGTAACGTCGACCATTCGGCGGTTATCCTTCGACCCAACAAATCATAGATCGCAATCACGGCATTTTCCGGATCATCTTCGACCGCTGTTATTACGGGTTCTGGAGGGTCTCTTTTTTTTTGAAGCGCTGCGATGATGGCATCGACCTGGCCGATCTCATCGAGCGTGATCACGTACTCGTGATTGAAGACCTTGTTTACGTGTTCCGGGCTGTTTGACTGGCCGTCGGTAATGAAGTTGCCGGCCCAGGTCCCAAAAAAGCTCCATGCAGAGGTCTCGTCGAAGAGACTCTGGGGATCGGGGATCGTTCCGTTCTCCGACATCGTGATGATCTTTTTACCCGAATAGATCGTGGCCATGTTGTCGAACAGGATGAAGCTGCTGCTGTAGGTGCCTGCGGGCAAATAGATGTCGGCGCCGACGATGTCTACATAATTGTCGCCCGGATACCACTGGGCTGCGTCGGGATTGCCGGTGGAAGTCCAGACCCAGATCAGGTTATTGAGCTGGTGTTCATTGACGAGGCGGTCGTAAAGCAGCTTCCAGAGCCACTTGCAGGGCTCCGCGCCTTTTGCGCCCCACCAGAACCATTTGCCTTCGGCTTCATGAAGGGGTCGCCAGAGGACAGGAACGTTCGCATCTTTTAAGCGCTTGAGTTGCACGGCTATCGCATCGATGTCGCGTATGATGAGGTTATACTCTTCACTGGACGTGCTGTTCATTGCTTTCGTAACATCGAAGTTTGTGGCGTCGGTATAAAATCCACGCCACCATTCTTTCCCGGGCTGATCGATCAGATCTTTCGGCGCGTTCCAGTGCCAGCAATACGTGGTGATGCCTTTCAGTTTGTCCCATGCAATGGATTTCTCTACTTCCGTTGAGGTAGCGCCGTGTTCCACGCGACTCGGTGAATAATCGATCAGGTCGAAGCCGCGAATGACCGGCACCTTACCCGAAATGTCTTTGATCCTCTTGAGTTCCGTATCGCCGCCGTATTGACCGGAGAGAATGACCTTGCCGTATGTTTTGCGAAGGAACTGGTAGAGGCTATCCGCGCGACGCGTCGATGATGGGGTAACGAGTGACGATACCACCTGATTGAAATCGAACGGCGAAGAGGCTTCGAGGCGGATGTTGTCGACGTCGAAGTATCCCCATTCTTTTACAACCTCGATGATGTTCGATCCTTCTTTGAGCCAGACTTTTCCGGCCAGGGTTTCTTTGAATGAAGCAGATAGCGGGAATGCGATGCTGCCCAGGTTTTGCCCGTTGACATAGACGAAGTTCCATTTGTCGCCGCTGGCCGACGCGTAGCGGATGAATATTTTATACAGGCCTGCGGTGGCCTGTACGGCGATAGAGACCTTGTCGTTGTCGGCGTCGAAGCCTGTGACGAAACCGGTACCGGTGTAGCCTGCGCGCGCCGTGCTGATCTGAGTGCCGGTGCGGGTGCCGCTCTCGGCTTCAATGGTTTGGCTTAGCGCCGTTTGTGAAACAACTATAAGAATGAGGAATAGGAATCTTCTCATTTCAACCCTTCATTTCGGTGCCGCTCATGACATGGGCGAACCCATGCCATGAGGACAGCCTTTGGCTACCAAATTAAACCTAAACTTACTCATCAGGCAGCGTTGCGAGTTATCGCCTTCGGCGAGTTTGCCGCTTCGCAGCACTATTTTAATACAGGGCAGCGTTGAGGTTATCGCGTTTAGCGCGATGCCGCTCACTGCACTATTTTTAATCAAAGCCAACTCTGTCGGCGTAGATCACCGATGCAGTGTTTTCGACTTTGATGGCGAACCGTACGATCTTCGTCAGGTCTGTTGTTGGGTACTTCGACAACTCGATCGTGTACTTGGTCCACTGCCCCTCGACAAGGTCGACTGCGTTGTAGTCCGTCCAGTTGTCGTTAAGGATAATGGCAGCCTTTTGACCAGTTGTGCCCGTCCCTCCATAAATCGCGAACGTGAAGTTCGTAGCGCCACTGGCATCGATCGCTGTGATACCTCCTGAAGAAAGCCCGCCGCCGTTGTTGGTCTCATACTTCCACGACACATTACCAACATAAGACTGCTCCGTACTCACACGATCGGATACTACGGTGTTCCAGCTCCAGTCGCCGCCGCCCGGTGCAAGCGTTTCATCATACAGGGTGATGAGCAGTGGTGGCGGACCGGCCGGCTCGAATCCCGCGCGGTCGACGTAGATAACCGATGACGTGCTTTCCACCTTAAGAGCAAACCTTACGATCTGTGAAAGATTGGTCGTAGGATATTTGCTCAAATCGATCTGGTAGGACGTCCATTGTCCTTCGACCAAAGTCACGGCGTTGTAATCGCTCCAGTTGTCGTTGAGAATTGCCGCTACCTGTTTTCCGCTCGTGCCGGCCCCGCCGAAGACTGAGAAGGAGAAGAAGTCCATTCCACTGGCGTCGATCGGTGACATACCGCCCACCGACATACCGCCGCCGTTGTTGGTCTCGAACTTCCATGATAAATCGCCGGAAAGGAACTGTTCGGTGCTTGCCGGATCCGACACTACTTTGTTCCAACTCCAGTCGCCGCCGCCGGTAGCCGTCGTTTCGTCAAACATAGTGATGTTCAACGGCAGAGGGCCGGGAGCGGGTACGATGATCGTGACGCCGAGATTATTGGTGTAGTCGTGAATAGTGGTGTACGTGATTCCACCCGACTTCGTGCCGGCAGGGACCGCGAGGACGATTTGAGTGGCCGATTGAGATACGAAGCTTGTTGCCATTACCGGGCCGCTCGTCGGCAGGTTCAGTTGTTTGACAAGGTCGAGGTCGGTACCCGTGATAGTAATGTTATCGATACCCGGTTTGGCCGGCTTGGGAGCGAGGAGCGTTCCGATGGGAAGGATGATTGTAAGCTCCTGTGTCGTTACGACGTTGACCGGCGAGATCTGCTTGAGCGTCAGCTTGCCCTTCAGCGTTCCCGCAGGAACTTTGACAACGATCTCGGTGGCCGACTTGCTCTCGAATGCGATGACGGTCTTGTCGCCGGCAAACGTGATCGAATTGACCAGGTCGAGATTCGTACCTGTGATCGTAATGTTACCCGTATGTCGCACGCTGGCCGGCGCGATGCCGGTAACTGCCGGAAGTGTTACTTTGACCTCCGCGGCAGAAGCAAACGACTCCGGATCTGTTCCACCGGATTTGAAGATCAGGAATCCTGATTGGGCATTGTCGGGCACCTTCACTTTCAATTCTGTCGTAGACTTGCTGACAAACTCGGTTACCGAAATTCCGTCGTTGAAGATGACCTCTTCGATCCAGTTCACCAATGTTCCCTTGATGGATATTTCTCCACCCGGACGTACTTCGCCTGTGATGGAGGTGATGGTTACGGGAACTTTGAAGTTGAGCGGTGTTTTCGTGGTGATGTCCCCATCGGGAGTCTTCAGCACCACAAGGCCTGCTTCGGCTTCCTGGGGCACGGTGATCTCGATGAGTCGCGAGCTTGCTGATGTGAATGCGGACGCGGGAATTTCAACACCCGGTAAGGCGATCGAGCTCACCCGGTCGAGATTCAACCCGATGAACTTCAACTTCTGTCCATGCTCGATGCCGGCAGGGCCGAAGCTGTTCAGTACGATCATCGTACTCTGTTCGTCGTCGTCGTCCTTGCATGATACCAGTACGACACTCACGCCAAGCATCATGATCAGCGACGCAACAAAGAAGCGTCTTGTGTAATCCAAAATTCTGTTTTTCATAATCGTATGCTTGACGGGTTATTTGTTCGGGACTACGCGTATGTTGTCGATATAGAACTCGAAAGGGGAATCGGCAGCGCCCGGCGCCGACAACACCCACAGCGACATACTTCCGGTCACTTTCTTGTCAAATTTCGCTTCGGTATAGGTCACGTTGCCTCCGGACATACCCATGGCCCATCTGAATTCGGTCATCGGTATCACCACAGTGACCCACTTCCCGTCGGTATCGACCGGCGGACTACCTGGCGTGGGACCCCATACCGCCCGCGCGTTCAGGGTGTTTGACCAGAGTTCCTGGTTGCTGTCGACCCAGTTCCAAGGCGCCCAGCAGATATTGAGGAGTGAACCACTCCAGCCGATGATCTTCACTTCGAACTTCAGGTTGAAATCACCTGGTTCACCCGGCAGGAAGTTCCCTTCAGGCCGGCCGCTTCGTTGTGCCCAGAACGCCGATTCGTAAGTGCTTGGTCCATCGGATCCTTCGTTGCGCTCGCCGGCATTGTAGGTGCCTTTGAACTTCACATACTTGCCATCGAGGCTGTGCTCGTCTTGCACGAAGAGTCCATATCTCCAGCTTCCGGTTGACGTGAGGTTGTCGTAGTTGAGGACGATGTTACGGTTGTCGTGAAAATGGAATACCGATTCAGTCGTTCCGAAGTTGGTCGCAACTGTGATGGGTCCTTCCGGCGCACCGGCAGGAACTTCGAATGCGATCGCGGTCTGAGAGATCGAAGAAGTTGTGATGGTTGTTCCATCGGCGAACTTCACCGTAAGGGGTTCGAAGAAGTAATTTCCACGGATCAACGCGGTCTCTCCTTCCTGGGCCCATTCGTTTTCCATCGACTCCACGAGCGGTGCGGAGATGTCGACTTTGAAGTCGTACTCCAGCGTCTCGCCGTTCCTGAAAGTCAGGATCATCTTATCGTTCCTCACGATGGGTGCATCGGGCGGCACATTGATGAGTATCGATTTATCGGTAACGTAAGTTGTATTGAGGACAGCCTCCTGGTCGTTGAACATGATCTTGTTGGTACCACCTAGGTTGTCGCCCACGATAGCGATCAGGTTGCCGAGGGGGGCGCCGACATACAACGAGTCGGACCGTTCGGGGTCGGTATTCCTGATATAGTAAATGATCGGATCGCCATTGTTCTCCAGGTTCTCTTCGGAGCACGAATACATAAAGAGCGCGGATGCCGCCGACAGCAGGAAGACCAGCAGTTTGATATGTTTTGTGATAGGTTTCATCATTGCCATGGTTTAATCAGTTCTCTGATACAAAATTTACAGGCTCGACTGTCGGGGCAAGCATTGGGTTGGCAATCACTTCCTGTGAAGGGATCGGCAGGAACATTTTTTCGACGGTGGGCACAACCGGGGTAGTCGGAGGTTGGAGCCTGTATGACTCCACCATATTCCGCTCCAGGTCGTCGGCACCGTTGTCGATGAGTTGGTATCGCACGTTCCGCAGCTCTCCGTTTACCAGGAACCACGAACCGATGGTGTGATTTTCACGGTAGAACCTGCGCTTCACATCGAACCAGTTGATGCCCTCCATACCGAACTCTACTCTCCTTTCATTGAAAACGTCGGCATAAGTGATGGCGGTTTTTGTCGACAAGCCAGCCCTTGTGCGAATGGCATTGTAGTAAGACAAAGCCATTCCGTCTGATGTCTCATTACCGGCACCTATGGTAGCTTCGGCATAGATCAGGTACACATCGGCGAGACGGAGTATATACTGGTTGATCGGAGTTGCCTGGTTAGAAACTGAGACACCTACGTCTTCCGCGTTACCTAACACATACTTCTTTACGTTGTTCAAGACAGGGGCAGCTGTTTCAGTTTGACCTGCAAATGCAACATCCGGATAGTCCTCGGGATACTTTTTGTGAATGTTGTAAGTGTACCCGCCCTGCGCTTTGTGTATTTCAGGGTAGTGATCGCCCAGTGTCATGTAGATCGATTTCCTCCGCAGGTCAGGCTGTGGCTGGCCCAAACCGTTTTTCGAGTTTTCAACCAGGTTGTTGATGAAATCCACGGTGAGACTCTTGTACCCGCCCCACCCTTCGCTGATGCCCGTGAGCATGGTGTTACGCGCCAATACCGCCTGGTGCGAGTTGCCGATACCATACGCACCTGCGGTGAACTGAATGGCAAACAGTGACTCGGGGTTGTTGTTGTTCTCAACTTTGAAGAGGTCTTCGTACTTCGGCATCAGAGAGAGGCTGCTTTGCTGGATCACATTGCCCGCGTACTCTTTTGCCTTAGCAAAATTCGCAACGGAATTTGCATCGTTGAGCTCCGAAGCCATCGTGAGGTGAAGCTTTGCAAGCATGCCCTGCGCCGACCATTTTGTTACGCGTCCGGGAGCATCCTGTGCAGGAAGGTTTGCGGCTGCGTATTCGAGATCTTTCCGGATAAACTCGTACACACTCCTGCGTGTGTTCTTCGGAAGCTGAAGGTTACCGGATTTCACTACCTCCGACCCGTTTTCCACGACCGGAACATCGCCCCAGAACTCTGCCAGGAAGAAGTATGCGGTTCCCCTGAGAAAACGTCCTTCGGCGATACCGGCATTGATCGCTTCTTCGGAAACTCCGTACGATTCTGCGATCGGGGGCATGTCGTTGATCACCGAGTTTGCTCCCGCAATCACACGGTACAGTCCCCTCCATCCCTGCAATATCACCGCGTTATTCTCGGTGAAGCTGAGGAAGAACAGCTGTCCTTCATCGGCATAATCCTGCAAGAGATCGCCCGCCATACCGTCGCCGGCGCACCAGAGGAATTTATCGTTGGCATCGAACCAGGCCGATCCGTAGACCGCGCCGGTAACACGCCGGATCTCATCGGCACTTCGGAAGAAACCGTCGATCGCCAGGGCGTCCTGCGGAACGATTTCGAGGAACTCCTCCTTACACGACACCGATACGAAGACCAGCGCCAGGCATGCAATATATTTTGTTGTCCTGTTCATATTCGTTTCAATTAAAAGTCTACATCCAAACCGAGGGTAAACATGCGCGGTGTCGGGTAACGTCCCGAATCGACGCTCTGCTGAAGGACATTCTGGTTGTTTGCACCTACTTCAGGGTCATAACCGCTGTACTTCGTAAAGACAAATGCATTCTGAACATTTCCGTAGATGCGGACGCGACTGAGCCTTGCTCTGTTGGTCAGCGTTGAAGGCAGGGTATAACCGAGACTGATATTCTGTACCCTCACATATGACCCGTCCTCGACCCACCGGTCGGAAGGGATGCGGGCGTTGCCGTTCACATCGGTCGAGGTATATCTGGGTATCGTTGCATCCGGATTTGATAGCTGCACCTTCGTAATGTTCTCACGATCGATAGCGTCCTGCGCCCGGCTGTCACCTGGCGCGATTAAGCCGACCAGGGCGCGGTTGGATACTTCGGCGAGCTGATTGTTGCTGAGGTTCTGCATCCCTTCAGTCCGTATCCTCAGCGCGTTGAAAATCTTTCCGCCCTGTGATCCTGTTATGAACACCCCGAGTGTGAATGACTTATAAGTAAAGTTGTTGTTGAAACCGAAAGTGAATTTCGGGTTCGGGTTGCCAATGAAGGTCTGGTCACTGGAGTTGATCAATCCATCGCCATTCAGATCCTTATATTTCACGTCACCGATCCAAACACCGTCGGTACGATGAACATAGTTCTCACCATTAGGCTTTTCCGTGGACTCCGAGCCGGAACGCTTCACCTGCACGGCATGACTAAGAATATCCTGCTCGTTTTGGAAAATGCCTTCTGTTACGTAGCCATAGAACTGGCCGACAGGCTGGCCGACTTCTGAACGGGTCGGCACGTTATAAACCCCGTAAAGATAAACGTTCGAATTGATGACATTGGAGTTGTCGAGCCTGGTGATCTTGTTACGGACGAGGCTGAAGATGAAGTCGGTATCCCACGAAAAATCTCCGGTCCTCATGTTGTGCGTGTTCAGGGCGATGTCGATACCCTTGTTTTCCATCTTGCCGAAATTCACATATGGCGCATTGATAGGAAACACACCGCCACCCGCTGCGCCACCGAGGTACAATGGAATGGGCAGCTCCATCAGGAAGTCTTTTGTTCCACGTTTGAACAGGTCGACTGTAAGGTCAACTCTGCCCTGGAACAACGACAGATCGATACCAACGTTAGTCTGCGTACCAGACTCCCATTTTACACTCGGGTTAGCCAGGCGATCGAGCTTATACGTTGTTCCGAAGGGCGAGATCACCGACACCAGTTTCGAACCGTAAGCATAGGAGGGAATATTCTGGTTACCGACTTCGCCATAACCTGCACGAAGCTTGAGGTCCGACAAAATGTCGTTGTTCTTAAGGAATTCTTCGTTCGACACGTGCCATGCAAACGACGCTGCCGGGAAATAACCCCTCCTGTTGACGCCGCCAAACTTCGATGACCCGTCGTTACGGATGGTAAATGTTACTAAATATCTCTCGCGAAAGTTGTAGTTCAAACGAGCGAAGTACGATGATAGTGCATTGGTATCCTTGCTACCGTTTGATGTCTGCCCGTTGTTGTCACCCTGGCTGAGAACAGGAATGTCGTTAGTGGCGAGATTTTTCTTCACCACGCGGATCTGGTCGTAAGTTCCCCTCACGGCTTCTGTTCCAACCATCGCTGTCAGGGCGTGTCCCGTGGAAAGTATAAGGTTATAGGTGGCATAATTCTTCCATATCCAGCCGCTGCTGGTCGACCGTTGATCCTGCAGGATATTTTCAGTGGACACCAGCGAACCCCAACGATACGTGGGGTTGAAGTTGATATTCTGTGTCTGGTTATTGTCGATGGCAAACTCCGAACGCACGGTCAGATTCTTCATGATATTGATCTCGCCGTAGAAATTGGCCATCAGGCGTTGCTGGGCAAGTGTGTTGGTACGGAGGTTTGCGATAGCTACCGGGTTGAACTTCACTTCAGCGCTGCTCACGCTGGGCGGAGGACCGGCGTATTCTCCATTTGCATCGCGTACAGGAACATCGGGTTGCACGGCTAGCGCCTGTGCGAAGATCCCGTCGCCCGATCCGTCGTTGATGTTGTTTGAGAACGAATTGGTATATGCCACGCTGGTACCGAGCTTGAACCAGTCGTTTACCTTGCTGTCGATATTGATCCGGGTGTTGAATCGTTTCAAGTCGGAATGTATCGCAATACCATCCTGTGCGAAGTAACCTCCCATGATCGCATACTGCGTTTTATCGTTACCGGCCGTTGCCGATATGGAATGGCTTTGCTGCGCAGCAGGTCTGAAGACCTCCGATTGCCAGTCAGTACCGTCACCCAGCAGCGTGGGATCGAGATAGTGGCTGTCGACCACTGCGTTTGTTTCGGTAGCGATCGTCTTGCGATAGTCGGCATACTGTGCAAGGTTCATCATGTCCAGTTTCTTGCGGAGACTTGCGACACCGTAATAGCCGTTGTATGATATCTTCGACTCGCCTGACTTACCACGTTTGGTAGTAATGATGATGACACCGTTCGAAGCGCGCGATCCATAAATAGCCGATGCCGAGGCATCCTTCAGCACGTCGATGCTCGCGATATCGTTAGGATTGATGCTGGATAAGGGGTTGACGCGGGTTTGTCCGTTTCCGCCATCGGTTAAACCGGCAACGCCGGTACCTTCGCCAAAAAACTGGATACCGTCGACAACGTAGAGCGGCTGGTTGTTACCGAAAGTTGAAATACCACGAATGTTAACCGTTGTTGCGCCACCCGGTGCACCGGAGTTTTGCGTGACCTGCACGCCGGCTATCCGACCCTGAAATGCCTGATCGACGTTGGCAACCATCGCCTGGCTGAGCTTAGCCTGCCCAACGGACGCGATGGAGCCTGTGAGATCGCTTTTCTTTTGGGTGCCGTATCCGACGACAACCACTTCGCTCAGAGCGAGAACATCTTCTGCAAGCTCAATGGCGATGTTGGTCTGAGTTCCGACGCGGATCTCCTGACTCGCGTACCCGATGAAGGAGAACACGAGAACATCGCCGCTGGTTGCTTCGATGGAGAAAACGCCGGAAACGTCTGTGGTAGTACCTGTTGCTGTTCCTTTCTTGATCACGTTCACGCCGGGCATTCCCTGGTTGGTGGCATCGGTGACTTTTCCGCTGATCACCTGCGCAAACAAGGAGCCTGATCCGGCAAGGAAGCAAACCACAAAAGCGTAAATCAGTCTTTTGTAATTTTTCATCATAGCTGTTTTGGTTTAAGGGCCGAAATGGATTTCTTAAATCCTCTATCGAAATCGATTGCTAAAATTAGGCGGACATGCCCCCAGGGAAGGGTAGCCGATTGTTTTGAAATGATGGATGGGACGTTAACAGGGGGTATCAAATGTTTCAGAATTGGATCAGTTTTGTTAACAGGAATTTTGATTCTGCTTCAAAAGCGGGTTCTTTAATCGGATAGACAGACAGGAAAAATGCGTTTCGTATTGGTTTTTTTGGTGTTGGCGGCGTTAACCTGTAAGGGTCAGATCGCGAAGGATAAGTGCAAATTCCTCGGGAACGTCATCGGCGCCTATACACCCACTGATTTCAACACACTCTGGAACCAGGTATCACCTGAGAACGCCGGCAAATGGGGATCTGTCGAAGCTTCGAAGGATGTCATGGTCTGGGATCAGCTCGACAACGCGTATAAGTACGCGAAAGACAACGGGGTTCCGTTCAAACAACACACACTGGTCTGGGGACAACAACAACCCGCGTGGATAAGCGCCCTTCCTCCTGCCGATCAAATGAAGCAGGTTGAAGAATGGATCAAATTATTCTGTGAACGATATCCCGATACTGATTTTATCGACGTAGTCAACGAACCGTTACATGCTGTTCCGGTGTACTCCGATGCACTGGGCGGAAAAGGAACAACGGGCTGGGATTGGGTTGTCTGGGCATTTGAGAAAGCGAAAGCCTACTGCCCGAAAGCAAAGCTCATACTTAACGATTACAATATCATAGGCAACAATGTCGCTACGCTGAATTATCTCGACATCATAAAGATCCTGAAAGACCGCAGCCTCATCGATATCATCGGGGAACAAGGACATTTCCTGGAGACAACACCCAATTCCACGATCACAAGCAACCTCGACAAATTATACGCTACCGGCCTTCCGATCCACATTTCGGAGTACGATATCAATCTCGCCAGCGATGCGGAACAGAAAGCTAAATACGAGAGCCAGTTTCCTGCGCTTTGGGGTCATAAGGGCGTTTACGGAGTGACCTTATGGGGATATAAGCAAGGAGAGATCTGGAGGACCGACTCATACCTGCTGAGATCGAACGGAACACAGCGGCCGGCCCTCGAGTGGCTGAAGGGATATGTTGCAGCCAACGCCGGCGGGGCATTTTGTCTTACCACCGGTGTCGAAGACCATGAGACGGGCCTGCAGGTATACCCGAACCCTGCCCCTTCGGGCAACTTCACCCTCGAATCTTCGCTGGGAGAATTTGATGTACACATCCGCGATCTGCAGGGACGTGTGATCCTGGAAAGAAAAGTAAGTGGTCTGGTGCCCGTTAGCCTGCAGGTGCCGGTTGGTCTTTACTTTATTGAGATTTCGAACGGGACAATGCGGGAATTCAGGAAGTTGGTGCTAGAATAAATAGCCAATAGCCAATAGCCAATAGCCAATACCCAATAACCAATATCTAATTGCGGGAGCTCAAATGATGATCAGGAGGGCTATGGAAACGGCAAGAGCAAAATAGATCGCAATCTCTACTGCGAGCATCCATCGACGTCGCTTTCTCAATTTCTCCATAAGATCAAATAGAAATTTATAGGTGCTAATCTACACGCCAGATGCCGGCAGTAGGGTTATTAAAACGTAACTAAATAGGTAAGATTTGTTTCCGCTTGTAAATAAATGTAAAAAATACCCTTAGCCTACCGTTATGTAACCGATTGCTAAGAATTTCTCGACGCATACATCGAGGGAAGGATCTTGTATTCTTCCTTAAAGTATTTTGTGAAATATTTCGGGTTGTTGAACCCAACTTTGTACGCGATCTCCGACACGCTGAGCTGACTTTTCTCCAACAACTGGGCGGCCTGTTGCAAACGAATGGTCCGGATGAACTCCAGGGGTGACTTGCCAGTGAGCGCCAGGAGCTTTTTGTAAAGGTGGACACGGCTCATACCAAGCTCGTGGCTCAAATCCTCTACCGAAAAGTCGGGATCGGTGATATTGACTTCCACTATTTTGATTGCGTTCTGAATGAGCTTTTCGTCCATCGACGTGATGCGGATAGTGCTGGCTTTTACCTGTATTTGCCTGCGGAAATCCTTATGGAACAATTCGCGCTGGTGAATGAGATTCCGTATACGAGCCTGTAGTATTTCGAAGCTGAATGGTTTTGTAACGTAGTCGTCGGCCCCGGCCTGGAAGCCTTCCATTTTTTGTTCCTCAGCCATCCGGGCAGTCAATAAAATAACGGGAATGTGACAAAGGTTCTGGTCCTCTTTGATGGCTCGGCAGAACTCGACCCCGTTCATTTCAGGCATCATCACATCCGACACGATGAGATCGGGAAGATGTTGTTGCGCCCTTATGAGGCCTTCTTTTCCATTCTTGGCCTCAACCACATCGTAGTGAAGCTTCAGGTTGTCTTTGAGATAGAACCGGAAGTCCTCGTTGTCTTCCACCAGCATCAATACCGGCCTGCGGAGCGCGTGGTGTTCTGCACCGGCAAGATCGTGCACGTGCTGCAAGGGGCCTTCGTCGTGGACGACCTCGCTCGTAACATGAAGTATCTCACGCACCGGGAGCTCAATGATAAATGTGCTTCCCTTGTTGGGCTCACTCTCTACCTTCACGCTTCCCTCGAACGACTTGACAAACTCTTTAACGATCGACAGGCCGATGCCCGTTCCCTGATTGACCATGCTGCGGGGGACGTCGTTCTGGAAGAAGCGGTCGAATATCTTTTCAATATTTTCTGCCGGTATGCCGATGCCGGTGTCCTTGACGCGAATGCATAACCAGCGGGCATCGCCGTCCTTCTTCACATCGACCTCGACCGATACCTGCCCGTTCTCCGGAGTGAACTTAAATGCGTTCGACAGGAGGTTGAACAGTATTTTTTCGAGCTTATCCTGGTCGAAGATCATTTCCAGGGAATCGACCGGGGAACTAAAAGAAAATCCGATGTTCTTCTTTTCCGACAGGTCGGTAAAGCTGTGGGCTGTTTCTTTGATGAACCGGATCACGTCGCCTTCGGAAGGATTGAACTTGATCTCCTGGACTTCGAGCTTCCTGAAATCGAGAAGCTGGTTGATCAGGTTCAGAAGGCGGCGGGCATTGCGATGGATAAGCTCGAGTTGTCCCTTCTGGTCGTCGGAAGATGACTTGAGCATCTTTTCGAGAGGTGTGAGGATCAACGTAAGCGGGGTACGGAACTCGTGACTCACGTTTGTAAAGAATCTGATCTTCATCAGGTCGAGCTCATGCATCCGTTGCGACTCTCTTCTCTCCTGCTCTATGGCGAACTTCATACGTTCGCGTTGCTGGATCAGCCGGCGGGTCAGCAGCAGGATTCCGAGCACGCCGAAGAAGTACATCACGAAGGCCGTCGACGTCTTCCAGAATGGAGGGAGAATAGTGATATGTAGTGTGACAGCCTCATCGCTCCAGACACCATCGTTATTTGACGCGATCACCCTGAACGTGTAGTCACCGGGGTCGAGGTTGGTATACGTTGCTTTGCGCGACATGCCGGAGGTTGTCAGCCACTCTTTGTCGGAACCTTCGAGGATGTAACGGTATTGACTCTTTTCCGGATGAATATAAGACAGCGCGGCAAAACCGATCGAGAAGGCGTTGTGGATATGGTCCAGCTCGATATAGTCGGTGGTATTGATCGCCGTCGGCAAGATCAGTTTGCCATCGATCCGTTCGCCCGGCCTGACGCTCTTGTTCGTTATTTGGAAATCCGAAAGGATCACACGTGGCTTTACTGTATTCTGCCGGATGTCTTCAGGACGAAACATGTTGAACCCATTTACTCCTCCGAAGATAAGCTGGCCGTCGCTGGTCCGAAGGGCGGCATTGTCGTTGAATTGTTTACCCTGCAATCCGTCGGACTCGTCATAATTGCGAAAGCCGAACTTCATCTTGCCTGCATCCATCGAGATATCGAGATTCGACAGGCCATTGGGTGTGCTCATCCAGAGATTGCCGCGGTTGTCTTCGAGAATGGTAAGGATGGTGTTGTGCGGAAGGCCGTCTTCGGTACGGAACGCAGTGAAAGTTTTCCCGACCGGGTCGAACATATTCAGTCCTTCCAACGTCCCTACCCAGATCAGCTTACGGCTGTCTTCGAGTATCCAAAGAATGCTGTTGTTGGAAAGCGAGCGGTCGTTGCCGGGCTGGTTGTTGTAGTGGACGAACCGCCCTGTTTCTCTTTCGAGAACATCGATGCCGAAACCCGTACCGACCCAGAGGTTGCCCTTCGAATCCTCTTCGAGCACGGTGACATAATTTGTGCGGATGGAATTCATATCGCCGTTGCGATAATGCCGGAAGATATTCGCCTCACGATCGAACATATCGAGTCCACCCTGCAAAGTGCCCGCCCAGAGATTGCCTCGCGAATCTTCGAGCACTTCCCACACGCTTTCGTCTCCCAGGCTCTGGGGGTCCGATGGATCATGACGATAATGGGTGAACTTCTTGCCGTCGAATTTATTCAGACCTCCGTAATAGGTACCGATCCAAAGATTGTCTTTGCTGTCTTTGGTCATGCTCACGATTACGTCGCTGCTCACGCTCGACGGGTCGCTGATGCTGTGCTTGTAGTTTTTGTACATCCCGCGGGACCGGTCCCAGTAAAGAAGACCACCACCGTTGGATCCCATCCAGATGTTCTTCTTTCCGTCTTCGACAAAACAATTGATATCACTGTAACCCGGGCTGGAAAGGTCGGTCGGTTCGTGACGAAACAATGGGAACCGTACGATGCTCTCATGATAATAACTTACACCTTGTTTGAAGCTGCCGAGCCAGATGATCCCATCCCGGTCTTTGTACATACAGTTGATACTGTTTTGCGCCAGGCTTTTTTCATCGCTTGGATTATTGAGCTGATACAGGATGGTCTGTTTTTCTTTATCGATAATATTCAGGCCGCCGTGATCGGTGGCAATCCAGATATAGCCGACGTTATCTTGTGCGATGCCGCGGACAATATTGTTGTTCAGCCTAATGTCGCGTGAGTCTTCGTTGATATGTTGGAACTGGTCTTTATCGACATCGTAGAATATCACGCCGTAATTCGAGTTCGAGCAGAATATCCATAGATCGCCGTCGTTATCGGCGACCAGCTTAAAATCCGACTCACTCTTCCGGTACAGATCTCTGAGATATGTGTTGACATGTTCGATCTCCAGGGATTCCGAGTTCATTTTCTCCAGCGCACCGTTCTTGAGGATTACCCAGGTGCTTCCGCGGGCGCCTTCGGTCACGTGTGATATGCTCGTTGCAGGAGTGATAGTCTCGCCTTCCGGGAGATATCGCGCGGGCATGCTGGTTCCAAAACGCGGTGAGTAACGGAACAGTCCGTGTGTCTGGTGGGCGAACCAGAACCGGCCGCCGGAATCTTTGAAAATGTCCGTAATGCCACCTTCGGGTATTCCATATTTTTTGAGAAACGGCTGGCTGCGATGACTGAAACTTTCGGTATTCGGGTCGAAGATGTTTATGTCGTTCGTTCCCGTAGTACTGTACACCCAGATACGCCCGTCAGGGTCTTCAAACATCGAGTTGATGAAGTTGTTGCTGATGGAGGCGGTGTCGCGAAGGTCGTTTCGGAATACACGGACCGAATAGCCGTCGAAGCGATTGAGGCCCGAGCTGGTACCAACCCATACAAAACCGCGCGAGTCTTTAAGAAAACTGCTGATGTAGTTGTGGGATAGTCCGTGGTTGATATTGAGTCGCGAGAATCTGAACTGGTCCTGCTGCGCAATAGCTGTCAGGTTGCATAAGAGGAGAAAGAGAAAACCCAGTCCGCACCGTTTCATAACGGAATTTAGGGAAAAAAGGGGTAAGTAGTAAGTAGCCAGTAGTAAGTAGTAAGTAGTCAGTAGTCCGGAGTCCGGACCGGCTTGGACAGACGTCAATCTTCGAAATCAGTACTGGCTACTTGTACTGGCTACTTACTACTTTTTCTTACCTTCACCCTTCCTAAATCCTTCCGCCTCAAATCCTTCCGCCTCAATGAAAAAACTCCTTCCCCTCGCGTTCCTCGCCGTAGCATGTAGTACAACCAAAGACATGAAAACCGTGGGAACGATCGAAAGGCTCGATCCCGCACTGGATGCGATCATAAGCGTAGACGCGAAACCCGAAATGATCGCCGAAGGGTACGATTGGAGCGAAGGCCCGGTGTGGGTCGAATCACAGAAGATGCTGCTGTTCTCCGACGTTCCGAAGAACATCGTTTACAAGTGGACCGAAGAGAAAGGAGCCGAACAATACCTCTCCCCTTCCGGTTTCACCGGCGACACTACCCGCAGCCAGGAACCCGGGTCCAACGGATTGCTCATCGACGACCAGGGACGACTCGTATTGTGCCAGCATGGCGACAGACGACTTTCTTTCATGAACGCCGATCTCGCTTCACCTGCTACCAACTACACCACCATCGCCGACAACTACCACGGTAAAAAGTTCAATAGTCCCAACGACGCCGTGCAGGGTAAAGACAAAAGCTTTTACATGACCGATCCTCCCTATGGACTCGGTACCAAAGACGAATCCGATCCCGAAAAACAGATCGCCTTCCAGGGTGTCTATAAGATATCCGCGGATGGCAAGGTCAGGCTCCTCGTCGATTCTATCACGCGTCCCAACGGCATCGGCCTCTCGCCCGACAACAAATATTTATACATCGCTAATTCCGACCCCGCGAAATCCCGCTGGTATCGGTTCGAGCTCGGCGACACGTCCGTTGTTTCAGGCTCGGTGTTTTACGATGCCACCAACCATGCTCCCGGAGAAACGGGCCTTCCCGACGGATTTAAAGTCGATTCGAAAGGCAACCTGTTTGCGTCGGGTCCCGGTGGAGTGTATATCTTCAGCCCCGAGGGCAAGGTCTTGGGTAGGATCAGGCTCGAAGCGCCGTGCGCCAACACCGCCCTCAGTCCCGATGAGAAGTGGCTGTTTGTGACGAACGACAACATGGTATTGAGAGTCGCCCTGAAATAATTCCGACAGTTGAAATTATTCATCGAAGCGATCGGTTGGATCGGAGCAGTCGAGGTCATCCTTGCCTATGGTCTGAACAGCAGCGGAAAATTGAAATCCGATTCGGTAGTGTTTCAGATCCTGAACCTTACCGGCGCGGTCTTCCTGATCGTCAGAACCTGGTACGACGAGTCGTATCCATCCATGGCGATCAACATTATCTGGACGGTAATCGCTATCGTCGCATTAATAAAAATTTATAATAATCATAACAAATAAACTTACCCCTATGAGACGTTTGTTACTGCTGCTTTTGTCTTTTTCTTCTGTCGCTTTTGCACAAACGAAACCACAACCTGTCGACAAAAAAGTTCAGGAGCTAGACGCCTATATTCAGAAGGCACAGAAAGAATGGGATGTGCCCGGAATGGCAGTCGTCGTTGTAAAGGACGGCAAGGTGCTGCTATCGAAAGGCTACGGCGTTCGCGAGCTCGGAACCACCAACGCGGTGGATTCAAAAACACTCTTCGCCTGTGCATCCACCACCAAGGCGATGACCGCTACGTGCATGGGCATACTGGTCGATGAAGGTAAAGTGAGCTGGAACGACCCGGTTATTAAACATTTGCCGGAGTTTCAATTGTATGACCCGTTTGTCACCAGGGAGATCACAATACGCGACCTGTTCGTTCACGACACCGGCCTGGGCAACGCCGACTTCCTATGGGGTATCATGGACATCTCCGGAGACGAAGTGCTTCGCAAGATGCGCGACGTGAAACCGACGTATTCAATTCGCTCGAGCTTCATTTACCAGAACATATTTTATCTCGCTGCCGGAAAGATCATTCAAAAGATCAGCGGCAAGCCGTGGAATGTCTTTGTCCGCGAACGCATCTTTCAACCGCTGGATATGACCCGGACGTTCCCATTAACCGCGGACGTAAACGATCCCAACCAGACAAAGCCGCATTACAGGATCGAGGGTAAAATAACCGTGATAGAACACACCAAGGCCGACGAGATCGGCCCGGCCGGCAGCGTCTGGTCTTGTGTCGACGACATGGGGAAATGGATGCGCGTGATGATCGACAGCAGCAAATATTCCGGCGGACGACTGCTGAGTGCGAAGACGTGGACGGAGATGTTCAAGCCGCAGGTGCTTGTGCCCCCCGGGGAGTTTTATCCTACCGCTACGCTCACCAAACCCAACTGGACCACGTACGGTCTCGGTTGGTTTCAACATGACTACAAAGGAAGGAAAGTAAATTTCCACACCGGCAGCCTCGCCGGAGCCACTGCAATTCATGCACAATTGCCCGATGAAAAGCTCGGTGTTTATGTGTTCGGCAACTACGATCACGCAGAAGTGCGCCATGCACTGGTTTATAAAACCTTCGACCTGTTTGCATTGGGTGGGACACGCGACTGGAGCGCTGACTTCCTGAAACTGTACACCAACATCAGAGTCGGAGGTGAGAAGCAGGAGAAAGATTTCGAAGCGAAGAGAGTTGCCGGCACCAAACCTTCTCTTGCGCTCAGTGACTATGCAGGCACGTACACCGATCCGCTTTACGGAACTGTGGTGATCACACTGCAAGGTGAGCAGCTGGTCGCCGAAGCCAACAAGTTTGTGACGGCTCGTTTCTCACACTGGCATTACGATACCTTCCGCGGCTGGTACGATAAGAAGTGGTACGGGAAAGGGAATATGAGCTTCGTGATTGGATCCGATGGAAAGATAGCCAGGGTGAATTTTGACGGATTGGAATTTGCCAGGGAGAAATAGGAAGAGGGAGAATAGGGCGAAATAGTGTCTCTCTCCTACGAAGTGTCGTCCCGGCCAGGGCTATGAAATACACACTCACCTATGAAAGCGCCGGGACCCCGCGGGGGCATTGGAGCGTAAGCGCCGTCAAATCACCCGATCTCGATCACAACATCATCCGTCATGGGATGGCCGACGCAGGTGAGAACATAGCCTTCGGCTCTCTCGCTTTGCGACAGTCCGTCTTCTTCGTCAAGTTTTACCTTGCCCGAAAGAGCCTTTCCACGACAGGCGGTACACAAACCGCTCTGACATGAGTAAGGCAGATCGATACCCTGGTCGAGGGCCGTCTCAAGTATAGTACGATTCGGCTCGACCGTGAACTTGAACTCGTTGCCGTCGTAACGTATAGTGACTTCGCGCGCTTTGTTTTCACCAACAACTTCCGCCTTCTTCTCCTTGTCTTTGTCCTTGATCGTTCCCTGCACGAAGCTCTCCTTGAAAACCTTTTCACGGGGGATCTTGTGCGCATCGAGCAGCGTATCGACATTCTTCATCATGCCCTCGGGGCCGCACATGAGATAGGTCGTCTTTTCGATACCCCAGTTTGGAATTCGTTCGAAGAGCTTCACGAGCATGTCATGGTTCAGCAGTCCCGAATATCCCTGCCAGTTCATCGGCGCCTGATCGAGAACGTGGATCACATGAAGGCGGCCTTCATAATCCGTAGCGCGTTTTTCGAGCACGTCTTTAAAAATGATGCTGTCGATGTTCCGGTTGCAGTAGATGAGCGATACAATGCTGTCGGGTTCCTGGGCAAGCAAGCTCTTGATGATCGACATCATCGGCGTTATACCCGATCCACCCGCGAACATCACTACGTGACGTTTATTGGTCTTCACGTATTCGGTAGTGAACTGCCCCATGGGCTCCATGATCTTGATGGAGCTTCCGGGTTTAAGATTATCGGCCAGCCAGTTCGACATCAGGCCGTTGTCCACCCGCTTTACCGTTACTGCGGGGTTTTCCTCCAGGAAAGGTGATGAACAAAGGGAATAAGACCTCCGGACTTCCTTGCCCCCGATATTGACGATCAACGTAAGGAACTGACCGGCCTTGTATCTGAGCTTCTCGGCGGGTTGCTCGAAAACAATACTGATTGCATCCTTGGTTTCCTGAACTATCTGCTTGATCGTCAGATCGTAATATCGCGGTCCACTATGCTGGTTTTCCTCTTTTTTATCCTTTTTGAACAGTCCGAACATGCCACAAATTTAGCAAAGGGAAAGCCAATAAATCAGGGTTTTCTGGTCAGATGTTGAACCAGTAGGTCAGTTTGAAGACCAGAGCTCTGCTCTTGCTTGCGAACGATTGTGGGAGGTAGTTTTCAGTATAGACCACGAAGAAATCCGACGCGGGCTTATACCTCCACTGGAAACGCGCATTCAGGTTTACGTTGTCGGCCAGAGTGTTGTACTGAAGGAAGGTCGTGAGGAAGAGCTTGTCGGTGAACGTAAGGTCCATCCGGGGGCTGACGATAAAAAGCTTCTCCCTTCCGTACCCCGTGGGCAATCGCAGATCATTGTAATCGAAACGCACCGACATGCTTCCGAAAGGTTGGTAGCGATAGTTGAGCTCACCGTTCACATTCACGTTGCTGCCGTTGTAAAACTCCCCGACCGTAGTCTCAATGTTGTACCTGAATAATTTGCGTTGATCGGATCCGTATGCGATCGTAAAGTTATTCCACGCGTATTCATCACCGGCTTTATAATTGATGAGATCCTCCGGATTGATCGGGTTGAACGATTTGGTGAGACGCTGGTAGATATAGTTGTGGGTGATGTTGAGGCCGCTGGTGTTGAGGAAGCTGAACTGGTACGAAGTATTCACCTGCCGGTCCGTCATTGTTCCGGTTGGCAATGTCGATACCTGTGCATTCAACGCGGGACCATGAGTAACCAACGACTTTCCCTTCGGATACATGATGCCTTGCCCCATGAAGTACATGTTCACCACTCCCGGGTAGACTCCTTTCGTAGGCACGTAGCCCATCTCGGCGTTGAAGTTGTTCTGTATAAAGCTCCCTCCTGCCGATAAGTTGACGTTTCGTTTTGTGTACGTCAGCCACCCTCCGCCTGTCTGCCGCTTCGAAGTATTGAAGGCGTCGAACGAGTGACTGTAGTATAGACTGCTATACCAGGTGTTGTCTTTGCTCCTCGACTCCAGGTCGACTGCGAACACGCGGTTGTATCGGTTCAGGGCGTTAATGGTATCGCTCCCAATTGCTTTTTTCGCCCACAGGTCTTTGTTGAAATACCTGACACTATCCCCGTCGTCGACTCCCAACGATTCTTTATTCACAAACGAGAACTGGATGTTGGACTGTGCCCAGAAATTTCTCTGGATGGCGGCTACAGTAAAGTTCTGGGCCGGCAGACCGATGGCCACCTGATCCTTGGTCTGCATGTTAAGCATACTTATCCGCCAGTCCTTCGCCAATGATCCGCTGAGGCGTGCGCCGAACAGTATCGGTACACGCACGAGGTTGCCTGAAGTGTCGCGCGCAAGGCCGATCCTTCTCGAAAAGAACGTACGCGCTTCGGGAAACCCCATCCGTTCGAACAAGTCGTTGTTCTCCAAAAAGAACTGACGGCGTTCCGGGAACTGAAACTCGAAACGGGTAAGGTTGATCACCTGCTTGTCGACTTCGACTTGTGAGAAATCGGGATTAACGGTCAAGTCCAGGTTGAGCGACGGAGTCACGCCGATCTTGGCATCCATACCGAACTGCAGGTCATTATCTTTTGTAACCGGATCAGTGGCCCGATCCTGCGAGGCGCCCCCCGCGACGAAAGGTATCAACGAGATGTTGGTCGTGTGATGCGGTGGTTTGTCTTCCCACACCAGCTTCCCCGAGTAAGCGAACGAGGCCGGGATGAATTGTATCGGTGTGGCGATCCAGCTCGACGTGTGGTTACGCTTCAGATCATAACGCATGAAAGTGATATTCCATTCGTCGACGTCGCTTTTGTAACGAAAGCTCTTGAACGGTATCGCGATCTCGGCGATCCAGTGGTCGGCGTGACGGACGACCTTCGAATACCATTTGTTGTCCCAGGTCGGGTTATAGCTGCCATCGCCATCGGCGCCACCGGAGGATATGGTGCCTTCCAGCTGAACACCCAAAGGCGTCACGATAAAATAAAACCCGTTGATGGCATCGTTGTATGGACCGATGAACACACCGGTGTTATCATTGGTATCGAAATCATAGTCGCGGCGAAGCGATTGAACTACATTCGGAGTTTGGTCGTCGTAGCAAACGAACGACACGTAAAACTGGTGGTCGTCGAATGTGACACGCGCTTCGGTCTGAAACTCTGCATGAGTCGTATCAACCGGATAGTTAAGAAAGAAGTCGTTGGCTACATTGGCATTCAGCCAAGCCGGTTCGTCGAGCTTTCCATCGAGAACTATCGGACCAGCGGCTTTTCTTATACCGAGCTTCTTTCCCGGCTCATTCTTCATGGGTGCCTGGGCCAGTGAGGCCGAGCAGAAAGAAATAACAAACAGGACGGTAATTACAGGCCGGAGGTAGCGGTGCATAAAGTCGACAAAAATAGGGTTTTCCGGGCCGAAAACGTCTATTTTTGGGGCAACTAAAAAGTTGCCATTGAAGCGTAACCCTGTCATTGTTAACCTCAGTCCGTTGACGGCCATTTCTCCCATCGACGGCAGGTATTTCAAGGACACCAACGAGCTGTCGCCCTACTTTTCGGAGTACGGGCTCATACACTACCGGGTCCGGGTGGAGGCGGAATACTTTCTGCGCCTGACGGACATTCTCCCCGAGTTGGCGGATTTCCCGGCAGCCGAAAAAGACGGCATACGGAACCTGTACAAAAACTTCAATGAAGCAGACGCAGCTGCCATCAAAGACATCGAGAAAGTTACCAACCACGATGTAAAGGCTATTGAATACTTTATCAAGAAACACTTCGAAAGCCGGAACCTCGACAAGTTCAAGGAGTTTATCCACTTCGGGCTGACCTCGCAAGATATCAACAACACTGCGATACCGCTGGCGCTGAAAGAGTTCATGACAGCTCACATGCGTCCGTCGCTGGAACGGCTGATGAATGCACTGGCAGAGCTTGCCGACCGGTGGCAGGATGTGCCGATGCTAGCGCGCACTCACGGACAGCCGGCATCGCCCACACGTCTCGGTAAAGAAATCAAGGTGTTCATGGTGCGGCTGTCGGTGCAATACCAAAGCCTCATCAATATCGTATTCAGCGCAAAGTTTGGCGGGGCAACGGGCAACTTCAACGCACACAACGTAGCGTATCCCAAGATCAATTGGATCGAGTTTGCCGATAATTTTGTCGATTCGATGGGTCTTGAGCTCAGCTATCCCACGACACAGATCGAACACTACGACAACTTCGCCGCGCAATGCGACGCGATGAAGCGGATCAATACGATCATGATAGATTTCTCGCGCGACGTATGGCAGTACGTGGCAATGGGTTATTTCAAACAAAAGATCAAAGAAGGGGAAGTAGGCTCGTCGGCGATGCCGCACAAGGTAAACCCGATAGACTTCGAGAATGCGGAAGGCAATCTGGGATTTGCCAATGCCATCTTCGAACATCTCTCGGCAAAACTTCCGATCTCAAGACTGCAGAGGGACCTCACGGACTCTACTGTTCTGCGCAACGTTGGTGTTCCCTTCGGTCATACTTTGGTCGCCATTCAATCGCTTCTGAAAGGCATGGCCAAGCTGGAGCTGAATAAAGCGGCCATAGACGCCGATCTTTCCGATAATTGGGCGGTTGTTGCGGAAGCGATACAGACCATCCTTAGAAAAGAAGGGTATCCCAATCCTTACGAGGCACTGAAGGAGCTGACCCGCAAAAACGAAAAGATCACCCAGCAGAGTATCGCCGCCTTCATCGAATCGCTCGACATCACGAAAGAAGTGAAGGACCGGCTGAAGTCCATTACTCCTTTCAATTACACGGGGATTTGAAAGAGGTGACGAGATGACGAGGTGACGATTACTCGTACTTCAGCGACTCCACCGGGTTTGTCCGGGCAGTTTTCATTGAATGGAACGCCACGGTGATGAAGGCAAGGATCAATGCCAGCACTGCCACCAATCCGAACAACATGAAGTTGAGCGGCTTCTGGTAGGCAAAGTTTCCCAGCCACCCGTTTATCACGTAGTAGCCCACAGGCACAACGATCACAGCCGCGATCACCACCAGATACATTACATCTTTGTACAACAGGTAGATGATCCCCGGAAGGGAAGCGCCGTGGACCTTGCGAATGCCGATCTCCTTCGTTCTTTGCGTTGCCGTGAACGCCGAGAGTCCCAGCAATCCGAGTAATGAAATGAAAATACAGATGTACGACAGGTTCGATATCAGGCTGTACTGAACTTCGTCTTCCTTGTACTGTTCGTTGAAGCGGTCATCGAGGAAGAAATATTCGTAAGGGTGCGACGTGTCGTATTTCGTCCAGGTATCTTTAATGGATTCCAGGGTTCGGGGCAGATCGCCACCGGCCACCTTCAGGTGAAGGAAGCCTCCACCCTGCTCGTCTGCACGATTGATCACCAACGGCTCGATGGAGTTGTGGAGTGAATTGAAATTGAAGTTCTTCACCACGCCGATAACCTTCTTGGTCTCGTCGGTATCGTGAAAAAACCTCAACTTCTTGCCGACCGCTTTGTCGTTCCATCCCATAACCTTTGCGGCAGCCTCATTAATGATGAAGTTGCGGCCTGCGTCGCCATCACCTGGCTGAAAATCGCGGCCGTCGACCAGCTCAAGATTCATGGTCTTCAGGTAATCGTCCCCGACGTGCATCATAACGAACCGTTGTTGTGTCATCCCCTGCTCGCCCTCGGCCATCATCACCGGACCTCCGTTGGTGTTCATTCCGAGGACATTGTACGATACGGTCGATCCGACGACTTTGGGATTTTGAGCGAAGTCGGCACGAATTGCGTTGACATGATTCTGAATCGATGTATCCTGGATCTCCAGCAGCACGATATTTTCCTTGTCGAAGCCAAGATCTTTACTGCGCACGTAGTCGATCTGGTCCTGCATGAACAGTGTGCAAACGACAACGAAAATCGAAATTGCAAACTGAACGGTCGTCAACGACTTGCGCAGGTACATGCTGGACTTTCTGTTCTTGAATGCGCCCTTCAACGCACTAAGAGTAGGTATCGAAGGAAGGTACAATGCCGGATAGATACCCGACAGCACCCCGATGAAGAGTGTCAGCCCGAGGGTTCCCAGCAAAAGAGTCTTATTGGCAATGAAGTCTATGCTCAGATTCTTACTGATCAGTGAATTGAACGACGTTGCATTGACCACGAAAAAGACGATGCCTATTGCGAGCACCATCGCGATCAACGACAACAGGATGGATTCGCCAAGGAAAGAAAGGATCAACGCACGCTTCGAAGAACCAAGTGTTTTCTTCATCGCAATCTCCGCCGCCCGGTTAACCGACTTGGCGGTCGACAGGTTCATGTAGTTGATACAGGCCAGAAGTATGATAAAAATTCCTATGCCCGTAAATGCATAGAGGTACGCGAGATTTCCATGTGGGCGATCGGAGCCCATCGTGGAATTAAAATGAATGTCAGCCAGGTTCTCGAGAACCGGGTCGTAATGTCCGCCGACCTGGTCGCCAAAAGACTTGAAATACTTATCGTATATGGCGGTCGGAAATTTCTTGTAGAACTGTTGGACGTCATAGTCCGGTGGAAACAGCAGGTACGTGAATACATCGGGGTTCCAGAACGCTTCGGACTTCAGCTGACCATTTTTCTCCGTTACCCATTCCCGTGAGTCGGCCAGCTGCGACAACAGCAAGTCGAACTTCAGGTGAGTGTTCTCGGGAACATCTTCGACCACTGCTGTCACCTTATAAAGGTCTGCGCCGATCAGGATTTGTTTATCAAGGGCGGTGTCATCGCCGAAATATTTTTTTGCAACTCTCTCCGTCAGCACCACGGTGTTCACATCTACCAGGCATGTCTTCGGATCGCCTTCGATAAACTTGTGGGTGAACATCTGGAAATAATTCGAGTCGGTACGAACGACGTTTTCCTCATACCAGCCTTTCTCGTCGGCGTTAAGGTCCTTGTACCGGATCAGGGTGCGGCCCCAATCGTTTGCCCTCACAAAGTCCAGCACCTCGGGGAATTCCTCAGTAAGGATATTCCCTAGCTCCCGGGCCGACCTGGCCTGAGTTGCGTCGATACCCGTCGCCCAAAGGTGCCCTCCGAGACGATAGATCTGCTTGTGCTTCACATGATACTTGTCGTACGTGAGGTCGTTCTGAAGAATAAGCAACAGGATAACACTGACTGCGATGCCTAGGGCGAGACCGAGAATATTGAGGGTGGAAAAGAATTTGTCCTTCAGAAAAATCCTTATCGCAAATTTGAGCTGATGCATGTCACGAGTTACCAAATTTCCCGGACAGGCGGATGAACGAAATGTAAAATGATGTCAGTTGCTGGTGTATAGCAAACGTTTCTGTGCGAAATCGTACAATGTCAGGCGCCGCAACTCATAGTACGCCGTCCAGAACGACTTCAGCGCGTCGGTGTAGCTTCGTTTCGCCGTATCTTTTTCGGTGAGGGCGATGTTCAGGTTGGTGATGTCTATCTTCCCGATGAGGTAACGGTTCTGTGCGACCATGTAGCGCTTCTGGGCAACTTCATCCGATTTTTTCGTGATCTCGATCGACAGCCTCAGCATTTCGAACTGCCTGACCTGCGTAAGAATTTCCTGGTCGAAAACCACTTCGTCCTGGGCGATCACATAATCCGTAAGCTGTTTGTTGGCATAGGCGGTTTTCATCAGCGCCCGTCTCCGTCCCCAGTCTACCAGGGGAACATCAAAAGTGATGTTGGCGATCCGTTGCTTGGCGGTGTTTTGATACACCTCACTGAAGCTCTGGGCGGTGTTGTTCGTACCGTACGCTGCTGAAACGCCGACGTTGTAGCGTTGCCCTTTGGCTCTCGCTACCTCCTGGTCTGCCTCGATCTTTCGTCGCTCGAAGCCGATGTAGGCTGCGCGGGTTTGTTTCGCGTACACCAGCGCTTCGTCTTCTGAAACGTCGAATGTCGGGATGACCTCGGGCATCACGAGTGTGAAAGCCTCACCGTTGCGAACGCCGATGTAGGTTCGTAGATCCAGGCTCGCGTTCTGAAGGTCGAGGTTCGCCCGGGCCACATCCTGTCGCGATCTGAGCAGCTGCAGCTCCACCTGAAGTAATTTATCTTCCGATGTGGTACCGATGTTATAGCGTCCCTGTTCGATCTTGTAGATGGTATCGTTGTTGGCAAGGTTGAATTGCGCAATCTGGAGATTGACCTGTGCCTGGAGCACATTAAAGAAACCGGTCACGCCGTCCCTGGCGATAGCCTCCATCGACTCCGAATATTCGCGCTTGGACTCCTCGAAGCGGATCGGCTCAACCATACGCGACCACTTCAGCTGGTTGAATGCAAAGATCGGCTGGAACAGTTGCACATAGAACGGACTGCCGTTCCATTGAGAAATATTGTCGGTAACATTCCTGAAATAGTTATAGCTCGAGTTGACGGAAATCGTTCCTCCGGTCCACTCGATCGGCTGCTGCAGCGAAAAGTTTACACCCGGATTGAACTGGTTCACCAAAATGTACCGGTAGGTTCCGTCATCCTGGCTGGTACGAGCAAAGCTATTGTTGTACAACGCGCCCGCGTTGTTGCTATTCATCCGTATCTGTGGAATATAGTTGGTGCGGTAATACTGATACTGCCAGTACCGGTTCTCGCGGCGGGTTTCGGTTTGTTTAAATGCCGGAGATTGCGATTGAGCGCGTTGAATGACTTCTTCGAGCGTGAAGACGTTCTGAGCGTTGGTTTGAAATGCAAATAACCAACATCCCATGACCAATAACCAATAACCAATTGTGGTCCTGACGAACATCGTAACGGTCGAACAACGAACAACAAACATCGAAAAACTATTCATAGCGAAGCGAAGCGATAGGATCCTGGTTCGCAGCCTTCCTCGCCGGAGCAATCCCAAAGATCAGCCCCACCGATGCCGCTACACCAAATGATAAAACAATAGATGAAAAACTTACGATAGTCTGTATGCCGGCTATCGTGGAAACAACGTAGGCCATGCTCACACCGAGTATTACGCCGATCAGTCCGCCGGTAACGCTGATCATTACGGCTTCGAAGAGGAACTGCTGGATGATGTCGCTTTTCTGCGCTCCGATCGAAAGGCGGAGACCGATCTCCTTGATGCGTTCCAGAACCGAAGCCAGCATGATGTTCATGATCCCGATCCCTCCTACCAGCAATGAAATTCCCGCTATGGCGCCCAACACATAGTTAAAGATGTCGTTGGTGCGTTGTTGTTGTTTCAGGAGCAGCTCGGGTATCTCGATCTCATAGTCGATCACCTCATAGTGCTTACGTTGAAGCATTCGCTGCAATATTTCGGCAATGGGTTGAAGCATACTCGTCTGGTCGACCTGGATCACGAGACGGTCGAGCTGGTGATAGTTCTTTTTTTCCTGCTCTTGTTCGGGAGTCTGGGTCTGAGTCTCCTGTATGTTTCCGCGACTCCGCTGAGCTGCAAGCCTGAGCGCTTCTGTGGTGATCTTGTCGCGGTCGCGATAACGAATGAGCATTGTCTCCAGCGGTGTGTACACGTCCATGTTGAAATCCCGTATACCCAGCTTGCTGATGCTGGTTTGAGAGACAGTCCGTTCTTCCAGCACGCCGATGATCGTAAGCCAGTGCTGCCCTACCTTAATGCTTTTACCGATCGGTTCGTCGACAGGAAAGAATTTCGTTTTGATCCCGTATCCCACAATACACACGGGTGCACCTATCCTGCGTTGCTCATCACTGAAATGCTGACCCTCCGTGAGATTGAAGTTGTATATCGCGAAGTACGACGGATTGACACCTACAAGTTTGGCACTGCGGCGGAAGCCGTTGCGGATCACGTAGGTATCGAGTGATATTTCGGGACTGATCTTGGTCAGGCCGGGTATGGTCGTAATTATACTCTGGACATCCCGCATCGTCAATCCCGGTGAGAATTTCTTCTTGTCTTTCTTGCCGGTCTGTTCCTCTATCTTTTCCTCTTTCTGTTCGACTATGGGCTTGACGACAATGTTGTTCACGCCGACCAGCTTGATCTGGTCGAGGATCTCCTGCTGTGCTCCGTTACCGATCGCAAGCATGGCAATTACGGCAGCCACCCCGAAAATGATACCGAGGGCCGTCAGCAACGACCGTATTTTGTTTGTGATCACCGCCGCGATGGCGATGTACAGATTGGCTAGTAATCTCTGTGAGAACATGCCGGTTATTTTGTATCGCCGGCTTTCGAGATCGGTCCCGCAGGAGCAACCTCCTCTTTCTTCTTCTCCTCTTTCTTCTGACGCTTGCCGTTGAGCTCCGGCAGCAGTTTTACGTCTTCACGCTCCACGCCCGAAGGCACCGACAGGAATACGAGATCATTCTCGGCCAGTCCACCCAGGATCACCGCCTCGTTGGCATTCGTTTCGCCCACAACGATCTCCTGCTTGGTGACGTTGAGACCTGTCTTTTTATATACGAATGTGATAGTATCGGCTTCGTTGTGAAGGCATTCGAGAGGAAGGAACAATGCATCCACCACCACCTTCGCCACGATCCGGTTGCTGGTCGTCATCGCCGGCCTCAATGTTGGATCGGTTCCTTCCAGCTCTACGGAAACCTCGAACACCTTTGCATCCGAGTTGGGTCGTTGTTCTCCTACGTTTGCCACGCGGATCACATTACCCCTCAGTTTCTTTTCCGGGTATGCGTCCAGGCCTACGTTCACTTCCTGTCCTTGTTTCACTTTTCTTACGTCGACCTCGTTGACGAAGGTCTTCGATACCATTTTCGTGAGATCGGGAAGCGTGGCGACGGTCGGCTCCCACATGTGTATTTGCGAACCGGCTTTGATCGGCTTACCGTCCCACCCTTTTTCATAGATCACCATGCCGTCTTCGGGAGCAAGCACGTTGAAAGATTCCAGGACTTTGGTCATGCCGTCGAACTCGCCTCTTACCTTGCGGAGCTCGGCTTCGACCTCTTTCATCTTTTCGCTGTTCTGGTTCCGCTTGATCTTATAGTTCTCTATGGCTTGTGTGTGAGTCCTTCTTGCTTTTTCAAGATTGATCTCCGCCTGCTTGATGGTTGCCGGCGGCTCGAATTTGGATTGCTCGAGCACGATACCCTTTTCTTCCACGTCGTATTTAAGGTTGATCAGCTCGTCGCGCGACTGGCGCATGAGAAGTGTTGTGTCGAGCTGTGTTTGTATGAATTTAGAGTTGGCCTTTTCGAAGTCTATCTGCTTTTGAGAGAACTTATTTTGGAACTCCGACCGGTCGAGCGTCGCAACCCAGTCGCCCTTCTTCACTACGGTTCCTTCATCGACGATGTTCTGGATCGTTACCTGCCAGATCTGAAAGTTCCTCAATCCGCCCGGGCCGCTGATCTTGACCGAGTTTTTGGCTTCCAGCTCTCCGGTGGTCTCTATCTCGATGCGGAACTCGCCCTTTTTTACTTTCGCGAGAACGTCATTTGACTCTGCACCGTCCTTTCCTTTGACCAGGTAATACCCCACCAACAGCACCGCCAACATTCCAGCTCCTATCAGTAGTTTTTTCGTCATGGCTTAAATTTCTGTAAAGGATTAAAGATCGGTCAAAAGGTTGCACCCGGTAAATACCACTAATTAGTGATTTAGTTACGAAAGAACTGTTAAGGAAATGCTAAAAACCTGACGAACGGACGGAAATAGCTGATGTTCAGGGTATAGAGTACAGGGTACAGGGTTCAGGGTACAGGGTACAGAGTTCAGCGTTTCAGAGTACAATTTTTCAGTGCGCAAACGTTAAGAGCCTGTACTCTGTACCCTGTACATTGGTGTATTATTGATTTGCCCCCTTCTTCACATTGATACTGCTCACAACATCGGCTTTCGACATCTGGCCCGCCGCCAGTTTGCGGACATTATCATTCCTGACAGATAACTCCAGGGTCGCGGGAATATTGCACCCCACACATTTAGTTAGCTGCACGTTGAACACCAGCATTTCGTCGTTCTTCAGGCTTTTTACTGTCTGGGCATACTCCACGATATTTTCCTTCAGGTCTTTCTCGAACTGGGGATAGAGCTCGACCACCTTTTTGTCGCGTTGTTCCTGGGTAAGGCCTTCGAGTCGCTGGGTGGGCATTCTCCAGATCTTGCCGGTGCTGGTCTCGCGTGGGCTACGATCTTGTTCGACGCCGGAGTAAGCCGACATGTAGTAGATCACACCGAAATCCTTCAGGCGTTCATAGTAAATGGTCTCGTCGGTGTAGAAGGTCTTCGACAAGTCGGAACGGTACAGCCGGCTCATGATACTCGAAAGCAATTCGAGATCCGTCTCCACTTCATTCAAAGACTCTGTATTGACCACTTTGATCTTCGACATCATCTGTTCGCGGGAGATCTTTCCCTGGCGGAGCTGTGAGATGTCGCTTTTCGTGCCTTCGACCGTCACCAGCATGCGCTTTTGTGATTTGTTGTTGTATTCATATTGCCACCTGCTTCCGTCGCCGCGATTGGTGATGAGTATCTTCTCGTCGGGCTGAAGCTGGCTGAGCAGGTCGCCATAGTCGGCGATAAAGTCCTTCGATGCCTTGATCATCCTGGCGTAAAACACGGTGCGTGCGCTGTCCCGTGCATCGTTCCGGCGTTTCTCCCTTTCTACTCTGGCCTTGTCGCTATCTTTCTCTTTGTTTTTGTCCTTGCTATCGTCATCATCATCATTATCGACGATGACGTATGTGCCGGAGCCTGCCCCCACTACTGCACGAGCTTTCGTGGTATTATACTCATATATCCAGTTGGAGTTGTCGTTGGGGAGGCGCATGGTGACTCCGAAGCCGGGTGTATAGTTGGCCTTCACCTCCACCCACATTCCTTTCTTCTCGAATTGTTGTTTGATGATTGTTGCAAGGGCGTTCTCTGCTATCTCGATATCGCGGTCCATGCGTTCTGTATCGACTTTCTGTGCGATAGCCCAGGGGGCGGTAATCACGATAACCGTCAACGCCACTATGATCTTTCCTATGTTTTTCATGTTCTGTTAGTCTTTAAAATGTCTTGATTTCTTTCTTTGTCAGTAACTGCTTTGCTGTACCTGGGGTGTATTTGAAATTATGCTTGCCAATATTTGTTCAGTTTCATTTTTAAGCTCGTCGGTGTTCTGTTCGATCCTGCTGAAGCGTGTCTGGAACATGTTGATATCCTGTGTTCTTTGCTCGGTCAGGAATTTGGAGAACTCGATGATGATATTGTCGGTGTACTTGCGCTGGTCGGAAGCCGAGAGCTGAAGGAAGTCACGCATCTGCGCGAGATTGTCGCGCTGAAGGGTGGCTACGAAAGTCCGGATGTCGGTCTGCGATGCGGTCGAAGCCTGCTTGACCAGCTCGTTGATCTGTGCGGTGTTGCTTGCAAGGCTGTGACGCACAGCTGCATCGAGCTCGGTCGCATTTTCGGCCAGACGTGTTTCGAGCGTTTCCTGGCTTTTGCGTTCAGACTCATCGATCATCTGTTGAACTTGCATCGCCGTGAGACCCGGAGTGGTCGCATCGTGCACGGGAATAGTCGCGGGCTTACCGAAGGATATCCGCAGCTCGCCGTTCGAATAGCTCACCTGGGTATTGAGTAGCCGCGCTGCCACGAGTATGAGCAGGAATGACGCCGCAATTGCTGTTATCGTCCGGAAAGAATTCGTTTTCCAGAAAGACACCACTTTCTTGTCATCATCCATGAACAGCGGTGGAGCGATCACTTCCTTGTCACCGATATTGCCCATGATGTTCCTGACATCACCGAACCGTTTCATTTTTTTCAGCTCATCCGGGTTCTCCTGAAAGTACTTCTCCACTTTCGCTTTCTCTGCTTCATCGAGCTCTCCGTATAACCAGGAGATCAGGATGCTTTCATCAGGCTTATAGCTCATAACCAATTGTTTCTTTAGTAATACTGTTCCGTTCCAGGATCTTTTTCAATCCATCCAATCCATAATACATACGCGACTTCACCGTGTTCTCCGAAATACTGAGAGCTTCCGCAATCTCCCTGAACTTCAGTCCTTCGTACTCTTTCATGATCACCACCTCGCGTTGTTCTTCACTAAGCTCCATCAGGCATTTCTGCAGTATGTCCGACAGTTCACTCTGGCGAAGCTGACGTTCGGGGTTTTCATGTCTAGATCCGCTTTCCTCCCATCGGTAGCTCTCTTCTCTTTCTGTCGACTGAAGGTCACTGAGCGACAAGGCCCTGTGACTCTTCTTTTTTCTCAGCTCTTCCCTGCAAAAGTTCACGGCTATGGTGTACATCCATGAGCGGAAGCGCGAAAGGTCGTTCAGATGTCCAATGTTCTTGTGCATACTTATGAAGGTCTTTTGCGCAACTTCCATGGCCAGGTCGTGATCGAAGAAGAACTTAAAACCGAAGTTGTAGATCCTTTTATACCACAGTTGTACCAGCTTTCCCTGAGCATTCTTGTCCCCCTCGCGGGCCCGGGCGATCAGGGCGTCAGAATGCATCATAGCAATGTCGAGTAGAGTTTCAGCCACAGGCAGCTCAAATTGTAGGTTTTTAAGCTAATTTTCGGTTCTACAGTATAGATGGCGATACGGCAAAAATAGTTTTATTGACACATGAAGAAAATTATCGCCCTCCTCATCCGGTTCGTCCCCCGAAAGTTCCTCCAGCTGTTTAGTGGTGTGGGGCTTAAGGTCGTAGGCTGGTTTTATGCGGGGAATCGTGTGGAGTGCCCGGTTTGTAAAAGTCATTACAGCGCTTTTCTTCCTTATGGTCGTATCAATCCGCGGCCGAATGCATTGTGTCCTGCATGCCTGTCTTTGGAGCGTCACCGGCTTATCTGGCTTTACCTTGGCGAGAAAACGAGCTTCTTTCAGCAACGGTTGAACGTGCTTCACATCGCTCCCGAGCATTGCTTCATGAAGCCTTTCGAAAAACAGCATGGCGACGGGTACATCACGGCCGACATCGAGTCGCCTCTCGCAAAAGTAAAGATGGACATTCACCAGATGCCCTTCGAAGACAACCGCTTCGATGCAGTTTTATGTAATCATGTGCTCGAACATGTCCAGGACGACATCAAGGCCATGAGCGAGATCCGGCGTGTTCTTAAACCCGGAGGCTGGGCGATCATGCAGATACCATTCTTCTCGCCAGTACCCGACGTCACTTTCGAGGATCATTCAATTACAGATAAAAGAGAGAGGGAAAAGATCTTCGGACAAGACGACCATGTAAGGAAGTACGGACATGATTACCCGAAGAGGATAGAACGGGCAGGACTAAAGGCTATTGAGGACCGGTTTGTGTTTGGGCTTCCGAAGGATGTGGTGACCAGGTATGGATTAGCGGCACGGGAGATTATTTTCGTAGGAAGGAAATAAGATGAATGTACGATGTACGATTTACGATTTAAGGCTGTCGAACGAACGTTAGACCAAATCGTAAATCGTACATCGTAAATCCTAAAATCATTTTCCCAGCTTATCCAACACATCCATCACCTCTTTCACATGTTTCTTACTCGTCTCCAGCAACGCCTTCTCTTCTGAATTCAGATCGAGCTCAATCACTTTTTCGACACCATTTTTTCCAAGAACGACCGGCACGCCGAGGTAACAGTTGCGAATACCATACTCACCGTCGAGCTGCATGCACACAGGCAATATTCTCTTCTGATCTTTCACGATCGATTCGACCATCTGGGCCGCTGCAGAACCGGGAGCATACCATGCTGAGGTTCCCATGAGTTTCACCAGCTCTCCGCCGCCGACTTTCGTCCTTTCGATGATGGCGTTCAGCCTTTCGGGGCTGATGAGCTCGGTCACCGGGATACCGGCAACAGTGGTGTAACGAGGGAGCGGTACCATCGTATCGCCGTGGCCGCCCAGCAACATCGCCTGGATGTCTTTCGGTGACACGTCGAGGGCCTCTGCCAGGAACGCGCGATACCGTGCAGTGTCGAGAATGCCGGCCATGCCCATGATACGGGTCCGGGGAAACTTCGACGTCAGGTGAGCCTGGTAGGTCATCACGTCGAGGGGATTCGACACTACAATAATTATGGAGTCAGGCGAGTACTTGACGACGTTCTCCGTCACCGATTTCACGATGCCGGCGTTGGTTCCGATCAAGTCGTCGCGGCTCATACCCGGCTTGCGGGGAAGACCGGATGTAATTACGATAACATCGGAGTTCGCTGTCTTCGAATAGTCGTTGGTCGATCCAACGGTCCTGGTATCATAAAGGTCGATCGGAGACTTTTGCCAGATGTCCAGCGATTTGCCTTCTGCAAGGCCCTCTTTAATATCTACAAGGACGATATCACTGACGATCTCGCGATACGCGAGCACATCGGCACAAGTGGCACCTACATTACCGGCACCGACAACAGTTACTTTCATAAGCTTATAGTTCTTGAATGATTAGACAACGAACCGGGGCCAAATTTATCACACGGGGTAATTCTTTATCACAGAATACTAACTTTTTCTTTCGATGGTAAACTGCACCAGCTGGCCCAGCGATGTGCGATAGGGCGATTCGGGCAGTTCCTGGATCATCTGCATGGATTGTTGGAAATAACGCTGCATTGCCTGCTGGGCGTATTCGATCCCGCCTTTTGCTTTCACGTAGTCGATCACCTCCTTCACCTTGCCCGGTTTCTCACCTTCGTTCCTGACAATATTGGTGATCCTTCTTTTTTCAAGCCACGAAGATTTCGACAGCGCGTAGATCAGCGGCAGGGTCATCTTCTTTTCCTTGATGTCGATGCCGAGCGGCTTGCCGATTTCGTCTTCGCCGTAGTCGAAAAGGTCGTCTTTGATCTGGAAGGCCATGCCGACACATTCTCCGAGTTTTTTCATTTTCGCAACCATCTCAGCGGGCGCACCGGCAGAGCTGGCGCCGACCGCACAACATGAAGCCAGCAGGGAGGCGGTCTTCTGCCGGATGATCTCATAATAGACTTCCTCGTCGACGTCGAGCCGGCGGGCTTTCTCCATTTGAAGAAGCTCTCCTTCGCTCATCTCTTTAACAGCTTCGTTGGCCAGGTAGAGCACGTCGTACTCCTTGTGGTCGAGGCTTAGAGCCAGGCCGCGAGTAAGGAGAAAGTCACCTACGAGCACGGCTATTTTATTCTTCCAGAGTGCATTCACGGAAAAGAAACCACGGCGATAGTTTGCTTCGTCCACTACATCGTCGTGAACAAGGGAGGCGGTATGGAGCAGCTCGATGAGGGACGCGGCGCGGTAGGTCGATTCGGTAATGCCCCCGCAGGAGCCGGCGCTGAGGAACACGAAGAGGGGCCGCATCTGCTTGCCTTTGCGCTTCACGATGTAGCTCATGATCTTATCCAGGAGCAACACCTTTGTCTTCATGGATGCCCGGAACTTCTGTTCAAACTCTTCCATTTCCCGGGCGACAGGGGCTTTAATATCGTCGAGGGTCAGAGACATCGAGCACAATAATAGGGTAAATAATTTGCTATTTTCGGGTTTATGAGCGAGGTGGATAAGTTTTGGGAACAGATTGTCTTTGCCCTCATTGTGCTGGCAATTGCCTTCCTCGTGGGGCGGGTGATCCGCTTCCTCATCGGCCGGTTTTTCCGCAGGAGTGCAGCCAAGCTGAAAGTCGACCCGACGCGCTACAATTTCTTCAAAAATGCCGTCGACTTCATCACGTTCCTCATTGCTATTATCATCATTTTCAGGTCGATACCTCCGCTTCATGCCATGGGCACTACCCTGCTCACCGGGGCGGGCATCCTGGCGGCCATTGTGGGCTTCGCTTCGCAGCAGGCGTTCTCCAATATTATCAGTGGAATTTTCCTGGTCATATTTAAACCGTTCAGCGTGGGTGACCGCGTAAGGATAGGAACATTATATTCCGGAGACGTCGAGGACATCACCCTGAGGCACGTGGTCATCAAGGACTTCGAGAACCGAAGGATCGTCATCCCAAACAGTGTGATAAGCAACGAGACTATTGTCAATTCGACTATAACCGATGAAAAAGTTTGTATGTTTGTTGAGTTCAACATTTCGTTCGAATCCAGCATCGATCAGGCTATGAAGATCATGCAGGAAACGACGACGGCGCACACGCTTTGCATCGATAACCGGACGGAGGAGGAGAAAGAAAAGGGGGAGCCAAAAGTAGCTATGAGGGTGATCGAGATCACCGACTTTTCTGTGAAGATCAGGGCTTACGCATGGGCGCGCAATCCGTCGGAAGGATTCGACCTGAAATGTGATCTGATAAAACAGGTCAAGGAAAGATTTGATGAAGAAAATGTCGAGATACCCTATCCTCACCGAACTGTACTTCACAGGGATCAGGCTCCGGCCGTTGATTAAACGATGACGCGACACAGAAAAATCAGCGAAGAGGGAACCATCGAGCCGCCGGCACCCAATGTGCTGCAGCCGACCAATTCCGTCATTCTCGAATTCATACAGTACAACGAGAAAGAGTATCGCATGGAGACCAAGCTCCCCGTCGAAACAATACTCACCAGCCTGCGCAAAGACACAGTCAACTGGATCAACGTCGACGGACTGACCGACAGGAATATCCTTTCGAAGCTTGGTGAACACTTCAACTTGCATACACTCCTTCTGGAAGACGTCTGCTCCGAACATCAGCCGAAAGTTGAGGAGTACGACGACTATATCTTCTTCACTCTGAAGATGCTTTACCAGATCCGGAACGGCGTCATCGACTATGAACAGATCAGCTTCGTGCTGGGAAAGGACTTCCTGCTTTCATTCCAGGAAAAAGAAGGCGACCTCTTCGGGACCCTCCGCGACCGTATCCGTCTCGACCAGGGACGAATGCGCAAACGTGGTCCCGATTATCTGATGTATCGCCTGGTCGACATTATCGTTGACAATTATTACAACGTGCTCGATGCTATCGGCTACCAGGTCGAACAGATCGAAGAAGCGATCGACGGCGGGTCCGACAATTTCGAGTTCCAAAAGATCCAGAAGATCAAAAAAGAGCTGATCTACCTTCGCAAGGCGCTCTACCCGCTTCGCGATGCCATGAGTAAACTGATCAAAGAGGAATATGGGCTTATTGACCCTTCCAATACACGTTACTTCTCCGACGTTTACGACCACGTCGTACACCTCATCGATTCCATGGATACTTACAAGGATCTTACCAGCAGCTTGATGGATATCCACATCAACTACATGAACACAAGGATGAACGAGGTGATGAAAGTGCTGGCGGTGATCTCTACTATATTCATGCCTCTCACATTTATTGTGGGTGTATATGGTATGAACTTCGACTTCATGCCCGAGCTACGATGGAAGTTCGGGTACCTGGAGGTGTGGGTAATGATGGTCGGCATCGCAGGGGGCATGGTGCTGTTTTTCAAGCACAAAAAGTGGTTCTAAGGTCTTTCCTATGAAATATCGTCGCGCCCTCGACTATGGAATATTAAGTTTTCTCAAAGCGCAGCGCGACCCCGGGAAATCAAGGTGCGCGTGACGTGCGCGTGACCTTTCAGGGGGTCCCGGCCTTCGTAGCAAGTCGGAATTTCATAGCCGAGGCCGGGACGACGCTCTTCGTAGGGCCGCTTAGTAGGTCTTCGAAGGATCCAATCTCATCTCGACAAGCTCCGGCAACGTCTTAAACATCTTCAACACTTTCATCTTATAACCTGAAAGTGCAAACTCATCTCCCTGTTGTACAGACGGGCGCTCGGTGGTGATCATGCCGGCGAGCGTTTCATACTCTTCCGATTCAGGGATCGGAATGTCGAGGTATTTGTTGATATCGTGAAGCGGCGAACGGGCGTGGACCTGGTAGATATAGTTGCCGACCGACGTCACGATCTGTGACTCCTGGTCGTGCTCGTCCTGGATCTCCCCTACCAGCTCTTCAAGAATGTCTTCGAGGGTAACGAGACCGATCGTTCCACCAAACTCGCTGATGACGATGGCCATCTGCGTCTTCTTCAGCTGGAACTCCCGCAACAGGCTGTCGACACTTTTAGTCTCTGGAATGAAATAAACGGGCCGCATGATCTCGCGAACGATTTTTTCCGGCGTGTTCATAAAGCTCGAGATGATATCTTTTACGGTAACAATACCGACGATCTCTTCCAGTGATTGTTCATACAACGGATAACGTGAAAATCCTTCCTGCAGAACGATATTGAGAGCATCACGCACCGAGTCGGTCGCCCTTATCGCGCTGATCTTGATACGGGGTATCATCACCTGGCGCACCAGGCGGTCGTCGAAGTCGAACACGTTTTGTATCAGCTCGCGTTCTGCCGGTTCGATTGCGCCACCTTCTTCGCTCTCCGCGATGATCAGTTTCAATTCATCTTCCGAATGGATATCCGCCTCAGAGATCGGCTTGATCCCGATTATCTTCAGCAGCAATCCGGCAAAACCGTTCAGCAGCCAGATGAAAGGGCGGAACACAAAGTAAAATGCCCTGAGCCACGGTGCCAGCGATATGGCGGTGGATGTCGGGTACCGGATAGCAATGGTTTTCGGGGCGAGCTCGCCGAACACTATATGAAGTATGGTGATCATGGTGAAGGCGACAGGAACCGCGATGCGATGTGCGGAGGCCTCACTGAACTCCACTCCGAGGGAATTAAAAAATCCCATGATGATGCGGGTAGCGACGTCTTCGCCGAACCAGCCCAGGCCAAGACTGGCCAGTGTGATCCCCAGCTGGGTAGCGGCCAGGAAGCCGTCCAGGTTGTCTATAATAAGCTGGGCGGACCTTTTGGCCATCCCTCCTTTCTGAACAGCTATCTGGGAAGCCCTTACTTTTACGATCGCAAATTCAGCCGCAACGAAAAAGCCATTAAGGAAGACCAAAAACAGGGTAATCAGGATATCCACGGTCATAAGGGGAGCAAAGATAAAAATTCGGCCTGAACGGGCGTAATTGGCGCCGACGGGCTGATTTTGAGGCAGTTGGGTCTCCGGGTACGCCTATAAGATGAATGCCTGCTGGATCCAGTCGGCACCGTTATTATCGGTCAGGACCAGCAGGTGGTCCGCTCCTTCGATGACCGTTTCTCCCGTAGCTGTCAGATATTTACCGTTGCGGTGGATCAGTACGATCAGGGCATTTTTCGGCAGATTCAGGTCGACGACTGCCTTCCCGATCGCCGGCGACGTCATGGACACGTCGACTTCCACCAACGTGGATTTCAGGTCTTCCTTCAGCTCTATGTCCAGCGGGAATTTACGCTTCAGTTTTTCCGGCACACTGACATGCAGCCACTTGGCCATGATGGGAAGGGTCGTACCCTGGAGGAGCACCGAGATCGCTGAAGTAAAAAAGACAAGATTGAAGATCGTGCCGGCATAGTGAACGCCGGCAAGCATGGGGTACGTGGCGAACACGATCGGAGCTGCCCCGCGCAATCCCACCCAGGATATGAATAGCTTCTTCCGCCAGTTAAGATCTCTGGCGCGTGCAAGTGAAATGAAGACGGCTACAGGTCGCGCAACGAAGATGAGGAACGCCGTGATCATGATGCCTTCAGGAACTACACTGGCCATCTGTTTGGGAAACACCAGCAGGCCCAACGAAAGGAACATGACGATCTGCATGAGCCAGGCCTGTCCGTCATAAAAACGAATAAGACTTTTCTTATGAATGAAGTTGCTGTTGCCAAGTATGATTGCCGACACGTACACGGCAAGAAATCCGTTGCCGTGAATGCGGTCGGTAAACGAGAACGTGAAAAACACCATTGCCAGAACGAGCACCGGGTATAGTCCATCTACTTCCAGCTTGATGCGGTTCACCACGAATGTCATCGCACGTCCGGAAATAAACCCGCACACGCCGCCGATCACCATGCCTATGAAGAACTTGGGGACCAGCGCAAGGATCGAAGAGTCGGGTGCTTGCACCAGGCCGATGAGGCTTACCGTAAGGAAGTATGCCATCGGGTCGTTACTGCCGCTCTCGAACTCGAGCAATGGACGGATGTTTCCCTTCAATCCGACATTCCGCGAACGTAAGATCGAGAACACTGCCGCGGCATCGGTCGACGACACGACTGCACCCAGTAAAAGTCCTTCGATCAAAGTGTAGCCCATCAGCCATGAAACAAATACCCCCACCAGTAATGCGGTGATCAGCACACCAATCGTCGCCAGGGAAATGCCGTCTTTCAGGACCGGCCTGACACTCTCCATTTTTGTCTCCAGTCCTCCGCTGAAGAGTATGAAATTGAGCGCGACCACACCAAGGAATTGTGCAGCGCCGGCATCGTTGAAGTAGATCCCGCCGGGCCCGTCGGAACCGGCAAGCATGCCAACAATAAGAAACAATACGAGGGTGGGTATGCCTAGCTTGAAGGAGGTTTTCGAAGCTATAATGCTGATAAACAGCAGCAGTGATCCGAGGAGAAGTACGTTTTCAGAAGAGAAACTCATCGGTCAAGATAGGAAAGATGAGTTTTGGGAGATATTAGAATGTTTTTAATAATTGATGGTGAAGGCGAGGCTAGTCTTCATCTATTTTCCAATCGCGCATCCTCCATGCGGGATATAATTCGATTGTTGTTAACAAATCCATATGGCACAGGGATGGCCTTTGAAATAGCAACGTCAATTTGATTGTGCTTATCGCTGATCTCGAAAAGCTGCAACAAGCTTTCGAGAGTCATTTCATCGGAATATCCGGTATTTGTTCCCAACCGTTCGGGGGGATCTCCATTCCTTCGGGAATGGGTTTATCGAACAAAATGTATGTCCACTCGGGATGACTTTCCCAGTACCTGATTACAAATCTTGATCCGACTTTGGCGTCAAAACACTCCTGACCGGTACAGTGCGACTCCAATTTTTTACCGTCGACGGTGTATTCGAACGTTGCACCCTCGTGTTTTGGAGTGAAGTACCTTCCTGTAATAACGCAAACTGTGTAGAGTTCCCGGGTGGAATTTTTCTCAACATCCTTGTAATAATTATAGCCTATTACCGACAGAATCAGCACGGCAAAAAAAACCATTGAAGCATAGAATTGCAAGTTGGTCCTTGGGTTCGCCATTATTTGTTCTCTTCTTTCGACGCATTCTTTATTAGTCCGCTCATGAGTTTCGATCCATAGTCAGTCATTGTCTGAATAAAGGGTTGATAGCCAGAGGCTGCGATGTTAGAATTGCCACTTATACGTCCGGCCATCGTCCCAAGACCAAACTCAACCAAGGTATTGTAATTCATATTCACGCTGAACTGATTGCCTGAATTTGCAAAAGGCGTATAATCAAAGATAGCACCCGTGGCCGAACTTGTCATGGAATTTAATCCAAGGAAGCCCTGGGCTCCAATGTCGAAAACATCGAGTTGCTGCAAATCACCTCCACTGGTTAGCATTTGATTGCTTGTTTCGACGGCGGCGTTAAAGCCTACCTTCGCCCAATAGGTCTTTGAAAGGACGTCAGCCGTTGGCATCAGCCCCTCACCAGTTCCGAGTAAAGCCGTCCGGATGCCTTGTGCGGATATCGATATTGATCCTTCACCCATCATTTGAACAAGCATCGGAGCCGCAACTGCCACTACCAGGGTTCCTGTAACACCAATGTTTAGCATTGTTCCGGTAACTCGTTTAAAGTTCTTTATCCATTCTGTCTCTGGCGGCGGCTGCCCCCAGTGTATTGATCTGTTGTTGTTCCAAAGACGATTGGCTGCGTCGTAACCTTCGTCCCTGTATTTGGCACCCAACGCGCGGTCAATAGGATTGAGACTATTCAGGAGGTACCCGAATTCCACGGATTGATCTATCCGGTCTCCTCTTATAACAACTTCATCAAGGAGCGTCGTCGATATCTCATCATCTTCACCGGCAAGACCCAGAGGATCGTTGAACAACATGGGATTGTTATAGGCGAACAACATCGGACTGTTGCCTGGAAAGAGATCTGCCATAGCATCGACACTGAAGAACCTGCCCAATTCCTGGTGATACATCCTGGCATTGGTCATATACCAATCCAACCCGAGGTCATCTTCGATTTCTGAAGCACTGTTAAACATATATAAGTTTCTCAGTGAACTTTCCCTGCTGAAGGAGTTGAACGCCAGCCCAAACGGATAGTAATCCTGGCTTTGGACAATGATGGACTTAATGTGATCAACTTTAAAGTCATCAAAATACACTTCGAGTTGTGATCCACCTAAAGCAGAATTATCGTTGCTCAGGAATAGGTATACATACCCTGGCTCCTTGATGGTCAGCGATTTGGACAGTTGTTCATGAGTTGCGTCCTGACCATACTCCCTTCCTGCTGTTGTCATCCGCACGAATCCCTGGTCTTTCACCATGTAGTTCCTGTCGAACACTAAATAGTTCAGGTATGCTTTCGGTGCCGTCCCCGTGTCACCGCTCTTGTCCAACAGGCCCATGTAAGGAGTCGTTATTCCGCCTGTGCTTCCCGGGGTGCCTCCGTCTATAAATGTGCCGCCCGGCGCCGATCCGTTCGCAATCGAGGTTATTAGACCATTAAGGGCAGTGGTCCAGTTGCTGGTATTTGGATCCAGGTATTTCGCAAATACCTGCACGTTCACTACGTCGCCAGCCATTACACTCAGGGACTTGGCGAGCCCGGTGCGTTCGTTAGCCGATCCGTTAAGCCTTGTTGCGTAATAGGTTGTCCCTGCATTTGTATGATCGAAGAGGGTAGAGTTGACCTTCACCGCTTCGTTATAATACAGAAACTTACCTTGTTCGGCGCCGGCGTTTGCAGTTTCAAGAGTCGCAAGGGAATTGTCAGTTTCATCGCGCGACGTAAACGTCACCCTCACGTTGCCCATGTGATCTTTAATGTTGTATTGATATTCCGGTGCTGCCAGGTTCGATATTCTAACAACCTCGAAATCGTTCAGGTAGAATGTCGAACCATTAGCCACGGTATTCCACGCCAATCCGGCAGTAAGATTGCCGCTTGATGGAACAGTGAAAATGGTCTCCACCCACGACTCCGATTCGGGAGTACTCTGTGGGAATTTCGTCAACCAGCTTACATCGACGCCGTTCACCTGTGCAAGGATGTAAACGTCGTACGAAACGCTGTAGCCTTTTGCCCGTACCAGAAATTTTTCTCCGGCCGAAACGGGTATCACGCCAGTTACATTCTGAAGGCCTGTACGCGTGACCGTTCCGTTGGAGACTGCTCTCAGATAGGTCTGATTGCTGTTCTGCGTTACCGCCGTCAGCGTGCAGCTCGTGCAGGTCAGCCCTGTCGTCGCTACGCCGTCGGTGTAGAACATTTGCTCCCTGTTTTTCAGTACGATCCTTCCCTCCTCATGCCGCACACTCTGCAGGTCGTCTTCCAGGTACTCATACTCTCCGGCATAGTCGGTCTGCTTCCTTGTGTACCATGCAGACGTCACTTGCGAAAGCTTCCGGCCAACCGCATCATAAATATAGACCAAGCTGCCGCTGTTACTGCCGCGATAAATCGCGACGGGCAGGTTCAGGTGATTATACGACGACGCCGTTGTCATGCCTTTGTTTTGATCCGTGAGCACGTTACCATTGGCATCGTAGGTATAGTCATTTGCAACGTTACTCCCGTCTACAAAACCCTCTGCCTTGTTGCCTGTGTCCCCCACCTTCAACAGCTTGTTGGTTTTCATAATACCCGCTCCATAATCGTATGTGAGAACGTCCATGGCCGTTCCTGTTTTGTCCCTCCTGGTCAGCGAAAGAATATTACCGTTGAAATCGTATGAATATCCACTCTCGTTGTACGCCAGCGACGTATTGGGTTGCCATGCTGTGGTCCTCTCCGCAAATTGAGCCGACGTAAGGCGATTCATTGCGTCGTAAGCATACTTGTAAGCATTTTGTTTTACGGTGCCAAGTCCCTGGTTGTAGCTCCATTTCATGGCTGTGACGTTGCCGTTGAATAAGCCGGCATTTCCCAACTCCGAATCGACCTGTTGGTACAACAGGTCCATACCGAACAGGTCACCCGTCTGACTCGCTCCATCGTCGTTCTTGTCGGTGGGGCTGGATGCCAGCTCTGCTCCATTTACTGAGGTTACCCAGCCGCGAATGTTGTAGCGATAATCGACGCTCTGTTTTCCGGTGACACCGTTGTCTGTTGAGTGGAGCTGCTTGTCCACACGTTGTCCCAGCTCGTTGTATTCATTTGAAATAAGCAGAACTTCAGTTTCACCGTTGAACTTGTGCCACGTCTTGAGTGACCTTCCTGAATGGTCGTATGAAAACCTGCGAATAGTTGTTTGAGTCCTGGTGTCGAACGAAGTGCGGACATTCGCAAATGTCGAGGTGAGGCTGTAGATGGCCGCATCTACAAGTAATGCCGGAGTCGAAGTGCCGGGCGCAGTCGCCAATAGAGCTCCATTCTTATAATACCTGACTGTTCCCGCTGTTCTATCGACCTTCAACACGTCTCCTGCGACAACGGGGCCCCGAACCGTACCAGCGATAGAGTTTTCACCGGTGAACACCTGGTTGGCGCTGCCCACGCCGATTGCATAGTTAATCGAGCTCGACAGCGTATTGGGGTCACTCGCCGATAAACCAATAAACCATGCATTGCCCGTCGGGTCGACCACTGTGGCTTCAACCCAGCCGTCAGTATTAGCCGGCAGAACCTGCGACGACGATCCCCCGCTGTAGCCCCACCCGGGAGTCGGCGACGAATTGGTCAGGCGATTACCGGTCAGAATAAAATTACTCCGGTTCTTCCAGGTAACATCCTGATCGACGTGAACGGTCTTCGTTTTTGTTACCAGACCACTGATAAACTCTATAACGTTGGTTGTCCGGTCTGTGCCACCTTTATAATTGTCGGAAACGGATTGTATAACTCTAAATCTGTTGTCGTAATAGCTCGCCGTTACAAGCCAGGTGTAACCTCCGTCGAGCACTTTTACTTTTGAACCCGTTGCAAGCCCCTTGGTCCCTGTAAAAAAAGTTGTCGCCTGCTCACCCGGAAGCTCGTCGCTCTTGAAATTCAACCTGGCAATATTATACATGCCGGTCTGCCACGCATAATCGTCGTAATAGTTGACTGTAAGGTATTTGTTAGCGTCTGTTACGACTGGGAAAGAGCGAGTGGTATAACCGTGAACGGCAGTGCCACGGGATTCTCCCCACCTGGCCGATGGCTTTGTATAGTACTGATTTACAACTGTTTGCATCTGTTGCTGGGTCAGGACCTCTGTCGTGTCTTTGATACCAGTCAGTACCGGGCGATTCAATAAATCATACTTCGTGAAAGTCCATTGGTTATTTAACCTCTGGTTACCATCCTGTGTAAGCACGACCCTGTCGCGATCGTCGTACACTGTGTACACCCAATCCGCACCGGGTACCCTTTTGGCGATCATCCGGTTGCGGCCATCATACTTGTATTGGAAGCTCCAGTTGTTGAGGGCAAGGGTTATTTCACCCACCTCAAACGAAGATATTGCCGCGGGTGCATTGCCGGAAAAAATGGAAGTCTTACTACGCAGCTTGAGGGCCTGGCTGACAGTGACGCTTCTCAGCACCACTCCGTTGCGACTGTAGCTCACGTTTGTGCCCGTGCGTTCTATCCTGATCACATCACCGGGTTGGTACGAGCTCAGGAAAAGTTGGCTGCCTCCCTGTATGTTGGAAAGTGTCGACGTTGCAGCGTCGACGATCACGGCGTTCTCGAAAGTGGTGTTGGCGTAGTTACCGGTCAACGTAGCGAAGCCGGTCATAAATGTTTGTGTATTGCCTGGGATTACGAACTGTATCCAACCGTTTGTATTTGCCGCAAGAGAGGGAGTGGTGATCGCACCGCCGTTCCATGCGGCTACGCCAGTGATCTTGGTAAGCGAGAAATCGGACTCCACGTTAACGCCCGCGAGCTCATCCCATGTCGGATGCTTATCGAGAGTGAATGTTCTCGAGGCGGTGCGGGTCTGGGCATCGGTTACAGTTAATGTGTAGGTTCCAGCCGCCTTACCCGAAATACCCGCAGTCGTTTCTCCACTTGACCACGAATAGGTATAAGGGGCTGTTCCTCCCGAAGCAACAACGCTTATTGCACCCGATGTACTTGCGGTCTTTAAACCATTCACGGTTCCTGTGATGTTGATTCTCGAATCGAACGAGGTATTGAACATTGGCACGCTTCCAACGGAGATTGTCGCCTTCCATCGAAGCTCAAGCAGAGGGTCGGTTCCTATAGTCCTTTTGACAACGCCGTTCCGGAGATAATTGATCGAGCTACCTACACGTTCAATTCTCAGAACATCGCCGGGCAGGAAATTTCCGAAAGGCCCGCCGGTACCCCCTTCAATGGTTGTGGCGGTGCTGCCACCACTCAGTGCTAAACCGTTTCTTAGCGACCCCAGGGCATACGATCCATCTGCATAACTAAAGCCCACTCGATAGATGAACGCACTAGTGCCATTAGGTGCGACCATTTCCATCCAGCCATCGGTGCTGGCCGGCAGATAGCCCGAACTGACTGCCCCTCCATCCCAATTTGTCGAGTTTATTTTAGTGATCGAATTTGCTCCGACGGTGACATTGGTGGTATTGCTGAATATCTGTCTGTAACCGAGCGAATACGTTCGCTGGGCCGTACGACCCTCGCTGTCTGTGACTGTTACAGTGTAATTGCCGCGTGCCTTACTGGTGATCGTGCCGGCAGTGCCGTGGCCATTCGCCCACAAGTAAGTATATGGTGTCGATCCACCTACGGGGGCAACCGTGATCGATCCGGTTCCGTCGGTCTTACCGGTCCCAATAACTGTGGTCAACGGAAGAATGCGGCTGTCGGTCGAGCATATGACGGCTGGAATTACTCCATTGCCTATATAGAACTTCGGTTTCAGCTCATAATCTGTTGCCATGGCGATCGTTCGCAATAGAACTCCGTTGCGGTAATATTTGATGTTACTCGATTCGCGTGCAATCCGGAAAATATCGCCCGCCTGCGTGCTACTCAAAAAAGCTGTTGCCGTCGACTCGGTGTAATTAGCCTGGGCGGTGCTTGTTAAATTGAATGAGTAAAGGAACTCCAGCAATCCGAAATTAAAATCATTGAGACCGAAACCCACCTGGTAGTTATATTGATTAGTCTGATGCACCCATTCTATCCATCCGTCCTGGCCTGCAGGAATTACATTAGATGAGTTTGCTCCTGCCGGCGATGCTACGCCGTTGTAAAAGCCTGCGTAAGTACCATTCGGAATGATGTTGATCGGATCCGTTATATAGTTTTTGTACTGAATGTTAAATGTTTTTACCGTTTGGCGGGCCTGGGCATCGGTAATAGTCAGGGTATAAGCACCTCTTGCCTTGCCGGAGATACCGGAAGTAGTTTCCCCACTCGACCATGAATAGGTGTACGGTGCCGTCCCGCCCTCCACTGTAGTTGTAATAGATCCTGTATTATTGGCAACACCGGTTCCTGTTATTACCGGCTGAATCACCGGGCTTGAATCGAAAGACGAAACAACAGGCGGCGCACTGATCGCATAAACCGCCGACTTCACGGCAAGTTCAATTGCCGGATTAGTCGGGAATGTTCTTACGGCCACCCCATTGCGGTAATAAACAATGTTTGAGTTTTCTCGTGCAATTCGCAACACGTCTCCCGGTTGCGCACTGGGCATCGTAGTGAGTGTGGTTGTCTCGGTGGTCGCCAATTGTTGGTTTGCACTGTGAACGTACCATCCATTTCTTAAGTCATTAAACGTGTAGGCCGTGAATGAATAACCGAATCCGATGGCGTATATCGAGCTCAGGTCATTGGAAACCACCCATTCAATGAAGCCATTGGTGTTTGCCGGCAGCGTGTTGAGTGAGTTGGCTCCCTGGTTCCACCCCACACCGGGAGCTGTTCGCGTGAGTCCATTGTTAGCGGTCTCGGATACACCGAATATGAATGTGTATTTCTGCTTGAATCCAATGTAATACGTTCTCTGAGCGGTCCGCCCTTGAGTGTCGGTGATGGTGACCGTATAGGAACCTCTTGCCTTGCCCGAGAGAGACGCGGTGGTTTCACCACTCGACCATGAATAAGTGTAAGATCCCGAACCGCCAATCGTGCTTAGTGAAATTGCACCTGTGTTGTCGATCCGTTCCGTGCCTGTAACAACAGCAAGCGGCATAAGACTGGACGCCTGAGATGAAATGACGGTTGGAGAACTGCCTGTGTGGATAGTTACCCTTCCTTTTAACTCAATAACCGGGGTCTGAGCTGAGGATCTTAAGAGGACACCGTTTCTGTAATAGTTGATATTACCTCCTTCGCGGGCAAGGCGTAAGACATCGCCCGGTTTCCACGTACCCAGTGCGATCGTTACCGTGCTCTCCCACGCCGTAATTGTTCCGTTATAATGAACCTGTATGCCGTACTTCATAGCCCAGGTGGGATCATGAGAATTATCCATAAGGCTGAACCCTACAACGTAAATAGAGGTCGTATTATCTGGAACGAACTCCAAGTAGCCATCGGTGTTCGTAGGAATAATGCTGGAACTTATCGCGCTCGAATTCCATCCCGGAACACTGGTCTTCGAAAGCGCATTCCCCGCAGGTGCGACATTTACCAGATTTGTCCACGTATGATTGTATTGAAGATTGTAAGTCCTCGCCGACGTCCTTCCTTCGGCATCGGTAGCTGTTACCGTGTAGGCATTTCTCGCCTTCCCCGAAATACCCGAAGTTGTTTCGCCACTGCTCCATGAATAGGTATATGGAGCCGTTCCACCAGATACAGTAGTGCTGATGGATGCTGTATTGTTAGCTACAGCGGTGCCGTTAACAATTCCTTCAACAATTAACTGCTGTCCGAATGAAGACACAAAACGTGGCGAGCTTCCGCTATTTACGCCGACCTTGATCTTTACCTCGAGACCCGGAGTCATCGACGTGGTTCGAACCGCAGTACCATTTACTATATAGGTGATCGTGTTGCCGGTGCGGTCGATGCGCATCACGTCGCCCGGTTCACCACCCCCGGCTCCGAATGGAGCTCCCCCTTCGTAGGTAAGCACCTGGCCGGTAGAACCCAGGTAGACAAACCCATTCTTCCAGTTGGTGTAGTCCCATTGAGAATCTCCCCACTGAAAACCTATGGCAAATGACGGATTGTCGGGAGGAATGACCCACTCCGCCCAACCGTTCACGCCGGCGGCAAGCACGTGTGAAGTATTGGCACCTCCAACCCACCCGGCAGCGCCCGTGCGTTGGATACGTCTGTCCGGTTCTTCCGTTGCCTGAACAAGCTGAGTATAATTTTCTTTGAAGGCTATCGCATAAGTCCTGCTGAAAGTCCGGTTCTCGGCGTCTGTAACTGTCACTGAATAAGACCCACGGTTCTTGTTCACGATCGACGACGTGGTTGCAGACGACGACCATGAATAAGTATAGGGTCCGACACCTCCATAGGGAGAGAGTGAAATACTTCCGGTCCCATCGGCAACACCCGTCCCTGCAACAACCGCATTGCTTCGGAGACTGCCGTCCACAGAACAGTTTACTTTCGGCACAGAGCCCCACGCAACAACGACCTTAAGCGGATGGTACGTGGCTGAAGCGGCAACGGTCCTGAAGACAGTTCCGTTCCGGTAGTAGTTGATATTGGATCCTTCGTGCGCTATTTTGAATACGTCACCCGCGCGATACTTTGCGATTGACGTTCCGACTGCCAGCTCGTAAACATAAAATGTACCATCCTGGGCGATATATATCGCATTCCGGAAAGATGTGAGGGTCAAGGTCTGGTCAAGCTCAAAACCAGCCACGTAACCCGAGCTATAATCGGTGACCGTGAATTCCATCCATCCATCGTTAGAGAACGCATTTGTTGGGTCGGAGCCTGCACCGTTCCATCCGCTGGCAGTTGTCTTGGTTAGAACACCGTTCGATTGGGTAACATCTTTCAGAACACCATAGGTAACTTTGTAGCCGATGTTCATTGTTTGAACAGTCTGTCTCGCATCGGCATCGGTAACGGTCAACGTATAGGCACCCGGAGCTTTGCTCGAAATGGAACTTGTGTTTTCTCCCGAAGACCAGCTATACGTGTAGGGCGCTTTGCCGCCGGTGACGGACGTTGTTATTCCACCGTTGTTCGACGTTCCTCCCTTGCCTGTCACGGTTGGCGCGATCAGTATTTTTGCATCGAACGACGCGGTCAGCGCGGGCGATGTCTGGCCTGTGTAATGGATATTCGTCCTCACCCACAGAGGCAAAGCTGCGTTGACCGACACGGTCCTGATCACCGCCCCGTTCTTATAATACTTCACTTGCGCGGCCTCGCGCGACACACGGAATACATCACCGGAGACATAGTTGCCGAAAGTGCTCGTTGACACTGCTCCCTCCAGGGCGTAAATGAGCCCCGTAGTTCCTGTGGATATCCCGTTTACAAGAACGTCACTCGCAGGGTTGGAAAAGTTGTTGGTGATGAAACCGACCTGAACATTAGTCTGCGTTGTGAGGGTCCATTCAACCCAGCCATTGGTGTTCGGAGCCAGGTAGTTCGAGCTGGTAGCGCTGCAATTGGTCCAGCTGTTTGTGGCGGCAGTCTTTGTAAGGATGCCGCTGTTATCGGAAACGCCGATCAGGTCGGTCCATCGCACCTGATACTGTGCACTTGCCGTGTGTGAGACCGAAAGAACTGCAATGACAAATAGATATCTGTAAAGCTGTTTCATGTCATTGCTGGTTTAAAAGGTCAGTAATGGACTTGACTCCCTCTGGCGGTATTACGACAACGAGGTTGCCCTGCGGGTCGTAGAGGTAATAGGTGGAGGCGTAAACATCGGTAGCGATCTTTACTTGTTTGCAGACTGTCCTTCCATCCTTGTCCATAAATTCCCGGACATCGTTTTGAAGTGGATCTATGGTTTTATCGCAAAGCAGCTTGTTGGCGGGATAATAGCTGGCTGCCCCGGGAGCAACGGAAACCTCGCCGTTGGTTGTATTGTAGTTGAACATTAATACTTCATCAGCCACGTTCATTATGTACTCCTTCTTTTGTGTGTTACTTGTACCGATCTGCCATGCGGCACCCTCTGAACCTTGTTCACGTAACCTTCCCAAAGTCGAATTTTCGAGCACCTGGTCAGAGTGTGCTGCTGCACCATCGATGGGACCAAATATGCTTTGATAAAAAGTTGATTGATCAGTTGCAGGGTTGTCTTTCAAATTGCCATTGGTTTCTGACGAAATGTAAGGCAGGTGCGACACCGTCTTCCGGCCATACCCGTCGTACGTAGAGAAGCTTACAACATCCTTCCCTGCCGGCGACTGCTGTTTTGCTACCGACTGTTGTTCACGCCCCAGACCATCGTAGTACACGACGGCCTCCGAAACCTGGCTCTTGTTGTCCACAGTGGAAAGGTCTGTGGTATTCGGTACCAGCGCCTTATACGATTTTGTGGAGTTGTTAGTGGTTTGAGCGACCGCTGAATAGGCCAGCGAACAACCAAACATCAAAATGACATACAATTTGATCGGCGTGTTTCCAGTTGATCGTTTCATTGCTTAACGGATTGGGAGTTTACGAATGCCTTCATCGTGATTCTTTCTAGAATGTAGCTCTTACAAGAGTTAGTGTAGGGTTGGTGCCCTGGCTCATGAATACGGTGGCCGTACCTGTCGCACCACTATAGTTGCCGTTCTGAGCCGTTCGGACCTCGATCTTTACCTGCTGACCGGGCGGGAACGTGTAAGATCCTGAGAGCTGCACCCAGGCGGAACTCTGATACTTGTAATAGGTGACGGCAAAATTCGTCGTGTTGCCGTTTACTACCGAATTCACAGTGGCGTTAACATTTCCCGTGTTCGTTATGTAACTCGATCCAACCTGCATACTCGGTTTTATTGTCACCGAGGTTGGCGACATACTTACCTGGTAGGTTTGGGTTCGCTGTGCAGTCACGTTCAGAGTATTCGAGCCGCTGGTAAACACTCCATTAAATGTGATTGCCGATGATTGTGAGGTGAAATCGGCAGGATTGTACGTGACAGTCACAAGTTGTTGTCCGCCAGGTGCCACGCTGAAAACAGTGGGTGAAACCGTGAACAGACTATTAGGGCTTGTTACGCTGGTTATGTTCATGGTCACGTTACCACTGTTGCCAACAACGAAATCATTCTTGCTGGTGGAAGTGCCTGTAAATCCTGGGAACGTATAACTGGATGGGTTTACATAAATGACCTTCTTATTCGCCGCTACAGCAACAGCTCCACTGCCCCCATTTGCGTTCGACTGGACAGTGATCGTCGTATTCGTAGGATTGGTCGTCTTTTGCAATATCTGCAGGGTAGCAGTTTGATTAATTGACAGGGTTACAGGACTCATCGTGGCGGTCCAATCAAGTGTATTAGGGTTGCTTACACCGGTTATATTCAAATAGTCATTACCCACATTAGTTACCGTGACGTTTTGGTATGTGAACAAAGGCGGATCGAAAACCAGGGAAGCCGGCGACACCTGTATGGTTCTCAGTGGTGTACGCTGGGCCGACACAGAAATATTGCTGTTTCCGCTCGTTGGATTTCCATTGAATGTAAGGGTGCCGGTCTGAAGGCTGAAATTATATGCCGTTGGGGTAAATGTTATCGCTACAGTCTGTGCTCCGCCTGGCGCAACCGTGAAGGAAGAAGGGGATGCAGAAAACATTCCGTTCGTGCAGCTTGCACTGGTTATAATCAGCGGTGTATTACCAGAATTGGTCACCGACGTGTTCACACTGACCGATGTGGCGGTGAACGACGGGAATGTTACCGGTGTGACATTTATTACTCTTGTATTGATCGACAACTGAACCACGTCATTTCCATTGTCCTTGTTTGAAACAACGGTGATGTTTGTTGTTACTGCATTGGTTGTTTTCTGCAGGACAGACAGGGTTGTACTGGAGCCAGGCGCCACGGTCACCGGCAGGTTACTGATGGTCGCGCCCCAATCTTGTGTGTTGGGATTAGTTACGCTACTTATAGTCAGGTTATTATTACCCGTATTGGTGACCGTCACATCCTTCGCTGTGAACAAAGGCGGATCGAACACAAGTTGACTCGCCGACAGTTGTATCGTTCTCACTGAGGTACGTTGGGCCGAAGCAGTCGTAGCTACGGTCTCCGGAGCGTATTGTCCCTGGAAGACAAGGCTCGTCGTCTGGGGGTTGAAATTCATCCCCGCTGTATATGTCAGGGTGAATGTTTTCTGTTCGAATCCCGATAGGGTAAAACCCGCATTCGGTAAAATAGAAAACATGGCGTTGTTGAGATTCACTCCGGTGAATGTCGCAGGATACATCGAACGGTTGGTGAGGGTAACTGTCGTGCTCGTACTGGAAGGATTGACATACGGGGCCATTGTTACGGGCGCTGGGGTGATAGTCGAAGTTGAACCATTTGATGGTATCTTTTCCCCAAGCATCATAACTACATCTTGCATTGCCGGGCAATAATCTGAGAGTATCGATAGTGGAGCGCTGACCGTGCCGTTACCGGTGGGTATAAAGTTGGCGTACAATGTTACCGACTGGCCTGGTGCCATGCACGTATTATCGAGGAGCACGGTAAAGTCAGGATCGGTAAAACTGCCGTAACCGTTGCTGGGATGCGTGCCGTTCCAATTCAACGGAACCGCTATTATTCTGTGTGTAGCATTACCGTTGTTGGTCACAACAATAGGTTGATTCACGATATTGCCCATCGTGGCTCCAAAGTTCTTTGTCGGTGATGGCGAGACGGTAAGACTACAGATCCGGGCGACATAGTTTGCGGAGGCTGCAACAGGCGAAACGGTGTTCGTTGCGTTTGAGGTAACTGTGAACGTACTGGTGTAAGGACCGAAAGGTATCGTCTGATTGGCGTCATCGAACGTAACAATGACGTCGACGCTGGTACCAGGTGCGATCGTACCGGAGGTCCCGCCGCTTAATAGGAATCTAGCAGCCTGTGGTAAGACGGACATCGAGTAGATCTCGATAGGCGACTCCCCGATGTTCTTCACCTTGATGACCCTGGCTTTAAGTAAGGGATCATCGCTACATTTTATGTAAGGCAGAGCTGGGACTGTAAAGAAGTCGGGTACGAGGGTGCCGAAGTCCAGGCTGCCTTCTATTGCTAATAGCCTTGCAGGATCAGGCTGCTTGAACTTGTATTCGTATTGCTCAAGTATGTTGTTGTCGGTGTCCCTTACTTTGACAAGCCGGTCATATTGATCATACTCAAAAGTCTTTTTGAGACCGTTTGGATCAACCACCTTTGATACACCGACGAATGGTTTGTGTTTGAATGTTGTGACAAAGCCTCCGGCGACGGAAGGATGGTTTCTCAAATTCACATCAGGATTTCCACTTCCCACAGTCGCGACATATGCGGTATAAAGATCGCTATAGGTTATACCCGCACCCTGGACGATCGGAAGGGTACCATTGTAGTCCCATATAAAAGAGTTCACCACGCCATCCGATCCAACAAATTCGCGTGGCTTCATCGTAATGGGCTCAAAAGAATTAATCGTCATTCTCCTTTCATAAGGCGACGGGAAGTTGATTCCATCGGCAGACCCCACAAATGACCCAAGGGCTCGATTGAAAGAGTACGTGCTGGTTACTTCCGGACTGGCCAGGATGGAATATTGGTTTGCCGTTGAAGAAACCACCGTGCCATTCTTTGTGGTTATTTGCTCGATCACCGGCGCTACCATGTTCACGGAATTTAGCCGCATGTACCATAATGGTCCGTTTACCGCAGGGTAATCAAGTGGTCGCTTATACTCCACCTTTACGATCTCTCCGGTACTGCTCGTTTTCTGCTCCGAGCTTAATTGAAAATTCGTGTATACTGAAGTCTTTTGGTTTTCCAGGATCTGTCCCCAGCTAGTGATTACACTGCCAGATGTAATGATCTGGCTCGGCGTGGCCGCTACCTTCGTTACAGTCGTGAAGGGCCGGGTAAATGTTCGCCGGATGTCGTAATACTGATAACTATAAAGGTGATCCGCTCCAGGGATGTTTATCCGGTATGCAAGACCGTGTAATGTTTCGATATTATGATCGTAATCTGAATTCGTTGTGACCTGTGTTATCTTGTTATCGTCCCCAAAGTTGCGGGTCTCTTTTAATTGTCCATTGAGGTTCGGGAATCCCTCCGACGCGATGGGCACTTCCATTGGCATGTTTTCCCTGTTTTCGAAATAATAGATGTTCTTATAGGTGCTATTATCCCCTTCAACAAACTCATGCACTTCGGAGTACCCAATTATTTTTCCTTCCGCTGCGTTGTTTCCAGGTATACTGGAGTTCGATTCGAGAATATAATCGCACATATTAATATCTTCGGCATCTCCATATCCAGGATCGTCTTTAATGTATCGGGGGGTTTTACCCAAATTCATGAGTGGCGTCATCAGCTTTCCAGATGTGCCAGTCGGATCCATTTCCCATATGTATTTGTAGTACTTATGCTTTTGTAAGGTCCCGTCATAGTCAAAATCCTTCACCGCCTTTACCCGGGCGCCACCGCCACGAGTCACACCGGCAGCTTCGTGTACAGGTGCCGCCTGATCGGGGTTATAAGTATGCGACTCATACTCAAACTGAGAATATCCGCGTGTCGGATATCTCACCTGCTTTAAAAGACCCGCCTCTCCGTATTCAATATCCGGCGTCCTGTTGTATGTCTGCGTATAACTTAAAGAGACAGGAACAGTCATATCACAATCACCCAGGCTTCCGTAGCCCGGTATGTAAGGGCGAATGAGGTGTTCGATCTCGTCATGTCCATTGTAAAAACCAAAATAATCGACACCGTGAGTCATTTTGTTGGGCACACCCTTGTCACCCTCGTAATATTGAAAAGCGTATTCCTGGTCGTCAATCTTCACTGCATCCAAACGACTCCTCAACCAGCGCAACTCGTTCTCTTCCTCCATCTGGTTGTTCTTGTAATAGTGCTGGTTGAAATAATTCTGTGTGAATGTGATGGATTTACTCAAACCAGACTCAGAATGCAGGCCCGTTACCGTTAGCCCCGTATATCGCTTGAGGGGCAGGCCATCCTGCCACAACACTCCGCCGGGCCCTCCCGGGAGAAACATTTGATTCCTCCTCAGATCCGCTCTATCCTGCATAGTAAAATCCAGCCGGAGACCGATATCAGTGCTGACGATCTCTTTCAGATAAATGTGTTCGTGGATAGTTTGTAAGCACTGTAAGGGCTGAGCGATGGTTTCGTCTTCAGCGAAAGTCCTCTGATTGGATATATAAGGGCTGTTGCCGTTGATATCGATGTCGAAATAGTTAAAGTTTATTTGCCGTCCTCTCGGGCTTGTTATTTTCGAAAGATGCCAGCTGGTGACAGAGCGATAGCGTCCGCTTAGGTTCACAAGGCTGAGGTGATCGAAATAATCTTCACCACAAGCAAGACTTTCGAAGGACGTCGTCCGAAGTCCCGCCATTGTCGTGGATCTTTCTTTGACGGTAAACTCGCCCTTATATCCTGTGGGGGTAATAACCGTAAATGTCTCGCCAGTCTCGGAAAATGTAATAAGGCAAGCATCCTCGGTGAGTTTCTTCACCGCAATCGTTCCGTTTACAACCTTCTGCGAAAGAACAAATGAACCCGAAAAGCCAAAAAAGTTATAATTAAAAATATCAGGCTCTATGTCCGGCACCGCCATTTTTACATAATAATAGTAGGACTGTGGATCAGCAAATCGCTGCGAGAATTGACTGTATCCCATCTGGAGCGAAAACTCCTCGTCATTATGCACCCACCCAATACCTTGTCCGGCCGCCGTTCCTCTCCACAGGTCGTCGCCCCCCCTTACAATACGCGAAATGACCCCGTTTGCATTCAGTGACCAGCCCAACCCGACTTCGCTCGCTTCTTCTGTCGTCCTTATACCGGTGGCGTTATACGATAACGAAACCGGAAGCTGCCATCCATCAAACTCGATAGAGTATAAAGGAACCGATACACTCGCCGTACCCGTATACATATTCGGTTGCGTAGCGTAGTACGCCGTCATCTTCGCCGCGTTGGGAGCCGGCGGAACTACTTTAAGCGTCTGTCCGGAGCTCTGGACAAAAGTTGCAATAGCTATAATAAACGGAAGGCTAAGTGGAAGCCACTTCCTGTGAGGAACTGAGGGTTGCATGGGAGATTTGCTGTAGTTCGAAATAAAACTATTAGAAAATCCAAGGATTGCTCCTCGCTTCTACCCCTAAAATTTTTTGATGTACCCCTTAAGAGGTATGCGTGAATACTTTAATAGTAGTAGGATGGAACGGGCATCGGGAGGGGCCGGGGCAGGGCAAGCCTATTTTCTCACAGCGATAACTTATTCTCTACTTTTAGCAATGTTGACTTTAAGACTAAAAAACGAAAACTCATCATTCATTGGCTCGAACGCCCACTCCAGTTTTTCACCCGACTTGCGGGCCATCTCGACAAGCCCCAACCCTGCCCCGTCTTTATCTGAATTTGTTGGATTCCTGATGGTCTCCTGGTAAAGATCTTTCAACCCATCTTTATCAAGACTGTTGATGTGGCTAAGAGCACGCTCCAACGCCGGTAGGTTTTCGTTCCTCACCCGGTTGCCCGACATAACAGAGTATTGGTTATGCTCGTGGCCGACGAGAAATGTCGCACCACTGTAATCATTGTCGCTGTGCCTCGCAACGTTCTGCAGCACCTCCACCATCACATTAATCACCTTTTTCTTTACACTCAACTTTTCCCCTTCCAATTCCAGCCTTCGTTCGGCCATGCCCACGATCGACTTCATAGTTTCAGGTGTAAAGTCACCCTCGACGCAGTTAACTATCAAATTGCGCAAAGCCATGATCCAAAACTAAATATTTAAACCTTCCAACCCCACCAGCTGCCCCTTCTGCGGATCGACATTCGATGTTCGATATTCTGCGGTTTGCACTAAAAATAAAAGGCTGCCCCTTACCCCTGGCAGCCTTTTTCACTAAACACCTATGATAAACTGTGTCGAATGTGGAACTAAAGTAGCTGTTGCAACAGGCGAATGTAATACCCCATTGTTCGGGAAATTTGGCTTGTATAAAATCGTCGCGTATAACAAAAAAAGCCAGGAACATGTCCTGGCTTCCTTTTGTGAACCGGTCGGTTCAGACTATATCTTCTTTTCGAGCTCGGTGATCTTGGCTTGTGCTTCGGCTTTTCCGAGCGACAGTGATTTCTTGTAGAGCTCGATCGCTTCCTTGAAAGTTTCTTTTTTCTTCCGGGGAGCAAGCTTGGTGCGGTTAGCGGCAAGCTCAACGGCTTCTGCCCGTGCATAATAGCTGTCGGCTTCCGACATTTTGCTTTGAACCATCAGTTCCTGGATGCGTGCTTCGATGAGCTCGAGTTCCTGGCGTTTGGTGGTAAGCTCCGCTTCCTGATCGTCGATCTCTTTCGACTGGAGACTTACAGTGTTGACGAGGTTATCGTTCTCGTTCCGGTATTTGCCTACCTGCTCCTGCAGCGCTGCGATCTCTTTGCCTTTATTTTCGATATCGGCTTTCAGTTTTTTGATCGTAGCTGCGTAGTTGTTGTTGGAGCCCTTGGTCTTCTTGAGTGATTTTTCGAGGTCTTCGATCTTACGCTGCGTGTCTTTCACGTAGTTATTGATGTCCTTCATCCGTGACGTGTAGTCCTCGTAGGTCGTACCCTCTACCATATTCACACGGAGGAGCTGGCGGTTGGCATCGATTGAATCCATCAATACGCCGACTTCCTGAAGTGTTGATGCAAATTCCTGACTGGTTTTCAATTCGGCTTTGAGTGAATCGACCTGCGTCTGGAGCTTTTCTGAGCCACCTGTGCAGCTCATCAGGAGAGTGCCGACAGATAAGACAAAAACAAGTTTTTTCAGCATACGGTGTTAGTTTAGAGTGGTTGTGGGAATGCGAACGGCAAAAATAAGGGGTTTAAACGTTCAAAGCCGGTGTTTAAAAAATTTATTTATCACTGTGTTAAATCCTTCTTTGGGCATAAATTGCGGCGTTTTGCGAGCAGATTTTTGCTTTTCCTAAATGCCCAAACTCATCAACACGCGTACCCGTATCGCGGACCTGGGCAAACCCCGCGTTGTAGTCATCGGAGGAGGATTCGGTGGCGTTGAAGTAGTCAAGGCTCTTCGAAAAGAAAAGGTACAGGTCGTCCTTTTCGACAAATACAATCACCACACATTTCAACCACTGTTATACCAGGTCGCCACGTCGGGTCTCGAAACCAACTCGATCGTATTTCCTTTCCGCAAGCTGTTCAGCACACAGAAAGATTTCTATTTCCGCCTCGCCGACGTTAAAAAAGTTCTGCCCGAAGAGAACTGTATCGAAACTTCCATCGGCAGCATCCGCTACGACTACCTGGTGATCGCTACCGGCGCCGTCACCAACTTCTATGGCATGAAGGAAGTCGAAGAGAATGCTTCTTACATGAAGAACATCGTCGACGCCACCAAGCTTCGTAATAAGATCATCCGCAATTTCGAATTCGCCCTCCTCACGGAAGACAACGACGTCATGAACAGCCTGATGGACTTCGTTATCGTCGGGGGTGGACCGACCGGCGTCGAGCTCGCCGGTGCACTCACGGAGCTCAAAAAAAACGTCTTCCCGAAAGATTATCCCGAGCTCGACATGAGACAGATGGACATCTATCTCGTACAGGCCGGCAACCGCCTGCTCGACGGCATGTCGGATCAGGCCAGCGAAAAAGCCCTGAAGTTCCTTACAGACATGGGCGTAAAGGTTCTACTGAACACCGCGGTTAAATCTTACGACGGACAGGAAGTACTACTCAGCACAGGTGAAAAGCTCAACAGCCGTTCCCTGATATGGGCCGCCGGTGTAAAAGGAAATCCAATCTTCGGATTTCCACCCGAATCGATCGGGCGAGGCAACCGGATAATCACCGATCACTACAGCCGCGTAAAAGGCTACAACAACATCTTCGCTATCGGCGATGTGGCATTGATGGAGGGCGACGTGAAATTCCCGCAAGGACATCCGCAGATGGCGCCCCCTTCACAACAACAGGGCCAGCTCGTGGCGAAAAATATCGGCAACATCATTGGCAAGCGCGAACTGAAACCGTTCAGTTACTTCGACAAAGGTTCCATGGCTACTGTGGGAAGGAACAAAGCCGTTGTCGATCTCAGGGGTGGCATCCGGTTCCAGGGGGTATTCGCATGGTTTGTCTGGATGTTCGTACACTTGATGTCGATCATTGGTTTCAAAAACAAATTACTTACGCTATTTAGCTGGATGATCAGTTATTTCACCTACGACAGGAGCAACAGGCTGATCATCGGACGGAACGACGAAAAAAACTTGCAGGCCGAGGTAAAGGTCGACGCTCATGGGAAACAGGCTTAATCGCATACAGACTCTCTCCGCTGGCGGGGTGCTCGTATCGCTCGGCATCATCTACGGCGACATTGGTACGTCTCCGTTGTATGTGTTCCGCGCAATCGTGGGTAAGGAAACAGTCATAACACCGGAGCTTGTGCTCGGCGGTATGTCATGTGTGTTCTGGACGATGGTGATCATCACAACGATCAAGTATGTATTTCTCGCCCTGAATGCGGACAACAAGGGTGAAGGCGGGATTTTCGCGTTGTATGCCCTCGTCAGGAAATTCAAAGCAGGCTGGGTCATCTATCCGGCCATCATTGGTTGTTGCATGGTTATCGCCGACGGTTTCATAACGCCGGCATTCAGTATCTCGGCGGCGGTCGAAGGTCTTACTATCAACTATCCCAACATACCGACCGCTCCAATCGTAATCGGTATCCTTGTCGTACTGTTCTTCTTCCAGCAGTTTGGAACTACAGTGGTGGGAAAAATCTTCGGACCGGTCATGCTTATCTGGTTCATTACCATCGGCATCTTCGGCAGCATTCATTTGTTCGGTAGTCCCGAGATTCTCAAAGCCATCAACCCGATGTATGCATGGAACTTGCTCGCCGTGCATCCCGGCGGGTTTTGGATACTCGGCGCGGTGTTCCTCTGTACAACAGGAGCCGAAGCAATGTATTCAGACCTTGGCCACTGCGGTAAGATCAACATACGTTTCGGATGGGGGTTTGTGTTCCTCTGTTTGATGCTGAGCTACTTCGGACAAGCCGCGTGGCTTCTCGAGCGCACCGGCACACAATTGAATGGCGTAATTCCGTTCTATGCCATCGTACCGGAGTCTCTTCTCACCGTTAGTATTGTGATAGCGACAATGGCGGCCTCGATCGCCAGTCAGGCATTGATCTCAGGAACATTCACGTTGGTGAATGAAGCCATGAAACTGAAGCTGTGGCCAAGCACCCAGGTCCGCTACCCAAGTCATGTGAAAGGCCAGATCTATCTGCCTGCCATTAACTGGATGCTTCTCGCAGGAACAATACTGGTTGTAGTCATCTTCAGAAAATCCGATAATATGGAAGGAGCTTATGGGCTCGCCATCACAGTCGATATGCTGATGACCACCACGCTGCTGGTGTATTATTTCAGTACTGTCAAGAAATCAACCATACGCTCCATCGTTTTGGGACTTCTATTCTTCACCGTCGAAGGAATGTTCCTGGTATCGAATCTGAGTAAGTTCTATCACGGAGGCTGGTTCACTTTATCGATCGCTGCAATATTCTTCGTACTGATGTTCATACTCTTAAAGGCCCGGCGGCTTCGCGATCGTCATACGGAGTTTGTGGATGTCAAACATTACATGACGTTGATACAGGATCTGCAGGCCGATACCACAGTACCCAAAGAGGCCACCAACATCGTCTATATGGCCGTCGCCGATAGCAAGCGGTACATCGATTCGAACATCATCTATTCTATTTTTAAGAAAAAACCTAAACGCGCCGACGTCTATTGGTTCATACATGTCGATACGGTCGACAGTCCGTATACTTCGAAGTACTCTGTCGATACGATTATACCCAAGAAATGCTTCTTCGTCAGGATCAAGCTCGGATTCAAGGCAGACCATCGCGTCAACTTGCTCTTCAACAAGATCCTGCACGACATGGCGGAGAACGCAGAGATCGACCTGGTGAGCCACTACGATTCTCTCAACAGGCATAGCATGCCGGCAGACTTCAAGTTTGTCATCCTCCACTCCCTCGCTTCTGTCGACAGCGAGATATCAGCCTTCGACGACCTGATCATCCAGGGCTACCGGTTTATCAAGAAGCACAGCCTCTCCACCGAAGAGATCTACGGCCTCGAGCTCGCCAACGTGGAAGTGGAACGCGTGCCCATCATGGTCGGCCCGCCCGCCAAAGTCCATATTAAAAGAGAGCGGGAAGACCTCGCCAGGGAAAAAGAGATAAGATATTCCGAGCATTCCAAGTAACCTTCCTCCTGTCTGCTGGTAGTTCCTACAACCAACTGCCTGCCTTATGATCAGTAGCTACCTGCGCACTGCGCTCCGCAATTTCACTCGCCACAAAGCATACTCATTCATCAACATCTTCGGGCTTTCGGTAGGCATCGGCTGCTGCCTGCTGCTCAGCCTTTACGTCTACCACGAGATCTCGTACGATAAGCATCACGTTGCGGTGAACGATATCTACCGCATCAACACCGTTCTCGACGATGCAGGAAACGAGCGGAAAATGCGGACCTGCTCTCCCCCGGTCGCCATGACCATGATGGAAGAAGTCGCAGGTATCCGGTCGGCGGCACGGGTGCTCAATCCTCCGCAGGCAGGCCGAAGCCTCATCAGTTACAACGGAAATTCGTTCTACGAATCCGACGGCCTTATCGCCGACTCGACCGTCTTCGGCATACTTACCTATGAATTCCTTGAAGGCGACATGAGCACCGCGCTCACGCAACCGAACTCAGCTGTGATCTCTGAACAAATGGCGGGAAGGCTATTTGGAAAACAGACCGCCCTCGATAAGATTATCTCGATCACACAAGGCGGCGCACCCGGCGACTTCAGGGTAACAGGCGTATTCCGGACACAAAAGCTGTCGCACATCAGCGCCAACTTCTTTACATCCATCAACAGCAGCGGGTGGGCCGAATTCCTTCGCTCCCCGGGGACCATCGACGAATGGGTGGGCAACAACTTCGTCCCTTCGTATGTGCGTCTCGACGCCGGTGAAGATCCTGCAGCGGTCATCGAAAAAATGAACGTGGTCCTGACAAAATACGCAGCGGCCAAACTCCAGTCTACCGGCCGGAAGAAAGCGCTCACACTGGAGCCTGTTAAAGACATTTATTTAAAATCCGATGTAGGCCAGTCGCCCAGGATCGCCTATGTATATAGTGTGTTCATGGTCGGCGTGTTCATTTTAGTCATCGCCTGCATCAACTTCATGAATCTCTCCACGGCACGGGCAAGCCGTCGCGCTGCCGAGATCGGTATCCGCAAGGTGATGGGCGCATTCCGGGCGTCACTCATCCGCCAGATCATGGCCGAGTCGATGGCGTTCGTTGTCATCTCTGCTGTGATCGGTGTCGGTTTTGCGTGGCTGTTCCTTCCTTACTTCAATGAAGTGACCGGCAGCTTCATCAGCTTTAGTGATATCCATGTCGGTTATATCATCGTCGCGCTGCTTTCGATCGTCCTTGTCACCGGTCTGCTCGCCGGAAGCTACCCGGCATTCTATATCTCTTCGTTCCAGCCGGCGCTTGTGTTGAAAGGAAAAATGTCGGAGGTCAATGCAAAGGGATGGCTTCGAAGATCATTGGTGGTCTTTCAATTCATGGTGACGATCGTGCTGGTCTGCGGAACCATTGTGGTTTCAAGGCAAATGGATTTTGTGCGAAGCATGCCATTGGGATATGAATCCAGTGCGAAACTGGTGTTGCCTTTACGCACTTCGAAAGCGCGTGAGTCGTTCGATGCGCTGAAGCAGCAGCTCCTCACAAACCGGAATGTGAATGCAGTCGGAGGCACCGACTTCATACCGGGAACGAGGATCCTGTATGACAACAGAGTGTACCCTTTCGGCGCGAATCTCGAAACAGCGGTGTCGCAGCAATTCAGCCCGGTCGATCCTGCCTACATGCCGATGATGGACATCAAGCTCCTGTCGGGACGGCACTTCACCCCCGAAGACGCACCCACCGACGGCGCTCCGACCGCCAAAGTGATCATCAATAAAACTTCGGCCGATCAGCTGGGCTTTCCAATCGAGTCGGCTCCCGGCCGCATCTTTTCCGCCCAACGCAATGACACCCACGTAGACTACGAGGTCATCGGCGTGATGGAAGACTTTCACCAGACCAGCCTTCACGACAAAGTCCCTCCTACCATTTTCTACATGCAGTCAGACAGTCAATTTCAGAATATGGTGATCGACCTGGAGACGACAGGTCTTCGCGAGACGATCGCCGCCGCCCAGGCCATTTGGAGTGACCTTGTGCCCGGGACGCCTTTCGAATTCACTTTCCTCGATGACTCGATACAACTGCAATACATTTCCGATCAGCAAACTGCAGTATTGATCAACACATTCAGCGCGATCGCGATCGTCATTTCCTGTCTGGGGCTTTATGCGCTGTCGGCCTTCATGACCGAAAGACGTTTCAGGGAGATCGGTATCAGGAAAGTGATGGGCGCTTCAGCCAGGCAGATCGTGGTGATGATGTCGTCGGAATACGTGAAGCTTGTTGCTGTTTCGTTGATTGTCTCCATTCCTTTCGCCTGGATGGTGCTGGATCGTTGGCTGGAGGGCTTCGCTTACAGGATAAACATGGACTACTCTATTTTCATTTATGCCGGAGTGTTCGCAATAAGCATCGCCCTTCTTACCGTATGTTTTGAGACTTTTAAGGCCGCGAATACGAATCCTGTCAAGAGTTTGAAAGGTGACTAGCTAAACTAAATTGTTGGTTCACAGGCGTTTTTGAGGGAAATGCGGGACTGATGCAACCTTTCGGACGGAAAATCGATCTTTTTCCGCGACGTCCATAGGGGTATTCTTCCGCCGGGTTGTCATAGACCAAACCAACACAATCATGAAAGCATTTTCCGCCCTGCTGACCGTCACACTGATGGCAACGATCGCCTACTCGCAGGATATCGAGCAAAAGCTTCGCCCCTTCGATAAGATCGTCGTATCTCACAAGATCGACCTGGTACTTATCCCCGGTGACACCGAGTCTATCCGCATTACTTACTCCGGCGTCGACTCCGACAAGATCATCATCGGTCAGTCGGGCCACCGGGTCCACGTGTACCTCGAAGACGCGAAGATCTTCGACAAAGGAGAAAAACGTCACAACATGTTCGACCGTCGTCCCCGGTACAAGTTTGCTTCTGTAACTGCATACGTAACATTTAAATCTCTCCGTCTCATCGAGACACGCGGCGAAGGCGAAGTCTTCTGCGATGGACGGATCTCTTCCAAAAAACTCATGATCAGGGCCTACGGCGACACCGACATCCGGCTGGCATACGTCGAAGCACAAACGGTGAAGGCAAGAATGTATGGCGACAACACCATGAAGATCCGCGAAGGCGAAGCCGGACACGTTAACTACAAACTTTTCGGCGATAACAAGGTCGATTCCCGCGGCCTCGAGAGTGTGACATCGAATACTACCATTTATGGCGACGGCAGGGTGGCGTTGAATGCTACCGAAGAAGTTCGTTTCAACTCGTTCGGAGATCCCAGTCTGTTCGTGTTCGGATCGCCGACGATCAGTAAGGGTATCATGATCGGGGAGGCCGATATCAGGAGGAATTAACTAGCTTTTCGTTAATCGTTAATCGTTATTCGTTAGTCGGGGCAAAGCCGAGAGTCAGTAGACTAGCCGCGATTAACGATTAACGATTAACAACCTTGCTAAACAAGAAAAAACGCCGCGACCCCTGGTTCCTCGACGACTACACCGTCAACCCCTACAGCGGCTGCTCTTTCAATTGCACCTTCTGCTATATCCGGGGCAGCAAATACGGCGTGCACATGGAGCGGTCGATGTCGGTAAAGGAGAACGCAATCGCGATCCTGGATAAACAGCTTTCGTTACGGGCAAGGAAAAATCAGTACGGCATCATCGTAGTGTCGTCGGCGACAGAACCGTATTTACAAATAGAGCCTGAACAGCAGCTCACCCGAAACATACTCGAACTCATATTGCGCTATCGTTTCCCGGTTCATGTGATCACAAGATCCAACCTTGTTACGAGAGACTTCGATATCCTGGAAGAGATCAACAAGAACGCGATACTTCCGCCCGACCTCGAAGGCCGCGTGCCCGCAAAAGCGCTCATCACTTTTTCATTCTCCACGCTCGACGATAACGTTGCCCACCTGTTTGAGCCCGGCGCCACACCTCCTTCGAAGCGGCTCGATTGCGTCAATGAAACGCTCGCGCGGGGATTCTACTCCGGAATAAGCCTCATGCCCTTGCTTCCTTATATCACCGATAGCGAAGCTGATTTGGAACGATTCTACTCAACGTTTTCAGGTATTGGAGTGAAATATATCTTTCCTGCATCCATCACTCTTTTTGGCGATGGCCCCGCCGCAAGCAAGACCCTTACCCTTCGCGTAATCGATCAATACTTCCCCCAGTTAACAGAATCTTACACTAAACTATTCGCGACAGGTTACCAGATCGACTACAACTACCATAAAGCGTTTGACAACAGAGTCGCAGGGATACGCAAGAAATACAATATACCAGACAAGATATTGTTATCTTAGTGTCGCAATTAAGATGAGTCTACGGGTTCTTTTCTTATTTATCGCATTACTGGTAGCCGCTCGCGCTTCCAGCCAGACAACACCGAAACCCGGTGTGATCGACGCCTCTTCTTTCGACTTCAAAAAAGGCCGCCTGAATCTTACCGGAACGTGGTTGTGGTACGACGGCCGACTTATTCAACCAGGTCCTACAGAAAATTTTGATTTATTGCCCGTAGAGTTCCCCGGTGTCTGGAACGAGCGACGTGTCAGTGAAAGCGGTCAGGGCGTAGCAACATATTTTCTCACCGTTATTCTTCCACCCCGATCCGAAGACGTCGCCGTCGACCTGCCAGATATCTACAGCAGCTATATACTTTTCGCAAATGGTGTTGAAGCGGCCCGAAACGGTACGCCCGGTACTTCAAGGCAAACTACGCTGCCTCAATGGAGGCCACAGATCGCCACTATTACAACTCCAGGCGACACGTTACAGCTTACTTTACAGATAGCGAACTTCAATCATAACAAAGGCGGCTGTAAAGAACCCATCCTGCTGGGTTTATCGTCGGCGTTTGCACAAAAAGACCTCATCTCAAAAACAGGCAAGCTCACCGGTATCGGAATGCTCGTCGTGCTGGCGATCATCTTCCTCGCGATCTTCTTCAGAAATGGGAGAAAGAGAGTGGTGATATACTTTTCGTTGCTATGTCTTACCTGGGCAATACGTTCTTTGTTCAGTAACGACTACCTGTTCATCAATTTCTTCCCCGACTTCAGCTGGAACGCTATGATCCGGATCGAGTACATCACATTGTATCTCACGATGATCTGGGCGATACTGTTTTTATACAGGCTCTTCAAGCACGAAGGAAACCAGGTTGTCAAATACCTGCTTGTTACATTCAACGCCGGGTTCGTTGTTTACACCATGCTCACCGAGCCGGTCGAGTTCACGAGACTGCTCCCGCTGTACCTGGCAACCGCCGGCGTCTTGCTGGTGTACGGAGCCGGGGTGGTGCTCGTAGCGCTGGTCAACGAACGACGCGGCGCCACGTGGCTCACCATGTCGGTTCTTCTGGGTCTTGGCATCTTCAGCTACGACCTCTTCGCTTACGAAGGATGGTTCTCGTACAACGCACTGCTGTTCAGCGCCGGGTACCTTATAATTTTCTTACTGACCGGCGGAGCATTACTGTTGCACCTCGAGATCATCCGGAGCGCAAGAACAACAACAGCCATTCTTACCTACAAGGATCTTTACGGAGAAAGTGAAAAAAGTTAATAGTCAAAAGTTAAAAACTAAGAGTTGGTCGCAAACCAATCGATAACTCCTGATTTTTTCGAAACCTACTCCAAACTTTTAGTTATTAGTTTTTAACTTTTAGTTTAGTTACGACCAGCGTTGCATTATGCCCCCCGAAACCGAAGGTGTTGCTCATCGCCACGTTCACAATTTTCTTCACCGGTTTTCCTAACGTGATATTCAAACCCTCCGGAACAACCGGATCTATCGTCGTCGTGTTGATGGTTGCCGGGATAATGTCATTCTTCACAGCCAGGATACAGATCATCGCTTCGATAGCGCCGGCGCCACCCAGCAGGTGACCCGTTGCCGACTTCGTAGCGCTGATGTTGAGATGTGAAGGCGAGTTCCCGAACAATCGCGTAACGGCTTTCGTCTCGCTGTCATCGCCCGCCGGTGTCGACGTGGCGTGGACATTCAGGTAATCGACTTGTTCCTTCTCGAGGCCCGCTTCCTCCAGTGCGAGCTGCATTCCAAGCATTGCCCCTTCTCCTTCGGGATGCGTGCTGGTAAGGTGATAAGCGTCGGCCGACATACCGCCACCGCCGACCTCGCAATAGATCTTGGCGCCGCGAGCCACTGCATGGTCATAAGCTTCGAGCACCAGCGCCACTCCACCCTCACCCATCACAAAACCATCCCGCGTTGCATCGAACGGACGGGAAGCAGTTTCCGGGCTGTCGTTCCTGGTCGACAAAGCTTTCAATGCTCCGAATCCACCGATGCCCGATTCAATGATCGCCGCTTCCGATCCGCCCGCCACAATGACGTCGGCTTTGTTCCACCGGATGTAGTTGAATGCTTCAATGATCGACGTGGTGGACGTCGCACATGCGGAAACTGTTATAAAGTTCGGCCCCATGAAACCGTACTTTATCGAGATCCATCCCGCTGCGATATCGGGAATGACCTTCGGGATGAAGAAAGGATTGAACCTGGGCGTACCGTCGCCTTTCGCGAACTCAAGGACCTGATCCTGGAACGTGAGAAACCCGCCGTTACCGGATCCCCAGATCACCCCTACCCGTCGCTTGTTGAGCTTATCGCTGAGCATTCCCGAATCTTCGACAGCCTCGGTGGCTGCGACCATCGCGTATTGTGTGAACAGGTCCATCTTGCGGGCCTCTTTTACTTCGAAATGATTTTTAGGATCGTAGCCCTTCACTTCGCAGGCAAACTTCGTCTTGAACTTCGACGTGTCGAACCTGGTAATGGGAGCCGCACCGGACTTGCCAGCCAGCAGGTTGGTCCAAAAATCATTTACGTTGTTGCCAAGGGGCGTGATACCTCCAAGTCCTGTTACTACTACGCGTCTTTGATTCATGTGATTGGTCTTATTTTTTTCCTGGTACAAATACTTTCAATGATCGAACGAATATTCTTGGTTACAATGATCATGGCTTCCGCCGATCCCGAAACGCGGGAGAACATGATCGCACCTTCGATCGAGCAGAAGAACATCATCGCCATGTCTCGGGAGCTAAAATCCTTCTTGAACTCACCCGACTCTTTGCCACGTTCGAGGAGCTTCGTCATACTGTTGACTGATTTCTCGAGCTCCGTCACCACCGTCTTTCTCATCGAAGGCCGGTGATCATCGGCTTCGACGGCTGTGTTCAATAAAGGACAACCACCACGTACAGGCGGATTTAAAACTGCTTTTACGAAGAAGTTCAGAAGGGCATCGAGCTTAGTTTTGTATGAGTGTTGCGATAACATGGAGCGGCTTCCATAAGACCGCATTTTTGAGATCGTGTACCTGAATGCCTCGGCAGCGAGCTCCTCCTTATCTTCGAAATTTCCGTACAGAGCCCCTTTTGTGAGGCCTGTTACCCGGCACAAATCGGCCAGCGAAGTGCCGTCGAAACCGTTCATATTGAACAGCGGAGCGGTTTTTTCGATGATATGGCGACGCGTGCGCTGGGCCTTGTTCATACCACAAAAATATACCGATCGGTATATTTCTCCAAATCGACTTTTCCACTCAGTGAAACCCCCTGCTCACTAAGTCCATGTATCATAACCTCCCGTTTATCGTGACTTTGATATGGATTTGCAATTCTTAACGCATCCGGTTCACAAAAAACAAAATCACTATGAAATGGAAAATCATGGCTATCGCGGTCACAGTAAGTGGCATCGTAGCGTTGAGTGCTTTCACAAGAAGAAGTGAAGAGCCTGTAAGAAAACTCAGACCTTATCCGAAAGGCTGTGTGTTCAGAACGGTTATGGGAGAAGAGTCGTCGGAGAACATGGCGATCTTCAACACATCGGAACGGATAACGACCTCGCTGGACCGTGGATTGGTCTGGATGGCCAAAGCGCAGAATGACGATGGAGGTTGGGGCGCGGGATCACACGCACGACAAGAAGTTCGTGATCCGCACCTGGTGAGCACCGATCCGGCAACAACATCGATGGTCGCGATGGCATTGCTTAGAACAGGCTCGAACACAAAATCGGGTCCCTACAAAAAAGAACTGAACAAAGCGATCGAATATCTCCTTCGCGCCGTAGAGCAAGCGTCTCCGAACGCGATCAATATCACCGAACAGACCGGCACTCAAATACAGTCCAAGCTCGGGCAGAATATCGATGTGATACTTACCTCGCAATTCCTGTCAAATCTGCTCGACCACCTGGACGACAATCCTCAGCTTAAAGACAGGGTAAAAAAAGCAAATGCAATCTGCGTGAAGAAGATCCAGAAGGCACAGTCGGCAGACGGAAGCATCGAAGGGTCGGGATGGGCCGGTGTGCTGCAGTCATCGTTCGCAGCAAACTCCCTGGAAGCTGCCGAAGAACAGGAGATCATTGTGGATGCGGAAGCTTTGAAAAAGGCAAAGAGCTTCCAGACCGGCAACTACAACGCACGTACAGGCGAAGCCAAGACTGACATGGGCGCAGGTGTGGTGCTTTACGCCGTATCCGGTTCCTCAAGATCGGCCGCAAAAGAAGCCCGCAAGGTGAGAGAAGAGATGGATCGCGCCAAGAAAGACGGAAGGCTCCCGGCCAATGCGCCGGCTTCTGCCGAGAACCTCGAAAAGATCGGGTTCAAACAGTCGGAATCGCGTGAGGCTGCAACGGCTTATGAAGTATACGAATCAGCAAAAGTACAGGCGCAGCGCGACGACGTCATGAGCGGCTTTGGTAACAACGGCGGTGAAGAGTTCCTCAGCTACTTACAGACCGGCGAGGGCATGGTGATCAACAAAGACGACCTGTGGACGAAGTGGTATGACAACGTCAGCGGCCGTTTGTTGACCATCCAGAACAACGATGGAAGCTGGAATGGACATCATTGCATTACAAGTCCGGTGTTCTGTACGGCAACGTGTTTACTGATCCTTTCAGTGAACAATGATGTGGATAGACTTGTGAAGATTGGAGTATCAGGTCGCTAACGGCCTGATACTTCTTTATAACTGACCAATTGTATTCCAAGCCTTTTGATCTCCTTCTTGACCGCGTCGCTTGTAAAAACGTCGGTAACACCCTGGCGGTCGGCAGCCACATTCTCGTAGCCGATATGCGATACAGCTTTGAGCTCGTCGTTGTCGAACCCAGGGTGCTCGACGAAAAGATAGGTCTTGCCTTTCTCCAGCTTGCCCAGCATTTTGATCACGGCCGAGATCTTTTCGGCAGACGTCGTCTTGGGGCCATCGTAGCCCACGTATCCTATCCCGAGCTCCTTCAGGTCGATGTCGATCTTATATTCTTTGGCGAGCTTCTTCTCGAGAGCACGGACTTCATCGGAAAGCGCGGTGCATCCCATGTGCGAGGATATGTGGCTGATGCCGGGAATGTGCCGTAACGCCGTCTCGATCTGGGCACGGAGCTCTTTCTCGACATCTTCGATCTTCCAGTTGTTCTCCTTGATCGACATCTTCGGGTAGTTCGGGTTGGGGAACACCATCGGATAAAAATAACCGTCGGGTGTTCGCAGGCTGGGACAATCCGTCATGGGCCGCCATTTCACGTTGTCCCACTCGCTGGTGAGAGCCAGGTGTATGCCGACATCAATCTGCGGATTCTCTTTCAGGAGCCTTACCGCTTCGGGAAACCAGGGCGAGGGCACAATGACCTCGATCGAAGTCTGGATGCCTTCCTTTGAACATTTGATCAGGGCAAGATTACCCGAATGAGAATAGCCCATGTCGTCGCCGCGAACGATGAGGCGTTGGCCGGAGCCGCAGAAACCCACGAAGCATAAGCCGGCAATAAGTAGTACTTTCATGTTATCAATATAATTATTCCTGTAACATTTTTCCATGGCATAAGTCTTGCTCACGTACTTCGCTCCTATGTTCAAGACAATCGTTAGCTCCTTCCTCCTTGCCTTCCACAATATCCGGTCGCATTTTTTCCATACGTTATTATCGGTACTTGGCATTGTGATTGGTGTAGCCGCATTGGTATCGATACTCTCACTGATCGACGGGATGGAACATTATGCCAAAGAACAAATTACAAAGACCACGTCGTTAAAGGCCATCAACGTCTGGTCCAATCAATACCAAAATACAAATGGAGTGAGGGTGCGCCGTGACAATTTCCCCATCCTGGATTATGAAGATTACAGTGACCTGAAAAATAAACTGACGAAGCCGTGTTCGGTCCACTATATGTCATCGTTCGCAGGCGTGGTCGACGTCGGCGATAGTACCCGCCAGCTCGGCACGATGGTATATGCGCTCGGTTCACCGGAAGTCCATAGCAGCGCCGCTTTCACGGCCGGAAGAATATTTACAAAAGACGAGATCACCGCCGCTACCAAAGAAGTATTGGTCAATCATCAGTTCGTTAAACTTATGGATTCGACAATAACCCCGAACGATGCTATCGGAAGAAAGATCAGTTTCAGAAAAAATGAATTAATGATTAAGTCAGTCTTCGATGATAAGGCCGATCAGGCACGAATGGCATTCCCCTTAACCTTGCTGTCGATCGCCGAACTGCGTGCCAACCCACCCTCAATTACCGTTGATGCCGACGCGATCAGCGACGTAGCCGATCTGAAATCACAAATACAGGCGTGGCTCAAAGAGCGGTTCCCCGTTGAAGGCGACTTCGTGGTGGTGACCAATGACGCCAGGGTAAAACAAGCCACGGAAGGATTCCTGTTGTTCAGGATCATCATGGGTTTGATCGTAGGCATTTCCGTTGTGGTTGGCGGTATCGGGATCATGAATGTATTGCTGATATCGATCACAGAGAGAACGGTAGAGATCGGTATTCGTAAGGCCGTAGGCGCCAATCGTCGTGACATCATTCTTCAATTCCTGGCCGAGTCGGTCACCGTATCGGTATTCGGCAGCCTGGTGGGACTTATACTTGGAGTCCTCGGGACAATGGCCGTGGTACCAATCGTAGCGTCAATCACCAAGATCCCATTCTATGCTAATTACACCCTGAACACGATGATCGTAGTGAGTGTGATGGCGGTGTTGCTCGGGATCATCTTCGGAACCTACCCGGCGATACGGGCTTCGCGACTCGATCCTGTCGAAGCAATACGGCACGAATGACAACAATTCCGGTGAATGAGGTCTTAATTCGCCGAATTTGGTTTTTACAATTGGAATGATCGCCAACACTTGAGAATTTAGTGACTGTTAACGGGCTGGTTATTTAACAGATGGCGATTACCGCGGTTTTCTTCGACTTCATTGGAACGACGGTACTGGAAAAAAATAACGATGTAGTCCTGACGTGCTTTCAGAATGCATTCTCGGACTACGGGGTAGCTGTCGAAAAGGACTCGCTTCGCAATCACCGCGGAAAGGACAAGAGCCGCATGATCGCCGAGGTATTGAAGTCGGCAAAGAAAGACAGTCGCAAGAAAGGTGAGATCCTGGCTTCGTTCAAGAAGCATTTCACGGCAAGTCTCGATGAATTTACAGAAAGCAAAGATCTCGAACCGACAATGACCTGGCTCCGGAGCAGGAAGGTGAAGGTTGGTATCGGTAGCGGCTTACCGAAGGATGTCTTACAAGTCCTTCTCGAACATTTTCGCTGGGAGCGTTTCGGATTCGATTACATCAGCACAGCCGAAGAGATCGGTAAGGGCCGGCCCAATCCTGAGATGATCATCGACATGATGGTCAAGCTGCACCTGAACAATTTCCAGTTCCTCAAAGTCGGCGATACGGTAGCAGATATACAGGAAGGGAAGAATGCGAATGTGATGACCGCCGCGATACTGAGTGGGACGCAAACGGAGGATGTGCTTCGAGGGGAGAAACCGGATTATGTGATTCGTAGACTGCTCGATCTGAAACAAATTGTTTAGAGTTAAAAGTTAAAACTAAAAGTGATCGTTGGGACTCAGTTTCAACTTTCATCGTTCAGCCTTCAACTATTAGTTTTTAACTTTTAGTTTTTAACTTATAGTATGGAGTTCGAGACCGACGATATCGCCCTGGAAAAATGCAAATCCCGCATCGGGCAGGGCCTTGGCTGGGGCGATAGCGCGCGCTGGCATACCGAGGACTTCGAAACGCTCAGCAACAACATCCTTGCAAAGACCGGCGTAACACTGAGCGTTGCAACTCTCAAACGCCTTTGGGGCAAGATCCGCTACGACAGCAAACCCACACCCACCACGCTCAACACGCTCGCCCAATACCTTGGCTACGAGAACTGGCGAAGCTTCCGGGTTTCAGAAGACGCAAACCGGATGAAACACGTCCGGCAAATGGAATCTCCGCCGCCTCGCCTTTCCAACCGCCGGCCTGTCATTGCTGTGATGACGGTCCTGTTGCTGATCGGTACGGCAGCGTGGTTACTCATCGCGTTGAAAGAACGGCCCAGGGTCGACAGCCTCCTGTTCTCCTTCAGCAGCAAGAAGGTCGTTGACGAAGGAGTTCCAAACACGGTGATATTCGACTACGATGCAGCTGCTGCCTCGCCGACCGACTCGGTTTTCATACAGCAATCGTGGGATACACAGTTGAGCCGGCAAGTGCCCTACGACCAGCGACAGCATACCTCTATATATTACTATCCCGGTTTCTTCGAAGCCAAACTGGTCGTGAATGGACAGATCGTCAAGGAACACAACCTGCTGATCACTACAACCGGCTGGCTTCCGTTGGTGGAACAAAAAGGCACCCCAATATATTTTAAACAAGACGACGCTATTCACGACGGCATCCTCCAGTTGAGTCTCGACAAGATCCGGGAGACGAATATCCCGCTTCAACCCGTTACACCGTGGACCGCGTACTACATCGTTCAGGATTTTGGGGGACTGACGAGCGATGACGTGGTATTTGAAACAGCGTTACGGAACGACTACAAGGCGGGTGTCAACGCATGCCAGTATGTCGAGATCCGGCTGCAGTTCGAAGGTCCGGCAGTACTCATCCCATTGTCGGCAAAAGGATGTGTGGCCAACCTCGGCATTGCCGATACCGACGGCACCGAGCGCGACCTGTCGGCTTTCGGCAATGACTTCACCGGTTGGGTCAATGTGAAATGTGTGATCAGAGACAAGATCGCGGAGATATTCGTTGATAATAAAAGCGCCATCAAGCTTAAGGTCACCGGCGGCCGCGCAAAAATGGTGGAAGTCGGTTTCCGTTTTCAGGGCACCGGCAGTGTAGATTTTGTGAAGCTCAGCGACAATAGCGGTAAAGTTTTTTATCAGGAGCAATTCGGCGATTAAGCTTGCCTTTCTCCCGCATCGAGTGCGGGGCAGCTGTGATTTCCGTGTTTTCCGTGAGAAACGCATCTTTGTGCCATGTCTAACCCCGCAATCAACAGGCTTCTTGCAAAAGTAGGTGACCCACAGCTCCTCGAAAAGCTGGGTGCCTTGCCTGCGACCGAACTCCAATCGTTGCTCCTCGAAGTATTTCGAAGGAGTGCGGACAACGTGACACCGCATCAACTTCTTAAGGCTTACGAAACAAACAGGTTTGTCGCTCCTTCAGCTGTCGACCCTATTACACTTTACAAGAATGAACTTGAAATGCTGGAGCTCGCAAAGGCGAATGACTTCGAACCACTGGAGCTCTCTCCTCTTGCGCCACTAGGCAATTGCTCGGCTCTCGGACTTGCGGACCAAAACAAGATCGTCTCTGCTGTCCGCGGTACCGAGGTCGTTGCTGATGCCACCAATCTCATGGCGCTCGAATGCGCCGTTCGCCGCAAGCGAACCGGGTTCGACGATCACGTGGTAAACCTGTGTTCCATTCATCGTCACGTCAGGGCGCAGACCATACCGGGCGTCAAAGGATTTACCCCGCACTTTAAAATATTCACAGCAGTAACGGCAGGCCGCGATACGGGATCGCATGAGTTCGAAAAGACGGCTTTATTGAAACATCTTTCTCTTTACAAAAAATACTTTGTCGATCATCTTGAATTCGATCAGGCCAACGTGATCATTAAAGGACTGAAGGCTGAGAATGGCAACACCGAACGGTCACGGATATTGTACGAGTTTGTCAAGTCGAACCTCACCGGCTTCGAGGTATCGTTTGAGGAAGTGCCCGAAGACCAGCACCGTTACTATCAGCACACGCGCTTTACTTTTAACGTAAACTTCAAAGGTCAGGAGTTCAACTTTGGAGACGGTGGTTTTGTCGACTGGGGATCGAAGCTGACCAGCAATGGAAAGGAACGGATGTTTACCAGTGGCGTGGGTGTCGAGTTGGTGATCAAACTTCTCACGGGAATGATCTGATGACGCGGCCGACCGAATATTTGTGTTCGGAAACGAACATTTGAAAAGGTCACCCCACAATTTTCGCGTCTTCTGCAACCTTTTGAGAATCCGGTCCGTCATTGCCGTAACCATTTTTTAGTTTAGTAGTTGCTTCAAGAAACCACCGAGCCATGATCCAAAACTATTTCAAGGTTGCTGTCCGGTCCATCTTCCGGAATAAACTCACAGCGTTCATCAATATCTGCGGCCTTGCGCTGTCCATGACGTCGGCTATCATGATCTACCTGTTCGTGACGGACGAGCTCAGCTACGATAAATATCATCAGAACGCCGACAGGACATACCGGGTAACACGGATCTTCTTCGACCAGGATGGTAAGCAGTCGCTGCATCTTTCCTCCGTCGCGCCGCCGATCGGTCCGCTCCTGAAAAATGATTTCGGTGAGATCGAGCTGATGGCCCGGACACTGCAGTATAATGCTGTGGTAGGACTGGAGAAAGATGGTGAGATGATTTCCAACACCGAGAGCAACGTCTTCCTGGCCGAGCCCAATCTCTTCAAGATTTTCGACATTCCTGTTCAATCCGGAAATCCGGAAGTGGACTTCCAAAAGCCTTTTGTGGTAATGCTGTCGGATAAAACGGCGATGAGATATTTCAATACCACGGATGTTATCGGCAAACGGTTAAGGTTCAATAACTCGCTCGATCTCGAAATCTCGGGTGTATTCAAGTCTTTCCCTTTACAAACACATTACCACCCCGACTTCCTCATCTCGTTCGTAACGCTGGAAGACAACAACATCTACGGTCGGACGGGCCTGGAAACAAACTGGGGGAATAATTCATTCAGCACCTACCTCCTGCTGGCGCCCGGCACTGATCCGATTAAACTGCAGGGCCGGTTGCCGGAGTTCATCGACAAACATTTCGGCGCCTATGTAAGGACAAACTTTAACCCTCCTGCCACCTTCGTCGCCTCGAAAACGACAGAGCTCACACTACAAAAAGTCACAGACGTTCACCTTCATTCCAATCTTGATGACGAGATCGAGGTAAACGGTAATATTAACAATGTTTATATGATGGCTGTGATCGGCCTGTTCATTGTACTGATCGCATGTTTCAATTTTGTCAACCTGTCGACTGCACGGGCGACGAAACGTGCCAAGGAGGTCGGGCTTCGCAAGGTCGTGGGTGCATTCAAAAATCAGCTGATCGGGCAATACCTCAGCGAGTCTGTACTGATCTCGATCTTTGCTCTTGTACTGGGATTCCTGATATCCCTGGTGGCCTTGCCGTGGCTCAATCAATTTACCGGCAAGGAACTATCGCTCAATATTATCACCAACTGGATGTTGTTTGTCGGGGTGATCGCCTTCGCGGTGTTTGTGGGCTTGCTCGCAGGAATTTACCCCGCGTTCGTGATCAGCGGTTTCAAGCCTGTAACGGTACTCAAAGGCCAACAGGGATCTGCGAAAGGAAAAGCAGGCATACGCAAAGTTCTCGTAGTAACTCAATTCGGTATTTCGATCGTACTGTTGATCGCCACCGCGATCACATTCGAGCAGCTTACGTACCTGAATAATCGCGACCTGGGTTATGACCGCAACCAGGTGATCACACTGACCTACTATGATTTACTCGGACAGAATTACGACGCGTTTTACAATGAAATGTTGAAGTCGTCGGCCATTAAGAATGTGGGCCGGTCCTCGCGAATACCGACGGGAAGATTGCTGGATTCGATGGGCGGACTGAGAGTAATGGCGGGCGACAGCCTCGTGCAGTCGCAAGTGGGTTTGAAATATGTCGGTGTCGACGACCATTTTTTTGATACGTATGGTGTGGACGTCGTTGCGGGACGGAGCTTTTCAAAGTCGATCCCTGCCGACGACACGACCTCATTCATCATCAACGAAGCCGCCGCGCGCGAGATCGGCTGGAAGACCAATGAAGAAGGAATTGACACCGATTTCCAGTACGGCGGCCGCCGCGGTAAGCTGGTGGGTATCGTAAAAGACTTCCACTTCGAGTCTCTTCACCAAAGGGTTGTACCGATGGTCTTCATTCCCGCCGCCTGGAGCGGCTTGAACAACATCGCAGTAAAGATCTCCGGCGAGGACATGCAGGCAGGTATCGCCCACCTGGAAAAGATATGGAGGGAAATGCTGCCGGGCCGTCCTTTTGAATACACATTCCTCGACGACAGGTACCAGAAGCTTTACGATGCCGAGCAGAAAGAAGGTATCCTGTTCACGGTATTTTCGGGTATGGCGATCTTTATCGCATGCCTCGGGCTGTTCGGGCTCGCGACCTTTAACACCATGCAACGTGTAAAGGAGATCGGGATCAGGAAGGTGCTCGGCGCATCTGTTCCGAGCATTCTCAGCCTGCTATCGAAGGAGATCGTTATCCTGATCCTCGTCGCCAATGCGCTGGCTTGGCCGGTAGCGTGGTTTCTCATGAACAAATGGCTGGATACATTCGCCTATCACATCAATATGAATATCCTGGTTTACTTCTTGTCGGCTTTTGCCGCGATTGTCCTGGCCCTTGCCACGGTGAGCGCCCAGACTATCAAGGCGGCTATGACAAATCCTGCCAACACACTTCGTTACGAGTAGTGCATTTTAATTACAAAAACATCGAGATATGCTGACCAATTACATCAAAGTCGCCATGCGCCAGTTGTTGAAGAACAAAACGTTCTCGTTCATCAACATCTTCGGGCTGTCGGTAGGTGTCGCGTGCTGTGTACTGCTCACCATGTTCATCCAGGACGAGTTCAGCTACGAAAAACATTTTAAGGATCACGAACGGGTGTATCGTATCTACACCACATTCAAAAAGGACGAGGTAATGGAATTTCCCCGCGTCTCTCCTCCTATCGCGACCCAGTTAGGCGAACTGCTCCCGGAAGTCGAAGCGGCCGTACGGACGGTAATGCCTCCTGATATCACACAGCACCTGGTGCGTTACAAAGACAAACAGTTCTTCGAAAACAACGGCTTGCTGGTCGACTCTACGTTCTTCGACATTTTCAACTATGAATTCATTGAAGGCTCCGGCGAGACAGCGCTCGATGCCCCGGCAACGGTGGTGATCTCTCAAGAACTTTCCAGGAAGCTGTTCGGAGACCAGAGCGGGATCGACGAGATGGTGATCATCAATAGCGGGCGCTCGGTCGACACATTCCGCGTGACCGGTGTCCTCAAGAAGACAATGAAAAAATCGCACGCCGACGCGTCATTTTTCATGTCGATGCATAGTCAGGGATGGGGTGAGTTTGTGTTGCAGGAAGACACCTGGGCGTGGAACAACTTCGTGTCGGGTTATCTCAAGTTGAAACCCGACGCCGATCTTGCAGCGGTTGAAAGCAAGATCGCGAAGATCCTCGACGAACGCGCCGGAGAAGATCTCAGGAATGCCGGCACCACGAAGCAACTTCATCTTCAGCCGATCGACGATATTCGGTTATACTCGAATTTCTCGAATTCATTTGGCGATATGGGTACGGGCAGCATCACCTACATCTACATACTCGGTTCGATCGGCGTGTTTATCCTTTTGATCGCATGTATCAATTTTATGAACCTCACCACTGCGAAGGCAGCACAGCGTGCGGGTGAAGTCGGTATCCGGAAATCCATGGGCGCATACAGGTCATCCCTGATCCGGCAGTTCCTCGGCGAGTCGTTCACGATCGTGGGTATCTCCCTGTTACTGGCGGTCCTTCTGATCTACCTGACATTGCCGCTGATGAATGAGATGACACAGAAACAACTCACCATCGGCGACACCAACTTGCCCATGATCGCAGGGGCGCTGCTGTTGGTGGGTTTGGTCACCGGACTCGTTGCGGGAAGTTACCCGGCGTTCTTCCTGAGCGGCTTCGAACCGGCCCGGGTCCTGAAAGGAAAGAACCTGAACAGCGACGGCTCCGCCCTGCTTCGTAAAGGGCTCGTGATATTCCAGTTTGTGATCACGATCACGCTCATCTCATCGATATTTGTAATTCAACAGCAACTTAACTTTATCAACAATAAGTCCCTGGGTTTCAACGACAAAGGGGCCATCATGATCCCGCTCCGGACACGCGAAGCGACGAACGCATTCCAGACATTGAAAAGCGAATTTGCCCGCATTCCCGGGGTAAAAAATGTGTCGGGCAGCAGCAGTCTTCCCTCCACTCCCCAGTTCCAGGACTGGTCGATGTACTCGGAGGGATCGACCAACGACAAGGGGATCCTGAACCGTGTGGTGAACATAGGTGAGCACTACTTCGAAACGCTGGGCATCGACCTGGTCGCCGGACGGGATGTGGTATTCCCTACCGATACATTCTCGTACTCGAACAATTACAACAAGATCATCGTCAACGAGGCGAGTCTGAAGTTGTATAACATCAAGCCGGAGGATGCCATAGGCCAGAAATTGTATGCCGAGTGGGAACAGGGCAAGCGGGTGCATGAGATCGTCGGTGTGATAAAAGATTATCACCACCGTTCACTCCACCTGCCGATCGTACCGACCATTTACGTGCTGCCTGCGGGCACCGATGGCTACCAGTATATTGTGGCTTCGACCGAAGGTGGCAATTACCAGACGCTATCGTCGCAGATGAAAGAGATCTGGGACAGGTCGATCATCACCACGCCTTTCGAAAGTCAGCCTTTGACATCGAGTGTCGAGAAACAATACGAAGAAGACGACCGTGTGAACACGATGTTGTCGGTTTCGACAGCGCTGGCGATCATCATCTCGTGTATGGGGCTTTATGGCCTGTCGATCTTTGTAGCCGAACGCAGGGTGAAGGAGATCGGTATTCGTAAGGTGCTCGGCGCATCGGTAACGGGCATCGTCAGCATGTTGTCGAGGGACTTCATCAAGCTGGTAGGCATCTCGTTTGTCATTGCCGTGCCGATCGGATGGTATCTTATGGGCGAGTGGCTGAACGGCTTCGAGTACAGGATCGAGCTTGGCTTTATGGTGTTTGTCATCGCGGGGCTGGTGTCGTTCGTGATAGCCTGGGTGACGATCGGGTTTGAGTCGGTCAAGGCGGCGCTGGGGAACCCGGTGAAAGCGCTTAGGAATGAATGATCGGAGTACAAGGTTCAAGGTTCAAGGTACAGGGTTCAGGGTACAGGGTACAGGGTCCGGAACTTCATTTGGCAGCGCCTTGAACGTCGAATCCTGAACCCAGTACACTGTACACTGTACCCTGTACCCTCCACACTATAACCCTCCACTGAACCCTGTACAATTATCTAGATAATAAATTATCACCTAGTATCCTCTTCATCACATCTTCTTTCAACGTCCTGCTGATCGGTATTCTGGATTGCCGTATGATGATCTCATTGTTTTCGATCGAGTTTACCTGCTCGAGGGAAACAATGTAAGACTTATGGACTTTCATAAATCGCCCGGGCGGCAGTTGTGACTCCAGGCCCGCGAGGGTCATGTATACGATCAGCTTTTGCCCTGGCACGTGTATGAGGACATAATTCTGCATCGACTCCACGTACAGGATATCGCTGAACGCCACCCGTTCGAATTTGCCATTGCTTTTTACAAAGAAATATTCGGGGGCCGTGGCGTGTGCCTCACGCAACTTCAGCTGGTGGAAGTCGAATGCTTTCTGGACCGCTTTCAGGAACCGGTCGAAAGGAATGGGTTTCACCAGGTAGTCGATCACGTCGAGGCTGTACCCTTCCAGCGCATACTCGCTAAAGGCCGTTGTGATGATGGCCATGGGCGGACGGGTGAGAGCCTTCAGGAAATCGATACCGTTAAGCCGGGGCATCTGAATGTCGAGCAGCAACAGGTCGACTGGTTTGGCCGCGATGATGTTCACGGCTTCGGCAGCGCTCCCGCACTCCCCTGCCAGTTGAAGGAAGTCGACCTCCTTTACGTATTCCGAGATGCCTTTGCGGGCCAACGGTTCATCGTCGATGATCAGGCAGTTGAGTTTCATCCCTGGTTGTTTATCCGTAAAATAACTTCGAAGTCGGTTTTGCCGTCGTTGATTTCGAGCTCGTGGCGACCGGGATACTGTAGCTCGAGCCGGCGCCGGAGATTCTTCAGCCCGATCCCTCCTGCCTCCGTGCGTTCGGCGATCCGGATCTCTTTCGTATTCTTCACCCGGACTTCCATGGAGCTTTGGTCGTTGCGGATGAGTATGCTCACGTTATTGTTCCCTTCCGGGAAATGTGAAAGGTATTTGAAAGCATTCTCGACCAAAGGCATGAGCAGCAAGGGCGCTACGGTGAACTCGCGGCTATCGCCGGTGGTCTTGAAGTCGATGTGATATTTGTCGTCGCGGCGAAGGCGCTGAAGGTCGACATAGTTCTTCAGGTACAGGATCTCGCGTTCGAGGACCATTTCGTGGCCGTTACACTCATAAAGCTGGAACCGGAGCATGTCGGAGAACTTGGTGAGAGTGTTGCGGGCTTCGAGGTTGGTCTTATCGATCTGAAAGAAGATCGTATTGAGAGAATTGAACAGGAAGTGGGGATTGATCTGTGACTTGAGATATTCGAGCTCCGTATTCAGCTTCTCCACCTCGAGTCGGCGAAGGCGTTCGCGCTGGAAATACCATTCTTTGCTCAGGTAGAGCGCCAGGCTGAATGCCACGTAAAAAAGCGCTATCGAAAAATTGTAGAACGAATATCGCCAGAAAGGCAGGACCGTTTTTCCCGTGAACACGGTGAGGTAGGTGTCGTGGGTATTCTTTACAATTACATAGAATCCAAAACAGATGAGGAGTCCGAGCGCGTAGCGAAGAAATTTCTTCTGCTGGACAAGTACGGGGATAAGGTATTCGAAGTTGGCATAGATGATCAACGCGAGCAGCGCGTTCCGCACTACAATCTCCATGATGAATTGACTCCAGCCCGCGAATTCCACCAGGTACGCTTTCGTGTAGATATGAAAGCCGATGGTCACGGTCCAGAAGACGATATGGTCGGCTTTATATTTCCAGAACTTTTCCACGATGAAAATTAACGGTTTTTCACTTGCCATAGCCTGCGATAAAAATGCGGTTGGTCAAGAAAAGCGGGCGATTGATCAGATGAGCGGAACAGCGTCTGAAGAAGGCCGTAAATTAATCAGGTAAAAAAACACAAACTATGACTAAACTCTCCATACTCGTCGTCAGTGCCCTTGCGGCAATCTCATGTAATGGTCAACCGAAAGCTGATGACCGCAAGGTGGGCGACGCATGCGACGGCTGCGAGCTGATGTATGAAAATATGCCCACAAACATGTCGTGGGAAACGAAGATCGAAAACGCTGCCGACCCGGGTGAGTCGATGGTGATCGAGGGGACAATATTCAAGAAAGATGGAAAGACGCCGGCGCCGGGTGTGATCCTGTATGTGTATCATACCGATGCGAAAGGATATTATTCGAATCCTAAGACCAAGGGAAATCGCCACGGTCATTTGCAGGGTTGGATAAAAACGGGAGCTGACGGGAAGTATAAGTTCACGTCGATCCGTCCGGCACCCTACCCGGGTAACAGGATACCGGCTCACATACATCCGCTGGTGAAAGAACCAGGGATGACCTTATACTGGATCGACGAGTATTTGTTCGATGATGATTCCCTGGTGACCGATGAGGTGAAAAAAAACGAAAAAAAACGCGGAGGTAACGGCATCATTCATCTCACGAAGAGCGACGGGGTATGGAGAGGGAAGCGCGATATTATTCTGGGCATGAATATCCCAAATTATTATTGATCATTGTCAGCCGGGCGGATCTGGATCTGGGCCAATTGAAACAAAAAAGCTGGATATCCATTCCATACGACGGCGGTAGAATTTGAATTTACACCACCGTGTATTTTCAGTACATTGGTTAAAATTCAAATCCGACTATGAAACGTATTTTCTTTTTGATGGCGCTCGGCGTTGCTACAACCGCCCTGCTTTCTATGAAACCGGCAACGAAGCCGGATGCCGCAGACGGCTGGGTGAGCATATTCGATGGTAAAACACTGAATGGCTGGAAGATCAGCAAGGAACACCCGGAGACCTTTACGGTAGCCGACGGTGCCATTATCGCCAATGGCGACAGGGCGCATTTGTTCTACGAAGGGACGGTGAACAATCATGCCTTCAAGAACTTCGAATTCAAAGCCACGGTAATGACATTACCCGGCTCGAACTCCGGAATATTCATTCATACCAAATACCAGGAGGAAGGATGGCCTACACAAGGCTACGAGATACAGGTGAATCAATCGCATACCGATTGGCGCCGGACCGGAAGCGTATATGGAGTACAAGACGTGAAAGAAACTTTTGTAAAAGATAACGAGTGGTATACCGAGCACGTGATCGTGCAAGGCAAGAAGATCACCGTGAAAGTGAACGACAAGGTGATCAACGAATATACCGAAGGCGAGACCACGAAACTTGTCGGAGGCACTGTAGCACTGCAGGGCCACGACCCCAAGAGCAAAGTGTTTTACAAGGACGTGATGATCAAGCCGCTTCCTGACTGATTTTCTCCCGTGAAAGATCTTCGGAACCTGTGCCTGCTCCAACCCCGGGGCCGGACAGGTTCCTTCCTCCAAAGTACAGGAGCACTCCTACGGCCGCTACGGCGAACATCATGATCACCACGACGGGCAACTGAGATATCGTGTTGCTGCCGGCGCCATGCATCACCGAACACAATAGTCCGAGTCCCGCGCCGCCTCCCAGGAAATACAACGTAGTTCCGAGTCCCGACATCACGCCGTGGTGCCGGGCAGGAACTTTTTGAATCGATAACACCGTGAGTGTTGTGAAGCAGATCGCCATGCCTATTCCGCTCACGCAGGCAAAGGACAGCAGCAGCAACGGCAGATTGTTGTGCCATGACATGGAGGCTACGATGAGCGCCGAGCCGGCCACCATGAGCATCATGCCCAGCACGGCAGCCTGTTGCACCTTCATTTTACGCATGAGATACGGCAGAGCTACTTTGGCTGTGATGGCCGATAGCAGGCTGAAGGGAAAGAGAAGCATGCCGGCGAAAGCTGCGGAGTACTGCATGTTGTTTTGCAGCAGGATCGATACCAGGAAGAGAAAGCCCGTGAAGAATGCGCCGAGCAGCATCATCACGCCGGCGCCGAGCATGGCGTCGGGTATGCGGAAGAGCGAGACAGGCACGAACGAACGGAAGATGCCGGCAAAGGAGCCCGTGCGCGAGTCGCTGCGGTCGATATACAGGAAGGTGAGCAACAGTGTGGTGGCAATAACGGGGACGTTGATGAGGAACACCGACTGCCATCCGAAGTACGTGGCGATGAGTCCGCCGATGGACATGCCGCTACCCGAGCCGACGGCTGCGAAAGCCCCGAAGATACCGATGGCCCGGCCGCGTTCGGGTCCGTCGTTAAAAGTATTGGTGATGATCGACAACGCCGACGGCATCATGAGCGCGGCCGCGATGCCCTGGATAGCGCGTGAGATGACCAGCATCTGGAAGCTTACTGCCAGGGCGGCGGAGAGTGAGGTGACCAGAAAAAGCACGTTGCCGATCATGAACGTCCTACGACGGCCGATCGTGTCGGCGAGCTTGCCGCCGATGAGAAGGAAGCCTCCATAAAGCAATATGTACGATGTCTGCACCCATTGTACCTGGTCGTTGGCCAGCCGGAAGTGCTGTTGGATAAGAGGCATGGCCAGGTTGACGATGGCGATGTCGAGCGCTTCGAAGAACACGCCCGTGGAGGCGATGATGAGTACGAGGTTTTTATGGCTTTTTATGGATGACATGGCCTGTTCAACGTCAAAGGTGATAACTTTGACGGCTTGATGCACGACGTTCTGTAAATTCAGAACAAAATGGCCGTGGTGACGGCGGCAAACAGAACAAAAACCTTTTTAACCCATGCCTGGCGGAACGTTTGAAGAATTTCAACTCGACGAAAAGGACTACGAGATCCTGCGGTTGTTGCAAGACGATGCGAAGCTGACGGTGCGTGAAGTGGCGGAGCGTATACACCTGAGTGCGACGCCCACGCATGACAGGATCAAGAGGCTTGAGAAGAGCGGGGTGATCAGGAAATACGCGGCGTTGCTGGACAACAGAAAGCTGAACAAGCCGCTGACCGTGTTGTGCCAGGTGTCTTTGAAAGATCACGACAAGAAGACGGCAATGGAATTTGTGACGGCGGTGACTTCTTTGAAAGAGGTGGTGGCGTGTTACAACATTTCAGGGGAGTATGATTTCATGCTAAAGATCGTTGCGGAGAACATGGAGAAGTACCACGAGTTTTTTATCAGTTATATCAGTGGCATTAAGGGGATCGGCCAGACGAAGAGTGCGTTTGTGATGGATGTGATTAAAGAGACGCATGAGGTGATCTGATGTACAGGGTACAGGGTTCAAGGTACAGGGTACAGGGTATAGGGTTCAAGGTAGAGGATTCAGTGCCTTTTTATTTCGATGCTTTCCGTGTTTTCCGTGCTTTCCGTGAGAAACCCCTATCGTGTTTTCCCGATACTATTTTTGTAAGGTTAATTTCCCAACACTCTCCATATTTTTTCCAGCCTGTGAGGTAACTTCGGGAAGAGGCTGACGGATCATTTGATCGGGCACTCAACACTCACGAGTAAACCCTTTTTTCCTTTTGTGAACGTGATGGACGCGTTGATCGTCTGAGATCTCATGTTTAGGGTATTCCGTTTGTCCCTGAGTGTCGTGGTGATGGTTTCGATGCTGACGTGACTGGTTCCGTCGTCTTCGACCTGGATGGTGAGCATGCCTGGGTTCCATGATATGAGTACGGCTACGTTCCAGGCGGAGGAGTGTTTGAAGGCATTGTGTATGAGTTCCTGTACGATGCGATACAGGTGGAGGTAAATGAGCTCGCTTATAGGGCGTTCGCGCCCGGTAGAAGTGCAGAGGACATGTCCGTAACCGGGGCGTTCCATGGTTTGGCAGAGATGAGAGATGTTGTCGGCGACGGTGGTGGCGCCTTTGTGTACGGGATTGAGCCGGCGTGCGATGGCTCTAACGCTCTGGGTGGCACTTTCGAAGTCACTTCGCATGCGGGCGGTGAGGGCGAGGATGCCGGCAGGGTCGTTCGCTGTGCGTTCGACGTGTTCGATGCATAACGAAAGCGTGTAGAGTTTCTGTATAAGGTCGTCGTGTAGCTCTGCTCCCATTTCTGCGGTTATCTGCTCACAGAACTCGGCGGCCTTTAGTGAAACGCGCTCTTCGAAATCCGAATTGCTGATGAAGAACATATCGGGAAGGTTTTGAGTAACGGTAAATGAATTTAAAAAAATAAAACGGAATGGGTTAGAGTGGTGGCGGTGGTTGTACGGTAAACATGACATTCAAATAGAAAGTGTATGAATAAGTGTCTATTTTATTTGACGTTTCTGTGGCTGGCGGCTTGTGTTTGTCATGGACAGATTCCGGATTCGACGCGGCAGATGATGGATTCGGTAAAACGCGCACTTCCCAATGCGACAGGCGTAGAACGATATGAGATGACGTTTAAGGTGGCGTATGATCTTTTTGATGTGGAGAATGCGGAGGCGGTGAGGTATGCGGAAGACGCGTTTGGGATAGCGAAGGAGTTGGGAGATAGTGCGAGGATTGTGAGGTCTGGGCGGATATACGGACAGTTGTTACGTAGAATTGGAAAGTTGGACGAAGCCATACATATCATGGACCCGTTGGTTCAGATTGCGGAGCGCCAACGCTACGCACATGACTTACGCCTGTTGGTAAGCTCCTTAGCGATCGCGTACGTGTTTCGTGGTCGATACGATCGCGCCCTTCAATTCCATTTTAAATCCCTTGAACTTCGGCAGGCCCATGGAGATAAAATACAGATTGCTATTGCGCATAACGGCATCGGAACGACATTTTATCTGATTGGAATCTACGACCGAGCCGCTGAGTTCTTCAAAAACTCTCTTTTGGCAGATTCCTTGAGCAACTACGCGATGGACACTAAAGTGAGCCTGGCATTATGCTATGGAAGGTTAAACTACCTTAAGGAGTCGAGGTCTGTAATTGAAGATGTTGTCTCCCAATCCAGTGGCACACTGACACCAACGACGTTGCCAAGAATTGAATATGGCTTAGGATACATCGATCTGCGTGAAGGAAAATTCGACGATGCAAGAACACATTTCGAATTGGGCTACAGATTGGCCAAACGTGAATTAAATAAAATATGTATGAGCGACTGCTTAGCGAAACTAGGAGACATCTATCTAAGTATTGGGGCCTTAAATTTAGCGGAGCATTATTTACGGCAAAGTGATTCATTTGCAAATCAAGTCGGGTATCGAAATGGCCGCGAAGTTGCTAACCTATCTCTCGCTAAATTGTATTCATTAAAAAATGATCATACCAACGCTTCTATTGTAAAGTCCAAAATAATTGCCATCAAAGACAGTTCAATCAATCAAGGGGTGATTGAAAACATTTTTAGGCATCAATTTGATTACTACCAGAAACAGAATAAAAGAACAATTGCGACGCAAGCGGAACTCTTGGTTTTACAAAAGGAAGCCATCAGCCAACATTTTATCTCCAACCTCATCTCGTGGACTTGTGCCGGGCTACTGGTTGCTTTTGTAATCTTGCTTTATCGAAGCAATCAATTCAAAAAGCAAGTAGCATTTGAGTTAGAGAAAAGAGTTCAGGAAAGAACGGCCGAGCTCAGGCTTACGATCGACTCATTGCAACGCGCTCATTTGGAGAGAAATTTCATGATTGATGGAATTGCCCACCTGCTAAACGCAAACATTGCTACTCTGAAAGGTCTGGGTACCGTGGCAGCAACGTACGACGAGCTCCCCGAAGAATTTGTCAGGCACGTGGACAGGGCATCCGACATACTTGCGAGTATACTTCCGCAATTAGCCCGAAGTAGAAAATAAATGAGGCTTGGTAACCGAATTAGTACGGGATTTCTCTCGCCTGCGGATTTCAAATGTGAGATTTTACGGGATATAGATGCCTGAAAATCGGTTACCCTTCGAAAATGTCGTTGGCCGGCATCCCTATCGGGTTTACCGGATGAAGGGGGTGAAATATCAGGTTTTCTCGATGTAAGATTCTGATCGAAATGTGCAAAAAATGCCATTCCTATACACTTTTCTCCCGTTTGTGTACATGGTTAAAATTGGGCTTCAGCGAGCCCGGAGAACCTTTTGGCGTTGAGGACGCCGCTTTTTGCTCAAAACGGGTGCACTGCACCTTAGCTTCACAAAATATGCTACCCCCATCCAGGGGCCTGGTATTTTCCAAATGTTCCCACTTCATTCCTTCCTACCTTCATCCCCGAATTCAGGGGCCGGTTAAGGCCACAGTCGCCTGAAGCGCTGTTCCGACTACCATGCACGTGCGCATCGCGCTGCATGTGGACTTAAATAGGAAGACGCCTCAGACCACAAGTGGAGAGGCGTTGCAATTCCTTAAAGGACCTAGTCCTTATTATCGAAAGCGAAACCCCCGATGGGTTGCTTATCGACAGCTGTTTTCTCAGAAGCGGTGGTTGACTTAACCACTTCTCTTTTTGTAGGGGTTGTAAACGCAAGTGAGCCTGCGATTACGATGGCTGCACCAGCCAACGCCAATACTCTGGATTTCATAAGATAAATATTTATGTAAGAGTGTTTGTTTCTGATATCAATTGACCGAGAAGACCTGATAAGCCCTTAGGACTTAATTAGTCTTTAGGATCGGGTGCACTTCCGCCGCCACCGCCTTCGTTGGTCTGAGGCTTCACATTCTCATCAGTACAAGCTGTGAAAGATGTTGCCAGTGTGAAAGCAAGGGCAAGGATGTAGAGCATTTTTTTCATGGTAGAATAAAGTTTTGTGGTTTGGAGATTGTGTTTAAATTACGGTTCAAAGATGGGAGTCTGATTTTAACCACGTCAAGCTATAAACCGGGAAAGGATACACATGTACCAAAAGATATTTGGCTGGCACGTCCTAGCGCTCCTGTTCCTGGTCCTACTTCCCCCTATCTCAGCCATATCACAGAATGAGAAGATCTACCAGGCGGTAGACTCGATGAAGAGCAAGATCAATGTTGCGACCGGTGAGGAACTCTTTAAACTTTACTATCAAATTGGCTATGAGCTGTTCGACATTGACAATCCACAAGCAGTAGTATACTCCGAAAAAGCATATCAACTTTCTAACGACCTAAGCGATAGTCTCAAAACAAGAGCGGCAAGAACTTATGGGCAGCTGCTTCGCAGAGTAGACAGGCTGGATGAGGCCATCACAGTATTCACCGAGGCGCTTGTGATCGCAGAAAAGAACAACTTTATCGACGAACAGAAGAAAACGCTCAACGCCTTAGCTCTCGCGTACAACTTCAAAGCTCAGTATGACAAAGCCTTAGCGACAAATTTCCGCTCACTCGAAATTCGTGAACGTGAGGGCAACAAAGAAGAAACAAGCGTTGCTCTAGCGAGCATTGCTTTCGTTTATTATAAAATTGGAAACTTTGATCAGGCCCTTGACTTTTATACGAGATCCGTCACGTTGAAAGATGAGATTAAAAGCACTAACGGCATCAGCAATCTGTATATAAATATCGCCCTTTGCCATGTCAATCTTGGCGACTATGAGCAAGCTCGAGAATTTGTAAACAAAGCATTCGCTAGCTGTAAAGAGTGCGATGATCGAGTCATCTTAGAAGGTGAATTCTGTCTAGGCATGTCATACAGAGCCCTCAATGATTATGAGCAGGCCAAAGAACATTTTGCGAAATCGTATGCCTTATCAACTAAGCTCAACGACAACAGATTTCTAACCGAAAATGCCGTTTACATGGGGTCACTTGAGCTTGATCGTAAACAGTATGATTCCGCCGTTCACTATCTCAACGAAGCTGAAAAAATTGCCAAAGCGTCTGGTTACGCGCAACTCTTAATTTACAGCTATGGTCGCCTATCGCGGGTTTATACCGAAACTAAGGAGTACGAAAGAGCCACCTCCTACCAGGCCAAATATATCTCCCTCAAAGACAGTATATATAGTGAAGACCTAATCCGCAACCTCGCCCGTGCGCAGACCAACTACGAAGAGCGCGAGAACATCAAGACCATCGCAGAAACAAACCAGGTTCTCGTCCTTACCCAACAGATCGTACAACGCCAGCGCGAAGTGTACTTCTTCGTCGGGTTGGTCGCCGTCTTATCTATACTCGGTACATTTATGTTCCTCAGATACTCTCGCGCTCTCTCTAAAGCCAAGCAAGAATTGTCGGTTATGAACCAGACACTCGAAAAACGTGTCGAAGACCGCACCAAGCAGTTGCAGAATGTAAATAACGAGCTCGACAACTTTATATATAAGACTTCGCACGACATACGCGGTCCCCTTGCCAGTCTGAAAGGGATTGCCAACGTGGCCCTCCTCGAACTCAAGGACGAGAAAGCACAGGACTACCTGCAGAAACTCGACGCAAGCGCCGACAAGCTCAACTCTATATTGACGCGGCTCCTGATCGTAAACCAGATCAATCACGCCGTTCTCAATCCCATCAAGATCAACTTCCAGGAACTTATCCACGAGATCCTCGTCTTCGAAAAAAAGAAAGGCATACCGCCGCGCATGACCATCACCCACGACATCGATCCGGATGTGCTGCTGATAACCGACCGTCATGTGCTGAGGATCATCCTCGAAAACCTGATCGACAATGCCATCAAATATCACAACAGCTCCGAACGGATCGAGCCATTCGTGAAGATCAAGAGTTCGCTGAGTCCGCACGGCGTGCAGATAAGCGTGATAGACAATGGGATCGGCATACAGGAACGCGACCCGCAGAAACTCTTCCAGATGTTCGTGCGTGCATCGGAAAGATCGGAGTCGGGCGGCATTGGCCTGTACCTCACCAAGCTCGCGTCCGAACGCCTTTACGCCAGAGTCGACTTTTCCACCACAGCCGAAAAGTATACCTGCTTTACCGTCACCATCCCCGAAAATCTATCGAGGGTACTCCTGCAAAAAGAGAAAGAGGAGCACGAAATGCGGTAGTTCCCGAAGGCCACGTTGGCCCATTCCATTATCTTTGTACCCTTGGGTTAAACCCGAACTTTTCGGTTCCATTCTATTTCTATCGCATGACACAGGCATCAAAATATAAGAGACACACTATAACCTCTGCCCTCCCCTATGCCAACGGCCCAAAGCACATCGGCCATCTCGCGGGCGCATATATTCCCGCTGATGTTTATGTGCGATACCTCCGCGGCATCGGCGAAGACGTCGTGTTCGTGTGCGGAAGCGATGAGCATGGTACCGCCATCCCCAACCAGGCCCTGAAAGAAAATACCACCTCGAAAGCGATCATTGATAAGTACCACGTGCAGATGCGCGACTGCTTGTACGCGCTCGGCATGAGCTTCGACATCTACCATCGCACGAGCGAACCTATTCATCATCAGACCTCACAGGAGATATTCCTCACGCTATACAAGAAAGGACTCTTCAAGGAAGAAACATCGGAACAATACTATGACGATGAGGCCAACATGTTTCTCGCCGACCGGTACATCATCGGTACATGTCCGAACTGTAAGAACCCGAATGCCTACGGCGACCAGTGTGAAAAGTGCGGGACAACCCTAAGTCCGAAAGAGCTGATCAATCCCCGTTCGACATTGTCGGGTAAGTCGCCGGTATTGAGACCCACCAAGCACTGGTATCTGCCACTCGGAGATTATGAAAAGTGGCTGACGGAATGGATCCTGAAAGGACATAAGGATGACTGGAAGACGAACGTTTACGGTCAGTGCAAGTCGTGGATCGAAGCCGGACTTCTACCGCGGGCGATGACACGTGACCTGGATTGGGGCATCAAGGTCCCGTTGGCCGATGCCGAGGGCAAGGTGTTGTATGTATGGTTCGATGCGCCCATCGGATACATTTCAGCGACGAGGGCGCTATTCGATGAGCTGGCAACAGGGAAAAAAGAATTCTCCACACCGCAAAGAAAGTTCGACAACGTATCGGCAGACGACTGGAAGAAATACTGGCAGGCCGACGACACACGCCTGCTTCATTTCATCGGGAAGGACAACATCGTGTTCCATTGCATCATCTTCCCGGCGATCCTTCACGCGACCGGTGAATATATCGTTCCCGATAACGTGCCCGCGAATGAATTCATGAACCTGGAAGGCGACAAGATGTCGACCAGTCGTGGATGGTCAATCGAGATGCATGAGTACCTCGCCGATTTCCCCGGCAAGGAAGACGTGCTGCGTTATGCCTTGCTGACCAACCTGCCGGAAACGAAAGACAGTGAGTTTACATGGAAGGATTTCCAGGCGAAGAATAACAACGAGCTGGTAGCGATCTTCGGAAACTTCGTGAACCGTGCGTTGGTACTAACACAGAAGTTCTTTGACAACAAGGTCCCTGCGAGAGGGCCGCTATCGGATTTCGACAGGAAAGTGATCGCTGACGTTGCCGGATTTCCTGCAAAGATCGGGGCGTCGCTTCATGCATTTCGTTTCCGGGAAGCAACCGCGTTGCTAATGGATCTCGCGCGCACCGGTAATAAATACCTTGCCGATACCGAACCGTGGAAACTTGCGAAGACGGACCTCAACAGGGTTGGCACTATTCTGAATATCGCAATCCAGATATCGGCCAACCTGTCGATCGTAGCGGAGCCATTCCTTCCGTTCTCGGTCGTGAAACTCCGGGCGATGCTCGCAGCGGGAGACTTTGGCTGGAGTCACGCGGGTTCTGTAGATCTTCTCCAGGCGGGTCAATCGCTGGGCGAACCGAGGTTGTTGTTCGAAAAGATCGAAGACGAAGTGATCACGGCTCAGATTCAAAAACTGGAAGACAAGAAGAGGTCGGCCGAGCTCGGATCGACACCGGTGGAGCCGTTGAAGCCGGAAGTGACGATTGATGATTTTAGCAAGCTCGATATCCGTGTAGGGACTGTAGTGGCGGCAGAGCGTATGCCGAAGTCGGATAAGTTATTGAAGCTTACGATTAACAGCGGCCTCGACAAGAGAACGATACTGAGTGGTATTGCGAAGCATTATACCCCGGAGGATATCATCGGGAAGCAGGTGACGTTTATTGCCAATCTGGCTCCGAGGAAGATGATGGGGATTGAGTCGAAGGGGATGATCTTGATGGCTGAGGATAAAGATGGGAAGTTGAGGTTGATCAGGCCGATTGATGAGGTGGCGGAGGGGTCGAGAGTGAGTTAGAAGACGTAACAGGTCTTACTGCTTCGTTTCACCGGATTTCTTCTCTGCCTGCGCTTTTTCCTCACGCGCTTTTTTCCTTTCAGCTGTGGCCTTTATTTTTCTTTCCCAGCGTTTGCGCTCATCCTCTTCCTGTGCACGCTTCCGACGTTTTTCCGCGAGACGTACGCGACGAGCAGAGAATGGCGGGTCACCTTGTCTGGGTTCTCCGAACCATCCTCCTTCCCAGGCGTGATGAAATGTTAAAACTGCGCTATCACTGTAGCTGTCTTCCTCAAATCTTTTTTTCAAGCGTCTTTCAATGAACATAGTGAGTACGGTTTAGTTGAAAATAAATGACCTCTATTTTTGTTTTCGTTTCGCCCGAAATGCGCTATAACCAACGTTTGGCTGGAAAGGCTCCCATTTGCCGAACCTTAAACCGTCAACATCAGCCGTCAATTCAATCTCACTCCAGTTCTTCACGATGCCGATTTGATACAGGCGATTTCTAGCGGGAGTCGCTCCCTCCGCAAGCACCCGAATCGTGGGATGTAACGACATCATTTCAACACAAGTTGAAGCTACCGTTGCTAATACCATGTTTGTATCCCCGTTGTTTGAAGTTATATCGTCCTCCGCATAACGTCTTTCTTCATTCCAATCCCCAAGAGCAAGATTCACGACATCCTCGCCTAGAAAGGTTCTTGTCTGATATTCAATAATCTTCTTAATCAAACCCTTCCGTCCGATACTTTCAAATTCAAATACTACATTAACCCACTTCAACAGATATGGATACTTCTTCATATACATACCCCAATTACCATCCTACACACACTACACTCAAGTCTATTAACTTCACATCGTCAGGTAAACCTTACAAACTCAATCCCAATAAACTCGTATCTTCATCCGGAAAACCTTTCAAAATCATGAAATACATTCTGGTACTCGCGGCCCTCGTCATCACCTCCCACCTCTCCGCACAACAAACCATCCAGGAAAAACTCGGTTATCCTAAAAACACCAAGCTCCTCATCATCCATGCCGACGACATCGGCGTCTCTCACTCCGAGAACGTCGCCACCATTGCCGCCATGGAAAAAGGATCCGTCAACTCCGGAAGTATCATGGTACCATGTCCGTGGATGCCCGAGATCGCCACGTACGCCAAAGCCCATCCCAACATCGACCTCGGCCTGCATCTTACACTCACCGCCGAATGGAAAGAGTACAAGTGGGGAACTGTCCTCCCCCGCACCGAAGTGCCATCGTTGGTCGATGAAAAAGGATTCCTCCCCGACAACAGCGGCGCTGTCGGTCAGAATGCCAAACCCGCCGAAGTCGAAAAAGAGCTCCGCGCGCAAGTCGAACGGGCAAAACAGTTCGGCATCGACCCTACTCACTTCGACACACACATGGGCAGCGCCCTTGTCTCCGTCGATATCGCAAAGATCTATGTGAAACTCGGCAACGAATACAAAGTACCCGTCCTCATGCATGCCGGCATGGCGAAAGCATACCTCAATGCCGAGCTGAAAGACATTGGCGCTGAGAACAACGTAGTGGTCGACAATATCTTCATGGCCAACCCGCCCGACTTCAAAGGCGGCATGAAGAACTTCTACACAAAGGTCCTCAAGGAAATGCCGGCCGGCCTTAACGTCATCCTCCTCCACGCCGCACATGACGACTCCGAAATGAAGGCCGTCACGGTCGACCACCCCGATTACGGAGCCGCATGGCGCCAGGCCGACTTCGAATTCTTCACCAGCGAGGATTGCAAGAAGGCGCTGAAAGACAACAACATAAAGCTCGTCACCTGGAAAGAGATCCGCGATAAAGTGGTGAGGAAATGACATGCGGTAGTTGTAAATAGCATGCGGTGGCTATCTTTAAGACTTCCTAAACCCGTATGAAAAAACTACTCTACCCAGTTGTCGTATGTGCGTTGTCGCTCGCACTGATCGCGTGTGACAAAAACGAATCACGCACCGAGGCATTCAACCGGATCAACTCCGAAGTAAAACAAAACTCAAAAGCATACTCGGCGCTCGAAGAAGCGACCAGCAACATCGGCCATCGCCTTACGGGTTCGGCCAACGGCGCCAAAGCCGAGGAATACGCATACAACAAATTCAAAGAGTTCGGCTTCGACGACGTACAATACCAGGAATTCGAAGTCGAAGCCTGGTCTCGCGGCGAAATTTCCGTAGAGATCGGCGGAGAGAAAGTTCCCGCCGTTACCCTCGGGCACTCCCCCGTCACTGCCGATGTGACCGGTGAGGTTGTCGATATGGGCAACGGACTCGATGCCGACTACCAGGCAAAACCCGGCGCGGTAAAGGGCAAGCTCGCATTCCTTTACATCGGCATTCTCGGCGGCAGCCCCGAAGGCTCGAAGAACCTGCACCGCAGCGAAAAGACCGCAATCGCTATCAAGAACGGCGCGATCGGTGTCATCATCTTCAACCAGGTCGACAGCGGTGTGTTGCTCACGGGAACCGCATCGGTCACCGGCGAGCTGCTACAAATTCCCGCTGTCTGTATCAGCAAGGAGACCGGCACTGTTCTGAAAGAAACATTGAAAAAAAAGAAGGTCCAGGCACACATCACCATGACCAACCACAGCGACATGATCAAGGCGCGCAACGTGGTGGCGACATTGAAAGGCACCGGGATTCCTGAAGAAAGGGTGCTGATCGGCGGACACCTCGACTCATGGGACCTCGCTACCGGAGCGATCGACAACGGGATCGGTTCGTTCTCCGTGCTGGATATTGCGCGCTCGTTCAAAGCCAATCAGCTTAAACCCAAACGTACGGTTCAGTTCATTATGTTCATGGGTGAAGAACAGGGACTACTGGGGTCGACGTGGATGGTGAAAGAGGAAGTGAAGAAAGGCACCATCGAGAACATCAAGTACATGATGAACCTCGACATGACCGGCAACCCGGTCGGCATTAACGCAGGCGGAAAGATCGACGATACCACGTTCTTCAAGAGTATCGCTTCCGAGCTGCGACAAATAGACACTGTGTTCAAAGGAAACGTTACCAACCATTCGGGGCTTCACAGCGACCATCAGCCGTTCATGCTCGAAGGCGTTCCGATCCTGGGCCTCAACGGCAACCTCGACCGCTCGGTGTATCGCTGCTATCATTCCGATTGCGATCACTTCGGGCTGGTGAACCAGGAGCATCTCGTGAACACCGTACGCTTCGGCACGATGGTGTTGTACGGACTGGCGAATGCGGAGACGTTGCCGGCCAAAAAAATGGACAGCGAAACGACAAAGCAGTTCATGATCGACAACAATTTGAAAGAGCCGCTGGTGATCGCGGGAGAGTGGAAATGGGATTGAAAAAAACGTCTCTCACAGCCTGCCCCGCACTTGATACGGGGGATCGCGCGGTCACACAGATCAACTACAACATTCCATTCCTATAGGCGTAGGCCAGCAATGCTGCCGTGTTGCCCACATTTAACTTGCGAATCAGTCGTACGCGGTAGGTTTCGGTGGTTGCCTCTGCCATTTTCATGTGTATCGAGATCTCTTTCGTTGTGAATCCCATGGCAATGGCTTTCAGAAGGTCCCTTTCGTGATATGTCAGGGTTACGGGTGGCGCGGCATCCCATCGTGCGGCATTGTTCTGGATGATCTTGATAGTCTTCTCCTGGAAGTATGTTCCATGTGGGCCCATAACGGCTTTGATAGCGGCCATGATCTCTTTGTAGCCGTCTAGCTTGTGCACGATGCCGTCGATTCCTTTCTTGAGCAGTGCGATGACGACCTCGGCGCCTTCCAGACCGGTAACGGCGATCATTTTCGGCGGGACTCTTTTCTTTTTTAGTGCGGCGAGTATATCGAGTCCGCTGGCGCCTTGCAGCCGCATGTCGAGCAGGATCAGGTCGATGCGGTGTACGGCCATCTTTTCATAACATTCCCTGAGACAAGAAGCTTCATGCACTTCCCGTACAAATTCTTCTTTCTTCAGGAGTGAGGCGAGCCCTTCGCGTACGAGGGCTTCATCATCGATGATGAGGATGTTGATTCGGTTCATACACTAATATAATCACGAATCACCGCAGGGGACATCCGGAAAACCTGACAATTTTCCTGATCGAAGGGTGTGTGTTACCATGATTCACTGATTGTCAGGTATTCCGAACAAATAGTATGTCCGGTTTTCCTGATTGTGAAAACACGAGGTTTATTTTTTTATTTTTTGCATTCTGGCGCGCGACTCCGTCGCGTGCCGCCTGCCTTAAAAAAACCGTCCGCCTGAAAAAAACTCAAAACCCTCCCTTCAATCCCAGCTTCAACGCCCTATCGTACTTCACCTTATTAAACCTATACAAATACGGCGCCTTATGAGCCCCTCCTGTCTTACGCTCCTTCTGCCGCTCCAATATCCCCAACGCCAGCATCTTCTTTTGAAAATTCCTCCTGTCAAGAGGCTTACCAAGTATCGTTTCGTAAAGCTTCTGCAACTCCGGCATCGTGAACTTCGAAGGAAGCAGCTCGTAACCGATCGGGTGATCGTTCAAGCTCATCCTCAACACGTGTAATGCTTTCTGAAAGATCTCGTTGTGATCGAACACCATCTTCGGCACCGAATCCACATCCCACCAGCGGCATTCTTCCGAGATCGCATCCGCCTCCGGGCTCACCTTCGAAAACTCCACGAGCGCATAAAAGCCGATCGAGATGAAACGTTCCATCAGCCACCCGCCTTTCGAAGCATACGGAAACGAATCCTTCTTTTTCTCACGGGCCGGATCGCTGAACACATGGAACTGACGAAGAAAAATATTGTCCAGACCCGTCCGCTCCTTCAACACCCGGTCCACCGACTCCTCCAGCGATTCTTCCTTTCTCACAAATCCCCCCGGCACGCACCACGGCCCATCATCCTTCCATTTCAACAACAATACTTTCAATTCATTTTCATGAAAACCAAAGATGACACAGTCGACCGAAAGGTGCCTGAGGAATGTCTCGTGGCCATGTTCTAGAAAATCCTTGTTCAAATCCGGTATCTGGTCGTTCATGCCTGTAATGTAAAAATATGTATGTGTAACAAATACACATTGAAAAATATACTATTATTGTTTGCCCGGCTCGGCCCGGGCTATGAAAATCTGCATCCTATAGTGCAGGCCGGGATCAAATTATGACAAAATCACAACTTTTATGAACAGAAGAGACTTTCTTAGAAACACAGCGCTCGCCGCCGCTACCATGGCTGCAGCCGGCCCTGCCTTTTCCAAAATGAAATCCGGAACGCAGGCGATGCGCCCGATCGGCCTCCAGCTGTTTACCCTGTTCGGTGCCCTGGAACAAGATGTCCCGGGAAACCTCAAGAAAATTGCCGACATCGGATATTCCGAGATCGAATCGGCATTCAGCATGAAACCACGATTCTACGGCATGGGCCCCAAAGAATTCGCAAAGCTCACGAAAGACCTGGGCCTGGCATGGAGATCACACCACGTGCTGGGTACCCCCTTCGTCCTTCCACCCGGAGCCAAAGTACCCGCCGGCCTGGAAAATATGCCGAAGCCCAAAGACCTGAAGAACAACGCACAGGAGCTCGTCGATGAAGCTGCCGAAGGAGGCGTGAAGTATGTCGTCTGCTCTTCGATCGATATTTCCACCGGCGACAACGTGAAGAGCTCTATCGACATATTAAGCAAAGCCGGCGAGATCGCCTCGAAAGCAGGGCTCGGCTTCGCCTATCACAATCACGATAAAGAGTTCAAAGAAGTCGACGGCATCGTTCCCTACGATCAATTCCTCTCACAGCTTTCATCGAATGTCAAGATGGAGCTCGATATCGCATGGGCTTCGAAAGCGGGCAAAGATCCCGTGGACCTGTTCAAGAAGAATCCGGGAAGATATCCCCTGTGGCACGTGAAAGACTTCGACAAGGATTTCAAAACACTTCAACCTGTTGGCAAAGGTGTCATAGATTTCAAAAAGATCTTCGCAGCCGCAGACATCGCCGGCCTTCAACATGCTTTCGTGGAACACGACATGCCCCCGAATGCATTCGAAAGTATTACCGAAAGCATGACGTACCTGAAAACAATCCTCAAGTAGAATAACTTATTAACCCCGCCCCTGCGGGGTTAATTTTAAAACTATGAAAACAATAGTCCTCGCAAGTCTTGCCGTTTGTCTCATCAGCTGCGGCCCTAAGTGGAAGGAAACCGGTGAAGGAGATATCAAGACCGTAACCAACCAGGGAGGCCAGACGCTCGCCTACTCCGCTAGCTCGGGCGTGAAGATCATTACGGCCGACCGTTATGGTTTCAAAGACCTTAACAAGAATGGATCGCTCGATACATACGAAGACTGGCGTATGAGCTCCGACGAACGTGCACGCGATCTGGCTTCGAAGATGACGGTCGAACAAATTGCAGGACTGATGTTGTACAGTCGCCACCAGGCGATACCCGCTCCCGCACAAGGCTTCCGTGCCGACACTTACAACGGCAAGCCTCTGCCCGAAAGCGGCATGAAGCCTTCCGATGTCTCCGACGGACAGAAGAAGTTCCTCACCGGGGATAACCTTCGTCACATCCTGATCACGTCGGTCGAAAGTCCGGAGGTGGCAGCACAGTGGAACAACAACGTACAGGCGCTGGCCGAAAGCATCGATCTCGGAATTCCCACCAACAACAGCTCCGATCCCCGTCATGGCACGAATGCCACTGCGGAATTCAATGAAGGCGCCGGTGGAAGTATCTCGATGTGGCCCGGGTCTTTAGGACTTGCAGCTACGTTCGATCCTTCACTGGTGAAAGAATTCGGACGCATCGCCTCTATCGAATACCGCGCACTCGGTATCACAACGGCTTTATCCCCGCAGGTTGACATCGCAACCGACCCAAGGTGGAACCGCGTATCGGGAACATTCGGCGAAGATCCTCAACTGGCTGCCGATATCGCCCGCGCATACATCGATGGCTTCCAGACTTCATCTGCCGAAAAAGAGATCAAAGACGGATGGGGATATGAAAGCGTGAACGCCATGGTGAAGCACTGGCCCGGTGGCGGATCGGGAGAAGGCGGACGCGACGCTCATTACGGTTTTGGAAAATATGCGGTCTATCCCGGCAAACAGTTTGAAACACACTTCATCCCGTTTACCGAAGGCGCCTTCAAACTCGAAGGAAAAACAGGAATGGCATCGGCAGTCATGCCGTACTACACCGTCTCATACGGACAGGATAAACAGAACAATGAGAACGTCGGCAACAGCTATAACAAGTACATCATTACCGATCTTCTAAGGGATAAATATAAGTTCGATGGAGTTGCATGTACCGACTGGAGTGTCACACCCGATGAGACAGCGCTCGACGTTTTTATTGCGGGAAAACCATGGGGAGTCGAAAGCCTGACGGTAGCCGAACGTCATTACAAAATACTAATGGCTGGTGTCGACCAGTTTGGGGGCAACAATGATAAGGCGCCTGTGCTCGAAGCCTATAACATCGGCGTGAAAGAACACGGTGAAGAGTTCATGCGCCGCCGCTTCGAACAATCCGCCGTGCGGTTACTTAAGAATATCTTCAGACCCGGGCTTTTTGAAAATCCATACCTCGACATCGAACAATCGAAGGCCAGCGCAGGCAATGCCGAATTCATGAAAGCCGGCTTCGAAACACAATTGAAGTCAGTGGTAATGTTGAAGAACTCCGCCGGCACGCTCCCGCTCGCAAAGGGCAAGAAAGTTTACATCCCCAAGAAGTTCACCCCGGGCGGAAGGAACTTCCTCGGAATGCCGATACCCGAGACGCTGGATTATCCCGTAAACCTCGACATGGTGAAGAAATACTTCGAAGTAACCGACAATCCTGGCGAAGCTGACTTCGCCATCGCGTTTATCGGCAATCCCAACTCCGGTCTCGGATACGATGCCGCCGATGCGAAGAAGAGCAATGGCTACCTGCCGATCAGTCTCCAGTATGAAGAGTACCAGGCCAAAGATGCGAGAGACCCGAGTATTGCCGGCGGCGATCCGCTGGAGAAATTCACCAACCGTACCTACAAAAACAAGAAAGTGAAAGCGATCAACATCACCGACCTGGCGATGGTAAACGACACCAAAAAGAAAATGAAGGACAAGCCGGTGATCGTGGTCATGCAGATGAACAACCCGGCTGTGTTCAGCGAGTTCGAGCCCAACTCGAGCGCCATTCTCGTTCACTTCGGCGTACAGCACCAGGCACTGCTCGACATCCTGACAGGTGCAGCCGAGCCTTCCGCTTTGTTACCGCTCCAAATGCCACTCAACATGCAGACAGTCGAGAAGCAGGCAGAGGATGTTCCACACGATATGGATGTGTACGTGGATAAAGACGGTAATGGGTATGATTTCGGATTTGGAATGAACTGGAAGGGAGTTATTAAAGATGGTAGAACAGATCGCTACAAAAAAGTTAAGAACTAAAAGTGACTAGTTAAAAGTTGGCGTACGGTTTTCAACTAATTTTAGCTGGGACTATTCGGAACCCGGTTTCCCCCACTGAATGTTTGACAAGAAATTAAATTTAACTGATCACTTTCCCTTATGAAGTTCCTCAAAACGCTCCTGAGTCTCGTGTTGGCTGTTACCGGCATGACTGCTATCGGTCAAAAGCTCCCGCCCGGCCCGCAGGTAGTTACTTTCCATTCCGATGTCGACGACACCGAGCAGCCCTATGGCCTTTATGTCCCAAAAAACTTCGACGATAAAAAGAAATACCCGCTGGTCATCATGTTACACGGCGCCGGATCGAACCACCGCCTTTCATTGCGTCGCGTGTTCGGTAAAAGCAACGGCCCGGGCGAGACCGACGTGGAGACATCGCGTGTGTTCCCCGAATTCAAGGACGTTGAGTACATCGTTGCCTCACCGTTTGCCCGCGGCACGATGGGCTACCAGGGCGTCGCCGAGAAAGATGTAATGGATGTGCTCGCCGATGTGAAGAAACGTTTCAACATCGATGAAGACCGTACGTATCTTACCGGTCTCTCGATGGGCGGCGGCGGTACGCTGTGGATCGGCCTCACCCGTCCCGACATCTGGGCAGCTATCGCTCCGGTTTGTCCTGCTCCTCCTCAAGGCACGGAAGATCTTGCACGAAACGCACTAAACTATCCCGCGTGGTTTCATCATGGCGACAAAGACCAGGCTGTAGCCGTTGCCGTATCAAGAGACTGGACTGCGAAATTGAAAGAGCTCGGATCGGCCGTTGAGTACACCGAATATCCCGGAGTCAATCACAACAGTTGGGAAAATGCTTACGCGAATGCACAGATATTCGACTGGTTTTCCAAGTTCAAACGCAATCCTTACCCGGCACGCGTTCGATTTGCATCGCAGAACTACAAGTACAACAAGGCGTACTGGGTGACATTGGACCACTACGTTCCCGGTGTTCTCGCAGAGATCGACGTGAAGTTCACCGCTCCGAATACCATCGATATTACTACCGCGCATCTGGCCGGTTTTACTTTGAATCTCGCAGGACATCCTCAGTACAAATCAGGTCAGCCATTAACAATCACACTCGACGGCAAAAAGATCAAAGTTCAGACCGCAGATAAAGTTTCCCTGAAGATGGACATGGGCAAGTGGTCAAATGCCATGTATGAGCCCTCTGCGTCTTCGAAAAGATCCGGAGCTGAAGGTCCGATCCCGGCTGCCATGAGCGACAGGCATGTGTATGTTTATGGAACTGCCGGAAGTCCTTCGGAAGAAGAATTGAAAAAGAGAAGAGAAGTTGCCGAAACGGCAGCCAACTGGTCGACCTATCGCGGTGAATTCCTCGGACGTATCATGGTGTTCCCCCGTGTGCTGTCGGATAAAGAAGTCCGTCCCAGCGATCTGGAGCTAGCCAACCTGGTTTTGTTCGGGACAAAGGAGACCAACACGTTGATAGAAAAATACAGCCCCAATCTGCCGATGGAATTGAATTCATCGGCGGCAAGTACACATGGGCTGATCTATGTCGTTCCCATGAACAATCACTACGTGGTGATCAACTCGGGGCTTCCATGGTGGACTTCGACGAAACCCAATCAGGGCAGATTCGTTCCTTCCACGTTGCAATCACTCGGCGGTCTAAAAGACTTCCTGTTATTCCAGGGAGGTAACGATGTAAAAGTTGCCGAAGGTTATTTCGATGACAACTGGAATACACCCGAGGCCGAAAAGAAAACGATCGCCGCATCCGGAGTGGTGAACGTTAAGAAGTAGACACCCAGCCGACGGAGTGTCATTGTCCGGCCATCCTCCGGCTTGACCGGGGGATCGGACAATCCAGTGGAAGGCAACGTGGAAAAGACATACGCAAGAGCCGACAGCTCTTTGTCTTCCACGGGATTCCCCGGTTAAACCGGGGAATGACATTTCATAGGACGTCGTATCAAATATCCGCTCGCAGCGTCCGGGGTAGTCACCGCGAACAACGAACAACAAACAACGACGAAGCCCTAAAAAGCCGCGAGTAACGAGTAACGACTAACGAACTACGCCGAGTTCCTCGCCGCATTAATAATCCCAAACATACACCGTATAATCAACCTCCTATAATGGTGCTCGAACGCCTAGTCCTCTTCCCGTAAATTACGAAGGTTCATCAACGCATATTGCTGAATGACGATAAGCGGCAGCACGATCTTTTCCCGAAGGTTCACCGATGAACGGATCATCGGGTTATTGGTCATCAGGTCGGAAAGGCCGCTGATCTCCAGCAGTTTCTTGATCGACAGCTCGTATTCATTGTTCATGATATCCCAGAACTCGCCGAACTCCTTGTCGTCGTGTAAATAATTCGTCGCCTTAAAGTTTGTCTTCGTCAGCGACATCATACTATTGCCCAGCAGTGTTCTGAAAAACAAAGACCCCTTGTACAGTTCCTTCAACTTCTCCCCTTTTCCTTTCTTGATCAGGGCTTCGATAGCAGTACCTACTCCATAGAACCCGGGAATATTCTGTTTCATCATCGCCCACGATCCTACGAAGGGTATTGCGCGAAGGTCTTCGAACTTCAGTCCTTCCGAAGCGCTGCGCTTCACGGGCCGCGACCCTATGTTGGTGTCGCCGAAGAACGCAAGCGGCGTGATCCGTTCCAGGTAAGGAACAAACTTCGGGTGTTTCTTCAGCGCCAGGTATGATTTGTAACCCTCTTCGGCCAGCTCGTCGAGCAGCTGCTTCGACTCATCCGATAGGTTGTTGTCTTCCGATTCGAAGACCGACCCCATAATGCCGGCTGACAGCAGTTGCTCGATGTTGTATTTGCAAGAAGCCAGCTTGCCGAAATTGGAGCTGATGGTTTGTCCCTGTATCGTGATCTGTACCTGTTCCTTTTCAATGGTGTTGCCCAACGATGCGTAGAAGTCGTGGGTATTGCCGCCGCCGCGCGCGGGGGGACCTCCTCTTCCATCGAAGAAGATGACCTTGATCCCGAACTCGTTCGAGATAGCGCTCAGTTGTTCCTTCGCGCGGAAGATCGACCAGTTCGCCCGGAGATATCCGCCGTCCTTCGTGCCATCGGAAAAACCGACCATGATCGTCTGGAATCCATCCCGGTGACGAAGGTGTTCGCGGTAGATATCGATGCTGTACAACGTCCGCATGATCTTCTCTGCATGTGCAAGGTCGTCGATGGTTTCAAACAACGGCACGATATCGAGCGGCAGCCTGTCGTTTTCCATCATGAGCAATCTGGCCAGCGCAAATACTTCCATTACATGAAGGGCGCTCTGGCAATTACTGATCACATACCGATGACATCCCGGCTCGCCGTTTTTCTTCTGTATGCTCGAAATGGTTTGAATGGTCTTGATCACCTCCTCGGTGAACGGATCCTCTATCGAAAGGAACACGAGATTCAGACGAAGACCCAGCAAGTGATTGATCTTCTCCTGTTCTGATTTCGTGTTGTACTCTTCCAGGGCGATCGACTTTTTCTCTTCATGAAGCCTTTGCAAGATCACATTCCACACCGCGTCGTGCTTACGGCTCTCCTGCCGGATATCGAGACATGCAAAATGAAAACCGAACAAGCGCACGCGAAGAATGAATTCGTCGAGCAGCTCCAGGAACAACCCGTCATGATCCTTGATCAGCTTGGCCCTGATCGCATGCAGATCTGTGAGGATCTCCATCGGGCTCGTATAAGTGTCTTTCTGACCATAAGCCATCTCGTACAGCTTATGCTCGATGTTCACGACCATTGAATCGATTCCCTGGAATGTCAGCCTCCGTCTCAGCATACGGAGGTCGCGGTAATAACATTTCAATAAAGCCTCCTTCAGCCGGGTTGCCACCTGGCCTGTGATGGAGCTGGTAACAAAGGGGTTTCCATCGCGGTCGCCGCCGGGCCAGAAACCCACGGTTATCAGACGTTCGTTCTTCCAGTCGCCGGGGGATATATTCAATCCTTCACAGATCGACATGATGATCTGCGGGATGGAATGATAAAATACATTTTCCAGGAACCACGAAAGGCTGACGGCCTCATCGTATGGTGTGGGCTTGATCTTGTTGATAAATGCCGTCTTGCCCAGCTGGCGAAGCAGGAGATTGATCTGCGGAATGTCGTTGTCGCGGATCGATTTCTCCAGGTCGCTGAGGATCCCCAGTACGAAGCCCGGGTAAAATTGTGTGGGGTGGGCCGTCAGCACAACGCGAAGGCCGAAATTATCGAGGCGCTCCCGGAGCTCGGCCTCCTTGTTCTCGTACTTGGCCCTCATGATCAGCGACGACACGGTACCTTTTCCTTTCATGTCGTTGATCTGTTCGAAGGCTGCATCTTCGATGGAATCGAACAAAGCAACCTGGCGCTCGACGTACTGGATGAAATTGAAAAGCAGGTGGAACTGCTCTTCCCGCGTCGGTTTCTCGATCAGGTTGTCAATGAAATCGTTGACTATATCGTTTGCGTGGGCTCCTTTTTCAAGTCCCGCTTCAGCTTGCTGCTGCAGCAGCGGAAGCAGCGTCCCCGTCCGCAGGATGTTGCGGAAGGGTAGATTCAGGAACAGGCTGTTGTAGATATGAAACCTGGAGCCGACAGCCTGGTCGTATAAATTATCGTTGTTCATTCAAAGGCTGAAATTAATGCCCCGTAGGCATATTGCTGAATATTTAATTGTAAAATCTAAATCTGTCATAATTTTGGAGGGTATAAATCATAGGTTCCGGATTCAGTTTTAGGTAGATTTCATAGTCCTAATACTTTTGGATTAACCTATGAAGAAGTTGTACTATCTCGCGCCGTTAGTGGTCCTGCTTTGCTCATGTCTTGGATACAAGGAACTCCCCGTCGAATACGACTACAGCTATCACGGAAATTTCAAGAAATACCGCACTTTTGATATCATGCGACCGGTGGGAATCGACGATACCACGATGACCAACGAGATTATCGAAAAGTCGATCATAAACCGCATGAAGTTCCTCGGATACAAACAAAGCGATCACCGTCCCCACCTCATCATAGGCTTCAAGATGTACAACGATAGCCTGTCATTCAACGGGTACAATCAGCCCGACATCGAAGACTGGGTAAAAAGTCAAAAAGAGGACATCGAATACGATCGTCAGAAATACCGGTTGACCTCCGGTACCCTGCTGATCCAGTTTTTCGATCGTCGTCAGAACCGTTCCATCTGGCAGGGCTATGCCACTACTTTATATGGTTCCATCGATTTCGGGAATACCCGTCACTTGAAAAACGCAGTTATTTCGATCCTGGACAAGTACAGATTCTGGGCCGAGGGCTTTGTTGAAAAGAGCACGGCCGCGGAAACCTCCGAGATGGAATAATAATCGGCACTGCTAAAAAATCCAAAATAATTCTACCTTTGCACACCCTTTTTAAGGGCATCCTGGCGGTTTTTGCTGTTGGGAAGGGTTGACTTCGCTAAAAGCATTGTCGACCAAGGGATTGCCCGATGGTGTAATTGGCAACACGCCTGATTTTGATTCAGGAAAGTCCAGGTTCGAGCCCTGGTCGGGCAACTTGGAACTGGTCCCGCTTACAAAAAGCGGGATTTTTAATTGAATCGGATGGCCGTTAAAATCTTCTCGGGACGCTCCACGATCTACCTGGCAGAGAAAATCGCTCATGCTTATGGCGAGCCGTTGGGTAGAGTCGAATACAAGCAGTTTAGCGATGGCGAGATCTCTCCCTACATCGCCGAGTCAGTGCGCGGCCACGACGTATTTATAGTTCAGTCGACATTCGCCCCGGCCGACAATTTCATGGAGCTCATGCTCATGATCGATGCGTGCAAAAGGGCCAGCGCGGAGAATGTCAACGTCATTATTCCCTACTTCGGTTACGCAAGGCAGGACCGGAAGGACAAGCCCCGGGTGGCCATCGCAGCAAAGCTGATCGCCAACCTGATCTCGGCATCGGGAGCAGACAGGATCATGACCTGTGACCTCCATGCCGACCAGATCCAGGGGTTCTTCGACATACCGCTCGACCACCTCGACGGGAATTATGTTTTCGTTCCTTACCTGAAGTCGCTGAACCTAAAGAACATCATGTTTGCTTCTCCCGACGTGGGCGGTATCAAACGTGCAAGAAGCTTCGCCAAGTTCTTCGACGCCGAGCTCGCCGTATGCGATAAGTACCGGAAGGAAGCCAACAAGATAGAGTCGATGCGCCTGATCGGTGAAGTGGAGGGAAAGGACGTAATACTGGTAGATGATCTCGTGGACACCGCCGGGACGATCTGTAAAGCTGCCGCACTTCTCAAGGAAAGAGGAGCCAACTCGGTAAGGGCCGTGTGTACGCATCCTGTTCTTTCCGGAGCGGCATACGAGACCATCCAGGACTCGATGTTGGAAGAGATCGCGGTGACTGACACCATTCCTTTGAAAAAGGAGATATCGAAGATCAAAATGCTTTCGATGTCGGACCTGTTTGCAAAGGCGATAAGGAAAATTCATGATCACGAGTCAATCAGTTCGTTGTTCATTCGTTTATAGTTTTGTGTATTAATTTTTAAATAATTGTTTAACTAAATTTCTATTATCATTATGAAAACTGTTGAGATTATAGGGTATCGAAGAGCAAATCTCGGCAAGTCTGATTCACAGCGCGTCCGCGAAGAAGGCAATGTTCCTTGCGTTCTTTATGGCGGAAACGAGCAAGTGCATTTCAGCGCCCCGATGATCCTGTTCCGTGACCTTGTTTACACGAACGAAGCACACTTTGTTCACCTGAACGTCGAAGGCGACGAGTGCGAGGCTATCCTCCAGGAAGTGCAATTTCACCCTGTGAGCGAGATCCTCCTTCACGCCGACTTCCTCCGTGTCTCCGGCGATCGCAAGATCAAAATGCAAATACCGGTTCGCCTCATTGGCCTGGCTCCCGGCGTTTCAAAAGGCGGTGCGCTTGTTAGAAAACGTGCGTCACTGAAAGTTTATGCTTTCCCGAAGGACATGCCCGATCACATCGATGTAGACGTGTCGGAGCTCGACTTCCACCACGCCGTCAAGGTGTCGGATATGAAGATCGACAAGCTTGAATTCATGGATCCAAAAGCTGCCGCAATTGCCACCGTGGAAGTTCCCCGTGCTGCTAAGATGGCTGCCGAAGATGCTGCTGCTGCTGCAAGTGCCGCAACCGCTGCCCCTGCCGCAGGGGAAGCTGCTGCTCCTGCTGCCGGCGCTCCTGCTGCCGGTGCCGCGCCCGATGCCAAAAAGGCCGACGCTCCGAAGAAGGACAAAAAGTAGAATTACTTATCCGTCTTTACACTACCATATCCCGGTTGGATTCCCCAACCGGGATTTTTTTTGTCATTCACTTATTGAAAAAATTCATCGTCCGCTCAGGGCCGATTGTTGCGAACGACCGGATCATCTCAATCACGTTATCCATGATGGGAGGAAGCTCTTCGAATTCCTGTTCGGAAAAACGACTCAGGACATAATCGACTTGCTGGCCTTTAGAGTAGTTGCCCCCTATGCCGACACGAAGCCTGGAATAATTCTGCGTTCCCAATAAAAGCTCGATATTTTTTAATCCGTTATGCCCGCCGGCACTCCCGCTCGTTTTCATTCTCAGTTTGCCGAAAGGAAGCGCGATTTCGTCAACGATTACCAGCAGATTCTCGTTAGGGATCTTTAGCTCCTGGAGCCAGTAGGCTATTGCCTTACCGCTCAGGTTCATATACGTATTCGGCTTAATAAGATGAAACTGCCGCCCCTTGAATTTTACTTCCGCCTTATCGGCCAGTCTACCCGTCGTAAACCCCACCTTCTCGTTATCGGCCATGCGGTCGAGCACCAGAAAGCCGACGTTGTGACGCGTGAGATCATATTCCGCGCCGATGTTTCCAAGGCCTGCAACGAGGTATTTCATCGAGGCTAAAATAAAGAGTATTTTTGAGTATGGGTGAAGCTAAAAGCATGATTAAAAATCTCTCGCTGGTATTTATTGTGCTGGCGAGCCTTTTTGCTTTCTCGCCGGAAGTCGTACAGGTGCATCGCAAGGTAACGACGATCGAAGTCGTCCTTCAGCAGTACTGCGAAGAAAAGCTCCTCGCTGCTTTCTCGCCCTTCCCGGCGCCCCAACATTTAACATCTGAGCCTGAGTCTGTATCTCAAACGCTTCCAGGCGTAAGGTCGCGCCAAAAATACCTGGTCGCGTGTCTACAACACCATTCTTCTCTCTCCTGCTAACGTCTCTCTGGTTAGCATTTTTCAATTACTAATTATTATTTATGAGAAGACTCAAGAGAGTCCTGAGGTACATTGTCCTCGGGATACTGATATTACTTGCATTGTGTGGCATTCCCATAGCCGGATGGCTTCCGCAAAAACGTGAAATGGATGTCGATAACGAAGTGAAGACGGAGATCGTGGAAGGCGTTGAAGAATCGGACAAGACCTAGGAATTGGTCTTTAATCCTGCGAAGTATTTATTTCCTTGACGATGTCCATGAGTGAGCGGTCGTTCACCATGACATCGACCAGGGTTGTATTGCCTTTGAGAACTTTTACAACGGCATAACAGACGAGTGTAGAGTCGGTTCGGCTGGTCCAGTAATACTTTTCTGCTTCCGACGCCTTGGACTCTTCAACGTAGAGGCGCTGGAATGGGAACTCAAGAACTACGGAAGACGGTACCAGTTCGCCGTCGGGATATAAGTAACGTCTGTTCCCATACTCGAAGGTGGCAGTGATATAATCGATTCCGATAACCGGCGGTTCGGCAGCGATCTGGATGACTTTAGCAAACCCCAAAGAATCGGGAAGGATGGTGGCGTACACCGTTTGACCGGCATCAAAGTTAACCTCGTTCGTATCCGTCGGAAAATAGGTCGCCGCTTCGAAATTCAGTGTGATGTATTTTCCCCGGAAAGGATCCGACGGATCGACCGGAGCCGTCCTGAACCTGTATTCAGCACCTTCTTCTACCGTCTTCTCCGAATCATACACAATCGACAACGGTGCATACCATTGTGCAGCGACCATGAATATAAATCCGGTGATGAACAGGTATCTCATACAGCGACGCGACGTTTTTTCATCACGTAATAATTTGTTGCGAAGAAACCGGCTCCGATGCCCACAAAGAGCAATCCCCTCACGACGAACGACATATCGGTGTCGAAGAACCGGCACATGATCAGGATCGAAAGGATCAGCAGACCATAGTTCATCTTCCAGAGTTTATCGGCCAGGGCCCCTTCCCTGATCGTATAAACACCCAACGCAAGTATCAGTATGTTCGTCAGGCCGCGTGATATCAACGGCTCTGAAAGCCCGATGGCAAACAACCCCAGTAAGATCAAAAAAGTATAGCTCTTCGAAAGAAGATTCCGGAATCCATTCTTATTGCCGACCACGTACAGAAGTGTGCTCGCCACCACAAAAAGGAAGATCCATAGAAACAACGGAGTCGATATCCACCACTCCCGGGATTTACCGGAAAAGTCGGGCCACTCGAAGGTCATCATCAATAGCAACACGATCGTGCCGGCGCTCCCTCCTATCAACCATGCGTTGGTGATCAGCCGGCGGCTCGCAAAATAAGGCAGCTGGCCGATCAACAGGAACACGGAGAACAGTGTGATGTAGACTGGAATGATCAGATCGTCGCCATCGTGGTAGTCGCCCATGGCGAGCACAATAGTTACCGAAATACCGATGATCCAGTTGTGGAACGAGATGCTATTTGCGTTGGGATGTTTCCTGATAAGATTGAAATAGAACGGCAATGCTGCTATCGCGAGCGGCCAATAATAGACCGGCGGATGATTTGCACGAAAGAATCCAAAACCGGCTTCCGTCGCATACCAGGTAATTCCTACCCAAAACAGCAAAGACGCCATCCATGACCGGAGCACATAAATGATAGGAAGAGACAGTGCCGTCCACGCCAGCAGAAATCTTTCCAGAGAACCGTGAATGTTATACACCTGGCTTACCACCGCGATCGACGTAGCCACGGCAAAGATCAGTACCACTGCCACAGCCTCCCGCCATGCACTGCTGTCGGACTTTTTATAGATCAACCAGCCGGCAATTGCCTGTGCGACCAGCATCGGTGCAAAACCGACGAACAGTTTCATCGCCGTCGACAGGTTGTCCCAATTGTGGGCGATGATGAGCACCACGCCCATGCCTACCAGCAACGCACCGATAATGCCGAAAGCGATGACCATACGATTGCTTTCCGGCGAGGGCCGGTCGTAATAGGTACGGATCTTTTCAGCTACTTCGGGGGTGATGACTCCATTTGCGTGAAGCTCTTCGAGCTCACGGGTGAATTTTGGCATGAGCGAAGCTAATCATTTTTCAATTTTTCTTAACTTTATTTGAATCCACCTATGATACAGAAAACCTTACCTGCTCTTGCCTGCCTCATGCTGGCAGCAATAGCGTTGCCCGCGCAAAACACGCAGTTATGCCAAGGGGCCTATTACACCGAAGAACAAGGCGCGCAAAAGCTCGCGAAGGTGCAGGCTCCCATCAACACGTTTATAAAATGGCGCGCGCATGCCGACAGCATTAAGCGGCAGTTGAGGGCCGGGATGGAAATGACCATACCGCCAGAGAAGACTCCACTCAATCCGAAATACAGGAACAAACAAACGTTCGACGGCTACACGGTCGAAGCTGTGATATTCGAAAGCCTCCCGGGATTTTACGTAACCGGAAATCTCTACAGGCCGACGGCCGCCGCAGCTCCGAAATCTCTCGCTGCTATTGTCTGTCCGCACGGACATTGGGACCAACCGGAAGACTACGGACGTTTTCGCGCCGACATGCAGTATCGCTGTGCGTCCTTTGCTAAGATGGGCGCCGTCGTGTTCTCGATCGACATGATCGGTTACGGCGAAAGCCAGCAGCTCGATCACGAGTATCGGAACGGCGTGGCCATTCAGACATGGAACATGATGCGGTCGATCGACTTCCTGTTGTCGTTGCCGGAAGCAGATCCGGAACGTGTTGCAGTAACGGGAGCTTCAGGCGGGGGAACACAGACTTTCCTTGCCACAGCTCTTGACGATCGCATTAAGGTTTCAATACCAGTCGTGCAGGTGTCGGCACATTTCTTTGGCGGATGCATGTGTGAAAGCGGTATGCCTATCCATCGCACGGGTGATAAAGTATTCAGTAATGCCGAGATCGCGGCCATTGCTGCCCCGAAGCCGATGCTGGTGATCTCTGACGGAAAAGACTGGACAAAGAACACACCCAATGTCGAGTTTCCTTTTCTACAGCACGTGTACCGGTTGTACGGCCAGAGAGAAAACGTCGAGAATGCACACTTCGGTAGCGAAGGCCACGACTATGGCAAGAACAAGAGACTGGCAGCGTACAACTTTCTCGCAAAACACCTGGGGATGAGCATCGCAAACATCCAGAACAAGAAAGGGATCGTTGATGAGAAATTTGTGACGGTCGTCAGCCGGAAGTCTCTCGAGTACTTTAAACCGGGCGAGACGGATGGGTTCATAAAAGGCGACAAGGTGTGGGAGGTATTCACGGCGCCAGCCGAGACGCCTATCGAGGTGAAATAGTTCCCAATACCGGACACACACGCTCGACTTCGCCCAATTCCGGTCATGAGGAATGCCAATCCGGCCCGATTAACCGGTTTTCAATTGGTTTGATTGTTGAAATGCACCCGGCTTTCGCGTCAGGCTTATATTTGTCAATTATCTCAATGTCATTGTCGATTCATTGAAACCGAATAACCCGCATCATGCTCAGTAACTACTTTCGCATCGCTTTCAGGAATTTCTTCAAGAGCAAAGTCCACACTACCATCAACCTGCTCGGTCTCACAGCAGGTATGGTCAGCATTTTTCTGATCACACTCTACCTGAAGCAGGAATTGAGCTACGATAAGTTCCATGAGAATGCGGAGAACATCTACCGGATCGATTGGTACAACCAGAATCCTCAGACGCGCACGCCACACCCGATGGCACAGGCGATGGCTGAAGATTTTCCGGAAGTCGTCAGCGCTGTCAGCCTCACTCCTTTGTGGGGCGAAGGTCTGACTCGCGAAACTCATTCATTCAGGAACCTGGAACGGGATCAACGTTATGACGAACAGAACATCCTGGCTGTCGACACTTCCTTTTTCAATGTATTCGATTTTCCGGTCGTCAAAGGGAATCCCAAAGCAGCCCTCAGGAACCTTCGCGGTGTCCTCATTTCCGAATCTGCCGCGAAGAGATACTTCGGCGATGAAGAGCCGATCGGCAAACAGCTTGCCGTTGATTCCGATACGCTCCTGGTTGAAGTTGTTGCCGTATTCAAAGACGTCCCCGTCAATTCACATTTCCATTTCGACTTCCTCGTAACATACCTGCGCGAAAAATATCTCGACCCGGACGATTCATTTTATTCATGGGCCGACTTCGGTCATTACAATTACATCCGCCTCGCGCCCGGCGCCGACGCCAAACAGCTCGAAGCCAAGATCATGCCCTGGACAAAGAAATATCTCGGGTGGTCGGACGAAGATTATGCCGGGCTGGCCAGCGCGAACTATGGTTTCCGCCTCACTCCCATCACCGACATTCATCTTCGTTCACATGTCAATTGGGAGCTGGAACCCAATGGTAACATCAGCTACGTGTACATCCTTGCAACAGCAGGGTTGCTCACGCTGCTCATCGCTTGCGTAAACTTCATGAATCTCACTACTGCGAGATCTACCGAGCGTGCAAAAGAGATCGGTGTGCGCAAATCACTCGGCGCGTTGCGAAGACAGCTCGCATTGCAGTTCATCTACGAATCGGTACTCATCTCGATGGCCGCCGTCGTCTTGTCGTTGATCATCATCCAAATCGTCATGCCCATTTTCAATAACCTGACGGGCGCCAATCTCGCGGTCACCTTGTGGCCTTACGGAGTTTCGATATTCGCCGGTGGACTACTGATCGGGTTGATCGCCGGCGTCTACCCGTCCTTATACCTGTCTGGTATCAAACCTTCTTCAATCCTGAAGGGCACCGCCAGTGTATCGGGAGGAAGCACGTTCAGGGATGTGTTGATCGCGTTTCAGTTTGCGATATCCATGGCGTTGATCTCAGGAAGTATCATCATCTTCAGTCAACTGGATTACTTGCAGAACCACAGCCTGGGTTACAACCAGGAAGGAGTCCTCGTCGTGCCGTTGAAAGCAGACGACTTTCCCGCGTTCGATGCAATGAAAAATGAGCTCACAAGAATAGACGGAGTCACCGAAGTTTCCGCGACGACGAATGTCCCCGGCGGCTCGTTCAATCAGTACCCCGTTTTCGCCGTCAAATCTCCAACGGATCGCATCGATGCCTCGCAATGTTATATCGACGCCAACTTCTTCAAGACCATGGGAATCACTTTGAAAGAAGGAAGATTGTTCACCCAGGGAAGTGTGTCGGATACAACACAGACATTCGTGATCAACGAAGCTGCGGCGGATCAGCTCAATCTCGAAAATCCCCTCGGCGCGGAGATCTCGATCGATCTGCATGACAGGATCATGACCGGCAGGGTGATCGGTGTCGTGAATAACTTCAATTTTCAGTCACTCCATGATCCGCTCCGTCCGTTGATGTTCCAGTTGACCGACGAGTTCAACTATATGGTTATACGTGGCGAGTTCTCCAATCTTTCACAAAAGGTATCTGAGATCGAGAGCGTATACAGGAAATTCGATCCCATCTTCGGTTTCGAGTTCTCGTTCCTCGACGACCGCCTTCAGAAACAATATGTGTCCGAATCGAGACTCGGTGTGGTGATGGGCCTGTTCTCGGCAATTGCCATCGTGATCGCAAGCTTCGGATTGTTCGGCATGGCGTTGCTCTCGTTCTATCGCAAGACCAAAGAGATCAGTATTCGCAAGGTGCTCGGTGCAAGCGTGCCGCACCTGGTATTCATCCTGCTGAAAAATTTCACGATACTGGTGCTGGTAGCTATCGTCATAGCCACGCCATTCACCTGGTGGGTGATGAACGAGTGGCTTCAGAATTTCAGTTTCAGGATAGAGATCTCGCCAATGATATTCCTGGGTGCCGCGCTCTTACTTCTTGCAATCTGCTGGGCCACTTTAAGCTACCTCACCCTCAAGACTACGCGCTTAAATCCGGCAGAGACGTTGAAAAGCGAATAGCGCTAGTCGCCCACCGGTTGTATTTCGGCGGTCTCGACCATCAGGATCACCGTCCTCTTCGGCGCCCGTGTCCTGTGCATCACACCTTTCCCTACCGTCATCCCCTGACCGGGATTGAGCGTGACCGTCCTGCCTTCCAGGTCGATCAGCAACTGTCCCTCGGTCACGAAGAAAAACTCATCGTCGTCGTCATGCTTATGCCAGTGGAACTCACCTTCGATCACACCAAGCCGGACAACGCTGCCGTTTATTTTCGTCAAGGTTTGGTTCGACCATTTCTGCGTGGCTTCGCCGGCGATCTTTGAGACGTCTATCAGTTCCTCGTGACCGAATTTGATGGCGAGGTCGATGTTATAGTCGGCATTGGTTTTACTCATATCGGTAAAGTTTGCTTCACAATGTCGGAACCTTTCGTTGTTTTCCGTGCTTTCCGCAAAAAAATTCCCTTTAGCCTTTCCGTGTTTTCCGTGGGAAAATTTCCCTTAGTCTTTCCGTGTTTTCCGTGCTTTCCGTGAGAAAATTCCTCTTAGCTTTCCGTAAGAAAATTCGTCTACTATGAAGATATTCCAGGTCGATGCCTTCGCGGAAAAAGTGTTCACCGGCAATCCCGCCGCTGTCTGTCCCCTCGATCAGTGGCCCGAGGATTCCGTGATGCAAAATATTGCCATGGAGAACAACCTCGCCGACACCGCTTTCATCATTCGCCAGGGCGACGGCTTTCACATCCGCTGGTTCACCCCTACAATCGAAGTCGACCTCTGCGGCCACGCGACCCTCGCCACCGCACACGTACTCTATGCACACCTGGGCTTCGACGGCGATGTCATCAACTTCTTTTCACACCGCAGCGGTGCATTGAACGTCTACAAAAGAGGTGAGCTTCTCATCCTGGATTTTCCGACCGACCAGGTCGAGCCCGTCAGCGCCACTCCCGAAATGACCGAAGCATTCGACATCGCTCCGGCAGAATTCTACAAAGGCAAGACAGACTTCATGTTCGTCTATGAAAACGAAGAACAGATACTGAACCTGGTTCCCAACTTCCGCACCATCGGCGCGTTGCCTGTGCGCGGTGTGATCGTAACGGCGCCCGGATCCCAGGTCGATTTCGTCTCGAGATTCTTCGGACCTCAGTCGGGTATCGATGAAGACCCCGTTACCGGATCGGCACACACCACCCTTATCCCTTACTGGTCGAAACGTTTAGGCAAACAAGATCTCGCCGCCATCCAACTATCTAAAAGAAAAGGATTGCTGGCATGCAAAAATCTCGGTGACCGCGTGCTGATCAGCGGGAAAGCGAAAACCTATATGATCGGAGATATTTATCTCTAGGTTATGTTCTTGCACGCAAGAAAGCTGACCCTGATATGTATCATCTGCTTGCCGGTCGCTTGCTTCGGCCAGGATAAACAACGTCCGTTCCAGATACGGTTTACGCCGGGCCTCGACTTCGCCCATCTGACGATCGCCAACAGCCCGGAGTTTCGCCGGTCGAACCTCAGGATAGGCGGAGAGCTCGAAGTCTTCCTTCCGTTCCAACCGCGCAAGTGGGGATTTTTTTTAGAACCCGCTTTTCAATCGTTCAGCGAAGAGAGCGCGGGGTTCCGCTACGAATCGATCGAAACCTCTTTGGGCATTCGCTATCACGTGTTGTTCAAGAATAAGGGTGCGTTCTTTGTTAACCTCATGTCGCTGGTCGATGCCCCGATCACACATTCGCAACGGTATTCGCTCGGCGCATCCGGCAACATTGTGTTGAAAGACGATTCTCTCGCAGGAGGATTTGCCGGTGGAGCAGGAATCACATTCGGCCTGATCTCCGTGGAAGGGCGTCTTTACTCTCAACGGATCAGAGAAGGAACTCAACTGCCGATACCGTACCGCTACGGAAAAGTGAGTATGATACTTGGCATCAGATTGTTTTGAACGCGTAATAACCGGTTATATTAGTTCTGTGATACTCGAACAGCACAACACCCGCACGAACGGATATTTCGTCGCACTGGATGGCGGCAAAGAAGTAGGCCGCCTATATTATTCCTGGGCCGGCATCGACAAGTTCATCATCGATCATACGGAAGTGAAGCCTGAAGCCAAAGGAACGGGCGCCGGAAAATTCCTGGTGGAGGGCACGGTCAAATACGCACGGGAAAACAATTTCAAGCTGATCCCGCTCTGTCCTTTTGCTAACGCGATGTTCAAAAAGAACAAGGAATGGAGAGACGTGATATTCGAATGACCGAAGTTGGACATCCTCGGTCGATACCGTTCACTGCAAAGCCATAAAACACCGAAACTCACAGGAATTTCGCCCTTGGGTTTGGTTCGATTGTTGGCATAGCGGCCCGTAATAAACCAGGCCTATGTTTACCAACTACCTTGTAATTGCATTTCGCAATCTCGCCAAGTACAGGATCTTTTCAATCATCAACATCACCGGAATGGCAGTCAGCCTGGCGTCTTGCCTGCTGATATCCATCTTTGTTGCAGACGAGCTCTCGTTCGACAGTCATCATCCCGATGGCGACAGGACCTATCGCATTTATAACATAGTGAACAACAACGGCAGTGTGGGTACTTTTCCCATTGTGCCCTATCCGTTCGCTTCTTATCTGAAGCGTGACTTCCCCGAGATCGAAAGCTCTGTTCGCATTCTCGACACCTACGAAGAACAACTATTTGAGTCTGGAGAGAAGAAAATGAAGGAAGGCAAAGGGATCATGTCCGAGTCGCCAGTCTTCGACATGCTTTCATTGAAAGTGATCGATGGCAACCGCGATTCGGCGTTGACCCGGCCCCTGACGGCGGCTCTTTCGGAGTCGCTCGCAAAAAAATATTTCGGTGATACGGATCCCATCGGCAAGTCGATCAGGATCGACAATCTGGAACGCGAGATCACAGCCGTGTTCGCCGATCCGCCGAAAGCCTCCCATTTGCAGATTCGTTACATCACATCACTCTCAACTACAACCTGGGAAAAGCGGAATGCAAACAACTTCCGCCAGATGCAGATCTTCACCTATATCAAGCTTAGGCCCAATGCCGATGCGGCAGCCCTTGAGTCAAAGTTCCCCGCATTCAACGAGAAATACACCGTCCCGCAGATCAAGCAGTTCGGCATGAGCTATGAAACACACATGCAGAACATCCGCGACATCCACCTTAATTCATCCAGTTTCGAATGGGACCTTGCAGTGCGCGGCGATGCCCAAAGCGTGTACATCCTCATGGCGACGGCCATCATCATCCTCACGATCGCGTGCCTGAACTTTATCAATCTCTCCACCGCGCGCGCAGCCCGGAGGATGAAAGAGGTCGGGATACGCAAAGCCACCGGCGCACTAAGAAGTCAGCTGGTGTTTCAATTCCTTTCCGAATCCGTCCTGCTCACGATGATAGGGCTGGTCCTTGCGATCGTCGTTGCCGAAGTGTCGTTGCCTTACCTGAATCTTCTCGTTGAAAAAAATCTGTTCATTCCTTACACGATCCCCGCTATCGCCATCGGCATTACTTTCTGTACGATGCTCGGCGCGCTGGCCGGCGGTTATCCCGCGATATACCTGTCAGGCTTCCGCCCCGCGGTTGTCCTGAGCCGCAAGGCCGAAAAGCTGGGCGGGTCGGGCATCTTCCGTCAATCGCTCGTCGTCGTTCAATTCATGCTCTCGTTCTTCCTCATTGCCGCGTCGATGATCGTGCTGTCGCAGAATGACCTCATTCAAAGCAAGGATCTCGGCTTCGATAAAGAACACGTCGTCGTCATTCCTCTCCGAGCTCCGCAGTTGCGCAACCAGGAGGCCACCAAGCTGAGATACAAAGACCACCCCAATGTTATCGATGTTACGCTGGGTTTCGGATTGCCCGGTGATATCGTTGCGGGAGACGGCGTGATCGATCCGCAGACCAATACCGAATGGGGAACCTCTCTCTTCTGCATCGACTTCGATTACATCCCGACCATGGGAATGAAAGTCATCGCCGGCCGGGAGTTCTCGCGTGACTTTGCATCCGATTCCGATGCTTTTATCGTGAATGAAACTTTTCTCGCCACCTATGGCCTCGGTAATCCCGAGCAGGCAATAGGCAAAGAGCTCGACTGGAAACGGTGGGATAATCAGAAAATGAAACACGGGCCGATCATCGGTGTTGTGAAAGATTTCCACTTCAAGAGCCTGAGAGAAAAACTTTCGCCCGTCGTCCTGCACATATTCCCGGGAGCCAGCTGGAAGCTTGCGGCCCGGATCAGCGGCGAGAATATTCCGGAGACCATCGCCCATCTGAAACGAGTCTACGAGTCGCTCGACCCCGAATGGGCATTCTCCTACAACTTCCTCGACGAGAATCTCGATGCGATGTACAAGGCAGAACAAAAGCTCGGAAAGTTGTTCGTGATATTCACCTATCTCGCGATCGCGGTTGCGTGTATGGGATTGTTCGGCCTGGTGGAATACAGCGTCAACCAGCGAACCAAAGAGATCAGTATCAGAAAAGTATTCGGAGCGAGTGTATCGTCGTTGCTGGTATTGCTTACAAAGAGATACTTCGTATTGCTTACGATATCATGCGTGATGATCGTGCCGCTGGTATGGTATACTGCGGGGCAATGGCTGAGTCGCTTTGCCTACCAGATCGAGCTGGAACCGATGCTGTTCATGAAGGCCGGGTCATTGATCGTGATCATCACGGCCGCAACTGTTAGCCTCCAGTCGATCCGTGCAGCGTTGAGCAACCCGGTAAAAAATCTAAGAAACGATTAAAATAAATTTATCATGGTGTTTTTAAGAACTCTGAAATCCGGCCTTCGACACCTGCTCTCACAAAAACTGAACTCATTGGTTCACGTCGCCGGGCTTTCACTCGGCATGACGGTGTGTTTGCTGATCGGATTGTTCATTCGATTCGAGACAAGCTTCGATAGCTATCATCCTCATGCATCCAGGACTTACAGGATAAACCAGGCGTGGACCGACAATGGCGACGTCAATGACCATTATTCCACTCCGATTCCTCTGGCCGAGGTGCTTCGCAAAGATGTCTCCGGCCTGGAATACGTGGCCTTCGGACAACCAGCCTGGAATACCATTATCGATCTGCCGGGCAAGAGACTACAACAGGAAAACATCCTGATCACCGATCCGACTTTCCTCGACGTCTTTTCGGCGGATGTTGTTAAGGGAGATGGACATCAAACACTTAGAACTCCATATCATGCGCTGTTGACGGAATCGACTGCAAAAAAATTCTTCGGCACCGAAGACCCCATCGGTAAAACCTTCCGTTTTAAATCGAAGTATGACATCACCGTCGGTGGAATTATACGGGACCTGCCGGCCAACACACACCTCCCGGCGACTATGCTTCTCTCCTACGTGGCCGACGAGGACTATCTTGGTGCAGGGCCCGATGCATGGACTTACACGGCAGGAAATGCAACATTTGTCGTCCTTCCCGATGGATACGATCAAAGCCTGCTCCTCGCACAACTCAAAAAGATTGCCGATGCCCGTATCAATTCCAACCCGGAGGTTCCAAAGTTTGTACGCACGGATTTTGTATTGCTGCCATTGGCAGATATCCATTTCGACGCGAAGAGTCAGGGCAGCGCATGGGTGCCTGCATTTAGCAGCACCTGGCTCTGGTTCTTCGGAGCGATCGGCATTGCAGTATTGACGCTCGCTTGCATCAACTTCGTAAATCTCTCCACCGCGCAGGCGTTGACGAGAGCCAGGGAAGTCGGCGTCAGAAAATCGATCGGTGCAGACAGAACCAACTTATTGCTTCAATTCCTTGGAGAATCATGGATGTTGGCCGGCGTCTCCTCGATCATCGCTATTGGCGCCGTCGAATTCAGCCTTCCCTATATGAATACCCTCCTCGAAACGGGTATTAAGTTCGAGCTCACCGGTTCGCCCGAATTAATGCTGTCGCTTGCAGGAGCCGTTGTAATAATCGGGCTGCTGGCTGGCATCTACCCTGCCTGGGTGATCACAAAATTCAATCCGGCGATGTCACTCCGCTCTGGTTTTAACGTGCAGGGCGAATCGGGAGGTTCGTGGCTGAAACGATCACTCATCGTGACGCAATTCACGATCTCTGCCGGACTGCTCATCGCACTGGTGCTGATATCGCAGCAGGTTGATTTCGTCCGGACCATGAGCCTCGGGTTCAACAAAGACAATATGTTGATCATACAGACCGGCGACCGTGGAACATCGGCAACGTTTGACCATGAGCTTGAAAAGATCCCGGCCGTTGACAAGTGGTCGTATTCCACATCGTCGGCCAGCGCTGAAGGACACTGGGGAACGATCATGAGTAAAACCAATGGAAACGATCCGGCACGACAGCCGGTAACGAGTATATACGCCGATGAAAATTATTGCGAGCTATACGGCTTCAAGCTCATTGCCGGCGACTACCCGGTTGCATCCGATACGAATCTTATCTCCGACCGCCTTCCCGACGACCAGAAATTGATGAAGGCAGTGGTCAACGAAAAGCTGATCGATGCGCTTGACCTCGGAACACCTGATGAAGCTGTCGGCAAACACTTCTGGTTTGGAATGGGCAACGGAGACGTTGAGATCACCGGTGTGGTCGGCAATTTCAATACACTTTCAGCCCGTGAGGCCATCAAGCCGACGATCATCGGGCAACTTCCCCCGGTATACCGGTATGCTAACATCAGGATCCAAAAAGGCGCCGATGTGCCATCCATGATCGCCTCTATTGAGAAAGCATGGAAGATGGCCTATCCGGATGGCGTATTTGCCTACAACTTTCTCGATCAGCAGATCGATAACTTTTATAAAGCGGAGGACAGGATCTATACATTGTTCAAAGTCTTTTCAGGACTTGCGATGCTCATCTCGTGTTTAGGTTTGTGGGGCCTGATCACATTCGCGGCACAACGAAGGATGAAAGAGATCGGTATCCGGAAAGTCCTCGGTGCAACAGCAACATCGCTCATGGTCCTGCTGTCGCGCGATTTCTTTTTCATGGTATTGGCATCACTGGTCATCGCGACGCCGTTGGTATACTACGGCATTTCGCAGTGGCTGAATGACTTCGCCTTCAAGATATCCATCGGATGGCAGGCATTCGCCGTCGCGGGCGTGACTTCTCTCGTGCTCGCATTAATGACGGTCGGCATCCAGGCACTACGTGCAACTTTTACCAACCCCGCCAGTATATTAAAGTCAGAATAAAATAATTATCCGATTATGATCGTAAACTATTTCAGGATAGCAATCCGCCACCTGTTCAAGAACAGGATCTTTTCGGCGATCAATCTCTTTGGCCTTACATTGGGCTTCCTTTGCTTCACCATGCTCTCGCTCTACGTTTACGATGAGTTGAGCTTCGACAAATTTCACAAGGATTCCGAACGCATCTATCGCGTCATCCAGCATGAAACACTGGAAGACGGAACCACGCGAAACGTCATGCTGTCGGCAGCACGGGTCGGTCCCGAAGCAGCGCAGCAGATACCCGAGGTGGAAGAGTTCTCCAGGATGTATGCCATGGGGCGTATCACGATGGGCAACGAGCCCGCCGCCCGCGATTACGAGGTCACACGAACTACCGATCCCAATTTCTTCCAGGTCTTCAACTTTCCGTTCGTTGAAGGCGACCCAGCCTCCGCGCTTGCACAGACAGATGGCATCGTGGTGTCGGAAAGTCACGCGAAGAAATTCTTTGGCAACGGGCCTTACCTGGGCAAACGCCTTTGGTCGAGCCTGGAACGCGACGATAAGCCGTTCGATCTCATCGTGACCGGTGTCTTCAAAGACCTTCCGAAAAATTCACACCTCGTGTTCGATATAGTCTTTGCCGAAAACATCTGGCGATCGCCGGGAAACTGGAACATTTCCCACCGGTTCGAAAACTACCTGCAGACCGACTGGACGTCGAACAACTTCGTGACTTACATCAAGCTCAAGCCCGGAACCAACGCTGCGGCAGTCGAAGAAAAGATGACATCGATCGTTAAGAACAATTACCCTAAAGACCACGAGTTCAGGAGCATATTTACCCTGCAGCCGCTCGCGGTCATTCACACAGGCTCGCACGACCTCCAGGGCAGCGCGGGGCCAACCAACAGCATCAAGCCATTCTATATCTATATGTTCGGCATTGTCGCCGTGCTGATACTCGGTATTGCATGTCTCAACTACATGAACCTCTCGACTGCGTCGGCATTCAGGCGGGTGCGTGAGATCGGTACACGAAAGGCGCTCGGTGCAATGAAGTCGCAACTGATCAGCCAGTTTACCGGCGAAGCAGTCATCCTGTCGATTGTGGCCATGGTCGTTGCCGTTGCTCTGTTGCAGGTACTTCTCCCCTTCGCCAACCAGTTCTCCGAAAAAGAAATGTCGCTCGGTATGCTACCGACCGGGTGGATGGCAGGACTGGTAGGAGTCATTCTTCTATCGGGAATTCTTTCAGCCACTTACCCCGCATTCATCATCTCACGCGTTTCAGCCGTGGAAGCGTTCAAGAAAGATGTCAGGATCGGCAGCCGGAGCGTGCCGATGCGAAAGATACTTGTGGCCAGCCAGTTTGCGATCTCGATCATGATGATCTCCTGTACCATTGTCATCTATCAACAAGTGAATTACCTGCGCACGAAAGATGTTGGGTTCCAGAAAGACAATCTCGTAGTGATCGACATCAACAGCCGGAGCTTAAGGCGCAACTTCCAACAGGTGAAAGCCGAGTTCGCTTCAGTACCCGAAGTACAGTCGATCACTGCATCCACACGCGTTCCCGGCGAATGGAAGAGTTTCCCAATCGCCACCGTGAAACCCGACGGACAACCGCAGACCACGGAGATGATCTTCGTCGGCATCGACAACGACTTCCTTTCGACATTCCAGATCGACCTGCTCGATGGGAGGAACTTCATGCCCGGCGAAAGCGACAGCACCAAAGTCATTCTTACCGAACAGGGTGCGAAAGACCTCGGTCTCGCGAATCCCATCGGTACCATGATCGAAGTGCCCACCATCCGTTGGGGCGGATCGAGAGGCGCTCCCGAACGTCCCTATCGCGCCGAGATCATCGGCGTGGCTGCCGACTTCCACTTTGAGTCATTCCGCCACAAGATGATGCCGGTGATCTTCGGAGCGGCGAACACGCAGATACATTCTATCGATTATTACACGGTTCGTGTAAACACCCCCAATCTTCCTGCGACTATTGAGAAGCTGAAGGCAGTCAATCTCCGGGTCGACCCCGTCAATCCCCTCGAGTATACCTTCCTCGACGACGAGGTGTTCAACAGCTTCTATCGCATGGACGAAAAGCGCGGCCAGATCTTCCTGGTATTCTCCGCAGTCATCATTTGTATTGCAAGTCTTGGCCTGTTCGCCCTGGTATCTTACTCTATCGAAAGCCGGATGAAAGAGATCGGCGTTCGTAAGGTGCTAGGCGCTACGGTGTCGAACATCGTTAGCCTGGTGTCGAAAGAATTTGTTGTCCTGGTGGTGATCTCCGGCGTGATAGCTGTTCCGGCAGCATGGTATTTTATGAATGCCTGGCTGAGGGACTTCGAGTACCGTGTAGGGCTGGGCGCAGGTGTGTTTATATTGGCGCTGGTTGTTGCCCTGGTGATCGCGTTTACAACTATTTGCTTCAGGGCGATAAGGGCGGGGAGGTCTAACCCTGTAAACTCCTTGCGAAGCGAGTAGTTTTCGGTATTGGATATTGGGTATTGGGCATTGGGTATTGGATGTTTCTGTTTTGGGAATACCCAATACCCAATGACCAATGATCAATATCCATTTTTGAGTATCTTAGGATTACATAAAATCCATAAGTTATGTACAACCAATCTCCAATAGATTCCAATCCTTCTGTCCTCGACCAGGCTGTTGCGGAAACGCAGCGTTATATGACCAAGGTGTATGGCTGGATGTGCCTCGCTCTTATCGTCACCGGGTTTGTGGCCATGTATGTAGCCTCTACCACGGCGCTGATCGAGGTCATTTTCGGCAACCGTCTTATTTTCTGGGGTCTGATCATACTTGAATTCGTGATGGTCGCCTCACTGGCCGGATGGGTGTCGCGCATGTCGGCTGTTACGGCAACGACCATGTTTATATTGTATTCGGCAGTCAATGGCCTCACGCTTTCGGCGATCTTCATGATCTATACCGCCGAATCCATCGCGACAACGTTCTTCATTACTGCCGGCACCTTCGGGATCATGAGCTTCTACGGTTATACCACCAAGAAAGACCTCACCAGCTGGGGTAATCTTTTGTTCATGGGGCTCATCGGTCTGATCATTGCCTCTCTGATCAACCTCTTCTTGCAAAGCTCGATGTTGTACTGGATCACCACCTACGCCGGCGTACTGATCTTCGTAGGCCTAACTGCCTACGACACGCAGAAGATCAAGAACATGAATATCATCGGCAACGAAGGAACTGAAGAAGACCAGAAAGAAGCGATCATGGGCGCACTCACGCTTTATCTGGATTTCATCAATCTGTTCCTGTACCTGTTAAGATTATTCGGCAAAAGAAAATAGTCGCAAACCTCGAACAACGAACAACAAACAACGACTATGATCAGCAGAAGAAAATTTCTCGCCCAAACCACCGCCACCGTAGCCTCACTGACTCTCGCCTTCGACGCCTTTCCATCTATCCTCCAGAAAAAAGACCGCCTCGGCGTGGCGCTCGTCGGCCTCGGTTACTACAGCACCGACCTCCTCGCTCCTGCCCTGCAGCTCACACAGAAGTGTTACCTGGCAGGCATCGTTACCGGCACTCCGGCGAAAGCCGAAAAGTGGAAGCAACAGTACAAGATCCCTGATAAGAACATCTACAACTACCAGAACTTCGACACCATCGCCAACAATCCCGATATCGACGTGGTGTACGTGGTTCTTCCACCGTCGATGCACATGGAGTATACCATCAGAGCCGCGAAGGCGGGTAAGCACGTATGGTGTGAAAAGCCCATGGCTGTTACCGAAGCCGAATGCAAAAAGATGATCGAAGCCTGTAATCAGAACAAGGTGAAGCTCAGCATCGGCTATCGCATGCATCATGAACCGAATACACAGGAGATCATGCGGTACGCGAAGAATCTGCCATACGGAAAGATCATCAACGTTTCGGCAGCTGCGGGTTATTTCGATCCGCGCACAGATCACTGGAAACAAAAGAAAGAGATGGGCGGCGGTGTCATGCACGACATGGGCGTGTATCCTTTGAATGCAGCACGTTACTCGACCGGCCTCGAGCCCATTTCAGTATCGGCACAGCAATCCACCACCCGCCCCGAGATCTATAAGGACGTTGCTGAAACGATGGCCTTCGACCTGGAATTCTCCGGCGGCATTACCGCCCACTGCGAAGCCAGTTTCGGAAAAGGTATGAACGACCTGAAAGTCACCTGCCGGAACGGTTGGTATACACTCTCTCCTTTCCAGGCTTACAATGGGATCAAAGGTGAGACTAGTGACGGGAAAAAGCTGAACGCACCTATCGAAAACGAACAGGCTACACAGATGGACAACGACGCGGTAGCCATCATGAGCAACAAACCGGTCCTGGTTCCTGGCCAGGAAGGTCTGAGGGACATCCGGATCGTAGAGGCGATCTACCGGTCTGTTGCGGAAAAGAAAAGAGTAACCATTTAGAGAGTCAGCGGTAGAGACGTAATCAACCTAATCCTGCCGTTATGATCCGGAACTACATTCTCATCGCCTGGAGGAATTTCACAAAAAACAGGACTTTCTCTCTCATCAACATAATAGGCTTCGCATTGGCGATGGCTTCCTGTTTCCTGATCGTCTTCCACATCCGAAGTGAGCTCAGCTACGAGAAGATGTATCCCGGCTACGAGAACATCTATCGCGTTCATCCTCCCGAATGGGCGAAAAGCTCGCCGACTTACGCCCAGCATCTAGCCGACTTCTTTCCGGAGATAACCTCAACGGTCCGGTTTGCCGAATTCCGTAGCGGCTCAGTCCTGACCTATGATTCGTACCAGACTATCGTCGAACGTTCATTCGTTGCCGATAGCACCGTCATCGATATGTTCGCTCTCGAGTTCACGGAAGGTGACGCAAGGACCTCGCTCCGCACGCCTTTCAGCGCGGTCTTTTCAGAGTCATTGGCGCGAAGAGTTTTCGGAACAGGAGAAGCCGTTGGCAAGACGATAAAGATCGCCGGCGACATGGATCTCACCATCTCCGGCGTCGTAAAGGACCTGCCCGAGAACACACACCTTCGGTTCGAGATGCTGGTCGCATTCTCTACCATGTACAAAGTCGTGTCCGAAAACTGGATGTCGAACCGCGGATGGATGGGGCCATACACCTATGTTTATATTCAACCCGGGCAACTTGAAAATGTAAAAAGCAAGATGCCCGATTTTCAGGCAAAGTTCTACGAAGGCTGGGGCACCGCCGAAGAGTTGAAAAAAGACGTGCTGCTGGAGTTGCAGCCCATAAAGGACATACACCTGTATTCACACCTCGAACAGGAAATGGGCGAGAACAGTAACGCCGGTTACCTCTACATCTTTGCCGCTGTCGCGCTATTCATATTGCTGATTGCTGTGGTAAACTTTATAAACCTGCAGATATCCCTTGCCTTCCGCCGGATGAAGGAAACCGGTTTACGCAAGGTGATGGGCGCCGCCCGGTCGCAGCTGGTGAGGCAATATCTGACCGAAACTCTGATCACAAGCGTTGTGGCGCTCGTACTGGCGTTCACGCTCTTCGTTGTCGCCATACCGAGCTACAATGGACTCTCCGGCCGCGCCGTTCAAATATCCGACCTTCTGACGCTGGACAACTTCGCCATTATGGCGGCCCTTATCCTTGGAGTCAGTCTGCTGGCGGGTGCATACCCGGCGCTCTTTATGTCAGCCTTCAAGCCAGCCGATGCGCTGAAGAATCAAAAAAGTCCAGGCTCAACCACGCCTGTTGTCCAAAAAACGCTCGTGGCATTCCAGTTTGCCGTGTCAGCATTCATGATCGCAAGCACGATCATCATCATCCGGCAAATGAACTACTTTCGGAACCAGGACCTGGGTTTCAACAAAGACCACATCGTTGCCGTGAAACTGTACGGCGATCTTGCGATAAAGACGGTCGAGACACCCGATGCGGTTAAGACCGAACTGAAAAAAGACCCTGCGGTCCTTAGCATTGGTCTGTCCTCCAACCTTCCCGGAGACATGGCGAGCGTCGAAGGCGTGCGTCCTGAAAATTCCGACCCGAGCATCGAGTTCCCCTCATTTCGGGTCATCCGCGTCGACGACGAGATGCTGAGCACACTGCAGATACCCATCATCGAAGGCCGTGGGTTCTCTCTCGAGTTCAACGATTCTGCAACGTACATCGTAAATAAAGCAGCGCTGAAGGCATTGCAGCTCACGAATGCTATCGGCACACGAATCACCAACGAGACCCGTGGGCAGACAGGCCCGATCGTTGGCGTGGTTGGCGACTATCATTTTTCATCATTGCACAACGAGGTCGAGCCTCTTGTACTGGAATACCGCCCCGGCTGGTGTGGCAACATGCTTATTAAAGTCAACAGCTCCGACATACAATCCACGATCTCGCATATTGAAAGCACCGTGAAGTCTCTCGCACCGTCCCACCTCTTCTCTTACACTTTCTATGATGACAAGTGGAACGCTCAATACCGTGAAGAAGCGAAAATGAACGTACTCTTCAACACGTTCTCCGTCTTCATGATCGTCATCTCCTGCATCGGCTTATTCGGACTGTCGGCGATCGCCATGCAAACGCGCCGCAAGGAGATCGGTATCCGGAAAGTAGTGGGTGCGACAACTGCCACCATCATTCGCGTGATGTCTAAAGAATTCGTGATCCTGGTTGCCGTTGGATCACTCATCGGCCTCCCCTTGTCGTGGTACGCGATGAACCTGTGGCTGTCGCGGTTCGCCTTCCAGGTCAATATTACCGCCGACGTTTTTGTGATCTCAGTGGTGGTTTGTGTCGCGATCGCACTCGGTTCGGTGTTCTTCAACGCATTGAAAGCCGCAAGAGCCAACCCGGTAGATTCGTTACGAAGTGAATAAAATCAAATAATATGCTGCGCTATCACCTAACCTACGCTGCCCGTCATCTTACCAAGAACAAGCTGTACACCTTGCTGAATTTGTTCGGCCTTTCGATCGGCCTGGCGTGCTTCTCAATGATCGGCTTGTGGGTTGAGTCGGAGCTTAGTTATGATCGGTTTCATGAGAAAAGCGACCGCATCTATCGTGTTGCTGCGAAATATATCGATGAAACATCGATTAACGAGGTGGCCGTGACAGGCCCTCCTGTCGCAGCTGCCCTGTTAAAAGATATCCCGGAAATCGAACAAGTTGTTCGCATGGATCCAGGCGATAACGCGATGGCATTTGGCGCCAGGAAGTTCCTGGAGGATGGTCTTATCGCTGATCAATCCTTATTCGAGGTGTTCGACTTCAAAGTCCTGCATGGTGACCGGGGTTCGCTCCTCACGGAACCATTTTCGGTCGTCCTCTCCGAATCGCTGGCGAAAAAGTATTTTGGCGACGCTGACCCTGTTGGTCAATCGATGACCGTATTTCGTTTCGATCGCGACGGCAAGGGTGCCGAATACAAGGTCACAGGTATAGTCGAGGACTGTCCCCCGAACTCACACTTTCAATACAATTTTATTCTTTCGATCAAAACCGCGGAGGTTGTAAATCCCGGCATGCTCGAAGCCAGCGCATGGCTTAACGGCGCCTTCTACACATATATAGTATTACGTCCGGATGCCAGTCCGTCTGCGGTCGAATCCAAGTTCCCGGGACTCATCGAGGCATACGCCGGCGGATTGATGCGCGAACGGAATTTTAAGGTCGAGTACACTCTGCAACCGCTTACCGACATCCACCTGCGTTCGAACCTGGCCTTCGAGATCGGGGCAACCGGAAGCATGTCGTATGTGATGATCTTCGGCACTATTGGAATCATGGTCCTATTGCTGGCATGCATAAACTATGTGAACCTCTCGACCGCTTACTCTATCGAACGGTTCAAGGAAGTCGGTATTCATAAAGTCCTGGGCGCACATAAGCGGCAGCTCGTTATTCAATACCTCACTGAGTCGTGGCTGCTCGCAGTGGTCTCATTTGTGATCGCATTCGGGTGGATCGAGCTTGCGCGTCCTGTCTTTGAAAGCATCTCAGGAACAACATTCCCGGGGCTGTACACTGTCACGTCGATCGGAATACTCTTTGCCGTTGCGTCGACCGTCGGACTACTTGCCGGTTTTTATCCGTCGGCAGTGTTATCGGCATTCAAACCCGTCCATGCATTGAAAGGGTTACAAGGTGGCCTATCGGGGACCTGGCTCCGGAAGATTCTTGTGGTGGTCCAATTCTCGATAACAATTATTCTCGTTATCGGGATCATGGTCGTACAGTTTCAAATGACTTACATTCAGGACAAGGATCTCGGCTTCGATAAAGACAACCTCGTAGTGTTTGGTGTCCACGGTGATGCCGATGTACAGATCGGCTACCAGGCGTTTGTCGACGAAGTTACCCAAAGTCCAAACGTCGCCGGTGTCACGAGATCGAACACTACCATCGGCAACGGACTTGGATACTCGAAAGCTCTTGTGGAAGACGCAGAAGGCAACAAGTTCGACATGTGGGTCTACGGTGTTCGCGTCGACCATGAGTATCTCGATATTTACAAGATGAAGCTTATCGCAGGGCGCAACTTTCGATACGACAACGCTGCCGATTCAACGAAGGCGCTGATAGTAAATCAGGCTTTGATTGAAGCGTATGGTTACAAAAACCCGGCCGACGCAATTGGTAAATCCATTGTCTTCGATGGGCTTGACGGTCAGATCATCGGTGTGTTGAAAGACTTCAACTTCGCAAGCCTCCAGCACAAAGTCGAGCCCATTGCCATCTCGCTGCTCAAAGGTGGCTTCTCCCGCATCTCGATACGGGTGCAGGGAGATCCACGCAAGGGCTTCGAAGACGTAACGACCATGTGGAAGAAGCACTTCCCGTCGGCTGTCATCCAATATTCGTTCTACGAAGACTCACTTGCCCGCTCCTACAAAGCCGAAGCCCGCTTCGCGAAGTTATTCTTCGTGTTCTCAATGATCTCGCTGGCAATCGCCTGCCTCGGCCTTTTCGCGCTTGTGTCCTACACCGCCGAGCGCCGTTCGAAGGAGATCGGAATCCGTAAAGTCCTGGGCGCTTCCGTCGCCAACATCCTGTCGATGCTTTCCGCAGAGTTCATCTGGCTGGTTGCACTGTCGTCGTTCGTGGCCATGCCCGCCGGATACTACCTCATGAATGAGTGGCTCACAGGCTTTGCTTATCACATTTCACTCAACGCGTTTATGTTTATCGCTTCCGGCGGCCTTGTGTTGGCCGTAGCTTGGGGTACCGTTAGCTTACGAACGTTCAGGGCAGCTTCAGCCAACCCGGTGGATTCGCTTCGAAGCGAGTGAGCGGTCGGATCGACAACGATCTGTATTTCCTCAGCGCAAAGCGCCAAGCCGCAGGCGACAACTCTTTGGAACAGTCTCTGGTTTCTCGCGGAGCGCCGAGCACGCCGCAGGCGACAACTCTTTGGACCAATCTTGTTTATCGCGCGGAGCGCTAGGCCCGCCGCAGGCGACAACTCTTTGGACCAATCTTGTTTATCGCGCGGAGCGCTAGGCCCGCCGCAGGCGACAACTCTTTGGACCTATTTTCGTTTTTATAAAAAAAATTGGTGTAAAATTTGTTTTAGTGACCTAAAACGTGCTTAATTTTGTAAAATGTTTTTTGAATGCTTTCATAACCACTAAGCACCTAACAACGAAGTTGAAAAACATCACTCTCTTCTCAGCGCTCATAGGCTTCCAAGCAAGCCTCCTTTGCAGCCGCTTCACCGCCCTCCCGATGGTGATCAGAAGTTTCCGAAGGCAAATCCGGATTTGATACTACGGCTCTTGTAGCCTAGGAGGTGTGCATCCAAGATGCGACGCCTCATCGGTGCTTTTTCTTACGAAAGAGCCCGTTAACTCAATCTACTTCTAATTAATACTGAATTGGACCAGAAAATAACAGTCCGCGTGGCAACACCGGCTGATAAACATTATGCCGAAACCATCACCAAAGAGATGGAAGAATCGGCCAAAGCTCGCGGAACAGGCATTGCCAAGCGTTCTCCTCAATATATAGAGAAGAAGATGGACGAGGGCAAAGCGGTTATCGCGCATACCCCCGACGGCGCCTGGGTTGGCTTCTGCTATGTGGAAGCATGGGAGCACGGCAAGTATGTGGCGAACTCAGGCCTCATCGTGGCGCCCGCCTTTCGCAAGACCGGCGTGGCCACCGAGATCAAACGAACCGTGTTCGAGCTCTCGCGCCAGCTATTCCCCGACGCAAAAATATTCGGACTCACCACCGGCCTGGCCGTCATGAAGATCAACTCCGACCTCGGTTACGAGCCGGTCACCTACTCCGAGCTCACCAACGATGAGGAGTTCTGGAAGGGCTGTCAGAGCTGCGTCAACTTCGATATCCTTACAATGAAGGAACGTAAAAACTGCCTCTGCACGGCCATGCTTTACGATCCGGTTGAGAAGGAGGCCAACAAGCCACAGCCATCCGCTCCGCTGCCCCCCATTCACGGCAGGCAAACACCGGAGGTCAGGCGTAAGCGCCATTTTGCCGATAACCTCCGGTTGTTCGACCGCCTGGTTCGCCTCAAACAGTTCGTCATGCTCAAGAACTGGAAGAAGAAACCTTCGGGCGACAGCCAGGAAAGAGGCATTCTCAGCTTCTTATTCTTTTGGTAACCAAAGGACGAGGTGAGGATGGGAGGATGGGACGAGGTGAGGAGATGACGAGTCTTCGCGACCGCCATCGTCCTATCTTCACCTCTTCACCTCATCCCATCCTTCAGTTCTATTATCTTTAAGCGATGAAAAAAGTCGTACTAGCTTTTAGCGGGGGACTCGACACCTCCTACTGCGCCATTTACCTGTCGAAAGACCTGGGCTATGAAGTCCATACACTGACGGTGAACACCGGCGGCTTTAATGCCGAAGAGCTCGTCCAGATCGAAAAGCGAGCGTTGAGCCTCGGTGTGAAGTCACACAAGGCCGTAGAAGAGACGGCCAACTATTACGACAAGGTGATCCGCTACCTGGTGTACGGCAACGTGCTCAAGAACGGCACCTATCCCCTCAGCGTGAGCGCCGAAAGGATGTCGCAGGCTCTTGCTGCCGCCCGTTACGCGATAGAGATCGGCGCAACGGCCGTCGCCCACGGAAGCACCGGTGCCGGCAACGACCAGGTACGGTTCGACATGGTGATCCAGATATTGGCGCCCGGCCTTGGCATCATCACTCCTATCCGCGACCTGCGTCTCAGCCGCGAAGCCGAGATCGAGTACCTGAAAGCCAACGGCGTCCAGATGAATTTCGAAAAGGCCAAGTATTCGATCAATAAAGGTATGTGGGGAACGTCGGTCGGCGGCAAAGAGACCCTCAACTCTCTTGGGATGCTCCCCGAGGAAGCATGGCCGACCCAGGTTACTCAACAGGGCACCGAAGAGGTGAAGCTCGGTTTCAAAAAGGGCGAGTTGGTTTCTGTTAACGGAAGGGAGTATAGCCATCCCTCACTCGCCATCCAAAAGCTGCAGGAGATCGCGGGGCCGTACGGTATCGGCAGAGACATTCACGTGGGCGACACCATCATCGGCATCAAGGGACGTGTGGGCTTCGAGGCAGCCGCCCCCCTGGTCATCATCAAGTCGCATCATGCACTCGAGAAGCACGTGCTCACTAAGTGGCAGCTGACCTGGAAAGACCAGCTGGCCCAGTTCTATGGTAACTGGCTGCACGAAGGCCAGTACCTCGACCCCATCATGCGCGACATCGAGGCGTTCCTCGCCAACTCGCAAACTCACGTTACAGGCACCGTATCGGTTTCGTTGTATCCTTATCGCTTCCAGATCAACGGCATCGAGTCGGCGTACGACCTGATGTCTGCCAAGTTCGGTAAGTATGGAGAGATGAACCTGGGCTGGACAGGTGACGACGTGAAAGGCTTTACGAAGATCTTTGGGAACCAGGTGGGGATATATCACCAGGTAAAATCAGAAGCGGAGAAGTTAAAAGTTAATAGTTAAAAACTAAAAGTTAAAAGTTAAGAGTTGTGATCAGAGCAGGAATTATTGGCGGAGCAGGTTACACCGGCGGGGAGACGATTCGGATTTTACTGAATCATCCCAACGTAGAGCTGGCATTTGTCCAAAGCAGAAGCCAGTCAGGAAAATACCTGCATGAGACTCACTCCGATCTCGTGGGAGAAACGGAGCTGAAGTTCTCGGCTGAGGTGGACAACAATGTCGACGTGATCTTCCTTTGCCTGGGACATGGCGAGAGCAAGAAGCTTTTGGGTGAGAAGTCGTTCCCTTCGTCGGTGAAGCTCATCGATCTGGGGAATGATTTCCGGTTGGGTGACAAAGCGCCGGGACGGGAGTTTGTCTACGGGCTGCCGGAGCTCCAGCGCGAGAAGATCAAGACAGCATCGAACGTCGCCAACCCCGGATGTTTCGCGACAACGATACAACTTGGATTGCTTCCCCTTGCGAAAGCCGGCAAGCTGAAGGAAGTGTATGCGACAGGCATTACCGGCTCGACCGGCGCTGGGCAAAAGCTCCAGGACACCACCCATTTTACGTGGCGTGCCAATAACATCTCCGCCTACAAGACACTGACTCATCAACACATGGGTGAGATCAACCAGACATTGACCGCCCTTCAGCCCGGAGCCATTAATATGGTGAACTTCGTGCCATGGAGAGGCGATTTCACAAGAGGAATATTTGTAAGTTCCGTGGTGACGGTACCTGATTCATTAAGCGATCTGAATAAGATGTACAAAGAGTTCTATAAAGGACATCCCTTCACCCATGTAGCAGACTCCATGATCGATCTCAAGCAAGTGGTGAACACGAACAAGTGCCTGGTGTTCCTGGAGAAAGAAGGAGATAAGCTTGTTATCCATACCGCCTTAGACAACCTTTTGAAAGGCGCCAGCGGACAAGCAGTACAGAACATGAATCTAATATTCGGCTTCAACGAAGACGCCGGACTCCGTTTAAAGTCCACCGTCTTCTAACAAGCCGCGATTAACGAGTAACGATTAACGACTTCGAACAACGAACGAACAACGACTAACGATTAACGAGTAACGAGTAACGAACAAGTATATGAGTGAACTCAAGATAGCAATCCTCGGTGGCGGAAATCTCGGTGTCGCCATCGCCCGTGGTGTAGTAAAGTCAAAGCTCACGACCCCGTCGTCCATCACCATTACGCGAAGGCATTTACCCAAGCTCGAACAAATGAAGTTCGACGGTTACTCGGTCACATCCGACAACCAGGCTGCGGTGAAGTCTGCCACTATCGTGATCCTGGCGGTTCAGCCCAAGCAGCTGGCCGGCTTGATCCAGGAGATCTCTCCCGTGGTCACCGATAAACATATTCTGGTTTCGACCATCACGGGGATCTCGATCGAAGAAATTGCAGATCACCTCGGCAAGAAAGTGGCCATTGTACGCGCCATGCCCAACACCGCGGTCGCAATCGGTGCATCGATGACCTGCCTGTGTGCGCGCGACACAACGGACAAGCAGCTTGCAGACATCCGTAAGTTGTTCGACAGTGTCGGTATCACTTTGGTGATCGAAGAGCGGTTGATGAAAGCAGCGACGGTGCTCGCGGCCAGCGGCATTGCATTCTACATGCGGTACATCCGCGCCGCCACACAAGGCGGTATTCAAATGGGATTCGACGCCGAAGCAGCGCAGCTCATCACAGGTCAGACTGCACGCGGCGCGGCTTCCCTCCTGCTGGACAAGGACACACACCCCGAGATCGAGATCGATAAGGTAACGACACCCGAGGGTTGTACGATCGCCGGGCTAAACGAGATGGAACACCAGGGCCTGAGCTCCGCGCTTATTAAAGGAATTATTGCATCGTTCGATAAGATTAACACGATCAAGAAATAATGAAACCGTTCGACGTCTATCCCTTATTCCCTATAGAACCCGTTCGTGCACAAGGCTCGTGGTTGTGGGATGACAAGGGTGTCAAATATTTGGACCTCTATGGAGGGCACGCCGTCATCTCCATCGGTCACGGTCATCCCCATTACGTCAAGAAGCTCGAGGACCAGCTCAACAGGATCTCGTTCTATTCGAACAGCGTTCAGAACCCATTACAGGATCGTCTCGCGGAAAAACTGGGTGAAGTTTCGGGCTATCCCGATTACCAGCTGTTCATGTGTAACTCCGGTGCCGAAGCAAACGAGAATGCCTTGAAGCTTGCATCGTTTGTTACAGGCCGGAAAAAAGTCGTTGCATTTAAGAAGGCATTCCACGGACGCACTTCCGGGGCCGTTGCCGCCACCGACAATCCGAAGATCGTCTCTCCTTTCAACGCCGGTCACGATGTCACCTTCATTCCCATGAATGATGTCGCGGCGCTGTCGGTGATCAATAAAGAAATCGCTGCCGTGATCATCGAAGGCATCCAGGGCGTGGGTGGTATTCAGCTGCCCTCCGATTCGTTCCTGGTCGCCCTTGCCGCAAAGTGTAAAGAAACCGGTACGCTCCTCGTGCTTGACGAAGTTCAGTCGGGCTACGGAAGAACCGGGAAGTTCTTCGCACACCAGTTCTCCGGCATCACGCCGGACCTTATTACAGTGGCCAAAGGGATGGGCAATGGGTTCCCGGTGGGCGGACTACTGGTCCAGCCCGGCATCAAAGGTGTTCATGGAATGCTCGGAACGACGTTCGGTGGAAATCATCTTGCTTGCGCTGCAGCACTCGCAGTGCTGGAAGTGATCGACAACGAAAAGCTGATGAGGAACGCCCAGGTGATGGGAAATTACTGGATGAACGAATTGAAATCATTCCCTGCTGTGACTGCCATTCGCGGCCGCGGGCTCATCATCGGCTTCGATCTGCCGGAAAACTTTGCAAGCCTCAGAAAAGATCTTCTCTTCAAACATCAGATTTTCACCGGTGAGGCCAAACCCAATACGATCCGCCTTCTGCCTTCGTTGGCATTGAAGCAGGACGAAGCGTCGGCTCTCATCGAAGCTCTTACAATTGAATTTAACCTCGCAGTCGCTTCATGAAGAACTTCCTGTCTGTCGGCGACGTAAGTGATCTCGATCAGATGATCGAGACGGCGCTCGCCTACAAGTCATCTCCCCTGAAAGACCACGCCCTGGGTAAAGACAAGACCATGGGCATGCTATTTCTCAATCCAAGCATGCGCACACGGCTCAGCACCCAGATTGCGGCGAAGAATCTCGGTATGGAGTCCATCGTGTTTAACGTGGGACAAGACGGATGGGCGCTGGAGTTCGAAGACGAAGCCATTATGAGCGGGACAACGGTCGAACACGTGAAAGATGCCGCTCCCATTCTCGGGAAGTATTTCGATGTTCTCGGGATACGGACATTCCCTTCGCTGAAAAACAAAGAGGAAGATTACAGTGAGCTGTACATCAAACAATTCATCAAGTACTCGGGGATTCCCGTCGTGAGCCTGGAGAGCGCTACACTTCATCCGCTTCAGAGTTTGACCGATCTCATTACGATGAGAGAAGTCTATAAGGAAAAGAGAAAGCCGAAAGTTGTGCTTACCTGGGCGCCGCATGTGAAGGCTCTCCCCCAATGCGTGGCCAACAGTTTTTCACAGTGGGTGAACTACTGGGGCGGTGCCGACTTTGTGATCACACATCCCGAAGATTACGACCTGAGCACACAGTTCACGAAGGGTGCCACGATCGTGAACGATCAGGACGAGGCCCTGGACGGCGCTGATTTCGTGTACGTAAAGAACTGGAGCACGTTCGACGACTACGGGAAGATCTATGTGAACGACCCGCGATGGATGCTTACACAGGAAAAGATCAAAAAAACGAACAATGCCAAAGTAATGCATTGCTTGCCTGTCCGCCGAAATGTGGAACTTAGCGATGAGATCCTGGACAGCCCCAACAGCGTGGTGACGCAGCAAGCGGGAAACAGGGTGTGGGCCGCACAGGCAGTATTGAGTGAGATATTGAAAGGATGAACAGACTATACATCATTAAGATCGGTGGTAATGTGCTGGACGACGACAATGCGCTTCAGATCTTCCTGAAGGACTTCGCGTCGATCCAGGCTCCGAAGATCCTTATTCACGGCGGTGGAAAGATCGCTACGAAGATCGGGGAACAGCTGGGCATACAATCGCATTACGTGAAGGGCCGCCGGATCACGGATGCTCCGACGCTCGACCTGGTCACGATGATCTACGGCGGGTTGGTCAACAAACAGATCGTTGCCAGGCTTCAGCAGTTAGGCAGCAATGCCATGGGCGTTACCGGCGCCGACGGCAATATGATCAAGGCCGTGAAGCGCCCGGTGAAAGACATCGATTACGGTTTCGTTGGTGACATCACGCCGGCCAGTGTGAACTCCACGCTGCTGTATTTTCTTCTGAAACAAAACGTCATCCCCGTATTTGCATCGCTCACGCACGCCGACGGTGTGATGCTCAACACCAACGCCGACACCATTGCACAAGTGTTGGCCGTTTCCCTCAGCAAGCATTTCGACGTTCGACTCATTTACTGCTTCGAAAAGAAAGGTGTTCTCAAAGATATTTCCGACGACAACTCGGTTATCCGTCAGCTCGATGAGTCATCGTACCAGCGTTTGTTAAAAAACGGCTCTTTCGCCGATGGCATCCTGCCCAAGCTGGAGAATGCTTTCTCCGCCATCAACGCCGGTGTCCGTGAAGTGCTCATCGGCGATGCCACCCATCTCACCCGCAACACCGGCCAGGAGACAGAAGGTACGTTAATCACCAAGTAGCGATGCAGGAAGCGATCGAACTCCTGGCTCAGCTCATTTCCATTCCATCTTTCAGCCGGGAAGAAGACAAGACTGCCGATGCCATCCAGGACTTCTTCAAAAAACACAATATCCCCACTCATCGCCACGGCAACAACGTGTGGGCGAAGAATTTAAATTTCAAAGAAGGGCTTCCGACCCTCCTTCTCAACTCACATCACGACACTGTAAAGCCCAACCCCGGGTACACCCGTGATCCATTCAAGCCGACAATCGAGGACGGCAAGCTTTATGGCTTGGGCAGCAATGATGCGGGGGGCGCCCTGGTGTCGTTGATAGCAACGTTCGTACGCTTCTTTCCTTCCAAACTCAAGTACAACCTTGTCTTCGCTGCCAGCGCAGAGGAAGAGATCTCCGGGACAAACGGCATCGAGAGCATCTGGAGCCAGTTACCGAAGATCGACTGCGCCATCGTCGGCGAGCCGACCCTCACCGACATTGCCATTGCAGAGAAAGGCCTCATGGTACTCGACTGCATTTCGAAAGGAAAAGCAGGACATGCCGCCCGCGAAGAAGGTGTGAACGCCATCTACGAAGCCCTTCAGGATATCGAATGGTTCCGGACCCACTCCTTTCCGAAAGTATCCGGCACCCTTGGAACTGTAAAGATGTCGGTCACGATGATACAGGCCGGGCAAGCTCACAACCAGGTGCCGCCGGAATGTAAGTTCACCGTCGACGTACGGGTAACCGATGCCTATACCCTCGAAGAAATTCTCGAGCAAGTGAAGAAGAATGTGAAGTGCAGCGTAGAGCCGAGGTCGCTCCGCCTGAGGCCTTCCGGTATTGCGAAAGACCACCCGCTCGTGGTATCAGCAGGTAAGCTTGGAAGGAAACAGTATGGCTCACCGACCACCTCCGATCAGGCGTTGATACCCGCACCCTCGATCAAAGTTGGCCCGGGAGACTCGGCTCGTTCGCATTCTGCGGATGAATTCATTTATCTTAACGAGATTGAAGCCGGGATCGCTACCTATGTTAGCCTGATCGAAGGACTGAATGAATAGTGATTTGTTTTTCGCAGCAACAGATGATACTCGACTTGCCTCGAACAACGAACAACGAACAACGATTTTATGAAGCTCTGGCAAAAAGATAAAGACTCCCTCGCGGAGGTCACCGGTTTTACCACCGGCGCCGACCGCGACATGGACCTGTTCCTCGCTCCCTACGACGTCATCGGGTCGCTGGCGCACATCCGGATGCTCGAATCGATCGGGCTCCTGAAAAAAGAAGAGCTGACGATCCTCAGCTCCGCGCTCAAAGAGATCCATAAGCAAATACGAAAAGGCGATTTCCGTATCGACGAAGGTGTCGAAGACATTCACTCTCAAATCGAATTACTGCTGACCACACAACTTGGTGACGTCGGCAAGAAGATACATAGCGGTCGCTCCCGCAACGACCAGGTGCTGGTCGACCTGAAGCTCTACCTCCGCCGCGAGATCAAAGAGATCACGGAGCTGGTCAGCCGGCTCTTCGACCTGCTCATCGCGAAAAGCGAAGAACATAAAGACAACCTGATGCCCGGCTATACGCATCTCCAGCTCGCGATGCCGTCGTCGTTCGGACTGTGGTTCGGTGCGTATGCGGAGAGCCTGGTGGATGATGTGATCACGCTGCAGGCTGCGTTCCGCGTCGTGAACAAGAACCCACTCGGTTCTGCGGCAGGCTACGGCTCCTCGTTCCCGCTCGACAGGAAGATGACCACCGAGCTGCTCGGCTTCGAAGACCTGAACTATAACGTAGTGTACGCACAGATGGGCCGGGGTAAGACCGAAAGGATCGTCGCGTCGGCGCTGGCGAACATTGCCGCCACACTCGGTAAGCTCTCGATGGATGCGTGTCTTTTTCTCAACCAGAATTTCGGCTTCATCAGTTTTCCGGATGAGCTGACAACCGGCTCTAGCATCATGCCTCATAAAAAGAACCCCGACGTTTTCGAGATCATCCGGGCCAGATGTAACCAGATGATCGCTTTGCCCAACAACATCGCCATGGGAACAACCAATCTCCCCTCCGGCTATCACCGCGACCTTCAGCTGTTGAAAGAAATACTGTTTCCTTCGATCCGGCAATTGAAACAGTGTATCGAAATGGCGCACCTGATGATCTCCAACGTCTCCGTAAAGACCAACATCCTCAGTGACGAAAAATACAAGTTCCTGTTCAGCGTCGAAGAAGTGAATAAGCTCGTGCTTTCGGGCGTGCCCTTCCGGGATGCCTACAAACGTGTGGGGCTCGACATCGAACAGGGTAAATACAATCCTTCGACCACCGTCGCCCATACCCACGCCGGCAGCATCGGCAATCTCGCGAATGGTGAAATCAAAGAAATGATGTCGCGTGCGCTGAAGTCGTTCGGTTTCGAAAAGATCGATAAACAAGAGAAGGCGCTCACCGAATGACCTCCGAAAAGATTTTGCTCGTCATTGTCGCGATCTCCGTTGCCGGATACCTGTTCGACCTTGTCCTCGAGATCCTCAATCTCAAAGCCCGGCGGACCGACATACCCGATGAGATCGCGCTGTTCTACGATCGTGAGAAATACCTGAAGTCGCTCGAATATCATCACGTAAGGACGAAGTTCTCGTTCCTCAGTGGTGGCTTCGGTTTCCTGTTATCGCTGGGCATGCTGTTGTCCGGGGGCTTCGGCTACGTCGATTCGTTGCTGCGTCCTTACATCCATAACGAGATACTGTTATCACTCGCCTTCTTCGGAGTTATCCTCCTCGTATCCGATATCCTCTCGCTGCCATTCCAGCTGTGGTCTACTTTCGTGATCGAAGAGCGATTTGGCTTCAACAAAACAACCAAGCAGACCTTCATCGCCGACAAGATCAAGGGTTACATCATCGGCAGCCTGGTTGGAGGTGCCTTGCTGGCATTGCTCATTGTACTCGTGAACAAGTTCGGTCCTGGCTTTTGGACCTGGTTCGCGGTGATCGCATCGGTCGTTGTTCTCACCATCAACATGTTCTATACTTCCTGGATATTGCCCTTGTTCAACAAGCTGACGATCCTTCCACAGGGAGAGCTGAAGTCGGCAATAGAAAATTTCAGCCGGAAGGTGAGCTTCCCGCTCGACAACGTTTTTGTCATGGATGGTTCGAAACGTTCCAGCAAGGCGAATGCATTCTTCTCCGGGATCGGAAGAAAGAAAAAGATAGTCCTCTACGATACCCTGATCAATAATCACACAACGGAAGAGCTCGTGGCTGTACTGGCGCACGAGGTGGGGCATTTCAAGAAGAAACATATCATACTGAGCTTCGTGTTGTCCGTCATCCAGATCTTTTTTCTGCTGTTCGTGCTCTCGTTGATGATCTTCAATACGGATCTTTCCCTGGCCCTGGGCGGCACGCAGCAGGCAATCCATTTGAACCTGATCGCCTTTGCAATTTTGTTCTCACCTGTTTCCGGGATCACCGGCCTGCTGATGAGCTTGTTGAGCAGGAAGAACGAATACGAAGCGGACGCCTACGCGAAAGAAACGTACAACGGCGCAGCATTGAGCGCGGCGTTGAAACGCCTCTCGGTAGATACTTTGAGTAACCTGTACCCTCATCCTGCGTATGTCTTTTTTTACTACTCTCACCCTACGCTTTTACAGAGACTAACCGCGTTGAAGGGGTAGCTCAACGAAAGGGCAGTGCACTGTCCTATGAAAAGTCATCGCGCCTCATGCTATGAAATGCCAACATTACACGAAGAGCGGCGCGACCCCGTGGAAATCAAAAGTGCGGGAGCATTTCATAGCCACTCTCGTGTGACCATCCATGGGATCCCGGCCATTCCATAGGCAACTCAGTATTTTATAGCCAGGGCGGGGATGACCACTTCGTAGAAAAATTTATCAAACTGATTGCGTAAGTAAATACTTACATATATATTTGTAAGCAGATACTTACATATAAAACCAGACAATATGCAGACCCGAAGAGATGTCTTTCAGGCTATTTCTGATCCTACGCGCAGGGACATCATAAACCTGATCGCCTTTCAGTCGATGAACCTGAATTCGATCGCTGAGAACTTCGATGTGAGCCGGCCGGCAATTTCCCAGCACATCAAGATCCTCATCGAATGCGGATTGGTGACCATCAAAAAACAGGGACGCGAACGATTTGCCGAAGCAACGCTCAAACCGCTCCACGCCATCACCGACTGGATCGAACCATTCCGGAGACATTTGGACGAACGCTATTCGGCGCTGGATGAAGTACTGGAAGAGCTAAAAACGAAAAAAAAGAAACGAAGACATTAACAACCAATATCCAATTCCAATATCCGATAACCAATAATCTTATGGCACAGAAAAACAATAAGACACAACTTACTGTCGAACCCGGAAAGCAAGAACTCATCGTTGTCAGGGAATTCGACGCACCACGCGAACTGGTATTCAAAGCTTTTACCGACAAGAAGCTGGTCGCCAAATGGCTCAGCCCGAAGAAGCTGAAGATAAAGATCCACAAGTTCGAACCGAGGACCGGCGGCTCATGGCACTACTCGCACATCGATGAGAATGGAAACGAATATTCATTCCATGGCGTGAATCACGATGTAACAGCTCCGGAACGCATCATTCAGACTTTCGAATTCGACGGCCTTCCGGAAAAAGGACACGTTACCCTGGAGACCTCACGCTTTGAAGAGCTGCCTGGCAACCGTACCCGCCTGGTCAACCTGACGGTGTTCCAGACTGTCGCCGACCGCGACGGCATGGTGGCTGCAGGAATGGAAGGTGGGATGAACGAAGCGTATGACCAGCTCGATGCGCTGTTGGCATCTTAAAGGTGCGATGTGCGGGGTGCGAGGTGCGACGAATGGAGTGGGCGAGATCATCGCATCTCGCACATTAAAAAAGAGCGGGAAACGAGGCTCGAACTCGCGACCCTCAGCTTGGGAAGCTGATGCTCTACCAACTGAGCTACTCCCGCTTGTTATGAATTCAAATGTATCGATTTTCGGATTATACTCCCGTCTTGGTAACTACGATGATCAAAAAACCTGTCAGTAAAATTCCAAGCTCCAGTATCGTGGCCCAATATTTTGCAACGAAGGGGACATTCCTCCGAAGCCAGTTTGCTTTCTTGGACTGGTCGCCTGCCATAGCCTGCCGGTGCTGTTGCTCTTTGCGCTCGGCCGTTCGCTTATCGCTATTTGCTTCTTTTAGATAGTCCGGCCGGAAGACCAGTGCAAATATCCAGGCGCCGTAAATAATCACTCCGATAAGGATCTTCAGTCCGCCGAAGCACACGGCCGCCATTCCAAGGATGCTCAGGAAACTGGTATTGAATGTCCAGAAAAAGAGGTAGCCCATTGACGCGAAGGCTAGACCGATGACGATGTGTTCAAAAAAAGGTGTGGCTTTTTGGAGGAAAGAACTCATGCAGGGCTGGGCCGTAGTACGGGCTTTATTCTTGTTAAAGCCGAATGGTAAACGCGGGCAAATATCTGGTTTAAAAGTGACTTCTCCGAAGGGCACCGAAGCCCCCGGAATCGTTGCGGCTCACTTTCGTCTCGTGTTGATACAGATTGTGCAAAATTGGGAGCCCCGGCCTCATCCAGTTAAGAAATCTGCACCCTGATGGCAATATTTTCTATATTTAGTGTACCTAAAATCCCCGGCCCGCGACTTGTAATACGCGGCTAAAATTTGCTTTGAAGAGAACAGTTGTTGTTTTTTTACTCATTGGCATATTTTCAGCCATTGCCTGCTTATTCTGGTTCCAGGGTATGCGATACCTTCTGCCTACGCCGGTGCCTGAAAACTACCAGGTGGTTCTTCCCAACGAGGTGATTCGCTACGATAGCGCCCTGCTACCGCAACAATATCCGCGACCCAAGCTCCTGCATTTTTTTAACCCCGATTGTCCCTGCTCCCGATTCAACATTAAACACTTTCAGTCGCTTGAAAAACAATATGGCAGCAAAGTGGACTTTTTCGTCGTCGTTGTAAGCAATGAAAAAGTAAGATCGGCAAAAAGGCTGATTGGAACGGATATAAAAATATTGGTAGACCAAGGTGAGAAGCTTGCAAAGGCATGCGGGGTGTACTCGACGCCTCAGGCAGCCGTCATCCAAAAAACCAATCAACTCTACTATCGCGGCAACTACAACCGGTCGAGGTATTGCACCGATAAGAACAGCAACTACGTACAGATGGCCCTGGATTCGCTGATGGAAATAAAAGGCCCGCCTCAGTTCAGCCAGCTGGCCACCCAGTCGTATGGATGCGGCATCTCGACTGACAAAGAAGACAGTTTTTTCGGACTGCCATGAATCACGAACAGAACGCGACTGATTTCGCCTTGAGCCGGGAAGAAATAACCCATCTCTATCAGGGCATTCATGCCAGGGCTGACAAGCTTACGGAAGGGGTGCTGTACATTATGTTTGCCTTTGGCATTTGTATAGCCTTTTTCTACGATACGTGGCTAATAGCGTTCGGCGTTGGCGGACTTTGTCTGGCAGCCTACTACGTTAGCAAGCATTTCCTTCCCGGGTCGAACCTGTATCAATACATCCTTAGCGCCGTCTCGGCGATCCTGGCCGCCCAATACATTTATCAAATGCATGGAATGGCTGAAATGCATTTCTGGGTATTTATTAGCTCTACGATATTGATCATTTATCAAAATTGGAAATTGCAAATACCCCTGATCGTACTCGTCGTCGTTCATCATGGATCATTTGCATACCTGCAGTATATCGGGTACAAAGAGATCTATTTCACACAACTCAACTACATGGATCTCACGACGTTCTTCTTCCATGGTATTCTGGCTTCGTGCGTGTGTCTTGTCTCCGCCATTTGGAGCGCAAACATCCATAACCGGACGATGCACGATGCCCAGAACCTTAAAATGATGACTCAACTGCAGTCAGAGCTGCGACAAAAGAATGAGGAGCTCAGTGCATCGGAAGAAGAGTTGGTGGCTTCCTCCGAGGAACTCCGCCAGATCAATGACAACCTGAACATGCTGGTCGAAAACCGGACGCAAGTGATCATCGATCAAAACAAAAAGCTCGTCAATTACGCGTTCACAAGCGCACACAAGGTCCGAAGTCCGCTCGCAAGGATCCTTGGTCTGGTAAACCTGATCAGCCACGAAATCTCCCTAACAGAAAAGGGAAAGGAGCTCAACAACCATCTTCATATATCTGCCAACGAGCTCGACGATATGCTGCGGGATGCCAGACGCAACCTCGACGAGTCGGATATTGACCCCAGTCAGAGGTAATACCTCAAGTCGTGTTTTCACGACGGCTGAATAAATCCCTTAGCAGCCCTGTAATTCTTAAAACCCGTAGTTTTTATTACGTCCAGCACCCCGCGAATGCGTTTTTTGAGCGAAATAACGCCGCTATTTCCTAAATTCCTGAATGAAAAATACGCGGCGTTCGCTCAAGGAGAGGTATACAATTTTCATCGCATCTATAATCTTCATCATCATCGCCATCCAGGCTGTCGTCCAGTACGACCTCGATCAGCAAACGGAAGACGCCAAGCTGATCAACATCGCCGGCCGGCAAAGGACGCTCAGCCAGCGCATTGCAAAACTGATGATGTACATCGAGAAAGACGTCGACCAAGTGGGCGCTCCGAATCCCGAACGGCACCAGATCGACACCCTGCGAAAGGCCGTCAACGAATGGAAGAGCGTTCATCATTTCCTCTCCGACCGTGCCGAAGCAGGCCAAGACAGCCCGATGGTCGACTCTCTTCTTCAGGTCAGCGGCAAATACATAGAAACCATCGCCGCCGTGTGTGAAGTTGTTTTCGACAAGCCCGACGCCACCAACGTATATGCCGCGACAAAGGAGATAGCCAGCACGGAGATCTTCTTCCTGCTCACGATGGAACGTACCGTGAATCAATATCAGCGTGAAGCCGAAGACAAGCTGAGTACCCTCAAGCGGATCGAGCTGATCCTGTCGGGCGTAGCATTGGTCGTCATCATTCTCGAATTCATTTTCTTTTTCCTTCCGACGCTCAACAAGCTTCGCAACAACAACGCGAAGCTGTCGAAGCTGAACAGGAGGCTAGTCACGTCGAATAGTCACCTGGCCGCGTCTGAGGAAGAGATCCGTACACACCTCGAGCAGATCAGTGAGCTTCAGATCATCGTCGAGGCAAGAGAACGGCAGTTGCGTGAGCTGGTGGAGACTGCTACCGATATGATCTATGAGCTCGACGAAGCGGGAAAGTTCTCCTATGTCAACCCCGTCCTGGAGAGCGTCACCGGGTACACTCAGAAAGAGCTCCTGACGAAACAATACTGGGACGTGGTTCATCCCGACGAGAGAAAACAAGTGGTCGCTTTCTATATCGATCAACGGAACACGCGCAAAGAGACCAGCTCGCTCCGGTTTCGTATCGTCACCAAAGCCGGAAAGCTACTGTGGGTCGATCAGAATGTGAGAATGTTCTTCAAGGATAAGTGGGCATATAAAGTAAACGTTGTCGCGCGCGACGTCACCAGGCTCCGCGAAGCAGAGATGCGCGTTGCCGAAAGCGAGCATCTCTTCAGGACACTTGCCGAAAACGCCCCGGTAGGGATCTTCCAGGCTGACACGACGGGCAAATGTATTTACGTGAACAAACGCTGGTGCAAGGTCAGCGGCCTCACCGAAGAACAGTCTCTCCAAGACGGATGGATGGCCGCTATGGCACCCGGCGACCGGGAGAAAATGGTCACGGAGTGGACCAGTGCCGTGGGCAGCAACCGGGAGTTTGAGATGGAGCTGAAGTTTCAAACTCCAAGCGCCACCGAGCCCGAAACCTGGGTAAACGCACGCGCAGTTTCCCTTGTTGACGATAAAGGCAAAATCACGGGTTTCCTGGGCACCGTGATCGACATTACCGCCCTTAAATCAACCCAGCATAAGCTCGCCGAAAGTGAAAAGTTGTACCGACTGCTGGCCACCAATTCGAAAGACCTCATTACACTGTATCGCGCCGACGATCATGCGACGCGCGTATTCATCTCCCCTTCCGTGACCGACATACTTGGATATTCACCCGAGGAGCTCATCGGAAAATCACCGTTCGACATCATCGTGGATGACGATGCGAAACGGATGCAGTCTGAAACGCACCGCGTAACCCTCAGTGGACGTCCTGCAGCCGTCGAGTACCGGATACGGAAAAAAGACGGGTCGATCATCTGGTTGGAATCCAACTCCCATCCTTTCTTCGACAACGACGGGAACATGATCGGCTTCCAGACATCGGCAAGGGACGTCACCTTGCGAAAGGAATTCCAGCACGAGCTGATCCTCGCCAAGGAACGGGCCGAAGATGCCACTAAAATAAAGAGTCAGTTCCTCAGCATGATGAGTCATGAGATCCGTACCCCGATGAATGCCATCATCGGCCTTTCCAATCTCCTCCTCGACGACGACCCCAGGCCGGATCAGGTCGACAGTCTCGAGCTGCTCCGGTTCTCCGGGCACAACCTCCTTGCAATCCTCAACGACATTCTCGACTTCTCCAAGATCGAAGCCAATAAGATCACCCTCGAACACATTGACTTCGATCTCGAATTGTCGATCGAAAACATTGTGAAGATGATGCTACCGAAAGGCGAAGAGAAAAGCATTTCGATCGAATACTCTTTCGATCCGCGCCTTCCCAGGGAAGTAAAAGCCGACCCGGTAAGGCTCAGTCAGGTCATGACAAACCTCATCAGCAACGCAGTCAAATTCACTGAAAAGGGCGGCGTGACAGTTGAAGTGAGACACGGGGTGCCGAGCCAGCAATTGAATGGCCTCGAATATTTCTTTTACGATTTCAGGATCAAAGACAGCGGCATCGGTATTCCCGACGACAAGCTCAAGTCCATCTTCGAAAGTTTCTCGCAGGCAGCGAGCGACACCACGCGCAAGTTTGGCGGAACGGGATTGGGCCTCACCATCACCCGGCGATTGATCAACCTGATGGGAAGCGACATCCAGGTCACCAGTAAGCTCGGGGAAGGATCCGACTTTCATTTCACCCTGAAGCTGGAAAAAGGAAAGGTGATAAGGCAAACGCCCAAAGAAACCGACAAGGCAAAGAATCTCCTCAAAGACCGGAACATCTTAATCCTGCTGGTGGAAGACAACCGGGTGAACCAGGTGGTGGCCACCAATTTCTTCCGTCGGTGGGGTGTTCAGTACGATGTGGCGAACAATGGCCGCGAGGCTGTCGAAATGGTCACCAAAAAGATGTACGATATGGTGTTCATGGACCTGCAGATGCCTGAGATGGACGGCTACCAGGCTACGCATGCCATCCGGCAGATGAGTGATTCATATTTCAAAAAGCTTCCTATTGTGGCGCTCACGGCATCCGCCATGACGAGTATGCGCGACAAGGTGATGGCCTCGGGTATGACCGACTTCATGACCAAGCCGTTCCAGCCCGAAGAACTCCAGCAGATTATTCATAAATACACAACTCCCGAAAAATCTGCAGACATGGTCAGTTCCATTTCCGACAGCCTCGACATGTACACCGAAGGCAACCTGGATTTCAAAAAAGAGCTGATCGGTCACCTGATGAAGAACATCGAAGAGCTGCGATCGTCACTGACTATATCGATCAAAGAAAAAAACCCGGTAACATTCCATTCGGCAGCCCACAAATGCAAGACTACGCTGACCATGCTCGGTGACCACGAGCTGTTGACGGTGGTTGAAGAAGTGAAGCAGGCGCTCGAAGAACAACGCAATGGCGCGTTGAGCACGATCCTCGATCAGAAGTTCACGAAGCTTGTGAAAGAAACTATGGATGGTCTGACCGAAGAGCTGGCGAGTATCAAGACACGCTAGTGCACTACCAGGGTCTGTATTTGTTCCAGTGATTTCCCTTTGGTTTCGGGCATGATCTTCCAGGCAAACAGCAGTTGGATCACCGACACCCCGGCAAATACAGCGAAGGCATAGGCGCCACCAAGCTCCGACGATTGCACGACCACCGGGAATATCCATGAAATGATCCATGCCATAACCCAGTGCGTGAAACTGCCCAGCGTTTGCCCTTTCGACCTAACGCTGTTCGGAAAGATCTCCGAAATAAACACCCAGATCACCGCGCCTTGAGACATGGCGAAGGATGCGATAAACATAATGAGGTATATCATCACCGAGTATCCTCCAAAGTCTTTTGTAAAGAATGCCCACGACACCAGAGCGAGCGAGATGATCATACCGAACGAACCGATGATCAGAAGTGTCTTGCGGCCTATCTTGTCAATCACGGAGATCGCAAGAATGGTGAAGAGCATATTAGTAACGCCGATGGATACCGCCTGCAACAGAGCTCCGTCTTTCGCCAGTCCGGTCAATTCGAAGATACGCGGCGCGTAGTACATGACCGCGTTGATCCCCGCCAACTGGTTGAACATGGCAAGGGCCACTGCATAGAATATCGGCGACGAATAAGCTTTGGAGAACAACCGATCCTGCTTGCCAGTCTCTGAGCTCAACGACAGTGAAACTTCGTTCATCGCACTTACCGGATCGGGTTCACCGATCTTTTTGAGAACGCCAAGCGCCTCTTCCTTACGTCCCTGCTTGATAAGCCACCGCGGGCTTTCGGGAACGAGGAAGACAAGTGAAAAATACAGCGCCGCTGGAATGGCTTGCACCCCGAGCATCCATCGCCATGCTTCGTCACTGACACCAAACAACAAGTAATTTGAAACAAACGCGATCAATATCCCTGACACAACATTGAATTGAAATAGTGCAACCAGCCGTCCTCGCGAAGCTGCCGGCGATATCTCCGAAATGTACATAGGTCCTACCACCGACGATGCACCTACACCAATGCCCCCCAGGAATCGGCAGAGTACAAAGATCTCCCACGTACTCGTGAGGGCCGTGGCCAAAGATGTAACCAGGTACAACAAGCCGATAGCCTGCAGCATTTTCTTCCGGCCGTACTTTTCGGCAGGCCGGCCCGCAATCAACGAACCGAGTATCGTTCCAAACAAAGCAGACGAAACGGTAAAGCCGTGCCATGTATCAGACAACGACCATAATTCCTGTATGGATCTTTCGACGCCGGAGATCACGGCGGTGTCGAAGCCGAAGAGAAAGCCGCCGAGCGCAGCGACGATAGAGTTACGAGTGGCAGTATTGGAGGTGTTCATAGGTTCAGTGCAATGTTACCTGTCGGATAACCTGTAGACAAACTTCAATCCCGACCATGTGTCATCCACAGCACATACCTTTACATCCACCAGGCCGTTCTTCAGCCCAAAGTCGCGAATGATGTTCTCGTCCAGGTCGGTCGCTATCTTCGCCGATCTCTTCGGCCACGAGATCCACATCATGCCGTCTTTCTTCAGTAGTTTCTTATTCGTCAGGAATTGTTTGGAGAAGGATTTAAACTCTTTTACGAAGACATGAATGAAGTCGAGGTCTTTGCCGCTCTTCAGGAATTTCGTCTCGGCAGGCAATGGACTGACCCAATCGAAGTACTTATCCGGCGAGTCGACCACAATGCATTTGAAGCCGTCTTTAAGACCGAGCTTCTTTCCGAGAGGCGTTTCAGAATATCCAGCCATACTACTCGAGCTTGCCGGGAGGCAAATACTTCCTGCTTGCATCGTCGATCACAAGCACCCAGTCTTTCCCTTCTTTTGGCGGCGTAAAAGTTCGCTGGCCCGACTTTGCATCCGGAGCTGGGATCACCTTACCCGTTTCCGGGCTGTACCAATAAACCTTTTTGGTGCTGCCGCTGATCCTCGACACATCGACCGTTACGGGTTCGTTGTTGGGAAGATATATGAATGCATAGGTGTTATTCGCATCCCGCGTCGCCATCAACAGGTCCTTGTAATCGGTACCGGCCTTCGACAGGATGATCGTCTGGTCGGGTATCCGTACGAAATACGGCCGCGAAAGCATCAGGTCTTTCAGGTATTTCATCTGCGTAGCCGCTGCTGCCTCCGAAGCCTTTTGCCATGTGATGATAGTATCACCGGTATTGATCGGTTGATAAAGCTCTTTGTTCATAAACTGCCAGATGTGATGATGACCGTACGTAACTCCGCATCCGCCGGCAAACACGCTCCGGTAGATCCGTGCTCTGACGTCGTAGGCGCTGAAGTAACCGCGTTCTGCCCGTGTCCACTTACCGTCCCACGGGTTCACCGGATGGTCTTCGTAAGCAGGTTCCATATCGAGAACGGGTTTCATCGGTTTCAGAGAGAGGTCTTTCGTTACCAGCGCCCACGCCTCAGCATCCCTCGATCCATGCCCCGACTGAAATGCATTCATATCGAGCCATTCATCTTCATGAATGTTATCCGAAGATGAGTGTGCTCCGTACGGGTGATAGGTGATGAACGCATCTTTGCCCAATACCTCTTCGATCGCCTTGGCCATGCCCCGCCATACCGGGCGGTCGTCGAACTGAACATCTTCGTTGTTGAGCTTCGCCGTATACACCGCAGGCCGGTCGCCGCCAAGTATCCAAATGATGCTGTTCTTCTTGTCTTTGTACCGGGTGGCTATCGTGCGGGCGTAAACTCCGGCGTTCTGCTCATTGAAAACGATCGGACCTTCTCCCCACATGTGAGCTACTTTGTCGCCCCACGTCGGTAGCAATCCAACGTACATTCCCTTTTCTATGATCTTATTGATGACGTAATCGACATGATCCCAGTAGTCGTATTCATAGGGGTTCTTGGGATCGCTGCCGGGTGTGGTAGCAAGCTGGGTGGGGTCTTCATTATTCAGGGGCCAGTCGCCGTAGCGGTTGGCCTGACGAAGCCCATTGAATTCGGCGAGGGCAACGGCCTGGATAACATTGAAGCCCTGTTTGCGGCGCGTTTCGAGAAACTCATCGGCTTCTTCGCGGGTCATCCGGTGAAAAAGCTCCCAGTCGGTATCGCCCAGCCAGAAGAAGGGCCTCCCCGATTGATCGGCAAGGAACCGGTGGTTGTCACTGACGCGGATTTGTGCAACACCGGAGAGAAAGGCCAACAGAAGACAGAAAATAAATGTGATTCGCTTCATCAGCACAATATATAAAACAAATGCCACCCGGTGGGTGGCATTTGACGGTTAGATCATCGGATGGATATCAGTTCTTGTTCATTTTATCCATTTCGGCATCGAAAGTCTGCTTGAACTTTTCGTAGTCGTAATCGATTTTCAGACGTTCGTCCTTCGAAAGGCGCTCGTTGTATTTCGATATCAGGTCGGCTGCTGAAAGCTCGATAGCCACGTAGGTCTTGTAGTTACCTTCTTTTGTCTGTACAAGCTTTTCGCATTTTGTTACGATACCCGCCAATGTTTGATCAACAACTTCCCTGTTAAGGCTTTCGAAACGTTGTTCGAGTTCTTCTTTGTTGTTCATGCTGCGTGAGTTCACGTAGTTATCCGTTACGGTCTTAACCGTAGTATTGATAGCTTGTGCAAGCTCGTTGCGTGCATTGGTCAGAGCCTTCTTCTTCGAAGTCACCTGGTCCATGCTTTCGCCGATGGAGTTGGCACGGAATGCATCCTTGGTGGTGAAGTATTCAGAGCCTGAGCAGGGAACGATTACTTCAGTTTCCCCCTGGGGCATCTTTTCCTTGCTCTTACAGCCTTCGATAGCTACGGCTGCAGCAATTACCAGGATAAACGAGAGGTTGGTTAACTTTTTCATATTCAACAATTGAGATTTGGTGTGCAATTTAACTGAATGCAATTAATAGGCCATGGTTAAAATTCTACGATATAGGCTCTGTTGCTGCATTTTTCATGTCTTTCTACTGCAATATCGCATTGAGCAATTCAGGTAGCTTCTCTTTCTCCAGTGCGTCTATCGACTTGTTATAAGCTTCCTGACTCGACCTTTCATAATCCAGGCTATAACCCTTCACACGGTCGATGGTCGTGGCATAGATCTCTTTGTTGTCTTTGGTGGTCGCTACCTTAATAATAGCAGTCACATAGGTGATGTAAATGCTTCCGGAGGCAGATCCTTTTTCAGAGTCGGCCTTTATGTCGATGCAAAGCTCCGACAGGTTCTTGTCTTCAGTAAATTCGAAGCCGGCTGTCGCCAGGTAGTTCTTGATCTTGTTGGTGACTTGCTTGCTTGACTTGTCCATACCCAGGCTTTTCTCCTGAGCGGTCAGGTAAACCAGGGGGCGCTGAACTTTCATGATAACGTTCGCGGTGGGAACAACCATCTTCTGTGCAACGAGGGTATAGATATCCGAAGCGTTCTGACCGGCGAAGGCAAGCACGTCGACCTTTACAGCGAGCGATTGTTCAAGGTCGCGGGAGGTGATCTTGGTAAGCAGTATCTTCGCATGGCCCGACGCGTCCGTTTTGTATTGTGGGAATACGTCGCCGGAGCCTTTCTCAAACATTGCCATGAGCGGAAGATCGGTGATCGTCTTACCTGAGCTTTTATAAGCTGCTTTAGTAGTGATGGGCTGACCGTTCTGTGTAACACGGCGGTTAAGCTCAAGTGATGTCGGTGAATTGGTCAGTGTAATGTTGTCGAGTGACTGTTGGATGCTGGCGATGATCTCGTTGGTCAGCAGTATTTCCTTTCCTTCGAATTCGAGACGGATCGGTTCGCCGAGGTATTTTTCGATCGCATGAAAACCCTGGAAGTAAAATCCGAGTGACTCGACTGTTGAGCCAGCCCGCTCCGACTGTTTTGCTTTGGTGAAGAAATCCAGGGCACGGGAAACAGCATCGCGTTTCTGCTGTTCCTTTATTTCGTGATAGCGTTGCTTTGAAAGACGATAGTAGAGCCAGTAGTTTCGGTCGTCTTCCCATGAATCCACCTGCTCGAATTCCTCGAGCTCGTCGGCGGCGGTGGTCTGAATGATCTGTTCGTATCTCTCTGAAAATTCCTTGTTTACATCGAGCTGGCTCAGCACGCTCGTGGACGAGACGTTGACCTTGATCTCGGAGATCAGGTCTTCCAGGGCGCTCTTTTTTGCACTCTGGATATAGTTGTTGGTGCCGTCTTTAGGGCTGTGACCGATGCCAACGTAGTAGGAGCTCTCGGAGGGCTTGGCCGATAGCCAGGCAGGCTTGGCGTTCTGAAGATCGGTTTTTGAAGATGTCGGCACGGACGCGGGACCGCAGGCCACACAAAGGAGCAATAGAAGGATTGAGAGGGGCTTCACAGACTAAATATATCTACAAACCGTTTCAAATATACGCCACTTTCATGCCAAATGCATGGTTTTCCTACATCGGTGGCCGGCAGCCGTTTTTTTGCTAATTTTAGCCTGAATGTGAAGGGATTATGAAAGGTATAGCATCAATTTTCTTCGTAGCTATTTTGATAAGCTGCCAGGAACCAGAAGCCGTTTCAGAGTTCACCGGGAATGAGATCACGTATGAGCTGGTGGCGGGCTCGGAGTACAACGTGAACGGAACGATCTCCTTCAAGGAGCGTGTTGACGGATTTACGAACGTAATAATTCAGCTTAAAGGAACAGACGGTAAGGCGCAACATCCCGTGCATCTTCACCTGGGAACCATCTCCACACCGAAGGCCGATGTAGCAGCATTGCTGTCGCCGGTGAGCGCGGCTACCGGTAAAAGCGAAACATTGCTTGACAAGCTTGCCGACGATACGCCAATCTTGTATCGGGACATTTCCAATCTCGAAGCATGTATTAAGATCCACCTGGCCGACTCAGGCGCAGGCCGCGATGTGATACTTGCCGGCGGGAACATCGGTGAGTCGTACGTGAAAGCCTTGTCCGATGGGCGGTCTGCAGGATTCGCGGTCTGCAAGAGCAAGTAATCACTAGAATCGATACAATACTCCGGCAGTTATCCCTGTCCTGTAAGGGTTTAACCTGAAAGGCTCAGTCATTTTTTCTTTCGAGATGAATGCGTAGATGAATGTGGGTTCAATGAACCACTTGAAGTGCTCGTTGATCCTGACCTCATTCCGGTAGAAAAGCTGGTACGCGAGATAACCCGACCGGCTGTTGTTGTATGAGCCCTCTTCCTTCGCGAAGCCCTGGCTGAACAACAGGCCGGCGCCCACCTTGTGCTTCAGTTTGTCCCCTTTCAATGTTATCAGTAATCCCGAACGCACACCGATGTTTGTCATCGAGTAAGCGAATGTTTTTGTGTGCTGTGATCGGGTGATCTCAAATGTCCATGGATCTCCGACCCGTTCGACGTCAGCGTCCTTGTCGTAGTAAAAGTAAGTAAGCTGTTGGCGTTGGCGATAAAATGAAACACCTCCGTAAAACCCAAGAATGTGATTGATGTCGCGCTGGAACCCGCCATCAACTCCTAATCCAAAGCGTGCCATGGACAACGGCGAGCGGTGCGCGAAGCCCTGTACGATCATCGCGTCGTTGCTGTCGGGAATCATTTTTTGGAATGACAACGAAGGGGTGACTGCCAGGTAGAATTCAAATTTACTTTTTGGTTTTTTATAAGGGGGCGTGATGGTTGCAATGACGTCTTCAATGATGATATTCCTGGAAGAGTCCGGTTGCTGTTCTTGTTGCTGCTGTTCCGGTTGTTGCTGGACGGCAGCCGGCGGCGAAGGGGCATCCGTATCGATTCCTGCAATTGTAATTTCAGAAAAACTTTGCTTTGTTGACTGTTTCTTAAATACAGGCGGTATCAAAGCTCTGTTCTCGTTTTCAATAACTTCCGGCGTTCCCTCGACTGCCGGCCTGGCCTCTTGTTCTACCAACACCTGTTTCTCGACAAACACGACCTGTTTTGTTCCCAAACCAAAAAAAAGCATCACGGCCATCCCCAATAAGGAAATCCCTTCAACCCAAACCGGCCACATTCTTTCCTTTGCTCCCGGCACAGCGGCGATCCTCCGCCACACTTCCTTCGAAGGAGCCTCTTCGTAACGACCCAGTCGTTCACGAACGGAGGCGAACATGTCATCCTCGTGCAAGTCTTTCATAGTAGTTTGGGCGTTCGGTGCCCCTCAATTTTTCTTTCAACAATGATTTTGCATAGTGCAGTTGTGATCTCGATGTGCTCTCGGTGATATCCATGATCGCCGCTATCTCGGTATGAGAATATCCTTCGACCTCGAACAGGTTGAACACCATCCTGCACTTACCGGGAAGGTTATTGATCAGGTTAACCAGATACTCATCCGACGCCTTATCGATCGAAACAGCTGCGACGCTTAGTACGGTGGCGTCGCCAGGCTCGTAGAGATGTTTCTCCTTTTTGCTTTTATGATAATGATCGATGGCAGTTCGTACTGCCACCGATTTCATCCACCCCTCTGTTTTGTCGGCAGAGGCTACCTGGTGGAACTTTGCGAATATCTTAATAAATGTTTCTTGCAGGACATCTTCGGCTTCTTCACGAGTGTGGGTGTATCTGCGGCATAAGCCCATTAACCGGTTTTTGAAAAGTTCGTACAGCTCCCGTTGAGCTTTCGGCTCACCATTTTTACACCGTTCGTAAAGGCTTTGTAGCTCTGGCATGCGACGTTACTGCCGCTTTATGATCACTCTTGCCGTAGTACAACCACCCGGTCCACATATCTGGTATCGCAGCGTGTCGTCGCGGGTTTCCGCCCGTAGATGACGGTACCCAATTCTCCTCATGTCGAAATCGACCCACGCATTTCCATGACGTGGCTGCACAGCGACTCTGACATCGAGCGTGTCGCATACAGAATCGTTCGCTAATACTGCCATGATGATCGCTGTAGTGTCAGTCTTCAACTTGAAGAACAGGTCGTCGACGGCAACCGGGCGGCAGCCGGGATGAGCAACGGTGTCCGGTCCGGGGCCAGGTGTAGAAACAGTATCGGTTCCGAATATCCGCACCATGCCGTAACCCGCTGGTATAGAAGGATCGGCCGTGACGGCTTTGTACAAAAAGTTATCGCGGCCCGTGAATGACGGACCGGGCACATACTTGATCTTGTTGCCGACAACGGAAGCCGTGCCGTGCTCGGGAGCAACATTCACGGTAACGGTGAGCGAGGCGGAGCATGCGTAGTCATTCACCAGCACATCCACAGAAACCGGACCGGCGACATTCCAGGCCGTGTCATTGCGGCTATACACGTAGTTACATGGAAGATTGGTGGTGTCGGAAGGGATTATGATCCCGATGGAATCTTCACCAAGCACCTTATTCTCGTCAGAAAACACCCTGAACCGGAACGAATCGTTGGAAGAGCTTCCCGGGAAAGGAGAATACCGCAATAAGCCTTTGCCCAGGTCATTCAGCTTACCGTTACGTGTCGAGCCTGTTATTTCCACCCGGATCTTGCCGGGCGAGATGATCCTCGATGCGAGGTCGATATAGCCGTCGCCTCCGGGTAAGAAATAGGCCGGGTCGTTATTGATGGACAGCATTTGCCCATCCGCGTCCTGTTCCATCGTGTCGCAGCCCGCACCCAATATCAGGGCGAGGCTGATCACCGCGTGTCTCAATTTCATCGGTTCAGTGTGTTTGAAGGTAAGACGGCGTCCCGGAATAGAACGCTGGAAGGCACAAAAAAAAGACCGGCATAGACCGGTCTTTCTTCCTTTAATTCCTGATTTGTCTTAGTAACGATAATAATCGGGTTTGAACGGTCCGCCGACCTCCACGCCGATGTACTTTGCCTGCTCGCCTGAGAGTTCTTCCAGCTCTACACCGATCTTCTTGAGGTGGAGGCGGGCTACTTTCTCATCGAGGTGCTTGGGCAGCATGTATACTTTGTTCTCGTATTTGTCCGTGTTGGTCCAGAGCTCTAGCTGAGCGAGGGTCTGGTTGGTGAACGAGTTCGACATTACGAATGAAGGGTGACCTGTAGCGCAGCCGAGGTTCACAAGACGGCCTTCTGCAAGAAGGATCACCTGGCGGCCGTTCTTCAGCGTGTAAAGATCCACCTGGGGCTTCACTTCATCTTTTGTAGCGTTCTTGTTCAGCCATGCCACATCGATCTCGTTGTCGAAGTGACCGATGTTACAAACGATGGCCTTGTCTTTCATGGACTCGAAGTGACGACCAAGCACGATACCAAAGTTACCGGTAGCGGTTACTATAATGTCAGCTTGCTTCACGGCGTCATCCATTTTCTTTACGGCAAAACCATCCATAGCGGCCTGAAGGGCGCAGATTGGGTCGATCTCGGTAACGATCACACGCGCACCGGCTCCACGGAGCGATGCAGCAGAGCCTTTACCAACGTCACCATAACCGGCAACGACGGCAACTTTCCCGGCCATCATAACATCAGTAGCACGGCGAATGGCGTCCACGAGGGATTCCTTACAGCCATACTTGTTGTCGAATTTCGATTTGGTAACGGAGTCGTTGATGTTGATCGCAGGCAACGGCAGCTTGCCGTTGTTCATGCGTTCGATAAGGCGATGAACGCCGGTCGTAGTTTCTTCGGAGATACCTTTAACGCCTTTAACGAGCTCAGGGAAGCGATCGAGCACCATGTTGGTGAGGTCACCGCCGTCGTCGAGGATCATATTAAGTGGTTTACCATCCTTGAACGCGTAGAGCGTTTGTTCGATACACCAGTCAAATTCCTTTTCATTCATACCCTTCCATGCGAACACGGGAACACCGGCGGCGGCGATTGCGGCTGCTGCGTGATCCTGTGTCGAGAAGATATTGCAAGATGACCATGACACTTCTGCACCGAGCTCTATCAGAGTTTCGATGAGCACAGCGGTTTGGATGGTCATGTGAAGGCAGCCGGCGATGCGAGCGCCCTTCAAAGGCTTCTGTTTGCCAAATTCCTCACGGATTGCCATCAGGCCAGGCATCTCGGCTTCTGCCAGCCTGATCTCCTTACGGCCCCATGTTCCAAGGGCGATATCTTTGACTTTGTACTTCAGCGTATCGGTTATCATTTTTTAATTTTTTTTGACTGCCAAAAGTAACATAAAGGCATCTAAATTTCTAAGAAAGGAAACACAACAGAACCTTTTACCGGAATTCAATTGTTGCAGAGAACAAATCACCGCCCTTCGATGGATAAAGAGAACAAAACACTTATTAAGATAAAGATTGATGTAGTCTCGGACGTAGTTTGCCCCTGGTGTTACATCGGTAAACGCAGACTTGAGAAGGCCCTCTCTCAACTTCCCGAAAACTACGAGGCCGAAGTCAACTTCCTGCCTTTCGAATTGAACCCCGATTCCCCAAAAACCGGCAGAGATCACAAAACCTACCTGGCGGACAAATTCGGAGGAATTGAACGATACGAGCAACTGACGGACCATGTGACCAGCGTAGCTGCGGAGGAAGGCCTGGCTTTCGATTATTCGAAGCAATCCGTTATCCCGAACACGTTCGACTCACACCGGCTGATACAGTACGCAAAGGATCATGGTAAACAGGCGGCTGTGAAGGAAGCGTTGATGAGAGCATATTTTACAGAGGGTGTCGATCTTTCGAAGTCTGAAAATCTTCTTGACGTTGCCGAAAAAACCGGACTCGACCGGGCACAGACCGCAACTTTCCTCTCATCCGAAGAAGGTGTCCAGGAGGTACGAACCATGGAGGCGATTAACTACCAGAGAGGGATCTCGGGCGTTCCGTTCTACATCATCAACAATAAGTACGGTGTGTCGGGTGCGCAACCTAGCGAGGTGTTTCTCCAGATACTCACAGGAGGTTGAATAGAACTAAGGCTTGGTAGTCTCTGGCTTGGTGGGCTCTGGCTTATTGAGCTCAGCCTCTTTGAGCACGGCAGTCCAAACCTCCTGCTTTCCGTTGTTGATCGCCGACCACACAGGAATGACCAGGCCTTTCTGAGCACTGATAGACAGATAGCCGGTCATCAGGCCCGTGTTGGTCAAAGCCGGTGTGAATGGTTGGTCATTGATCTTTTTTTCCTTGAATTGATTTCCACCATCGACAGACCATGAGAGGTAAACATCGGTCTGGTTATCGGTATAATTCCGGCGATCGTAGTATAAAATGTACACATGACCATTGGCCGGATCGATCGAAACCTGGGGAAGGAATTGTTCGCGTCCGGGTTCGTCCTGGTTGATCCGTGCGGGAACTGTCCAGTTGTCCCCGCGACTCACGGATCTTGTCAGCCAGATATCCGCGTCCTCCTCGCCGCTCTTGGTATCCGAATACACCATAAACAATGTGCCTTGTATGCGCGAAGGACTAGTGTCGATAGCGAATACGGGAGTGTTTGCGATGTCGCCGAAGCCGGGCACATTGATATTCCAACCTCCGGGCTGCGCAATGATGGCCAGATCGGAGCTGATCCACATATTACCATCGTAAGAACGGTCGTAATACATAAATCCCTGACGCGCCCAAAGGATGAATATCTTTCCATCGTGAGCGATGCAGGCCGCAGAACCTCTGGAGGTAAAATCTCCATCGAGACAGTTACCGCTGTCCTGATTAACTTGTAAAGGTGCGCTCCACTTCTTCCCGCTGCCCGAAGCGCTCATCATGATATTCGACTTACAGTCGTCTCCCTCTGCGCCGTATTTATCGGATTCGGTCCATGTGACAATCAGTCCCTCCTTCCGGGGTTGTGCGGCAATGTGGACATTGTATTTTTCTTTACCAGGAAGGCCCGAGATCACGACCGGCACACTCCACGCTTTCCCATCGTCGCTTGACGAGGAACAAAAGACCTGGGTCAACGAGGGGTTTGAATAAGCGACGAAGAAATTTCCTTTCGAATCAACAGCAACAGAAGGAGTCCCTTTGCCGACATCCGATATGGTTGGTTGCGAATCCTTCCAGGTCACACCGGCGTCGTTGGAGTACACCAGCTTCCCGGCCGCCCAGGCGACTATGTTCTTGTTGTTCCTTGGACTTACCGCAACCGCCGCACCTGCCGTGGACGTCGCATCGAGCTCCCCAAGTTTATTGTTTGTTGTCTGTGCTAAAGCGATCGAACTGACAAAGATCAAAAGCAACGTAATACCTCTCATATTCGGATGTGTGGACCACAAATCTTAAAAGTGTTTGGCATCTTTCAAAATTTTGATCCACTGCTTGTAGCCGGCTTCGTTTAAATGCAGGCCGTCTGTTGAATAAATGGCGTTGAGATTTCCTTCCTTGTCGGTGAAATCCTTATAAAGGTCGACGTAGGTGTAATTGAAGCGTTTGGAGATCTTCGAAAGCTGAGTGTTGATCACCACAACGCTCTCCATCACATCGTAGCCTTTCGGGAAATTCTTGAATGATTTATTGACGGGAAGTATACTCTGGACGAAGACGTTGGTGCCCGGCGAGTCCCTGTGTATCTGTGAAATGATCAGGAACATGTTTTCCAGGATCACATCTTCGGGAATATGCTTGGCCAGGTCGTTGACGCCGATCATTAAGAAGAGCTTCGATGGTTTGAACCGCGTGATCTCATCCAGCCGCTGCATGATACCGAATGTGATGTCTCCTCCGATCCCGCGGTTGATCACGCTGGAATCGCCCAACAGCTTCCTGAAATTCCCCATTTCGGTAATGCTGTTGCCTAAAAAGAGGATCTTCCCGTTGGTTTGCTTCTGTTTTTTGAAATCAGCAAGTTTTGCTTTGTAGTGATCCGGAAGAATGGGAATAGTATCCCAATCCTGCCCGCGACAAGTTAATGTCACGATAAAAAACAGCACAAAAGCCTCAAACCTCATTTCTTCAGTGACTCTATTTTTGTATTAAGCTTATCCCCGCCGATCTCGATCACCGATGAACCATACACCGTAATCGTCGACTTAATGAAATCCTCCTCGTTCGCCTTGTAGATGTTGTCGACATACTTCTGCGGGTTACGGTCGATATACGGGAACCATGTGCTTTGCACCTGTATCATCATCCTGTGTCCTTTGCGGAATGTGTGAAGCACATCTTGCAAACGGAAGTTTACATCTGTGGGCTGGTTGGCGACAAAGGGCTCGGGCTTCTCGAAGCTGTTCCTGAATCGTCCACGCATCACTTCGCTGCGCACCATCTGCTGGTACCCTCCCATCACGATGTTCTTCGGGTTGTGTTCATACTTTTCATGATCCTGCGGGTACACGTCGATGAGTTTCACGACAAAGTCGGCATCGGTGCCGGTCATCGCCACTTTCAGCTTCGCCATGATCTCTCCGGCAACGAGTACATCCTCCGTCAGCGGTTCGGTTTCGAATGTGAGCACGTCGGGGCGCCGGCCGGCGTCACGCTGGTCGTCGCTCATGAATGAACGGGGTGTGAACACGAGCCCTTCGATCTGTGAGGTATAAGGAACAGGCTTCGCGGGATCGCTGATATAATCGAAGGCTGCTTTTTCGTCGAGGGGTTTGTTGATCGACAGCCGGCCCTTATCGCCGAAATACAAACGCACGGGCGGAATGTCTTTCGGAGGCCATGCGTTAAAGCTCCTCCAGTCTTTGGTGCCTGTATCGAACACGAGGGCTTCAGGCAAGGTCATTGCGCCTTCGCCTTTGAGGTAGTGAGCAAAAAACTTCCGTTCAACTTCACGTTGATAGAAAGTATTGATGCTGTCTCCGAAATAGATGTGATTATGGGTCAGGGCGCCTTCATCGGGCCGTGACCATTGTCCGTGTGCCCAGGGACCCATGACGATCGTGTTCTTCGCCGCGGGACTCGATCTCTCGATAGACTTATAAATATTCAATGGGCCGTAAAGGTCTTCGGCATCGAACCATCCTCCGACGGTCATCACCGCGTGCTTGACACCGGTAAGGTGCGGGAGCAGGTTGCGTTTTTGCCAGAACTCATCGTAGTTGGGATGATCGATGATCTCTTTCCAGAAGAAGTTGTCGTGGTGAAATTCTTCGGTTGCATTTTTTAGAGGGCCCAGTCTCAGGTTGAAATCGTAGCCGTCGGCCACTCTTTGTTCGCGGAACCTGGCGAGCTGTTCGGTATACCATGCCTTATCGGTGGGTTTGTCGTGCTGATACCCGAACACACCGAACGCTGCGAGATAACTTTGTAGGAATACTCCGTTGTGGTGAAAGTCGTCAAAGAAGAAGTCAGAGATCGGGGCCTGAGGCGACGATGCGACCAATGCCGGGTGGGCGTCGGGTAAACTGGCTGCTGCATAAAATCCGGGATACGAAATACCCCACTGACCAACCTTGCCATTGTTGTTCTTGACATTCTTCAGAAGCCATTCGATGGTGTCGAACGTATCCGAAGCTTCGTCGACAGCGGTTTTGTTCTTTTTATCGTTACCGGGAATGTTAGGGGTCATGTTGGTGAACACACCTTCCGACATCCAGCGGCCGCGTACGTCTTGATAGACGAAAATATATCCGTCGTGCAGTTCGTACTTCGAAGGTCCGAGTGATTTCCTGAATTTACCGGGCCCGTAAGGTTGAACGCTGTAACACGTCCGTTGCATGAGGAACGGGAATTTGCGGGTTTGGTCTTTGGGGACATAGATCGAGGTGAACAGCTTGACACCATCCCTCATGGGAATGGAGACTTCCATTTTGTCGTAGTTCATGACAACGTAAACGGAGTCAGGAATGGCTGCATGCCCGGTAAATGCCAACAATACAAAAAACAACAGGGTAAGGAATTTCATAGCCTGGTTAGGTTAGGCCGGGAAATTAAGAAGACTAAGAGGGATTGCCAATAGGAGTTATTCGGTCTTCAAGCTCTTCACCGGGCTGCGATTGGCAGCTTCCAGCAAACGATAAGAAACCGTCAACAACGTGACCACCAGCGAGCCCACGCCTGCTGCGGCAAAGATCTCCCAGGTGATAGCGGTGCGGTAGACAAAATTCTCGATCCACAGACTAAGCGCATACCATGCGATGGGAACCGCAATTGCCCACGACACAACGACCAGGATCACAAACTCCGACGACATAAGTTTCCACAAACCGAACACCGAAGCTCCGACAACCTTCCGGATCCCGATCTCCTTCGTACGACGCTCGGTCATAAACGAAGCCATGCCGAAGAGTCCGAGACAACTGATGATGATCGCGAGCACGGCGAACACCGCCCCGAGCGTTCCGACACGTTCTTCGTAAGCAAACTTCAGATCGTATTCTGTGTCGGCGAAACTGTACTGGAACGGAACTTCAGGTGCAGCCTTGCGAAAGGTCTTCTCGATCTCCGATACAGCCTCAGCTGCAATCGCTACATCAGCAAGACGTATGTGTATTGCTCCGAAATCTTTCTGAAGATAAAACACGGCGGGCATAACGGGATCGAACGGCGATTTCATCATCAGGTCGCTCACTACCCCGATGATGGCGAAGTCTTTGTCTACATTGTTATGGAACTTACTTTTCCAATGAACGACCTCTCCCACTGCCGAGGTCATGCCCATTACTTTAGCGGCAGCTTCATTGATGACGAATGCCGATGAATCGGAAGCCATGCCTTCTTCGAAGTCCCTGCCTGCAACAATTTTCCAGCCCACCGTTTTGCCAAACTCGTGATTGATACCCAGTGTTCCGATAGTCGTGTTGGTACCCTCAATCTTTCCTTTCCATTCGAACCCTCCACCCTGCGACCACGCCGACGTTACGCTTCCGCCTGCATGGGCAACGTGCCTGACAACACCGGTCTGCATCAGCTCATCGCGAATGATATCATATTTCCCGTTGTAGGCGCGGCTTGCTACCATCATCAAACCTCCGCGCGAATAACCTACCTCGCGGTCTTTGGCAAACACGATCTGTTTGTAAACGACGATAGTCGCAATGATCAATGATATCGAAACAGTGAACTGAACGGTGACCAACACGCGCCGTAAGAAAGTCGCCATTCTACCAACCCGGTTCTGGCCCTTAAGCACCGCGGCCGGTCTGAACGAGGAAAGATAAAACGCGGGGTAGCTTCCCGCGACCACCCCGGTGACCGAGATCAAAATAACAGTCGACGACCAGAAAAGTGGATTAGTCCAGGGCATGCTCATCGCTTTACCGGCCAATTCATTAAACGCCGGCAGGAAGAGCGCCGCGATCACTAGCGCGCCAGCAAATGAAACAAAGACAACGATAAATGATTCACTGAAAAACTGTCCAACCAGTTGAGATCGCAAAGACCCAATCGCTTTACGGATACCCACCTCGCGCATCCTTTTTTCGGACCGTGCCGTGGCAAGGTTCATAAAGTTGATACACGCCAGCAACAGCACGAAAATGCCGATAGCGCTGATCAGGTACACAAATTGTATCGGCCCGTTGCCCATACCCCCGGCCTTCCGATCGAACGTCGAGTGCAGGTGCCATTTGTCCATCGGTTGAAGCCATATCTGTGTGTTCTCCTCGACCTCGCTCTTCATGTAATCGAGATGACGGATGACATTCATCTCGGCATCTGCAATCAGAGGCGCAACCTGGTCGAAGGTCACGTTGGGTGCGAGCTCCGCGTACACGAAAACAAAATGATCTTCCCAGCCAGCGTTTGTTATCCCGGGATTTTCAAGCACCAACAGGTCCCAGGGCGCAAAGAATTTTATTTCACTGAAGTCTGAATTGTGAGGCAGGTCGCGATAAACACCCGTTACTTTCACATCCATTTTGTTGCTGATCCTTACCAGCTTGTCAAGCGCTTTCTCATTACCAAACAACGAGATAGCCATGGATTCCGAAAGGATGAGCGAATGAGGGTCTTGCAACGCAGACAAGCCACCTTCCGTCATTTCCAACGTCAGCATTTCGGGAAGACCGGCTTCGACAAACTGCCCACGAACCGAAAACTGGTTGTCTTCCGAAGAGATGATGTAGTCGTTAGCGACGTTCGCCGTAACGATATGCCTGAACGACTGGTGGTATTTTTCCTTTAGCTCCACCGACAGAGGATACGGAAGCCATTTCTGTGCGGTCCATTTGTAAACCTGGGCAATACGCCCATGATTCTGATGATAGTTGTTGAATGTCAGTTCATCGTTTACCCAAAGGCCGATGAGCAGTGCGATCGAAATGCCCAGCGCGAGTCCCCCGGTGTTGATCAATGTGTCTGTCCTGTATCGTAACAGGTGGCGAAAGCCGGTCTTGATGTAACTCCGTATCATGGTAGGCAAGGCATTTAGTGGTTTAGCGGTCCGATAAGATACTTTCTGAAATCAAAAAGGTTGCACGGCGGTCACGTAACGATAACAAAGGATGGCTTGAATTGTCCTAATCCGGGCGCGAATTGTCTTAAATTTGACTCATGATGCGCCTTACCCTTGTATTTGTCTTTGTTGCGACAGCATTCTTTTCCGCTGCCCAGAATAAGTCTCCGAAAACTCTTCAGACCATCGCCTTCGGCTCGTGCAGTCATGAAGACGACTCCGTCCAGCTTTGGACCGACATCGTCGCGCTGAAACCCGACCTGTGGATATGGATGGGAGACAATATTTACGGCGACACGCAAGATATGGCGGTGATGAAGCACAAGTACAACATCCAGAAATCAAATCCCGAATACCAGGCACTTGTTAAATCATGTCCGGTCGTCGGAACCTGGGACGATCACGATTACGGGATCAACGATGGTGGAAAGTTTTTCGCGAAGAAAGACCAAAGCAAGACACTGGCGCTCGATTTCCTGGATGTTCCCAGGAATGCAGCAGTCAGGAAACGCCCCGGCATTTACGACAGCTATGATTTCGGCCCGAAAGGAAAAAGAGTGAAAGTGATCCTTCTCGACACCCGCTCGTTTCGCGACACGGTCATCATCAGCACTGTCGCCGGTAGACGTTATGATCCCAATCCCGATGGCGATGTGCTCGGTGATGCGCAATGGAAATGGCTGGAGAGTGAGTTGAAGAAGTCCAGTGCCGATCTTAACATCATTGTGTCAAGCATTCAATTCCTGGCGAACGATCATTATTGGGAGAAGTGGGGCAACTTTCCGGCAGCCCGGCAGAGAATGATCGACCTGCTGGTGAAAGCTAAGCCTGGCAATACGTTCTTCATCAGCGGCGATCGTCACATCGGCGAAGTGTCGCGACTTACGCTGGATGGTCTTCCTTATGCGCTTTATGATTTCACGTCGAGCGGCCTTACACATACGTGGGATGGCGCCCGTGAAGAGAAGAATTCGCTTCGCGTCGGACAGCTGATCATTCAAAAGAACTTCGGACTCATCCGGATCAACTGGAATAACAACCTTCCTAATGTCGAGATGGAAATACGGGGAAAGAATGGAACGGTATGGCAATCGATACCGGTAAGGTTCTAAAAACGACTGATCTTTTTAGGCAGGTCTTTCGGTACTGCAAAGATCGCATCGTCGAGCTTTTTCACATTTACCTCGGTAGCGGTCATTGTCATCATAAACTGCGGAGTATCCAAAATTGCCTTCAACGGTAACGACTTCGTTTTATCGATGACGAAATTCCAATTGCCGAGATTGTGATTTTTGTAAAGGGTGGGATCAACTGCATACTTTGAATTGTAGTAAAACGTGTAAATGGTCCCGGACTTGGTATGCACAACCACGATGCTGCACTTTACTCCCATCACATCTTCCTGTTCTTTTGAGACATTCCAATCAACAACAGGATCGTTTTGAATTGTCACATCGTTCCAATAGAGGGTATCGACATTAGTAAGTTTTGTATACAATCTTTGTTCTGAAGGAGAATACACTTGCAGACTCATAAATGTCCCATTCATCTCAGTTCTATAATTTTCACCCCTGATATAATATCCCTGCGTGTCGCCCATCATACCGGTGAGTTGCGTCGAAGCAGCATCGCCACCCCGTTTCATTTTATAGATGCATTTATAAACAATCTTTCCTTCGAAAGGCTGTGCATTGACAGCAGCTACCGCGAGACCGATCGCTAGTAAACAGAATATTGTTCTCTTCATACCACCTAATAAAGACAAATTTTCTTTCTAAAAAGAAAATCTATACCCCTCCTATTTCGTAATATTGCATTCGTAATGGTTTCAATCGCATCACAATGCGAATTGAATTAAAAGGGAATACCGGTTAAAAATCCGGAGCAGTTCCCGCTACTGTAAGCACCGCAAAGCGTTGCCTCCAATCTTCAGTCACTGTCCCGTTGGGACGGGAAGACCAGGCAACAGGGTGATAAGCCAGGAGACCTGCCAATACAATTAACAGCACGATGCTTTCGGGAGAAAGGCAAAAGGCGACCGATGTCTTAGATAAAATTTTTGTATTCTGAAGTCACTGATTACAGTTGTTATCGGTGTGCTCGGTATCATTTCATCACTTGTCGCTTCGGCGCAAAGCGATGAAGCCGACTCATTGATCAGGCTCGACGAGGTGGTGATCACACACACCCGGCTGCAGAACTATGCGGCGGGCCACTATCTCTTGCCGGTCGACACACTTACGTCGCGCCTAGCGTCGATGACGAACGCCGCGGAGCTCCTTCGTAAGTTCGGGTATGGTCATATCCGTTCGTACGGCGTCGGTGGTGTCACCACTCCATCCTTTCGCGGAACCGGAGCAAGTCATACAGCGGTACTGTGGAACGGCATCAATATCATCAGTCCACTCAACGGGCAATCGGATCTCAGTCTCCTTCCCGTCAATTTTATCGACGAGGTGCAACTTCAAAGCGGTGGCTCCGCAAGTCTGTATGGGTCGGGCGCGATTGGCGGAACCATACAATTCAATAACAACGCAAGGTTCGGACAAGGCCTGAATGTTTCGCTCACCGAAAACATCGGCTCCTTCCGCACATTCTTTCACGGCCTGTCCGCCACATGGAGCGGAAAGAAGTGGATCTCTTCAACCAGGCTTTTCCAGACAAGTGCCGGGAACAATTTTACATTCACCAATCGGAACCTCGCACCGGCCCGTGAAGAAAACCGTGAGCACAACGCATTCGATCAACACGGCATCCTTCAGCAGAATTATTTTCAGGTCAATAAACGTCAGTTGGTCAGCATCCGCTTCTGGTACCAGGATAATCACGTCGAAATCCCCGAACCGACGACGGTAACGCGACCTGGGACCTCCACTCAACGCGACAAGTTTTTCCGGTCGATGATCGGATGGAACTACGACTACAATGGCGGTCACGTGTTCATTCAGTCTGCTCATGTTCATCATGTGCTGGATTACAGGAACCCATCCATCAATATTATCTCTATCAATACATTCGACAGTTTTATCAACACTTTCGAAAACACGTTGTTGATCGCAGAAGGAGTTGAATGGACATCGGGCGCAAACTACACGTTCGAATCGATCACCGGCCAGGAGCTCCGCGGTGATCCAAGCCGCAACCGGCTGGCACTGTACACTGCCTTCAAACAGGAATCGGGTAAGGTCAAAAACGTTCTGAGCGCGCGACAGGAAGCCGTCAATGGGAAACTGACGCCTTTCGCGCCATCGTGGGGCATGGATTACAAGGTATCCAACAGACTTTCATTCTTCGGCAGCATTTCGCACAACTACCGCATCCCGACATTCAACGACCTGTACTGGAACGACGGTCTTGCGAAAGGAAACCCCGAACTGAAAATGGAGAAGTCGTGGAGCGAGGAACTGGGTTTGAGGATAACTGTGCCAACCACCGCCGTCGTCACCTTTAGCGGACAACTGGCTGCATTCAGTAACCAGGTGGACAATATGATCTACTGGGGACAATCGACGGGAGTATGGACGCCGGAGAACGTAAGAAAGGCCTGGACGCGTGGTGTAGAATCGACCGGTACTTTACGAAAGGTGACTGGAAAGCTTTCCAGTGAGCTCACCGGTCGTTACAGCTACACCCTGGCTACGACCGAAGCGGTGTACGATCCTGACAAGATCGATGAGATCGGAAATCAACTTGTCTTTACACCGAAACATGAATTGGGCACAACGTTGCGACTGACGTGGAGATCGTACAATCTTTCCTTTACCAATAACTACACCGACCGGCAATACACGGACGACGGCAATACAGGATATCTGACCCTGAAACGCTATAACATTACCAACCTCTGGCTGTCCCGGGATTTTATACTGAAAAAATTGACCATTTTGTTCATGACCGAATTGAACAATGCGTTCAATAACGAAGTCAGTGCGCGCCCCGGTTATCCCCTGCCCGGAAGGAATTTCAAGGCCGGCATTACGATAAAATTCAATAAACCAATCCGAATATGAGAACCAATTTTTTAAGACTCATTCCTAAGTTACTTATCATTTGGTTGCTGATCGCCGTGCAGGCTTGCAACAACGACCCCGATCCGGTGATTCCCGCCGGCGCCGATGGATACTTCGTGGTGAACGAAGGCGGGTTTAACAACAGCAACACTTCGATCTCGTTTTACGACCGCGCGACGGACGTGATGACGAATGATGTCTTTGGGGCGAAAAACGGCCGGCCGCTGGGCGACCAGGCGCAGTCTGTCACCGTGTTCGAGGGTAAGGCATACATCGCGGTCCAAAACTCGGCGAAAGTCGAGGTCATCAGTGCCGATGACTTTTCATCGATCAAAACCATCACCGAGAATATCGTAAGCCCGCGTTATTTTCTCGGAATAGATCCGGATAAGGGGTATCTCACTGACTGGGGAGAATTCGGAGCAGTAGGCACTGTGAAAGTGATCGATCTCAGTGATCTCAGCGTAATTAAGTCGATCCCCACAGGTGACGGGCCCAACAAGATGATCCGTAGCGGCGATAACGTGTACGTTGCGAACAGTGGTGGATGGGGTAATGACAACACCATCGTTGTGATCAGCACCGTGACCGACGAAGTTATTGCCACGATCACCGTTGGCGACAACCCTAAGAGCCTTCAATTCGACAAAGATGGAAACCTTTGGGCTGCAAGCATCGGTGCTTTGGTCTACAACGGAGACTTTAGTGTCGACGAAGCCAAAAGTACCAAGTCTTCCCTGAGTAAGATCGGCATCGACGGCAAAGAAGCGTTGAGATTTACGTTCACCAACCAGACATACCTAAGCGGTGGCGAGCTTGAGATCAACACAGGAGGTGATAAATTGTTCTATAATTATGACGGAGCCGTTTATTCGATATCCAATACAGCCACCGCGTTGCCGACGACCGCTTTTATCGACAAGAGAGTTTATGGGCTTGCGGTTGATCCATTCACAGACGATATCATTGCAACGGAAGCATTGAACTTTTCGTCACCGGGCAAGATTTACATTTATAATTCAGCGGGAACGTTGCAGAAGTCTATAACCGTGGGTATCGCTCCTAACGGTGTGGGATTTAAATGATCACTTCTTCTCTATAAGGTCTGCTGCTTCGACAATGAAATTGCCGTGATCGATATCACCTTCATTGAGTTTTAGCTTGCCTTTGATGCGGATAAACTGGTCGGCTGTGAATTTCTCGCGTTTACCCTTGAAGTAAACTTCGGCGATCGATTCGGGGCCGGCGCCTCCGCAGAAGAAACACTGGCTGTAGGGAAACTTTGAGAGAATAATGTATTCGTCGCCTTCCACATCGATGGGAAGGAAATAACCCTCGAGGCTGATGTCTTTCCCGGCGAGCGCTTTTAGTTCCTCGGGAAAGGCCGGCATCAGAAAATACTCACCCGCCTTCTCGTTATACTTCGCATCGAATTTTGTCTTCGCGAAAAGCGCCCAACCTTCAGGCTGTGCATAGGATGATGCTGAAGCAAATGCAAACGCTAAAAACAGAAACATTTTTTTCATACTGTCCGGCCGTTATCCGTGTGATCCGTGCGGATCACACGTCAAAAATAATCAATTACCTGAAAGGACTTGATGAATATCCGTACGGTACGCCTGCCATGCCGGTATTGCCGAACAGAAAACACCGAGTACCAGGCTTGCTCCCAGCAAAATAAACTCTTCGGTGTAGAACACGAATGCGGATATCCCCGTTCGTGCCCCTTCTTCAACCAGTGTTGTAAATCCCAATATCAGCACGTGCCCCAACAGGATGCCGATCACGCTCCCCGTGAAGGTCAGGGCCACGCCTTCCATCACCACCGTGGTGAACAACCGGGGCCGGCCCGCTCCCATCGAGCGCATAATGGCCATGTCGTAGCGACGCTCTTTCAATGAATTGTATAGAGCGATGAAAATACTCAGCGCCGAAACGATGATGATGGTCGAAGCGATGCCCAGCAGCACGTCGACTCCGATACCCAGTATCGAAAACAGCCGTGCGGTTTCGAAGGCCGGCGACGCCGCCTGCATACTGGTGTTCGCGTTGATCATCCTTGGAAGCTGCAGCGCCGCGATCGGGTTCCGGTATTTGATGAGCAGCGAGGTGATCTCCCTGGCACTGTCCGATGCTTCGTGAATATCATGGACCTTCCACACACTGGAAATATTTGTGAACAACAGGTTGTCGGCAACGGCGTACGTGGGCTGAAGGATGCCGGTGACTTTGTACAGGTTCTCGTCATGATCATGTCCGTCGGACGTAAGGCCATGAGCGCTTGCGAACGTGTCGCCGATCTTCAACTTCAATACTTCCGCAGCAGAAGAACCGGCAACCACTTCGAGGTCCTCCGACCACCATTGACCTTCTTTTATTTTTGCTCCGAAAAGTCCCGTGTACGAAGTGTCTGTTCCCACGATCCGGAATCCCCGGTAGCTGTCACCCAACGCCATGGGTATCGCTCTTTTTACCATCCGGTTCTTCGAAAGCATTTCTGCATCGCGAAGCTTGATGTTGCCCGTCGGGAAATCGATATGAAACACGCTGCACAACACCAGTTGCAGCGGACTTCCCTTCGCTCCCACCACCAGGTCGATGCCTCTCGAGTTCTTTGACATCTTTTCCTGGAACTGGTTGTTGAACAATATTAGCGTCGTGATCACGCCAATGCCCATCGACAGCAGGAGGATATTGAGAACCGTATTGAGCGGTTTGGCTTTCAGATAGCTCCATACCAGAACGAACGTGCTCATCACAGTTGTATTTGTCTTTGGACCTTCGACTTCAAACGCGAATCGTGCGTGGCGATCACAAGGGTCGACTGATTTTCTTTGGCAACGCTCATCAGCAGATCGATTACGGCATCACAGTTTTTGTCATCGAGCGCCGATGTTGGCTCATCGGCCAGTATCACCTGTGGTTTGTTCATCAGCGCGCGGGCTATAGCAACCCTTTGTGCCTGACCCTGGCTGAGGGTAGATATCTTTGCAGTCTGTAGTTGTGAAAGATTCAGACCACCGAGCACTTCCGGTACTCTCGACGGTTGAAATTTACCTCCGGAGAGGTATGGCGCGATCAACAGGTTTTGTTCTACATTGAGGGCGGTGATGAGGTGATTTCGCTGAAAGATGAATCCCAGATGTTGCCCGCGGAAGCGGTCCAACTCGGTTTCTGAAAGCGGACCAAGATCAGTACCGTTGACACGGATCATTCCCGTCGGCGTTCGTAACAGTCCGCCGAGCAGGTGAAGCAGGGTGGTTTTACCGCATCCCGATTCACCCAGCAAAAGGCAGTGCTCTCCGCGTTCGATGACAAACGCACCGAAATCGATCTTTTTTCCGCCGGAGTAGGTGTAGGAAAGTCCGCTTACTTCGATCACTTTTCGTCAAGATTTTACAATTCGTGACAACTCTCGTCGTTCACAAACGTCAAAGATAGAATGTTCTTCAACTACCTCCTCCTGGCGCTCCGTAACCTCCGGAAACAACGAAGCTACGCGATTGTTAACATCCTCGGCCTGGCTATCGGGCTTGCCTCGGCAATCTTCATCTTCCTGTACGTACGCGACGAGCTCACCTTCGACTCCCACCACCCGCACGCAAGCCAAACCTACCGTCTAGGTTACCGGATCGACATGCCTAACGGAGATAGCGAAGGTTATCCGGCATCTCCGGCAGGCTGGGACAATTATATCAAAGACACTTATCCAGGTGTCACGCTCATATCGAGTTTCGAAAACACCGGCATGCCCACCAGCATTCGCTATGTGCCCAAAGAGCGGATCATTCTCACCGAGGAGATCATCTGGGCGGAGTCGAACATCGGTGATCTCATTAAAATAGATATCGTTAAGGGCGACCGCACGAACGCTTTAAAAGACATCAACTCGATATTGATATCTGAAACGTCGGCGAAGGATCTTTTCGGCGACGAAGATCCTCTCAATAAAACACTCACCCTCTCCCACGACTATTCGACCCGCGGCCAGAAGATCGAGATGATGGTAACGGGTGTCTACAAAGATTTCCCTACCAACACACACATTCGTCCCGGTTACATTGTCAATATCCTCGCACAGAAACCATTTATAGAAAACCTCGAGACGCTTCTTTCGACGGCGATGGGTGACGGCGATAATAACTACTGGACACAGTCAATCTTTGTATGCACCGATGAATCCCAGATCCCGGTCATTCAAAAAGATCTTCAGGAGAAGGCAAACAAGATCATCGCCCGCTTCAACCTCGACCTGAAATTCACACCCTTCATACGTAAGATCACAGACGTTCACTTCGATCAGGATCTCAGTTGGTCGATATCGCATAAACCTGCCGACAAAAAATATACACTTGTATTCGTTACGATAGCCGTGTTGATATTGATTGTGGCATGTATAAACTATGTCAATCTTTCAACTGCCAGGTCGGCAACGCGCGCCAAGGAAATCGGCCTTCGAAAAACATTCGGTGGCTTCCGGCTCCAGCTGTTTGCACAATTCATGACGGAGTCGTTCATGCTCGTGCTGATATCAACGATACTGGCGTTGTTACTCGTTGCCTTATTTATGCCCCAGTTCAATCAGCTTACAGGAAAGTCTTTTACGGTGGCATATCTTTTCGACCCGACGATGTTGCTCATCACCGCCGGTGTGATCGCCTTCGTAACGTTACTGGCAGGCAGTTACCCCGCAATCTTTGTCTCAGGATTTCAGCCGGCAAACGTGTTGAAAGGAAAATTCGAGTTCCGCAAAGGTTCCATCTTCTTCCGCCAGTTTCTCACCACCGTTCAGTTTGTCGTGGCCGTCACGCTGCTGGTCGGGACGGTGATCGTCATTCGCCAGATGGATATGATGCGCACAAGCAAGCTCAATGAAGCCGGTAAGCAGATCGTGTCTATTCGCTACGGTGGTTTCACCGGCGATGCAAGTGATCAGAAATACCTCGCATTCAAGAACCTCGTACTCCAGGATCCTTCGATTGAAGCCGTCACGCTTGCCAATCACCTTCCCCGTCTCGACTTCTTCGGTCCTGTGAACATGACCATGCAGTTCCCCGACATCAGTGAAGAAAAGCACGAATGGTTCCAGCTAAATGGTGACTTCGATTTCCCGAAGACATTCAAGATGAACATCATCGCCGGGCGCGATTTCGACCCGAAGAACATTGGGGATTCGACTGCAATCCTGTTGAATGAATCTGCAGCAAAATCTTTAAATCTTACTCCTTCGGAGCTTGTTGGTAAGACCGTGATCCGTCCCGAATTCGTCATGGGCTACAACCGCCCCGACAGTACGAGGCCTCCGGTTACCGGACTCGTCATCGGGGTGATCGAAGACTTCCCTTACCGCTCGATGCACAAAAAGATCGATCCGCTCGCCATCTGCCCGAAGCCACATACATTTGATCGTATCATTCACATCAGATTACCAGCGTCTAAGATTGGAGAAAAGATCGCAGGCCTTGAAACCGCATGGAAACAGGTGTTTCCCGACTTCGGCTTCGACTATTGGTTCGTAGACGAAGAATTCGGACGGATGTACGAGAATGAAGTACAGGTTGCAGAGCTCACAGAAAAATTCTCAGCGCTTGCAATCCTCATCACCTGCGTCGGGCTGTACGGGTTAGCTTCATTCCTTTCTGAACAACGCACCAAGGAAATCGGCATCCGTAAGACGCTTGGGGCCAGCAATCTTCAGGTACTGACGTTGCTGCTGAGTGTCTTTGCGAAGTTGTTGCTCATTGCGTGTGTGATTGGTGTTCCGTTAGCGTGGTACTTGTCGACCACGTGGCTGGAGAGTTTTGTTTACCAGACGCCACTGGGTGTGCTGGTATTTGCGGGAGCGGTGGGGATGATCGTGATGATCACGTTACTGACTGTAGGTTACGAGTCGCTGAAAGCTTCGTTGGCCAACCCGGTGAAGGCCCTTAAGCACGAGTGATCTATCGCGCCCTCCTACGGGCTCTTCGGAGCATCACTTCTGCGGGTACCCTCATACAACTCGTACTCCAACAACCGGCAATCCAGCTTAGCCGAATAAAACTCGATCCTTCTGCTTGCCTTCAACCCGATCTTCTTCGCAAGGTCAAGGTTGCCGGTAAAAATATATCCTGTATACCCTTTGCATTTCTTTTTCAGGAAATCTCCAATCCGTTCATAAGTCGTTTCCAGCTCCGAAGATTCTCCCATCCTCTCGCCGTACTCCGGGTTCAGAAAAACAATACCCGGCGGCTCTGGCAATGGCGTCTCTTCAAAATCGCAGATAGTGAATTCGATCAGGTGATCGACACCCGCCACTTTCGCATTTACTTTCGAGATCTCCACCGCGTCCTGGCTGATATCGGTCGCAATCACCCGTAGCCCTTCCACTTCGACAATATCAGACTTCAGCCGATCCAACAAAATCCCGTAGTCATTTTCATCGTAGCCGACTACATGCATGAATGAATAATTGTTTCGGTACAAGCCCGGCTTCCGGCCGGTCGCGATCAACACGGCCTCGATAGCCAGCGTCCCCGATCCACACATGGGATTGACAAACGGCGACTTCCGGTCCCACTTGGACGCCAGGACTGTCGACGATGCCAACGCTTCGAGCATCGGCGCCTTACCCGGTATCTTGCGATAACCATGTTTGGCCAGCGTCTCCCCCGACGTGTCGATGAATATCTCCGCCGTATCCTCCTTCCAATAAACATGGATCACAGTCTTGTCCAGCTCCGACCCGGAGTCCGGCCGCACGCCTGTCTCCCTCCTGAACCGGTCGACGATTGCGTCCTTGATCTTCACGTTGACGAACAACGGGTTGTTCACCGTGAAATGATCGACGTGGCTAGTCACGGAAAAATAACCGGTACGGTCGATCACTTCGTCCCATGAATACCTCAGCACCTCCTGGTACAGATCTTCCGGGTTCCTCACCTTGAACTGTCTCAATGAGTAAAGAACCTGGCTGGCGCTGCGAAGATGAAGATTGAGCTCGATGCACTGACGAAGCGAGGCCTTCAGCTCGACTCCTGTGGCGAAGACTTTCTCGGGTATGTGACCCAGGGCTCTCACTTCTCCTTCAAGCACAGGAGCCAGTCGTTTATTACATGTAATGATAACTCTGCTTACTTTTCCGAAATCCATCAGTGTACGTATTTGATCTCTTTAAGGTCGAAAGATCTCATTCTGTCTCCGATTTCCACCAACAGTCTTCCATTTGTATCGACACCACGCAGGATCCCATCCGTTTCTTTCTCATCTACAATGAACGAATGTACTTCGTTGACGCGGTAGAGCGACCGGAGATAGTCGTGGTCAAGCTCCTTGAGGCGGTTGTTCTTCAGTTGAATATAACGCCATTCAATTGACTGAAGTGTCTCGTCGAATAATTTCGCGAGGTCGATAGGCTTACCCGAGTGAATTGAAACGGAGCTTGCGTGTGGTGATGAGAATGTCTTTTGATTGACATTCAGCCCGATACCGATCACCGAACGGCCCAGCTGGTTGCCTGTAACCTGGTTTTCGATCAGGATGCCGCAAACTTTTTTACAGCTAATCATGATATCGTTGGGCCATTTTACGTGTACACGCTCAGAAGTGTGCCGGCTTACGGTATCATGGACAGCCAGGGCGACGGCCTTATTGAGATGGAACTGCTGCGAAGCTTGCAGGAAAACCGGATGCACTACGATCGAAAAAGTGAGGTTCAGACCGCTCCCCGATTCCCATGTATTTCCGCGTTGGCCGCGGCCCGAGGTTTGATGGTCCGTGATCACTACGGTCCCGTCGGGCGCCTGGCCGGCTTGTGCAAGTTCGACTGCCTGCGTGTTTGTTGAAGGACATTCGGGCAAAATCACCAGGTTTTTGCCTAAGAAAAGGGTGCCGGAGGGGATTTTATACAAGCGTTTTTGGTTACCTTTGCAGGTTCTTAAGCGTACAGGATACAGAGTTCAGGGTACAATGTTGGCCCGTGCAGAACCCTGTACCTTGTACACTGTACAATTTAAAACCCCAAGATAGTTTAATGGGTAAAAGAAAGAAGGATTCCCTCGCCGGTTCACAGAAGCTGAGTGGTTTGATCGTGAAGGGAATGCAGGAAAAGAAAGCATACGAGATTGTATTGATGGACCTCCGGAAAGTCAAAAATGCCGTAGCCGATTTCTTCGTAATTTGTTCCGGTAATTCAGACAAGCAACTTGACGCCATCGCCGACTCGGTCGACGACGAAGTGTTTAAGGGCCTAAAGGAAAACCCCTGGCACGTCGAGGGAAAGAACAATAAAGAGTGGATGATTCTCGACTATACCAACGTGGTGGTTCACATTTTCCGAAAGGACCGAAGATCGTTTTATGCCCTCGAAAAACTCTGGGGGGATGCTGAAATCACTGAAATAGAAGATTAATTCGAATAATTTTTTAGACAACTAAATAGAAATGGCTGATAAAGAGAGAGATAGGGGCAGCAAAGTTCCAAGACCCAATTACCAGATGTGGATCATCCTGGGGTTGGTTGCTGTGATTTTAATAATAAGCTGGGTAAACAGATCAAGCGAGCTGGTCGAGATCCGAAACAGCCGCTTCGAAGATATGGTCAACAACAAGGTTATCAAGAAGCTTGTGTTGGTCAAAAACGAGGAACAGGTTGAGATTACCCTCAAGCCCGAGGCCCTGCAGAATGCAGTGTACAAACAGGAGCTCGAGCGTAGCAACAGCCCGTTTGGCGTAAGCCCCAATGGCCCTCACTACAAAATGAAGATTCCCTCGATCGATAAGTTCATCGATCAATATGAGGACCTCATCAAGGCGATCCCCCGCGAACAGAAAATAGACCTTCAGACCGAAGAACGAAGTGACATCACCGGAATGCTCATCAACTGGGGCTTCCTGTTTCTATTGCTGTTCGGATTCTGGATGCTCATGCGACGCATGACAGGCGGCGGCGGACCCGGCGGACAAATATTCAACATCGGTAAGTCGAAAGCTGCTTTGTTCGATGCAGAGAACAAGGTGAAGGTCACGTTCGAAGACGTTGCCGGCCTGGACGAAGCCAAGGAAGAAGTAAAAGAAATTGTCGACTTCCTGAAAACACCATCGAAGTTCACCAAGCTCGGCGGTAAAATACCTAAAGGTGCATTGCTGGTTGGACCTCCGGGAACCGGCAAAACTCTGCTTGCTAAAGCCGTTGCCGGAGAGGCCGCAGTGCCCTTTTTCTCCTTGTCAGGTTCCGATTTCGTTGAGATGTTTGTAGGTGTGGGCGCTGCCCGTGTACGCGACCTCTTCAAACAGGCTAAAGAAAAAGCTCCGTGTATCGTGTTCATCGACGAGATCGACGCGATCGGCCGTTCGCGCGGACGGGGTTCACTTCCCGGCGCCAACGACGAACGCGAGAACACGTTGAACTCATTGCTCGTGGAAATGGACGGCTTCGCTACCGACAGCGGCGTCATCATCCTCGCGGCAACCAACCGTCCCGACGTGCTCGACTCTGCACTCATGCGCCCGGGCCGTTTCGACCGCCAGATCAGCATCGACAAACCGGATATCGCCGGCCGTGAACATATCTTCAAAGTACACTTGAAGCCGATCAAGCTTTCGAAAGAAGTGGATGTGAAGAAACTCGCAGCACAAACTCCCGGTTTTGCCGGAGCCGAGATAGCCAACGTGTGTAACGAAGCAGCTCTCATCGCCGCCCGGAGAGACCGTAAAGAGGTTGAGATGCTCGACTTCCAGGATGCTATCGACCGTGTGATCGGTGGACTCGAAAAAAAGAGCAAGATCATCTCGCCTGAAGAGAAAAAGATCGTTGCGTACCACGAAGCAGGTCACGCAGTAGCTGGCTGGTTCCTCGAACATGCCGACCCGCTCGTGAAAGTGAGCATCGTGCCACGCGGTATCGCAGCACTTGGATATGCACAGTACTTGCCCAAAGAACAGTTCCTGTATCAGACTGAACAGCTGATCGACGAAATGTGTATGACCTTCGGTGGCCGTGCCGCAGAAGAGCTCGTATTCGGAAAGATATCCACCGGCGCTCTAAGCGACCTGGAGCGTATCACCAAGATGGCGTACAGCATAGTAACCGTATATGGAATGAACGCTGCTATCGGCAATATCTCCTTCTACGACAGCAAGCAGTCAGAATATAATTTCAATAAGCCATACTCGGAAGCCACCGGCGAACGGATCGACGTGGAAGTGAAGAAGATCATCGACAGCGCTTACGACCGCACCAGGGCCCTGCTCGCCGAACATCGCGCGCACCTGGAGATCATCGCTAAAGAGCTGCTTGAAAAAGAGATCCTCTTCCAGTCAGACCTCGAACGACTGATCGGCAAGCGTCCTTTCGCTCAGCCGACCACCTATCAGAAATTTACCAACGGAACGCCCAAGGAAACACCTAAGGATGAGGTGAAGGACACACCGAAAGAAAAGGAAGAAAATCCACTGCCACACCTGAACAACCAGCTTCCGGAGCCGCAAAAAGAGTGAAAAACTAAAAGTGAATAGTGAAAAGTTATCCTGCGACCTTACATTTATACCAGGAAACTTTTCACCATTAGTTATTAACTTTTCATTCTACTGTGATCGATATCAATCTCCCGGAAGGAAAAAAAATATACTTCGCTTCCGATTTCCACCTGGGCGTCCCCGACCAGGCTACCACTATTGAACGGGAAAAGCTCCTGGTGAAATGGTTTGAGATGGTAAGGCATGATGCTCATTCGATCTACCTCGTGGGCGACATGTTCGACTTCTGGTTCGAGTACAAGTACACTATTCCCAAAGGCTTCATTCGGTTCCTCGGAAAACTTGCAGAGCTGCGAGACGCGGGTCTTCCCATCTATTTCTTCAGCGGCAACCATGACCTGTGGATGTTCGATTACTTTCAAAAGGAACTGGACATCGTGATCTATACCGAACCGCAGGAAATGAAGATCGGCGATCATAAGATATTGATCGGTCATGGCGACGGGCTTGGGCCCGGCGATCGCTGGTATAAAGTGCTGAAGAGCGGACTGTTTGCAAACAGTTTTTTTCAATGGCTCTTTGCACGATTGCATCCCAATCTCGGCATGTACCTTGCACACAAGTGGAGCAAATCAAGCCGTATCGGTAACATGGAGAAAGAGAAGTTCCAAAGCGACGCAAATGAATTTCTCTTTGCCTACTGCCAGAAAACCGAAAAGACGGAGCATCACGACTTCTATATATTCGGCCACCGTCATTTGCCTCTTGACCTTAAGGTTTCTGAAAACAGCCGTTACATTAACCTGGGTGAGTGGGTGAACTTCTCGCCATACGCCGTTTACGACGGCAAGGATATGACCCTAAAGTCTTTCACGGCCTCATGAAACCGATAGCTATACTGATAGCAGTATGCAGCTTTACATTTTGCATCGCACAGAAGAAGATTGCATCGGCCGAAGTGTCTTCGAATATTGTCTTTGCATGCGTCGACAGGCCGGGTGATCTGTATGTGGTCCTCGCCGATGGCCAAACCCTGAAGTACGACAAGACCGGCAAACAGATCGGGCGGATAAAGTTCAAAACTGTTCCCACGGTCTTCGATCCGAAGGATGGGACGAGAGCATTTGCTTACTTCCGGGATTCACAGACCATCGAATCGATCGCTCCCGATCTTTCATTCTCCGAGTCGTCACCGTTGCACGCCGAGTTCGCCGTGAGTGCCTGGCTGGTGTGTCCGTCCAAGAATGAATTCTGGATACTCGACTCGGCCGATGTAACCATGAAGAAAACAAAGGAGCGTGGCGTGGCGATTGCATACGAGTCGGAGTTCTCCAAAGGCGAAAGTGATGTGAGGAAGGTCGTCTATATGAGAGAGTATTTGAACTTTCTTTTTGTTCTTGACAGTGACAAAGGGATACATGTATTGAATAACCTGGGCCGTTCGATCAGAAAGATTGACGGAAAAGATATTCCGTACTTCAGCTTCCTGGGTGAAGAGATCTATTATGCCTCCGGGAACACATTGCAATTAATTGATCTGTACAATACCGAGAAACGGGAGATAACCCTTCCCCACTCAGCCAATTTCGCCCTCTTGACCGACGACCGCATGATCCTCGTGACCAGTAAGACGATCGATTTTTTTGAATTTGTTCCTTAACTGCACGTTCCCCAATGGAAAAGTGTTCGTTTTTGGACATATTTGCATTTTAGAACACGAAAAAGCCGCTTGCAATCCTGTTTTTCGGCATCGGTAGTATGGCACACTTTTTCGTTTCTCCACCCGCTTAACCTCAACTAAGTGAACGAACTCGGTAAAATTCTCATGGTCGACGACGACGAAGACGTGCTTCTCGCGGCCAAAATGCTTCTGAAGAAATACAACTATCACGTCATCATTGAAAAGAATCCCAACAAGATCCCATTCCTGATGAATAACGACAGTTATGACGTTATTCTGCTCGACATGAATTTTACCAAGGATACAACCAGCGGCAAAGAGGGGTTTGAATGGCTAGGCCAGATCCGTGAGCGCGACCCGAACGCGGTTGTTATCATGATCACGGCATTCGGCGACGTTGAAATGGCAGTCCGTGCGTTGAAAGAAGGCGCAACGGATTTCATCCTCAAGCCGTGGCAAAATGAAAAGCTCATCGCTACGATCTCTACAGCGATCAAATTAAAGAAGTCATACAACGAAGTCGATAAGCTGCGCAAGGCCAAGCAGATGCTCGAAGAGCAGATCAGCCAACCCTTCCGCGATATCATAGGCAACAGCAACCCGATCAACGAAGTATTTGCGTTGATCGATAAGGTGGCAAAGACAGAAGCCAACATCCTGATCCTTGGCGAGAACGGTACCGGTAAGGAGCTCATTGCCCGCGCCATTCACCAGAAGTCGTTGCGTAAAGACAACTCCTTCGTCGCCGTCGATATGGGGGCTATAACGGAAACACTTTTCGAGAGCGAGCTCTTCGGTCATAAAAAGGGTGCCTTTACCGATGCCAGGGAGGATCGTCCCGGAAGGTTCGAGCTGGCCAACGGTGGAACACTATTCCTGGATGAGATCGGTAACCTGAGCATGAACCTGCAGAGTAAGTTGTTAAGTGCACTGCAGTCGCGAATGGTGACCAGGGTGGGCTCGAACAACGCAGTTGAGGTAGACATCCGGCTGATCTGTGCCACCAACATGCCTTTGCACCAGATGGTGAAAGAAGGCCGCTTCCGCCAGGACTTGTTATACAGGATCAATACGGTAGAGATCAATATCCCTCCCCTCGCCGACCGGGTAGATGACATCCCGCTGCTGGCGGGCCACTTCCTGAACTACTATTCCAGGAAATACAGGAAAGAAGTACTTAGTATCTCGAACGACGCAATCACCAAGCTTAAAAAATATGCCTGGCCGGGTAATGTGCGCGAGCTCCAGCACGCCATCGAACGCGCCGTGATTATGGCCGACTCACCGACATTACAGGAAAGCGACTTCCTTTTCAGCCGCAAAGGCAACGATGCGCCCACAGCCGATACGCTGAACCTGGACGAGGTCGAAAAAGCAGCAGTCGCCAAAGCTATTCAACTACACAACGGGAACATCTCCAAGGCAGCTGAAGAGCTCGGATTGACGAGGGCATCGTTATATCGCCGAATGGAGAAGTATGGACTTTAATCTAAAATCCCCGCTGGTAACCCGAGTGGGGATTTTAGTATTCACCATCTTCGTTTTTTGTTACATCTCGGTACGCTCCGATCCAAGCTGGATCTTACTGCTGGGTGTCGGTGGCGCGATCTTCTTCCAGGTACGTCAGCTGATCAAGGCCGTGGAGCGATCGAACGAGAACATGACCAGCTTCCTGGATGCGATTCGATTCGACGACCTCTCCTCGTCATTCAAGACCGACAGCCAGGACCCCACCGTTCAAAGACTTCATCAGGAGCTCAATGAAGCACTGCTTAAACTACGGGTATCGAGGAAAGAAAAAGACTCCGAATACCAGTTCTTCAAGAACATCGTGCAACATGTCGGTATCGGCATCCTGACTTTCAAACGCGACGGTTCGATTCAGATCATCAACAGTGCGGCGAAGAGATTGTTGAAGGTCAATCGTGCCGAGACCGTGGAAGATCTACGTGAAGTAGATGACAGCCTCGTAGAGTCGTTCCTGAAACTGAAGACCGGTGGCCGCGAGCTGATCCGCCTCAAGACCGGCGATGAAATCATTCAACTGTCGATCTTCGCCATCGAGCTTACATTGCGCGGCGACGAGGTCAAGCTGATCTCGATGAGCAACATCCAGAGTGAGCTCGAAGAAAAGGAAATGGAAGCGTGGCAGAACCTCGTGCGCGTGCTTACTCATGAGATCATGAATTCCGTTACGCCTATCTCTTCACTTGCCGGTATCGTGGAGGAAGAACTGGACCGGAAGATCCGTTACGAGCAGGATATCAAGAATGAGGAGCTCGGCGACATGCACCTTTCTCTGCAAACCATCAGTCGGCGCAGCGAAGGTCTCATACGCTTCGTGAAAGAATTCAGAAACCTGACCCACATCCCCAAGCCGAGGCTCGCCGAAGTGCTGGTGAAGCCTTTGCTGGAAGAAATGGCCATGCTTCACAAGAAGGAGCTTGCCGACCACGGTGTGACCATCAGTTGCATTGTGGAACCCGAGAATCTGTTCATACTCGCCGACAAAACGATGATCGAACAGGTGCTCATCAACCTGATCAAGAATGCCATTCAGGCGTTCGACGAGCAGCCGGACAAACGACTCGACCTTCTGGCCCAGAGCAACGAAAAGGGGCGGGCTGTGATCTCCGTAAAAGACAACGGATCGGGTATCGACAATGAGGCGATGGAAAAGATCTTCATACCATTCTTCTCGACGAAAAAGACGGGGTCGGGGATTGGGTTGAGTCTTTCGAAACAGATTATGTTGCAACATGAGGGACGGATTACGGTTAAGTCGAAGCTGGGAGAGGGGACGGAGTTTATTTTGCGCTTTTAAAATTGGGCGTAAATCGTTCAAGGTTCAAAGTTCAGACTAGCTTGAGTTATGAGTCTCTGCCTACTTTGGAGAATATCATGTAGTTTATATCCCTGACTATAAGGCTTATCTCCATGCCCCAACGCTCGTCGAAACTGAGGGCGACTCTGAACTTTGAACCCTGAACAACTTCCCCGTATTTTACTAATTTGCGCCCATATTCTCGTACTATGCAAGACGTCCAAAAACGCATCACCTCCATTCTCATCGACAAGCTCGGGATCAACGAATCCGAAATCACACCAGACGCCAGTTTTGTTAAGGACCTGGGTATCGATTCACTCGACTACGCGGAACTGGTGATGGAATTTGAACAAACATTCGATATCAAGATACCCGACGACGATGCGGAGAAAATGCAGACCATCGGACAGGCCGTATCGTACATCGAAAGCAAGATTAAAAGTTAAAAGTTAAAAACTAAAAGTGAAAAGTTACAGGTTGGCTTTACTACAACCCTAACGTCTAACTTCTAGTTAGTTTAATTCAAAATAACTGCAGAACCTCTTCATCTTTACCGCTTCGGGTTCCAGGAACGGTAACAGCTCGTCCGGTTTGTCAAGCGGGCTGTAGAACCAACCACCTTTCGATTCATTCCACGACACCACGTATTTATCGGAATAGATCAGGAGAACATCCATGTCGTAGATCTCCTCCCCTTCCTTGTCATTCAACCCCGTGAATTGAAGTAACACGTGATCCTTCTTGTAAAGCTCACCTTTGTTGCAGTCGATACTGTTGAGACGCATCAGCAATTTTGTCTCCGTGTTCCATGCTTTGAATTTGATCTTCCGTGGTTTGAATTCGATGGCCATATGGCTAGATTTCGGTGAGAACTTTATGAACGAAAGTAAGAAGGTATTCTTCATTATCAACAAATTCTCCGGTACCGGCTACCAGGATTCGATTGAAGGTCGTATCATCGATACGTGCGCCTCTCTTAATTTCGGATGCACGATCGAGTTTACGCGCGACCGGGGCCATGCCACCGAGCTGGCACAAACGGCGGTAGCTGAAAAGTTCGACATGGCATTCGCGGTAGGCGGCGACGGAACGGTGAACGAGGTGGCGCAAGGACTGGTCGACAGCCCGGTGACGATGGGCATTCTCCCCAAAGGATCGGGTAACGGACTCGCCAGGCATCTCGGTGTGCCCATGAAGTTCTCCGGGGCGCTTGGACTTCTCCAATCAAGCCGGGTGATCAACATGGATACCATGTCGGTCAATGGAAAATTATCAGTGAACGTGTCGGGTATCGGCTTCGACGGACACATAGCGGGACTGTTCGGCAAAAATGGCAAACGTGGGCTCGTTGGTTATACGACGCTCGTGTTGAAAGAGTTTATGTCGTACCGTGAATTCGAAGCCGATGTTGTACTCGACGGAAAGCATCATCGCACCAGCAGTTTTATAATAGCGCTCGCAAATTCATCGCAGTTTGGCAACAACGCCGTTGTAGCGCCACTCGCGTCTGTTTGTGATGAGCTCATCGATGTCTGTTTTATCAGGAAGGTGCCATTCAGCCGTGTCGTGGGTTTCGCTACCAAAATGTTTTCAGGAACACTCGACCGGTCATCGCTGGTTGACATCAGGAAGGGCAAACAGGTATCCATCACGTTCCCCAAAGCAGTCGCCTTTCATATCGACGGGGAAGCACAGGAGCCCGCATCGCAATTTGATGTTCAAATCACACCCGGTAATCTGAAAATGGTCGTTCCCGAGCGGAACGGGAAGCCCGTTTGATGCGTTGTAACTATTAAAGTTTCACTCCAAAAATACCGCAAGGCAGGTTAGTCCGGGCCTGTGTATTTTCCGTTTAAATCGTTTGTTTCGTCTCAGTACCCAAAACCAAACCATATGCTAAAGAAGATCTGTACTACACTAATTATTGCAATTATTTGCGGCCAGGCGTTCGGCCAGCTTTCACTCCCCCCCAACGGCGACAACCAGAAGTCGTCCGTTACCCAATGGATCGGCCCGGTGGAAGTAAACATCACCTACAACAGTCCCAACGTTCATGCTCCGAATGGAGACGATCGCACCGGTCACATCTGGGGCGAGCTGGTTCATTACGGACAGATCGACCAGGGCTTCGGCAGCTCAAAGGCTGCACCGTGGCGTGCAGGCTCGAATGAGAACACCACGATCACTTTCTCACACCCGGTAAAGATCGAAGGCAAGGACATCCCTGCGGGTACCTACGGTCTCTTCCTCGAAGTCGCTAAAGACGGCCCGTGGACATGGATTTTTTCGAAGAACAGCACCAGCTGGGGCAGCTACTTCTATAATCCTGCCGAAGATGCTTTGAAAGTAAGCGCAACGGCTGTCGACGCACCCTACACAGAATTTCTCGCTTATGGTTTCGATGATCGCCTCGCCAATACGGCAACGGCTTACCTCCAATGGGAGAAGAAGAAGGTTCCCTTCAAGATCGAAGTTCCCAATGTTAACGAGATCTATGTGAACATGATGCGCAACCAACTGCGTTCATCCACCGGCTTCGACGTACGTAACTACGCACAAGCCGCCCGCTTCTGTGCACAAAACAAGATCAACCTCGAAGAAGCGCTCGCGTGGACCGATGCGTCGATGAATCCGAACAACGGTGGCAGCGAAGACTTCAACGGACTCGCTACAAAAGCAAGTGTGTTGATGGCCATGGGCAAAGGCCCAGAGGCGGGAGCTATCATGGACAAAGCCATCAAGATGCCTTCGGCCCGCATGACGGACATTCACCAGTATGGAAGGACACTGATCGGCTTTGGTGAGAATCAAAAAGCGCTTGAAGTATTCCAATACAATGCAAAGACACATCCCGAAGAGAAGTTCACGACGTCCGTAGGACTCGCCCGTGGTTACACTGCTGTTGGTAACAAGAAAGAAGCGATCAAGAACTGGGAAGTTGCTTTGAAGAACGTTCCCGCCGGACAAGAGGCCAACAAGCCCGTTTGGGAGAATGAGCTTAAGAAGCTGAAAGAAGCGAAGTAAGAGCTGACACTCAGTTTGACGAAAATGAAGCCTGCCTTATGGTGGGCTTTATTGTTTGCCCCGCAGACGGCAAGGTAAAGGCGATGATGGTTCCCGAGCCGGGCTCACTCTTTACATCGAGTGTGCCATTGTTCTTCTCGATAAACTCCTTACACAACAGCAGTCCCAGGCCAAGTCCCTTTTCGTTGTTGGTTCCCTTCTCAGACCACAGGATCTGTTTGACAAAAAGTTTGGACAGGTCGTTGTCGGCTATCCCGACGCCGGTGTCTTTCACAAATATCCTGACGGAATCCTCGAACACCGTTGCTCCGATCGTTACCCGGCCGCCGGTGAACGTGAACTTAAGCGCATTGCTCACCAGGTTGCGGATCACGAGTCGCACCTGGTCTTTGTCGGCCCAGACATTTCCTTCTGCCGGTACGTCATTCATCAGGGTTACGCCCTTTACCCTGGCGATCTCTTCGTAGAGCTCAACCACTTCACCGGCCAGCGCCTGCATGTCGACTTTCAGCGGCGAGGTGTTGATACCATTGAGCTGCGACACAGACCAGTGGAGGATATTGTCCAGGTTGTTGTACACCACGTCGATCTTGTTCCGGAGGTCTTTGCTGTAGTGTTCGAATTCCTTTTGGGTCATACGGTTGGTACCGATCAGCTCCAGCAAACCTCTAAGGCTGTGCAAGGGACTTCTGAAATCGTGCCCGATGATGGAGAACAGCTTATCCTTGGTGCTATTGAGCAGTTCGAGCTCGTTGCTTTTCTCCTCGATCTCGAGGTTCTTATTGGCGAGCTCTTCTTTTTGTTGTTCTAATTCGCGGTTGGTCCGTTTCACTTTTTGAAAGCTATAGAGCATTACTGTTACCAGCAATAAGACACAGCTTGCGCCGACAATCGTAGCGTACAACTGTGCGCGCTGGCTGAGTATCTCTTTTTGTTTCAGGTCGGTGTCTTTCGTGAGCAGCTCGATCTGTGCCTGTTTCATGTTCAGGTCGAATTCATTCTGCAACAGTGCGATCTGCTTGCTGTTCTGCGTGGTGTAAATGGAATCATGCAATGAAGTGTACATGTTCAGGTAATTGTAAGCCTTATCCTCCTGGCCCTGGTTGTGAAATATATCGGAAAGGACTTTATAGGTTCGTTCGAGCTCCTCATAGTATCCCATTTTCCGTGCATCGTCGGCGTTGCGCAGAAGTACATTGATCGCTTCATCATTGCGGCCGAGTGTAACGTAGAGTTTGGCGATGCGGTGGTAGGTAGCTGCCTTCATCGAGTTGTTCCGGCTGGCTTCCGAGAGCGCGATCCCACGCTCGTACATTTTCAGAGCCTGGTTGAACTCGTTGCGTTTCACCATTACGTCGCCGCGGGTACGAAGCGCAAATGCTACGAGGTAATTATCCTTTATTTTTTCGCTGTATCTCACAGCCTCGCTGCTGTAGTGATCGGCAGAATCCAGGCTGAGAGTAGACGTAAAATAGCAATAAGCCAAATTGTTCAGTGAACGTCCGATAACCTTGCCGTCATTCGATGCGTAGGCAAGGACCAGGGCCTGTTTGAATTCACCGATGGCTTTATTGTACTGCTTTTGTTCGAATGACACTGCCGCGATGTTGTTCATACTCCGCGCCATCTCGGTCTTGTAACCGATCTGCTCGCTGATCTTCATCGCCTCAATCGAATAATGAAGTGTATTGACGAAGTCCGTCCTGCGATAACACACCCAGCCCAGATTACCGAGTGCTTCGGCTTTGCCCTTGAGGTAATTGATCTTCTCGGCTATTTCGAGAGCATCCTCGGCGTATCTGCCCGCGGCTTCATGATCGGACTCCCGGATGGACATAGCCATCCTGTTCAGCAGGTTTACCTGGGTGGTATCCTCCACCGGGGCAATCATAACCTCCGAAAAATGAGGGTGGGCAAAAGCAGTTCCCAGTGTAAGAAGGAATGCTGTTACCATCGGTAAAAGGGCGGTCCGGTGAAACGGCATGATCCGAAAAAAATCTATCCAGTCTATTGAGCATTAAAATTATCCATGACCGATGCAATGAATTCGGCTTTTTTAGAGGAAACCTTACTCAACAGAGAAAGCAACAGTGAAGGGCTAAAACAGGCCGATTACGCGGCAGGATAACGGATTTTGACGATGACAGGTAGTTTACGTGACGTAGCTTTTCTACCGAACCCGGGCTTTGTAACCCTCTTTTTGAAGTATCTCCGCAACCTTGGCGCGAACGTCGCCTTGTATGACGATCTCGCCATCCTTAGCAGAACCTCCTGTGCCACAGCGTGTTTTGAGCAATTTCGCAAGGGTTTCCAGGTCGGCGACCGTGCCGACGAATCCGGTGATCAGGGTGACGGTTTTGCCAGCCCGGCCGCTTTTATCGAGCTCCACCCGCAACTGTTGCTGTTGCGGTGGCAGCGTGCTCTGTTCGTCACCCGGCTGGTATTGATATTCAAACTTATTATCGGTGGAATAAACCACTCCATCCCTCTTCTTCCAGTCGTTGTTCTTCTTTTCAACCGATTTCATAATGTGGACGAATAAAGTAATGCGATGTTAAGTATCATCAACAGAAAAACCACAATTCCGAGATTAACGTGAAACTCAACCCCCTTCTTCACAACGATACCGATTACACAACTCAAAAATAACAATATTGGTGCGAAGCTGAAGTTGCGGTAAATGCTGCCCAGATTGTTTACAATATATGTTCCATCGTAGTTCTCGATCCGTATCATGGCCCGTAGAAAACTTGAATAATACACATGGACCTTACTTCCCAGCGGAAAGTGTTTCATCTCGGCTGCGCTCACATCGAAGCCGTGACCTGCACTTGTAACAAGTAATTTTTGCGGCTGATGAAACGTGATCAATGGCAGCTTGGACATGTCCGTGAGCACGGCACTTTCTATGTGATTGGCCGGCATCAGGTAGTCTACAACCAGCACACTACACCACAGGCATCCGAAATAAAACAATAGGCGGGAATAGCGAAGCAAGCTGAGCTGCAACATCGCCCGCTCCGACGGACGTCTCGGGTACGGGGCGGTATTCTGCTGCTGCCTGGTGTTCTGGTATTCGTAGAAAGCGGGATTCGCTAGCTTTTGATCGTAGTCGAGACGGTTTGCGGCGTCACCCAACACTTCGTAAGCTTCGTTGATCTCTTTGAAGATCGCCTCTGCCTCGTAAGCTGGATTTTTGTCCGGATGATATTGATTAGCAAGTTTCCTGAAGGCCTTCTTTATCTCGGCATCTGTGGCCTTACGGCCGACCTTCATGATCTCGTAATAATCCTTCACACTGAAGTGTATTTTTTTCCTTAGCCTTAGCCTTCGCCTCCGCCCACCTCAACCTTGTACGAGCTCATCATTGCTGACAAATACTCGCGGTTCATGCGGGCGATGTTCGACACCTTGATGCCCTTGGGACATTCCGCTTCGCAGGCATACGTGTTGGTACACGAACCAAACCCTTCGGCGTCCATCTGTGCCACCATACGCTCGGCCCTCTCCTTCCGTTCGGTCTGACCCTGGGGAAGTAAAGCCAGCTGCGAGATCTTCGCGCTCACGAACAAACTCGCGGATGAGTTCTTACAGGCCGCCACACAAGCGCCACACCCAATGCACGTTGCAGCGTCGAAAGCCTCGTCCGCAACTTTCTTCGGGACCGGGATCTCGTTCGCGTCGGGTACCCCGCCCGTGTTCACTGAAACGTAACCGCCCGCCTGTTGGATGCGGTCAAATGCAGTACGATCGACAATTAGGTCTTTAATCACTGGAAACGCCTTTGCGCGCCATGGTTCAATCGTGATGGATTGGCCATCCTTGAAAGAACGCATGTGAAGCTGGCAGGTCGTGGTCTGCAACGGTCCGTGGGGACGGCCATTGATATAAAGGCTGCACATACCGCAGATGCCCTCACGACAATCGTGATCGAACGCTACGGGCTCTTCACCCTTCACAATGAGGTCGTGATTCAGAACATCGAGCATTTCGAGGAAAGACATGTCAGAAGAGACATGATCCAACTGATACTTTTTGAATGCTCCTTTCGACTTCGAATCTTTTTGGCGCCAGACTTTAACAAATATTTTCATACTTATTTATAACTACGTTGAGTCAACTTAACATTTTCGAACTTCAAATCTTCCTTATGCAGCTCTTCTTGTTTGTTCTCCCCTGTGTACTGCCACGCTGCCGCGAACGCAAACTCGTTGTCTTTGCGAAGCGCTTCGCCGTCGGGTGTCTGTGACTCTTCGCGGAAGTGGCCCCCGCACGACTCGCTGCGCATCAGTGCATCGTCGACCATCAGCTCGCCAAGCTCCATGAAGTCGGCGACACGCATGGCCTTCTCCAATTCCTGGTTCAACTCCGATGCTCCTCCGAGGATATTTACATTCGTCCAAAACTCGTTTCGGAGCTCCTGTATCTTTTTCTTCGCCGTGACGAGTCCTTTTTCGTTGCGCGACATGCCGCAGTATTCCCACATCGTAAGTCCAAGCTCACGGTGCAGCTGGTCGACGGTCTTCTTGCCCTTTATCGACAGCAGTTTGCTGATGCGGCTATTGACGTTCTCGATCGCTTCTTTGAACTCGGGTCTGTCGGTGCTCATCTTTTCGTTCGGCATAGCAGCCAGGTAATCTCCGACTGTATACGGGATCACGAAGTAACCATCGGCGAGACCTTGCATGAGCGCGCTGGCCCCGAGCCGGTTGGCGCCGTGGTCGGAGAAATTACACTCTCCCAGTGCGTAAAGACCTGGTATGGTCGTCATCAGGTTGTAGTCAACCCAAAGGCCGCCCATGGTGTAGTGCACGGCGGGATAGATCATCATCGGCATGGCGTAAGGATCGTCGCCGGTGATCTGCTTATACATGTCGAACAGGTTACCGTATTTGGCCTCGACAGTCTTCTGGCCATCGCGTTTGATGACATCGGCAAAGTCGAGGAACACGGCGAGGCCGGTCTTGCCCACACCGCGGCCTTCGTCGCACATGTACTTAGCGTTACGGGAAGCCACATCGCGGGGAACCAGGTTACCGAATGAGGGGTATTTCCTTTCGAGGAAGTAGTCGCGTTCCGATTCCGGAAGGTTCACCGCTTCTTTTGCCGTTAGGCCGGGCCTGGCTGTCTTCGGTACCCAAACACGTCCGTCGTTACGGAGCGACTCCGACATCAGCGTGAGCTTCGACTGGTGCTCGCCGGACACGGGAATACATGTGGGATGTATCTGCGTGAAGCTCGGGTTGCCAAACAAGGCGCCCCTTTTATGGGCGCGCCAGGGTGCTGTTACGTTCGAACCTTTTGCGTTGGTGGACAGGAAGAACACGTTGCCGTATCCCCCGGTACACAACAATACTGCGTGACCGCTGTGTGACTCGATCTTACCGGTGATGAGATCACGGGTGATGATCCCGCGCGCCTTGCCGTCGACCATGACGAGGTCGAGCATTTCGGTACGGTTGTACATCTTCACTTTGCCGTTAGCGATCTGACGATTGAGAGCGCTGTACGCGCCGAGCAGTAGTTGCTGACCGGTTTGTCCTCGCGCATAGAACGTACGTGAGACCTGCGAGCCACCGAATGAACGGTTCGCAAGCAACCCACCATATTCGCGGGCGAAGGGAACGCCTTGCGCGACGCACTGGTCGATGATGTTCACGCTGACTTCGGCGAGTCTGTAAACATTGCCTTCTCGCGCACGGTAGTCGCCGCCTTTAATTGTATCGTAAAAAAGGCGAAAAACACTGTCGCCGTCGTTCTGATAATTCTTTGCTGCGTTGATGCCACCCTGTGCTGCAATACTGTGCGCACGACGCGGGCTGTCCTGGAAGCAGAATGCTTTTACGTTGTAACCCAACTCTGCGAGAGACGCGGCGGCGGATGCGCCGGCCAGGCCGGTACCCACGACGATGACCTCGTATTTTCTTTTGTTTGCCGGGTTGACCAGCTTAAGATTGAATTTGTGTTTGGTCCATTTCTCGGCGAGAGGTCCTTCCGGGATTTTCGATTCAAGCTTTATCATACTCGTGCAGTGGTATTAAAGGTGGAAGTACATGGCGATGGGTATCCAAGCGAAGAGTGCAGGCACAACTACCGCGAATGCCTTTCCAACAAAATTTATAAGTGGTGTATACTTCTGATGCCGTAGCCCCAGTGTTTGAAAGGCGCTCGCGAAACCGTGCCACAGGTGGAAAGCCAACGCGCCCATACAGACAACATAGAGTGCCACATACCAACCCTTTTGGAACCAGTAAGCGACCTGGAAATACAAGTCTGCGTATTCCCCCTCATCGTACGCCCGCATGTTCAGACTTCCGAATTTCGACTCACCCCAGAAATCTTTCAGATGTATCACAAGAAATATCAGGACGAGTGTACCGAGGATACCCATGTTTCTCGATGACCAGATCGACGACTTTCCGGTGGATACCGCATAACCTTCGGGGCCACGTGCACGGCGGTTACGAACCGTAAGAATCAGAGAAACGACGACGTGAAGGATGATGAACGTGAAGTTGCCCTTGGCGATGAGTTGGATCAGGGCGTTGTGCCCCATGAACTCCGCGTACCTGTTGAACGCTTCGCCGTTGTCTGCTTTCAGCAGCTGCAGGTTGCCAATCAGGTGAACGACAAGGAATAAGATGAGAAAGATTCCTGTTAGACTCATCAGGAGTTTTCTTCCCAACGTGCTGGCGAAGAGATCAATTATCCACTTCATAGTAAGTTAAGGGCGGTTGGATCGAGGTAAAAATACATCGCAAACCGTTGTGACCAAAATGGAATCTCACTTTCACGGTGTGCATTATTACAGCCGCGCCGACTATCATAACAACTAAAATGCTCTCTAAAAAATTTCAAATAACATGATGATCACAGTAATAGTGAGCACCATCGCAAATAAGTACCATTCTTTCCGGAAATAATTCAAAACAGAATTGATGATCTTTTTCATAGTTGTAGACCCTCGTCAAGGATCAAACACGGCACCCATTCTCATAAATATCTGACGGACACATCATTGTATTTTGGAACCCGAGCTTTTCACTTCCGTCACCGAGAGATAATTCCCATATTGGGAAAGAACTATTTGCTGTATTTGCATGTATTTTTGTCGGTAACAACCACTTTTAGATGTACTTGATCTTCGATACGGAAACCACCGGGGTTCCGCACAATAAGACTGCGCCTATCACAGACCTGGACAACTGGCCACGGCTCGTTCAGCTTGCCTGGCAGTTGCACGACACGAAGGGCAAACTCGTCTCCCACCACAGCTACATTATCAGACCGGACGGCTTCGACATTCCATTCAAGGCCGAACAGATACATGGCGTCTCCACCCGGAGAGCAATGGAAGAAGGGTTCGAATTGAAATCCGTGTTCATCCATTTTCTGAAAGACCTTGAAAAGACAAAACAACTGGTCGGGCACAACATCGAGTTCGACATCAACATCATTGGCGCCGAGTTCATCCGCCAGGCAATCAATACCGAAGACTTCCTGAAACTGGCCAAGGTCGACACCGGTCTTGCCTCGATCGACTTCTGCCAGCTGCAGGGTGGATTGGGAGGCAGGCTTAAGATGCCACGACTGACGGAGCTTCACCAAAAACTATTCGGCAGTCCGTTCCAGGATGCCCACGATGCAGCATACGATGTAGCGGCAACAGCAAGATGCTTCTTCGGACTTGTTACCCAGAAGGTCGTTAGTCCTTTTGATCAGACGCCCGCAGAAGAGATCGTTTATGAAGAACCGAATCTCGATGCCGGCAACTCCACCAAACGTGAAAAGGTACGACGGTCGAATTACGGCGCTGATACCGATATCGCTTCACTGGCGGAAGTTCCGTTTGCACACCTGCACCTTCACTCGCAATACTCGGTACTGCAGGCGACGGCAGATGTGGTCGAGATCGTTCAGAAAGCGAAAGACACCGGCATGAGCGCCGTAGCTATTACGGACTTCGGCAATATGTACGGAGCTTTCAAGTTCGTGACCGAGGCGCTGAAGCAGGGGGTAAAACCTATCGTCGGTTGCGAGTTCTATGTATCTGAAACCAGGAAGACCCTCAAGTTCACTAAAGACAATCCCGACCGGCGATATCTGCAGGTATTGCTGGCGAAGAACAAGATCGGCTACCACAACCTCTCGAAGCTCAGCTCGACGGGATTTATCGAGGGTCTTTATGGTATTTATCCCAGGGTCGATAAGGCGCTGATCACTCAATATAAAGAAGGAGTGATTGCGACAACCGGTGGCCTGACGGGCGAGATCTCCTACCTTATTCTTCACGTGGGTGAGCGGCAGGCGGAGGAAGCATTCAAATGGTGGCACAAGACGTTTGGCGATGACTTTTATGTGGAGCTCAACCGCCACAGTATTCCCGAAGAAGACCGGGTGAACGACACCTTGCTTCGCTTCTGCGAAAAATATTCAGTGAAATATTTCGCCGCGAACGAAGTCTATTACCTGGAAAAAGAACAGTCGAGTGCCCACGATGTACTGCTTTGCATAAAAGAAGGCGAGTTCAGATCGACACCTATTGGCGAGGGACGCGGTCACCGGCTGGGATTGCCCAACGGCGAGTTCTATTTCAAAACGGGTGATGAAGTAAAGCAGCTCTTCAGCGACCTGCCACAGGCGATCATCAACATCGAGGAGATCCTCAACAAGATCGAGCAGTACGACCTTAAGAGGAATGTATTGCTGCCGAAGTTCGACATACCTGCAGGCTTCGCAACGGAAGACGACTACCTGAGACATCTAACATACGAGGGAGCGAAACGCCGCTACCCCGATCTCACACAGGAGATCCGTGAACGACTCGACTTCGAGCTGGAGACCATTAAGAAGACCGGGTACCCGGGGTACTTCCTCATCGTGCAGGATTTTACTTCGAAGGCACGCGAGCTTGGAGTTTCTGTCGGACCGGGACGTGGCTCGGCAGCGGGAAGCGCAGTTGCGTATTGCACCGCGATCACCAATGTAGACCCGATCGCCTACGATCTGCTCTTCGAACGTTTCCTTAACCCCGACCGTGTATCACTTCCCGATATTGATATTGACTTCGACGACGAAGGGCGCGATAAGGTGCTCCGTTACGTGATAGAAAAATACGGATCCACACAGGTGGCACAGATCATTACGTACGGTACCATGGCGGCGAAGTCGTCGATACGGGACTGTGCGCGTGTGATGGAGTTGCCACTGAACGATGCAAACAGTCTCGCGAAGCTTATACCGGAACGTCCCGGCACGACACTGGAGAAAGCGTTCGAGGAAGTTCGCGAGCTGGTAGACATCAAAAAAGGAAACGACCTGAAGGCTCAAGTGCTGAAGCAGGCAATAATTCTCGAAGGATCGTTGAGGAACACGGGTACCCATGCCTGCGGGGTGATCATTACGCCTGAGGACATGACGAAGCTGATCCCGGTTTCAATCGCCAGGGAATCGCCGATAAAAGATGTTCAGATGCTCGTTACTCAATTTGACAACAGTGTTGTTGAGAATGCCGGTATGCTGAAAATGGACTTCCTGGGTTTGACGACCCTGACCATCATCAAAACCGCGCTGAAGAACATTAAGAAGCGCAAAGGTATCGACATCGATATCGATAAGATCCCGCTCGACGACCTGAAGACGTACCAGCTATATCAACGGGGCGAGACCACCGGCACGTTCCAGTTCGAAAGCGACGGTATGCAGAACTATCTCAAGGGTCTGAAGCCGGATAAGTTCGAAGATCTCATTGCGATGAACGCACTTTACCGGCCGGGCCCCATGGAATACATACCGGCGTTTATTGCGCGGAAGCATGGACGGGAAGCGATACGGTACGACCTGCCGGAGATGGAGGAATATCTGAAGGACACGTATGGGATTTGCGTGTATCAGGAGCAGGTGATGTTGCTGTCGCAAAAGCTCGCCAACTTCACCAAGGGCGAGGCCGACGTCCTCCGGAAGGCGATGGGTAAGAAACAGAAGGAAGTTCTCGACAAGATGAAGGACAAGTTCATCGAGGGCTCACGGAAGAACAACCACGACGAGCGTATTGCGGAGAAGATCTGGAAAGACTGGGAAGCGTTTGCACAGTATGCGTTCAACAAGTCACACTCCACGTGTTACTCGCTGGTGGCATATCATACGGCCTACCTGAAAGCCAACTACCCTGCCGAATACATGGCAGCCGTTCTTACGCATTCACAAAGCAGTCTCGACAGTGTTACTTATTTCATAGACGAAGCCCGGAAGATGGGTATTGCCGTGCTCGGTCCGCATGTGAACGAATCGGGTATGTACTTCGAGGTGAACAAGGCAGGCGAGATACGTTTTGGGCTTGGCGCGATCAAGGGCGCCGGAGATGCGGCAGTGGAAGGCATCATCCTGGAACGCGAGGCTCACGGCCCGTATAAAAACATCTTCGAGTTTGCCAAGAGACTAAATGGAAAGTCGGTGAACAAAAAGACATTCGAGTGCCTGGCGCTGTCGGGGGCGTTCGATTGCTTTACCGATTTTCATCGTCGCCAGTACATGGCCGCGAAAGAGGGCGACGTTCCGTTGACTGAAAAAGTTATCCGTTATGCTGCGAGGATCCAGCAGGAAGCGGCCAGCGCCCAGGCTAGTCTCTTCGGAGGCTCGACCGGTACTGAAATGCCGTTGCCCCGGATCGATCCGATAGAGCCATTCAGTGAGATCGAAAAACTCCAGTTCGAAAAAGAGGTAGTCGGTGTGTATATCTCAGGGCACCCACTCGACAACTACGAGTTTATCATCAACACTTTTGTTACCACTCAGCTGACGGAGCTCAACAACCTGGACGTCTTGCAGGGGAAAGACTGTAAGCTGGTCGGGATTGTTTCTGCAGTGGAAGAACGCCGGACCAAGACCGGAAACCCGTTCGGCAGGATGACGGTGGAGGATTACAGCGGAGGCTATACGTTCACCATGTTTGGTAAGGAATACCTGGAGCGAAAGAACTTTTTCATTCCCGGAAATCATTTATTTATTGAGGGGACCGTAGCCCGCAATACCTGGGGCGATCAGAACCTGGAGCTCAAGATCCGGAACATCGACCTGCTGAACGAGGTGGCGGACAAGCGAGTGAACGGACTGGCTATTCACCTGAATGCCGACCCGGAAACGTTCACCCGCGAGAAATTGGACGAGCTGGAGAAATTGTTGAAAAAACACTCTGGAAAGGGCTTTTTGAAGATATCATTTTCAGGTAAGGATGGTGTTCGGGCTACGGAGATCCCTGCCCGGTCGAAGACGGTACGGCCGTCAACGCCGCTGATCAATGAGCTCCGGAAGCTGGCATCGGACGTGGGTGTGATCACCGACAAAAATGAGGTCCGTTGGCTGTCGGACAAAGCCAACAAACCTGCCGGTATTGCCGCCAAAGTTGGAACAAATTCATCTACCTTCGTGTTGGAGTCTATAGAAACGGAAACAATCAATATTTAAAACCACCATTATGGGAAAAACAATAATACTTACCGATGCAAATTTTGATGAGGCAATCCAATCCGATAAACCAGTTCTTGTTGACTTCTGGGCTGAGTGGTGTGGACCTTGCAAAATGATCGGGCCCGCAGTGGAGGAATTGGCTAACGATTATGAAGGTAAGGCCGTAGTTGCAAAACTTAACGTTGACGAAAACCCTGAAACGGCTGCCAAGTTTGGTGTTCGTTCCATACCCACTCTTCTTGTTTTCAGGAAAGGTCAGGTAGTGGATAAGCAAGTCGGCGCAGTACCGAAGTCGATCCTTGCACAGAAGCTCGAAGCGCAGGTCGTTTAATAAATAACATTGTGTTTATGAAAGCCAGTCGGATACGATTGGCTTTTTTTATGTCTCACGGAAAGCACGGAATACACGCAAAATGCAGGCGCTTTCAACGTGGCGCAGCACTTAATTGATATCGCTTCCGTGTTTTGCGTGGGTTCCGTGAGAAATGGATTCAGAGATGTGTTTTTTAGGAATCTGATCCAGGTATTGCATTCGGCAGCCTGATATTGAACGTAGATCCTTCGTTGTAGGTGGAGTCGAGGGTGATCTCGCCACCCAGTTTCATGACGGATTCTTTGACGATGTAGAGTCCCAGACCCGCTCCTTCGCTTCTTTCGGTAGCACGGAAGAACATGCTGAAGATGCGGGGAAGGTATTCCTCGCGGATGCCCATGCCGTTGTCGGAGAACTGGATACGGATGTCTTCCTCCGTGACCTCGGCGATGATCTTGATAAAGCTCTGGGGTTTTTCGACGTCCTGGTATTTGATGGAATTCGATATCAGGTTCTGAAAAATGATGCTCAACCGGTAGGCGTCGCAATAGACGGGCATATCTCCTTCTATATGGATCTGCTTGTCGATCCGGTCGAAGCCTTTAAGGTACTTGAGACGTTCGAGTGAATCATTGAAAAGGAATTCGAGCTGCACTTCGGTTATTGCCGTTTCAGTGCGGGCATTGCGGGAGTAGTCCAGGATCTCTTTCAGCGTATCGTCGAGGCGATGAATGCTGTGCTCGATCATGTTGAAGAGATTCTCAGTGGGTTTCTCTGTCTTTTTGTCTTCCATCCTTGCGATTGTCACCAGGCCGAGTACAGACATCAGCGGGGCGCGAAGGTTGTGTGAAACACTGTACACGAAGTTGTCGAGCTCCATGTTGATCTTGCGGAGCAGGTCGTTCGTCTTGGTGAGCTCTTCGTTCTGATCTCTAAGCTTTAACTCGGTCACCAGCCTTCTCGATTCCATCTCGCGCTGGTTGAGTGAATTCAGGATGGCGGCCGGCAGTCTCGAAAGGTTATTCTTCAGGATATAATCATCCACACCTTGTTTCAGACAGTTGACCGCAAACTCTTCCGATACCGTCCCGGTAACGAGGATAAATGGTATCATCAATCCGCGGGCGCGACAAAGCTTCAGCGCTTCGATAGAATTGAATTGCGGCAGTGCATGATCCGACAGAACGACGTCGGGATTGAACGACTCCAGTGCGCCTACAAATTCATCGGGACCGTCCACCCTCATACTGACGTACGGCAGCTTGGCTTTTTTCAGTACGCGCTCGATCAGTCCGGCCTCCTCGACTATATCCTCCAGCATCAGTATCCTCAAAACTCTTTCCATAGAACAATTAATGCATCATCAACAACACGACTATAAGATTATTCATATCAGATTACTCAGTGAGTACTGAAATTACTTCGGTGGCTGATTGAGTACAAGCCAGAAGAGCCCCAGGTCCGACACAGCTTTTACGAACTTATCGAAATCCACCGGCTTAACGATGTAGGCGTTCACACCCAGTTTATACGACTCTACAATATCCCGCTCTTCCTTCGAAGATGTCAGGATGACGACGGGAATGATCCGTTTCTCTTCACTCGACTTGATACGTTTCAGTACTTCGATGCCGTCGACCTTCGGCATTTTCAGGTCAAGCAGAATCAGGCGAGGCATGTTATTCTTGCCTTCGGCAAAAAGGAACTGGAGAGCCTCCTCTCCATCGGTCAGGTGTACGAGGTTGTTTGCCAGATTATGCTTCTTAAGAGCGCGAATCGTGAGACCGGCGTCATCTGGGTTGTCCTCTACAAGTAAAATGTCAACTGCTTCGTCCATGTGTGTTTATCTGGGGTAATGAAAAATAAAAAGTTGCTCCTTCGTTCAACGCGCCCTCGGCCCACACCGTTCCCGCATGTCTGTCGATGATGCGTTTGGTCAGGGCCAGCCCCGCTCCTGTTCCTTCGAACTCTTCGTTGTGGTGGAGGCGCTGGAATACACCGAAGAGTTTGCTCACATACTGCATGTTGAACCCGACACCGTTATCGCGCACATAGTAGCAGATATTGTTGTCACGTGTAAATGAACCTATTTCAACGGCAGGTTTCTCCGATTTACCGGAATATTTGAGCGCATTCGAAATGAGGTTGTGCCATACCTGTCGCATCATTTTATGATCGGCGGTAACTACAGGCAGTGATTTGATTTCTATGCTGGCATTTGGATTATACGCCGGCGTCTCCCGGATCTCGCTGATCACGGTGTTCACCATATCTTCCATCGACAATGACATCCACTGGAGCTCTTTCCGGCCGAGGCGTGAAAAGTCGAGGAGGTCGTCTATGAGCCGGCCCATGCGCCGTCCATTTTTAGCGATGACGGCAATCGTTCGTTTGGCCTCATCGTCAAGCACATGGCCATAGTCTTCGAGGAGGATATTCGCGTAACCGTCCACCGATCTCAATGGCGCGCGCAGATCGTGTGAAACCGAGTATGTGAATGCTTCCAGGTCTTTGTTGAGCTGCGTAATCTCCTGATTAGCCTTGCTCAATTGCCCGGAGGCCTCCTCACGTTTGTTCAGGTTGTTATTGATTGAATAGAAAAGGAAAAGAACAATGACAGCCGGTATGACGAGGGCTCCGGCGAATGCATATCGGAAAGTATCGAGTTGTTGCACGGAGTAAACTGCCCCGGAGCCGAAGGTTGTGGCTTCAAGAGCTTGTATCCGGCGAACGATGCCGCGGATACCATCCATAGTTTTCTTCCCCTCGCCCTTCATCACAATGGCTTGAGCTTTTTCAAAACTCTCGCGGCGTGCTTGCATGATTTCAAAAATGATACCTGTCTTGCGTTGCACCATACTCTTAAGTTCCTCGACCAGAGCGCTCTTCGCCTCATCTCCTTCCGCAGCTGCGATCAAAGAAGAGATATTATCATTAATGCTCGCTGTAACGACACCATATGGCTCAAGGAATGAAGAATCGCCGGTGATCACGTAGCCGCGCTCGCCGGTTTCAAGGTGCATCATGTTCACCAACACCTGTTCCGCCTGGCTGGCAATCTTCAAACTCTGTCCCTGAACATTACTTGCAGCGATCAATTGTTGTATTCCGATATAAGAATAAATACCTAGTCCCCCTATCGTGAGTATCGTGATGATAAATCCTCCGGTCACTCCTCTTTTGAAGTACAACTTCATTATCTTCGGCGTAACAGCCTTAAATCACCCAATGACTAATAAGTTAAATAAAAATTATCCTGTATACTCATGATTACTACACCCATGGTAATTAATGTTCAACATAATCTTACATGGTGCGTTGTATCGTGAAAACACTATAGTATGGCCAGTGGCGTGTGTTTTTGAAGAATCATAGCCGGAAAAAGTGAATTATATAGTCCTGTCATTACATTAACCCGAATAAAATCTCCCACTCGGATGCATCGAAAAAGTGTATTAACGATTCTCATTGCCGACGATCACCCGCTATTCAGAAAAGGACTAGAAGACATGATCCGCACCACGGAATATTCGAATGGTAACATAGTTTTTGCGGCTAACGGCGTGGAAGCCGTACGGATGTCGGCACAGCATGGGGTGGATCTGATTTTTCTCGACGTGAATATGCCCGAGATGAATGGCTATGATGCTGCCGAAGCGATACTCGACGCGCGGCCGACGGTGCCCATCATCATCCTCACCCAGTTCGACGAGATCCCATTGATACTCAACCTGTTCAAGACGGGCGCGAAAGGATTTCTGACCAAGAACATCGAAGGCGAAGAGATCGCCGCAGCCATGACCACCGTGCTCAAAGGCGACTATTACTATCACTCCAAGTTCGACGACACCATCTCATCGTGGCTCATGACCGGGCTCCGGAAGCAAATTCCATCGGTCCGTTTCTCGGAAAGAGAGATGCAGCTCGTCCTGCTGATGTCGAAAGGAAAGACGACCCAGGAGATCAGCGAGCAACTGGGACTTAGTTTCCGGTCGATCGAAACGTATCGGTATCAGTTGATTAAGAAGATTAATGTGGCGAATACGGCGGAGTTGATTACGTATGTTTATAAGAATTCGATCCTGTAAGCAGTAGTAAGTAGCCAGTAGGAAGTAGTAAGGAGTCCGGACTACCTTAAGATGTTCGACTCTCTTCGACATCAGTATACTTGCTACTTGCTACTTGCTACTTACTACTTCCTTTGATTTTCTCCAGGATCTCCAACACCGCCGGACACACCAGCGAGTTTCGATAGGCCAACTCCAACACCTGACTCATCTTCTTTCGATCGGTATGCGGATACTCGCGGCACGCCTTCGGGCGACTGTCGTACACACCGCAATAGTTGTCGGGACCGAGGAATGGGCAAGGCGCGGATCGCAGGACGTAGTCATTATCTTCGTCGACAAACAGATATTTTTCAATGAAGTCACCGGGTTTCATTTTCAGAGCCCTGGCTACCCGTTCGATGTCGGTTTGGTAGAAGATGGGGCTTGTCGTCTTGCAGCAGTTGGCACACGTCAGGCAGTCGGTCGTGGCAAAGACTTCTTCGTGGGCCTGGTGGAACTGGTCATCGAGACGGCCGTCGTCGAGCTTCGAAAGTCCTTTCAGGAACTTCTTGTTCTCCTTTGCTTTTCCTGTGGCGGTCTGTTTGAATTTTTCCAGGTCCATCTGATCATCTGCGACAAAGAGCACTGTAGGAACAATACATACAACTTTTCAAATTCGACGTTTGTTTGAACGGCACTCCGGGGTTGAATATCTCTTCCACCACTTCGTGAAGCCGCTGGCCGAATTCAGGCAATAACATGCTGACGTCTTCCAATGGTTCACGGATCTTGCCCATCCGGAGGCCGAACTTGAAATCGGTGCCGAAAAGGTTGTTGCGGTTCAACAGTCCCGGCTTGATCCTTTCAGACGCCGGCCCCTGATGAAGGGAATATACGTACGAATACAGCATGGTCTGGAACGCAGCCTTGTTGTGACGGCCTTCTCCGTCGAAGAGCGACTCCAGGCTTTCGAAGCTGAGGTCGTCTTTACCCGTTTTATAATCGATGACACGCACCGTTCCGTTCTTCGCATCGGCGCGGTCGATCTTTCCACCGATCCTTACCACCTTTCCGGAGCGCAGAATGATCTTCTCGTTGAAATTATCTTCGAACATCCGCACTTCGAACGGAGCATACTCGATGTCGCGCTCGAGGATCTTCCGGAGGAATGTTCTCACGACCTCCTTCACGACTACCCGTTTGCCTTCGTAGATCACTTCTTCGGTCAGGTCCATGTGATAGAATTTCCGGAAAGCCCTGTCGATCAATCCATCGATCCGCGCATCGGTGATCTGCAGGTCTTCAGGATCTATCAGATTATTTTTTTCCTTCCTCAGCTCGTCGTATAGCCAGAAGACCACATCGTGCAGGATGTTGCCGAACACACGGGCGTCGACTTCCTCCTCCACTTCTTCGGCCTCTTTCAACAAGGCGATCTGTCTCAGATAAAAACGGAGACTGCATTCTATATAGTCGTTCAGGCTGGAGGGGGTCAGGAAGAACAACCGTTCCAGGTCGGTTCTCACATACTTCTCCAGTTGTTCCATCACCGCGGGAGTTTTGGGTATGACGATGGACTTGATCGCGTGAACGTGGATCGGGTTGTGAAGGACTTTCCTTTCCACCGGCAGCTTCGATTCTATCAGTACCTGCTGCAGGTAACGGCTCATTTCGCCATTTCCGATGATATCAGGTTCAGTACTATAATAAAAGGAGATGTTGGAAGCGCGCTGGAGCAACCGGTAAAACAAATAAGCATAGATGGCGTCCTGATGCTCGTAAGTGGGTAACGAGTATGCCCGCCGGATGGAATGCGGTACATACGATCCCTGTCGTGGTGGCGACGGCAGCTGTCCTTCGTTCAGTGAAAGGATGATCACGTTGTCGAAGTCGAGGTTACGTGTTTCGAGCACACCCATGATCTGAAGACCGCGTAAGGGCTCGCCGGTGAATGGTATCTTCTGCATCATCATCACCTGGCGGAACAGTTTCTGGAAGCCACGCCAGTCGGGAGCTTTTTCCGAAACAGAGAATATAGAGTGAAGGCGGGAGATATGCTGATGAAAACGATAGGCATATTCCCTGTCGAAGCTCTTCTTGTCCGAGAAACGGGAGCCGAGGTGTTCGACGATCTCCAGCAGGTAGCCTGTAGCCTCATTGGATTCCACCGGTTTGAACACCACGGAGAAGATCGGATCGGTACCGAGGAGATCTTCTATCGCAACATACACCCGGTTGTTCTTTACGATCCCCACGACACGTTCCTGTGCTTCCTGCTCGGCCAGGGCGAGAAAGTATGCGTGACCGAGGATGGCGGTAACCTCGCGATGGTTGAACGACTTCGTCCGTTTCTTCACCTGCATTTCGACCACCTGGTCCAGCAGGTTGAACAGCGGGGTTTCGCGCAAAGGAAATCCCATCGTTACGTTAATGTCTTCCAGCTGTTCGGGCAACGAATGCATGATGGGCAGCAGCATGCTTTCGTCGGGAAGGACGATGACGGTCTTGCTGAGCTCGGCGGGCAGATCGTTCTTCGGAAGCTGTTCGAGAACAGCGTCGATCTCCAGGCCGGCCAACTTAGCCTGACCGATCCGCTGAGGAACGGCGGTGAGACTTATCTTCTTTGGTGCGTCGAGGAAGTGTGACGGAAGCTCTGAAGGAAATGTCGGAGCGAAGATTTGGTGCTTCCTGTATTGTCTCATGAACTGACCAGCCTCCTGGAGGTCGTTCTCGACATAATACTTGTCCGCGTCCCAGATGATCTGCGCACCCTCGACGACCAGTAGTGATATCACCGTCTCTTCGGCTTTAGTGAGTGCATTGAACCCCGCGAACACGAGCTTCGCATTTTTCAGTCCGGCCGGTATCTTCTTCGTGAAACTTTCGGCTACATCGCGGTGGATCATCCCTTCGTAACCGAGGGATTCTTTGCGGAGCGCTTTCGTGAACTCGGTATAGACTTTCGGCAGCTTGCGCCACATGGAAAGGAATTCATCCTTGGTGAGCGAAGGTTTTTCGGTGAAGTGTATCCAGAAATCCTTCAGGAAAGATCTCTGTTCGTCCGTCAGGTAATCGAAAGTTTCGTCGAGCTCCTTGATCTTGCTCAGGTCTTTGAAGAGCTGTGGAGCGTTAACCAGATACTTATCTATCTCATCGAAATCACGCAAGAGCATTTCACCCCAGAAATAGAACTTGTCGAACGACTCGTTGTTCTTCAATACGCCTGTGTACACCTGGTACAGCCTGAAGACTAACGTTAGCTTGTCGGGTTCCTTGAGGTCGGAATGCTGTTTGAAAAACTCCTCGATGCTGTAAAGCGCCGGCGCCCATTGGGGACGCTGAAGTCCACGGGCCAGGTAGTTCTCGAAATACAACGCTGCGCGGCGGTTGGGAAAGATAAACGTGAGCTCATCCAACCGGGGATATTCCCCGATCATTCGTTCCGCCAGCTCTTTAAGGAATGGTGTCATGATCAGAACAGGCTTAAGTTTGATTTACTGATCACTTCCACCACTTTCATGTCTTTCAGATAAACAAGGAACGCCTGTACGTTGGGATAACCCATTTGCGCAAGGACATTGGCGTATAGCTCCACTTGTTCTTTATCTGCTTGTTTCTTTTCGCCGGTCTTGTAGTCGACGATCACGGTACGAGTCTTTCCGAGCATGATCCTGTCGATCCGTTTCTGGGTGCCACCCGGGAGCAACACCAATGCCTCGGCCTTGATCTTCCATTCCTTCGTAAACCAGTTGGCCATGAACGAGTGATCGAGCACGGAATACACGTCGCGTTTCACGGCCTCGGCATCTTCGGCAGGCAGCGCGTGTTCGAGAAAGAAAGTTCCGAGCTTCTCTTCAGCATCCGACTTATACTCGATCCTCGACAACACGGTGTGGATCAGTATGCCACGATTGATCTTGCCTCGCTTTTCGGAGACTGTCTCTTCGAAGAACTCGGAGCCCTCGCGTTTGATCACCAGCTTCTCCCGCCAGTCGGTCGACCGGTAACGGCCGAGCTTCATTTCCGTCATTTGCACCTCGGGAAGCTGGTCGGGCATTGGGCTCACGTCTCCTATCGCGAAGTCGGTGCCGTTGAATTGAAGCGGATAATGTTCCGAAAGCACCTGTTGAACTAACTCTCCGACATGATTCAATCTGCCGGGCTTAGCCATTGGTCCCGAAACGATCAAACCCCATTCGGCGCGGGTGAAAGCTACGTACAACAGGTTCAGGTTATCGAGAAATGCTTTGGTGTATTCTTCTTTGTACTCATCGCTGAATTGAGTTTTCTGAAGCTCCGTGCCGAACCGGACGGCAAGCGCTCCCAACTGATTGAAAGGTGGTTCTTTTGGAGTGATCCACATCAGTGGGTTCATCTCGTGGTTCAGTTTCCAGTTACAAAACGGTACGATCACATACCTGTACTGGAGTCCTTTCGAAGCGTGGATGGTGATGATGTTCGCCGCCTCGATGCTAGACGAGACCTTGATCGATTTTTTCGCCTTGTACATCTCCCACCATTCGAGGAACGAGCCGACGTCTGTTCTTTCGCGTGCCGAAAACTCCAACACCTGATCCTGGAATGCCTGCAGGTACGCAAGCTCTTCTTCCTTCTCGCCCAACTTGAAGACCTTGATCAGCTCCTCGATGAGCTCGAACAATGAAAGCTTCTTGAAGTACTTCAGTTTTCCCAGGAAATCCTCGGGTAGAATGTCCAACAACCCGGTCTTCGCGCCGGCTTTCAGAAACAGATCATCGGCGGGATTGGTTGCGATCTCGTAGGCAAGCTGTCCCCGTGCAACCTTGTCCTCGGGATTCTTGAGGAACTGTAAGGCAGAGATGATGACGTTTACCGAAAGCGACGTGTCGAGCCGCAGCGATTCGTTGGACACCACTTCATATTTATATCCCGGCTTCGCATCGGATGTATTCCGAAAATTGAGAAGGAACGAGGCAATTCGCTGACCTTCTTCATTCTTCCGGACCAGTATGGCGATATCTTTTAATTTTGCTCCCTTGTCCTGGAGCTCCTCCATCCAACCGGGTATCATCCGGATCGCCTGGTCTTCCCAGCCCTCCTCCTCTTCGCTCCGCTCCAGGAACTTCATGCGAATAAATCCGCCCTCATGCCATCGCGAGACCTTTTGTTCGGCTTCGGAGAACACTTCCACGGGCAGCTCGTCGGCTACCGTTTGTGATATCTTAAGGGCTGCAGACTTGAACAGGTTGTTGTTGAATTCAACAATGTTACCGGCGCTCCTGTAATTGGTGTCGAGCGGAATGATTTCGATGCGTTCCGCACCGAAATCGCGCACGACGTGCTTCTGCAATATCTCGAGGTCCCCACTACGCCACCGGTAGATGGATTGTTTTACATCTCCGACGATAAGATTGAAATAACCCTGGTCGCCAGCTTCGCGAAGCAACGGCGTGAAATTCTTCCATTGATACAGCGAGGTGTCCTGGAACTCATCGATGAGGTAATTCCGGAAATAAGATCCGACTTTCTCGTATACGAACGGCGTATCGCTGTTGTTGATGACTCCATTGAGGAACTTCGAAGCGTCGGCGAGGATCATGATGTTGTTTTCCTCACGATACGTCTTCAATTTCCTGGTGATATCGGTAAGAAGACCGAAGGCATAGAAATTTTTCGATACTTCACGGGCAGTGCGATAGATGACGACATTCTGCTTGTCGTACTCCACCATGTCCCGAACGAGGGGCATGATCTGTGCATCGGCGAGCGCCTTATGCTTCGGGGCGTTCAGTTTCTTCCCAAACCAATCGCTGGTTCCCAACAGGTGCGATTGTATCCGCGCGCCATCGGGTGATTTGTACTTGCCCAGAGAAAAATCGCGGAGATAGGAATAGATCGTACCCGAGTCTCCATAGTTGAAGTCAGTTACCCTAAGGCCGTTGTCCTCGATCGCCTTCATGGCCTGCTGTGCTTTCGACCGCATAAAGGTCATGTACTTGTTTTCTTCGGCGTGAAGAAAGTCAAGCATGTTCCGGTTGTCTTCCTGTATGTTGTCGGAACGGAGAATTTTATCTTCGACCTCCTTGAACTGTTCTTTAAAGATCTCGCGGGAGAAACTCTTCAGTGCCGCTTCTACATTCCAGTTCTCTCCCTCCATCAATCTTCCACGCGAAAACTCCACCACCCATCGCGTGAGATCGGGACGGTTCGGGCCAAGGTCATCCATCAGGGCAGCGATCACCTCGTCGAGCACGTAGTCATTGTCGACCTCCAGGCGGAAGTTGCCCATCAGTCCGGCCTCACGGGTAAACGAACGGATGACACGCTGAAAAAAAGCATCGATGGTGCTGATAGAAAACTGCGAATATTGATGGAGGATGTATGCGAGCACCTCTGTGCTCTTGGACACCAGCGTTTTATCGTCGATACCCAGCTCCGCTTTGATCTCACCCGTGAGATTGTTCGCGCGTCCATTGGCGAAGTCGTCGAGGTATTGAAGGATCCGGCTCTTCATTTCCTGGGTGGCCTTGTTTGCGAAGGTGACGGCCAGGATGTACCGGAAGTATTCCGGTTGCTGGCTGAGTGCCAGCAGGATGTATCGCTTCGCGAGTGTCCGGGTCTTCCCCGAACCTGCCGACGATCTATATATATGGAATGTCTTGGTCAAACGTGTTTAAACCTGAATTCTTTCCAAAATACCTATATTGTCCTAAATCTGTCTATGTTAAGAAGGCTGTATTTTTTAGCACCCAAGATCGCCTATTCTTTCCCAGTCCAGCTGTTCTTAAATAACCTGAAACGAAACCAGGTATTGTTGCTGTGCTGGATCGTGCTCTTCGCAATGACTACCGGCAGCTTCGGTAAATATCTCGGCATCCCTTACCTGTTTCTCGACCCCGAATATCTTAACAAAGTAAATTTCCGCAGCTTCTTCATCATGGGAATGGTGATCGCAGGTTTCTCGACAGCGTTTCACATCACGTGCTACATCAACGACGGCCACCGGTTTTCGTTCGTAGGGACGTTATCGCGGCCGTTTACCAAGTTTGTGATCAACAACAGCTTTATCCCGCTGTTGTTCATCATCACTTATCTCGTCGAGGTGATCTCATTCCAGCGGAACAACCAGTACATCACCGGATCGGACCTGATACTGAACGTCGCAGGTGTGCTGGTCGGCTATGTTGTCATGAGTGTGCTATTCTTCACCTACTTCCGGCTCACCAACAAAGACATTTTCAAATACGTTGTTTGCCGGATCGACGAAAAGATCAAGCAAAGAGTCAAGGTGACCAGGGCCAGCGCGATGAAGAAGCTCGACATCGCGAGGAAACGGCAGGAACGGGTCGACTACTACCTCGATGGACGTTTCAGGTTGCAAAAGGTCGAAGAGACCACCTTTTACGATAAGAACACCATCTTACAAGTATTTGATCAGAACCAGTTCAACCTGGTGATTATCGAGGTCCTCATCTTCGCATTGATCGTTGTGCTCGGTATTTTCAAAGACTGGCCGATGTTCCAGCTGCCGGCAGCAGCGAGCTGTATCATATTTCTTACTGTGTTCGTGATGTTCGCCGGAGCGTTCGAATACTGGTTCGGCAACTGGTCCTCGACCGCCGCGCTTGCGTTGTTCCTGTTCATCAATTACCTGGCTGGCGAAGGTGTGTTCTCGAAACCGTATAAAGCATTCGGACTGGACTACGAGAAGATGCCGGTCGAGTATTCGGTCAGAAACCTGCGGCGCCTCAACGACAGCACGTACATTAACCAGGACAGGGCCGCCGCGATACCGATGCTGAACAACTGGCGGAAAAAATTCGACAAGCCGCCCAAGCTTGTGTTCCTGTGTGTGAGCGGCGGCGGCAAGCGGGCTGCGCTGTGGGCGCTCAACTCCCTTCAAACCGCTGATAGCCTTACGAATGGTCAATTGCTGAAGCAAAGCGTACTGATCACCGGCGCATCGGGCGGATTGATCGGAGCGAGTTACTTCCGTGAGCTCAAGCTTCGCGAGATGCAGGGTGAGAACGTGAAACCGTATTCCTACATCCACCGCGATAAGATCTCCACAGACAATCTTAACCCACTTATCTTCAGCCTGCTCGCTAACGACTTGTTTGTCGGGTTCACCAGGTTTGTGTATGCCGACAACGCTTATGAAAAAGACCGGGCTTACACATTCGAACAGCAGCTCAACCAGATCACGGAAGGCATGATGGATAAGCCGATCAGCGCTTATCGCAAACCCGAAGATGCAGGCTTGATACCGTTGGTGGTTCTTACACCCACTGTTGTCAACGATGGGCGCAAGATGTACATCGCCTCGCGGCCGGTGAGCTTCTTCAACTGCGACGTGCTCGATATGCAGGGTTACGATGCTTCGAAGATCGCCGGTACGGATTTCCAGCGGGCGTTCGCTGAGCTCGGAAGCGACAGCCTGCGGTTCCTCAGCGCGCTCCGGATGAGCGCCACGTTCCCGTACATCACTCCGAATACCACGCTTCCTACCGATCCGGCGATCCAGATCATGGATGCGGGTATCTCCGATAATTTCGGGATGAACGACGCGATCCGTTTTATGTACTCCTTCAAAAACTGGATTGCGGCCAACACTAGTGGCGTCATATTCGTGTCGATCCGCGATTCACCGAAACTTGCAAACATTCTGCCGAAGACAGGCCAAACCATTGTCGATGATATCACTCAGCCGATCAGCAGTGTGTACAACAACTTCGAGAACTTCCAGGATATCAACACCGACTTGCTCATCGGCCAGGCTCGCGCTTGGTTTCCGTTGCCCATCTCCCGCGTTGACCTGGAGTACCAGGCGGAAAGCTATGTTCCCATTCTCCAGAAGATGGACAGCATTCGTCAGAACAGCGCACGGGCTTCGCTCAGCTGGAGACTCACCACGAGAGAGAAAGAAGGAATCGTGAATGCCATTAACTCCGACAACAACCGGTCGCAACTAAAGAGGCTAAAGGAGTTGCTTGATTAAAGGTTCAGATACTTTTTGATGTTCTGCACATACGCTTCGAATGCGCTTCTACCCTTGGGAGTCAGCTTGCAAATAGTCAGCGGATAGTTATCGCGAAAGGTCTTTTTCACTTTTACATATCCTGCTTCTTCCAGCTTGCCGATCTGAAAACTCAGGTTCCCCGCCGTAGCTTTCGTCGTGTCCTTAAGGTGATTGAACTCCGCTTCTTCAACGGCAACCAGGATGGATACAATTGCAAGTCTTACCTGAGAGTGAAGGACTGGATCGAGGTCGGAATACATTTCCGGGCTAATATCCGCAAAAATAAACAACAAAGAAATATTGTCAAACTAGTTTGCATTACAAACTAATTTATAGATTTGCCGTATAAGAAGATGAAAGCCGGCGTGTAGCCGTGTAATCATTCAAAACCCTATACATATGAAAACCATCATCCGTACCGCACTGATGTGCGCCTGTACCTGGCTTTGCCTTGTCCTCACCCAACGCGCCACTGCCCAGGCAACCGATCCTCAATCGTACACCGCCTATGTCGGCACTGCAGACGTCGCCCAGACAAACGAGCTGTGGGATAAAGTCGTGGCCGACAAGCAAGCTGCATTCGACAAGAACCCGAAGGATGTGAACTTGAGGTGGAACCTTGCGCTCAGCCAGTATGGCCTGATGACGGGAACGATGAGAAGCCGTGATGAAGACAGGTTCAGCAAATATTACAAGGTCACCGAGGAGCACCTGGAAGCCCTTTCGAAAGACGACAAACTAAAGGGCGAAGCGAAGGCATTGCTCAGCGGTCTCTATGGACTGAAGATCGCATACAGTTCGATGATGGGCATGGTCCTCGGCCCGAAGAGCGGCTCGTTCATCGAAGAAGCAGTGAAGGCATCCCCGGAATCGGCGCTCGTCTGGAAACTCCAGGCCAACTCGAAGATGTTCACACCGTCCATGTTCGGCGGCGATATGAACGAAGCCATAAAGGCGTTTGAAAAATCGATAGCGTTGTTCGAAAAACAACCCGAGGCGTTGAAGAACAACTGGCTGTATGTCGATACGCTTGTCTTTCTCGGACAAGCGTACTCCTCCGGGGGCCAATCGGCAAAGGCCGTCGCCGTATACGAAAAAGCGCTGAAGATTGAGCCCAACCTCAACTGGGTGAAACAGGAATTGCTTCCGAAAGCCAGGCAGAAAGCGCTGGGAAACTAACGCAACTCAAAATGATATTCCGCGCATTGCTGATCGGCGTTGCGATACTGTTCGCGATGCCGGTCCTCGCACAACTATGTCCTGTTGTAACAGGAAAAATATCCGAGAAGGGCGGCGACGTCCTTCCCGGGGCTAACATCCGGCTCAAGTCCGACCCGGCTGCCGGAGTTTCATCGCTACCTGATGGAACATTCTCGATCGAATTGAAAGCTGTCGACACGTTGATCGTGAGCTTTATCGGTTACGAAGAAAGAATGATCCCTGTTGGTAGCGGACCGTGCACGATCAGCGTCGTCCTCACAGCTTCTTCGCGGACTATGGACGAAGTGGTGATTACCGGTCAGCGGCTTATCGCCGAAGAATTTAAAACGAACAGTTTTAGTCAGCTCGATATATACCGGAATCCATCGTCAAAAGCCGATCCGTTACTGGCGGTAAATGCGTTGCCGTCCGCCACTACCCTGGATGAATCGGCGAACATAAGCTTGCGCGGGAGCAGTCCTGCCGAAACCGGGATCTTTCTCGACAACGTACCGGTACACGATGCCGTGCGGTACTCCCAACTGAACGGCATCGGGACATTCAGTCTGTTTAATACACAGCTGATCAATAAAGTCCAGGTGTTTCCCGGCAATCCGCCTCTCGAATTCGGTGGGACGACGTCGGGGCTCATTGCGCTGGAGACACGCACGCACATTCCTACGAAACCATCTCACAAACTGTCGCTCACACTCGCGAGCATCGGCTGGTTCAGTGAGTTCAGTACAGGAAAACGCTCGGCGCTGACCATCTTCTCTAATTACCAGCCGTCGTTCTTATTAAAAGCCGTGAATGAAACATCTCTTTCCCGGTTGAAAAAGTTCGACTCGAACGATCTCGGGATTCACTGGTATCTGAACACAAAAAGGAAAGGGCAATTGAAGTTCTTCAATTACAGCCTGCGTGAAACCTACCGGTATCAATACATCGAACCGACCTTCGAGGGAAACTTCAATCAGAAAAAAAAGAGAAATTTCTCCGTGATCTCCTTCGTACAACCAATCGGACGTTCCGAGGTGTCGGTCAACCAGGGTTTGAGTTTCTCGACGGCCAAGTATGACTTCGCTACGTCGGCATTTCAGGTAGACCTTGCCGACTATTATACTTCCGTCAATCTTCAGCGCACGGGGGATGTCGTCGATTTCAAGACGGGTGTCACACGTGAAGTGCGTTATTCGGATTTCAACGGTACGTTCAACGTCTATGACTACGCAATCGGTCCGCAATACCCTCATGCTTCGACCGAAGCGTCTTCGAAGCTCGTCACCACCGAGTTATACGGCTACACGAAATATCACGGAACGGAAAAGCTTTCCGTGGGAGGCGGCTTCCGGACCAACCTTCCGGAGAATGACCAGAAGCATTATCTTAGTTACCAGGCCAACGCCCGCTACGAAATTGCAACGCCACTGGCATTGCTTTTCTCTTACGGACGTTACAACAAATATGAATTCAGCCAGGGTGAAGGAGATGCCCTCTTCATCACCAGCGACCAATTCTCTGCGGACCTTGTGTATGGAAAAAAACAATCCGAAGGCACACTGTCATTGTTCACCAAGAAAGTGACCCAGGGTGAGGCAACCACGAACATAAAAGGCGCGGAACTTTACTACAAATACACCATGTCCAGCAAGTTGCAGGCACAGATATCACTCACCACGCTGAATGCAGTGACGGGCGATGGAATGAACGAATATTCATCTCCCTACGACCTCAGGTACTTCATCCGGGGAAATGTGATCTGGGGATTTCGTCCGACATGGTCATTCAGTACCATATTGCTCTACCGGCAGGGTACATTTTATAATCCCCTCATCGAAACACGTTACGATGACCGGCTGGACGTCTATGTTCCTACTTTCGCAGGCAACAACGGCATGGTGCGTCTCCCCTACTACGGAAACATCTCGTGTAACATGAGCAAGCTATACACAATAGCCGATAGATTTCCAGCGGTGGCATTCGTTGGACTTAATAATATTATTGACCGCAAGAATGTGAGGGGATACACGTATAACTTCGATTACACCAGCAAATCCGATGACTTGCTGTCGGGAAGGACGTTGTTCTTCGGAACGATGATAACTTTCTGAAATAACTACTTCGCCCCGGGTCCCTTCAACACCGTTCCGGCCCTGGTGCCGTTGTGCTTCCCTTCATCGACAGTGATCTTTCCATTCACGAGCACGTAGTGAAATCCGGCAGCGTATTGGTGTGGTTTCCCGAACGTCGCTTTGTCCGTCACGGTGTTCTCGTCGAACACAACGATGTCCGCAGCCATCCCAGGCTTCAGTAAACCCCGGTCATTCAATTTGAATTTCTGCGCGGGTAACGACGACATTCTTCGAATCGCTTCCTCGAGCCTGACGATCTTCATCTCGCGAACATATCTTCCCAGCACGCGGGCATTGGTGCCATAGCCACGTGGATGTGGAACACCCGAACCAAGCTTGTTGATACCGGCATCGGATGCGATCATGTTGAAAGGATATTGCATGATCGTCTTAAGGTCGTTCTCATCCATGCTGAAAAACACCATGGATGCTCCGCCCGCTTCGACCATTTTCAGAATAGTCTGCATCTCGTTGTCAGCCGTGGGTTTATTCCCCCACTTAACATTCACTTGTGAAATGTTTAGCCCGTTGATCGTCGAATCCGGTGTGTACCGTGCCACAAGGCAATAACTGTAGTCCTTCGCCAGTTTTTCTTTAAGATCAGCATGCATCGACTTTATGATCTTTGCCCGGGTATTGGGATCCTTCAGGCGTGCCAGGAGCGAGTCGCGACCCCCGGAGAATACCCAGGTGGGCAACCGGGTGTTGAGCGAAGTGCTGCTGGCGATGTATGGATACTGATCGACGGTGACCTCGATACCTTCTTTGCGGGCTTTTTCTACCAGGGCGAGCATGCTGGCCGCCCGGCCCCAGTTGGGTTTGTAGGTTGTCTTGAAGTGAGATATCTCCACGGGCATACCGGCCTGGCGACCTATGTTGATCGCCTCTTCGACAGCATCGACCATCAGATCGGCTTCATCCCGGATGTGCGAAGCATAAACGCCGTTGTGCTTCGCGGCGGCTTTCGCGAGCCCGATCACTTCCGGAGTTTTTGAATACGTACCGGGCACGTAGATCAACCCAGTGGAAAATCCAACAGCGCCGTCGATCATCCCCGTCTCCACAAGCGCTTCCATGCGTCTCTGTTCGTCGGCGGTGGGATCTCTTTGGGTTTCTCCCATGATCCTCTCACGCACATCGTTGTGGCCGACGAGTGTCGCCACGTTGATCGAGGTCTTCACACTGTCGAGCTGACGAAAGTATTTGCCGATATCGGTGTTCGAGCTTCCGCAATTGCCCGTGACCACCGAGGTCACGCCGTCGTAGATGAAATTGGCGGCCGTCGGAACTCTAAGGTCGTCGCCTTCGATGTGAGTATGTACGTCGATGAAACCCGGCGCAACGATCAGTCCTTTGGCATCGATAGTCTTCGTAGCTGTGCCCGTCAACCTACCGACAGCAACGATCTTCCCATTCGAAATAGCCACATCGCCATAAAACCATGAATTTCCAGAGCCGTCGATAATCTTACCGTTCTTTATCAAAACGTCATATTGTTGGGCATTTGTCGCCAGCGCAACCAACAACACAAGAGCCAGGAATGTAATCTTCATTTTAAAACGGGTAAGGTTTAGGGTATTAAAATAGAGAAAAGATTTTTCAATCTATATTGCGTGATTCATGAAATCGATAGAAGAGCTGCAGAAGACGTTGGAACTGATCCGCATGGAACGCCTGGCCGACCTGGAATACTACAGGCAGAAGGTGCTGCTCCGGTCTCTACATCAGCGGACAGAAGACGGGGTGACGTGGTATCCCGTGCGACTCAAGCGCGACTACATCGGGACGGGCGAACGCCTCACGATCGAAGTGGAACGCACCAATCATATCGACAGGCCTCATGCATTTCAGAGCGGAAAGTCCGTCAGTGTTTTCTCCAACGCATCGGGTAAGCCCGAGAAGGAACACGTGAACGGTGTCGTGAATTTTGTGAAGGACAACACGATGGTCGTTACCATCAATGGCGATGAGTTCCCGGACTGGATCGTAGACGGCGGCCTGGGGGTCGACGTGATGTTCGACGAGATGACTTATAAAGAAATGGAATTCGCGCTTCGCGAAGTCATTAGAGCGGAAGACAATCGTGTCGCCGAATTTCGCGAGATACTCCTGGGTGACAGCCCTGCAACCTCCGATCCAAAGAAAGCCGGCATCGATCCATCGAGTCCACAATTTTCCCTTCTCAACAACAGCCAGGTAAACGCACTGAAGACCGTCGGTGCAAGCAACAGCGTCGCATTCATTCATGGTCCGCCTGGCACCGGCAAAACGACAACCTTGGTCCAGGCGATCTCCATCGCTGTCAAAGAAGAACGGCAAGTGCTCGTATCGGCGCCGAGTAACGCGGCGGTTGACCTTCTCGCTGAAAAACTGAGTGAGATCGGGTTGAACGTTCTTCGTATCGGCCACCCTGCACGGGTCACCGAGCAAGCCCTCAGCAAAACACTCGATGCCCGTATCGCCGATCATGATAATTACTCAGAGCTAAAGGAGCTACGAAAAAAAATGGAGCAGGTGCGATCGAAAGCGTTCAAGTTCAAACGCACCTTCGGATATCACGAAAAACAGGAACGAAGAATGCTCCTGCAGGAATCAAAGTTATTGAAGGCTGACGCCGACATGCTGGAATTCTACATCGTCAACGACCTGCTCAATAAAAGCGATGTCATTTGTTGTACACTCGTCGGCGCATCGCACCCGGTATTGAAAGGGCGAAAATATAAGACTGCCTTCATCGACGAAGCGGCACAGGCATTGGAACCCGCTTGCTGGATACCCATCCTGAGAACTCAAAGAATAGTCTTTGCGGGAGATCATTGTCAGTTGCCACCTACTATCAAATCGGCCGAAGCGGCGAAGATGGGTTTAGCTGTAACGCTTTTTGAAAAAGGGATCCACAAACACCCGGAGATGTCATCGTTGCTGCAGGTGCAGTACAGGATGAACGAGAACATCATGGAGTTCCCTTCGAAATGGTTCTACGAAGGAAAGCTGGTTGCGCATGAGTCCGTGAAAAGCGGGCTGCTCCGCCCCTATCAATCCCCGGTTGATTTCATCGACACCGCCGGATCCGGTTACGAAGAAGCACAGGACCCCGAAACACTCAGCCGTTACAACGAAGAGGAAGCGAACCTCACACTGAAGATCGTGGAGAAGCTCGTGGAAGAGATCGGCATTAACGAATGGGTGGAAGAAAAGATCAGCATGGGGATCATTACGCCGTACCGTGCACAGGTCAATCACTTGTCGAAACTGGTAGAAAGCTCGCCGGCGCTAATCACAATCGGCAAGCTTGTCACTGTCAACACCGTCGACGCATTCCAGGGACAGGAACGGGATGTGATTGTCATCAGTCTCGTTCGCAGCAACAGCAAAGGCGAAGTCGGCTTTCTTAATGATATCCGCCGCACTAACGTTGCGATGACACGCGCGAGAAAGAAACTTATAATTATTGGCGATAGCGCAACGTTAGGATCTCATCCTTTTTATTTGGAACTGATCGAGTTCGTACAGCAAAAGGGATTTTACAAAAGCGCTTTCGAAGTTTAATAACTATTTTAGTACTATGAAGAAGACTCAGTTTATACTCCTCTGTGTTGTAGCACTCTCCTGCGCACAACCTAAAGAGTCACCGGAATTTTCCGAACAGACCTTCGAACAACATGTCGCCACGCTCGCATCCGACGACTTCCAGGGACGTCTTCCCTTCACCGAAGGCGAAAAGAAGACTGTCGCTTACCTCCAGGAGCAATTCAAATCGCTCGGTCTCGAACCAGGCAACGGCACTTCGTATCTCCAGGAAGTACCAATGGTGGAGATCACCGCTACCACCGATCCCGAAATGATCATCAAGAAAGTGCGTACGGCGAGTAAGGGGGAGAAAGAAACCTTGATAAAAGGCCGCGACGGCTTTGTACTATGGACCGAGCGAACCGAACCCGCCATCGAATTCAAAGACGATGAGATCGTATTCGCAGGCTTCGGCGCCGTCGCACCCGAATACAACTGGAACGACTATGAAGGTCTCGATGTCAAAGGTAAGATCGTACTCGTGCTCGTCAACGATCCCGGCTTCGGTGGCGTCGACACGACCTTCTTCAAAGGAAGTACGATGACCTATTACGGCCGCTGGACATACAAGTTCGAAGAAGCAGCACGGCAAGGCGCAAAAGCATGCTTCGTCATACACAACGATATTCCCGCCGGGTATGCTTTCAACGTTCCTCAAAATAACTGGAACAGTCCCCACCTGTATCTCGATCGCGGTGCAGCACAAGATTATAAGTGTGCCGGTGTGGGCTGGATACCACGCAAAACCGCCGAACAACTCTTCACCATCGCCGGCCAGAATTTCGCCGACCAGCAGTCCGCCGCACGCAAACCCGGATTTAAGGGAACATCCCTTGGACTTACAGCCACCGTCGGTATGACAGTCAAATCGAAAAACGACAAGAGCTACAATCTCATCGGTAAGATCACCGGCAGGACCAAACCGGATGAGTACGTACTCTACACAGCACACTGGGATCACATCGGCGTTGGCAACCCGGACGAATCAGGCGACTCGATCAACAACGGCGCGGAAGACAATGCCAGCGGCACTGCCGGCCTTCTTGAGCTCGCGAGGATCTTCAAGAGCGGCGAACAGCCCGAGAGAACCATTCTCTTCCTCGCCGTAACCGCCGAAGAGCAGGGGCTGCAGGGATCGGCATACTATGCACAAAACCCGATCTACCCCATCGATAAGACCGTCGCAAACATCAACATCGACGGCCTAGGGTCGTACGGAAAAATGAAAGACATCGTCGTCATCGGCAATGGACAGTCACAGCTCGAAGACTATCTGAGTGAAGAAGCTAAGAAGGCCGGCCGCTATGTGGCGCGCGAGCCAAACCCCGTTGCCGGTTATTATTTCAGGTCCGACCACTTCAACTTCGCGAAGGTCGGCATACCGGCATTGTTCACCGGCACTGGCATCGATCACGTTGAAAAAGGAAGAGACTACGGTCAGCGCTTACAAGATGAGTTCCTGAGAAAGCATTACCACCAGCCATCCGACGAGTACGATTCGGCCACCTGGAATTCTGATGGAGCCATCTCCGACCTTACCTTACTCTACCTGGTAGGCAAACGGCTCGCGTATGGGAACGAGTGGCCAGAATGGAAAAAAAGCTCCGAGTTCCGGCAATTGCGGGAGAAGTAACGCATCGGCTCAGAATGCTGTCGGAATCTATTCCATCCTTTCTCAAGGGGCTTCGTATTACGTCCAGGCTTCCAAAGGGGATCGAAGTACTCGATCCATATAACAACCCTGCGACCTTTGAGCTGTGCCGGCAGTTTTATCATAAATTTTATAACGACAACAGGCCGCGTACCTTGTTGCTGGGCATCAATCCCGGCCGCTTCGGTTCGGGAATAACCGGCGTCTCGTTTACAGATCCCATCAAGCTCGAGAAGTATTGTGGTATCAAGAACGACCTGGCGAAAAAACCGGAGCTTTCTGCCGACTTCATCTATTTGATGATGGAAGCTTACGGTGGACCGGCGGCGTTCTACTCAAAATATTTTGTATCCGCTGTCTCACCGCTCGGTTTTACATTCCAGGGAAAGAATATCAACTATTACGACGTAGCTGCCCTGGAGAAGGCCGTCACTCCGTTCATTGTAGATTCCATCAACAAGATGATCGGTATGGGTATGTCGAAAGAGAGATGCTATTGCATAGGTGAAGACAAGAATTTTAAGGCTCTCGTCAGGCTGAACGGCAAGCACAAGTGGTTCAACGAGATCATTCCTCTTCCGCATCCAAGGTTCATTATGCAATACCGCCGTAAGAAACTGGGGGAGTACATCGACATCTATCTCACGCGCCTTTCTTCTTAGCGCCGCGTACTGCCTTCGCCGTCCACGGATCTTCCGGCCACGAATGTTTTGGATACCGGCGATGCAGTTCCTTCCGCACTTCATGATAGGTATTCTGCCAAAAGCTCCGGAGATCTTGCGTCACCTGCACCGGTTTGTATCCTGGCGATAAAAGGTGGATCAATATTTTTATACGTCCTTCATTAACGGCCGGTGTGTTCAGCAGTCCGAACAGCTCCTGCAGCCTCACCTCCATCACCGGGTCGCTCCCGTCTTTCGAATAGGTCAGTTGTATCATCGAGCCGCTCGGTACTTCTATCCGCGACGGCGCGAGCTGGTCCAGCTTCCGTTGTAGCTCCCAATCCAGCGTCGAGTTCAGGATGACGTCCAGGTCAAGCTTTTCAAGCTCCGGCCGCTTCGAAACATTTTCGAGATAAGGAGCAAGCCACGTCTCCAGGGTGTCCAGCAGCTGGTCGTCCGATACATCCGGCCAATCCTCTCCCCGCCACTTTCGCAAGCTCGTCACTCTTGCCTGCCATTGCACCTGGTCATCACCCCAACCAAGCATTCGCAATCCCGACTCACGAATAACATTACAGAGGATGGTGGTTTTCCGTTCGCGATCGATCTTTGCAAGCGGCCGGGAAGACAAAACAAGATTGCCGACGCGTTTGTCCATCGAACCGACAATCATTCCCCGTTCGTTGTCCCACCTTACATTTTCATGATCGGTTGCAAGGTGAACGAGATCATTCTCATTCAGCGGAGCAGCCAGGAAGATCTTTCCCTCACCCGATCCGTGAACTTGCCCCGGACTCGTTCCGGGAGCCCGCCCCGGACCCGTTCCGGGGTCGAGATGTGCTACAGCAAGCCACGACTCGCGTGTCAGGGGATCATTCGCCGGCAGCCTCACCACCCGTCCCGTGGCGAGCTTAAACCGTTCGCTGTGTTTTCCTTCCTGCCGGGCGATCCTCTCGGGATATGCTGCCGCTACCAGCTCACCGACCTGTTCGTCCGCAACAATGCCGGTCACCGGCTTCACGCCTAATATTTTTCTCCACGACATCGAAAGCTTTTCAATCCGGTCGAGGGCATTGCGGTCTGCATTCCCACGCTCGCCCGACCTGTGTTTTCGAAGTGCTTCGAAGCGCAGTGAAAGATCCGCGCCACCCTCCCGCATCGGATCGCGTTCTTCCAGCAACGCCGCTACATCGGCGGCGACTGCAACCATGTCGTGATCGTTTTCTTTGGCCACCAGCAGCATATGTGCGATCCGTGGATGGGTCGGAAGCTTCAGCATTTCCTTCCCGCGTTGAGTGATTGTTCCGTTTTCAACCGCGCCGAGTTGTTCGAGCAGTTCCGTTGCCTGGTTTACCGCTCCTGGCGGCGGCGTTGTGATCCAAGCCAACTCGTTAACATTCTTTATTCCCCACTGAAACAATTCCAGCATCAATGGTGCAAGGTCCGCTTCTTCGATCTCAGGCTTACGCGATGCCTGGAGCTGATGTTGAACAGCCTCGGGCCATAACCGATAGCATGTTCCCGGTGCGAGCCTGCCCGCACGACCTGCGCGTTGTTCGGCAGCGTCACGCGTAACACGAACTGTTTCAAGACGCGTGAGCCCGCTGCGAACGTCATACCGCGGCACCCTCGAGTACCCACTATCGATCACAACTTTAATTCCTTGTATCGTGAGCGATGTTTCTGCGATCGACGTCGCCAGGATCACCTTTCGTGCACCGCCGGCATCGGGTGTCAACGTATCCTGTTGTTGTTTGAACGGAAGATCTCCATACAACAAATGAACACGGGCGCCAACGTTGGCCTCATCCAACAGTTGTTGTGTTCTGAGTATCTCGCCTGCACCCGGAAGGAACACAAGAATATCGCCAGTCGATTCGCCGATCGCTTTCACGATCACTTTAGCTACACGCGTATGTATGGGCCTTTCCGGATCGATGTTAACATACCGTCGTTCCACCTCGAATTGTTTTCCCAGGCTTGTGATCACGGGCGCGTTCAGTTTGGCCGACAGTTGTTCGCTGTCGAGCGTTGCCGACATGATCAGGATTCTCAGCTCGGGCCGTAGCACTTGCTGCGCCTGTAAGGTCAATGCCAGCGCGAGGTCGGCCTGCAGACTTCGCTCATGAAACTCATCGAAGATGATCATGCCAACATCCTCCAATGAATTGTCCGACTGGATCATCCGCGTTAGAATGCCTTCGGTGACTACATGCAATCTCGTTCGCGAGGTCACCTTCGATTCGAATCTTACGCTGTAACCTACCGTTTCTCCTGCGTCTTCATTTCTTAGTGATGCCATTCGCGTCGCGACTGCTTTCGCGGCCAGACGACGAGGTTCGAGCATAACGATCTTTTTTCCCTTGAGCCACGGCTCATCCATCAGTTCGAGCGGGAGTATGGTGGATTTGCCTGCGCCCGGCGGAGCCTGCAGGATCACGATCGATCGCGAAGTCAGCGTTTCTTTAAGATTTGTGAGGATATCAAGTACCGGGTATTCCATTCCAAGAATATACATCCCAAATTGGGAAATATTAAGCTAAAAACCTGTGTTTTGGGGCAAAATCTCCACAGGCACCAGCTTTGCAATTAAGGCTTAAAAAACAAAGTACTCCACATTTTTATGAAAACGATCTTCATTCTCGATGTTAACTCCGACAGGCAGAACCAAATGAACCACAACTTCACGGCAATGGGTTTTGGCGTTCGTTCGTTCTCCTCTGCGGAAGAATTTGACGCGGTGAGTGACAAACCTTTTCTGATCATCCTTGATGAGAAAATGGTGAATGGCGAGAAATCAAGTATCCAGTTCCTCAAAAAAGTTTACAAAAAAATGTCGGGTGTGCCCATTGTATACATGGTCACCAGGACTGAAAGAAAGCTTATAAACGAAGCGAAAAAGATGGGTGCATACGACGTGATTGAAAAGAACTCCGCTGAGTTTGTCAACCTTCGCACCACGCTCGACAAGCTTGCGAGCGACCCCCCTAAGTCGGGTTGGTTTGCAAAGTTGTTTCCCAAGAGGCCGTTGAATATGCTTCCCGCCTTGAGCGTATGAATGATATTATTAGGTAGTGTCTAGCCTGTGTACAGGAGCGCTTCATAGCTACGGGATCGGGTCTTCGCCCGCGATGACTGCGTCTTAGGGCTTTGCTCTTCGAGTTAAGCGCTCCGCGAAGCGGAAAACCTGCGCGAAGCGCGATTACTTCCTCGAAACTACAACGTCTGTCAGTTGGTTGGCTTTATCATGGGGCCAGGTGTATGTCGCATCTGGCACCTTTATTTCTTTAAAGTCCCCACTCACCGTCGCTCCCGAAAGCAGCAAGAAAAAAGCATACACCGCCTTGGCGTCATTGGCATTGATGCGTATCGAGCCGATAGCGGGCGGGTTGATCCCACTGGCCATCACCTCTGCCTTGTAAGTTGTTCCTTCGACACGGATCACCTGGTTGATCACCGTCCAGGTAGTTCCATCTTGTTTGAGCTCGAAGTCAACGCCGATCTTTCCATCCGGCGTCGTGTAAGTCCATGTTCCTGCTGCCGACGTAAATCCCGGATCGTCCTTACCACACGATCCCATCAGCACCACCAATGACAATAAACAGATCCAGCGTTTCATAACATTCATAATTTAAATTTCGTCTCTTTCGTCTACATGTGCAATGTCAGATCCGCGCCTGGTAGGTATAAAGTTCGAAGTACCTTCTTTTCAGGTCGATCAGCTCATCGTGGCGCCCGCGTTCGACGATATTACCGTGTTCGATGACAAGGATCTGGTCGGCCTGGCGGATAGTGCTCAGCCGGTGTGCGATCACAAACGTGGTCCGGTTGGTCATCAGGCGCTTCAGGCTTTCCTGTATGAACGATTCGCTTTCGGTATCGAGATTTGACGTTGCTTCATCGAGGATGAGTATCCGGGGGTCAGCGAGAATTGCCCGCGCGATGGCGATCCGCTGACGTTGTCCTCCCGAAAGTTTTACACCCCGTTCGCCGATCACGGTGTCGAGGCCCTTCTCGAAACGCAATGTGAATTCATCGACGTGTGCTGATTTGACTGCTTCGTTCAGTTGTTGCTCTGTGGCGGCCGGCCGGGGAAACAAGATGTTCTCACGGATCGTCCCTTCGAACAGAAAATCATCCTGTAGAACGACTCCAAGCTGACTGCGGTAACTTTGCAGGGTGATCTTCGACAGATCCTTCCCGTCGACCGTGATCAGACCACTGGCAGGATTCATGAAAGTAGCGACGAGACCTGCGATGGTGGTCTTGCCGGAACCGGATGTTCCAACCAGCGCCGTGACGCTTCCCGACTTCGCAGTGAAATTGATATTCATAAGTACGTCTCTTCCTTCCTCGTAAGCGAAAGAGACGTCATTGAATTCTATATCGCCATGAATAAGGCCTGCCTGTTGTGTTCTGATCTCGACATTATCTTCAATCTCCATGTTCATGAGCTCTTCGGTGCGATCAAGACCGGCAAAGGCTTCTGTGAGCTGGCTGCCGATGTTGCTCATTTGCACAATCGGTACGATCATGAATCCCAGGAAAAGGGTAAACGAGATCAAGTCGCCGATCTGCATATTTCCGCGAACCACCTGGTAGGCGCCCACACCCATAATCGACGCGCTCGCAATCCCGAGCAAGAGAGCGCCTGCACTGGTGACAAGACTGGTGGTGGTGAGGCTCTTCTTTACATTCAGGAATAATTTTTCGACTCCTGCCTCGAATACTTTGGTCTCCTGCTGCTCGGCGTTAAAACCTTTAATGACCCTGATACCATTGAGTGTTTCAGTGAGCCTTCCGATAACGTCGGCGTTTATAGCGCCACGTTCACGGAATATGGGGCGGATGGAAGAAAATGCTTTAAGCGACACAATTCCGAAAATGATGATGGGCACCAGCGCGCAAAGCAAGAGCAACGGGCTGATGTAAATCAGGATGACGAGGGAAACCACGGCGGTCAAAATACCCCCGACCAATTGGACCAGGCCGGTCCCCACGAGGTTTCGGACACCCTCGACGTCGGCCATGATGCGACTGACCAACGCGCCGGACTTCGAGTTGTCAAAAAAACGGATGGGCAACCGTAACACGTGCCGCTGTACCTGTGCTCTCAGTTGGGATATCACCTGCTGCCCCTCGACACTGAGCAATTGGGTGAGCCAGTATGAGGTTGCCGAGCCGATGATAATCGAGCCGACCACGGCGGCAATGAGTATTTTGAGCATTTCCAGGTCACTTTTGGCAATGACATTGTCGATCAGGAACTTACTGGATGCCGGTACAACCAGGCTCATCAGGCGGCTGATAATGATGAGGACCAATCCCAGGGTCACGACCCGCCACCGGGGTAACACAATGGTTCTAAATACTTTAGCGAGAGAAACTTTCTGTTTGGGAGTCTGTTTGGCCATAAAAACGTACTTTTTTGATTACTACCGGTGAAAAAACAAGCGTTTTATCCTTCATCGATAAGGTGTAAATTAACACGCAATCAAAATAAAAGGTTGTTATTCCCTCAAAATTCAAGAAACACATTAACATGAAAACTTCACGTAGAGAATTCCTGAAGAAAAGTACCCTAAGCGTTGCCACGCTTTCAATGTTGTCGCGTTCGGTATTTGGCATGGCCAAAGGTGAGCTCGTCGGCGTTCAACTCTATTCCGTTCGCGACGAAATGAAAAAAGATCCCATGGCAACGCTGAAGGCGTTGTCGGCGATTGGATATAAAAATGTAGAGCACGCCAGCTATAATGAGCGCAAGTTCTATGGCTGGGCTCCGAAGGAATTCCGGAAAGTATTGGACGATCTCGGTCTTAAGATGCCCAGCGGTCACACCGTAATGGGTAAGCAACACTGGGATGAAACAAAGAAAGATTTTACCGACGCCTGGAAATATACCGTGGAAGATGCAGCGGTCCTCGGTCAGCAGTTCGTGATCAGTCCCTCTATGCACGGTGACTACCGCAAGTCGTCAGATGCACTGAAGACGCTCATGGATATCTTCAACAAGAGCGGCGAGCTGTGCAAGAAATCAGGAATGAAGTTCGGATATCACAACCACGATTTCGAATTCGCTGAGAAGCTCGACGGCGTAAGCGTGTACGAGATCATTCTCAAGAATACGGATCCCAACCTCGTTGTCCAGCAGCTCGATATCGGTAACCTTTACAATGGAGGAGCCAACGCCATGGAAGTGATGAAGGCGTGGCCAAACCGGTTCTCTTCCATGCATGTGAAGGATGAGATCAAGTCGACGGAAGGCGGCAAAGAAAAATTCGAGAGTACAATCCTCGGCACCGGCATTGTTCCCGTGAAAGACGTTATCGACATGGGAAGAAAGACCGGCACCATTCATTTCATTATAGAACAGGAATCTTACCAGGGCAAGACCCCCCTCGACACCGTCAAGGAGGACCTGGCCATCATGAAGAAATGGGGATACTGACGTCCGGAACTTTCCCGGAACTTTCCAGGAACTTATGCTAACTTACCTGCCGGTGAATAAATACACCACCGGCAGGTTATTTCCTAATCTATACCTATACCATCAGTCATCACATGGGAAAAGTGGTCATCAACAGCTACGAAGAATTCGAAAAGCATGTTGGAAAGGAGTTGGGGGTTTCGGATTATCTTAGAGTAACTCAGCAGCAGATCAATCAGTTCTCGGAAGCAACGCTCGACCACCAGTGGATCCACACCGATCCGGTACGGGCAGCTAAAGAAAGCCCCTTCGGTAAGACCATCGCCCACGGATTTCTCACACTCTCGGTTATCCCATACCTGTGGGACCAGATCGCCCAGGTGAATAATATCAAGATGCTTGTAAACTATGGCATCGAGTCATTGAAATTCAATCAGCCCGTCGTTGTCGATAGTGAGGTACGCATGCGCGTGAGCCTGAAGTCGATCGTAAACCTGAGAGGCATCGCGAAAGCTTCATTGAGCGCTTCCCTGGAGATAAAGGGAAATGCGAAGCCGGCGTTCATAGCCACGATTATTTTCTTGTATCACTTCAAATAAAGCAGTCATCCTCCGGCTTGCCTCGCCGGCACGTAGCCGCTTCGGCGGAGTGAGTACCGGTGCATCAGGCACTGCGACTTTAACTACATCTTCGGTCCGACTGTCAACGGCTGCAGGGCTATTGGCAATTTGCTCAACCGCTGTCCGGTAGCTGCGAAGACCGCGTTGGCAACGGCAGCGCCAATCGGCGGCAGACATGGCTCGCCAAGTCCCTGGGGATTGATCTCGTTCTTCACGAATTGAACTTCGATCTCCGGCGCGTCGGCCATACGGATCAGCTTATAGGTGTTGAAGTTCTTTTGCTTCGCCATGCCCTTGTCGAACGTGAGCTCGCCAAAGAGGGCGTGACCAAGACCATCTATTATACCACCTTCGATCTGGTTCTCTGCACCGGCATAGTTGATCACTCTTCCGCAATCGACGGCACAGTAAACCTTAAGGACTTTCACCTTGCCATCGACAATAGAAATGTCGGCGACCTGTGCTACGTATGTTCCGAAAGAGAAGTGAGCGCCGAAGCCCTTGTACACTCCCTTCACTCCCTGTGTTCCCCACTTGCCCATTTCGGCAGCCATCTTTATAACGGCCTTGTAACGATCGGCATCTGCGTCGAGCTTGCCAAAGGCGTTTGCTTTCGCGCGATCGAGCATTTCCAGGCGGAACGCCACCGGGTCTTTCTTCAACGTATGTGCGATCTCGTCGATAAAACTCTCTTCTGTGAATGCGATGAAGTTGTGATTGGGTGCACGCCATGGACCGGTCGTGATCTTCGACTCATAGTTGTGACTGTCGACCTGGAAGTTAGGTACCGCGCCGGCAGGAAAAGCATTTTCTCTCGAGGCATTTCCCTGGTTCACGCCCACGGCGATCAGGTACCACGCCGAGAACTCGTTGTTTGAGTCTATCGCAGCACGGTAACGATACATTCCCATGGGGCGGTAATATCCGCCTTGCTGATCGTCTTCGCGTGTCCAGATTACTTGCACCGGCGCCTTGGCGAGCGACGATACCATGGCTGCCTCGACCGAGTAGTCGGCCTGAAGGCGCCGGCCGAAGCCACCGCCCTGCCGGGTCATGCCTACAAATATTTTGTCTTCAGGAATGTTCAATGCTTTCGCCACCTCGGCGCGTGTTCTGGCCGGAGTTTGTGTCGGTCCGGTCATCCACACGGTGCCGTCATCTTTCACGTGAGCGAAGAAGTTCATGGGCTCCATCGGTGCGTGCGAAAGGAAGGGAGCTTCGAAAACACGCTCTATTACTTTCGATGCGGAAGCCAACGCGGCTTCGACGTCGCCGTCTTTTCTTTTGGGTTGCTCATGTTTTTTCTGGACGAGCTGTTTGAACGACTCCGTCATGTCTTCCGTGGTGTCGAGCTTCCCATCGTCTTCCCATTCGAGCTTGAGGGCATCGCGGCCCTTCTTCGCAAGCCAGGTGGATGTTGCTAGTACGGCAACTTTGTTTTCCCAGCTAACGACATTCTTAACGCCTGGAATTGCACGGGCGGCAGTGTCGTCGACACTCTTAAGCTTCTTACCGAATGCCGGCGGCCGGGCTACCATGGCATACAACATGCCGTCGATCTTCGTATCGATACCGTACAACGGCTTGCCGGTGATGATACTCTTCGTGTCGATATTACGTACGCGGGTACCTATGAGCTTGTAGTCTTTCGATTCTTTCAGCTTGACGTCGGCGGGTGCAGTAATAGATGCTGCCTTCGAAGCCAGCTCGCCATAACCGAGTTTTTTTCCGCTGGGTTTATGGATCACAAAGCCTTTCTCGGCATAACACTCTTCGAAGGGAACACTCCATGTTTGTGCGGCAGCATCGATGAGCATGTGTCTTGCTGTAGCCCCCGCTTTCCGGAATGAGTCCCAGCTGCTGCGGATTGACCCGCTTCCGCCGGCAACCTGTCTTGTGTAATCTTTGGTGTTGAGTGGCGCCTGTTCGATCACCACCTTCGACCAGTCGATCTCGAGCTCTTCGGCAACAAGCATTGGCAATGCGGTCTTGATCCCCTGGCCAACTTCGGGGTTCGGCGCCATGAGCGTAACGATCCCGGCTCCGTCTATCTTGATGAATGCATTGGGAATGAAGACCTCATCGGCCAGTGCGACGGCGGCTGTTTCTTTCGACAGCGCGTGGAAGCCGATCATTAGTCCGCCTCCCGCCAGCGCGGTCACTTTCAGAAATGACCTACGTGAAACTTTTGATGCAGTCATGATTTACTTCTTTTTTGCTGCGATGTGAATAGCCTGCCTGATCCTTTTGTATGTACCACAGCGGCAGATGTGTCCCGCCATAGCGGTGTCGATATCCTTGTCGCTTGGATTTGAATTCCTTTTCAGAAGAGCCGTAGCCGTCATGATCTGGCCGGCCTGGCAGTAGCCGCACTGGGGAACATCGGCTTCGTCCCATGCAAGCTGCACGGGATGGTCTCCGTTCTCGCTCAGTCCCTCGATGGTCACAACTTTCTTCGAACCGATAGATGACACCGGTAGGGAGCACGACCGGACCGGTGTGTCGTTGAGGTGCACGGTACAAGCGCCACACTGGGCAATACCGCATCCGTATTTCGTTCCAACGAGGCTAAGCTCGTCACGCAGGACCCACAAAAGCGGGGTATCGGGCAGCACGTCGACTGAGTGTGATTTGCCGTTTACGGTGAGACTGTATTTTGCCATAAGCGATGGATTTTTCTGAGTAGTGAATATACGCATCCGCCCAGATAATCCCGGTGAATTTTAGTGCAAACGGTTTAAAATCATAGAATACCGATAATCTTACGTCCACGAATCCCACACGCCGGGTTATCGTTAAATTTGCTGTAAGAACTTTTTAACAATTATGAATTCAGTACAGGTTTTAGGATTGGCTGCAGGATCTCTCACAACAGTTGCGTTTCTGCCGCAGGTGATCAAAACGTGGAAGAGCGGCTCCGCAAAAGATCTGTCGCTGGGAATGTTCTCGTTTTTTTGCGTGGGGGTATTGCTGTGGTTGGTCTATGGGATCCTGGTGAATGATGTTCCGGTGATAGCAGCGAATTTGGTGACACTGATGCTGGCGTCGACCCTACTGTTCTTCAAGCTCCGGTTCAAAGAGTAGTCAAGTAGCCAGTAGCCAGTAGTAAGTAGCCAGTAGTAAGTAGTAAAGAGCCTGACGCAACGTGCGCATTTTATAAGGGAAGGTCCTTGCTACTTACTACTGGCTACTTACTACTGGCTACTTACTACTGCCCCCTCCTCCACTCTTTCTTCTCCCCCCTTCTCTTCTTCTCCGATAGCCTCCTCTCTTTCGAAGCCTTACTCGCCTTCGTAGCCCTTCTCTTTTTCTTTTCCGTGAATGCCTTGGTAAACAACTCGTCTAACTTTTGAAGGGCGAGTTCCTTGTTGGCGTGTTGCGACCGGTCTTGCTGAGATTGAATGATAAGCACACCATCGTTCGTCAGACTTAGCTTTCTCTGTAAAACAGCCTTTTGCTCTTCAGACAGTATTCTCGAATTCAAAACATCGAGCTTCAGTATCACCTTGCTGTTTACCTTGTTCACATTTTGACCTCCCGGACCGCTGCTTCTGGCTGTCGTAAAGTCAATTTCGGGCAACAGCGTTATATAATCGGGCTTTCTCATTCAAATATTATCTCCTAGATTGGACGCATGACCAATAAAATCAATCGCCGCGAATTCATCAAGGCCAGCAGTGTTGCTGCTTTTGGATTCACCATTCTTCCTTCGTTCCTCAAAGGCGCACCCAGCGATAAAGTACGGGTGGCACACATCGGCCTCGGAGGCATGGGCAACGAACACATGAATTGGTTCGCCCGCCTGCCCCAGGTTGACATCGTTGCACTTTGCGATCTGGATGAAGAACACCTAAACGGCACATTCAAGAAACTCCAGGAGATCCACCCCGACTCCAAAGCACAACTATACGGCGACTTCCGCAAGGTACTCGAACGAAAAGACATCGATGCGATCAGCGTAGCAACGCCCGATCATTGGCATGCGACGATCGCCACACTGGCCTTCCAGGCAGGCAAAGATGTGTATGGCGAAAAGCCCCTTTCGTATTCTGTGCAGGAGGGCCAGATCATGCTGAAAAATCAAAAACGTTACGACCGCGTATTTCAGCTCGGCACCCAAATCCACGCCGGCAATAACTATCACCGCGCGGTAGAGATCATCCGCTCCGGGGCGATCGGTAAAGTTCACACCGTACGTGTGTGGAAGACCGGATTCTCACCAGGGCTCGGACATCCCACAGTGCAAACTCCGCCGAAGACCCTCAACTGGGATATGTGGCTCGGTCCCGCACCGTATGCAGAGTACTTCCCTGAAAGATGTCACTTCTCGTACCGCTATTTTCTCGATTACTCCGGCGGCGTGTTTGCCGACTTCTGGTGTCACATCTCCGACGTGGTCTGGTGGGCAGTAAATCCCACCGGTCTGAAGAGCGTCGTTGCCCGCGGCGAGAAAACCGACGGGGTCGCCACCGCACCCAAGTGGCTCGATGCCGACATGGAGTTCGACAACCTGAAATTATACTGGACAAGTCAGATACCCGACGTTCCCGGCGCTGCCGGCAAGCACATCGGTGCTTACTTCGAAGGGGACAAAGGAACTGCCCTGGTCGATTACAATACCACGCAGATCACCATCGGTGGACAAGTGATGGACGACCTCCCCAGTGTACCGAAGACCATCGAACGTTCGCCCGGTCATCAGCAGAATTTCATCGACGCCGTCAAGTCACGGAAAATGCCCGAGTCAAACCTCGCCTATGCACGCGAGATGACGCTGCCCATGCACCTGGCATTGACTTCGTGGAGATTGAACCGCAAGCTCGAATGGAATGCGAAGAAAGAGATGTTTAAGGATGACAAAGAGGCGAATGGTTTCCTTTATAGGGAACCGAGAAAAGGCTGGGATCTGATTTAACAGGAGCGCGGAGTAAGGAGCCAGAAGTAAGGAGGGCTCGAACTACGCACGGAGCCAGCGAAAGAATTTGCCCAGGATCGTCTTGGGTGGTTCTTTCATATCTAATTCCTCCACCACCGTTTGCTCCTCTATTTTGCGGGCTGCCTTCGTGGGAACCGATTTCACTTTATTGTAATAGTGGTTGGTCCGTTTTTCTTTGTGACGTTCCGCCTGTTCCGTCTTCTTTCTTTCGCTCTCTTCGGCTTCCTGCAGGCGTTTTTGCTCCATGGGGTTTCTCCACTCCCGTTGCTCCCGTCTGTCGTTTCGTTTCTGAAATTCCTTCCGCGGCGGTCTTGGGGGGGCGGCCGGCAGCGGTTCTGATTGTACCTCCTTCGCCGACGTTTCCTCTCCTTCGGCAGGAACATCGGTTTTCTTCTTCGGCTGCGGGAGGTCGATCTTCCCGATAACTTTCAATCCCTGCAGCTCGACTTTGGCTACCCGGATGACTTCGGGGGGAGCAGCAGACGTTTCTTCAGCCGGCACTTCTTCCAGTGGCGTTTCTTCGAAAACCGCAGGTTTTTCGTCCACAGGAGGCTCTACGACGGGTATTTCAGGGACCGGTTCCTCGGCCGGCGTGGTCAGTATCTCGGACAGCTTCTCCGGCGCGAACCGGTTAATGACCCTAACGGTCGCTTCTTGCGAGAGCCGTGAATTGGCGCCCAGCTCCGTCTCTATGCTCTGGCCGGAAAGAAATCCCAGGATGTCCGACGGGGTAATGCCTAAACGACGTGCCAACTGACCAATCCGCATTGTGAATTATTTGGGCGCAAATATAAAGAACTAAAAAAAAAGAAGCGCATCCCGCTTTTTAGCGAGACACGCCCCCGAACTAAACAGCGATTATTTATACTGGGATAAACTTCACCTGCTGGATATTGGCTGTTTGATCAGGTATTGGCTGAGGCACCAGGTTATTGACAGGGCGGAGAGACTTGAGGTATGCAAAAACTGCCTTCAGATCTGCATCTGTATAATTCTTATACATCTCCCAAGGCATTGGCGGTAACAACGGCCGGCCCGTTTCAAGTCCGTTGTATTTGCCTTTGCGGATCGCTATTTCGAACTGTTCGATTGTCCAGTTACCTATACCGGTTTGATCGGGCGTAAGGTTTGCGGCGTATGATGTTCCCCAGGGTCTTCACGGCAGTGAGGCCCGGCGAGAACAATGTCCAACCCGATTGTGCGCCGGATCCTGGAACGGGAGGAAGCTGCTCGTCTTTTGGATGGCCCGATAGCAACCTCGTTGTGTCGAGTTGCATTCCGCGTTCAGGCGAGAATACTTTCGGAGAATGGCAGTCGTGACATCCACTTACCGTGACAATGTACTTTCCTTTTGCGATCAAATCTTTGTTTGATACCGGTTGTTGTACCTGTTTCTCTTCGGCAGGCTGGCTGCACGATGCGAGACATAAACTACAACTGCCGCAATTGCGCTAAGCGATTTCATTTTTATTCTAAATTGTTTGTAGGCAGTTGTACGCCGGGGATGCACCGGCAGATCGTCCCTTAGATAGAGTATTACCTACGCTGAATCACTTTTACGGGTATTACCGTATGGAATGTTGCTAAACGATCCCCGGCATGCTGATATCGATAATATGCCAGTGACCCGATTCGGGGTCTTTCTTGTAAGAAATCGAACAATCGCCTTTCAACACCCGTTGCTGTTCCGATTGCGGCTGGGACATATACGACAGGGAAGCGGTGAGTTGTCCTCGGCCATTGTTCTCATCGACGGATACCTCGTTTATATTCAGCTCCCGGATCTCGAGAAAAGAATGTCTTTGCTGAAACCCGGTGATGACGGAGCTGAACCCATGAAAGTCGTGTTCGGTGCCGTTGCATTTCACGGCCGACCCGACCCAGATTGAATCATACTCGGGCCTCCATTCGTGGTTGTAGATGCTCTTGATGAGGTCCACTCCTATCCGTTCAATCTCGTACTGGTTGTTCATATGAAAATCCTCGTAGGTAAAATGGTTCACTAGCCCCGGCATGTGGATGTTGTCCATTTCTTCGGCGAACAACTCCTTTGTAAGAAACCGGTAGATGACCGCGTCATCATACTCGCAAATGCAATCCAGTTGGACGCCATGTATTCTCATGACGGCCAGCAGGCGTTCCAGTTCGGCAGTGACCTGTTCTCTCTCCAGGTTTTCGATAGCAGTGAAAGGCGGCCGGCCCATATAATCATACATCGTGACCCGGCCGCAGGTCCTGTGCATTTGCTCGTGACGATAGATATAATTGAGCCATTGGTTCTCGAGTTCGGGGCTCAGTCCATCGCATTCGTACGACTGCATCCCGTGTTCTAGCTGCAGTTTCGTTTTCAGGATCTCATTACGGGCCTTTAGCTCATCGTCACTGTCGGGAAGCGCCTGTCGTTCCATGGGGTGAGTTTTTTGTGAGCATCAAAACTAACCTTCATGAAATGCCGATCATGGCGTTACCCCACAACCCCGCCTGAATCATCAGGATTTCCTAACACATTGAAGACTATAGTCTACACCATATAGTCACCTGAGCCCCTTAAAAATCATAGTCGCCCTATAAAATTATTTTCGCCCTGCGCCTGCAAGATCAGCCTGCCCCCTGTATTATCCGCCCCCTTACTTCTTACTACTGGCTACTGACTACTCTTGACTACTCCTTCGCATCATTCACCTCGATCCAATACCCATCCGGATCTCTCAACCATATCTGCTTCACATTATCGACCCGCGTTGTGATCATATTCTTCCCACCGTCGCGATCCTCCCACCCGATATTGTTCTTTTTCAACACCGCCGTGAATGCTTCGACCGATGCAACAGTGAAACAGACGTGACTATTCTTGTAGTATTCTTTTTTAGCCGACGAGCCTTCGATGACATGAAGGGCGATTTTCGGACCGATGCTGAACCACGCATGCTTTCCGTCGTGGAAGGGCTCGGGGATAGTATCCAGGCCGATGATATCGTGATAGAATGCAGCGCTCGTTTTACAGCTCATCACGAAGATGCCTACATGATTGATGGAAGCTTTGGGCTTCGGACTCTGGGCCCTGACATCACCTGACGAGAAGATCAGCAAACAAAAAGCGATCACAAACAAAGAGCACTTATTCATATTTCGAAGGTTTACGAAGCCAAATATAGTTGTTGTGCTTAAATTGGAAACTCAGGTTTTGTTAAATGGAAACCACCACCCCAAATATAGAAGGACCGCAATGGCCGGCCTGGAGGAAGATCGGCTTCCGGTTCGCATTCATTTACCTGCTCCTTTACACCGCGCCGTGGACTTTTGTGCAGGCGATTCCGGGATTTAGTTTTGTCGGGGAATCCTACGACGTCGTGTGGGATTGGATAGTCCGAACGGCAAACGCGCACCTGTTTCATGTGACCGACTACCTCGTTCCTGTTGCCGGCAGCGGTGATACTTCCTTTGCCTGGGCCCAGCTATTGTTCACCCTCCTGGCCGCCTTCATCGGCTGCATCCTCTGGTCGTTGCTCGATCGCAGGCGGACCCACTACGGCGAGCTCGACTATTGGCTCCGGCTAACGGTCAGGTACTACATCGCATACTTCTGTTTATTGTATGGCATCATCAAGGTGTTTGCCTTACAGATGACGTTCCCCAATATCAGCGCCCTTGCTACCTCTCTTGGTGATTTTCTGCCCATGCGTCTGTCGTGGATGTTCGTCGGGTACTCTACCCCTTACCAGGTGTTCTCGGGAATCATGGAGTGTACCGCGGGATTGTTGCTTCTCAATGGCCGGACGGTGACACTCGGACTCATCACGGCCACGGGGGTTTTCATGCACGTTGTCGTCCTGAACCTTTCTTACGATATACCGGTGAAGCTCTTCTCGATCCACCTGTTGCTGTATTGTCTCTACTTATTATCGTATGAGCTCAAAAGGTTGCTGGGCTTCTTCGTGTTCAACAGGGTCACGGAACCCGATACCTCTTTCAACATGGAGTTCCGTACGAAATGGGCACGCTACGGACGTTTTGCGGGTAAACTTGCATTCATTATCCTCGCTGCGATTGTCCCTCTGCTCCAGAGATATGATTATTATAAGTCACTGTCAAGTGCACCCGAGCTGAAGCCAATCAAGCGTGGCATGTATGATGTCGACCTGTTTGTACTAAATGGCCGCGACACGGTACCTGCGCTTGTTGGTGATTCGCTCAGGTGGAATGATATGGTCTTTGAGGGAAATGGTTTTGGGAGTATCAAAACCGTTGATACACTTTTCCGGCAACGTTACCGTCGTGGGTATTTTTTCTATCAACCCGACACGGTGAAGCAGGTGCTGAATATCTGGAAGTCCCGCGCTGACACCCCGCCGATGATGACCATGAAGTATAACTTGCCCGACGAAAATACGATACAGCTGTGGACCAAATTCAAAAGCGACTCACTTTACGTTAGATTGCGTCGCAGTAAACGTCACTTTCAACTTACCGAAAAGCAGTTTCACTGGTTGTCGGAAGACAATCGATAAACATATTTGAATGAAGAAAATTGTATCAACGGTCAACTGGGGAATTATCGGCTGCGGCGATGTCTGCGAGGTAAAAAGCGGTCCCGCATTTAACAAAGTCCCCGACTCTAAACTGGTGGCCGTCATGCGCCGCGATGAAGCGAAGGCTGCGGACTATGCGCTCCGGCATGGAGTTCAAAAGTATTACTCCGATGCTACCAAGCTCATCAACGACCCCGAAGTAAACGCAATCTATATCGCCACTCCTCCTTCGTCCCATGCACCATACATGGAACAGGCGCTGAAAGCGGGTAAACCCGTCTACGTCGAGAAGCCGGTAACAACCAGCGCCGACATGTGCCGTAAGATGATCGGGACCAAAGATCAGCTGGACGGCGACGTCACCGTAGCGCACTATCGCCGTCAACTTCCATTATTCAAAAAAGTGAAGGAGTTGATTACACAGGGCGCCATCGGCCATGTTACACTGATGACCCTTGCGACCCAACAACCCAAGGTCAGTAAGATCATTACACAAACCCACGACAACTGGCGGGTACAGCCCGACATTAGCGGTGGCGGATTATTCCACGACCTTTCGCCACATCAACTGGATATCGCGTACTGGCTGTTCGGGAAGCCGGTCCAGGTACGAGGCAATTCGCTCAATCAAACACAACTATATGATGCTCCCGACCTGGCAACTATCGGGGCGGAGTTTGCGAAAAACGTAGTGCTTCACGGCCACTGGGCATTCAACGTCGGCGAGGCCGCCACCCGAGACGTATGCGAGATCACCGGAAGCGAAGGCTTTATCCGGTTCTCATTCTTCCGGAAATCCACCATAGAAGTCGTCAACGCCGGCGGCTCATCCGTACTTGAAATGGATTACCCGGAAAACATACAGCAACCGATGATCGATGCTGTCGTAAAATTTTTCAGAGGCAAAGGAGAAAACCCTTGTTCCCTGGAGGATGCACTTGTTGTAATGGAAATGATCGATTCAACCACCCGACGATGACCACAGAAGTTACGGAAGAACAAAAGGACCACCTCGAAGATCTAATCCAGTCGGGTGAGAAGCTCGAAGCGATCCGTTATGCTCAGCAAACATTCGGTCTCGATGCCGAGCAGGCGATCACTATGGTGGAGAAGCTGGAACAGCAAATCGAAGGCAACACGGAGGCTGAGCTGGAGGAATCTATCAAGGACCTTAATTCGTCCACCGCAAAACTTCCAAAGATCCTCGGTGGCATCTTCAGCTCGATCGGTCTCCTATTGCTCGTCCTTGCCGTGTGGTTCGGTAACAAAAGCTATAGCTTCCTGGAAAAGGCCGTCCCCGTTCCCGGCATCGTGAAAGATTTCACAGAAACAAAAGAGTACAACAAAGAAGAGCGACGGGAGTACACGCTCTTTTGGCCCATCGTCCAGTATCATTACGAAGGAAGGGACTATACCTGGAAAAGTAACGTCGGTTCTTCTTCCCCTTCGTACGACATAGGAAATCAAATACCCTTGCTGATCGATCCGGCTAAACCCGGTGACCCCGAAGAAGATTCATTTTTTAGCAATTGGTTTCTGCCATTGCTGCTTGGAGCGGTCGGGATGGTGTTTGCCGGTGTGGGAATTATCGTATTGAGAAGTTTTAGAAATCCATAGAAATCAAGGCATTCGGGGTACCGGCTCAGGGGTATGTGGGTGGCTCGTGATTTGGAGAAGTAGCGCGGGTCTAACGCCCAAACATTATGAAAAACCTCGTGTCTTATTCCACCGGCCTTTTAGCCCTGACCACCGTTTTAATCAATTCTGACGGTGAAATCAGCGAAAAGGAGCTGGACTACGTCCAAAAAATCCGTGAATCTGAGAGCATCCCTGATGGTCTCTTTGACCAGATCAAAAGTGCCATCCTGGGAAAAAACGAGCGCGAGGTGTATCAGCTTGGGATCGATTCGTTGAACGCTTGTACCGAGGATCTTAAGACTAGGGCCTTTGTGAAAATGTACCAGATGGCCATGATCGACGGGGTGATCCACGTGAAGGAAGTGAGGTTGCTTCTTTATGCCTTAAAAACCACCCACGTGGATATAAACACGGTGATGAAGCTGGCCGAACGACAGGCTGCTTCGATCATCTAACCGGTCGAAGACCTAATTCTGGATCTTTATGGTCCACGCATAGTTGCCAGGAAGCTTATCTGGAAGGTCAATCGTGATCTTCCCGTCATCCTGCCGGACCTTCAGGTTGCCGTCGTACCCAAGCATCGACACCTTTGTCCGGTTGTTATTCGCTACCGTAGAGAGGACCACCTGCTTGCCCTCCACCTTGGTGAGAATGGCGTACGTGGTCTTGCCATCGGCGCTCACTGTAAAGCGGATGTTGCTTCCCTCTTTATATTCTTTCCGGGGTGACGTTCCGTAGATCGCCTCGCCATTCACTTTAAGCCACTTGCCCATTTCACCCAGACGTTCCACGCTTTCTGTTGGGATCGTTCCGTCCGATTTCGGCCCGATGTTCAACAGATAATTGCCTCCCTTTGCGGCGATGTCTACCAGGTTGTGGATGAGCGTCTCCGACGATTTCCAGTTGTGGTCGTTAGTCTTGAAACCCCAGGTGTCATTCATGGTCATACACGATTCCCAGTCATAATCCGATGTGCCTTCGAGTATCTCTTGCTCGGGCGTTCCGAAGTCACCGGCGGCATCGTCGTAAGCGTTCATTCCGTTCATGCCCTTACGGCCTTTTCCGATCCGGTTGTTTATAATAAGTGTAGGCTTCAATTTTTTCAGGTACGCGTAAAGCTCTTTTCCTTGTGGCTCCGTCCATTCGTCAACCCATTCGCCGTCGAACCACAATACTTCCGGATCGTAATTGACAATGAGCTCCTTTAGTTGGGGCTTGAGGTATTCTTCGCGATACTTTGCCCAGTCGGGCCGTTCGGTAGCCTGGTGAGGATATTTGGCAGCCTTGGCGTCGGGCTGATGCCAGTCCATAATGGAATGGTAGAAGCACATCTTGATGCCGGCCGCTTTGCACGCAGTCGTAAGCTCTTTAAGGATATCTCTCTTAAATGGTGAGAAGTCGACCACGTCGTAAGTGGAGACCTTGGAGTCCCACAGGGCAAAACCGTCGTGATGTTTGGAGGTGATGACGATGTATTTCACGCCGGCGTCTTTAGCGATACGGGCCCATTCTTTAGCGTCGAATTTCGTCGGATTGAATTGCCTTGCGAACTGTTCGTATTCCGTGATGGGGATCTTTGCGTCCTGCATAATCCATTCGCCAAGTCCTTTTACTTCCTGGCCGTGGTATTGGCCGGCGGGGACGGAGTAGGCGCCCCAGTGAATAAACATCCCGAATGCTGCGTCGCGCCACCAGCTCATGCGCTTGTCGCGGTCGGCTTTGCTTTCTGTCTGTGCATCGGAAGGATTGAAGGCGACAAGGGCCAGGAGGATCAATAAGACGTGTCTCATGTGCGAAAATGTTATGTAACAAGTTACATAATGTTCGCGATTACACGGGGAGCTTCGGGTCAGAGCCGGCCGGACGCTTACGGTCGTCCGGCCCTGCTCATTCACCCCCGCAGGTAACCACCCTCTCGATTCAGAGCGACTTGAAGAGCATTGGTTTGAGTTTCCCCGACCGAAGCCGGGGTAGGTTACTCGACAAGTACCCTCTTTTTGGAATGGACGATGCAGGAGCATACAGAATTCCATACGAATCTGCAATTTTTTGTGTGGGCCTAAATACCCGTTTCGTTTCGCTGACTTCCCATTGGAAAGGCGATTATTATGGCCATTAATGCAGCTTTTCAAAATGGTTCCCTTACTAAGGTGAATGTTATGGCCAATATGCCCTTTACGACGGCCGTTTTGGCGTGAGTGACTTATATCGACGTATTGGTACAGCGCTTGATAATCGATATGAAAAGGAAAATAGTTATGACTCAACAATTGAAAGAGCTGCTGACTTCAGTAGATATACTGAATACGCTGCACGGAGGAGTGAGCGAGCCATTTCTTTCCGTAGTCGAAAAAACCGATGGCCGGCGGATCCGTGTAAGGGTACCGGGGGTTGATAGAGAATCGTTAAAAGCAGAAATAAATAACAACGAACTGTCTGTTTATTATGTAATCCCTGTTGAATCCAACGGGCATTTGATCAATATGCCTAAGGTGATATACCGGGATGTGCTGCCGCTCACGATTGAGCTGAAGGGCATCGAGGCGATATACGACGACGAAGAACTGGTGATCTTCCTTCCATATAATAGTACTACTGACGGATATAATAAAAGGGTAATCACTGATTTTTAGTGATGTAAGACGCGCGGCGAAAGCCGCGCGTCTTAAATTAGGAGCACCAAACCCGGCAAACATCGGGACAGGCCACGCTCCTATGAAAAAACGCACCTTTTTAAAGCTATCTTCGGCATTGCTGACCACTGCCGCTATCGCTCCCCTCGAATCATGTGAATCGAAGCCACGCCGCCATAACTGGGCCGGCAACATTACCTATCTCTCCGATAATCTGTTCGAGCCCTCTACGCTCGACGAGCTCCGTGAACTTATCGTCAATACCAAACGAATCAAAGGCCAGGGTACCAATCATTCCTTTAACGGGATAGACAACAGTACTTTTAATTTCGTGCGGCTCCTCAAAATGAACCAGGTGATATCGCTGGACGAGAAGAACATGACCGTGACCGTGCAGGCGGGAATGCGTTACGGGGAACTGGGTAAATATCTCGAAGCAAAAGGTTATGCACTCCACAACCTCGCCTCGCTACCTCATATTTCGATAGGCGGCACGATAGCTACCGCCACGCATGGCTCGGGCGACAAGAACGGGAACCTCTCGTCTGTTGTAAGGGGAATGAAAATCATGAATGCTGCCGGGGAGATCGTGGATGCAGGCGGCGATCTCGCGTCGACGATCGTGCACCTGGGAGCACTGGGCATCGTGACCGAAGTGACGTTGGCGATACAGCCTTCGTTCCAGGTGAGGCAGTATGTCTATCAATACCTGCCGATGACGGTACTGAAAGAACATTTCGAGGAGATCTTTTCCAGCGGCTACAGCGTCAGCCTGTTCTTTGATTGGGCGAGCGAGACTATCAACCAGGTTTGGGTAAAGAAACGTGTGACCCCGGAAGATCCCGCCGACGCACCCGCCGATCTCTTCGGAGCTAAGCTGGCTTCGAAAGACCTCCACCCTATCGAAACTATTTCAGCAATCAATTGCACTCCGCAGATGGGCGTTGCCGGACCATGGCATGAAAGGCTGCCGCACTTCAAGCTCGATTTCACACCCAGCGCCGGTGAAGAGCTGCAAGCTGAATACTTTGTTCCGAGGGTCAACGCATACGATGCGATCGCCGCCGTGTATGAGTTGCGCAAGCAGGTTAATCCACTCATACAGATCTCCGAAGTGCGAAGCATCGCCGCCGACGACCTGTTGATGAGTCCATGCAGGAACCAGGACTCGATAGCAATTCATTTTACGTGGAAGAAAGATTGGGATGGAGTGAAGAATGTACTGCCGGAGATCGAAAAGGCGCTGTCGAAATTCAACGTACGACCTCATTGGGGGAAGCTGTTTACGGTGGAACCAAAGGTCTTACAGGAACGGTATAAAGGACTAGGTGATTTTAAGAAATTGGTAAAAAGGTTTGATCCGGAAGGAAAGTTTAGGAATGAGTTTCTGGAGAGGAATCTGGGGATGTAGACAAGTAGTAAGTTGTAAGTAGTAAGTAGTAAGGAGCCTGACCTTAAAGTTCGTACACACTCCTCCTTACTACTTACTACTTACTACTGGCTACTTACACTACTGGCTACTTAACAAATACCCTGAACGGAAACATGAACACCGCTCCGATGAACTGAAGAACCAGCCCCGCAAGACGGAACGGCAACAAAATCAGCCACAGGATCGGTAACAGGAAAATCAGGACGAGAGCAATGGGCCAACAGAGGACCAGGAGAATACACCAGAGTAAGATTGCTATGAGTGATTTCATATGCCCACCGTTTAACAAAACCCCGACCAATATAGAAACTCGCTCGAAATCAAAAACTTACGCGCTGAACCGGTTATAAACTGTTCTATCCATGAACAGCTTTGTGGTCAGAAGTGAACAGCTTATCTTTCATCCTCTTTAAAAACAAACGCCTTCCTATGATCGACTCGGCCCGGGTACGCTCGCAGTTCCCATCATTGACCCGTGTTCACAACAACATTCCCCTGACCTACCTCGATGCCCCGGCGGGAACACAAGTTCCTCAGCAGGTGATCGACGGCATCAGTCATTATTATAAGAACAGCAACGCGAACACACACGGCGAGTTTCTTACCACAAACGAGACGGACGCAGTTGTAGCCACAATGCGAAAGTCTGTAGCTGCGATGCTGGGCGCCGAAGGGCCGGAGACGATCTCGATCGGGCAGAACATGACCACACTCAACTTCGCCCTGGCGCGCGGTATTGCCAGAAACCTCCAGCCCGGTGACGAAGTGCTGATCACACAACTCGACCACGAAGGCAATCGTGGACCCTGGTTGATGCTGCGTGACTTCGGAATAATTGTAAGAGAAGTCAAGCTGCTGCCCCACGGTGCACTCGACGAAGATGACTTTGCGGAAAAAGTGAACGAACGGACACGGGTAGTTGCCGTGGGACTGGCATCGAACGCACTCGGTACAGTGAACAATGTGAAGCTTGCTCGTGAGCTTGCATACAAGGCCGGTGCATGGCTGGTGCTCGACGCGGTGGCGTACGCTCCTCATTTTGCGATCAATGTACAGGAGCTTGGATGCGATTTCCTTTTGTGTTCGGCATATAAGTTCTACGGCCCCCATGTGGGATTGCTTTACAGCAGGCCGGGATTGCTTGACCGCATCAAGACAGATCGGTTGAGGACAGCGTTACAGTATGCTCCCGAGAAAATAGAAACAGGCACATTGAATCATGCTGCGATAGCAGGTGTCACTGCGGCGGTAGACTTTATTTCATCACTTGGTTACAAAGAGATCGGCGCTCACGAAAGAACCCTTGCCGTACGATTGTTTGATGGCCTCACAAAGATGAACGGGGTAAAGGTTATTGGCCAGGATTTTTCATCGGAGCATCGTGCTCCGACCGTTTCATTTACTTTCAGCGGAAAGACTCCGGCAGAAGTCTGTCGCCATCTCGCCAAGCAAAATATTTTTGCGTGGGATGGACACTTTTACGCGCAACGGGCAATAGAAATACTGGGTCTCTATGAGAAAGGTGGTGTCACGAGAATAGGGATGGCTGTATACAACACGACGGCTGAGATCGATAAAACACTAGATGTGCTCAAGGAGCTGAAATAAAAAAGCCCCTTACGGGGCTTTTCTTACGCAGCTGAATCCATCATTCGCATCCGTTCCACTCTCTTCCTCTCCTCTTCAGTGAACTCTGTGCTGTTGATCGTTTCGATAAACTGTTCGAGCGAGTCGAAGAAACGAAGCCTGTATTTGAATACTGTCTTCGCCCCGATCGCCTCCTTGAGCTCGCGCATCGACATTTCTTCGGGTACCCAATAAAGCTCATGATCCTGATCTGACTGCTGGGTGTCGTAACCTGGCATAAAGTCAACTCCGGAACGCTCCAGATGTTTGTTCACTTCATCATTGAACTTTTCCCTTCCCACAATGTAAACTGTCTTCCAATTCATAAATATCTATTTCCAAAACACCATGCATGCGCATGTGGTTCTAAATTCTTAACTGCCAATTAAAATTCTGTGGTCTTAACCTTTACCTACTTACCGGGAGGTTCCTCGACGGGAAGTAGAATACTCAATTCCCGAAGGGGGTCCGCTCAAAATAATCTGCGGTGGACTGACTCAACATACGCTTAAAAAAATCTTAATTACATTAACTAGAACGCAATTGAATACTGCGGGTTACAAGAAAGGTAACTGAAATTTGAGGCTTTTTTGGTGTCACTTGGGAAGCTTGATTGCAAACGTTGTACCTCGACCTAAAGCTGTTTCAACCACAACTTCGCCGCCAAGTTTATGCACAGTTTCTCTCAGGATATAGAGGCCAAGTCCGGAACCTTGAACGCTATCGGTTGCGCGGAAAAACATGTCGAAGATCTTGTCTTTTAGCTGCGGATTGATACCCGTACCGTTATCCTCTACTGTAAAAATGAAACTATCTATCTCTTCGCGAGCCGTTATTTTCACGTAGGGCTGTTTCCCATCGCCAGTGAAATGAAACTTGATGGCGTTGGAGATCAGGTTGTTGAAAATGATCTTCAATCTCATCTCATCCGACATCAATATCGTGGTCGTGTGGTCCTCCACACTGAATGTGATCTTACCATAATTGGGAGCATACTGGTGATCGTCGAGGGCGTGCTGGATGAGCTGGCGGAAGTTGACGGGTGACAGCTGGAGCGGTGCACGGGTATTTCTCGAATAATTGATCACATCGGCGATGAATGCCTCGAGCTTCTTCACACTCTTCTCCATCATGTGGAGGTATGACAGCTGGGACTCGGTGGGCTCTTCCATTTTGGCGACCATGATCAATCCCCGTATCGATTTCAGGGGTGCGCTCAGGTCGTGCGAAGTGCTGTACACGAAACGGTCGAGCTCCGAATTGCGCATGGAGAGCTCGTCGTTGATGCGTTTCAGCTCGATGGTACGTTGGCTCACCAGGGCCTCCAGCTGCTGACGTCGCTTGCGGTTGATGTAAGCCGCCAGCGCGAATGAGCTCCATGCGATGAAACTGATCAACAAAAGGAACGATGCTGTAAACCATGTCTGTTGCCAGAAAGGTTTGCGTACCTGGAAGCTCATCCAGCTCGATTCGCTCCACACATATCCTCCGTTCTTCTTGGCGCGGGTCTCGATGATGTAGTTGGCTGCGGGAAGGTCGCTGAGGGTCAGCTGACTGTCGGTGATGGTCCTCCATGTGCTGTCGAGCGAGGCAATACGGAACTGCATCTGAATCTTGTCGGCGGGGAAGGAAATGCATGACATGTTCAGCGTGAAGTACGAGCCGAAAGGTATTTGTAAACCCTGTGTGAATCTTTTCTCGACGCCGTTGATCCTTGCGCTGGTGAAATGGGGTTTCGGGGTAACGAGGTCGTTCATCAGTGCGCGGTTCGACACGGCGAGGCCTACCGAAGTGCCCACCCACACGCGGCCGTGGTGATCGACATAAATACCCCGCGAGGTGATCGTGTTGGATGGCAGCCCGTTGCTTTCGTCGTACCGCCAGTAATCCGACGAAATGATATCGTACCGGAACAAACCGAAAGAGTTGTTGAACACCAGGTATCTGGACTCGAGAATGCTGATTGTCTTTACCGCGATGTTGCTGTAAATATCTCCGAGGTCGAGGCGCTGAAGGGTCTTCCCGTTGAAGCGGAGCAGGCCTTCGGATGTCGCGAGCCACACCAGTGAATCGGTGACAGCAAGATCGGTTACATTGAAATCTCCGTGGGTTTCGAAATCGACGGGAACGCTGATGTTCCTGAACTCCGGATCTGAATTCGATTTAAAGAAAAGATATCCATCGAGCCCGTTCGAAGTTACATATATGCCCTTGGGTGCTTCCCTGACACAGTTGACAATCCCCTCTGGCTTCAATGGGATTGCGAATCTTTTTTCTGTGAGCTCAGGCGTGATCGAAATGACATTATTATTTCCAGCCTGGCTTAGCCAGAGATTACCGGATCCGTCGAGAACGATGTCGTGGATGAACCGTCCTTCCGATTCGAAGTCCCAACTGCGCGAAACTTGATCGTTGTTGATCAGGTACACCGAAAAAGCATTGGCTGCCCACAACCCTCGATGATCGAAGGCGAGCGACTGAAAATAACCATCTGGCATCGATAGTAATTTCCGCGAGCGAAATTCAGGTCCCTTATCAGTATCGACACTGTAAAGCGTGGACGTGGTGCAATGGTACAGGATATGATTTGTAGTGTCCTCGGTGATCGATTCCTCGAATGTGATCTCCGGGGTTGCAACAGTATAGAAGCTGTTTTTTTGGAGAAGGATCACGCCCTCATTCGATGTCATCCACAGGTCGTTTTCCCTGCTGAGAAATGAAGAGTTTACGCCGTTGACACGAAACGGCAGGGCCTCAAATGTTCTTTTGCGTGGGTCAATAAAATAATGCTTCTGGTCGAATGTGCATATCAGCATCTTTTGAGAATCGATGGGCAGCAAATGGGATACGTTAGCCTGTAGTGATTCGTTTACGGGTTTCGAGAAACCACCGCTCTCCGGGAGATCACAGGTGACTATACCTGAGGCGGATGCAATCCAAAGAACACTGTCGGTGGCCTTTATGTCATTGACGGAGGGAGGAAACTTGATCGGCTCTTTAATAAACGTGTATTCGTCGGCATCAAACATGTACACGTTGCCCGAGTGAGAGACGGCGTACAGAAATCCCAACCGGTCTTCGAAGAACGTGAACGACCGGAGGAATTGAGGCGACCGGTCTTCGATACCGAAATTATAACGTGTAAGAACACCTTTGCGGAGACGGACGACCGATTGCGGTTCCGCCAGCCAAAGGTCGTTGTTCCTGTCTTCGTACATGGCCTTCGGGAACCACAAGGTGGAATCAGTGGGATTGCGTGTGCCGCGAAGGACGGGCTTGAATATCACCGTGTCGATCTCATTGACGATCTCGATCAGGTCGAGGTCGCCATAGACGTAGAGTTTTCCCGACCGGGTGTTGAGGAATCCTTTGGCATACTGGTTATGCATGGCGCCTTTGTACGCCGTGAAGCTGATGCCGTCGAACTTGACGAGGCCTTCGTCGGTGGCAATCCAGAAGAAACCGGTAGAATCCTGCGTGATCGCTTTGATAACGTTGCTGGGAAGGCCATCTTCCACCCGGAATTGTTTGAGCCGGTATTCCTGCGCCGAAAGGGCGAGCGGGGCCAGGAGGAACAGGCAGAGATGGCGCAATTTCATTAATTTTGAAGCTTTAACAACCTCTTCATGAGTTCGGGGACCGTAAAGGAGAAAGATGCAACGGCAAATGTAAATCGCAACGGTGCGCCCGACAAATCGGCGCTCACAGGACATCAGCCGCCCCCTCCTTATCAGCCAAAAAATAAGGTAAGAATAGTTACAGCCGCCAGCCTTTTTGATGGTCACGACGCAGCCATCAACATCATGAGGCGTATCATCCAATCGACCGGTTGTGAAGTAATACACCTCGGACACGACAGAAGTGTGCTGGAGGTGGTAAACACCGCGATACAGGAAGGAGCACAAAGCATCGCTATGACCAGCTACCAGGGCGGTCACATGGAGTACTTCAAATACATGTACGACCTGCTGAAGGAGCGCGGTGCGACTCACATAAAAATATTCGGCGGAGGTGGTGGAGTGATACTCCCCGAAGAGATCCGTGAGCTGATGGAATACGGGATCACCCGGATTTACTCCCCCGACGATGGAAGGGCGATGGGACTGCAGGGTATGATCAACGACCTGGTGGAGAAAAGCGACTATCCGACCGGTGAAAAGCTACAGAGCGACGGTGAACTGACCGTCAACAATCATTTAAAGATCGCAGAGCTGATCTCTGCGGCTGAGAACTACAACGAGCTCCATAAGGATACTTTGGCTGCGGTTGCAAAGACTGCCGAAAAATCGAAAGCTCCGATACTGGGCATAACCGGCACGGGCGGAGCAGGCAAGTCATCGATGGTCGACGAGATTGTTCGGCGCTTCCTGATGGATTTCAAAGACAAGACTGTCGGGATTGTTTCTGTCGACCCTTCGAAACGGAAGACCGGCGGCGCGCTGCTGGGAGACCGGATACGGATGAATGCCATCAATAATCCAAGGGTGTACATGCGCTCGCTGGCCACGCGCCAGAGCAACCTTGCGCTTTCTGCGTATGTGAAAGAGGCGATCTCGATATTGAAGGCATCGGGCTTCGATCTCATCATCCTGGAGACTTCCGGCATCGGCCAGAGCGATACCGAGATACTCGACCACAGCAATGTTTCGTTGTACGTGATGACACCGGAGTACGGCGCCGCCACCCAGCTCGAAAAGATCGACATGCTGGACTTCGCCGATGTGATCGCACTCAATAAGTTCGACAAACGCGGCGCTCTCGATGCCTTGAGAGATGTCAAGAAACAATACCAGAGAAACCACCAGCTGTGGGACCGCAAGCCCGAAGACATGCCGGTGTTCGGCACCATTGCTTCGCAGTTCAACGATCCCGGAACAAACCAGCTTTATCACCAGGTCATGGTGAAGGTCGTTGAGAAAACCGGGGCTTCCCTCCCATCGTCTTTCCACGGCGAACATGAGATGTCGGAAAAGGTGTTTGTAATACCACCGGCACGCACTCGCTACCTGAGTGAGATCACTGAAAACAACCGCAAGTACGACGCATGGGTGACGGAACAATCCGTGATCGCGCAACAGCTGTATTCAATAGAAACCACGATACGTTCGCTGAAAGAAACGAACGGAGACCAGAAAGTCATCGACGTGCTCACCCAACAGTTCGATAAGCTGAAGCTCAATCTCGATCCGAAGAACCTGAAGATGATCGAAGGCTGGCCTTCAAAGGTGAAGAAGTACAAAGAGCCGTTGTTCAGGTTCATGGTTCGCGACCGGGAGATCGCCATCCAGACGCACACCGAGTCGCTGTCACATACCATGGTGCCGAAGGTCGCTCTGCCACGATACCAGGCCTGGGGCGACCTGTTGCGTTGGAGCCTGCAGGAGAATGTTCCCGGCGAGTTTCCTTTTGCTGCCGGCATCTATCCCTTCAAGCGCGAAGGAGAAGACCCCACCAGGATGTTTGCCGGCGAAGGCGGGCCCGAGCGAACGAACCGCAGGTTTCACTACGTGAGCCTGGCCATGCCCGCCAAACGGCTGTCGACTGCATTCGACTCGGTGACCCTCTACGGCCACGACCCGGATTACCGCCCCGATATATATGGAAAGATCGGCAATGCAGGCGTATCGATCTGTTGCCTAGACGATGCCAAAAAACTCTACAGCGGCTTCAACCTCGTGGACCCGAAGACCAGTGTGTCGATGACCATCAACGGACCGGCTCCTTTGATCCTGGCCTACTTCATGAATGCAGCTGTGGATCAGCAGTGTGAGGTCTACATCAAAAAGAACGGACTCGAGAAAGACGTCAGCACGAAGATCGATGCGATCTACAAAGCAAAGAATGCTACGCGGCCTTCATACCAGGGAAGTCTGCCGAAGGGCCACGACGGATTGGGTTTGATGCTACTCGGTGTTACCGGCGACCAGGTCCTCCCGGCCGAAGTCTACAACCAGATCAAAGCAACCACCTTGTCGCAGGTGCGTGGAACGGTGCAGGCCGACATTTTAAAAGAAGACCAGGCACAGAACACCTGCATCTTCTCGACAGAGTTTGCTCTTCGCCTGATGGGCGACGTTCAGCAATATTTTATCGACAACGACATCAGGAATTTTTACTCGGTCTCTATTTCCGGTTATCACATCGCCGAGGCCGGTGCTAATCCCATCACTCAGCTTGCATTCACCCTGGCCAACGGTTTCACTTACGTGGAATATTACCTGAGCCGGGGAATGGACATCAACGAGTTCGCTCCTAACCTGTCATTCTTCTTCAGCAACGGCGTCGACCCGGAATATTCCGTGATCGGCCGTGTTGCCAGGAAGATCTGGGCGAAGGCGATGAAGAATAAGTATGGCGCCAACAGCCGGAGCCAGATGATGAAGTATCACATCCAGACCTCGGGTCGTTCGCTACATGCCCAGGAGATCGACTTTAACGATATCCGTACCACCTTACAGGCCCTGTATGCCATCTACGACAACTGCAATTCGCTGCACACCAATGCCTACGATGAAGCCATCACAACCCCTACCGAAGAATCGGTGCGGAGGGCGATGGCAATACAGCTGATCATCAACCGGGAGCTTGGCCTTTCGAAAAACGAGAACCCGTTGCAGGGTTCATTCATTATCGAAGAACTGACTGACCTTGTGGAAGAAGCCATTTTGAAAGAGTTCGACAGGATCACGGAACGCGGCGGAGTCCTGGGAGCGATGGAGACCATGTATCAGCGCGGTAAAATCCAGGAAGAGAGTCTTTATTATGAAACCTTAAAACATACGGGCGAATACCCGATCATCGGGGTGAATACATTTCTAAGCTCGAAAGGATCTCCCACCATTATTCCACAGGAAGTCATACGGGCGACGACAACCGAAAAAGAGTACCAGATAGCGATGTTGAAAAAGCTTCATGCGTTTCAAAAGGAAAAAGCAGAAGGGCAGCTTTCCGTAGTTCAGGAAACGGCTATTGCGAATAGGAATATTTTTGAGGCGTTGATGGAGGCGGCTAAGACATGTTCGTTGGGGCAGATTACGAAGGGGCTGTTTGAGGTGGGTGGGCAGTATAGGAGGAATATGTAACCTACTATTCATCCGGAGGAGAATGGAAGTTGGTCATTGGGTAATGGGGATTGGGTATTGGGTATTCGTTTCAAATAAAAAAGGTCCGACGAATCCGCCGGACCTGTTAGCTTCAGTTTATTTCGGATTAGTATCGGATCGTCTTAACGGCTCCTTGAGAGTCTGTTACTTCGAAGGTCGGAGCACCTACAACGCCTTTCAGGTTGTAGACCACGCCGACACCGCCGGCCACATTGAATTCCTGTTCGTGGACGATGTTAGCAGCACCATCGAGGATTCGTACGCTTACTACACCTTCGCTGGCTACCGAGAGGAGATATTTGTTCGCCTCGCTGCTCAGCTTCGCTACGTGTATGCGCTGCGCTTTCAGGGTAGTCAGATAACTCACTTTCTGCACTTGTGTTCCGCTGCCGTCGGTAACTTCGATCGAGTATTCGCCCGGAGTCAGTCCCTTGAAGTTCAGCGGGAGGATAAATCCGTCGGTAATTTTGATCGACTCGGTGTACAATGTCTGTCCGTTGCTGTTGAGGATCGTCATCTTCACCCTGCTTGCTTTAGGGCTTTCATAGATCACCTTGTACAAACCGGATTCATTCTGACTCATCACCACCAGTTTCGGTGTACCGGGCTCGTCTGCGAACGCTACTGAACTGATCAGTACGGCCGCCATAAAGAGAATTGTTTTTGTTTTCATGTTGCTTACAGTTTTGTTTTTGTTTTCACGTCTGATTCTGTACCAATGTACGGGCACAGTTACGCGAAGGCGGTCGGTTGTAAGTAAACTTGATTTTTAAATCGAAATAACGTTTGCGAAAAAACTTGCGGGAAAGCGCGCTAAAAAAGTGTTAAAACGCCTATCGTAAGTAGTGAAGTGTGCTGATTTTAATTTCGATAACGATTGCGAAGTTGCGGAAATAAAAAAGCCCGGCAATATACCGGGCCTTTTCAATCGATAGCGTGAAGCCAGCGATCAAGTATCAGTAAGATACTGTCTTTACTTCACCATTCGCGTTAGCGATCTCGAAGGTGAGGTGACCTTTCACTGATTTTACATTGTAAACTTTTGCGAAATCGCCCGAGGTTGTTTCGTAGCCTCTGTGGATGAGCGTGTGTGTACCGTCGTAGATGCTGACCGTGATAACTTCGGCTCCTTTGCCGGCAGCTGTGATCAAATACTTGCCTTCGTTGCCTGTTACTTTCAATACATTAAGCATCTTGGCATTCCTGGGTGAACGATAAGAAACTTTTTCGAGAGTCTTCTTCGTGCCGTCTTCGATAGAGATGGTGTAATCACCTTCATTGAGACTTGCAAAGTTGTAAGGGCGGGAAAAACCGTCCGTGTTGCTGACCTTTTCCGAATAAACAACCCGGTTCCTGTCGTCAAGGATCGAGACTTTAACATCGTTTTCCTTTTCAGACTTGTAGATCACCCTGAATGTGCTTTCACCATTTTTGATGACAGCAGAACCGGATGCACTGGCGGAAGGATTTTTATCATCCGTTCCATTTGCGAACATTACTGTACTTAAGAGTACAAGTGAGAGTGTGAGAATTTTTTTCATAACCTAAACCGTTTGCACATAGGACGTGAAGGTGTTTACAAAAGTTGCATCTATCATGTTAATAAACTTTAAATGATGCGATCATGTATTTAATGAAACCTTAATGCAATAAGGCCGTATTGGGGCGATGGCAAAATGAAATAATGCTTAAAGAGAAATTAAAACGAAATCACCCTAAGAAGGTGAAACCTATTCGAAGGTTGGCCGTTTGGGACGACCTGGCTTTAAGAGTGTGATGCACGATATGTACGATTTAAGATATACGATGTACGATTTCGGTCTACCGATCAAATCGTAAATCGTACATGGTAAATTAATTCAAATGAAAGACATCCTTCGCTTTCTTGGCTTCGCGAAGGAGGGTTGCCTGGTAGCGGATACGCGATAATAGGAAGCTTTCCTTCTTTTCTTCATCCTGGACAACAAACTTGAGGCGGTCTTCGATGCTCAGATTGAGCTCATTGGCGACGCCGAAACATGTAACGGGCTGCAAAGTCTGGCTGATCTTCAATAATTGCAAGTATTCCGTGAATTCGGCCACCAGCTTATCGTCGACGTTACGCACCATGTCCACATTCCAGCAGGTGACCTCGCCGCCGGGGTACAGCTTATCGCTGAAAGTGCGGAAAAGGGTGGTCATCGTAAAGATGTCGGAGCACTTCACTATAATATCCGACTCGCCGGAGGGATAGCGTTTGATGACACTTTCAAGCTTCACGAGCGACCCGAATTTTTCAGTGTTGGCGACGTGATTCAGGTAAATACCGAAGGAGATGTCGCGCGACTCGGCGTCCATCAGCAATTGGCGGTAGCGAGGCTCGAAGATATGGAGAGGGACCATCTCTCCCGGGAGGGGAAAGATCGAAAGGGGGAACATTGGTATTTTAACCGCGTCCATACGATCCATTAATAATGTACGACGGAAAATGGTTTCACGTCGAAACTATTCGTGAGGCGTGCCTCTCCCGGCAAAGAGGTCAGGTTGATCAGGAACGAAAATCCCACTACTAACGCGCCAGATTTTTTCACCAGGTGACCGGCAGCAGTGGCGGTGCCTCCGGTAGCCAGCAAGTCGTCATGTATCAACACACGGTCACCGGGGCCGAGTGCGTCTTCGTGCATCTCTATGGCGGCAGTTCCGTATTCAAGATTGTATTCTTCGCGCAACGATTTGTATGGTAACTTACCCGATTTCCTGATGGGAATAAAAGGAAGATTGAGTTCTTGCGCGATGAGCGAACCAAGTATAAAACCGCGCGCTTCAATTCCAGCTACCGCATCGAGCCTGTAGTTCCTGAAATTGTTGACGATAGCATGAATGATCTCCTTGCGAATCACGGGTTCCGCCAACACCGGCGTAATGTCTTTGAAGACGATCCCGGGTTTCGGAAAATCCTTCACATCGCGCACGATGGCCTTGATGGAATTCGCAAGTTGCATTCGGCAAATTAATTAATTTACGAACGGGAAAAAGCTTTTTTTATTCACCTTTCAATGCTGCGCTTCAACGATTTCTCCAAACGATACAACGATCAATTGATCATCACTATCCCTGATCTTGAACTCAATGCAGGTATTTATTGGATTCGCGGTGAGAACGGATCGGGCAAGTCGACGCTATTCAAGTCTATCGCAGGACTGATCCCCTTCCAGGGAACGATCACTTTTTCCGACAATACCGACCTCGGTAAGCATCCCCTCGAGTTTCGACGACGCGTGAGCTTCAGCGAAGCAGAGCCATTGTTCCCCGGCTTCCTTACTTCGAAAGATCTCATTCACTTCATTGGATCGGCCAGGGGTGCAAGCACTTCGCAGCAACAGGAGATCATATCGAAACTCGGTATCGATTCTTTTTATGACAAACGATGTGAAACATATTCCAGTGGGATGCTCAAGAAGTTGTCCATCGCCCTGGCGTTCCTCGGTAAGCCGAAAGTTATCATCCTCGACGAGCCTCTGATCACACTTGATGACCGGACGCGCGATATCCTGCTTGGCATGATCTCCGAAACAGACAAGTCCGGGGACGTTATCACACTTCTGTCGTCGCACCAGTCACTAGATATGCCCGACCTTCGCATACGGAAAGAATTCCGGATTGTCAACAAATCGCTCGTAGCAGGATGAGCATTCACGGCACTGTTACCACACGAACACTAACCGCCGAGTTCTACCGGGTGAACGCCATGTTCTTCCTGGTTGCGATGGGATTCTGTTTCGGGTTCATGAGCGGTGTGGAGCATATCGCGCTCGCCGGATATTTCGTAAGCTCCGTATGGCTTGTAATGATCCCTGTCGGTGTATGGATCGCATACACGAGAAAAGTAATCCTTTATAATAAAGGCGAGATCCGTACCGATCGCAACGCGTTCCTTACATCACTTCCCCTCCTGCCTCTTCCTCTGAAAGTCTATATCTGCCTGGTAGTGGCTGCCGGTCAGTTGATGCCAGCGATCACTTATGGCCTGTTCCTGACCGGGATGGCTTTGAAGACCGGGCAGTTTATTATAATCATGATCATCGTTCCGGTATTGATTGTACTGATCATCGGCGTAGCCTGGAGTATTCACAGCACGCTCGTTCATCCTGAAAAAGAAGCTATTGTGTCTTCGCCTGTGAGATGGCTCGACAGGCGGATGACGAAACCCCTGGCGTGGATGTTCACCGAGGGTGTCGTGAGGATACAACCGGGATTGATATATGCCACCAAAATTGTCACCTGCCTCATCATCTACGGCGTAACGCAACTGTACCTGTACGATACCTACGATGCCCGGCTGTATTCAATGGCAGCCTGTGCAGTTTTCTCCGCAAACCTCGCGTTGGTTTATCAATACCACCGGTTCGAAGTCGTACACCTGTTGCTCCTGAGATCGTTGCCGCTGAGGTTATCGACCAGGATCGGGTCGTTTGTCGTGACGATGGGGGTTTTATGTTTCCCCGAGATTGCGATGCTTGCTACCAACCTGCCGGTTGCACTTGGGGTACAGCATTATTTCTTTGTGATCGCATTCGGCTTCTCGCTGATGATATTCGGTTACGGAGCGCTTTATGTTCGCGATGCGACGTTCGATGCGTTTACCCGTTGGATATTCTTTGTCGGAATGGGTTGGACGATGTTGATCCTGTTCGGTGTGCCGTTGATCGCCGGGGCGGCGGTTCATGTAGCGCTAGGCGGCTACCTGCTTACAAAACACCTTTATCGTTTCGAGCCGAACACTTAACCGTAGACTTGCTTGCCGTTCAATATCACTTTGTCGATAAGACTCGACCCGAAAGAATACGGCATGTATTCGATGGCGGGCATAGGCCTGGTGATGAATACGTTGGCAACTTTACCGCGCGTGATGCTTCCATGTGTTTGCAAAAGGTCGATCGCGTAGGCGGAATTGATCGTTGCCGCGTTGAATGCTTCCTCCGGCGTCATCTTCATCCGGATGCAGGCCAGTGAAATCATCAACGGCATGTTCCCCGACGGCGAGCTGCCCGGGTTGAAATCGGAGGCGATAGCTACGGGAAGTCCGTCTGTCAGCATTTTTCTTGCCGGCGGAAAAGGCAGGTTGAGGAAAAAGGCGGCTCCGGGAAGGACTGTCGGCATCGTGCTTGTGTTCAGGAGCAGGCTGATCTCTTCGTCGCCTATGTTTTCGAGATGATCTACGCTGATGGCGCCGGTCTTTACGCCTGCCTGAACGCCGCCCGATCGATGAAGCTGATTGGCATGAACCTTTGGCCGCATACCGGCGCTCTTACCGGCTTCGAGTATCCGCTCGGTCTCGGCCTGCGAGAAAAATCCCTGTTCACAAAACACATCGATATAGTCGGCGAGCTTCTGTTCGGCAACTGCGGGGATCATCTCATGGATCACTGAGTTGATATAATCATCCTTCTTTATTCCGGCCGGAACGGCATGTGCACCGAGAAAGGTCGTCTTGACCTTGAGTGGGGTTTCCTTGCCGATCCTTTTGGCCACCTTCAGCATCTTGATCTCATCTTTGATCGTGAGGCCGTAGCCGCTTTTGATCTCCACGGCGCCCGTGCCCGACCGTATGATCTCCCACGCCCGGGGCAACGAGAGCTCCAGCAGGCGATCTTCGCTGACACTTTGAAGGACCTTTGCGGAATTCAGGATGCCTCCACCTTTTGCAGCGATCTCTTCATACGTTGCTCCTTTGATCTTCTGAACGAACTCTTTTTCACGGCTGGCGGCATACACCAGGTGCGTATGGGAATCGACGAAACATGGAAAGACATAGCTGTCGGACGCATCGATGGAAGGAACCGCGGGATCCCGAAGATTTTTCATCGCACCGTAGTCGGCGATGAGACCGTCGCGTATCAAAAGAAAAGCGTCTTGTAAAACCGGGAGCTCTGCCTGCGAGGTGCCGGCTACAAAGCTATTGGTGGTTTCGCGTACCTGTACTAATCCTTTGATGTTCAGGATCAGAATTGCGCCCGACGTTTTTTTTAAACCGTCATTTTCCAAAAGACTCGACCTTATTTTCCAGGTTGGTTCCAAACATCGGAAGAGAGATGCGGAACATCGTAAAGAATGAACGCCCTTTAATGCTGGGTCGATAACCGATCTCACCGCCGTAACCCCAGCTGACCGACCTGTTGAATTTACCGTCGAGGCCAATGCGGAAGCCGAGCGGATTCATTTTGAGCGCACTCACTGAAAACTGGTCGTTGTTGTATTTAACATTCTCTAGTTTCTGCATCGGTGCATAAATGATGTCGGCGTAAAGCGTAAGGATGCCATCGTCGAGGCCACCTTCGTAGTTATCGAAGCTTACGGCTACGTTGCGGATACGCGACATCGAACCGCCGATGTAAATCGCAGCGGACTGGAGATTGCTGAAGACATTGAACGTCTGTTCGTGGTTGTTCGAGGTAAAGGTCAAGGGAAGTCCTTCGCCGCTTTCGTTGACGAGATCGGCATTGGTAAGATTCTGTTTTTTAAGGGCGCCGTTGAGGTATGTGGTGGTGTTCCATACGAGGGTACCGAGCCGCGCTCCATATATCCTGCGAACTTTGGAGGGCACTTCGGTTTGAAGAGGAACCCTGGAAGCCCATTTGTTGCCCTTATAACTGCTTTTGTACAAGGTCATTTTTGTTTTGCCCGCGGATTCGAAATCCTTAATGTGATAAGTGCCGCCGAGCTCGAAGTATTGGAATGCCTGAGGAGTGTTTTCAACGTGACTGTTATCTAATGCATTTTGGCGGGCGAAATCGTAGAAAGCAGAACCATAGGTCATTCGTGCCTGCGCCTGTATGTCGAACTTGTCGCGATAATAATAGTGGGCCAGCAATCCAAACCCGGCGTTGGTATTGGTAGCCGATACCTCGGCGTAGAGCGGCTGAAATCCGATAAACAGTTTGTTTACGGCATACGGTTCGTCGTAGAGCTCTTCAAAGGTGACGGCATTTTTGTCGTCTTGTGCGGGTGTTTGCGCTATGGCCTGCGCTACGCTAAAAAACAGCACTACTAAGGTTAAAAAATGGGTCCTGTTCATTTATTAAAGGGGCCAGATGAGGTATCAAGGTAAGCAAAATCGGCAAAATGACCGGTTTGGAGGAGGTAGAATGAAGGTAAAACTTACATGGTAATAAGCGTTCAATGCCGTATTTTTATTACGCAATGCTCAAAAAGGTTTCTATCCTTTGTCTCGTACTGTGCTCCTGGTTCTGCGCATCCGCTCAGACTATTGCATTCAGGCAAGTAGCCGTACAAATAGCCGGTGTTGTGCGGGATCAAAAAACGAACGAGCCGGTTCCTTTTTGTAATGTCTACATCAACAATACGACCATCGGAACATTTTCCAACGCTGAAGGCCGGTTCGAGCTTAAAGGCGTTCCCATCGGCCAGCATGAACTGGTTGTTTCACACGTTGGCTATAAAACACACGCAAGACCTGTCGTCATCATGCAAGGCGCTCAGGTGACGCTTAACATAAAGCTCGTTACAACCGAGCTGAACGAAGTCGTTGTGACTGCTACAAACGATGACCGTTGGCATAAGCAGCTCGCAAGGTTTAAGAAGCTATTTTTCGGGCAGGAACAATATCAATATTGCACAATACTCAACCCGTGGGTACTCTCATTCAAGTCGAGGCTAAACGGTTTTACTGCGACGGCGTCCGATCCGCTGGAAATTACCAACGACTTCCTGGGTTATTCACTCACCTACACCCTGAAGACTTTCAAGTTTAACGACAGGGATTATGAGATCAAGGGATTGGCCGGGTTCACCGAGATGCAAAGTCCGGACTCGGCAAAATTAAAGCACTGGGTGACCAATCGTAATGCCGCGTATCGCGGTTCAGCCATTCACCTGTTCAAATCGATGGTCGACGACCAGGTCGAAGAGAATGGTTTTGAATTGTACCGTGCTCTGTCTGACATCAGGTCGAACGTCTTCCAGCGAAATCTCGGGACCTCATTGTCAGCCTATTCTACGTCCAACGCCATTATGCCCGGTAGAAACGCGGGGGAATACAATATTAATATCCCTTACCCGATCGAGGTCCACTACCGGAAAAAGAAAGCGCCCAGGGACCTATATGCAAACATAAGGCACCCGGTGAGCTGGCTTCAAGTAATAGGCGCGCCGTTGAAAGTCACCGAAACCGGGGTCGTGCTCGATCCCGAGCAAGTTGTGGTATCCGGATACCTCGCGGACGAGCGGATTGGCAAGTTCCTGCCTCATGACTTTTACCCGGATATCGATTCCACCTCCGTCGTGGATAGCCGTATACAGACTGCCGAGCTTTTGGAGCGACCCTACATTCACACCGACAGGTCATACTTCTATGCGGGTGAGACGATCTGGCTGAAAGGCTATATGAAGTATGCCACGCCTATCCTCCGCGATACGCTGAGTGGCGTTGTTTATGTCGACCTGATTGAGATCAATCAAAGAAGGAAAATTGTTACAAAGCTGTTACCCATCGATAGCGGGACCTTTTCCGGAGAAATTGTGCTTGCACAGGGGCTCCGTCCGGGCAACTACCTGTTGAGGGCTTATACACGGTGGATGCTTAACTTCAACGAAGAGCCGGGTTTTACGCGCGGCATCAGGATACTAAATAAGGATGAAGGGGTCCGGTTACCGCCAGCGACGTCATGCTGCAACACAGACACTACGGGCCTGCTCATTATTCATCCCGAAAAAACCCATTACAGCCTCCGTGAAAAGATAGCGATCTCATTTAGTGCCATAGACTCATTGGGCGATCCGGTGGCGGCCAACCTGTCGGTAGCCGTAACAGACATCACGCAGTCGATTCCTGCTAAAAACGAACCGAATATCACCGCGGCATTCATGTTGCCATTTGATACGGAGCAGGTCCGGTCGCACCTGCCTTATGATATACAATACGGGATAGATTTCAGCGGCACAGTGTCACTCCGGAAGAAACCGATCCCAGCTGTGCTCACGGTGTTCGACCCGGACCGTAAGAACGCTTATGGGCTAATCACCGGCGACGACGGAAAGTTCTCCCGGAGCCTTCAGTTCTTTGACTCCACTAAGTTGTATATCCGTGCGACTTCATTCGAAAATAAATTCGGGAAAGTAGCGATGAACAAAGACCTTCGGATCGTATCTCCGAAGATCCCCGAAATGTTTGAAATACTCCAGTTCGATATCTTCAAAATGCAGAATGTCCGGGCTCCCAGCATTTTTAATACTGCAAAGGTGCTTGACGAAGTGGTGATCACAGCCCGGAAGATTGAACCCCCACCCCCAATGGCCGCGATCCATGGAAAAGGCGATTACTCGCTTTCCGGGGATTATCTGAGAGACCGCAATGTGACCGACCTGCTGGGAGCCATACAAATAATGGTGCCTGGCGTACGTATCCATCCGCTTCGGTTAGCATGGAATACCGGGGAACCGCTTGTCCAGATCGATGGAGTCGGAATTAACGAGTTGGGCGATGGCCAGGACCTGGATGCAAGGATCCAGCAGATCCAGATCGCCGACATTGATCACATTGACGTTATCAAGTATTCTATGGGATCCATCTACGGGTCGAGGGGCTCAGGTGGTGTGTTAGCAATTTTCACACGAAAGGGCGATACGGCTGATACCAAAGAAAAACCCTTTAACCCCAGGGGGCTACTGGAAGTAAAACTTGCAGGATACGCGCGGCAGGCGCCGTTTGAGTCTCCTGATTATTCGAAATCTGACGATTCGCATTATCTGGACTATCGTTCGACCATCTACTGGAATTCCAATGTGAAAACCCGACCGGGAAAAGGTTCTGAAGTCTCGTTTTATGCGGCAGATGTTCCAACACAGTACAGGATAGTCGTGGAAGGTGTTACTGCCGACGGGACGCCGGTTCACGGCGAGAGAATCATCACTGTTGAGTAAGAATTTGTTTTAAGAAAAACATTCTGCTATCTTCATACGCAGAAGCCCATCCCTTACATACGAGAGATCGTAGGGGGTGGGCTTTTTGGTTTTCTGTCCTTGCTGATGCGCGAAAAATTGTAACTGCAAAACACAATTCAAAACGCGTATGAAAAAAGTTGCTTTAATCTTTGTGGCGCTATGTGCGCTTGTTACGTTCAGGGTATCGGGACAGCAGAATTGTTCCGGTTTTTTCTTTGTCACTCAGTTTGATACGACAGAGAATGGGTATGTAGGTTTTCCCGACCAACTGTTTTTATATCTGGCGACGACAACCGACCGTACCGTCACGCCGCTCAGTAGCCCCCCAGGCTTCACTTTCCACGACTCGGGCTTCTTCGCTTCCTTCATCGGACAGGTCGATACGCCGGGAACGTATGAATTTAGTTTGGAGGCGTACAATTCGGAGTTAGGTTGTTACAACAAAATCATCTTTCACCGAACATATGTCAACCATGTCTGCGAAGAGATCGATGTGGCGTCCAGCCACAATCCTGGTTCCGAGTATTTTCCCGGTGACAGTATCAAGGTTCAATACTACGTCTATGGCGGAGACCCCCCATACACATTTGAGGGTATTGGCATGCCTGCCGGCGCCACTTTAGACCCGGAAACAGGCCTTCATAAATACCGTCCCACCACTCCTAATTACTACGAGTTCGATGTGCAGGTCACCGACTATTATGGGTGTACCGGCACGTACCACGAAGTCATTACCGTCATGTGCAATCCTATTCCTAATTACTTCGCAGCTTTGAGTGCAAGGAAGGGAATGCCCTATTCAGCGTCGACTCCGAACTCGCCCAGGAATCCGCCTCCATATTCAGGTTTCAACGCGTCCGGTTTACCACCAGGCTTAACCATATCGTCAACAACCGGTGTCATATCGGGGACTCCTACTCAATACGGGATATTTGATTCTAGTGTCGGTTACACAAGCCTCGGAGGATGCCGTGCAGTCACAGAGATACAATTTACCATACATAACGACGCCCTGCCAACACAGTCGCTTTGGATTACGCCCCAGTGCGCACCGTCCATTTCTCAACGTCGGTGGGTGGTACACAATCCAAATCCGATGGATGTACTGGTAGAATGGGAAAATGTCTATGACACATATGCCGGTCATCGGTCGGGTAGTTTTGTAGCTACGAATGGGAATAATATCCTGACGATGTATGATGCCGGCTGGCCAAACACCATCAGAATAAAATGGTATGATCATACTAACACTTTAAAGCAAATCATACAGGGAGCAAACGACGACTTGTGTACTCCGCCTTCGTGTGTGCAGGCGACTGGTGTCACTTTCTTCCATCAGGGCCTTCGAAGAGACCTTACGCCAGTGGAACCCTGGATGGGCTACCCTGTAAAAGCGCTGGGTGCACCCGACGCCAGCGATTCAAATACTGGTGGCTACACGTCCTCTGTCGCGCTCGGGTACTATGGGTTTATAACACTGAAGCTAAGCGCCAATCTTTATGACGGCCCCGGTACCGATTTGAAGGTTTGGGAGTGGTCGGCTAACAACCCGGATTACGGGGCTAATCCCGAACGCGCCGAGGTATACGTGTCAACAGACAACTCAAACTGGATCTCTCTGGGCCTAACCAACCCGACTGGCGACTGCCATTCCAAGCTGGACTGGGAGTTCGACCTGGCAGGTAAAGCGGCCTGGTGCCGGTATGTAAAGGTCGTGGACCGTACCTACGAGTGGGCACGGGTGCTTGACCCGACGACGTGTGCGCTTACACCTGCCCTTGCTTTTAATGACCAATCGAATGGCTTCGACCTGGATGCGATCACCTGTGGAAGTTCGATCCCTCCGAACAATCCTCCTGCACGGATTGCGGCAGATGACGACGTTGCGTTGATGGAGAATAAGGAAGGCGCTGCGTCAGTCCTGTCTCCTAACCCCGCCAGCTCGCTGGTGACGTTTGATTTTTCAGGTGAAAAACAGTTCGACGGCGGATCAATCAAAGAGGTAGAGATCAATATTGTGGATATGTCCGGCAGAAGAATGTCGGGACAAATGCATGTGCTGGACGAAAGCTCACGTGCCGTTCAGAATGTAGAACACCTAAGCTCCGGTTTGTTCCTGGCGCAAGTCAGGGCGAACGGGTTTACGAAGTACTATAAGTTTGTGAAGAGGTGAGAGTCTGAAATTATAATGGGTGGTTGACGAGAACATCAACCACCCATTATACCCGAGCGATATTCAGAAAACGCCTAATTCTACTTCTGCGGATTAAACACCATCAGATCTCCCCCACGGAAATAAACAAACGGTACGTACTGATTATCATGTTGGGATGAGAAATCATACCCTTCATACATCCACGCTTTGTAGAAGCCCCTCTCCGCGAGACCCGCCTGGAAATACGTTCCATAGTCGTGCAATGCATGACCGACAAACGACATGAACTCATAACCCAAACGGGCATACAGCCCCGGGTGTTCACCATGTCTCGCCATGAATTTCTTTTTGAAATCGGCAAAGAGCGGGTTGCGGGACGACGCATAGTTGCCCGAAGCAAACAGGGCATGAATACGTTCCAAGTTCTCGAAATTCACCGAAGAGTTGTCGGGTGATATCCATGTCTCACTGCCTATTACCACAATAGAATCGCCACGCGCCGTGAGACTACTGCTGACCTTCGAATAGATCAACGGGTTATCGGATGCCACATAGATCCCTCCGATGCTGTCGAGCTTCAACGTAAACTGTGTCGGATTTTTGAATTCATCGAATTCCGTCGGTGTCGAAAGGGTTGTTAGTATTTTCGCGGCGGTTTCCCTGCGATGTTCCTCCGCGAGCACGATGTTGAGGCCCAGTTCCTGGGCTTTTCTCATGAAGCTAAAAGCCATGATCGAATCCTTGGGAGCATCGCCGAAATAAACGATAATGTTCTTATTGTTGATAGCACTGTTCAACACTTCCGCAGCGCGTTCGCCTATGGTCTGGTGGCTCGGCTGGAACAGCATGGCATAGGGACTGTCTTTGACATAATCGGCGCTGTTTGAAACCGGGTTGATCATATTGATCTGGTTGCGCAGCGAAAATTCCTGGACCATTACCGTCTGGTCCGTAAACAGCGGACCGACGATGAGGTCGGAGTTTTTCATTTCGGGCGCATCGAGAATCTTCTTGAGCGCCGTCAGGTCACGTTCCGTATCGTAAGACCGGAGCTCGATGTTGATACCCATCGTCGCAAGGGTATCTACGGCCATCCGCATGCCCTGGTACATCTCGATCACCGATTGGTTCGGACGTTGGGCGTTGGGCGAAGGCATCAGCGTATTTGCCATGAACGGGAAAAGAAGAGACACCACGTATTTGTCTTTCTTCAAACTGACGGGTCCTTCGTTGATGTCGAACTCTTCCAGGGAAAAATTATAAAGTGCGATTAACGAGTCGAAGGCACGGCGGGCCGAAGGCCTGAAAGCTTCGCGGCCAAGCATCCTGGTCATCACTCTGGCGATCTCCGCATCGGTGGGATATTCCTCCGATGCCATCCGTATCGTCTCGATATCCTCGATCTGCGCGAGGTAGTGCCGCTTCATCAATGCGATGTCTTCCGTTAGCTGGTCTGCGTGCAATTCATGAAGCACATGCAGCCCCTGAAAATATTCACGCTGGTCGAAATAGAGTTTCGCGAGCCAATAATTCACTTCCGCCATCTGGTCCCAGTTGGGATAGACGTTCCTGACCTGGAGGAGCATGTCCTTCGCAACGGCTTTGTACCCGAGCTCGTAAGCTGAAACGGCGTAGTAGAAAGAGCTGTATTCAGGACTGGGATTGTCTTTATCGTAAACGATCAAAGGCTTGAACGCCTCCATCGCCAGTCCGTAATCCCGGCTGTCGAACAACTGGCGGGCATGTTTGTACTGACGCTTCAGGTCTTGCGCGCCGGCAGTGATAAAACCAAGAACAACAGACAATATTAAGACAGGTATCCTCATTACTCCCATTCGATGGTTGCCGGGGGCTTGGAGCTAATATCGTATACAACGCGATTCACTCCTTTTACTTTATTGATGATGTCAGAAGACACTTCACTCAAAAATTCATGCGGCAAATGTGCCCAGTCGGCCGTCATCCCGTCGACGCTTACAACGGCTCTCAGGGCGACAACTTTCTCATAAGTGCGTTCATCGCCCATCACACCGACGGACTGCACCGGCAGGAGGATCGCTCCGGCCTGCCATACTTTATCGTATAAGTTATGAGTTTTCAGGGCGCCGATGTACAAGCTATCCGCTTCCTGCAATATCCGTACCTTTTCCTCGGTAATATCGCCCAGGATTCGGATACCAAGCCCCGGCCCGGGGAACGGATGCCTGCCCAGGATGTTGGGGTCGATACCAAGCGTCTTGCCTACGAGCCTTACCTCGTCCTTGAACAATGTATTGAGCGGCTCGACCACTTTCAATTTCATTTTGTCCGGCAGGCCACCCACATTATGATGGGACTTGATGGTCTGTGACGGCCCATTCACGGAAATAGACTCGATCACATCGGGATAAATGGTACCCTGGCCTAACCATTTTACATTCTCTATCTTATGCGACTCTTCATCGAACACCTCAATAAAGGTTTTTCCGATGGCCTTGCGTTTTGATTCGGGCTCGCTCAGTCCATTCAGAGCCGAGTAAAATTTTCCTTTCGCATCGACACCCTTGACGTTGAGGCCGAGGCCCTTGTATGAATCCAGTACCTGGGCGTATTCTCCTTTCCGAAGAAGGCCATTATCGACGAAAATACAATAGAGGTTCTTGCCGATCGCCCGGTCTATCAACGTCGCAGCCACGCTCGAATCCACACCACCCGAGAGTGCCATGACAACCTTATCGTTACCCAGCTTATTCTTGAGATCATTCACGACCGAGTCCACGAACTGCTCCGGTGTCCAGTCCTGTTTGCAATTACAAATGTGGATCACGAAGTTCCTTAGCAGGTTCTTTCCCTCCAGGGTATGTGTTACCTCGGGATGAAACTGGATGCCGAATATCTCGGTGTTCTTCACATGAAATGCTCCGACTTTCACCGAAGAAGTGGAAGCGATGATATCGAAAGTTTCCGGAACAGAAGCGATTGTATCGGCGTGCGACATCCACACCTGCGAGTCGAGGGATATTTCTTTCAAAAGGCGGTTGGTATGATCGACGGTCGTGAGCTTTGCACGGCCGTATTCCCGCATTTGCGAAGGGAGGACGGTTCCCCCCGATTTGTGGGCGATCAGTTGGGCTCCGTAACAAACTCCGAGTACCGGCACTTTGCCAAACTTCGCGAGATCGACGTCGGGAGAACCGGCGTCGCGGACGGAGCATGGGCTTCCGGACAGGATTACCCCGCGAATGTCGGGAGTGATGTCAGGTATCTTGTTGAAAGGGTGGATTTCGCAATAAACATTCAGCTCGCGAACTCTTCTTGCGATGAGTTGGGTGTACTGAGAACCGAAATCCAGGATGAGAATTTGCTCTGGCATGCGCAAAATTACCCCCGCCATGCAAAATTCAATTGTGCACTGAAAGTTTATTTTGGCGGGGCCCCTGACTCGTAAGGCAAATGATTTTAGCCCCGCTGGGGAGAGTTGAGTGGCGATTCAGGGTCCCCGCCAAATTGCGTGCGGATCTTTGCTTAAAGCTCCCTTGGCGGGATGACGGTGCCCGCCTTACCAGTCCAAAAAGACGAGCCCTAACTGAAATCCGGCGTTCAAAAAGTTCTTATAACCCAGATCGCTGCTTTTGGCGGTAGAGAAATCGACGTGTACCCCGGCATTAAAAGCCCAGTTCTTCCGTTCGTTGAACTTGAGCCAAACCCCTGCCTGTGGGCGCATCATAAAACCGAAAGAATTGTCGCCGTCGGAATAGACGTTGTAATACATCTTATAACTGTTGTACGCCAGCCCGGCGCCGAAGCCCGCATAGGGCATGACTTTCCTTTCTTTGAAAAAATAGTAATCGCCAGTCAGTAGGACGCCGTAATTGTTCGCGTAATTGGTAAAATCGGTAGTAATCGTACTGTTGCTGTTGTAATAGGTCTGACGTGGTTCGTAGTCATCGTACGTGGCCCAGGTGACGTCTACTCCAAACGCAAACTGTTCCCGGATCATTTCACGGTATCCGATGCGGGCGCCTTTCGAGCTGGGCTTGCCGATAAACCCTTTGTTGGAAAGCGGTGTATTGAAATTCCACCCAACGAAAAACATCTTGTCATAGAGTTGAGCCGATGCAGAACCGGATACGATCATAAACAATAAAATAATGATAGGACCTCTCATCCTTTTTTATCTATTAAGGAACGGTGATTGTTTGAACGCCTGGTCGATCGCCTCTTTCGTCTTCTGGCTTGTATCGAATGAGTTCACGAGGTCGCCGATGTTGGCTACCCACACGGTCGGCTGATCTGTCGAAGGATTTCTAAGATCCACGAATTCGATCACCAACACGGCCTGCTGGAAGTAATTGTTCTGCACATAGCCGTAACCATACCCTGAGCCATATCCGTAGTATCCTGAGTAACCGTAACTGCTTGGATAATAGTAGCTCGGGTAAACGACCGACTGGAACACGCTGAGGTCGTTCACGACAAGCACATTGACGCCTATATCGGGGTTGGCGTCTTTAGCGACCATAGTATGGTTGGTCTGATCGAGGTTCTTCTTGATCTGTGACGTAATCAACTTAGCATAATCGTTTGCCAGCGCATCGTTGTCAGAAGTATTGGAGACAAGGCCGATGGTATCCAGCGGCATGGTGTATGTTGCGTATTGAGTGTAGTCGCGAGTCTCTTCGAAGTTCGTCAGTACCACCATGTCGTTCACGAGCTCGGCAAGCTGCGGCTGAGTTCCGCAAGCCGCGAGTATGACTATGATGGTCAGAAGTGGACTTAAGCGCTTCATGTTTAATTTAACGACCAGACTGCAAAAATAGTGCGAGGTGCTGAGTGTGAGGTGCGATGAGGTCTTCGTTGCACGTCGCACTCGCGCTTCGCACAAACATTAGACACATCGGGCAGCGAAAAGGTTTAATTCTCAACCCCAAAACACGACTCCTTCATGTATGCCGAGGCGTCGTCCAGGCCACCGTAGAACGCTTTCCTCAGGTACCGGCAGCCTTCCTCAGTCTTGTCGAGCTCGACAAGGGCGATGCCTTTATAGAAAAACACGGTGGTATTCTTCGGCTCCAGCTGGCCGGCGAAAGTGAGATACTGGATGGCTTGCTCGTAACGGTCCTGTTCCAGGCAGAATGACCCGGCATAAAGATAGGCGGGCATATAGGCTGCGTCTAGCTCTATCGACTTGTCGAGACTCTGGAATGCGCTGTCGACGGCGCCTGAATTATATTGGGCGACGCCCAGGTACATCTCTGTCTCGGCGTCGTCTGTAAACAGCTTCGCGGTTTGCAGGTCTGTTTTCGCTAGCTCGTATTCCTCCTCCTCGAGGTATACAGAGGCACGCCACTTAAGCATGGTGGGATTGGCGGGGTCTCCGAGCAAGGCCTGTTTCAGGTCTTCGAGCTTCTTTTCGTCGTTACCCAGTTCCTTGTGCGTGAGAGCCCGGAGCATCTTCGCCTGGGGCATCTGTGGAAACTGGGGAACGACGTCGTTAAGGTCTACCAGTGCCTGCTTGTAGTCGCCGGAGCTGTAATAGCACACAGCACGTTTATAAAGGACGCCGTAGTCGCCTCGTTGCTTAAGCTTAGAAGCCTTAAGGATCCTGGTGTATATCTTGATCGCTTTCGGATAATCCTGCAGACTCATCGCCGTATCCGCTTCTACTTCCCATTTCGCCAGCTTTGAACTTTGTGCAATTGCCGGGCTTACGAGAAATACTGCTAATACAATGAAGAGTATTCTATGCATTTGAAAACACTTTGTTTCTATCGCGTTTTCGATCGATCTCGTTCAGGTAGATCTTGCGAAGTCTGATCGATTTGGGAGTTACCTCCACATATTCGTCAGCCTGGATGTATTCCAGCGCTTCTTCCAATGAGAAGATGACCGCAGGTGCGATCCGCATCTTTTCCTCAGAGCCGGTGGCGCGCATGTTGGTGAGCTTCTTTGTCTTGGTGACGTTGATCACCAGGTCTCCCTGTCTGCTGTGTTCGCCAATAACCTGTCCCTGGTACACCGGCTCGCCGGCGTTGATGAAGAACTTGCCGCGGTCTTGCAGGTTGTGCAAGCTATACGGTATTGACTCGCCCTCTTCCATTACAATCAACGAACCGTTGATACGTCCCGGTATCTCACCTTTGAACGGTTGGTATTCACTGAAGCGGTGAGTAACGACTGCCTCGCCGGCTGTTACGTTGAGCAAATAATTTCGCAAGCCGATGATCCCGCGTGAAGGGATGTTGAACTTGAGTATCGTACGGTCTGCCTTGGGTTCCATGTTTACCATTTCGCCTTTGCGTTGCGATACGGTTTCAATAGCTTTTCCTGCGTCTGTCTCGGGAAGGTCGATTGTGAGCTCTTCGATAGGCTCACATTTCACTCCGTCGATCTCCTTGAACAATACCTGAGGTTGTCCGATCTGCAATTCGTATCCTTCGCGGCGCATGGTTTCGATCAGCACCGAGAGGTGAAGCACACCACGGCCATATACCATGAACGAATCGGCAGAGCCGGTATCGATCATGCGAAGTGCAAGATTCTTTTCGAGTTCTTTTTCGAGACGTTCTTTGATGTGACGCGATGTAACGTATTTTCCTTCTTTACCATAGAAGGGAGAGTTGTTGATCGTGAACAACATGCTCATAGTCGGTTCATCGATAGCGATAGACTTCAACGCTTCGGGCTTTTCAATGTCCGAAACAGTATCGCTGATGTCAAAACCTTCCAGACCTACCAGTGCACAGATCTCACCGGCCTTCACTTCATCGGCCTTCAGTTTGTCGAAGCCTTCAAACACGTAAACTTCTTTGATACGGGATTTCACCATGCCCTGACCGTCGCGTTTGATGAGCATCACTTGCTGCCCGTTCTTCACGGAGCCACGATGAATACGACCGATGGCCACGCGGCCTATGTAGGATGAATATTCGAGTGAGGTGATCAGTAACTGCAGCGGACCTTCTTCGATTGCCGGAGCGGGAATGTATTCGATAATACCTTCCAGCAACTGAGTAATGTCGGTGGACGGGGCCTTCCAGTCTGAACTCATCCAGCCTTGCTTGGCCGAGCCGTAGAAGGTCGGAAAGTTGAGCTGGTCTTCGGTAGCATCGAGGGAATACATAAGGTCGAACACGGACTCATGAACTTCGTCAGGTGTGCAGTTCTTCTTATCGACTTTATTAATTACCACGATGGGTTTCAAACCCAGCTGGAGCGCCTTCTGAAGCACAAATCGTGTTTGGGGCATGGGGCCTTCGAAGGCATCCACAAGCAACAGGCAGCCATCGGCCATATTGAGAACCCGCTCTACCTCGCCACCGAAGTCGCTGTGACCGGGTGTGTCTATAATATTGATCTTGTAGTCCTTGTACCGAACCGATACGTTCTTTGCAAGAATGGTGATACCGCGCTCCCTTTCGAGCGGGTTGCTGTCCATGATCAGCTCACCTGGATTTTCGTGCGCCTTGAACAGGTGACCAGCGTGCAGCATCTTGTCTACCAGCGTGGTTTTCCCGTGGTCGACGTGCGCAATTATTGCAATATTCCGGATTTTCTTTACTTCCATAGCCTCAGAGCCTTCAAAATTGAGGCGCAAAGGTAGTAAATTTTAGGCTACGGAACACATTATGTCGTAAACCTCACAAACGTCCCCATCGGAAGGTTGCGGCTGTTATACGCCTTCAGACAGAACTCGCCCCACTGCATATCGACTTCCTGGAAATAGGTTTTCACCACGTTGAGCCCGACGATCGACGGGAGACCAGCAGCGTACATCGATAAAATAAAAAAGCTCGCTTCGGGCTCGAGTATCGTTTGCGCCAGACCGACAAGCTCATCGAGTTCCTCCTGGAGGGTCCACTTCTCTCCGTCCGGACCACGGCCATACGGAGGCGGGTCCATGATAATGCCGTTGTATCGGTTGCCTCTTTTGCTCTCGCGACGAATGAACTTGAGTGCATCTTCGTACACCCATCGTATTCCGTCCAGCTTATTGAGCTGCATGTTCTGGTTCGCCCAGTTGAGCCCCGGCCGCGACGCGTCGCAGTGTGTGACCACTGCGCCGGCATGGGTTGCCACAACAGAGGCAGCTCCGGTATATGCAAAAAGATTAAGCACACGGGGTTTGTTGAGCTTAAGCTCCGTGAGTGTGTCGTAAATAAAGTTCCAGTTTTCTCCCTGCTCCGGGAAGATCCCTACGTGACCGAAGCTCGTCAGGCTAAGGCGAAGAGTGAGGTTCAATCCATTGTATTGATAATTGACGTTCCAGTTCTCCGGCATGTGTTGGAGCTTCTTCCATCCGCCATTTACATCATCGCTGAACCTGAACTTATCCTTTTGTTCGCGGCTGAAACAAGCGTGAGCTCTTTTCATCCATTCGTCGCGGGACATTGCTGGTCGCCAGATGGCCTGCGGCTCGGGACGTATAAGAGCATACTGTCCGAATCGCTCAAGCTTCTCGAAGTTACCACTGTCAATAAGTTCGTAGTCTTTCCAGTAAGTTGGGAAGAGTATTTGCATAGCTTTGGCGGGCTCCCGTAATATAAAATTTAAATTGGTGTCATGAAACCCGGCACGATCCTATCAAGCACAAGCAACCCGAAGATCAAATTCCTGTTGTCTTTGGAAAAGCCCCGTGAGCGCCGTAAGCAACAGCTTTTCATCATCGAGGGCCGCAAAGAGATCATGCTGGCCCTCAAGGCCGGCTACAGGATCGGAAACATCTTTTATTGTATCGATCAATTGAGAGAAGAGGACCTCGAACCGGAACTCGTAAAAGATAAATTGGTGATCCCCGTTACCCAGGAGGTCTTCGATAAGGTGGCGATCAGGGAGAACTCGGGCGGGGTGATTGCGGTCGCGGAAATGAAGACGCACAATCTGGCCGATATAAAAACAACCGGCACCCCTTTATATCTCGTCCTCGAATCGGTTGAAAAACCCGGAAACCTGGGCGCGATCTTGCGTACTGCGGACGCCGCGGGTGTGAATGCGGTCATTATATGCGATCCGCAAACCGACATCTATAACCCAAATGTGGTACGCTCGAGCATCGGTTGTGTCTTTACTCAATCCGTTGCAATCGCAAGCTCGGCCGAGACAATCGCCTGGTTGAAAAAGCATGGATTTGCCATCTGGTGCACGTATTTGCCTGCCTCGAAGCCTTATTTCGAGATCGATTTTCGCAGCGCCGGCGCTATCGTGATGGGAACGGAATCTACCGGGCTGTCACAGGAGTGGGTAAAAGTTGCAAGTTCAAACATCATAATTCCCATGTTGGGCATGGCCGACTCGATGAACGTATCTACTTCGGCAGCTGTCGTAGTTTTTGAGGCGCGTCGTCAGCGCGGGTTTAAATAAATTTATTAAGTTTATTGCCTTTAAATTTAAACCCCCTTCCGGGATGCAGGAATCCATACCGGACCAAGACTTTCTGACAAGAGATAAATTTCTCAACACGCTTGCGGAATCATATGTCCTGCACGAGACTATATTAAATTCCACAGAGCTCTCTGTCATCTCCGCCCAGAAAGACGGCGTCATCAACAGCCTCAATAAAGCGGCCGAACGCATACTCGGTTACGAAGCGGATGAGCTTATCGGCAAACAAACCCTTACGATCGCGCATTTATCTGAAGAGCTCGTGAAACGCGCCGACGAGCTTACGGCAGAAACCGGAGCTCAGGTCGCCGCCACTGTAGACGTCATCATTGCGAAGGTCAGAACCAGCAAGAACACCGAACGCCGCGAATGGACTTACGTCCGCAAAGACAAGTCGACACTGAGTGTTTCTCTCTCCGTGACCAGTATCTGGGACGAACGCGGCGAGCTATCGGGCTTCCTTGCGATCGCAACCGACATTACCGACCAGAAAAAATCGGAACAAGCACTACGGGAAAGCGAAGAACGCTTTCGCTTCATGACTGAAAACGTTCCGGGTGTTATCTACCTCTGCCGCGAGGACGACCGGTTCACGAATATTTTCGTCAGTGTCAACATCGAGAAGATCACCGGCTATAAAAACACCGAGTTTCTCGACGGCACGATCGACATCGGTGAGCTGATCCACCGCGAAGACTATGAACGTGTCGACGGTGAGTTCCAAAAGGCCATCCGGGAACATGCAGGATTCTCGATGGAGTACAGGATCGTTCACCGGTCGGGCATTGTAAAATGGGTCAAGGAATCGGGTTCCGGAATCATCGGCAAAGACGGCACACGACTTGTCGAAGGATACATCAGCGACATCACCGAGAGAAAGAAAGGCGAAGAAGCCCTGCTCCTGTCGAAGGTAAACCTGGAGGCAGCCGCACAGGAACTGCAGCAACAGAACAGCCAGTTGACCGAGTTTGCACACATCATCTCGCACAACCTTCGAGCACCCGTCGGCAACATCCAGGCGTTGATCTCATTGCTGCATGAAAACAGCACCATCGAAGACTTCAGGCTGGTGTTCGATAATCTTCAAAAGACGGCAGTCAATCTCCGCGAAACGCTGAACGAGCTCCTCGAGCTGCTCCGGGTCAATAAAGAACATGAAATGGAGCGGACACCCATCCGTTTCGACGATATCCTCACGAAGGTGAAAGAAGACATGATGGGCGAGATCCTGAACGCCAACGCGTGGATCATATCCGACTTCGGTCCATGTCAGACGGTAACCCATTACAAGCCTTACCTCGAAAGCATCATGCTAAACCTGCTGAGCAACGCATTGAAATACCGTTATCCCGGCAGAGATCCCGAGATCCGCTTCGAGTCTCTGTTGGTCAATAACAGGCCCGTGCTTAAAGTTCACGATAACGGATTGGGTATCGATCTGCAACAACATGGTAAGCAGATATTCGGGTTGAGGAAGGTGTTTCATGGCAATTCGAATGCACATGGAGTTGGTTTGTTCTTGACCAAGACACAGGTCGAAGCGCTAGGTGGGAAGATCAGTGTGGAGAGTGTGGTGAATCAAGGATCCACATTCATTATTGAATTCTAACTGAATATCGAACACCGAACATCGAACACCGAATGATGAGGTGAACCGCAGTGCTACTTCATCATTCGGTGTCGGGTGTTCGATATTCGGTGTTTTATTCATCGCGAAGCGAATTCACCGGGTTCGCCACAGCAGCCCTGATCACGTGATATCCCACGGTGATCATCGTTATCATCACAGCTAAAACTGCCGACACAACAAACGTGATCCACTCGTCACCCAACTGAATTCTGTAAGCAAAGTTCTGCAGCCACCTGTCGGTAAAGAACCACGCCGCAGGAAACGCCAGCAGCATTCCCAGCGCAACGAGTATAAAAAACTCCTTCGATACCAGCAGCACCAGTCCCTTTACGCTTGCGCCGATCACTTTTCGAACACCGATCTCTTTTGTCCGTTGCTCGGTCGTGAAGGCAGCCAGGCCGAGTAGTCCCAGGCAGGCGATCACGATAGTCAACCCCGAGAATGCGGTAAATATCTGGCTCCGTTTTTTATCGGCCTGGTATTGCGAGTCGAGGTCTGCATCCAGGAAGTTATACTGGAAGGGCTGACTGGGGAACACCTGCTTCCACTCCGCCTCCAATGCTTCGATCGAAGTTTTCGGATCGCCGGCCGCGAGCCGTACGAAGATGTTACCAGGATTGGGATTGAGCGTGATCATCAACGGCTCGATGGGATCATATAAAGACGCCTGGTTGTAGTCTTTCACTACACCGACCACTTGCCGGCTGAAGTTATCTCCGTTGCCGATAATGAATTTCTTTCCCAAAGGATCTTTCCAACCCATGCGGGCCACCATGCTTTCGTTCACGATAACCGCAAACGAGGTATCGCCGGGGTTGTCCTTCGAAAAACCACGACCGTTGACGATCTTCATTCCGAGCACGTCGATGAAATCGACGTCGGCTCCATAGAGATCCACTCCCCTGTCGACCATCTTTCCTTCGGCATCTTCCACCGAGAAGATCCCTTTGCCGATACCTTCGCCGGGAGATGCATCGGCACGGCCGACGGATACCACCGAGGGGATCTTGCGAAGCTGTTGAGCAAACTCGTCCATTCGCACGCGCTTCGTGCGGCCGTCGGTACCGATTCGTACCACGTTTTCTTTTTCGAAGCCGAGATCCTTTTCGCGAAGGAACTGAAGCTGATCGAACACGATGAGTGTACTGATAAGCATGAAGATGCTCAGACCGAACTGCGTTACGACCAGGACCTTCCTGAATGCCGCACTTCCACCTTTCGAAGCAAGCTTGCCTTTAAGGACCGACAATGGGCTGAAACCGGAAAGATAAAATGCAGGGTAACTTCCGCCGAGAATACCGGTGCCCAACACGATGCCGATCAGGCTCAGCAAAACAGGTGTCGACAGAATGTAGGAGAACGGGAGCTGTTTGTTCGCGAGCGTGTTGAATCCAGGCAGGGCGAGATAGATCACGATGAGGCTCAACGCCAATGAGACGACAGTAACCACGACCGACTCGGTGAGGAACTGGGCGATCAGCAAACGTCTCGCCGAGCCCATCACCTTGCGCAATCCCACTTCTTTCGCACGGCTGGCCGATCGGGCCGTCGCCAGGTTCATGTAGTTGATGCATGCGATCAATATCATGAATGCCGCCACGGCAGAAAAAATATAAATGTAAGAGATGTCCCCTCCTGCCTCCGCTTCATCGGCGATCTTGGAGTGAAGGTGGATGTCGAGTATCGGCTGAAGCTCATACTTGACCTTAATGCCGTATTTCTCAAAGATCGGATTTACTTTTTCGGCGATGATCTTGTCGAAGTTCGAATACATCCTGCCGAGATCGTAATTATCCGGTAACTGAATGTAGGTTGTAGTACCGAAATTACCCCAGCTGCCGTTGAACTGTACCCGAGTGCTCGAAGCCATCACACCATCGAAGCGGAAATGTGAGTTCACGGGAACGTCTCTCATCACACCCGTGATCTTGAACGTTTCATTCTGTTCGTTCTGAAGCGACTGGTTCAATGCATCGGCCGGGTTGGGGAAATACTTCTTTGCCGTACGTTCTGTAAGAACGAGGGAGAAAGGATTGTCTAACGCGGTTGACGGATCTCCGGCGATGAACTCATACGAGAACATGTCGAACACGGTGGAGTCTGCAAGAAAAAACTTGTCTTCGTAAAACTGGATGTCACCGTTGCGATAAAGGCTCCTGTTTGTTCCATCGAAGCGTACGGCGTTCTTTACCTCCGGGTAGTTGTCGCGAAGCTCCACGCCCAATGGCCTTTGTGCTACCGCCCAGGTGAATGCATTGTCCGGTTCCTTGATGTTTGACACAACCCGGTATATGTTCTTCGCGTTGGCGTGGTAGCGATCGAAGCTCAGCTCGTCCAGGATGTACATCAGCAGGAACAGGCTGCATGTGATGCCGATAGTAAGACCAAGGATGTTGATGCCCGAGTAGGCTTTGTTTTTGAGCAGGTTGCGGAAGGCGATCGTTACCAGGTTGCGGATCATAGGCCGTCGGTTTGTGATTTATACCCTAAGTACGAAACTTTTCGTGGATAGTTATGCTAATGATGCACCCGGAGTTAAAATAGTTTTTAACAGTCTCGGATTTCTAACCAATTTTGCGGGACTCAATACACAAAATGCGCCTTCTCATCTGCCTCTCCGTTGTTGTCCTGTTTGCCTGCTCGAAGAAAACCGAAGAGAAACCGTCGGCTCCTCTTATCAATTATAGTGTGGTGAATTCCTTTCCCCACGATACCACCGCGTTTACCGAGGGCCTGTTGATCCACAATGGTCAGCTGTACGAAAGCACGGGGGACAAAGAATCGCGGGTGGGGATTGTCGATATCAAGACCGGTAAAACAGACCGCAAAGTAGAGATCGATAAGAAATATTTCGGAGAAGGAATATCTATCCTGAACAACAAGTTGTACTACCTGACCTGGCAGAATAAGACCGGCTTTGTTTACGATATGAATAATTACAAAGAGATCAGGCAGTTCAGCTACGACATGGAAGGATGGGGAATGACAACCGACAACAAGAACCTGATCATGAGCGCCGGCACCGACAAACTTTACTTCCTCGATACGGTCACACTCAAACCCGTAAAGACATTATCGGTCACGAACAACGGTGAGCCTATGAAGGGCCTCAACGAGCTTGAATTCATCGACGGATATATTTTTGCCAATGTCTGGCAGACGAGCACGGTGGTAAAGATCGATACGACCACGGGAGCGGTAATGGGTGTGCTCGACCTTTCGCCCCTCACACAACAAGCGCGCGAACTAAAACCGGAAGTTGATGTGTTGAATGGAATTGCGTGGCATCCGCAGACGCGGCTTCTCCTGGTAACGGGAAAGTTCTGGACGTATATCTACGTATTAAAACTAAAAAACTCCGGTTAACGCATAAGAACACATAGAAATACATTCTTAACACATAAGAACGCATAGAAACAAGATTGGTCGCCAAATGAGTGATTATGTGCCCTCGTGGAGCGTTTTATTAAGGGCGCTTTTCGAGGGCACATAGGGGTGCGCGGTTAAAACAGCTTATGCTTACTTCTATGTGTTCTTATGTGTTTAAAGTGCATTTAAAAATGTATTCAAGGTCAGTTCTTTGAAACTCCTGGTTCTCTCTTCAGGAACTCATCGTAAAGATCCGTCTGTCTTGTATTCATCGGCATCTGCCAGCCGTCGATAAACACGTGCTTCACTTGTGTCTTCGTTTCAAATGGGTCGCCGTCGCATATAAACAAAGTCGCGTTCTTTCCTTTTTCCAGTGAACCCATCTTGTCTGCTACACCGAATATTTCTGCGGAAGTGATCGTGATCGATTTCAATGCTTCTTCCTTACCCAATCCGTAAGCGGCAGCGAAGCCTGCGTTGTAAAACAGGTTGCGCACGTTCTCGGTGTCGGTCGTACGAAGCGCTACTTTAACGCCCGCTTTTTTCATAAGACCCGCGTTGGCATACGCCTTATCGTAGCGGTCATAATCACGTGAAGGGAGCGCGAGAACAGGCCCCGTTACAACGGGGATGTTCGCTTTAGCGATCTCGTCGGCAACACGCCAGCCTTCGGCTACGCCAGTCAGTATCGCCTTTTTGATTTTCCGGTCCTTGATCCACTTCAGCGCGGCGGTGATATCTTTCGACGCATTGGCTTCGATCATCAATGGCTTCTCGCCACGAACGGCCGGCATCAGGGCCTGAAGCTCCGGATAGTACTCCGAATTCTTGGTTTTCGTTGCCGAATCGATCTTGTGATACTGGACGGCTTTGTCCCACACGTCGTTCAATTGGCCCAAAGCTTTTTCCTGTGCTTTTTTGATCTCATCGTCGGTACGGCGATCGAAGAATCCTCTACGGCCGGTGTTTGGGAAGTTGACAACAATGCCTTCGAAACCTGCATACATCTGATCGGGTACGTAGCCATGGAGGCTCATGAGTGAAGCGGTGCCTGGAATCAGTCCGCCGCCCGGGTAAACGATCACGGTCGTCACGCCGCTCACGCGGGTCACGGGAATGATCGGTGTATTCGGGTTGACGGCGCTGAGCGCATTCATCTGCGGTATGACCTGACCGGCATCCTGTTCGTCACTCGCCTGGTCGACCTGTCCGAATTCCAACAGACCGGTGCGTGTACCTCCGTCGATCGCACCGGGGTAGATCCACAGGCCTTTGCAATCAATCGTGATAGCGCCTTGAGGAATGGCGACGCTCGTGCCGATGTCGGTGATCTTACCGCCGCTGAGAATGATGGTGCCGTTGTTGATGACGCCGTTGGTTACTGTCTGGATGGATGCGTTCGTCAGTGCGAACACGCCCGTCTTGGCTTTCTGTACCTGTGCCTGCAACTGCACACACAAGGCAAGCAATACCGCAACGAGCAATCCTGTTTTTTTCATGATAGGTTTCATAGCTGCGGATTATTTATTGTTTCCAAAAAGTGATTGAAAATTCTCTTCAGCGCCTTGCATGCACGCGTCATGATCGTGCCCGGCTTCAACGAATACCGGAGCTTCGATAGACGCTTTCGGATCGATATACACACGCACGTCGTCGGGATCTTTCTCGCGATCGAAACGAACGATACCATCGACCACCGTGATCATCGGGATTCCATAGATAGAAAGAGGATGTCCTTTGAACACAGTCACGTCGCCGTCCTTTCCTACTTCGAGCGAGCCGATGCGGCTCTCGACACCGAGCTGTTTCGCAGCGTTAATAGTGATCAGCGACAGTGCCTCGTCGTCGCTCAGTCCGCCATACTTCTGCGTCTTGGCGGCTTCATGATACAGGTGGCGGATCAGCTCACCGGAGTCGGAGTTGATCGTAGTGACAACGCCGTTGCGTGTAAGTATCGCGGCATTGAATGCTGTCGAATAGTAAACTTCGAGCTTGTACGCCCACCAATCGGAGAATACGGAAGCCATGGCGCCGTACGCCGCGAGCTCGGGCGCTACTTTGAAACCTTCATTAGTATGCTGGAAGACGATCTTCTTCACACCGAAGTCTTTGCAAACTTTCAATACCATGTTGATCTCGTCGGCGCGATAGCTGTGGCAATGCACAATGATGTTGCCTTTAATGATCTCAGCCATGGTTTCGAGACGTTTGCTGTACGTGGGGGGTGCGCCGCGGAAGCCCTTCACCGCTTTGTCTTTATTATACTTATCCCAGGTTTGCATGTATTCTTTGCCTTCGTTGAAAGCCTTGCGGATAACGAACTCCACGCCCATACGGCTGGAAGGCTGTTCGTTGTTGCGACGGCCGTGGTTGGTGGGGTTCTCACCCAACGCAAACTTGATGGTCCTCGGAGCGCCTTCCATCTTCATTTGTTCGGGGTCGGTAGTGCCATACCGGTGCTTCAGGGTTTCAGACTCACCCCCGATGGAGTTAGCCGATCCGTGCAGCGCATGCGATACGCTCACACCGCCTGCCAGTGCGCGGTAGATACCTACATCAAACGGGTTGATCACGTCGCCTGTGAATACTTCCGGTGTAATGGCATTCGTGCCTTCGTTGATGGCGCTTAGTCCCGCGTGGGAGTGTGCGTCGATAATACCAGGCATAACGAACAGGCCGGTGGCATCGATCACTTTAGTTCCCGCAGGGGCTGCGATATTCTTCGCTATCTGGGAGATCTTCCCATCTTTCACGAGAACGTCGGTGTTCTCCAGCGTCCCTTTCGTGACCGTGAGCACTGTCCCGTTCTTGATCAGAATGCTGCCTTTTTCAGACTGGGCCTGTACGCTCACGCATGATGCGATGGCCAGTATCAGGATTAATATCTTTTTCATAATGATATAATGATATGATCTCTTATTTAGGATCTTTCTTGGCTTCCAATGAAAAACTTCCGAAGCTGCCGGCAGTTACGGTGCCGCTGTAGGTTTCACCGTCCACGGTCGCGTCTACCTCCACGTTTATCTGCCCGCTTCCGTCCATCGTGAACGAGTACGAATATTTCAGGTTCGTTCCGTCGAGCTCCACCGTCTTCATGTTGACGGCAGAAGGCATCATATCACCCGAAACTTTTCCGGTATAGGTGCTGCCGTCCTTCGTAAAGGTGACAGTCGATGAGTTCTTGCCTTGCGGAGTTTCCACGGTGACGCTCCATTTGCCGACAATCTCTGCCTTAACGGTACCGTCCTTCTTAGGCTCTTTCACTTCCATCTTGAAAGGCTGACCGTCGACAAACACGTACTTCACTTTCGCCTTCTCGTTGAAATAAGGCTTATCGCTGACGGTGAGGTTGGCGATCTTTCCATTGTCGATCGTACCCAGCCTGTCCGACATTCCCAGTATCTCCGCGGGGCTTGTGGTAAGGGCCGCCAATGCCTGGTCTTCCGTGAGGCCTGCTTTGATCATCCTTCTCAGGTTGGCCTGCACATTCGCGGTCTTCGCGTCGATCGACGCAAATCCGAATTTCACACCGGCTTTCTGGAACACAGCTGCCTGTGCATCATACTTGGCGATGAAGTCTTTCTTGCGCTGTTCGAGAACGACTCTCTCCTTGTCGTTGATCGTTTCAGGCTTCGCATCCTTCTTGGCATCTTTCTTTTCATCTTTCACTTCATCGGGAAGGTCGAGACTGAGGAATACCTTGGCGTTCGAGGCTTTTATTTTATTGATCACATCCCAGCCTTCTTTAAGATTGGCAAGTGTAAGATTAAAACCGAGGTCCGACTGAAGCGTCAGCACACGGTGTGCATCGAGTATCTTGTCCGCTTTGAACAGCACGGATGTTTTCTTATCGATCACGGGGTAGAATGCTTCCAGCACGCGGTCACTCGCGGGACGTTCGAGGCCGGCGCGGTTCGAAGCATACATGCCTTCGTATGTGTGAGACAGTGAAGCCTGGCGATAGAGCTCTCTCCACTTTGCCATGATGCCGAGTATGGTTCCGGGATAGACGCCCTGGTTGGAGGTCAGCTCGGAATAGAATGACGATTTGGACGACAGGACCACTTCATCGGCGGGTTTACCGCTGAGTTGTATGACGGCGCCGTATCCGGGAAGAAGCACGCCGTAGGGAACTACTTGTGCAGTCGTGAAACCTACGCCGCGATAATCTTCGAGCGCTTTGTCGGCGGGATTCAGCAAGTTACGCACGTCGTTCTGAGGAGTGATACCTGCTTTCTCGGGCGGCGGATTGCCCGGGTTCTGCACGCGTTCGCGGCTGGGTTCCTCTTTGGGCTTCATCACGCCAACGCGCGACAGCCCGTCGATAAAGCCTGCATAAACGTACATCGAGTCTGCTTTGATGACGATGGCTTCGGGTGGAATAGCAAGTCCTTTTCCAGCGCCGGTTATCAGCCCGTCTTTGATCAGCACAGTGCCCATGTCGATCTTCCGGCCAGGGCCCTGTATGATGTTCACGTTGGTGATGGCGTAAGTGCGGGTGACGGGTGCAAGCACCTGGTCGTCCTGCGGCTGTTGTTGCTGCTGGGCGAAGGATACGGCGGGCACCATCATACTTACAACCAATCCCCTGAAGATGCGTCGAAGCATCGGGGGAAGAGTACTCTTAGTCATAGGTCCGGTTTTTATTTAGGTGGTCGGAAAGGTAAAAATATTTGGGAGTCTAAGGTAGTCGGTTACATGAATGGTTTCCCAAATGTGCGGTGTGCGAGGTGCAATGTGCGAAGACGTCCCCGCACCTCGCACACAGCACCTCGCACATTTCAATACACCTTTCCCCCATTTGGTTACAGTATGGTTTGTGGGTAGTCATCCGTGTGCCACATTTGTGCCGTATTAATGGAAAAACGCGATTTCTTATGAACACGCTGCACATCCGACTGACAACCTTCATCTGCCTGCTGACCACTGGTACAGCCCTGGCACAGTCGACAACCACGACCTATTCGAAGAACGACGAGAAGATGACGATCCGTCACAGCAATGGCTTCCAGGATTTCCAGGTCGAGATGCGCGGCAAAATGGAGATCACCGACGACGACCGCGATATCAAAAGCATGTCGCCCGACGGCTACCTGGAAATCACAAAGACTACGTTCGGAAGTCGCCGCACGCTGGTCATCACCGCACAATCCGGCAACCTGAAACGCGAGTACTACGAAGGCCGTACCAGCATGCCCTGGGAACCTGAAGGACGTAAGTGGCTGGCCGAGATCATGCCCGAGCTGCTTCGGTCCACAACAATCGGCGCTGCAAGCCGGGTATCCCGGTTCTACAAACAAGGCGGCGTAAACGCGGTGCTTTCGGAAATCGGGCGGCTGGAGAGCGATTACGTTGCCCAGCACTATGCCGACCTGCTGATGGAGACCGACGGGATCTCAACAAAAGACTACCCTAATATCATAAAGAGCATCACAACGAAGATGGAGTCGGACTACTACATCGCCGAATTCTTACAACACAACCTTGATAGATTTTTAAAGAGCAAAGAAGCAACAGATGCCTTGTTTGCTGCCTGCGCTGAGCTCGAGTCAGATCACTACAAAACACAGGTCATCAAAGAAGCTCTTCGTGCGCAACCCATATCCATCGAGTCTGTGAAATTGATATTGGCCGCATCCGCCCGGATGGACTCCGATCATTACAAGACAGAAGTGCTCACTACCCTGCTCCGTCAGCCGAATCTTACCGATGCTGTTGTTGCCGAAATGATCAACTCCACGAAGTCGATGGACTCGGACCACTACCGCACCGTTGTTATCACCAAGGCTTTGGCGCAGAAAAATCTCTCCTCCGCTTCATACCAGCGCGTATTGGAATCTGTAAAAGATTTCGATTCCGATCACTATAAGACCCAGGTTCTTACCGACCTGCTGGCCAACAAGCTCCCGACCGACCAGATCTTCAATCTGGTGACATTGAGCAACTCGATCGACTCCGACCACTACCTGACCGTCGTGTTCCAACAGATCATGAAGAAGCAGGATCTCACTGACGATGCTTTCAAGTCTTTGGTGGAAAGGGCTTCGCATGTCGACAGCGATCATTACGCTACCCAGATCCTGAAGGCTGCATTAGACCTGCCCGACCTGAACGATGCCAAACTGTTGAGCATCATCACGGCGGCCGGTAACATCGAATCCGACCACTACATCACAGAAGTTCTTACCGACGCAGCTCCGCAGGTAAAGAACGGAAGCTCCAACCTGAAGGACGCTTACCGGAGCGCCGCCCGCAAAATAAGCTCTGATACTTATTACGGAAGGGCAATGAAGGCAATAGATTAGGGATTCATTCGGGGCGTGTTCGCGCCCCGAATCTTATGCTACCTTTGATAAATGGTGACACTACAGCCATCGGGCAGGGAAATGGTTCGCAGGTACGCCTTACTTTCGCTGGTGTCGGTGGTGCTCGGAGTATTGTTTGCAGTCTACATCACCTATAGCGAATCGGGCCACCTTCCTCCCATCCGCGACCAATTTAAAAAATACGCACTCACTGTTCTCTGCACCCTCGTCATTAGCCTGATAGTTTTCAGGATCGATCTTCTCCTCGACCGTTTCATATCATGGAGGAATAACTTCGTAGCCAGGTTCTTCGTCGGTTTTCTTTCCAACGCAATGATAACGCTGTCGATCGTGGCACTCAGCTCGATGTACCTCATCGTGGTCAGCACCGAGGCGACACTCAAGGTCTCGATCCTTTTCATCATCTCGATCTTCATTTACGAGATCTTCTACGGTTGGTTTTATTCATACCGGTACTATGCGATCACGCAGGTTGAGGGTATCCGTTCCGAAAGATGGCAGCTGGAGCTCCAGTTCGAGTCGCTGAAAAACCAGATCAGCCCCCATTATCTCTTCAATTGTCTTAACACGATCTCGTCGTTGTTATATAAGGACAGCCAGATGGCCGAGGAATTCATCCGCCGGATGTCCGACACGTTCAAATACGTTCTTTCAAATCAGAAGCAGCAGCTGGTGCAGGTACGGCAGGAGCTCGAGTTCGTGAAGGCATACTACTACCTCTTGCAGGTTCGCTACGAACATCACCTGAAGCTCGAGATCAATGTCCCGAAATCCATACTCGACACGCCTATTCCCCCGCTCACGTTACAGATCCTGGTGGAGAATGCCGTGAAGCACAACCAGATCTCGAAAGAACAGCCATTACTGGTTTACATTTCCGCGAAAGACAACACGCATATTATTGTCACGTCGACCAAGACTACATCCATAAAGCCGTCGCACAGTTTCAAGATCGGATTGGAAAATATCCGCAACCGTTATGAGTTCTTCAGCAGCGACCGGATCGTGATCAAAGATGAGGACCGGTTTACGGTACAACTCCCGGTGTTGAAGGTTCAAAAGGAAAAGAAGGGTCTAAAAAAACCTGCTGACCTATGAACAGGAGTTTTGTACACAACATCCTGTTCAGGCTTTCCGCACCGCTGGTTGCCGGCCTGTTGGCCTACCTGCTCATCCTCCTGATCAACAACTCTGTCCTGGGGCTCAACAAGATCTTCAGCAACCAGGAGCTTTACGTGACGATAGCACTCAGTTACCTTGCGTTTGCCGCGATGCGCGTGATCATCCTGCTCATCGACCGCTTCGGCAAGAGTTGGGAAATACGGAGGCGGATCACACTTCAGACAGTGCTTACACTCACGGGAAACCTTACCATCGTGGGTGTGGCGATATCGGCTTACTATTTGACGTTCGTGGGTTTCTCGATCGGCCGGTACGAGCTCAACATCTTCCTGACTATTTTCGGAGTCACGGGGCTTCTCTACAATCTTTTATACTTCAGTCATTTCTATCTTCTGCAGGAAAACCGGTCGCGTATCGACCAGGAACGCAAACTGCAGGAGAAAGTGGAAGCCGACTTTGTCAGTTTCCGCAGCGAGATCAATCCCGACCTTTTGTACGAGAGCCTGGAGAACCTGATCCTCACTATTCATCATAATTCAGACGAAGCGGAAGAGCAGATCGATTACCTCGCGGGCATCTACCGCTACAGCCTTGTCAACAGGCAGAAAGAACTGATCGGCCTGGACGAAGAGCTCCGTGCAGCAACCAATCTCCTCAACCTGGTCAATTACCGTTATCACAAGCACCTCAATCTCCTGTCCGACATCGGCAACAACCAGGAGATATTTGTCATCCCGGGCTCACTGATGATCACCATCGATGCAATTATCCGCAACACACTTGTTTCAAAAAAATCACCGTTGGTAATTCGCCTTTACATCGAAGAAGAGGACGACTATCTTGTGCTGCAGCATACGCTCAATGAGAAACTACAGCTTCACCAGGAAAGTATCCAGGCATTTTCGCGCCTGCAGCGTTCCTACACCTTCTTCAGCGACAAACCATTTGTGCAGGTGAAGGCAGGAAAAGAAAACTACATTAAATTCCCGCTGATCCGGGTAGATCCGGTTTTGGCAAACACCGACAAGGAATGACTGCAACACTCACTTTGAAAGTTCTGATTATCGAAGATGAAACTCCCGCCGCTGAGAAGCTGGAACGTTACCTGCAAAAATACAGTCCCGGGATCAAGATCCTGGACAAGCTTACTTCGGTCGACGAAGCGACTTCATGGCTGCGTGCACACCAGGACGACGTCGACGTGATCTTCATGGATATTCAACTGAAAGACGGGCAGAGCTTCCAGATATTCCAAAACGTAAAGATCGTGAAGCCCGTGATCTTCATTACCGCGTACGACGAATATGCGCTGGATGCCTTCAAGGTGAACGGCGTTGATTATTTACTGAAACCCGTTACGTTCACCGACCTTTCCACAAGCCTCCAGAAACTGGAGTCGCTTGGCGAGCACCTGCGCTGGAACGACGCAAAGTCCGAGAAGGTGGCCGCAGTATTCGAGCAGCCCGCCAAAGCATTCAAGAACCGGTTTATGGTCAAGCTCGGCGACCACATCAAGTCGATCACCTCCGACCAGATCAGCCTGTTCTACGCCGACGGGCGCGATGTCTACCTGGTCACCAACCTGCTCCGCAAGTTCATCATCGACTATACCCTGGAAAGCCTGGATGAGATCGTCGATCCCAAGATGTTTTTCCGTACAAATCGCTCTTATATCGTCAATATCGCAGCAATTCAGGACGTAATCGTGTATTCGAATAGCCGGTTAAAGATCACCCCGAACGTCAAATGGGACGACGAGATCATCGTTAGCCGGGAAAAGGTGAATGAGTTTAAGGCTTGGTTTGACGGCGCACAATGAGAGTTAAAAGCTAAACTGTTCACTTTCAATGGCCTTTCCAGGTGCAAAAATCCTCCTCACCCGAGCCGATAGGAGCGCCGGGGGGAGTCGCCAGTAAGGTTTCCTGGACATATTCGTCCGGATTCTCTTTCAGCCTTCCGATCGCATTATTCAGGTACGCATAGAATGCCTTCCATTCTTCATCGGCGGTTGCCGTTGCCTTCGGCGCAAGCCAGGCCTGGAGTTGGGCTAGCTTAAGCTGGGCGATGGCCTTCGTCTGGGCCGCGGCTTCTTTGTTCACGGAAAGCTTCGCCAGGTTGGTGAACAACGCGTTAGCGGTTGCCATCTGAACGGCGCCCTCGTAACCCTGCTTAGGAGCCGCCTTGATCGTGGCGCTGATGAGCTTATCGATCACACTGCCGAGGCTCGGCAGGCGCGCGTCGCGCGAGTGATGCTCAAACACACGGTTGGCTCTCGACGGATGGAGGATGAGACTGAAGGTCATGTCGGAAGCGGTCTCTGCCGCACTGAGCGGATCGAATGTGAGCGTAGTTCTTATCTTGATGAGCTCCTGGTGACGCTGGTATCCCAATGGACGTGGTGGAATGCTCTTCAAAAGACTTTCAGGCAACATGAGCGCCGAAGGCTCTACTGTCTTCAACAGGGCTTCGATTGCCTTGAGCTGTTGCTGAGGTGTCAGTAATTCGGCAACGGGCTGACCGTCTCCCCGCATTGCATAACGGTAATTCAAACCACCGACCACTTTCGATGCTGCCTCTGTCTGATAACGGTGAAAGAAGTACGTAGGCACGAACACTTCCTCGAGCAACGCCATCGGCGTTCCGGGCTTGATGTTACGCTCGCCGAAATTCCGGAGCGCGACTTTTCTCACTTCCAATACGCGGAGGAGCTCGTCAGTCGGATCGGCACCATTGTCCCAAAGGTGGGTGAAGGGATGCGCGCCGCCAATGGGCCTTGCGTCCTGGTCCGACAGGAATGTAAGCCCTGCTTTAATTGAATTCTGTACGATGTCATTCAGCGCTTTTTGCTCGTCGGTGCCTGCCGGAAAATCCTGGTAGCCGTAAGCAACCATTACTTTATCGAACGCGCCGATCTTATCGTCGTAGGCGTGACTGAGATCTATTTTGCCATCGACGAGATTGGCTATCGGGTGAGGATAGTCCATGACCGAGGCGAGGTTCTCTGTGCTGGAGCTGTAAGCGTGGGAGATACCGAGTGTATGACCGACTTCGTGGGCTGCAAGCTGACGGAGGCGTGACAGTGCCATCTGTTCCATTTCCTTCGAAGCGGGTTTGCCTTCTTCATATGGCGCAAGCAGTCCTTCGGCGATCAGGAAGTCCTGGCGAACACGAAGCGATCCCAAAGTGACGTGACCCTTGATGATCTCGCCCGTGCGGGGATCGGTGACCGACGCACCATATGACCATCCGCGCGTCGAACGGTGTACCCAGTTGATGAGGTTGTACCGTACATCCATCGGGTCTGCATCCGCGGGAAGCACTTCCACTCTGAATGCATCTTTATAGCCTGCTGCTTCGAAGGCCTGATTCCACCACTTCGCTCCATCGATCAATGCCGAACGGATTGGCTCGGGCGCGCCTGGATCCATATAATAAACAATGGGTTCGACGGCCTCACTGACGGCGGCTGAAGGATCTTTCTTCTTCAGGCGATGGCGTGTGATAAATCTCTTTTGAATAGGTTCGCTGATCGGCGTTGCATAATCGAAATACGACATGCTGAAGTATCCTGCGCGGGGATCGAATACGCGTGGCTTATAGTCACTATCGGGAAGCTGAACGAAAGAGTGATGTTGACGAACGGTGACTGCGCCGGGTGTAGGCGTCACTCTTTGTATGAATTGTCCGGACGGCTGACTGGAAGTGAATGTCAGTGTTATCTCGATCTCGGTGTTTTGCGGAAAGTTCTTTGTGCGGGGAAGATAAAACGCAGAGCGCGATTTGTCGACGCTGTAAGTACCCTGCTGGGAGGTTCTCAAGGCACCAACGACGTCGTGGGCATCCGATAAAAAATAGTCGGAGGCATCGACCAGCACACGTCCGTTGTCTTCGGCAACGATGGTAAAACCCCACAGTACGGACTGGGCGAACGCTTCTTCGACCGCTTTTCTCTCAGCGGCGTTATCGCTGATGGCGCGGAAGGAATAGTTGGGCTCGAACAACAGCACCTTGGGGCCTCTCCTGCTGAACTTTACGATCCGGTCGCGACCGAGCTGGTTGCGGTCCAGGCCGATGTCGTTGGAGCCGACGGCAGCCGTGAGAGATTCGACATACAGTATTTCGGTATCGAGCTTATCGATCAGCAGGAATATCTTGTCCTGTTTTTCGTCGTAGTAAAATTCGAAATAGCCGGGAAACTTCTGGAACCCTGCGACTTTACCCTCTATGCCGGCCGGTTGTTGCTGGACTGGAGTCGCGGCGGGAGGCTGTTCTGCGTTTTGTTTTTTCTTCTGCGCGAGGCCCGTCAGGCACGCAAGGCTCATGACAAGAGCAAGAGTTGTCCGCTTCATTAGGAGTGATTTATCCGGGGAAACTATGAAGATTATCCCGGGCGGGCAACAGAAAAAATGAAACGGGACCCGAAGGTCCCGTTTCTTTAGTCATTACGGTACAAACCTTAGTCTACACTGCACCGGTACGATCTCGGCGTTGTCGTCCAGTACGATGAGGAAGAAGAATGCGCGTTCTACAAACGTTCCTGCCGCGATGGTCGCAGGGATACGGTTGGCTGCGGCCATCTTGGCATTGAACTCAGTGAGTGTCGTGGTGAACGTTACGCTTGAACCGTCTACACTTACATTCGCTGCATAGGCTGCCGTTGCATCATAAAGGCTGCCGGGAGTAAGTCCCGTTCCACCGGCGGTGATCTTCTTTAGGTTCTTGATCGACTTGCCTGCATCCCCGGGTATCGAAAGCGTGAATGTAATTGCACCCGAACCCGAAATGGGCACGGTGTAAAACGGGTTGAACCCGTATGTGGTGGCCCCGGTGAAAGTAACAGGTACTTCCAGACGGCGATCGCGAACGAGCTCGTTGTCGAAATCACCCGTGCATGCCGCAAACGACACTGCAATGGCCATGATCATTACGAACTGATATATTTTTTTCATTCTGATTCAGTTTTAAAAGTTCATTAGTTGAAATCCCACCACACTTTCACATTCTGGAAGATCCCCACTTCGAAGTTGGGATTGCGCGAGATCTCGTTGTTGGTGTATACCGCCCGAACAGGACGCGTTCCATCTACACCCACGGCGTTCTGATGAGGAAGCAATGCAGGATAGCCTGTCCTTCTCCAATCGTTCCAGGCTTCGATGCCGTTGCCTGTCCACGCGATGTACTTCTGGGTGATGATCTGGCTTTTCTGATTTTCAGTTGAGCCGTTCAGGTTCACTCTGTTCACGTTGGCAACGTCGGCGAAATATGTGGTGACAGCCGCCGTGGCGACACCAAAATCAGCCATGCTCGCCTTGATGCCTTCCTGGTAGTAGTCGTTCGCACTTTTTCCCGCAGGCAATACGATACCCGGAAGCGTAAGAGCAGCTTCGGAAAAGATAAAAGCACGCTGAGCGTTGGTGAGCAATCTTACTGGCCCAATTCCGCCGGTGCCTGTCACTCCTACTCCCCATCGGGACCAGCCTGTGCTCGGTGTGGGAAGGGTTCCGCGATATCCGTTGTCGAGGGTTGTGAACTTTCCGCCGGGCGATGTGATGAGCTGGGGCACGCGGGGATCGTTGAGTCCCTGCAGGAGATTGAGAAACCTCGTGCTCATGATCATGTCGTCGCGGAAAGTAGTAACGTTCACGTACTGATGAACGGGGCTTTGGCTGCCGGTAGCAGATCCGAAACGGACCGCCAGGTTCTGCGCGTTGTCGTTGATGTAGTTGTTGCCCGCTATCACTTCATTGATCACCGATACTGCAAGAGCTGGCTCACGTGCACTGATCTGCATCGCAAACTTCAGCAACAAAGTGTTGCCCGCCCTTCTCCAGTTGGCAATAGTTCCGCCGTATACAAGATCATCCGCCCCGGGCGTAAGCGCCGAAGTAGCTGCATTGAGGTCGGCAAGACCTTCGCGTGTCAGATCGAACAGTCCCTGTATCCCAAGCGAGGCGTTTCCTTTGTAGATGTCCTCCTGCTTATCGATACGGGGCTGTGTGAATTCCAATCCAAGCAGGGCTTGCGAATACGGAATGTCGCCCCAAACATCGGTGGCTATGCTGAATGTGTAGGCCATCATGATCTTACCGATACCAGCGTAATAAGGCGAGTTGGTTTCGCCGGCCCGCACGATCAGATGTTTGTAAGAGATCAGTGCGCCGTTGTACAACTCACCGTTCCACTGGTTGCCGAAGTCGGCACCGGTCGTGTTGTAGATGTCATACTGCAGCGGTTGATTGGCCGTACCCGTGAGGTACGACATGACCACCGAAGTAAACCGGTTCAGTTCGTTTCCGTCGGCGAAGCCCGTTCCCCCAAGACCGTTCGCCAGCAATACTGCCGGTGAAACTTCCAACGGGTTGTTAGGACTGTCGTTTACATCGAGAAATTCCTCGCATCCGCTTACAGTGAACAACGTCGCCACTATAGCAAGGGAATAAAATATCTTTTTCATTTTCATGATCTTATTCGGTTAGAAAGTGATCTTAAGATTAGCGCCGAAGTTTCTTACGTTAGGCGGTCCGCTCAGGTCGAGGCCCTGAATGTTACCCGCGCCCTGTGTGTTGATCTCGGGATCGCCTGGGAATCCAGGTGCAAAGAACCAAAGGTTCCTCCCGCTGACGCCAAATGTGATATCGCCGAACGGTGTATTTGACAACCACGCTTTGGGCAGGTTGTATGCAAATACCACCTCACGCAGACGATAAACCGTTGCGTCGAATACAGAAGCCTCCGAAGCAAGACCACCAAGCCCTTGCCAGTAAGCCTGTGAAGAGATCTGTATGTTGTTCTGACGGAACGTGCCATCACCATTGTCAATCACACCGGGCAAGCTCCTCGGTTGATCGCGATCGGCAGCCGTTATTTCCATCATGCCAGTGTTACGAATATCTGCCATAGCGAAAGAGAACATCTGCCCTCCCTGACGGGTATCGACCAATGCCGACAACATAAAGTTCTTATAGGTGAAAACGTTATTGATGCCGGCCAGGAACCTGGGCTGAGGATTCGAAATGATCTCATTGGGTATACCCGGAACAAACAGGCCGGTCTGGCCATTTACCAAGTATTCCCCATCAGGGTTACGTGCATTTGCCGTGCTCACGATCACACCGTAAGGTTGCCCGACGTAGATCGATGGAGTGATACCGGTAAAGAAGTTACCGGTGATACCGGCGTTAGTCACGCCTGGCGCGATCTCATCCACCCTGTTGCGGATACGGGTAAAGTTCACAGTGATATCCCACTTGAAGTCACTTCTCTTCACCGGCGTTGCGGACAGCACGAGCTCGATACCCTTATTGGTCATCTGGCCGATGTTGGTTGTACGCGTGCTATATCCCGACGAGTTTGAAACCGCGACGTTGAAGATCTGGTTGGAGCTTACCGTATAGAAATAGTTGAAGTCGACTCCCAACCTGTTGCGGAACAAACCGACGTTGACACCCGCTTCTTTTGACGTTACAAATTCTGGGGTGAGCTCCGGAGGGCCTAAGCGTGTACTGGGACCGAACCCAGCAACGTTACCGCCACCAACAGCCAGCGGATAGTTCACACCGGCGAGGTTGTTCCCATAAGAACCCTGAACATAAACTGAGTTCAACTGGTAGGGTGTGGCGTCGCGCCCAACTTTTGCGTAGCTGGCTTTCAGTTTCATGTATGAAAGGATTTCGGATTCCAGACCGAATGCATCGGTCGGCACAAAACTCACGTTCACCGAAGGATAGAAATAAGTATTGCTGTTCTTCGGCAGCGTTGACGACTGATCTACGCGGCCTGTGAACTCAATAAATGCATAGTTGTTGTAATTGAAACTTGCCTGTGCATAGTATCCGAGCAGACGTTGCTTTGAGATCAGCTGGCCGCCTGAGGTAGCGGTCGTGTAGGTGATCGTCGTAGCGGAGCTCGGATCGTAAAACTCCGGAACAGTTAGCGTGGTGGCTGTGAACTGGGGATTGTAGCTGTAACGATGGTTCATGTTCCAACCAAGGAGACCGCCGATGGTCAGACCTTCCACAAAGAGGTTGTCTTTGTTGGCGGTGAGGATCAGATCGCCGTTGTATTCCGAACGGAAGATCTGGTCGAGGACCACGTTACCCGTTGCTGCACGTGCAGAACCGATAGCCTGCTTGTTCTGGCGATTGTCTACGAAGATGTCGCCGGTCACACGATAAGTAACCGATAACCACTTGGTGAGATCGTAACCGAGATTGAAGTTACCGAACACGCGATCGACGCGGCTGTCCTGTACTTCATATTTGGTGCTCCAAAGCGGATGGTTTTGCGTGGTGCTGAAGTAAATGCTCCTGCCCAGCTCATCTTCGAAAGGACGACCGATCAGGTCGTAGCTTCTCGGGATACGAGTCATGTTTCCCATCGCGCTTCCGCCGTTACCTGCCGGCGCGTTGACCTGTCGTGTCATCGCATAGGTGAGGTTGGCGCCTACTTTCAGTCCGTTGGCGAGCTTCGAATTCGCTCCGATCTGGATGTTGGTCCGGCCAAAGGATGAGTTAGGTACGATACCCTTCTGTTCCATATTACCGACGCTAAACACCATGTTGTTATCTCCCCTGCCTCCGGCAACCGATATGGTATTCTGGAGAATACTTCCGGTGTCAAAGAAATCTTTCACGTTGTTGGGGTACGCCTGATAAGGAACGACGTCGCCCTGCAGTGTTGTCACTTCGCTGAGCGGTCCGCCGAAGGGAACGCCCCATGAGTTAGCGGATGTGTTTACAAAGTCATTGTTTACACCTTGTCCGTAATCGTTCTGGAACTTCGCGAGCCCATAAACTTTCTGAACGTTGTACGATGAGCTGAAGGTGACCTGTGTACCTTCTTTTCCTTTGCCCGATTTCGTCGTGATCACAATAGCGCCGGCCGAAGCACGCGAGCCATACAATACCGAAGCGGCGGGGCCTTTCAGGATATTGATCGACTCGATGTTGTCGGGATTCACATCGGCCAGACGATTTGAAGTCTGGCTGTCAAACAGCGTGTTGCTCGATGTATTGGTGTTATTGCTGAAAATGATACCATCGACAACCACAAGCGGCTGGTTGGAGCCGTTGAATGAAGTGATGCCACGGATGTTGATGTTGGTGCTGGCGCCGGGAGCTCCGCTGGAGCCTACGATGTTCACACCTGCCACTTTACCTTGCAGGGAGTTCAATACATTCGGTTCCGATCTTTGCTGAACTGCCGATCCGCTTACCGACTGCAGCGAGTACCCCAAGCTGCGTTGATCGCGCTCCAGGCCTTGTGCAGTAACAACGACCTCTGCGAGCTGATGCACATCGGCGTCAAGCTGAAGGTCGATCACAGTTTTGTCACCCGCAGTGACTTCTTGTGTCTGGTAACCGATGAATGAGAACACCAGGACCGCGTCGCTGCTTGGGACGGTAACCCTGAAGTTTCCTTCCGCATCAGTCACGGTACCTTGTGTCGAACCTTTAACCAGCACATTTACGCCTGGTAAAGCACTTCCGTCTTCTTTGGCAACGATCCTGCCCGAGATCACCCGATCCTGTGCAAAAGTTCCCAAAGCAAACGTGAGTGCGAAGAATAACAGTAGAATCTTCTTCATACGATGAAGTTTGGTTGTAGATATAGTATCTCCATCAGTAGAATATCGATCATATCGACACCCTTCTGATGTTACACCAAAACAAGGCTTTCTGTCAATGAAAAAAATGACGAGGTACGTGTGAAAAAAATGAACGGCGCTATCCCCCAAATGGAGTATAGGCAGGCGGTAGCTGCGCCAAACGCACGGTTACGTTTCATAATTCGTTCTACCAAAGCCTGACCGCCACGTTGTCGGCGTATGGCCTCACCTGCGCGGGCGGCGTGACCATATTCGATCCGGTTGAAAATGCGGGGTATGTGAAGGTTACGACTTTTTCAGGAACCACGGCGGAAGGCACTGTGTATGCGCAAACTCTTCAGAACTTAATGAAGTTATCGGGAAAGCTGTGGAGTGGCTGAATCAACCGTAGCGGTCAAATCAACTTTTCCAGGTTCGCTTTCGCAATAGCTTCAGACTTCGACTTGACCTGCAGCTTGGAGTAGATATTCTTGATGTGTGTCTTCGAAGTTTCTTTCGAAATAAACAACTCTTCAGATATCTGCGTATAGGTCTTCCCTTCGGAGATGAGCTGAAGGATCTCTGTCTCTCTTTTCGTAAGGGGGCTATTGGGGTTAACGTGAAAGTTGTCGATCACGAGCCTGGCGATCTTACTGCTCATGGGAGCTCCACCCTTCACGATCTCTTCCAGCGCTGTGAGCAGCTCGAGGTAGTTCGCACTCTTGGTGATGTATCCGGACGCACCAGACTTCAATGCTTCGAACACCAGCTCACTATCTTCATAAACCGTCACCATAATGATATCGGCGTGAGGGTGCTTGTCCTTGATGATCTTCGTTCCCTGGATCCCATTCATTCCGCCGGGGAGCTCGATATCCATCAGGACGATGTCGGGGCGATCCCCGTTAAGGTGCTTGATGGCCTCTTCACAGGAGCCATAGGCATTCGCCACGTAAAATTTTTGTGAACTGTTTACGATCAGTGAAAAACTGTTTCTGATCTCTGGGTCGTCCTCTACAATCAGGACCCTTTTCTTAAATGGGGATGCCATATTTAACTCGCTTTTTGTTTATTGTAAAAATCAATCGAATAGTTGTGCCCTGCGAGTGACCGCTTCTCACCTGGAGAAATGATTGTATCCTCTCCGCCCTGCTCTTCATGTTCTTCACCCCATTTACCTTGACGACGTCATCGGTCACAAATCCTTTCCCGTCGTCTTCCAGGATCATCTCAAACTGATCGCCCTCCTGCTTCAACGTAAACGAAACGTTTCCGGCTTGAGAATGATTAAAAGAATTTGTCATTGCTTCCTTAAAGATCAGGTTTGCTTCGCGACTGAACCCGTATGGAACGATGACGTTGCCCTTAACCTCGTTGTACGCTCTGAAATTGATATCTTTTTCGCTGAAGAGCTTGTCACCGAAGTCGCGGATGTGAATGAACAGCTTCGAAAGCTCGTCGTTCACCGGGTCGATGCTCCAGATAAAATCCCGCGTCCCGGTGTATAAATACTTAGCCGAGTCCTCCACTTTATTATAGAGCTCGGCCGAATGACCGTTCTTGCTGAGCTTCATCAGGCTGATATAATTGATGATGCGGGTAAGCTGGTTGCCCATCTCGTCGTGGAAGTCGCGGGCGATCTCTTTGCGAAGACTGTCCTGTTCCTGCTGACGTATCTTTTGAGTCTCCACCATTTTATTGAACCTCCGCCTTACGCGGTAGAAAAAGTATAAGCCCACCGCCCCGATCGCCAGCAAGAGCGCCGATGCCTGGAATGCAGCAGTGCGATAGAAGGGCGCGTTTATCGTGAAAGCATACGAGAGCGGAGTGGCATCCCAGCTACCGGAATTGTTCGTGGATTTTACGATGAACACATAATCACCCGGCGGCAGGTTTCCATAGGTCACCTGGTTATTGGAAGAAGGCAACGACCATGTTTTATCGTAGTTCTGAAGGATGTATTGATACCGTACCGATTTCGGATAACGCTTATCTACCCGGTTGTAACGGAAGGTGATGTAGTTGCGGTCGGAAGGCAATCCGGGGTTTGTCGGTATCTTGAAAAAGTCACTACCCGGTTCCCCATATTCACGAATGGGATATTGACCGTTGAATATCTCGACATCGGTAAGGTGCAGTCCGAATGAATGCCAGCCTGCATTACGAAGATCGTTGTATGCATACACGCCATCGATCATACCGAAATACTTGTCTTTGCCCAGGTAGTAGGCGTTCTGGTTGGTCTCGACTCCCGCCAGGCCATTGTCGTATCCGAAGTGAAGGAGCTCATCGATCTCCAGTCCCTCGCTGAGCTTCAGCCTCGAGATGCCTTTCTCCGTTCCGATCCATATCAGATCTTCGAGGTCGGGCGCTACGAAGTACACAAAGTCGGACGAGAGCCCTACAGTTGTGTCCAGCATTTTCTTGGCGCCGGTTTCCACATTGTAGATCATCACCCCTGCGCCGCCCGATCCAACCAGGAGGTATTTTTTTCTGAACACGGCAAGTGAAAAGATACCCGTGTTCTCGATCTCTTTCAGGTTGAGTGAAACGGCCTTTTTGTCTTTGATCACACTCAGCCCGAGATCGGTACCGGCGTATATCACATCGTTGTATGGCATATACCGCAGCGAGAGGACGATGCGGCTTGGAAGTCCCTGGTCGACTGAAACGGATCCGAACTTTTGCCCGTCATAATATCCAACGCCACCACCGTTCGTACTGAACCATATTTTACTGCCGGCGTCGAAGTTGATCTGGCTGATACCGGGACCGGGCAGTCCGTCGATACGCGTAAACCATTTGAACTGATCCTTGTCGGGCAGATATTTTCCGAGTGCGCTGGAAGTGCCCACCCATATATCTCCTCTCTGACTGATCTCGATCGACGTAACGCCGTCATCGGCGGCGTTGTCTTTGTAGTTTTTGATACCCGACTTGTCCATCCTCCAAAGTCCTTTGGAACCCGATCCGATCCAGGTTGCTCCGGCCTTGTCTTCATTGATGGCAAAGACGTCGGTGAGCTTGTCGGACGTGCACTTGTCGAAGTCCTGCACGAAGTATTTATACAAACCGTTACCCGAGCTGCCGAACCACGTGTTCCCTTCGGAGTCGAGGAAGACCTGAGTGATGGCGACTTCAGTGAGCACGGTGTCGACCTTATGAACCCCGTCTTCCCAGTATTCTTTCAGAAGACGGTCGTCGTGGCGGGTCCAGAATACTTTCGTAACAGGATCGTATTGAAGGACCGGCCTGTCGATGTTGAGCGTGCCTGCAATGAGCTTCGACCCGAGGTAGTCAAATTGGAAATGTCCTTTGTTGGTAAGCAGCCATGTTTTTTCGCCCATGTTGAAGATGTTCGACAGGTAACTGAAGTGCTCGCCGTGTTTGACGACCCGGTCGCCGCCGGGAGCTCGGACGAGGAAACTGCTGTCGTTGAGGTAGAGCGCTATCTCACGATTGGGAAGAAGGTGTGTGTACTGGATGATCTTGTCCTTGCGGACGGGCTGGTTCCAGTAATACATGCTGTCGTTGTGGATCTTTCCGACGAGGCCCTGGCTGGTGACGAAGAAGATCGAGTCGCTCAATTCGAACACGCGACGTACACGTCGCAGGGCCGAAGGCGAACCGGCAGGCTTGAAGGCTTTGAATGAAACTCCGTCGAACCGGGTGATACCGCGCGGATGAACGATCCACAGGTTTTGCTTTGAATCCAGCTTCAGGTAGTGAACAATGTTGCTGAGCAGACCGTCGCGGGTGGTGTATACTTTGAATTCTCTTCCGTCGAAGCGGGCAAGCCCGCCGCCATGTGTTCCGATCCACAGGTACCCGTTGCGGTCTTCGAGCACCATGTTCACCTGGGATTGAGGGAGGCCGTCGAGGACGGTATATTGCCTGACGGAATATTGCACCTGGGCCTTCGCGGACACAACGGAGGCGACTACGAGCAGGCACGCAAAGAGCTTCTTTCCCATCACCTTGCAAATTAATCTTTAGCGCAAAACCTAACTGTACCCCAAATTAAGGGAAAAACGAAAAGGTAGTGGTTAAAAAGTCAGGGGCCATAAATGTGCAGAAAGTCCAACTTTTCACTATAGCTTTTAACTTAAAGCAACCATTTTCTGTAACGAAGAGTCTGTACGTGTAGTCTTAGTTTCACATTTTAACGCCAAATCTCACCCTATGATCGGAAACTATCTGCTCATCGCCCTTCGAAACCTCCGGAAGCACTTCAGTTATTCAGTGATAAACATTGCCGGCCTCGGACTTGGGCTTGCAACCTGCCTGCTCCTGAGCCTCTGGATCCGTCATGAACTCAGCTATGACTCCTTCCACACCAAGCTCGACAGGCTCTATCGCGTGTCGATGGAATACTCGTTCGGCGGACAGACAAAGAAAATCGCTCAATCGCCCACGATCGTTCTGCCCACCCTTCAAAAGGAATTTGGCGAGATAGAGACAGGGGTGCGTTACTACAACTCGGCATCGTTCAGGCCTTTCATTGTGAAAAAGGAGTCGATGATGTTCGAAGAGACGAAGTTCTATTTTGCGGACAGCTCTTTCTTCGATGTCTTTTCATTCAAGCTTCTGAAAGGCAACCCCGAAAAAGCATTGACGGCACCCTACGCTCTGGTGCTCACCGAATCGACGGCAAAGAAATATTTCGGCAATGCCGATCCGATGGGTCAGACATTGACCATCAACAACAAGCAGGATTATACCGTAACGGGTGTGGTGGAAGATATACCGTCCAACTCCCTGATCCATTTCGATTTCCTGGCCTCGTTCTCATCGATCAACGCTTCGAAAGAATTGATCTGGTGGAGTGCAAACTACCAGACATACGTGGTGGTCTCGCCCCAGGCCGATATTGCCGCCGTCGAGGCGAAGTTCAACGAGATTGTTAAGGCAGCGCTGGCTTCTGAGGTTAATAATTCCGGAGACTACGTTAAATACAATTTTTACCCCATGAAGGATATCTATCTCCGTTCGGATATCCAGGAGGTGGAGCTTACGGGCAGCATCGACTATGTTTATATCTTCAGCGCGATCGCCTTGCTGATCCTTGTGATCGCCTGTATCAACTACGTTAATCTTGCCACCGCAAAGGCTGCCGACCGCGCGAAAGAAGTAGGTATCAGAAAAGTGGTGGGCGCTGTACGACGTCAGCTGATCACCCAGTTCATCGGCGAGTCCGTAGTTATTACGGGGATTGCATTTCTTCTTGCGATGATTCTTTCCAGCGCCGGCCTGCCGTTGTTCAATAACATTACGGGCAAACATTTCACCCAGGCGATGGTATTCGACCCGGGCTTCCTGGTGTTCACGCTGCTCATCCTTGCAGTCATCGCGTTGTTGTCGGGCTTGTACCCTGCGCTGGTGATCACCGGCTTCAAACCGGTGAACATTCTGAAGGGGAACTTTCGCACGTCGGGACGTGGAGTATGGCTTCGTAAGTCTCTTGTGGTATTCCAGTTCACCGTGTCTATCATCCTGGTGATCGGAACGGCAGTCATCGTGAAACAGGTCGGCTATATCCAGGATAAAAAGCTCGGTTTTGAAAAAGACAACGTTGTCATGCTGCCCCTCGACCGTAAGACATTCGAGGTTTTTCCCCAGCTTAAGACCGAGTTGCTCAGAAACGGAAACATCCTGAACGCAGGCCGGGCTGCCGAATCGCCTGTGAGAATACAGGCAGGATATTCGGTCAACATGCCGGGCAGTAACGACCGGGGAATGATCACCGCCGCGATGCAGGCTGACGAAGGCTTTGTACCCACGGTCGGCATCGAGATCATCGCAGGCCGCAATTTCACCGAGGCCGATATCAAGCGCCTCGAGAAGGACACGGTGTACTCGTTCATCCTGAATGAAACAGCGTTGGCCGAGCTTTCTATAGATCTCGAAAAAGCTCCGGGGATGCCGTTGGCCATGGGAGAACGCAAAGGCGTCATCGCCGGCGTGATGCGCGACTTTCACTTTGCATCCATGCATGAAAAGATCAAACCCCTGATCCTTTTCACGGAACCGGAATACAACTATTATTTTGTGAAGCTGTCGCCCGGCAACCCGGAGCGTGCACTGAAAGACCTTCAGCAGGCATGCGCTATCCTCACCCCCCACAGACCATTTGAATACAGATTTCTGAACGAAAACTACGCTGCCCTTTATGAGAACGAGCAGAAGATGGGCTCGGTGTCGTCGGCATTCGCGGCGCTGGCGATCGTGATCGCTTGTCTTGGACTCCTCGGACTCGTAGCATTTGCGGCATCGCAAAAAACAAAAGAGATCGGCATCCGGAAAGTGATGGGCGCGACGGCGCCTGGCATCGTGCTGCTCATCACCAGGGATTTCACCATCCTGGTGCTTGCGGCAATAACACTCGGTATCCCGCTGGCGTGGTACCTGCTGGAAAATTACTGGCTGGTGAGCTTCGAATACCGGACCGACATCGGTGTGTGGCCGTTTGTGTTTGCCGCATTCGGATGTCTATTGGTGTCGTTCGGAACGGCGAGCTACCAGGCGATCAAAGCCTCGATGGTGAATCCTGCACAGACATTGAGGAATGAGTAGGCGCGTCGGGCTTATCCTTGTCGAAAGGCACATCACCTGATTCTACCCTCCATAGGACAAAGATCAATCCTATCAGGATCAGTATGATCACGAACATCACAAACACGCGGAGAATTTTTTTGATCCTCACGTTGCGTTCGTGACGATGGAGCACGTCGGAGTAGTTACGGAAGCGGTCGGCTCCCGAGGCGGTCATACGGTGTCTTCTCAGCCTTATCTCATTTCGACTCATCGTACTTCACCTTAATGTTGAAATGTTTACGCAGCTTGTCCAGAGCGCGATAGGTTCGCATTTTGGCGCCGCTTTCGGTGATATCGAGGATGAAAGCGATCTCACTGAAGTCCTTGTCTTCGAAAAATCTAAGTTCCAGTACCTGGAGCATTTCGGTAGGCAGGTCTTTCATAAAGTTAATAAGCTTTTGAACCTGCTCTTCATCCCACGTTTCATCCGAGCGCTCGATGAGCTCCTTCACCTTCAGCTCTTCGATACTAAATACGTTCTTACGTTTATTCTTCCTGTAATGTTTGTTGATCTCGTTACGTGCGATGCGATAAAGCCACGCAGAGAATGGGACGCCCCTGAATTCGTACCCGGGAAGGTGATTCAGGGCGTTGATGAAGGTCTGTGAGCAGAGGTCACCTGCCAGCTCTTCGTCGTCGGTTTGCCGGTAGATGAAGTTGTAAATGCGGTCAAAATGCTTCTCATACAGCTCTCCGAACGCATGGGGGTCTTTCTTCGATCGTTCAATGATTTCCCGTTCCTTGTCAAGTTCGGCGTCGGTCATTCAGGGGGAGTTCGGAATCCCGGGCTAATAATGCGAAGGAATGAGGAAAGTCACAAGGGTGGAAATTGGAGATTGGGGATTGGGATTGGTCGTTGGGTATTCAGATAGGCAGATGATATTGCGAAGGACCTCAACATCCAATAACCAATACCAATGTCCAATGACCAACCGGAAAGTAAGAGGCCTCTTCCACGACTTGGAAGAGGCCACCAAACCTAAAACCTTAAAATGAGAGAGAAAATTGTAACTGCTAATGCAAATTAAGATACGACTCGAGTGGATACCAATACCTACTAGGAGGTATTTTGATTAAAATCTATACCGTGTTTACACGATGTATTAACAGTTTGTTCACCGTGTTTACCTGATAAGGAAACAGAAGTTGATTAATTCGCGGGCGTCAGCTTCGAGTTATAAAACTCGAAAACCCGGGTAAGATCGCCTGCAGATTTCGCATCGAGCCTGTTGGACTTCATAAACTTCTCGACGTCCGGACCAAGGTCCCCGAAGCTTTCGATAAGCTTCCTTTTGGATTTTATCTCGAACACATTGGCGCCGTCGTTGTAGTAGAAATCGGACTTTTTATAAAATTCCATGTCACGGCTACCGACATCCATGGCCGGAACGTAGGTGGGTGACTTGGTGTTCACGACGGTTCTTTTGAACAGCGAACGCTTACCATCGACCATGACCTCCATCAGCCCTACCAGAGGCGCTCCATCCATCTTGTACTTGAAGCAGTTTACATAATAGTGCGGCTCCTTCGTCAGGGAGTCTAGCCACACCATGTGCTGCACCCTCTTCACGTCCAGCACACGAACGCCGGCCGGCGTTTTGATCTCAATGGTTTGATCCCTGATGTCGTATTTCATCAGGTATCCTTCGATCGCGGAATTCTTATCGGAAACGATCAAACTGCCAATGTTCCATTTGGAGTCCATGTAGGTGTCGCCGACGACCCGGCCGGGAGGTATCGGGATCCCGACGATGGCATTGTCGAGTCGTTCGAAGTTCGCTCTCGATAATCTTTCCGCAGATATCTGTGCCCTGATGTTGGAGGGGATCGCCTGGCTAAAGGCCAGTGATGGAACGACGCAGAAAATCAGTAGATAAACTTTCTTCATAGCAATGATAGGATCGATGGTTAAACCCGTGCCGCCATCAGCAGCTCTATGTTTTTGTATTTCATCCTGAATTTACGCGCTACAGACTCATTGGTCAACCCCGATTTGTAGATATATACGCCTTTCATGAACCATTTGTGCGAGAATATCATCTCCTCCACCCCGCCCTCTTCGGCCGCCCGGAGGATGGTGGGGGTGAAAATATTGCTCAATGCCGTGGTTGCGGTGTGGGCTACCCTCGATGCCACGTTGGGCACACAATAATGTATGACATCGTACCTGCGGAACACAGGTTTTTCGAGCGTTGTGATCTCCGAGGTCGCGATGCAGCCGCCCTGGTCGATACTCAGGTCGATGATCAGTGAATCGGGTTTCATGTTCTTCACCATCTCTTCGCTGACCACGTGACGTGGGCGTCCCTTCTCAGCCCTCAATGCGCCGATCACCACGTCGGCGGTCTTCAGGCTTTCGCTCAGGGTAACGGTGTCGATGGTGGAGGTGTACAGCTGGTGGCCCAGGGTATGCTTGATCCGGCGGAGCTTATAAATATGGTTATCGAAAACCTGGATCTCCGCGCCGAGACTGGTAGCAGCCCGTGCCGCATACTCGGCCACGGTACCGGCCCCTATGATGACCACTTTTGTCGGCGGCACGCCGGTGATCCCTCCGAGAATAATGCCCTTTCCTTTTTTCGAAGTGCTGAGATATTCGGCCGCGATCAGCATTACTGTGCTTCCTGCGATCTCGCTCATCGCCCGGATGATCGGCATGCCTCCCACCTTGTCTTCGATGAACTCCCATGCGAGCGCGGTCACCTTCTTTTTCAGCAAGCCATTGATCGCCTCCTGCTCGAGGTGGCCGAGCTGCAATGCCGAGATCAACGACTGTCCCGGGCGGAAGTATTCTACTTCCTCAACGGTCGGAGGCTCGATCTTGAGTATCACATCGGCCTTATAAACTTCGGACGGGGAATAAACGATCTTCGCACCGGCATCGCTGAATTGCTTGTCGGTAAACTTCGACCCTTCTCCGGCTTTCGTCTCGACATGAACCTCATGCCCGTTGGCTACCAGCAATGCTACTGCGTCGGGGGTGAGGCTGACACGATTTTCGGAAAGCGAGATCTCTCTCGGCACTCCAATAAAAAAAGTGTGATTTGTTTTTCTTACCGCGAGTAGCTTTTCCTGTGTGACCAGTTCCGGTTTTGCCAGGGATTCAAATCCGGTCTTTTTCTTCTCACTCATACCTTTGGTAACGTATACGTCGTTGGGTAGCGCTCTCTATATCAATATGTATTTCGAAGCGCGATGCGGGCAGGATCGAAGGGATCCGTTCCGGCCATTCGATAAAACAAATCCGGCCGGAGTCGAGATATTCCTCCACACCGATGTCGTACGCTTCTTCTTCATTCTTCAGCCTGTAAAAGTCAAAATGATAAATCATCCCGCTCTCACTATTGTACTCGTTGACAAGCGAAAAGGTCGGGCTGGTCATCGGGGAATGCACGCCCAGGGTCCTGCAAACCGCCTTGATCAATGTTGTTTTGCCTGCACCCATCTCCCCGTAAAAGAGCCAGACATTACGACCGGCGGCGGCCGCCAGCAGCTCCCTCACCACATCGTCCAGGTCATTGAGAGTGAAGGTCATATTATTTCTCACGGAAAACACGGAAAACACGGAAAATGCAGAAGCTCTTAGTCAAAGGCGCGGGAACTTTGCACGAGTTCTTTTAAAGGCCTCTCTATATGTTCCGTGGATTCCGTGAGAACCCTTCCGGGTCAGGCATTCTTCGAAGATAGAAAAATTAAAGGTACGATCATCTCCTCCAGGCTCACTCCTCCGTGTTGAAATGTGTCTTTATAGAGGTTGACGTAATAATTGTAATTGTTGGGGTATGCGAAGAACTGGTCTTCGATGGCAAACACATATGTTGTCGAGACGTTCGGCTTCGGCAGGAAGAGCCGTTCGGGCTTCATCGCCTCCATCACCTTCTCGCCTTCGTAGCCGAGGTTCTTGCCCTGTTTGTAGCGGAGATTGGTGTTCACGGTCTTGTCGCCTACGATCTTGAAGGGTCGTTTCACCCGGATCGTTCCGTGGTCGGTGGTGATCACGACCCTGGCGCCCTTGTCTGCGATCTTCTTGAGGATGTCGAACAACGGCGAGTGCTCGAACCAGGATTGGGTGAGCGACCGGTAAGCTGACTCATCGGGAGCGAGCTCCCGTATCATGGCCATGTCGGTACGGGCATGCGAGAGCATGTCCACGAAATTATATACGATCACGTTCAGGTCGTTCGTGAACAGGTTGCTCAGGCTGTCGACCAGGTCGCGCCCCTCTTCGAGCTTTTTGATCTTGTGATAAGAAGACCGGATGTTGAGGTTGTTCTTCTTGAGCTGCCTCTGAAGGAAGTCTTCCTCGAAATTGTTCTTCGATTCATCCTCGTCTTCTCCCACCCAAAGGTCGGGGTGCGTCTTTGCCATCTCCGAGGGAAGCAGTCCCGAAAAGATCGCGTTACGGCAATACGCTGTGGTGGTGGGGAGTATCGAATAATAGGTCTGTTCGCTGGTGACGTTGAAGTACTCCGAAAGGATCGGCTCTATTCTCTTCCACTGATCGAACCGGAGGTTGTCGATGAGGACGACAAACAAAGGCTTACCTGTTTTCAATTCAGGGAAGACTTTCTTCTTCATCACCAGGTGCGACATCAGCGGCCTTTCCACGTTGGGATTATTAAGCCATGTCTCGTAATTCTTCCGAATGAACTTGCAGAAGTTAGCGTTCGCTTCAACCTTTTGTGCCTCCATCACTTCCACCATATCGCGATTGTCGGCGTTCTCCAACTGGAGCTCCCAGTAAACGAGCTTCTTATAAATGTCGGCCCACTCTTCATGATTCATGTTTTCCATGAATGCCATGGAGATCTTACGGAACTCCTGTTGATAGCTGATGTTGGTCTTCTCCGATACGATCCTCTTGTTGTCGAGGATCTTTTTAACGGCGAGCAATATCTGACTTGGATTGATGGGCTTGATCAGGTAGTCGTCGATCTTTGCTCCGATCGCTTCTTCCATGATCAGCTCTTCCTCATTCTTGGTGATCATGACCACCGGCAGATTGGGCTTTATGTTCTTGATCTGACTCAGCGCTTCGAGGCCCGACATACCGGGCATGTGTTCATCGAGGAACACAACATCGAAGTGACGGTCGGTCGACAGCTCGACAGCCTCCGCACCATTGTTGACGGGCGTGATATCATAACCACGTTGTTGAAGAAACAGGATGTGTGGTTTCAGCAAATCGATCTCGTCGTCGGCCCACAAAATGGTATATCTTTGCATAGTTTGTAAAGTTACTGATTACAAAACAGGGTTCACAGTTCAGTGAAGAAAAACAAGCACAAGATCATTAACGACCCGGTCTACGGATTCATCTCTATCGAGAGTGATCTTGTATTCGATCTGATACAACATCCCGCTTTTCAGCGATTAAGACATATCCGCCAGCTGGGATTGGCTGAGCTCGTATATCCCGGCGCCATTCACACACGCTTTCAACATGCGCTTGGCGCCATGCATCTCATGCGGCGTGTGCTCGAAACCTTTCGCGGCAAGGGCATCGAGATCAGTGAACGTGAGCTGGAGGCGGCGCAGATCGCTATTCTTCTGCACGACATCGGACACGGCCCTTTCTCTCACACCCTGGAAGAAACTCTGCTACCGCAAGTGAAACACGAGAGCATCTCCTACCAGTTGATACGCAAGCTCGATACTGACTTCGACGGCGCCCTGGGGATGGCGATGAAGATGTTCCGTAACAGTTACAACCGGAAATTCTTCCACCAACTCGTCAGCAGCCAGCTCGACATCGACAGACTGGACTACCTGCGCCGTGATTGTTTCTTCACCGGCGTCATGGAAGGATCCATCGGTGTCGACAGGATCATCTCTATGCTTACCGTTCACGACGACCAGGTTGTTGTCGAAGAAAAAGGGATCTACAGCATCGAACACTTTCTAAACGCAAGACGACTGATGTACTGGCAGGTCTATCTTCATAAGACAGCAGTCAGTGCAGAGCGTCTGCTGGTGAACATCATCCGGCGCGCGCAATATCTTTCACAATCGGGTAACGATCTTCCGAGTAGCAACGCGCTCAAAACTTTTTTGGTTCATAACCACACGATCGAGGATTTCACGAACAAAAGCGCGGTTCTTCACGCATATGCACAGCTCGATGACAACGATGTATGGGGCGCCATCAAGATGTGGAAAGACAGTGACGACGCGATCCTCTCGCAACTGTGCAACATGTTGCTCGAACGCAACCTGTTCCAGATCAAGATCGGAGGCATAACGAAGCAGGGTATCGAAAAAGTACGGCAGGCGATCGGAGCGAAATACAAAACGCTGAGAAACGATACGTCATATTTCTTCTCGGTCGGAACGCTGACCAACGAAGCCTACGTCGTGGAAGGACAGCCGATCAAGATACTGATGCGCAACGGAAAACTGGTTGACATTGCACAGGCATCCGATCTTCCGAACATTACGGCCATCAGCAAAATCGTTAAAAAAGACTATCTATGCTGGCCTAAAAATGTATCTTTGACCTAAGTGTACAGAGTACAAAGTTCAGGGTACAGAGTTTCTGGCACGATCGCGAAGCGCTTCATTTAGGTGCAGCGGGTTCAGAAGCATAACCCTGTACTCTGAACTCTGTACCCCGAACACCGATGAGTATGGAATTTACGATCAAGCAAATAGCCATTATGCTGGACGGGCAGGTCCAGGGCAACGAACATGCGAAGATCAATACGCTCGCCAAGATACAGGATGCAAAACCTGGCCAGCTTTCATTCCTCGCTAATCCGAAATACGAAACGTTCATCTATACCACACAGGCGACTGCCGTCATCGTAAACAGAAATTTTCAGCCGAAGAAAGAGATCGGCTCCACACTCATCCTTGTTGAAGATCCTTATTCGAGCTTCACCAAGCTGCTTGCAGAGTATCACAAGATCATCAGCTTTCAAAAGACAGGCATCGAACAACCGAGCTTTATCGGCGACAATAGCAAGACCGGGAAGGACATCTATCGCGGAGCCTTTTCATATATCGGGCACTCATGTGAGATCGGCGACAACGTGAAGATATACCCGCAGTGTTATGTAGGCGACAACGTTGTGGTGGGTAGCAACACCATTCTTCACGCCAACGTGAAGCTCTATTCAGGCACCAGGATCGGCAGCAATTGCGAGATCCATTCCGGCACCGTCATCGGAAGCGACGGCTTCGGGTTCGCTCCCCAGGAAAACGGAACATACAAGACCATCCCCCAGCTGGGGAACGTCATCATCGGAGACAACGTGTCGATTGGGGCCAACTCAGTGATCGACTGCGCCACGATGCTTGGAGACTCAACGGTGATACATGATGGCGTCAAGCTCGATAACCTTATCCAGATCGCACACAATGTAGAGATCGGGAGAAACACAGTAATTGCCGCCCAGGTTGGCATCTCAGGATCTGCGAAGGTTGGAGACAACTGCGTGATCGGAGGGCAGGCGGGTATTGCAGGGCACTTACAGATCGCCAATAAGACCAGCGTCGGCGGAAAAGCAGGCATTAATAAATCAATTAAAGAAGAAGGACTAAAACTGATGGGCACCTTCGCCTTCGATGTAAAAGACTATTTTAAGTCATATGCCGTCTTTAAACAGCTTCCCGACCTGGACGATCGTATCCGGGAGCTCGAAAAGAAGCTGAATGGCCATTCTAACGGCAGTGGGGCCCTTTGAAATAGGGCGTCTAGCCCTTAAATTTGCCACACTTTTACCCAAAAAATGCTAAACTATAAGCAGCAAACGATCCGGAAGTCGGTCACCATCTCCGGTGTTGGCCTTCACACAGGCGTTCAGACGAACATGACGTTTGTACCTGCCAAGCCTAACCATGGGATCAAATTCCAGCGGGTAGATGTAGCCGGCGCTCCTTTCATCGACGCCGATTGTGACAACGTGGTGGATGTATCGCGCGGGACAACGATTGAACAAAGCGGAGCACGCGTAAGCACCATCGAGCATACTCTAGCGGCCCTTGTGGGTCTGGAGATCGACAACGTGTTGATCCAGCTCGACGGCCCCGAATGTCCTATCATGGATGGTAGCTCTATCCAGTTCATCGATGCATTGAAAGAGGCGGGCACGGAAGAACAAAACGCGATACGCGACTTCTTCGAAGTACAGGACAGTATCTTCTACCGCGAAGCAGCACGCAACGTGGAGATCGCTGCACTACCACTCGACGACTACCGGGTAACGGTAATGATCGACTATAACTCACCGGTCCTCGGAAGCCAGCATGCTTCTATCACGAACATCCGGCAGTTTGAAAAAGAAATCGCTTCGTGCAGGACGTTCTGCTTCCTCCACGAGCTCGAAATGCTTTATAAGCATAACCTCATCAAGGGCGGCGACCTCAACAACGCGATCGTGATCGTAGACCGCGTGGTAGAGCCACACGAGCTCGACAATATCGCCAAGATGCTGAACAAGCCGAAAGTTGAAGTAAAGAAAGAAGGTATTCTCAATAATATAGAGCTGAGATACAACAACGAGCCCGCACGCCACAAGCTGCTGGATATCGTTGGCGACCTTGCATTGGCGGGCCGTCCGCTGAAGGCACAGATACTCGCGGCTCGTCCAGGCCACGCGGCCAACGTCGCCTTCGCGAAGAAGTTAAAAAAGGCGATGGCCGAAGCGGATAAGAAAGGAATCCCCCGTTACAATCCTAACCTTCCCCCGGTTCTCGACATCAATCAGATCACGAACTTTCTTCCGCACCGCTACCCTTTCCTGCTGATCGACAAGATCATCTACCTCGATAACGAGACCGTCGCCGGCGTGAAGAACGTTACCATGAACGAGCCTTACTTCCAGGGGCACTTCCCCGGAAATCCCGTGATGCCCGGTGTGCTCCAGGTGGAGGCAATGACACAGGTTGGAGGTATCCTCGTTTTGAACACCGTTCCTGATCCTGAAAATTATTGGACATATTTCCTCGGCATAGACGATTGTCGATTCAGAAAAATGGTTTTGCCGGGTGACACCCTTGTTATTCAATGTGATCTCCTCGCCCCCATCAAGCGCGGTATTGCCAAGATGCGGGGACGCGGTTACGTGGGCAACACATTGGTCTGCGAAGGCACCATGACTGCCAGCATCGTACCTAAAGATTCATGAGCAACTACCCGCTAACAAGCATACATCCAGACGCCAAAATTGGCCAGAATGTTCTCATAGAATCTTTCTCCACCGTCGCGAAGGATGTTGTGATCGGAGATGGCACGTGGATCGCCCCGAACGTCACGATCATGGATGGAGCCCGCATCGGTAAGAACTGCCGGATATTTCCCGGCGCGGTGATATCAGGCATTCCCCAGGATCTCAAGTTCAAAGGTGAAGTTACCACTGCCGAGATCGGCGACAACACCACCATACGCGAATGCGTGACCGTGAACCGCGGCACTACCGATAAGTACAAAACAGTGATCGGATCCAATTGCCTGGTGATGGCTTATGCCCACATCGGTCACGACTCCATGATCGGCAACTTCTGTATTCTCGGAAACACGACGCAGCTTGCCGGTCACGTCGTCATTGCAGACTACACCATCTTCGGAGGCGCCTGTGCCGTTCAGCAGTTCTCCAAGATCGGCGCACATGCTTATATCGGCGGTGGCTCCCTTGTTCGCAAAGATGTTCCGCCATACACGAAAGCCGCACGCGAACCTCTTGCTTATGCCGGTGTGAATACCGTTGGCCTTCGACGCAGGGGATACACAACCGAAAAAATTGCAGAGATCCAGGAGATCTACAGGTACTTGTTCCTCAAAGGTCTCAACAACTCCAAGGCGCTCGATCTCATTGAGCGCGAGCTGCCGAAAAGCATTGAAAGGGATTACATCGTAACCTTCATTAAAGATTCAGAACGGGGTGTGATGAAAGGCTTCACCACATCCACCGACTCGTTCGAATGAAGATCGTTGCCGAAAATCTGGGCAAGCGTTTCAACCGCGAATGGATCTTCAGGCACTTCTCTCTCACCGTTGAACACGGAAAAACATATGCTATCACCGGACCCAACGGCTCCGGGAAATCGACCCTCAGTCAGGTACTCTGGGGCCAGGTGCCTCCAACTGCCGGCACACTAAACTATGTCGACGGAGAGAACACCATCCCCGTCACGGATATCTTCAAATACATTTCCATCGCCACACCCTACATGGACCTCATCGAGGAATTCACGCTCGATGAAGCCATCGCGTTCCATTTTAAATTCAAGAAACCAACCGGCGGGATCACGGTAAGCGAGGTGACATCCCGGATGGAACTCGCACACGCACACGACAAAAAGATCGGGGCATTCTCCAGCGGCATGAAACAGAGGCTGAAACTGGCCCTGGCCTTTTACAGCGACACCCCTTTCCTGTTTCTCGACGAACCTACTACCAACCTGGACAAAACCGCGATAGAGTGGTACCTGGACAACCTCCGCCGTCAGACTGGCCGGACTATCGTCATCGCCTCGAACCAGGACGGCGAATATCCGCCAGAATCCATAAAAATTGACCTTTCCGCCTACAAAAAGGGGTTACAACACCCCACCCTCAAAGTATAAAATCCATACCCCGAAAGTTTTTACCGAAAGCAGGGTGGTTTCATTTAGAGCACGCTTTTTGTTAAGTTTGACAGCTATAATATCGCACACATGAAATTTTATCTCAAACCAGTCCTTTCAGTAGTTATACTGGCAGTTTTACTCGGATACGCCGGCTGCAAAGGCACTGATAACCCTCCAACACCCGAAGACGAAGTCCAACTGGGAAAATTGAGCTCAACATGGAAGGTTGCGGGTAATGGCACTGACGTCACTCTTGACGGTTCGAGCAGGAAGTCAGAATACAGCAATTTTCAGCTGACACTCACAGGAACACCCGGAGCAACATCATTCGGTTATACCACCACCGGTCGCCCTCCCCTCAGCGCATGGCCCAGCAGCGGCAGCTGGAACTTTGGCAGCACAGTCGCTACCGACGTGGTCAGGGACCAGGGAACATCAAAAGAAGTATCGATGACATACACCGTAACAGACTCGCAACTCGAGCTCACCTTCACATACAATGGAGCAGGTGAAGCGAGGACAAGCGATGTGACGGGAGTGTGGGTATTTCGACTCACGAAATAATTTTGGAAAGAAATAAGAAGGGCCTGACGGCCCCTTTTTTTTGCTCACGGAAAACCACGGAAAGGTAGAGCGTTCTTAAAGCGTTCCGCGGCGTTAAATAACACCTTTGCATTTTTCCGTGCTTTCCGTGTTTTCCGTGAGAAATGCCTTTCACTTGAGAATCACCACCGTGATCCCATCTCCTCCCCTCTGCACGTGCTCATCCGCAAAGGACGATACGCCTTTCGTTCTTTTAAGCTGCTCCCTCACCACCTTGCGTAGCACGCCTTCACCTTTGCCGTGAAGGATCCTTACTTCTCCCTGTCCGAGCAACACAGCATCGTCGAGGAACTGGGTAAGGGCGGGGATGACTTCTTCAACACGTTTGCCGCGTATGTCCAGTGTAGATTCGAACAGCACCTGTCGTTTATAGATATCAAGACCCATCGAGCGGGCCTTGGTCACCACCACCGGGTCGGCGCGGTCGCTGCGTACCAGCTGATTGACCTTGATGTGTGAACGAAGGTCTCCGAACTGAACGACGGCGTTCGCGCCCTTCAACTGAATGAGTGTCCCGGTAACTTCCTGCCCCCGGATACGAACCTTGTCTCCTTCCTTGAGCGTTTCGTCTTTGACATGTTCGTTCTGCTTCGGCTCGGCCTTTACTTTTTCCTCGAGGCCTTTCAATCCTTCGCGAACCTTGCGGGTCTCTTTGGGCTCGGCCTTGTTCTCACGGATGTGACGGATGGTCTTTTCAATCTCGCGGTTGGTTTCTTTCAACAGCCCCGAGGCTTCGGTCTTCGCGCGTTCGATGATCTCCTTTTTTCTGGATTCTATTTCCGATGTCACCCGTTCATAGTACTCCATCTGTTCGGCGAGCTCCGCCTCTTTCTTTTTTAGCTCGGCCGATTGGCGTGTGTTGTGAACTTTATCGTCTGCTACAGCTTTCATCAGCGACTCCAGGCCGGCAAGATCTTTACCGATGATTCCCTCCGCGTTCTGTATGATGTCGGGAGGCAGGCCGGTCTTTCGGGCTATCTCGAGTGCAAACGAGCTTCCCGGCTTACCGATCTCCAACATGAACAGCGGCTCCAGTTTTTGCGTGTTGAACAACATCGCGGCGTTGACGATCCCGGGCGTATTACCTGCGAACACCTTCAGATTGTAGTAATGAGTCGTGGCAACACCCCACACGCGCATGGCCACTAACCGCGCGAGCACCGCCTGCGCAATACCTCCTCCGAAGTTCGGGTCGGTTCCGGAACCAAGCTCATCCAGCAACACCAGCGAACGGTCGTCGGCATTGGTGAGGAAGTGGTTCATGTTCTTCAGGTGTGAGCTGTATGTACTCAGATCATTCTCGATCGACTGCTGGTCGCCGATGTCGATGAAGATCTTATCGAATACACCCATCACCGATTGCTCTTCGAGTGGGACGGGCAGTCCGCATTGAAACATGTATTGTATGAGGCCTGTGGTTTTCAGGCACACAGACTTGCCCCCGGCATTCGGTCCCGATACAAGCAGAAAACTGTCGGTGCGATCGAGGACAATGTTCAATGGAACGATGTTCCGTTTCGCTTTCCTGAGATTGAGATAGAGTAAAGGGTGCCGTGCGTTCACCCATTTCAATGCAGGGCCGTCGGTCGTATGAGGAAGTTTCGATTCGAGGTCTGTCGATAATTTCGCTTTCGCGCGATTGACGTCGAGGAGCCCGAGAAACTGGTAAGCTGCTTCGAAGTCGGGAAGATGCCGGCGGATCAGGGACGTCAGCTCACGCAAGATCCGGATGACCTCCTTACGGTCTTCCAGCTCCAGATCACGCAGCTCGTTATTTGCTTCGAGAATTTCTGTGGGCTCCAGGTAGATCGTCTGGCCAGTGGCCGATTGATCGACAGTCACTCCCCGTATCTTCCGTTTGTGTTCCGCCAGCAGGGGTATCACCATCCGGCCGTCGCGTATCGTGGGCGAGACGCCCTCGGGCGCCCATCCTTCCGAAGATGCCTGGCGGAAGACCTGCGCGACCAGGCGGCGTATGCGCGACCGCTCTTCGTTCAATTTCTTGCGTATCCGTGCAAGCTCCGGTGTGGCGTTGTCGCGGATCTTACCGGTATCGTCAAACTTCGACTGAAGGTCGCGCAAGAGCGTTTGAGGAAGCCGTACCTCCCGGCTCATCTCGTAGAGTGAAGGATAGTCCTCTTTCGCCTTCTCCAGGAATGTCCGGGCGGCAAAGATCGAGTGGAGCGAAAGTATGATGAGGTGAAATGCTTCTTCTTCGAGAAATCCACCCTCCACGCCTATGATGGGAAGATACTCCGCCGGGTCAAAATAATTGGAGAAGGGGAATGCGTCGCCCTTGTGGAGTATGGCCTGAAGCTCGGCAGTCCTCCGGAGCAATGTGTTGATCTCATCGAGGTTAGACCGGAATGAAATGGCGTCGACGTGCGCGCTCCCCAGGTCGCAAAGACAATAGTTTCTGAGCATGGCCCTCACCTGGTCGAAACCAAGTTTCTGTTCCAGGTCTACCGGCCAGATCATGGTATTGGTTGTACGGGTCGTGTACTGGCTTTCTGCTCGAGCAGGTTGAGGGTATCGATGACGGCCGTATACACTTCTTCCCATTCCCGGGGATGAGAGAGATACCACTGATAAGTTTTTTGAACGGCGGAGTCGGACTTTCCGAATTTTTGCTGCAGTGATTGTTCGTAAGGCTGAAACAACTTCATCGCCGAATCGGGCGTTATAGCTAAAGTGTTCAGTTTGGCTTCGGCCACGTAGATGTTTACGAGGTACTCGGCGTAGTCCTCTTTACTGAGAACACCGGGAGGCATTTTTTCCTGCTGACATCCTGCCGAGAACACGAGGATAATCAGCATACAAATTAACCCGGCGCGCGTCATTTTTTCCGTTGTCAGATAATCGGGGGCCAAAATACTCATAATTTGACTTAATTTGTTCCCGCAAAAATGACGCCACCGGGTAGTGAAGAAACAAAAGGCTGAGTGAAAGACCTGATCAAAAAATTAAGGAAATACGAGATCCAGATCCGCAAGGCGATCAACAGCCAGATGCAGGGCGACTTCCACTCGATCTTCAAAGGATCGGGGCTGGAGTTCGACGATGTCCGTCCGTACCAATATGGCGACGACATCCGTACGATCGACTGGAATGTATCGGCTAAGGGCCACGGCCCGTACGTAAAGACCTTTCGCGAAACGAAGGAGCAAACGATCTTCTTCATACTCGATGTCAGCGCCTCGCAGGATATCGGTAGTCCGGGCAAAACCAAGTTCGATATAGGCAAAGAGCTTTGCGGTGTGCTTGCCATGGCCGGCGCGAAAGAATCCAGCTCCATTGGGCTGATCGCTTACTCCGACCGGCGCGAGATATACCTCAAGCCGGCAAAAGGTATGTCGAAGGCATACGAGATGGTTTATCACCTCGCGCGCCTGAAGCCGCAATCGGAGAAGACCAATCTAAGCAAGGCAATACTTTTCGCGCTGAATTCGATCAAGCGCAGAAGTGTAATCGTGATGATCTCTGATTTTATCGACGAAGGATATTTTCATAACCTGAAATCACTGGCACGCAAACATGACCTTGTGATGATCCATATCAGCGACCGTCGCGAGACAGGATTGCCCAAGCTGGGGATCATACCGGTGCTCGATAAAGAAACAAAGTCAACTATTTGGGTGAACACCTCGTTCGGAGATTTTCGAAACCGTATCGCCACGCATCACAGCGGGAGAATAGAGGAGCTTACCACGTTTGCCAAAAGAAATCAGATCAATTTTCTGAGCTTAGATACGGAACAGGATTACGTCCCTCAACTGCTCAAATTATTCAGGTCCCGGAATAGGATAATGAAGACCGTTTAAAGTGACTGATGCATAAGTTGAGGTTCATAGCATTCTTAATTCTAATAATTCCAACACTGGGGTGGTCTCAAAATATCCAGGTACGGTCGCGTTTCCTTGCCGATACACTCAAGATCGGTGAGAAAGTCCCGTTCGCCGTCACCGCACGATATCCACGAAAAGTGAATATCCTCTACCCCGATTCAAGCTACAGCTTCAATCCGTTTGAGCTCGAGGGCAAAGAATATTTTCCGACCGTTACCAGGGACAGCATCTCCTACGACAGCGCGGTGTATTATCTCACGTCTTACGAGGTCGACAGCATACAGATGTTTCGCATGCCCGTGTATGTCCTGCAAGGCCGCGATTGCACGGTGGTCTTCGGAGTAACCGATTCGATCGTCCTCAAGCAGCTGGTAAATCACGTGCCCGACTCGGTATCGGCCGAGAAACTTCCGTTGAAAACAGACACCAGGTACCTCGATGTATCGTGGCTGTTCAACTACCGCCTGGCTAACTACATAATCGCCGCCCTGGTCGTCATCGGCGTTGTGGTGTGGCTCGTATTTGGCAAAAGGATCAAGAGATATTTCATTCTAAAAAGGCTCAACAAGGCACACGTCGACTTCCTGCACCGGTTTGCCGATGCCCAACACCAGCTGCAGGGTGACTTCAGTACCATGAAAGCAGAGACGGCGCTCGTGATCTGGAAAAGATATATGGAAAACCTCGAAGAGCGGCCGTTCACAAAGTACAGCTCGAAAGAGATCCTGCGTTTGCTGGAAGATAAAAACCTGGCTCCGGCCCTGAGATCCATCGACCGGATGGTGTACGGGGGCATCTCCAGCAATACGGAAGTATTTAATGAGCTGCGGGAAGTATCGCGATCGCACTTTAATGAAAAACTAAGAAAGGTGAACAATGAATGAGGTGGCAGAACCGTGGTATTTGATCGACTGGTTCATGCCGTCGACCTTCACGTCGTTCACGTGGACGGAGCCGTTGTGGCTGTTCCTGATACCGGTCGTTCCGCTTTTGTTCGCCGTCCGTTGGATAACACGATATTTCCTGAACCAGAAGCTACCTGTGGCTCTTGTGAAAAGTGACCTCCGGAGCAATCCGCTGACATGGCTCAGGCTACTGCCCGAATTCCTGCTCATTATCGTTGCCTCCCTGATCCTCGTTGCACTGGCGCGGCCGCAAAGGACGAACGAGAAGGTGGAACAATGGACGGAAGGTATCGACATCATGCTGGCCATCGATATCTCGCAGTCGATGCAGATCGAAGACTTCCAGCCCAACCGTCTCGAGTCCGCCAAAGGAGTGGCGCGGAGCTTTATCGCCAATCGCTTACAGGACCGGATCGGCATCGTGGTGTTCTCCGGCGACGCATTTTCGTTGGCCCCCCTGACCACCGATTACGCACTGCTGAACTCTTACATCGACGACATGAGCTTCGAGATGATCGAGAACAGGGGAACGGCTATCGGAAGCGCCCTGGCCGTCGTTACCAACCGGATGCGTGAATCGGAAGTGAAGTCGAAAGTGTGCATTTTACTGAGCGACGGTGATAACACTGCCGGCAACATCGATCCCATCACTGCCGCCGAGCTAGCGGCAGCCTACGACGTAAAGATCTACACGATCGTTGTCGGCAAAGAGGGACTTGTGCCATATGGCAAAGATTACTTTGGCCGGCCTCACCTGGTCGAGAACACCGTCGACGAAACCACGATGAGGAAGATCGCCGAGATCGGCAAAGGAGAGTTCTTCCGTGTAACCGACGAGCAGGCCCTTGCCCAGGTGTTCGAACAGATCAATCAATACGAAAAGGCGGAGATCAAAGAAACACGGTTCAAAGACACGTCGGATTTTTATTTCATCTACCTCCAGTGGGGGATCATATTCTTCCTATTGTGGCTACTGACGAAGTCTACCTTCATCAGCAACGTGTTGCAAGATTAGATGTAGTGCAACCCCGTTAAGATCAGCCTTCCTCCATATACGAACAACGCAACCCCGACGATGATATTCATCCACATCATTCTATAGGGGGTAACGAGTGTCGACATCCGGCCGGCCAGGTAGGCCTTTGCGATATCGGTGAGGAAAACGGTAGCAAGCATCGACAAAAAGAATACGGTGAACTCCGAATCCGTCACCAATCCTAGATCGATGGATGCTACGCTGACGTAACCGATCCACAGGATGGGCACCATCGGGCTGAATGCATTGATGAAGAAACCTTTCAGTATGTAGCGATAAGAGTTCGACTCGGTAGCGACCTTTTTCGGCGTAAAGCTCTTCCGCGTCTTAACGATGAGATGATATAAACCAAAGATGATCAGGATAGCGCCTCCTACGTAAGCCATCTGGTCGCGAAACACGGGTGACTCGATAAGCTGGATGAGGCCCAGGTAGCAAACTACAATATAGAATGCATCGCTGATAGAGACGCCGATGGCTACCAGCACTCCTTTCGCAAAACCACGCTCGGCACTCGTCTGGATGATCGCGAAGAACACCGGCCCTACAAGCAGCGCCAGCACGATCCCAAACTGGATGCCTTTTATGACGATCATCTAGCCTGCTTAGCGAGGAAGTTCTTCCATTCTTCCAATTGGCTATTCTTCATCACACGCGGAAATTTATTTTGACCACCGATTTTTCCCTTGGACTCCATCCAGTGGTAGAATGTACCGATGGAGTACACGTCGACCATAACCTCTTTGAGCGCAGCGCTCCGCTCAACGGCATAGTCGTCGTTGAGGACCTTCAAATGATGGTCGAGCCTGTCTTTCAAAAGCTTCGTGTCCACTTTGTCATCCGTTGCAAGATACCAGTGATGGGCGAACAGGCTGCCGTGGGGAATGCCGGCCACGGTAAACTCGGGTATCACAATGTTCATTTCGTCCGAAACCAGCTCGATCGCTTTGTTCATGTTGTCTACCGAAAGGTGTTCGCCGCAAAGGCTGAGGAAGTGCTTCGTGCGGCCGGTGATAATTATCTCCGACTCTTCGACTGAGGTGAATTTGATCACATCGCCAATCAAATACCTCCATGCGCCGGAACACGTCGACAGCAGCAAGGCATATTCCTGCCCTTCCTCCACTTCGTCGATCATGCACGCCTGTGCTTCGGGTTTCACATCGCCTGTCGGCAAGAAGTTATCTTCATTGAAGGGAACGAACTCGTAAAAGATACCATTGTTGAGCACGAGCTTCATCGACTTCCGCTTGGGCATCGCCTGGTAAGCGATAAATCCTTCGGAGGCGAGATAGGTCTCGATGTAATAGATCGGGCGGCCCAGTACTTTCTCGAAACCTTTCCGGTATGGCTCGAATGAAACGCCGCCATGAACATACACCCGGAAGTTCGGCCAGATGTCGTGAATGCTGTCTAGCTTGTGATACGAGATGATACCCTCAAGCAGGATCTGTATCCAGGCGGGTACACCCACCACGATACCGATATCCCATTCGGGCGCTGTGACGATCATCTTCTGCAGTTTCGCTTCCCAGCTCCGTGTCTTGGCGATGCCCTTACCAGGTTTATAAAAATGCTGGAACCAGAATGGCAGCTTCGCAGCCTGGATACCGCTGAGGTCGCCTTCGAAATAACTTCCTTTTTTATTAAGGTGCGTGCTCCCTCCCACCATCAGGATACCGGCTTCGAAAAACTCGGCGGGTAAATCATACCTCGACAGCGACAACATTTGCCGGACGCTGGTACGACGGATCGCCATCGTCATGTCTTTGGTAACGGGTATGTACTTGGAGGCAGCCTCGGATGTTCCGGAGCTGAGAGCAAAGTACTTTACCCGGCCCGGCCAGCCGACGTTCTTCACACCCATCTTCGACAGCTTCCACCAGTCTTTGTACATCTTGTTATAATCGTGGATGGGTATCTTCGATTTGAACGATCCGTAGAATTCCTTGGGGCCCCTCCTGAACTGACTCAGTATTCCGGGGAAGTCGTAATATTTACCAAATTCTGTTGCCGAGGCGGTGATCATCAGCTCCTGCAGCTCACGCTTTTGGAGTTCGAGGGGCGGGGAATATTCCTGTTCTAGGTTTTCGCGGAGCTTAATTCCTTTTTTTAACAATGTTCCTAAGATCGCCATATTTTTGCCCTGGGAATGAGCGACCCGCTCTGGGGTTTCCCGGATAGGCCAAAGTTATACAAATGAGCATTAAAATAAATATAGAAATCGTCACCTCGACCCTCGCCGCAAAGGGTTGCCGGCTCATCGCGGTGAGCAAAACTCATCCGCCCGAGCTCGTACAGGAAGCCTACGATGCCGGCCAGCGAATATTCGGAGAGAACAAGGTCCAGGAGATGACGTCGAAGTACGAAGCGCTGCCGAAAGACATCCAGTGGCACCTCATCGGCCACCTCCAGACAAACAAAGTAAAGTACATTGCTCCGTGGGTGGGCCTCATCCATTCCGTCGATAGCCCCCGCCTTGCAGAAGAGATCGACAAGCAAGGAAAAAAGGCCGGCCGTGTGATCCCATGTTTGCTCCAGGTCCACATCGCCCGTGAAGAAACCAAGTTCGGCTTCGACAGGAATGAGCTGATGGATTTCCTGAGAGGCCCGTTGCCGGCTTCGTTCACCGGATTGTCGATCGATGGGCTGATGGGTATGGCTACACTGACCGACAACCAGGATCAGGTCAGGAGTGAGTTCAGGGGACTGCGAACATTGCTCGAAGAGATCGGAAAAATGGACCTTCCGCCTGCCATAAGGATGAAAGAGCTTTCGATGGGCATGTCGGGCGACTACAAGATCGCGATGGAGGAAGGAAGTACGATGGTGAGAATAGGGACGGCTATATTTGGAGCTAGATAAAAGTTAAAAACTAAAAACTAAAAGTTTAGACCCGGTTTATGAATAATAAGCAGTTGCTATTGACGGGCGCGGTACTTGGGCTGGTGTCCGTGATACTCGGAGCGTTCGGCGCCCATGCGTTCAAAGGGATACTGACGGCTAACAATCGCGTGGACACGTATGAGCTCGCAGTCCGGTACCAGTTTATTCATGCTATCGCTTTGCTGTTTGCCGGGCTGTGGGTGGGACAGGAAACCTGGATCGGCGGCTATGCGTGGCTGGCGGGTGTGCTGCTTTTTTCCGGGAGCTTGTACGTGATGTCGTTCACTAACTCAACGGCTCTTTATGTGGTGCTCGCGACACCGCTCGGCGGACTGATGTATATTCTCGGCTGGTTATCGCTGATCGTGGCGATTGTCCGGAGGTAGATTACCGGTTGCCGATCTTCTTGTCGAGGATATTCCCGGACAGCAGCACCTGCGCTCCATCTTTATTCGCGGCGTTGGACATAACCGTCGCTACTTTGTTAACACGACCGGATTTCCCGGAGCTGTCGAAGATGATGGTGATCTCGCCCCGTTCGCCGGGACGGACTGGATCACGGGGCCACCCTTTCGGAGCGGTGCAGCCGCATTGGGTGGTGACGTTGGTGATCATCAGGGGCTCGGTGCCGGTATTGGAGAACCGGAACGTGTATTCTACTCTTTCACCCTGGGGAATATCGCCGAAATCGTAGTTGGACTTCTCCCAGGAAAGCAGCGGACCCTCGTCCGTGGAAGTTTGGTTCCTCGCTTCACTTGATTGGCCGAAAGTCAGCCCGGAAACTGCTATGACCAGCACAAAAAACATCAATGTCTTCATACCCTCGTATTTTTAACGTCCCGCACTGCTTTTAGTAACGTATTTGGATGAAAAATATTCACACTTTGCATTCAAAAAATATCCCCAAATGGAAAATCCGGTGCATCAGATCTACGGCAATCGTGTGCGGGTGAGGACTTGCGGTATTTGCATCATGGGCGACAGCATGGTGATGGTGAACCACCGCTTCCTGACCGACGGAGATTTCTGGGCGCCGCCGGGCGGGGGTATCGAATTTGGTGAAGATGCATCGGCCTGTCTCTCCAGGGAGTTCCAGGAAGAAACCGGCCTGCGCGTGGACGTGGGGCCGTTCCTTTTTGCCTGCGAGCTGGTAAAGCCCCCTTTACACAGCATCGAACTATTTTTCCACGTGGTTTATAAGGGCGGCGAACTTACTGTTGGAAAGGATCCTGAATCGGGTGGGCAACAGATCATAAAAGACGTGCGTATGCTGACGGCCCCCGAGATCCGCAAGCTGAGGCCGGGTGAGGTTCACGGCATCCTGGAGAAGTATCCGGATATAGGCCAAATTACCGCCTTGCGAGGCTATTTTAAACTATAAGGGTTGTGTATAACGGCCTAAAATCTTTATACTTGCAAGCTAAACCTGAATACCTGAAGTCATCATGATCACAAAAATCCTAACAGGCGTACTACTCGCCATCAGCATTACGATGTTTGGTTATCTCTATAACAGCATTGACACTGTTATAAAGGACAAAGAAGCCCTGAAGGCCAAGGAAGCATCAGTAACCACGCAGCTTAAACTTATCCGCGATGCTGAGCTTGCCTACCTGGGCGTAAATGGAAGATACACTGCGAGCTGGGATACGCTCAGGAATTTCATCAACAATGGCCGGGTGCCGATCGTTGACCGTCACGAGGAGATCATTCAAAAAGCTTACGGTGGCGAAGAAGTGAAGGTGACCATCGATACGCTGGGATACACTTCCGCCAAGGATGTGATCTTCAAAAGAAACTTTACAGTAAACGCGGGTGATGACGGTACTTTCAAGAGCTACCTCGTGAAAGTCGGCGACCACGTTCTCACAGCACAACGCGCCTTTATTATCGTCGACGGCCTTGGAAAAGAGAGGGCACAGCCGTTCGTGGAAGGTGGCCAGGTTACTGCTCTCGAGCCGGTTAAAGCCGGAGACAAAGTGTCCAAAGGACAGTTGCTGGTGAGCTATTCAAGCAATGCGTACGATACCAATACCGATATTTCAAAGGTCGGTTTTAAACCCGGTAGCGATATCATGTTCGACATTTTCGTCGGTAAGGTGGACAAAGGCGGAGTACCCGTTCAGGTGATCGAAGTAAAAGATCCATCACCCGACGATGCGACAAGGAAAGAAACGAACGACCAGAAGCCGCGTAAGCCGCTGCGTTTCGGTTCTCGCCTCGACGTATCGACTGCAGGAAACTGGGAATAACTACATCAATTGCAAGCTGCGAACCTCGGTTATAAACTGATCCGGAAGATCAAGGATGAAAAGTTTGATGAGGAAAATCTCCATCAATATTCCTTGCTGATCCAGCTTGGCGCAAGAGATTTCCAGGCGTGCGTAGTAAACGAAAAAAACAGAGTCCTCCTTGTGGAGGATTATGTCTTTAATGACGTCGGTTCAGTCACCCAACAAGTCCAGATCGTTAAAGACCTTTACGACAGTCATCACCTGCTCATGGCAGGGTTCTGGAAAAGCGTAACGTTCTCCATCAAAAGCAACAAGTTCGTCCAGGTGCCGGCCCAGCTTTTTGTAGAAAGCTCCGCCGCCGAATACCTGAAGTTCAATGCCCATATCGAAGAGGACAAAGACCAGATCCTGTTCTGCCAGAACGCCAAGCTCGATTCTATTACCGTCTACGTAGCGCCTCTCCCGCTTTACGAATGGCTTGCATCTATCTACAAGAACTCTTCGCTGAAATTCATACACCAGTCTACCGCACTCATCGAAGGCGTCCTGAGGATATCCAGTAAACAGAAAAATTCTCCGCTCTTCCTGTATGTCGACAGGTTCAAGATGCACATCCTGGCCGCCCAGGACGGTCAGCTTATCTACTACAACCAGTTTCCAATAAAACATTTCGCCGATTATGTGAAGTACATCATGCTCGTGCTGACTGCACTGGGCATGGATCAACAGATGAGCCAGGTGATCATGTGGGGTTATATCGGCAAGAATTCACCGCACTATCATGAGTTCATCAAGTACATCCGCAACGTAAGCTTCGGCGACAGGCCGGATCACCTTACCTTCGGATACCTTTTTGACGAACTTCAGGAGCACCATTTCTTTGATCTGTACTCAATACACCTCTTGCTGGAATGAAGCGTATAGCATTATTCGCCGGGTCTTTCGATCCCTTCACCCGGGGGCACGAAGACATAGTCCTGCGCGGACTTAAAGTATTCGACGAGATCGTGATCGCCATCGGCTACAACAGCCAGAAAAGCTCACGGTATTTCCCGATCGAAATGATGGTCGACCGCATTACCCAAACCTTCGCCGGCAATCCCAGCATCAAGATCATCACTTACTCCGAGCTGACCGCCGAGCTTGCCCGTAGGGAGAACGCTAAGTATTTGCTACGTGGGCTTCGTAACACGACGGATTTCGAGTTCGAGAACAGTGTTGCACAGGTGAACCGCCAGTTGAATACCGATCTGGAGTCGGTGTTTCTCATTACTTCCCCGCAGTTTGCTTACATCAGCTCTTCCATCATACGCGAGGTCCACAGGTATGGCGGGGACGTGTCGAAGCTGATACCGTATAAGCTTTAGTGTTCAGGGTACAGAGTTCAGTGTGAGCTGACTCCCGCGTAATACTCTTCGAATACGAACCGTATCGAATTGTAGGAATTTTCCAGTGCATGATACACTTCTTTTTGGCTCATCCAGCGCACGTCTTCGATGTCTTCTTCCAGACTGGGCTTCATTCGCGAGTCGTCGACGATCTCCATGCTGTACCACCGGGTTTTCTTCAGCATGGCGTGCTTGTTCATGGTGTACGTATGCCAGGTGGTGCTGACCTTCTTTCCGAGCTTGACCTTTACGTTGCACTCCTCCTCTACTTCGCGCACCGCGGTCTGGCGTGAGCGTTCACCGCTTTCTTTCTTGCCTTTCGGCAGATCCCATTTCTTCTGGCGGTAGATGAGCAGGAACCTGTCTTTCTTTCTCACCAGGCCGCCGGCAGCCTTCACAATGCGAAACCTCTTTTTGAGGAACTCCTTGACGGCATCGTAATCATCGATGGAGATGACAAGGGACCGCAATCCGATGGGTACTTTAGAATCGATCAGGTCCAGGACATCGTCGAGGTGTGCCACTTTTGCATTGACCACCCAAACATGGTTGATAAGATCGGCCTTTGTGATCGGTGACCTGGCAACATCGACAGTGGCGCTAAACTGGCCCACGTCCGGCTGCTTGCCGGGTTTGAGTATAATGACCGGGATGTCATTAACGAAAAGGTTCATTCCTTATAGCTCGGTTTCTGCAAAAACATAAATTATTCGGAAACAGGCAAACCTTATGTATGATTATAATCGATTTCGAGCTTTTTACAGGGCGTCTTGTTTTCTGTAAAAACAAAAAAAAGAGCCATTACCTTTGGTCCGCATGAGCATTGTTACCATTCGGGAAAAAACGGCAGGGCCGGTAGCTTCCAAACTCCTTGAGATAGAGGCGATCAAGCTGAATCACAAGCAACCTTTCACCTGGAGCAGCGGCTGGAAGTCGCCCATCTATTGCGACAACCGCCTCTCCCTGTCGTATCCGGCGATCCGCAGCTACATCCGCAACAGCCTTACCAGCGCCGTCAGAGATACCTTTCCCCAGGTGGAATGCATCGCCGGGGTTGCCACCGCCGGGGTGCCCCAGGGCGCCATGGTGGCCGACACCCTCGAGCTACCCTTCGTCTACGTGCGGCCGAAGCCGAAAGACCACGGTATGGCTAACCTGATCGAAGGAAAGGTCACCAAGGGCCAAAAAGTGGTACTGGTGGAAGACCTCATCTCTACCGGAGGAAGTTCCCTGAAAGCCGCCCGCGCGATGACCGATGCCGGTTTCGAGGTCCTGGGAATGGTGGCGATCTTCACCTACGGGTTCGAAGTGGCCGTCAGAAATTTCGACGAGGCCGGGATACCCCTGGTGTGCCTGAGCGACTTTTCGGCCTTGCTGAAAGAAGCGGTTGCAAAAAACTACCTCGACAACGACCAACTGGTGTATGTAAAAAGCTGGCGGCTCGACCCAGCCAACTGGAAGTGAAACTTGAGAAGCTCGCGGAACTGAAGCCTTTGCTCGACTCGAAGGTCGCACAATTCAATCAGCCCGCCTTTATTCCAAACGATCCGATCTCGATTCCCCATCGTTTCAAAAAGAAGCAGGACATCGAGATATCCGGACTGTTCGCAGCAACCCTGGCGTGGGGCCAGCGAAAAACCATCATCAACAACTGCCACCGCCTGATGGAGTGGATGGACAACGATCCGCATAACTTCATCCTCCATCACAAGGAAAACGACCTCAAAAGATTTCTCGAATTCCGTCACCGCACATTCAACCCGACAGATCTTCTCTATTTTATTGAGTTCCTTTCGTGGTACTATAAAAAATATCCGTCACTCGAAGATTCCTTTGCAGTTCCTCCCGGCGCCGAAACCGTCGAAGCCGGACTGGTAGCGTTCCACGACCTGTTCTTCAGTCTCCCCGATTTTCCACGCCGGACGATCAAGCACATCTCAACGCCGGCACGGAAGTCCGCGTGTAAACGTATCAACATGTATCTCCGGTGGATGGTCCGTGACGATAAGAATGGTGTGGACTTCGGGATCTGGAAAAAGATACGTCCCTCCCAGCTGGTTTGTCCCTGCGACGTTCACGTCGACCGGGTGGCGCGTAAGCTGAAACTTATCCGGCGCAAGCAGGTGGATTGGCAAACGGCGTTGGAGCTTACTGCCAACCTGCGAAAACTGGACCCTGACGATCCGGTGAAGTACGATTTCGCTTTGTTTGGATTGGGAGTTGTTGAGAAGTTCTAAAATGCAGCCCTCACGGATCACTATTTTAAGAATCTTGCCTCTACCCTCCTATTTACGGTTCGCGCATCCTCGTCAACTTTGTTTACCAGGGGATGTTGCTTACCAAAGCCTTTGATCTGTATGCGCGTGTCGACGATGCCATGTGATACAAGGTAATTGCCCACTTCGCGGGCGCGGTTGTGCGACAACTCGAGGTTGTAGTCGTCCGATCCGCGATCGTCGGTATGACCCGCCAGCTCCACGCTCCAACCCGGACGCTCATTCATCACACTGACGAGCTTATCGAGCTCAGTGAAAGAAATGTCGAGTAACTCGAAGCTGTCGTAACTGAACTGTATGTTCTTGAGAATATAGATCTCGTTTGGCTCGATCTTGCGGCCGTCGGTCCATGTTATGGTCGAGTCCGTATCCACTTCCACCGGCGGCCATGTTTGTACGATGCTCACGTCATCGATATAATAGTAAGCGCTGGCTGACAACATGAAGCTTTTCCCGGTCCGCGAATCCAGCTTGACGTGATGGGTCGAGCGGTCGTCGGAGAAATTACCGATGACCAGTACCCGCTCGCCTCCTTTGGCGGTGTATTCCGACGATGCCAGTTCCCACTTGTCGTCCGTGAATGGAGATGACTTGGTCTTTTGAACTGCCGGGTTGTGCTTGATCAGCTTATCGTCGTCACGGCTGAGCACCGAATCCGAGAAGATAAGCGCCATCCTGTCGGTCGCGAACACGGAATATGACGACAGCTTGAAATAAAATTCAACACGGTATTTGGCTCCCTTCGTCAATGGTGTTTGTAGCTCGACCTGGATATACTCACGATAGTTCTTTCCGTTGTTGCTCCAGGTATAAATGCCGGCGTATCCCATTCCCGAATGGGCATTCGATTGACCGGCCCAATTGAACGGAACATCGTTGTCGCCCCAGCTGCATTGATGATAGTGGTCCGGAGTGCCCTTGTTGGGCGAGCTCCACCCCGGTAAAAAGAAATCACGGCGATCGGTACTGAACGAAGCAGGGCACTTGAAATATTCCTCGAAGCTGGAGTTGGGTACAAGGTTTTGACCTCCCGCATGGCTTATGCCAACAACAAGAACAGCAAAGCATATCGTCGAGAGGAAACTCAACTTTTCACTGTTAGTTATTAACTTTTCACTTATAGTAAGTAACCTCTACTCTGAATTTCTGATCCACTCCTCCCAACCTGTCGAATGCCGACTTGGATATTTTTATAACGAGCTTATCGTTGACGCCGGTGTTCGGCAGCGGGCCGGCGACCCTTACAAATACCTCGCGGTTGTTCAGCTCGTTTCTCACCTTGAGTATGCTGCCGGTCTTTGCGGTCCGGTGCAGCGCCAGATATTTCCTGTTGCTTTCGGTTCCTTCGATCAGTTCGGCCAGGCCGAGCTCATGCACTTCATCCGTACCGAGAACACTTTCGGAAATCTTCACTGGCTGACCCGCCGTTGCCGTTTGAGTCGGCGTTGTTGTAGTCGATGCGGTTGGTGTTTCTTGTCTCGTAACCTGCACTTGTGGAGTGGTCGCCTGCTTTGGCGTCTCATTGGGTGAGAACATCGGCTGTGCGACATAGATCACCTGGCTTATTTTCAGCTCATTGGATTGAATCCCGTTCCAGGTCTTTATCTGATCGACTGTGATCCCATACGTTTTTGAAATCGAGAATAGAGTCTCGCCGGGGGCGACAGTATGAGTCATCTTCAATGACTTCTGCTGAGTGTCTGGCGGCGCACTGGTCGTTGTTGCGGTGGTGGTTGTAGTCGTCGTACCGCTTCCTTTCTTGATGAGAACATCCTGGCCGACAGACAGCGCATTATCCCTGAGGTTATTCCAGGTCTTGATCTCATCGATGGTAACTCCATACATTCGTGAGATCGAGAACAGTGTTTCCTTCGGTTGAACTTTGTGAAGTGTTCCCTGGGCGGTTTGAACACGGCCTTTCGGAACATATGGTACTTTCAATAACTGGCCGGCTTCGATGCCGCCGTCGGCCGTTGGATTGAATTCAAGGATGCGGGCAACGGTTACTCCGTATCTTTTAGACAGGCCGAACAGGGTCTCCTTCTCTCCCACCAAGTGCACAACAAACGTCTGGCCGTTGACGGTTTCCAGACGCAAAGAGTCCGACTCCGCCGATACGGCCGGAGACCACAGACTTACAGCTAAAAAAATGGCTTTTATCATAGATCAAAAAACTAAGCGAAAATTTAGCCAATTATTGGCTGCCCTGAAACCGGAATACCTGTAAATGAATGAATTAACCGGTGAATTTATTATGTACAAGTCTGTTATTTTTACATACATAAAATAACGCCAAATGACCCCTCGCATTGTCCTTACGCTAATAGTCTGTCTGGTGCTTACGGGGTTTCTGACAGCCCAGGATAAGCCAGCCGGGAAAGGCCCCAAGAGGGTCATGGTCATGGAGGTCAAAGCCGAGATAGACGCCCGTATGACCCGTTATGTCGAGTTGGCCCTCGCTAAAGCGGTTGACATCGAAGCCGATTACGTGGTCCTGGAGCTGGATACGTACGGAGGCACGCTCACCGACGCCAAAGAGATCGTTCAAAAGATCATGGACTTCAAGAAACCCATCTGGGTTTTCATCAACTCCGATGCGGCGTCGGCAGGAGCGCTCATATCCATTGCATGCGACAGCATTTACATGTCACCCGGCGCCAGTATCGGCGCAGCAACCGTAGTTACCGGAACCGATGGAACGGCGGCGCCCGACAAATACCAGTCGTATATGAGGTCCATCATGCGGTCGACCGCAGAAGAGAATGGACGCAATCCAAACATCGCCGAAGGCATGGTCGACGAGCGTATCGTGATCGACTCCGTGAAACAAGCCGGGAAAGTGATCACACTCACCACTACCGAAGCAATAACCCTGGGTTATTGTGAGGGGAAAGTGACAACCATCCAGGAGATCCTCGAAAAGAATAAGATCGGTGAATATGTCATCACAACCTTTCATCTCGGATTTGCCGAAAAGATCATCGCCTTTGCCCTGAACCCATTCGTGAGCGGATTGCTGATAATGATCATCATTGCCGGCATCTACTTCGAAATGCAGGCGCCTGGCATCGGCTTTCCGTTGTTCGCAGCGGTCGCTGCCCTTGTGTTGTATCTCGTTCCATATTATCTCAACGGCCTTGCCGCTTATTGGGAGATCATCGTCCTCTTTGTGGGCGTCGCATTACTGGCGGCAGAAATATTCGTGATACCCGGCTTTGGAGTGGCCGGGATACTTGGCATCATTCTCACCGTTGGTTCCCTGGTCCTTATCATGCTGAGGAACGACTACTTCAACTTCGAATACGTTCCCTTTGGCGATATCACCCTGGCGATGTTCTCGGCTGTGGGCGGGTTGGCGGGAGGTATCGTATTGTTGATAGTGGGCGGTGCGAGGCTCACCAAAACAGCAGCATTCCAAAAAATATCGCTGGCAGATACACAGGATAGCTCGCAGGGCTATACGGTAAGTCCGAATGCTATGATCATGAACGGAAAACGTGGTGTGGCCCACACGATACTCCGTCCCAGCGGCAAGATCATGATCGAAAACCAGGTGTACGATGCCTTCACGCGCGGAGAGTTCGTGGAACGCGGCGACTCCGTCGAGGTGATCAGCACGGAAGGCGTCACCCTTAAAGTAAAGAAGATATGATGATACTTGGTGTTATTCCCGCCAGGTACGCTTCCACCCGCTTTCCTGCAAAACCGCTCGCCGATATCGACGGTAAATCGATGGTCGAACGTGTCTACATTCAGGCTTCGTTATCGAAGAGGATCAGCAAAGTGGTTGTTGCCACCGACGACCAGCGGATATTCGACCACGTAAGATTATTCAAAGGGTCCGTGTGCATGACTTCGCCCGACCACGCCAGCGGTACCGACCGGTGCTTCGAAGCGATGACAAAGCAACGCGAAAAATTCGATTACGTGATCAACATCCAGGGTGACGAGCCATTCATCTCGCCCGAACAAATCGATCTGTTGGCAAGTCTCCTCGATGGCAACACCGAGCTCGCTACGCTGGTGAAGAAGATCAACGACCAGGAATCGTTGTTCAACCCAAACGTTGTAAAAATTATTCGGAGCGCGAATAATCAAGCGCTGTATTTCAGCCGATCGACTATTCCACACATCCGGAATGCAGAATACAACACCTGGCTTTCGAAGCATACCTTCTTCAAGCACATCGGCATGTATGGCTACCGTTCCGACATCCTGGAAAAGATCACCCGGTTGAAAGTGTCGGCACTGGAAAAAGCGGAGTCGCTCGAGCAGCTTCGGTGGCTTGAGAATGGCTTCAAAGTGAAGGTGGCCGAAACAGACCTCGAAACCATCGGCGTCGATACCCGGGAAGACCTGGAGAAGGCCCTTGCTTTCATTAAAAACAATCAATGAGCGAGGTTCTTCACACTCGCGAAAATGCCATCCGGTTCTTTCATCATTATTTGGAGACACATCGGGAAGATGTCGCGGGAAAAAAAGTGATCGATCTTTCTGCAGGAAGTGGCTACATCGCGAATGAATTTCATAAGGCCGGGGCCAGCGTCGCCTTGTACGACCTCTTCCCTTCCCAAAATACTTTGTGCCCGGTTGCGTGTAAGCCAATCGACCTTCAGAAACCATTCCCGATCGACCCCGCCAGCGCCGACATAGCGATCCTGGGAGAGACGATCGAACATTTACCCAACCAGTTTTTCTTTTTCACCGAAGCTGCAAAAATACTCAAGCCGGGCGGCACACTGTTGCTGACGACTCCGAACAGCTCCTCGTTGCGGAGCAGGCTCTCGCAGTTCCTCATGGAAAGCGAGCACTACTCGACGCCCGCGCCGAATGAAACCGATGCATTCACGAAATGGCCGGGAAGCAACGACGGATATTTCTCGAAACTATTTATCAGCGGGCTGCTGAGGTTGAGAACTCTAGCTGCATTGAACGGACTCGTCCTCGAAAAAATTCATCCTTCGAAGGGCAGCTCTACTTCTTATTTGCTTTTGATATTTTACCCGGTGCTGTATTATTTCAGCAGGAAGAATCTGAAGAAACAGGCTAAGTCCGATCCGGGCAATAGAAAGATCTATGAAGAGATCTTTAAACTGAACACTTCGGTCGATGTACTGACTTCGAAGCACCTCATTGTAGAGTGGTCGAAGACGTGACGGGACTCATCTTCAATTTCTGAATTGCAAAATCATCGATGGCTGCCTCGACGGCCGGAAGGTCTTTGGATGTCATGGACGACCCGATAACATGGGCGTCGGCGCCGGGAATAGCCTTCTCCACTCTCATGTCCGCAGGCGTGCCGAGCTGTGAATTCATCTCCAATATAGCGCTTACTTTGACCGTCGGATCCTGGTGAGAGTCGTCCTTATAATAATATAGAGTCAGTGAGGGGCACTTGACCTTCCCGAACGTGGACTTGTTCATCTTCTCTTCGATCATCTGTTGCAGGGCACTCACCGATTCGAGACGGTATGTTGCATTCCAGTATTGCTTCCGCTCTTCAGTGAAGTCCGTAACAACCTGGTAATTGCCTCCGACAACTTTGCGGGCGATCTGAAGACCCCACGGATTATTAGCGATCCAGATCGTCTCGTTATTGACCGCTATGTTTGGAGAGAGGTTGATCAGTGCATGAACATCATCCGGATACTCGCCCGCGAGCACAAGCGCCACCGTTCCCCCGGTTGATGTGCTCACCAAAATCACTTTGTCGCCGATCGCTTTACCGATCATCATCGCCTCCTTGGCTGATTCCCAAAAACGGTCGCCTGTAAAATTCATTAGTTGTTCCGTGGTATCGATCCCATGATCTGCAAGACGGGCGAGATAAAGATTGCACCCGAATTTCTTCGCGAAGTCTATATGTACGGGGTCACCCTCCTCTTGAGAAGCAGTAAAACCATGTAGATAAACAACGCTGTACGGGGTCTTGTTCTTTGTCGAGTCGAACCAAACGATCCTGGCCTCGTTGTTTGTTTTGATTTTGTGTTTGGCCTCGTTGGCGGCGACGAAACTTTCAAGCGCTGCGGGATCCTGTGGAACTGCCGGTAAAGCCAAACTCCACACGTTCTGGTGTGGAGTCGGGCCGAGGAAATATACTGCGATCAAAAGTATGATCGGGAAAGTAATAAAAACCGTTTTTCGGGACATAGGGGACTGTTGGCACCCAAGTTAGTAAATTCTCCATCCAGTCGCGTCGCAAAAGTCCTTCGCGGGATAGTCGTTATAAGTGTCTCTTACATAGTAATTGATCGTGAGCTTGTCGCCGGAGATCGTCCCGTTACCCTGGATCTCATATCCGTCTATCTTCTGCCAGGGGATATTAAGATAATTGCCATCCACCATGCCACTAACCCTCAAGCCGGAGTTATAAAAGTTGTCGATGATCACTTCAAGGCCACCCCGGGATGTTTTGTTGATCGATATTCCATATTCCCAACTCTCGTCGTAGGTGGAGCTATACTCGTTGACATCGAAAGAGCCGGTGAATTGGTCGCGGGGATCATAGATCGGTTCCGGATCTACCACGTAGACATCGCATGATGCCAGGAAGAGAAGAGAGGTGATAAAAACGAGCGTTTTCATAACAGAATGGTTTTTATTCTGTTTACGCAAGCGAGGGACCAATAGCAGGGTGGCAGTGCCGGGTGGCGAAACTACCGGCCTAAAACAATTACTGAAGGAGTGGTTACTATTTGGTCATAATATCCCGCCCCTTTCTACTAACGCTAGCACAAAGTAGTTTGAGGCGGGATAAAAAAAGAAGGCACTCCGGCACCGGCAAAAAATATTTACCACCAACAACCACTACGAATGGAGTAAATTACCAGTCGTGCCGGATATGCCATGTCTTAAATTAGGTACGAAGTACGATTTGCGATGTACGATTTTGCCTTCGGCGTCTCGCAAGAGCGTTCAGCAAATTGACTAGATTCAAGTCGCATCAAATCGTACATCGTCCGTCGTAAATCCTACATTCTTAGTCCACGTTATCGTGGAGAAACTTATTGTTACCTAAAATGTTATTATCGTCATTCAGGTTATACCTGGAGATGAGCGGTTCGGACGAATGCGGCACGTTATCCATCTTCACTCCTCTTCTCTTGAAGGCCGGCTGTTCCCATTTGTCCTTGAACTCCTCTTTGGTCATCTCCTGGTTCTTACCTGACTTCAGTTGTTCGCGGCGTTCTCTTGCCTGCTGCTGAAGTCTTTCTTTAGTCTTGCGGTATTCCATCATTCCTTCTTCGTTTAAGAATTGATCCGATGATATTTCGTCCGGGGAAAATTCGTCGTCGCGCCCAAACAGGCTGTCGTCACCTTCCGCTTCGTCCTGACTGGCATGAATGGGTTTCTCGAAAAGCGTATAGGTGCGCTCTTCTCTCATAGGCTTCTCTTTTTCCAAAGACTTCTCTACGACAGGCTTGTCAAGGATGGGCTTATCGAGGATAGGCCTATCGAGAATGGGTCTGTCGAGCACTGGCCTTTCCCTGTCCGACATCGTTACCTCCGTTTGTTCGCGAACTTTGAGCTCGGGCTCATGCATGCCATGGTTGACGGAGTTGTCGGCCTGGTGAAACAACGAGATCTGATTTTTGTCGAGCTCGTGTACTTTCTTCTCGTCCAGTTTCTTTTCGGCGATGAAATCCGTAGCGAAACCGGTCGCAATCACGGTAACACGAATGCGGTCGGTAAGGACAGAATCGACACCGTGACCGAAGATCACTTCGGCTTCGTCGCCCGCCTGTGACTGAATGTATTCGGTGATCGTGGTGAGCTCGTCCATCTGGAGCTCTGCTTCTTCACCGGAGATGATGGAGAGCAATATCTTCTTGGCTCCCATGATATCGCGGCTGTCGAGCAGCGGCGAGGCAAGCGCTTGTTGAGCGGCATGTATCGCGCGGTTGTCGCCGCGTGTTTCTGCCGAACCCATCACGGCTGCGCCGGCATTCAACATCACGGTACGAACATCCTGGAAGTCGACGTTCACATAACCTGCAAGAGTAATGATTTCGGCGATGCCCTTGGCGGCCGTGGTGAGTATGTTGTCGGCTTCACCGAAAGCCTGTCCGACGGGGAGATTACCGTAGATCTCACGAAGCTTGTCGTTGAGAATGACCAATACGGTGTCGCATGAGGACCTCATGGCATCGATACCCATCTGTGCCTGGGCGAGCTTCTTCTTGCCCTCGAACCCAAAGGGCACTGTTACGATGCCCACGGTAAGGACATCCATGTCTTTGGCGATCTTGGCGATCACGGGGGCTGCCCCGGTGCCGGTGCCACCGCCCATTCCGGCCGTGACGAACACCATCTTGGTGCCGGCGAGCATCTCGCGTATCTGTTCTTTGCTTTCCATGGCAGCGGCCCTGCCTACCTCTGGATTTGCACCGCAGCCGAGACCTTCCGTCAGGTTGGCTCCCAGTTGCAGCTTATGCTGAACAGGGCTGCCGTTCAGCGATTGCAGGTCGGTGTTTGCCACAACAAACTCGACATCTTTGATGCCTTGCTTATACATGTGGTTCACCGCATTGCTTCCGCCCCCACCGACGCCGATCACCTTGATGATCGACTTGTGGTGCTTGGGCATCTCGAATTTGTATGACCCTATTTCCATGACTTTATTTTTTTAGTGGTTGTGTTTGGTAAAATTCTTATTGCTTTTAAAACCGGAGTATGAATTCCTGTTCTCCACTTCATCCATGACGCTACTTTTTCATTCAATACACTGATCATCTCTATCATAGTCTTCATACGCTTGCGTTTTAAGTTCTTCTGATCAATATTCGTTCTTACCGTCGAGGTCGTCGATCAGCAAGCCCTTTGTTTTGTTCAATATATTGGTGAAGAAATCCGTGGTCAGTGATTTTTTCACTTTGACAGGTTGCTTCATTCTCACGTCTTTGGTTTCAGCACGGCGGGCGTCGTCACGTTCGTCGAGCGAGCGGAAGCCTGCGAGCACAAGGCCAACGGCCGTTGCATACATGGGGCTCTTCACCGCTTCGATCTTACCGCGTCCGAGGTGCTCGTTGGGATAACCGATACGTGCATCCATGCCGGTCATGTACTCGACCAGCTGTTTGAGGTTGGCGAGCTGCGAGCCGCCGCCGGTGATCACGATACCGCCCGCGAGCCTGTTCTCATAACCGGAGTTGATGATCTCCACGTGGGCCATTTCCACGATCTCCTCCATCCTTGCCTGGATGATGCTCGACAGGTTCTTGACCGAGATCTCTTTCGCGGTCCGGTTCCTGATACCGGGGATCGACACGACTTCGTTAGGGCTTGCCTCTTCGGCGATGGCCTTTCCGAACCGGGTCTTCAATTGCTCGGCTTGTTTCGACATCACCTGCAAACCGTTCTGGATGTCGGTGGTGAGAATATTTCCACCAAAAGGAATGACTGCGGTATGGCGAATGATGTTGTTGAAGAATATCGCGATGTCGGTTGTTCCGCCTCCGATGTCTATCAAGCAAACACCTGCTTCCTTTTCTTCTTCACTCAATACAGCCAGGCTGGACGCCAGGGGCTCGAGAATGAGGTCACAGATCTCCAGGCTGCCGCGCCTTACGCACTTGTTGATGTTGTTGATGGCGCTGGTCTGTGCGGTGATCACGTGAAAGTCGGCTTCGAGGCGTACACCACTCATACCGACCGGATCCTTGATACCTTCCTCGTAGTCCACGATGTAATCCTGGGGCATGACGTGAATGATCTCACTGCCGGAGGGAACGACCATGCGGTACATATCTTCGGTGAGGCGGCTGACGTCTTCTATGGTGATCTCGTCATCCTTCGTCCCGCGAAGCAGGCTGTTGTGGTGTATCGAGCTGCGGATGTGCTGGCCGGCAATGCCGACGTTCACGACCCCGACGTTGATACCCGACATGTCGCTGGCTTCCTTGATGGCTTTCTCGATAGCCATGACGGTCTTATCGATGTTTACAACGATGCCTTTAATAACGCCTTCAGATTCGGCTTTACCCATGCCGAGAACTTCCAGCTTACCGAATTCATTTTTCCGCCCGACAATAGCACAGATTTTCGTTGTGCCGATGTCGAGACCTACTACGATTTTTTCCGTTTCCATGACCTGTAAAAAGTGTTTTAGTGGTTGTTCTTTCGTTGTTTTTCGTTTGTTGTTCGTTGTCCGCGGCTGACGTGGGTCATTCCGCAATAATCTGCCCCTCATATTTCAAATTCACTCTGTTGTATTTCGTCCATCCTTTCGTTGGAAGTATTTCTTTATAGAAGATCATAAGCTTCCTGAACTTGGATTCTACGTGGTCGGGTTTGCCGAACTCGATGTGTTGACCGGTGATCTGGGGATAGATGGTGATCTCCCCGGAGTTATCCACGTCCATCTGTGCCACTTGCGACCTCCAGAAGCGGTCGTCGTTGATGAAGTCCATCATCTCCATCAGCTGTTTACCTTCTTCAAGCTCGTACATGTTTCCAGCGTCGATCAGCTTTCCCGCAAAGGCGCCGCTGATGAGCACCACTCGGGCCGTATACTTTTCCGAAACCGACATGATCGTACCGTCTTCGGCCACGTAAGCGTCGGGTGCGTTGTCGCGGACGATACGCGCGATAGGCCTGCGCAATTCAACCTTCACCACGAGATTGCCTTTGAGGTCGCCGAACAATTCCGCATCGAGAATATGACGATCGTACTTGAGCTTGTTTTCAAGCGCCTTGAAATTGATCCTGTCGATGGTCGTTCCGATGAGCGTTGACTGACCGGCGTTGACAAGCCGAAGGATGTCGGCTTCATCCATAAAGTGATTTTCGTTCTCGTTATCGAGCTCGATCACGATATTGTGACAAATCCAACTGCCCTGCTTTCTTTCGGAGAAGGCGATCAGGCTTGCGACAGCCAGGAGCGCCGCCGTTACCCGTATCTCTCTCTTTATGTTAAGCTTCCACTTCATGTCAGTTGTATTTCTTTGTCAACATTTCCTTGATCGGGCGCACAAACGTATCGATGTCGCCCGCGCCGACGGTGGCGACCACTTCTACGTCCAGGTCGCCCAGTTTATCGAGCACATCCTTCTTGTCGCACCGTATCTTTACAGCACTGGTGATATCCTTGAAGAGCATATCGGAGGTAACCCCCGGTATCGGCTCTTCTCTGGCGGGATAGATATCCATCAGCAGCAGCTGGTCGGCCAGGCTGAGGCTTTTGGAGAAACCTTCGGCGAAGTCGCGTGTTCTTGTAAAGAGGTGAGGCTGGAAGATCACAGTTATCTTCTTCCCTGCATAAATCGACTTGAGCGATTTCAGGAACGCCTCGATCTCGGCGGGGTGGTGCGCATAGTCGTCGATGTACACAATGTTCTTGTGCTTGATGATGTACTCGAACCTGCGTTTGACACCACGGAACGAAGCCAGCGCCTTTCGGATCACGGCTTCTTCGATCCCAAGCTTCATCGCGACAATCGAAGCTGCGATCGCATTCTCCATATTATGAAAACCGGGGACGCCTAGCTGGATCTTCTCGACCTTGCGGCCTTCGCCGATGAGATCGAATTCAAAAAACTCCCTACCAGTAGGGATAATATTGCCGGCAAAAAATTGTCCCCGGCTCATGCCATAAGTGACCTTTTGAGGGGTCTTAATATTTTCAGTTAATTGAGAAATCGATTCGTGAACGATGAGCGCATCGGATACCTGACCCATGAATTCTTTGAATGACACGATCATTGAAGCATGGTCTCCGTAGATGTCGAGGTGATCGGCATCTGCAGATGTGACGACAGCAATCTTCGGATACAACCGGAGAAATGAACGGTCAAATTCGTCCGCTTCGACAACCGCCCATGTTTTTTCGGGGCTGGCTTCACCGTGCATCACGAGGTTGGACTCGTAGTTGGTTGTAATGCCTCCCAGGAAACCGACCATGTCGGTACCGGCTGTTTTCAGTATGTGCGATATCAGTGAAGATGTCGTCGTCTTTCCGTGCGTTCCCGCGACAGCTATGGTCTTGTAGTCTTTGGTGATCAGCCCCAATACTTCCGACCGTTTCATGATCGTGAAGTCGTTGTCTTTTAAGTAATTGTATTCTACGTGATTTTTCGGAATGGCCGGCGTGAGCACGACCAGTGTGGTGGATTTGCTGACATACCCGGGGATCATCTCCACCCTGTCTTCGAAATGGATCTCCATTCCCTCCTCGATCAGCTCGTGGGTCAGCGGTGTCGGTGTGCGGTCGTAGCCGCCGATCTTCTTGCCGGCTTTCCTGAACCAGCGTGCAAGGGCGCTCATGCCGATACCACCAATACCGAGAAAATAAATGCTATCGTAGTTATTCAAACTCACACTCAGCTTATCAACTTATCAACTTATCAACTTTTCAATTTCCTTTACAATGTTCAGTGCAGCTTCGGGCTTACCCATCGCCGCTATATTCGAGCTCAACTTCACACAACGGTCGGTGTCGTTCAAAAGCGCCAGCGCTTCGGTGATCAGTTTTTCCCTCGCTTCGTTGTCTTTGATCAGCACGGCTGCCTCCTGTTTCACAAGAGCCAGTGCATTCTGGGTCTGGTGGTCTTCGGAGACGTTCGGGGATGGCACCAGGATCGCGGGCTTCTTCGCAAGGCACAGTTCCGAGATCGACAGCGCACCGGCACGCGATATCACCACGTCGGCGGCGGCGTAGGCGAGGTCCATCTGTTTTACAAAGTCCGAGATCCGGATCATACCGAGATCCTTTCCAGCCACCCGCTGCTGTATGTCGTCGTAATAAAACTTGCCGGTCTGCCAGATCACCTGGATCTTCGCATCGATCAACCGGTCGAGTCCATTGAACACGCTCTCATTGATGGTGCGGGCTCCGAGGCTTCCGCCAATTATCAACAATGTCTTTGTGGAATTGTGGAATCCGTACTTGCTCAACGCTTCATTTCTTTTCGGAGCGAGATCGATGATGTCCTTCCGCACCGGGTTTCCGGTAAGAACGATCTTGTCTTTGGGGAAGAATTTCTCCATGCCGTAGTAAGCGACACAGATGGTCTTTGCTTTTCTTCCAACGCGTTTGTTGGTAAGGCCTGCGTATGAATTCTGTTCCTGGATGAGTGCGGGAATGCCTTTGTTCGTAGCCGCCATCATCACCGGTCCGCTCGCATAGCCGCCGGTCCCTACCACCACATTGGGTTTAAAGGTCTTGATGATACCGCGTGCTTTCAGAATGCTCATTATAAGCTTGAATGGAAACAACAGGTTCGTTAGGGTCAGTCTTCGCTGAATACCTGCGACACGCAATCCGATGATCTTGTACCCGGCCTCCGGAACCCTCGACATCTCCATCTTCCCTTCGGCGCCGACAAATAGGATCTCGGTATCCGGGTGACGTTCGCGGAAAGCATTGGCAATAGCGATCGCAGGGAACACGTGTCCGCCTGTTCCTCCTCCGCTGATAATGACTCGATATGGTCTGCTCTCCTTCAATTCGTTGTTCGTTGTTCGCGCGCTAGATGAAAGTTTTATGCGGCCTTAACGGCCATTTCTTTGGGACTCAATTCAGGTTCTTTATCAAATGCTACGTCTCTTTCGCCTCTGCTGACGCTCAGAATAATTCCTACCGAAAGGCCGGTGAACACCATCGCCGTTCCACCCATACTGATCAGGGGTAACGGTTGGCCGGTGATCGGACCCAATCCCACCACAACGCCCATGTTCACCATCGCCTGGCAGACAAGGTCGAAGCACAGTCCCGCGGAGAGCAACCCTCCGAATGCCCGTTCACTGTTGTACGCTGCTTTCATACCCCGATGCAACAGCAACAGGTATAGTATCAGAACTATCACACCGCCTATGACTCCATATTCTTCGATGACGATCGCGTAAATGAAATCCGAGTATGGGTGCGGAAGGATGTTTCGTTGTTCACTGTTGCCCGGGCCCTTGCCGATGACGCCTCCTGTGGCGATCGCAATCCGTGCCTGTTGTGCCTGGAACGGAAGCTCTTTCCCGCTCACGAAACTCATCACACGATTACGGGCAGTGGGGAATCGATCGCCGAACTTCCACGCGGCAGCGCCAGCCAGTGCCCCGACGAGGAACAACATGGCGAGGTACTTTACCGGGACACGGCCGATGAACATGACCAATACACAGGTTGCGAACAAAAGCACGGCTGTCGAAATATTCGTCAGGCCGATCAATCCGCAGATCACCCCGCACCAGATCAGCATGGGTATCAGCGATTCTTTGATGTCGTCTATGGTCTGCTGTTTTTTCGACAGCATGCTGGCCAGGTTGATGATGAGGGCAAGGCTCGCAAAGTCCGACGGCTGGAACGAGGTGTTGATGATGGGCAGCGTGATCCAACGGGCCGCATCGTTCAGGGTCGTTCCGTTGGTCCGTGTATAGATGAGCAGCGGAACACTGATCCACAATGCCAGTCTCGATAGCTTCGAGTAATAACGATAGTCTACTTTGTGAGCGAGCCACATAGCCGACAGTCCAAGCATAACCATGAAGGTGTGTTTCACCAGGTACATCTCGGCGCTGGTGCTTCGTTTGAACGCGAGCGTGCCGACGGAGCTGTACACCACCAGAATACTGATCAGTGAAAGGGCAAACACAACGGCCCAGATCACCGGATCACCCTGCAGGTTTTTGTCAGCCCATTCTTTGACTTTTTTCATGCTCGTCGTTCGTTATTCGTTGTTCGCTGTTCGGGGCCAACTTCATCTTGTAATTCCAGTACAGCCGCACGAAACTGGTCGCCGCGGTCTTCGTAGTTCCTGAACAGGTCGAAGCTGGCACATGCCGGCGACAGCAAAACGACGTCGCCCTCCTTCGCACTTTTCAGCGCCATCCTCACCAGCTCTTTCACCGTTTGAGTTTCGTATATCTCTCCCACCACGTCTCCGAAGAAGCCCTTCAGCTTCGCATTGTCTTTCCCGAGACATATCAGGGTCCGTACTTTCTTCTTCACCTGTTCCTTGATCAGGTTATAGTCGTTTCCCTTGTCGATACCGCCGGCGATCCACACCAGCGGCTGGGTGTAACTTCCCAGCGCATAGATCACCGAGTCCACGTTGGTAGCCTTGGAGTCGTTCACAAACTCGACACCCTTGATAGTCGCTACCGACTCGAGCCTGTGCGGTGCGTTTTTGAATGTCTTCAGTGCGGCACGGATGTCACTTTCGGAGACACCCGCAAACAATGCCGCTGAAACTGCAGACATGGTATTGATAAGATTGTGAGGGCCTTTTAGTGTCGTCTCCGATTGTTTAATGGAAAACTTGCTAAAGTTCATCTGATCGCCTTCGGCATAAACATCAGAATTGCCTTTCAGTGACACTGCAATGCGATGCGGAGCTATTGTCCTCCTCGAAACCTCCACCCCTGTTACCTCGTCGTCTTTATAGTAAATGAATTGCCCGTCTTTATTCATGTTCATCACGATCCTGAACTTGGACTCCACATAGTTCTCCATCTTATACTCGTACCGGTCGAGGTGATCGGGAGTGATATTCAACAGGATTGCTATTTCGGGTTTGAACTTCACCGTTCCATCGAGCTGATAACTGCTGATCTCTATCACGTACCAGTCGGCGTTTCCGGCAGCCACCTGCCTTGCGAGGCTCAAACCGACGTTGCCGGCGAGCACGACACTCTTACCCGATGATCTCAAAAGATGATGCGTGAGCAGTGTCGTGGTTGTCTTGCCATTGGTGCCTGTAATGGCGATCACCTTTCCGGTCAGGTGCCCGAATGCAAATTCGAGCTCGTCGATCACCTTGATCACGGAAGCCTTCGCCTTCTTCACCAGCTCTGCCTTTTCTGGAATACCGGGACTCTTGATGATGACATTGGCGTTGAGTATCAGCTCAGCGGTATGTTTTCCTTCTTCGAAAGCGATGCCTGCGTTGGTGAGCTCATCGCGATACTTGTCTTTCAGCGTGCCCTGGTCTGATAAAAAGACGTCGTAACCTTTGACTTTCGCCAAAAGCGCAGCGCCCGTTCCGCTTTCTCCTCCACCCAATATGACTGCTCTCTCTCTCATTTACGATGTACGATGTACGATGTACGATGTACGATTTGGGGCCACGATAAATTGCACGGTTACCACAAGGCATTTAGAATCACGACCTTCGCCGGAACCCAAATCGTACCTCGTAAATTGTAAATCGTACATCTATCTTAGTTTCAATGTTGCCAGACTGAGAATCGCTAACAGTATTCCCACGATCCAGAACCTTGTTACGATCTTGGACTCGTGTACTTGTTTCTTCTGATAGTGGTGATGCAACGGTGACATCAGTAATATCCTGCGGCCCTGACCGTATTTTCTCTTCGTGTATTTAAAATAGAATACCTGTAAGATCACCGACAGGTTCTCGATCACGAATATTCCGCATACGACAGGCAGCATGATCTCCTTGCGGACTGCGAGCGCGAGCACTGCGATAATTCCTCCGATCGTGAGACTCCCGGTATCGCCCATGAACACCTGTGCAGGATATGCGTTGTACCAAAGGAAACCGAGACAAGCCCCGACGAATGCAGTACAGAAGATCACAAGCTCACCGAGGTTGGGGATGTACATGATGTTCAGGTAATTGCTAAAGTCGACGCGGCCCGAGAGATATGCGAAAATGGCCAGCGTCAATCCGATAATAGCCGATGTACCGGCCGCCAGTCCGTCGATGCCATCGGTAATGTTGGCCCCGTTTGAAATAAAGGTTACGATCAGGATCACGACAATCGTGTACACGAGCCACGTATAGCTGTCCGGAATGAACGGAAGCACGTCGGCGTAATCGAGCTCGTTGTTCTTGAAGAACGGTACGGTGGTCTTGCTCGATTTCGTGTCGTGATATTCCGGCAGCTCCTCGGCCTGCAATGCCGACATGCTTGTGACGCTGTCGGGATTGACTTCGCGGACCACCACGGTACTATTAAAATAAAGTGTAAGACCAACGATTATTCCGAGACCGACCTGTCCGACGATCTTGAACCAGCCGGCCAGGCCTTCCTTATTCTTTCTGAATACTTTGATGTAGTCGTCGATGAACCCGATGATACCCAGCCATACGGTAGTAATGATGAGCAACATCACATACACATTGTCGACCTTGGCGAGAAGCAACGTCGGAACGAGAATGGCGCCGATGATAATGATCCCTCCCATCGTCGGCGTGCCTTTTTTCTGTGCCTGCCCTTCCAGGCCGAGGTCGCGGATGTCTTCACCAACCTGCTTCTTTCGAAGGTAGTTGATGAGGTTCTTGCCGAAAGTGATAGTAATAAGTAAAGAAAGGAATGCTGCCGCACCGGCCCTGAAGCTGATGTATTGGAACAACCCCGCGCCCGGAAGGTTGAAATTGGTTTCGATATAGTGAAACAAATAGTAGAGCATCCTAGTTGGCGAACATTTTAATCATCCGTCCCAACACTTCTTTATCGTCGAAGGGGTGTTTCACTCCCTTGATCTCCTGGTATGTTTCGTGCCCTTTACCGGCTACGATCACGATGTCTTTTTCTTTGGCCATCATGCATGCGGTCTTGATAGCCTCTTCACGGTCGGCCATCACCAGGGTCTTGCGGGCTTCGGTCGGGCCGACGCCCTTTTGCATTTCGCGAATGATGTCCATCGGATCTTCGTCCCGGGGATTGTCGGAGGTGAGGATCACTTTATCACTGTACTTACAGGCTATTGCGGCCATCAACGGGCGCTTGGTCCTGTCGCGGTTTCCGCCACAACCAAGTACGGATATCACCTGCTCCTGGCCTGTCCGCAGCTGAGCGATGGTCTCGAGAACATTCTTGATCGCATCCGGTGTGTGTGCATAGTCGACGATTGCAGTAAACTTCGACCCGGGCATAACGATCTCGAAACGTCCGCTGGCGCTGGTAAGCGACGAAAGCCTCATCAACGCCGACTCGGGATCTGCTTTCAGCAACGTTGCAGCACCGTACACCGCCAAAAGATTGTAGGCGTTGAAATCGCCGATCAGTTTAAACCATACGCTCCGGTTGCCGATCTCAAGCTCGAGGCCTTCGATAGTGTTGGTGATGATCCTGCCTTTGTAATCGGCCATCTTCTTGAGGCCATACGTGAATTTCTTCGCCTTGCAGTTCTGCAGCATCACCATCCCGCGCTTGTCGTCGACATTCACCAATGCAAATGCGTCTGAAGGAAGACCGTCGAAGAAACCTTTCTTCGCACGGATATAGCTTTCGAAAGTGTGGTGGTAGTCGAGATGGTCGTGCGTGATGTTGGTGAAGATGCCGCCGACAAACTTCAACCCTTCGATACGGCCCTGGTCTACCGCATGCGAGCTGACCTCCATAAAACAATACTCGCAACCTTCGGCGATCATCTGGACCAGGAGCTCATTGATCCTGATCGGATCCGGGGTTGTGTGTGTTGCGGGGAGGACTTTATCGCCAATGCGATTCTCTACGGTCGAAAGTAATCCACACTTGTGGGTAAGTGATGTGAATAACTTATGTAGCAGCGTTGCGACGGTGGTCTTACCGTTTGTTCCGGTTACGCCACACAGCTTGATCTTCGCCGAAGGGCTTTCGTAGAAGTTGTTCGCAATAATGCCCAGGGAGTGGGCGCTGTCCTTAACGGTGACATACGTGGTCTTCTCGGTCAGCTCGTCGGGAAGCTTTTCGCAAACTACGGCCACTGCCCCTGACGCTATGGCAGAGCTAATGAACAAATGACCATCCGACAGAGTCCCCTTGATTGCCACGAAAAGAGAACCCGACTTTGCTAACCTCGAATCAAAACAAATGCTTGTAATGGCGATGTTCATATCGCCGGACGCCGACGTAATGCTTACCTTATATAATATGTCTTTCAGTTCGGCCATTACGCTCTAACTCAGTTTTATGAATATCCTTGAACCTTTCGACACACGTGCGCCAGGCGAAAGCGATTGCTCCTTTACCCTTCCGGCACCCTGGTGTATCACTCTCAACCCGGATGTTTCGAGCAGGAACAATGCGTCGCGCAAAGTCATGCCGTTCACATCGGGTACACGTTCTTTTGTGATTGCATTGCGGTTCCATGAAACGGCATTGCCATTCCGGGCAGCCTTCACCCATTCCTCTTCCAGTTCTCCTATCGTCTCGATGCCGAGCTCGCCGGTCAGCATGACAAGCTCTTCCTGGCGACCAGCGCGGATCACAGGGAATACACCGTTTTCCTGCTTCACCGGTTTCGCCATGGCGGTATGCAAACCGATGTCGCGTGCATAAATATTGTCTGTGATCTCCTTGAACACCGGACCAGCTACGTTGTTACCATACTGCTGGAAACCTTTGGGGTTCTTGACAACAACAATGGCGGTATACTTGGGCGCATGGGCGGGGAAATAACCTACAAAGGAAGTGATGTATTTGTGTGCATACCTTCCGTTCACCAGCATTTGCGCCGTGCCTGTCTTACCAGCAATCTTGTAATGAGCGTTCTTGAGGTTCTTCGCGGTTCCGTTTTCAACGACCGCTTCGAGCAATGTCTTCAGTTTTGTTAACGTACTGTTCGAACATATCTTGCTGTTGATCACCTCGGTTTCGAATTCTTTCATCGTGTTGTCGGCTTGCCTTACCGATGTCACGAAGATGGGCTTGATCATGCGTCCCTCGTTCGCAATCGCGTTGTACAATGTCAGCGTATGCAGCGGGCTGATCTCGAACCCGTATCCATAAGCCATCCATGGAAGTGTGATGCCACTCCAGTCTTTGTCTGTGGGGCGTTTGATCTTCGGGATGGTCTCTCCGTTGATCTGGAGACCGAGCGGCTTCGAGAGGCCGAGCTGATCGACATGTTTCAGGAAGTTGTCCGGCTTCAGTCCGAAGTGTTTGTTCATCAGCTTCGCCATGGCGATGTTGGACGACACCTCGAATGCACGGCCGACCGTGATCATGCCATAACCGCCTTCTTCGTGGTCGCGAACCTTGTCGCGGTAAAAAGGAAATATGCCGTTACCGGTATCGATACTGTCTGCCAATTCCACGTCGGTATCTTCGAGCAGCGCCATCATGGTCACGAGCTTGAAGGTGGACCCGGGTTCGATCGAACCGCCCACCGCGTGATTGAATTTCTCGTGATAGCTGTTCTTGCCGGCGCGGGTAAGATTCGAGATGGCCTTCACGTGGCCGGTCTGCACTTCCATCACCACTACGGTACCTTCATCGGCATCATGCTGAAGCATGTGGCGATACAACGATGTTTCGGCGACATCCTGTAAGTTGATGTCGATGGTTGTCTCGATGTCGTTTCCGTCGATCGCCTTGGTGTTGTTGCCATCGAAGACGGGCTTCCACGTGCCACCGGCGATCTTCTGAAACAATGCCTCGCCGTTCTGACCGCCGAGCGCTTCATCGAAGCTTTTCTCGAGCCCGGCTCCGGCGCCGTCCTCATTTACGTAACCAATCGTCCTTTGACTGAGATTGGTGAATGGACGATAACGCACATCGGTTTTCTCGAAGATCACCCCGCCACGATACCGGCCTTCCCGGAACAAAGGCCAGGAGGTCATCTCTTTTTTAGCCTGGTAGTTAATACGCTTGCGATTGACGGTGATGTAATGCTTGTTGGCTGCACGCGCGTCCTTCAGCATTCGCTTGTAGTCGTCCTTCGACCGGTCTTTGAAATACTTCGATAACATCCACGAAACCGAATCGACATCCCTTTCGAACACGTCGTTGCGGGGCAGCGTCGGATCCATCGCTACGCGATAAAAAGGAAGCGACGTTGCGAGCAGGCTGCCATTGTCGGAGTAGATGTTTCCACGCGTAGCCTTGACGGTCCGGTAGTCGAACATGATGTCTTCGGCCATGCGCCTCCACTTGTCTCCTTCCGCTATCTGGATATGACCGATCTTGGCGGCCACACAAACGGCAAAAATCACCACCCCGAGGAAGGCGATGCGTACACGGATCAGTATCGATTTTTTAATATTCACCGTCGTCAACTACTATTTTAAATGGGGGATCAATGCTTTCTTTCAATCCAAATTCTTTAACCCTGCGGGCCACTTCACTTTGTTTGCTGGCGAACATGACGTCGGCCTTCAGTGTGGTGTAATCCGCCCTCAGGTCCTCGACTTCACTTTGGGCGCGGTTGATCTCACGAACAGTTTTGTCTGCATGGTGAGCGTTGCCGATGTACAGTATGCTCAGTAACATGACGAAAAGGATCTTTGGAAGATATTGGACCGGGAATCCTTCTTCGAAATATGTTTCGAGCTTGAGTTTCTTTTCGAAGCCGGAGAACATGGAGGAACCGGAGGAGGACGACGAAGCCGGCTTGGGTTTGATGCGGGCTTCGTTTTGCTTTTCGGGTTCTATTCGAAACTTGTTTTCCACTTCTTATTCGTTACTCGTTATTCATTGTTCGTTGTTCGCGGTGCGTTGGGCTATTCGGAGCTTGGCGCTTCGCGCTCGGTTGTTCTCTAGTGTTTCTTCTTCAGTTGCTTCGATAACTTTCCGATTGACTGCCACGAAGGGCCGGATCGGGTTACCGAAAAAATCCTTTTCCAGTTCGCCGAAGACTTTTCCGGTGTTGATGAAATTCTTCACCATCCTGTCTTCGAGCGAGTGGTAGCTCATCACTACCAGTCTGCCTTCTGTCGATGTTACTTCTGCACATTGATGCAAAAAATCTTCAAGCGCCCGCAATTCTTCATTCACCACTAATCTCAATGCCTGAAACACCTGTGCGAAGTATTTATTTTCCTTACCTCTCGGCGCCAGCTTGTTTAAAGCGCTCTTGAGGTCTAACGTGGTCACAAATGGCTTTACGGTGCGTTGCGCGACGATCTCTTTTGCGACCGTCCTTGCATTCTTCAGCTCGCCGTACATTCCGAAGATCTTGTGTAGCTCCGTTTCCGGGAACTCATTCAGGATCTTCGAAGCGGTAGTCTTCGCCGATTGGTCCATGCGCATATCGAGCGGCCCGTCGAACCTGGTCGAAAATCCCCTGCGGGGAGAATCGATCTGATGCGATGAAATGCCCAGGTCGGCCAGTATTCCGTCCACGCTGGTCACACCGTTCAACTTCAGGTATTGTTTCATGTACCTGAAGTTTGCCTTACAAAATGTGAAAGAACTATGGTTGATCTTTGACGCCTCTGCTTCCGCATCGGCATCCTGGTCAAAGGCGATCAACCGCCCTCCTTTGATCCGTTCGAGCATTGCCAGGCTATGGCCACCACCGCCGAATGTCACGTCGACGTATGTTCCTTCCGGCTTGATGTTGAGGCCGTCTAGGCACTCCGTCAGCATAACGGGTTTGTGGTACATAACCTGCTGTTTCGAAGCCTGACTGATTTTCAAAAACCAAGCTTCGACTCATCTATTACTGATTCAGATATTTTTCCGCGAGCTTCGACAAGTCACCGGGGTCGCTGATCAGGTTTTTTCTGTAGTTGTTCGGTTCCCAGATCTCAACTTTACTTCCAGTTCCTACCAGTAGCGCCTCTTTGTCGAGACCCGCATACGTTAGTAAGTTCTTTGGGATGAGAAAACGGCCGCTCCCATCGAGCTCCACCGTTACTACTCCCGACAAAAAGCTCCGCTGAAAATCACGGTTCTCTTTGCTGAATTCACTGAGATCAGAAATCGTTGAAAAAACCTTTTTAAACTCCACCATTGGATAGAGGATAAGGCATGGCTCGAAGCCGCGACGGATGACCAGCTCCTGTTCCCCTTCGGGCAACTGGGCCTTGATCCGCGCAGGCAGCCCTAATCTGCCCTTGACGTCAAGTTTACACTCATACTCACTGGTGAAGAAAGTCATGACAGGTAGTGGTTGTCTTTTTCTCCTTAAGCAAACGTATGTAATTTCACTCCACTTTCCACCACTTTCATCCACTTTTTTACATTTTTCCAGCTATAAATGCCAGATTTTGCCATGAAATGCCAAAAAGTTGTCTGGTAAACCGCCTGGAAGGGAGTTATGGGGCGTCAGAAAGTGGATAAAGAGGCTTAGATCAGCTCCGTTTTCTGGCTGCTTTGGCGGCAGCGGGAGTCCTTTTCGTCCAGGATTTATAGGCGCGACGAAAGGAACGGGGCGTGGAATAACCCACGATGCGGGCTACGTCAGCCACTTTTTCCAGGGTAGACGACAGCAATCGGTTGGAGACTTCCTCCCGTATTTGCCTGGAAATCCGTCTAAAACAGGTCTTTTCAGCGGCCAGCTGGCGTTGCAGGGACCGGATGGTCATGTTCATCTTCGAGGCCAGGACCGATACCGGCGGCACCTGACCCCCGAAATCGGCCATCACCACGGCCCGAAGCTGGCCGGCCAAAGTGTTTTGCCCCACTTTACTCCCCTTTTCCTTCACCAGCTTCTCGAAAACCCGCAGCAGCGACCGGTCGTGACTCAGGACAGGAACCATCAGCGTTTCGCGCTGAAACACCAGCCTGTTAACGGGGCTTCCCGGCACGACGGCCCCGAAAACCCGTTCGTATTCGTGCAAATCCTTGCGACGGGCCACCCGGAGCTCGGTCCTAACCGGGCGGATCTTCCGGCCGCTTAGCAGGTAAAATACATTCAGGGTCCCGGCCATCGCCTGCTCGGAAGCGTGGCGCGCGCCGTTCGGATAAAGTCGCGACCAGATAGTTGCCGGAACATACTCCAGTGTCACCAGGTCCTTCTTCTCCACGATGCGGTAATCGAACATATTGGTGGCAACGCGACTGTATTTACTCAATCTCCGGAACGCTTCGAGGAGCGTGGCGCTGTTCTGCATGAGATAACCGACAAGTCCCATGATCGATGTGGTGGCCGATTCGCCGATGTGTAAACCGAGCATTGGATCGCCGGTTGCTTTTACTGCATATTCCCACGAGAGGCATGCTGTTTCGAAGGATGGTCGTTTGTCGGAGTTGTTGAGGTCGGCGGATTCGATACCGAGTTTGCGACAAAGGTCGTCGACCTGCGCACCTTGGGCTGTGGCGCCGTAGATGATGTCGCGGATGATGGGCATGTGGGCAAAAAGTGATTGTCGTAAAATGTCCCCCATTTGTCGCAATCTATCCTTTTCCCGGTCTCATTTTATCCGTTGGATATCGAAAAAAGTTATGACAAATGCATCTCTCGCGGATCACACGAATCGCACGGAAAAGAGGAAAAACAAAGCCCGTACAACAACTCGCATCTCACAGGTGTTTCTCGCTTTGATGGGAGTGGCTTTCTGCAAAACGGGCGTCGAAGCACTGATCGATCCGCAGGCCGTTATGAACAACGTAGGTATCGTACTCGACAACAGCAGCGCGGCCAGTTCGATGAGAGCAGTGTATGGGGGCATGCACCTGGTATTCGGATTGTTCTGCGTCGTCGGAATATTCCGCGCCGGCACTCAACCGCTGCTGCTTATCGTTCTTTACACGGCAGGGTTTACGATCGGCCGGGTATCGGGTATCATCGCCGACGGAATGCCGAACCAGTTTGTGTTCACCTGGCTTATCACTGAAGTTATTTGCGGCACGATCGCGACGGTCTTGTTGGTGAAGCTTACGCAACCTGAGCCGGCGATACGATCAAAGACTGTTTAGAATTTCGTCGTTGTGCTGACCGAGATGTGGTGGGGATGTTAATTTGTTTTGTGGTGCGTTTCCCGAACGCGCCACAAAGCTTCGTACACCTTTTAAGCCTTCGCCGGACAGAAGTAATTCCTTTGCTTGAGGCATTTCGAATACTTCGCGCAGGTCCTGGATCACGCCTGCAGGGATCTTTAGCTGGTTTATTTTGGACTGCAGCTCATCCATGTTGAGCTGCCGGATCTTCGTTGCGATCAGGTCGCCGAGAACGTTTCGATTACGAACCCTATCTACATTGGTCGCATACCTGTCCCGAACATCCAGCTTCAACAGCTTACACAGGTCGTTGAACTGGCGGTCGTTCCCAATGGCCAGGAGCAACTTCTTTCCATCCTTTGTCTCGAACCACTCGCCATACGGGGCAATGTTGGGATGAAGCGATCCCTTGCGCGTAGGCAGACTTCCTCCCACAAGCCAGTTGCTGGCCTGGTTGACGAGTGAAGCAACGGCGGATTGTATGAGCGACACATCGACCAGACTGCCTTCACCGGTCCGTTCGAGTTTCAACAAGGCAATCAACAACCCTTCTTTTAATTGATGGGCTGCAAGCACGTCGATCAACGCGACTGGCATCTTGATGGGCGGACCGTTCTCTTCGCCGTTCAGGCTCATGAAGCCCGACTCGGCCTGTAACACTGCATCGTAACCCACACGGTCGTTCAATGGTCCGTACCCGGTGATACGTCCATAGATAATTTTGCTGTTGATCCCCTGAAGGTCTTCGTAAGATACGCCGAGCTTAATGTCGTCACCGGGTTTGTAGCTGGTGATGACGAGGTCGGACTTTGCGGCTAACTTTTGAATGACAAGCCTTCCCTCTTTTGTGGTGAGGTCGACTGCCAACGATCGTTTTCCCCAATTCACGGAAGAGAAGTATGCAGACCGGTCGTCGGTGTTTTCACCGGCGGACTTCCATGAGCGCGTTACATCCCCACCCCCTGTGATGTTTTCTACTTTGATGACGTCGGCGCCAAGCTCGGCGAAGAACTGGCCTACCGAGGGACCGGCAAGGACGGAGGCCAATTCGAGCACTCTCAGGTTATCAAACATCCCAAAAGCTATATTTTTTTAAGGGAATCATTTATGACATCTTTGCGTTTTCTAAGCTCAAAAAACCTCTTTCATGCGTTTTTTTATAGCCCTCACCTTTTTGATGTCCGTTTTGTTAATGGCCTGCCAACCTGAAAAAAAAGAACTTAAAGCAGGCACGTGGCGGGGTGTGATCCACATGCAGGAACAGGAGCTCCCATTCACATTTCGCGTTTCAAACGATAGTGGAAAATACAAGGCTTACCTTCAGAACGCAGGCGAAGAGATCCTCCTCGACGAGATCACCATTACCGGCGATACCGTGGAAATGATGCTGCACATCTTCGACGCATCACTCAAAGCGAAGCTCGATGGCGACAAGCTCACGGGAACATTCGTGAAGTATTATGCTCCGCAAGCCAATCAGCCCTTCACAGCAACTTACGGCGATAACTACCGGTTTACATCCGAAAGCGCAACGCCTTCAACCGACTTCAGCGGCACGTATCAGATATTGTTCAAAACAGAAAAAGAAAGCTATCCTTCCGTGGGTGTTTTTAAACAAGACGGCAATCATGTTACCGGATCGTTCCTCACTCCTACCGGTGACTATCGGTTCCTCGAAGGCAATGTCACCGACAACAAGCTTAAGCTTAGCACCTTCGACGGCAATCATGCTTACATATTCATTGCCGCCTTCGATGGCGACACGTTGAAAGGTGATTACTATGCAGGAAAGAGCTCTCACGAAACATGGACCGGCGTGAAGAACGACCAGGCTTCCATGCCCGACCCCGGATCGCTTACGTTGTTGAAACCGGGTCATGAAACACTCGAATTCAGTTTTCCCGACCTAGATGGCAACAAAGTATCGTTGTCGGATGAAAAGTTCAAAAACAAAGTGGTGATCCTGCAGATCTTCGGAACGTGGTGCCCGAACTGCATGGACGAAACGAAGTTCCTCGTACCATGGTACCACGCGAACAAAGACCGTGGCGTTGAGATACTCGGACTTGCCTACGAACGGAAAGATGACTTTCAATACGCCAAAGGCCGGGTGGAGAAGATGAAGGCGAAGCTCGATGTTCCTTACGGCTTCGTGATCGCCGGTGTGAACGACAAAGAAAAGGCTGCCGAAACACTTCCGGCGTTGAATAAAGTGGTCGCGTTCCCAACTACTATCTTTGTGGGGAAAGACGGGAAGGTGAAGCATATCCATACGGGCTTCGAAGGGCCGGGGACAGGGGTTTATTATGAGAGGTTTCAGGAGAGGTTTAATCAGGTGGTAAATGAATTGTTAGCGGAGAAAGTAGTAAGTAGTAAGTAGTAAGTAGTAAGTAGTAAGTAGTAAGTAGTAAGTAGTAAGTAGTAAGTAGTAAGTAGTAAGTAGTAAGTAGTAAGTAGTAAGTAGTAAGTAGTAAGTAGTAAGGAGTCAGGAGTCAGTCAGGAGGTTATCGGATTAGTATATATGAAAAGAGTGGTTGTTGGATTGTCAGGGGGTGTGGACTCGAGCGTCACTGCGTATCTGCTTAAAGAGCAAGGGTATGAGGTGATCGGTATGTTCATGAAGAACTGGCACGACGACTCGGTGACCATCAGCAACGAATGTCCGTGGCTCGACGATAGCAATGACGCGATGATCGTAGCGCAGCACCTGGGAATTCCCTTCCAGGCGATCGATCTTAGTAAGGAATACAAAGAGCGGATCGTCGACTACATGTTCGCCGAGTACCAGGCCGGGCGAACTCCTAACCCCGACGTTCTGTGTAACCGCGAGATCAAGTTTGATATATTTTTGAAGGCTGCCCTTAAACTGGGAGCCGACTTCGTAGCCACAGGTCACTACGCAAGAAAAGGTGAGATCACAAAAGACGGTAAGACGACGTACAGGCTGCTTGCCGGCAAAGATCCGAACAAGGACCAGAGCTATTTTCTTTGCCAACTGAAACAGGAGCAGCTTGCGAAGGCATTGTTTCCAATCGGTGAACTGTTGAAACCGGAAGTCCGTGCTATCGCAAAACGTGCGGGCCTGGCGACAGCAGAAAAGAAAGACTCACAGGGACTGTGCTTCGTGGGTAAAGTACACCTACCCGATTTCCTCCAACAACGGCTCGAATCGAAAAAAGGAAAAGTTGTTGAGATCCCCGCAGGATCTGCCACATTCAAAAACGGTTTCGAAGAGAACGACCTCGCCGGATTGTCGAAAGCATACGACCTGGCGCCAGAACAGGGTGAAGAAGTCGGCGACCACAACGGCGCTCATTTCTATACCATCGGTCAGCGTCGCGGGCTAAACATCGGCGGCTTCGAAAAACCGTTGTTCGTGATTGGTACGGATACAAAAAAGAACATCATTTATACGGGCATGGGCGACGATCATCCGGGGCTCTATCGCAAGGGGCTGGCCGTTCCAAAGGCGGATATTCATTGGGTACGTCCCGATCAAAGTCTGCAACCGGGTGAATCTAAAAAATACACTGCACGGATACGGTACCGTCAGCCGCTCGAAGAATGTACGCTGCATCAAAAAGATGACACACTCTACATCGTCTTCGACAGACCGCAACGCGGCGTTACACCGGGCCAGTTTGCTGCCTGGTACGAAGGCGATGAGCTGATCGGATCGGGAGTGATCTCGTAACTACCGGTCTACTCCGTAGATCGTGCTGGAATCATACATGTTGAGGATCGTCTCCCTTTTGATCCACACCCCGGCCGAATCGTAGTCCTTGTCTTTCAGTTTATACACGCCGGACATTTTATCAACTTCATAATTGTTGAACATAATGAAGATGCTGTCGGGCATCACGTCGCTGACTTTCATTAATGAATAACCTGCGTCTGTTTTGAATCGATACAGGTCACCCCTGAGTGGCGTGGAAAGGAATTTTCTTTCATTCTCCTTGTTAGCCCCAGTGCTATAGGAGACCCATACTATCAGAGCCAGTAGGATGGCGAGGCCTGAAAAGCTCCAGATAGGGATTCGGGTTTGAGCAAGCGCCTGGTCGTACTGCAGCTTAAGGAACGTTGGCATTGCCTTAGGTTCCAAAACCTGCTGACAATTCGTGCATTGTGAAGCGCCCTTACGGCCGATGGGAAAAAACGGTATCCAGAATACGTGAGCATACCGGTTGTACACGCTCACGATCATAGAGCCGGCCGTGCCGCAATTAGGGCATTTTTCGTGAGGCAGCTGAATAGTTTTAAGATGACGGGAGTTGCTTCCGTAGATAATCATAGGGAGACAGGTTGGGGTTAGTCATACTATGTTAGCAAATATTTTCTTATTTCGGAAATTGATCGGGGTATGGTATGAACGACTCGACCAGCAGCGACACTCCATCGTGTGTGAGCAGGGATAGCGTAATGGTTATAGTGCCGACGATCAACGCCACGCCTATGTTATTGTTTCTGATCTCCGCAAATTCATCGAGCGGCGTTATTGACGTGTACAGGATGACACTCAGGAAGACAATCAATACTCCGGACACGAATGCCAGGGCAATGTAAAACGCGCCCGTCCCGATAAAGCTCAAGGCGAGGGAGAACGTACCGGCGTCTTTTGCCGCCAGTAACCGGAATAATGAGGTGAGCGGATCGATGACACCGCTGACCATGTAGCCGATCGAAAACAGGACACTGGCGACAAAGATGCTCGTTGCCAGGTTGCCGGCTTCGATACCGAATCGCTTCCGGCCGATGTATTTCAATAACCGATAAGTAAGTGCGAGGATAAAGACGCCGATGCTGATCGCGGACAATATCTCAATGATCGCGAGCAAAGTGATTTTAGAATTCATAGTCGAGTGCTACGTACCAGTAGTCTTTGTTATTCATGTCAGGTGGAAGCATCCCCGCCAGCCAACCCACATTTGTCGTCTCCCAATAGGCGTATCGTTTTCCGTTGTATTCGAAGTCGTCGCCGGACGAAGCCACATCCAGGGCGACCATGGAATGCAGGTACTCACGGCTGTTGATGATCAGCGGCTCGTACCCGAAATTCCGGAGCAAGGTGTAAAGCAACACGGTGCGCGTATCGCAATCACCATGCTGCGCATACAGGAACTCGACGGGCGAATAGATACCGTAAGCTACGTTGCCATGACAGGGCGATACCTCTTGGCCCGTACATTCGTCGGGAATAACGTACTCATACGGTATATCCTGTACAAAAGACACCACCATCCTCGCGAAGTCGTCGCGGTCGAGACCTCTGCTGCGACCAATCGATGCAAGTGAATCTTGCAGGGATTGTAAATGGTCTTTGCTGTCGAGATACAATCTGGAATAGATCTGCATCCAGTAATTATCTTCCTGGCCATAGTACGGCACGTTCAGTTCGTTTCGACTGACCTCGGCATGGCTGGCGTCACCATAAGCTACCGCGTAGGCCGAACAGAACCCGGTGTTCTTCATGTATTCTACCCAGGACCGGTTGTGAGTGACATCCATGAGAACCGAATCTAGCAACGAGGCATCCCCGCATTCTTCCTCCAGTTCGACTAAAGCATTCTCGTCGTGGTGCTCTTCATAATCAACAAACAGGTTGATGAGGAAGATCATGAGCGCGAAAGCAACGATGAGGAACCTCGCGAGGATCTTCATATTATTCCTTGAATCCGGAGACACCGCCGGAAATGATGAACTTCATGGCGGCGGCGCCGGGAACATTCAACGGCTTGATACTCTCTTTCGGTACGACGTAGTGATCGCCGGCAACGGCATACGACTGGGGGAAATACACTACGACCATATCTTTTAACCCAAGGTCGCTCAGGTCGCTTTGTGTAATAAATCCGATGCGGTGCAGCTGGTTGTCCTTGTTGATGGTGACGAGCACCGGTTTATCGAATTTCTTTTTATCCCCTACAAATGCACTCAACAGATCTTTGATAGAGGAATAGATCAGTTTTACAAAAGGGATGCGGTTAACGAGGTGATCGAACCAATCGGTAGCAGTTTTGAAAACGAAGATCGATGTGAGATAGCCGATCAGCGTGATCGCACCCACGATGATGATGACCCCCAAACCCCTGTAGGGAAGCTTCAACAAGCTATCGAGCCAAAGAAGTGAGGTAACGATAAAGTAAGCTGTCGCTACAATGGGGACGATGAATAACATGCCGCCAAAGAAATAGCGAAGGATACTACGAAGGATGTTTCTCATATGGTTCTCACGGAAAGCACGGAAATCACGGAAAAATGCAGGAGCTCTCTAAGTAGCGCTTCTGTGGTTTCCGTGCTTTCCGTGAGAAACTTAAACGATAAAGCCTAAGAAACTCAGGAATCCCAGGGACATCAGCCCGACCAGGATAAACGTGATCCCCAGTCCCTTCAGGGGGCCGGGCACGTTTGAGTACTTCATTTTTTCACGAACGCCCGCGAGGGCAACGATGGCGAGCATCCACCCGATGCCGGAGCCGAGTCCGAATACAGTAGCCTCCGTGAGGTTGTAAGGCCTTCCCACCATAAAGAGCGCTGCGCCAAGTACGGAGCAGTTCACTGCGATCAACGGAAGGAAAATACCGAGCGTGCCATACAGTGCGGGAGAGAATTTCTCCACGGCCATTTCAGTAAGCTGCGTAACGGCCGCGATCACCGAAATGAAGACGATGAACTGAAGGAAGTTCAGATCGATGTCGGCGAACGACGGTCCGAGAAATGCCAGGGCGCCGGGATTCAACACATGGTTCTGAATGATCCAGTTGATCGGAACGGTGACGCCGATCACGAAGATGACGGCGATACCCAGACCGAACGCGGTACTTACTTTCTTCGAGATGGCCAGGAATGAGCACATTCCCAGGAAGTAGGCGAATATCATGTTGTCGATAAAGATCGACCTGACACCAATGTTAATTAGGTTATCCATGTGATGTACAGTTAATGCGCTTCCCGATGTCCGTTCAAACTTCGTTGTATCCAGATAATGATACCGATGAGGATACATGCACCGGCAGGGAGCAACAACATGCCATTGCCAGTATAATGAATTCCCATGTTCTCGAATACCTTGTAGCCGAACAGCGATCCCGCTCCGAAAAGCTCTCTCACGAAAGCAAGGCTGATGAGGATGATGCTGTAACCGAGTCCGTTGCCGATACCATCGAGAAATGAAGGCCAGGGTTTGTTAGCCATGGCATAAGCTTCGAGGCGGCCCATCACAATACAGTTTGTGATGATAAGACCGGTGAACACCGACAATTTTTTGGATACTTCGAAGGCATAAGCCTTGAAGAGCTGATCGACCAGGATCACCCACAGGGAAACGACTGCCAGTTGAACGATGATACGGATCCGTGAAGGGATCGTGTCACGCATCATGGAGATCGCCAGGTTGGAGAACGCCGTTACAACCGTAAGTCCGAGCGACATGTATAATGCAGGAACCATCTGCGTGGTTACCGCCAGCGACGAACATACACCCAGGATCTGCACGGTCACCGGGTTGTCGATGTCAAGCGGATTGGTGATGAGCTTTTTATTTGGTTTAGAAAACCAGGCCTCTGCCGGTTTCTTAATTTTTACTTCTTCAAGAACTGCTGCTTCTGTTGCCATCTTCGTTATTGATTATTCGAATTCTTCTTCAGATACTTCTCGTAACATGCTAAATAATCTACCAACATATTATTTACACCTTTCCCTGTTAATGTAGCGCTCGACAAGCCGTCAACTTTGTGCTTGTCGTTGGAGTAATCCTTGCCTTCACCTTTCTGGAACTTCACTGAAACAAGAGCGCCGTTCTCAAATATTGTCTTTTCCTTAAAACGCTCCTGTACTTCATCGCTTTCGATCCTTGCACCGAGCCCGGGTGTTTCGCCGGCGTGCTGGAACTTCACACCCTGGATCGTATTGAAATCCGAGCGTACGGCGACGAAGCCCCAGATGTTATTCCAAAGGCCATAACCGAATACAGGCAGTACGGCGTAGTCGACCTTGTTGGGATCCGTTTCATTCCGGAATTCATATACGGGCAACAGACGTTCTTTCGGAGCCTTTTTATATTCGACTGCAACAACTACCTGTTCGGGTGCCTTTCCTTCCACGACATTTCCTTGGTAGTCTATCACGAACGACTTCACCTTACTGTTGTACAGACCTACGATGTCGTCTTCCTCTTTTAAAGTCATTACAGCAGAAAGGATGTTCTTCTTTTGTTCCATCGCGATGTTCGCGTCTTGTGCGTCTTTCAGACTGATGGATGCAAAAGCAAGAAGGCCTCCACACACAACTGTGATGGCGGCCGAGTAAAGCAGGATGTATATATTAGACTGTCGCACGTTTCAATCTTCGTTTTTTATTTGCATTAACTACAAAATAGTCGATCAGGGGAGCGAACACATTCATCAGGAGGATTGCCAGCATGATCCCTTCCGGATAGGCGGGGTTAAACGCCCTGATGAGTACTGTAAATATACCGATCAAAATTCCATAAAACCACTTGCCCGTTTCAGTATGTGCGGCTGTTACAGGGTCGGTAGCCATAAACACCGCGCCGAACGCCAGCCCACCAATAACCAGATGATAATAGGCGGGCATCTGTGTAAACGGAGTCGTACCGACGGCATTCAGGAACAGTCCCATACCGAACGCCCCCGCAAAGACGCTGAGGATGATCTTCCAGCTTCCAGCGCCGGTGATAATGAGGATTGCGCCCCCGATCAGGCACATCAGCGTCGACGTTTCGCCAATACTTCCAGGCATCACTCCCAGGAACATATTCGGGAGGCTATAAATTCCTTCGAACCAGGAAGATCCGAATTGGTTCAGATCGGCAACTACGTTACCCGTCACTTCCGAAGCAACGGCCAGGGGGGTGGCACCGGAATATCCCGCCACGACCTTCTGTCCTTCCCCAATGTACGTCCAAACGTCTCCCGACATGTTAGAAGGATAGGCGAAGTAGATGAATGCCCGGGCGGTAAGGGCAATGTTAACGACGTTCATTCCCGTTCCACCGAAAGCTTCTTTACCGATCACCACGGCGAAAGCTGTGGCAATAGCCACCTGCCAGAGTGGCACATCGGGAGGCATCACCAGGGGAATGAGCATACCGGTTACGAGAAAACCCTCGTTCACCGGGTGTTTTCTGAGCACCGAAAAGAGGAACTCGATGCCGAGACCTACGCCGTACGATACAATGATGATCGGTACGGTCTGCACCAGACCGATCCAGAACTTTTGCCCAAACGAAGCATTGGTTTGGCCGATAGCCATGAAATGCTGATGCCCCACGTTCCACATCCCGAAAAGGAGACATGGCATCATGGCAATGATAACAGTCATCATCAGCCGTTTCAGGTCGATGGCGTCCCTTACCTGTACGCCTTTCGGAAGAGTGGTGGTGTTGGGGGCGAAGAGGAATGTGTCGATCGCTTCGTAAGCATGATAGTACTTTTCGAGCTTTCCACCCTTTTCGAAGTTGTGCTTTAGCTTATCTAGCTGATTTCTCAAAAACTGCATGGCGAATGAATGTCTACTATTAAAAACCGCTAACTGTTCCGGACCAGTTCGATCCCTCCTCTTAATATCTCCTGAATGTTGTGCTTGGAGACATCGACGAACTCGCAGAGGGCAAAATCCTCCTCTATGACTTCGTAGATGCCAAGCTCTTCCATCTCATCAATATCCTCCGCCAAAATAGATTTGATGAGGTGCGTGGGAAGTATGTCCATCGGCACGACCCGCTCGAATACGCCGGTCTGTACAAATGCGCGAGGCTCTCCATGCATGTTTGTATCCAGTGAGTATTCCTTTTTTGGAGAAAGGAACGATAACAATCCAAATGAACGCTGTATGCTGACCTTCTCTGTGGTCGGCAAGATCCAGCCGAGGAACTCGTGATAATCTCCTTCTTTCAGCACGGTAAGCTGATGGTCGAAGAAGCCGACGTGTCCGTCTGCAGTAATTCTTGAACCGGTGAGCACGTTACCGGAAACAAACCGAACGTGTTCGCTGTTCAGGTTTCCTTTCACGAGCTTGTTTATAGCGACTCCGGTATGAACTTTATAGTACTGGGGATTTTTTACTTCCGGACCGGCGACGTTGATGATCCTCGACGCATCGTAAACGCCGTTCACGAACAGCTTGCCGATCTGTATGACACCGAACGGGCTGATGGTCCATACGATGTCTCCTTTGCTGACCGGATCCAGGTGGTGGATCTGGACCCCGACGCAACCTGCCGGGTGTGGCCCGGCGAATTTGTTGAGCTCCGCTCCTTTCACCTGCGAGAATGTCGTTGATATCTCGCTGGTTGAATGAACGTTCACGTTCACCGGGCCGGAAGTGAGTTTCTTAAGTATATCGATACCCACCTGGAAGAAATGGTCCTGCCCTTTGAACAGGATTCCGAAATCCGGCGCAAGTGGGGACGAATCGAATGCTGAAATATGGATCGACTTGGGGGTGGCGGTCGGGTCGGCAGTAACGCCGAATGGCCGCTGAACAAAGTTGGGCCACGCGCCCGACTTAAGGATCTGATCTCTTATATCTGCCGAAGAGAGATTGGCGATCTCGGAGATGGTGTATTTTCTGAACGATTCATACTCCATTTTCCTGTCTGCCAGCACCTTGACCTCGAGAAGCTTGCGTTTCTCAGCGCGTTTCACCTCCACTACCTCCCCGCTGACGGGTGAAGCGTAGACGACGGTATCAAAACGCTTGTCCTGGAAGAGCGGCGTACCGGCCTTTACGGGGTCGCCTTCCTTTACCAATGGTTTAGGCATGTATAAACCATTAAAATCAGTAGGCTTAATTACATACGTATCTGCAGGTTCGGGTTCGACAACTTTCGGAGCCGATTTACCGGAGAGGTTGATGTCGAATCCTTTTCTTAGTCGGATAAATTTGCCCATGTCGATTGGCAAGGATAGTTTGGAACGGGGCAAAATTAGCAATTAAATGTTCCCGGCAAAGTGGAAAATATGCTTCCTAAAGCCATCTGTATAACCTCGTCCACCTGCTCGTCGATGGTGACAAACGAGGTGTCCACTTCGATCGCTCCGGCAGCTTTTACCAGGGGGCTTTCGGCGCGGGTGCTGTCGATCTTGTCGCGTTTCTGGATGTTTTCGACGATGCTTTCCAGCCCGATCAACTCTCCCTTTTCGAGGAACTCTTTTTGACGCCGGTAGGCGCGGATATGAATGTCGGCGGTGAGGAACAGTTTGAGCTCGGCATCGGGAAATACCACCGTTCCGATGTCCCGTCCATCCATCACGACAGCTTTATGCTTCCCCAGGCGCCGTTGCTGTTCCACCATGGCAGCCCGGACATCTTTTAAGGTGGCAACTGGACTTACGTTTTCGGAGACCCGCATCTCACGAATGGCATTCTCTACGTTGAGGCCGTTCAAGAAGGTTTCGGAGCCTCCCTTGGGGTTGAACTGGAAGGCGATCCGGATGGAGTCCAGCGCCCGTTTGACTTCTTTCGGGTTGGTGAGCGAGATGTGATTTTCGAGAAAATACAGGGTGACCGCCCTGTACATGGCGCCCGAGTCGATGTACCGGTAGCCGAGTATTGCTGCGACGCGCCTGGCGGTTGTGCTTTTGCCGCAGGCTGAATATCCATCGATCGCAATGGTGATACGCCTCATGTCCGCTAACAATCCTTTAGAGGACAGGGAATGGGCTTGCCCGGTTTTAATTTCCCATGAGGTTTATGCTTATGTGAAGCACACGAAGCCATCACGATGACGATTAACAAAAACAGCGTCTTTTTCAACTTGATAATGATCAGGATAAGTGTCCTAAAGGTACTATTTAGCTGGGAACCTTGTTCTGGTAGCTCATTCTAAAACCGATCTTCTGCCCTGCGCCGAGCTCCTGCGTCTTCTCCATTTTCTGATGGAGGGTGATGAACCGCACGTCCGGGAACGGCGGAGCCATGAGATCATTCTCGATCGCCATCGTCAGCACGAACTTGACGAGGATGGCCAGCTCTTCTTCGGTGATCGGAGCGGGCGATATCTTTCCGGCCAGGGCGGCCAGCTGGCCATCGCCTTCCACGACATACCGGCCTTCGTGGTTGATCAGCAGCCGTGCGATCAGGTAGCCGGGGTCGTTGATGCGATTGAACTTGAGTGAGTCGGCCATAAAGTTATAGATCATGATCTGGCCGAAGTATCGGTTCACGACATTCTGCTTGATGTATGGATCCTGCATGACTGCGCTGGCTGGATCGAACGTAACGACGTTGGTGTGCAATACGAATGTGAGCAGATCGCCTGCGAGCTTGACCTCAAACTCGTGTTCGTTCACTTCCCGGAAGTGAATGGTCACATCTTCGTCGTAGGCTTTCACCCGGGTGGCGAGTTCGGTGATGATGCGACTCGATTCCTTCCGGAGGCTCTCGAAGGCGGTCAGCAGGTTTTTGTAAGTAACCTGTTTTGCGGTCGACTTGCTTTCGAGCAGGTATTTAATGCGGTCAAGGGGGTCCTTTTCATCCGGCATGGTGAATCTCTTTTACCTTTGTAAATTGAATAAAATATTCAGGTCATGGAAGAAAACCAGGAAGGAAAAAGCGAAAAGTTCTTTAAGGATTTTGGCAAAAAAGTAGATCAATTTCTGTCGGAAGCGAAGGAAGCGAGCGACAGGGTTGAAGGAGACCTTCGAAAGAAATACGAAGAGCTGAAGATCTCCGGTGAGCGGCTGAGAAAAGAGGCCGCAAACAAGGAACGTTGGAAAGAAGTTGAAGACGGGTTGAAGCGCGCCGGAGAAGAGTTGGAAAAAACTCTGAAGGCGGCCTTCAAAAAAAGGGACGGCGATAAAAGAGAAGGCGGTTAGATCTTAACCGTCTTCCATTTACCTTTTCTGAATATCAGGATGCCTACGACGGCCATGAGGGACTCGGCTACTGCGATCGCTGCGTAAACTCCAGTTGTTTTGAAGTCGAGAACGATAGCCAGCAAGTAAGCGAACGGTATCTGGAAAACCCAGAATCCAAAGAGAGCGATCACTGTTGGCGTTACAGTATCGCCCGCCCCGTTGAACGATTGGTTCACGACCATCCCGTATCCGTAAAACACATAGCCGAGTGCAACCACTTGCAGACATTCTGTGCCGTAAGCGATTACTTCCGCATCCTTTGTGAAGATGGATATGATTGCTTCGGAGCAAAAGAGAAATAGCACGGTCACACCGCCGAGGAAGATAAGGTTATAAAGACCAGCCTTCCATACGGATGCTTCGGCTCGATCGGGTTGACCGGCGCCGAGGTTCTGACCAACCAACGTTGCGGCTGCGTTTGCCATACCAAAGGATGGAAGGATGGTAAACACGATCACGCGTACACCGAATGTATAACCCGCTACCGCTGCTGTTCCGAAGCGCGCGATAATGGTACCCAGGAAAACCCAGCTGGCGGATGAGATCAGGAACTGGCCGGTGGCGCCGGCGGATATCCGAAGTATCGTCCCGATAATATTCCATTTGACGGCCGTGTTCCTGGCTGTTATCTTGATCACGCTCGTTCCCCCCAGGAGCACATACAACTGGAGTAGCACACCGATACCCCGGCCGATGTTGGTGGCAATCGCTGCCCCTTCGACACCCATGGCTGGTATCGGACCAAACCCAAAGATGAACATCGGATCCAGGATGATGTTGAGTATGTTTGCCAGCACTAATGCCTTCATGGCGATGGCTGCATTGCCTGCACCACGGAAAATACCGTTGATGAGGAACAGCATCATGATGGTAAGGTTACCGCACCACATCCATCGCATGTAACCCACGCCTGTTTCTATCACAGCTTCTTCAGCGCCGAGCAGGCGGAGGAGATTCCCCGACCAGATGAAACCCACAACGGTAAATGATGCTGCGAAGAACAAACCGATATAGATCGCCTGTATGCCTGCAATACCAGCGCCCTTCTCATCCTTCTCTCCTACTCTTCGTGCAACAAGCGCCGTGGCGCCGGTGGCTAACCCCATAGCTATCGAATAGATCGCAGTGAGTGAGAGCTCGGTAAGGCCAACGACAGTAACTGCATTGATGTCGTTGAGACGACTTACGAAATAAATATCGACGATCGCGAAAACGGATTCCATACCCATCTCGATGATCATTGGAACAGACAGCAGGAATATCGCACGCCTGATACTGCCCTCGGTGAAATTCAGTTCGGTGCCGAGGATTGCCTGTTTGAGCAAACTAAATATAGAAGCGTCGTTAGCTTGATTTTCCGCTTTCATTAAGTACAAATTAAGAAGAAGTGATTGACCTGGTTCCGGAGAGGATTGGCGCGTAACCAATAAACTTAACTACATCCACCATTTTTGGAAGGTGGACCTCGATCGTAGTTAATTTATAATACCAGGTTCATCGGGCTTTGTTGTACGAACAACGGGTTGTACACGGTAAAGATGCGGAAAAGTTTACAAACTGATGTAAATTTTTTGTTATTTGAATAGCATGAGATCCTACCCCATTCTAGTTGTAGCAATTTGCCTGATTGGCTTTGAAGCAACAGCGCAACCCGACCAGGCATTAACACGCGAGATATTTAAAGAACTTATTGAGATCAATACAACCAATTCAACCGGCAGCTCCACGCAAGCTGCGGAAGCAATGGCGGCCCGGCTGAGAGCTGCCGGCTTCGACGAAAAAGATATTTTTGTTGGCGGCCCAGATGAAAAAAGCGGGAACATTGTTGCCACACTGCGAGGCAGCGGTAAGCGAAAGCCGTTGCTTCTCCTCGCCCACCTCGATGTTGTGGAAGCCTTAAGAGAAGACTGGTCGACCGACCCGTTCAAGTTCGAAGAGATCGACGGTTTTTATTATGCACGTGGTTCCCGCGACGACAAGGCGATGGCGGCCATCTTCGTTGCTAATATCATTCGAATGAAGAAAGAGAAATTCACTCCCGATCGCGACATCATCGTAGCGCTCACCGACGATGAAGAAAGTGGAGACTTTAACGGTGTTGCGTGGCTGCTGGCCAATCACAAACAGTTGATCGATGCGCAGTATGCTCTCAACGAAGGCGGCGGTGGTCAGGAGATCGACGGCAAGAAAGTTCTCAACGCAGTACAGCTCAGTGAAAAGGTCTACCAGAGCTTCAAGCTCGAAGTAAAGAACCGCGGCGGTCACAGCTCGCAACCGAGAAAAGACAACGCCATCTATCGGCTCGCACATGGGCTCGACGCCCTGGCAAAGTTCGACTTCCCGATCAATCTCAATGAAGGAACACGTGTGTACTTCGAACGGTCGTCGAAGATCGAAACAGGTCAGCTTGGCGAAGATATGAAGCAGATCATCCTGCCGACGCCGGATCCGGAATCCATTAAAAGACTTTCAGTGTACCCGAATTACAACGCGATGCTCCGGACCACCTGCGTGGCAACGTTGATCAACGGAGGTCATGCCGACAATGCCCTTCCGCAAACAGCTACCGCGACGATCAACTGTCGCATACTTCCCGGTGAAGACCCCGCGAAGATCAAAGAAACACTCATCTCCGTGATCGCCGACAACAGTATCACCGTTACGGAGAAAAATCCCGCCAAACTGAGTCCTCCCTCCCCGCTCGACGCCGAAGTGTTCGGACCGATCGAAAAGATCACGAAACAAATGTGGAACATCCCGGTTGTTCCTACCATGTCGACCGGGGCGACGGATGGAGCATACCTGAGAAATGCAGGCATTCCCACCTACGGCGTGTCGGGTCTTTTTGCCGACATCACCGATGTTCGCGCACACGGACGCGATGAACGGATCGGCGTGAAGTCATTTTACGAAGGGCAGGAATTTCTATACCAGTTGGTAAAGGAAATGTCGTCGAAGCCGAAGATCGACCAAAAGAAATAGGCTACTTCAGTTTTGTAATATCATCCAGCACGAAGCAATACTCGAACTGAGTCATTCCGGTCTTCGGATAATATTCGCGTGCGGCGGGAGCTGCAAGCAATATAAGCTTGGCGTTTGGGGTTTCGAGTTTCGTCAGACGGATGAGCTCCTTTCCAATACCTGACTTCTGATAATCGACATCTACCGCCAGATCGGACATGTAAGTACAAAAAGCGAAATCGGTCAGAGAACGGCTGACACCAACGAGCTTCCCTTCGTCGCGGGCGGTGAGGATGAGGTTGGCATGACGAAGCATCTTTGAAAGACGTTCGACGTCGTCGACGGGGCGGCGTTCACCAAGTGTAGAGCGAATGAGGACCTCGCGAAATTCTTCGGCAGAGAGATTGTCTTCGAGTTGATAGACTATCATAAAAAAAGGGGCGTCGGCCCCTTCTAATATTATGCGATTGCGACTCTTTTGAACTCGGCCACGGTCAATCCCTTCGACACACTGTCCAGGTACTGAGCTACTGTCTTCGAGCTGTCTTTCACGAAAGCCTGGTGAACCAGGGTACTTTCCTTGAAGAACTTGTTGAGCTTGCCTTGTGCGATCTTCTCAATCATATTCTCGGGCTTGCCTTCTGCGATGATCTGCGCCTTGGCGATCTCCAGCTCTTTTTCGATCACTGTCTTGTCGACCGATTTCTCATCGACTGCAACGGGATTCATAGCGGCGATCTGCATGCCTACATTTTTGCCGGCATCGGTAACATCATTGCCATTCACACCTTTCAGTGAAACGAGAACGCCCAGCTTGCTGCCGGAATGGATATAAGGAACGACGGCTTCGCCCGTCATGTAAACGTATTCTTTCACTTCGATCTTCTCGCCGATCTTGCCGACCAGCTCGACGATCTTGTCATTGATGGTAAGATTGCCGGCTTTTTCGGCGAGCAATGCTTCTGTAGTGGCAGGCTTTTTATTGAATGCAGTTTCGGCGATCAGCTTGCCCAGGTTCTGGAACTCTTCGTTCTTGGCAACAAAGTCGGTTTCGCAGTTGAGAGCGATCAGGACTGCCTCTTTCTTATCATCCGAAGTTTTTACAAATACAGATCCTTCCTTCGCGTCCCTGTCGGAACGGGAGGCAGATACTTTCTGTCCCTTTTTGCGGAGGATCTCGATTGCTTTTTCGAAGTCACCGTTGGCTTCGGTGAGCGCCTTCTTGCAATCCATCATACCAGCTCCCGTCATTGAGCGGAGCTTATTGACATCTTGTGCGGTAATTTCAGCCATTGCGATCTAAATCAGGCTTCCTGAACAGCCTCGTCCACTTTTTTCTTCTCTTCTTCTTCCTTCTTCTGACCTGCTTCTTCCTTGTCCTTCTTGCGTTCCATCAGGCCTTCTTCGATCGATTTACCAACGTATTTAGTGATGATCGAAATCGATTTGAAAGCGTCGTCGTTCGAGGGAATGGGGAAATCAATATCCGAAGGATCGGAGTTTGTATCCACCATTGCGAAAACGGGTATGTTGAGCTTCTGTGCTTCGGCTACAGCAATATGTTCGCGTTTTACATCGATCACAAACAATGCAGCGGGCAGGCGGTTGAGCTCGGCGATACCACCAAGTTGCTTGGTGAGCTTTGCCTTCTCACGGGTCAGCATCAGCTTCTCCTTCTTCGTGAGGTTCTCAACAGTCTCGTCCTTCATCATTTTTTCAATCTGCTGAAGGCGTTTCAGTGACTTACGGATCGTGGCGAAGTTGGTAAGCATACCGCCCAGCCAGCGTTCCGTAACGTAAGGCATGTTGAGACGTACTGCCTCTTCGCTGATGATGTCCTTAGCCTGCTTCTTGGTGGCTACGAACATGATCTTCCTTCCGGAACGGACGATGTTCTTGAGGGCATACGACGCCTCTTCAAGGCTCCTCAGCGTCTTGTTCAGGTCGATGATGTGGATGCCGTTGTTCTCCATGAAGATGTATTCGGCCATCCTGGGATTCCACTTACGGGTCAAGTGCCCGAAGTGAACGCCTGCATCCATCAATTCCTGTGTTGTCAATTTATCTGCCATGATATTCTTATATCCTTATTAAGATTAACGCTTGCTGAACTGGAACTTCCTTCTTGCTTTCCTGCGTCCGGGTTTCTTCCTTTCAACCATGCGGGAGTCGCGGGTAAGGAGGCCTTCCTTACGGAGTGGCGCCCTGTTCTCATCACTTATTTTCACCATGGCGCGGGCGATGCCTAAACGGATCGCTTCGGCCTGGCCTTTCACGCCACCGCCTTCAACATTCACGGTCACATCGTAGTTCCCCTCAGCTTTCGAGATGGCGAATGCCTGCTTTACGGTCGTCTGAAGAATTTCTGACCGGAAATAATCGTTCAATTCACGATTGTTCACCTTGATCACACCTTTGCCGGGTTGAATGTATACCCTGGCGATCGAGGTCTTCCTTCTACCAATGGTCTTGATTATTTCCATATCAGAATTTAATTTCTTTGGGTTGCTGTGCTTCGTGGGGATGCTCGGTGCCGGCATATACGTGCAGGCTGCGGAACAACTGACGGCCCATTGTGTTCTTGGGAAGCATACCGCGCACAGAGTGCTCGATCAACCTCGCAGGATTCTTTTGCATCATGATCGTCGGTGTCAGAAGCTTCTGTCCACCGGGATAGCCAGAATATTTGAAGATGACACGGTCGGTCCACTTCTTTCCGGTCATTCTGACCTTCTCGGCATTGATCACGATCACATGGTCACCCATGTCGGTGTTGGGAGTATAGCTTGCCTTGTGTTTGCCCCTCAGCACTTTTGCTACCTCGCTGGCAATCCTGCCCAAAACCTGGTCTTTGGCGTCTACAATCACCCATCCCTTTTGCGCTGTCGCGTCATTGATGAAGATCGTCTTGAAACTGTTCTGATCCACTTTATTGTCTGTTAGAACCTATGAAAATGCGATTTTACCCCTTCAAAAAGGGACACAAAAGTAGGTGTGAAAATGATATTATCCAAATGTGCTTCTCACAGAATGCACGGAAAACATGGGAGAAATGCACTTCCGCTACCTTCTGTTTTCCCGCAATTGCTTCAATAAGACCCTGAAATCCTTGGGGTAAGGGGCCTCTACTTTGATCTTTTTGCCATCCAGGCCCAAAAATTCCAAAGAAAATGCGTGCAGGGCCATCCGGCGCATCAGCGGCTCCTCATCGGTAAATTTTTTCAGATTGAACCCACGCTTGATTTTTGAAAGAAAAACAGGTTTCCCGCCGTACAGGTCATCTCCGGCGATCGACGCCCCCAGGCGGGCCAAATGGATCCGTATCTGGTGCATTCTGCCCGTCACCGGACGGCATTCCATCAGGGTATAAGCTCCCATCACCTCGAGGGTCGTAAACCAGGTCTGGGCAGCTTTTCCGGTCTTCGCAAGTTTCACGGTGCCATCATTTTGTTTCAGAATGGACGCGTCAACCAATTGTTCCTTAAAATCGTGCACACCCTCGGCGATAGCATGATAGACCTTCGAAACCTCCCTTGCTTCCAGCTGCATGGCCAGGTGGCGATAAGCTTCCGGGTTCGTGGCGATGGCCAGGACGCCGGAGGTGTCCTTATCCAGTCGGTGACAGACCTGCGCGTCGACGATGAAGTTGCGGGCTACGCTGAGGACATTCACGGAATCGTTGCGGTCTTCCAGGGTGGAGATGAAAGGAGGCTTGTTGATGAGAACATAGTCCTCATTCTTAAATAATATCGAGTCTTCGAAATCGAAACGGCTTTTCATCGGGAGGCAAAAATAAGGAAAGAGAAGACAGGAGTCAGGAGTCAGTCGGTTTGTGATAGCCATTCGGTCAATCGAAACTTATTGTCCCAGCTCCTGCCTCCTGCCTCCTGACCTTCTACTCCGCTCTCGGTAACTTAAAACCAAACGTCGATCCCTTCCCAACCTCCGAGGTCACTTCCGGTTTCGAATGATGCCCTTCAAGGATATGCTTCACGATGGCGAGGCCGAGGCCCGTCCCACCCTTCTCACGGCTCCGGCTTTTGTCGACACGATAGAACCTTTCGAAGATGCGGTCGAGGTGCGAAGCAGGAATGCCCTCGCCATTGTCGGTGATGAAGGTAGTAACGTTCTTTTTTCCCGCGTCAAAATGGATCGACACATATCCGCCTTCGGGAGTGTAGTTGATCGCGTTGGCGACGAGGTTGGTGATCACTTGAGAGATCCGTTGCCTGTCGGCGTACACGGTGATCTTGTGATGGTCGGCGTTCATCGAGAGGCGGATCTTTTTCTTTTCCGCCTTCTCTTCAAACTGGTCGACCACGTCGGCACATAACTTATGCAGGTCGAAGTTCTCGAAGTGCATTTTTATATCTCCTGTTTCGATCTGCGACAGTGTAAGAAGGTCCTGCACGAGTGCGTCGAGGCCGTCGAGACTTTTCGCCGCCTTCTTCAGGAATTTGTTGCGAACGTTCTTGTCGTTCACGGCGCCGTCGAGAAGGGTGTGGACAAACCCCTGGGCGGCGAAGATCGGGGTCTTGAGCTCGTGCGACACGTCGGCTACGAACTCACGACGGAAGTTTTCGAGCTTGATGAGCTCGTCGATCTCTTTTTGTTTTAGCGTGGCAAATGAAAATATCTCTTCGTTGATCTTTTCCAGCGGATTGAATTTACCGGTCTTCTCTTCGGAGAGGTCCGAAAATTCTTTGCGACGGAGCTTCTCCATCATCTTGTATATCTTATTGATCTCCCGGAAGAAGAGAAATTCGAGTGTTATGAAAAAGAGAAGATACGATGCCGAAAAACTGATCAGTGCGGCGACAACGAGGGCTGTTGTTGTCACGCTGTCGAGCAGTGAAAGAAACAACACGGTAATGATAGCGATAGAGACCGCCAGAAGCAGCGCAAGCGTTCGGGCCCTATAGACCATTCCTGTTTAGCGTATTAGTTGAGATTGAACTTATACCCCACTCCTTTGACAGTGGTAATATAGTCATCTCCGATCTTTTCCCGCACTTTCCGGATATGGACGTCGACGGTCCGGGCCAGGACGTAAACGTCGGAGCCCCAGATGTTCTGCAAGAGGTCGTCGCGACTGAATACTTTGTTAGGGTTTTGAGCCAGGAAGAACAGCAGCTCGAATTCTTTTTTGGGAAGACTGATCTCCTTGCCGTTTAGTTTTATGGTGTAGCTGGTGCGATCGATAACCAGTTCGCCGATCTTGATCTGGTTTGAAGAGCTCTTCTTTTTCGAATCGCGGCGGAATAGTGCGCTGATGCGGCTCATCAAGGCGCGTGGCTTGATAGGCTTGGTGATATAGTCGTCTGCGCCGACATCGAAAGCGGCGACTTCCGAGTATTCTTCCGATCGTGCAGTCAAGAAAACAATAAACGTGTTTGCAAGCTCGGGTATGGCGCGGATCTGGCGGCATGCTTCGACACCGTCCATCTTGGGCATCATGATATCGAGCAGTACGAGGTCGGGATGAAACTTGCGTGCGGTGTCGACGGCAACCTGGCCATCGATGGCGGTCCTCACATCGTATCCCTGCTTTTCAAGGTTGTACTTAAGCAGCTCAAGAATGGGTTCTTCGTCATCGACGACAAGCACTTTCTGCGATGGCTTATTACCCATAAGGTGATTTTTACGATTTCAAAACTAGAGAGAAATTAAGCCAATAAAAAACCGGTGTTACGTTCTTAACAATTCCTTAATGAAGGATAACTATTTGAATTATTAACTTCTTTTTGCCGTAATACGCGATTAAAGAACGGGGTATTTCCCGGCGAGATAACGAATGTAAGCCTTGACGTCGCCGTGGAATTTCCTGTCGAATTCTTCTTTGAATACCGGCTGCCGCGCCTGGTAGTGCCTGTATAACATAAAGTAGGTGTTGTTGGGCAACCGGTTCTCGTATCGCTTCGAAGGCTTGTCGTTCAGCCGGAGGTCGAGCGTGTCCATCTTTGCGACGATGCTGCGTATCTCGTCTTCTTTGCGTTTCTTTTTCTCCTCCGCGGGATCGGACTCGTTCATCGATTCGTAAACGCTGTCGAGATGTGTTGCGGCGCGAAGAATAAAGGCCGAGAATTTCCGATAGTCCTGGTCCTCGTACAGATATCTTTCATATTGGGTCGAAGTCTTGCCATACTTCGCGCGAAGGAAGTCATACGATGCCGTGTCGGCGATGAACGAGGCGAGGTTTTCGTTGAATGTCACGCTATCGGGCACCCACAGTGTTGCGTGAACCATTTCGTGAATGATGAGGCTGGCCAGGTCTCCTTCACCCCGGTTCAGCATTCCGGTGAGGATTGGATCGGTAAACCAACCGAGCGTCGACCACCCGCCGGGATTGCGAACCGCGACGTCCCATCCTTCATCCTTCAGCTTCTTTGCTTCGGCGAGCGCCTTCTCTTTGTTGAAATGGCCTTTGTAGGGAACCGTGCCGACCACTGGAAAGTCCCATGTCTTCGGCTTGAAGTGATAAGCTTCGCAAGCTGTCACCACCCACATCACCTCTTCTCCTTTCTGATCGAAGAGGGTCTTGTAATTTTCGGTGTCTTTTAAGCCGAGCGAATCGATGGCGAACTTGCGGATCTCGTCGATGAGGCGGAGCTTTTGTTTGAGTGAATCTGGAAAGGCGGGATCCGTGATAAATTCCTCCACAGGCCGCGCACCCCGGACGATCCTGAGTTGTCCATAGCCCTGTTCGAGTCCGTATACGATCAATGACCAGTAATAGACTGTTGCGATCAAGAGGATCGCAAAAAGTGTTAGAAAAATTTTTCGTTTCCGGCTTTTCAACGCTAAAATCAGACAACCAGTCAAAATAGGTCAGGAAATCCGTACATAACAAATCCTGCCCGCTTTCCCTTTGTTTATTGAAATACTAATTTCACCCGACTGGTTCCTTTTTTGACACTACCTGTCACAGCTTTTGATTTGCTTTGTTTTGAAATACGGAATCAGCATTTAAAACAATCACTATATGATCGACACAAAAGAAACTAAAGAAAACAAGGACACGAAGGAAAAGCTGAAAGCCCTCCAGCTGACCATCGAGAAGTTGGAGAAGACCTACGGCAAAGGCGCCGTCATGAAGCTCAGCGACGAGCGTGTGAGTGACGACATACCTTCCATCTCAACGGGTTCGCTGGGCCTGGACGTAGCGCTGGGTATTGGAGGCATTCCCCGCGGCCGTGTTACAGAGATCTACGGACCGGAATCTTCCGGTAAGACGACGCTCACGATGCATTGCATTGCGGAAGCGCAGAAGAAGGGCGGGCTTGCGGCATTCATCGATGCGGAACACGCCTTTGATAAAACATACGCCGAAAAACTGGGCATCGATACAGAAAACCTGCTCATCTCGCAGCCCGATAACGGCGAACAGGCACTGGAGATAGCCGAACACCTGATCCGCTCGGGAGCCATAGATATTATAGTCATCGACTCGGTGGCCGCACTCGTGCCAAAAGCCGAGCTCGAAGGAGAAATGGGAGAAAGCAAGATGGGCTTACAGGCCAGGCTGATGTCGCAAGCTTTGCGAAAGCTTACGGGTACCATCAGTAAGACCGGCTGTGCTTGCGTATTCATCAACCAGCTCCGCGAAAAGATCGGTATTGTGTTCGGAAATCCCGAGACGACAACCGGCGGTAATGCTCTTAAATTTTATGCTTCCGTCCGTCTTGATATACGCAGGATCGGCCAGATCAAAGAAGCGGCCGACGATGTGGTCGGAAACCGCGTGAAGGTAAAAGTGGTGAAGAACAAAGTCGCCCCTCCGTTCAAGGTGGTCGAATTTGACATCATGTACGGCAGAGGTATCTCCAAATCCGGCGAGATCGTCGATATTGGTGTGGAGCTGAACGTCATCCAGAAATCCGGATCATGGTTTTCGTACAACGGCAACAAGCTCGGTCAGGGCCGCGACTCGGTCAAGCAATTGATCGAAGACAACCCGGAGCTTTCCGATGAGCTTGAAAAGAAGATCAAAGAGAAGTTGGCCAGCGGACACGCAGCCGTGAAAGAAGAAAAGGAATAATTGTTCAGGGTGCAATATGCCAAGTGCGATGTGGCCTCCGGAGGGCTTCATCGCACTTCGCACCCCGCACTTCGCACAATCAGTTAGAGCGGATTGCCTGCACCGGATCCATTCGCGCTGCTACGGCTGCCGGCACGATCCCCGAGATCACACCGATAGCGCTGGATACCGTGAGCCCCAGCACAATATTCTTAACGCTGAGTACAACGTCCATAGAACCGAAAATCGGCGCGAGCGTCAGCAGGAAAACCAATAGCAACCCACCGAGGCCGCCGATGAGGCTGAGGAAGATCGCCTCGAAGAGGAACTGAAAGAGTATGAAATAATTCTTGGCTCCGAGTGATTTCTGGAGGCCGATGATGCTTGTTCTTTCCTTCACCGAAACGAACATGATGTTGGCGATACCGAACCCGCCAATGAGGATAGAGAACCCACCGATGATCCAACCGGCGATTCCCACTACATCGAACAGATTGCCGATGGCTTTGGCGATGGCTTCGGGACGATTCAGAGCAAAATTATCTTTCTCGCCGGGCCTGAGTCCGCGACGGGCTCTGATAAAACCTTTGGCTTCGTTTTCGAGCTCGATCAGTCCGAAGTCACTTTCGTAGCCTTTTATTCCGATACTGGATCCGATCTCGTTCCAGCGGCCGGTACCGGTCTGGTAGAGTGCGCGGAATGCCTGGTAAGGGATGAGCGCTACATAGTCCATGCTGGGAAAGCCGAGGAAACTCTGACCTTCCTTCTTCACGACGCCTACGATTTTGTATTTGAGGTTTTTGATCTTGACTTCCTGCCCGACAGGGTCCATGTCGGGAAACAGGGCGTGTGCTACTTCGTACCCGAGGACGGTGACCTTGCGGCCGCCCATGACCTCGGCGTTGGTGAAATAACGGCCTGATTCGACGTTGACCTCATAGATATTTTCATACCCTTCGCTGCCACCGACCAGACTGATCTGCCCGATACTGTTTGCTCCCGTCCTGAGGACCTGGTTGCCCCGGCGGGCGAGGATACAAATTGCTTTGGTGTTCTGGAGGTTGGCTTGAAGTGCTTTGTATTCGGCATAGCTGGGTGTAGGCCTGCGAAGGAATTCCCACCATTTGAATTCACTGCCGGCTTCCGGGATGTAGGGCCACTTGTCGATGTAGATCACTCCCGTGCCGAGGAAATTGAAGCTGTCCTTAATGTTCTTCTCCAGTGAGTCGACCAGGGTAAAAACGGCGATAATGGCGAAGATGCCGACGGTTACGCCCAGAAGTGAGAGGATGGTCCGGAGGAGGTTAGCTTTCAGTGCCGACCAGGCGAACTGGAAGCTTTCGGCGATTAGGCGAAGGAATAGCATGGGTGGTTAAACGCTGGGCGGCAGTTATTTGGTTGCGAAATTACATGAAATATGACGCCTATGGGAGCGTTTTGTTACCGTAGAATTTCTTAAAATCATTAGCCCGGGGCTGGCGAAATTTGCATTTCGCGGTTGCCGTCGATTCTAAAAATCGAAGCGCCCCGCAGTGGCACCTTGTATATCGCCCTGCATTGATTAATTTTGCAACCTTAAAATTTTTGAAATCCGTCACGAAATGGCGGCTCAAAGCCCGTAAGCTTATGAAGTTATCTGAGTTCAAATTCGACCTCCCCAACAATCTTATTGCCCTCGAACCTGCTGAAAACCGCGACGAATCGCGGTTGATGGTAATTCATAAGGCCACTGGAAAAATCGAACATAAGGTGTTCAAAGACCTTGTCAATTATTTTGATGAAGGCGACGTGATGGTGGGTAACGACACGATGGTATTCCCCGCCCGTTTGTACGGACGGAAGGAAAAGACCGGCGCGAAGATCGAGGTGTTCCTGTTGCGCGAGTTGAATGCGGACATGCATCTGTGGGATGTGCTGGTGGATCCTGCGCGGAAGATCCGTGTAGGTAACAAGCTTTATTTCGGGGATGGCGACCTGGTGGCAGAGGTGATCGACAATACGACCTCGCGTGGACGTACGATCCGTTTTCTTTTCGATGGTGATTCGGACGCTTTCAGCCGCGTGGTCGAAACTTTGGGAGAGACTCCCCTTCCGAAGTATATCAAGCGTAAGGTAAAGCCGGAAGACAAGGAACGTTTTCAGACGATCTATGCGAAACATAAAGGTGCTGTATCGGCGCCGACTGCGGGATTGCACTTTACCCGTCAGCTGATGAAGAGACTTCAGATAAAGGGTGTAGATATGACATTTGTTACGCTACACATTGGCTTGGGAACATTCAGGCCGGTGGATGTGGAAGATCTGACGAAGCACAAGATGGATTCGGAGAATTTCATTGTCGGTCCCGAAGCTGTGAAGATGGTGAATGAGGCGTTGGACAACAAGAGCCGTGTGTGTGCGATCGGAACCACGACGATGCGTGCGCTGGAGTCGGCGGTGTCGGCGACGAACAGGCTGAAGGAGCGAGAGGGATGGACGGACAAGTTTATTTTTCCGCCGTATGAGTTCAAGATATGCAGTGGGATGGTCACCAATTTTCATCAGCCGGAGTCGACGCTGATGATGATGGCGTGTGCGTTTGGTGGTTTTGACCTGATCATGCAGGCGTATCAGACAGCGAAGAAGGAGAAGTATAAGTTTTTGACTTATGGGGATGCGATGCTGATTATTTGATCAGACTTGTTGATAATAATAATATGAAAGGCCCTTATGGGGCCTTTTCTTTTTTCTTCTTTTTGTCACTCTTGTGCACGTCGTCTTGCACCCACCACATTACGCCGAGTACGATCATAAATCCCAGGCCGACCTCGAAGATTGCTATCCAACTTAATATTTCACCAAGTTTTTTCATGCTTGATAAATAAGATTCCTTACTTCCAAAAATGTGCCTACGGTAAGCTTTATTGCTATTACGAACAGAATCATTCCAAAACTCAGGAACACAATCTCACTTCCGCGGTCAGGACCCTCCAATATCAAGGAGACTACGCCTCCTCCAACTGTTAAGAGGAAAATGGTTCCCAACCGCACCATCTCGGTTTCAAACCTCATTCTCTCCTTTAATTTATCCAGTGCCGGCAAGTCTTGCTTTTCCATACGTACCCCGAAGTACGTCGAACACACTTCTCTTAGTCGTATCTTATACGTTTCTATGCGTTTGTAAACGTTTACTTAATTTTATCTGGATAAGCTTTCGATTTGAACCCAACAGAATACGCTATTATCGTCGCCGGCGGCAAGGGCACAAGGATCAAAAGCTCCTTACCCAAACAGTTCCTCGAACTGAACGGAATACCGATCATCATTCATACTTTGAATGCATTTGTCAGGTACTCCAGACAAATAAAAATTATTCTCGTCCTGCCGGAGGACGACATGGACACCTGGGCCGACCTCTCGAACAAACACCAGTTCACCACACCCATCGTCCTTCAAACCGGCGGTGACACCAGGTTCCAATCCGTAAAACGCGGACTTCAGAAAATAGACGGCGACGGACTGGTCGCCATACACGATGGGGTACGCCCCCTCATCAGCGAAGACATCATCGGCGCCTCGTTCCGCCTCGCCGCCGTCCACCGCTCTGCCGTCGCAGCCGTGCGCCTCAAAGAGTCGATCCGGATGACCGACCCTCGCTCCGCCGTAGCGGGCTCCGCGAAGGCGACGCAGGACAACACCCGCGCAGTCGATCGGTCCCGCTTCCGGCTTATACAAACCCCACAGACGTTCGACGTTGCGCTGATCAGGAAAGCCTACGAAGCCACGGAAGACCCCAGCCTGACCGACGATGCAAGCGTCGCCGAGAAGGCCGGCCACGTGATCTCTCTCTTCGAAGGCAGTTATGAAAATATCAAGATCACCACCCCCGAAGACCTGATCGTAGCCTCCGCCCTCTTAAGTGCCCGGAAATAAAAAAGGCTGAACAATGTTCAGCCTTTTTATTTTGGATTTATTTTTATGTCCGGCGGTTGACCGGGCTCAGTATTCGTCTTCGTTGAAGAAAAAATCTTCCTTGGTCGGGTAATCGGGCCATATCTCCTCGATGCTCTCGTAGGGTTGTCCGTCGTCTTCCAGCTCCTGGAGGTTCTCAACAACTTCCAAAGGGGCTCCGGATCGGATTGAAAAGTCGATCAACTCATCTTTAGTGGCAGGCCAGGGTGCGTCCTCCAGGTAGGAGGCCAGTTCGAGTGTCCAATACATAATGTTCTAATCCTCCCCTTTAATTTTCCGCAAAAATAAAATTTAATTGAATAAATCAAACACCCAACGGATTTCTATCACGGTCATCTGGCGAAACTTCCTGAGCAGGCGATCAATTTTGACCTTTATGATAGTGCCAGCCGGGAAGTAACCGTGCCGATAACGCCTTTACCTGTGCGTTATTTTGCCCATATTGCGCCTCGAATTTTACAACCGGTAGTGTCATGAGCGACGAAAAAATAATTTTCTCAATGACGGGGGTGAACAAGATCTATCCCCCCAGCAAGCAGGTACTCAAGAATATTTATCTCTCCTTCTTTTACGGCGCCAAGATCGGCGTACTGGGTCTCAACGGCTCAGGTAAGTCGTCGCTCCTGCGGATTATTGCCGGTATCGACAAGGAATATCAGGGCGAGGTAGTATCCGACCTGGGTTACACCGTCGGCCTCCTCGAACAGGAGCCGCAGCTCGACAAGACCAAGACTGTCAAGGAGATCGTGGAAGAAGGCGTTCACGAAACCGTAGCGCTTCTCAAGGAATTCGAAGCCATCAATGAAAAATTCGGCGACGCTGCCGTGATGGAAGATCCCGATGCGATGGAAAAGCTGATCGCCAAACAGGGAGCTATCCAGGAGAAACTTGATGCCGTAGGCGCATGGGAGCTCGACCACAAGCTCGAGCGCGCCATGGATGCCCTCCGCTGCCCTCCACCGGACGCCAACGTAGAGCACCTCTCGGGCGGCGAAAAGCGGCGTGTAGCATTGTGCCGTTTACTCCTCCAGGAACCCGACGTACTCCTCCTCGATGAGCCCACCAACCACCTCGATGCGGAGTCGGTTCTCTGGCTGGAAGAACACCTCCGCCAGTATAAGGGTACCATCATCGCTGTTACCCACGACCGCTATTTTCTGGATAACGTGGCCGGCTGGATACTGGAATTGGACCGCGGTGAAGGCATTCCTTGGAAAGGAAATTACTCGTCGTGGCTCGACCAGAAGCAGAAACGACTGGCCCAGGAAGAGAAATCCGAAAGCAAGAGACAAAAAGCCCTCGAGCGCGAGCTGGACTGGGTGCGGATGAACCCGAAGGGACGTCACGCAAAGGGCAAAGCACGCCTTGGCGCCTACGAAAAACTACTGAGCCAGGAAGTCAAGGAGCGGGAAGAGAAACTGGAGCTCTTCATACCACCCGGACCCCGGTTGGGCAACGTTGTGATCGAAGCGCAGGGTGTATCAAAAGCTTACGGTGACAAACTGCTTTATGAGAACCTTACTTTCTCCCTGCCCCCCGCGGGAATTGTGGGCATCATAGGGCCGAACGGCGCAGGAAAGACCACGCTGTTTAAGATGATCATAGGCAAAGAGAAACCTGATGCCGGCAATTTCAACGTCGGGGAAACCGTCAAGATCGCGTATGTCGATCAGGAACATGACGATCTGAAACCGGAAGACACGGTGTTTGAAGCAATCACCGGCGGCAACGAGCTTATCGAGCTCGGCGGCAAACAATACAACGCGCGGGCCTACGTCAGCAAGTTCAATTTCGGCGGAAACGATCAGCAGAAAAAAGTGAAGGAGCTATCAGGCGGTATGCGCAACCGTGCTCACCTCGCGATTGCACTGAAGCAAGGTGGAAACCTGCTGCTGCTCGATGAACCGACCAACGATCTTGACATCAATACACTCAGGTCGCTGGAAGAAGGTCTGGAAAATTTTGCGGGCTGTGCCGTGATCATCTCCCACGACCGCTGGTTCCTCGACCGCGTGTGTACACACATCCTTTCGTTCGAAGGCGACTCGCAGATATTCTGGTTCGAGGGTACCTTCAGTGAATACGAAGAGAACAAGCGGAAACGTTTGGGCGACGATCAGCCACACAGGATCAGGTACAAGAAACTGGTCAAGTAGAATTATACGACTTCTTCGCCCGGCCGGGTCTTCCATCGTTCGTGCATCCACACCCATTGTGTCGGATATTTTCGGATCGTGTCCTCGATAAACCTGGTGTATATTCTCGTATTCTCCACCATATCCTTTTCGTCGTCCCCGGTGATGACTGTTGGCATCTCCGGAAGGATGTGCATGTGCTGCTTCCAGTCGGTTTCGTCGAGATAGACGTAGGTCGGAATAATGGCGGCCCCGGTTTTTATCGCCAGTATCGCAGCGCCGACCGGTGTGGCGGCCGGTGTTCCGAAGAAATTCACGAACCGGCTTTTCACTTTCGTATCCTGGTCGATGAGGATCGCGACCGAGCCGCCGGTTTTCAAAGCCTTGATGAGTCTTAAAGTCTCCTTACCCCTTTCGATGGCGACGGCTCCGTAGGCATTGCGGTAATTGAACAACAGCTCGTTCAGTCTCTCGTCTTTCAAAGGAGTTCCGATGATGTTAGGCTTCAGTCCCCGAAGCGCCATATTGGTGATCTGGAGGTCGAATGCGCCCAGGTGACAGGTGAGAAAGATCACACCCTTGCCCTTGTCGCGGGCCACTTCGTAATTCTCGATCCCATGCGTGACCAGTATGCGGTTCAGGTCGTCGAGGTTCCGGATCTTGATAGCCCTGAGTATCTCGCCGCCGTTGCGGCCAAGCATTTTAAAAACCTCCTTGCTCATCTTCAGCACTTCGCGTGAGGATTTCTCACCGCTGTATGCAAAACCCAGGTTGACGATCGTTTTGTCCCGGGCATCGCGGACGACGTTGTATGCGATCTTACCGAGAAAACCACAGAACTTGAGCCACCAACGACGGGGAAAAACGTTAGCTATAAAAATGAGGGACCTCACGAGCCAGTAAAGAGCTCCGTACTTGATCCTCTTACCAAACGGTCGGTCTGCCATTGGCCGCAAATATAGAATAACTTGACTGTTGCTAAATTACCAGGCCGCTATGAAAACATTGATTGTCGTACGTCACGCCAAGTCCAGCTGGGACGACCCGGAGCTGTCCGATTTCAACCGGCCGTTGAATAGCCGGGGCGAGAGGGATGCGCCGCGAATGGCGAAGAGATTCAAAGAAAAAGAGATAACGGTAAACGCGATGGTGTCGAGTCCGGCTGTGCGTGCATTGACCACGTGCCGGGTGTTCGCAGACATTTTGGGTTACCCGGAAGAACGAATACAGACCTCTAAGGATCTGTACCACGCCGGTGAAGGAGTGATACTGAATGTGCTAAAGAACCTTAAAGATCAGCTGGTTGAAAATGAAGTGGTGATGATCTTTGGTCATAACCCGGGACTGACGGAGTTTGTGAATAGCCTCGTGGAGGAGGATATAGACAATGTACCTACGGCTGGTGTTGTTTGTTGTAAACTGAATATCGAAAGGTGGAAGGATATGGAATGGGGCTGCGGGGAGATGGAGTTTTTTGATTACCCGAAAAGGCAGTAGTGGCTATTTGGTTTTGCGAAGGTTGTCAGGTTTATTGTCGATAAGGTAGAGGGTAAGCTTGTCGAATTTCTCCTCGAGCTTCCCGAACTTCTGATCGATCTTCTCTTCGAGCTTTTCGAACTTCTCATCGAACTTTTCTTCGAGCTTTTCGAATTTCTTATCAATTTTGTCGAATCGTTTATCCGTTTCATCAAATCTTTGATCCACCTGCTCGAATCGGTGGTCCACATCTAACTTGAATTCATCAATTTTTTCTTCCTGCTTCTCAAATTTGTAATAGAATCGGGTAAGCTTGATGGCGAAATAAATCGAAGCAACGATAAAGAAAAAATTCCTTGCTATGTCTTGAGGAAGAGTAGAGAAAAGATCAGATAATAACGTTTCCATATTTCAACAAAAATTTAACGCTCGCAATGTATTTCATTCATACACCCGAAGTCAAATCAACCGCCCGTATAACGTACGGTTTTCCTTACATCACGGACTAAAAAATATTTTCACTACCAATATCGCCTCCAATTCTCCGGAAAAAACTCTTTCCACGTCTTCTTCAACACACCCTTCTCTGAAATTCTATAGCCCACAACCATTCTAAACGACTGACTCTGCGTCTCCAGCGTGATCTCCTCGAACTTCACCGCCCGCGACCGGCTCACAAAAGTGATCCCACCAAACCACCTGTCACTGTTGTATCCCAGTGCCACACGTCCATCCACAAAACTGTTGATCGCAATGTCATAATGCGCCACTCCATCGCTGCTCACATAGTAAACCCAGTGATGCGCCGGACCAACGGCCAGCGACACATTGAAGAACAACCTTCGCCAGATCACACTGTATGAATAACCCGGTGCCACTCCCAGCGTCGCATAGCGCACGTCACTGAAGTTTGTAGTTGTATTGAGCCTGGCAAGATAGGACGGCGACAGTATCACAGAATCTGCCGAAAGGTGAGCGTTGCTGATCGTCCACGCAATGAGCACAGACCCGCGGCTTTTAAGCTGACGCTCCGAAAAATTATAAGCCGACCACAGCGAGAACCTGTTCTTGTTGAACGTGTAGATGCCACTGACCCCGAAATTCGTCATGAGGATGTCCGGGCGGAGCGGATAAGGCTTGTTGGCGGGTATCGCCGGCGACGGATTCTCCAGGTAAAAACGTTCGTATCGTTGAACAAATGCATCGACACCCCAATTACTTCCCAGTAAGCTGGCCGAAAAATCACGCGCTTCCGATGTGCCAAACCTGCCGCTGCTCTTCTCATTGATCGGGACCGAAATGCTGACTTCAGCAGAAACATCAAACAGGTATGCTCCAACGCCGATACTGTAAGCATTATTCGGGCGAAAGCTGAGCGCATCGCCAGGCTGCCGCTCGCTCGATATGTCGAACGACAGCGACCGGTGCTTGATCACCGGCCAGATAAAAAAATGATCGGGGTACTTTTTGATGTGCTTACCCCGCAACGTATCAGGAGAATGCTGGGCTTCGAGCTGAAGAGAGGTCAGCAACAATAATAATACAACTGCTACCGGCGTACCCCTCAAAGGATGTACTCGCTCAGGTCCTTGTTCTTGACCAACGCACTCAGCTTCTCTCTTACCATTTCTTTCGTCACTACAATTGTTGCCGGGGCCGACAGTTTATCCGGGACATCGAACAGGAATTCATTCAGCAATTTGCTCATTACGGTATGAAGGCGACGGGCTCCGATGTTCTCGAGCTCGGCATTGATGTGAAATGCAGTCTGTGCGATCTCGTCGATGGCTTCCTGCTCGAACGTGATCGAAACACCTTCAGCTTCGAACAACGCATGGTATTGTTTGGTCAGCGCGTTCTTCGGCTCGCTCAGTATCCTGATGAAATCGTCCTTGGTCAGGTTATCCAGCTCCACGCGGATGGGGAAACGTCCTTGCAATTCCGGTATCAGGTCGGACGGCTTCGCTGCGTGAAATGCACCTGCAGCAATAAACAAGACGTGATCGGTGTTGATCGCTCCGTATTTTGTGTTCACCGTGCTGCCTTCCACGATCGGCAACAGGTCGCGTTGGACGCCCTCACGGCTCACGTCCGGTCCACCTCCACCCTTCTTCCCACCGGACGCGATCTTGTCGATCTCGTCAATAAAGATGATCCCTGAATCTTCGGCGCGGCGAAGCGCCTCCTCTTTCACCTCATCCATGTCGATGAGCTTCGAAACTTCCTCGTCGAGAAGAAGACGGCGGGCTTCGGAAACAGTCACCTTTCTCTTCTTCTGTTTTTTGGGCATCATCCCGTTGAGCATCTCCTGGAGATTCATCATCGACACTTCATCCATCATCCCCGCGCCGATCATTCCTACATTGGGCGACCCAGCGTTCTTGAGATTGATGTCGATCTTACGATCCTCCATTTCACCATTCCGGATTTTATCACGGAAATGCTGTCGCGTACGCTCATTCAGGTCCTCGTCGCTGACAGGTTGCTGCTGTTGATCTCCGGAATTACTGATAGCCGGCCGCGGAGCACCCGAGCGCAACGGCGGAATGAGTGCATCCAGAATGACCTCTTCAACGGCCTGTGCGGCCTTGTCTTTCACTTCCTCGCGCTTCTTTGCTTTCACGATATTGACCGACTGCTCGACCAGGTCGCGCACCATGCTCTCGACATCACGGCCTACGTAACCAACTTCAGTGAACTTCGAAGCTTCCACTTTGACAAACGGAGCGTCGGCGAGCTTCGCCAGCCTGCGGGCGATCTCAGTCTTTCCCACACCCGTCGCCCCAATCATCAGGATGTTGTTGGGCACAATCTCACCACGGAGATCCGTCTGCACGTTCATTCGTCGCCAGCGGTTCCTGAGTGCAATGGCAACGTTTCTTTTTGCTTCGAACTGACCCACAATATACTTGTCAAGTTCCGCTACGATCTGTCTCGGTGTTAAGAATTTCGGATCCATCACTTTAAAAATATTGGATTACTTATGATTTGTGGCGGGAGCGGGAGATTCTAATATAAAATCCAAAGGTTTCTTGACCTTATCGCGGGTCAATGCAATCTTCAGCACATCATCGACATTATCCACGTAATGAAAAACAAGACCCTTGATGTATTGCTTCTCAATTTCGCTAATATCTCTTTTATTTTTAGAGCTCAGCACGATCTCTTTTATTCCGCCGCGCTTCGCCGCCAGTATTTTTTCCTTGATCCCGCCAACCGGTAAAACCTTTCCACGCAGCGTGATCTCACCCGTCATCGCGAGCTTCGTCTTTACTTTACGCTGGGTAAAGATCGACGCAAGCGAAGTGAGCATCGTTATCCCCGCCGATGGCCCGTCTTTCGGCACAGCGCCCGCCGGCACGTGCACATGAAGGTCGTACTGCTGGAACACACGGTGATCGATACCCAAAGACTCCGCGTTCGACTTAAGATACGATAACGCAGCTACCGCGGATTCCTTCATCACATCCCCAAGTTGCCCCGAAAGTGTGAGAATACCCTTACCCCTGCTCACGCTCGACTCCACAAAAAGTATGTCGCCTCCAACCTGGGTCCAGGCCAGGCCTGTAACCACCCCGGCGTGGCTGTTGTCCTGGTACATTTCCTCGTCAAACACTTCCACACCGAGTACTTTCACCACATAATCCACACTGATCGTGGACGGCGAATTCTCTTCGAGGGCCACCGACTTGGCGATACTTCTTACCACCGAACCGATCTTCCGTTCCAGGCTGCGCACGCCCGACTCGCGGGTGTAGCCTTCGATGATCTTCAACAGGGCACCTTTGCCGAATTTCACGTGCGATGCCTTCAGTCCGTGTTCGGCAACCTGCTTGGGAACAAGGTGATAAATGGCTATCTGCAATTTTTCTTCCACTGTATATCCAGTCACTTCTATGATCTCCATCCGGTCGCGAAGGGCCGGATTGATTGTGTCGAGTGAGTTGGCCGTGGCGATAAACAAAACCTTCGAAAGGTCATATTCAATCTCGAGGTAATTATCGCCAAAAGTGCTGTTTTGTTCGGGATCCAGTACTTCCAGCAAAGCGGACGAGGGGTCACCCCGGTAATCGGAACGGACCTTGTCTATCTCGTCCAGAATAAAAACAGGATTTGACGACTTCGCCTTCTTGATGTTCTGAAGGATCTTGCCGGGCATTGCGCCGATATAGGTCTTACGGTGTCCGCGGATCTCCGCCTCATCGTGAACCCCACCGAGCGACATCCGTACGTACTGGCGCTTCAACGATTTGGCGATGGACTTCCCCAACGAGGTCTTGCCCACACCGGGAGGTCCATAAAGACAAAGGATCGGGCCCTTCATGTCTTTTTTCAATTTCAGGACCGCCAGGTATTCGAGTATCCGGTTCTTGACCTTCTCCAGTCCGAAATGATCGTGATCCAGTATCTTCTTCGCACGCTTCAGATCGAAATTATCCTCGGTGTACTCATCCCACGGCATGTCGAGCATGAACTCGACATAGTTCATCGCCACAGGAAACTCCGCGGCCTGGGGGTTGACGCGCAGCAGCTTGTCGAGCTCTTTAATGAAATGCTCGAGAGCATGCTTCGGCCATTTTTTTTCCGAGCCGCGCTTGCGGAGCTTTTCGATCTCCTTGTCCGGTCCGTCGTAACCCAGCTCATCTTGCAGAACCTTTATCTGCTGACGGAGGAAATAGTCGCGCTGTTGCTGATCGATATCGGTATGTACTTTCTTCTGGATCTCGTGCTTGATCTCAAGCATCTGGATCTCTTTCAGCATATGCTGGAGAAGGGTCGTTCCTCTATCGGTGATGTTGCTGGTCTCGAGTATCTTCTGTTTATCCGATACATCGACGTTCAGATTCGACGCGAGGAAATGAATGAGGAATGAAGTGCTGGAAATATTATCGAGTGCTACCTGTGCTTCCTGTGGAATATCGGGATTGAGCCTCAGTATTTTCGAAGCCGCATCTTTCAGAGATTGCACGAGCGCTTCCATTTCTTTACCCTGCATGCTGCTCTGCGGTTCGACCTGGAGGTCGAAGCTGGCGGTGAGGTAAGGCTCTTCCTGGATAAACTCCTTGACTGTAAAACGGTTTTTCCCCTGGATGATGATCGTCGTGTTCCCATCCGGAAGGACGAGCATCTTGATGATCCTCGCGATGGTTCCGGCACGGTACAGATCTTCGGTAGCAGGGTCTTCCGTCTGCTTGTTCTTCTGAGCAAGTACACCAATGATACGGTTTCCCTGGTACGCCTTTTTTATAAGCCTGATAGACTTCTGACGCGTGACAGTGATGGGAATTACCACGCCGGGAAACAAAACGGTGTTCTTTATTGGAAGGATCGAGATCTCCGACGGCAGGTCTTCCTGTTTCAGATCGCTCTCCTGTTCAGGACTGATCAACTGAACCAGCTCTTCTGAATCTTCTTGCACGTTGGGGCCGATGGGTCTAAACATGATATTAATGCCAAATTGACGTAAATTCTATTCCCCCACAACGCATTTGTAGGGGAATGGTTTACGGTCAATCACGATGCCAGAAGACGCCCTAAATTCCCGTCTGGCGGAAGTTCTTTGGTTATCTACCAAATTTACGGCAACTTTCGTATCAGGCGAACGATCGCACCATCTGTGAAAATTGGCGCTAACGTAGTTTTTTACGCCTTCTTCGCCCTATTTTTCCTCGAGGGGACGGGTCTCTACGCTCAAAAAGAGCGTCAGAAATTTAAAAAAGGAGGCGTCTTACAACTGAACGACTCCGTAACTACTTACGGACAGTCTGGCATATTTGATTTCCCCAACCTCACCAAAGTCGCATATTTCTACAATGCCGAAAAGATCAAGGCTATTCAGAAGGCCGACAATGCGGGCGACAACGAAAAGTTATATCCGTTGCTCAAAGACTATGTACTTCGCTTTGGGATAGAAAATTTCAGCAAGAATGCGCCGATGATCTGGAAGCTGGCAAAGCTTTCGGATAAATACGGCCCCAAAGGCGAAGCGATCCTTCTGTATAAGCTCGTCCTCAAACACCACCAGCAAGGCCTTAACATCAACGACGTGTATGCCCGGCACGATTCGGTCGAAAAAGACATGAAGAAATACTACGTGCCGCTGGACTATTATTATGAGCTGGTGAGCTACCGAAGAGACATCGACACCCTTCGTCCTCCGCAGTCCGTGTTGGTCAACATGGGCGATCTGATCAACTCCTCTAAAGAAGACTACGGCCCAACCATCGGTCCCGCCGACAACATCATGCTGTTCACATCCAAACGGAACGTTCATCCCGACGGCATACAGCGCGTGTTCGACGAAGATCTCTTTTACACAACACGTGTCGACAGCGTTTGGCAACAAGCAAAAGAGTTCAAAAGGATAAACACCAGTTTCAATGAAGGCTCAGCTTGCATCAGTTCCGACGGAAAGACCATGATCTTCTCCCGGTGCAACTCGCCGGATTCCTTCGGGAGCTGCGACCTCTATTCCGCCGTGATGCAGGCAGACAGCACCTGGACCGACATCAAAAATATAGGCCTTAACGTGAACAGCACCGGCTGGGATTCTCATCCATCCCTGTCGCATTCATCCGACACGCTGTTCTTCGCGTCGAACAGATTGGGCGGGTTCGGTCTTAACGATATCTACTACACCATAAGAGATACCAAAGGTGTTTGGGGAAAAGCGCAGAACGCAGGACCGATCGTCAACACGATCCAGAGCGAGGTAAGTCCATTCTTCCATCATAAATTCAACGTGTTGTATTTCAGCTCCAACGGTCATCCGTTGAACTTCGGCGACTTCGATATCTACAAGACCTACTGGCAGGGGCGCAACTGGGGAGAACCGAAAAACATCGGACCACTGGTGAACGGAGAAGGCAGTGAATATTATTTCACTATCGACTCGAAGTCGCACGAGCTGTACTACGCAAGATCGAACGGAGACGACCGGAAGAACCTCGACCTGTATTCGTTCCTCGTACCGATGGAGGCACAGCCGGAAGCTATCGTTCCCATTACCGGCACATTAAAAGATAAGACAGGCAAGGCACTGAAGGGCATCGTGTCGATCATCGACCTCGACAAAGGTGTCGAAGTTGCGCCCAAGTTTATTCGCGAAGACGGGTCGTTCGACTTCAGCCTCATCAACAAACGAAATTATCTTCTCATCATCCAGGGCGACGAGTTTTTCCGGATCGAAGAGATCTTCTTCCTCGATGGACCGATGGCGTTCAACAAGATCGCCGAGCCGATTGAAAGCTCTATTGCTTTCGAGTCAGTGGAATTTGAAAATGGTAAGTCCAACATCCTCGAGGGAATGCATAAGGACCTGGACAAGCTTGGTAATTTCCTGATCGATCACCCCGAGTTGAAGCTGACGATCTCGGGCCACACGGATTCGGCGGGAAAGGAAGACGCAAACCTGAGGCTCTCGCAGGCACGCGCGGATGCCATCAAGTACTATCTCACGTATCAATTTAAGGTTGATCCAGACCGGGTGAATGCTATTGGCTACGGAAGCTCTAAGCCGATCGCGCAGGAATTATCCGACGATCATAAACAGCTTAACCGAAGAGTGGAATTTAATATCTTTAGATAGTAGAGTCGCAGTCATCGCGGCCCAGACTATGAAATGCGTCATACAACGAAGCGGCCGCGATCCCAACGCTACGAAGCGCTAAGCTAATTCCCAGGTGATATCAGCTTCGCTATATCATTGTAGAACACGAACACCATCAATATCAGCAAGAGGAACATGCCGACTTTGAGCGCCGCTTCGAAGAACTTCTCCGAGGGCTGACGGCCGCTGGCCATCTCGTACAGGAGGAATACAACATATCCGCCGTCGAGCGCAGGGATCGGAAGAAGGTTCATGAATGCAAGAACCATCGACAGCAGGCCGGTCATTCTCCAGAAGCGCTCCCAATCCCACTCGGGACCGAAAGCGTTTGCCATGCCGATAGGGCCTGAGAGAGACTTCTTTAGCGAGATCTCGCCGGAAAATATTTTCTTGAATGCTTTAAGCTGAACGAAGATCACACCGAATGCACGTTCGGTTCCGGTGGCGACAGATTCACCAAAGCTATAAGTCACCCTGGAAAGGTCTTCTTTCTGGATACCGGGATCGACCGCGAATCCGATCTGGGCTGCGGTATAAGGCTCTCTGAACGAAAGCACTTCTGTGCCTCGCTGCACCTTGAAGCTGATAGAATCGCCGAGGGGTTTGCCGTCAGCATCTTTATGTGCCTTCAATGCACCGGGAATATCATCGTAGAATGTGACGGGCTTGCCGTCGAACTCTATAAAGACGTCGCCTGCCTGGAGACCGATGCGCTGAGCGATACTGGTTTCCATGGTTTCGTTGACTCCCTCTACCTCTTTTGTTATCGCGAATATCCTTGCAGGATACCTTGGCTTGATAAATTTATCGGCGGCCTCTTTGTTGTTGAAGTGTTCGATAAAATTACCGGGGATCGGTATGGTGACCTCCTGGCCGTTTCGCAGAACCGTGTAGTAAGATCCTTTTGAAAGAAGGACATCCGGATCGTTCACATCGTTGAAGTCTTTAAAATTGCGGCCGTTGATCTTAACGATCAGGTCACCGGTCTCGAAGCCGAGCTCTTTTCCAAACTCCAGTGAGTGGATGCCACCGTGTTCGTTCACATATGCGTTGGGCAAGTAGGTATCGCCCAGTGCCCACGTGAGCCCGATGAAGATGATCACTCCAACGATCACATTTACGATGATGCCACCGAGCATCACGATCAGTCGTTGCCAGGCTGGTTTGGTACGGAACTCCCAGGGTTGTGCCGGGGCGTTCATTTGCTCCTTGTCCATGCTCTCATCGACCATGCCGGCGATCTTGACATAGCCTCCGAGGGGAAACCAGCCGATACCGTATTCGGTATCACCTTTCTTGAATTTCAGTAAGGAAAAATTGAGGACGTTGGCGAGGGGAAAGAGAAAGTCGAAGAACAGGTAGAACTTCTCCACCTTTATCTTGAACATACGGGCCGTGATAAAGTGGCCCCACTCGTGTACAACTATCAAAATTGATAAGCTCAGCAAAAGCTGGCTTGTCATGATTAAACCTTGCATAAACAGACTTTCTACCTAACCGTTAACTAATTCCAATGCCCTGATCCTGGTTTCCTTATCAGTATTGACGTAGTCTTCCAGGACGGGTTTCGCTATAAAATCAATTCTTTCCAGACATCGTTCCACAATTTCCGGCATTTCCAGGAAAGAGATCCTTTCTTTCAGGAACTCTTGTACTGCAATCTCATTTGCCGCATTCAGCACGCAAGGCATGTTACCGCCTCTCTTCAACGCTTCAAAAGCGAGGGCAAGATTACGAAAAGTTTCCGTATCAGGCTTCTCAAATGTGAACGAAGGGCACGCCGCAAAATCAAAACGCGGAAAGTTGCTCTTCAGCCTGTTTGGGTATGACAGGGCAAATTGGATTGGTAAACGCATATCCGGCGGCCCGAGTTGTGCCTTTAGCGACCCGTCCTCGAATTGGACAAAAGAATGAATAATTGACTGTGGATGTATGACCACATCCACCTGAGAGGGTTCCAGTCCAAACAGCCATCGCGCCTCGATCACTTCCAGCCCTTTGTTCATCAGGGTGGCCGAATCGATGGTCACCTTCGCTCCCATCGTCCAATTGGGGTGTTTCAGGGCCTGGGCGCGTGTTACCGCCTCCAGATCGTTCTTCTTCTTTCCCCTGAAAGGCCCGCCGGAGGCCGTCAGTATTATTTTCTCAATCCGGTTATGAAACTCGCCGATGATGCACTGAAAGATCGCCGAGTGCTCGGAGTCGACAGGGTAAATGTTAACGCCCTTCTCATGTGCCAGGCGGGTGACAAGATCTCCGGCAACAACCAGGGTTTCCTTGTTGGCCAGCGCGATCGCCTTTCCCGCCTCTATAGCCTTTATCGTAGGACGGAAACCGGAGTAGCCTACCATGGCAGCCAGAACGATGTCAACCGAATCCATCTGCACGACAGACGAAAGTGCGTTTTCACCTGCAAATACTTTGATGTTGGTACTTGCCAGCGCGTCTTTCACTTTGAGATAATGATCCTCGTTGGTGATAACAACTGCGTTGGGCTTGAATTTGGTTGCTTGCGCTATAAGCAGATCGGCATTGTTGTTGGCAGTCAGAACCTCTACTTCGAAGATCTGGGGGTTGGCTTCAATTACTTCAAGCGCCTGCGTGCCTATGGAGCCTGTTGAACCGAGTATCGCGACGGAACGCTTTTCTTTCACAATTTTAAATTAAACAGAATACTTCATAAGCTCATTGGCAATACTCCTGTCGTTTGACAAACGCGGAACTTTATTCTGGCCCCCGAGCTTGCCAACCGACTTCATGTATTCAATAAAAGAATCTTTCTTCAACGGCACAAGGACAAGCTTACGAAGTATGTTTCCCGAGATGAGATCATCGTAATAAGTATTCAGCCCTCTCAACTGTTCGTCCAGCTCCCGGGAAAACGCTTCGGTATCCTTTGGCATTCTTCCGAACTCAACAAACCATTGGTGATGAGGAAGCCCATCCTGTGGTGTCACCTGTGGCGCAACGGTGAACTCGATAAGCTCGGCCTCGGGAAACCTCTGGATGGCAGCTCTCATTGCCTTTTCAACTTCTTCACCGATCACGTGTTCTCCGAACGCCGATATAAAATGCTTGATACGTCCCGTCACCAGGAGACGATAAGGGTTTTTTGAAACGAATTTCACCGTATCGCCGATCGAGTAACCCCAAAGGCCCGCGTTGCTGTTGATGATCAAAGCATAGTTCTTACCGAGCTCCACCTCTTCGATCATCAGTCGTCTTGCATTGGGCTTGCTGTATTCTTCTGTGGGAATGAATTCATAAAAGATCCCCTCATTCAACAGCAATAACAATCCTTCGTGATGTTGTGAATCCTGATAGGCGAGAAAACCTTCGGATGCCGGGAAGGTTTCGATCGAGTCGACCTTCTTGCCGATGCTGTCGAACAAGCGAGCCCGATACGGTTCGAAGTTAACACCGCCATACACAAACACTGAAAAATTAGGGAACACGTCTTTGATCTTCTTTCCTGTTCGTGCCTGGATCCTGTCGAAGTACATCTGTACCCACGGTGGTATTCCGGAGATCAGCGCCATGTCTTCGTTCAGAGTCTCGTCGATGATCTTTTCCAGCTTCGTTTCCCAGTCTTCGATGCAATTGGTAGTGTAAGTCGGCTTCTGATTGGTTCTAAGGTATGAAGGCACTTCGTGATTCGAGATACCCGACAGCCGCCCGGTTTTTATTCCGGCCTTCGTCTCCAGCTCCGGGCTGCCCGAAAGAAAAATCAGGCCCGCATCGAGGAACGCCGATTTGCCGGTTTCATGAACATAGCTCAACACTGCGTTTCGCGCGCTCCGGAAATGATTCGGCAATGACTGTTTGGAGATGGGTATATACTTGGTGCCCGACGTGGTGCCGGAAGTCTTCGCAAAGTACGCGGGCTTGCCCGGCCAGGTCACATTGGGCTCGCCGGCAACCACCCGCTCAACATATCCTTTCAGTCCTTCGTAGTCGCGGATGGGAACCTGCTTCCGGAACGAATCGATATTACTAATGTCGGCGAAACCGTGGTCCTTACCGAAAACCGTCGGCTGCGCATCACGAACCAGTTTTTCAAATGTCTTTTGCTGATAGTATCCCGGCCGGGATGCCCATTTCTTTGTCTGGGAGGCGACGAGGGATGCAACAGGCCCGGCCAGTAAGGAACGAATACCCATATCTAACACAAATGTAAGAAAGTGGGACGCAGGTGTTCAAACATCTGACTAATTTACCACGTTATCTACAGTTTACGATACGGCGATTAACGAATAACGATTAACGAATGAAGGCGATACCGACCATCATTGTTGGATTTCTGGCAGGAATAGGCGGAGCATACACGTTCAACCTTTTTGAAGAAAAGAAAACCGGGCAACAGGAGAAAGAAAAAACAGACACTTTCCAAAACGTTTTCAATCCCGGTGCAGACGAAACCATTCATGCGCCTATAACCAGCAATCTCCCGCCCTCCACCATGGCATCCGTCGACTTCAGCGATGCGGCGGCCAAAGCGACTCCGAGCGTCGTGTATATCAACAGCATCGCACAAAGCGGCGTGTCTTACACCTATTGGGACATGTTGTTCGGAGGTGGAGGTTCGCACACGCAGGTCAGCAGCGGTTCGGGCGTGATCTTTACCAGCGACGGATACATCGTGACCAATAACCACGTAGTCGAATCGGCTGAAAAAATTCAGGTGTTATTCCGCAAGAACATTTACGACGCCGAATTGATCGGTACCGATCCATCGACGGACCTGGCCGTCCTCAAGATCAAAGAAACCAATCTCCCTGCCGCAACGCTGGGCAGCTCGCGTAACCTTGCCGTAGGCGAATGGGTGATCGCAGTGGGTAACCCGTTCTCGCTGGCGTCGACCGTAACCGCCGGTATCGTGAGCGCCAAAGGCAGAAGGATCAACATCGTCGAAGATAAGTTCCCCATCGAATCATTCATCCAGACAGACGCCGCCATTAACCCGGGTAACTCCGGCGGAGCGTTGGTGAACAAGAACGGCGAGCTGGTCGGCATCAACACCGCGATCCTTTCGCGCACCGGGTCGTACACCGGTTATGCTTTCGCGGTACCCATCGATATTGCCCGCAAAGTGGTGGAAGACCTGATCAAATACGGTGTATCACAAAAGGCCGTCCTCGGCGCATCCATCGGTGAGTACGACTTTCAGAATGCGCGCAAGTTCGGCCTCGATACAAACATCAAGAACTTCCGCGGCGTACTGGTCGAGAAGGTAGACCAGGAAGGTGCCGCGCGTACAGCCGGTCTCGAAGCAGGCGACATCATCACCCGTGTCGACGACGACGATATCGACAGTGAAAGCGCTTTCGAAGAAAAGCTCAGCTTCCGTTCGCCCGGCGACAAGATGAACATCACATATAACCGCGGTGGAAAGCAAATGACGAACACCATCACGCTTCTCAATCGTTTAGGTGACACCAATCTTGTAAGACGTAAGATCTATAGCGACCCGAATTTGGGTGCCAACTTAGAAGCTGTGGAGTACGGTGTCAAGATCTTCAAGTTGAAAGAAGGACTACTTCAGAAGATCGGCCTCCCGGAAAACTACACCATCGTAGCGATCAATCGTCAGCGGGTGAAAGATCCCCAGGAAGTCATCGATTTCTTTACGAAATATAAGGGGAGGGTTTTATTACAGGGGTTAACCTCGTCGAAGGAACAACTGCCTCTCGAGTTCATGCTCAGGTAACCTTGTTCAAAGTTCAAAGTTCCGAGAACGAATGGTTTCGATTACTGGCTATTGAGGAGAAATCATAGAGTTGTAGATGCAACCGGCAACTCCAACCCGCTGGTATGTCCACGGTCAGTAAGATCAATAAATCAGCAGAATATTTGAACCTTGAAACCCTGAACAAGATTCGTTGTCGTTTAGGATCAGAGTGATCAAGATCAGAGTGACATCCTCATCTTCAATTTCTTCGTCAGCTCATCCACCGAGTTCTTAAAATTCGGATCCGTCTTCATCATATCTTCAACAGATTCAAGCGCATGAATCACCGTACTATGATCCCTTCCTCCGAAGTTCTCTCCGATAAGCGCTAACGTCAGCTGAGTATATCGTTTGCAGAAATACATCGCTACCTGGCGGGGAATGACGATCTCGCGTTTTTTGATCTTGCCCTTCATGGCTTCGAGCTCAACCTTGAAGTAATCGGCAACAGTCTTCTGGATGTAGTCCACACTGACGTCCGACTGGATCTCTTTAACAATGTTCTTCAATACTTCTTTCGCCAGCTCGAGGTCGATCTCTTTCTTGAGAAGCGTAGCGTGGAAGATCAGTGAATTCAACACGCCTTCCATATCGCGAAGGTTCGTGTCAACACTATATGCAAGATATTCCGCAACGTCCGTGGGTATGTCGATACCGTCGGATTCCATCTTGTTGTGAATGATGGCGAGCTTGGTTTCGAAGTCAGGCTCTTGCAGGTCGGCTGTCAGCCCCCATTTGAATCTTGATAATAATCTCTCCTGGAACCCTTTCAGGTCACGGGGAGGGCAATCGCTGGTCATAATGATCTGCTTGCCCGACTGATGAAGCTGGTTGAAGATATGAAAGAACATCTCCTGGGTCTTCTCCCGGCCGGCCAGGAACTGTACGTCGTCGAGGATCAGCAGGTCGACCTGCAGGTAATAGTTTTGGAACTCCTGGATCTTATGATTTTGCAGCGCGTTGAGGAACTGACTGGTGAAATCGTTCTGGTCCACATATAGAACGATCCTGTCGGGAAGATTTTTCTTGATGTCATTACCGATGGCCTGCACGAGGTGTGTCTTGCCTACGCCCACTCCGCCGTAAAGCATCAGTGGGTTAAAAGATGTTACTCCGGGCTTCTTTGCGACAGCCAATCCGGCAGAACGGGCGAGCCTGTTGCAATCGCCTTCCACAAAGTTGTCGAAACTATAAGCAGGATTCAGTCTTGAGTTGACTGTTTGAGGATTCAGGGGCTTAAAAGAGAACGGCGAGTAATCATCTAGATTCACGCCATTACCACCCTGGCGCATGCCCATTCTTTTGGTACCATTGCCGGTGTTGGGATAGTTCACCATCAGGGGCGGGTTGTTGGTATTGCCGCTATCGACAACAACAGAATATTCGAGACGGCCTGCAGGGCCGAGAATCGTATTGATCGCTTTCTTTAAAACGGGAACGTAATGTTCTTCGAGCCATTCGTAAAAGAACTGCGAAGGAACCTGTATGGTAAGGACGTCGGATTCGGTACGTAACGGAATGATAGGTTTAAACCAGGTGCTGAAACTTTGCTCGTCTACACTTTGTCTGATTATATCGAGACAGTCGTTCCACACTGTTGTTCCGTAGTCAACTTCCATATTTACGTAGCTTTGGGTAAGAAGAAATTTTCCGAGTCCCGCTAAGGGTGGGGGGACAAAAGTGTAGAAAAAAAGAAGAACAAAAAACAAAACTACCTCTTGTTCTTTATGAAATTTTTTATGCCAGATTTCCGGAAAGAAAATTGAAAAAATGAAGTGAAGAATCCTTCAAATGATTTCCTTTTCGATTAGATCTTTGATTGCGGGCGTTGCGAAGCGCGCTAAAAAGATTTTCAGTCACTATTGATCAGAGTGAGCAAAAAAATTCGTATAAATTCCTGATGCAAATTGCCGATCAATGGTTGAATGCCGCTAAAGCCGAATTGGATGGAGCGGATCCTTTAGAAAAATTAACCTCGGCAAAAGGAAATATTCGGGTTAAACCTTGGTACGACAGCTCTGACGTCGAAGGTAAACAAACGTTCACGCTTCCCGCGGACAAATCATGGCTCGGGGCCCGCTCTTGGGTGAATGCACCATTAATAGTGGTGAAAGATGCCTCAGCGGCCAATAAAAACGCACTACAACAGTTGCTTGCGGGTGCCGATGGAATATTGTTCGAGCTCACCCATCGTGTAAAAGCGTCCGTATTACTTGATAATATTCAGTTTGCATACTGTTCCGTGTACTTCCGCGGAGTAGTAGAGCCGGAGTTTGTCCTGGATTTCTTTGATTATTTAAGGGAAACAGGACAAACAGCCAACGATCCATTTTACGAATATCATTTCCATAATTACGGAAAGTCGGCGGACACCACGCTCGCTAACTTCTTTAGTGAGGTCGATTTTGACCACGATCTCAATGTGCTCGTGGAAGCGTCCGATGATTTTTTCCTCGAGATCGCAAAGCTCAAAGCCCTGCGGTTACTCTTCGACGAGCTTGCACCAGGAAGAAAGCTGACCATTCATTCCGACGTCACGCCATTTGTTAAAGAGGCATATCAGCCTCACGGCAGCATGATCGCGTCAACCACCCGCGCACTTTCTGCCGTACTGGGGGGATGCGACGTTTTAACGGTCCAGTCCGAAACCGACGACTCTACCGGCAACCGCATCGCACGAAATATCTCGCTGTTGTTTCGTGATGAATCACGCATTGCCGCAACTGCCGACGCAACTGCCGGTTCATACTATATCGATTCGCTCGTACAACAGATCGTCGAAAACGTATCGAAGAAAAAATTTGAACGTAAAACGGGTCCCGTGGAACGTTCCACAACCTGGACATCGCCGGAAAAAATCAACATCCTTTCTTCATACAGTCCGGACGATGTCTCGCAATTTGACGGCGCTAAAACTGCGGCCGGGCTCTTTCCATTCCTCCGCGGGCCGTATGCGACCATGTACACCGTGCGGCCCTGGACCATCCGTCAGTACGCCGGATTCTCTACAGCCAGGGATTCCAATGCATTCTATCGTCGCAACCTCGCCGGTGGACAGAAAGGTCTCTCCGTTGCGTTCGATCTTGCAACGCACCGTGGTTACGACTCCGATCATCCACGCGTGAGAGGTGATGTTGGCAAGGCCGGTGTCGCGATCGACTCTGTCCTCGACATGAAAATACTGTTCGACCAGATTCCGCTCGACCAGATGAGCGTATCGATGACGATGAACGGAGCCGTGATCCCCATCATGGCGTTTTACCTGGTTGCAGCCGAAGAACAAGGAGTAAAACAAAAACAACTCACCGGAACAATACAGAACGACATCCTGAAAGAGTTCATGGTACGCAACACGTACATCTACCCTCCCGCCCCATCGATGCGGATCGTGTCCGACATCTTTCAGTATTGCTCGAAGAACCTTCCGAAGTTCAATAGTATCAGCATCAGTGGTTATCACATGCATGAAGCGGGCGCGCCTGCAAATATCGAACTGGCATACACACTGGCCGACGGTCTCGAATATATCCGGGCAGGATTGAAGGCCGGCATCGGTATCGACGAGCTTGGGCCGCGACTGAGTTTCTTCTGGGGCATCGGGACGAATTTCTTCATGGAGATCGCCAAGATGCGTGCAGCACGAATGGTGTGGTCGAAACTCGTCAAACAATTCAATCCATCGAATCCTAAGTCCATGGTGCTCCGCACACACTGCCAGACGTCGGGATGGAGCCTGACCGAACAGGATCCGTACAACAACGTAGCGCGGACATGCATCGAAGCGCTGGCTGCCGTATTGGGTGGAACGCAATCGCTGCATACCAACGCACTCGATGAAGCGATCGCACTTCCTACCGACTATTCAGCACGGATCGCACGGAACACACAGATCTATCTTCAGAAAGAAACCGGAATTACGAACGTCGTCGACCCGATGGGAGGATCTTATTACCTCGAGTCGCTGACGATGCAATTAGCGAATGATGCTACACGACTGATCGAAGAAGTAGAAGCACTCGGTGGCATGACGAAAGCCATCGAAAGCGGGTTACCCAAGATGCGCATCGAAGAAGCCGCTGCCGCAAAACAGGCAAGGATCGACAAAGGAACAGACGTGATTGTCGGCGTGAATAAATATGAGACGGACGAAAAACCTGATTTCAAAATATTGGAGGTCGACAACACTGCGGTTCGTGATGAGCAGATCGGTCGATTGAACGAATTGAGATCAACACGAAACAACCAGGAAGTTGAACGCGCTCTCGAAAAGCTTACCGAAGGCGCAGCGGGCAATGCCAACCTGCTCGAGCTCGCGGTAGATGCGGCGCGCAAGCGTGCGACGCTCGGCGAAATATCCATGGCAATGGAAAAGGTGTTCGGCAGGTACAAAGCGACCATCAAGTCGATTTCAGGTGTATATTCGAGAGAGATGAACAATAGCCGTGAAGTGGAAGAAGTCAGGGAGCTGTCGAACAGGTTTGCATCACTCGACGGACGGCGGCCGCGCATACTCGTCGCGAAGATGGGGCAGGACGGTCATGACCGTGGCGCGAAAGTGATCGCCACCGGGTTTGCCGACCTTGGCTTCGACGTTGACATCGGGCCGCTATTCGCCACACCGGATGAAGTGGCGAAGCAGGCCGCGGAAAATGATGTGCACGTGGTTGGCGCTTCCAGTCTGGCGGCCAGTCACAAGACGCTCGTTCCCGATCTCATCGCCGCGCTGAAAAATATCGGCCGCCCCGACATTCGCGTCGTCGCCGGCGGGGTCATTCCACAACAGGACTATGATTTCCTTTACAAAGCCGGAGTCCAGGGCATTTTCGGACCCGGAACGCCCGTCACCGAAGCCGCCAAAAGCATTCTCCTGAAAATGTTAGGCGAGTCCCCGCCACCCGCCCCGCCAAACAAAGCGTAGCGACTATAGCAAGGTGACGTATGGCGGGGTGGTGGGGTCCCTAAACTCATCTAAGGAATTTCATGCCACTCATCAGTCTTCCTATTAGGCATTTCTAACCAACCGATAGGGTTACCTATGCCTAAACTGTCGCATAATTGTGGTATTGATCTGTTACGCCCTAAATCGTTACTTTTAAAATCCGAAACACCCTCTTATCCCTCTTATTATGAAGATCAGACTCTTTCTCCTGTTTTTGTGTCTGCCGTTGCTTGGCATCACACAAAGTAAGAATGAGAAATTCCTGAGAAAGGCAGAAGCCAGTTACGCTACGGGCGATTATGCAAAGGCGTTCAAGTACCTGGAAAAATTCAGAAAGAAGGTCAATAAGAAGCTCGGTACCCCAAACCCGTACACCCCGGTCTACTACCTCACTTATTCAAAGTATAATCTCGCTTCGGGGATGATCCTCGAGTTCGAGTCAAACTTACAATCGGCGATCACGGCGATCAATACCGCGTCTGAAAAGACCGACAAGTCGTACGAGCTCCTGATCGAAGGGGCGAATCTCCAGAGCCAGAATGGCTCTTATCTGAAAGCACGGCAGCTGCTCGACGGAGTGAAGACTTCGCTGGACGCTGCCGGAATGATGAAAGATCCGATCAAGGCCAAGTGGGATCTGGCTTACGCGGAAGCTTTGGCGGGACAAGGATATTATACGCGGGCTATTGATATCTTAAATGAAAGACAACCGTTCTTCGCAGGAAGGGCCAATAAGACAGAAACCATCATTGACAACGGAGCCCTGAAGAGCCGCAAGCTAAGTGATGAAGAATACAAGCAACGCGTTGCTGAAAACGCGAGACTACTTACCCTGCTCGCAAAAACGCTCGGAGTTAAAGGCGATTACAACGAAGCCGATGCGAGGTTCAAACAGAACCAGGAGCTCATCAGGAAAGCGCTCGACCGTTATTCGATCGAATACATAACAAATTCGTATCACTGGGGAAATTTTCTCGTCGACCATGGCCTGGAAGGCAATCTTACCAATGCCATGGACGATGACTACGGCAGCTTGCTTACAAAACTGAAAGCCAATCACAAACCAACACATTGGCTTGCCACCAAACTTTACGAAGCACAATTGAGAATATATCTCCGCGATGAATCGTCGCGGTATTATAATTTGAAGCTCGAGTATGAAAAACTGATCAATAGAGAATTCAAGTCTACCAGTATTTACAGTCCCCGCCTGAAAGCCCTCGAGTTCGATTCGAAACTAAGCCGCGATAAAACGTCGGGCCTCGAGAATTCGGCGATAAACCTGCTGAACAACTCGAAGGGCCTTCCGAAGAACAACGAAGTGACAATCCACGTCAACGAGTTCCTTGCAGACCTTGCCATCATTCAGAAAAAATTCACCAATGCCGAGCTGTACCTCAGGTCTGCGATCGACATCAAGAAAGAATTGTACGGCGAGGACGCCCCTGAAACCCACCTCTCACGCGTGTTGTATGCAAACTACCTGGTGGACTACACCAACAACATCACGGATGCAGATAAGATCTACTTCCAAAGCTTCACCAGTGTGGTCGAGAAAGAGATCGGCGCGGCACAAAAAGACCATATCGATATCCTGAACCATATCGCAAGTCTTCGCGAAATGACCGACAAATATGCCGAAGCAAACCAGACGCTCGAAAAAGCCGTTAGCATTGCGCGCGAACGATTCACAGACCGTGACTATCAATATGCAATAGAGCTTAACAACGTCGCCCGCCTGGAGATCAAAATGGGTGAGTACGACAAAGCTGACAAGCATATCCAAGCGGCACTGAACCTTCTCGAAGAAGTTCGTAAAGACGAGACTAAACAAGTCTACCTCATCAACGCGATCGAAACACAAGCCGTGTTATTCGGTATCAAAGGATTGTTCGACGACGCCCAGGATGCTCTCGAACGTTCATCCAGGATCATCAGCAAGGCAGACAACTCACTGACGGGCATCGACGAGCTTGCAACCGCACGCGAGCTTTCCAGCCTCCTCATTCAACTCGGCCGGTACCGCGAAACCGACGACCTGATCAATAACCTGATCAAAGACTATGAGAAACAGTACGGAACTTCCTCGCTCCGGTTGATCGAACCCCTCGTAAACCTCGGCCGTCTTACACTTTTAAATGGTGATTACACCGAAGCCGATAAGATCGCCCTGCGCGCCAACGACATCGCCGTAAAGATCTACGGTGAAGTATCGACCAAGACAGCGCCCACACAGAAGCTGCTCGCCGACATCGATTACCAGATCGGCGACTACGACAAGGCGGAAGACAACATCGAAAAAGCACTGAAGAGCCAGCAGAAACAGTTCGGCCGCAACCACATCGAAGTAGCGAAATGTCTTTCGCAACTCGCGCTGATCAAATTCTACAAGGGTGACAACAAGAAAGAAGTAGAAAAGATCATGCTCGAATCGCGGGAGATCATGGGTAACAAGCTGGGCAAAGACAACCCCCAGTACGCCGAGATCCTGAAGAACGTCGCGATACTCTACATCTCCGAAAAGAAGTTCGACATCGCCTTCAGCTCGCTCGCGCAGGCCGAACAGATCTGGCGTTCAAAGACAGGCCGCAAGCGCAACATTAACGCAGCCAGTATCTACGCACTCACAGGCGACGTCTTCTACCAGCAGAAGAATTACGTGAAAGCCGAAGAGTTTTATAACAAAGCGAAAGATCTGTACGAAAAATTCTTTAACAAGAATCACCCCGAGTACGTACGCATCCTGTCGAAGCAGGCAAGAGTGTATTACATGGAGAAAGACTACAAGCGGGCCAAACGTAACGTCGAGGAAGCTTTGGCGAACTACGAAACGTTCATTAAGCAATTCTTCCCTGCCCTGAGCGATCGCGAAAAAGCAAACTACTGGAATACGATCAAAGGCGACTTCGAATTTTACAACACCCTTGCGTTCAGTCAACTTGACGATTTCCGCGACTTGAGCGGCAAAGTGTACAACTATCAATTACTTACCAAAGCGTTGTTGCTGAATACGTCGATCAAAACACGCGAACGCATTCTGAACAGCAAAGACGAAGGGCTCATCAATCTCTACAACTCCTGGCTTCAGAAAAAAGAATACCTGACCAGCGTTCTCTCCATGAGCACCCAACAGCTCACCGACAACGCGATCAACCCCGATGCGCTCGGTTCCGAAGTGGAAGCTCTCGAAAAACAACTCGGTGAAAAATCAGAGCTGTTCGGTCAGGGCTTCGAGAACAAGAAGATCACCTACGAGAACGTCCAGAAATCACTCAACAAGTCAGAAGTAGCGATGGAGATCGTCCGCTACAGGAATTTCAATCACACCTTCACCGACTCTGTGGTCTACGTTGCACTCTACGTGAAGAACGACAACGCCAGACCGAAAGCGGTGATGTTGAAAGAAGGCTACCGCATGGAAAACCGTTGGATGAAGTACTACCGGAATTGTATCATCGGAAAGATCGCCGACGAACATTCCTATCGCATCTTCTGGGAACCCATCCAGAAAGAAGTCGGAACCTACACCACCATCTTCATTTCACCCGACGGCGTTTACAACCAGATCAACCTCGAAGCCATTCCTACTCCCGACGGGAAGTATGTCATCGACGATTCGAACATCGTGATCGTGAGCAACACCAAAGACCTTTACCTCCGCAAGCAGAAGGCGAAGACTGTCGCGAGCAAGACATCCAACACCGCAACGATGTTCGGAAATCCCACGTATTACCTGAGCGCCTCCTCCGAACGAACCATCACGCAGCTGCCCGGCACTGACAAGGAAGTTCGCGGTCTGGATGACCTGCTGAAACAGCAAGGTTGGGCCACGTCCGAATATCTCGAGGGCGACGCCAGCGAAGAGCAGGTGAAGCAGGTCAACAGTCCCAACGTGTTGCACATAGCCACGCACGGATTTTACACACCGGAAGTCGATCCTTCGGAGATCGATCAACTCACGGAGAGCGAAGCAATGATGTCCGAGAACCCGCTCTTGAAAACCGGCTTGTTATTGAAAGGTGCAGGCGACGTGTTTGCGAAGACAAAGTATAACTACAATATGGAGAGCGGTATCCTTACAGCGTCCGAAGCAATGAACCTCAACCTCGACAAGACCGACCTGGTCGTGCTGAGTGCCTGCGAAACCGGTCTGGGTGACATTCATTTCGGTGAAGGTGTCTACGGCTTACAGCGCGCCTTCCTCGTGGCCGGCGCCAAAGTACTTATCATGAGTATGTTCAAAGTGGACGACGTTGCCACCCAGAAGCTGGTCGATACCTTTTATAGAAAATGGACCACCACCAAGAACATCCGTCAGAGCTTCATCGACGCTAAAAAAGAGATCCGGGTGGAGTATCCCGAGCCGATCTACTGGGGCGCCTTCATGATGATTGGCCTCGACTAGCAAAAGGCCAAAATTTCAGGATATAGCAGGACAAGAGTGACATCTTGTCCTGTTTTTATTTAATAAGGGTTCGTTTGTAGCCACAATGGCATGAAAAATCACTGATTCGGCCGGTGGTCTGGTATTCGTTATAGGGTGCTCACAAAACAAAAAATTCAAATTATATGAGCATCGTGAAATATAACTCCAGGCTGAATGACTTCGTACCGACATCTTTCAGCCATCTCATCGACAGTTTTTTCGCCGACAGCGTTGCACGCACCGGCGGCTCGTCGTATTCGTTCGTCCCAAGGGTCGACGTGATCGAAGAAGAGAAAGCTTTCGAGATCCATCTGGCGGTTCCCGGCATGAACAAGGAAGATTTCAAGATCGACCTGAATGACAATTATCTGACCATCAGTGGTGAGCGCAAGCTCTCGAAGGAGAAGAAGGAAAATCACTTCCGCTCTTTCGAAACCGAGTATGGTTCTTTCGGCCGTTCCTTCTCGCTGCCTGAAACGGTAGCCGGCGACAAGATCACAGCCCAATACGTTAACGGTATCCTGGTTGTGACCGTGCCCAAAGACGAAAAGAAGGCGCTGAAGCAAACTATTAAAGTCAACTAACGCGCGGAGCGCACACCCGCGCGGAGCGCAAAACCATTGCGCAGCAATCTAGTGGGGTTAGGTTTGGTGCAAGCTCTGTGCTAGCGGGGCAAAGGGGGCGCTTCGGCGCCCCCTGTTTTTTGTACTTAAAAAAACACCAAAACCTTTGTACTTTAAAGGTCCAAACAGTGAGGTTATGCGCCGGAGTCTTTTCTTCCTTCTCATCGTCATCGTTGCCTTCATCGGAGCCATTGGCGGTTCTCTGGTGACACTAAGTCTGGTGGAACGCACCGTTCCTTACCAGTCTATCGAAGACAGGCAGAACCTGCGGCTTACCAGCTACCTCCCCGACTCCGGACGGAGAACGCCGGGGTTGAATTTCCAGACGGCAGCCCGCATGGTCACCCCTGCTGTGGTGCACATCCGCGCTACGTATGGCGCCGGTGACTTCAGTCTGAACCCATTAGAGCATTACCTCAACGCGCCTGCCCGCTCGTCGGGATCGGGAGTGATCATCACCGATGACGGTTATATCGTTACCAACAATCACGTGATCGAAGACGCCACGAATCTCGAAGTCGTGATGAACAACAACCAACGTTTCTTTGCCAAGGTGATCGGAAGAGATCCGAGTACGGACCTCGCCCTTATCAAGATCAAATCGCGGGATCTTCCCTTTGTGAAATACGGCGACTCCGACAATGTCGTACCCGGCGAATGGGTGTTGGCCGTTGGAAATCCCTTCGACCTTAACTCAACGGTGACGGCAGGCATTGTGAGCGCAAGAGCCCGTGACCTCAATATCCTTCGGACGGAAAATAACCTCGACGTGGAATCATTCATTCAGACCGACGCAGCAGTTAATCCCGGCAACAGCGGTGGCGCTCTGGTCAATCTCCAGGGTGAGCTCATCGGTATCAACTCCGCGATAGCGACATCGACCGGTACCTACTCCGGTTATTCCTTTGCCATTCCTGTCAGTCTTGTTAAAAAGATCATGGACGACATGATGTTATATGGCCAGGTACAACGCGGTCTTCTCGGAGTACAGATCACGAGCGTCGACGCGCGTCTGGCCGAAGATCGGGATCTCGACCGCGTACAGGGAGTGTTTGTCACCCGTGTGAACACAGGAAGCGCGGCGGAAGAGTCGGGTATTGCATTCGGCGATGTGATCATTGCCATCAATGGCCACGATGTGAACAACGTGAGTGAGCTGCAGGAGTGGGTAGCCAGGAACCGTCCCGGTGAAACGGTCAAAGTAAATTTTGTCCGCGACGGAAAGTCACGCGAAGTGAAAGCCATACTCAAAAACTTTTCAGGTTCCGAAGAAGTGGAGAAACCGGTCGTGCTGTATGAAATGGAAGGCGCCACTTTCGAAGACCTCCCCTATCGCGACCTGAATCGTCTCAACATCGATGGCGGTGTTCGCGTCACGAAGATTGACGCAGGCTCGTGGGATAAAGCCGGAGTGAAAGAGGGGTTTGTCATCACGCATGTCGATAAGGTTGAAGTGGACAACGTTGAAGATCTCAACAGGATATTGCTGATCAAGCGCGGCGGGATGTTGATAGAAGGTGTATTTGAGAATGGAGAAAAGAGCGTTTACGGTGTGAACTGGTGATCAGAACATCGAATAACGAACACCAACACCGAATAATGAAGTAACCGGGAATGTAACATCGACATTAGGTGTTGGATGTTTGGTGTTCGGTGTTCAAAAAAGAATGTACAGTCAAGTATGAAAAACTTCGGAATAAAAGAATCTCTTCAATCACTCGGTATATCTTTCTCAAATCCGGGTGTCAGTACCGGGAGTAAATGGTTGAAGTCTTCCGGTCCCACCATCGAATCCTATTCTCCCGTCGATGGTAAGCTCATCGGCAAAGTTCAAAGCGGCGATGCTGCATCGTTTGCCAAAGTGATAGAGCAGGCGGAGAAGGCATTTCACGAATGGAAAAAAATTCCTGCTCCCCGAAGAGGCGAGGTGGTCCGCCAGATCGGCGATGCCCTTCGCAAGGCGAAAGAACCTCTGGGCAAGCTGGTGTCGTACGAGATGGGTAAGTCTTACCAGGAAGGCTTAGGTGAAGTACAGGAGATGATCGACATCTGCGACTTTGCCGTCGGGTTGTCGCGTCAGCTTCATGGCGTCACGATGCATTCCGAACGGCCCAACCACCGTATGTACGAGCAGTATCATCCGCTCGGCGTCGTGGGTATTATCTCCGCCTTCAATTTTCCCGTAGCCGTCTGGGCGTGGAACGCTATGCTCGCGTGGGTCTGCGGGGACGTCTGTATCTGGAAGCCATCGGAGAAGACACCGCTCTGCAGTATTGCTTGTCACAACATCATTTCTAAAATTTTCAGGAAGAACGGAGTTCCAGAAGGCGTTAATTGCCTGGTCAACGGAGATTTCAGGATCGGGCAGATGCTGGCAGCCGACGAGCGCGTGGCTTTGCTGTCGGCGACAGGTTCGGTGCGCATGGGCAAGGCGGTGGCCGCCGCGGTCAGCGCCAGGCTCGGCAAGGCGTTGCTGGAGCTCGGTGGGAACAATGCGATCATTATCTCCGAACATGCAAATCTCGACATGGCTATCCGTGGCGCGGTCTTCGGTGCGGTAGGCACTGCTGGTCAGCGATGTACCACAACCCGCAGGCTCATTGTCCAGGACAAGATATATGACGACGTGAAGGAGAGGCTTCGCAAGGCTTACCATCAACTGAGTATCGGCAACCCACTCGACGTCAGCAACCACGTTGGTCCGCTCATCGACAGGCAGGCCGTGAAGTCATACCGGGATGCATTAAAGAAGGTCGCTGCTGCCGGCGGCAAGATGCTGATACCGGGCGGTGTGATGAAGGGCGATGGTTATGAATCGGGATGTTATGTGAAGCCCGCGATCGCGGAAGTCAAGAATGATTATGAGATCGTGCAACAGGAAACTTTCGCACCGATATTGTACCTGGTGAAGTACAAGGATATCGATCAAGCCATTGATTATCAGAACGGAGTGAAGCAAGGTCTCTCATCGTCGATCATGACAAGCAATATGCAGGAGATGGAACAGTTCCTTTCACCTTCCGGATCCGATTGTGGTATCGCCAACGTGAACATCGGAACATCAGGTGCGGAGATCGGCGGAGCATTCGGTGGCGAGAAAGAAACCGGCGGTGGAAGAGAGTCAGGATCTGATGCCTGGAAGGTATACATGCGACGTCAAACCAACACAATCAACTTCGGTAGCTCATTACCACTCGCACAAGGAATCAAATTTGAAATTTGAGACTACTTGGAAAATCTTGGTCGAAGGCCTACTTTTAGTGAAACTATGCATTCATGGCAGTAAAAAAGTATCGCACAGTCATGCTGATTGATGACAACGAGATCGACAATCTCATCAATCAGAAGATGATCGAAGCGGCTTCTATCACAGAGAACATCTACACTCACACAGGAGCAAAAAGTGCGATTGAATTCCTTCGTAACATGGAAAAGCTCGACGTAGCCGACAAGGTCCTCCCCGACGTCATCTTTCTCGATATCGACATGCCCCTCATGGACGGATTCCAGTTTCTGGATGAGTTCGAAAAGCTGACGAGCCTGGCGAAAAAGAAATGCAGCATTGTGATGCTAACCTCGTCCATCAATCCACAGGATTTCAACCGGTCGAAGAAGTATACGAATGTAAAGCTGTACCTGAACAAGCCGCTTTCTCACGAAAGCATCATGAAGCTGGACGTATAGGCTGCATTTCCCGACCTCAGGCTACATCGATCGAGATCAAATTCTCTACAAACTGCTCATCCATCCTGATCAGGCTCGTTGGCGCGAAATACTTCACTGGCGTCGTCTTGAACTTGGGGATCAGCGCATTGATCTTCTTGCCCTTTTCCTTCTTTGCTTCGCTGACCGCAATCTTGAGGACCTTGATGAACAACAGCACGTTTTCACAAGCGTCCTTTCCAAACATCCGGATCTGGCGTTGTATGCTGTTAGTCAGCTGGTTGAAAAGATCAAAATCTTTTACAAGACAATACTGGAGCGCAAGGACCGCTTTCACCTCCATCTGGGCGAACGGGTACTTCTTCAGGCTCATATCATTGAGCATATTGTTGATCAGCTTCGCCGCCTCGTCGTATTTCCCGACATAGTAGCTCGATAGGGCGCGGTAGATCACGTAGATCAAATGCCTGGGAACATCGGCGGTGTCGGTTTCATACTCCATGAAGAGACTTTCGTTTTCTGCATAAAGCTCCTTCTCGGTACCCAAGCGAATGCTCCGGTCGAGCTTTGAAATGAGGAACTGTGCGGAAAAAGTATAGTATGGATAATTCACCAGCAGGTTCGAAGCAGCATCGTTCACTTCTTCGAAATACTTCTCCGCCTGGCGATATACTTTATAATGATTGTAATATTCCAGCTTCAGGAATTCAAACACCAGGTTAAGGTGATAGTACAACGGGTCGAGATTGTATGTTTCAAATATCCGTTGTACGTGAGCAAATATGTCTTCGATAGACTCGCCTTCCTGCTGCATATCGTCGGCCTCCACAAAAAGCCGGTGATAAATGAGCATGCAGCTCTGGTACACATACAGGCGATGTGATTCGTACAGCTTCGCAACGTTCTGCATTTCCTTCATCAGCAGGGTCAACCCCAGCTTATCCGTCGCGTCGCCCGACAGCAGGTAGCCGCCGTATTTTTTGAAATACTCCGCAAGAAGATCTTCCGCCTTATCCACAGCCAGCATATAGGCCACATGCCTGTTGTACAGCTGCGAATAATTAAAATGTTCCGGAGTACTGATGTGCATCTTCTTGAGCGACTTGTACACTACGGTCAGCTCGTTGGCCAGGTCGTAGTCGATCAGTTCTTTCTCCAGCTTTTTGAGCGTAGTGATCGAGATGGTCTTCTTTTTGGTGAAAAGAACCTCATTGAGGTTAGCGACCTTGCGCAGGATGTCTGTCCTGGGACTTTCCATTTGCTGCAGCAGGTGCTCTTCGATCTTCTGGTTGAGCCTCGAACGGAGGGTATAGTAGGCGTTGGCGTTCACTTCCAGCTCTACCATGATCTTACTATCAGAGAGTTGGCGTTCTCGTAGAGCCTTTAACAGGTATGCCGATTTTTCCGCATTGCTTTCGATCAGCGAGTCGTAAATGGACTTAAAGTCTTTTTCCGACAGCTGCTTGATGATATTCTTGAGTTTGGCCATCCAAAAACCCAGGGTTATAGGGGACAAAAAGTTACAAAAATTCCATTTTACTGCAAGAATTCAATTAATGTCCGACTTTTCGGCACTGAGTTCCGGCCATTTTTGCCGGAGATCGGCGTTGGCCAATCCTTTGATGTGAACTCGGAAATTTCGCTATGGATGCCTATTCAAACATGATCATCTCAGCCGTTCAGGCAGTGAAGAATGCAGTCGTTAAGATCGATGTCTACAAAACGATACAGGGGAAGCTCAGGCCGGCAGGTTCGGGTTCCGGGTTCGTGTTTTCCTCAGATGGACTGATCTTTACCAACAGTCACGTCGTTCAAGGCGCTGAAAAAATAATGGTCTCGTTGCTCAACGAAAACGAAATCGAAGCCGAATTGGTAGGTAAAGATCCCGACACCGACCTGGCCATTCTCAAGATATATACCAACGGGTATTCACTGGCGAAGCTTGGCGACTCTTCACAGCTCCAGATCGGCCAACTGGTAATCGCCATCGGAAACCCGCTCGGTTATCAGCATACCGTCACCACCGGTGTCGTGAGCGCGCTGGGCCGTTCGCTCCGCTCGCAGTCCGGTATGCTGGTCGATAACGTGATTCAAACCGATGCCGCGCTGAACCCCGGCAATTCCGGCGGACCGATGATCACCACCGAAGGCGAAGTGGTCGGCGTAAACACGGCCATCATCCAGGGAGCGCAAGGCCTCAGCTTCTCTGTAGCAATCAACACAGCCAAAGAAATAGCCAACCAGCTTATCACGACGGGCAAGGTCTTCAAGGCATATCTCGGGTTTGCTTTACAAGAGATACCACTCAATCAAAAGATTGCCCGGTACCATCATCTCTCCAACGAAAAAGGTTTGTTCATAACGGGAATAGAGCCCGATTCTCCCGGCGCGAGATCACAAATACGGGAAGGTGACATTATCGTAGGATTCAACGGCCGGACCGTCAATACCCTTCACGGGCTGTTCAAGGACCTGAGCCGGAAAGACATCCTCACCATGGTCGACATCGACGTGATCCGTCACACGGAGCTTGTGAAACTGACCATTTTTCCGGTGCAGAAATAATGTACAGTGTACAGAGTACAGGGTACAGAGTACAGTGTGCGGTACAGTGTGCAGGGTTCAGGGCGGATCACTATAAGGTTCATATCCCTGTACGCTGTACCCTGTACTCTGTACTCTTAAATATTGCTACTTTTGGAGCCGTCTAACCCTCTAAAATGCGCAGACTATTACTCATCCTTCTCTTCATCCCATTCATCGGTGTATCTCAACAATTCCGTTGGACCGGCGATAACAAGTACCTCAGTGTTGAGTCGGGCGAGATCGTTGAATATACATTGCCGCAATTGACAAAGACCGTCGTTGCAACCATAGCCGACCTGACACCGTCCGCCAAAGCTCCGCTAGGGGTAAAGAACTTCGTGATGTCGCCAGACCAATCGCGGATACTGATCTTCGCCAACACGAAGAAAGTATGGAGATTGGAAACCCGCGGAGACTACTGGATTCTCGACCTGTCATCGAAGCAGCTAAAGAAACTGGGCAATGGACTGCCTGCAGCCTCGCTGATGTTCGCCAAGTTCTCACCCGACAATTCGAAGGTGGCTTATGTAAGCGAATACAATGTTTTCACGGAAGATCTCGCCACCGGCAAAATCACGAAGCACACGGCGGACGGAACACGGAAGCTCATCAACGGCACATTCGATTGGGCTTACGAAGAAGAGTTCTCTTGCCGCGACGGTATCCTCTGGAGCCCCGACAGTCGCCAGCTAGCGTTCTGGCAGGTGGATGCTACGAAGATCCGTGACTTCTACATGATCAACAACACCGACAGCGTGTACTCACGGGTCGTACCGGTCGAATATCCCACCGCCGGACAAACTCCATCGCCCGTCAGGATCGGGATCGTGGACGTTACGACCGGCAGTACCAAGTGGGTTCCCACACCCGGCGACCCAAAACAACATTATCTCCCCCGTATCGAGTGGAATTCGGCTACCGAGCTCTTCATGCAGCAGCTCAACCGCAAGCAGAACGAAAGCCGCATCCTGTCGTACAACACCACCGACAACAGTGTGAAAGAAATTTTTGTTGACAAAGACGAAGCATGGATCGACATCTACACACCCTGGGAGAATGTATATGCGCTCGACTTTCGTCATAAGATCAATTGGATCAACGGCGGTAAGGAATTCATCTGGTTCAGCGAACGCGACGGATGGAGACATGTATACCGCATCGCAAAAGACGGGACGGCGAAGCTGATCACTAATGGAGACTACGATGTACTGGACATCCGTTTGATCGACGAAAAAGGCAAATACCTGTACTTTCTGGCATCGCCAACCAACGCTACGCAAAAGTATTTGTTCCGCTGCAAGCTCGATGGCTCGGGGAAAGCAGAACGTCTGACCCCGGCAGACCAAGCCGGCACGCACAACTATCTGCTTGCTCCCGGCGGAAAGTTCGCATACCAGACTTTCTCCAATGTATCCACCAAACCCCGCCACGGCTGGGTATCGTTACCGCAGCATAAATCATTGACCAGCGCGGCAAACACAGCTTCGGTAGAATCGAAGAAAGTCGAATTCTTTAAAGTAAAAACATCAGGTGGTGTCGAAATGGACGGATGGATGGTGAAACCCGCCCGCTTCGACAGCACGAAGAAATACCCGGTGTTATTCTATGTGTATACCGAGCCTTGGGGTGCCAATGTAAAAGATCAGTACGGTGCTGCTGAAAACTTTCTCTTCGACGGTGATCTTGCCGATGAAGGTTATATCTACATCTCTGTCGACAACCGCGGAACGCCTGCGCCGAAAGGACGGGCGTGGAGAAAATCCGTCTACCGGAAGATCGGCCTGCTGAACATACAGGACCAGGCCGACGCTGCGCGGGAGATCCTGCGATGGAAGTTTGTCGATCCCGAAAGAGTAGCAGTTTGGGGTTGGAGCGGCGGCGGTGCGGCTACCCTGAATCTCATGTTCCAGTACCCCGACATCTACAAGACCGGGATCGCAGTTGCAGCCGTGACCAACCAGCTCACATACGACAACATTTACCAGGAACGGTTTATGGGATTGCCGCAGGAGAACATGGAAGATTTTGTGAAGGGTTCACCCCTCACCTATGCGAAGAATCTGAAGGGTAACCTGCTGTACGTCCATGGCACCGGCGATGACAACGTGCATTATGCCAACGGGGAAATGCTGATCAACGAGCTCGTGAAGCACGGGAAGCAATTCCAGCTAATGATCTATCCAAACAGAACGCATGGTATTTCGGAGGGCGAAGGAACAACCGAACACCTGTCGAAGCTGTATTCGGATTATTTGAGGAAGTACTGTCCTCCCGGGCCAAAGTAATTGTGGAGAATATCGGAGTCGAACCGATGACCTCTTCCATGCCATGGAAGCGCTCTAGCCAGCTGAGCTAATCCCCCTTTTCGAGGTTGCAAATATAAAAAAGTTACTGTATTTGCCTGCCCTCAATAAAATCTCTAAAGGCTTTTTTATACGTATCTCCCACCGGTACCAGCGCGTTTCCGATCTGGATCTTGTCCTTGTGAACGGAGTCGATCGCATCGAGGGCGACGATAAATGAGTTATGGACGCGAATGAATTTGTCGGACGGCAGTTGATCTTCGAGGACCTTTAAGCGCTGAAGACTGATCACTTTTTGTGTCCTGGTGTGAATGGTCACGTAGTCTTTCAATCCTTCCACATACAGGATATCATCCCAGCGGATCTTCACCAGCTTGGTGCCGTCTTTCACAAAAATAAACGGTGTCGACGCTTCGGCTACCGGCTTTTCCACGGGAGCTGCACCGCCCGACATGCGCTGGTTGGCCTTATCGACAGCTTTGAGGAATCGTTCGAAGGTGATTGGTTTCAGAAGGTAGTCGGTGATATCGAGCTCATACCCTTCCAGCGCATACTCGGAATACGCCGTGGTCAGGATCACGAGTGGTTTTTTCTGAAGGCTCTTCAGGAAAGAGATCCCGGTGAGCTCGGGCATTTGTACATCGAGGAATAACAGGTCGATATTGGTCGTACGAAGCACGTCCATAGCCTCGAGCGCCCCGGAACATGCTTTTACAAGATTGAGATAAGAAACCTTGCGAACGTACTCGGTAAGGAGATTACGTGCGAGAGGCTCGTCTTCAACGATCAGGCATGAGATATTCAATTCAATACCAGTTTTAACTGAACATAGTACCGGTCGGAAAGGTCTTTCACGTCGAGCTCGTATTTTTCCGGGTAGGTAAGTTCCAGCCTGCGTTTCACATTCTGAAGACCGATGCCCGACTTGGTTCCGAGCTCCGAATGTACGCCGTTTACTTTGATCGTGCTCACTCCCTTGCTGTTCTCCACCGTGTAAACGCAGCTCTTGCCATTTACTTTGATCGACAGGTTGACCCAGGCATTCTTGTTACTGCTGTTCGCCCCGTGCTTGAAAGCATTCTCCAGGAATGTGATCAGTATCAGCGGCGCAATCTTGATGCCACTTGGATTGCCGTCGACCTTGAAGTCGATCGGGATCTGGTCGTTGAGACGCAGTCTTTCGAGGCTGACATAGTTCTGCATGTATTCGATCTCCTTGCTAAGCTCCACTTGCTGGTAGTTCGACTCATAGATCATATACCGCATCATTTGCGACAGCTTGGCGATGACCTCCGTGGTGTTGTCGGACTTCGTGTAAGCCAGGTAGTAAAGGTTGTTCAGTGTATTGAAAAGAAAGTGGGGATTGATCTGTTCTTTCAGGAAGCTGAGCTCAGCAGTGAGTTTTTCATTTTCCATTTCTTTTTTCTTTGCCTCGAGCTCAAACCAGTCTTTGGCAAATCTCAGCATCCCCACAAATACCACCACGAAAAGCGAGGTGGATACCATCTGCACAATATAGATGTTGCTATAGAAGTAATGCTCCTGGTGCGTATAGCCGTCGACCAGAAATCGCTGCCAATGGACCCTGATGGTACACAGGATGATGAAGGGAATAGCGAATTCCAATAAATACCGGCCGATCTTTCTCTTCTCCAGGAATCGGGGTAAGAATATGAAGTAGTTCATGTAAGCCGCGGTCATACTGAACGCGACATGGAAAGCGGTACGCGAAAATGCCAGCCAGGGATCGGAGTCAAAGCCCGACCGGGCGCTGATGTTGTACAGAAAGAACGACAGGTACACGCACCAGAAGGATACGTGCAGGAGAACAACGCGACGCTGATAGAGGAAGGAGTTCATACTATTACCCAGTCAATAGTACATTTTAACAATTTATTATGAATCTTCTGAAAGCCACCATGTGAAGTAACCTTTTAATGAGTGGGGCCACAAAACTAAATCGATTCCGGGCAAAATGGAGCCATTCATTTGGCTTTTCGACCGGTTGTCCGTTGTGGTCGATTGATCGGCTATTTAGTATTGATTGATAGCGATTTGCGGATCTGTCGAATATCTGGACTGAACATCGAACATGTGTAACCGGCTATCTAAAAAGAGCGCACGGACCCAACCTATTCTGCAAATTTACAGTTTAGTCTGGTTGGCAACCGCATTTTCCAAGAGTTATGAGGAGATCATTTACATCACTAGTCACACTTTCACTTACAATACTATCTATAACCGCCTGGGCACAGGAGCCCGCGAAGGGTAACGGCAAGATTTCGGGAACGGTCATCGATGCAACAAGCGGCGAGCCGGTCGAGTTCGCGACGGTAGCAATTACCGACCCGGCCACGGGTAAACCCCTTGACGGCACTGTGTGCGACGGCAAAGGCAAATTCGACATCCCCAAAGTTGCCAACGGCACTTACAAAGTAGTCATCTCCTTCATCGGGTACGAAAGTTATTCGCAGGATGTAGCCCTCACCGACCGCCGTTCTGTTATCGACATGGGCACCATTAAATTGGGAGCCTCCGTTACACAGCTCAACGAAGTTGTTGTCGAAGGCCAGCGTTCCCTGGTAGAAGAGAAAGTCGACCGTATGATCTACAACGCAGAGAATGACGCCACCTCCAGGGGCGGCGATGCTTCAGACGTACTTCGTCGCGTACCGATGCTGTCGGTCGACATGGACGGGAATGTTTCACTCCGCGGCAACTCGAACATCCGGGTGCTAATCAACAACAAGCCTTCGACCATCACCGCTTCGAGCGTAGCCGATGCGTTGAAGCAGATCCCCGCCGACCAGATCAAATCTGTTGAAGTGATCACTTCGCCCTCTGCTAAATACGATGCGGAAGGGTCTGCCGGTATTATCAACATCATTACAAAGAAGTCCAACATGCAGGGATTCACGCTTGGCGTGGATGGCAACGTCGGCCTTCGCGGATCGAACCTGGGCTTGAACGGAAATTTCCGGACCGGTAAGATGGGTTTCTCATTGGGAGGTTTTGGACGCAGCAACTATAACGTGACTGGAAGTTATTTGAATGAGCAAACAACCACTAGAACCGACGGGTCCGGGACGTTTCAATCACTCAATCGCCAGGAAGCTGACACCAGGAGCCAGGGACTTTTTGGCAACTACAACTTCGGTTGGGATTACGATATCAATAAGAAGAATTCACTCGTTGCTTCTGTTCGCTTCGGAGCACGAAATGGCCGCAACTACCAGGACGCCCTTTTCACACAAACATTCATCAACAGCGCCCTCGATACCGCTACGCTGCGCAACGTTGCCGTGAAAGACATCTCGAACAACGTCGACGCCAATCTCACTTACACACGCCTCTTCGATCAGCAGGGCAAAGAGTTCAGCCTCATGACATCGCTGAGCCGCAACAACCGGACGAATGACTTTGTAAACAACATTCTCAACCTGGACGACGAGTCGATCATCAGCCGCCTGAAGAACAACAACGACAGCTATAACCAGGAAGCAACCGTACAGGCCGACTATACCACGCCTTTGGGCAAGAACCAGATAATAGACATCGGTGGCAAGAACATCTCCCGTACCGTTTCGAGCAAGTACCAGTATTTCAACTCTACAGGGAGCGACGGAGAATATGTGCTTAATCCTAACACCTCGCTGTCGAACAATCTCGATTACAATCAAAATGTAACGGCGGGATACCTTTCATATACAGCAACTTTACCAAAAGGCTACTCATTGAAAGCCGGCGGACGTTACGAGTATACAACTATCCATGCCAACCTGAAGGATGAAGAAGAAATCAACATCCCTTCGTATGGTGTGCTGGTGCCTAGTGCAAATCTCTCCAAGAAACTGAAGAACGGTACGATCAAAATAGCATACAATCGCCGCATCCAGCGTCCTTCGATCCAATACCTGAACCCGAACACACAAGCATCGAACAACATAAGCATTTCTGTGGGCAACCCGACCCTTTCCCCGGAATACACCAACAACTACGAATTGGCGTATAGCACTTACATGAAAGGAGCTTCGCTCAATATATCGACCTTCGTCAGGAATACGAACAATGCTATTCAGAGTGTGCGCGACACAGCGACATTTAACGGTAACAGTGTGATCCGGACCACCTACCAGAACATCGGACAGGAGGATGCATACGGTGCAAGTGTTTTCACGAACATCACGATCTCTGAAAAACTTTCGATCAATGGCGGTTCGGATTTTTACTATGCAGTGCTTAACAACAACAATCCGGACCCGGTCTATCATGCCAGCAACGAAGGCTGGGTGGTCAGTGGAAGGATGTTTGGAACCTATAACTTCACCAAGACGTGGGGTCTGCAGTTCTTCGGGTTCTATCGCGGCCGCCAGGTACAACTTCAGGGAACGCAAGGTGGCTTCGGCATCTATAGCCTGAGCTTGAAGAAAGACTTCGCCAACAAGAAAGGAAGTATCGGCTTCGGAGCGGAGAACTTCTTCAACTTCAATGGTTTCAAAATAAAGAACGAAACCGTGTCGCCGGTACTCTTGCAGAACAGCACCAACATCATGCACAACATGAGCTTCAAGGTGAACTTCAGCTTCCGTATAGGGAAGATGAGCTTCGACCAGCGTCCGTCCCGCAGAAGATCGATCAATAACGACGACTTGAAAGACGGCGACGGAGGCGGTGGTGGTGGAATGGACGGCGGACAGCAGCAAGGTGGAGGACAAGGCGGCTTCACCGGCGGGCAACAAGCCGGCAATCGCGGCGGCGCACAACGTCCGGTTACGACAGCACCGGCTGTGAACAACACCGCGCCAGCTGCAGATCCTAAAGCGGCAGTTGACCCGGTTGGAACATGGTCTTACACCGTCGAATCACCCCAGGGTGGTACGGGCACGATCGTGATCAAGAAAGAAGGCGAAGTCTATACCGGTACGATGAGCAACAGCAGGTTCAATCGCGAGAATCCGCTGAAGTCGGTAACAATGAACGGCAACGAGATCACGTTTGGATACGAGAACAGCTTCAATGGCAATACGAACGTCGTTACCATCAAGGCAACGATCAGCGAAAATACAATGAGCGGCATGATGTCGGTGGGACAATTCGGATCCTTCCCGATCAATGCCAAGAGAAACTAAGCAGAATATAGCGCATACTCGCGCGGTGCGCACATTGCGCAGCAACAGTTTTATTTGGTTTGAATTTTTTGGTAAAGGCCCGCTTCGGCGGGCTTTAACTTTTCGCCTCGGCGAGGCCGCGCATCTTCCTCACCCTTTCCGGATCAACCGTCCTCACCACAAACTCCGATCCCTCGTCGGATCCCATGCCCGCGATGTCGGCATTCTTGTATTCCATTTGACTGGGGCGTGACGAGCTTGCGGAGAAGTGTATCTCTTTTGCTTTCGAAACCGAAAGGATGTGCTCAACAGTATTTTCATTGACACCCGATCCTGGCATGATCGCAATGCGGCCGTTGGCTTTGCGGATCAGCTCACCGATCAGCTCTGCTCCTTTCGAAGCTTGCGGTTGCTGTCCCGCGGTGAGTATGCGATCGAATCCGACCTCGATACAATCTTCGAGCGCTTCGAAGGGGTCACGGGTCATATCGAATGCGCGGTGGCAAGTGACTTTCAGCGGCCTTGACTTATCGATCAACTCTTTGCAGCGTTTCTTGTCTATCCGGCCTTCGGGTGTGAGTATTCCGAACACCACGCCATCGACACTGAGTTTCTGGCATTGCCAGATGTCCCGCTTCATGCAATAGAATTCCCAGCTGGTATAACAGAAATCGCCGCCACGGGGACGGATCATGACGAACACGTCGAGGCTTACATTGCCACGGACGACCTCGATGGTCCCGAACGACGGTGTGGTGCCGCCTTCGGCCGGGTTGTCACAAAGCTCTATCCGGTCGGCACCGCCTTCCTGTGCTTTGAGGGCGGACTCTATGTTGTAAACAACTACTTCAAGCTTCATTTTTAATGTACGATTTACGATGTACGATTTAGCTGAAGTAGCTTTTCGATTTAATGACCAGGTGTTGTTGATCGGGCGTTGAGATCGTGTAGGAAAATTCATTGACAGTCGAGTACGCTCCCAACTCCCCATCCTTACTAATTGCCAAAAAAGCCACGCTCAGCTCCTTTGCTCTTGCATCCCCGTTCTTTTTGATCACTCGTTTGATCGCCTCTTCACACGCCTGTTGGGGCGAGCGGCCGTTGCGCATGAGCTCGACGATCGTGTGGCTACCGGCGATGCGGATCATTTCTTCGCCGACACCGGTAGCGGTCGCTGCGCCGACTTCGCCATCCACGAACAAACCGGCGCCGATGATCGGGGAATCACCCACGCGTCCGTGCATCTTGTATGCCATCCCGCTGGTCGTACAGGCGCCGCTCAGGGCCCCGGTCGAATCGAGGGCGAGCATACCGATGGTGTCGTGATTGAACACGCTGGTATCGGGTTTGTACTCCGACTTCTTCAGCCATTCCTTGTATTTCTTTTCAGAGTCTTTCGTTAACAAATTCTCTTTTTTGAAGCCATTCGCCTGGGCGAACATCTCCGCGCCCTTGCCCACCAGCATAACGTGCGGTGTCTTCTCCATCACCAGACGTGCGAGTGATATCACATGGGTATAGCCCTGGACGAATGCAACAGAGCCGCAGTTTCCCTTCTCATCCATGATACAGGCGTCGAGTGTCACCTTGCCATCGCGGTCGGGAAGTCCGCCGTAGCCCACCGAGTTTTCTTTCGGGTTTGCTTCGGGCACACGCGCACCGGCTTCGACGGCGTCGAGGGCGCGGCCGCTGTTCGACAGGACGGCCCATGCCGCCTTGTTCGCTTCCACGTTCGGCCAGGTAGAGATAACGATCGGTCCGCCGGCCGGCGCCTTTGCAAACAGTTTGGACAAGGGTAAAGCTGCGAGTGACGTTGATGCCAGAAGAAATTTGCGACGGGATGAGTTCATGGGCGATTTATTTCGCCTGCCTATCCGGCAGACAAGGCTCAATTTAATCAATTATCCTCCTCGCAAGCCGGTAGCGTTTGGCGTAATAATCCTGGGAAAGATCGGTCTCGATAACGCCGAGCGACGTCGACGCGTGAATGAATTTTACATTACTGCGGCGGACGTCGGTAACGAGGCCCACGTGAGTAACCTTGCGGCGGCGTTTGCCGGTTGCAAAAAATACCAGGTCGCCAGGCTGAAGATCTTTTTGTTTGATCTTCTCTCCTACCGAAGACTGGTCTTCGGCCGACCGTGGGAGTGAAAGATCGATGGAACGGAATGCATTGATGGTCAAGCCCGAACAATCGAGGCCGGAACGCGAGGTACCACCGTATTTATAGGGTGTCCCCATGAAGGTGCGGGCTGCGGTTATTACCTCATCAACCTGCTTGGCGCGGACGCGGGCTTTCTGTGACGCACAGCTTGCCGTTAGTAATAAAATGATAAGAAGACAGAAAGGACCGGAAAGATGGATTTGCGTAATTTTGCGTCTCGGTAAAACCATAACCTTCACAAAGTTAGCATTAAATGGGATTCATTAAAGAAATTGACGCTCCGCGGGCCGCTCCTGTTACCCTGGCACCGGAGATGATCGATCAATTGAGGGCCGTTGTTGGTGATGAACATATATTCCTGGATGAACAACGTAAGCATGACTATGCTCATGATAAGACCGAGGATTATTTTTTCATGCCGGCTGCCGTCGTGCGTCCCGCCACTACGAAGGAAGTAAGCGATATACTAAGGATATGCAATAACTATAGGGTTCCCGTTACCCCACGCGGCGCAGGTACAGGTCTCGCCGGCGGCGCCATACCTACTCATCAGGGTGTTGTATTGTCGCTGGAACGGTTCAACAAAATCATCGACATCGATGAGCTCAACCTGCAGGCTACCGTGGAGCCGGGTGTGATCACCGAAGTGTTTCAGAACGCCGTAAAATCGAAAGGTCTCTTCTACCCGCCCGACCCCGCGAGCAAGGGCTCATGTTTTTTGGGGGGGAACCTGGCCAACAATTCCGGTGGCCCGAAGGCTGTCAAGTATGGCGTTACCCGCGATTATGTTCTGAATCTCGAAGTCGTACTGGCTTCAGGCGAGGTTATCTGGACGGCAGCGAATGTGCTGAAGAACTCCACCGGCTACAACCTCACGCAGCTGATGTGCGGAAGTGAGGGAACGCTGGGCATCGTCACGAAGATCGTATTCAAGCTCAGAGGGTATCCGCAGAAAAATGTTTTAATGATGATCCCCTTCGCTACCAATGAGGAAGCTTGCAAGGCGATTGCGGCCATCTTCGTAGCAGGCATCAATCCATCGGGTGTGGAATTCTTCGAGGCAGAGGCAGCGGAGAAAACATACGAGTATTGCATCAAGGTGCTCAACAGTCCGATCACCACGAAGGTGACGGAAGGCATGCAGTCATACTTGCTGTGCGAGCTTGACGGGAACGACGAAGAGGTGTTGATGCGCGATGCCGAACGGGTGATGAGCGTTGTCGAGAAATTCAACTCCGCCGAAGTGTTGTTCGCGGACACCACGGCCCAGAAAGACGAGCTGTGGAAGCTTCGAAAGAATATATCTCCTGCCCTGCACTGGTATTGTTTGAATAAGTCGGATGATGTCGTGGTCCCACGGTCCAACATGCCGAAGCTGATCGCCGGGATCAAAGAGATCGGCCGTCGTTACAAGTTCAACACCGTTTGCTTCGGCCACCTGGGCGACGGCAATCTTCACGTGAATATCCTGAAAGAAGACCTCGACGACAATTATTGGAACACCAAAGTCGATGAAGGCATCGGTGAGATCTTCAAGCTAACGGTAAGTCTTGGCGGAACGCTCTCCGGTGAACACGGGATTGGTATTGCGAAGCGGCCGTTCATGCCGATAGCAGTAGGTGAGATCAATCTCGAGTTGATGAGAGGTATCAAAAAAGTATTTGATCCAAATGGAATTTTGAATCCCGGAAAGATATTCTGATTGAAAGATATGAGGTTTGTTTGCATTTTAATCGCCCTACTGCTCTTTGAGTCTTGTCAAGAAAGCAAGGATCCCTCGAAACCAGAAAATTGGACCGTAACCACATTTGCGGGCTCCACAAAGGGTCTCGAAGACGGCCCGCTTGCAACGGCCAAATTCAAATATCCATACAGTCTCGCTATGGCGTCCAACGGCGACGTGTACGTTACCGACCATGAAAACTTTTGTATCAGAAAAATCTCGAATGGAAATGTAACGACCATTGCCGGCACCGGGCAGTATGGTGTAGGGAGCGGACCCGCCGGTACAACCTCCATTCAAGAACCGAACGGCATCGTCGCAACCGGCACGGGTGCAATCTACTTTTCGACCAGCAGTTACATTATTAAAGTTGAAAATAGTGAGACCACGATTGTGGCAGGAGGACCCGCAATGCAAGATGGCAAAGGAATGGAGGCGGGCTTTATAAATGCCGCCGGAATGACCCTTGGCAATGACAATGCCATCTATATTGCCGATCAATACAATAATGCAATCAGGCGAATGACCTTGAGTGACTATGATGTAACGACCATCGCGGGAAAAATACCAAATGGACAAAATCCAACTACAACCGGATTAACGGATGGAGTTGGAAGCGAGGCTCGCTTTAAACGGCCGGTTGATATTTGCTTGGCAGCCGATGGCTCATTTTACGTAGCTGACGAAGGTAATAGTCTTATAAGAAAAATTTCTGCGAATCATACGGTCACAACAATAGCAGGCGTCGGAGGTGCAAATGCAATAACGGTAGAGGCAAGCGGAAGGTTGTTTGCGATAAGTTCTGGAAGCATGTTGGTTGCTGTCGAGGATGCGAACGTGGTCCCTCTTTATGGAGGTCAGAATTCCCACCTTCTTGGCGGTGCCGGTGATGTGGTCATTGCCCCCGACGGAAGCCTCCTTATCTGCGATGGGCTCAATAATCGCATAGCGCGGGCAGTCAGGAATTAACTGGACAGATATTCCTGAACGCCTTCCTTAACGGAATTGAACGTCCCGGTAAGAATCTCCTCATCGTCTTCCAGCAGTGTCACCCTAAACCCGCTCAACTCCGAACAAAAAGAGGAGATCGGAACAACACAAACGCCCTTCGCGCCAAGCAGGTAATACACGAATCTCTTGTCGAGCGGCATTTTTTCTTTGGTCCATCCTTCCACCAGGCTACGGATCTTATTGTTGCCGATCTTCAGCGTCTGCCCTTCCTTTAACACACCATCTCTGAAAATAATCGTGTTGTAAAAGGCCCCGTAGGTTTCGTTAAAAGTAAGCTGCGGCACACTACCCAGTATGCCCGACACGATCTTGCTGCGGCGACCAATGTTTTCGTTGGTCTGTTGCCGGTACGATTTATACCTGCTGTCGCCGAGTATTTCGGGTATCGCCAGCTGGGGAAGCTTGGTCGAGCATACCTCGATCATTTTCGCATTGTCCAGCGCTTCACAGAAACGATTGAAGTCGGAATCCTTGTCGCGATTGTAATACTCCATCCATCCGCAACGCGACCCCGGCCACGGCACCTCTTTTGAAATCCCCTTCATGGAGATTCCCGGGACATCTTCGATCACCTCGGCCAGGGAATATGCCCTTGCACCGTTGTAAGTAATATTGATGTAGATCTCATCGGCAATTAAAAACAACCCGAACTCCCGCGCGATAGCGACAATCCTTTTCAGCGTCTCCAACGGATATACCATGCCCGTAGGATTGTCGGGATTGATGATGAGTATACCGATGATAGTCGGGTTGTACTTCACTTTCTGGTACAGGTCATCGAGATCCGGCAGCCAGCGGTTGTTGGGGTCCAGCAAATACGTGAGCGGGTTGTGATTGGCGTGGGCTCCTTCGGCGCTGGAGTGGGTACTGTATGCCGGCGAGGGTCCGATCACCCGGCTGGTGGGAAGGATATACTGGTACACTTTGGCGATCGCGTCACCGAGTCCATTGAAAAAACAGATGTCCTCTGCGGTGATCTGTGCACCACCCAGGGCGTTGGTCTGGGCAGCGAGGAACTCGCGGGTTTTCAGAATGCCCTTCGAAGGGCAATAGCTATAGGTGTCGTCCTGACTAACGAGACCGGCGATGACATCCTTGATCCACACGGGCATCTTATGGTGCTTCTGAATCGGGTCGCCGATGTTCTCCCAAATAATCGGCAGCCCCATCGACTGGAGTTGATTCGCCTTTTTGGCGATCTCCCGGATCTCGTAGCTCAGCTCGCTTGCACCTTCGCTCAATAATTTTTGTCGCATCCCAAATCTGTTTGTCGACAAAAGTAAATGTTCACGGCGGATTTCATCGCCAGACATACAGAACATCTCGGCTGCAACCCGCACCTTTTATTTATCTTGCCCCAATGTGCGGCATCACCGGCATCTTCGCTTTCAACCTCATCGGGAAACTCCATAAGGTCAACGTCACCGCCGCCACGATGGCGATGGAGAAGCGCGGGCCGGACTTCCAGGATATACACCTCGAAGAATGGGTGGCGCTCGGCCACAGACGACTGAGTATCATCGACACGCGCACTGTCGCCAATCAACCGATGTGGGATGAGTCGAAACGGTACTGCATCATCTTCAACGGCGAGATCTTCAATTACAAAGAGCTACGGAAACACCTCCAATCGAAGGGAGTCGCCTTCGTCACCGAGTCTGACACCGAAGTTCTCCTGAAACTCTGGATCTTTGAAAAAGAAAAAGCCCTCGATAAGCTAAACGGTTTCTTCGCTTTCTGCATTTACGACCGGCAGGATCAAACCATGTTCCTCGCCCGCGACCGCTTCGGCATCAAGCCACTCCTTTACCAGTTCGACGAGGACAAATTTGTTTTCGCGTCGGAGATGAAATCGATCCTTGCTTATGGCGTCGAGAAGGCCATCGATTACTCCTCGCTGTATCTTTACTTGCAGCTCAACTACGTTCCCGGTTCCGATTCGATCTTCACGACGATAAAGAAACTTCCGCCCGGGCATTACATGACCGTCTCACGTGGAAAGCACGAGACCTCTAAATACTACAGCATTCCCTACAATGCCGGATCGGCGGAGCGGAACACGCTGCCATATGGAAATGCGAAAGAAAAACTAAAGACCCTGCTCGAAGAGTCGGTAAAGAAACGACTGGTGGCCGACGTACCACTCGGTGCATTCCTAAGCGGAGGGATCGATTCGTCCATCATCTGTGCACTGGCTGTCAAGCACAAGCCCGACCTTCAAACATTCTCCATCGGTTATCGCGATGAGAAATTTTTCGATGAAACGCGCTACGCCAACCTCGTAGCTAAAAAGCTCAAGACCAAGCACACGGTCTTCTCGTTGACGAATGCCGACCTGTTCAACCATGTCACCTCGATACTGGATTACATCGATGAACCTTTCGCCGATTCCTCGGCTATCGCGGTGAACATCCTTGCGCGGGAGACACGCAAACATGCGACGGTAGCCCTTTCCGGCGATGGCGCCGACGAGCTGCTCGCCGGCTACAACAAGCACGAGGCATTCTACCGGATGACGCATCCCGGCATGACAGAAAACCTTGCGGTGATGCTGGCACCGATGGCCAAATGGTTTCCTCAATCACGGAACAGCGGTCTTGCAAACACATTCCGGCAACTGGCGAAATATCGCGAGGGGAAGAACATGTCGCAGCCCGACCGCTACTGGCGGTGGGCAACATTCGCCGACAAAGACCAGGCAATGAACCTGCTCCATCCCGACCTCCGCACAACATTCTGGTTGAAAGACTACGTAGCCCGGCGCAAAGACATTCTGTCGACCATCCCGGAGAACGGGACCATGAACGATATCCTGCTGACCGACATGAGGCTGGTGCTCCCCGGCGACATGCTCACGAAAGTCGACATGATGAGCATGGCCAACTGTCTCGAAGTACGCACACCGTTCCTGGACTTCGAAGTGGTGAATTTTCTCTTCTCTCTGCCGGGTGATTTCAAGATCCACAAAACCGTCCGAAAGAGAATTCTCCGCGATACCTTCCGTGATATCCTTCCGTCTCAACTTTACAATCGTCCGAAGAAAGGTTTCGAAGTCCCGATGCTCAAATGGCTTCGCAATGAAATGAAGTCGTTGATCAACGACGACCTGCTATCGCAAAAGACCATCGAGGATCAGGGGATATTCTATTATCCTGAAATTGACAGGTTGAAACAGCAACTCTATTCCTCCAATCCCGGCGATGTTCACGCAAGGATCTGGGGACTGGTTGTATTCCAGTGGTGGTACAAGAAATTTATTAAGACTACTTCGAGTCGCGCAGCGTAACGGTCCTGTTGAACACAAGCTTGTCCGGGGTCGAATCCGGATCGGGACAGAAATATGCTAACCTCATAAACTGAAAGCGATCTTCCATCGTGGCATTCTTCAGGCCCGGTTCGGCATAAGCAGTCAGTATTTTCAACGAATCAGGATTGATGCTGTCTTTAAAATCATCGACGGTGTTCATGTCCTCCACGGTGAAGAGACGTTCGTACTGGCGGATCTCGACAGGGATCGCCTCCGCGACGCTTACCCAGTGGATAACTCCCTTGACGTGGATACCGGACGTGTCGGAACCGCTCCGGCTCTCGGGGATATAGGTACAACGAAGCTCCTTAATCGTTCCGTCGCCGTTCTTCACCACTTCCTCGCACCTGATGATGTAGGCGCTCTTCAGCCTCACCATTTGTCCGGGCGACAAACGGAAATATTTTTTCGGAGGAATCTCGATGAAATCTTCCTGTTCGACATATATCTCGCGGCTGAAAGGCATCTCCCGCTCACCGCCGTTCGGGTCTTCGGGATTGTTTTCCATTTTCACCATTTCACCTCGGTCGGGATAATTGGTGATGACAACTTTCAAAGGATTCACAACAACCATTCTGCGTAGCGATATCTTATTGAGATGTTCGCGAACACAGAATTCCAGCAGGCTCAGGTCGATAAGGTTGTCGCGCTTCGCAACACCGATCTTATCGCAGAACTCCCGGATGGCTTCGGACGTATAGCCTCTTCGCCGCACGGCGCTGATCGTCGGCATCCGGGGGTCATCCCATCCGTTGACGATCTTTTCGGTGACCAGCTGCAGCAGCTTGCGCTTGCTCATCACCGTGTAGGTCATATTCAGCCTGGCAAACTCATACTGTTTCGACGGATATATCTCCAGTTTCTCGATGAACCAATTATAAAGCTCCCGGTGCGGAATGAATTCCAGGGTACAAATACTGTGTGTTACCTCTTCGATAGCATCGCTCTGGCCGTGGGCGAAGTCATACATCGGATAAATACACCAGTCGTTTCCGGTACGATGATGGTGGGCGTGTTTGATGCGGTAAAGGATCGGGTCGCGCATGTGCATATTCGCGTGCGCCATGTCGATCTTTGCGCGAAGGACCTTCTCACCGTCTTTATATTTTCCGCCCTTCATCTCTTCGAAGAGCTGCAGGTTGGTTTCAACGGAGCGGCTACGGAAAGGGCTATCGGCTCCCGCGGTGGTGGGTGTGCCCTTTAGCGCTGCGATCTGTTCGCTGGTGCTGTCGTCGACATAAGCGAGGCCTTTCTTCACCAGCTTTACAGCGAACTCATACAGGTTTCCGAAATAATCGGACGCATACAGCTCTTCCGCCCATTGAAACCCGAGCCACTTCACGTCGTTCTTGATACTGTCGACATACTCGGTCTCCTCCTTGATGGGATTGGTATCGTCGAAGCGCAGATTGGTCTTGCCGCCGAACTCGAGGGCGAGTCCGAAGTTGAGGCAAATACTTTTGGCATGGCCCAGGTGCAGATAGCCGTTCGGTTCGGGAGGAAAACGGGTAACAACACTCGTATACTTCCCTGCTTTCAGGTCGCCATCGATAATCTCTTCGAGGAAGTTTGGGCCTTTTTCGTCGGTCATCTATAATGATTTAAAGGGTTCAAAAATACGAAAATGTTCTTCACGGGGTTCAATGTTCAAAGTTCAAGGTTCAAAGTCAACCCATGTCACGACGATCGAAACACCATTGAAGGTCTCCTTGGTGTAGCGATTAAGTCAACATAGTGCTTATCTGAACCTTGAACCTTGAACTTTTGTCCAAACGGCCTAGTTACGTCAACAGATATTATATTCGCCTTCCTATGGGAACCCTGTACGTAAAAAACATGGTCTGCGACCGTTGTCGTATGTCTATCGAACAGGTTCTCGATAAGATGAAGATTCCCTATCGCCGTATCGACCTGGGCGAGATCGAGCTGACTAACGAACCGGACGAAAAGTTCCTGGAAGAATTCCGGCAGAACATTACCCCACTGGGATTCGAACTGATCGAAGACAAAAATTCCCGCACAATCTCGAAAATAAAATCAACCGTTATAGACCTCGTGCGCGGAAACAGTCCCGCCCATGCGAAAAAGATCAAGCTCTCGACTTACCTGTCGGAGACGATCGGGAAAGATTATCATACCCTCAGCAGCCTGTTCTCCGGTGTCGAAGGAGTGACCATCGAACAGTTCCACATTCTACAAAAGATCGAGTACGTGAAGGAGCTTCTGGCCTACGACGAATTGTCCCTCAGCGAAATTGCTCACAAGCTGCAATACAGCAGCGTGCAGCATTTGTCCAACCAGTTTAAAAAGGTCACAGGACTCACGCCCAGTCATTTCAAGTCTATCAGGCATGGGCGGCGGACGTCGATAGATAAGGTTTAACTACACCTTATAACTCTTCCCTAAAATTCTGTACATCCGGGCCCACGGTTGGCCGTATCTTTACAATATGAAACACACGTACGAAATCACCGGGATGACCTGTAGCGGATGTGCCGCCACCGTCCAAAAAGCCCTCCAGAAAGTCGAGGGTGTTTCCGGTGTGACCATCGACCTGCAGAAATCGCAGGCGGAGGTCGAGATGAAACACCATGTAGCTACCCCTGCCCTGCAGGCTGGATTAGCTGCCTATCCTTCTTATGTTTTAAGTGAGTCGGGGGACATGACGATGACTCATGTGCCGGCAATTTCCGGAAGCATCGTCTGGACAGACATCAACGTGTGGGGCCGTGCTGCTTTTAATACCGTCAACTGCCTGATCGGTTGTTCGATCGGTGACTTCGCGATGATCATTTTCCTTCAAAAGTACTACCCGGGAACACCGATGACGGTACAGATGGGTCTCGCCGTGATTGCCGGACTGATGACGTCCGTTGCCTTCGAGACCATACTCCTCCGCACGCGCGAAAAGTTTGCCTGGAGAGCAGCCCTACAGACTGCTTTTTCGATGTCATTCATATCGATGGTCGCCATGGAAGTTGTAATGAATTCTACCGACTTCATGCTGACCGGCGGTAAAGCCGCTTTTGGAAATCCAATGTACTGGACAGCGCTGTTGGTCTCCATGGTTGCGGGTTTCCTGGCGCCACTGCCCTATAACTATTATAAGTTGAAGAAATACAATCAGGCATGTCACTGAAGTGGAAATCGTTTGTATTGATGTTGTTGGCTGGCTTCACCGCATTTGCCCAGCATGATCACGCGGGTATGGAGCACGGAGATCAGATGGATCACGCGGATCATACCATGTCTCACGCTTTCTCCTTAAGTCTTCCGATGAACCGAAATGGCTCGGGTACCGGCTGGCTGCCGGATCAAACTCCCATGTACGCGTGGATGACCGGAAAGGATCGCTGGAGCTACATGCTGCACGGCGCCATATTCGTAAGGCAGAGCTTTCAGAATTTAAACAACAACTACCGCAATGGCGGGAAGAACTTCGATGCACCGGCATGGATCATGGGTATGGCCCAATACCAGACCAGGCACAACGGACTGTTTTTGTTTCGTGCAATGATGTCGCTCGACCCCGTGACGGTCGGCGGCAATGGATATCCATTGTTGTTCCAATCGGGAGAAACCTACAACGGTGTTCCGTTGGTGAACAGGCAACACCCACACGATCTGTTTTCGGAGCTGGCGGTCGGCTACACTCAAAAGGTGAACGACGATCTCGATGTTTCGCTATACTTAGCCTATCCCGGGGAACCTTCGATAGGCCCTACGGCCTTCATGCACCGGATCTCGAGTCTGAACAACCCCGACGCTCCACTCGGTCATCATTGGCAGGATGCCACCCACGTTACTTTCGGAGTAGCGACGTTGGGCGTCCGCTACAAGAAATTCAAGCTCGAAGGTTCATCGTTCACCGGGCGTGAGCCGGACGAAGACCGTTATGATCTCGATAAGCCACGGTTCGACAGCTACAGCTATCGCCTGTCATTCGCCCCATCGGACAACTTTGTTCTCCAGGCTTCGAAGGCATTCATCAAGAGCCCCGAGCCGCTCGATCCCGACGAGAACGTCGATCGTACAACATTGAGCGTCATCTATGCCAAACGCCTGGACGACGACCGTCACCTGACCGGCGCGGCAGTGTGGGGACTTAACCAGGGCGGCGGTCATCACAGGGAACATTCCATTCTGGTGGAGTCCAATTATCAGCACAAGCGTGTCGCACTCTACGGCAGGTACGAGTTCGTGGAAAAGTCACCACATGAGCTTCAACTGCCATTGATCAACGAGGATATCATTCCCATCCATGCCTTTACGCTGGGAAGCAACTATCAGCTTGGGGCGTGGCTCGGCACAAGCACTGCCCTTGGTGTGCAGGCGACCGTGAACAAGACTCCCGGTTCCATCGAGGAAACGTACGGAAAGACTCCACTTTCTGTGGAAGCCTATGTCCGTGTGATCCCTGTAATCATGAAACAGGGAAAGGGTCGTTAAAAAGAGATTAAACCGGCCGTCCTGGCGCCAAAAAATATATTTCCCGTGCATTCGTCTAGGGTTATATTGGTATCTTTAGGAGGCTATGCAATTCGGGATTTCACATTTCAGGCTCGCCTGCGCGACGCGCTTTGGTGAAGCGAGGCTTTTTTCGGGCGTAGCGCGCACGGTCCTACCACAATCTCCTGCTGAAAACTTCTTATTGTCCACTATTAACATCATGGGAATATTGGTTCCCGAATTCTAAACTACGGAGACCAGAAGATGCTATTGTACACATTCCTGGATGTATTCAGTCCCGAGGAGATTATCCGATTCGGAGGAGTTACCCTGTTGCTGCTGATCGTCTTTTGTGAGACCGGGATATTCTTTGGATTTTTTCTTCCCGGCGATTCCCTTTTGTTCACCGCCGGATTGCTCACCAATCACAGGATCCTCGACGTGCCTGTCTGGGAACTCATTTTACTCGTCACCATCGCAGCTGTCGCCGGTTCGACTGTGGGCTACATGACCGGAAGATGGACGCATGGGTATCTAAGCAAACGAAAAGAGAATTTCTTTTATAAGAAAGAATACATGGACATGACCCGCGCATTCTACAGAAAATACGGCGCTATGGCTTTTATTATGGGAAGATTTCTTCCTGTGGTGAGAACATTCGTGACCATTATGTCGGGGATGGTACGGATCGACTTCAAGATCTTTTTTATTTTCAATGTTATCGGAGTGGCGATATGGGTGATCACCATGGTATTGAGCGGGTATATGCTTGGAAACATCTTCCCGAATATTCTCGATTACATAGAGATCATCGTAATTGGTATGATCGTCATCACGGCGATACCGATCATTCTGCAATTCAGAAAACACCGGGCAGCCAATGCCGCCAAGTCCGGGCCGAACAAGTAATCACTTCCCGTAAATATCATTCAACACTCCGGCCAGCCTGACGCCGGCAGCGAGCAGCCTTTCCCGCACCAGGGGAAGATTCTTATAAGAATATTCGTAGCCGAGACTTCCGTTGCCGATGTCGTACATCTGTTTGCGATAGTTCATCGATTCGTTCGCCCAGTCGCGAATCGTGCCACTCTGAAGTCTTCTGACGGTGCCTTCGTCCGGAGTACCCAGTGATTGTGCGAATTCGGTGTAGCTGAGCTTTGTGCCGTCGATAATATCAGAATCCCAAACCCGGTGAAGATTTGAATTCCCGCCAAACCATTTTACCTGGACTTTATTGCCACCCGAATCATCGCAACAGCCTACGTGTAACGGCTGATGCATGTCGCCGATAAGGTGCACGAGGAATTTCAGGTCCTGTATCTCCGTCATACGGTCGAGCTTGCCCGATTTAAGCTCGGCGATCAGCCGTTCGATCGTCATAATGACATCGCCGTGGGGGTTCTTTTTCGACTGCTCGTAGGTCTGGCCGGTCTCCACGGTAACCCAATGAAAGTCGGAAGCATAATTGTAAGTGGAGTCCGACCGGACCTCGTCCATCCAGGTGCTGACCATGGCCAGTGACTCCTGCCCGAGCAGGGTCTCGATCTTCTTCTTTGCTTTTTTGTTCAGGTGATTGCTGGCTATCATACCGGTAACCCGGTGGCCGGTTGGCCCCCAGCCGAATGACTGACAAACAAAGACCATGATCAAAAGGGTTGTAAATAAAGGGCGCATTGGAAGAAATTTTAACGTTCTAAAAATGCGAAGAAAAAAGCCGACTCACATTATTCGTACATTAATTATTAACTTAACGTCAATCACTCCGAATGCCGAAGTTCATTGTCGTAGATCACCCCGAATCCTGGAGTTTTACGCTGGAAGACGTTGAGATCATTTCTCCTGAGAATTATATCAGCGGCGAATCGTACCAGACTTCCAAAAATCTTAAAGTCCTTAACCTGTGCAGGTCGTACCAATACCAGAGTGAAGGCTACTATGTGTCGTTGCTGGCCGAAGCCCGCGGCCATAAAGTGCTCCCCGGCGTGTCGACAATCCAGGATCTGCGGTTTCCTTCCATCCTCCGCGAAGACTCCATGGACTTCGACAATCTGATACAGACAACTTTCAAAAGCGAGCCTTACGACAAAGTTGAATTCAACATCTATTTCGGGATGACTCGGTCGGACGTGCTGAACAAGCTCGCGCAACAGCTGTTCCAGATGGTACAGGCGCCATCGCTACGCGCGGTGTTCTCGAAAAAGACAAAATGGGTGCTTCAGAACATCCGCCCCATCAGCGTGAACGAAGTACCGGAAGTGGACCGGCCGCTCCTGGTTAGCTCGCTCGAACGGTACTTGCAGCGCCGCAGGGATTACCGCAACGGCAAAAAGAAGTACGATCTCGCCATACTCGTCAACCCCGACGACAAACATCCTCCGTCCGATGACCGCGCACTGAAGAGATTTTACAAAGCCGCCGTAGAGACAGGCTTCAATACGGAGTTCATCACCAAAGACGACTTCGACCAGCTCATCCAGTACGACGCGTTGTTCATTCGTGAGACAACGAACGTCAATCACCACACTTTCCGGTTTTCAAAAAAAGCACAGTCATTGGGACTCGTTGTGATCGACGACCCCGGATCGATACTGAAGTGCACCAACAAAGTCTATCTCTTCGAGCTGCTTCACTCAAACAAGGTCCCCATACCACAGTCGTTTGTTATCACAGATGAGAACTGCGACGATCTCGATAAGAAACTCAGTTTCCCATTCATCCTCAAGCAACCGGACGGAGCGTTTTCCGTGGGAGTTCACAAGATCAACAACGTAGCGGAGTACGAACAGGTGCGTAAGAAGATGTTTGAGAAGTCGGACCTGTTGATCGCCCAGGAATTCCTTCCCACTCAGTTCGACTGGCGAGTGGGCATCATCGCCGACCAGGTGATCTATGTATGCAAATACTATATGGCTTCGAAGCACTGGCAGATCGTGAACTGGAGCGCCAACGAGAAATCCAGGGACGGCGAGGTTGAATCGGTACCCGTTGACCAGGCCCCCTCCGGACTTCTCCGGACCGCTTTGAAGGCTACGGCGCTAATCGGATCGGGGCTGTATGGTGTCGATATGAAAGAGGTGGATGGAAAGTTTTTCGTGATAGAGATTAACGACAACCCGAATATCGATGCGGGTACGGAAGACAAGATCCTGAAGGACAAACTTTACACAGCGATCATGGAAGTGTTTCTCGATAAAATCAAGTCAGCGAAATGACACTGCATCTTTTCGAAGCCTTCGGGATAGAGCTGGAGTACATGATCGTTGATCGTGATACACTGGAAGTACAGCCGATAGCAGACGAGTTGCTGAAAAGCATGACGGGAAGCTACTCGGGTGATTTTGAGAATGGAATGGTGACGTGGTCGAATGAGCTGGTGCTGCATCTGATCGAGCTCAAGTGTACGAAACCTGAGAGCGACCTGGCAGCGCTGGAGCAGTCGTTCCACCAAAATATAAAACAGGTCAATCAAATTCTTTCGAAGTGGAATGCCATGCTTTTGCCGACAGCAGCCCACCCGACGATGGACCCATTGCTTCATACGAAGCTCTGGCCGCACGACAAAAACGAGATCTATTCGATCTACAATAAAATATTCGACTGCCGTGGACATGGGTGGGCGAATCTCCAAAGCACCCATCTCAACCTTCCTTTCAACGGCGATGAGGAGTTCGGTAAGCTTCATTCGGCTATCAGGGTCATACTCCCGTTACTGCCGGCGCTCTGTGCAAGCTCTACTGTGCTCGATGGAAAATTAACGGAGCAGTTAGATGCACGGATGTGGTATTACAAACACAATCAAAAAGCCATTCCGTCAATTACAGGATCGATTGTTCCCGAAGCAGTGTTCACGAAAGAAGAATACGAGCAGGAGATATACAGCAAAATCGCCATCGATATTCAGCCGCATAACGAAAACGATATTCTCGACCCGGTGTGGGTGAACTCACGCGGCGCGATGGCCAGGTTTGATCGAGGGTCGGTGGAGATAAGGGTCATGGACATTCAGGAATGCCCAGCGGCGGACATGGCCATTCAGCGTTTTGTGATCTCAGCCCTAAAAAAATTGGTAACGGTCGATCGCAAGAATATAACGACAGAGGCGCTCGCCACAAAGCTCGACGAGGTCGTTTACAACGGCATGGATACTATGGTTACCGATCGCGATTGGCTTGCTGTTTTCAATATGAAGAAACCAAGTTCCGTTCGCGAGATCCTGGGATCTCTCTCCGATAACAACCCGGTTATTCAAACCATTCTTCAACAGGGCAACCTGTCCACACGGATCAGAAAATCGTTGAACGGCGACCTTTCTAAAAAAAGTATTCATCACACATGGCAAAGTCTTTCAAAATGCCTCGAGAATAACAAAATGTTTACACCCTAAGGTCAGGATGCGGTACGACTACATCATATCCGGAGCTGGATGTGCAGGAATGAGCTTGCTGGTGCGAATGATCCATTCTGGAAAGTTTACCGACAAAAAGATCCTGGTGATCGACCGTGAGCTAAAGCCCCGCAACGACCGCACCTGGTGTTTCTGGGAAAAGGAAGACGGGCTTTTCGATCCAATCGTATTCAGAAAATGGACGGAACTGAATTTTTACGGGGAGAATTTCGAGAGTCTGCTGAACATCACACCGTACACCTACAAGATGATCCGTGGCGGCGACTTCTATCGTTACTGTTTCGAAGTGATCAAAACTGCTCCCTATGTCGAGCTTAAAGAGGGGAAGATCACATCGGTAGAGCCGCTCAGGGACGGTGTCGGGATTACGATTGGAAGCATGAAATTCGAGGGCTCTTATTGTTTCAACAGCGTTCTGTTCGGAGGACCGCCGCCCGTGCACGGGGCACAATTTTATTTCCTGAAACAGCATTTCAAAGGGTTGGTGATCCGTACGGAGAACCCCGTGTTCAATCCGTCTGTCGCAACGTTGATGGACTTCAGGCCGCCGCAGGAACACGGGACCACGTTTGCCTACGTGCTTCCGTACTCCGAAACTACCGCATTGGTCGAGTACACTTTGTTCACCAGGGATCTTTTGAAACCCGAGGAGTATGATACTGCGCTGAAGACTTACATAGAAGCGCATGTCACCAAAGAGCCATACACGATCGAGGAATCGGAGTTCGGTATGATCCCCATGACCAACTTTCCGTTCAAGCCTTACGAAGGACGCATCGTGAACATCGGAACAGCCGGCGGGCAAACGAAGCCTTCGAGCGGTTACACATTCCAGTTTATACAGAAGTACACCAGGAACATCGTGGACACGATGATCGCCTCGGGCCAGCCTGTCATAGCCGACTCCACAAGCAACCGGTTTTCATTTTATGATTCCACCCTGCTTCAGGTCCTGGACCGAAAAAAGGTTGAAGGAAAACGCTTGTTTACCGACCTCTTCCGTCATGGCGATGTACAAACGGTATTGAAATTCCTCGACAACGAAACATCGTTCCGCGAGGACATCAATATCATGCGGCGACTACCGAAGGGCAAATTTGCGATGGCCGCCCTCCGGGAGATCTTTAAAGTCTGATCCGGACGCATTAGATTCTCTTCTAATCGGAATTTTATGAGAAAAATAAAGGCCTGGATCAGGCTATTGCTCGGTTTTTCCCAAACCGAAACAAATGCTTTTATCATTTTGCTTCCGTTGATGTTTATAGTCATCATTTCAGAGCCGGTTTACCGTACGTACTTCATGTACAATAAACCTGGTGATATTCAGGATACAAAAAGGCTGGACAGTCTGATAGCAACATGGGACTGGCCCGACGGGAAAAAACGGGACAGTGTCGTCTTGTTCGCCTTCGATCCGAACACGGCAACCAAGGAAGAGTTGACGCAGCTCGGAATTCCATCGCGTACCGCTTCGGGTATCATCAACTACAGGAACAAAGGCGGAAGGTTTAAGGCGAAGAGTGATCTGAAAAAAATGTATGGGCTCGATACAAACGTTTATGCCTCACTCGTGCCACACATACGACTGCCGGAACGATCCAACACTATTCATCGCTCATCAAAACCGGCGAAAAAACAGGTTGAGAAATTCGATCTTAATCTAGCCGACACCACTCAGTTAAAATCTATCTATGGTATCGGCCCGGTAATTGCCCGCCGTATCACCTCCTACAAGTCGAGTCTGGGTGGTTTTATTATGCTCGATCAACTGTACGAAGTCTGGGGATTGGACTCCGCAACTGTGCGGCGCCTGTCGGAAAAAACTGTCATTGCACCCGGTTTTATGCCCAACAAACTGCCAATTAATCATTGTGGCGAGCAAGAACTGGCCCGCCATCCGTACATACGGACTAAACTAGCCCGTGCAATCGTTAATTATCGGTTTCAACATGGAAATTTCGCGGCTGTAGACGACCTCACGAAAATCGCCGGTGTGGACGAAAAAGCCTTTCATCGCATTAAACCTTACATAACAATAGAGTAGCTTTGGAACGTACCATAAAATTGGAAAAAGAAGCGACCAAGAACCTTCTCAGGAACTTTCTGCGACGGCTGACCAACCTGTCGGGAAGGAATCGTTCATTATTTCTTCCTCGTCTTTATGCCGAGCAATTCATCGATGTTCATTCGTTCACGTTCCTGAAAAACCGGAGCTCATTTTCAATCATCGAAAATCTTATAGCGGGAAAGGGCTCGTTGCTTTGCGCCGAGGTCGATAGCCGGATGGAAGCCAACAACGTTGCCAGCCGGAAGCTTAAAGTTTTACAAAGAACCGACAAGTTCCTATTCGATGAGCGCGGCTCGCGCGACCTGTATGTGGGCTGGCCGTTCGTTCACGGCAAGTTCCTCGACGGCACCCTGGTGCGATGCCCGCTACTTTACTTTCCCGCGGAGCTGAAGCTCGAGGAAGGTCAGTGGAGCCTGCATTTGCGCTCGGATGTGGACCTGACTTTTAATAAGTCGTTCCTGCTCGCTTACTCTTTTTACAACAGGGTACAGCCCAACGAAGCCCTCCTCGAAGAGGATTTCGCCGATTTTGATAAGGACAGCACTGTTTTCCGCTCATCGGTTTATCAAATGCTCCAGAAGAACAACCTGGAGGTCAACTTCAACCCCGACAACTTCCGCGACGAGCTGATCGCATTCAAAGACTACAAAAAAGAAGAGTTCGAAACCCTGTATGGCGACGGCCAGCTGAAGCTCATTCCCGAAGCCGTGCTGGGTGTTTTCCCGCAGGCAGGGTCGACACTCGTTCCCGATTACCTCGACCTGATCGAGAACGAAAAGATCCACGACCTCGAAGACTTCTTCTATCAACGTACCAATCGCGTCAAAGACCCGGACGGCCTCTTCTTACAAGATGTCCGCGAAGAAAAGGTGTATTCTATATTCCCGCTCGACGTATGGCAGGAGAATGCCCTTAAGGGCGTCAAGCTCGGACATTCGCTGGTGGTTCAGGGCCCTCCCGGCACGGGTAAATCACAATTGATCTGTAACCTGATCAGTGATTTTATCGCCAATGAAAAACGTGTGCTCGTCGTTTGCCAGAAACGTGTGGCGATCGACGTAGTGTATAATCGTCTGAAAGAAAAACGTATCGACGACTTCATCGGTCTCGTTCATGATTTTCGCGACGATCGTAAAGCGCTTTTCGAAAAAGCTTCGAAACAGATCGAGCGAATCGAAGAATACAAGACGCGCAACAACAGTCTCAACAGCATTCAGTTAGAACGTACGTTCTTCGAAGTGAGCCGGAAGATCGACGCACTCTGTGAAGAGCTCGAGAATTTTAAGAAATTCCTGTTCGACGATACCGACTGCGGCAAATCGGTGAAAGAGATGTACGTCAACTCCGACATCTCTCAGCCCAGCATCGAATTGAAACAGGACCTCTCACATCTCAAATGGAACGAAGTGGACCTGTTCCGTAAGAAACTGAGATCATACGCGCGCCTCGCACAGAAGTTCATGCAGGAGAATTACCCGTGGCGCGTTCGGCGGTCGTTCTCCGATTACACCATCAACGACCTGAAGTCCATTCGCAACGCGCTCTCGCAAATACGTCCGTGGTTCGAAGGCCTCCAGGCCGATATGCAAAAGCTTACCGGCAAGACGATCGGCTGGGAAGAGTTCGAGCTGTACGTGGAAAAAGACAATCTCATCGGAGAGGTTATCGAAGCGTTAGCTCACGAAAAGGTCTACGAGAACTTTCAATACATCGTTCACGAACCCGAAGAAGAGACCAACTCACTCTGGCTTGCGAACATGGAGAAGATGATGCTCGACTGTTTCGAGACGGAAGGGCCTGAGCTCTCTGTCGCTACTGCCGATCTCGGTAAGTTCCAGGGCGCCCTCGACCGGAGCATGAGATCACGGCGTGGCCTGCTCGGACTGGTCCGCTGGCAACTGTTCTCGAAAGATAAAATGCTCATCACACGCATTCTCCTCGCGAACCACCTAAAGAGCAGCGGTGATGGGTTCCGAATGCTCGAGAAAATGCTCGATCGTCGACTCAATCTCGAACACAATCTGACCAAGCTGCGGAGCAAGAACTGGATCAAAGGCCTTCCGGCATGTCAGACCGCCGATGATCTCACCGAATGGTTTAGCTATCAGCAGAACGCCGCTCTCGCCAAATCGAACCTGCTGGTATTGCGCGGACTGAAATCAGTACTCGACCCACTCCAGTTTACCCGCCAGGAATACATCGCCAAGCTCAACAAGATCCGCGAGCTCGTGAAGAGCTTCCCCGTCGACCGCGACCGGTGGAAGCAATGGCTGTTGCCAGGTCAGATACGCCAGGTGGCAGAAATGCCCTCGTGGGGGAAAGAATTGGAGAAGTCCATACTGGAAGATTTTGATGCGCTGTGCGACTTCGACCGGCTGTCGGAAAGCATGCTGCCGTACGAGAAGCAGATCATCGGAAAGCTGTTCGACCTGCACAACCAGTGGGAGGAAGCATCTTTTGAAACAACATTCGTCAACAGCCTGTGTCTCGCGTGGATCGATCACATCGAGTTGAAACATCCTGAGCTGCGGATTGTTTCGAACGGAAAGGTGGAGCAGATGGAAGAGGAGCTGCAAGCCCTCATCGGCGAGAAAGAAGCGATCGGGGCCGAGATCCTTCTCATGCGCGCCAGAGAACGCATGGTCGACAACCTCGAGTTCAACCGTCTGAACAACCGCGTTACCTATCGCGACCTGGGTCATCAGCTCGCCAAGAAGAAAAAGATATGGCCGATCCGCAAAGTGATCGGCGAATTCGAGGACGAGATCTTCAGACTCCTCCCCTGCTGGATGGCCTCTCCAGAAGCAGTGTCTTCGATCTTCCCGATGAAAGATCTGTTCGACGTAGTGATCTTCGACGAGGCGTCGCAGTGTTTTGCGGAACGAGGAATACCGGCATTGTATCGTGGCAAGCAAGTAGTGATCGCGGGTGATCATCAACAGCTGCAACCTTCCGACCTGTACATGACGCGATGGGAAGATGAAGAAAATGAAGGCGACCCGGATCCCGACCTCGAAGCGTTGTCGTTGCTCGATCTTGGCAGAAGATATTTACAAGAGGTGGCGTTGAACGGTCACTACAGGAGCCAGCTACCCGAGCTCATCCAGTTCTCGAATCAGCATTTTTATAAGGGCAAGCTTCGTGTGTTGCCTGATCGTTATAAGATCAACGAAAAGCAGCCTGCCATACAGTACCTCAAGACCGACGGCCGGTGGAAAGATAATGTCAACCGGGAAGAGGCTGAAAGGATCGCTGAGCTCATCCGCGTGCTCTCGGCCGAACAACCCGGCAAGGATATCGGTGTGATCACCTTCAACGCACCACAACAGGCGCTCATCCTTGACCTGCTTGATGAGGCGGCGGTGACCTTCAACTGGAAGATCCCCGAAACACTATTCGTAAAGAACATCGAGAACGTGCAGGGCGACGAGCGCGACATCATCATCTTCTCGATCGGGTATGCAAAAGATCAGAAGGGAAAACTGAGCATCAAGTTCGGCAGTCTGAACCTTGCCGGAGGCGAGAACAGACTCAACGTAGCCGTTACGCGCGCAAAAGAAAAGATCATTATCGTTACCAGTATCGAACCCGAAGACCTGAAGGTTGACGACGTTAAAAACAGGGGCCCGAAGCTACTGAAGGACTATCTCGTGTATGCGAAAGAGTCTGCCCAGCGGAAAGGTCCCGCGTCCGTGTACGAAGTGGATCGCCGGCCGGCATCATGGTATCTGAAACGGGTGATCAAGAATGAGATTCATTACAGTTTCTCGCTGGAGAGCAATGTACCCTTCTGCGACTTTATGGTCGGTCACAACGAAACCTACTCGGCACTGCTGCTCACGGATGACGATCATTATTTTGAGAATCCTTCGGCCAAATCGGCACACGGGTTGATACCGAGAGCATTGCTTCAGAAGCACTGGAAGTACCGGATGTTATACAGTCGCAATCATTGGCTGAACCCGGAGAAGTTCTGGAACGAGATTAAGAAGATGGTCTAGCCTTCTATGGAATGTCATTGCCCGGTCATCCTCGGGCTTGACCGGGGGACCGGGCAATCTCGCGGAAGCCCTACTTTCGATAGTCGAGAGCCGGCTTCCTGTCTCCCACCAATGCCTGGTATTTGAAATCACCCGGCCGTTTATTGCCAAACTCTTTCTTCGCTTCAACAATCAGCGCCGGACTATCAAACAAATCCATCGCAGTGCCTGCCAATGTCTTTGCTGCCATCATCATTCCTTTGGAACCGATGCTCATCCCTCCTGCCGCTACCGCTTGCCAGCTATGGGCCGGAGTGCCAGGTACCCATGTTGCCGTACTGAGTCCGACGGTTGGAACAACCCAACTCACGTCGCCCACATCTGTACTACCACCCTTGTCGTCGTTAGCGCCGAAATCGATGATCGTGTTGGTCGACTCCAGCTTCGGCACAGTTGACGTGAACGTTTTTTGAATTTTCTGCGCGAACTCTTTTTCCTGTTCGGTGTACGTATACCCACCAACCAGTCGGAGGTTCGCGTCCAACGTCTTCGAAAGGGCTTCGTTGGCGAGCAGGTTGTAGACTCCGCCCGTCACTTCGTTTTGCATTTTCGTTTCCGTACCGAGTGCCGCGCCTTCCGCAGCCTTCACGACACGTTCCCATATCGCTACCACCTGGTTTCTGTCCGGGTGACGCACGTAGTAATAAACTTCCGCGAAAGCGGGAACGACGTTCGGAGCTTCTCCTCCGCGTGTGATCACGTAATGTATCCGTGTTTCAGAAGGAACGTGTTCGCGCATCATGTTCACCATGTTGTTCATCGCTTCCACCGCATCGAGCGCTGAACGGCCGCGTTCGGGTGAAGCGGCAGCATGAGAGGCGATCCCCGTGAAGCGAAACTTGCCAGACTTATTGGCCAGCGAAGAACCGAAGCTTGCAGAGTTCAATGAGCCAGGGTGCCAGTGCAGCACTACATCGACGTCGTTGAAAAGACCTTCACGAACCATGTACACTTTTCCCGATCCGCCTTCCTCGGCAGGTGTTCCGTAGATCCGAATGGTCCCTGGTTTCTTGTTGGCAACAAGCCAGTCTTTAACAGCAATGGCCGCCGCAGATGAAGCGGTTCCAAAAAGATTGTGGCCACATGCATGTCCCGCCGTGCGCCCCGGAACCGGTTTCACTTCCGGAACGGCATCCTGCGAGATACCGGGCAGCGCGTCGAACTCACCGAGTATGGCAATCACGGGCTTTCCACTGCCGTACGTGGCGACGAAAGCTGTCGGTATTCCGGCAACACCTTTTTCCATTTTGAAACCGGCTTTTGAAAGAGTCTCTTGCAGCAACTCGGAGCTCTTCACTTCCTGGTAACCAACTTCTGCGAACTCCCAGATACGGTGGGCTATGTTCGTATACTGATCGTATTTTGAATCAATTGACTTGAAAACTTCTTCTTTCGTCTTCTGCGCAAAAACGCAGTTGGCAAAAAGAATGAACATTAATAAGGCGCAGGATCTCATAGGTCTTTTGGATAAAGGAAGAATAAGGATATATAAAAGTTTGCAGGCACACAAGTTTTTTATATTAGCTTACAGTACCCTTGTATTTCTTATGAAAAAACTTGCACTGATTACAGGCGTGATTTGTTCAGCCGTTTTGGCTTTTGCACAGCCCGCCGTAGAACCTGCACCGCTGATAAAGGAAGGTGAAGGACCATTCCCCCAACTGATCCTGCGCGGCGCTACTCTGATCAACGGTACCGGGGCGCCACCCATCGGGCCGGTAGACATCGTTATAAAACAGAACAGGATCACCAACATCGTGAACGTCGGATTTCCCGGTGTTCCCATCAACGACAACAGCCGGCCTAAGCTCGAAGCCAACGGCAAGGAGATCAATGCTTCGGGGATGTATGTGCTGCCCGGTTTTATTGACATGCACGGACACATCGGTGGCGGACAGGCGCCGTTTGCCGAATATGTTTTCAAGCTATGGATGGCTCACGGCATCACGACTATCCGCGACCCATCGGCAGGTAATGGCCTGACCTGGGTTCTCGATCACAAAAAAAAGAGCGAACAGAACACCATCACTGCGCCGAGGATCAAAGCATACACTGTCTTCGGAGCCGGTGCAAAAGAGCCCATCAGCACACCGGAACAAGCGAGAGCCTGGGTAGTTGAAAACAAAAACAAAGGCGCCGACGGTATCAAGTTTTTTGGAGCCGCTCCGCAGATCATGGATGCCGCGTTAAGAGAAAACAAAGCCCTCGGCCTTCGCTCGGCATGTCACCATGCACAAATGGATGTTGCGAGATGGAATGTAGTAAAGTCGGCCGAAGCCGGGTTGACCACCATGGAGCACTGGTATGGATTGCCCGAAGCGATGTTCACCGACAAGACCATCCAGAACTATCCGGTCGACTACAACTACGCGAACGAGCAGGACCGCTTCGAACAGGCAGGCAGGTTGTGGAAACAGGCTGCTCCACCCTACTCCGACAAATGGAACGAAGTGATGGACAAACTGATCTCGCTCGACTTCACACTCGATCCGACCTACGACACGTACGAAGCAAGCCGCGACCTCCATCGTGCCCGCCGGCAGGAATGGCACGAGACATACACACTCCCGCAACTGTGGGCATTCTACCAGCCTAATCGCGTATCGCACGGATCATATTGGTTCAACTGGGGAACGGAACAAGAGGTAGCATGGAGAGAAAACTTCAGGTTGTGGATGGCTTTCGTGAACGAGTATAAAAATCGCGGCGGCCGCGTAACGGCCGGCTCCGACAATGCATTCATTTACCAGCTTTATGGATTCGGTTACATTCGCGAGCTCGAGCTTCTGCGGGAGACCGGCTTCCACCCCCTGGAAGTCATTCGTTCGGCGACACTCTACGGTGCACAAGCGCTCGGGATGGAGAAAGAGATCGGCTCGGTTGAAATCGGCAAGCTCGCCGACCTGATCGTCATCGATCAAAATCCGTTGGAAAACCTGCAGGTGCTGTACGGCACCGGCGCCGTCCGCCTCGACGATAACAACAAGGCAATACGTGCCGGCGGTGTGAAGTACACCATCAAGGACGGCATCATTTACGACGCCAAAAAATTGTTATCAGATGTAAAGGCCATTGTGGACCGTGAGAAACAGAAAGCAGGATTCGTTCTGAAGCAACCCGGCGAATGACAGGCCGATGGCTATTTGTTGTGATTACTGCGCTGTCATTGACAGGATGCGGCTCAAAGTTATCCACTGAGCGGGAAAAGCAGCCTGTCGTAATTTCTTTGCTGGGTACTGAATTTTACGAACCGGAACGTACACCACAACGACAATCGCAGCTCGATAGCAATCTTCGCGTAGCCAAGAAAAATTTCGATGCTGATCCGTCCGAAGAAAATTACATCTGGTACGGACGACGGACGGCCTACCTCATGCACCTCGACGAGGCCGTCGATATCTTCACAGACGGGCTCGAAAAGTTTCCGGGATCTTACAAACTGTTAAGACATCGTGGACACCGTTACATTTCATTGCGAAAGTTTGATGAGGCCATCGCGGATCTTTCGAAAGCAGAGATATTAATGAGCGGCCAACCTCCTGAAATAGAACCCGATGGAGTTCCCAACAAGATCAACAAGCCTCTGTCCACAACACAGTTCAACGTGTTCTATCACCTGGCTTTGGCTCATTACCTGGTCGGTGATTTTATGAAAGCTGAAGAGGCATGGAATAAATGCATGGCCGTCAGCGAGAACGACGATTCGAGAGTTGCTGCGATCGACTGGCTTTACATGACACTTCAGAGACAGGATAAGTCCGACAATGCAGCCGTTCTCCTAACCTATGTTGGTGATTCACTGGACATCATAGAAAATGATTCATACTACAATCGGCTGAAACTTTACAAGGGTGTCCTTACACCGGACGAAGTATTACAGGCCGACACTTCTGCGAGCGACTACAACCTTTCGCTTGCTACACAAGGTTACGGCGTTGGCAATTGGTATTACTTCAGCGGCGATACCGCAACGGCTTTCGATATCTTCAACAAAGTAGTCTCGGGAAAAGAGTTTGCGGCTTTCGGATTCATTGCCGCCGAAGCGGAGATCGCACGTAAAAAATAAGGGGCGCTCTTTCGAGCACCCCTTTGTTTAGTTTCTTGTGCGTCTTCCGCCACCATGCGAGCCGCCGCCGCCAGAAGGAGCTCCGTGGGTTCTTCCACCCCCGCCACTCGGCGAAACCGACCTCTGACCACCACCGTTACTGGGCGGCGAGACCGATCTCTGGTGTCCTCCGCTACTGCTTGGTGCCGAGGATGATCTCTGACGACTACCTCCATCACTTGGCGCCGGAGAAGATCTCTGACGACTGCCACCGTCGCTCGGCGTTGAGAACGACTTACGTGACCTGTCATTCGAACGATTTACAGAGTTGTCGTTGGGCTTAATATCCGGAGTCGCGTTATCACTCCTGCTCGAATAACTTCTGCTTTGCCCCGATGTATTATTGCGTGACCGGCTGTTGGACTGCGTCGCCCCGTCTTGGCTGTACGACCGTGACCTCGAGGTATTGTCGGACGACCTCCTTCCGTTAAAACTGTCGTTGTGATTTTGAGATCTCGATCTCGTGTCGTTGTCGTAGCGATTATATCTGCCTGTCGTTCCACCCCGGTCGTTGCGATAATATCCGCTTGCGTATGAACCGCCGTTCGACCGGTAATGAGAGATCTGGGAATAGTTCCTGTTGTACACGAATACAGATGTTGTTCTATATGGTCTGTAAAACCTGGGAGCGTAAACAACCCTGTGTGAATAACACATCGAATAGTAAGGTCTGTAGGGAGCCCAATAGGGATTATACGCGTACCACGACAAGGGCCTCCAGGGACGGTACCAGCCGGGGTAGTAGCTCCACCTCCACGGCGACACCCAACCTGCGTAATACGGGGCGTACACATATTGTACAACGGGCCATGCCCACACGTTGATAACTGCGCGGGATGTTGTGGTACCTGCGTTTACTCTTACTTCTTGTGTCGGTTCTATGATTGTTTCGATGCCGTAGATATCGGCGTCGCCTACGATCTGGAGTACTGCTGTTCCGTCGGAACGTTTTTCGAGCTCGATTACTGCGATATCCTGTGCTTCTGAACTCGATATGACGGACTGCATGGTGAAGATGTGAATGTTGCCGTCGTTCCGGTCGATGACGCGGATATAGTCGATCTCACCATCGCCGTTAAGATCCAGGTTATTCACCTTTGAGTCGGCTGAATTCAACAGTTGTTCAAATTCCTGCGGCGAAGCCGACTTTTTGAACAACTCCAGGGCGCCTTCCAGGCTGAAATTGTCGCCGGGAACTTCCTCCTCCGGATCGGTCTGCATTCCGGCCACCGCCATTGTGCCTGTGAACAGGAAGGTAACGGCAAGGAGATTAAGCTTAAACTGCGTTTTCATAATGAGACGTTTTAATTACTGTTACGCATAATTGATCAAAGCGAAGGCCAAAACACGTAACTGGCACAAATACCATCGTTCGCAACGGGGAAATTGGCCAAACTAACTGGGGACATATTTTCCCCGACACCACAGCTTCAACTTCTCTATCGACCTTTTGTCCCTAAATCCTTACCATGGGTTCAGTAAATGGCCAGCGGTACATTGTTTGCAACGCCGCGACATGTGATAAAACGATCTTTAGCTTGAAACACTCCTTCTTCGCTCTCATCTTTTGCCTGACGTTATCAACCGGGCTTATTGCGGGAACATTACCCCCCGGTTTTGCTGAAACGCTCCTTGCACAAGGGCTCGATCCCACCGATATACTGATCACACCGGACGGAAGGATCTTCATCACGATCAAGAGTGGTAAAGTGGTTATCCTGGAGAATGATGTGTTACTGACCACACCATTGATCGATATCGAAAGCGCTGTCGATAATTTCAACGAACGTGGATTGGGACACATCGTCCTCGATCCTGGTTTCGGCACCAACGGTTTCTTTTATCTTTATTACACTGTAAAAGAAGGCAACCACAATCGCGTAAGCCGTTTCACAGCCACCGGTAACACAGCCGATCCCGCGAGTGAAACAATCATCCTTGACATCGATCCGATGGTGGGCTCCGTCCACAACGGAGGCGACATGGCCTTTGGACCTGACGGCAAATTATACATTGCAACAGGCGAAGGATCAAACAGCAACGCGGCGAATTCATTGCTTACCAACCTGGGCAAGATTCTTCGGATCAACGCTGACGGAACAATACCTACTGATAACCCCTTTGAGGGGTCTGCGCTGGGAAAGAACAAAGCGATCTACGCACTAGGCCTCAGGAATCCATATTCGATGGATATGGATCCGCATAACGGGGCACTCATGGTATCGGATGTTGGGGGTGCCTTGTGGGAAGAAGTGAATCGCGTGGAAGCGGGAAGAAATTATGGCTGGCCAAGTATCGAAGGGCGCCGGACAGACCAAGCCATCCCAGGACCGGGCCCGTATGTCGATCCGCTGTATGCGTATCCTCATGGCAACGGGATCGATGCCGGGTGCGCGATTGTCGGCGCAGCTTTGTACATGCCCCAGACAAACCAGTTTCCCGAAGAGTATTATGGAAAGTTTTTCTTTGCCGATTACTGCAACGGTTACATTAAATATATCGACCCCGTTGATCCTTCCGCGGTTAGTGTTTTCGCTACCGGAGTTGACAGGCCTCTTGCCATTCTTTTTACCTCGGACGGAACAATGTACTATGTCGCTCGTGGTGGACTTGGTGGCGGTTCTGACAGCGACAACACGGCCTCTAACGACGGCACGTTGTGGAGAGTGACCTATACCGGCTTCGGTGTACCGACTGTTGCGGTGTCTCCTCAAAGCACGATTGCATCGGTGGGTGAGACGGCAACATTCACGGTGGTGGCCAATGGCGCAGCGCCAATCACCTATCAATGGCAGATAAACGACGTCGATGTTTCCGGGGCAACATCGGCTACGTTCGATGTCGCTGACGTCCAAATATCGGATGACGGTAAAACAGTACGTTGTGTGATCACCAACAGCTACGGGACTGTTACAAGCGCCGCTGCGACGCTCTCCGTAACCAGTAACAAGCGGCCTGAGCCGCAGTTTACATGGTCGCTTCCGGATGGAGCTACGCTATACCAGGGGGGTCAAGTGTTGAGCTTCTCAGGATCGGCTATCGACGCCGAAGACGGAGAACTCGGTGCGGCGGATCTGACCTGGAAAGTAAACTTCCACCACGATGCGCACTTTCATCCTGCGTTTCCATCTACATCGGGTGTGACATCGGCGTCGTGCGTTGTTCCAAAGAAGGGAGAGACGAGCTCCAACGTTTGGTTCCGGATCTATCTGACTGCTACAGACCATGGCTCACCGGCACTGAGTAAAACGGTCTACCAGGATGTGTTCCCACAGAAAGCGGTTGTGACGGTGAATACTGTTCCGTCGGATCTTGAATTCCTGCTCGATGGACAAACGATCAAGGCACCTTATTCATTTACGAGTGTTGTAGGGGTGACCCGCATGCTGGAGGGATTGCTTTCGCAGGCACATGACGATTCATTATATATTTTTAAAGACTGGTCGGAGCCTTCGTCGGAACGAGCGATCATTTTTGACACGCCGCCTGCCGACAAGACTTTCACGGCGACATTTACAAGCGCCGACACAGGTAACGGTGATGGGCTGACAGGCTTATACTTTATAGAGGACAAAACTTTTCAGGGTCAGCCTTCGCTTACACGTGTCGACCCGCAAGTGGGATTCAATTGGGGTACGGCCTCGCCCGATCCTTCGATACCCGCCGACCGGTACACGGTCCGTTGGATCGGCGAGATACTTCCGCAGTTCGACGATGAGTTCACCTTTTATTTTACAAGCGACGATGGCGTGCGGGTATGGATCGGATCGACCTTGCTAATAGATCAATGGGTAGACCAGGCATCGGTGGAGCACACCGCCAAGATCGCGCTGGAAAGAAAAAAATACCCGATAAAGATCGAATACTATGAAGCCGAGGGGGAAGCAGTTGCATTCCTGTCGTGGAGCACTTCGACGCTCGTGAAACAGATCGTCCCTACCTCACAATTATTCAGCGCTGACGTTGTGACTGGCATCGGTGATGAAGAAGACCGTTCGTTGCTGATCTATCCGACAGCTGTCCAAAGGAATTTCGAAGTGGAGTACAGTGGGCCACCACGCGATACCTGGGTACTTGTCGACATGCTTGGAAGGCTGGTATTGCGGGGCGACATTTCCACCCGTTTTACCGTCGACGCCGGCGGACTTGCGGCGGGCGTCTATATTTTCCGGATCGGCGAAAAGTCGCTAAGGATCATGAAAAAGTGATCCCGTCAAAAATCTGACTCAACATTTAAGCTTTGGAGAACGGAATTCCTAATATTGGGAATCCCCTTCTCGCATGAAAAACACCTTCGCCACCCTGGGTCTAATCCTTTCGCTATTGATATTTTTCAGTTGCAGCAAGCCGCCTGCAGAAAGCGAAACGGCCGGCGAGACTGAAGTCGCTACCGATACAATCTCTTTAGATGATGCGGTTTCAGACGTCGTTGACGACGATTCGCAGGAAGACCTGGAAGCACTCAGAGGAAACATAGACTATTGGGGTTCGGTTGACGACAGTGTCGAGGTGGCACTTGCGTCGTTCACGCCACTCGAAGATATATTTAAGGTATCGAGAAAAGCATTTTCGTACAGGGACAGTATTTCTGAAAATTCATCGGAGGGAATGAGCGCAAAAGACAGCACTGCGTTCGGGCAACGTTCCAAAAAGGCCTATGCGGCAATTGTTGCGTACCAACAAGCAATGAAGGCCGGCGTAAAATTGAATGACCGTCTCCCGAAGCTCACCGACATTGTTCGTACGCCAGGCGAAAAGGACAAGACCTCGGAGATTCTTCCCGCGGCAGGCAAGTCTGATTTTCTTTCAAACGGAAATTTCTTTTTCCTGGGCGGGGCGCCGTACGCTTCTCGTCATGAAGAAGTAGTCCAGGGGCCGAATGGTAAACCTGAAAACCGTTACGGAATAACAGGAACGGAGAACGCGAACTACTTTTTCAATTCTGTCTTTCACCAAACCGGCGGGTCAGTGGACCTCACGTTTGGACCGCCACTGAGCTCGTATTACGGATATCCCGTGGAGATCAACGGCGTCGGTTCTCTTATTCACAAATTTGCACAGCGTGCGCCGGCTTTTTTTATTACCGAGCGAGGGCTCGTTGCGGCTCAGCTCGTTTCAGTCACTATAAAACTCGCACCGGAACCCGGATGTTCGACTAATGAACCTTATTATGAATTCGCGTGTGATCAAAATATCGATGCCCAGGACATACTCGCTGTCTTTGTACCTTATTTCGAGATGTCTTCGGGCAAAGCGAGCGCTAACCGGGAGAGCAGGGCGTTATGGACGGCCGATATGAACGGCGACGGCGTTGCAGATTTCGCCGCTGTGTCGAGTGTATTCTCCGGAGGGTCGAGCGACACAATGAACCAGGTTCTTTGGTTTGTCAATATTGATGGGGCGTGGAGGATTATCGACTCCGGTGTGGATCCTGACTGCACATGAGATCGTATTACATCGCATTCGGGATACTTTGCTTATTCCTGGTAGTTGTTTTTACGATCGCATTCCTGAATAACCGGTATTATCCCGCATACATCATTGCCGGAGAATCGTCGGCGGGGACGTGGGCGTCGGGAGCGCTGCTGGTGATGTCGGCGACGATCTCCCTTGTTTTCGGGATGCGCCGTGGGTGGTTTCCCTGGTCTGTCGTTGCAGTATTCTTCCTGGTGCTCGCGGTCGACGAAAGATTTATGCTGCACGAGGCGCTGAAGACAAAAATCATCTTTCATTATGGGCTAGATCCGGCGAGGCAATATTTGCTTGCCGAACTGCCGGTGATGGGCGGGGCGGTCCTTGGGATGGTGATCTCATTCGTCTTGTGGCGGCAATTTCGCCGGACCGGGCGGACGTTGCTGGTGGGCGCGATACTGCTTGGGATCGCATCGGTGACGATCGACGTATTTGCCCTGGGGGTTCTGTGGGAAGATAGTTTTAAGGTTGTGGCGGAACTGTTGGTGACCGGGGCGCTGCTGAGCGAGATTTAGGGTTTCCGGAGCTCTTTTACAGTTCAGTTTTTAATTGATTTTTCCTAAATTTTCATTCTCAAAAACATTCCAGCTAACACCTTAACCCTAAATCCATGCAGCACCCTATCGATCACTATTACACGCTCATTGAAGAAGTTCTCAGTGATTATAAGTTTGATCCCAAATCGGCCCGTGGCGAAAACCCAGGCCAGTGGAACCTGAAATTCGGGTCGGCGAGTATCTGGGCCGATATTTTTCAATCCAAAGACGCGCAGGGCAATCTCACTCAATACGGGTATTTCCAGGTACTGGCGCTGGTGTGCGATGTACCTGTCAACAATCAGAACCTGTTCACGAAAGAATTGCTGGAGATCAACCACACCCTTTACGGTGTTGGCTTTACGATCTTCAGGGACAAAACTTATATCAAGGCCATCCGGGAATTGGAAGGGCTGGACAAATCGGAAGTGAAGGCAACGTTCGACCGCGTCAGCATTTATGGAAATGACTGGGACGACAAGCTGAAGCAGAAATACTTCGGATTCAGCGAAGGAAGCAGAGGCTGACTAAAACCGCAGAATATCGAATATCGAACCGCAGGAGGGCGGGTTGGCTATTTCTTACGAACCTGGAATCCAAGAGGTCGTGAAGGACCGCTTGTTTCTTTGATCTCGAACTCTTTAACGTCGTCGAAGATGATCGCATCCATGATCTCCTTGGTGCGATCTTCTTTTTTCATGCCGGCCAGACGAAGGTGTTGGTTCTTCACCACCTCTCCGACTACCTGCCGCACGGTTCTCGCGTTACCGAAGTGTTTGTCGCGCAGGCTGTACAGGAATGCAAAGTATTTTTTCAAATGCTCGCATGCTGCGGGCTCGGGTGTAACACCTTCTTTACTGAATATCGCGAGGGCGATGGTGAACATGTCCTCGGGTGAGTAGTCTTCGAAGAAAAAGTATTTGTCGAAGCGTGAACGCAATCCCGGGTTCGATGAAATGAATTCCTGCATGTTTTCGGTGTAACCTGCTACGATCACGCCGAATTTTCCACGAAGGTCTTCCATCCGTTTCAGGATCACTTGTATCGACTCGCCGCCGAAGTCGTGCTGAGCACCGTTTTCGTTGGCGAGTGCATAAGCTTCATCGATAAACAGGACGCCGCCCATGGCTTCGTTGATCTTGTCGCCGGTCTTGATAGCGGTCTGACCGACGTAACCGGCAACGAGCGCCTGGCGATCGACTTCAATCAAATGGCCCTTCTCCAAAACGCCGAGGCCCTTGTAGATCTTCGCCAGAATTCTTGCGACGGTAGTTTTACCGGTGCCGGGATTCCCGGTGAATACGGTGTGGAGTGAAAACTTGTTGACAATGTCTTTACCGGATTCCTGGTAGAAACGGACCAGCTTTACCATCTCATTCACTTCGGTCTTGATACCGTTGAGGCCGGTGAGTGAGTTGAGCTCCGCGAGACTTTCGAAGAGGATGTCGTCGAGGCTTTTATTAGTCGACGCCGATGTGCCCTGTGCGACAGTTGGCGTGAGCATTTTTTCAACGTCGGTTATTACGGACACGGTGCCCTCTTCCACGATCTCGCCGACACGGAAAGGAACGGTAGCAATGAGGTTATCCATGAACACGACTTCCATGGTGTAGACGTCGTCTTTCCATGTGCCGGGTGTGTCGCTGCCCCACGCGGGATAGATAAAGTAGGCTTGCCCCGCTGTATTCGGCTGAATATACTGGAGGCGTGCGCTGCGGCCTTTCGGCTGCCCTGCATCGTTGAAGAAATTGAAGATCACCTCGGCATAATAGTCGGTGTTGGTTTTGTTCGTAAAACAGAACTCACCCCAGACGTACCGGGTATCTTTGAAGCTGAACTTGCTGAGGTATTTTTTCTCGGTAACGGATTGCGCCTGTGCATCGCCCTCGAATAACTTGATGTGCTGGATATCGAAGAAGAGATTTTCTCCGGGCTTCGAAATACCGACGTCTTCTATGTAGAACTTATATTCGCCGATCTTAACGTCGTCGATGTATCCCTCCCATGAATAATTTCCTTTTGTCCAGTATGACCCTGGCGTGGGGTTGCCCCAGGAGTCCCGGATGTAGACAACATTTTCGTCTTTGAGTATCTTCCGTTTCTGTTCGAGCTTGCAGAGCTCACGGCTGCTGCTGCCATTCACAAAAAAACATTTGAGCACGATGTTGGCGTCCCAATCCTCTTCGTCGAAGAGCTTGTTGTAGAAAGAAAGCTCTACACGGATGTGGCTTGCTTCGTAGCGGTCATAAACCTGCCGGTACTTCTTTGTCCCGTCGGCCATCCATTCGTCTGACGCGTGCACTTTGATCTCCCGGAATTTGCATTTGGCGGGCAGTTGCTTCGTGCTTCCGTCGGGGTTGTTTCCGTGGTCCTGAGACATATTTTAGAGGGATTGGAAGGGTAAATTAAAAAGTCCGCACCACTTTGCAAAAGTGGTGCGGACTGGCTGAAAAATCCAAAATTAAACGATTTCAAGCCTAATTGAGGTAAACAAATCCATATCAATATTAACTTCCGACCTTCACCCGAAAACAAGCAGTTCATCATGCAGGAGTTTATCGAGATTCGCGGCGCTCGCGAAAACAATCTTAAGGACGTATCATTAACAATTCCGAAACGCAAGATCACGATCTTCACCGGCGTCTCCGGATCAGGTAAGTCGTCGATCGTGTTCGACACTATCGCTACAGAAGCACAACGCTTGCTGAACGACAACTTCAGCATGTTCGTCAGGAATTTTCTTCCAAAATATCCGCAACCCAATGCAGATGCCATCGAGAACCTGAGTATGGCGGTCGTGGTCGATCAGAAACGGCTTGGTGGCGGATCTCACTCGACCGTAGGGACCATCACGGATATTTCTACGGTACTGCGGCTGTTGTTCTCAAGGGCCGGTAAACCATTCGTAGGCAACTACAACCTGTTTTCGTTCAACGATCCCCAGGGTATGTGCCAGGAGTGCAACGGTATGGGTCGTAAAGTGGGTCTTGATCTTAATAAAGCGCTCGACACATCGCTCTCGATCAAACAGGGTGGCCTGTTGCTGCCAGAATACCAGGTGGATACTTGGGGCTGGAATATCCTAAGCCAGTCGGGTTTGTTCAACACGAATAAGAAGCTGAAAGATTTCACTAAGGCAGAAATGGACCTGCTACTGTACAGTGAACCCTATAAAGTAAAATCAAAAATCGCCGGTAAAGAGATCAATTTCACATTCGACGGCATCGCGACAAGATTTTACAATAAATACATTTTACGCGACGTCAAGACGATGTCGGAACGGACACAGAAAATGGTGGAGCCATTCATTTCGATGGGGCCGTGTCCGTCGTGTAAAGGAGCCAGACTGAACCAGTCTGTTCTGAAATGCAAGATCAATGGAATGAACATCGCGGAGATGTCGGCCATGGAGATCAGTGAGCTGATCAAAATAGTGAAGACTGTCAAAGAACCGGCGGCGAAGACGGTCCTCCAAACATTGATTCAACGGCTGCAGTACCTGGTGGACATCGGGCTGGAGTACCTGAGTCTGAATCGCGAGACCGGTACACTGTCCGGCGGGGAATCTCAGCGGATCAAGATGGTGAAGCACCTGAGCGGCAGCCTGGTGGATGTGATGTACGTGTTCGATGAACCGAGTATCGGCCTTCATCCGCGGGATGTTCACAGGCTGAATGAGCTTCTGGTGAAACTGAGGGACAAGGGAAACACGGTGCTTGTGGTGGAACACGACCCGGATGTGATCAAGGGAGCGGATTACATCGTGGACGTGGGGCCGATGGCCGGCCGTGGCGGCGGGACTATCGTCTACACGGGTGATTTCGCCGGTCTGCTGAAATCAAGCACGCTAACAGGCAAACACATGAAACGGACCGTCCCTGTAAAAGAAAAGGTGCGAAAGGCGACGGGGAAGCTTACGGTTTCGAAAGCCAGGCTGAATAATCTTCAAAATGTAACTGTGAACATACCGACAGGTGTGTTAACTGTGGTGACGGGCGTGGCGGGGTCGGGAAAGAGCTCGCTTATCAATCATGTTTTCATTCAACAACATCCGGATTCGATACTGATCGACCAGTCGGCGGTTGGGACAAACTCGCGCTCGAACCCGGGAACATATACGGGAATTCTCGACGACGTCCGAAAGGTATTCGCGACGACGAATAAAGTCAGTCCTTCATTGTTTAGCTTCAATTCGACTGGAGCGTGCCCGAACTGCCAGGGACTGGGTGTAACGTACACCAACCTTGCATTTCTTGATGAGGTGAAATTGCCGTGCGAGGTTTGCGGAGGCAAGAGATTCAAAGATGAAGTACTGGCCTATAAATACAAAGGCAAGTCGATCAGTGATGTCCTCGAGATGACGGTACAGCAGGCGCTGGAACATTTCGACATCAAAGAGATCAAGACACGGTTACAGGCAATGAACGACGTGGGTCTTACCTACCTGACGTTGGGCCAGCCGTTGAGTACGTTGTCGGGTGGAGAATGCCAACGGATCAAACTGGCGAGTGAGCTTCACAAGAAGGGCAGCATTTATGTGATGGACGAGCCGACGACGGGATTACACATGTCGGACATCGGGAACCTGCTGGCGATCATTGACAAGCTGGTGGACACGGGTAACACGGTGGTGGTGATCGAACACAATCTGGATGTGATCAAGAATGCAGACTGGATAATCGACATGGGGCCGGAAGGTGGGAATAAGGGAGGAAAAGTTGTGTTTGAAGGAGCGCCGAAAGATATAATGAAGGCGAAGGGTTCGTTGACGGGAGAGTATTTGAAGACACACGTTTAATGTGTCGGCCGGTCACACGGCCAGTGAGCCCTGGAGGTCGGTGATACTGCGGATGACGTCGCGGTGGACGCGTTTCTCCTGTCCTTTCATCTGTTCGATCTCATCCATCAACTCCGCGAGCTTTTCTTTTGCTTTGGCAGGGTTTGCAGTAGCGATGAGGAACTCGCAAAAGGAAAACCTGTGGGGGTAGTTGGTAAACGTGCGGTCCATGTCTTCGAAGTGGCGTTCGGCCTCGGCTGAGCGGCCTACGTTCTGGTAGGCCCATGCGAGGCTGATGTGCTCGAGGGCATTTCGGAAGTCCTTGTTCCCTTTCAACTCTTCTCCGAACTGGATGACCTTGTCATATTGCTTATCGAGAAAGAGAACGTGCATGAGCCTTCGTTTCAGTGACTCGTCGTCGATCATGTAGCCTTCGCGGCAGCTTTCATAGAGAGCGACCGCTTCATCGTGGCGGCCGTGGAGAATGTATTCGTCGGCGAGAAGGATCTTGTTCTTTATGTTGCTGCTGAATTTTTCGTCACGTTCGAGCTGTTCGAGGCGGTAGTTTGTGTTTACGACCTGTTTGACGCCTTCGCCGATGGTGGTGACCATGCGCCGGCTATAGAAGGCGTCATACATATAGAGGATGCAGCCGACGTATGGGAAGAAGATGATCATCCAATACCATTTCTGCTCCGTCCGTGCCTTGTAGGCATGGAACAGGCAGAAGGCCTGTAGGACGAAGAGTGGGTACAATCCAATCATAGTTCAATGGAAGGCGACGAGATGAAAGATAGGAAAAAAGGGCTGGCGGGTGAAATTTTTCTTAACGATCTTACCGTGGATATGTCAGGAAAACCATACATCCTTTTTATTCTGGCACTAGCCCTGGGGTGTGGTGAAAACGAGCCCCGAAATTGCGTCGTAAGCGAGGTCATCCGTCGTTACGGGGACGACATCCAGGGAAAAGACGTATTCGTCCACGATGGAACCAAATACACGGAAAGGCGATCGTATGCTTACGACCCGGACACCAAAACGTATGCTGATGAGCCTGGTGAAACAGCTACATTCACCTGGTATGAGGACGGACGTATTTCAAAAGCAAAATACGGAGGCCCTGGTGACTATCAGCAGTATGAATATACTTATGACGATAGTAATCCGGACTTTACTCTAATAGAAGAACATTTTATCGAGTCGGCACAGGGAAATATTTTTACCGACCGGGTGAATAAGTCTCATTATGTAGAATCACCCAAAGACGGCAATTACAGGTTCGACAACGTGCTTGAAGTTTATGAAAACGGGAACCTTGTCAAATTAGGTTTCGCAGATCCTACAGGTAGTTTCGAAGCGTACGATACCACCTGGAACATACAGGTTTCGTACCGTTACGATAACTTTCCAAACGCCCTTGGTAATTTCGCCTTTCGCGGATTGATATACCCGCCGAACTGGGGCCGGTGCAGGAACAATATGATCGAGGAGACCTATTCCGATGCGGTGGTCATATTCTCGAAGAAGCAGTCATTCGCATTTTTCGGCAACGGCCGTTTGAACCGTTGGGAGAACGACGACACGAAGGCAAATATGTCGTTTGTCTACCAATGTGAATAACAAGCACATGAAAGCTGCAGTCTACAAAGAGTATGGCGGACCGGACATGATCCACATCCTCGATGTCGAAAAGCCGTGGCCGAAGGAGAATGAAGTGTTGATCAAAGTGAAAGCGTGTTCGATCAACGACTGGGATTGGGGATTGTTGGACGGCTCGGACTGGATCAACCGGGCTATGAATGGACGAAAGAAACCGAGGATCACCATTCTCGGATCGGACGTGGCAGGGATCGTGGAAGCGACGGGGCCGGATGTAAAAAATCTGAAAGTCGGCGACGAAGTCTTCGGTGACCTTAGTGGCAAGTGGGGTGGATTTGCCGAGTACGTTTGTGCAGCCGAAAAGCTCCTCGCTTTGAAGCCTGCCGGTATGAGCTTCGAACAGGCCGCTGCGATACCACAAGCGGCGATGCTCGCAGTGCAGGGATTGAAAGACGTGGGCAGGATGAAAGCGGGTCAGAAAATACTGATCAATGGCGCCGGCGGAGGCGTGGGGACATTCGGCATTCAAATAGCAAAACGACTGGGCGTCGAGGCAACGGGTGTCGACAGTGCGATCAAGCTCGACATGCTTCGCGCGTTGGGCTACGATCATGTGATCGATTACAAAAAAGAAGACTTCACAAAAAACGGGCAGCGCTATGATCTCGTTGTCGACGCGAAGACGAACCGATCGATATTCAGCTACATGCGGGCGCTCAACCCGGGCGGCCGGTATGTAACAGTCGGTGGTATGATACCGCGGCTGCTACAGGTTTTCCTTTTCGGATGGATTGCGATTCTCGTAGGAAAGCGGATTCGCATTGTAGCCCTGAAGCCGAACAAGGACCTGGAGTTTATGAAATCAATGTTCAATGATGGAACGATGAAACCCGTCATCGATGGGCCTTACCGGCTTGACGAGATCAAAGAAGCATTTGAGAAGTTCGCCAGAGGTGAGCACAAAGGGAAATTGATCGTCGTTATCTAAAAGGCACCGTGAAACCACCTCTATTGTTTTTTCTGTTGCTTATCCTCGCGGGAACTCTTCACGCACAATGGATCATCAAAGTCGATCCGGCCATGGCCGATAGTTTGAACAGGCTCTTGCCTTCCCAGAAGGGCATTGACAAAGCTATGACGATGACGGAACTGGGGAAGTATGTTATCGCTTCCGATTTCGATTCCGCGAAACATATATTTGAAACGGCTCTGGAGATCGCACGTGCTGAAAAAAATGATTCGACTGTAATTAAAGTCCTTACAGAGGCAGCCGACCGATTGAGCGACTACGGCGACCAGGACCTCGCACGGAAATATCTTTATACGGCTCGTGGTATGGATTCCGGCGACGACCTTTCGCCAGAAGTACGAGGACAGATATACTTTAAACTTTATAACATCCATTACTGGCACCTTACGGACTACGATAGCTGCCGTTTCTATATAAACAAATATTTGCAAATCGTCACCGATTCAGTGAGCACCGCCATTGGATACATCGAGCTCGGAGTGACCTATCATGAACAGGGAAACAACGCCAAGGCCCTCGAATACTACACGATCGCAGACAATTACCTCCAATCGTCAAGGGCGGACTCCTGGACATTATCGCATCTGAACAACAACCTCGGCATGCTCTACTCCGACGAACAGGAGCTGAAGCAGGCCGAGCAATATTTTCTCAGAGCGCTGACTTTTGCACAACGTCCCCTGGTGCCACCTGGCGCCGATCTTCCCGAGTTAAACAACCTCGGTGTTCTTTACAACTGGATGGGTGAGCACGATAAGGCGTTGAAATATCTGACGCTGGCTGCAGAACGGTTACCGCTCGTAGACGATCCGTACTCGGTCGCCAATAATTTTCTCAACGTGGGGGACGCGCTCACGTTCCTTGGCCGTCACGACGATGGTGTGGCTAAGTATATGGAGTCGATTACCCGGTTTGAACAATTGAAAGATGACTACAAAGTTGCTGCCGTTCGTGTTCAGCTTGCCGGAGCATACCGCCGCATGAAAAAATATCGCGATGCAGAACAAGAGGCTTTGCTCGCCCTGGCGTGGGACCGGAAAAACGGGCAGGGCGATCTTGTCAAAAAAAGCTATGAAGAACTTTACAAGATCTATGGTGAAACCCGTCGTTTCGATAAAGCATACGATTATCAAAGCCGTTATCTCAAGGTCGTAGACAGTCTGAACAGCGCCGACCGAAAGAAGAAGATCGGTGTGATGGAGAAAAACTTCGAGATCGCCAGGCAGGATCGCGTGAGAGAAAGACTCGAACGAGAGAACGAGGTTCACCTCGCCGAACTGGAAACGGACCGCATTGCCAGGTTGGGGTTGATCGCAGGAACTATCGTGTTGGCGATTGGTGTCGTGATCGCAACGGTGTCGTATCGAAGGATCAGGTCGCAAAAACAAAAGATCGAGGAGCAGGCTCAACAATTACAGGATGCTGCGAAGGCGAAGTCGCGTTTCTTCGCCAACGTGTCGCATGAGCTGCGCACACCACTCACCTTGTTGAATGGTATGCTGGAACTGATGCAGGAGAACCCGATGCACGAAGGAACGTCGGAGAAAATGGAGATTGCCCTGGGCAACAGCCGTCGCCTGCATGGAATGATCAACGAAGTACTCGACCTGTCGCGTCTCGAAGGTGGAAAGTGGGAGCTGTCTAAGAAACCGAAGGAGATGCTTCCGTTGCTCAACCGTATCGTGATGGCGTTCGAGTCACTCATCGTTAAAAAGAATCTCCGCCTCGAGTACGACGCCTCTCCCCTTTCTGGATTGGTGATCGACATTGATGAGGACAAATTCGAGAAGGTCCTCAACAACCTCCTCTACAACGCCATCAAGTTCAATCACGAAGGCGGATGGATCAAAGTGACGGCGACTCGCACAGACAAGTCCCTGGTGATACAGGTCGTCGATTCCGGTATCGGAATTCCGGAGAAAGAGCTGCCGTATGTTTTCGATCGTTTCTATCAAAGCTCGTCGACCGATAAACTTAACGCGCAGGGTATCGGGATTGGCCTGGCGCTGGTCCGGGAGCTTACGGCCTTGCATGGCGGTGATGTGAATGTCACCAGCAACATAGGCGAAGGATCATGTTTCACGGTCCAGTTCCCGATCGATGCGTCGATGGCTGGCAAGATCGAACCCGTAGAAGAGACACCCGAGCTTGCCGACGTGCGCTTCGATACATTCCCGCGCAGACCGCTGATACTGGTAGTGGAAGACAACGACGAGATGCGTTTTTACCTGAAGGAGATCCTGGGTGAATACGCGGACATTGCCGAAACACGTCACGGTCGCGAAGGATTGAAATGGCTCAAGACAAACATGCCGGACCTGGTGATCTCCGATGTAATGATGCCCGAGATGGACGGCTACGAATTCCTGTCGCAGTTGAAAGCCTCGAATGTGTGGCGGGGCATTCCTGTGGTGATGCTGACTGCCCGCGCGTCGGAAGAAGATCTCTTGCATGGCCTCAGCCTCGGTGTCGACGATTATATCATCAAGCCCTTCAACGCGAAAGAGCTGAAGATCCGGGTTCACAATCTTCTCACCAACCAGGAGATCCGCAAGGAATGGATTCAAAAACCGTTAGAACCGGACGAGGCTACGGTGCCTGGGCCTACTGATTCGGAAGACCAGGTGTTCCTGGAAAAAGTGAGGGGCTTCGTAGAAGGTAACGCGGAAATGTCGGCGCTTGGTATCGGCGACCTGGCCGATCACCTCGCGATGAGCGAACGGCAGGTGTACCGGAGAGCTGCAACACTGACGGGGATGACACCCGGTCAGCTGATCAAAGAGATCAAGCTTAAGATCGCCTACAAGTTATTGCTGGAAAGAAAGGTATCGAAGGTTGCAGAGCTCGCGAGAAGAGTTGGGTTCGAGAACAGCTCGTACTTTTCCAAGCAGTTTTTGGATCGATATGGAAAACGACCTGCGGACTTTTTGTGAATATGAGCTTTAAGAACCGATCCTGATACGACCAAGTCGTTTGAAACGGGATCGCAACGGTCATTCCCACTGCGAAGGCAGGCGGCCAAAGCGTTTCGCAAAACATTTGGCGAAGTAGGAAGGATTGCTGAAGCCCACTTCGAAGGCGACCTCAGAAACATTTCCCGTCTTTCTTTTGAGAAGTGTCCGTGCTTTCTCGAGTCTTAGGTCGCGGATGAGGTTGTTGGGAGCTTTGCCGGCGAGCGAATGGATCTTGCGATACAGCTGAGCCCGGCTGATGCCAACTGATTTCACCAGTGATGTGATATTGAAGTTCTCATCGGATAGATGGCTATCCAATACTCCGAAGCATTCCCGAAGAAATGCTTCTTCGGCAGCACTCAATGTTCTCAGCTTCTTACTGTCCTTCTTTCGAAGATATTCCTGCGACAGGTCCTCAAATAATGACGAGATAAATATGTGACTGTCTTCGGCGAGGAGGCTGAGTCTTTTTGCGAGACGGATCGTTTCTTCGATGAATTCATTATTCTCCGTGACCGGTTGTCCGGCGCTGAGGCCGATACGAAATACCACGGGGTTCTTCCGGCGGTCGGCGATAAATTCCTTTTGTATCTCTTTCGCGCACGCGAGCGCTTGGGCGGTGGAGTCGAATACACTGACAAGACTGTCGTCGCCGGTGAGCTTGACCTGGCGCCCGTCGTGTTTCGAAACTTTATTGAGTACGGACTCCCGTGTTTTTGCAAAGACGTTGCCGCCGGAAGGCGACTTCTCATAAAAAGAAACAGCGAGTATGAACCTGTTGCCGGGGTCGACCGATCCAGATTTGTGTTGAACCAGGCCCTGGTCGATCCGGATGTTGTTGCCCATGATGAGGGAATAGTAACTGGGATCGACTTCGACGACGGCACAGGCTACGTGACCGTGTGCCATTTGGTGAACGGTTTCGACGGTGGCTTTGTCGGGACCCTCGACGAGGCAGAATAAATTTCCGGCCTCTTCATTCACCCAGAACTGGAGGTACTTTACACCGTATTGCTTTTGTATGCGTTCGTCTGCGACGTGCGCCTGCTTTGCCTCATCGATGGTGATGTGCGGAAACTTATGTAGGTCCATGAACAGAGGCACGGGGCAGGAGTATATTAGAAATAATACGGCACAGAAGTTACGACTATTTCGTCAACCCGACAGAAACTGGTATCGGGTTGGCCTTCACCAGCGTTTGGTAGACTACACAAAATCTCTCCGTGAGCTGAATGAGTTTCGTGGTCTTTTCTTCCGGTTCGTCGGTCCGTATTTCGAACCGCATCCGGATCTCTTTGAACCCGACCGGGGCCGTTTTATCAACAGATAATGTTCCCCGGAAATCGAGATCCCCTTCGGTGTGGACGGAGGCATCCTGCAGGTTGAAACCGGTGGCGGTTGCGACAGCTTTGAGTGTAACCCCGGCGCACGCAGCCAGCGCTTCGAGGAGCATGTCGCCCGAGCAAACCGAGAGGCCGTCGCCACCGGTTGCCGGATGGAGACCAGCTTCGGCCATGGACTTGCCTGTCTCGATCTTACAGGTGATGCCTTCGCCGACTTGTGACTTCGCCTTGAGGGTAATGAGCGCCGCTTCCGGTTCGGCTTTATACTTTGTTTTAAGTGGTTCCTGAAGCGCTTTTAATTCAGTTGCATCCATAGGTAAGGATCTTGTGATGCAATGTTATGACAAAATGAATGAAGGGGTCCGAACGCCTGCTTATTTTTTTGTGCCTTATGAAAACTATTTTTTAGTCGTGAACAGATTGTCGCATCATTTGAACAGATAGTGGTAGATAATCTGGTTGCAACTTTTTGCAACACGCCGGTGGAACAGATTGTTCCATTCTTTGATCTGTTTCTGGTAGACAATGATACGAACCAATCGCTGCTTTGTACTACCATTAATCAAAAAGAAAAAACTATGAAAAAATCAATGACAGTCATCCTGGTTATCGCGATCTGGACTGCATGCAGCGACAGGCAAAAAAGCGACGATATGACGGATGCATCTTCGACATCTGGACTGCAGGCGTCGGCTGGAAAACATCTCTTCATGGATGTACACAATCTTGAACCCGGCAAGGTAACGTTCGACGCCGTGGCAGGTGCGCATCAAAAAGATCTCGCCACACAAGGAAAGTACGACGTGAGCTTTATTAAGTATTGGGTGGATGAGGCACAAGGTAAAGTATACTGCCTGGCCGAAGCCCGCGATTCAGCTTCTGTCTACAACGCTCATAAGGAAGCACACGGCCTGGTGCCCGATCAGGTGCATCAGGTGTTGCAGGGAGAATAGGTCGAACGCGTCGAATTTCTGGTTTGAGATTTGCGACGCGTGTGAGGAAGGATGATCTCAGGAAGTATTCACATTATCAGTGCGCCAAGCATTCTGGGCCTGCGCCCGACAGGTGTGGAAAAACTTCCTGAGTCATTGTTGTCGGCCGGTCTTCGTGAGCGGCTAAATGTCACCAATCCGGTGACGGCAGTCAGGACATTGAATGACATCTACAGCCCGATCAGGGACCGGTTCACGCGTTGCCTGAACACCCAGCTGATCACCCAGTTTTCAAAAAAGCTTGCGCAGACGGTACGTCCGGTTGTCACCGGCAAGTCGTTCGTTTTAATACTCGGCGGAGATTGCAGCATACTGATCGGGGTCATGTTGGGCTTGAAAACCCTGGGTAACTTCGGTCTGTTGTTCATCGATGCGCACGCCGATTTCTATTCACCGGAAGCGTCCATTACTGGCGAGGTGGCAGACATGGACCTGGCGATGGTGTGCGGGAGAGGTCCGGGACAGCTTACCAATATCGACAAGCTGGGGCCGTACGTTCAAGAGAATCATGTGATCCATGTGGGACAGCGGGATCTGGAAGAGACGTTGAAGTATTGTTCACCGGACATCGCTCAAACACAGATAAAACGTTTTGACTTTCCATTCATCACCAAACATGGAATAGATCAAACAATCATCGGAATTCTGGATCATACAAGGACAATGAATGTTGACGGTTATTGGATACACTTCGATACAGACTCACTTTCGGATGACCTGAATCCAGCGGTCGACTACCGGCTGCCGGGAGGATTGAGCTTTGAAGAAGTGGAGTTGGTTTGTAACCGGATGATTGCTAACACCAAAGTAGTTGGAATGAGCGTGACTTGCTTCAATCCGAATCTCGACAAGACCGGGAAAATTTCCGGAAATATTATGGAGTGCATTGGGCGGATGCTTTACAGCAACCAGCTCTCTGAACAAATGAAGAGTTCCACTTAAAACCGGGACATCCGATTTTAAGTGGAACTCTTTTCAATAAAAATAAGATCCATCAACCCGGATCCTCATCTTCCTGGTCATGTCCTTGGACCTTCACGATCTTGTTGTACACACCAAACAGTAACAGCGGCGCTGCCCATTGCCCAACGAACAACGCTACATGATCCTTTTTCAAAAGCTTGAGTGTAAGAGATGCTGCCATGACCCCTACTCCGCTCCATAAAAAGAAATCGGAAGGGAGTCGTGATGTCTGCGATTCGATTGCTTTTGCCACCGGTCCCTCTTTCCGCTGTGGGTTGACGGCCGATGCTTTGCTTTTTAGTCCGTTCTTGATTGTCTCAGTCTCCATAAAATTGATTTTAGTTGATCGGCAGATCGCGCAGGAAATTCATGCCAGTTTGAAATCAGGCTGCATGTCACGAGAGACCAATGCTCCCAGGAATGGTGCGGAATTTTACGTTACAAATTGTGGTGTGAACAGAACATGGCCGGGGAAGTTAAGTTGAGTGAAAATTCTAATGAGTTATATAGGAATCGATCGTGCGCCGATGAATTCTATGGTACCATTACCTCATAAGTTACAACGGGCCGGTCGTTGATCAAGATATGCACAGCGAACGTACCTCTTGCCGCGAAGGTGTGGCCGATTGAATAGACATCGACGTCACCCCTATTTTCTATGTCCACAGCCTTGCGAACATCGCGGGAGCCAACCATCAGTTTGACATCATTGGATTGCTGCCCGGCCGGACGGGTAAACTGAAAATCAATCTTTGATCCTTTCTCGATGGTCACAATGAATCGTTGGGGCGATAATGGCTGTATGTTGTACTTGAAGGCAGCCACATAAATCAAGGGATTATTCAGGAAATCGTCTAGTGTCGGCAGTTGATCGAGCAACGCCCATTTGTTGTCAGCCGGGTAATGATTACGAATGAAGAATTCAGGTCTTGCCAGGAAATAAGAATCTTCATAATTCTTCACGAAAGAAGCTGTCTCCATGTTGAGTGCACCGCTCGACCAAGTAGCATCGCACAAATACCATTTCTCATCCAGCTTCACGGCATTCCAGGTATGATTGAGGAGGCCTTTGCCGCCGATATTAGCTTGCGTGGTCCGGCCGTAACCATGAACCAACTCACATTGAAGCTCTGCGTGAGTTGCTAGTTCTTTGATGAGCCAGGCGTAGCCCGTACACACTGTGCTAAATTGCCCAATGAGTTTTTTGTGAACCATTGGCATGAGCTTAACATTCCATGCGACCAATTCCTGCCCGGTCAATTTTGCCCGATTTTTCCGGTTGGCTTCAGCTAGGGTATAGTCATTACCGATATTGAGACATACCCATTTGTAGATGGCTCTGAATTTTCCTTCGTCGGTAGAAAGACTGGCGGTGAGCTTGCCTGAAAGGAGCTTGAGGTCGTCAAGTGAATGTCGAGGGTATTGTTCTGCGATGCTGTCGGCTTTGGGAAATTCGACGGATACCTGAAAAGCATACGCACCAAAAGGAAGCAGTAGCCAAAGAAAGATCCAAAGCTCTAATAATCTGCGCTTCATAATGTCAGAAGCGGGCCATGAGCCTTGACCACCAACCACGTACTCCGTCTTTTTCTTCATAAACGCCGTCGATCGCAACTTCCCCAAGAACGCCGACGTCGAACGACATCCTGATATCCAGTATGTTCTTCATCTCTTTGGGAATCTTGATTTCCAGTTTCGTGTACCCGATAAACTTGATGATGAGGGTGTCACCCTTCTCAAGCTTTCGTGGAAACTCGAATCGTCCATCAGCGTCGGTAGAAGTATATATGTCGCTCCCTTTCAGCTCAACACGTGCACCCGGTATAGGAGATCTATCTTCTTCTGAGCTCACGAGTCCCCAGACGTATCTGGAGGGAGGTCCTTTAGGTGTGTAAAGCTCATCGACGAGAAGCTCACCGGTAATATCGTAGTCCAGTTTCAATTCCACGTTGACGCTGTCCCCTTGTGTTTTTTTGATAGTGTACTCGTGAGGGATAAACCCGATGAAGCTAAATATCAAGACGTCGCCGTCTTCCACCCTTCGGGGAAATCTGAATTTTCCGTACTCATCTGTTACTGTCCCATAAGCGGTACCTTTGAGGAGGACATTGACCCCCGGGAGCTCGGATTTGTCATCCCTGCTCCGTACTGTTCCCGTCACAACGTAATCCGATTTCAAAGAGGGTTCCACATTCAAGGAATCATTTATCGTTTGTACGATTGGCGGCGAGGGCGTAAGTGGTTTCGTTGCAAATGACGGCCGGGCGATCACGAGCAACAGGAGACTTAACACGCCGGCTTTGAGAAACTTGAAATTCAGGTGGACGGTTGGCGGAGAGAGCTCTACATAGGATCTTAGTTGACCTGGCTTGAATCTTCCGCAGGAATGTGTTGGCTTCTGTTTCAGGAACTTGATGATCTCCTCATCTGTCATTCTGGTGAAATCGATCACCACCTTATTGCATGAGCCGCAGAAGCCGCCGTCGCTCGTGTGGGTAAAATTCTCCCATCGTTGGGAGCATGGTTTTGGGATGGAGATAGAGTATGAGGTTTTCATGGTCCGGAATTTGAACCATGGATGCATGAAATTCAGGGATTCCACAAAATTGATCCCCGGTATTTGAAACTACCCGATATACTTCTCCAGGTTCTTTTTGAAATACGCAGCCGAGTCGGTGATGCTCTGTATCGGATTGTATTGAAAGTTCCCTCCTTGTTCTATGTAATAATATTCCATACCCGCTTTCGAAGCCAGCGGCAGGATCGGCGTGAAATCGATGGAGCCGTTGCCGAGCTCCGAGTAATCACGGTTTTTCTTATCCATGTCTTTAATGTGCCACATCACGAAACGACCGGGCTGGAGGGCGATCAGCTCTGCGGGACTTCTTTTTGAATCGCGCATCACCCAGTAAAGGTCCATCTGCAGCTTGACCAGCTTCGGGTCTGTATCGCGCATCACAATATCATAGCCGATCTGCCCGTCCTGTTCGGTGAATTCGTAGTCGTGGTTGTGATAGGCGAAGCCGAGCCCGGCTTTGGTAACACGCTCGCCTACGAAGTTGAGCTTCTCTGTCAGAAGCTTGAACTTTTCGATGGTGCGGGATTGCGGATCGATCCATGGCCAGGTGACGTATGACTGACCGAGGGCCTTCGCTCCTGCAATACACTGATCGGTGTAGCGTGCGAGCTCGTCCTGGGACCTGCTCATGAACGGGTGGAAGTCGTAGTGGCCGCTGGTGGTTATTAGGCTGTTGTCTTCGAGAAGCTTGCGGAAGTCGGCCGACTTCATTCCATAATATGTTCCCTCGTCGCCTTTGAATCCGTATGTCTCGCTGTCTTCGTAGCCGATAGATTTCACTTTCGCCAAGGTTCCTTTGAGGTCTTTGGCGAGGTCGGCGCGGATGGTGAATAGCTGGAGGCCCATCTTATATTTCCTGGGGGCGGCGGCTGTATCGATGGCCAATAGTGATGCGGACATAAGGACGCTGGACTTGACGATGAAATCGCGACGTGAAAGTTTGTTCATACTGAAAGGTACTGGAAAAAACACTTATGAGCACAGCTAAGGAAAGAAGGGCTATTCTATCTTGCCCTTCTTATAAATATTGAATCCGAAAGACGCGCCGATAATCGTTCCCTCCTTACGTGGCAACACATAAGCATTGACAGGGATGTTGAGATAACCGGACCGGAATGTTTTTCCGATGCCGAAGAATAGACTCGTTGATAAAGTCATCAGTCCACGACTATCCAACCGGCTTTTAAGTGCGTACGGATTGCTTTCTGGGGCGGAAGGATTGTTGACACTAAGGTCATTCCAGGCCTCTGATCTGTACCACTTGCCTTCTTCGGTGCCGAATCGTCCATCACCGGTAAATCCATCTGCTTTGTGTATTGCCCTGAACGACGGCCCGAAAGCAAACTCCCATCCACCCCTTCCCAGTCTGAAACCATTGAGGAATGTAAGCGATGGGACAAATTTTCCTGACTCGAGACCGCCGATCATCGGGATCACTTCTATTAGAGCCTGGAAGTCGCCGGCACTGAGGTACTGCCACTCCTTCTGCCACCCGAATTGAAAAGTAGCCGGGTACATGTTATATCCGCCTTCGCCTTCCGGGGAAGTGAGCACCTGCGCTGTTTCTCCGGTCGATACAGAGAATCCCATTCTCGGACCGTCGAGTGCCAGCTTTGTCTTCGAACTCTGTACGGGCATGTCGTAGTTGATCAGCTGATCGGCAACGGTCTGGTCGACGGGCAGGCCTAATAATTTATTGATCGACATAGCGATCATTCGCTGAAGCTCAGGCTGAATATTCATGTACTCCGTGGCATTTTGTTTCTCGACCGAGGCAGATTCAACATCGATGAGCTTTAGGGAGATAACGATCTTTTCTCCGAACCTTTCGACGCTGCCCGTGATCATCTTGCTTGCAGAAAGAATTTTTCCCGCCGCAACAACGCAGTTCTTGCCAAAGCATGTCTCTATATTGATCTTGTTCTTGGTGATCGCTTCGGCAGCATCGTATTTATCAATCACATTAAAGACATTGGCTTTCTCCAGTTCCAGTCGCACGATGTAGGCTACCGACTCTGAATTCTGAGCGATGCCGTTGGCGTCGATAGCGATTACGGCCACAGTAGGTTTTTGCTGAGCCTGTGCGTTGAAAGTGGTGGCTAAAAGAGTCACAACGGCTGACAACAGGGCGAGTTTTTTAATCATCTTCATGGAGGTTGGTTTTAGATGCACGAAGATGCGTGCTGGAACGGGCCCGTGTTTTTCGATGTCTGAAGGTGTCGTGATTAAGAGTTGTGAAAAATCAGTCAGCTAAGATCATAGCCGATCGAGTTGCAAAAAATGCGTTTGAATACGTTTGCCTTTACGGAAAAATGCAAATCTGTTGAATTAGAGGCGTTAGTCAAGCTTGCCAAAGAAATCGATTGCCATCTTAGTGATGAGGTCGGACTTCTCGGCGAATACGTCATGCGAGGTGTTGGGTACTGCAAAAAAATGGCTGTTCTTAACGAGTCGATGGATCTCCACGCCGTGTTCAAGCCGGATATCGTCGCGATCACCCTGCGCTATCATCACCGGAATGTCAATTCTTTCAAGAATAGAATTTGAAAAATACTCGTCCTGGTACCACATTTCATTCTGATCGTTCACCAGTTTTTTCCAGTCCCTTGGCAGTATCTTAACATACGCTTCGATCGCTGCTCCATTCTTTTTTTCCCATTCGTGGATTGGGTACGGGCTGACCAGGCTTGGATCAACGCCAGGAGGCAACACAGCCCTAACCCCGTTGTTCGCTCCCACGGCGATCACCTTTTTTACTTTGTCGGGTCTGGCCAAAATTCGAATACTCCGTCTTCCTTATTTCATGCCTATAGCTCCCGGGTGCGAGATGTAAGTTTTAGTTTTGACTTCATGAGATCAGTATTATTGTTGTGATAATCACAATTATTTTTCTCATCATAAATCAAAATTCATTAGTTAAGATATAAATAACCTTCAGCGAATAGAGGAACTTTCGGTATTTTAATACTTATTCTCTTTGCTTACTTAACAAAAATATAAGCATCTATGCGATCAATGACGCCGCCCCGTTGGATCTTGCTTGTTAACAATGTCACGACCGCTGTCCGGCAAATGTACAAGAACAAGCTCTTTGCTTCCATCACCATTTTTTCCTTGTCGGCGAGCATGGTCTCCTGCCTCCTGATTTTCCAGTATGCGGGATTCGAGCTGAGCTTTGATCGCCAGTATCCCAATGTTTCGAATATTTATCGCCTGAATTTACTTACCTACCAGGATAACGTCCTCCAAAACAATAGCGCCCTGTTGCCGGTCGATGCGCGGCCGACAATCAAAAACAATATTCCTGGTCTCGACGCTTCTGTACAAATCATTTCAACCGCCTCGTGGTTCGACTGCTCCCTTACTTATCGCGACAGGTCGACATCGATTACATTCAATGAGAAGAACGTGGCTTATGCGGATAACGAGTTGTTGAATGTTTTCGATTACGAAATAAAAGCCGGGAACCGGGCAACAGCGCTGTCCGATCCCTACAGTGTAGTGTTATCAGAATCTGCCGTGATAAAATATTTCGGGTCCAGTGATCCGATCGGTAAGATCTTGCATCTACGGGGAAGCAGCGACACGCACGATTATGTCGTCACAGCCGTTATGAAAGACCCGCCGGGGAATTCCCATCTTCCATTCGACATTCTCCTCTCCCTTTCTTCAACCGATAGCCATCCGAACCGGAAACCCCTCGATAGCTATGTATATGTCGTCCCGAACGACCATACGCCCGTGGAGCTTATTCAACAAAAAGTCAGCGCTCTTGCCGCAACGTACCCTGTAGACGCGGGCCAACGATTCGACATCGCTATGGAACCTGTGAGCGAAATCCATTTACATTCAAATGCCGAAGACCAACCTACGCCGCGAACCGACCCGACAACCATTTATCTATTGCTCGCCATAGCATTCGTGGTGCTGATGCTCGCCTGGATAAACTACACCAATCTTGCGATCGCCAGGTCGTTCGCCCGTGCAAAGGAAGTCGGCATCCGGAAAGTATCTGGAGCCACACGCCCGCAGATCATCGTTCAGTTCCTTACCGAAACTTTTTTATACAATATTATCTGCATTGTCATAACGCTTTGCATCGTCTACGTTTCATCACCCCTATTCTATCGTTTCGTCGGGATCTCGTTTCCCTGGGATCGTTTGTATTGGATCGATCTGGGAATCACCGGCTGGGTTGTCATAGCGGTGGTTTGCGGGGGAATGCTTTTGTCCGGGGTTCTTCCCGCGCACTTCCTGGCATCGATATCTCCGGCAAACGTGTTAAAAGGGAAGTTCATGGCGATCAACAAAGGATTGACCTTCCGGAGAGCCTCCGTGATCTTCCAGTTTGTATGTGCAATCGCGTTGATGACGGCGGTCATTACGTGCAACAAACAATTCCGCTTACTCAGTGAGCAGCATCCGGGTATCAACTTCGAAAGGACGATGATGATCAAAAGCCCTTCGAACGCCGACTCTACTTTCAGGAACCGCCTTTCACAACTCAGCGCCTCCCTGCAACAACAATCAATTGTGGAAAAAGCATTTACAGGAGGGAATATTTTCCAAACCGGTGAGGCCTGGACCGCGGATGTTAGCTCGGAGGATAAGAAAAGCGCTGGAGCTTTTATCATCAATATCATCGACCCGGACTTTATCGATGGTTACGACCTGAAGCTGCTGGCCGGTCGGAATTTTGAGGTCAACGATTATCCCGGGAGGCGGTTTGGCGATAAGATCGAACCCCTGATCCTTAATCGTACAGCGATCGAAAGACTTGGTCTTGTTAACCCGGTCGACGCCATCGGTGAAACCATCTATTGGGACGGTAAAGAATGCAGGGTCGTAGGCGTCATCGAAGATTTCCGGCAGCGATCTGCTAAGGAGGCTGTTGGGCCTGGCGTGTATACCGCCAACAACGGCTCCACGCTATCGTTGCAATTGACACAGGCGGCGAGCGAGGATCTAAGCGCTTCCATCCCGCCGATCAAGCGCGAGTGGGATAAATTCTTTCCTGAAAACGGATTTGATTTTTTCATGTTAGCTGATTTCTACTCGGGTTTGTTCCAGGGAGAGCGACAAATGAGAAACATCTTTCAATTCTTCTGCGCCATAGCGATCGTCATCTCGTGCCTTGGACTGTTTGCGCTTTCTCTTTTCTCGGTCAATCAGCGGGCAAAAGAAATGAGCATTCACAAGGTCCTCGGCGCATCGAAGATCCGTCTGCTGGGTTTGCTTACCTACGAGTATGCCATCATGATATTGGTTGCAGGGATCATCGGGCTTCCGTTCACGGTGTGGGGAATCGATCGCTGGCTGAGCAATTTCGATCTGCGGGTTGAAGTAGGCCTGTCGACTATCATCGCAACGCTGGCGACGGTATTCGTTTTTGCATTCATATCAATAGGCTTTCAGACATGGAGGGTTGTCAGCAGGAATCCAACGGAAAGTCTTAAGGGTGATTAGAAAACACAAAACACCAGCGCCCGACCGAAGTCCAGCGCTGGTTCAATGACCGTCGTCGACTGACGAAGATTAATCGCGGATTACGACAATTATTACTTTAATAAATATGATAACCGAAGGTGGCTTAGTGTGAGCGTACGACTTATCCAACGCTTGTGAACCTACATTAAAAAAATTAGAGAATGCGGCTACAATGTTTGCGGACAGCTATGAGGAAAATGTTATTCAGGTATTGTATCGATATCTACAGCGTGGAACGTTCTCATGGCATATCGGGGCTATTTTCGATCTGCGCTAACGATTAATAATCTTCTTTTCTATATTTCAAGTAAAGTCGCCCCCTCTATGTCTGTTGGTACTCTCACTGCTGTCCGTTCTTATCCCGGGCGCATGTTCGGCTGGATTCCGCTGCCTTACTGGCTCGGCATTCTCATCGCCTGGGAACTGGTTTTTCTGGCCGATTACCTGATCGGCAGGAATGTACCGGGCGGTCACGAACATCTTATCGAGTTTGGGTTCCTGGTGTTGTTTTTTGCGCTGGTGTGCTGTACGATCATATACTGCTCCAGAGTCCTTACCGAGATGTACGAAGACGTGACGCTGTTTGTCGACCAGGATCTCGATGGTTTCGCGGACTGGTACCGGGCTCAGCTCCGTCGCAGCTACGAAGGCATTCTTCCGGTTGTCTTCGGATTAGTTTTCGCTTTACTGGAACTCTTTACCGCCGGTCCATTCATACACCAATTTACACCCGCAGGGACGGCGCTCTACACGTTTCGTATGACGTATGAATTTGCCGGATTCTTCTTCCTGGGTGTTGGTGTCTGGGCTTTGCTGAATGTCGTGCGGATACCGATCCTGCTTACACGGTATAAGATCAAGGTCAGTCTGACGCAGGTGTCGGGCCGCGGACTTCAGGCGCTTGGATCGAGCTACTTCAAAATGAGCTTATCGATCATCTTTACGTTCATTCCACTGGTGATCGCTGTGATCCTTTCTCCCCTGAGCGAAAACACTTTTATACTCTCGTGGCTGGCCGGGGGTCTTACATTAATCTTTGGATTTTTTCTCCTGCCGCAAGTAGGTGTTCATCGCATCATGGCTGCCGAAAAAACTCACCGGCTAACGAGCTTCACGCATCACCTCGAAGAAGCGATGGAGCGTTCTCTGAAAGATCCATCCTCGGAGAATATGAAGAGGCTCAAGGAGCTCTTCGATCTGCAGGCCCACCTGAAGCAGATGAATGAATGGCCTTTTAATACAAATACGGTATGGCAGCTGATCACGGCGCTTCTGATACCGATCGCGCTGACGGTACTACAGATATTTTTTTAGTCTCTTTTCAGAGATTTTGTTCCGAATCGTACAATTCACGTTTCAATCCCTTCGACTAGATTTACGGCGAAATCAGGAAGCATTTTAAAACATGCAATACAAAGAGCACAAGCCATCTTCAGAACTGGAAAAGTACGTCAAGTGCTACTACACCATTGTGTGCGAGCCAGGAGTGCTGATCGAAGACAAAGCTTTCGCCACCGGCTGTATAGAGGTGATGTTCACTATAAGCGGCTCTTCATGGCAAACAAAGCTGAACGGTGAGTTCACAACGACTTCGCAGGTCGAGCTTTGGGGGCAAATCGTGCGGCCGTTGACATTCAAAACTTCCGGTCAGGGCGAGATTTTTGGGATCCGTTTTTACCCTGCGACCGCTGCGGTTCTGCTGAAAGAAGAGCTCAACGAATTCAATGATGGAGTCTTTGACCTGGTGAGCGTTCTTGGAAATCCCGTCAAAGAGCTGCATGCTAAACTGCAGGAATTCAGGTCAACCAACGACAGAATTAACCTGGTTGATGCATACTTGCTTCATAAACTGACAGCACACACCAAGACCCTGAGCCGGATCGACCTGGTGCAGCAGGTTATGAATGACCTAACGAAAAAAGATTTCTTCGATAATATCAATAACGTTGCTGCGCGTTACGGGATAACATCGAGGTATCTGCAGAAAATATTTCTGCACTACACGGGCCTTACGCCTAAGTTGTACAGTCAGATCAATCGCTTTCAAAATAGTTTGGTACTCCTGGGAAAAGGGGATCAGCCCCTCACCGCCATCGCTTACGAATGCGGATATTTCGACCAATCACATTTTATCCGGGAATTTAAATCTTTCACCGGCTTCTCACCGTCGGGATTCGATCCCGACAATTCTTCCGCGATCCTCGCTTCGCCGAACAAGTAGTTCCGATTTGTCCAATGTAGTCGCCTTTGCGCGCAATATCTTTGTTAAAAAAAACGAAGATATGGAGGAATCAAAATTCGCAACATTCAAATCGCTGCACGCAGCAAGTAAACTGCTCATCCTGCCTAATGCATGGGATGCAGAGAGTGCCCTGATTTTACAAGAGTGCAAATATCCGGCTGTCGGAACTTCCAGCTCCGCCGTTGCCGCAAGCCTTGGTTACCAGGACGGAGAAGGAATGCCTTTCGCAGATTACCTGGTTATCATCAGGAGGATCGCGGCATCCGTGGCCATTCCGGTCACAATCGACTTCGAGATGGGTTATGGGAAAACAAAAGAGCAAGTGTATGCAAATGTGCAGCATCTGTTGGATGTGGGTGTTGTTGGCATCAACCTCGAAGACTCCGTCATTGCGAACGGCACCCGCACCCTGAAAGACGCAACAGAATTTGCGCAAACACTCGGGTTCATCAAGAACAAACTGGACGCAGGACGACAGTCCCTCTTCATTAATGTCCGCTCTGATACCTATTTGCTCAAAGTAAAGGATGTAGAAAATGAAACATCAGCACGACTGAAGATATATGAGTCGGCCGGGGCCGATGGGATCTTTCTTCCCTTCATCAGCGCCGGGCAAGATATTGCAAGGGTCAAGGCGGAAACCAGGCTTCCTCTGAACGTCATGTGCCTCCCCGGACTACCTGAGATCGATGCGCTGCAAAAGCTAGGCGTCAACCGGGTCAGCATGGGGCCATTCCTGCACAACAAGGTGTACAACAATGCTCGCGAGCTCGCCAAAAAAGTTATCGAACAAAATAGTCTCACAGCGATTTTATAAACCAATCAATAAACAAACGAATATGAAACTTCCAATGCAAGCACACGATGTGCACAAAAGTCTGGCCGCAGCATACAACACCGGCGACCTCAACACCGTTATGAAGATCTATGATGCCGCAGGCATTATCGTAGCCGATCCAACGAATCCCGTAAGCGGTAAAGAAAAGTTTGAAGCCGCGGTAAAAGAGATTCTTGCTATCAAAGGCACAATGGAGATCAAAACGGTGTACTGTCTGGAAGTTGGCGACGTGGCGGTTGGCAGATCAGAATGGAGCATCACCGACGAAGGCAAAACCAAAGTCGCCGCGAAAGGCATAGAGCTATTGAAACGCCAACCCGATGGTTCATGGAAAGTGTTGATCGATCATGCATTTGGCGCCGAGGGGAACCTGGCGGCCTTGTAGATTCCGGTCGTATTTCTAACGAAGCCTGCCCCGGAAAAGCAGGCTTTTTTATTTTACCTTTACTAAAGTAAAACCGCTTTTATTCAGCAACTAAATTCAAATAACATGATAATCGTACACGACACTTTCGTTTGCAAACCAGGCAACGCCAGCAAGCTCGCCAAGCTTTTCAAGGAAGTTATGGGCGGAGAGCCTGAGACTGTTAACATCCTTACGGATATGACAGGTCAGTATAACCGCGTTATTATTGTCAGCAAGTTCAATGATCTGACGACCTATCAAAAGAGCTGGGAAACTGCGGACCCCGAAAAAATGAAGCGGATGCAGGAGGCGATGAAAGGATATACCGAGATGTATCAGACCGGGTCGAGGGAGATATTCCAGGTGTGGTGATGTTAAAAAGACGTTACCTTGTTGATCACTATTTCCCGTGACTGACGAAGTTAGTTGCCAGGCAATCCTTATCCGACTGTGTTATCGTTGATACACCGCCCGCAACATTCTTCACGTTGTTGAAGCCGCTGGTCGACAGGAGATAGCTGGCCCGTGGACTACGATGGCTGTGACTGCAATAGACGAGCACTTCCTGATTTTTATGCTTCGCGATTTCGTCAAGCCGGCGTGGGAGCTCTTCCACGTTGATATTGACGGCATTCTTGAAATGACCGAAGCTTGGAACCTCACCCGACCCTTTGAACTCTGCCGGTGTACGAACGTCCAGCAACACCGCTTTGGGGTTTGCTTTTAGTCTGGCACAGACTTCCTCGAAGGAAAGATTTTTAAATTTTATTGTGGACTTTTCAACGAGCGCCATCCCGCAAGCACTGCAGGTGCCTGGCTTGTCGTGGACCGTGCCGTCACAATCGAGTCCGCACGGTGTGCATACGTATTCACTCTTCTGTTTTATAATGAATGAGCTTGCGATAACGGCCAGTGTCAGGATAACTAATGTTTTCATTTTGCTTGAATGCTAATTGCTTATCTCCTTATAGTAAGCACAAACCTCTTTCATGACACACTCGGAATGTTTGGGATTCGTTGGGCGGCACGTCTCGCGTCCGAGAAACGAGATAGCCATGCCGGCTTCGCCCCAATCCTTTGGGTCGAGCACTTCCATCATCTGCTTTTCGATCTTCTTAGGGTCGGTGCCGGTGGCGATGCCGAGGCGCGGCGCTACCCGTACCACGTGGAGGTCAACGATGATACCTTCGGCTTTCACACCCGACTCCCGCATAATGACATTGGCGGATTTCCGGCCGATGCCAGGAAGAGCGGTCAGCTCGTCCATAGTAAGAGGAATATTTTTGTCCTCCTTCAGTTCCGCGGCAAGGCTCATCAACCACTTTGTCTTGTTGCCGAAGTTGCGGACCTGGTTGAGGAGAGGGAATAGCGTGTCCTGAGTTGCTTTGGACAGGGACTTTAGGTCGGGGAAGGCGTTGAAGAGGTCGGGTGCGACTTTATTGATGTGAGCGTCGGAGTCCTGGGCGGCGAGGATGACCATCACCATGAGCTCGTATGTGTTGCGGTAGTTGAGAGGGACTTTTTTGCCGCGATATTTATTGATGAGGGGCTGAATGGAGGTTTGCCAGTTTGGAGTTGCCATATTATGATCCTTTGTCGTGGATGAAAGGTAAAATATTCGTTGGACTTCGAAGTTAGAATGCCCTTCAAAAGTAATCCCGGCCAGCCAATTATCGAACCCTTTTCTTTTAGATTTTCCCAGATTCCGAGATTTCATCCGGCCGGCGTTTCGCCGTACCTTTCCATAACTGCTGACGCGAAGTCACACTAACCGTTACAAATATGAAGCATGCTCTTTTCACAATTGCATTGTTGGCTATTCAATTAGAAGTTGCCGGACAGCTAATCGATCCAGGAGCGCCAAAAACTAAAATTGATGAATTTCAAAACAGGAGTGGCGCCCTGATTCTGAAGGAATACATTGATGTTGCAGGAACCAGGACAGTGAATATCCAGGTTGTGAAGATGACCTTAATGCCCGAAAAAAAAGAGGCGATATCCGGAGTGCTGATTTCATGGGGATCAACGTCCATTGGGATCTTCCAGCAAACCGGGCAGGCGTATTTAGATGCCGACGAAATTGACAGCGTCATTAAGGGCATCGATGCCATGGGGAAAATGATCGCCGGCACCATTCCAAATAATTATACCGAGCTCGAATTATCAACCCGAACGGGTTTCAAACTAACCTTGTTTCCGAGTAAGACTGCATGGAATATAGCGCTTGAATGTCAGGGCCACCGGCAATATATTTATCAGGAAGATCTTGCGAAGATCCAGGAATCTCTGTTGTCGGCTAAGAGCAAACTTTAGATGTAAGTGGCTTACCGGCTACTCACTCCTCAATGAATTAACCGGGTTCGACCTTGCTGCTTTGATCGCCTGGAAACTGATCGTCAACGCGGCAACTGAAATCGCCATCAGTCCCGACAGGATGAAGACCCAGAATTGGATCTGCACGCGGTAGGCAAATCCTTCCAGCCACAGGTTCATACTATACCATGCCACCGGTATCGCGATGAGCATTGCTATAATAATGAGAACGATGAAGTCCTTCGACAACATCGTTACGACGCTCCTGACGTCGGCGCCCAACACTTTTCGGATACCGATCTCCTTGGTGCGAAGCTCGGTGGTATACGTTGCCAGGCCGAGTAGTCCCAGGCAGGCGACAAAAATCGCAAGCGACGAAAATATAGAAAACAATGTTTTGAAGTTCATGTCTTTGAGATATTGCCTGCCGAAGTCATCGTCCAGGAAACTATAAAGGAACGGCCGGTGTGGTGCCAGCTGCATCCATGTCTCGCGCACGGCGGCGATGGTGGCAGGCATATCCTCCGATTTTACTTTTATCGACATGTAACGGCTTGCATATGGCTCGTAAGGCAGTGTCAAAGGTTCGATGATCCGGTGAAGCGAGATATAATTGAAATCTTTTAAGACGCCGATCACCTCCCCTTCGCGGCCCCATTGCTTGTATTTCTTGCCTATGATGTCACCCGGATTCGAATAGCCGTATTGCCTTGCCGCCGCTTCATTGATGACAAGCCCTCCGATGGTATCCGAGGGATGATCTCTTGAATATGACCGGCCCGCCACAAGCTCCAGCCCATAGTGGTTGATGAAATCCACTCCTACCTGGAAGACAGGCTGTGCCATTCCCAATAGCTCTCCGTCCTTTCCAATAATCTCAGTGTAGGCATTGGGAAAATAGCTTCCCGGAACACTCCTCGAAAATGCCACCGACAAAATAGATGGAATGGATTCCATTTCCGTCTTCAATGCCTCGCGTTTGTTGTTAACGCCCTGATCGTAATTGTAGTCCAGAATAAGCATGTGCTCTTTGTCGAAACCCATGCTCTTGTTCAGGATATGACTCATTTGAAGGTTCACTACCATCGTTCCGGCAACCAGCGCGATAGAGAGACTGAACTGGAAAATAACGAGGCCTTTCCGGAGATTCACGCCCGTCCTCCCGCCTTTGCTCATACCCTTTAATATAGTGGCCGGACTGAACGACGACAGGACGAAAGCCGGATACGAGCCGGCGACGAGCCCGATCACGACTGTGGCAACAACGAGCATAGCAATGCTCTGTATCGATGTCAGATAATCCATACTCAAAGACCTTCCGGTGATGTTATTCATTCCAGGCAAGGTGAGTGCGACGACGATCAGGGCGACTACCATTGAGAAGGTAACGATCACAAACGATTCGCTCATGAATTGAGACACAAGGCTCACGCGCTGAGCCCCGATAGATTTTCGGATCCCGACTTCCTTTCCGCGCTCCATCGACCGCGCGGTGGAGAGGTTCATAAAGTTTATGATGGCGATGGTAAGGACAAACAGACCAATGATGGAAAAGATATAGAGGTTGGCGATACTTCCTGTTTCTCCGGGTTGTCTTTGCGCGACGGTTCCGAGATACATTTCTTTGAGCGGCTCGATCACGATATTGTACTTGCTCTTGGGATCATTTATTTGCCGGGCCAGGAAGTCCGGTATTTTCGCGCTAAACCCGGCGGGATCAAACTGATCGTTGGTGAGGAAGTAGGTATAGAAATCCACGTATCCCCAGTTTGTAAATATGTCCGGGATCGAATTCCGGAAGGTGCTCATCGAAAGAAGTGCATTAAAACGAAAATGTGAATTCGCGGGAACATCCTCCATGACGCCTGTTACGGTGTACTCGCCTGCGTTGGATCTTCCGGCCGATTCGCTGCCCGTTATTGATTTGCCCAGAGGGTCTTCGTTGCCGAAATACTTCTTGGCAGTAGATTCCGTGAGCACGATGCTGAACGGTGCGGCCAGCGCTGTTTTCGGATTCCCTTTCAGCAGCTTCCAGCTGAAGACGTCGAATGCAGTTGAGTCTGCGAAGAAGACGTCACCTTCCTGGTGGGTGACGTCGCCATTGGTAAGGAGAATATCGGCACGCCCGGAAAACTGGACCACCTTGTCGATCTCGGGAAAGTTGTCGTGGAGTGCCTGACCGATTGGCGCGTTGCCCCACACCCAATAACTCTCCATTGAATTCTTGTCCTCATTCCGCCCATGAACGACACGGTAAATCCGGTCGCCATTTGTATGATAGCCGTCGAACGATCGTTCGTAGTCGACATACATGAAAATCAGAAGGCAGCAGGCGATGCCGAGGGCCAAACCTAAGATGTTGATAGCGGAGTACCCTTTCTTTTTGAGAAGGTTTCTCCAGGCGATGTTTAGGTAGTTTTGGAACATGGTGGTTGGGAATTGTAGGGAATATCGGAATTGCGTTGGATATGGGCTACTCGGGAAATTGGGGATAGTTACAAGATATTCATTTTGAGTAACCGGTTAGCTTCAATTTTAACGGCTCCGCGCGGCTTCGTCCGGCTTTGGAATCCGGATCAAGATCTATGGCCAGGTCGAGATATTTCAGGGCTTGGGGCCGGTACTTTCTTTCCTGATGCTGTTTTGCCCATGCCCAATATGTGAAGCTCATTATCTTCCAGTTTGCATACTCACTATTTTGAGCCTGCCTGGTTATGATAGATTGAAAGTCGCGTTTTGCAAACTTTTTTTTCTTGTAAAAAATCCAGGGCAGGTTCTCGGCTACACTTCCTCTCAAAAACTCCGGCAAATAACTAACGTCACTATAATTAGCTGCGGCGTCATTAAATAACGTAAAGGCATCACTCAACAAGCTCAACTTTTTGGTCTCCGCACTCACCAACGATAATGCTGACGCTCTATAGGAAGCCACGAAAGGCATCAGCTCTTTGGATGTTGAGGGGAAACTAAACAGCTCACTCAGTTGATCAAAACTTTTCTTTGCGTAGCCTTTGTACCCGGTCTTCGAAAGGAACGAAAGGTTTAAGGCCACTTCGTGGTAGATAATACCAATCCGTGCTTTGTTGATCTCAGTGGGGGTATTTTGAAATTGGGCCTCAACCTCTCTGAGCTTACTCTTTAACTCAATGGTGTCTATCATTTCCATGACATCATCTAACTGGTGTTCAAAAGCCTTTAATTTCGAAAAATCCAATTGCTGGGCCTGTAGGCTGGTGGTCATCGCGGTTGCCATAAAAATCAGTGATTTTAGTTTGTGTCTCATTTTTTGTCGTTTGAATGAGATACAAATGTGCGGTGGCGGCGCGGGCGGGGACGATGACTTAAGTTAAGACCTTTGCTTGCTCAAGACCCGTTTTCGGATCCGGCTTAGGCTTTCAGGACTGATGCCTAAAAAATTGGCGATGTACTTCTGAGGAACCCGCTGAAACAGGTCTGGCTTGCTATCGATCAATTTCAGAAACCTTTCTTCTGGCTTGTCAGATGAAAGAGACATGGCGATCTCAGTCGCTCGTTGGGCTACCCTTTCAGCCATGATACGCCCGAAGGTTTCGTATTGTTTACACTCGTTGTAGAGGTTGAATAAATCCTGTTTGCCGATGACCAATAACCTGGTTTCTTCCATAGCCTGAAGGTTCATCCTGCCTACGGTACCATTGGTAAAGCTCTGAAAATCTGTTACCCATGAATTCTCAAACGAAATATCGCATGTTTTTTCCACGCCGTCCTTTATGTGAAAGTGTCTGATGGTGCCCGCTGTGATGAAGGCGATGAAATCACAGACGCTGTTGTCTTGAAGCAGGAACTCCTTGTTCTTTAATGTTTTAATGGAAAAGTGTGTGTCGATAAGCCCAAGCTCCGCATCGGAAAGGGCAACGGTTTGTTGGCAGTATTTTTTTAATGCTTCATGCATGATCCTTTTAAAGGAACGACATTTTGTCGAGCTACGATAAGGATAATATACTTTAAAGCATCTGCTCCGACAACATTACCGTCAGGTCAATTCCGCATCCAGCTTCCGGGTCACATATCCCTGCTCCGTCTGCGGCAGCCCGCCCGTGCGCTTCTTAACTTCGGCCGTTTCAATTGCAATGGCTTCTACTTCGTTGCACCGGTACTTGTGTTCGGTGACATGCAACAAAGAATCATACGGACCACTTCGGGAAATCAGTTTTACCAGGATCGGTGCTGATTCAATGATCAGGAAAAGGATCATGATAAAAATATGTGCCCACCACATGGCCGGACTTTGTTCCGTCAACCGGCTTAATGCTTCGAGTCGCGCCGCCGGTCCATTCAGCCTCGTTCGAGCTAGTGATCCAATTTCTCCGCTCACTTCATGTTGCGTCGCATCGATCCTTGTTTCCAGCTCTGCTATCCTTCGTGAATTTGTCTGGATCAGGCTTTGTACTTCCTTCTCTGCCTCGTCGGCGTCTGTTTTCTTTACTTTATAGATCGGTCCCAGGTTCCTTCTCTTGCTTCCCCCCGTTCCGTCGGCTTCCTGCTGGGCGGCGAGAACCAGCGCATCACGCTGTGACGACTTTTGTGCTATCTCCGATTTAAGGGTTTCCACTTCCTGTCTGAGTTGGACTAACGTTGCATCATATCTGCCTTTCAATTCATTTTCCTGCCTGGCATAGACCTGCTGTTCCATCACGATCAGTTCCGACTCTATCTCCTTGCCGAAGATCTTCAACTCCAATGGTCTTGCGATGACGATGGAAATCAGCACAGCCAACACTATTCTAGGAAGTGCTGTCAGTAGCTCCCGGTATCGACGAGAGTCTTTGCGCATACTGGAAACGATGTACCTGTCGAGGTTGAATATCATCGAACCCCACAGTAAACCCAGCAAAATGGCGATCCAATAACTATCGAACACAGTGAACAAGGCATAGGCAGCAGCCATCGCGGCAAATAAGCCGGTGAAAAATATAGTGGCGCCAATGCCGGCATACTTATTTCTGTCGGATGGGCATTGCTCCAATATCTTCAGGTCGGCGCCTGAAGCCAGTAAAAACAGTCGGGTAATTTTTTGCATACAGAATTAACGTATGGTGCGCTAAGGAAAATGTATTCCTGGAGCAATAAATATGCGATACTCGTTCATCGGTCTTTAGCCGCATAAATAATGTGACGAACGCGGTAAAAAAAGTGATAAGTGAATTTCGGGATGCCGGCGTATCCGCTGCGGTCAGAGAAAAGTGGACGATTGTGTGCGGTGATGTGCAAAAGTGAACAGTTGCTTGTACGCTTTATAGTCTTTCGATTAGCCTTTGACAGAATTCCTTATGCGGCGATGAGCCCTTGGGGTCCGCAAACGAACATTATAAAGGTGACGATGGTTGACGATTCATATCAAAGTCTGGATCTGGCAATCTATAGAGAAGATCACGTACGTTTTTGCTGTTCAGTTAAAAGTCGGAAAGTCCAACAGATGATTAAGAAAGGGGCGCAAAGAACTGGGAATACCAGAAAGTACCGTGAAAGCGTTCTTTTCTGGCTCGAGGACATAAGCCAATTGGACTAAGTTCTGTTCAGATCTGTATATCGTAACAAGATCGAATTTTTGAAAAGTCTTGTCAAGAAGTCTCAATCCAGAATCGAACCTTGTCTTTATTGTGGCCTCGTCTACGAAATGACCGCCTTTCAGCACCCTTTGCTTTACCCGTTCGATTGCTAGCTCTGGCGTCTCGAGACAAATGAATATCAATTCTGTCCTATACCCCTTCGATTTGAACAAATCAATTACGCGCAGTAGGTCATCCGTATGATAGTTTGTTTCAAACGCAAAACTTTTGTCTTGGTCTAGCGCTTCCGTTCGACGCTCAAGGTATCGTTCTTGAGCGCGATTGTAAGCTCCCTGCTCGATCGCGGGATCAAAACTGAATTGTCCCCAGATAGCATAAAACTCCTTATCGAAGTCAAACGCTTCAATTCCGGATTCAGATAAAAGTTCTTTGCTGTGAGTTGATTTACCTGCACCGTTCGGTCCAGCTATAATCGTTAGAACCGGCAATCGAGATTTTTCTTAGAATGCTTAACGGGCGGCGAGGATAAGGAGATTTTATCCAGCTCTGCCTTCGCAGGAATTTTGATATGGCGAGCAGTCTCCTGCATACGCTGGAGTCGTTTCTTTGCAAGCTCTAGATAAGTCATGCCCAAAGATACAAAACTGTCAAAGATTTGCATACAGTGAATACCATTTCTCTTTCCTCATGATATCCAGCGTGGGTCGACATGTTGGTGACTTTCCGTGTCTTTATATCTATGCTCATCGCGAATGTAGGTCGCCAGTCCCTTAAATTAATAATCATAAAGCAGCAAGCTATTTTGAGAAGAATTCAATTGCCAGTTTGGATACAAGTTCAGGCCTCTCTGCAAAGACTTCGTGAGTTGTGTTCGGTAAAACACAATATTGACTGTTCTTAATTAGTCGGTGCATTTCCAGTCCATGTTCGATTGAAATATCATCGTGGTCCCCGAGCACGATCATCACTGGAATGTTTATGCTATCATAGGCACTAGCCGGAAAATACTCCTTCTCGTACCACATCCGGTTCAAATTGTCAGCCATTTTTCTCCAGTCCTTTTTCGGGGTCAGTTTCTCGTACCACTCGATATCCTCCTTGTGAAAAACTGCCCAATTGTCTACGGTGGGAGTCCTTACAGAGTCCAGTGGAAATCCAGCTGGGAGAAAGAAACCTCTAGTGCCGTTGTTTGCACCGACTGCGATGACTTTTTTTATCTTGTCCGCTCGTTTATCGGCTAGCAGCAGGGAAACGATCGCACCGTCACTCCATCCCATCACATATGCGCTGTCAATCTTTAATGAATCAATTAGCTGAGACCAGAAGTCAGTCAGCAAGGCGTAACTTAAGCTGTCGGTTTGCTCCGATTTACCTTGCCCCGGTGTATCGGGTACAATAACTCTATACTTTTGTGATAAGTCTGGAATACATTTTCCAAAGTCGCTTATGCTTCTATGGAGTCCGCCGCCAGAAAGCAGCAACAACGGGGGGCCTTGTCCGTATTCCTCGAAGTATATTTTTTTATTATTAATGCTTACTTGTTGACCGTCATTAGAGCCATAGTCAAATTCTCTTGTCTCTGTATTGCTATTTGTGCAACTGATTGAAAATAGAATGAGTCCTAATATTTTTTTCATGCCTCCAGGAAAAATCAAAGATATCAGGAAATTTCAGCTATCAGCTCCCCATAATGCATAATCGTAACTAGAAAAAGGGCTTCCATAGACTGCTAAATCTATGAAAACCCCTTAACTGTTTAACGCTTACTTCTTTTCTACTCGCACTGTTTCCGACACGGTTTTGCCGACAATAACCTCGAGCAGATAATATCCCGCATGAAATTTCGAGATGTCGAGGGTTACTGAGGTGTCGCCGATATCGGTCTTCGTTAATTGAATGGAACCGTTCATGTCTGTTAACCGAACCGCATCAATTTTATAAGACGATGTGATAGAGAGAAAACCTTCTGTTGGATTAGGGTAAACCATAACATGATCTTTATCGGGCTGCCCGGGATCGCATGGTATTACGCTTGCATGCAGAATACTTCCGGGTAATGCCTTAAAACCATAATTCAACTCTATCCTTTTAGCCGCGCTTAATGTCGCGTTACCATTGCTTTCAACAACAAACTGCTTGCCCGGTTGATTGATGATCGATCCCCCGGCGAACGATACAACATCTCCTGACTTAACAGTTTGTGATTCGAGGTATACCAATGTCGAGCAATCTTGTGCTTTCAATAAAGAAGAAGACACAAGTAGCAATAACAATGGCATCAATCTCTTAAATGAATGACTCTTCATATACTAAAGTTTAATTGGATCTTACTTATTTTCTTCAATTGTAGAGATACGTTTCTCTAACTCGATGATGTATAAAGTAAGCTCCTCTATTTTCTCCAGCAGCTTGGCATCCATTGCTCCGACGTTGATACCATTCTTGGCAACTTCAGTTGCTGAAGGAACATTAGGTAAGTGATGATTTAATTTCACAAACTTCGCAACATCACTGAGTGGTGTGAGCTTATACTCAGGCGCAAAAACATAGTCGGCCCAATCAGCAGTGTTTTGAAGAGCAATAACAACTTTTTCAGTTAAGATACCGGTCTCGACATAAAGTTTGTAAGAACCGGGAGTTGTGAGAGAAGGACTTCCGATCTTGGCCTTACCCGTGTTATCGATAATAAGTCTTTGATTCCCGGCACCGTCTGCTAAAATAATGGTGTTGCTCAGGTTTGCAGCCAGGCCGCTAACTCGTGCTCCGATAATCGTGTTATTGCTTCCGGATGAAATGCCAGAACCGGTTCCGTAACCTACGGCTGTATTATAGCTTCCGCCCTGATTTCCTGAAAGAGCCGAGCTACCAATACCGGTATTGCCGCTTGATGACGTGTTATAGAGCGCGTACATTCCTACAGCAACGTTGTCTCCACCGGTACTATTTGCATACAGTGAATAAGTACCTAACGCTGTATTGTAGTTTCCATTGCTATTGCCGTACCCCGCATAGTTACCATTCACAACGTTGAAAAACCCGCTGTTGTTATTTCTCAAAGCATTCATCCCGGTAGCTACGTTATAGCTTCCGATTCCGTTTTGCTGCATGGCGCCTGTACCCAGGGCTGTGTTCTCGACACCAAATGAGTTCAGGTACAACGACATCGCGCCGACGCTGGTGTTATTGGAAGCGCTGGTCGCCGAGTATTGCGACCATCTCCCGACGGCCGTGTTGCTGCTACCTGACGTATTTTTGTACAGGGCGGTGGTTCCGATGGCTGTATTGTAATTACCGGTCGAGTTTGCATTGAGCGTATAAGCCCCGAATGCCGAATTACCGCCGCCCGTGAAAGACGGGTATGCACTGGTGCCATACCTTGTGTTCCCGATCTGGGCGTTAGCCGCGAGGGTTGCAACCGCAAAGATTGCTGTGAAGAAAAGATGTTTGAACGTAAATTTTTTCATGACTGTAATTGTTTTTTTGTGTTATCAATACAGCCAACCAAGACTTTCAAATATTGTGGTTTGGGGAAGGAAAATACGTGTCTCAGCGTTGCAAAAACTTGTGTAATGGTGTCAGAGAACGAGGATCAGGTAGCTCGATTGAGGGAGTTTGCGTAAGTTATCAGTGAAACGCGATGGTGGACTGAGCGTGCTGCGAATTATGGTTGATTTTGGTTCGTGAATCGTTGGACCAAATCCCGAAAAGTGTAGAAGGCCTCTTTTGGTGCGTAGTTGTCGCGCATGATACCAAACTGGTGGAAAGAATCGTCGACACTGGAATTTGCATCGCGAAGTGAGAACAATTCAAATGTATGAATATCTCACAGTGACCCGAGAAATTACTTTTTCGAGGCGATAGAGCACCGGGCGGGGTTGGGGAAGATTCCTGGCACGGGCAGCCATTTATCGAACGTTCTTCCGGAAGATTTCGCCAAATTCAGCGAATTCGCACGAATAGGCGGCAGTCATGGAAACGTCTGGCTCGGTGTGGCCCGCGATAAACTTTTTGATCTGACCTTGTACCTTCATGCAATCCAATCTCCACCAATTTCAAAAGCTCCTGTCGCATTCCACCACCTATATTGTCGCACTAACACCCGCAGTCTCACCGCCACGCCTTGCGTAATTTGTACAAATTCAACAACGTGCCCATACCCACAATACAATGAGAAAAATAATCGCCGCCATCAACGTCACCATCGACGGATACTGCGACCACACCGCCGGGGTCGCCGATGAAGAAATTCACGACTACTATACCAACTTGCTCCGAGGCGCCGGAGATCTCCTGTACGGCCGGACAACTTACCAGCTTATGGAAAACTTCTGGCCCACCCTCGTAAAGAACCCCTCCGGCACTAAACACCTTGACGACTTTGCGCACGCAATACAAAACGTCTCGAAAGTCGTCTTCTCACGCACTCTTAAGAACGTCACCTGGGAAAATTCGCGACTGGCAAAAATAGGTCTCAAGGAAGAAGCCCTGGCACTCAAACAACAGTCCGGTAAGGAAATCTTCGTCGGCAGTCCAAGCTTGATCTCAGAACTAACCCAGCTCAACCTGATCGATCAGTTCCAGCTCTGCGTCCACCCCGTTATTCTTGGAAAAGGCTTACCACTATTTAAAAACGTAAGCGATAGAATTGTTCTGAAGGCAATAAAGTCAAAGGCCTTCAGCTCGTCTGGTGCAATGCTGCTTTACTTCGAGCCAACGCCGGCCGGATCCTGAACTCCGGCCGGAGTCGGGTGAAAAAATAGTCCCGAGCAGACGAATCAGGTTTCGCCGCAGGTTAGCGTGCAGTCAAGTTTGGTAGGAATTCCACGGAAAGATGCGAAACGGCTGTTATCTTCATAGAAATTCCCATCAGCCATGATATACAACTACGTCAAAGTCGCTGTGCGCAATATTCTCAAAAGAAAGCTGTATTCATTCGTTAACTCGGTAGGTCTAAGTATTGGCATCGGGTTCAGTTTGTGCGTATATCTTTTTATTCAGGATGAGAAAAGCTTCGATCAATTCCATCGCAATCGCGATAACATTCACCTGATCCTTAACAAAAGATTTGAGTTCATGAGATTTAAGAATGGTGAAGCACAACCATTCGGGGAAACAGTAACACAGAATGGAAAACTCGGGGATGTGATGCTCGACGAATTGCCAGCAGTTCAATCCATGACAAGATATGTCGCCCCTGTAAATGGACAGTTTCGATATCGTGAAAAAGTTTTCAATGAGAAATTCACTGGTGTTGATAGTGGATTCTTCAAGATGTTCTCATTCAAACTCCTTGCTGGCAATTCTGACAAATTATTTGATGAGAACACCGACATTGTCATTACTCCTGCGATAGCAGAAAAGTATTTTGGGACAGATGATCCGATCGGAAAAACTGTAACACTTAACCTCGCTGAAGAGAAATCCTACACGGTGGTCGGAGTGATTTCAGCTCCACCTGCCAATTCGAGTATCTCATACACTGTACTCATTCCAATAAAAGAAGTTCCCTGGTTCAGGAGCGATTGGGACAGTCATTCCTATCCAACATTTATCCAGGTTCAGGACGGGACAGACATTGCATCATTCGAGGACAATCTCAATAAACTGAACAAAAAATATACAGGCGATGCCGCAAAGGTGTACAGGGAGCGTGAAAAAATTCCGGAAGAATTTGAAATGGAAGAGCTGTCCACTGTTAGTCTCCCGGATCTTCACTTTAACACTAAAGTTAAATGGGAAAAATCCAGTGATCTGAAGTATTCCTGGATCCTCGGTGGCATTGCGTTACTCATTCTTGTAATAGCCTGCATAAATTATATCTCCCTTGCACTGACCAGCTCGTCAAAGCGCAACACCGAAGTGGGCGTGCGTAAAATATCGGGCGCGGGGGCAGGCCAGTTGGCTATTCAGTTTGGAATGGAGTCTATGATTCTCGCCTCGATTTCGATGATCTTCGCAGTGTTGCTCGTAATTCTGTTCTTGCCGTCACTAAATTCATTTACAGGCAGAGACCTTTTCATCGCCCCGACAAATTTTGCGGAAATTATCTTAGTTGCATTGGCGCTGACATTTTTCGTTGGCCTGCTAGCAGGATCCTATCCCGCCTTTTACTTATCCGCTTTAAAGCCTGCCCTCGTGTTGAAGGGAAATTTCAATTCCCGTGTGAACGCATGGTTTGCCAAGCCACTCGTAGTATTGCAGTTTGCGATCTCCGCATTTCTTATCATGAGTTCGATCGTCATGTATCAGCAAATGGAATTTATTACCTCGAAAGATCTGGGATACAATCAGCACGAGGTGTTGTATTTTCCTACGCAGGAGCGCTCTGGTCAAAAAAGTGACAGGCTCGTTGAGATGTTTCGTGCGAAGCTTGAAAATGACCCCTCTATAGTGTCAATTGCTGGCTCGTCAATCCCTTTCACGCAAGGCACGTTTACTCTCGGATTCCAGGGTAACGGTCAACCCAAAGCGGCGTCGAGCTATATAGTTGATCCCAGCTACATACCTACTCTTCAAATACCGATAGTAGCCGGAAGAAATTTTAACGTGTTGAATCCCGCAGACCTGACGGGGGCAATCATTGTTAATGAAACAATGGTACGTGAAATGAAATGGACCGATCCACTAAACGAGCACCTAAACTGGCATTTCGAGGAGGGGTTAGGCGACAAGGTGATTGGAGTGATCAAAGACCATCACTTCCTTTCGCTTGAAAGATCGATCGGGCCTATGTTCCTGACGATGGATAAGACCTTTGGAAATTACCAGTACATTCTTGTCAAAGTTTCCGCAACAGATATTCCTGCCTCCCTCAAGAAACTTGAAAGGACATACCGGGAATTAGCCTCGGACAAACCATTCGAATACACATTCCTGGATGAAACAGTGGCGCAGCAATATAAGTCTTATGAGCAATGGATGAAGTTGATGGGCCTGACAACCAGTTTTGCGATAATAATTTCGTGCCTGGGACTATTTGGCCTTGCCGGCACAAACGTCGTAAACCGGACAAAGGAGATCGGCATCCGTAAAGTGCTAGGGTCAGGGACAAGTGACTTGCTTATCTTGTTGAATAAACAATTCTTCTGGCTCGCGGTAATAGCATTTATAGTTGCAGCCCTCCCCGCCCGCTATGTAATGAACGAATGGCTGAATAGTTTTCAATTCAGGATTCAGATTGGATGGGGATTATTTGGCTTTAGTGTATTGTCAGGTCTGCTTGTGGTCCTTCTCACGATCTGCTATCACACAATGAAAGCTATAAGAGTGAATCCGGCAGAGACACTTAAATGCGAGTAGAGATAGCGACCATAAAAGTTGGTACATAAGGAATTCGGACACTGTTCTTATCGATTCCTTCACAACTCCGGCCGGCGTCCGGTAAAAAAATAGTCCCGACAGGAAGTGAAAGTGAAGTGTAATTCACTGACTTACTGTTTGTAACGAGAGCGTTGAAAATCTAACTCACCTAATTGTTCACCGGATGTCAAAGAGAGATCACGCGCGTTGTGTGATTGTGATTCAATTTAGATAAGTGATTGATAACACCCAATTTGACAGGGCGTTTCTTTTTTCATTGGTGGGGTTTTCCTGTTCGAAGGAGCTTGGATGAGAATTTAATTGACGACTAGATCACTTAAAATCAATTTGTAGACGCTAAGAGCAACTTAGCCATACGTTGTCATACTTAGCCACACGTAACCATAAGTTATTACAGGTAGCCATAGTTAGCCACACTTAAACACACATAAGCATAGCTAAGCTTAAGATGACATAGATTCGGAGCAAGCAATGTTTTTGCTACGCAAAAACGAGATGGTGCGAGAGGAGCAAGCCATGTTGTCGCTACGCGAAACGGGCTTGCAGGGAATCACTTCGTTTTATCTTTTAAGAATCCGAGTTCCGAGGACTGCAAGTATTTTTGTTGACAACAATACATCTTACTAATGCATGATGCTAAACATAAAACTTGTGTTATTCTGCCGCTAGCTTGTTTCCAACGTCGTGTTAATGGAAGCTATAAAGGCTTGAAAATAGTTTGCGGATTCTCAGACTTAAGGCGGCTATAAAATTCAATTGCATATCGATCCGTCATACCCGCGATAAAATCAACGACGATTCTTTTTCTATATCTATGATGCTCTGGGAGACCGGTGTAAAGCAGTTTAAAATCGTCGGGCATTAGTTTATAACCATTTGGAGTCTCATGAATTGATTTGAAGATTTCTCTCACTATCTCTTTTCCACGAAATTCAGAAACCTTTACCCTTGAAGACTCAATTTGACCGACAAATGTTAGATTCTTCAAAACCTCGACTTCCTCTCGGATATGGGTGTCAAGGTAGACTTTTGATAAAAATGGATTTTCATCATCATACTCAACCTTCACACCATTTATAAACCTATTCACTAGTCCGGATGTCAAACTGGTTCTTAAAGCACCATCACTGGCAATCTTTTTGAAAGTGTCATAAAGTTCTGCGGCTTGTACTAAGAAAGATTTCTTTCTGGATGGTAGTTTAGTGGCATTATACTCTTCGTCAATTTCCAGGACAGACATTATCAACTTTATAAAGATAATATGCACATCTTCTTCTGTGTATGTTTTATCAATGCCCTCTTTTCTGACGTTTCTTTCAACTCGTTTAGTTATTTCTTGAAACAGTGAAAGTTCTGGATTAATGACATCTAAAATATTAATGAACTGCGCTTTAAGGCTATCCTCGAAGTCGTATGTTGAATATGCTATATCGTCAGCGATATCCATGATGCTACATTCAATTGTCTTGAACTTTTTAGTCGTAGCACGACTACCTAGGAGTTTTTTCTTAATGTTGGTTACTAATTGGGTGTCGTATTGATAAAACCCCTTAATAGGATCGCTACCGGACTTTTCAGGGATTTCACTATCGTACTTCAAAATCGACGCCAATGCGCGATATGTAAGATTTAGACCATAGCGAGTATCACGACCCTTTTCATCCAAGAGACCGTCAGCGATAAGGTATTTTTTCTCCAGTGTTGATAAAATTCTTAATGTTTGGGCATTACCCTCGAACCCAAAATCCTCCTTCATAATCTCGTGGAGAGCAGCTTCACCATTATGACCAAATGGAGGATGGCCAATATCGTGAGCGAGTGAGGCAAACTCGACCAGATCATAGTCTATCTGGTCGTCAGAAAACTCTCGAAACTTATTATTGATATGAATAGCAATCCCTTTCGCAATTTGAGCGACTTCAATTGAGTGGGTTAGACGGTTTCTAAAAAAATCCGACTCAATTCCAGGGAATAATTGCGTTTTTCCTTGTAATCTCCTGAAGCATGCTGAATGAATAAGGCGTGCTAAGTCCTTACGAAATCCGCTACGAAAATCATCGCCATTTTGGTGATTGGGGTTGTGGGTAATTACTTTATCCCTTTTATTTCCTGAGATCGGGTAGAGCATCTATTTTTTGCGACTTCTCTTTTCAACTCGGCTAGAGTTTTCTGAGCCCGATTTTCGTCCATAGTCATTGAATTGTTTCATTGAAACGCTGATTGTCTCTTTTCTAACAATCTCTCGTGCTGCTTTAAATATGGTTACTCTTTCCATTATTATAATAGATTTAAGTTTGAGATCCTGTATGTCATCGCTTGAACGCTGACCTTAAAAAGCTTCGCCAAGTCGATAAAAGCTGATTCATCAGCTAGGTCAAAATGATGATTTTCCACTTCCTGTTTAATTAAATCCTCGGGCATCAACAAGGCTGCGGCAAAAGCATTTGCTTCAAGTTCTTTAACGACTTCACCAGTTGAAGATTGATCATCCCTAAAATGAACTTGATGGAAATTGTTATCAACAAAAATATCGTCTGTATGCCGGTGCAATATGTAGTGACCTAATTCATGAGCGACCGTAAACCTTTGCCTCACAGAGGAATGTTTGGGATTGTATCCTATAATCCCCTTGTTCTTGTTGATATGAAGTACTCCCGAAACATCACCAAGGTCATATTCCTTGACTTCAAGTCCCTCTTCCTTCGCAATTTTTAGTACATCAACCGGACCGCGTCTAATATCTTTTCTCTGTAAGAGATTTTTAGCAGCATTTTCAGCCCTTTTTTTGTACGTCATAGCTAAGTGTTAATTGAAATATTGTTTTTGATAAATTGTGCCACTTTCTCTTTAGACTGATCTGATTCATCCTTCAAAAATGCGGAAATCTGTTTTTCAATTTGCTTAAGTTCAGATTGAGAGCGCTTTGGGCGATCAATGTTCTCCAGTAAATCTGTAAGCTTAATATTAAGTTTTGTGGCTATTTCCCACAAGATGTGTAGAGAAGGATGCTGTCGTCCCTTTTCTATGTTTACCACTGAGGCCCTTGATAGGCCAAGCATTGTTCCAAATGCCTCCTGCTTAAAACCAGCATTTTCCCTCACCGACTTAATATTTTCCCCGACTGTAGAGTAAAATCGTTGTTTTTCTTTATCAGTCATGGTGAGGTTTACAATGCAAAACTATGCCATACTGTCGAATTACGCAAACAGTTTGCAAAATAAACTAAAATATAATAGTTTATGATACTTGACATTTCTGACGGAAATCCCGTATTTCGAACTACTATTTTTCGAAACCTCATAAATCGAAGGGATCATTTTTTAAAACTATAACAGTATGATTGACATTGGCCAGAGGAAAATATCAGTTAAATGCCCTTCATGTGGCAGATCGAACACCGTCGTGCTCTCACAAGTTGGAAGGCAGGAAAAGATAAGTTGTGGTTGCGGGCAAAACATTCGACTTATCGATCATAACGGCTCAAGCGCAAAAGCGATAAAAGATATCAACGCCGCTATGAAAAATTTTGAAAGGACCCTAAAGAGATTTGGCAAATGAAGACATTCCATTTGACGCACTCGCGTGTAGAGATTCACCTCAATGAAGTACGAATAATTACGATCTATTTTAATCAAAATAGTGGCAAGGTTTACTATCGTTCAAAGATCAACACGATATCTGAGATTAAACATACTGGGATTTACCTGGGTGTCGATATTTATGGTACGCCCTATTTTATTCACAACCATTACCAGGGTGGCCGTCCAAGCATTGTTACTCTAGAGGATTTTTCAAAAGGTCAGACAATTCAAGAGTATGCGCATTCTCCTAAGAATGGTGCAATAGAGATAATTCGAAAGGCGTTAGAGGAGGTGGTTCGCGGCGAGCAATATCATCCAGTACATTACAACTGTCAAACCCTAGTCAATATCGCGTGCAATCTTAAACGACAGAGTGAAGATGTTGACAAATGGATGGGTCGTCTGTTTTTGGGCAGCATGCTTTTGATAGGTATTGGCATTTTCAACAGGAGGGCGTAGATAGATAATTTTGAAAGGAGGTGTTTTAATATGGCGAAGAACGGTAAATCTGGTGATGGTCACCGCAATGGTGCGGTAGATGATCGCTCACAGTTTAAGCATCCAAATGGCCACTGGATAAAGCGCGATGCTGATACTGGAAGAATTATGGATGTGAAATTTAACGAGCAGCCTTTCAAGGGCGTTCGGAAGGAGAAGTAACAATAACCCCATCCCTCCGGATGGGGTTCATTTTTTTTGGGGTTTAATAAGGAATTAAATTTGTCTTTATGACTTTTTATGATGCCAATGGAAATGCCACTGCGTATTTGGATAACGACGGCAAGACCCTATTTCTGTGGAATGGAAAGCCAGTCGCCTATTTGTATAGTGATAACGTGTTCGGATTCAATGGCAAACACCTTGGGTGGCTTGAAGGTGGAATAATATGGGACCATGGTGGACAGAAATGTGGTTTTACGAAACAGCAACTAAAACGATTTCCACGCTTCGAGCCATTTAAGGCGTTCAAACAATTCAAGCCATTCAAGTCATTTAGGCAGTTCGCTCCATTTAAACCTTTCAAGAAGACTTCAATATCGGCGACAAACCTTCATGACTTTTTAGAAAGTGGTAGATCTTAGTAATATTAATCGACCCAATCTCCCTTCCACTCCTCCTGAACAACCTCCAGCAACTCAAACAACCCATCCAGATCAATCACCAGGTGATACAAATACTCCGCCTCCGCAGAGCCATCGTACATCAGGAATTCGAGTAGCCAGCTTCTCAGGTTTACACTGAATCTCTTCGCTGGATGATACTCCAGGAATCTCACAAACGCCTCCTGTAATCTTGGGGTAACAGTAAAGTCTGGCTCTTGAACTTTACTAGTGGTTTTCTTAGCTCGTTTCATATCGTCAGTGGTTTATATCAACAGAATTTCATTTTCAACGCCCTCATATCATCACTCACCTTTTTATCTACAATCTTCGCGTAGTGCTGAGTCGTCTTAATACTCTTATGACCCAACATCTTCGAGACCGTTTCAATCGGGACACCATTCGTTAAAGTCACCGTCGTCGCGAAAGTATGTCGCGCACAATGGAACGTTAGCCCTTTTGGAATACCACACTGTTCCGCAAGCTCTTTCAGGTAAACATTAATCACTGATTACTCATCACCGGTAGCAGAGTGCCAGACACCTCAACAACCGGACTTTTCACGTACTTACTAAGTATTGCACAAGCAGCCGGAAGCAATGGGATCTTCGACGGCGTATTCGTCTTTGCCCTGTTTATAGAAATCAATTTATTACCATCCACACCCACTACAACATTCTTCGGTGTCAATCGAATCACATCACAATAAGCCAAACCCGTATAACAACTGAACAGGAACAAATTGCGAACGGGTTCAAGCGATGAATTAGTGAGTTTCACGCCGGCGACTATCGACAACTCATGTTCACTCAAGAATACCTTGTGAGTCTCATTCACCGACATCTTATATCCTGCGAACGGATTCACATGAATCCATCGCTTCGCAAGACATTGATTGATGATCTTCTTAATCTTTTTCAGGTAATTGATGGTCGTATTATGACAACATCCCCTCACCGTCTTAATCCAAATCTCAAAGCTCCGTATGAATTCATAATCCACTTTCTCCAGTTCAATATCATTTGATCTATACTGACTCGAAATGAATTCAGCTACATAACCTTTGATTGTTCTATACTTTTGAAGCGAACGATACGATAACCCACGCCCAACCAGCAATTCAAATTCCTTGTTATGCCCTTCATACACTTCCAGGAACATCTTCGGTTGCTTGTTATCCAGACCCAGGTACCTTGCTTTGATCTTCACCGCATCGAAATCAATTCCCGATGAAATGAAACCCTGGAATATCTCGTAGATCTTCCCTTGCACTGAATCCAGATAGATGTTGAAAGACCGAACGTCTTCGGTCTTTCCGATCAACCTTCCGCGCGACGAATCCCACTTCGCAGTCTCACACTCACGTTGTAATGACAACTCTGTTCGTCTGCCATTGACGGTTATTCTCAGGTACACCAACGATGTAGTCCCACCGTTTTTCGAAACCTGCCGGATTATGAAATTCTGATTGAATGTCTTCTTCATCGCTCCCCACAAATCCCACAAACTTCCGTGCGCGATCACTCCCAATCAAGATGTTCAACAATCGAACATCTTCATTTACATTGAGTTACATAATCATCAGTACGACGAGATCATAAAATCTCAACTCACCTAATTACTCACCACAACTTTGATTTCAGATGAAAAAGATGAATAGGCTATAAATGCGAAAACCGCCAATCCATTTCGATTAAGCGGTTTTGATTTTCTTTGATACTGCTGTTGTAGTCCCGACAGGAATCGAACCTGTATCAAAAGTTTAGGAAACTTCTATTCTATCCATTGAACTACGGGACCAGGAAAGCCATTTTTAGGATTCGCGCGATCAGCCGGCTCCAGGCCTTTCAGCCTTCACCCACCTTCCGGTCTTCGTTCAGCACGCTTTCAAATCATCATGCTCACAAAAACCTCCGCGCTTCAATCATCAACCCTCCAAAAAAGCTCGAATAGGCCGCAAATCTAAAAAAAATTCTGCCCCCATTGGGCATTCCGTCCCTAAATAAAGACCCTCGGCAACCACGAAATTTCCACCCACTTATCCCTCCCGTTAATCAAAAGTTTAGCTGACACGGCCATCCACGGGATAGGCCGGACAAGCCGGGCTATGACATTTTCATAGTGCCGCTCCTCCTGACCTAACACGCCTCGAGCCCGGACCTCCCTTCGTCGAAACGGCTACGCGAAGGCGAGGCAAGCCGTGCTATGACATTTTCATAGGATAGTTTTCCCTGACCAAACACCCTCCCTAACTTTGTCAGGTTTTTTTCCTCCTCCTCCCCCCACGATTCTTTATTTTCACACCTCGAATCAATAAAGATGCAGCCAAACGAGGAATTGGAGTTTACGGGAATGATGGCCACCGCCCTGCGGTTCATCAACAGGACAGGCAGACACATCTTCCTTACCGGGAAAGCCGGCACGGGCAAGACCACGTTCCTCAAAAACCTCGCCCTACGTACACACAAACAGATGGCCATCGTGGCGCCAACGGGCATCGCCGCACTGAACGCCGGTGGGACTACCATACACTCGCAGTTCCTCTTTCCCTTCGGCATGTTTATACCCGATCGCACGTACGCCGAGCCGCCCGCCGACGGCGCCAACTGGTATACCGAAACCGTACTCGGCAAACGGCATCCTCTCAATAGTATAAGGAAACAAGTGCTGCGCGCCATCGACTTGCTCGTCATCGACGAAGTCAGCATGCTCCGCGCCGACCTCCTCGACGCCATCGACTACAGGCTCCGATCCGTCCGCGGAAACTTCCGGCAGAGCTTCGGAGGCGTGCAGCTGTTGCTCATCGGCGACCTCTACCAGCTTCCACCCGTCGTGAAACGCGAAGAAGAAAGCCGGCTCAAACAGTATTATAATAGTGTGTGGTTCTTCGACTCGAAAGCCCTGCAGACGGACGGCTTCGTGTACATCGAGCTCGATCGCATCTTCCGCCAGAGCGACAACGAGTTTATTAATGTGCTTAATAATCTTCGCGTGAATCGGCCTACGCATGAAGATCTCGCCTTGCTCAATAAATATTATCATGGCCCCGAAGACCTGTACGACACCACAGGCGTCATCACACTTACCACGCATAATTACCGCGCCGACGAAATGAATTCACGGGCATTGCGATCACTGGAGTCGGACTCTAACTTCTTCGAAGCCGACATCACCGGCGACTTCCCCGAAAGCATGTATCCCGTACTGCCGAAGCTCGAGCTGAGGACAGGCGCCCAGATCATGTTCACCCGCAACGACAGCGAAGAAGGCATGTATTATAATGGCAAGCTCGCTACCGTCACACGCATTTCAGGCGGCGATATCACCGTGGCCCTCGAAGGCTCCAAAAAACTTTATACACTCACGAAATCTACCTGGGAAAATAAAAAGTACCAGATCAACCCCGACACGAAAGACCTCGAAGAAGAAGTCGTTGGCACGTTTGAGCAATATCCGGTGAAGCTCGCGTGGGCGATCACCGTTCACAAAAGCCAGGGCCTGACGTTCGAAAAAGCGATCATCGACGTCGGACAGGCCTTCGCCGACGGACAAGTGTACGTGGCCCTTTCCAGGCTGCGCTCTATCCAGGGGCTCATTCTCCGCACCAAGGTCGACCCCGCCATCGTGAGCGCCGACAAAGCGATCGTCACCTTCGATGAGGAGAACAACAAACCTGAAACACTGGACTCTGAAATGAAAGTCCAGCAAACAGATTATCTGCGGCGACAGGTAAACAAGACATTCGACTTCGAAACATTGATCCGCGAGGTCGCCAGTGTCCGTGATGACGACGATGACGGGAATACAGGGTTCGACGAGAAGACCATGCAGCCCGTTTTGAAACAGATCAAGGACGCGCTCTCGACGGAATCGGGTAACACCATCCGTTTCCGGGATCAACTGAAGTTGCTTTTGGATACAGGAAATGAGAAAGAATTTCTCGCCAGGATAACCAAAGGCCGGGAATATTATAAAGTGTTGCTGTGGGATCAGTCCAAATTACTCGCACAGCATATCGAAGACATGCGTCCCGGAAAACGCGTGAAAGGATATCTTACCAGTCTCGGTGACATCGACCAGCTCCTCTCCAAAAAATTGGCGGATGTCGACAAGGTCTTTCATCTTGCCGAAAGCATACTCGAAGGACGGGAGGATTTCGACTTCGCGAAGCTCACCGCCGACCGGTCGGCAGAGCGCGCTAGGATCATGATGGAGACGATAAAATCCGAAAAATCTCCCAAGAAATCCGGCAAAAAGAAAAAAGACGCCAACGAGCCAAGCACTCATGAGATCTCCATCGGGTTGGCCGAACAAGGGCTGACTGTGGAAGCCATCGCCAAAGAACGCAGCCTGGTCGTCAGCACGATCGAAGGCCACCTGGCAAAAGGGATCGAGATCGGCCGGATCAGCATTTTCAAGTTCATGAATGAAACCGACGTGGACAAGATCACGTCTGCGTTGAAGGAAATGCCGGAAGGATTTTCGTCACGCGACGTTTATTCAAAGCTCAACGGACGATACAGCTATGGACTTCTCCGGGCGGTGATGGCGCATAGTGGATTAAAATCGATCATCAAAAAGTCTCTCACGGATCACGACGGCTTGCCCCGCACTTGATGCGGGGATAACACAGATAATAAATTTTGATCCGTGCGATCTGTGCGATCCGTGAGCGATTGCATATCTTCAACTATGAATACCTTCTTCGCTCCCCAACTCATCATTCAGGTCGTAGCCCCTGCGGTCGAGTTCTATAAAAAAGTCTTCGGCGCTAAAGAGCTCCGGCTTTTTAAAAACGATGATGGCAGCATCCACGTGGCAGAACTGGAGATCGACGGAGCCGTATTCCACATCCACGAAGAAGTTCCCGCCAAGTATCAAATGAGTCCGGAAACGACAAAAGCCGCCGGCGTCATCATCGGCTTGTTCGTCGACGACGTGCATGCAGTCGTGATGCGCGCAGAAGAAGCCGGTGCAAAGATCATCAACCCGGTTACCGATTGGGAGTATGGCTATCGCCAGGGAACTTTTCTCGATCCATTCGGTCATCAGTGGATGATTGAACGCAAAATCTAACAGCCCTGTAAGGTTCTCTCACTGGATATTGGATATTGGGTATTGGGTATTGGGTATTGGGAATTTATTTTGCTATTCCGCCTTCAAAATATCCACCGGGTTCACCTTTGCATTCCTAACTGCATGATATCCCGCGGCCATCAAAATTATCACCATCGTTATCACTCCCGGTAGAATAAAATACCCTGTACTCACCTCGATATGATAAGCAAAGTTATTCAACCACCTGTCCGCTAAGTAAAACATCACGGGCAGTCCGATCACCAGCGCAATCCCGAAGAACGCGGCGAACGGCCTCAAATGCCTCACGAACAAATCGATGTTCTCTGCCCCTACCACTTTTCTTATTCCCATCTCCTTCATTCGCAACGACAACAGAAGCGCCGAGATACTGAAAATTCCCAGTCCCGATACGACAATAGAAATGATAAGCCCCCAACGGAAGATGTCCCGGATCTCATAATCGTGTTTATAAAGACCGCGGTATCTGGCATCGAGATAGCCGAAGTCGAAAGGGAGCTCGGGAAATATCTTCCTGTATTCTTTCTCGATATCCGTGATGAGGGCGGCAGACTGCATCGGCGCTGTTTTCACGTAAACAAAGTTCACGCCCCAATCCTCGTTGGCGATAAACAAGATCAACGGTTCGATCCGCGTGTGCATCGACTCGAAGTGAAAGTCCTTCACCACGCCGATCACCTCACCAACATTACCGTCGCTGTTGATCGAACCTTCTATCTTTTTACCGATCGGATCGGCCCACCCGAATTCACGGGCAGCTGTCTCGTTGATGACATACGCTGCGCCGGCGTCGGTCGCATGCTCTTCATCGAAGAAACGTCCCGCTACCAGCTGCAGGTCGAGCAACGTTGCATATTCCCGCTCGCAAAAGATGAAGTTGACGAGCCGTTGCTTCATGCCCTCAGTCGTCTCCAGGGCGAAAATATCTTTCGTCTCCACACCGCCATCGGGGTAAAACGATGAGCCGGATACGCTGATTACTCCCGACATTTTCCGGATCGACTCTTCGAGCACCTGGGTGCCCTGATAAGGGCCCAGGCGGGTCAGCACCAGCACGTCGTGATCATCGAAGCCTTTATCAGCGTCGTTCACAAAACGGAACTGATTGAAGATCACAGTGATCAATCCGATCATGACAATGGAAAAAGACAACTGGGCGGCTACGAGGAGCTTTCTTACCGTAAATCCCCCCTGTGTACGCGTCGATTTCCCCTTCAGCGACGACAACATAAGTTCGCCCTTTGAAATAACAATGCTGTTAACCGACGAACATAGAAGTATCGTGATGACCAGTCCACCCGCTAACCCAAAGAAGGCAGGGCTGGTCCATGAACCGCTGTCGATCGCCGGGAGGAAACCGGGGTACGAAAGGACAAGCGCCATGATCAACACGACCAGCGGCGCAACGATCAGTAAACAAAGAATGGCATCGGTAAGGGCCACCTTCCGGTGATCAGCGCTGATGCCACCGAAAGTTCGGAGTATCGCGATCTTTTTCACCTGCGCGGTGAGCTCGGCGAGAGCCAGGTTCAGATAATTGAACAGTCCGGTAAACACAAACAATACAATGACCGATATAATGATGTATACATAATTACGGCTTCGCTTCGGGGCGAAATCCTCATCCATAAATCCGGAGAGATGGATCTCGTCGATCCTTTGTGGAATAGGATCTATTGTCATATCGTATTCTTCGGAGACCAGCCTGGTATAGCTTTTTATAGTTGAAGCAATGGCCGTGTCGACCCTGCTCAGCTCAACATCAGGGATTGTCTTGATGTAGGTATAAGCATTGAGATTATCCCACACGTCGTTGCGCCGAAAGCTATCCCACGATAGCAATGCCTGGAATGTAAAGTGGGTATTGAGCGGAAGGTCACGGATCACAGCCGTGACCTCGACCTTCCTCCAGCCCAGGTCCAAATCCCTCCCCATCACATGGGTGTCCCCGAATAATCTTTTAGCAACCGACTCGGTGAGTACGATACGATCGGGGCCGTCGAGCGCCGATGGCGATCCCTGGATGTATTCGTGCGTGAACATCCGTAGAAAATTACTGTCGGCAGCATAGGTGGTGATCCCAAAGAACTTTTCGTCCTTTACCACAAACACCTGCTGCGTGAACATGAACCGCGACGATCGCTCGATCTCGGGTATCTCCTCCACCAGCGCATTGCCCATCGGCAACGGCGACACTGCGTAGTTCGAAACCTTTCCTTGTGCTTCCGCCCGCGTTCCAATGCGATAAATATTCTCGTAGTCTTTATGGTGATGATCGTAGCTAAGCTCATTGATCACAAAGCCCGCCAGCATGAAAGTGAAGGCCAGGCAAATCGCCAGAGCCGAGATCTTCACGATGAACACCATCTTGTTCTTCATGGAATTACGGATGGCTATTTTCATATTCAGGTTCCAGAATATCCCGAACACACCCGGTTCACCGAACTCTTCAGCCCTTCGCACGTTCGACACGCGGCAAAACCGGATCACATCCCAGATGTATTTGAAATTGGCGGCTCGTGGACCTTCCGTCCGGCGTCTTTCAAAATAAAGCTCGTGTGCATCGCCCTGTATTTCCTCGAGCAATTCGGGATTGCAGTACCATCTCAGAAAACGATCGGCCCACCGCGGAGGCATTGGCTGCTCGCTCATAACATCTTAAGTGAAAATGACGGGACTCGCTTATACAATTGCATCTTCAGTTTTATCGCTTCATCGAGTGTTTTCTTGCCGCTCGCGGTAAGAACAAAGTATCGTTTTCGCCTGCCCCCTCGCTCCGCTGTCGCCCCTCCCATCTTCGATTTCACGTATTGCTTACGCTCCAGGCGCTTCAGCACTTCGTGTACGGCGCTGATATTAACACTCCGCCCGGTCTCCTTAATAATATACTGCATGACCGACACGCCGTATGCCTGATCTCCAAGTGTCGCTGCCGTCAGGAGCACCAGTTCCTCGAACTCACCGAGATTATCGCCTTTTAATTTCATGTTATTTGTTATACAAACGTGAATATAATAGGTTTATTCTATATTTGTATAACAAATGTTTTTATGAAATACCTGTTATTGATTACCGTATTCGTTTCCGTGAGCTCATTCGCCCAGGAGAGCAACACGAAAATGATCATCGTCGGGGATGTACAAGATGCCGCCACCAAAGAGCCTCTCGCCTATGCAACCGTTGGTGTCAAGGGTCGCACGGACGAAACAATTTCCGACAGTGAAGGAAAATTCAGGTTATCGGTGCCGGTATCCTATCACAAAGACACACTCGTGGTGACATACGTCGGGTACAACCGGTTCGAGAAGGCAATCTCACAACTCGCATCCGTCGAACATGTGATCCTGAACGAGTATACCACCCTGCTCGAAGAAGTGCGGATCGTCTATCGACAAATGGATCTCCGGGAGATCGACCGTACCTCCAGGATCATACGTGGCAACCTTTATGCGATGGATGGCGAAGTGACCAATGCGGAGTTCAACAATTTCCTCGCCTGGCTGGATGATTACAACAAGGCCGACCTTCGGAAGAAGTATGAATTCGACCTGACGAGTTACAACAAGTCGGTCCGTGATTTTTATACAAAATATCACAGGCCGACAGGGGACACAAAACGCAGACGCGACCGGAGAGACACTATATTAAACTACAACTTCTGTCCCGCTGTGAACATCTCCTATGAAGCCGCTGTCGAGTACTGCAAATGGCTGACAGATCGCTACAACGAAAATCCGAAGAAAAAGAAATTTAATAAAGTAGTCTTCAGGCTTCCGACGTTGAACGAGTGGCAGATTGCCGCGCTCGGTTACGACAAGTTCCAATCATGGAATCTTCTCGAAAATACTGTTGAGGTTATTGTTGCCAAAGACAGTTTGTCGATGGAAACGATGAAGGGTGAGAAGAAAAAAATGAAGGTCGATAATACGATCCAATACCCGTGGTACTGGGTTTACTACTATCGTAACACCGCATTCAATTCATTTAACTGTTACCTGGGGAACTTCAGGATTGAAAATGGAAAGATCTGCCCGGCAAAAGTCCCTGCTTTCGATGGATTTACCATGATGGCTCCGGTTAGATGTTACTTTCCCAACAATATCGGTCTGTACGACGTAGCCGGCAATGTCGCTGAAATGATCAGTGAAAAAGGCAAAGCCTGTGGCGGCAGCTGGAATGATGTGCCCGAACAGAGTACCATTCAAAGTGTCAAGAACTTTTCCGGTCCCGATGAAACCGTTGGCTTCCGTGTGTTTATGGAAGTGATTGAGCCATAGAGCCCACGTTCATGCTCCGGGCTGTGTTCTCACCGCTCACCAGCGCCGCTTCGACCGTACCCATCTCAGGACCCGAATGATAAGCCTCTCCGGCAAAGTACACGGTGTCATTCAAGGGTTTAGTGAGTACTTCGATTGCAGCCGGTGTCTCGACGGTCTTGTATGCATAAGCGCCTCGCGCAAACGGATCCTCCATCCAGTTGATCACCTTCACAGCGCGGATGTGTGAGCGAAGTACGTCTTCGCGGCAATCGAAGATGTAACCGAGCGCCTTCACCGCTTCGTCCATCAATATCTCATCGGTCAACTTGATTGTGTTTATTACCGGTCCCGAAAGCCAGCCCGTGAGCAACGGCGTAGGCGACGGCGTTTGGGTCCACCATGTGGGTATCCATGCGTCCGAGAAAATAAAATGTGCATCGGGAAACTGCCGGAAGTCGTCGTTGTCATCGTTCTCCCATTCGGGTTCTTTGAACTCGACCAGGAATTTGATCACACCACCGGTTTCGATCTTATTCAAAGCGGCGAGATGCTCTTCAGGCTTGGGGAAGAACTGGATCGATCCGGTTCTCAACACCGCGGGCGGAATTGTGATGAGCAGCTTCTGTCCGTCGTAACGCGCGCCGTTGTCACAAATAACAGTAACCTTATCACGTTCCCAATAGATCTCACGCACCACCGACGAGAAATGGAACATCACATCGGATAGGCGGCATCGTTCGAAAAGATGAACCATCAGCAACGAATACCCGCCCACCACATGATAACCTTTGGTGGCGTCGGTGTTCGTCCATTCTTCACGCAAAGCGCGTGCACTTGCTTTTTTTGCATCGGCAGCGTCGAACCCTTCTACGAAACGTATCACCGATTCGCGTAACGCCGCATATTGCTTTCCGGGAAAAACCTGATCGAGGAACTCTGCAATTGCCATGTCTTCTTCGAGCGCCTCCAGCGCCCCGATGAGCTTATCCCAATGCGCATCGAAGAACTCCTCTTCTTCCTTCTGGCCGCCTTCAACTTTCCACTGACGACCGCTGTCGTCGCGAAGCGTTGCATGCGCGGATTTCGCCAGGGCGTGGGTATGCGGAAGGTCACCATGTATAAATTCCGCCCCAGTTTCTATGGGCACGGAAAACCGCTTGTCGTGTGAGGTAAAAATTCGTCCGCCGATACGGTCACGGGCCTCCAATACAACAACCTCCCGTCCTGACCTGCCTAATACGTTCGCCGCAGACAACCCTGCCGCGCCGGCGCCGATGATGATGATGGGTAACATGGTAAAGGATGAGGAAAAAAGCGGGCCAAAACCCAGACGCTGTTGAGATCGCAGCCTATGGCTCTTGTCCGTCGCATGGAAAATGAAACAGGTTTTCTGCGTGGCTGCTAATCGAGAACAAAGTGCCGCCCCATTCGGCCACCGTCCAGTCGTCTATCTTCGGAAACGTAACCCTCAAGTCGTAGGGGGATTGCGAGTTGTAGCTATTGTGTGCGCGAATAATAAAGCCATCTTCAGACTTGCGTATCCATTCAATCGTATCGACCCGGGAATCCTGAACCATTCCAACCAAGAGAGTGTACCTGTCCACCTCCTGGTCTCCAACAGGCATCTGAAATTCTGTAATACCATAGGCACGCGGACCACAAGGAACTGTCTGTTCCGTTTCACCCTCACCGTCACTTTCGTCGATCTGCGTCCAATCGTCGAGGAACGTATAGATGTTATTAGGCGCGCTTTCTCCATAATCGAATATATACTTGACATAGCTGACCTTTCCATCTTTAAATACAACGTTCACACGATGCTCTCCCGGCGCCTGGTTGATCCAGATGTTATTTGAAAGCGCAGCTGCAGGGTCGCTTAGTCCGAATGCTTTAAGGAAGTCTTCCTTCGACATCCCTGTCTTGAGACCTTTCGCAAATTCGATCGAGGGTCCGCTTGCCACGATACCGTTGAAATAGAAACGCTGACGATCATTGTCGAAATAATCATAGTAGTCGATTTCAACTTCCTCGTTTTTCCAATCCCGGTACCGGTACCAGGGCGTGCCATCCTCCTTGTCGAATCCCACGTCCATGGTCGTGCCGTTAGGATACCATTTCGCCAGGACTTTATCATCCGATAGCTCGAATGGCAGTGGTTTCACAAAGAGGTCGTTGTTGTCGAATTGGAATTCAGTTGTTGAATCGGCGACTGCAACAGTCGAGTCGATCGCAAGCGAGTCGGTTGCAAGCGAGTCGGTTGCAAGCGAGTCGGTCGTCGAAGTGGATTCCTGTCCCGGAGCACAAGCCAATAGTAAAAATACGAACAAGACTGGGAGAAGACGGGGTAACATGATAACGTGATGTTACAAAAAAATCGGGAACATATATCTATCTTCATAACTCAATGAGCGATCAGGAAAAACTTAAAGAGTACATGCGGGAAAATGCCCCGAAGGCAAAGGAGAAAAAACCCGCCCCTCCTCCGCCGACACCGAAGAAAGTCCAGCTAAAGACGCCCTTGTCGTGGTATACCCGGGAGATCATGGGTGAGATCATTGCAAATTTCGTCTTCGGTTCGATGTTGTCTTTATTAGTTTATGCCGCAGTCTATTTCATTCTCGATGTCTAGACGACCGGCGAACAGGAACCACCGTGGGTGACTGCATGGACCGTCTGGACCATACTCATGGTGACCAACCTTGGCGTGAACCTGTATCGCCTCGCTCGATACAAGATCTGGATCCGCGGTGGATTTTATAAAGTCAACGGTTGGGATGATTTCTTCAGAAAAAGATCGGAGATGTACTGGTCTAAAAGGTTTTATACGAACGTCAGGATCATCGTCAAACTGACACCCGACGCAACCGATCTTCACCTCGATGCAGTAAAAGTCTTCACAAAAAAAGCCGTTAAAAAATGGGACAAGCGCTACGAAGGGATCGAGTGGGAGCCCGGCTTCGGACAACCCAAAGACTTCGTGAGCAACGGAACGGCGATCTTCGGTGACATCAGTCGCGCAGAGATCAGGCACCTCGTAAAAATACTGATCGGGGGATTCTTACCCCTCTCGAAGATCCTCGGCAATAAGCTCAGTGAGGTGATGATCGAAAGCAATACCAAAGAAGATCACATCAAGACAAGGAAGGTGTCCAGGAATGCGTATGATAGACAGTCAGGCTATGGTCAATAATAATAATGCAGGCTCTCACGGACGCACAGATCCCAAGGATCGAAATTGCTAATCCGTGCGATCCCCGCATCAAGTGCGGGGCAAGCCGTCGTGATCCGTGAGAGGTTTTCAATTTAAATCATATCTTGGTTTTATGAAAAATACCTTTGCTCTTCTAATCCTTATCACATCCACATCCTTCTCTCAATCACTCATTGCGCCCGGCGCGAAGCTTGAGCAGGTCTCGAGTCAGTTCAAGTTCACCGAAGGCGCTTCCGTCGACAAAGCCGGTAACGTCTACTTCACCGATCAGCCCAACAACACCATCTGGAAATACGACACCGGTGGCAAACTGAGCCTTTTTCGCGACAACGCCGGCCGCTCGAACGGAACGTATGTCGACAAGAAAGGAAATCTCATCACCTGTGCGGATGAAAAAGGTCAGATCTGGTCGATCGATCAGAAAGGCAAAGAGACCGTGATACTGAAAGACTTTCAGGGTCACCAGCTCAACGGACCCAACGATCTTTGGATCGATCCGAAGGGCGGGATCTATTTCACCGACCCGTATTTTCAACGCGACTACTGGGAACGTAAATCGGCCGACCCCGAAATGAAAGGCGAGAATCTATATTACCTCGCCAAGGGCGCATCGCAGCCTGTCGTTGTCGACGACAAGTTCACCAAACCCAACGGCGTTGTAGGAACACCCGATGGCAAGCACCTGTATGCTGCCGAGATCGCGAATAAACTCATCTACCGCTACGACATCCAGAGCGACGGCAAGCTCACGAACCGCACCGTGTTTTGTGAAGACCGTGCCGATGGAATTACAGTCGACGAAAAAGGAAATGTCTACCTCGCAGGTAACGGCGTCACGATCTATGATCCCACCGGCAAGCAGATCGAGCACATCGACGTGCCTTCGCGTTGGACTGCCAACCTCTGCTTCGGAGGGAAGAACAAAAACGTTCTCTTCATCACCGCATCCGAGTCTGTGTACGTGATCAAGATGGCGGTAAAGGGAGTAGAATAAGTTAAAAGAACTAATAGTTAATAGTTAACTATTAACTATTAGTTCACTCACTCCTCAGGGAAGTCACCGGGTTCGTCGTAGCGGCTCTCATCGAGCGATAGCCTACAGTCAATATCGCTACCACAAAAGTCCCTCCGAGCGCCGTGAGGAATATCCAGGAGTTGAGCGGAACGTGGTACTGGTAATCTTGTAGCCACAGCCCCATCAGCCACCAGCCGGCCGGGGCCGCGATTAGGAAGGCTACAACAATCAACACTGAAAATTCTTTTCCGAAGATCCAAAGGATGTGAGCGACGCTTCCACCGAGAACCTTGCGGATACCGATCTCTTTCGTCCGTTGCAACGCCATGAACGATACGAGCCCGAACAATCCCATACACCCGACCACGATCGCCACAATGGAGAACAGCTCGACCAACTTCATCATGTTCTCCTCGGCCGCATAGAAATCGGCGATCTGCTGATCGAGGAACTGGGAGCTGTAGATCAGGTCGGGATACATTGCGGTCCATGCTTTTTCGATCGCCTCCCGGGTCTCAGTAATAGTTCCCGGATTCATCTTCACAGCATACTCGTTGTACATTTCGATATTCGTTGCGACGAACACCGGCTGAATGTCCTCATGAAGGGACGAGGAATGAAAGTCCGCGACGACTCCGACAATCGGGAACCTCCAGCTTCCGTTGAAGGTCACCGATTGACCAATAACCTCTTCGGGAGTCATGCCGAGGCTTTCTACAAATTTTTCATTCACTAAATATTCTCTTAAAGTATCGGATTGGGTCAGGTTCCTTCCCGCGATCAGCTCAATGTCAAACAGGGAAATGTAATCCGGGTCGCCCATCTTACACGTGGCTGAAAAATTTTCATTTTCCGTACTGTTTCCGAATTTCACCGACGTGTTCCAGCGCGACATCGAAGACGGCGCGGAAAAGCACAAGGAGGCCGCTTCCACGCCAGGTATGCGTTCCAGCTCGGCCTTTAAGGTATTTGTCTTTTCATCCTGAGATCCCACGGGTATCATGACGATAGCCTCACGATCGAATCCGAGGTCGGTCGTGCGCGCATAACGAACCTGGTAGATCACCACGATCAGGACGATCACTAAAATTTGGGAAATCGAAAATTGAGTGACGATCAGCGCACGGCGAAGATTCAGTCCACCCGATGTTTTCTGTGAAAGCCGGCCCTTCAATGCTTCCACCACCCGGAATCCCGAAAGGATGATACCGGGGTAGAAACCCGCTACGAAAGTCACGAACAACAACATCGAGGGAATGAAGGTCATCAGCTTCCAATCGCCCAGCTCAAGCGACAAGCGCGACCGGAACCATTCGTTGAAAGGTGCTATCAGTATCGACGCGATACAAACAGCAACCACGATCGACAACAGGGTGATGACAAAGGTCTCCGCCATGAACTGGCGAAATATCTGTGTTCTCACGCCTCCCATCACTTTACGCACACCCACTTCACGCGAACGGCTGACGGCACGGGCAGTCGCCAGGTTCACGAAGTTCACACAAGCGGTGATCACCAGGAAAAATCCGATCACCGACAAGGCAACAAGAATACGTTTCTCCATTACCCCGCCGTAACGTGGGTTGAAATGAACATCCGACAATGACTGCAGCCTGTAGTGATGAACGTTTTTTGAATTAGGCCTGTGTTTTTTAGCAAAGCCAAACATCGCTTCCTCAACTTCTTCGATGTTCGCACCGGGCTTTAGCCTCGCGTAGCATCGCAGGCTCGATGAGATCCCGCCCCACGCATCTTCGCTGGCCAGCCACTCGTCAAAATTTTTCAGCGCATCATACGAGAGATATATCTCTGCACGTAGATCGGTATTGTCTGGCAGGTCTTTCATCACTCCCACCACACGAAAGTCCATAAGGTTGGCGACTTTGAATACCTGACCGCGGGGATCGTCATTCCCGAAATATTTTTTTGCGAGGCGTTCCGTAATGATTGCAGTGTTCGGATCGGTGAAAAGTGTCTTTGGGTTGGTGTTGTTCACCAGCGGTATGCTGAAGATATCGAAGAAGTCGGGCTCTGCCATCGCGATATCCGGTTCGGTGAATTTCCGCACTTCACCGTTTTGTGTCACGGAAACCAGCTGGTCGCCGAAGATGGCCATGCGACCTACCTTCTCGGTGAACGTTAATTCGTCACGTAGCGCTTTGCCCAGAGCGGGAGGAACACTTCCTGTGTACGATATCTCGTCGCGGTGCTGATCGGTAACCACCCGATAGATCCGGTCGAGCTCCGGATGAAAATTGTCGTAGCTGAGGTGATGCGACACCAGCGAGAAGATCAGCAGGGCGCACGCCATTCCCAGGCCAAGGCCCAGCACATTAATAATAGTATAAGACGAATGGCGGCTGATGTTGCGAAGAGCAACGAGGATATAATTTCGAATCATAGGTCAAATGTAAAAAGTTATTGATTTCAGGTAAATTATGCCTCCGGTAATGGGACGACGGTGTCCGCTAACGAATAAGATGATGCCAAATCGCAGAAAGTTTTTAAAAGCAACAGGATTTACCGGGTTAGGTACATTCCTGTTTTCAAACACGTTCCCACACCAAATTACCCCTTCAATTGAAAATAGTTACAACATGGCTGAACAAACTGTCATTGGAAATTACGGTGAATGGGCACGGTCGCTGACGGCCAACCGGCTCCCCTCGCTTTCCTTCCGGAAAAAAGAGCTAACCGACCTCAACCAGTGGAAGTCTGCCGCACGTCAGCGTGTACGTGAGCGCATGGCCATACCGGATATTGGGGGAACTCCCAAGGTCACCGTCAACAAACAGTACCAGTACGATGGACTGCACATCGAAGAGCTTACATGGCAGCTGCCATATGGAAGGCCGACCGAAGGCGTCTTGCTGAAGCCCGCGAATGCCACCGGTCGGCTGCCTGCAGTACTCGCGCTTCATGACCACGGCGGAAATAAATATTACGGCAGCCGTAAGATCGTCCGTCTGTCCGACAAGCTTCCGGCCGGAATTGAAGAACACCAGAAAACATACTACGAAGGAAAAGGTTGGGCCAATGAGCTCGCGAAGCGCGGTTACGCCGTCCTGGTTCCCGACGCATTTCCGTTCGCCAGCCGTCGTGTGATGATCGCCGACGTGCCCGAAGCCCGGAGACATAATTATAAAGATCCCAATCCCGGGAGCGTCGAGGAGATCGCGAAATACAACGACTGGGCATCCGCTCATGAAGAAATTATGGGTAAGTCGCTGTTCAGCGCGGGAACGACCTGGCCGGGCGTATGGCTTGCGGAAGATATCAAGGCGCTGGATGTGTTGAGCGCCCGCCCCGATGTCGACAAGAACCGGATTGGCTGCGGTGGATTGTCGGGTGGCGGAATGCGCTCTGTTTATCTCGCCGGGCTCGATGACCGCATCAAGTGTGCGGTGCCCGTCGGTTTTATGACGACGTGGAATGATTTCGCCTTGTACAAATCATATACGCATACGTGGATGATCTACATACCGTTATTGCCCAACGAGCTTGACTTCCCGGAGATACTTGGGTTGCGCGCTCCGCTGTCGTCGTTAGTGCTCAACAACAATGAAGATCAGTTATTCACGTTGTCTGAAATGAAACGCGCCGACGCGATATTAAAAGAGGTATATGACAAAGCAGGCTCTGCAGATAAATACCGGTGTTCATTCTACCCCGGTTTGCATAAATTCGATGCAAAGATGCAGGACGAAGCATTTAAATGGTTTGATCAATGGCTTATCTAAAAGTATTACTGGCAGTATTTTTTGTTTTAATTCTTAACAGTTGTTCGAAGGAAAAAGATGAGAAAGAGATTCTCGCAGACTCGATCGAACATTCATTGACCGGAACCCTCGATGCATGGTATCCCCGTGCGATCGACAGCGTTCATGGTGGTTTTCTAAGCTCCTTCACTTTCGATTTCAGACCGGCCGACGACCAGCGCAAGATGATCGTTAGCCAATCGCGGCACGTGTGGACAAATTCCAAAGCAGCATTGCGATATCCCAAGGTTGATCACTACAAAAGAGGCGCTACCCACGGATACAAGTTCCTCCGCGACGTCATGTGGGACAGCACCTACGGAGGATTCTATTGGCTCGTGGAACGCGACGGTACGCCGGTTAAGGACGACACTTTGAAAACAGCCTACGGAAATGCGTTCGGAATTTATGCACTGGCAGCCTACTATGAATTCTCGAAAGATCCCGAGGCGCTGCAGCTCGCGAAGGATGCATTCATGTGGCTCGAGCTGCATAGTCACGATCACGAGTACAAAGGATATTACCAGCACCTGCATAGAGACGGTACACCCGTGATGCGCGCCCGTTCCACACCGTCGACCGCGGAAACAGGATACAAGGACCAGAACAGCTCCATACATCTCCTCGAAGCATTTACGGAATTGTATCTCGTGTGGCAGGACCCGTTGCTCAAGGAGCGTTTGAGAGAAATGTTATTTCTCATTCGTGATACCATGGTCACACCCGACGGCTATCTGACCCTTTTTATGGAACGCAACTGGACACCGGTGTCGTTCCGCGATAAGCCTGACAGCGTCATCGAGAAGCATCACAGCCTCGATCACGTCTCGTACGGTCACGATGTCGAAACGGCGTTTCTGATGATCGAAGCGTCGCACGTGCTAGGCATCAAAAAAGACTCCACCACCCATCGCATCGCGCGGAAGATGGTCGACCATTCACTGAACACCGGATGGGACGAGACCCCGGAAGAGGGCAGCTTCTACGACGAAGGGTATTACTTCAAAGACAAGCCGGGTATTACCATCACCCGCGATACAAAAAACTGGTGGGCACAGGCCGAAGGCATGAACTGCCTGTTGATGATGTCGGAGCTGTACCCCAACGACCCGGCGGCCTTCTACGACAAGTTTAAAAAGTCGTGGCACTACATCGATGTGAATCTCATCGATCATCAATACGGCGACTGGTTTGCCGGCGGACTCGATAAACAACCGGAGATGAAGACGGCTATGAAGGGACATATCTGGAAGGCCTGTTATCACCAGTACAGGGCGATGGCGAATTGTGTTGATATGATTCGGAAAGGATCCAGCATTAGCAATCATGATAAATAATTTCAAGGCTGCATTCCGCTACCTGAACCGCAACAGGATAGCCACCACGATCAATGTCACCGGCCTGGCTGTTGCGATGTCGGCAGCGTTTCTCATGCTTCAGTATCTGGACTTTGAGCTGAGCTACGATACGTACTTGCCGGAGCATACCGAAGTGTACAGAATAGCGACGCAACAATCGAAGAACGGCGTTCCTGAGCGGAACACCGCGGAGGCTTACTATGGCATCGCCGACTGGATTACAGAAAATCTCCCTGACGTAGAGGCGGCCACTCGTGTCAACCGCTGGCCAGCCGCCACAGGTTTTACGATCGAAGCCAACGGCAAGCTCTTCAGTGAAAAAAGATATCTCATTGCGGATAAAGAATTCTTCAAGGTATTCCCCTCCCTGCTCGTTGCGGGCAATCCCGAAACCTGCCTCGCGGGCCTCAACTCGGTTATCATCTCCGAACAACTGGCTCTGAAGGCATTCGGAACTACAGACATCCTGGGAAAAGACATCTCGAACCCTGGGTGGAAAGGTCATGTCTTTAACATCACAGGCATATTCCGCCAAACACCGGCCAACTCTCATTTGGATGCCGATATCATACATGCTTACGAGTGGTTCCCGGACCCGGAAAACGAGTGGGTTACAACCGTATGGACTTATATAAGGATTTCCAAAAACGCAGATATCGTCGTGCTTCAGGAAAAGCTGAACCACGCCGTTGCATCGATGTTACCCGATCCAACGGTCTCCGCAAATCTGACACTTCAGCCGCTTTCTTCTATCCACTTAAAGTCGAACCTGGAAGATGAGGTTAAAGCGCCGGGGAGCATCACCAATATCTATATAGTGTTCGGGGCGTTGATCCTGATCACGCTCGTGGCCTGGATAAACTATGTAAATCTCGAAACCGCGCGGTTTATCCGGCGGCTTAAAGAAGTCGGCATCAGAAGGGTCGTTGGCTCCTCGAAGACGAACCTGTTCCTGAAATTCTTCACGGAATATGTCTGCCTGACATCGATCGCCCTTCTGGTGTCGGTAGTCATCACATGGATCGTATTCCCTTACTTCGGCGACGTGACGGGGTTACAGCTATCAACGCCGCAATTCCAGGTAACGGAATTGTGGACCAACGCTATCATCGGTCTTGCCATTGTTGCAATGCTTGCGGGCGCCTATCCATTTATTTCTGTTCTTCGCATCCATCCCGTTGCGTCGTTGAAGGGAAAGGTGACAGAAGCCGTCCAAGGCACCGTCATCCGCCGTTCACTTGTTACGTTCCAACTCGTGGCATCGCTTACGCTGATGGGGCTTGTGGTGATGGCATCGCTGCAGCTCGAATTCATGCGGAGCGTGAAGATGAACTTCAACACGTCGGATATCCTGACCGTGTACAACCCAGCGAATTACACCTGGCTCGAAGACTCACTGAGAAAAGAAAAGAACGAAGTGTTCCGAAACAGGCTCCTGCAAATTCCCTCAGTAACGAATCTCACCACATCGTCGGCGATACCCGGAGAACCGATTGGCTTCACCTATACCGATCTCGCGAAACGCTCGATGAGCGATCCCGACCTGCAGTTGCATTATAAGGTGATGTATATCGACTACGACTTCATCCCGGTATTTGGGCTGGACCTCGTGGAGGGCAGGAATTATTCCCGGGAATTTTCCGATGAAGGATGTCTCGTTATTACCGAAAGCGCCGTTCGTGCGCTCGGGTTTAAATCTCCGCAGGAAGCATTGAACCAGAAGATCTTCTTCATGGAAGAAGACTGGGATCAGTGGACCATCATCGGCATCGTGAAAGACTACCGGCACCAGTCGATCAAGACCCCTGCTTACCCGGGAATATTCCGGCTGCATCGCAACAAGGGACAGATGGTCTATTATTCCGTAAAGCTCGAAGGCGGCACGGACGCTTCGAAGACCGTATCGACTATCGAAAGTGCATGGAAAGAAACATGGCCGGCCAAACCCTTCGATTACTTCTTTATGGATCAGCACTACGACCAGCAATACAAAAGTGAGGTCCACTTCTCGCGCGTATTCACGACGTTCTCCGCCATCGCGATTTTCATTGCGTGTCTGGGCATCATGGGCATGACCCTGTTCGAAGCGAATTCCAGGACGAAAGAGATCGGTATCAGAAAAATACTGGGAGCCGAGGTTGCGAATATTATAATGTTATTGACGAAAGATAGTTTCAAACTTTTGGCCCTCTCCTTCGCTATTAGTGTCCCGCTAGTATATATACTGTCTTCGAAGTGGCTTACCGAATACCCGCAACACATCAGGTTTTCAATTTGGTTTGTAGCGGCGCCTCTGATTATTATCGGCCTGCTGGTGGCCGTGGTTTCCCTTACCCAGGTGCTGAAAGCTGCTCTTAAAAACCCTGTGGAGAGCCTGAAACACCAATAAAAAAAGATTCTTCGAAAAATGATTTTAGGAAACCGAACGGTTACATATATTTGCGTAACCGATCAGTTACATTAAACTATTAATCAGAAATGAGAAGAGACGTTTTCCAGGCCATCGCCGACCCGACCCGCCGGGAGATCATCAACATGATCGCACACCGGTCGCTGAACCTCAACGCCGTCGCCGGCAAATTCGACGTGAGCCGGCCGGCCATCTCGAAACACATCAAGATCCTAACCGAATGCGGCCTGATAACCATTCGCCAACAGGGACGCGAACGGTTTTGCGAAGCCAACCTTAAACCCCTCGTACAGGTATCCAGCTGGGTAGAGCAATACCGCTCATTCTGGACCGCACGCCTCGATGCACTCGGAGCCTATCTCGAACGCAAGACCATCAACAAAAAACCACGCAGGAAATCAAAATTAAAAACGAAAAGAAAATGAGCGAACAACCGATCATCGTAGAAAAAGTGGTGAACGCGCCCGTGAGCCGGGTATGGAAAGCAATCACCGATAAAAAACAAATGAAAGAATGGTACTTCGACGTCTCAGGCTTCGAACCGAAGGTCGGCTTCGAATTTCAGTTTGAAGGAGGCAACGAAGGGCGCACCTACACGCACGTTTGCAAGATCACCGAGATAGTCGAAAACAAAAAGCTTCAGCACACCTGGACCTACAAAGGCTACGAAGGCGAATCGGTCGTAACCTGGGAGCTAACCGATATGGGCGGGAAGACGAAGGTCAGGCTGACTCATCGCGGACTCGAAACGTTTCCCAAACTGCCGGATTTCGATAGGAAGAACTTCGAAAAAGGGTGGACGGATATTGTGGGATCGCTGCTACCTGATTTCGTTACTCGCTAATCGTTATTCGTTATTCGCGGCAGAGTTGAGTTCCTTCGGGTTGCGACTGCAGGATCCTAGTTTAGCGAATAGTACTCGCGGCTATAATGAGGATCATCAGCGTAGCCGCGATTAACGAATAACGAATAACGATTAACGACTAGTACGCAGACACGAAATTCGGATAAATGAGCATATGCCTCGTACGCACCTCATTAAACACCACCTGCCTCAACTCATCCACATTCTGCTTCGTAATCGCCGACACAAACACCACACTCCCAAACCCATGTGTCTTATAATACCCCCGCAGTTCATCCAGTGACTGTTCATCGTTCTTTGCGAGCAGGTCTACTTTGTTAAGAACTAGTACCACGGGAATATTGCCGGCGCCGATCTCCGCAAGGGTCTTGCTCACCACCTCGATGTGATTGTCGTGGAACGGGTGAGCGACGTCGACAACATGCAACAGCAGGTCGGCTTCCCTGACCTCGTCGAGGGTCGATTTGAACGACTCGATGAGGTGAGGGGGAAGTTTCCTGATAAACCCTACCGTGTCCGAAAGCAGGAACGGTATGTCGTTGATGACCACTTTCCGTACCGTGGCGTCGACCGTAGCGAATAGCTTGTTCTCGGCTTTCACGTTGGCTTTGCTCAGCAGGTTCATCAATGTCGACTTGCCGACGTTGGTATAGCCCACCAGCGCCACCCGTACCACGTTGCTCCTGGATTTCCGCTGGGTTTGCCGTTGCTTGTCGATCTTATCCAGCTCGTCTTTCAGCACGGTGATCCTGGTCTTGATGATCCGGCGGTCGGTCTCGATCTCTCGTTCACCCGAACCACCGCGTGTCCCGGTTCCTCCTCGTTGACGTTCGAGGTGGGTCCACATACGCGTGAGGCGCGGCAGAAGATACTGGTTCATGGCCAGCTCCACCTGCGTTCTCGCCTGGGCGGACTGTGCCCGCAAAAGGAATATGTCGAGTATCAGCAGGCTTCGGTCGTATACCCTCACCGTCGGCTCGAGCTTGTCGGGATTGAACTCCCCCTCAAGGTTACGCAGCTGTGACGGGCTGAGATCGTCATCGAAAAGCACGTTGGTAACATTGTTAGCAAGAACGAATTCCTTGATCTCTTCCAGCTTGCCTTTACCGATGAAGGTGCGCACGTCCGGATGGGGCAGTTTCTGTATGAATGTGCGCTCCGTTTTGACGCCGGCGGTCTCCGCTAAAAAGGCTAATTCCGCGAGGTGCTCCTCGGTTTCTTCGGGGTGGATCCCCGGGGTTGCAAGGGCCACCAGTATCGCCTTTTTCTCGCTTGTTTTGTCTCCTGATTGGTTGTGATTCATTATTAAATTTGATGTTACTTTATGTACCTTTCAGGGATTTAGTACTTAGGAAGTAGCTGCTATACCCTGACTATTACTCTTTTTAAGTCCTATTTCTAAAAAAACCTTACCTGGACCCTGGTCCATCGATTAGTTGGCCTAAATGAAAATTGCAATTGTACTGAACACTTCCTGGAACATTTACAATTTCAGGATGAACTTCATAAAATCGTTATTGGCGGAAGGCCACGAAGTTCACACGGTAGCCCCCGTCGACGACTATACTCAGCGGCTCCAACTGGCCGGCTGCATACACCATGGCGTCACAATGGACAGTCGCGGTGCAAATCCCATTCGGGATTTCGGACTCATCATCGAATTGTGGTCCATCTACCGCAAGATGAAACCCGACATCATCCTCCACTACACGATTAAACCCAATATATATGGTACGCTGGCAGCGTCCATGCTAAACATACCGGTAATTAATAATGTTTGTGGTTTGGGTACGGTTTTCCTTAAAAAAGGACTCGTATCGGTGGTAGCTATGAAGCTTTACAGGTGGGCTTTCCGTTACCCGAAGAAGGTTTTCTTTCAGAATTCCGACGACAGGAAGCTGTTCCTGGATCGAAAACTTGTCCCTTCGGATATCGCCGACCTGATCCCCGGTTCGGGTGTCGACCTCAAACGATTCACTCCCGGCACTCAGGCCAGGAACGAAAAATTCACTTTCCTGCTCATATCAAGGCTCATAACGGACAAAGGTGTGCTCGAGTTCATCGACGCCGTGAAAGAATTAAAGTCGAAAGGCTTCGAAGCAAAATTCCAGATACTCGGCCCCAAAGACCCCGAACATAAGAGAGGCATTAAGCTGAAGACCATCGACGAATGGATCCGCGCCGGCTTCATAGAATACCTCGGTATCACCGACGACGTAAGACAGTATATCAATAAAGCCGACTGCATCGTGCTGCCCAGCTATCGCGAAGGCACTCCCCGCACCTTGCTCGAAGCCGCCAGCTCCGCCAAGCCCATCATCGCCACCGACGTTCCCGGATGTCATCACGTGGTTGTCGACCAATACAACGGCCTGCTTTGCCAGATGAAGGACTCCGGTGACCTGGCCGAAAAAATGAAGACCATGGCCGGCCTCGACGAAAATACCTTAAAGCAGATGGGCACGAATGGCCGCCGGAAAATGGAACTGGAATTCAGCGAAGACATCGTGATCCGCAAATACATCGCGGCAATCCTCCCCTTCAAAAAAGCGTCATAAATTGTACAGGGTACAGTGTACAGGGTACAGTGTGGGAGTGCAACGTACTTTTGTACCTTTGCAACATTACCCGGAACACTGAAGCCAGTACTCTGTACATTGTACGCTGTACCCTGTACATCTCACATTTTTTCATAATTTCACAGGATGCCCCTTTTTGGCTTAGTCAGACATCGTTCCCTCCTCGCTGCATTCAGTCTCGTTGTGCTTTGCGGATGCGGCTCGTATAAACAGAACGTCATGTTCAAGCTGCCTCCCGATTTTGCCTCGAAGCAGGCCGTCCTGGCCGTGGAGACAACAAAGAACTATGTGATACAGGTGAACGACTACCTCAAGCTCGAGGTGTACTCCAATAAGGGAGAACGGATCATCGACCCCAACGGCGAGCTGATGACCGACAACAACGGGACTGTACAAAATCCCGCACTCCGTGTCCAGCCGGTTTACCTGGTGACCGTCGACGGCACGGTAAAGTTCCCCATGATCGATCCCCTTGCTGTTCTCGGAATGACCATACGCGAGGCGGAGCAAAAACTGCAGTCCGAGTACAATAAGTACTATAAAGAGTGTTACGTTATCCTCACTTTCAGTAATAAAAGGGTGATCGTGCTGGGAGCGCCAGGCGGGCAGGTCATCCCGCTCGCAAATGAGAATATTTCGGTGGTAGAAGTACTCGCCCTGGCAAAAGGTATCGGCAACGACGGAAAAGCCCATAACATCAGGCTGATCCGGGGACAGGACGTCTACGAGATCGACTTCAGTACGCTGGATGGGTTGAGGAAAGGGAATATGATCGTGCAGCCCGGTGATATCGTTTACGTTGAGCCCGTACGCAGACCGTTTGTTGAGGGCAGTCGCGACGTATCGCCGCTGTTAGGTCTCACATTGAGTCTCACTACGCTGATCATCGTGTACTTGGTCAATAATTAACATGCAGGACCGAAAGAATATATCACAGGGAACGGACACCATCGACTTCGATAAGCTCCGGATGATACTCCGGAAGAATCTCGTCTGGTTGCTCGTGATCGTGATCGGAACCAACCTGGCTTCGTGGCTCTATCTGCGCTACACAAAGACCGTTTACGAAGCCGAGTCGGAGCTGAAGCTCGACATAAAGCAGGATGCCACCGAGTTCGGTATCAAGAACCTGCAGGAAAACCAAAACCTGAATATTATTTCGGGAGAGATAGAACAGATCACCAGCAAGCTGTTCTACAACCGCGTCCTGGATTCGATAGACCTCTGGGTCAGCTATCATTCCGTGGGCCAGGTCCTCAACAGCGAGATGTACCATGCTTCGCCGTTCAAAGTACAATACTCCACCACGCTTCACCCCTACCTGAACCTGCCGATCGATTTCAATTTCACCGGCCCGGAAGAATACCGGTTGAAAATCGGGGAACAAGTCGTCACCGGCCGGATTGGAGAAAAACTGAAGCTAAACGATATCGAGCTCCTCATCACCAAGACATTCTATTACGGCCTGTATCACGAAGACAACTACTTCTTCATTCTTCATAGCAGGGAAAACCTTCTCAACTACCTCGACACCCATGCTTCGGTCGAGCCGCTGAATTACGATGCCAATACCATAAAGATCTCGTTCAGTGATTACAATGCGTTCAAAGCCCGCGACATCGCTAATAAGATCGATTCGATGTACCTCAATTACAGCAACGAGCAAAAGAACCTTACCAACAAACAGAAGATCGGATGGATCAATGAAGAGCTGGGTCAGATCGAAGGGAAGATGGAAGATTACGAAAACTACTTCGAGAACTTTACGATTCAGAATAAGAGCAGCGACCTCGACTCGGACCTGAGAAAAACCATCGGTGCCCTGTACGCCATCGACTCGCAACGCTTCCAGTTAAACCGGCGGCTGTCGGATATCAACGGGCTGCTGGACCAGTTTGCAGCCAACAACTACTCGATATCCCTGAGCAACCGCCAGTATCTCCCCTCCTACCTCGACAAGCAGATCGAATCACTACAGCTAATGGTACATGATATCGAAAAGCTCGGCCTGTCGTACAACGAAAGCACGTTTGCTTTCAAACAAAAACAAAGCGAGCTGGAAGCGCAGAGGAATTCAGTCTTCGGCCAGATCAGCGGGATCAAAAAAGAATGGAGCAAGACTCTGATTGAGCTCAATCAACAGAAAGACAGGCTAGAAAAACGATTCGCATCCATGCCCGACAAGAACACGCAGTTCAGCAAGAACCAGCGCTTTTATAAGTTGTATGAAGAATTCTACCTGTCGATGATGCAGGCCAAGGCGGAGTTCGAGATTGCACAGGCCGGCAGCACTCCGGACTTCAAGATCCTTTCGCCGGCGACGATGCCTACTGCTCCGATCTATCCGCAAAGCGCACTCGTGTATGGCATCGGGCTATCGTCGGGGATTGTACTGTGTATTCTATTTATCGGGTTGATCTACCTGGCGGACAATCGTGTAACGAACGTGACGGAGATAGAGAAGAATACATCCGTGCCCGTGCTGGCCGTTATCCCGGAATCGCGACATACTTCGAAGACACCATTCCACGTGCTTGATAACCCCAAGTCGATCGTGAGTGAGGCCATTCGAACATTGAGGACCAACCTCGACTTCTTCGCCGTTACGGGCAAGTCGAAAACTATTTCGATCTCCTCGACGATCGGCGGTGAAGGAAAGTCTTTCCTGGCGCTGAACCTCGGCGGTGTGATCGCCATGTCGAAGAAAAAGGTCGTGTTGCTCGACCTTGACATGAGAAAACCCAAGCTCAACATTCCGTTCACCATTCCCGACAGTCAGAAGGGTGTGAGCACGGCACTCATCCGCAAGTACGAGATCGAAGAGTGTATTGTGCCGACCGGACTCGAGAACTTCGATTACATCCCGGCAGGTCCCCACCCGCCCAATCCTTCGGAGCTATTGATGAATGGAGACTTCACACACGTGTTGGACAGGCTCAAGGAGCTTTACGAATTTGTGATCATCGATACGCCGCCTGTGGGCCTTGTTACCGACGGCATCATGGCCATGAAAAAAACCGACGTGACCATTTACGTGGTGAGGGCCAATTATTCTAAAAAAGATTTCCTGCAAAACATAGAGAGGATACAGAGGCTGCATAAGATCGGCAACATCTCGGTCGTCTTCAACGCGTTGCCTTCGAGCAACAAGTTGTATGGTTACGGCTATTACGAAGACAAGACTCCTCTGAAGAAAAGCTGGAAATACATTCTTCGCGGCTAGTGTTCTCCTTCTTCTCATCATCCCGCAAACCTGCGAAAGTCCCTTTCCGCGCTGACATGCATTCGCACCTGGTGCCCGGCATCGACGACGGCGTGAAATCGAATGAGCAAGCTTTGGCAACGATTCGCAAGATGATGGATCTCGGTTACGAGAAGTTCATCACCACGCCGCACATCATGAGCGACAGTTATCCCAACACCGCGGAAGATATCCAGGCACGAACGGCATCGCTGAATGTGTTCCTGAGATCGCAGCGCATTGGTGTCGAAGTGACGGCTGCGGCTGAATATTATCTCGATGAGTACACGATGAAGGAAGTAGACGGGCCCGGAAAGCTGATGACGTTTGGCGACAACTACCTGCTCTTCGAAACCAACTATCTCTCGGAGCCATATATCCTGAAAGATTTCATTTTCAAGGCTACGTCGAAGGGATATCGTCCCGTCCTCGCGCACCCCGAGCGATATCAATACATGACCATGGAGAAGGCCCAGGACCTGGTCGACCGCGGGGTGCTGTTGCAGATGAATTTGTTGTCGTTGTCAGGATTTTATGCGAAGCCTGTACAGAAGCTTGCAGAGAAGCTCATCGACAAGAAAATGATCAGTTTTATCGGGAGTGATTGCCACAATGACCTCCAGGCCCGGGATTTGGAGAAAGCCATTCGTACGACCGCATTCAAAAAAGCGATAGATTTGCCTCTATTGAATTCAACACTCTAACATGCTCGTCGGAATAACCGGGGCCAGCGGCGTAGTCGGCAGCGCTATCGTACGGCAGCTGTCTCAGCAGAATATTAAAACGCGCAGCATCATTCGCTCTGCGAAAACTCCGGGCTTGCTTTCGTCGATGAAAGATCTCACGGAGATTGCCGAAGCTGACGTGCTGGACATGGCGGGGCTTATCAAGGCGGTCGACGGCGTGGATGCAGTTGTTCACGCGGCCGGTTTTGTTTCCTTCAACCCGCGACGGAAGAATCGCATTTTCGACATCAATGTGGAGGGAACGAGAAATGTGGTGAACGCGTGTCTCGTGCACAAAACAAATAAGCTGGTGCACATCAGCTCCGTGGCAGCTCTGGGCAAACAACGGCCGGGTGCAATTATCAATGAAGACAGTCGTTGGATATCCGGGTCTGCAACGTCCGATTACTCGCACTCGAAGTATCTCTCGGAGCTGGAAGTTTATCGCGGGCAGGAAGAAGGCTTAAATGTGTCGATCGTGAATCCATCGGTAGTGCTTGCCGCCGGCGACGGACAGCGGAGCAGCTCTCGTCTTCTGGGATATGTGTGGCGCCAACGCCCCTTCTTCACCAACTTCAAATTGAACTATGTCGACGCCCGTGACGTTGCCGAAATAGTGACCCGAATACTGAAAGACAGCTCAGGTGAATTCAACGGCGAGAGATTCATCGCCAACGCCGGGAGCGTTCCTGTAAAAAAAGTTTTCCAGCTTATAGCCGAACGATTAAAAAAACGCGCACCGGGTATTCACATACCCGTGGGTCTTGCGAAAGCAGCAGCAAGGCTGGAAGAGATCCGCACCTTGATCACCGGCGGAGAGCCTGTGATCAGCCGGCAATCGGTACGACTCTTGCGTGAAGAAGTTGTATTCGAGAATGCGAAAGCGAAAAAAATTCTCGGTATGGAATTTCAAACGTTGGAAAACACGCTCGATTGGTGCTGCGACGACTTCAGAACGTTTAATATAAACAAATAAATATTGCAAGTTGGGGCCAAAATAATTTACCCGCACCTTTACCACAAAAACACACCCGGAACTTTACTTTAAAAAGCATTTTTCTCTAACTTAGGCAAACCCTTAAAAAATGGCTCAGCACTTCAGAAAGAGAGAGGAAGAAGAGGAGTTGATCAAGAAATTCGAAGACAGCCTCAAAAAAAATTCCAACGATTTTTTTAACCTGGAAGCCTACGAGACGATCATCGACTACTACCTGGATCGTAACAAACATAAAAAAGCATTAGCAGCCGTAAATCAGGCTATCGACCAATATCCGTTCTCTACCGAGCTTATTCCGCTCAAAGCGCAAATCCTTTCCAACCTCGAAGAATACGACCAATCGCTGGAGTTGCTGGAACGCGCGCGTACACTCAACCCGAACGACATCGAGATATTTCTTTCCATCGGCTCCGTGCTCTCACTGATGGGAAAACACCAGGATGCGATTGCCATTTACGAAGAGGCTCTTGGATTCGCCGAAGAAGCACAGGACGAACTTCACTACAACATCGGCCTCGCTCACCAGAGCGTTGAAGACTACGACAAAGCCATCGAAGCCTATAAGAAATCAATCGAGTTTAATATCAGCCACGAAGGCGCATTGTATGAGCTCGCTTTCTGTCTGGACGTCATCGGGCAACTCGAAAGCAGCCTGGCTTATTATAAAAAATTCATAGACGAAGATCCTTATTCGAGTGCAGCATGGTATAACCTCGGCATTGTTTGTAACAAGCTGGAGAAATACGACGACGCCATCGAAGCATACGAATACGCGCTGGCCATCGACGACAACTTTGCCTCCGCTCATTTCAACATGGGCAATACCTACATGAACCTGGAGCAGTTCACCAAAGCGCTGGATTCATTCAAAAAGACTATTGAGATAGAAGGACCGAGCCCCGAAGTTTATTGCAGCATCGGCGCCGCATACGAAAACCTCGAACATTACGACCTCGGGTTAAAATACTATCAGAAATCCACCAAGCTCGATCCATTGTATGACGAAGCATGGTTCGGCGCCGGCAACTGCATGGAGAAACAGGAGAAGTGGTACCAGGCGTTGCACTTCTTCAACAAGGCGATCAAGCTCAACAGCCACAACGCAGAATACTGGAAGGCCGCAGCCCACGCCGAATTTAAGATCGGCAACACCATTTCCGCCATCAGCGCCTACGAAGAAGCATGTCACCTGACCCCGGACGATAAGGAGATCTGGCTAAACTGGTCGTTCATATACTTCGAGCAGGGCGCCCACGAAAAAGCCGTCGACATTATTCTCCAGGGACTCGACGAGCTCCCGGAGGAATCAGAACTATATTACAGGATAACCGCCTACCTGATCGAAGCGGGACAATTCAAGGAGGCCTTTAATTATCTTGAAAATGCGTTAATTTTGAATTTCGAAGGACACAATGCACTATTCGATTTCTTCCCCAAAGTCGAAACGCAAAAAGCGTTGTTCAAAATTATCGAACAGTTTAGAAAAGACAACCCCTGATGAATTACACACTTAAAAATTTACCTGAGCGGACAACCAAGCCCAGGCAGATTGGTTTTACTATGGCCATGGACAAAGGACTGAGCATCCGTGAGACCGAGGACTTCGTCAGTATTGCCGCCGAACATGTTGACATCGTGAAGTTGGGATGGGCCACATCTTACGTTACTCCCAACCTGAAAGAGAAGCTGAAAGTTTATAAAGATGCCGGTATCCCCTGCTACTTAGGTGGGACGCTGTTCGAAGCTTTCATTATCCGCGACCAGTTCGACGACTACCGGAAGGTGCTCGATAAATATGACCTGCCGTTTGCCGAAGTGTCGGATGGTTCGATAGACCTGGACCACGACAAAAAATGCGATTACATTACGAAACTTTCCGAACAGGTAACGGTACTGTCTGAAGTAGGTTCGAAAGATGCAGACAAGATCATCCCTCCGTACCGGTGGATCGAATTGATGCAGAAAGAGCTCGACGCCGGGGCATGGAAAGTGATCGGTGAAGCGCGCGAAGGCGGTAACGTCGGCTTGTTCCGTTCCTCGGGCGAAGTTCGTTCGGGACTCGTGCAGGAGATCCTTACCAAGATCCCCTTTGAAAAGATCATTTGGGAAGCGCCGCAAAAGGCCCAGCAAGTCTGGTTTATCAAACTGCTCGGCGCCAACGTGAATCTGGGTAACATAGCGCCCAATGAAGTCATACCGCTGGAGACAATCCGTCTCGGCCTGAGAGGTGATACATTTCTTCACTTCCTTGGACTGGAACGCAAAAAGGACAACTCGGCCCCTCCCTTCGAAGCCGATTAGCGAAGTGCAAAACTTTCTTATCTTCGCGTCGCTGCCCCGGTAAGAGAGAAATATTTTTTTGTTTTTTTAAAACCACCTGAGAGAATGGAAAAAAAATTCGGACTGATCGGTTCGACTGTAAGTCACTCTTTTTCAAAAGCATACTTCGATGAGAAATTCTTTCGCGACGGACTTCGCGATTATCACTACGAACTATATCCCCTGAACAGTATTGACGAGCTCACCAACCTGCTTAAGGAAAATCCTGAGCTCTGCGGATTGAACGTAACGATCCCCTACAAAGAACAAGTACTTAAATTCCTGACCGAGATCGACAACGACGCAAAAAAAATCGGCGCCGTGAACGTCATCCAGATCCGCGACGGTATACTGAAAGGATACAATACCGACAGCGGCGCATTCCAGGAGACAATGAAGAAATGGTTCCCGAACATCAAAGGCTCTAAAGCATTGATCCTCGGAACCGGGGGTTCTTCAAAGGCCGTACAGGAAGCCCTTGAAAAACTTCAGATCTCGTTCGAGACCGTCTCCCGCGAAAAAGGGAAGGCCGATTATACTTACGAAGACCTCGAAAAAAAGTCAAAGCTGATCTCCGGCTCGAATCTTATCATCAACACGACGCCCCTGGGTATGTCGCCCAACAACAATGCGGTGGTACCGATCGACTTCGAGCTCATCACACCCAAGCATTATATCTACGACCTGATCTACAACCCTGCCCGTACCCTGTTTCTGCAAAAAGCGGAGATGCGCGGCGCCAACATCAAAAACGGGCTGGAGATGCTGCACGTGCAGGCCGAAAAAGCCTGGGCGATCTGGAATAATTAATTTTTTATTTTTTTTTAATACAATAAGGGTATCGGGCGATATGGAACCATTAGCCGGTATTTACGATTTACAAATTACGACGTCCGATTTTTAAGCAAATCGTACATTGTACATCGTAAATCGTAAATCATCAGATGGATTTCAAACTCACAAGTGAATTCGAACCCACCGGGGATCAGCCGAAAGCAATCGAACAACTCGTTGCCGGCCTTGAGGGCGGTGAGCCCCATCAGACCCTGCTGGGCGTAACGGGTTCGGGAAAAACCTTCACCATGGCAAATGTCGTTGCCCAGGTGAACAAACCCACGATCGTCCTCTGTCACAACAAGACCCTCGCTGCCCAGCTATACGGCGAGTTCAAGTCATTCTTTCCGGAGAATGCCGTCGAGTATTTTATCTCCTACTACGATTACTACCAGCCCGAAGCTTATATCCCGACTTCGAACATCTACATCGAGAAAGATCTTTCCATCAACGAAGAGATCGAGAAGCTGAGGCTCAGCGCAACGTCCTCCCTCCTCACCGGCCGCCGCGATGTCATCGTGATCGCATCGGTATCGTGCATTTACGGTATCGGCAACCCGGAAGAGTTCGGCAAGAACAGGATCGTGCTTAATGTGGGTGAAATCATTGCCCGCAACCGCCTCCTCTTTGCCCTGGTGGATATTCTTTATCGCCGGACCGAAGCGGAATTCAAGCGCGGATCGTTCCGTGTAAAAGGCGACACCGTAGATATCTTCCTGGCTTACGCCGACTATGCCGTCAGAATTTATTTCTTCGGCGACGAGATCGAAGCCATTCACCGCATCGATCCCATTAGCGGAAAGAAGCTCGCCGACGAGAAAGGCATCACCATCTTTCCTGCCAACCTGTTCGTTACCGGTAAGGACCGTATGCAAGTCGCCATCCGCGAGATCCAGGACGACCTCGTGCTGCAGCTCCAGATGTTCGATACCGAAAGGAAATTCCTGGAGTCGAAACGTCTGAAGGAACGAACCGAGTTCGACATGGAGATGATGCGTGAGCTGGGTTATTGCAGCGGCATCGAAAACTATTCACGTTACTTCGATCGTCGTACCCCGGGCAAACGTCCTTTCTGCCTGCTCGACTATTTCCCCAATGACTTCCTTCTGATCGTCGACGAAAGTCACGTGACCATTCCGCAGATCCGTGCGATGTGGGGAGGCGATCGCTCCCGCAAGGTCAACCTGGTCGACTATGGTTTCCGGCTGCCGTCGGCGCTCGATAACCGCCCGCTGACTTTCAACGAGTTCGAAGCAGTGGTCAACCAGGTGGTGTACGTGAGCGCTACTCCAAGCGAGTACGAGCTCCGCAAGTCGGAAGGCGTCGTGGTGGAGCAGCTGATCCGCCCCACCGGCCTGCTCGATCCCCAGATCTATGTACGGCCGAGCAAGAACCAGATCGACGACCTGCTCGAAGAGATCGACGAGCAAGTGAAGAAAAAAGAGCGCGTCCTGGTGACGACGCTGACCAAACGAATGGCTGAAGAGCTGACCAAATTCATGGAGCGCGCATCTGTCAAGTGCCGTTACATCCACTCGGAAGTCGAAACACTCGATCGCGTGGAGATCCTCCGCGAACTTCGCCTGGGTGTGTTCGATGTGCTGGTGGGTGTCAATCTCCTCCGCGAAGGATTGGACCTTCCGGAAGTTTCCCTCGTGGCAATACTGGATGCCGACAAGGAAGGATTTCTGCGAAACCAAAGATCGCTGGTGCAGACGATCGGCCGCGCCGCCCGCAACGTCAACGGCCGGGTGATCATGTACGCCGACTCGGTTACCGATTCCATGCGGCAAGCGATCGACGAGACCGACCGTAGAAGGAAGATACAGGAGGATTATAACACAGCCCACGGCATCACACCAACGACGATCATTCGTTCGAAGCAGGAGATATTCCGTCAAACCAAAGTTGCCGACTCGAAGAAGAGTCAGAGGCGCTATTACGTCGAAGACGAAGAGAAGTCGATGGCTGCCGACCCCGTGGTGGCCTACATGAGTAAAGATGATCTGCTGAAGCTGTCGGAGACGACGAAGAAGGCGATGGAGAAGGCGGCGAAGGAACTGGAGTTTATGGAGGCGGCGAGGTTGAGGGATGAGTATTTGGCTCTACAGAAATTGCTGGCCACGAAATAAATCGTTATTCGTTATTCGTTATTCGTTATTCGCGGCAAAGTCGAATTTCTTTCTGAGAAGCGATTATAGGATTAAGTTTGCAAGCTGCCTATCGGGGCTACTCATAAAAAACATCGAAACCGCGAATAACGAATAACGATTAACGATTAACGAAAACGCTTCGCCACTTCATCCCAGTTAACAACATTCCAGAACGCCGTCACATAATCCGGCCTCCTATTCTGATAATTGAGATAATACGCATGCTCCCAAACATCAAGCCCCAGGATCGGAGTGCCTTTTTGCTCCGCCACATCCATCAGGGGATTATCCTGGTTGGGAGTTGACGTGATCGCAAGCTTGCCGGATGCGTCTTTGATAAGCCATGCCCATCCCGAGCCGAAACGACCCGTGGCGGCAGCGCCAAACTTTGTCTGGAACTCTCCGAAATTAGCAAACGCACCATTGATCGCGTCGGCCAGGGCTCCGCTGGGGCCTTTGCCTCCGTTGGGTCCGAGGATTGTCCAGAACAGACTGTGGTTGTAGTGTCCTCCGCCGTTGTTGCGCACGGGGGCAGGATACTTCGATATGTTCTTGCATATCTCTTCGATGCTGAGGTTCTCTTCGGGCTTGCCCGCTACAGCGTTGTTGAGATTGGTTACATATGCGTTGTGATGTTTGCCATGGTGAATCTCCATGGTCTTTGCGTCGATATGTGGCTCCAATGCATTGAATGCATAAGGAAGAGCCGGTAGTGTAAATGCCATAATATTTATTTTTTGAGTTGTCAAATATAGTTCCTGATTACCGAATCCCGAACACCGGTTAACGAATACCTTTTACAAGGTCGCCCAGTTGCTTCAGTCCCCCTTCCACTTTTTCACTCCACGGCACGCCGAAGCTGATCCGGAAGCAGTTCGCGAACTGGCCTTGTGAGGAAAATATCTGCCCGGGAGCGACGCCGATATTTAACTTCAGGGCCTGCTTGTGTATCTTATAACCATCCGCTCTCTTATTGAGTTCGAGCCAAAGAGCGAAACCTCCCTGTGGCCGGGTAATCCTGGTCTCATCGGGGAAGTAATTGGTGATAGCCTGCGTGTAGCGAAGGCAGTTGGTGTGCAATGCTTTTCTCAAATGGCGCAAATGAAGCTCGTATCTTCCGTTTGCCAGGAAGTGCGCGATTGCACTTTGGGCGAGGGTGTTGGTTGACACGTTATTCATTCGCTTCACGCGGATCACGCGCTCCTTGAATTTTCCCGGTATCGTCCAGCCGATGCGGTAGCCGGGCGCCAGCGATTTACTGAACGACCCGCATTGGATCACGAGTCCTTTTTTGTCGTAAGTCTTACAGGTGCGGGGACGTGTCTTGCCGAAATATAATTCACCATAGATATCATCTTCGATCAACGGTATGTCATGCTTCGACAGCATGTTCACGAGGCGTCTCTTCTTGTCGTCCGGGAGACAGCTGCCCATCGGGTTGTTGAAGTTGCATACGAAGAGACAGGCCTTGATATCGAACCTTGGGATCGACTTCTCGAGACATTCGAGGTCTACACCGGTCTCGGGGTCTGTCGGGATCTCGACGACTTTCAACCCCAGGCTTTCCATCACCTGGAAGATCGCGAAGTACGTCGGGCTCTCGATGGCGACGGCATCTCCGATTTTCGTGATCGCTTTCAGGCTCAACGACAACGCCTCCATACATCCGGCCGTGATCACTACATCTTCTTCACTGATAGCCCCACCCCAGTTGAATGACTGTATCGCGATCTGCTTACGAAGGTCGACGTTACCCTGAACGTGCTCGTAACTCAGGCAACTGTCTTTCGAGCTGCGCAGCGCGTGAACCACCGACTTATTCAACTTGGCTGTCGGTAACAGCTCGTACGACGGCGACCCGAGTGAGAAGTTGAGGAGCTTGTCGGACCGGAGATCATTGTAGACACTACTGATCATATCGTCGATACTGACCGGAACAACCTCATCCGCGGCCTTGGCGACCTTGGGTATGCTCAGCATGTGCTGGGGCGAATAGCGAACGTAATACCCAGACTGGGGACGTGCTTCGATCAGTCCTTTGCTTTCCAGATGGTAATATGCCTGAAATGCCGTACTCAGACTGATACCTTGCTCTTTGCTTAACGCACGTACGGAAAGTAGCTTGTCGCCAACCTTCAGCGCTTTTTTTGCGATCAATTGTTCGATGCGATCCGATACCTCGAGGTATAAGTGGTCGCGTGTCATGATTTCGGGCATAATGCGTCGTTATCTGATATGGTCAAAAATACGGAAATTAAAACTGTTTTATTACGGGCAAAGTAGGTGCATTTTGAGTGCTGAAGTGCCTATGTGATCTCGGAAAACGTTTGTATTTTTAGTTTTCAGTGCCCCCGTAACTGCATTTTAGGTACTAGAACTGACCGTTCCAACCGGCTCAATGAAGGATGTAAATATCTTATTGGTCGACGACGACGAGATTAACCGGCTCGTGGCGACAACGTTTTTACGCAAATGGGAGATATCCGTTACCATTGCAACGAACGGTAAGGAAGCCCTCGTAGCCATTCAGTCCAGGAAGTTCCAGATGGTCATGATGGACCTCCACATGCCTGAGATGGACGGATATGAGTGTACCTCGAAGATCAGGGCCATGGAAGACCCCTACTTCAAGAACGTTCCCATTATCGTATTCTCCGCATCGTATACCATCGATTCCAAGCGCAAGGCTGCCGAGTACGGAATGACCGACTTCATGAACAAGCCCTTCCGCCATGAAGAGTTGCAGGAAAAGATCATGATCTACACGCATTCGCCTGCTGCCACCAACGTTACTCCCGCCGGCGACCGGAGACCATTGAAAATAGATTTCGCTCTACATACGGATGGCGACCCCGTGTTCAAGGCGGAGCTGGTGCAGCTGTTGATGGAGAACATCGCCGAGCTGAGACAATCACTCGATACTGCGCTCAAACAAAACGACCCCCAGGCATTCCTTAAAACATGCCATAAAGTAAACACGGCTATTTCGATGTTGAACGATGCCGATCTGAGCTACATCGTTGAAAAGGTCCGCACCGCGATGCGCAGCGCGATCGATCCCAATGATAAGGGTCTCCTCGCAGACGTTGCCACCCTGAACAACATCGGTGAGGCTGTATGGAAATCCCTTGAGACGGAAATGAACAGCATGAAAAAGAACTCCTCGCTGCAAAAATGAAAATACGCCCCTTCCTGATATTGGGATGGCTGACTGTATGCGCCCTTACGTCTGCCGCCCAGACGGGGAACGTTAAATTCAATCACATCGGTACGAAAGATGGTCTTTCGCATGGCAATGTCATTTGCGCCATGCAGGACAAGAAGGGCTTCATGTGGTTCGGTACCCGCGATGGTCTCAACAAATACGACGGCTACAACTTTACATTCTATAAGAACGATTTCGAGAACGCCAACACACTGGCCAACAATACCGTCATGGATCTCGCGGAAAGCGCTGACGGGAAGATTTGGATCGCGATGGGCGGCGGTGGCCTCGATTGCCTCGACCCGTCGACAGAAACATTCACGCACTACCCGCAGGTCGAAGGCGGACTTTCTGAAAACTACGTCAACTGCCTGTTCATAGACAGCAGCGGGATACTGTGGATCGGCACGGAAGGCGGTGGCCTGAACCGCTTCGACCCGAAGACCAGGACGTTCACCTATTTCACGCACGACGAAACCCTCGCCGGCAGCCTGGGTGACAACCGGATAAAGGATGTCCTCCAAGACAGCGAGCACAACCTCTGGGTCGCCACGGATTTCGGAGGTCTCGACCTTTTGAACGGTGACCAGAAAACTTTCACACACTTCCGCTCCGACGAGAAAAATCCCGCCTCGATCTCACATAACCGCGTGTGGACCTTAAAGGAAGACAGTAAGAAACGCCTGTGGGTCGGCACTTATGGTGGCCTCAATGTGTTTGACAGGACCACACGGCAATTCAGACGTTTTGCATCCCTCGATGAACGGAACACACTCGGGTCGTATCGCGTCCGGTCGATTGACGAAGACGACCTTGGAAATATATGGGTTGGGATGGAGAATGGCGGGATGACTGTGCTCGACTCCATCGCCGAAAACCACACGAACTATATTCACGACGACATTGACGACACGAGCCTGAGTGATAATTCTGTTTGGTCGATCCTTCGCGACGCGAAAGGCAACATGTGGGTGGGTACGTTCAACTCAGGTATCAACTTCGTCAACCGGGATGCTGTCAACAAGTTCACCCATTACCAGCACAACTCCTCTCCCACGAGCCTGAGCAACAACAAGGTTCTCTGTATTTTCGAAGACTCTTCGGAACGGATGTGGATAGGCACCGATGGAGGGGGACTGAACCTCTTCGACCCCGCGACGGGTGAGTTCAAACATTATCTCAATCAGCCCGGAAATCCCAACAGCATCTGCGGTAACTACGTATTAACCGTGGAAGAAGACAGCGATGGAAATCTATGGATCGGTACTTGGGCCAATGGTATCACCGTTTTTAATCCCAGGAAGAACACGTACAAGCACTACCCATACATTGCATCGAACGTTACCGGCATCCGAAGTCCCAACATCTGGAACATCTTCGAAGACAGTAAGAAAGACATTTGGGTATCGACCTATAGCGAAGGCGTACAGCTATTCGATAAAAAAACAGACAAGTTTATCCGCTTCAGTCGCGATGCTTCTAATTCCGCAAGCCTGAGTAACAACACAGTCAATATGGTCACCGAAGACTCCGAAGGGAATATCTGGGTGGGGACGGGCGGCGGTGGCTTGAATTTATTCGATCAGAAAACCAAAACGTTCACACAATTCACCCACGATCCTAATAAGAACAGCATCAGCAACGACGAGATCCTGTGCATCTTCGAAGATTCGAAAGGCGGGATGTGGATCGGTACACCTATCGGGCTTTCAAACTTCGACAGGAAGACGCAACAATTCACCAACTACTACATCAAAGACGGCTTGCCCAACAACACCGTCGTGGGCATCCAGGAAGATCCCAATGGCGACCTGTGGTTCAGCACCTTCAATGGGTTGTCCAGGTTCACCCCGGCTTCGAAGAAATTCGTCAACTACGGCATCAATGACGGACTGCAGGGCTTCGAATTCAAAAAAGCCGTGTGTACTACAAAATCAGGCCGCATGTACGTAGGTGGCGTCAATGGCTTCAACAGTTTTATTCCCGGCGATATCAAGCAGAAGCAATACGAACCGCCTCTGGTACTCACTGGCTTCCAGATATTCAATCGTAACGTGGAGATCGGTACGGACCACGGCGAACGATCTCCGCTCTCGAAAAGCATCACAGAAACCACCGAGATCGATCTCGACTACAAACAGTCGGTGATCTCATTCGAATTCGCATCGCTTAATTTTACCACCGACCAGGAAAAGAGAAAGTATGCATACCTCCTCGAAGGATTCGATAAAGACTGGAACTACATCGGAACAAAACGTACGGCTACATATACCAACCTCGATCCCGGCAACTACGCACTTCGCATCGGCGGATTGAACAACGAAGGCAATTGGAGTGAACACAGGCTCGCCCTCACGATCCGCATTCACCCCCCGTTCTGGAAGACATGGTGGTTCCGGATGATTTCGATAACGGCGATAGCAGGCGCCTTGTTTGCTTTCCTCCGTCTTCGTATCAACATGATCGAACGACAGAAGTCCGAGCTCGAACGACAGGTAAAAGAACGGACGGAGCTGCTCGACGTCGCCGTTGAAAAAGAACGCAAAGCTCGCGAAGAGGCCGAACAAGCCAACCGCGCAAAGAGTGTGTTCCTGGCCACGATGAGTCACGAGATCCGCACACCCATGAACGGAGTGATCGGTATGGCGTCGCTGCTGGCAGAGACAAGTCTCACACAGGAACAGGCCGACTACACCGAAACTATCCGGATCAGTGGTGAAAGCCTCCTCGGCGTCATCAACGACATTCTCGATTTCTCCAAGATCGAATCGGGCAAGATGGAGCTCGAGTATCGCGACTTCGACCTGCGCGGATGTATCGAGGAAGTACTCGATGTTTTTGCAAGCAAAGCTTCGAGCCAGGGACTCGATCTCATTTACCAGCTCGACTACGATGTTCCATCGCAGGTAGTTGGCGACAGCTTGCGGCTGCGACAGGTGCTGATGAACCTCATCGGTAATGCACTGAAGTTCACACACCAGGGCGAAATATTCATTCACGTATATCTGATCCGGAAAGACAGGGACCAGCTCGACCTCGGCTTCGAAGTAAAAGACACCGGCATCGGGATCCCTTCCGACAAAATATCAAAGCTCTTCAAAGCATTCTCCCAGGTGGATTCGTCAACGACGAGGAAGTACGGCGGCACGGGACTTGGTCTCGCGATCAGCGAGAAGCTCGTGGAGCTGATGGGCGGCGACATTACTGTCGAGAGTGTTGTGAACAGGGGCACGGTGTTCAGGTTTACGATCAAAACGCAAGTCAGCATTGCATCGATACCCACGTACCTTACGTGCAACATGTCGGGTCTCGAAGGCCGTAAGATCCTGGTAGTCGACGACAACTCTACAAATCGGAGCATCCTTAAAGCGCAGCTTGAAGCCTGGAAGCTGATGCCGGTACTGGCGACCAATGGACGCGAAGCCATCGAAATCCTGTCGAAAGATCCTTTGTTCGATCTCATCATCACCGATATGAACATGCCGGAGATGGATGGAGCGCAGGTCACCACAGAGGTCAGGAACATGAAGCTCACCCTGCCGATCATTCTGCTGAGCTCCATCGGCGACGAAAGAGGCAAACGTATGTCTCAGATGTTTTCCGCCGTGTTGACCAAACCGGTAAAACAAAATCAACTGTGCAAGGTGATCCTCGCCGAGCTTCGCAAGCAAGGCAAGCCGGTCGAAGAAGAACAACCGCACAAACAGATCCTGTCGGCTGACTTCGCCAACCTGCATCCCTTGCGAATACTGATCGCCGAAGATAACCTCATCAATCAAACCCTCACGGGCCGTGTGTTGGCAAAGCTCGGTTACACAACGAAGATCGTCTCGAACGGAAGGGAAGTGCTCGAAGAGGTGGATCGCAATAAATACGATCTCATTCTGATGGACATACAGATGCCCGAGATGGACGGACTCGAAGCGACACGCATCATCAGAAAGTCGGGCGGCAAACAGCCGTTCATTGTTGCCATCACCGCCAACGCCATGCAAGGCGACCGGGAAGAATGTATGACTGCCGGCATGGACGACTACATCAGCAAGCCTATCAAGCTCGACCTGCTCGTCGCGACCCTTCAACGGTACGCTAAGGTATTATGAAGGCGATCGTGATCACGCAACCCGGTGGCCCCGAGGTGCTGAAGGTGGAAGAACGCCCTGTACCTTCCTTGCAACCCGGCGAAGTGCTCATCAAAGTCGAAGCAGCCGGCGTCAACCGCCCCGACATCGCCCAACGGAAGGGAAACTATCCTCCACCCAAATGGGCGCCGCAGGATATTCCAGGTCTCGAAGTGGCCGGTGTGATCGTGGAAGTGAACAGCACGAAAAGATTCCGCAAGGGCGATCAGGTCTGTGCGCTGCTGGCCGGTGGAGGCTACGCGGAGTTCGTTGCCGTCGCCGAAGGTCAGTGCCTTCCTGTGCCGGGAAATCTTTCGAGCGTGGAAGCAGCCTCGCTACCTGAAACGTATTTTACGGTATGGACCAACGTGTTCGATCGCTGCCAGTTGAAGAACGGCGAGTCATTCCTGGTTCACGGCGGGACGGGCGGCATCGGCGTGGCCGCAATACAAATGACGAAGGCGTGGGGATGCGAGGTATACGCGACTGCAGGAACGGAAGAGAAAGTAAAATTCTGTGAATCGATCGGCGCTTCGAAAGCCATCAATTACAGGACAGAAAATTTCAAAGACAGGATACTGGAGATCACAGGCAACCGCGGCGTGAACGTCATCCTCGACATGATCGGCGGCGAATACACTCAGCTCAACATCGATACGCTGGCCGACGACGGAAGACTGTCTATCATCAATTTCCAGGGCGGTGACGAGTCGAAGATCCGCCTTGCGAAAGTTCTTCGAAAGCGCCTGACCATCACGGCCTCGACATTACGGCCGAGAGACGTTGCGTTTAAGACGGCCATTGCGAATAATCTGGAACAGTGGGTGTGGCCGGAGATTGAGGCGGGGAAGATCAGGGCGGTGGTTTATAAAACGTTTGCGCTAACGAATGCGGACGAAGCTCATCGGTTAATTGAGAGCGGCAGGCATGTCGGGAAAGTGGTGCTAACGATTTAACAGGGAAAAAGTGCAACGTGCAGGGTGCCGATACCTAGCGCGTTAACAGATTTCACCGACCAGGGAGACATCATTTGTGTTAAATTTCCTTCGAAGTCATCGTTGGTTGTTATGATGTCTCCATGGATGTAATGCCAACTAACCCGAATCAACTCTGCACCTTGCACTCGCCGAAGGCGAACTGATCTGGTATAAATAAACAAAACTGAAACTGTTTTATTCTCGTTCATACGACCAAATTTGCATCCATGAACGTCAACACCACATCAAGAAGCTCCTGGCTCGCCTACTCGGCCCTCGCAGTCGTCTGTGTGCTTTGGGGTACAACATTTCTTGGCATCCGCATCGGCGTGATGGATATACCGCCATTCCTTTTCGCCGCATTGCGACTCACGATCGCAGGTCTTCTGTTTACACTGTTCATGATAGTCATCGCCAAGGTGCAGTTGCCTTCGAAGCGGGTGATCCTGAACCAGGCGCTGGCCGGATTCACACTGTTCACGATGGGCAACGGACTGATCGGTGTTGCCGAATTACATATTTCCAGCGGCGCCACCGCTATCGTTTGTTCCATGATACCAATATTGGTTACGTTGATAAACCTCGGTTTCAGCAACGATGAACGTCCGACGTTCCCGGTATTTCTCGGGCTGGCGGTCTCCCTGAGCGGCATCATACTGATGTTCAGCGAGAATCTCGGTGAGTTCTCGAATTCGAAATACATCTGGAGCATCGCGTTGATCTTTATTGCGAACATGGGCTGGTCTTTTGGGAGCGTATGGGTAAAAAGTAAGAGCACGAATGCCAACACGAACACCTTTATGAACGCCGGGTTACAAATGTTGTTCGGCGGCATATTTCTCTTCATGGCAAGCTTCGTGTTCGACGATTATTCAACGCTGTCCTGGACTCCTGCATCGGTATGGTCGCTCGTGTACCTGATCGTCTTCGGGTCCATCATTGCATTCGCGTGCTTCTCTTATGCCGTGAAGAAACTTCCGGTCACGATTGTTTCCCTGTATGCATACATCAACCCGATCGTAGCGGTATTACTCGGCACGCTCATACTGGGCGAGAAATTCAATGTCCGTATCGCCTTTGCCATGCTGATTACCGTGGCTGGGATTTACATTGTGAATAAAGGCTTCCAGCTACGTGACCTCTGGAGGGCGCAATTCTCCCGCTGATGTTTCCCATTCCGTTTCATATAACCGACTGGGAGCACATCCCGGCCACGGAACACCGTGGAGAAAAAGGTGTTGCCACCTGGCGCACGATCACGTACGGCAACCTTAGAATTCGTGTAGTCGATTATTCTCCGGGATACCTCGCCGACCATTGGTGCAACCTGGGTCATATCAACTTCTGCCTGGAGGGATCGATGACCACTGAACTGAAGAATGGACAGACTTACGAGCTAAAGGCCGGTATGAGCTACGAAGTCTCCGATGACATGAGCTCACATCGGACCTACACAAAAGACGGAGCTAGGTTATTTATTGTTGATGGTGGATTTTTAAAGGTGGATTTTTAAAAGCTATGAAAACACTTAACTGGTTTGACAGGATTTTCACCTTCGGTTTACCGAAGGAGATGCTTCCTTTTTATCTGGAACGCCTCGAAGGCTCGGTCTTCCGCATCGAAGCAAAGGTGAAAGGCGTCAGCGACAACGTATTGTCGGAAAAATACAACGGGAAGTGGTCGATCAAAGAAAACATCGGGCATCTGGCCGAAATCGACGTCATCAGTAACAGGCGTATCGATGAAATGAAGTCAGGCGCCGAAGTCCTCTCTCCTGCCGTCTTCGAACCGAAAGACTACAATCCGTGGCCTATCGAAAAAGTAGTGGCATTCTTTCGCGAAGCGCGCCAGTCGAACCTGGATAAATACAAGAGCATCTCTGAAACTGATCTTTTGAAAGCTTCGACGCATCCACGCCTGAAGGTGAAGATGACGCCCATCGATCTCGCGTTCTTCGATGCAGAGCACGACGACCATCATATTCTGAAGATATCTGAAATCATTAAGGAGCACCAATGAACGCAACATTACAGTCGGACCGGGATTCCTTCGCCAATATCCTTCGCGAAACGCTTCACGTAGCCGAACGATATTTCGCTGACGGGCAGAGTGACCTTCCACCCGGAAAATGGGTCGATGACCTTCTTCCTGCCGTTCTCCCAGAAAAAGGTCATGGTGCGGCCGAAGTATTGAAGCAGTTCGAGCACAAATACGCGAAGCAGATAACAAACTCGGCAGGCCCCAGGTATTTTGGATTCGTAACGGGCGGTTCCACACCGGCGTCCGTGGCGGGCGATTGGCTGGTGAGCACGTACGATCAGAACGCATGCGGCAGTAACGACTCCATCGCACCCCAGATCGAGCACCAAACGATCGACTTCATTCGTCAACTGTTGGGTATCGATAAAAATTTCTTCGGGTCGTTCGTTACGGGCGCAACGGTTTCGAACATGGTGGGCCTTGCCCTTGGCCGGCAGTGGATCGGCGAACAACAAGGCATCGACTTCAGCAACGATGGCATTACCGGGAAGGTCAAAGTGCTGAGCGGCACCCCTCATTCGAGCATCCTGAAATCATTGTCCATGCTAGGCATCGGCAGAAAGAGTCTATCGGTTGTGAAAACACTCGATGGCCGCGAGGCTGTAGATATTGCACAACTGGAAGACGCGTTGGCATCTCACCACGGGCCAGTCATCGTCGTGGCGAATGCCGGTACTGTGAACACGGTAGATTTCGATGACCTGCTCGCTATCGGCAAACTGAAGGCGAAATATTCATTCTGGCTTCACGTGGATGCGGCGTTCGGTGGCTTCGCTGGGATCTCTCCGATGTACAAACATCTCGTCGACGGCATCAACCTGGCCGACAGCATTACCATCGATGCACACAAGTGGCTGAATGTTCCATACGACGCAGCCATGCAGTTCACGAAACACAAAGCGCTTCAACTGAAAGTGTTCCAGAATGCAGCTGCTTATCTCAGTGATCCGCAACAGAGTCCCGACTTCTTTCACTACACGCCGGAAACCTCACGGAGATTTCGTGCGCTGCCTGCATGGTTCTCTTTGATGGCATACGGCCGCGAAGGACATCGCGAGATCGTGGAACGCAACTGTGCGATGGCCAGCCGGCTCGGCGAATGGATCGACCAGTCTGAAAAATATACACTGTTAGCTCCCGTCCGGATGAATGTAGTTTGTTTCACCCTGGCGGGAGATAAGCCTATGAGTGACATCAAGGTCTTTCTAGACCGGGTTCGCGACGACGGCCGGGTGTTCTTCACGCCTACCTCATATAAAGGTACGCCCGGAATTCGCGCGGCAGTCTCCAACTGGCTTACATCGGAAAACGACATCAATATCACTATCGAAGCGCTCAACCAATTGGCCTGATTAGTATAAGATCATTAAAACTTTTACCTTCAAACCTCACTTTTTATGAACATGACAACGTTAACTCCTTCCTTACAGATCGAAAAGACCAAACAGTCCAGGATCGGTGAAGTTGACTTTCAGAACCTGGAGTTCGGCAAGGTTATTTCGGATCACATGATCGTTTCGGACTATCGCGACGGCAGCTGGGAGGCCGCCCGCATCGTTCCGTTCGGCGATCTGCGCATGAGCCCCGCTATGCTCTCTCTTCACTATGGCCAGTCCGTCTTCGAAGGCATGAAAGCGTTCCAGATGAAAGACGGCAGGATCAATATCTTCCGCATCCATCGTCACCACGAGCGGTTGAACAGGTCACTTTCCCGCATGTGCATGCCGACCATCAGTGAGGACATGTTTATCCAGACACTTCACGCACTGGTAGATTTTGACAAAGCATGGATTCCCAAAACGGAAGGCAGCTCACTGTACCTCCGACCTGTCGTTTTCGCCACCGAATCGAGACTCGGCGTAAAAGTTGCCGAAGAATATAAATACATCGTACTGACCACACCGGCCGGCACTTATCTCAATAAACCTTTCAGGCTGAAAGTAGAAAACACCTACGTAAGGACTGCCGAAGGCGGACCCGGCTTCGCAAAATGTGCAGGCAACTATGGAGGGGCATTCCTCCCTTCACAGATCGCAAGACAGGAAGGCTTCGACCAGGTCCTCTGGACCGATCACAAGGAGCACAAGTACATCGATGAAGTGGGTATGATGAACGTGATGTTCATGCTCAACGGCAAGCTCATTACACCAAAGCTCAGCACAGCGATCCTCGACGGCATCACACGCGATTCAATCCTTACCCTTGCAAAAGACATGGGCGTGCCCACCGAAGAACGTCGCATAAGCGTGGATGAGATCGCAGAAGGTTTCGAGAGCGGAACACTGACCGAGGCTTTCGGCGCAGGAACAGCTGCTGTCGTTGCTACCATCGGCTGTATGAACATTCACGGTACTAACTACGACCTGAAGGCTCCTGCACCGGATAGTTTCCAAAACAGGGTGAAAGAGAAGCTCAACCAGATACGGTTGGGATTAGCTCCCGACATCCATGAATGGAACTATGTGATCGGTTAACAGCTCACGCCCGAAGTCTTACCCAAAACGTTACCGGCACTTGCGAGCAGCTTTCTTTAAAGGCAAGGATCATCCACTGGAGATCAGGGATATGAAAAAACCTGCTCCCATCAAGGACCAGGTTCTCGTAAAGCTCTACGCCGCTTCGCTCAATCACCGCGACCTTTGGGTTCGCGCCGAACAAACTGCAGTCCCGGACCAGGGTGTCATTCTCGGTTCCGATGGCTGTGGCGTGATCGAAGCCGTGGGTGAAGAAGGCGACCCTTCGATGATCGGAAAAGAAGTCATCATCAATCCGAGTCACGAATGGGGTAAAGATCCTGCCTTCCAGGCCGACTCCTTCAAGATCCTCGGCTATCCCGACAACGGTACGTTCGCCCCATGGATTGTGGTTTCAAAGAAATACATCCACGATAAACCCGAACATCTCACGAAAGAAGAAGCGGCTGCCGTTCCATTGTCGGGACTCACAGCCTATCGTGCACTGTTTACGAAAGCACGGCTACGCCCCGGGGAGAAAGTCTTGATAACCGGCATCGGTGGAGGCACGGCACTGTGGGCGTTGCAACTGGCACTCGGGTTCCAGGCGAAGGTATACGTGACGTCCTCTTCGAAAGAAAAGATCGACAAAGCGATAGCGCTCGGTGCGACTGCCGGTTTCAACTACAAAGAACCCTCCTGGATTGATGAAGCAAAAAAAGCCGCCCGCGGTTTCGACGCCATCATCGACAGCGCAGCCGGTCCCCAGTTCAAAGATCTCCTCGACACGGCAACCTCCGGCGGACGCGTCGTCGTCTTCGGCAGGACTGCAGGCGACATCGGAAGCATTCCGCCGAGAGTACTGTTCAACAAACAACTTTCGATACAAGGAACTCTGATGGGGACGAGAGATGAGTTTTTGTCCATGATAGATTTTATTGAGAAGAAAAATATTAAGCCTGTTGTCGATAGCACGTTTCCAATTGCGAAGGTTGAGGACGCGTTTGTACGGATGAAGGATGGAGGGCATTTTGGGAAGATTGTCTTAACGATGTGATTTTTTTTGTTCAAGGTTCAAGGTTCGGAGCTGGTACGGATACACGCATCTTACTGACCATGGAGAGGTCATGAGGTTGAGATGATTGTGCTAAAGCAGTTGGTTAATTGATATGACATCTCCACGGTCCGCAAAATCCCACTGCTCCGTCGAATATTTGAACCTTGAACAAGAAATCCCCGCTTCGACGAAAACTGACTGATCACTGATCCGGTCGATTTTAACAAATCTGAATCTGTTATATTTTTCCGGTGATGTCGAAATTTGAGTCATGGAAAAATTCCCCATCACCGACAACACTAAGATCACCCGGTTGGCGAAACGCGGCGTGTACGACGTCGCAACCGTCTATTCTATTCTCGATGAAGCCCTCGTCTGCACGGTCGCTTACGTGAACGAAGGCCAACCCTTCCAGATCCCAACGGGTTTTGCAAGGATCGGAAACACGGTATACATACACGGGTCGGTCGGCGCCGGGTACATGCGGCAAATCGCCGAAGGTGTACCGGTCTGCATATCTACCACGATCCTCGATGGACTGGTTCTCGCACGAAGCGCGTTCCACCACTCTGTTAACTACAGATCGGTCGTGTTCTTCAGCAAAGGCAGGAAAGTAACGGACGACAAAGAGCTCTACGAGTGCCTGGAGGTCTTTACCAACAAGATGTGTCCGGGCCGATGGAGCGATGTCCGTAAACCGAACGCCACCGAATGGAAAGGAACAATGGCCATAGCCTTCGAGCTCGAAGAAGCCTCCGCCAAAGTGCGCACCGGAGGACCGAAGGATGATGAGGAGGACTACGAGTTGGATGTGTGGGCGGGAGTGCAGGAGGTCCGAATGATGAGAGGGGAGCTGGTAGCGGATGAGAAGTTGAAGGGGGGAGTGGAGATTCCGGGGTATCTTCTCAGTAGCAAGTAGTAAGTAGTAAGGCGTACTGATTTCGAGGAGTGACGCCTGTCCTAGAGGTGTGACGCCCGTTCTAATTAGGTCTGGACCCTCCTTACTACTTACTACTGACTACTTACTACTTCCCGGAACAATTAACCCCCTCAAAATGTTATCTTTGCGTTCGCAATCAGAAAAAAAATACCAAAATGGGAAGACCTCCTGTATTACCTAAGAAGAAAAAAGATGGTTTTTGGCTCGATATCCGCAATAAAGGCGCGAATTCGGGTGTAATTATTATCAGGGACACGTATGAAGCAATGATGCAGGCAGCCCGCCAATACCAGATCACGAAGGATGTAATCATCCTGGGCGAGCACAAAAACGGCAAGAAAGTCGACTCGCCCGTAGGCACCAGCAAAAAGAAAGAGAAATCGAATGCCTAGGAGTTAAAAACTAAAAGTGCTGGCGCCTGCATTCACTTTTAGCTTTTAACTATTCACTTTTAACTTCTAAATATTATTAGAAGGGCAGATCGTCGGACGCGCCGGAGGGGCTGGAGCTCCCCGAGTTCATAGGCTCATCGCCCATATCATTGGAATATTGGGCTTGAGACGATCCGTCTTTAGAGATCTTCCACGCCCTGGCTTCCGTATACCACTTGCTGTTGTACTCACGGCTTTCGAGCTCGACAGAAACCGTCACCGTCTCTCCCACCGACAGCTTGAACTGATCTATTTTATCTCCCCACATCGACAGGCAGACTTTTTTCGGGTACTGACTCTGTGTCTCAATTACAAATTCCTGTTTTTTCCAGACTCCCTTTTTTCCCTGGCCCGTTTGTGGGCTTAGGAGCTGAATGACCTTTCCTTTGATGTCCATACTCATGGCGGCAATCTAATTATTTTCCCGGATTCGTCTGAAGAAATCATCGACGAGTGTCTTGCATTCCGGTTTCTTTACACCTTTTAGCACTTCAGTTCGCGGATGTAGTAATGGCGACGACACGAGCGTGAAACCGCGCTGGATGTCATCGGCTCCGTACACCAGTTTCATCAGTTGAACCCAATGCAACGCACCGGCACACATCACACACGGCTCCAGCGTCACGTACAGCGTACATTCATTGAGATATTTCGAGCCCAGGTAATTTGAAGCTGCCGTCACAGCCAGCATTTCTGCGTGAGCCGTGGAGTCCGTAAGCCTTTCCGTTTGATTGTGAGCGCGTCCGATGATCCGGTTCTTGCAGACCACTACGGCGCCGACAGGAACTTCGCCGTCATCGAACGCAACCCTGGCTTCTTTAAGCGCCTCGTGCATGAAATAGTCATCGGTATAAAGATCAATCATGCTTCGATCTACTTAATGCGAATACTTTTCATCATTTCGTCCGACACTTCCTGCCAGTCCTCACGCATGGTGCGTGGACAGCTGAACGCGAATACGAGTGTACGGCCCTGTTCGACCAGGTACTGGATGCGTGTGTATTTTAAAAGCGGTTCGGAGCCGCCCTCTACCCTCTTGTTGGGATTGATACGTGACTCGAATTCGAAGTAGATGAATTTCTTCTTGTGTACCTCCTGAATGCCCTCGGAGATCAAATCCACTTTGTCATAGAGATTGAATAGCGCCGATTTGAAGAACTTGGCCGCGATCTCCTGGTTGGCGTCGGGCCATTGAGTGGCCGAAACGTTCACACTGAAATCCACGACCCTGTCCTGGTTCGTGTATGCCCCCAGCGGTGCCCGTACCGACGGAAGACGTTGGGCAATATCCTCCGGCGACATGGCAAAGAAGTCGGCCGGCAGCGAGACGGTGATCTCATCATTGACCTTTGTTTTGACCAGCTTGTTGCTGGCGGCCACCATCATTAAAGCACAAAGGAGGATGAGTAGTTTATTCATTACTGCGTTTGAAGTGAAAATCCTTAAATTCGCGCCCTGTCTGCCGAAGCGCGTAGCGAAGGCGGACCCTAAAGTTCTTAAAATAAAAGAGATTTTCAGTCATGCTCCGGACTCATACATGCGGCGAATTAAGGATCGGCGACATCAACAAACAGGTAACGCTGACAGGCTGGGTTCAACGCAGCCGCGACAAAGGCGGGATCATCTGGGTTGACCTCCGGGACAGGTACGGCATTACCCAACTCATCCTCGAAGACGGAAAGTCGGAGCAGGCTCTGATCGACCAGGTCCGCCAGCTCGGCCGCGAGTACGTTATCCTTGTCGAGGGTACCGTTAGTGAACGTCTCTCCAAAAACGACAAACTGGCCACCGGCGATATAGAGATCTGGGCAAAAAAGATCACCGTCCTCAATAGCAGCAAGAACCCTCCTTTCACCATCGAAGACAACACCGACGGCGGTGACGAGCTGCGTATGAAATACAGGTATCTCGACCTGCGCCGCAATACCGTCCGTGAAAGCATCCAGCTCCGCCACAAAATGGCTCAGCAGACCAGGGCATACCTCGACAGCCTGAACTTCATCGAGGTGGAGACGCCCGTGCTCATCAAATCCACCCCGGAAGGTGCCCGCGACTTCGTCGTGCCCTCCCGTATTCACAACGGCGAGTTTTACGCGTTGCCCCAATCGCCCCAGACATTCAAACAGCTATTGATGGTGTCGGGGTTCGACCGCTATTATCAGATCGTAAAATGCTTCCGCGATGAAGACCTTCGTGCGGACCGTCAGCCGGAATTCACGCAGATCGACTGTGAGATGGCGTTCATCACACAGGAAGACGTGTTGAGCACTTTCGAAGGACTGATCGTACATCTTTTTAAAACAGTGAAAGGTATCGACATTCCCAGGCTGCCGCACATGAGCTATGCCGATGCGATGAAGTACTACGGATCTGACAAGCCCGATACAAGGTTTGAAATGAAATTCGTGGAGATCGATGACATCGCCAAAGGCAAAGGCTTCCAGGTGTTCGACGGCGCGGAACTGGTCGTAGGTATTTGTGCGAAAGGTTGCGCCGGCTATACGCGCAAACAGATCGACGAGCTCACTGAGTTTGTAAAACGTCCCCAGATCGGCGCGAAGGGACTCGTATATGCGCGGTGCGAAGAGAATGGCTCGTTCAAATCTTCAGTAGATAAATTCTACGACAGCGCTGCATTGGCCGAATGGGCAAAGAAATTCAACGCAGCTGCAGGTGACCTGTTACTGATCATGTCGGGTGAGGGCGACAAAACACGCAAGGCACTGGGTGAGCTGCGACTTCACGTTGCCGGCCAATTGGGCCTTCGCGACAAGACCAGGTTCTCCGCGCTCTGGGTACTCGACTTCCCGTTGCTCGAATGGAACGAAGAAGCGAATCGTTACACCGCGATGCACCATCCTTTCACCTCGCCGAAGCGCGAAGACCTTTCGCTCCTCGACAGCGATCCGGGCAAAGTGAGAGCGAACGCTTACGACATGGTGATCAATGGCACCGAAGTCGGCGGCGGATCTATCCGTATTCACGATAGACCTACGCAACAGCTTATGTTTACCAAGCTTGGATTCAGCGATGAAGAAGCGAAGAAACAGTTCGGCTTCCTGATGGAGGCATTCGAATACGGGGCGCCTCCGCACGGTGGGATCGCTTTCGGTTTCGACCGGCTGTGTTCGCTCTTTGGTGGTGCCGATTCGATCAGAGACTTTATCGCATTCCCGAAGAACAATGCAGGAAAGGATGTGATGATCGACACCCCTTCAACGATCTCGGAAGAGCAATTGAAAGAGCTGGGTATCAAACTACGATAAAAGGCGGGTCGTCTCCTCTGCGTCAATAATGATGTCGTCCTCTCCCACTTCATCGAAAGGATTTTCGAGGTGGTCTTGTATGTTGTCGAGGCTGACGAGAATGAAGCTGTACAACACGGGCATTACGTATTCGAGGCTTGCGGAATAATCCTGGACGGTGCTGGCGAAGTATGGCCCGTAAACGATCGGAAAAATATAGAGGAATACCTTGCTGTATGCACGAAGCGTAACCGGCGTGCGATAAGCGTAAAAGATCTTCATGTTGTCGAATGCAACGATCATCTTGCTCACGTACTGGCTGACGCGGGAGAACTCGCCGCTCTGAACACCGAGCTTTCGCAACTCCGTTGTAAGTTTCGAAAGCTCCGCGAATCTCAGGTACATCTGCTTTTCATGTTCCATCCAATGCGTCATCCCTTTTGTCTTGAACATTTGTCTCATGAGGACCAGCATGCTATGGATTAGGTCGCGGACCTTGAGGTGCAGGGTGCTATCGGGCTGACCTCCCCAGTCTTTTGCCGCAAAGTAGATAGCCACGGCGTGACCTTTGAAGTCGGAGAGTTTCTGAAGCGCTACCTCGCGGCGGTTGTAAGCCGAACCGATCGAGAACACCACCGGGAACACGATGGCAACACCCACCAGCATGTCGGGGAACTTTGCGATGAGGTTGAAGCGATAACAAAGGTAGGTTGAAACAACGGACAGGACTGTTACAATGAAAGTCTTGTAGTTGATGATGGTGGTGAAGCTTCGGAGCAACTTCATAGTTTATCAGGTTCGGCAATATTACCAAAATGTTACCGCATTTCGGGGAGTCTTTTTTCTTACTTTTACCCGATGAGCGCCGGAAGTGATCCCTATCCGAAAGCATACCTGTATCGCCGCATCGTCCAGGCCAAGTTGTTCATCGATGAGCACTTTCGCGAGAAAATAAACCTGGATGAGATCGCTGAAGAGGCTTCCTTCTCGAGGTTCCATTTCATCAGGCTGTTCCGCGTGGCCTACGGCAACACCCCCCACCAATATATGATGTCTCTACGGATGCGTGAGGCTGAAAAGCTCATGGAAGACGCCGGTCTGAGGATCCAGGACATCTGCCTGGAGATCGGGTTCGAGAGCGTTGGGACGTTCACGACGCAATTCACAAAGATCCATGGTATGTCGCCGCGGACGAGGCAGAAAGCGATCCTGGAAAGAAAAAGGATAAGCTTCAAAGAACCGCTGCGAACCATCCCCAACTGCTTCGCAACCCAGAACGGGTGGAAGGAGAAAAGCAATTTCTAAGAAGTGCAGGTGCTCGCACATCAGTACATTTGATCATAAATTAAAATCTTATGATCACAAAATTGTCGCACGCCAACATATACGTGCTCGACCAGGATTCAGCTTACGATTTTTATGTCAACAAGCTTGGGTTTACCGTACACACCGACGCACCTATGGGACCGGGAGCAAGATGGCTGACGGTAACTCCGAAAGATCAACCCGACCTGGAGATCATTCTCATGGCGATCCAGCCCGGAATGGCATTCACGGAAGAAAGCGCCAGGAAAATGAGAGAGCTCGTTGCCGCGGGAACTTTCGGCTTCGGTGTTTTCCAAACGCCGAACATCCAGGCTACCTACGAAGAGCTCAAGGCAAAAGGAGTTGTGTTTATGAAACCGCCGACCAAGGAGTTCTACGGAACCGAGGCACTGTTTAAAGATGATTCGGGTAACTGGTTTTCATTAGGTGAAAAAGAGAGTTAAAAACTAACTATTAACTTTTAACTATTAACTTTTAACTATTAACTCTCCCCCGCGTATTTCCGGAGCCTGTCCTCCCTCCGTTCGACCACCCTTCTTAGGATAGCATTAAAGATCCTCGTTGGAACAATCCTTCGAAGGAACATGAAGATCCCCGCGCCGTTGCCGGACTGGTATCGCAGCTGCCATGAATTGTCGGTAGCGGCGCGGTACACGGTCGATGCGACGACCTCGGGTTCTGGAGCATTGGCGCCTGACTTCTGAAGATTGGGAACCACCGTATTCACGTAGCTTTCATATGCGTCGAGGCCTTTCTTTACAACGACCTCCTGCGACCGGCCCCAGAAGTCTGTTTTGATGGAACCCGGCTCGATGATCTTCACTCTTATATTAAAGGGACGGAGCTCGTACTGGAGGCTTTCGGAGAATCCTTCAACAGCCCATTTGGTGGCATGATATAAAGTATAGAGTGGCCACGTCATCCGGCCACCGGTCGAAGCGATGTTGATGATCGTGCCCTGGCGTTTTTCACGGAAGTAAGGAAGAATAGCGCGGGTGACATTCATCACACCGAATACATTGGTATCGAACAGACGGTATATCTGTTCGTTGGATGCCGCTTCGAATGGCCCGATGGTTCCGTAACCTGCATTGTTCACAACTACATCGATATTGCCGAAAGCAATCATGGCTTCATCGATCGCTTTCGCTATCGACTCTTCATCCTGCACATCCAGTCGGATGCACTTCAGGTTTTCGAGCTCGGTCAGCTCGGTTTCGTTCTCAGGATTACGCATGGTCGCTGCCACGTTCCATCCCATCGCCTGGAAATATGCCGCAACAGTTTTACCGATTCCGGTAGAACATCCTGTTATCAGTACTGTTTTGCTCATTTAAGAACGGGGTAGTCTGGTAGTTGTACGCAGAAAAATAACAGTAGTTCAGGAATTTTGACAGACTTATTTGTCCGGCTTGCCTCGCCTTCGCGTAGCCGCTTCGGCAAAGTGAGGACCGGGCAATCCCGGTGAAAAGCAGCACGAGTCTATTCGGCGAGCACCTCGATCTCGACACGAGCATTCTTGCGTGCGTTGTTGCTGTCCTTGTCGTGGATCATGCGTGTGCCACCCCAGGCCTTCACTTCCATGCGGTCGGCAGCGATGCCTTGAGCAACCAGCCAGTCCCTGATCACTTCCGCACGTTGTCCGGACAGCTCCTTCGAAGAACCGGATCCTTCTTTCACATCGGGTGCTTTCAATGAAAAGAATTCCTTCGACGGTCCCATGGAGAGGATACGGCCACGGCTGTTCCCGTTGGTATGGCCGTGAAGCATGATGCGATAATGCGTGTTTGACTTCATCATGTCGAGAAGCTTGTTGAGCTCGTGGGTGGATTCAGGCATCATGATAGCGGCATCGTTGAAGAAGAACACGTGATACATCGTGGCGAGGTCGCCCCTATGGTACCGGACCATTTCGAAACGGGCCACAAAATAATCTCCCTCAAGATCGAAGTGCCGCTTCGAGCTATCCATGACAGGTTGTTTGTAGTTAATCTCGTGCTGAACCTTGCGATATCCAAAAACATCGGTGATGAGTGAGATCATACCATTGTCGCTGTTGGGATTCGGTAACAAAACGGTGTCGGCTGATTTGACAGCCTTGATGAGACGAGCGCGTTGGGTGTCGACAATCTCAATATTGCCTGCGACAATTTTGTCGTTATCGTTGCCATCGTAGAGATAAAAGAGAACGGGAGTGTCTTTTAGCGTCGGTGGACTTTTAACTGTTTTGCTTTCAGGTACAACAATAGATACAGGTTCTGATCTTACCGTGGTAGCGTCTACCTGCGATTCAGGTTGTTTCGGTTGTTTGGGTTCTTCGGGTTCTTTGACTTCTGCTAATGCCGGGGGTTGAGTTGAAGTAATTTCGGTTGGTTGCAAGGCAGGTGCCGGTGATACTTTAACCGTTGGCGCCTCAGCTGGGTCAGTCACGATTGCTACCGGGTATTTTGGTATCCTGACCCACGCTTCGGGAAACATGCCCCTTTCGCGTACAGCCAGCATTTCCTGTATTGCAGGTTGGCGCACGTCGTATTGATGTATGTGAACCAGCCAAAAGGGTCGCTCAGGGTCCGCCACCAATTGCGCCTCTACACCTTTCTTCTTAAGCTGTTTAATAAATGCGTGCGCATACGACTCCTTACCCGGAGCATACGCACCCACCACAATGAAATAATCTCTTTTATTTTCCTGTGAATAACCCCGCGCTGCAACAAATAGCAGCAGAAAAGCAGCAAGCAAAATCCTCATGGTCACTTAGTGATTAAAGCCTTTAAGAATCCGGAACCGTAACCAGTCATCTGAACCACTACGGAAGGCACAGCCCAAACAGCAACGCGAAAATCTTTCACACTCCGCCAGGCATCAAAAAACACAGCCACCAGGTACCCAATATATATCGAGAAAAGAGCGACTCCAAATTGCCAGCTGAATATCGTAACCACGGGGACGGCAAACAGGCCTAGCAGGAACATCATCGGGAATGCGTGCGTGACTTTCACCGCGCCCTTGTGCGCCCGGCCGACGTGTATCCTTCCCCTCCCGAAGTTCGACACCTGGCGGAAGAACTGGCCCAGCGTCGCCCGTCGTTTGTGATAGACGAAGGCTCCGGCAATAAGCCCGACTTTCAACCCAAGCTTACCCGCCCGGATGCTCAGTTCAATATCCTCCGCATACCGGTCGAACCGGAACCCACCGGTCTTCTCATAAGCCCGCCGTGACATGCCCATGTTGAAGCTCCTCGGCTGAAAAGAGCTGACATGTTTTTTATTGCCCCGGATCCCGCCGGTTGTCAGCACCGACGACATAGAGTATGCCATGGCCTGCTGGAGAACAGTAAAATCATCGTGGCCCCGGTCCGGACCGCCCCACACATCGAGATGTCCTTTCGAAAGATGCCGGTCGACAATGAGAAAGTAATCGGGTGGTATCACACAATCGCTGTCGAACACCACGAAGTTTTCGCCTTTGGCTTTAGTGAAACCGAAATTCCGGCTGGGGCCGGGACCGGAGTTTGGTTTAAAAAAATACTGTATGGTTAATTGCGAAGCGTACTTTTCATAGACCGACTGCGACGTGATGCTGGAGCCGTCTTCCACCAACACGACTTCGAAGTCCTTGTAGGTTTGTTTGCAAAGGCTTGACAGTAGCTCCTCCACCTCCCCGGGGCGATTGTAAACAGGAACAATGACGGAATATTTCGGGGATGGCATTGCGGTAAAAATACGATATTCGTTGCTCGTGTTCGTTGTTCGCAAACTCAGACTTATGAAATCATATCAACTTCTCTTTGTTCTCTTTGTAACTGGAACGGGTGCCTTTGCGCAGGCTAAAGATTACTCGAAGGACGTCGCGTCAGCAGATGCAATCATCGCGGCCGTTTACGATGTAATCTCGGGTGAACCGGGAGCAGCCCGCGACTGGGACCGCTTCAGATACCTCTTCCGGCCCGAGACGCGCCTCATCCCAACCAGGAAAAGTCCGCAAGGAGAACTGATCACGCAGGCCATGGCACCCGAAGAATATGTGACGGCTTTTAGTTCAAGGATTGCTGTCGGTTTTTTTGAAAAGGAATTGCATCGTGTCACGGAACAATACGGCACAATAACGCATGCATTCAGTACGTATGAAGCCAGGGAAAAGAAAGGTGGACCCGTCATCGCGCGAGGCGTCAATAGCATACAGCTTTTCCATGACGGAAAGAGATACTATATCGTCACTATTTTCTGGTGTGCAGAAGGGATGGGATTTCCCTTGCCGGATAAATATTTAAGTAAATGAGGTGGTTAATACTTTTTGTAACGATATCTGTAAACGCGCAGGATGTTGCGACCAAACAGGCGATCCGTTCTTTCAAAGAATTTCATGAGCTACTGAGTATCCCCAACGATGCGCACAACCCCGCCGACATCGAAAAGAACATTCAGTGGTGCGAGTCGACATTCGTCAAAAGAGGGTTCACCACGAAACGTTTAAATACTCCTACAGTCCCTTTGTTACTCGCGGAACGCAAAGTAAAGAACGCGAAGCGTACTGTTCTTATTTACCTGCAGATCGATGGCCAGCCCGTGAACCCTTCGCAATGGCAGCAGGAAAGTCCGTGGCTACCCGCCCTGAAAGAGCAGTCGGCCGATGGCACATGGAGGACGATCGAATACGAGAAGTTATACAACAACCCTAATCCGGACTGGAGGATCTTTGCACGTTCGACATCGGATGCCAAAGGCCCCGCGATGGCATTCATAGCGGCACTCGATGCTGCTGCCGAATTGAAAGTGGCGCCGAACTACAATATGAAGATCATCATGGACTTCGAAGAAGAGCTCGGTTCACCGCGACTGCCTGCCGCCGTCACGCAATACAAACAGGACCTTGCCGCCGACATGCTGATCATCTATGATGGCCCGCGTCATATCAGCAATCAGCCCACCCTGACTTTCGGTGCACGAGGGATCTGCGAGATCACACTGACGGTGTTTGGTCCACGAGTGCCGGTACACAGCGGCAACTATGGCAACTACACACCGAACCCTGCCATGCGCCTCGCGCAATTACTCGGTTCAATGAAAGATGCCGACGGCCGCGTGATCCTTCCCGGTTTCAACGACGGCATTACACTCACCGATCAGGAGAAAGCTATTTTGAAACAGGTTCCGGACGATGAAGCCGAGATCATGAAATTCCTCGGTGTCGCCGAACCAGACAAGATCGGATCGAACTTCCAGGAATCTCTTCAATACCCGACATTGAACATCCGGGGGATGGATGCTTTGTTTGTTGGAAAGGAATCGAGAACACTCATTCCCGCCACTGCCACTGCAGAGATCGACATACGGCTGGTTCCCGGGAGCGACCCGGAAAGACTCATTGGCCTTGTGAGACAACACATCGAAAAACAAGGGTACCAGATCATCGACGGTACGCCAACGGAAGAACAGCGCATGAAATATCCACGCATTGCTTCGTTCCATCCTGTCACGCTGTATGGCGCATTTCAGACACCTTTCGATTCGGACTGCGGCAAGTGGCTGTCGCGTGCTATGGTGAAGACATTCGGAAAGGAACCAATCCGTATCCGCACCGCTGGCGGCTCGATACCGATCTCGCCTTTTGTGGTCACACTGGGCATACCCGCTGTAGCGGTTCCCACCGTAAATCCGGACAATAATCAACACGCAGAAAACGAAAATATCCGTGTAGGAAATTACATCGATGCAGTGAAAACATTTACGGCGATCCTGATGGAAAAAATGTGACTAGGTCACATTTTTTGTTTTAATTGCCCGTCCGATGGATCATTTTGTTGTCTCCGCCCGCAAATACCGCCCGCTCGGCTTCGAAGAAGTCGTGGGCCAGGAGCACATCACGACTACGCTGAAAAATGCCATCGACAACAACAAACTCGCACAGGCGCTTTTGTTTTGCGGGCCTCGCGGCGTTGGTAAAACAACCTGCGCCCGGATCGTAGCCCGCATGATCAACGGATTCGAAGAAAAAGCCGAGGTCAATTCACTGAACATCTTCGAGCTCGATGCAGCCTCCAACAACTCGGTGGAAGATATCCGGAGCCTGATCGACCAGGTACGCTACCCTCCGCAGTTCGGGAAATACAAGGTCTACATCATCGATGAGGTTCACATGCTTTCGAATGCAGCATTCAATGCATTTTTGAAAACTCTGGAAGAGCCGCCTTCGTACGCGATCTTCATCCTTGCCACAACGGAAAAGCACAAGGTGATCCCCACCATCCTTTCCCGTTGCCAGATATTCGACTTCAACCGGATACAGGTTTCGGACATAGCCAAACAACTCAGGAAGATCGCAGACCGCGAGAGCATCAAAACGGAAGACGAAGCCCTTCATCTCATCGCTCAAAAAGCCGACGGAGCGTTGCGCGACGGACTCTCCATCTTCGACCTGATGGTTACATTCTCTTCGGGGAAGATCGTCACCTTTAAAGATGTCCTCAACAACCTCCACATACTCGACTACGATTATTATTTCAATATAGTCGACGGGCTGCTTGCAGAGAACCCCACACAACCGTTGTTACTGCTCGACGAGATCCTGCGGAAAGGGTTCGACGGGCAGAATTTTATCGTCGGGCTCAGCGAGCACCTGAGGAATCTGCTGGTATCACAGGATGCACGGACGGTTCAGCTCATGGAAGTGCCCGAAAGCATTCGCAAAAAATACGCAGAGCAGGCGCAGGCTACACCCCCTTCTCTCCTTCTGTCGTGGCTGAATATCTCCAACCAGTGCGATATCAACTACAAGAACAGCAAGAACCAACGCCTTACCGTTGAGCTCGCCTTGATGAAAATGGCAAACGTGAATGCCGTTTTGCAATCAAACGGGAAAAGCGAACACGCTACTGCCGAACCGGCAGGACTAAAAAAAAAATTGAATTAAAGACCCAGTTAAAGGATCCTCCCCCGGAGGAACCCCTTATAAACAAGGTTGCGGAAGTGTTGGTCGGGCCCGCGCCTAAAGTGCAGCCGCCCCCCGTTTTGCCTCCGCAGGACGGACGACTGCGTTCTACATTCAATCTCAGCAACATCGGTAAGGTCACGAAGACGGCCGAGGAAGTACCTATCGCAAAAAACGAACAACGCACTCCCGATAAACCTATCGATACCGACGTCCTTCGAAAAGCATGGGATGACTTTATAAGTCTTAGAAAAGATCAACACGCGGAACTTGCTGTGCTGAAAAGAGAGTATGTATTGTCGGGTAATCTCATTACGGTACCCCTGATCAGCGACATAGAGGATATGCTGATCAAAAACATGAAGACCTCGTTAATTACTTTTCTTCGGGATCGAACCGGCAGCAGCTCGCTGATGGTGGAAGGTAAAATACTCGACGATATTAAAACGGAAAAAAAGCCGTACACCAACAAGGACAAGTTCGAGCATCTGGCCGGAAAAAATCCTGTACTCAAGGAAATGAAAGAGCGTTTCGGCCTGGATCCCGACCTTTAAACGCTCCACAAGTTTTTCGAAATCGCCATTTACTGTTAACTTCCAACATGCCCGGAAGTCAAAAGCCTCACGAAAAACAGCTCCCTGGTTTCGCGCGCTTCCTGCTTGATAATCACCTGCAAGAGCTTACCAGTGAAGCCCTTCGGATGTCGAAGGACATGGACGTACCGGTCCTCAGATACCTGAAAATCCCGGACGAGGAGTTGATGCGTCTTGCCTTACCGGGATATTCGGCGTTGCTGCAGGCGTTCATCGACGGCACAACGGAAGAGGTCATCACCCGCACCGTCGCCCTATGGAAGTCCAATCAGCTCCCGGTCATTGAAAAACACCAGATCGTTGCGGAGGACATCTCTTTGGTTGCCCGCCTGCGACGAAAAGTATTTCACGCCTTTCTTCCCCGGTACACCGCCGACCCCGGTAAAATACTCGCCATCATCGACGAGATCGAAGACTACCTCCTTCGATACACCACCGAAACGTTCAGGACCTACACCAACATTCTCCAGGAACGGATCGAGAAACACATGGATGAATTCCGCACCAGCGACAGGCAGTTCCGCCAGGCACAGGCCGTGACGCATATCGGAAGTTATGTATGGGACCTGAAAGCGAAGACACTCACCTGGTCTGACGAGCTCTGGCGCATCTACGAGCTCGACCCGAAGACATCGCAGATGAACAGCGAAATCGCGCGGACTTACAATCATCCCGACGACAACATCATTGTCGACACGAATATACCACGAGCGCTGGAAACGGGTGAGCCGTTCAACTTCTATTACAGGATCGTCTTCGACGGGGGAAGGGAAAAAACCCTTCATGCACGTGGAGAAATCGAATACGACGCAAACGGCACAGCGTCGAAGATCTTCGGAACCGCTCAAGACGTCACCGAACAAAAGATGATCGAGCAACGACTCGAGGAAAATCAGAATTTTGTACAAAAGATTGCCGACGCCGCACCGGCGATCATCACCAGTTATCACCTCAAAACGGGGAAGTACCAGTTTGTAAGCTTCGGCCTGAAAAAAGTACTCGGTTATTCTCCCCAGGAAGCTCTCGATAAGGGCGTTCCGTTCTTCGTCGACCTCATGCATCCCGACGACCTGGCGCCGATCATGGAACAAAATGCACAGGCAGTACTGGAAGCAAATAAAAACGCCGGCGACCAGCAGGAAGAACCCGTCGTAGAGTTCCTGTACCGGATGCGGCATGCCAACGGCGAGTACAGATGGTTTCATACTTTCGGAACGGTATTCAGCAGGAATGCCGCCGGCGAAGTCGAGAACGTCCTAAATATCTCACTTGACATCACCGAAAAGATCAAGGCCGAACAAATACTTGTAGAGAAGACCACCGAGCTCGAACAATCCAACAAGAGCCTCGAAGAATTTGCGTTCATCGCGAGTCACGACCTCAAAGAACCGCTTCGCAAGATCAGCACACTCACGGACCGGCTGGTGTCACTCGAAAATGTGAACCTGAGTCCGGATGGAAAGGTGTATTTACAAAAGGTCGTCAGCTCTTCGCTACGAATGCAACGGATGATAGACGAATTGCTGTCGCTCGCGCAAGTGACCAGCGACCGGTCGTACCAGAAAGTAAGTCTGCAAAGTTTACTGGCCGAGGTGCTGCCGACTTTCGAACAGAAGATAGAGGAAACACACGCGAAGTTGACCGTCAGCGATCTGCCTCATGCTGTTGTGGTCCCTTCGCAGTTCAGGCAGCTGTTCCAGAACCTTATCAGTAATTCCCTGAAGTTCTCGCAGCCGGGTATTCCGCCACAAGTCGACATCCGGCACGAGTATTTGAGCGCGGCTTCCGTTGCTCATCACAACCTTCAGCCTGCGAACAGATACTTTCAAATCACTTTTTCGGATAACGGCATCGGGTTCGACAATCGCTTTCTTGAAAAGATCTTTTCGATCTTCCAGAGACTTCATCCACGCCACAAATATGAGGGCACCGGCATCGGGTTATCGATATGCAAGAAGATCGTCGAGAACCACGGCGGGATCATTCTCGCCGACGGGGCGGTCGACAAAGGCGCGACGTTCACGATCATCGTTCCGGACAGGCTGGTTTAAACCTTGACGTAGATCTTTCTCTTATCCATCAGGTAGCCAACGACCCAACAGGAAAGCATCACCCATATGGCAAACAACGGCGAACCATTCATGTTCCCCGCCCACGACTGGAAGAGATTGTGATATATCCACCGGTACAAAGACTGATCACCGACGGGTATCGCCCACATCAGTATCACGAAGACCTCCGATAAAAGATATATGAACAGCGTGTTTCGTCCGAAGACTTCGAAGAAATACGTCCACTTCTTCTGACCGGCGATATCGATAATAAATATCAGCACCGACAACACGCACAGATCGATCCCTACCGTGAGCAGCACATACGAGCTGGTCCATAGCTTTTTGTTGATGGGGAACAGCAAGTCCCACCATATCGCCAGCAACACCAGCACGACGCCGGTCATCAGCATCTTGGCTATCGTTTCATAATTCTGTCCGTTGCGCTGAATATATAGTCCGGTGACATAACCGGCGATCACGTTTACGGTTGACGGCAGCGTGCTCAGTAGTCCTTCAGGCTCGAATGCGACGCCCTCGCCATGATACATATGGTTGGGTCCGAGAAGCCACAGGTCGAGGAAAGTGCCTGCATTGCCCTCGAGCGATAGATCTCCGAAAGCCGCAAGCAACAACCGGTAAGTGATCAGCGCAATGAGGCAAAACACCAGCGCACCCTGGACTTTCAAATAATGGATCACAACCGACGCGATGAAATAACACAAGGCGATCCGCTGAAGGACACCAAACACTCGCGTATGCGAGAATGGCTTCATCTCCCAACCTGCATCGGTCGCGTGTACGAAGGGGAACCAGTACATCAGGTAGCCGATCAGGAAAATGATGGCGGTACGCTTCAGTATTTTTATAAAGAACGCCCCCTCGCCGAGCACCTCATACTTCCGTTGCGAGAAGCTCATCGCGTTCCCGACCACGAAAAGGAAAGTCGGGAATACGAGGTCCGTCAGCGTAAACCCGTGCCAATCGGCATGATTGAGCGGAGAGTACGTTTCGGAGCTTCCCAGTGAATTGACTACGATCATGAGCGCGACGTCCATGCCGCGAAATACATCGAGTGATAGATAGCGTTGTTGACTGAGTGTCATTGAGTCGGGGCGGTTTTCTTCCTGTTCCGGATAAGTTCAACGATGGGAGGAAGTATCGATACGAAGATAATCCCAAAAACCACATAAGTGAAATTGTCCTTGATGACGGGAAGCCCCCCAAAGAAATAACCGATCAAAAGAAAACTGCAAACCCACGCTATTCCACCGATGACATTGTACGAAGCAAACTTCGCATAAGTCATCGTGCCGATCCCTGCTACGAACGGCGCAAATGTCCTGATGATCGGAATGAACCTGGCGTAAATGATCGTTTTGCCGCCGTGTTTGTAATAAAACGCCTGCGTTTTCTGCAGATATTCGACTTTCAGCAGCTTGTATTTGCCGCTGAAGGCTTTGTGCCCGATAGCCTTCCCGATGTGATAATTGACGAGGTCACCCAGTATCGCGGCAACGCACAGCAACACGATCATGAGCCCGATGCTGAGGCCGGCTTCAGGCTTCGCAACGATCGCCCCGGCGGCGAACAGCAATGAATCGCCGGGAAGGATAGGCGTCACCACAAGCCCCGTTTCCGCAAAAATGATGAGGAACAGGATCAGGTACGTCCACGTTTCGTAATCTCTGACAATTTCGACCAGGTGCTGGTCTATATGCAGAACGAAGTCAATAAGGGATTTAATCAGCTCAACCATAGAGGAAAGGTGGCTTCGCTCGCCGAAGCTCAGCGAAGGCGAGGCGAAAATAACCCGATTTTAGGCCCGCTCCAACCCGTCCACCAATTCACGCCATTTCTCCAGCTCGGGAATTCCGGGTTTCCTCAACCCAAAGAACTGAGCAATCATTTCCTTGTTCTTGTCGAACACTTCGATGCCGGTAACGACACCGTCGGTCGTGGGTTTCTTCACCACCCAAACGCTGTCGACCAGGTCTTCGCGAAGGTGCATATTGAAATCGGGGTCGAGGATGTTTAGCCAGTTGTCCATCACACGAATGGTCATGATCTTGTCCTGGTGGATCTGGAGGTTGCCACGATTGCCTGCAAACACCATGATGGGCAAATGATCTGCTGCCGCCTTCTCGAGCATGGGCTGAAGCGACTTATTGCTCAACCGGTAGCTGAACGTACCTTCCGAAAGGACGACCGCGTCGAGACGGTTGGCGCTGTGCTTGCGAAGCATGCCGAAGAAATCGTGCGTGTCCTTCATGTTCTCCCAGTCAGAGAGAAGGGCCGCCTTGTCGATATCGCCGATTGCTTTTGTGGGCGCCGATTTCACCGCCGTTACTTCGATCTCCCGTTTCTGGACAGGGGAAGTGAAGTCGGTTACAAGCTTATCGTACGCTTCCTGGTTGCTGCCGGCCTTGTTGCCGTTGGGAGCCTGAAGGAATATTTTCGTGACCGCATCGCCGGCTTCGTCGAATATCTGGATGCTCTGCTGAACGCCGTGCGATGTTGTTTGCTTTACGGCAAATCCGAACTTCCAGGGCCCGAAGAATACGCGCGATTCGATCGGTCCGATCACCGTCGCCATCTTATGTGCAGGCGATCCCATGATGTCGATCTTCTGGAATGGGCCTTTGTGCTCGAGCACACAAGCTTCGTTGCGTGTGAGCGACATCACACGTCCCAGCTCAGGGAACCTTTGCAGGAGAACGGTCCAGTCGCCGGCCAGTGCGGTCGAATAGTCGCCGACAGTCGTTGCGAGAAGCGTTGCCTCGCTTACTCCGAGCTCGACGGCACAATCCCTGATGCGAAGTGTTGGTTTATCTTTCTTCAGTTGCTCCCATGCGGAACGAAGCTCCGTTGCTTTGCTTTCAATGACCTGGCTCATGCGTTTACAGTTTTAAGGGGTGATGTGAATAAGTTTTTGTCTGGTACGATATAAGGACAGTCTGTGCAAGGGTCGTGATACACGTTCACTTTGCAGCAGAAAGTCTCTTCGATGATCTTCTTGGTAAAAATGTCCTTCGGGTTTCCGTTCGCGACGATACTCCCGCTCTTCAGGAAATAAAGGTTATCGGCAAACTGGACCACCTGGTTCAGGTCGTGGACGATCGCCAGCACGCCGATGTTGCGTTCACAGGCATGTTTCACGAGGCTGAATATGAGTTGCTGTTGTGCCAGGTCGAGGTTGGACGTAGGCTCGTCCAGCAATACGTATCGTGGATATCCCTGGGTTTCCCATACCTGGGCGAGCACACGAGCAAGTTGTACACGCTGTTGTTCGCCGCCCGAGAGTGTCAGGTAGTTCCTGCTTCTCCACGGGCTCACACCGGTTAAGTCCATCACATCACCGATCGTCGTTCTGCCTTTGGCAGATGAGCCGCCGTTGGTCTTGCGACCCATTTCAACCACTTGTTCTACCGTGAAGGGAAATTGTAAGTGGCTGGATTGAGGCAACACCGCTCTTACTTTCGACAGCCCGGCGACGCTGTAGTTGGAAGCCGGGGCTCCATTGATCTCGAGGGTTCCTTCGTAGATCGATTCACCCGAGATCGCCTTGAGCAGCGACGTCTTGCCTGCGCCGTTAGGCCCGGCAATAGCTGTGAACCGGCCCGGGTGAACTTCCAGGCTCACTCCATTGAGAAGCTTCCTTCCGCTCCTGGTGATCGATAATTGTTTTGCGGCTATCATCCTACGATCTCATTTTTTCGCTTTGAACGTATCAATAGAAATATAAAGAATGGTGTTCCCACCAGCGCCGTCACCACACCGATCGGCAACTCTGCCGGCGCCACGATCGTGCGGGCCACGATGTCGGCAATGATGAGCAGCAACGGTCCGCCGATAGCAGATCCCGGCATCACCAGCTTGTTGTCGGAATGGAACGTCACCCGGATCAGGTGCGGGACCACAAGGCCGACAAATCCGATCGCGCCGGCCAGCGACACACTCGTTCCTACCGCCAGCGCTGAAAAGAATATGATGGCCTTCTTCGCACGGTCAACATCAACACCCATGTGAAATGCTTCCGACTCACCAAGGGCGATCGCGTTCAGGGCATTGGTATACCTCAAAAGAAATGCAGTACCCACGACCAGCAACGGTGTGGCAACCATCAGGCTACGCCAGCTGGCACCGCCAAGGTCGCCAAGCGTCCAGAAGGTGAACATGTGAAGCTGGTTCTCGTCGGCATAGAAGATCATCAGGCCCATCAGCGCTCCGCACATGGCATTTATCGCCACGCCTGCCAGGATGAGCATAGCGATCGTCGACGGCCCCATCTGCCTTCCGATCTGCAGCACGAGCATTGTCGCCAACAGTCCTCCGCCAAAAGCACATCCCGACATGATCATCGACATCCCCATCGAATGACGATCCATGGCTAGAAATGATCCGAATACAATAATCGTTACAACAGCCAGCGCCGCACCGCTCGAAACGCCGATCAATCCCGGCTCCACCAACGGATTGCGGAACAATCCCTGCAACGCCGCACCGCTCACACCCAACGCCGCACCGATCAGCACCGTCATCACCAACCTCGGCAGACGGATACTCATCAACACCGTTTCATGTACGCTGTCGGTAGGGTACGATGTGAACAATCCAAGTTTCTTCAGAAATATCAACGCGATGTCGCTCACAGGGATGAACATCTGACCGATGCTAAGACTGATCAGGAAGAAGACGACAAGCGCGATCGCAAGACTTGTGAGAATGACCACATCTTTCCGTTCCTTCCAGATCATGGTCGACGCTACCATTTAGTTCGCTTGCGTATTTGGATACAGGCTCTCTGCGAGCTCTTTCACGGCTTCGCCAAGGCGCGGCCCGAAGTTCGACAGCTTGCTGCCGTCCATTGCGATCACCTGCTTCTTCTTACCCGCTGTCGTCTGATTTACACCAGTGACGTTCAGAACACCATCCACGCCACCGAGACTCTTCACACCAGATTCAAACATCAGCAGGAAGTCGGGGTTCGAGGCAATAAGCGCTTCGGTATTGAGAGGCTTGTATCCGTCCACACCGGTTACAGCTGGCGTGGCATTTACCAACGGCAGTATGTTGGAAAAGGTATTGTTGCCCGCAACATCGAACGACGACGTGCCGCGGTTGTAGATACATAATACCTTCGGGCTTGTCTTTGCTTTTTTTATGATCACACTCGCCTCGGCGAGCTGACTTTCGATCTTCGCAAGGATCTGTTCGCCCTGCGATGTCTTATTCAAAGCTTTCGAGATCATACGGATCAGCTCTTTCGTTCCAGCCAGATCGTAAGCCCGGGGAACTTCGATCACTTTGATCCCGGTGGACTGTATCTGTTGTACAACAGCATCGTCCACATATTTTCTTTCAACAATGAATAAAGTCGGTTTGAGTGCAATAATACCCTCTGCATTGATGCCAGACCGGTAGCCGATCGACGGCAGTGACGTTACCTCCGCCGGGTAGAGACTGGTCTTGTCCGTCGCTACGATCTTGCCGCAGTCGCCCAGGGCGCATACCGTCTCGGTCATCGCGCTGCCGGCGGTAATGATCCGCACTGATTGGCCGAAGCAAGCCCCTGCAAAGCAGAGAAACAGTATTGAAAACAGGGTTTTTTGCATTGTTTAGACTTATTCTAAATAGAAAACAAAAGAATAAGTTATTTAGAATTAATCCAAACAAAAGGACCTTAAAAAGATGTGGAAAATGCCCTAAAGAAGGCGGGAATCAAACAAGGGGCGATCAGTCGAGGTCCTCGTCGTAAAATTCAATTAGCCCTGCGACGTAGGAATTGGTCCAGCCGTCGACGATGTCTTCGTAATCGTCGTCCGGGATGTTGGTGTGCCTGACCTCCATGGACGTCCCTTGTTCATGCACATGAAGTTTAATGGTGACGATGGACGGCTCTTCCTGGTCTCCGAAGTACCATTGCTGAACGATCTTCTTGTTCGTCTCGAACTCCAGGTTCTTGCCCAGGATACTTTCGTCCCACATTGAAAACTCGGTACCTGGCTCGGCCGACATCACGGCTTTGTCGCCCGTCCACAGCTCGATGGTCGTTTCGACGGTAAGGGCGAGGTAGACGTCTTCGGGAGTTGCGGGAATGATGTAGTACTTCTTAAAGTCTTTCATACAGTCGTCTACTGTTGTGCAACAGACAAACAGCAGACAATATACAAACTACTTTAATGATTGACGGATGCCTTCAATTCGTTTTCGCGTCTCCTCAGCGACTTGTCGAGAACAAATGTGCCGGCCGGCAGCAGCGAGGCGATCAATGCCACGGCAACACCTTTTAATCCCCAGTTCATTGCCTTGATCGCCGCGAACACCGCCACGATGTAAAGGATAAAAAGCAGCCCGTGTGCCCACCCGACGTACTTCACCGCCAATGGCCACCCGAGTTTGTACTTCAGGGGCATCGCGATGAGGAGCAATACAAGAAAAGAAATTCCTTCGGCGATACCGATCAACCGAAGGCTTTTGATTGTGTTTATCATTCCGTGTTTTCCGTGGGTTCCGTGAAAAATATCTTATGCTTTCTTCAGGAGTGCAAACTTAAACTGTGGCTTGCCACGCTCTCCATTTGTGGCGAGTGCGGTGAACTGAAGCTTATACAAATTTCCATCAGCATCCTTAATGATATAGAATCTTGCAGCATTCACACCTGCCGGAGGCGACGGAGGGGGTCCGCCGGTCGTTCTCCAGCCCGAACCGATACCAATCTGACTTGTCGAGTACACTAGCCCGGCGAGGTTTGCTTCAGCAAATGTATCGTAAGTAAGCGTGTTGGTGGCGCTGGTGGTGTACTGGTAAGTCGAAACGCCGGCTGTGTTCGTGATGATCACGTCCTGGAAGTAATAAGGAATAGACGGGGCAGGAGGTGCGCCTGAAGGAGTTGTATTTGTGAACCCCGTCCATGCGATGTCCCATTTTGCCTTCTCTGGCTCTACTGTTACAACGTTGTTGGTCGCGAAAGAAACATACTGGAATCGTGAAGCGCTGTTCTTTGTTACATCGATCGAAGTGATGTTCGCTGAATTGATGTCGGCATACTGAACGGTGTAGTTGCTGCCTTTCCGAATGACGCGAACCTTCTTCCAGCCGAGAGCTGCGTTGCTTACACCGGTACCGCGGTTGATGATGTATACTTTGTTTTCCGAGTCTGTTGCAGATACAGAGGCGATCGCGGTCTTGGTAAGATCACCAGCGGGATTATCCATCCATGTAGTTGATGTGCTCACCCAATCCGGATAGTCTTTGACTTCTGTTGTTGCCACGATCCCAAAGATCGCGCTGGTGCTGAGCTGTGCGCCGAAGCCCACCGTGTCTGCGGCCGTGACTGTCGCGAGGTCGGTTTTGTTGATAGCACGGGCCAGCATTCCGTTAGGCGAGTTCAACACAACCCGGAACTCGTCGGCTGTCGAAGAGAAAGCAAGGTCCCAGGTTGTTCTGGCGATTGCCGTCTGACGATTGCCGCTAAGATCGATGAACACCATGTTCGGAGCAGTCGGTCCTCCACCGTTCACTTCCATCGATGCGCTGGTAGCGATGATCTCGGAAAATGTAAGGGTGAAAGTATTTTTCGTTCCAAGAACAAGTCCGTCGGCAACTGATTGAAGCGTGAAAGTCACTTTTTCGTCGCCTTTCAAACCGGTCGTGTTTGTCTTAATGATCTTGAACGACGCGCTCGTTGCTCCGGCAACTACCGGAATGGTGATTGTATTCGCTGTCGCAGCAGGTTCGGTCTTGAAATCAGTATCATAGACAACGCCTGTCGGCTCTAACGCCACCACGATATTTCCATCGGCTTCCGCTTCGCGTGCGAGTTTGAGGTTAACGGTAAGCTCCGTATCAGAAGATCCCATACCCTGGGCATCGGACTCGAATTCAGTGATATTGTCAGGAAGCTCAGGATCCTCTTCGCACGAAGCCAACAGCACCAGGCTGAAGAGCGCCATCGCCATAAATGAAAATTGAAAGAACTTGGTCATAGAGATATAGATTGAGATTAAGAAAAATTGATTTTGGATTATTGATTGAACATGTATGAGAGACTGAGATAATAAGCCCTTCCCGAACCGAGCGGGCGGATCGGGCCACTCGAATGTGCTCCGGCCGAGGCCAGCGACGTGCTGCCCACATTGATGACGTTAAACAGGTTACGAACACCAACGGTAGCCGATAAGCCTTTCCACAGTTGCTTTTGAACCGTTGCGTCAGCCCAGTTGTATGAATCCATCTTCGCGATGTTCACCACTTGCTCGCCGTTCACCGTGACGACTTCCGGGTAGGGAGTTTTGCCGGTGTACTTATAGTAGATCGAAAAATTCCATCCGCCTTTCAATGTCTTATAACTGCTCGTCGTAGTGACTTCAGGCGCCCAATTGAACTCCGGCGTATCGCCCGCATCTTCGTGCAATTGATTAAACCTCCCGGTATAAGCCACCCCTGCGTTCAAATCCCAGTGGCGGTTCCTCCACGTGTTGTTCCAGGTCAATCCCTTGGTCTTATACCGGTCGACGTTGATATAAGTGGTGATCGTCGATCCGGCCTTAAGCCCGTTACTGATCATATCGCTAACGTCGTTGTAAAAACTTCCGACAGCGGTCGTTACTTTGTCGCCGTCCTTCTCGAGAATCTCCCAGTTCCACGATCCATTGAAGCTGTGTGATGTCTCGGCCTTCAGATTCGCGTTGCCTTCGATCGAGTGGCTCGCATCGAAGAAATCAAAATACAGCTCACGCAGCGACGGCGCCCTGAAGCCACGACCATACGATACCCGCAGATCCTGCTTGTCGGTGAGCCTGATCTTGGCATTCACCGACGGCATCACCGGCGGCGCGTCATACTGAGTGTTGTAGGTCATCCTGATACCCGGCCGCACCTGTATGCGCGACCCTACATTCCACTCTCCAGAAAGGAAGAATGCATAGTCGCCGATCGGATGTTGCCCTTCCTTGATCCTTCCGCCCTCTCCCACCTCGCGATTGAAGTCAAGGCCGGGTTGGAACGTCAGCTTGTTGTTGATCCGGTACTGGAATGTTCCACGGAAGGTGGCACCGTCGAACCTGGTAAGGTCTTGCTGACCCGGGCCAAGCGACAACCTCACGTCGCCTGTGGCTTCGTTTACGGTAGTTGTCTGTGTCTTCCTGGAATAGGTGGTGTACGCGAGCGCGCCGTTGAAGGAAAGCTTGTCGGAGAATGTATGTGCTCCCTGCAACTGGTGCATCAAACGCTGGCTGATGTAGTTCTGGTCCACCGCAATGCCGGCGCCCTCTCCTCCCTGTCCATAGTTACCAGGATTGAAGATGTCTTCATTCAGGTAGTCGATCCTGTAATAAACGCGCGACTTATTGCCACCATAACCGACCAGTGCATTTCCAAGCCATTGTATTTTCGGATGCCATCTCATCTCTCTTCCGGTCGAATCGCCTTTGAACCCACCGAAATAATTCCTGCTGAAGTCGGCCCGCATGTTGAACTTGTTCAGCGCATAACCGGCGCCCACGCTTTCGTTATGAATGCCGCGCCCGAAACCATATTCTTTTCCCACACTTTCCTCGTGAACACGGGCCGTGAGATCGAGCTTGCCATCGGGACTCTTCCTGGTAATGATGTTGATCACACCCGCCAACGCATCCGCACCGTAGATGACCGACATCGGTCCCTCGATGATCTCGATGCGCTCAATAGAATTGACATTGATCTGGTTGATGTTAAATGAATTGTCGGTGCTCTGACGGCCTACCTGGGGAATGCCGTCGATCAGCAGCTTGATGTTCTGCCCGGCCAGCCCCTGTATCGTCATGTTCGACGTTCCCAAAGCCAGGTCTTGTGAGAACCGGATATTCAGCTCCGTGTTCAGCACATCTTGCAGCCTGACGGCCCCACGTGCCTGGATCTTTTCCATAGGAATGGTCCGGACCTTGAAAACAGATTTCCCGACAGACTGGGGCTCATATTGCCCGGTGACCACCACTTCTTCAAGATTGAATGTAGAGAGGGAGTCGGCAGGCGTATCCTGTGCATAGGCGCTGTTCATCACCGCAGCGGAAAGGATCAGAATGAAAGCCAGTTTTTTCACAGGACACAAAGATTAGAATCATTCTAAATAAAAAATACCCGTGTTTGTATAATTAATGCCTGTTCAATTACGGCTTCATATCATTTAAAAAAAGTGGTATTTTTGTTACGAAGTGGCTTAATTGACACGTTTGGGATGATAAGGACCGTTATTTTTGATTCATGAATACGGAAACAACCGCCGCACAGTTCTCAGAAAATACCCCTAAAAGTGAAATTCGTCCGCTCTTCGAAGAAGAGGACGTATCACTGTTGGCGATCGATAATCCGAATGAAACGGAGGATCTGTGGCCCACGGAAGTCAGCCGCTCGAATGTTTATTTCTATTTCTGTGTAGAGGGCAGTGCGTCGTTCGAATTCGGCCCGCATTACAGCCGCGAGATCCAGCAACAGAAGAACTACTTTTTCTATAATCCCGAAAAGGACCTTCCCTTTACACTGAAGATCGCCCCCAAGACCAGGATGATCATCCTGAGTATTTCATTGGAAGGGCTTCACCGGCTTTTTGTACACGACGCGCTCCCGTTCCTGACGCCCGAAAACGTAAACCGTACTTTTTACGATGAGCGCGATATTCCGGCCCAGCTGTACGTGGTGCTGAACCAGTTGTTTACCGTGCAGATCAGCAAGACTTCGGAACAACTCTACTACAAGGCGAAAACGCTCGAGCTGCTGAGCCTGTACTTTTCGACAAAACGGCCCAATACCGAGAGCTGCCCCTTCCTCAACGACCAGGAGACGGTACGGAAGATCAAGCACGCCAAGGAACATCTCCTCAAGAACCTCGAGTCACCGCCCAGTCTGAAGGAGCTCGCGCGGTTCGCCGGGCTGAATGAGTACCAATTGAAAGTAGGCTTCAAAGAGATCTATGGCAACACGGTTTATGGCTATCTCCTCGATCACAAGCTCGACCATTCGAGGGCTCTTCTCGACAAAGGACGGTTCCAGGTAAATGAGGTGGCATACCAGATCGGCTACACGAATCCCAGTCATTTTATTGCAGCGTTCAGGAAGAAGTATGGGGTGACGCCGAAGAAGTATTTGATGAATCATGTGGGGGTCAGTACTAAGTTGGTCAGTAGCAAGTAGCCAGTAGTAAGTGGCAAGTAACCAGTAGTAAGTAGTAAGTAGCAAGTAGTAAGTAGTAAGGAGCTTCCACCTATAAAATGCGCATGTTGCGCCAGGCTCCTTACTCCTTACTACTTACTACTGGCTACTACTTCCCCCGGTACAGTTTTTGATTCCGAGCACCCTATGCCTTCCCGCCGAACCTTCCTCAAACACTCCTGCCTCCTCTGCTCCGGCCTAACCACCGCCGTCCTCACCCAACTCACTTCTTGCGCGTCCACGCTTCCGGTTTACAATCTTAAGTTTTCAGGAAACACCCTAACGGTCCCGGTCATCAACTTCGAAGAGTCGGACATGGCCATTGTTCGCGACGCCCAGGCAGCATACGATATCCTTCTCGTTAGACAATCGCCGCTGCAGTACGATGCTATTTACATGAGGTGCACGCATGGAAGTTATGCGGTAGGAACAACCAACGACGGAATTGCTTGTCCGGCCCACGGAAGCATATTCGACTACGACGGCACCGTACGAACAGGTCCCGCTACCGAACCGCTGCTTAGGTTTCCCACAGAACTGGATAACAATAACGGGATCGTTACCATCAACATCCAGGCTTTGAAGATCTGACGATCGGCTAGATCTTTTTGCGAAGCAGCCAATCGGTCTGCCGGTCGTCGCCCATGAAGAAATCGTGCTCGGAGAATTTTTCGAAGCCCCACTTTTCGTAGAACCGTTGTGCACGGGGATTGCCCTCCCACACACCCAGCCAGATCCAATCGTGTTTGTTCTCTTTGGCGACGTCGATAGCAAACTGAATGAGCTGATCGCCAACCTTCTTTCCGTGATAAGAGTGGTCCACGTAAATACGATGTAGCTCGATGGTGTTGGTTCCCAGGATATGGTTCACCTCCGTGCTCTTCCGGAGCCGTAGATAACCGGCGGTCCTATCGTCATCAGAGATGAAGAAATACCTCGACCCCGGCTCCCTGAATTCCTTTATGAAGCTGTCTGTGCTGTAGTCCTTTTCCAGGAATGCCTCCATGTTTTCCGGAGCGTTCAGGTGTCCGAATGTGTCGCTCGCTATTCTGATAGCAATCTCTCGCAGCTCAGGAATGTCGGCTTCGGTAAGCTCGCGGATCTTCACAATTATTTTTTGTCTTCGTAGTTCTGGTAGGTGTACAGTACGCCCAGGGAGAATAACTGGCTCCATTGAGCTCCCGGGTCCTGGTCGTAGTCGTAAAGCAGGATACCGCCCAGGCTCACGTTGATGAACTGGTTCACTTTCGCGGTCAGGTTCAGGTCGACGCGATGGTCAATGGTCTGAAGGCTCAGCGTTTCGTAGTTGGCAAACATGAGGTAACGCCATTTCAGGTTAACATTCTTCATGATATCCTTATTGAACTCCGCCAGTATCTGCGCGGACAGCCATTCGAACCGGGCGAATTTCGGGGGTATGACGCCATAAGGTGTGGGGTTGTCAACCGTAACGAACCGTTCCACGTCCCTGACCAGCGTGACACGCGGAGCTATTGGGGACATTCTGATCTTGAAATATTCTACGGGATGATATTCGAAACCAAGTGCCGAGGTGATGAATGCAGGCGCGAAAGAATCGGAAATTAGTGTCGCCCGTTCCACACCTGTGGTGTCTGTGGCATAACTATAGCCGCGGGCAAACTGCGATTGGAAGTTGAGCGAAGCCGCGAAGTCCCATGTCTTGGTTATGCTCCGGCCATACTTGGTATCCAGGAAAACGCGGTCTACCGTTTTGCGATATCCCTGGCCCTGGTTGTTGACCATACCATATAAAAGGTCGATCTCGTTATCCCACGAGTTCTTGTCTTTCTTATAATTGGCTTTGAAATTAAGGAATGTATTGAAGCCGAAGGAGTTCACACCCCCCGCCTTCCAGTTCCCTGAAAAGGACGCCTGGTTAAGGTTGATGCCGGCTTTGAATGCCTTTCGCCACAACGACAAGGAATCGATCCTGATAACCTGCGCGTGGGCGCCGTATGATGTTATGAAGACAAAGATTAAAGCGACAAGAGAACGGGAAAGATTACGAGCCTGCATGACCAACTGATTTAGCTCTGACCTAGCAAAAAGACGCCCAGACAGGTGCACAAAATTAACTAAACCTGAATTAACCTAAAGGGTTAGCCAAGGTTACGACTACGAAATGTTGTTGAGCTTGATCTCGTCGAGGGCCACTTCGGTAAGGGGCTTGGTGATAAACTTGATGACGTGGTTGTTGTTGACGATCTTATCGATATCCCGTTTGTTGTCGGAGCTCGAAAGGATAATGACCTTGCATTTGCTGCGAACCACCTCGCTGAACTTCTCGAATTCATAAAGGAATACGAATCCATCGACGATGGGCATGTTAATATCGAGGAAGATGATGTTCGGAAGGTCGTCCGCGGACGACTGGTTCTCTTTCAGGTAGTCCAGTGCGCTCTTGCCGGAGTTCTTCACCTCCACCCTTCTGGCAAATTTCGTTATCTCGATGATACGCTTGCTGATAAAGTTATCAGTCTCGTTATCATCGACCAGCATTACCAGATCAATGGTCTTTGTTGCCTCAGTCAGCATCACCAGCAGTTCGTTATTTGGTTGAGTTAGGACAAGTCCCTGTCCGTAAAATTATCTTTTTTCCCTAAAAAAGGAACTTTGAGCCAGATAATCGGGGTCCACGTAAGGAATTCAAGCAAAATGACGAAAAATGAACGAATTGAAATCAGCGCAACCGTTTTACTTCGAGGGAATCTTCAACCGTTCACCCAAAGAGACGGAAAAGTCTTTCTTGTTGTTGCACTCCATCAGGTCTTTAATCGTCACTCCATACTGTCGCGCGACACTATAAAGCGTGTCTGAGAGCTTGACATCGTGAAATACCCCGTTGGCGGAAACGAGCGGTTCCGCCGCAGGAACGGCGTCAACGTTCTCATTTACAGTCACTTTTAACACCTGGCCGGGCTTAATATCGCCTTCGCTGTCGATATCGTTCATCAACTTCAGGTCATTCACCGAGAGTTGATGCTGCTTCGAAATTGAATACAAAGTCTCTCCGGCCTGCACGATGTGTGTTTCAACATCCGGAACGGCCGGAGATAGGATCATTCCCACCGACGATTCCTCGTTCATAATCGGTACTTCGTCACTTTTCTTTGAGGGCGTTCCCCAATCGAACACCTTGTCCTCCATCAATTCGAGCGCCGGCTCGTCTTCATCCGGGGTATCCCCGTCCTTGGGTTTGTTCGAGTTCAGCCAGATCATGTTGCCGGCTGCAAGCCTGACATTCTCGTCCAGGTGGTTATATTTTTTCAGTCGCTTGATCTGCACGCCATAGAGCTGACTGATCTGCCAGAGCGTCTCGCCCTGCTTTACCTTATGATAGTCCTGTTCGGTTTTCGATTTCTTCTTTGCTTTGAAGTAGTAGCCGCCGGCGTTCACCCGATGGTTGTCGTCGAGGTCGTTGTACCTCACGAACTGCGAGGTCGACAGCCCGGCCCGTGTCGCGAGGGCAGTGAGTGTCTCACCGGGATTTGCCTGCACCACGGGAACTTCGTTGATCAGGATCTCGTCTTCCGATTTTACAACTTCTTTCGGTTGGACCGGTGGGATGTTGTTATTCGAAGCGGTGTAGAGCGTCGAGAATTCGGGACCGACACTGCCTGCCGGCACAATGAGCGTGTATTGCCTGTCGGACGGAAGGGCGTCTGCCCTTATCCATTTGTTGAACTCACGCAGCCCGGCGATGTCCATCGACATATTCGAAGACAGGGACTCGAGCGATCCGCCCTCTGAGATGACGATCTCCGTGACTTTCACCCGTGGCTCAGTTTCAACTGCGTCCTGGAAGGCGATCTTATGAGCCAGGAATTTCTTCACGTACCAGTACGTATCCGAGGTGATCTCCATGTGTCGCGACCCGTTCACGTCGTCGCCAACCACGCGGCGTACACCGCCGGCGCCCATCTGGTACGACTGCAGCGCATACACCCAGTTGTTGAACATGAAGTTGTTTTGCTTGATGTATTTCGCAGCTCCGCGCGTCGACGAAACGATGTTCATCCGTTCATCCACTTCGTTATCGACACGCAGGCCCATTTCGCGGGCGGTGAAGTCCTTGAATTGCCAGAAACCGACGGCATTGGAGACCGAGACGGCGTCGGCTATGAGGGCGCTCTCTTGAAGGACGAGGAACTTGAAATCCTCGGGAACGCGCTCTTCGGCGAATATCCTCTCGATGATGGGAAAGTATGTTCGTGCCCGTTCAGCTTTTACTTCGAAGTATTTCGGGCTTTGGGTCAGCAGGTTCACATCTTTCTGGATCTCCTCACGCGCGTCTTCACGGATAATGAGGGTCATTCCCGCAAAAGGAAGTCTATGTGGTACAGTTGGAGTCTGGCCCTGTCCCGATGCTGTCGGAGCGGTTGAGGCAACAACTCCGCAAATAAAAAGCGTGGTTGCAAAAAATCTCATCGCAGACAAAGTTACTACAAAAAGCCTCCCTTCAAACTTTTCGCATGACCATTATGCCATCGCGAACCGGGATAAGAACGTTCTCGACCCTGGGATCATTGTGTACTTTATCATTGAAGGCGAGGATAGCCCGGGTATCCTTATCGGGTGAAGGCTCGACCACCTTGCCGCTCCATAGAACGTTGTCGGCGAGGATAAATCCGCCGGGCGGGACCTTTTCGATCACCAGGTCGAAATAATTGGAGTAATTCTCCTTGTCGGCGTCGATGAATACCAGGTCGAATTTCCCGTCGAGCTCCGGAAGTATCTTCAGCGCGTTGCCGATCCTGAGATCGATCGACCCGCTGAGTCCGGCTTCCTTGAAATACTCTTTGAGCTTGGCCTCGAGCTCCTCGTTACGCTCGATGGTAACAAGTTTGCCGCCGGGACGAAGTCCTTCACACAAACAGATGGCCGAGTAGCCGGTGTATGTTCCGATCTCCAGGATCGCCGACGGCTTGATCATATGACTGATCATCGACAGGATACGTCCCTGCAGGTGACCCGATAGCATGCGGGGCTTCAACACATTTGCATGCGTGTCGCGGTTGATCCTTTTTAACAGTTGTGTTTCGGGGGAAGTATTGGACTCGGCGTAGCCGCCGATTTTCGAATCAATAAAATCCATAGAGAGTTAAAAGAGAGTTAAAAGTTAAAAAGTTAAAAAGTTAAAAACTGAAAGTTTGCGGAAAGTGATCGATTGACTTTCTCCCAACTTTTAACTTTTAGTTTTTAACTTTTAGTTTTTAACTTTTAGTTCTTCTTTAGTTCTTTTTCGGTTCCATGAGCAGGAAGCTCATTTTGTCGTCGACGAACATTTCGTGGGCCAGCTGTTGCAGTTTTTGCCCGGTCGTGTTGCGGATACGTTCGAACAGCTCATCCAGCGGCGTGATCTCGCCAACGTCGAGTACCGCGCGCGCGAGGGTCATCATGAAATTAAGATTGTTCTCTTCGGCAATAGCGATGTTGCCCATGATCTGTTCCTTGGCGGCAGCAAGTTGCTTCACGCCCATCTTGTCGTCGCGAAGCTTGCGCAGCTCGAGATTCACCAGCTCGACGCTCTTCTTCATCTGGCTGGGTTCGGTGCCGAACGATATGGCGAACAGTCCGACGTCGGTGTACGGAACGTATTGTGCTCCTACTGAATAAACATATCCTCTTTTTTCACGAAGCGCGACGTTGAGACGTGAATTGAGGCCGGAGCCGCCGAGAATATTCGTGAGCATGTAGAATCCGCTGCGACGATCGTCGTTGAGCTTATACGAGGTGCGTCCGATTGCCACGCGTGATTGTTTGATGTCGCGTTTCACGACAACCTCGCGGGCCTTGTAACCGGCGAAAGGCTTCCTCTTTTTCCTGGAGATAACCCTGGGGATCCTGCCCAGGTATCTTTCGGCGATCTTGACTGCTTTCGTCACCGAGATATTTCCCACACTGCAGAAAACAACGCGACGTGTATCGAGGTGTGCTTTCACAAACTTCCGGAAGTCTTTGCGTTTGAAACTATTCACGGTTTTTTCCGTGCCCAGGATATTCATTCCCAATGGATGCTTTCCGAAAACCACCGAGTCGAACTCATCATTCAGTGAATCGTCCGGGTCGTCCAGGTACATCGACATCTCTTCGAGGATCACGTTCCTTTCAAGGTCAATCTGGTTCTGCGGGAATATCGATTCAAATGTGATGTCTGTGAGCAGCTCTACGGCCCGCTCGTAATGGTCTTCTCTGAGCGATGCGTAAAAGAGTATTTTTTCTTTGTCTGTGAATGCGTTCAACTCTCCGCCTAACGACTCCAGGCGATTGACAATATGAAAGGCCTTTCTTTTCCGAGTGCCCTTAAAAGCCATGTGTTCCCAGAAATGCGCGATCCCCTGGTTGGTCTGATTTTCGTCCCGGCTACCTATGTCGAGCATCATGCCGCAATGGACGATTTTCGTATTGGCCACGCGGTGGTGAACAATCCTTATTCCGTTCGAGAGCGTAACAATTTCGGGGGTTTTCATATTGCTGGGTTTTCAAAGTAAAGGGAAACGCGATCATTTGCAATCCATCTCTCACGGAAAGCACGAAAATCACGGAAAACCGCAAAAACCTTCAAAATGGCAGGTATTACCTTGAAGGCGCTTCCGTGATTTCCGTGGTTTCCGTGAGAAACTTTTTTCGGGAGGACTCTTTTCCCATAGTCGAACAGGGGGACCCGAAAAGGGCATACCAGTTGACATGACAACAAAATTTTCGCTAAAATCGTGTAAAGTATTGGCACAACTCTTGTAAAATTTTTTTTATGGAAATGCAAAAAGTTAAAACCTGCTTCACGCTCACTTACACCCATGATCAGTACGAAAAGGCTAAAGCCTACATCGACGACATGAAAAAGCACCCGGCCCGGGTCTTTTGGCGTGGTAAGGAAGGTAAGTCAGACGACGAGCTGGTCGTCGAGCAAATCGCGCACCGCGTTTTATCCGGGTTCTACAACGACGACCCGTTCAACGCATCCCGCCACATCATGCGCATGGACAGCATGACACTCGCTTAAGCTAAAACTTAAGCTAAAAGCGAATAGTTAAAAGTTAAAAGTGCCCTCCGGCCGCAACTTTTAACTATTAACTTTTTAACTATTAACTTTTTCTAAAACCTTCCGGATAAGGCTGTCGACAACCTTATTCGGGTCTTTTGAAAATTTGTTTTTGATGCGATTAGCCACGATCGCGTTTACACTGAGGGCCTCGTGCCCCAGCAGCCTCGCCAGCGCATAGTATCCCGCCGTTTCCATCTCAAAATTCGTCAGCCAGAAATCATCCCGGTGATAGTAGTTCAGGTCTTCCAGCAGCTTCGGGTAGCGGATCGGGATCCGTAGAGCGCGCCCCTGGGGAGCATAAAAACCGGGGCAGGTTACGGTATTTCCTGAGATCATTTCTGCCCCGACCTGCTCCTTCAGCGAAACCGATCCCCGGACGACGTAAGGGGTAAAAGGCAGCTTAACCTTCTTCTGTATGTCCTGCGCGAGGGCCAGCTCCGTCTCGTCCATGGGAAGGCTGTAGAAGCTCATCAGATTATCGAAACCCACTGCGTAGTCGGATACCAGGTGCGAACCGACGGGCACGTCCTCTTGTAAAGCACCGGATGTCCCTATGCGGATCACTTTCAGCTTTTTCCTCCTGGGCTTCGGCTCGCGGGTCTTAAGGTCGATGTTGACGAGGGCGTCGAGCTCATTAAAGAAGATCTCGACGTTGTCGGTGCCGATACCGGTACTGATCACGGTGATCCTTTTATTCTTGTATCGTCCGACGTGAGTGATGAACTCACGCTTGTTCATCTCGAACTCGATCTTGTCGAAGTACTTGCTGACCATGTACACGCGGCCGGGATCGCCCACGGTAATAATGGTCTCCGATATATGCTTGGGCAGAAGGCTGAGATGATAGACGCTTCCGTCGGGGTTGAGTATCAGGTCTGTTTCGGAAATCCGTGACATGCCGGTTATTTTTTCAATTGCGTAGCAGGATTGCCGAATACGGTATCGCCTGCCGCTACGGAAGCTACAACAACCGAACCGGCTCCTACCCTTGCACCTTTGCCTATGGTGACGCCTGAGATGACAACTACGCCGGCGCCGATAAATACTTCGTCTTCTATAACGGACCCGGTATTGATCTGCGATCCGGGGCCAATCTGCACAAAGTTACCGATCACGGCTTCGACACCGATGGTCGCCTTTGCGTGAAAGATACAATGGCTGCCGGCTTTCGCTCCGGGCGCGATCGTCACACCGATATCGACAAAGTTCCCGTGACCTATCTCCGCCCGTTTGGATATCGATGATTGCTGATGGATGGCATTGATGGGTTGTACCTTGCGTACTTCATTCAGGGTTTTGACGGCTGACTTTCGAAGCCGGTTATCGTCGACGGCGACGAAGGCCTCGCACTTGCGCCCGATCAGTTTCAGGAATCCGTCGTCGTCGGTGGAACCGAGTACACCCACCTCATCGATCTCTTTGTTGTGAAGCGCTTTGTTGTCGTCGAGAAAGCCATAGACCTCCACCTGGTTTGACTCGAATATTTCCCTGGCAGCTCTTCCAAGGTAGTTGGCTCCTAAAATGATGACTGGATTTTGCATAAAATGAATATCAGAATTTAATAAATCGAAAGACCGGGTGATCTTTCAGTATCAGCAGTATAAAAAACGGCAGGAAGCCCACGCGATAACGCGACAACGTTCCAAAGTTAGGCGTCGATAGCGCCAGAAAGATACAGAGCACGGCAATGTATGCAACGGTGGCCATCACGATCAGGCGGTTCTCCGGTAGCGGCATCCGGACCGATCTTAGTTTCCAGAAAACAAGTACCAGTAAAACGAGGTTCTCGACGGCTGCCACTATTCCTGTAACCGATCCCGCTTCGAAAATCATAGGCCGGAAGAGGCCCGACCAGAATGCCCACGGCGTGTTCAGGAAGATACTCGTCCAGTCGGCCGAGAGATTGTAATAGCTGATAATATCTTCAGGGCTGGAGATGCTTACGAAAGCATTGTGATTTTCGACGATGACGTACAGAAACCTTTCCATATAGAAATTAGGGTGTGTGAAGCTTGCCGCCACACAAATGACCATGAACACCAGGATCCAAACTCCCGCAATTGCCCACACGCTTCGCTGCCTTCGCGACATAACCCAGTGAACAATGAGGCTCGACACGATCGAGGGGATCAGTACGGCGCCCCAGTAATACTTGAGGCTGAGCAGCAGGTAAGCAGAAAGGGCGATGCCCACATAGCCGGTCCATTTCAGCTTCTGCCATTGTATCAACGAGAGGAAATGACCCGCAAGTATGGCCACTGCTCCGAAGGCAATGCTCTCTTTGATAATACCCGAGCTCCAGAATATAACCGACGGCACAAACAGCAACGATATGCGCGACGCCAACCGCGCTGCCGGAAAAACAGAATCAAGCTTGAGAACCAGGCGGTAAGAACACCAGAATGAAAAGAACGAAAACCAAAGCGAGGACAACCAGTAATTGTTGTAAGTCACCAGGTTAACGATACTCAGTATCATGACGAAGAATATCGATCGGGGCTCGGTGGTCACTATACCCACCGGGTTGTCCCCGGTAGCGATGAAGTCCAGGTACGCGCGTAGGTCTGAGTAAAAAAGATCTGCCAACTTCGCGGCGTCGTTAAAGAAAACAAATGTGTCGCCCGACATCTGGTAATAATACGTGTAGAGCAAGCCGATCGACAGACCACCGAGCAGTCGTAGCGCCAGGGCACTCCAATACGTGAGTGTATCGGCTGCTGCCGATCTCTTCCACTCCCATCGCGACAACAAGGAGATACCCGCAAGGTTGACAACCGCAAAAAGAAATGTCATTGGTCCGGTTTAAGCAATGATGCTCCAATGGCGCAATCGAGGCAACGCCTTGGAACGCAATATGAATTAAAAAGTTGAATGAGTCCTTGCGAAGTGAACGCATTTTTTACATCCACACCGAGGGCTAGCCAAGAGCGGAGGATCCGGTTGTGTTCCGCCGGCACTTCCGAAAGGATCTTCTGAGCTTTATCAAGAAATGAGTAATCGCTATGGTGCCGGCCGTAGGCAACCAGCAACGGTGTTACGGTGTTGATGATGATGTTGTCGATACTGGACGTGCCCATGCGTGTCAGTTCCGCTTTTTCGCCGTGACGAAAAGTGTAGTGCGATTTCCAGTACTCACTTTGGTCGGCCTGGAACAACCTGTATGCCGACGAATAGTCTTCCAGCTCGATAACTCTGGAGAAGATGTTTTTCTGTTCGCACATCAGAGCACAGAACTGACTGAGCCGGAGCGTCGGGAAATTGGCGGGCCGGAGGCGAAGGAACTTCCATTGAGATGCCTTCAGCTTGGATTGGTGCAGCTTGTATTTAGCCGACAGCATTTTGTATTCACGACGGAGTAGTTTATGATATGGTTCTGCTACGGCTTCGTCGAGGAAGCCGGCCTGACCGAAGACGATCGCCTCCACCTGCTTGGGATTGTCGGCGTGACGGCCGAGGTATTTGTAAGGAATTCCTCTCGCAAGCTGGAAGAACGGCTGGCTGTTGACCTTAAAGCCGAAGTTCTTCGCCAGTAGCTGATAGGTTGTTTCGTCCCAATCGTTGTTGTTGTGCTGAAGCAGCTCGAGAACCGAATCGGACTTCTGTTCCAGCCGCTCTACCAGCGTACGATCGACCATGCTCAGCTTGATGATGTCGGGTATCCTCGCGAATGAGCGCGCACATGGTATGACAAACGAAGTACCCATGAGCTTACGGTAACGGGTAAGCATCTGGGTATCGATCCGTCCTTTCAGAACTAACGTCGGCAGGAGGCTTCCGTCGCCGAGCTTAACCGGCTTGTCATCCATCCACACCACGTGAAGGACCACGGAGTCGTAAGCCCGGTCGTAGTGATGACGATGGGCTTCCCATTCGGACGAGGCAATGTGTATCTCGACGCTGCCGGCCCACGACATGAGGCCGATGCGCACCTTCGCGTCACTGAAATCGGGACCGGCATCCGTGTTGTGAATGCCTGTCCGCAGAACTTGGAGGGTTTCGCCTTGTGTGGTCAGCAGCTCCTTTTTATCGAAATACTGGAACTGCCAGATATAGTGGAGGAAAGATTCTTGCATAGCTCGTGGAGATAACTATGACAAGAACGAATGTGTGACGGAAGGAAGAAAATAAAACCGTAGGTGGCGGTAAAATCAATCAGGAAAACCTGTTCAGCAGTGCCTTCATTTCCAATTGTATTTTCAGGGCTTCGCGACGCGCTTCGGAAGCAAAGTCGGTGTCGGGTGACGCATAGATGATTGCCCGCGAAGAGTTTATAATGAGTCCGCACTCTTTGTTTAATCCATACTTTGAGATCTCTTCGACGCTGCCGCCCTGCGCACCGATGCCAGGCACGAGGAAGAAATTATCCGGAGCGAGCTTGCGAATGCCTTCGACCTTGTCGGCACGGGTCGCGCCGACAACGTACATCATATTGTCAGGCGTCGACCATTTCCGGGAACGAAGTATAACCTCTTCATAGAATAAACTTCCAGTGTCGGACTTCATGAGCTGGAAGTCGTTGCTGCCGGGATTGGAGGTGTGGGCAAGAAGTATGACCCACTTGTCTTTGAACTCCAGGAACGGCTTCACGGAGTCTTCGCCCATATACGGAGCGACGGTGATCGCGTCAAAGCTCATCTCCTTAAAGAAAGCCTTGGCGTAGAGCGAAGAGGTATTGCCGATGTCACCGCGTTTGGCATCGGCGATCGTAAAACAATTCTTTGGAATGTAGTCGACGGTCTTCTGCAGGCTCTCCCAGCCTTTCGACCCCATCGCTTCGTAAAATGCGACGTTGGGCTTGTAGGCAATACAGAGATCGTGCGTGGCGTCTATAATCTGTTTGTTGAACTCGAAAACGGGGTCTTTTTCGGCGAGAAGATGTCGCGGGAGCTTGGTGATGTCGGTATCGAGACCAACACACAGGTAGGAGTTCTTTTTCTTTATCTGGGAAAATAGCTCCAGTCTCGTCATCGGGGCATTTTTTTGGTCTGCAATTTAGCGGTCTCTTACGGATCGCACCGATCACAGGGAAAAAATCAGAAAAAAACCGTAGTTATTCGGGCCGATGCTATACTAATTGATTTGAATGACGGAGAATTCTGACTTTCTGAAGCTTATCAACGACAACCTGGGGATCGCTCATAAGGTGTGTAACATCTATTTCCGCGACCCGGACGACCGCAATGATGTGATTCAGGAAATGATGTACCAGCTCTGGCGTTCGTACGACCGGTTCGATGGGCGTTCGAAGTTTTCGACGTGGATGTACCGGGTTTGCCTGAATACGGCGCTCACTTACAGAAAGAAGACAGATCGCGACAAAAGCGAGTCACTGACGAAAGGTCACAACCAGATACCGGCGCCGTCGCCCGTCAACAAAGAAAAACCCCTCGAATTGCTGACCGAGGCAATCGGGACTTTGTCGCCCGTCAACAAGGCGATCATTCTTTTGTACCTGGACGACATGACCTACGAAGAGATCGCTTCCATCACGGGCCTTACAAAATCGAATGTTAGCGTAAGGCTGGTGAGGATCAAAAAAGAACTGGAAGTAAAACTGAAAGAAAAAATTAAAGACACCGGGTTATGACACTGGATGAAATGAAATCAAACTGGAACCAGGACCAACACGCTGGCACGTACGATCAGCAATCAATTGCCAAAGTGATTAAGACAAGAGTACGGAAACATACAGGCGAGTCGTTCAAATACTTCTGGGCTTCGCTGACTTTGCAAATATTAGTTTACAGTCTGTTGAGTCACGTGATCGTAAAGAACTTCGGCGATACGATGATCACGATTCCCGGGATCCTTGGAATACTGTTATTTATACCGTTCACTTTTGTGCTGATGAAGAAGTTCAAGAGTATGGCAAGGACCTCGCCCACTGAAGCTTCGATGAACATATATGTCTCTCGGCAGCATGAATTGCTGGGAAGTTTTTACACTTTTAAAAAACGTTATGAGATGATATTGGTGCCGCTGGCCACGCTGATCGGAACATTTGTGACATTCGAGCTCTATGTACCCGGAGGGATCCGGGCGTATCCGAAAGGCGCGATGATCACATTCTTCATTTCCCTGGCATCGTGCATTCTTGCCATCCAGGCTGAAAATAAGAAGAGCTTCGAACAACCGTTGTCGAAGCTCCGTGCGATCATGAATGATCTGAATGAAAACTAGCGCAGGTCTATCACCTGCACATCGGGATATTTCTTAGGATCGAAAGTAAAGAACGAATCGTCGATCTTGGCGGAGGGATTGAACTTTGTGATCGCATACTTGTAGCGATCGCCTGCCTTGTTAAACATCGTCCAACTCTGAATGCTCTTGTCTTTCTTGCCGATCATCATCTTGATCTTGAAATACTGGGCGTCTTTTTTATCAGGAACGAGATCGATCTCTTCGCACAACACACCGCCTTCTGTCTTCTCGCCGACCGAAAGGTATTTGTATCCTTTCTTATACATGTCCAGGATCTTTGAGGGGTTTACATCATCGGAAGAAGGATCGTAGTTGTCGACATTCACTTCCTTGGCTTCGGGCAGGTAGGTCCATTGAGTCGTGCCGTCGTTGATCACTTCCTGTTCGGGAAGAACGAGACGAAACTTTTCGCCTTTCACTGTGATCTTTCCTTTAAACTCGTCGTTCACCTTATCGATGTCGTTTGTCATCGTACAAATGATGTTAGCTTCGAAGGATTCTATGCTCTTATACTTTTTGCTCATGGCATCAAGTGTTTCGAGGGCTTTGGGATCGTACTGTGCGAAAGCTGCAAACGTCGAAAGGGCAAAAACGAGGGAAAAGGCGAGTTTTTTCATGGTTTGGTGACGGCAAATTTAGGATTGTCCGTGTTTTTCTTTCAATTGATTCAATAATTGTTCCAAACTTAATTCGTCTTTCACCAATACCTCTCGTGCCTTCGAACCTTCGAACTGGCCGACGATTCCCGCTGCTTCAAGCTGATCGATCAGTCTTCCTGCCCGGTTATATCCCAATTTCATTTTACGTTGTATCAAGGATGTACTGCCTTGCTGGTGGCGTACTATAAGACGAGCTGCCTCCTCAAAGTTTGCATCGCGTTCAGAGAGATCGATCTCTGAAACTCCACCTTCGTCCTCGCCTTCGAACTCAGGCAGCATGTATGCAGAGTCGTAGCCTCGTTGCAAGCTGATGAAGTCCACCACCTTTTCGATCTCCGGCGTATCGACAAAAGGACACTGCAGGCGTATGATATCCGAACCCGACGAGAGCAGCATGTCGCCCATACCGATAAGCTGATCGGCGCCACCTGCATCGAGGATGGTGCGCGAGTCGACTTTCGCGGTAACGCGGAACGACAGACGCGCAGGGAAGTTTGCTTTGATAACACCCGTGATGACGTTGACCGACGGCCGTTGTGTAGCAACAACCAGGTGAATACCGATCGCACGAGCCAGTTGGGCGAGACGGGCGATGGGCGTTTCCACTTCTTTACCGGCAGTCATCATGAGGTCGGCGAGCTCGTCGATCACCAACACGATGTACGGCAAATAACGATGGCCTTCGTTGGGATTGAGCTTACGCGCAACGAACTTGACGTTGTATTCCTTCAGGTTCTTTGCACCAGCGTCTTTCAGGATCTCGTAACGATTTTCCATTTCGATACAGAGCGAGTTGAGCGTATGCACAACCTTTCTTGTATCGGTGATAATAGCCTCCTCGCTGTTGGGCAGCTTGGCCAGGTAATGACGTTCGATCTTACTGAACAACGACATCTCCACTTTCTTCGGGTCGACGAGAACGAACTTGAGCGTCGATGGATGACGTTTGTACAACAGTGATGTAAGAATGACGTTCAACCCCACCGACTTACCTTGTCCTGTGGCGCCGGCAACCAGAAGGTGCGGCATCTTCGCCAGGTCGATCACCAGCACCTCATTCGAGATGGTCTTACCGATGGCGATAGGAAGCTCCTTGTCTGTCTTTTGAAATGCGGCTGAGGCGAGAACCGAACGGATGCTTACCATCTCACGATTCTTGTTGGGAACCTCGATACCGATGGTTCCCTTTCCGGGGATGGGCGCGATGATACGTATGCCCAGGGCGGCAAGGCTCAGCGCGATGTCGTCTTCCAGGTTCTTGATACGGGAGATCTTGATACCGGCGTCGGGAACGATTTCGTATAATGTAACTGTAGGACCGATCGTAGCCTTGATGCTTTGAATACTGATCTTGAAGTTGACCAGTGTTGCGATGATCTTGTCTTTGTTCTGGTTGAGCTCTTCCTGCGTTACCTGAACCTTGCCCATGTCGTACTCATTAAGGAGTTCCAGGGGCGGGAATTTAAAACCGGCGAGATCAAGTGTAGGGTCGTAAGCACCTTGTTGCTCCACGAGTTGCTCAGCCATGATATCGTTGTCGGACTTCGATTCTTCGATAAACAGGTCGAGCTCGGGTTTCTTCTTTTCTTTTTCGGGCTTCGGGATTTCTACTTCGAGCTTCACAGTCTCCGCCACGACAGCGGCGACGACGAGAGGCTCGTCAACCGTGAGAACCGGCTGCGCAACGATGGGCTCTACCCATTTATCGCGCTCATCCGTGTACTCGGATGACGTTGTTTCTTCTTCTTCAACAGCAGACTGCGGCCTGGGCCGAAACGCGTTGATCGCGGTAACGTTGTAGAAGTAGATAATAAATACGAACAGGGTGAGCACCAAAAACAAAAATGTGCCCCATCCAAAAAGCCCGGAGAACATCCGTGCCATCTGGTATCCTAACCCGCCGCTCAGGAAGCTGACCTCATTGACACCCGATATGCTATGAGTAACATACCCGAGTAACAACGAGAGCCACAATCCCGCGAAGACGGAAAAGACGAAGACGGAAAAGATGGGGAGCAGCTCGCGCTGGAACACCATGCGGAATCCCAGCAGGAAAAGAAGCGGCGGCATGGCGAAAGCCGAAATACCAAGCCACCGGAATATCAGGTAGTGCGAGGTAAGTGCGCCGTAGAGCCCCAGCCAGTTGTCGGTTTCACGGCCGGATTCGATTGCACCCGATCCCTGCAAAGATTCGATCACACTTTGATCGGCTTTGCCGGTGAATAAGTACGATACAAAGGCAACAAAGAGATAGAGAGACGTAATGATGAGAAAGAATCCTATTGCCAGTCTGAATCGTGGATCTTTAAGAAATGCGAAGCTGAACTTACTTTGTGATTTGGAGCTTCTGCTTTTCTTTTCTTTTTCGGGTTTTTTAAATGTGTTGGACTTGTAGGTGTTTTCTGCCATCTAAAGTTTAAAAAGTACAGTAAAGCTAATAAAATAGTAAATTCATCCCAAACTATCGTTTGTTTTGAATCGCGTCTCTCCCATACTGATCGCCTCCCTCTTATTCGCTTTTTCGGTGAATGCCCAAACGGCCTACATCGACAGCCTGCTTCGTATCGTGCAGGACCACCGGAAAGACACCACCGAGCTGAAGGCGCTGAGCGAGCTGGGCATTGAATTCAGCCGCAAAGACATGGCGCAACAACGCGGGTTCCTCGATAAAGGAATGATGTTGAGCAAAGAACTGAAGTCACCCCTGATGGCGGGCTTTCTTGCCCAAATGACACTATGGCAACAGTCGACAGGCAACATGGACAGCGCCGGTTATTACCTGGAGCTGCTGCGGTCGGCCAGTACATCCGATCCGAAGGACGAACGAGCCTTCATCAACTTTAACCAGACAGCCGGGTTGTATTACAAGAACAGTGGAAAACCCCGGGAGGCGCTGACCCATATGAAACGGACCCTCGAGGTTACGAAGGATTCGACTACCCGCGCCGGGATGATGCTCAACATCGGCAACATCTATGTAAACCTGGGAGAGTTGAACGTGGCGACCGAATGGCATCTCAACAGCCTGGCGTTGTTCGAAAGGGTCGGCAACCAGCGGGGTCAGTCGTTTGCCTACCAGGGTCTGGGCAACGATTACATGAAGATGCAGCAATGGACGAAGTCCGGAGTATACTTCGAGAAATCGCTTAAGATAAAAGAACAACTGAACGACCGGCGAGGTGTCATGAACGCGCTGGGCGGTGTGGGCAATGTAAGTATGGAGCTTGGCGATTACCCGGCGGCTATCAAGGCATTCGGAACTGCGTATGAAATGGCGAAGGAAATGTCTCTTGTACAAGAGGCCGGGACCGGCGCAAATCAGCTCGCACAGGTTTATCGCCGGATGGACAAGAAAGAGAAATCAAAACAGTACTATAAAGAGGCGTTGAAGTTTGCCAAACAACTCAATGATAAGTCCTGGGCTGCAGTTCTTGAATCCAATATCCTTCAACTCGAAGAAGGAAACTCGAAGGAGCTTGTAGAGGCGGGGCTATTGAAAACACTCGGACAATACAAAGAGTCGGGTGATAAGATCGGTACGGCCGACTCGCATTACAATCTTGCAGAGTTCTACTCTGGGGAGAAGGATTTTAAAAAAGCATTCGAGCACCTCTATACCTCCGCGCGGCTGGAGGACTCAACCCGCGGACAGAGCGTCGACGACCAGCTTCACAGACTTGAAGAACGGTACGCTAACGAAAAGCGCGATCGTGAAATGGCATTGTTGAAGAAAGACCAGGACCTGAAGACGGCAGACTTCGAACGGAAACAGGCGGTCCAGGCCGGTGTGATCATCGCATTGATATCCATACTGATTATCGGATTGCTGCTGGTCAATCGCTACCAGGTGATATCACAAAACAAACGACTGACCGAGATCGAGAAGATGCGGAATGCGATCGCCAGAGATCTTCACGACGATATCGGCTCGACGCTGTCGAGCATAAACATTATGAGCCAGCTCGCCATACGGGGCAGCCAGGAAAATGCTTCGAAGCACTTCATCAAGATCGCGGAGCAATCGAGGCGGATGATGGAAAGCATGAGTGATATCGTGTGGTCGATCACGCCCGGCAACGACTCGCTGGAACACGTTGTGGCGAAGATGAAGGAATTCGCGGCAGAGATACTAGAACCGAAGAACATCACCTACAGGTTCACGGGAGACGAGTCTTTAAAAGATACCACGTTGTCGGTGGAGAGAAGGAAGAACCTGTTCCTGATCTTTAAAGAGGCCGTGAACAATGCCGCCAAATACAGCGGTGCGACCGACCTGCAGATCATATTCGCCCGGCAGGGCAATACCCTTTCGTTGTCCGTATCGGACAACGGCGGAGGTTTCGAGCCCGAACGGGTGAAGACAGGCAACGGCCTGAAGAACATGAGGGCACGCGCGTCCGCGTTGCGTGCCCGGTTCGATTTCGTGACCGGTGTGAAAGAGGGGACGCGGGTGGCGCTAGAGGTTCCTATCACATAATTAGGGTATGTGAAATCCGCGTGTAAGGTCGTTACTTGGTATACCCAATGCCGCTTTCAATATTACTATATGAAGACAATGATTCGCTGAGGGAAAGCATCGCCAGTATGCTTTTCCTGAACGACGCATACCGTGTGAGCGGTTCTTTTTCCAACGTTCTTTCGGCAGTGGAAGACGTCGGAAGTCACAAACCCGACGCGATCCTGATGGATATCGACATGCCGGGCATGACGGGAATCGAAGCTGTGAAGAAACTGAGGGCCACGGGGTCGGCCGTGCCGGTGATCATGCTGACGGTTTTTGATGACAACCGGAATGTTTTCGACGCCATTTGTGCCGGGGCTTCGGGCTACCTCTTGAAAAAACACATCTCGTCGCGTTTGTTCGACGCCCTGGACGAGGTGCTGGCCGGTGGAGCACCAATGTCACCCAGTATCGCACGAATGGTTATTGCGTCGATGCAGCCCGCCACTCCCAATCCATACCAGCTTACGCCCAGGGAAAAAGATGTCTTGAAATCACTGTCCAGGGGAAACAGCTACAAGCTCATTGCCGCCGAATTCGACATCAGTGTCGACACCGTGAGGACCCATCTGAAGAAGATCTACGAAAAATTGCAGGTTCACTCCCAGACCGAAGCTGTTTCAAAAGCTATTAATGAGAGGCTAGTTTAGGTGATATGAAAAATGGATATTTGCTTACCACAGACGCCACCATATGAGATCAATCTTTACCCTCCTATTGCTAGTCCTTTCTATCACCACCTGGGCACAACAAGACCCGATCTACGCCCAGTACCTGATGAATCCGTTGATCATCAATCCGTCTTACGCGGGGATCAATAACAACATGCAGGTGAATGCCGGGTACCGGATCCAATGGATGGGACTCGATGCTTCACCCCAGACACTGAACCTGAACGGAGCCGTGTCGATCGTCGACAACAAGGCGGGCATCGGAGCAACGCTGATGCAGGACAGGATCGGAAACACTACCATCACCGAATTCAATGGAGCTTTCGCTTACAAACTCAGACTTCCCAACGATATGCTCTTCAGCTTTGGAATGCAGGGTGGCGTTCTAGGATTCAAGACCGACAACAACGAGCTCAACATCCGTGATGACGGAGACGACGCGTTCCCGGACGGAACAACGAGGACTTCGACTGTGAACGTGGGCACCGGTGTAACGTTAATGTCCGACAAGTTCATCGTAGGCCTTTCGGTGCCGCGAATGCTTCCTTCGAAAGTCAATTCGGGAGGCCAGCAGTTTGAACTTTATAATCAACACTTTTATCTCTTCGGCTCTTACGTGTACAATATTAACGAGCGCTTGAAGTTCAAGCCGTCGTTGTTGTTGCGTGGTGTGAAAGGCGCCCCGCTGTCCGCCGACGTAGCTCTGAATCTCAACGTCAACATGATACATCAGGCCGGGATATTTGTCCGGAACTTCAATGCATTCGGTGTGCTGTTGCAGACCATGCTTGCGGAGAAATTCAGGCTCGGATACGTCTTCGAGGTTCCCACCAACAAATCGGTAGGTCCCAAATTTACCACTCATGAGATCACACTCGGACTTCGTATGGGTGTGTTCAATTTTCATGAACGGTCGCTGACAAACTTCTGACATGAGGAAAATACTATTCAGCATTGGCGCTTGTCTGATCGCCGGGATCACTATCTCGTTTGCACAAGCACCAAAGCTCGAATATGGTATCAACTTTCCCTCCGACGCGAAGTTTATTGATGTAGATCCCTCCGGGAACGCTTATGTAGCAGGGACGCTCGAAACCAATGAGACTTATGGCGGATTTGCCCTTAACAACAATGGCGATCACGATGTATTTGTTCTAAAGATCAATCCTACCGGAACAATACTCTGGGCAAAAAGCTACGGAGGGCCTGGAGTCGATGAGGTCAATGCGATCGATGTTGATGCGGCGGGCAATGTCCTCCTTGGTGGTCTATTCAACGATGTGGTCGATTTCGATCCGGACGCTGCTAATGACAATTTCATAGGAGCGAACAGTGCCGACGCCGACGGGTATGTTTTAAAGCTCGACACCGATGGGAATTTCCTGTCCGTTGATATTTTCGGAGGGTTCGCCTACGATGCTGTTACCGGTGTCGCCTCCGATGCATCGGGTAATGTTTATGTGACCGGCTATTTTGCCGAGGAAGCTGACCTCGATCCAACCAGTGGTGGGGCGGAGATTACTGCTACAGGAACCGATGCGTTCTTCGTCAGGATGAACAGCAATGGTACTTTTGGATGGGTACAAACGGTTGGAAACGGCGATGCCGTCAATAGCGCCGGCGCAACGGTCGATTCCAACGGCGGTCCGATTTTTACAGGATTTTATGCAAATTCCCTCGACATCGATCCAGGGGCGGGCACTGAGATGCTCAATGCCGTTAGCGCAAGCCGCGACGTCTTCATCTTAAAGCTGAGTCCTGCCAATGGTTCATTCGTTTGGGGAAAGACTATTGGCGGTGGCACTGATACAGACAGCAGGTCCGCGATCCACGCAGACAGCCAGAACAACATCTATGTGACCGGTGCATTCATTGGCACCAGCGATTTCGATCCAGGCCCCGGCGAAACGATCCTGACCTCATTCAATGAGTTCATGGACATCTTCGTGGCAAAGTTTCATCCTTCGGGAACATTGCTTTGGGCGCATTCATTTGGCGGTTTTGGCGAGGATTGGGGCGCGGGAGTTTATTCGGATGGCTCGAGCGTATATATAACGGGCGCCTTTGATCTGGACGTTGATTTTGACCCGGGTCCCGCGGAGTATTTACTCGCTGCGCCAGATCAGAAAGACATATTCATTTTAAAACTTGACGGCACAGGCGCATTCAACTGGGCGGTGCGACTCGGCGATGAGGAGTACGAAGAGGGCCGCGGCGTCGTCGGCGATGCGGCCGGAAACATTTACACAACAGGCTATTTCTCTTCCATGCCCACCGACGTGGATCCGAGCGGTTGCGTCAAGCTCCTTGATCCTGAAACGGATCCATCTTACGTATTGAAGTTCGGCACCGTGCCTTCGCCGTGTCTCTCCATTACATCACAGCCACAATCGGTAGTAGCGTGCCAGGGAAGCATAGTGACATTCACCGTTGCTGCGACCGGTACAAACGTCACATATGAGTGGCTAGGTCAGGATGTCGAAGGGGACTTTACAAACGATCTTATCGATGGCGCTGTGTATAGCGGTATCTACACCGCTACACTAACAGTCAATACTTCCAGTTTCCCGCCGGGCACCGTACTAGCTTTTGCGGCTTTCGTGAACGGAGATGGATTTGCCACTCTCGAGTCGGACGCAGTTTTTGTCGATGTGGTTGCCGCTCCCCATATCGGCCCGGCAACCCGGTGCGGGCCTGGTCCGGTTACGCTGAAAGTAAATGATCTCTTTGTGTTCGGCGTAAAACTCAATTGGTACACGCAGGCCACGGGCGGAACTCCAATTCCGGGAGCAACAGGATTGTCGTATACCACGCCGCCGCTTACGGCTACTACAACTTATTACGTAGCGCGGGACGCCGGCACGTGCGAAGGGCCACGGGCGGCAGTAACAGCGTTCATTGGAGACTGTCAGCCGATACCGGAGCTCGTATGGGCTGAATCGATTGGCCCTAACGGCCGGATCGCGGACATGTACATCGATCGCGTCAGTGGCGACGTTTATGTCACGGGTATCTTCAGTCAAATGAGTGATTTTGACCCGGGGCCAGGAATAACGACACTTCCCAACTCCGGTTCCACGGACGTATTCATAGCGAAGTATACGACAGCTGGCGGATTGATCTGGGCGCGCCACGTCGGCGGTAACTCACAGGATGATTCCAATGCAATCACGGTTGATAAAGATGGCAATGTTCTCGTTGCCGGATATTTTCTTCAGACCGGAGACTTCGATCCGGGGCCTGGTGTATTTAACCTGACCTCCGCCGGTTCATGGGATACATTTATTCTCAAGCTCGACCCGGATGGAGATTTCCTTTGGGCAAAAAGGATCGGCGGCATACCCACGCTCGGCGATATCTCTTCCACAATTGCAACCGATGCTGCGGGTAATGTTTATGTGGGCGGAAGTTTTACTGGCGCCGTCGACATGGACCCTGGAACGGGTACCACAACTGTCACCTCGGCAGGTGATACCGACGGCTTGATCCTGAAGCTCGATCCAAATGGAAACTACATCAGCTCAACAATTCTCAAGGGTCCGGATTTCGAATCTGTAGGCGATCTCGCGATCGATGCTGCCGGAAACATTTTCGCGACAGGATTTTTCTATGACGGCACAGATTTCGATCCGGGTGTTGGGACAGCAATTGAAACAGGCAGCGACGATCAGAATGCTTTCGCCCTGAAACTGAATTCAACCGGCGCACTGGTCTGGTATAAAACATTCTTTGAACCCGGAACAGACCAGGAAGGGCTCTCCATAAACTTCGACACCGACGGTAACATTATTGTTGGCGGCATGTTCGAGGGAACGGTCGACTTTGATCCGGGTACAGGAACTGATATTCATACCGCCGAAGATGAAGATGCTTTTGCCGTCAAGCTCGATCCTAACGGCAATTTCATTTGGATGCGAACGATCGCAGGGTTTATCAATAGTTTCGCATACACGGCTGTCGACGGCACTGATGTGTACATGTTTGGTGGCTTCGGCCTGACAACAGACATGGATCCGGGGGCGGCCGTTTTCCCGTTTACTTCAGTCGGTCCGCAAGATTCATATATCACGAAGCTGAACGAAGACGGAGACTTTCAATGGGCCGTTCAAATGGGCGGCAGCTCTACAGATGGTTTGATGGGCTTCGGTCTTGACAATGCGGGAAACATCTACACGGGTGGATGGTTATCTGCGGCCGGGGATTACGATCCGGGTCCTGGCGAGTTCATCCTGGAACCTGTCGGCAGCGGATTCTCGGGCTCGATGGTGAAGCTTGGTGCGCCCTCTCCTGCTCTTACGATAACCGCACAGCCCTCAGCGGCCGATGCCTGCGAAGGTGGAACCGCTAATTTCGCGTTGGAGGCTGAAGGAGCGGCGAATATTCAATATCACTGGCAGAAGTTCGATACAGCGCTGACGACATTTGTCGATGTAACGAATGGCGGTGGTTATAGTGGCGCGTCGACCCCCACACTCTCAATAAACACAACGGGAAATGTAGGGGCGGGAACATATCGCGCCCGCGTATCGGGTGACGGCGAGACCGATATTTTTTCGGAAGAGGTAGATCTTGTGATCGTTACATCACTCACGGCTCCGGCAACTACCGGTACGGCACGATGCGGTGCCGGTGCGATCATAGTCAATGCCACCGGATCGACTAACGGGAACTACAAGTGGTACCTGGCGCCGACGGGCACCGCGATCATTGGCGAGGTGAACGATTCTTACACGGCGGCAATTTCTGCAACTACAACTTACTATGTTTCGATTGTCAGTGGTGCATGTGAAAGCGCGAAGACGCCGGTCATTGCGACAGTCAACGCCCTCCCTGCCGCGCCGGCGACTGTGAACATCACGCGGTGTACCAATTCGACGCCGGCGCTTACTGCTTCCGGGGCTCCGGCAGGCGCATACCGCTGGTACGATGTGGCTTCCGGAGGCTCGCCGGTTTCTACGGCCGACAGTTTCACTACGCCGACGCTTACTGCTACGACAACCTATTACGTCAGTGGAATCGGTTCCGGTTGCGAAAGCGCCCGGACTCCACTGATGGTCACCATTCAGAATTGTGCCAATAACCAGCCGCCGGCAATCGCTACGACAACGTCGAGCGCAGGCATAGACGGAGCAACTACGATCAATCTAACCCCGCTGATCAGCGACCCGGACAACAACCTCGACCTTGCCACGCTGAGAGTTGTCGTTCAGCCCAAAAGCGGGGCAACTGCTACGATTGACCAAAATGGTCAACTCAGCGTCAACTATGCAGGCACTTCCTTCGCAGGCCAGGACGAGCTGACGATAGAAATCTGCGACATTGCCGGAAGCTGTGTTCAACAGGTAATAACCATCGAGGTTAGCGGCGACATTCTCGTCTACAACGCCGTGTCACCGAACGGTGACGGCAAGAACGACGTGTTCCACGTTGCCTATATCGATATGATCCAGGAAACCAGAGACAATAAAGTCACGATCTTCAATCGCTGGGGCGACGTGGTGTTCGAGGTGAATAACTACAACAACACCACGAATGTCTTTGCCGGGAATAACAATAATGGTAAGGAGCTTCCTTCGGGCACTTACTTCTACCGGATCGAATATAAGAATGGCCGGAAATCTGAAACGGGCTACCTGTCTTTGAAGCGATAAATTCGGTGTTTCCGGGTGAGTCTAATGGATTTCAGTGATGGTCATCACATATTCGGGGGATAGAATTGCCCTTCGAAAAACTCATATTTGTTTACATCAGATTCCTGACCATGAGAGCCACTTTTACCCTATTCGTATTGCTGACTATGGTCGGCTACCGATCGCATGCGCAGATCGCGAGTGATTTCACCAGCGATGCAGACGGTTGGGCGGTTGGCGACCAAAATAACAGTGGCAGTAGCCCTGGAGTCATAACCCACAACGCCGGAGGATATATCTCGTCGGTGGTTGTCGATGGTCAACCCCGCTTTTGGTATGCCCCGGCGAAGTTTCTCGGCAATCGTGCATATACCTCGTACGGTGAAACATTATCATTTGATCTGCAAACCTCGACTGCTGTCCCCGAACACAGTCTCGCAGGCGGAGACCTTTGGTTAACGAATGCAGGTAACCAATCCATTTTCTTACCGCTTAATCCGCTCCCTGGCCAGGCGCCTGGATGGACGCATTACACTGTAACCCTGGACGAAACGGCCAACTGGAAGCAAGGTTCGATGGCCGGACCGACCGCGAGTCGTGAATTGATTATTGCTGTTCTAAGCAGTCTGCAAACCATGCGGATCTTCATGCAATGGAAGTTTGCAGGTAACATTACCGGTGGTATCGACAACGTGGTGATGAATGTGCATCCCGCTGCGCCTCCGGCACCTGTGATCACCTCTTTCACTCCCGTTAAGGCGTCACCGGGCAGTTCGGTAACGATCACCGGGACAGGCTTCGGAGCAACCGTTGCCAATAACCTGGTGTTCTTCGGAGGTGTGAAAGGCACTATTGAATCGGCGAGTGCTACACAAATCATAGTTAAGGTTCCGAACAGTGCCGACTATGCACGACTGGAAGTAACGAATCTCTCCAACAATCTCAGTAGTACATCCCATAAGTATTTCGTTCCAACATTCGCTACTGCTCCTGGCGCGACGATCATTACGGGTTCGTTCGATCAATACACTCAATATAATCGTACACTTGGTTTTATGACGCACGGTGATCTCAATGGCGATGGAAAAAATGAAATGATCCTGTCGAGGGATGGATTCATCTCTGTCTTCGAGAACACGAGTACAACCGGTACTATCGATGCGAACTCATTCGGGCCACGACTGGACCTCTCACCTTCGGCTGCATTCGGTTATGCCGAGATCGGGGTCGATGATCTGGACAACGACGGCAAGCTTGATATTTTCGTGGCGATACGCGACAACCCCGACCAGGGACGGATAGTTGTATTGCCGAACATTCACACATCCGGCCCGATCACTGCGGGTTCCTTCGGTCCTTTCATCGATGTCACCGTTCCACCCTACACTACCAGTGCTGCACATTCGGCGGACCTGGATGGCGACGGAAAGCCGGAGTTGCTCAGCTGGGGGAGCAGTTGCGGGGCAAATCCCGTCTATGTCCTTCAGAACATCAGCGTGACCGGAGATATCAGGTTCGGCGCACAAGTTTCACTATCCGGTGTTTCGACCTGCGGCGGACGTTATCAAACTACAGACCTCGATGGTGACGGTAAGATCGACATCGTTCAATCAGGTGAAAGCAACACAAGGATCTTCCGGAACATTTCCACACCGGGCACATTGAATTTCGAAGCGCCTTTCGATCTTGGTGACGGCGGAACCTTGACCACACTCGGTGACCTGGACAACGACGGAAAACCTGAGATTGTTTTTGCCTCCGGTGGTGTAAAGATCTATAAGAACATTTCAACGGCGGGAAGTCTTTCCGTTGCATCGTTCAGCACCGTCACGGTGCTATCGGGCGGGATCAACCAGGCCAAGATTGCAGATATCAATGGCGACGGTAAGCCGGACATCGTGACGAGTTTAAACGGAGCGGGACTTGGTGTTTTTCAGAATGTAACACCGGATGGACAGATCAATTCGGGATCGTTCAGACCGATCGTGGCGGTGTACGCTGGTGGCACCGCAGCATCAAATCTGGACGTGGCCGACTTTGATTTTGATGGGAAGCCGGACCTGGTGTCAAACAACGGCGGTTTCACAACCGTTGCAGTTGTGCGGAACGCAACGTCAATGGCACCGACGGTTACATCGGTGTCTCCAAAAGCAGCGCCGCCCGGATCTACGATCACAATCACCGGAACTAATTTCAATGCGACAGCAGCCAACATCCATGTTTGGTTCGGGACGGCCAGAGGATCGGTAAGCAATGCAACGTCTACTTCGCTCGAAGTGGTGGTGCCAACGGGAGCGTCGTATGACCAGGTATCCGTAGCGTTGAGCGGTTACACGGTGTTCAGCAACGACTTCTTCACGCCTACTTTTTCAGGGGGATCCGATTTTACCGCGGGTTCATTTGCACTGTCTTTTGAAAGAACGATGGCAACCGCAAACTCACTGGAAGTCGGTGACTTCGACGTCGATGGCAAGGTGGACATACTTTCAGATAATAATAGTGCCCTCGCCGTCCACCGTAACATTGGCGCTCCGGGAGTGATCGACGTAAGCACGTTTGCGGCCAGCTACAATGTTAGTACCGCCAGCGCCGTGTTCAGAAAAGGCGACCTCGACGGTGATGGAAAGTTTGACCTCGTGGTCAATCACCTGGCGTCAAGGAATATCAGTAACGCGGCTTCACCAAACCCGATCATATTTGATACATTCATAGGGCGGGATAACACAAACCCATCCCCATCGGACTTCAGTAATTTCCGCGACCTGAACAATGATGGAAAAATAGATATTGCTTTCGCAGGTGCGTTGGCTCTTGCTTACGCCGCTACCAATCAAACAAAGCCCGGTGGATTTACTGATTACAACTCAATACCTCCCAGCTTTGGCGACCATGCAACCTTCCCCAGGCCCGTGGGGGGCGGACTATGCGTGGTTGCTGACTTCGATGGTGATGGATTCAATGACATGATCACAACGAATCCTACCGACAACACTCTTTCTATATTCCTAAATACCAAACAGACGACACCATTGACGTCAGCCCTCTTCAACGCCCGGGTAGATTTAGCAGCAGGAGCATCGCCATCGGGGATCGTGGCGGCAGACTTCGATAACGACGGTAAGCCGGACCTTGCGGTGACCAATTCAACAGCATCGAACGCATCGATATCGATTTTCAGAAACACCTCTGTGGTTGGAACCGTAACGTTTGCCCGGCAGGACTTTTCCGCAGCGAATTCACCGGGCAGGATCGCTGCCGGCGATATGGATGGCGACGGAAAAGTAGACCTTGTAGTGAATAACCAGGCTGCGGGTGTAAACTCATTTTCAGTTTTCAGAAACAAGGTGACCGGGGGCACACTCGATGCAACGTCGTTTGCTCCAAAAGTCGACTACCCCACTGTGAATTCACCCAGAGGTCTTGCGATAGCAGATATCGATGGTGATATGCGGCCCGAGGTAATCATTACAAGAGCAACGACCAACATACTGACTGTATTCAAAAACCTGATGCCGCTCGGTCCGAATATTTCATTTACAAAACAACCCGGAAATACTTCGGCGTGCGAGAACGGCGCGACGACATACACTGTGATCGCGTCCGGGGCGAGCAATCTCGTTCACACGTGGCAGACCTTTAATACAACGACAAGCCAGTTTATTGATCTCACCGCGAATGCCACATACAGTGGTGTGAATACGGCCACGCTTACGATCTCGGGAATTACGGCAAGCATGAACAATGCGATCTATCGCGTGAAGGTTTCCGGAGACGGAGCCGCCGAAAAATTCTCCGACCAGGCTACCCTCACCGTGGCATCGTCGCCCGTGGCGCCCGTGACTGCCGGGGCAACGGCATGCAAGGGATCAAGCCTTACTCTTACTGCAAGCGGTGGAACCGATGGCAGTTACCGGTGGTATGATTCCCCCACATCGCAACAGGCGATCAATGGCCAACTGAACAGTACATTCCAAACTCCGGTGATCTTTGCAACTACCACGTTCTATGCTGCTATAGCCAATGTCACTGGCTGTGCCAGCGCACGCACGGCAGCTGTCGCAGCCATTACACCGATCACTAAACCAACAATAACCTCAGGCGGCACGATGTTGTGCGGTGTGAACGCTATAACCATATCAGGTCCGGCAGGATTCGCGGCGTACAACTGGTCGAATGGCGCGTCGGCACAAAATATCGATGTGAGCTTCGCAGGATCTTATGCGCTCATCGTCGAGGATGCAAACGGATGTCAGAGTCTTGCGTCGGACCCGATCGTGATCACCACCGGAAGTGTGGCAAAGCCTGTGATCAATGCAAGCAAGACCAAACTTTGCTCGGCCGATGACCAGATCATCCTTGCAGGTCCGGCCGGCTTCGCGAGCTACGAATGGTCAACCGGTGCAACGACACCGACGTTGACTGTGACAACAGAAGGCGTATACTCGGTGCGGGTTGTCAACTCATCGGGTTGCAAGAGTGAATCTTCCGATGACTTCGAAGTAACGATCGGGGCCGAGGTACCAACGATCTCTGTTGGAACCGATGTACTGGTATCGTCGCCCGCAAAAACATATCAATGGTATTATGGCGACTTCAAAATACCCGATGCGACAAAGCAGTTCCTCAAATACAACCCATTCCAGTATGGCACATATGCCGTGAGTGTGACCGACTTCTCGGACTGCGCTGCGACGTCGGCTTTGTTGGTGAACCTCGTGACTGCTGCCGAGCACCCGGAGGCGAATAGCATCGTGTACCCGAATCCGTTCACGGAAGTGCTTGTAATGAATGCCGACGTCGACGAGGCGCGACTGTTCGACACAACCGGTAAGCCGATCAAGGAGCTGGTGAGGGGCGACAATGATGTGTCCTCACTCGCGCGTGGTCTGTATTTGCTAAGGATCAGAAAAGGAAATGAATTCAAAACAATAAAGGTTTCGAAATGAAAATGATCAGAATGTTGAGCCTGTCATTCCTATTCATGTCGGGCTGTGGTCCCGACCTGGAAGATTGTGAAAGCAAGGCAGACGTACTCGAGGGCGTTTGGATCGTGAAAGAAGTTTACATCGATGACGTTCCGCAGGAGCCGACCAATTACAAAGCTTATCGCCTGAATCTGAAAAAAGAAGGTGCGTATGAACGCACGCAGCCCGCAGGGTTTCCAGATTCCGGAAGCTGGTCGCTTGCGAGCAGCCAGACCGTACTTGTTCTGGCACCCGGTGTTTCGCCCGAACAGGAAAATTATGTGATAGAATCATTCGACCTGCGTGAGCTTGTGCTGGTGTTGAATCGCAGCAGCTCGAAAGCAGGCCCTTCCAAGATCAGGTACGTTTTAATCCCCGAGTTATGAGAAATTTTTACCTCATCATCTTAATGTTTATTGCCGCCCCAGCTGCAGCCCAGTTCTCTTTGGGTCTCAAAGCCGGTGTGTCGCTTTCCGATTACACCGTGAAGACGAAATACAACAAGTCAAACAAGGGCGGCGTAGCGGCCGGTATTACGATGATGAACACCATCGGAACAAACATTGGCATTCAGGCCGACGTGATGTACGTCCAGAAAGGCTACAATCACCAGATCTGCAACCAGTGCTACGATAAGTTCACCAGCACTTTCATCGAGGTTCCGCTCACACTGCGATATTCATTCTATCTTCCGAAGATCAGTCCAAAGCTGGCAAACCTTAAAGCTCACGCCTCGGGTGGAATTTATTTCTCGCGATGGCTGAATGCCAAATACGAGACTAAGATCTTCGACGACAAGATCAACGAGGACTATACTTTTTCGGGTGAAAGCCGTGCCGACTTCGGGCCAAATGTCGGGGCGGGCCTGGAATACGCCTTATTTTCGGGTGCCCTGGTGTTTGATTTCAGGTACAGTCTGGGCCTGGTAGACATGAGCGCGCCGGGCAGCACAAATGCCCAGAAAAACCGTTCGGCGATCCTAAGTCTTAGCTACCTGAAGTCGTTCTGAATTGCTACTTTGAACAAAAAACTTTCCGATGATCCGAAAAACTGTCAAAATCCTGTCTTTAGCTGCATCGGCTTCAATCGTTTTATTTGGATGTCAAACCGGCACCAAGGAAGAGGCGAAGTCTGAAAATGCGCCCCCGGTTGCCGAAAAGGTACCGCATGCGTTCGAAGAGAACGGTGGTTCGCGAGTGGATAACTATTACTGGATGAAACTGTCTGACACCCAGAAGAACGCGGAGCAGAAGGATGAGCAGACCACGAAAGTTCTCAATTACCTGACCGCCGAGAACGATTATCTGAAGTCGGAGATGAAAAAAACCGAAGCGCTCCAGGAGAAAATCTACAACGAGATCGTTGGTCGCATCAAGCAGACCGACGAATCGGTTCCGTACAAAGACAACGGTTACTGGTACTACACCCGTTACGAACAGGGACAGGAATATCCTATCTACTGCCGCAAGAAGGGAGAGCTTACCGCATCGGAAGAGGTTCTGTTGAACGTGAATGAGATGGCGAAAGGACATAGCTACTATTCGGTCATTGGCCTCGACGTGAGCGAAGACAATCGTCTGCTCGCATATGCTGAAGACAGTGTGAGCAGGAGACGTTATACGATTTATGTGAAAGACCTGCAAACAGGTAAGATCATCGATACCCCGATTGCCAATACAGAAGGCAACGTGACATGGGCCAACGATAACAAGACCTTCTTCTTCACGCGGAAAGATTCGCTCACGCTGCGTTCGAGGTGGATCGTAAGACACCAGCTGGGAGCAGATCCTAAAAAAGACGCGCCGGTCTTCGAAGAAGCGGACGATACGTTCTACACAGGCATTTATAAAACCAAGTCCAATAAGTTTCTCGTAATCTGGTCGGGCAGTACGCTCACGAATGACTACCAAATCCTGAATGCAAACACGCCGATGGGGAAATTCAGCCAGTTCACGAAACGCGAGAGCGGCCTGGAGTATTCGATCGACCACTATAAAGACAAATTCTATGTCGTTACCAATCTCGATGCGAAAAATTTCCGTCTGATGGAGACGCCGGATTCAAAGACGGCAAAGACAAACTGGAAAGAAAAGATCGTTCATCGTCCGGATACCTTGCTGACCGGCATAGAGATATTTAATAATTACATGGTTGTCACTGAAAGAGCGCGAGCCAGTACATTGATGCGTGTCGTCGATCAGACTACCGGTCAGAAGCACTACCTGAATTTCGGCGAAGCGGCATATACCGTATATCCGTCGATCAACGAGGAGTTCGATACGGATCTGTTGCGTTATGGCTATACATCGCTTGCTACGCCATCGTCGACGTACGATTACAATATGAAGACGAAAGAGCGGACCCTGAAGAAGCAGACGGAAGTGGTGGGAGGTTACAATCCCGACGACTACAAGACCGAGCGGCTCTGGGCAACGGCAGATGATGGAACGGAGATCCCAATATCGATCGTGTATAAAAAAGGAATGGAGAAGAACGGTAAGAATCCCACGTTGCTCTACGCGTATGGATCGTACGGTTCAAGCACCGACCCTACTTTCTCGATACCACGCCTGAGCTTGCTGGATCGTGGATTCGTTTATGCGATCGCCCATATCCGCGGTGGACAGGAAATGGGCCGTCAATGGTACGACGACGGAAAGATGTTCAAGAAGAAAAACACGTTCACTGACTTCATTGATTGCTCGGAGTTCCTGGTTTCAGAAAAATACACCAGTCCCGACAAACTTTTTGCACAGGGCGGCAGCGCCGGAGGATTGCTGATGGGCGCCGTCGTGAACATGAGGCCTGATTTGTATAAGGGCGTGGTGGCAAAAGTTCCTTTCGTTGACGTGATCACGACCATGCTCGACAAGGATATTCCTTTGACGACAGGTGAGTTCGACGAGTGGGGGAATCCGGAGAACCCCGAGTCGTACATGTATATGCTGGAGTATTCGCCTTACGACCAGGTGAAGGCGCAGAGCTATCCGAACATGCTGGTGACGACAGGCTTGCACGACAGTCAGGTGCAGTACTGGGAGCCGGCGAAGTGGGTGGCGAAGTTGAGAGAGATGAAGACGGATAACAATAAGTTGTTGTTACGCACCAACATGGAGACGGGCCATGGTGGCACGACGGGGAGGTTCAGGGTTTACAAGGAGATTGCGCAGGAGTATTCTTTTATTGTGGACCTGGCGGGAATAAATAATTGATTCTATTGTAAGGTTTACCGTACGCGTTTCGGGTGCGGTAGTTTTTTAGTGCATCTAAAGCAGATACTTTGGGTGCACTAATTTTTTTAATATGGATTACAACAAAAAAGCCTACGATCTTCTGATTGAGTACACCTCGAAGACCGACAAATTGGATGAAAACATGAATAGGGGGTTCGCGAATGTGCACGCACGAATTGATTCGCTTGATGCCCGCATGGAAGAAGGCTTCGCCAAAGTTGACGAACGTTTCAAAAAAGTGGATGAAAGGTTCGACAAGATGGACGAACGCTTTGATCGAATGGATGAGCGCTTTGACAAGACGGATGAGCGCTTCGACAAGATGGATGAGCGCTTCGACAAGATGGACGAGCGCTTTGATAAGATGGATGAGCGCTTCGACAAGATGGATGAGCGCTTCGACAAGATGGACGAGCGCTTCGACAAGATGGATGAGCGCTTTGATAAGATGGACGAGCGCTTCGACAAGATGGATGCGCGTCTTGATAGAATGGATGCGCGCTTTGACAAAATGGATGCGAGTCTCGACAGGATGGAGAAGCGATGGGCAGAAAACGACGATAAGTTCGATCGTATTATGAACGAACTAAGCAGCCAAAATCGCCGCATCACCATTCTCGAGTCGAAGCGATCTTCCTGAATCAAAAAGGCCGGACTAATCTCCGGCCTTTTTTATTTCTTATCCTATTATTTATCTCCTACCCTTACCAAAGTCGTAACTCACTTCATCCTCGTAATCTCCTGCAATGCCCGTTTTACAAAGGACGGCCCTTCGTAAATGAAACCGGTGTACACCTGCACCAAATCGGCACCCGCCTTCAGTTTTTCGACCGCGTCTTCAGGCTTCATGATCCCTCCCACGCCGATGATCGGGTACCCGGGACCTAGCTTCGCGCGCAGGTAAGCGATCACTTCCGTCGATCGTTCGCGGACCGGCTTCCCGCTCAGTCCACCGGCGCCGATCCGAGCAACAGCGTCTTGCGAAGTAGCTAACCCTTCACGTGAAATGGTAGTATTGGTAGCAATCACCCCGTCTGTTCCCGATTCCCTGAGTATGTCTACGATATCATCCAATTGCGTAAGGGTAAGGTCGGGCGCGATTTTCAGCAGCACGGGCTTAGCCTTCGGTTTGCTGTTACTCAGCATCTTCATCGCGAGCAGCAATTTCTTCAGCGGCTCTTTCTCCTGAAGGTCGCGCAAGCCCGGGGTGTTCGGCGAGCTCACATTTACAACGAAGTAATCGACGTATGGATAAAGTGTCTCGAAACACGATTCGTAGTCTTTAATGGCATCGTCGTTGGGAGTCGCTTTATTCTTGCCGATGTTACCTCCGACAACGACGCCAGGCCGGCGTTCCTTCAGTCTTTCGGCAGCATGGGCTGCTCCTTTGTTGTTGAAACCCATCCGGTTGATGAGAGCCTGGTCGGCAGGCAATCTGAATAGCCGCGGCTTGTCGTTACCCGACTGCGGCTTGGGCGTTACGGTGCCGATCTCGATAAACCCGAATCCCAAAGTTGACAGCTCATCGATGAGGCGCGCGTCTTTGTCGAAGCCCGCAGCAAGGCCGACAGGATTGCTGAATCGTATGCCGAATAAATTCTTCTCAAGGCCGGCATGCTGCCGCGAGAACAACGCAACAAGCAAACTCCTGACACCGGGAATTGCACAGCATACTTTCAGGAAATTAAAAGTGAGGTGATGGACGGTCTCCGGATCCACCAGGAACAACAGGGGCCGGATAAAGAGCCGATACATTCTTATTTTATTCTGCCTTATTTTTTCTTCTTCTTCGGCTTGATGGAGAATTTCTTGAACCCTTTAGCCACAACTTCCTCGATCATCGTATTTGCATTGGGTGAATTTGTCGACGTGACGCCGTTGACCCTCCAGACTAAAAAGTTATTCCTGTCGTTCATGTCGATCACGAAACTGCTTTGTTCATAGTCCCTGGTAACCACGCCCGCACCGATGCCGCCCGTGCCGCTGCTTTCAAGATTGCTTCGTTCGAGCGACCCGATGATGTAGGAGACATTGAGGTCACCGAGTGAATCGGTCTGTGTCAAGCCTTTGTCGATGAGCTCGGACGCGATGGCATCCTTCACCCATTTGTGAAGTTTTTGATCGTCGACCTTTCGCTGGTCTTTTGGGGTAATGATCTCCGCCTCGCCGATCGAGAATGTTTTGTAGATGCTAAAATCCCGGTTCTTGTCGTATTCCGCCTGGATATCCTGGCCAAAAGAATCCGCCATTCCCGCCAGGAAGAATAGAAAAGTGAACGATTTCCGCATACCCAAAGATAGGATTTTTTTAGCTCAGCTTCGCGGATGAAACTCCTGTATAACCTGCCTCAGGTAATCCCTGTCGAGGTGGGTATAGATCTCGGTGGTCGTAATGGATTCATGGCCAAGCATCTCCTGGACGGCACGCAGATCGGCGCCTCCTTCGATCATGTGTGTGGCAAATGAGTGCCTGAAGGTGTGTGGACTGATCGACTTCTTCAGGCCGATACGTTCCGCAAGATCTTTGATGATCAGGAACACCATCACCCTCGTCAGTTTTTTGCCCCGGCGGTTGAGGAACACATGGTTCTCGAAACCTTTCTGTACCGGCACATGAACCCTGACCTCATCGAGATAACTCTTCAGGAATTTGAACGCATCCTTCCCGCAGGGCACCAACCGCTCCTTGTTGCCTTTACCGATCACACGCAGAAACCCGATATCGAAATAGACGTTACCTCTCTTCAACTCTACCAGCTCCGACACGCGCAGCCCCGAGCTGTACAGCACCTCCAGCATCGCGCGGTTACGCGCCCCTTCAGGCTTCGAAAGATCGATCGCCTCCAGCAGCTTGATGATCTCCGGATACTCGAGGGTATCGGGCAGCTTGCGGCCCAGCTTTGGGCCTTCGAGCAGGGCCGTCGGATCGTTCTCGACCAAATCCTCCACCATCATGAACTTGAAGAACGATTTGATGCCTGAAAGTATCCTGGCCTGGCTATGGGCACTCATCCCCAGCTCATTGACGTATTCGATGAATCCCTGCAGTTGGCGGGCCGTCACTTTCAACGGACTTACCGAGGGATGGCTCATTTCCATGAACTGGTTGAGCTTTTCCACGTCGCGGGTATATGCCTGGATGGAGTTCTCCGACAGCGACCGTTCAAGTTTCAGGTAGTTTGAAAATTGTTTTATGTAAGAGTTCCAGTTCATGGATCGTTGTCAAATTACTAATTTCGAACATGAAAAAGATCCAGATCATCAACGGCCCTAATCTCAACTTGCTCGGGAAACGAGAACCCTCCGTTTACGGCAGCAAGGGGTTCGAAGAATACCTCGGTGAGTTGAAAAAAAGATTCGGAGACTGCGACATTCAGTTCTACCAGTCCAATGTCGAAGGTGAGCTCATCAATAAGCTTCACGAGGTCGGATTCTCGTTCGATGGAATCGTACTGAACGCCGGCGCCTATACCCATACCTCCATTGCCATCCACGATGCCATCGCGTCCATTAAAACTCCGGTTGTGGAAGTTCATATTTCCAATGTGTATGCGCGCGAAGAATTTCGTCATGTAAGTCTCATCACTTCGAAATGTGCGGGACTGATCACCGGCTTCGGGCTCGAGGGGTATGCGATGGCAGTCGGATTTATCAACCGGTCATGATCTCGTTCTATCCCGGCCCTTCCCGCGTTTACGATGAGATCCCCAGGTATGTAAAGGCCGCACACAAAAAGGGAGTTCTCTCGATGAATCATCGCAGCGATGAGTTCATGAAACTTTGTGAGAAGACAGTGACCCTTCTGAAAGACAAACTTTCCATACCAAAGTCGTATAAAGTCTTCTTCCTTTCTTCCGGTACGGAATGCTGGGAAGTGATCGCCCAATCACTCGTTACCACGGGAAGTCACCATATATATAATGGCGCGTTCGGTGAAAAGTGGTTCGAGTACACCCGAAAGATCCGGCCCGAAGCTCAAAGTCATCCGTTCGGGCGGGAAGAATCGCTCAACCCGGAAGCGTGCGTTTTCAATGACGGCGATTTTATCTGCCTCACTCAAAACGAGACATCGAACGGCACCCAGGTTGGCAATGAAATCATTGCGCGAATTAAGTCTGCTAATCCCAAACACCTTGTTGGAGTGGATGCCACCTCGTCAATGGCGGGAATATTCCTCGACTTCTCTTCAGCCGACGTATGGTTTGCATCAGTGCAGAAATGTTTCGGGCTGCCGGCCGGCCTATCGGTCATGGTGTGCTCACCTGCGGCCATCGAAAAAATCAAGTCCAAAGGCGAGGCGGAGCATTATAATAGTATGACCCTGCTTGACAGTATGATGGACAAATGGCAAACGCCATGCACGCCAAACGTGATGGCCATCTACCTGCTGATGCGCACGCTGAAAGAGGCCGATAACATCGCGCAGACGGACGCGATGCTGCGTTCCCGTTTCGAGGCGTGGTCGAAACTTTTGAAAGTGAGCAAACGCCTGCAGCCGCTGGTGAAGAACGAAGCCGTTCGTTCCGTTACAGTACTCGCTGTGTCGATGAAGGAAGGCGGCGACATGGCGGCTCTGAAATCGAAAGCGAAGGCTGCCGGTTTTCTGCTGGGCGAGGGATATGGGAGCCTGAAAAAAGACACGTTCCGCATCGCGAACTTCCCCGCCATACGCCGAAAGGAGATCCAAAAACTGATGCGTTTCCTGATGCGTCACACCTGACGAAAACGCGTTTTGCAATCGATTCCCGAGGGATGTACGAAGTGCGAAATGCGAGGTGCGACGCCGGGAGTCATCGCACTTTGCACATTGCATCCCACACACAAAATAGTTAGCTTTTTTCGAAAATATTCAGACCTTTGGGGACCTTTCCACGTTCAGATGAATCTGAGGACAAGTAAAGTGTTGAAATATTTCGCCATCCTGCTTTTCTCGTTTGAGATGATCGCGCCGGCGTTGATACCCGCCGCCGAACAGCCACAAGACGTTTACGAAAGCGAGTCCTACACGAACGCGACTCATCCCACCAATCTGATCTCTTCGCTCCTCTTCGAGGAGAACACCGGTGAGGAAGAAGAAAGAGAATCTAAAGACAAGCACACTCTCTATTTGGTTGATCTCGGTTTCGACCGCGTGTTCATCCAGCTTGGAACAGCCGAAACCCGTCAAACCTCATGGACAGAGCCGCATAAAAAATCTGCTTCGCAGCCGCTCTTTGCCCTATTCCATTCATACCTGATCTGATCAGCTTACCAATCGGAACGTTCCTCGTTCCTCATTTCCCTTTTGAACAGTTCAAAGGGACAAATGAATCTCTGTTCAATTCTCAACGGTAAGTTGCATTAATCATTCAAATGAAAACTATTGAAATCCCTAAAGATGGATTAGAGGGCCTGAAGCAAAACTGGCGCGTGGACGCGCTGTCAGGGTTCCTCGTCTTCCTATTAGCACTTCCTCTTAGTCTCGGCATTGCAAAGGCAAGTGAGTTCCCCGCGGCGATGGGTGTTCTCACCGCGATGATCGGCGGTATTGTTGTAGGCATCTTCCAGGGCGGCCGTCTCACGATCAAGGGCCCCGCCGCCGGACTTATCACAGTTTGTTCCGGCGCGGTCATTGGACTCGGCGGCGGCTTGATCGGTTGGCACGCGGCCTGCGGCGTTATCGTCGTTACCGCCATTATCCAATTCCTCTTCGGGGTTCTTAAATTCGGATCGCTCAGCGACTTCTTTCCGCACTCGGCAGTGCATGGTATGCTTGCTGCTATCGGTGTGCTCATCTTCGCCAAACAATTCCCCATTCTGCTGGGTGTCGATCCGGCATTGTCAAAAGGTCTCAGCCCGATACAACTTTATCTTCACATCCCCGAGTTCATCGCCAACGCGACTCCTAACATAGCATTGATCGGTATCATCAGCTGCCTGGTGTTGTTCGGTCTGCCCGCGCTGAAAGTCAATGCTCTCAAGAAGGTTCCCGCTCCGATGCTGGTGTTATTGCTTGCGGTCCCGATAGCGATGGGGTTGGATTTCAAAACAAACTTCCCGAACGCGCTGGTGAAGATCGGCAACTTCTGGCAGGATGTTACTTTTAACACGACGTTCGATCAGATCGGGTCGTTCGTGTTCTGGAAGTTCGTCTTCATGTTCCTGTTTGTGAACAGCCTCGAGTCGCTTCTAACAGTAAAAGCTATCGACGGCCTCGACCCATGGAAACGCAAGTCGGATTACAACACAGACCTTAAAGCCCTGGCGGTCGGAAACGGCTTGGCGGGTTTGTTTGGCGGCTTGCCGATGATCTCAGAGGTTGCACGTAGTTCGGCTAATGTCGGTTACGGTGCGCGTACACGGTGGGCGAATGTGTTCCATGGCGTGTTTCTTCTCGTCGCGATGCTGGCTCTCATCCCCTTTATCGAGATGATCCCCAACGCCGCCCTTGCAGCGATGCTGATCTCCGTATCATACAGGCTGGCGAATCCCAAAGAATTTATCGGCGCTTATAAGATCGGCGCGGAACAACTGGTGATCTTCCTTGTAACGATATTCGTAACGGTTGCGGAAGATCTTCTGCTCGGTGTGGCAGCAGGCATCCTGGTGAAATTCATCTTTCACATTGCCAACGGCGCCCCGGTGGGAAGCCTGTTCAAGGCGAAGTATGCATTAGCCGAGCACGGCGACGTATACGACGTGAAAGTAAAAGACTCGGCGATCTTCTCGAATCTTCTCGGTTATCAGAAAATGTGGAAGGGTCTGAAGCCCGGCAAGAAGATCGTGTTCGACTTCACTGATGCAAAGCTCGTTGATCATACGTTCCAGGAAGCCCTTCATCATTTCGAAGAAGACTATCATGTCACCGGCGGCACGGTCAAGATCACAGGATTCACAGCGCACAAGGCGTTCTCGGCACATCCTCTGGCTGCGAAAAAAGCTACTGCCGGTGTGGCCGGGGTTATCCAGCTCGAGCTCAATGAAAGGCAAGTGTCGTTGCGCAGCTTTGCTGAGGCAAACGACTACACGTTCTATCCTCAGAAAGTCAGGAACCCGCTCAAGTACAAGGACTTCCCGATCCAAAACGGTGGCGCCAGGATCCTCTACGAAGAAAATGTACTGAGCCGCTATACCGACCTGGCGAAAGTTGAAGTTGCCGACATGACTCTTACCGAAGGTGCATTGCAGGCAAAGAGCGACACGCACATTACGGTAGCCCATATCTCCGAAACAGACATGCCGATACCGGACTTCGCGTTGGAGCCGGAAGGACTATGGTCCAAGTTCTCGGAACTGGTGGGAGGAAAAGACATAGACTTCATCGACCATCCTGATTTCTCTAAGAAATACTACCTGCGTGGCAATAATGAAGCGGCTGTACGGGAGTTCTTCTCCGAAGATCTCGTCCGTTTCTTCGAAAGCCACGATGAAGTTCACGTGGAGTGCCACCGGCACAGACTGCTCGTTTACATGAAGCGGGATCTATTGGAATTACCTGCGATCGAAGCCCTGGAGAAATTCTCCGAAGATCTCATGCAGGTCATCAATCAAAAGCAAAAAACGGCGCAAGCTGTTTAAAAGGGTGACCGGGTATCCGCGCCCGGCCCCTTTTTTTATCTTTAAAATATTTTCTCAAACAAATCATTGATATGAAGCGCCTGATTCATGTATCGATATTGGCAAGTTTTTGCGTTACCGCGTTTGCGCAAGACCAGCCGAAACCAGAACCCAAAAAAGAAATCACCGAACTCCGGCTCAACCTGAACGAAGAGGGAAGTCACTATATCAAAGGCACATTCTCAAACCAGGTGTGGTTCCGTTTCAACCAAAGCAATCCCGGAACCACCTCACTCGGCGACCCCAAAGATCAAACCTTTGACATCGGATTACGAAGGACACGCTTTCAACTTTACGGTGAGCTCACCGATCATGTCGGTTTCTATTTCCAGTTCGGTCAGAACAACTTCAACTGGCTAGCCGGTCAAAACGGATCCAATAACGGTAATCGTAAGGTCCAGGTGTTCATCCACGATGCCCTTGCTGAGTATCGCATCAAGAAACACAGCGACATCTTATATCTCGGTGGCGGTCTTACAATCACCAACGGTCTCAGCCGGTTCACTCAGCCTAGCGTAAGTAGCATTATGAGCATGGACGTGCCTGTATTTCTTCAGGCTACCGTAGACCAGACCGATGAGTTCTCGCGGAAACTGAGCATATATGCCCGTGGACAGGTCGGCCGTCTCGATTATCGCCTTGTAATGTCCGACCCGTTTCCGGTAACATCGAATGGCAATGCACAGGCGGCCATCGGGCCCAATTCCAACTTCGCGTACAATCATCACAACAAGCAATACCAGGGATTTTTTGTCTGGAACATCTTCGATAAGGAACCCCACACAACTCCTTACATGGCAGGCTCCTATCTCGGAAAGAAAAAAGTACTGAATATCGAAGCTGGTATTATCTCACAGAAAGATGCCATGTGGACCGGAGACCTGGTCACACAGACCTATCACAACCTGAGCCTTTGGTCAGTAGCCTTGTTCTACGATGCGCCGGTAAACAGTGAAAAGGGAACCGCATTCAACGCTTACGGAGGATATTTCCATACCGACTACGGACCTGGATACCTTCGCTACAACGGCCAGATGAATCCAACCAACGGAACCACGATCGCAGGGGCACCCGGCGGCAGCTTTGGCAATGCCTATCCAATGTTTGGAACCGGCAATGTGATCTACGCACAAGCAGGATACCTCATGAGACGAGACCTCCTCGGAGAGAACGGGACACTCATGCCATATGCTACCATCCAGAGTGCAAATTATGACCGCCTCAACAAGCAAATGACAGTCTACGCGGTAGGTATGAACTGGTTGATCAAGGGCAACAACAGCAAGATAACTTTGGATTATCAAGTCCGCCCGACCTACTCTCCAGTTGGAACGGAGCTTATAAAGGATAGCGGGATGAGGAGCCAGGTGGTGGTGCAGTACCAGATCCTATTTTAGTAGCAAGTAGTAAGTAGTAAGTAGCAAGTAGTGAGCGGCCAAGTAGTTAAAGAGGCACGCCCGCGGGAGTCAGACTCCTTACTACTGGCCACTTACTACTGACTACTTAACTGACTTACCACTATATTTACCGGATGTTCGACATCAAAGAGATCTTCTCCGTCACCCTCATCCTCTTCTCCGTCATCGACATCCTGGGTTCACTCCCCTTCATTATCATTATCCGGAAACGGGAAGGTCGGATACACGCCGAAAAGGCTACGATCATCTCGGCGATATTGATGGTGGGCTTCCTCTTCCTGGGCCAGAGCATCTTCGGCCTCGACGTGGAATCGTTTGCCGTCGCCGGCGCAATCGTCATCTTTATCGTGGCCATGGAAATGATCCTGGGAATGACCTTGATCAAGGAAGATCCGGATGCCCAGGGTTCGGGGTCGATCGTTCCGTTAGCCTTTCCGCTAATTGCGGGAGCGGGGACGTTGACTACGATCCTGTCGATACGGGCGGTTTATTCTCAGGCGAATGTGTTAGTAGGAATTGTCGTGAACCTTATCTTCGTCTACCTGGTCCTGAGATCGTCGAGCTGGCTGGAACGTAAGCTGGGTAAATCCGTGTTTGCAATTTTGCGAAGGGTGTTTGGCGTGATATTGCTCGCGATAGCGGTAAAGATATTTAAAGACAACGTGAGGATCGGAGTATGATCAAGATATACACGGACGGAGCGGCACAGGGAAATCCCGGGCCGGGTGGATACGGGACCATCATGAAGTACGGCTCTCACGAAAAAGAACTGAGCCAGGGATACGAGCTTACCACCAACAACCGTATGGAACTGATGGCGGTGATCGCTGGCCTGGAGGCAATCAAAAGACAAGACATACCGGTGACGATCTATTCCGATTCAAAATACGTGGTGGAAGCGGTAGAGAAGGGCTGGCTTTGGGATTGGGAGAAAAAAGGTTTCGCCAAGAAGGCCAATGTCGACCTCTGGAAAAGATACATACCGTTACATCGGCGTTTAAAGCCGCGTTTTGTCTGGATCCGGGGTCACAATGGCCATGCCGAGAATGAGCGCTGCGACAGGCTTGCAGTGTTGGCTGCGAGTGGTTATGATTTGTTAGTGGATGAGGGTTATAAACCGAATTCTTAAACACAATTTTTAACACATAGATCACATAGGCGAACACATGGTAACAAAAGGCTGTACCTGATCGTAACTGCTTATGTGCCCTCGGAATACGCCCTATTAAGTTCGCATTACCAGGGCACATAGTAATCACCCGGTTAATGACTAAAGCTAGTCTCTATGTGCACTCTGTGTTAAAACTGCATTCGTGTTAAGCGGCATTAGCTTAAGCCTCCCGCTCCGTCAATTCAATTCCGAGGGATTTCAGCTCGCTGAGCACGGGTTCATAAATATCCTTCGATACCGGGATCACCACTCCCCTTTCTTTGATCTTCTCCTGGATCAATAGCTTTGCGGCAATTCCCAGCGGAAGACCTACCGTCCTCGCCATGGCGGTATTCACCGAGTCGTGACCTTTCGCGACCAGCGACGCCTCGATCTTTTTTGAAACGCCATGGAGCTCATAACCGAACCGGTGCCACATCACCACGAGATCTTTATCGTTTGGCTGAAGTTTCCATTTCTTGTTGAGGACGTGTTCCAGTATTTGTGCTGGTGTGCCTTTCCCCAACCCGATCTTTTCTTCCGAGAACAATCCCGACCACGTGAGCCGTTGGATCTCACCACCGCTCAATTCAACGCCACAAGTTCTTGCGAGGGCAGACTGTAGGGTTACTCCTTTCCCGGTATTGACAAACGAATTCATGAAACCTTTATGTGTCATCGACGCCACCTGTTCCATCTCGTACGTATCCTCGCAGCAACCGAGCTGTACCAACACATTCCACGCTCCGCAAAAGCCTTTGTTGCGTAATGTTCCTCTCAGCATCGTGGTCACATCGTGCAGTCCGTACGTTTCGAGATACTTCAGGGAATCACGATTAGCATAGCCCTCGTATTCTCCATACCCGGGAACAGTCACCGGAGTGATCCTCGAGAACAGTTGCTGATATGGGATGTACTTGTACTGACCGTTGCTGAGAAATTTCGCAGTGCTCTGGCCGGCCATCACAACATTGCGGGCATTCCATGTGAACTTATACCTCCACGGGTTCTCAACATCTGTCTCCGGTGCGATGAGCCCGCCGGTAAACGATTCGAAGGATGTGATCTTCCCGCCCGACGAACGGATGCGGTCCATTACCTGCATGGCGCTCATGTGATCGATTCCCGGATCGAGGCCGCATTCGTTGAGAAACAAAAGTGACTTCGATCTCGCGGTGCTATCGAAGCCCTTCATCTCATCCGAGACGTAGCTGGCCGTCAGTAAATGACTGCCGGTTTCGAGACAGATCTTTGCAACGGACGGATGGAGGTGAGCCGGGATGAGTGAGACGACGACGGAAGACTGGGCGATAGCCTTCCGGCTCTCATCGGTGTTATTGATATCGAACCTGATCGCCTTTCCGTGAGGCGATCCGGCGAGTCTTTCCCGGGCCGCCTCCAAAGAGACGTCGCCAACGGTGATATCGATTGCACTGGCCGCTCCAAAATTCAACAGGTATGAGATCAGTGCAGAAGATGAACGACCTGCACCGAGAATGAGAATGGACGGCATATTAATAATGTTAGCAGTCATAAATATATGCTATCTTTAATTTACCTATGAAGGCCCCCGGAGTAGAAGAGTTCAAGACCGTAGAAGACCTGGATTCGGAGTCGAAATATCTGGTTCACAAAGCCAAAGAAGCGACAGTCCACGCCTATGCTCCTTACTCGAAATTCTTCGTGGGAGCCGCGCTGATGCTTGAAGACGGATCGATCGTTACCGGGTCGAACCAGGAGAACGCATCATACCCTTTGTGCATGTGTGCCGAGAGAGTAGCGTTATACACCGCAGCAAACACGCATCCCAACAAGAAGATCACCAAGCTTGCGGTGGTTGCCCATAAAAAGAATCATAAAGAGCTCACCTCCGCTACATCGTGCGGCGCCTGCGCACAGGTGATGCTTGAATTTGAAACCCGACAGAAGAAAACCTTCGAGGTCATCATGCTCAGTCCCGACAACAAGTGGCTTAAGTGTCATTCGGTATCGGAGCTCCTGCCCTTTGGTTTTACAGAGAAGAGTTTGTGACGAAGGACATCGACATTGCAGATCTCAAACGAATAGCCGGCGTCGTTCAATCGAGCCACGGTTACGACTTTCACAACTACGCAACATCTTCATTCAAAAGAAGAGTACAGCGGGTACTCGAAGTCCGGAAGCTGTCCGTCGAAACACTCGTGCAGAAGATCGAGACCCAACCGCAGTTCATGGAAGAGCTGTTGGGTGAGCTGACTGTGAACGTCACCGAAATGTTTCGCGATCCGGGTTTTTGGATCATCCTCCGCGACGAGATCATTCCGGGTATCCTCAAAACCGGCCAGCCCCTGAAGATATGGCACGCCGGGTGCTCGTCGGGTGAAGAAGTTTTCTCGATGGCCATTCTCCTTCACGGGATGCACATAACCAGCAACGTTACCATCCTCGCTACCGATCTCGATCCCAAAGTGGTGATGAAAGCCCAGGAGGGAACGTTCTCCATCAAACATCTCGAAGAGAACGAAAAGAATTATTCCAGACTGAATACCGGCAACAGTCTCAACACCTGGTTCCGGCAGGTAAAAGGCACCGCGTTTCTCAATCCCAGGTTGCTGGCGAACGTGAAGTTCCAGAAACACGACCTGGTGACCGGCGCGCCCGATGATACATTCAACCTTATCCTCTGCCGTAATGTGATGATCTACTTCAACCAGACATTGCAGAACGAGGTGCTCACCCGGTTTCACCGCAGTCTTTTTATGAACGGCTTCCTGGCCATCGGCGCAAAGGAATCGCTGATCTGGTGCGATGTCGCCAATAAGTTTGAGGTCTTCAACGGCACCGAAAAAGTCTACAGGAAGATCAAGAATTAAATGCTTAAATTTTCATTTTTTAGTCTATGCAAGTCTTACAACTGGATGGCACCCAACAGACCCCACAGGTAACATTGAACAAGGAAAAGGGCGTTTTCGAGTTCTCGGGACGGTCCCTGACCGACAACGCTATCGAGTTTTACCGGCCCGTCGTGGCGTGGATGACAGAATATTCCAAAAACCCCAACCCCCGGACGGACCTCGTATTCAAGATGGAATACATGAACACGTCGTCATCGAAGGCCTTATTCGACCTGTTCGCCATCGCCCAAAATATACCGGGAGCGAAGGTCGTCTGGTGTTTCCACGATGAAGATGAAGACATGGAAGAAACGGGGGAAGAATTCTCATCTCTCGTTAAAATACCCTTCGAGCTGAGGGCATACTGACCAGGCCTGACACATGAGTGAAGAAATACTTAAAGCCCTGACGCAACTCTTCGCCATCGTTACCAAACAGGATGGCGGTGTCACGGAGAACGAAAGGCAGTTCGTCATCAATTTCTTTCAGCAGGAGCTTGACCGGGAATCGATACCAGGCTACCTCGAGCTGTACGACAACTGGTCGGGCTACAAACTGCAGGGCGATGAAAGCCAGAAGAACAAGCTCACTTCTGTAAAAGACGCCCAGAAAACCCTTGCCATCTGCAAAAAGATCAACAGCAGCCTCACGCAAAAACAAAAAGTTGTTGTTCTCATCAAGCTGTTGGAACTCGTCGTCTCCGATAACCACCTCTCTCCCCAACGGATGGCGATTATCAACACCGTATCGACGGTCTTCCATATTGTAGCCGACGAGTACAAGCTCATCGAGACCTTCGTGATCTCGATGCTCGCTTCGGATATGAATTTCAGCGACATCCTGGTGGTGGATTCAGCTTCCAGCAGGTCGACCGACAAACAAAAACACGCTCATATCCATATCGAAGGCCACCTGATATTCATGCGGGTGAGCAGCGTCGACATGTACTTCTCGAAATACGTGGGGGAGGAAGCTAATATGCTGAACGGGTTCATCATGCAACCCAACCGCGTCTACCTGTTCTCACACGGAAGTACGATCAAAACACAGAACGGCGACGCCTTGTACTACAGCGACCTTGTGGGCGACTTCAACGAAGAGATCAAGACCACCAAGCTGTCGTTCAATGCCAATATCGAGGAGTTCCGTTTTCCCAACGGCGCAGTCGGTCTTCGCGACGTCAACATCTCCGAAGGACCTGGTAAGCTGATCGGCATCATGGGCGCCAGCGGCGCAGGTAAGACTACGCTGCTCAATGTACTCGCCGGCCTCGAACAGCCAGGCAAGGGTTCTATCCTTATCAATGGGTTCGATATCCACACACAAAAGAGTGAGATACATGGCGTGATCGGCTATGTTTCGCAAGATGACCTGCTGATCGAAGAGCTCACCGTTTACCAGAATCTTTATTACAACGCCCGTCTTTGCTTTGCCGATTTCTCTGAAGAGCAGATCAATCAACGGGTAATGGAAGTTCTCGAAAACCTCGGCCTTGATCAGAGAAAAGACCTGAAGGTTGGCAACCCACTTGAAAAAACCATCAGTGGTGGTCAGCGTAAGCGCCTCAACATCGCGCTCGAGCTCATTCGCGAACCGGCGGTGATGTTCCTCGACGAGCCGACGTCGGGACTGTCGTCCCGTGACTCGGAGAACGTGATAGACCTTCTCAAAGAGCTTTCCCTGAAGGGCAAGCTTATCTTCGTGGTCATACATCAGCCGTCTTCCGATATCTATAAAATGTTTGACAAGATGGCGATCATGGACACCGGCGGATACCCGTCGTACTACGGCCCGCCTGTCGAAGCCATCACGTATTTCAAAAAGGCCACCCTGCAAGTCGATAGCAACCGCGGCCAGTGTGAAACCTGCGGTAACGTGAACCCGGAACAGATTTTCAACATCATGGAGGCTAAAGTTGTCGACGAATACGGACAGCCCACCAACAAGAGAAAGATCGGTCCGCAAGGATGGCATGAGATGTTCCGCGCCCGCTTCAAGATGACGAAGGTGGAAGACCTCAAGGAAAAGCCTCCGAAAACATTGAACATACCTGGAAAGATCAAACAGGCATTCATATTCACCACACGCGACCTCCTGTCGAAACTCAGTAACAAACAATATCTACTGATCAACCTGTTGCAGGCGCCGTTACTGGCGTTGATACTCGCATTCATCATCCGTTATCGAAGCGCTCCGGGAGGAACGGGGTACAGTTTCCGTTTCAACGAGAACTTTCCCGCTTATTTGCTGATGTCGATCATCGTGGCTTTGTTCATGGGACTTACCGTGAGCGCCGAAGAGATCATTCGCGACCGGAAGATCCTGCGCAGGGAATCGTTCCTTAACCTCAGCTGGAACAGTTATTTATTGTCGAAGCTGATGATACTCTTCACGCTGTCGGCCGTTCAGACATTTACCTTTGCGGTGGTCGGCAATCTGCTGCTCGAAGTAAAGGGAATGACGTTGCCTTTCTGGCTGGTGTTGTTCACCACGTCGTGTTTTGCGAATGTACTCGGACTCAACATATCGTCGGCTTTCAAGAGCGCGGTTACGGTTTACATCATGATACCGTTGCTATTGATACCGCAGATGATCCTGAGTGGATTGTTATTCAACTTCGAAAAGCTGAACAGCCTGATCAGCACGAAAGGTAAAGTGCCGATCGTCGCCGACCTGATGGCATCGCGATGGGCGTATGAGGCGCTGGCTGTATACCAGTTCAGGAACAACGACTACGAGCGTGAATTCTTCGATTACGAGCGAAAGGAAGCCAGCGCCGACTTCAAAGCTGCCTATCTCGCCGACGATCTTATTGCCAGAAATCACGTTGTGCTGGACAACTTTAAGCTGAAAGACGACTCGAGCGTAAAAAGAGTTGCCCACGAGCTGACGATCATCCGTAACACGCTAGCCAATGAAGAGTTTCGCGAAGGCATCGAAAAAATCGACGTGAACGCTGCGCTACGCCCCGAAACTTATACGGAAGATACCGGGCTCATGCTGAGCACCTATTTCAACCAATACAAACGATATTACCAGAAGCTCTTTAATGAAAATGCATCGATGATCGAAAAGAAGATGGCATTCATTGAAAAGAGCGGAAGAAATGTATCGAATGAGAAAAATACGTATCGTAATGAAAGTCTGGCCGACTTGGTGAAGAACGTAACCGTCAAACAAAGGCTGCTGGAGTACAAAGGCAGGATCATCCAGCAGATCAACCCCGTTTTCCAGAACCCTTCGACCTCCAACCCGGTCAACTACAGGACCGCCTTTTTCTATCCCGAAAAGAACTTTTTAGGCACACCCATCAGCACTTTCACCTTCAACTTGCTGGTGATCTGGGGGATGAGCCTGCTGTTCTACATAACTCTCTATTTTGAACTGTTCCGAAAGGTCGTTTGGCTCTTCGGTCAACTCAAATATGGCTAATACGCCTCCAGAAGGCCTTAATTACTGAACCCGTCGTCAGGCGACCCATCCTCCTTTATTTTGGTTCGGCCGGGTGTTTTTCTATTTTTGTATACACCTTAATTCACGTCCATGAAATACGTTTTAGCAGGAGTTTTATCCGCCATTATAATTGCTTGCGGCTCGGGTAAAAAGACAGACGAACAGGCATTCCTCAATAGCCTGGACTCCGCAAAAACCGACACCAGCAACATCGACGACGAACTGATTTCGGGCGTTCTCCAAGGTATTCCCAGCCCCATTGAAATTTCGGTGCTCCTGAAGCATTCCGGCCGCAAATACGACCAGACGATGCTCAACTCACCCGACAACCTTCCTAAATACAACAACAACTACAAGATGGCCCTTAACCTGGGCATTTATGGAACCGACCTGGGCTATACCAACATTTACGAACAGAACCAGGACGGCATCAAATACTTACAGCCTATCGAACAGCTTGCAGAAGGTCTCAACATCGGTCAGTTTTTCGAGATCGAGACCATCGGAAGGCTCGCTGCCAACAGCAAGAACCTGGACTCGTTGCTATTGCTGACCACAAAGAATTTCAACGATATCAATCTTTATCTCAGCACACAAAGCCGCGCGAACCTGAGCGTGCTGTTGCTCACCGGCGGATGGCTCGAAGCGATGCACATCACCTGCCAGCTTTCGTCCAAGGATCCTTCCAACAAAGTTTTGCAAGACACCATCGGCGAACAACAGATCATTCTCGAACAGATCATTCTGCTGTTGAAGTTCTACCCAGCCGATGAAAGTATGGCATCCTTATTGAAGGACATGGAAAATCTGCAATCCGCATTCGAAAAGATAAAGATCACGACCACTTACAAGGCGCCGACGTCGGAAGTTGTGAATGGCGTCGTGGTTGTTAAAGACAATTCGACAACAACGGTAGACATCACACCCGAAGATGTCATCAATATCAAGAACATCACAAGCGAGATCAGGAACAAGATCATCGGCTAAACAACACCCAAAACCCTGAACCACTTTTTTACATGAAAAAGACAATTGTATTCGCCGCTTTCCTCCTGTTAGCAAGCTTCGTTTCACCCGACCTGGCTGGCCAGTGCGATTCCGAAGGATTCAGCAACGCCTGCATCCCTAAACTTGCCAGTGGATTCAATTTCCTGAAGAGCTACAAAGTCGACTCCGACGGTGGAGCAAAAGATAAGATAGAATTCAGCTACGTGTTCACGAAAGGCACCCAATATATGATCAACCTCTGCGCCGGTGGAACTGCTACCGACGGACTGGTTGTAAGCCTTTACGATGCCAAGAGAAATAAACTGGCGACCAGCAAGGTCAACGGTGAATTCATTTCGGCGATCGCCTACCCCTGCAATGCAACGGGGATCTACTACATCCAGTACACGTTCGAAGACCCGGGCGCAAAGTGTGGTGGAAGTGCCTTGGGGTTTAAAAGATAATTCGGAGACGCGTTCGGTGGCACTTGCTTTCCCACGAAGTGTCATTGCACGGCGAAGGCCGGGCAATCCCGGCGAAATCAACGTGCGACGCTTTTCATAGGATCTTCTCCTCTTTGCCTTTTCGGGGATTCCCCTTCGCTACGCCTGGGGAATGACACTCCGTAGCTACGCGTTTCTCTTCACCATGGTCGCACTCGCCTGCGCGGTCGGCAACACGACGAGGTCAGCTATAACCACATGCGCCGGCCTTGTTAATGCAAAAAGGATCACGTCGGCGATATCTTCAGCAACAAGCGGTGCAACTCCTTTGTAGACATTCGAAGCCCGGGCGTCATCGCCCTTGAAGCGCACCAATGAGAACTCGGTTTCCACCATCCCCGGGTGAATGGCAGTTACCTTGATCGAGTGAGCATTCAGATCTATACGCATTCCCCTTGTCAGCGCGTCGACGGCAAACTTGCTGGCGGAATAAACATTCCCGTTAGGGTACACTTCCTTTCCTGCAATGGAACCGATATTAATCACGTGGCCGGCCTTCCTTTCCACCATGCCGGGCAACACTTCCCGTGAAATATAAAGCAGGCCCTTCACGTTGATGTCCATCATCGCATCCCAGTCGTCCACGTTGCCCGACTGGATCGGGTCGAGGCCGTGAGCATTGCCGGCGTTGTTGATGAGCACATCCACATTCTTCCATTCGTCGGGCAGCGATGTCCAGGCTTTCGTAACCGCACCGCGGTCGCGCACATCGAATGAGAGCTCGATGACTTTGGTGAAAGCGGAAAGCTCTTTCGACAGCTTCCCGAGACGATCCTTCCGGCGGCCGCATATGATCAGTGAAAAGTTGTTCTTCGCCAGCAGCCTGGCGGTCGCTTCCCCGATGCCCGACGTAGCGCCGGTTATAAGAACTATCCTGTTACTCATTGCTTATTGGAAAATGAAATAGACGGCTACCGTGTTTGTATTTAACCTCTTGATCGGATCGCGGAACACACTGGGATCATCACCCAGAACGTTGGTCATTCCCCTGCTGTACCGGATCTCCTGCGAGAATTTGAACAGCGGGAAATAGAAATCGAACCCGATCCCGGCATCGGCTGTAATGTTGGTTTTCTTTACAGACAGGTTGGCGGTGTTCGACTGTACGTCGTTCTTACCCGATAGCTCGAACGCCGGCGTGAAGCCTCCGATCATATACATGCGGACATTCCCGCGTCGCAGGGACTTGTATTTCAACAAGAGTGGAAATTCCATCATCGTGGTTTCGATGAGCTGCTTTTGTTCCAGCCGGTCGGTGTATTGATAGAGGAGCTTGTGATCGTAAAAACCGGCCTTCGGCATCAAGCGCAAGTCGAGGACGTCGAACAATCTCATGTTCACAAGGAAGCCCAACGAAAATCCTGCGGATGTGGGCGCCATGACCGAGTGAAGCGTATCGTAATTTTGTGTTACAAATTGGTTGGCGTATTTCACCTGGTACCCTGCCGTGTGCAATCCGATCACGAAACCGTAGGAGATGAATCGTTCGTCGTAACGGGGATTATTTTCGCGCGCCCACTTGAATCGCTGGGCATTCGCGCTCAACGTCATGCAGAGAAGCAGTCCGGCTAGAACTACTTTGTTCCGGTGTAGATCGATGTAATGCCGAAAGTGAGTGGCTTGCATGCAGTATTTTTGTAACCTAACCGGTCGAGTATTTCTATAAATGCCGTTCCCCTGGGAAATGCGTGTATCGATTCAGGCAGGTAATCGTATGCACTTTTGTCTTTCGATACCATTCGCCCTATGATCGGTACAACGTACTTGAAGTACAGCCAATAGAACTCGCGAAACGGAAAACGATACGGCTTCGAAAACTCCAGCACTACGATCTTACCGCCGGGCTTCACGACCCTGAGCATCTCCGCAAGACCCTTCTCCAGGTTCTCGAAATTACGAACTCCGTAGGCAACGATCACCGCGTCGAACTTATTCTCTTCGAAGGGCAGATTTTCGGAGTCACCCCGCCGTAGCTCGATCTTCCCGCTAAGTCCTTTTTCTTCGATCTTCTTACGTCCGAGATCCATCATGCCGGTAGAGATATCGACGCCAATGATCTTATCGGGATCGAGCGACTTGATAGCCTGTATCGCAAAATCGCCGGTCCCGGTAGCCACGTCAAGGATCAACTTAGGCTTCAGCGCCTTCAGTTCCCGCATGGCTCGTTTGCGCCAATAAATGTCCACGCCAACGCTCAGAATGCGGTTCAACAGATCGTATCGCCAGCTGATGCTGTCGAACATTCTGGCTACCTGGGTCTTCTTGCCGGCGCTGTCTTCTTTGTACGGTACAACAGTCATAAAAAAGAAAACCAACGATAACAACCGTTGGTTACGAACGTCAAATGTATAACGTTTTTAGTTACCAATTATTTTAAATTCCACACGGCGGTTGATCTCCCGGCCGCCCGTTTCATCGTCGTTGCTGGCCAACGGACGGCTGTCGCCGTAGCCTGCTGCAGTAACGCGTCCTGTGTCGATTCCTTTGGATGTAAGGAACGTCCGAACGGCGGAAGCGCGGTCCTGTGAGAGTTTCTTATTGTATCCATCGGGACCGAAGCTATCGGTGTGGCCGGCGATCTCAAGCTTCATGTTCCCGTTCTGCTTCATCATCGTCTCAAGCTTGGTCAACTCGGCAAACGACTCCTGTTTGAACGTGGCCTTGTTGAAATCAAAATAGATGTTGTGAAGTACCTGTGTAACGCCGACAACAGGCTTCTTCAACTCCACGGTACGTGTCATTGTTTTCGCTTGCTCGGATGCACCTGAAAGATTGACCGGTGTGTTCTGAAAAACATATCCATCCTTTTCGATCGACAGCCGGTAGCTTCTGGGCTCTTCATCGGATATCGTGAAGTCATAGGCTCCTGGCCTGGTGTTCACCATGTCAACTACAACGTTGTCTTTTACCAACGTGAGGCTAACCTTTGCATCGAGTGGCGCCTTGCTGGTAGCATCGAATACCCTTACAGAGAACTTGAGGGGTATCTTTTTCTTTTCTCCGGCAACGGCAGAGTCCGTCTCAGGTTTTGGATCGTCCGGCAGCTGGATGCGATAGATATCGGAGTAGCCGAACCCATCTCCCCGTACCGAAGAGTAATATCCTCTCCGGCCATCCTTCGTGCTCACGTAAAACACATCGTTGTCGGGACTATTGATCGGGTATCCAAGGTTCTCCGGCTCCGACCATTTATTGGTAGCAGCGTCAGTAAGTGTCGACTTAAAGATATCGTACCCACCCATTGTCTTGCGACCCTTCGAGCTAAAGTATAAAGTCTTCCCTTCATAGTCGATGAAAGGACCTTCTTCATCCCACGCGGTGTTGATGCCGGGACCGAGATTCCTGATTCGTGTCCATTGACCCCGACTGTCTTTGGTAGTGACGTAGATATCCAGGCCACCGAGACCACCAGGCCTGTCGCTTGCAAAGTATAGTGAGTTACCGTCGGCGCTTAACGACGCGGACGATTCCGAGTAGGTTGAGTTCACAGCTTGAAGCGGTTCCAGAGGGCTCCACGAGCCATCGGGTTTGCGTGTGCTCTGGAAGATGTCGCCACCGCCGTCGTCCCTGTAGATCAACAGCGTATTACCATCCTTCGAAAGTGCAAGTGTCGATTCGTGAGTGGCGGTAGTAACCGGCGCTCCGATGTTCTTCGCGGGGTTCCATTTGTTGCCTGTCTTAGTAGTGATAAAGATATCTTCCCAGGGTTTGTTATCCGAGAACACGTTCTCATTCATGTTACCGTCCTTGCGGCGCGTAGTGAACACTAACTGGGTTTCGTCCTCATTCAATACAGGAGCATAATCCTCGTATTCAGAATTGACCTCTTTGCCGATGTTGACGATTGAGAAGTTTCCGGGGCTGGCCATGAATTCCTTTCCATTGCCGCATTCGGTAATCCTTCTGTCGGTTTCCTCGACCGACATGGAGTTGTCGGGAGGTGTTCCCTTGGAAGCTTTGGTCTTGTAACGGGTATAGAAATCGATCGCCCGGTCGAAGCCTTTACCGTACTGGTAGCTCTGGCCGATCCAGTATTCGAGGTCGAACCTGTATTTGGGAGCCTGCCGGTAAACCCGCATGAAATATTTGGTAGCCTGCTCCTGGTTGATGGTTTGGAGAAACAGATGACCGGCTTCGAAATTTGCCTTAATGGCGGTCGTGTCGAACTCGGCGGCCTGGATCATAACATCCCTGATTTCTTCCAAAGCGATAGAACCGGCGTCCATCATCAGCTGGGCCTGTTCCATATACGCTTTCGATTGCTCCTTATCCTGTTCTTGTGCAAGCACCGGGATGGAGAGGACAAATGAGACAGTCGAAAAAATCAGTATTCTTCTGATACTGTGCATTCTCATAAAAAAGTTATATCCAGTCCTGGGGGTTAGCTAGATTTGGGCAATTTAGGCAATTGAAGCCCGCCTAAATGACCGAATTCGATACATAAGTTACATAAAAATTACATCCCCCTTTTACCGATGATTGTCAAAAAAGCCGAGTTTGTTATCAGTAATACCAATCCGGGGTTGAGTCCAACTGACGGTTTGCCCGAGTTCGCATTCATCGGCCGCTCCAATGTTGGCAAGTCTTCGCTGATCAATATGCTGGTAAGCCGGAAGAATCTGGCGAAGACGTCGGGCACGCCCGGGAAGACGCAGACCATCAATCATTTCATCATCAACGACGCCTGGTACCTGGTCGACCTTCCCGGCTACGGTTATGCGAGCGTGGGGAAAACGACCAAACAGGCGTGGCCGGCGATGATAGAGAACTTCATCAAAAGAAGAGAGACCCTCCAGAACACTTTCGTGCTGATCGACGCGCGGCTCGAGCCCCAGGCCAACGACCTTGAGTTCGTGGGCTGGATGGGTAAGATGGAGCTGCCGTTCAGCATGGTGTTCACAAAAATCGACAAGCTTTCGAAGAGCGCCCTGAACAAGACCGCCACGACCTGGGCAGAGAAGCTCCGTCTGACATGGGAAGAGTTGCCGCCCGTGTTCTTCACGTCGGCGGAGAAAAACACCGGTAAGGAGGAGCTGCTGGAATTCATCGGGAGTATTTTGAAAAAATAATTTCTCACGGAAAGCACGGAAAGCACGGAACTTTGAAGCGGCGGTTTTCCGTGAGTTCCGTGCTTTCCGTGGGAGATTGCATTAATTTTGCCGCGTATGAAATTGACTGAAATCGCATCGGTATCCGGAAAAGGAGGGTTGTACAAGGTGGTGACGTCGACCAAATCGGGTCTCATCCTCGAATCGCTCGATGATGCAAAGACAAAACTGGTGGCCACGGGGAATCATCGCATCTCGATACTTCACGAGATCTCCATCTATACCACTACGAAAGAGGGCACGGCAGCGCTCGGCGACGTGCTTACGAAGATCCACAAGGCTTTCGGAAACGACCCTGGTGTCGATTCGGAGTCGGATCCCGCAGAGTTGAAAGCGTTCATTAAATCGGTGCTCCCGGAATTCGATGAAGACCGGGTGTATGTCTCCGACATGAAGAAACTCGTAAGATGGTATGGTATTCTAACGAAGTACGTACCGGAGCTTTTTACTGAGAGTTAATAGTTAAAAACTAAAAGTTAAAAGTTTAGTCCCGCAGCCCACTTTTAACTATTCACTTTTAACTATTAACTATTCACTTTTAGTTTAGAAGCCTCTACGACCATATTCGCAGACCCGACATAAAACGGCGTCCGCTCGTGAAGTGATGTCGGTGTGATCTCGAGGATCCTTCTCTTCCCGTCCGTTGCAATTCCTCCGGCCTGTTCGGCTATAAAGGCAAGGCCGTTACATTCATACATCAGTCTCAGCTTGCCGTTCGGCGATTTCGCTGTCGCGGGATAAATGTAAATCCCACCTTTGAGCATGTTGCGATGAAAGTCGGCAACGAGAGAGCCGATGTATCGCGCCGTATAATTTCTTTTCTTACAGTTTTCAAGGTAGTGACGGATATCGTCGCTGAAAGAATGTGCAAGTCCTTCATTGATGGAATAGATACTGCCATCGGTGGGCATTTTCATCTGCGGGTGTGAAAGAAAATATTCACCCAGTCCGGAATCGTAAGTAAAGCCGTTGGTACCGAAGCCGGTGGTATAAACCATCATCGTCGAGGAGCCATACAATACGTAGCCAGCGGCAACCTGCTTCGATCCTTTCTGAAGAATATCTTCATCGCTGACGTCGCTGCCTACCTTCGTCTTCCTGCGATAAATGGAAAATATCGTTCCGATGGAAACATTCACGTCGATGTTTGAAGAACCGTCCAGCGGATCGATGGCGATAACGTACTTGCCGTAGTTGTTGACATCGACACGTGCATCGGTCTCTTCGGAGATTACGGCGCATGCTTCGCCGCCTTTGGCCAGGGCTCTCGTGAAACGAATGTTGGCGAGTACGTCGAGTCTTTGTTGCTCGTCTCCGGCCATGTTGCTGGTGCCCTGAGCGCCTGCCAGGTCGATCAAACCCGCTTTATTCACTTCGCGGTTCACCACCTTCGAAGCCAGGGCGATATCGCGCAGGAGCTGTGAAAGCTCCCCGCTGGCGTATTGAAACTGGTCCTGATTATTTTTTATGAATCTATCCAAGGCAGTGCCAATCGGCTGCGCTATTCTGGATGCTTCTACCTGACGCGAATTCAAAGCTGTAACTTACATTTGCCTGATCACAAATATACCACGCAATCGTTTGAATAAATGAAGATTAAGGTTTTTAAGTTTGGAGGGGCGTCCTTACGTACGTCCGACGCGATTCGCAACGCTTCGAAGATCGTTGGAATATATTCGGAGGATCCGGAAGAAAAGCTCTTGATCGTGGCCTCGGCGATGGGCAAGACCACCAACGCCCTGGAAAAGCTCCTGGAATTGTCGGGCGCGGGAAAGTCGTTCGAAGCCCAGTGGCAACAGCTCCGCGATTATCATCTCGGTATCATGAAAGAGCTCTTCGCCGAAGACGATCCCGTTTTCAAAAAAATAGACGAGCAGTTTGAAAAGATAAAAGCCGGTGCCGCGGAGAAGGGTGATTACGATATGGTGTATGACCAGGTTGTCTCGCACGGGGAAATTATATCGACGATCATACTGGCATCTTTCCTCGCGAAAGATTTCCCGGTAGAATGGATCGATGCGACAAAGTATGTGAAGACCAACTCGAATTTCCGTGAAGCCAGGGTGCAATGGCCCGCGACAGAGAAGGCCATCGCCGCGCTCAAGTCCACACTCGCCAATAAGATCATTGTAACGCAGGGCTTTATCGGCGGCGAACCTGAAGGCAAAACCACGACGTTGGGAAGGGATGGCTCCGATTATTCGGCAGCTGTATTTGCGTCGGGGCTGGGTGCAGAGTCGGTGACGATATGGAAAGACGTGCCGGGAGTGATGAATGCAGATCCGAAACGTCTCGAAGGTGCCGTGGTGTTCGAAGAGCTTCCGTTCAAAGAGGCGGCAGAGATGACTTACTATGGAGCTTCCGTCATCCACCCGAAGACGATCAAGCCGCTGGCCAACCGGAACATTCCGCTGTACGTGAAAAACTTCGATGACCCGTCGCTACCCGGAACAAGGATCAACGAGTGCGTTGTCAAAGACCTCCCCCCTCTTATCGTGTTCAAGGAAAATCAGTGCCTGATCTCCTGCAAGGTGACGGACTATACATTTATCGATGAACAACAATTGAGCGCCATCTTCCAATCGCTGGCGAAGATGGATGTGAAGATCAATCTCATGCAGAATTCGGCGATCTCGTTTTCGTTCTGTGTCGACTTTCGTGAACAAAAGATCTTGAACCTGATCGAGGTATTAAGCGCTCAGTTTGAAGTGTACTATAACACGGGGCTTACGTTGATCACTATCAAAAATTTCGATAACAAGACTTTCAACGAGTTCAGAAAGAAACCAGGGATTATTCTGGAGCAGTCGTCGCGATCGACGCTGCAGTTGCTGATGAAATGAATACAATTTTAACACATAGGGCACATAGGAGAATACTATAGTCAATTATCTGCGTCTTTATCGAAGCCGGCTATGTGTCCTCGTGATGCAGATTCAAATCAGAGCGCATCACGAGGGCACATAGACAAGTTTCGATAAAAGCTGAGCCAGCGACTGATGTATCTCTATGTGTCCTATGTGTTAAAATGTATTTAAATGCATTAAAAAAAAAGCCCCCAACGTTTTGGGGGCCTCTAACCAAAAGGCGAATAAAAAAGTGTGCTATGCGAGTATTTATACTTCTTCCCGTTTCGTAGTAACCGGCAACACAAAACCGTTAAATTTGGCCGTTTTCTATGAAAAAAGTCCTTTTTGTTTGCCTTGGCAATATCTGCCGCTCGCCCCTGGCTGAAGCCATTTTCATTCATAAAGTAAAAGCCAAAAATCTCACGCACCTGTACTACACAGAATCGTGTGGAACCGCCAACTATCATATTGGCGACCGCCCCGACCACCGGACGATACGGAATGCGGAAAAGAACGGCGTGCTGATCGATCACCTGGGACGCCAGCTTTGTGAGGCGGATTTTGAAAAGTTCGACGAGATCTTTGTGATGGACCGAAGCAATTTCAACAACGCAGCAAGGGTCGCCGGTGTCCACAAGTCAAAGCTGAAGCTCATGCGTTCATTCGACCCGCACGGGATCGATGAAGAAGTGCCTGATCCGTACTATGGAGAAGAAAAAGACTTTCAGAATGTATTCGACATACTCGACAGAAGCATAGAAGCGTATCTAAACAAAAAAGCCGGCTGACGCCGGCTTTTTTGTATCTGCTATATTGATTAACGGACGTTGATACCAAACCCTACGCTGGCTGCATTATACTTTGCGAAAGTATAGTCACCGTGGAAGGCGATGGGTCCGAACTTCAGACGAAGGCCGAATGTGGCACGAGGTCCGTTGGCGTCGACGCCCAGCGTGAAAGGATCCTTTTCGTTCGCGTCAGTGGTGTCTCCGTCATCGTTAAAGTCATAATTTCCTTTAACGGCAAGTGTTGTTTTCGCCATGTTGACGCCAAAACCTGCGTAGCCTGTAAGCACCGACACTTTCTTGGAGATCAAGGCCTGTATGGTTGTTGCGGAGCTTACCATTTCCAGCTTCCCATTTGCACCGCCGGCGGTCATCCCAATATCAAACTTCATCTTTGTGTATCCAACGAATACCGACATGTCGAAAGGCAGCGCTTTAATGCCCGGTATCCATTGTTTGAAATCGTGCATCACGCCAACGCCGAACAACCCGAATTCTCCGCTCACATCGCCACCTGATAATTTTCCAAAATCGATCGTAGGAACAAATCTTACCTTAAGGTCGAATCCTTTCGGTAACCCGATGCCAAGATTGATAGTCGGCGTAGGAAAAAACTTGATGCCAATTCCCTGCGGAGCGGGAATTGATGTTGTGGGATTAGATTTCATTGAATAGGTCGCTCCCTTCTTTTCTCCGAATGCGGTCGGCACATTACCCTTTCCGGTGAGCGGGTCCAGTGTGTTCCCGTTCATATCGTTGCGAAGGAACAGGCTTTGCATTTTTGAGTTATCGACGTTGAAGACCTGATCCGTTGAAGGTATAAACACCGGATTTACCGAAACCGTCAGATCGAAGCCGGGAAACTTGTGAGGTCTGGCCGTGTTATACCAACCCTGGTTCAGGCCATAACCCACGCCCTTCATCAACGGACTGATGTAGCCTTCTGCGAGGTACTTTGCATCAGCGACGTTGCCTTTGAATAATTGACCTACGTCGTCTTGCGCGGCGACAGCAAAGGGCATAGCTAGCAAGATGAGGATCAAAAGACGGTTCTTTTTCATATTGAAGGGGTTATAGATCAAAATTAATGGTTTTTTTCATGGATAAGCAAAGGCAGCTAAAGAGGAGTTTGTTTATTTTGCCCTGCCATTAAACTACCGGAGAATTGTTCCTCTACAATTTAGTCATTCATCTATTGATCTTCGGTGTCCGTGTGGCGTCATTATTCAATCAAAAAGCACATGCATTAGTATCCGGACGAAAAAATCTACTCAATACTGTCCGGAATATATTTTCCACCAACACCTCGCCTGTGATATGGATACATTGTTCTTCGTTGGGTGAGTTCGAACAGGGAAGACCGATCATCGAGAAGCTGAGAAGGGGATTCGCCAATCATAAGTTACTACTCACTTTTTTTTCACCGTCGGGTTACGAGGTACGAAAAAATTATCCAGGGGCAGACTATGTATTTTACCTTCCATTCGATACCCCCAGTAATGCCCGTAAATGGGTGGAAGTAACCAAGCCCTCGCTCGCGATTTTCGTGAAATATGAGTTCTGGTTCAATTTTTCCGAAGAATTGCGAAAAGCAGGTATACCCCTCGTCTCCGCATCGGCGATTTTCCGCGAAGACCAGTTATTCTTCAAGGGGTATGGTGGATTGTTCCGTAAGATCCTGAGAAACTTCGATCACTTGTTTGTTCAAAATCATTCGTCACTTAAACTTCTTCAGAGTATCGGCATCACCAAGGTTACAGTTGCCGGCGATACCAGGTTCGATCGCGTATACGAGATCACCAGCTCCACTGAAAAAATTCCCCTCGCCGAATTATTCAAGGACGACGATAAGGTGATGGTAGCAGGCAGCTGCTGGCATGAAGACATGGAGGTACTGGTGCCCTTCATCAATGAAACACCGATCAAGTTCATCATCGCGCCGCACGAGGTCACGGAAACATTTCTGCAGGAGATCGAACGGGCGATCGACGGACGTGTCATACGATTCTCCAAGGCCAGTAACGAAGAAGAGATCGAGGAAGCGAGAGTTCTGCTGATCGACAACGTCGGCATGCTTTCGAAGCTCTACCGGTACGGCGAGTTTGCATACGTGGGCGGGGCATTCGGGAAAGGACTTCACAACATACTCGAAGCCGCGTGCTACGGCATCCCGGTGTTTTTTGGCAACAGGAATTATCAGAAATTCACAGAAGCCAACGAACTGATCATGCACGGCGGCGCCTTCGAAGTGAACGACTTCTCCGATCTGCGGGCCAAATATGAAATGGTGAACACGCCGGAGAATTTTATGCTGGCGTGCGAAGTGACCCGGAACTATGTCCTCACGCACCTCGGCGCAACAGACAAGATCACCGAATACTGCAGGAATGTATTGAGTAAATGAAAGGCCTCGTCATGAAATCGACCGGTTCGTGGTACGACGTACTCGCCGACGATGGTCACATTTATGCAAGCCGCATCCGGGGTAAGATGCGACTAGAAGACATTCGCGAGACCAATCCCGTAGCCGTCGGTGACTATGTCGACATCTCCCCTTCCGGCGACCGTGAAGCGATCATTACCACCATACTGCAACGCGAGAACTATATCGTGCGAAAGGCGGTAAAGAAATCGGGGCAGACACATATCATCGCGGCCAATCTCGACCAGGCGCTCTTGGTTGTGACGATCGCCTTCCCACGAACATCACTGGGTTTTATCGATCGCTTCACCGTCACGGCTGAAGCATTCCGGATACCACAAGTGCTCGTCTTCAATAAAAGAGACCTGCTAAACGAAGAAGAGTTGCAGTGGGTAAACGAACTGATCGGCATGTACTCCAGTCTTGGAATCAAATGCATACTGACTTCAGCATTACACGACGGAACTGAAGAGCTCCGGAAGATCATCGACGGAAAGAAGACGCTCGTCACCGGCCACTCCGGCGCCGGAAAGTCGACGCTGATCAACAGGCTGTCTGATGCCATTCAGCAAAGGACCTCCGAAGTGTCGGACTTTAGCTCAAAGGGCACGCACACCACTACATTCGCCGAAATGTTCCGGATCGATGAGAAAACGTTCATCATCGACACACCGGGGATCAAGGAACTGGGAATGGTCGACATGCAGCCCGAAGAAGTATCGGACTATTTTATAGAGATGCGCGAGCGAAGGCTTGAATGTAAATTCGGGGCGCGATGCCTTCATTACAACGAACCAACGTGTGCAATCAAGGATGCGGTCGAAGCCGGCGAAATTGCCATCACGCGATATGAAAATTATCTGAGCATAATCGCCGGGGATGATAACAGGAAATAAATTAAAAATTAAAAGTTAAAAGTGAAAAGTGGGCCGCTGGTAAGCGTCATCTGTTTGTGTTACAACCATGAGAGGTTTGTGAGGGAGAGCATTTTGTCGGTGCTGGAACAGAGTTATCCGAACGTCGAGTTAATCGTGGTTGATGACAACAGTACAGATAACAGTGTCAATGTGATCAAGGAGACACTTAAAGATCATCCGGAAGTCAAATTCATTCAGCACACAAAGAACCAGGGCAACTGTAAATCATTTAATGAAGCGTGGCGGATGGCCGGAGGCGAATTTTTTATAGACCTCGCCGCAGATGATACCCTTCCGAAAGAAAGGATTGCGATTGGTGTGAAAGACTTCAGCACACGCGACAATTCTTACGGTGTCCAGCACGGCGACGTGGCTTACATGACCGAAGCAGGAATTGTTTATACCCATCATTCCAAAGAATTCGCCCCTAAGGGAGGAGATATCTACATAGACCTCGTCGAACGGTATTTTGTGTCCAGTGCGTCGTTAATGATTCGGAAAAGTGTACTGGATCAATTGGGTGGCTTCGATGAAACCCTGCATTACGAAGACTTCGATTTTTTGATCAGATCATCGAGACTCTTCAAATATTTTTATACGAAAGAAGTCCTGGTCAACAAACGAAAGGTCGAGGGATCGATGTCAGACAGGCAATTTCAAAGAGGCAGCCGCCAGCAACTGACAACCTACAGGGTTTGCGAGAAAATATTCTCTCTTAACAAAAGCCCGCGTGAAGATGATGCGCTCAGGAGCCGGTTATGGTACGAGATACGGCAAAACCTCGGCCGTCTTGACTTCGCCCTTGCTGCGACGTATTATAAGCTCCTGCAAAAGATCAGTAGGGTATCCCGAGCTGCTTATAAATAAAGTGCATCAGCCAGGCCGGGCCGATCAAAAGGAACTGAAGGTCTTTGAAGAACGACGGTTTTTTGCCTTCAATCTTGTGGCCATAGAACTGGCCGATCCAGGCAACAACAAAGATGGCGACCGACACCGCCCACAAAGGCAATCCCGTCGATGCAATGAGCTGCACCAGCATCAGGCACATTAGGCCGAACAGCGCCATACCAAATGTGAGCCAGATAGAAAGCGTGATGTAATAGGCCGTTAGAATAATGAGTGTGACGGTCGCCCAGTTGGCATAAGGATTTCCTTCACCCAGGAGCATTTGTACAGGCCCGGAGGGTATGGAGGCGATGAGCCCGACAACGCTGAAAAATATCAGGGGCACGCAGATCCAGTGGATCGCCTTGTTGGTTGAGTTCTGATGGCTTTCGCCATATTCACTCAGAAGAGCATCGATCTTTCTCATATCTTATCAATTTACAAAAAAATGTACGGTAACCTGTTCGAAGTGCGACGTGCGATGACTCTCCGAACGCCGTTCATCGCACTTTGAACACCGCACTCCGCACATCTAAGCTTTGGTCCGCACCTTTGCCCAATCTTTGACTTGCCAGTATGCCTTTCCCGATGTGAGCTGGTTTCCTTTGATGTCGAATATTTTCACCTCCGCAATGATGTCTACGGAGTCTGCACGCGTAAGCGGGTTGTGGATGTTGGACTGCAGCCATTCGGAGGAGAGATGAAACTCGCAGATCGCATCCATCTTCCCCTGATACAGATAATCGATCTCCAGCTTCCGGAGTATCAGGCGAAATTTCTTTGGGTCGAGCTTGATCGCCAGTAAAAATCCGCTCGTCATCTCCGTCAGTGTCGCCAGGGCGCAGGCATGAAGACCTTTCACATGATTCAGATTCTTCCTTCGGTACGGCAGCAGCGTCTTTACATGATCCTCTCCGATCTCGGTTACCCGGAATTTGTGCGGCAGGTTGAAGGGCACCATCCTTTCGAAGAAGGCGTTGAGGAGCCAGAGGTGAAGGGGGGAACGTTTGGCTCTTTGAACGTAGGTTAGCAGGTCCATGTTCGTTGTTTGTTGTTCGTTGTTCGCGGCAAAGCTTAGAATCGGTCGTCGTAGCCGCGAACAACGAACAACGATTAACGACTATTATTCAGATGACTCCTCCTATACCCATAACTAAAATAAATCGCCAACCCCAGCGCCATCCATCCAAAGAACACCAGCCAGCTTTTTGTCGGGATCTCGACCATCAAATAAAGGCAGAATGTCATCCCCAGGACAGGTATCAGGGACAGGCGTTTGATCGTCGTCACAATGGTGATGCCAGAAGCCAGAATGATGAAGATAACGAACAGCGGATCCGTTGCCGGTGAAGCAAAAGCATCCTTGATGCGATCGAGATAAAAGTAAATGAACAACGACAGCAGTGGAAGGCAAACCCAGGCGCCGTTGATATGCGGAAGAAAGAACCCGGTATCGCCCGGTTTTTTTTCGCGGCGCGGAAGATTGAGGACGCCGGCACATACCAGGACGAAAGCGAACAATGTACCGATGCTGGTGAGGTCTGTTACGATGCCGATATCGACAAACAACGCGGGGATTGCCACAACAAAACCTGTAACGATCGTGGCGAATGAAGGCGTGTGGAACTTCGGATGAATGGTGCTGAATTTTTTGGGTAGAAGTCCGTCGCGGCTCATGCTCATCCAAATGCGGGGCTGGCCGAGCTGGAAGACCAGGAGCACACTCGTGGCCGCCACGACAGCGCTGACCGACACGGCATACCCGACCTTCGGCATATTGATCTTCTCGAAAACATACGCGAGCGGGTCAGCGACCTGGTTGAACTCTCCATAGCTCACCATACCTGTGATCACTAAAGTCACCACGACGTAGATGCCGGTACATATCAATAATGAGTACATCATCCCTTTCGGGAGATCGCGTTGCGGATTGGCGCACTCTTCGGCTGTCGTGGAGATCGCGTCGAACCCGATATAGGCAAAGAAAATCGCAGACACGCCCGACAGCACTCCCCGGATGCCGTTCGGCATGAAAGGATCCCAGTTGTCGGAGTTGACGTGAAACACGCCGATCAATACTATGACCGCAAGCACGACGAGCTTCATTCCCACCATGAAGTTTGCGCTCTTCTTGCTTTCGCGGATACCGATGTACGCAAGAATCGTGATGAGGATAACAATGATACATGCGGGAAGATTGACGATCAGTTTCTGTCCGGCGATGACCGGCGCGGTGACCCACGCCATCTGTGCAGTCGGTTGATTATTCGCTACGGCGGTATCGTACAATGCCCGTGCGGTTTTCGGATCGGTAGCGAGCCAGCGAGGGAAGTCGATGCCCAACCCTTCAATGAGGTTCACGAAATAGCTGCTCCACGATATCGACACCACCACGTTGCCGATGGCATACTCCATGATGAGTGCCCAGCCGATGATCCACGCCACCACCTCGCCGATACTGACATAACTATAAGTGTAGGCGCTTCCGGCCACCGGCACGCGCGCGGCGAACTCGGCGTAGCACAATGCTGTGAACCCGCAGGTTACCGCGATGATGAGGAACAGGAAGACCACGCCCGGGCCGCCGTTGTAGGCCGCCTGACCGATCGTGGAAAAGATACCCGCCCCGATGACGGCGGCAATTCCCATCGACGTGAGATCGCGAACCGTCAGAACCTTCCGAAGTCCTTGCCCGTGGTCGTTTTCCGAGCTGGCGTTTTGCATCGCCGCGTCGACTGACTTCCTGCGGAGCAAAGAATTTGGCATCAGGCTGGGGGTTACTGGCTCAAAATACTAAAATTTGAATTTGAATCAATTAACTTGAAACCCGCAAGTTGTAAGCGGATGACCAGGACTCCATCTTTCTCCAGAATAAACATCACAAACGATGAGATCAATGCCTTACCGCTCCATGCCTTCGATGGCACGGTAAAAGTGATCCAGGACCGCGACGACCTTCCCCAGGTATTCAAAGAGATATCGAAGCATTCTATCGTCGGGTTCGATACCGAAACAAAACCTGTTTTCGTGAAGGGGCAACGTCACAACGTGGCACTGATGCAGATTGCCACCCCGGACCAGGCATTCCTGATACGGGTAAAATTTACGGGCATGACACCGGAGATCATCACCTTCCTGGAAAACGACAAAGTACTGAAAGCAGGTGTCGGTGTCCGCGATGACATCAAGACATTACAAGTGTTAAAGAAATTCACGCCGGCAGGTTTCGTCGAGCTAGCCGACATGGCCCGCAATGCCGGCCTCGGGGTGGAGAGCGTTAAGAAACTGACTGCCCTCCTGCTCGGCTTTCGTATTTCGAAGAGCGCCCAGACCAGCAACTGGGAAGTCGAACGTCTCGACACAAAACAGATCAGCTACGCAGCCACCGATGCATGGGTGTGCTTGAATATTTATAGAAAACTTACCGGCGATCTTGCTTAGGTAGCTGCCGGTTGTGCCATAGGTTTATTTAATGCCTTTCTTGCAATGATCGTCGCCACTACGCAAAATAAAGCTCCGACTAACATTGCTATACCGGGAAAGTACACTGGCGCACTGCTACTGGTGAAATAGGAGAACAATACCGAGTTCATCAAAACAGGTCCAAAGATGGACGTGAGACTCATCATACTGGTAAAACCTCCTTGCAATTCACCTTGTGCATTGGGTGCAACCGAGCTTGCCATGATCCCTTGCAAGGCAGGTCCGGCAATGCCTCCCATACAATAAACTACGGTGAAAGCATACATCATCCAGTTCTGTGTCGCAAACGCGTACAACAATAAGCCCAGGGCATAAAGACCAAGGCCCACGTATACACTGCGACTCTGTCCGAGCTTCGGAATGATCACACGGATAAGTCCTCCCTGCACAATTGCAAATACAACTCCGACCACGCCCAATGAGAAGCCGATTTCCTTCGGCCCCCAACCGAGTTGCTCATCCGTGAAGAAGGACCAGTTGCTTTGTACCGCATGGGCTGCGAGGTAGACAAACGTCAAGGCTATAAATAGTTGCTTGATGAGCTCGACTTTAAAAAGACTTTTGAAGGTTCCAACAGGATTGGCCCTGCGCCATTCGAACTTACGGCGATGCTCGGGCTTCAGCGATTCGGGCATAAAGAAAAAAGCGTAGGCCCAGTTCAATAGTGAAAATCCCGCAGCCACAAAGAAGGGCATCCTTGTACCGTCTATGCCCACCGACTCGCCGTACGCGCTCGCCAGTCCGCCTATCACTGGCCCCAAAATGAAGCCGAGGCCAAAGGCTACACCGATAAGTCCGAAATTCTGCGCACGATTTTCAGGAGTGCTTATATCGGAAATGTACGCTGCACCGGTGGTAAAGCTCGCGCCCAGGACACCGGCGATGCAACGGGCCAGGAACAGCCAGCCCAATGAAGGGGCGAATGCCGTTACCGTATAATCTATTCCAAAGCCGAAAAGCGAAGCGAGCAATATCGGGCGTCGTCCGTACCGGTCACTCAACCCGCCGAAGATCGGCCCGCAGGCGAACTGCATGACTGAATAGGTGGCTGCCAGAAACCCGCCAATCAGGGCAGCATAGGCTGTAGTTCCGCCACCGGTCATTTCCTTAAGCAGTTTGGGAACGACCGGAATGATAATGCCGATACCCATCGTGTCGATAAACAACGTGATGAGGATGAGGATAATAGCGGGCTTACGGATTTCGGACATAATCGCTGATTTTTTAAAAAGGGGCCGAAATTTAAAGTATTAAGGACAAATCAGTGCAACCTGCGGGGCTTTTGTCTCGTCATAGCCATTGTTGCCGTCGTGCAACCTTTATTCGTCTTCGTAGTCTGTCCTAGAATAATATGAACCAATATGAAAAACCTTGCCGCTTCCCTTCTGGTCCTGCTCATCAGTGTAGCATTCGCCAGCGCACAAACCAAAGAAGAAAAGAAGTTCTCCTCTTTTAGCCGCATCCAGCTCAGGTCCGGCAGCAAAGTATTCCTCCGCCAGGGGTCTACCCAGAAAGTGGAAATTGAAGGAAACCGGGAGGACATCGAAGACCTCGATCCCCGTGTGGAAGGTGACAAGTTCATCATCGGCCGCGACGGCTGGAACAACAACTGGGGCTTTAGCACCCGCGAAGACCGCGTGGTCTTCTACATCACCGTTCCAAATATCGAGAGCCTCAATGTTTCCGGGTCGGGCGACCTGGTCGCTGAAACAAAGTTCACCACACGTGACCTGGATCTTTCAGTAAGTGGTTCAGGCTCACTTTTACTCGAAGCCGATGCGTCGGGTGACCTTGGCGCTAACGTCAGCGGTTCTGGTCGTATCGAGTTCAAAGGCAAATGCCGCGACTTCGATAGCCACGTGAGCGGCTCGGGCAAGATCAAACTGGACATAGAGATTGCAGAAAGAGCGGTGTTCGGTCTTTCAGGCTCGGGTAAAGTGGAAGCAAAGGGTTCTGCAAAAGAAGTGAAGGCGACCATCAGCGGCTCGGGCGAAGTACTCGCAGCAAACATGATAACCGATAAGTGTGATGTAAGGATCTCGGGGTCAGGTGATGTTGAGATCAATGTGAATAAGGAGCTGGACGCAAATATCAGCGGAAGCGGAACAGTGAGTTATAAAGGGAATCCGGCACACGTGAATAGTCATTCAAGTGGTAGTGGAAGCGTCAGGAAGTTTTAATGTACGATTTATGATTTACGATGTACGATTGGTCTTCGAAGGAGCCGAAGGCAAGAAATCGTACATCGTATATCGTAAATCATTTTTCATGGCTCGATAGGCCTTCGACTATAAGATACTGGGCGGAGATGTAGGTCATCATGATCAGCACTCCGCCCATTTCTATTTCACCGCGAAATTTATTGAGTGCGAGGATAGAATCCGATATCATGAACATCAATGCGCCGGCCAACACCAGCCAGAAACTCCTCGAATTGGTCCGGCCGAACCGGAAGATGGCATTCATCACCATCACCATGATCGCGATCGCGTAGATCATTACAGGGAACTTCAGTCCTCCCAATACCGGGAACAATATGACAATAAGGCCAGTACCCGCGAGCACGACAGGCAGCGAGAACCGTACCTTCTGAACAGGCAGCAGTCCGTCTTCTACCGACTCCCAACGGAACTGACGGTAAATGATGATATAAAAAAGATGACCGACCAGGAAAGAGGCCAGTCCCGCCATAAACCATATTTCCGCATAACCCACGAACATCAAGGCAACATCGCCGAGCCAACAGGCAAGCAAAGCGACCATTAAAGGAATAGAGCGGGGAAACGGTGTCGATGCAACATAATAGCCGACGAGGAACGGGACAATAAGCGGCTTGGTGACATCGGAAAGGATCTGGATGCCTGTAAACTGACCTGCCAGGTTCACCAGCGCGTCGGTTATAAATAAAATGAAAAATATCCTCCGGGAGCTCATGCTCTTTGCAACAACGGTTTCACAAGTAAGATAATAAAAGCCACACCACCCATAATACTGCCGACGATGAACGGCGTGAAGAAATCCGGCGCAGTCTGTCCGAACAGCCATCCAGACATGTAAGCCCCGACGCCGATACCAAGTTCCATGAAAATGTAGAGTGAAGCTATTGCGCGGCCACGATGCGCCGTTTCACTGAGATCCGTTACCCAGGCCAGCAATGTCGGCGACACCCCACCCTGCGCGAGGCCATAGAGGAACACACCGGCGATCAGCAACCCGGGTGTAGTTGCAACGGAGATGGTCATCATGGCGATCATAATAAGGCCTGTAGAAATGACAAGCACCGGAACGCGTCCGTATTTATCTGAAGCGCGGCCCGCCACCAACCGGATGAGCAATGTCGATATCGTGAAGACCGTGAACAGCAATTCTTTTTTCTGAATACCGGCTTGTTCTCCAAAATCCGGGATAAGTGTAAGAAATACACCATAGGCATAAAATGCAAGTCCCATCACAATACAGGGAAGGAGAACACGCGGTTCGAAGAGGTCTTCTTTGCCAACCTTCAGCATCGAGAAGCGAAAGCTCTTCCGGGTTTGTAATGTCTCTTTCATGCGGATCACGATAGCGGCAGCCATAAAACCGAATGCTGACGAGAGGTAGAACATCGTGTTGATACCATACTCCCGGGTTACCCAGCCGCCGATAGCCGGGCCGAAGGCCATGCCGACAGATCCGATGGTTCCCAGCCACCCCATCGCCTCTCCTCTCCTGTCGGCCGGAATAAGATCTGAAACATAAGCGGACTGGCCTGTGGGCGTAAACCCTGTCGAAAAACCATGGACGAAGCGGAGCAGAAAGAAACCGAACAATGAGGTGAGCACCGGGTAGAGCAGGCTGCAGATCATACAAACTGCACCGCCTAAAATGATCACGGGTTTTCTACCGATGTTATCAGCGAGCTTGCCGCTGAATGGCCGCGAGATCATCGCAGTGACTGTGAACAATGAAATGATCAGGCCTTTGTATTCTCCACCGTGGAGTCCGGTCAGGTATGAGGGAAGCTCGGGGATGAGCATGTTGAAGCTCGCGAAAAACAGCAATGAGCTTCCGCACAGCATCCAGAACTGCGTCGTATAACGGTAACGGGTTTTGATGGGAACCGCGGCGGTCACTTATTGGCAGCAGCTTCCTCCTGTGCGCCGAGAAGAAATGCCTTGATGAAATCATCGAGGTCGCCGTCGAGTACGTTCTGTGCATCGGTACGTTCAACGCCAGTACGGGCATCCTTCACGAGCTTGTAGGGGTGCAGGACATAGTTACGGATCTGAGATCCGAAATCTATTTTCATCTTACCTGCTTCGACCTTGTCGCGGGCTACATTGCGTTTCTCCATCTCCACCTGGTACAGCTTAGACTTCAGCATTTGCATGGCCTTCTCGCGGTTGGCATGCTGCGATCGTTCCACCTGGCAAACAATGACGATACCGGTGGGCTTGTGCGTCAACTGGACTTTCGTTTCAACTTTGTTCACATTCTGGCCGCCGGCTCCGCCCGATCGCGAGGTCTGCAGCTCGACGTCGGCCGGGTTGATCTCGATGTTGATCGTATCGTCGACAACGGGATAAACAAATGCCGAGGCGAATGATGTATGACGGCGTCCGTTGGAGTCGAAGGGTGATATTCTCACCAGGCGATGAACGCCCCCTTCACCTCTCAGCTTTCCGTAGGCGAATGGTCCGTCGAACTCGAGTGTTGCCGACTTGATACCGGCTACGTCGCCGGCCTGGTAGTCGACCTGGGTGACCTTGTACCCGCTCTTTTCTCCCCACATAATGTACATGCGGTTGAGCATATCGGCCCAGTCCTGGCTTTCGGTCCCGCCGGCGCCCGGGTTTATCTCGATCATCGCGCTGAGCTGGTCTTCTTCGCGGCTCAGCATTTTCTTGAACTCGAGCTCTTCGACAGCCTGTGCGGTCTTTTTGTAATCGACGTCGAGCTCCTCTTCGCTGGCATCGCCGGCCTCATGGAATTCATTGAGGACTTCGAGATCTTCCACCATCTTGTTGACGCGCTCGTACGCATCGGTCCATATTTTTTTGGCACGAATGTCCTTGAGGATGGTTTCAGCCTGCCTGGGGTTGTTCCAGAATTCGTTTTGGTGGGAAATGCGTTCCTGGTCTTCTATCTCTACTCGCTTGCGATCGTAGTCAAAGATACCTCCTTAGGGCGGAGGCGCGGACCTTTAAGTCTTTCAGTTGTTCGGAGGTCATGGTGGGTTCGTATTGTCTTCTGGTTACACGTTCAATCTGAAGGCAAAGATAAGAAAAGTAAGTCAGTAGTAAGTAGTAAGTAGTAAGTAGGAAGTAGTCAGTAGTCAGTAGAAAGTAGCAAGTAGCAAGGAGCCTGACTTGAAGGTTCGTACGCCCCACTCCTTACTCATTACTCCTTACTACTTACTACTTACTACTTACTACTTATAGAGCGGCGAATCATAATTTATAAACTTCAACCTCTTAAACCCATTCAACCTCATCGAGCTCCGGCTCGTCGCGACTGCAAACAAGAGCGGCAGGACACCGGAGCCGGCGGCATAGGCAAGACCATTCACCGCCATGGGATTCGACTCGCCGAACGGCCCCTTCAGGGCAAAGTGGAGCGCGAGGAGCGAAGCGCTGCCGATCAGCGTGCTTACCACATATTTCTTCAAGCCCTTATTCCTGAATTTAAGCTTCGATATCTGGCTGAACTGGATGGTATCCTTTTGCAGTGTCACGAATTCAAACTCGCGTATCGAAAGGATCGCAACGTGACGTAACTGCTTTGGGTCGTCCTTCATAACAAACCGGATCTCATCACCGAGGTAAAAACGGGTCAGGATCTTTCCCTTCTTGATCACAACCATCTGTTGCGCGGCAGACGACTGAACTAAACAGAATAAGAAAACAATAAAGAGTATCGTCCGCATCGGTGGAAGTTCATCACATTTTTACAACCCAGTTCAACGGATCGGGAGCCTGTCCCCTCCGTATCGACTCGAGCTCTTTTAAAATACCATTCGAAAACTGGCGATAGGCGACAGGGGGAAGCACGTGATCTTTTCCTTCGTAGCCGATCAGCTCGATCGGCGCGATCGTCACAGCCGTACCCACTCCAAAGGCATCGCTCACACGCCCCTGCGTCAGCGCTTCAACAAGCTCATCTACACTCACCTTTCTTTCTTCCACTTTCATTCCGCGGCGACGTGCAAGCTGAAGCACACTGTCCCTCGTGATACCCGCCAGGATGCTGTCGCTGAGTGCCGGCGTTACCAGTGCATCATCGATCACAAACATCAGGTTCATGGTTCCGGACTCCTCGACGTACTTATGTTCGACGCCGTCCGTCCATATCAACTGCTGGTATCCCTGCTCTAACGCAAGTTTCGTCGGATAAATTGCTCCGCCGTAGTTGCCTCCTGCCTTTGCGTAGCCGGTACCGCCCGCCACTGCACGGGTAAATTTAGTTTCGATCTTCACCCGGACCGGGGACGTATAATATTTTCCAACAGGCGACGCAATAATCATGAACGACCAGTTGAGCGAAGCCTTGATGCCTATATATTCCTCGGTGGAAAACATGAACGGCCGCAGATAAAGCGAGCTTCCATCGTCCTTAGGGATCCAGTTGCGATCAAGATTGATCAGCGCACGCATGCCTTCCATGAAAACTTCCTCCGTCACCGGCGGCATGCACATCCTATCGCCGGAAATATTCAACCTCTTCAGGTTATCCAACGGGCGGAACACCAGCGCATCTCCCGACCCGTCGCTGTACGCCTTCAGGCCCTCGAAGATGGACTGGCCATAGTGCAAGGCCGGGCTGGCAGGGCTTATTTGCATATTTCCGTAAGGAACGATGCGAAGATCCGTCCACTCGCTATTTTTATAGTCGGCGATAAACATGTGGTCCGTAACTTCCTTGCCAAAAGGAAGATCGTTGAAATCGACCTCGGTGATTCGCGATACGGGCCGTTTCTGTATAGAAATATTGGATGTGGCTACCATAGAGGTGTAATTTATCCGAAATTTATGAAAACTAACAGGTGTTAGTCAATGGTCCGGGACAATAAACAAGAATGAAAATGAAATTGAACGAAGACTTTAACCGCGACGGATATGTGGTGCTGAAAGGATTCTTTAGCAAAGAAGAAGTCAACAAATTGTATGCGACGGCATTGGCCGACGACGTGATGCGGAAGAATGCCGTGGATCTCAACGACCAATCGGGCAAGAAGACCCGGTTGTCGCTCTGGTTCACGCCCGGTAACGACGTGTTCGGTTACATGACCCGGAGCCGCAGGATGATCGAGGCCATCGAGCCCCTGCTGGACAGCGACAGTCCGGTATGTCATTTTCATTCGAAGCTGATGCAGAAGGAGCCGCGTGTGGGCGGAGCATGGGAATGGCATCAGGACTATGGCTACTGGTACAAGAACCAGTTCATGTTTCCCGATCAGCTGATCAGCGTGATGATCGCCCTGACGGATGCCAATAAGGGGAACGGATGTTTGCAGGTGATCAAGGGTTCTCACAAGCTCGGCCGCGTGAACCATGGGTTTGCGGGTGAGCAGGTAGGCGCCGATATGACGATGGTAGAGAATGCACTGAAGACCATGCCGCTGGTCTATTGCGAGCTCGACGCGGGCGATGCGCTGATCTTTCACAGCAATCTCCTTCATCGTTCGGAGGCAAATCTTTCGGAACATCCACGATGGTCCATCATTTCATGCTACTCGTCTCAGGCGAACATTGCATACAATGAAACTTCGACAGCATGGAAGGTGCCGGTAGATGTTGTTCCCGACGAGGCCATCATGGAATGGGAAGCGGACACACTTGCTAAGGCAGACTTTCTGAAAAAGGAGAATGATCCGGCCTTGAAAGAAACCGGCTGGGAGAAGAGTTAAAAGTTAATAGGTAAAAGTTAATAGTTTGAAGTTGGTTTCGAAACAATGAAGATTTATACAAAGACTGGTGATACCGGGACAACCGCGTTGTTTGGAGGCAGGAGAGTTTCCAAGGCTGAGTTGCGTATCGATACTTATGGAACTATTGACGAGCTGAATTCATACGTCGGGTTATTGCGGGACCAGGATGTGAATCGATCGCGTCAGGAGATCCTGGTAGAAATTCAGGACAGGCTTTTTACTATCGGGTCTATGCTCGCTGCCGAGCCTGGCAACACGAAAGTGAAGGTGCCTTCGCTTGCCGAGACCGATATCACAAGACTTGAAAAAGAAATCGACAACATGGAGCTAAGTCTCGAGCCGATGAAGTTCTTCGTACTTCCCGGCGGTCATCCATCGGTTTCGTTCGGGCACATTGCGCGTACTGTTTGCCGTCGCAGCGAAAGATTAGTGATCGCACTCAATAACCAGGAACCTGTCGATCCGCTGATCATCAAATACCTGAACAGACTTTCAGACTACCTGTTTGTTCTCTGTAGATTGATGGCAAAGGAATTGAATGCCGAAGAGATTCCCTGGAAGACGAGATGACGAGAGGACGAGAGGACGAGGTGACGAGAGAAAGATGTGAAGAAGCGCATCGTCACATCCTCACCTCTCACATCGTCACATCGTCATCTCGTTTCGTTAGTGCGCGACCGGCTCACCGCGGTTCACTTTCTCGTTCACACGATCCCACTCGATCAGACCGTCTTTCAATCGTATGATACGGTGTGCGTAACGAGCGATGTCGTCTTCGTGAGTAACCATGATGATGGTGTTGCCTTTGTCGTGGAGATCCTGGAACAGATTCATGATCTCATACGAGGTCTTGGAGTCGAGGTTACCCGTAGGCTCATCGGCAAGTATGATAGAGGGACTGTTCACCAGTGCCCGTGCGATAGCGACACGCTGACGCTGACCACCTGAGAGCTCGTTGGGTTTGTGGTGCCATCGATCGCCGAGGTTCACACTTTCAAGCGCACCCATGGCCATCTCCGATCTTTCGTCACGGCTGTAGCCCGCATAGATCAGGGGAAGGGCTACGTTCTCGAGGGCAGAAGCGCGCGGCAGCAGGTTGAATGTCTGGAATACGAAACCGATCTCTTTGTTGCGCACCATAGCCAGGTCATTCTCAGTCATTTCGCTGACAAGCTGGTTATTGAGCATGTAAGTGCCACCAGAAGGGGTGTCGAGGCATCCCACGATATTCATCAGTGTCGACTTCCCCGAGCCCGAAGGTCCCATGAAGGCACAATATTCCCCCCTGTCGATCGTAATGGAAATATCCTGTAGGGCCCGGACGATGTTATCGCCCATTTTATATTCCCGGGAGATGTTTTTGGTCTCGATGATCTTCATGGTAAAGGGATAGCGTTAATTCTAGGGATGAACGTGAAGACTAAATAGTTTGTTGGGCGCAAATTCAAAAATAAGCCACTTTTTGGTCAATAGACGCCTCTATTCCACGAAATGTTACGACTTCAGGAAACTGATGCAGCGGGCGATGACCTGGTCGTCTTTCAGGATCCGGGTGTGGCCCAGGCCTTGGGTGAGGAGGATGGTGGCCGCGGGATAAGCCTTTTTTAGCTCTGTGGCGTTGTCCGTGGCGACTTCCGGGTCGTCTTCATCCTGGATGTGCATCAGGTCGAGGGGACCGGGCAGGTGCGTTACAATGTGCAGCGCCGAGAATTCCTCGAAGGTCGCACCGAATTTCCGGACCCAATACCTTTGGAAATAGTCATCGGCAGCTTTCGAAGCGTTGACCGCCCTGCGGAAATTTTTGACGACCTGCGAAGCGATCGTGGGACTGGCAATAATGATCAGCTTTCGAACCGGAAGGCCGCGGCCGATGGCATTGATGGCGGCTACCCCACCGAAAGAGTGGGCGATCATTCCCGCCGGGGCGCCTTCGAGCGCTATGATCTTTTTGAGTACATCTCCGAATTGCAACAGGTCTGTTTGTTTTCCCGCTGACTTTCCGTGCGCCGGTCCATCGAAAGCGATCACCTGGAAACCTGAGCTAACCAATGGAGGTATCATCTTTCTGAACTGCCCTGCCCTTCCGGCCCATCCGTGTATCATGATCACCTTAGGCCCTGTGTTGCCCCAACGATAACATTGAATGTATTTGCCCTCGATCCTGACGGAGAATTCGCCTGCCGATCTCATGAACTCCCGTTCCTTCTCCGGGACTTTGTAGTGAAGCGGTGTGCTGAAGATATAAATGAAATAACGATGAGCGAGCGAAGGTGCGATGGATTCGAGCTTTGGAAAAAACCAACTGACAAACCGGAGCAGGAACGGCGTCTGGTTTTTCTTCCTTGATTTCTTTTCCATCGGTCAAACCGTGAACTCGAAGGCGGAGGTGGTGTATTCGAATGTATCCAGGTCGTATACCCGTTCTGTGAATTGGACCCGGTTATCCTGGCCGACGAGCACCACCGTGGAGCATCGTGAACCGTAGGTGGGTGTTTTAATGAACATGGATGACAGAGCCCGTTCGCGTTCTGCGCCGATACCCGTATCCGGAAGACCTTCGGTAGCTACCTGATCATCGTACAGGAATTCCATCAGGTCGCCAGACGAGAGGTCAGACTTGCGCAGGAGCGGCTCGAGTTTCATTTTTCCCCGGGCGACTTTCGGCCATGGTGTGTCAAGCAGGTGATTGCTCAAGCCGTAGAGGCCGTTGTTCAACCTGGTGATCTCGTCCTGGTAGTTGGACAGGTAGTATAATTCATCGACGGTGCCGATGATGAGATTGAATCCATTGTATTGCGATGCCTTTGTCCGTACCAACTTTGTGTAGTCTTCGGCATTCACTTGCTGTTCGAGATAGTCGGCCACGAGATGTCCGCGTGAAGGAGCGTTGACCATGATGTTGGCCGGATCGCGATAGTTGGTGAGCATGCTGATCTTCCCCCCGGTGGACATTCCCATCCAGGTTCCGCCTGCTTCCAGGTCCCGGCCGCCCACGACGTTGGGAAAATCGTCCCAGTAGGAAGCTGCTGCGGTCTTTCGATTATAAAATTCATCGCGGTTCGCAGCTACGATTAACTTATAGATCGGGTGATGGTTGAGCGCTGCGAAGATCAAACACATGGAGAAAGTTAATAGATAATAGTTAAAAGTTAAAAGTGCTGATGCGAGCTGTGCTGACGCGCGCTGGTACTCGTGAATAGTGGATGGCGCGCGCTAGACCTCTTCGAAGAGTTCTAACTGCGAGGGCAACAACTGGAATGACATGCGATGCAGCGGCGTGACGCCGAGTTTTTTTATTCCTTCACGATGTTCTTCGGTGGGATAGCCCACGTTGGTCTCCCAACGATAGCCTGGATACTGGATGGCCATGCGCTCCATCAGCTCATCACGGTGGATCTTTGCGAGAACGGACGCAGCGGCGATTGAGAAATATCTTCCATCGCCTTTGATAATGCATTCGAAGGGAATCTCGCCATAGGGCTTGAAGCGATTACCGTCGATCAGCAGGAACTCGGGCTTGACCGACAACTGATCGAGAGCCAGGTGCATGGCTTTGAACGAAGCGTTGAGAATATTGATCTCGTCGATCTCGTTATTACTGACCTCTGCGATGGCCCAGGCAAGCGCCGAAGTCATGATATGATCGCGAACCTCGAGGCGTTCGTCCCGCGTCATTTGTTTGGAGTCGGTGAGGGTTTTGTGACGGAATTTTTTCGGGAGGATGACAGCGGCGGCGACTACGGGTCCCGCAAGGCATCCCCGGCCTACTTCATCGCAGCCGGCCTCAACGAGATCTTTGGTAAATGCCGAACGAAGCCTCACGGGTGAAAGATAGTGCTTCTCACGAAACTGGTTTCTCACAGAAAGCATGGAAAGCACGGAAGCGTTATCGAAATAGCTTTGCGCCATATTGAAAGCTTTGCATTTTTCCGTGTTTTCCGTGCTTTCCGTGAGAAATGAATAGTTTTGCTAAATGAGCAGTGATCAAAAAAATCCTTGGACCACACTCTCCGTCCGTGAAATTTATGAGAATCGCTGGATCAAGATTGACGAGCACCAGGTCATCAATCCATCGGGCGGTCAGGGGATCTACGGGAAAGTGCATTATAAAAACAAAGCAATAGCCATCATACCATACGACGAACAGGGAAACACCTGGCTGGTGGGACAATGGCGCTACGTGCTCAACGAATGGAGTTGGGAAATTCCGGAAGGAGGCGGCAGCCCCAATGAAGAACCACTCGCGTCTGCACAACGTGAGCTGAGAGAAGAAACCGGGCTGTCGGCCGGCAAATGGAATATGATCCAACGCACGCACCTGTCGAACTCCGTTGGCGATGAAGAGGGTTTTATATTTCTCGCCGAAGAGTTAACCCAGGGAAAGAATGAGCTCGACGAAACCGAGGCAGATCTACGGGTGTGGAAGCTTCCATTCCATGATGCATTGCAGATGGTCCTCGACGGAAGGATCACAGACAGCCTTAGTGTGATGGGGTTACTCGCCGCCGCCAGATTAAAAAAATTATGACACCCAAACCCGTTCGACGTTCGCAGACGACCATCACCGAGCTCATGATACCCGCCTACGCCAATTTTGGCGGCAAGATCCACGGTGGAATCATTTTGTCATTGATGGATAAAGTCGCTTACGCCTCCGCAAGCAAGCACGCCGGCACCTATTGCGTGACGGTAAGTGTCGATCGCGTCGAGTTTATGCAGCCGGTTGAAGTGGGAGAGCTGGTTTCATTACACGCGTCGGTAAATTACGTAGGAAGGAGCTCGATGATCGTCGGAATACGCGTAGAGGCATTGAACGTGAAGACGTCGGTGGTAAAGCACACCAACTCTTCTTATTTCACCATGGTTGCCAAAGGTGAGGATGACAAGCCGACGGAGGTCCCTCCTCTTGTTCTTGAGAACGATGAAGAGGTGAAGCGTTTTATCGAATCGATGAGGATGAAAGAGATACGGTCGAAGGTGAAGGAAGAAATGGACGATGCGAAGTCGAAGATCGAAGTGACGAGGGCAGCCGATATCCTGAAGAATGAACGGTGTATAATCCAATATTCGATATGAAGAGGCGCCTTATCCTGTTTATTTATATTCTACTGATCTCACTAACGGCACGTGCGCAATACCCTATCCTCACGCAGCGGGAACAGGCTCAGGTGATCGACGACCTTCTCAACGACCGGCTGTACAATCTACTCCCCCAGCTGATGAGGCGCGAAGGTTTCGACATGTGGGTGGTGATCTCGAGAGAGTACAACGAAGACCCGGTCATCGAAACCCTTCTGCCTGCGACATGGATGGCGGCGCGTCGCACTACTATGTTGATCGCATTCGACCCGGGAGAAGGAAAGGAAATGGAATACCTGGCCGTAGCACGATATGATGTCGGGAAAGTTTTCAAACGCGCCTGGAACCCGGATGAAAACTCCGACCAATGGGCCCAACTCGGTAAGGTCATAGCCGACAGGAAACCGAAAAAGATCGGGATCAACAAGGCGCCCTACTGGGGCCACTCCGACGGGCTTACGTCGAACGACTACGACAACCTGATGAAGGTCATTCCTTCGGAGCTTCATTCTAATGTCGCGTCCGCGGAGAAACTTTCGGTAGCATGGCTCGAAACACGTTCGGAGAAAGAGATGGTCCTCTACCCACAGATCTGCCGGATCGCCCACGACATCATCGCCGAAGGTTTTTCCGAAAAGGTGATCAAACCCGGCATCACAACGACCGAAGACGTCACATGGTGGTTCCGCGAGAAGATCAAAGAGATGAAGCTCGATACATGGTTTCACACATCGGTATCGGTGCAACGCAACGAACCCGAGATGATCACATCGAAACGTCCGCAGCCGCTCGTGATCGTGCCCGGTGATTTTTTACATGTTGATTTTGGGATCACATACCTGAGACTCAATACAGACACGCAGGAACATGCGTACATCCTTAAACCCGGCGAGACCGAAGCGCCTGCATACTTGCGGGAGGCATTCAAGAAAGGGAACAGACTGCAAGATATCCTGACGTCCAATTTTAAAGAAGGCCGTACCGGCAACGAGATCCTGAAAGCGTCACGCGAACAGGCGATTGCAGAAGGCATCACTCCTTCGATCTATACCCATCCCATCGGCTACCACGGTCACGCTGCGGGAACAACCATCGGCATGTGGGATGCGCAGGACGGCGTTCCGTTCAACGGTGATTATCCGATGCACTTAAAAACGGGTTACTCGATCGAGCTGAACTGCACTGTGAATATTCCGGAATGGAAAAAGGACGTCCGTATTATGCTCGAAGAGGACGGGTACTTTGATGAGAAGGGGTTCCGGTATATCGACGGCCGGCAGCAGGAGATCATTTTGGTGCCCAGGCCAAAAATGAAAAAATAGAGATCCGATTTAAAAATGAAATTGCTGAAACGCATACATACGGGTTACGGATTGGTTGTGTTCAGCTTGGTGTTCCTCTGCATGTTCCCGTTGCTGATGATACCGATCGTCTTCCCGCGCGGGTTCCGTATGGTAGGCGTCATCAACCGGTGGTGGGCGAAGCTCGTTTTCATACTCAGCTTCTTGCCGTACCGTGTGGAAGTCCGCGGAAGGCTTGATAAGGACCGGCAATACATCTTCTGCCCGAATCATTTTTCATATCTCGATATTCCTACGATGGGTCTCAATCCTCACAACGCGATATTTGTCGGTAAGAATGAGATGGAGAAGATACCGTTGTTCGGATTCATGTACCGCAAACTTCATATTACTGTCGACCGTTCGAAGCTGAAGAGCCGGTTCATTACCATGGTCAGGACATTGGAGGCGCTCGACGAAGGGAAGAGCCTGGTGTTATACCCCGAAGGCGGCATCGTGTCGACCACGCCGCCCAACCTTTCGACGTTCAAGGACGGTGCATTCAGGGCTGCTATCGAAAAACAAATCCCGATTGTGCCCGTCACTATTCCGCACAATTGGATAATTTTGCCCGACGGAGAGTTCGTCGTAAACTGGGGCTTGATCACAGTGATCTTTCACGAACCGATAGAGACCAAAGGATATTCTCTGGATGATATCGGAAAAGTAAAGGACATGGTGAAAGAAGTGATCTCGGCCGAACTTGCCAAACAGAACAGCCCCGCCATGATCATGGCATAAATCTCTCACGGAAAACACGGAAACCAAAACTCAGAAATAATGCAGTACTACAAAACGTTCTTACAAAGCGCTTCCGTGAATTCCGTGCTTTCCGTGAGAAATAAAATCGCATGAAGATCGATAAAGAGACATTACATAAGATCGCGCACCTTTCGCGACTGGAGATCAGCGAACAGGATGAACCTAAAATGCTCAAGGAGCTGAGCGCTATCGTCACGTTTGTAGAAAAGCTGAATGAAGTGGATACCGACGGTGTGGAACCCCTCACCACCATGTCGCAGGAGATCAATTCACTAAGGGAAGACGAGCCAGGCGAGCATCTCAGCCACGAAGATGCGCTCAAAAATGCCCCGGCGAAAGACAAAGATTTCTTCCGAGTTCCCAAGGTACTCGAATAACACCCGGCTGAATGTGGACACTTCGATTCTGGCAACAATGGCCCCGCGATAACCGCATTTTCCTACTGGCCCTTTTCGTTGTTTTCGCAGCCGCCCTGACGCAAATGTGGGCCGCCTATTTTATCGAGCCCTCTCCTGCCGTCTACCTTCAAACGATCAAAGAACCCGAGCTGAACGAAATACCGGTCGACCAGTTCAGCAAAGGCCCGTTCGATTTCACCGTCAAGGGCAACAACTATGTGATCCTGCAGCGGCAGCTTGGAAGCACGCTTGCCACAAGCGTTGGTGTCGCTTACACGTACCTGTTTACCCTGGCCGTATTCGTCATCGGAATGCTGGCCGTCATATCCACACTAGGCAGATTTTATTACCTGGTTGGCATGGGCATCTTCATCCTGTTTGTGACCACACTCAGTCCCGAGGTGCTCGGAGTGATGGGGCAATACAATAAGACGTTTACCGTGACAATGATGGCATTCTACTGCCTGCCAAGCTTCTGGCTTTTTTATTTCGGGCCAACAGTTTCGTTCATTGCAAGGATAGCGGTGTTTACCGTTGTGACTGTAGCAATATGGGCTATCATTTATTTCCTCAGCGCGACGGAGATGCCATTTTTATTTTTGGCTACTTATTCTGCCGAAGCCGGCCTCATCGCCTGTACACTATTTATCGTTACCGTATCGCACGAGATCATCGCCGGGTTTATTTTCGCGGTAACGCAAAGCACCAGGCAAGGCAAGAGCCTCAATCATTTCCTGATCATTTCGATGATCTATTTCCTCAACCTCGTGCTCGCATATGCGGTGCGGTTCGGTTTTATCAAGTGGGATCTCATTACGGTTGATCTTTTCCTGTTGCTGACGATCTCGGCGATACTGGGCATCTGGGGAATCCGGCAGCGTCAGAAAACTTTCGAAGGGGTTATCGAGGGCGATCCGTACGCCGTCTTTGCATTCCTCCTGATGGGTGTCTTTACATTTGCCACGATTGCGATGTTCATGTTCAACGCCAACGACACGGCGCTATCGGCGATCAGCGACATCATCATATTCAGTCATCTGGGTTTCGGTTTCATCTTCCTCACTTACATATTTTCGAATTTCCTGGGTATGCTGGCGCAGAACTTCACCGTGCACAAGGTGCTGTACTCGCCCAACAACATGCCGTACTTTACATTCCGCCTCGCGGGATTGATCGTCACCCTTGCGTTGGTGTTTTACAACGCATGGCAGGTGCCGGTGCACAATGCTATGTCGGGCTACTACAACGGCATCGGCGACCTGTACATGAAGCTCAACAACGACAGGCTTGCACGGGCCTACTACGACGAATCGAGAACATACGGTTTCCGGGGACACCATTCCAACTATGCGCTGGCAAACATCGAAGGCGCGTTGTTCAACGTGAGCGACGAACGGACATTCTATGCCGAAGCCAGCGGCCGCCGTCCAACAGAGATGTCGCTGCTCAACTGGGCACAGTCGTATCAGTCGGTCAACGACAATCTCGGAGCTGTCGCTACTCTCAGCGATGGGGTCGCCAAGCTCGAAAATCACAAGGCCATCGAGAATACGCTGGGCCTGCTTTATGCCCGAAACGGACTGCCTGACTCGGCGATCAAGTATCTGGAAAGCTCGGGGAAATCATCGCCATACAAGGATATTGCGACTGCAAACATATTGGGGTTGCAGGCGCTCAACCGGATCTCTTTACCGCCGGATACAACCTCGCAGCCCGGCGGCGATCCCGTCGCCATTGCAAACAGACTCGCAGTTTTGAACATGCTCGGGTACCCCACGAACGGATCGTTTGCGTTGCCGGCCGACACGGTGCTGACATTGCAGCAGGCGGCTGGTATCAGCAACTGGCTTATCAATCAACGAAACAGCGAGGACACCACGTTCGTGAGAAAGATCGTGTCGCTCGCGCGGAAGCCTTCGAACTCCGGGTTCAAGGAACCGTTGCTTTTCGCTGCGGCCATCTCCCTTTACAATTCAGGTGAGACGAAGGAAGGCTTCATGATGCTCGAAGAAGTGACGGTTGGCAGCGAGCTACAAGGCAAGTACAACAACATCCTTACGGTGTGGTCGATCGAAAACGATGAGCCGCAACGGGCATTGGGCTACGCCGATTATGCTGTGTCGCAACGTTACGCACCCGCACAACTGACCTATGCTGTCGCGCTTACTGAAAATCTTCCCGCTGGCGGCAATGAACAACTTCGAAATACGATCACAGCATGGGACAGCCTTCGCACTGGCGGCGACACGATCACCAACGCCCTGGCCAATCGTATCCGCCGGGCGCTTTTACAGCCATCAGCCTCTTTAAGCGATGAAGACAAATATGTGTATGCGAGATACAGGTTGTCGGCCGCCGATTCAAACACGTTCTTCGACCTGGTCCCCACCGTTCAGGACGACAATGTGAAGGCAAAGATCCTTCTTGATCTCGCACAAAAATTCCATTCGATGGATAAGCCACGCGCCGCGTTGAGATCACTGCAGCGGGTCGCAGGCCTTGAACTGACGGACCCGGCCATTGGCCCGCGAATGCAGTTGCTCGAGATGCTATCGCGCGTACGAATGGGCCAAACATCCATTGTGCTCCAGGCATTGCAACAATATCCGGTCGGCTTCAAAGGAAAAGAAAAGAAATACAAAGTGTACTTCGATGCACTCGCAGCACAGGCGGCGGGAGACTCGACGAACGCAAACAAATATTTTCATTGGCTCGGCGAGGCAAATCCTTATTTCGAAGACGGCTTGATCGCAGCGGCGGAATATTTTCAAAAGAAAGGAGACACGTCGTACAACCTGATCGCTGAAGGTCTTTTGTATCATCCTTCATCGATAAGGATCCGGAAAGCATACACACTTGAATCCGCACGGCAAGGCTTCGAAGGCTATTCGAGAAATGCACTGGCGTCATTGAAGCCTTTGATCGGAGCACGCGATCACGCGGAGCTCACCAGGCAGGTCGATACGTTACTGGCTGTAGAGCGTTAACGTCAGCAGCACAAAATACCATCCTTAAGACGGGGAACGACGTCGTATTTGTCTTCTGCCAGGCAAAACACAATGTCTTCATGAATCCCGAGCCGGTTCAGTCTTTTTATGTGTGACCCCTGTTTAAGAAATTCGAGCATGTTGCCCCGGGCGATTTCATAGAGATACTTTGCAGCGATAGCAGCATCATAGTCGGTACTGATGTGTTCTTTCACCTTCGCGACGAGCGCACCAGCAAACAAAGTATCCTCCAGGTTGACCCTTCCCTTCCAGCCGGCACAGACGACCAGCACGTTGTTGGGTCCGTCGACCAGGTACTTCGAAACAGAGGAGAGGTTCAGGAAAGCACCGATTACGACATCCCTCGCTTCTATCGATTTACTGATGGCCTGTGTACCATTGGTTGTCGTGAACGCCACCTTCTTCCCTCGAATGTCTTCCATGTATTCGAAAGGCGAGTTGCCTTTGTCGAAGCCCTCCACTTTTTCCCCGTTGCGTTCACCCGAAGTAGTATAGCCCTTTTTGCTCATCGCGCGACATGACTCGAGATCGGCGAAAGGCATGATGCAATCCACGCCATGAGCGAAGGCGGTAACCATGCACGAAGTAGCCCGGAGAATATCGACGACCACGACGGTTTTTTCGCTGACGTCATAGAGATGCATCAGATCGGGGGTAAGGCAGACTTCGATTGTTTTCATTGAATTGTTTCTCACGGAACACACGGAAGCGTTATCAAACTAGCTTTACACTATATTGAAAGCGTCTTGCATTTTTCCGTGTTTTCCGTGCTTTCCGTGAGAGAATTTATTTTTTCACAGGTATTAACGGCAACTTGCTTACCTCGGCTTTCAGATTCTTCCCTCTCACCTCGATAAATATCTCGCTTCCCGGAACCGCATTATTTGCTTCCACGTATCCCATTCCAATGCCAACTCCTAGAACGGGCGACACCGTTCCCGATGTCACTTTACCGATCGCAGATCCTTCGGCGTCGCGGATGATGTAGTCGTGGCGGGCAATGCCCTTGTCGATCATTTTGAAACCAACCAGTTTTTTTGAGACACCTTTCTCCTTCTGTGCTTTGAGCGCAGCAGAGTTGGTGAAGTCCTTGGTGAATTTCGTGATCCAGCCGAGTCCCGCTTCGAGCGGCGATGTGTTGTCGTCGATGTCGTTGCCGTAAAGACAAAAGCCCATTTCGAGGCGGAGTGTATCGCGGGCGCCGAGGCCTATCGGCTTGATGTCGTCGCTCTTGCCGGCTTCGAAGATCGCATTCCATACTTTTTCGCCGTTGGATTGATGCACGTAGATCTCGAACCCACCGGCTCCGGTATAACCGGTATTGCTGATGACGACGTCTTTCACGCCGGCGAAGTCACCCTGGCTAAAATGATAATAAGGTATTGCAGGGAGGTTAACTGTAGTGAGCTTCTGAAGCACGCCGCCGGCCTTAGGACCCTGAACGGCAAACAGGCAGATGTCGTCCGAAATGTTCTTCATCGTTGCGCCCTTGGTGTTGAACTTGGATATCCACGCCCAGTCCTTCTGTATGTTCGATGCATTGACCACAACCATGTAGTCATTGTCCTTCAGCTTATACACGAGCAGGTCGTCGACAATCCCACCGGTTTCGTTGGGCAGGCATGAGTACTGCGCCTGTCCGTCGACAAGCTTACTGGCGTCATTGGAGGTCACGCGCTGGATCAGATCGAGCGCATTCGGCCCTTCCACCTTGAATTCTCCCATGTGCGACACATCGAACACCCCTACGCCGTTCCTCACGGTCATGTGCTCTTCAATGTCGGAGCTGTAGCGTACGGGCATGTTGTATCCTGCGAAGGGGATCATCTTTGCACCGAGCTTTTCATGCAAATCGTTGAGAGGAACTTTCTTGGCATCCATAATATTATTTTTTATCGTCTGCTACCTTTTTTCGCTTCCATCGTCTGTGACTCCACAACCAAAACTCCGGTTTCTCCTTAATGTTATCTTCCAGCATACGGGTCACCTTCTCCGTGATCTCACCTTCGGCAGTCGAACGAGGATCACCTGTTACATCGACAAACCGCGCGGTGTAGTAGCCTCTTTTCGGTTTCTGAACATCCAGATAAAGGACCGGGAAGTTGTAATCCTTCGCATACTTCTCCGTGCCGATCAGTACGCCCGTCTCCTGGTTCAGGAAGGTCATCCAATACGGCTTCGAATGGATCGATGGAGCCTGGTCGATCAGGAAGTATGTTGCCGTCAGCTCGTTCTTCATCTTTTCAAAATCCTCTTTCACAGTCCGGTTGTGGATCATCCGGAGTCCGTACTTCTGCCGTGAGGTGAGCATTTTCTTATCGAAATAAGCATTCGTCAACGGCTTATAAATAGCCAACGCCTGCTGTTCGGTTTGCTGGTCGACCGTCACGGCCACCATCTCCCAGTTATTGTAATGGGCCATGGCGACGATCAGGCTTCGTCCCTGTTCAGCGTATTTCTTCGGGATATCGGTGTCGAAATAAACCATCCGTTTTCTGGCATCCTCGTCGGAGATGGTGAACATCTTGAGACTCTCAAGCGTGACGTCGCAAAAATGACGGTAGAAGTTTTTGGCGATCCTGGTGCGCTCCACTTTCGATTTGCCGGGAAACGAGTTCTTCAGGTTTTCCATAACAACCTTCTTCCGGTATCCGACCACATGGTACATCAGGATGCACAGGATATCGGAAAGAGCATACAATACCGGGAACGGCAGCAGGGAAAGCGGCAGGACGAACCCGTAATAAAAAACGCGGTTAACGATAGCCATCGCAAATGAATCGGTTATGCTTTTCCGTGTTTTCCGTGTCTTCCGTGAGAAACTTCGGGCACAAAACTATCATTTTTCTTCGAAGACAGTCTTGCCGCCGACCACCGTGCGGAGCACCTTCACATTCCTGATCTCCACGGGGTCGATCGCGGTGATGTCTTTTTCCAGAATGACAAAGTCGGCTGCTTTACCGGCTTCGAGCGAACCTTTGAAGTCTTCCTCGAAAGAGGCGTAAGCGGCATGGAGCGTATATGCCTTCAGAGCCTGCTCTACGGTTATTTTTTGCTCCGGAACCCATCCTCCCGGGTTTTTTTCATCGATGGTACGACGGGTGACGGCCGCATAGATGCCCTCCAGGGGTGTTGGCGGTGCCACAAACCAATCACTGCCGAAGGTCACAATAGCGTTGGCGTCGAGGAGCGATTTGAAAGCATAGGTTGTCTTTGACCGTTCCGGCCCGATGACCCGGTCGGCCCAGCGGCCGTCGTCGATCGCATGGTAGGGCTGCATACTGGCAACAACACCCAGCTTCGCAAAACGCGGTATGTCGACTGGAGCGATATGCTGCGCGTGCTCTATCCGGAACCGGCGGTCTTTCGGGCCATTTTCATTTTCCACCCGCTCGAACGTATTCAGGAGTAAATGGATCGCGCGGTCGCCGATTGCGTGGATCATCAGTCGCAGCCCGGCGCTGTCTGCCGACTTGATCATGCTGTACAGCTCGTCGGGAGGAATAACAAAGAAACCCGAATCTTTCGGCGCGTCGGTAAAGCCTTTGTGAAATGCGGCGGTATGCGATCCGAGTGAACCATCGACGAAGGCTTTCAGGCTGCCGATCTTCAGCCAGCGGTCGCCATCTCCCCGTACTTTGACGAGCGAGTCGAGTGTCTTCCATTCCGTCAATGGCATTCCCGCGTAGATACGGGTCTTCAGTCTCTTACCCTTCCATGCACGTTCGAAAGCGCCGTTAAAACCCGACATGTTATGCACGGAGGTCACGCCTTTCGAAGCAACGTAATTCATTGCCGTGTCGAGTGCGCGGTCTTCGAGTACAGTTCCCGCTGCCGGTATCCGGCGTTCGATCAAAATGGTAGCGTTGTCTTTAAAAACTCCGGTTATGCGGCCTTTGTTGCGCACGATCACGCCACCTTCAATATCCGGTATTTTTACGCGGTCGATCTCGCTGACTCCGGCGGCGTTCATAGCGGCCGTGTTGGCGAGCGACATGTGGCCATCGAGCCGCGTGACCCAAACGGGATGATCTTTGGTGACGCTGTCGATCCAGGTCCGGTCGGGAAGCTCTCCGCCCCAGTTCTCGTGATCCCAGTCGCCTCCGGTGATCCATTCGCCGGCGGGAATATTCCGGGCATACTCTTTTATTCTTTGAATGAATTCGGCGGGGGTCTTTGCATCGCGAAGCTGTACGGATTGAAGTCTGAAACCGCCATCGACAAAATGGGTGTGCGTGTCGATGAAGCCGGGGACAACAAGGTTGCCATTAAGGGTTTCTATTTTCTTAGTGCCGGAAGCGAGGTACTCATTGATCTCTTCACGGGAACCGATCGCAACGATCGTGTCGCCGGAAATCGCCATGGCTTCGGCGTATGGTTGCTTGTCGTTGCCGGTCCAGATCTTTCCGTACACTGCGATATCGGCAGGGTCTTTAGATGAGCAGGAAATAAGTGCGGTTATAACACTTAATGCAATTAATAGTCTCATTTCAGCTTGGGGTTTTGATGATGCCTGTCGCGATCGCGGTCATTCTTCTTCTGCATGTTCTTGTGAAACGCCTCGGTGAGATTAACGCCGGTCTGATTGGCCAGACAGAGGAGCACCCACAACACGTCGGCCATTTCGTCGCCGAGGTCTTTGGTCTTGTCCGATTCTTTTTCCGATTGTTCTCCGTAGCGGCGAGCGATGATGCGGGCAACCTCTCCTACTTCTTCGGTCAGCATCGCCATGTTCGTGAGCTCGTTGAAATATCTGACTCCGGTTGTTTTGATCCACTGGTCGACCAGGACTTGCGCCTGTTGCAGTGTGATCTCTTTATCGTTTCCCGGAATCATTGTTTTGCTTCGAGCTCTTCGTAGTCGATATCCATCACTTCATACTTCTTCCAGCCGACGAAGTCGAAGTGCCACCATTCAGAGGCGTTTACTTTGAAGCCGTTGCTTTCCATGACGGAAATAATGAGGTCACGGTTCTTTTTAATGACAGGGTCTTTGACCGGAGTGGTAGGCCATGCCTCTTTCTTGAACGAGTCGAACTCCGTGGGCATCTGCAGATCTTTGCCCGTCTTCAGGTCGACGATGGTCATGTCTATCGCGCATCCTCGGTTGTGTCGCGAGCCGCGGTATGGGGATGCAACATAAGTGGTATCGTGATACACCTCGTAGAATCTAACGGTTGCTTTGTACGGACGGTACGCGTCAAAGATCTTGATGCCGACGCCAGCCTTCTTGAATTCGGCCTGGGCTTTCTTCAAAGCGTCAGCAACCGGCTTGCGGGCATAGGCCCTGGAGAGATTATAAATTTTTTCGCCCGTGAAATTATTCGTGGTGGCGTAACGTATATCGAGCACGATACCCGGAATGAATTTTTCGAGGTTCACCAGCTCTTTCTCAGGAGACGATGCAAGACTTTGTTTATAGCCGGTAAAAGTCGTGGCCTTAAGGCCGTATTTATTTTGTGCGAACGTTGTAACGGATGCCAGCACGAAAAAGGTAAGGGTCAGTTTTTTCATGGTATTTGAAGCTGATTAAAGATATTAATTTTTACCTTACGATGACTGCTATGACCTTCAGGAACATCTTTCCTATCATCCTCCTTGCCGAAACAATGGTGCTCCTTCTCGCAGTTATCAACTATGGATGGACGCTTGAAGGACTCCAGGCGGTGACACGATATTCAGGCCGCGCGTCGCTCGGGATCTTCAGTGTCATTTTTCTTTTCCACAACCACCCGGTGGTGAATTTAAAACGCGTGCTGTCGGACAAATTCTTCCTGGTGTTTGCGATCGCGCATGGTATTCATCTATGGGAGCTGCTCTCATATTTATATTTCTCAGGAACCCCGATCGTGCCTGTTCGCGTGGCGGGAGGATTTGTCGCTTATGTGATGATCTTCGTGATGCCCTGGATCCAAAAGAAACACGACGACCAAAAGGTCACGGATAAGAGGTTCAAACAGATTGCACTGATATACCTCTACTACGTCTGGTTTATTTTCTTTATGACCTATCTGCCGCGTGTGCGGGGTACTCTGCCGAACGTGGGAGGTTCATACGGAGAGTTTGTGATACTATTGGGATGGGTTTCTATTATGATGGGTATAAAATGGTCGCAGCTTCTTGCGAAGCCGCGAGGCCGGACATAGTCAGACAGGAACACGCTCCTATGAAACGTCATCGCGCCTAATACTATGGAATGCCAGCCTTCTCGAAGCGCGGCGCGATCCCCGGGAAATCAAGGTGCGAGTGTATTTTCATAGCGGCTACAAGCCCATCATAACAAAGGCTCCCCAGTAGTAAGGATCTTTGTACTTCGTCATCAACTGAAGTTGTGCTTGCTTGAAGGCTTTTTGTTTGTTACCGGTCTTTGCCCAGCTGGTATAAAAATTTGTCATCAGCTGTTGCGTAGCGGCATCATCCACCTTCCAGAGACTCATAATGAGTGCGTTGGCGCCTGCCACCATGAACGCACGCTGTAATCCATAAACGCCCTCGCCAGCCTTCACTTCACCGAGGCCCGTCTCACACGCACTTAGAATGATCAGGTCCGTTCCGTCGAGGTTCATGTTCATGACTTCATAAGCCGTTACGATGCCGTTATCGTTGCTCGACAGGTCGACGCTGTTGGTGCCGCTGATCGTAACGGAAGCGCCTGCGAGAAGAAGTCCCGACCGAAGCAAAGGATTCTCCTGTGCATTCTCCATGCTGATGCCCAGCGCTCCGTTCTCGGCGACTTCGGTGTCTTGTTTGAAATAGCCGTGTGTGGCGATGTGAAGAAGAGTCGGAGCCTTGAGCGCTTTCAGCGCCGCTTCGGTAGCATCCTTCTGCATGAGCTGTTTGGTCTGGTATCCGGAAGCCTTGAGGATCTTGTTGATCCCATCGAGCTCTACTTTCGTGCCCGGGAGCGCCGCCACCTGGGTTCCACCATAGTCGGGGAAGCCGAGCAAAAACGCATCTTTTTTCGTTACGGGCTTCCGTGCCTTGATCGCCAGCAGGTCTTTCGAGTTGCCGACGGTGATCAAATCATACTGGTTAAGAATATAGACTCCCGAAGGATTCTTCAAAGTATTCAGGTTGATCTGGTTGTACACACCATCGGGTGAAATATAAACGGTCTTCTTTCCACTTAGCGCCGGCTCGATCTTCGACCAGAATTGTACGAACGAATGCTCATCGGCAGACTTCTGCTGTATCGAGTTCTTATAGAATTTCGAATAGCGGTTCTCCAGCTGGTTGCCATTGTCGAGCACAACAAGCTTCGGTACATCGGACGTTTTCGTCATAACCAGCATGGCGTAACGTGAATCCCCGGTGAAGTCCTGCACGTAGTTTCTCACACGAATGATCTCTACGACAGCTTCCTGGTCCGTGAGCGCACTCTTGATGGTCTTATAGCTTACGAGCTGAGTGGCGTAACCCGAGGAGAACTCCTTCGAACGCTCGGAGAGTGATTTCTCCATGCGGTTCGCGGCCTGCTCGATCGAATCGATGTTGATCTTCTGGTCTGTGATCTCCTCTTTCGACAACGAATAATATCTCGACAGCGACTCCTTCTGGTCCAGCCATGCGAGATAGTCTTTGATGAGCTCTTGATTGCCGCTGCGCACGATAGCATTCTTCACCTTGCTGGTGGCATTGAGCAATAACGCTTTGGTAGCAGTCTGGTAGTCGAACACATCCGGCACGATGTTCGGCAACGACGTGCTGGCGTCGATCGCAAAGTTGTAGTAGCGTTGGAACCGCGGAAATGCGGCATCCCAGTATTTGGTCTTCTCCGCTTCGCTCATAGGCGGAAAATACTTGTTGATGAAGTCGATGGTCTTATCCATTACGATCTTGTAATGGTTGTATGCCTTCTCCCACTGTTTACTTTTCCAATAAAGGATAGCGAGCTCTTCACGCGACTTCACGTAGTCGGGGTGATCGGTGCCCAGAGTTTTTTCGCGGATCTCCATCGAACGCTGGAGGAGCGGCTCGGCTTCGGTATATCTCTCTTTGGTCCGGTAATACCATCCCTGGTCGCCGATCACCTTTGCGTAGCTCGGACTTTCTTCTCCGAACTTGGTCTTGTAGACTGCGGCCGCTCTCTTCAGGTAGTCTTCAACCTTCTCGGGCTTGTTCATCTGCACATAGAGCAACGCGAGGTTATTGAGAACGCCGGCGTAGTACGGGTTGCCGGAGCCCAGGTCTTTTTCGAGCTTGAGATAGATTGCTTCGGCTTCGGGAAGCTTGTTGGTACGCTGGTAGAGATGTGCGAGGTTCGACTGGATGCCGACCTGGTTGTTGACACTCTTCTTCTGGGCTTTGTCGAGGATAGCGGTAGCCTGCTGAAGATTGCCGATCGCTTCCTCATTGCGTCCCATCTCTGCATAGAGGATGGCTTCGTTGTTGAGAACGATGGAGAGCTCCTGGGTTTCGCCGAGAAGATTCTTCACGGTTGCCTTTGCAGCCTCGAAGTCTTTTTCGGCCTCATTGTAGAAGGCGAGATCCTGGTACAGCACGGCGCGGTTGTTTACGGAGGCGGCGTAACCGAAGCTGCCCTGACCGAGCGACTCCTCTCTCATTTCGAGCGCTTGTTGGGTGAACTGTGAGGCGGAGTTGAATTTACCCATCGTGGCATAGAGAAGTCCCAGGTCAGAAAAGGTTTTGCTGTAATTGATGTTGTCGGTCAGCTTTTCATTTTCGTATGCGGTCTTCGCGGCGAGGAAATAGAACTCGGCCAGTTTGAACTGTCTCTTTTCGTAAAAGAATTGAGCGGTGGTCAGCAGGTCGCGGCACTTCTGCGCGGGCGTAGCCTCCTTGTTGTCTTTCAGGAACATGTTCGAGGCTGCATATTTCGCCTTCGTCATTGTTTCTGCGCGATCGCGGATGTTCATCATACCGCTGTTATCGATCACGGTGATGGCGTAGTTGTAGTCGGTTGAGTCGAGCTTGTCGCGGTCGGCGTCGGCCTTGTTGGCGGCCTTGTCTTTGAGGGTCTTTTTCCCTTTCTCGACACGGTCTTTGAGGAAGGTACCTACCTGTGCTTCGGTGGTAGTGATCAGGAGGCACATCAAGATTACGCCCAACAAAGTGGATCTCATAAAAAGGTGGTGTTTGAATCCGTAAATTTACGGTTTTCCAGGCTCACATTGATCAAACAGCATGACTAGTAGTGTTTTACACAGGGGTACGTCGACGGCGGTGATTGAAGCGCTGCGGGAGATCTTTGAAGAGGGCCGTTACGCGGACAAGGTTATCGAGAAAGTACTGAAACAGAACCCGAAATGGGGTTCACGCGACAGGCGTTTTATCGCCGAAACGACCTATAATATTGTACGTTGGTACAGGCTTCTCCATGAAATGTCAGGTATTCCTGATAATAGTATTAATTACTGGAAGCTATTCGCCACCTGGATGCACCTGCAGGGCATGGAACTGCCTTCGTGGGCGGAGTTCTCCTCGCTCAAATTCGACCATTGGGAAAATCGGCTGGCCAAGGCCCGGTCGATCCGGAAGATCCGCGAATCCATTCCCGACTGGCTCGACCAGACGGGGGAAAAAGAACTGGGCGGCCGGTGGGAGAAAGAGCTTCATGCTCTCAACGACGAAGCCCGGGTGGTGCTGCGTGCCAACACGCTTCGCATCCGCCGCGGCGATCTGCAAAAAGTATTGAGGGAACAAGGCGTCGACGCGGAACAGCTGCCGATAGCTCCCGATGCCATCGCCCTTCGCCAGAGACAGAACGTCTTCCAGCTCCCGTCGTTCAAAGAAGGTCTGTTCGAAGTGCAGGATGCCGGGTCTCAGCTGATCGCGCCGTTCCTTCATGCGGAACCGGGCATGCGTGTGATCGATGCCTGTGCCGGCGCGGGCGGAAAGACGCTTCATCTTGCAGCGATCATGCAAAACAAGGGGCGCATCCTGGCGATGGATTCCGAGGGCAAGAAACTCGAAGAGCTCAAGAAGCGTGCACGGCGATCGGGCGCAGCGAACATCGAAACACGGACAATCGAATCATCGAAGGTTGTCAAGAGACTGGAAGGCTCCGCCGACCGGTTGTTGCTCGACGTACCCTGCTCGGGCCTGGGTGTGCTGAAACGAAACCCCGACGCCAAATGGAAACTTTCGCAGGACTTCCTGGACCGCGTGCGCGAGCTTCAGCAGCATATCATGAGGGATTACAGCAACATGTTAAAACCCGGCGGCATGATGGTCTACTCCACCTGCAGCCTCTTGCCCAGCGAAAATGAGGAACAGGTGAAAAGCTTTTTGCAGGAAAACAAGGCGTTTGAGCTAATGGAGGAAAAAAGTATTGCCCCGTCGGAGGGATTCGATGGTTTTTACATGGCCCGTCTGAAAAGGATTTGATATTTTAGTTTCAAACTTCCGGACTATGAAATTTCTATGTTCAATCTTTCTCGTATGCGCATGCCAGATCGTCTTCGCACAAGACCTCAGGTCTGTCCTGCTGCAGCAGCTGAAGAACACTCATAACAACAAGGAATGGTTTGTTCCGGCGAATATCGCGGTGGACGGCATCACGCCCGAGCAAGCTTCGTGGAAAGACGGAAGCGGCAACCACTCGGTGGGCCAGCTGACGTACCATCTCGTGTTCTGGAATGAGCATCAGCTCGCGACGTTCAAGGGTCAGAAGCCGGCTGCCTTTAACGGGAACAATGAAGAGACCTTCGACTCATTCGACAAGGCTACATGGAACGACCTCGTGAAGCGGTTGAATAAGGTAATGGTGGACCTGGAGAAGATCGTAGCCGAAGCAAGCGACGCGAACCTGAAAGAATGGTCGCCCACGATCGCTAACATCAACGCCCACAATGCCTATCACACCGGCCAGATCATCTTCGTAAGAAAGCTTCAGAAGTCATGGGATCCTGAAAAAGGAGTTAAGTAAAAGACGCCCCTTATGGCAAAGTACAAAGCAAAAACCGTCGTCACCGAACAAAGTGTGGACTCATTCCTCGACGGAGTAGAACCCGAGACAAAGCGCGATGACTGCCGTGCGATTGCAAAGTTGATGGGCGAAGTGAGCAAGGAACCGGCTACGATGTGGGGACCGGGTATTATCGGTTTCGGTTTCCGGCATTATCAATATGAGTCGGGCCATAGTGGCGACGCGTGCCTGGTGGGATTTGCACCACGCAAGCAAAACATCGCGATGTACCTGATGGGCGTTGTCGGCAACCACGACGCGGATCTGAAAAAGCTCGGTAAGTTCAAGGTTGGCGGAGGGTGTATTTATATCAACAAGCTCGAGGACGTAAATACCGGCGTCCTGAAAAAACTCATCAAGCACGGCCTCGCCTGGCATAAGTCCCAAAAAAAGTTAAAAACTAAAAGTTAAAAACTAAAGTTAAACGGGGTCACAATTTTCGCTATTCACAGTAAACTTTTAACTTTTAGTTTTTAACTTTTACCTTAACTTTTAACTTTTAGTTTATTAAGACTCTGTTAGGAAAGTTGTACATCGTATGGGTGTTGCTCGTGTTCACGGGCGTCATGATCCTGTTCCTTCCCGGCTTTCTCATCCCTGCCTTGTTCGGTCCACGCGCCGTAGTCGTCACTCATTTCTTCATCAAGTGCTGGTCATGGATATACAGCGTCCTCAATTTTATTCCTTATGATATCCGCAACCGCGAGCGGATCAAGCGCGGGGCCTCATACATATTTGTCAGCAATCACACGTCTTTCATGGACATACCCGTGCTGGTCGTCACCATCAAGGGTCAGTTCAGGGCGCTCGCCAAAAAAGAGCTTTTGAAGCTTCCGGTATTCGGGTGGATCGCACAGGTGATGTGCGTGGTGGTAGACCGGAGCAGCAATGAAAGCCGCCGCAAGAGCATCGATAACCTGAAGCGCATACTGCACATGGGGATATCGGTGCTGATCTTCCCGGAGGGCACGCAAAACAGAACCAAAGATGCGCTTCAGCCTTTTTATGATGGAGCGTTTCGTATCGCCGTTGAAACACAGGAGCCGATCATACCGATTATTGTTCTAGGCGCCGGAAAGATCATGCCTCCGGGAAGAGCATTCATTCAGCCTGGAAAAATAACGGTGTTCATCGGCAATGAGATTCCGACTACGGGACTGACACTCTCCGACGTGAAAGACCTTCGTGAAAAGGTTTTTGGGGTGATGTCGGAGATGATTGAGTCAAATGCGTAATTTGTTTCTCACGGAAAACACGGAAGAATATTGGCAAATAATAATACGGTTACGAACCTCACCGGTCAGATGCGGTCGATGAAACTTGTTTATTGGGCCATGGCCCTTGTACAAGTTGTATTTGGCGTTGCGGTATACGCGATCATTTCCATGAAAATGATGGGAGCAGCGAACTACGACCTGGCGCTTACGCTGCAGAAGATCCTGATGATCTTCGCGCCGGCAGCGATGGCGGTTGGGTACTTCTTGTTCCGCTACATGCTGTCGAAGCTCGATAAGAAGCTCCCGTTGACGGAGAAGATCAAGCGATATTTCTCTTTAGTTCTCGTTCGCGCCGCGCTGTTCGAGGCGGCGTTCCTGTTCTGCGGTGTGGCGGCGCTGGTCACACAGGTCTTGTTATTCTTATGGATCGCGCCTGTGATCTTCTTCGTTTTCGTGCTGCTTCGTCCGACGCCGGAGGGCCTGGCGGCAGACCTGGACCTGACTCCTGCAGACCGCAACAAGCTGATACAATGAAACACGTCCTGTTGATATTTGCTGGAGGAGGGCTGGGCAGTGTAGCGAGATACCTGTTGGGCAGATGGGTCAGTGGTTTCCATCAAATCAATTTTCCTTTTGGAACGCTGGCCGTGAACGTGGTGGCGTGTTTTATCCTCGGGGTGATCGTCGGGTTTTCAGAATACAAGCAAGCGCTTTCGCCAGACTCGAGGGTCTTTTGGGCGATAGGATTTTGCGGAGGGTTCAGCACGTTTTCAACGTTCAGTTACGAGACGGTGCAGCTGATACACGGGCAGGCGATCGGGAGCGGGGTGGTTTATGTGCTGGTGAGTGTCGTGTTGTGCGTGGGGGCAGTGGTGATGGGGATGTATTTGGGAAAGTAAATCACGCAGCGTGGCTTTGATAGGGCCGTATCGAATTAAACTCCTTTGACTTGGAGCGTTAAACCTTACAAAACGAGCATAAAAAAAGGGGAGTAACCAGCTCCCCTTGTTCTCATCTAATTTCAGACAAACCAAATTTAAAACCTAGAGCTTGATCGAAAACATCATCGACCACGTCCTGCCATCGGAAGTCCACACTCCCGGCCCGGGATAGAACGACGGACGCTTCGTGAAATATTGTTCATTGGTGACATTGCTCACATTTACTTTCAAAGAGAAATTCTTCGTAAAAGCATACGACGCATTGAGGTCCAGCAAACCATACGACGGCACCAGGCCAACCGCACCGTTCGCCGACGGCGTTACCGTATTCAACGCATCCGCAAAGCTGTCGGCAGTGTAAGAATAAAGCCCGCTCAGGCTCGCCTTATTCCACCGCAGTGTAATACCGTTGCGCGTGATTACATCCGGCACTGTCTCCACCTTATTGCCCCGTATATTCACATTCTCCTCTCCTACTCTCGCCGACGCATCGGTATATCTCGCATGGAAGATGGCCGTCGACGTAAACACCGACAACTCTATTTTGCCGATATTCATGTTGTACTCCACAAATATCTCCGCACCGGTCGTCACAGAGTTGCCGACGTTCGTCCGGAATAAATAATAGTTGTTCGACGCATCGCGGCCCGCCAGCGATCCCAGCCTGTTGCTGTACAACATCCGGAAGCCGCCGACATCCCAGTTGAACCCACGTGAGTGCCCGCGATAACCGAACTCGAATGTCGATCCTTTCGCATCTCTAAGATTCTTGTCCACCACCTCGTATGTCGACGCCGGAATGATGTCTTTAAAGATTACGGGACGGTACGCCTGGGACCAACCCGCATACAAGTTTTGCGTAGCGTTGACCCTGTACTCCGTATTCAATCCCAGCAAAGGAAACTGGTGCGTGATGGCATTCGGCAGGTTGCCCGGATCGTAGTAAGTGATTGTTCCACTCATATCCGACTTTCCCGTCTCGAAACGGAGACCGGGATTGACAGACAGATTATCGGTGATATTGAAACTGTTTTCAATAAATAATGCGACGTTCTTTGTCTTGAAATGCAGGTCCCTTCCGAAATCCGGCTCCGTTAATCCGAGGTTGAAGTCGGTGCCGGTCGTTCCCCTGCCAAGATTCCGGCGATGAAGATCGTTGTTGAACACCTGTACGCCCGACGTGAAAGAGTGACGTTTGTTGAACAGACTGTAGTGATGCAACAGCCTCAGCTCGCCGGTATAACTGTTGAAATTATCGATGTCGACCTGGCGCGCGGCATACTGACCGGTGGCGGGGTTGATGGCATCGACTACGTCGGCCGGCCTATCGAACGTAATGCTGTTGCGCGCGCCGAGCACTGCCGATGTGGTTAATGTGACGCGCGTGTTTGGGCTCACCGACCAGTCGGCCGTGATCGAAGGAACGTAGATATCGGGATTGAAGTAGTTCCTGGTCCTGGTCGATTGACGCGGGTCGGCGTCGAACATCGCATCCGTCAAAGCTCCGGGTATGCGGAACAAATAGGTCGATCGCGCGAACTCCGCCGTGATACGAAGATGGCTCGTCGGCTTCCAGATCAGCAAGAGTGATTGTGCATCGCTCTTACTGCTGGCATTGTCGCGATAACCATCCGACACGCGCTTTTGGTAATAGGCATAATACTCCACCTTACCGATCTGTCCTCCCGCGGCATTGTATGAGCTCAGCAGTCCGTACGAACCTGCCGTTGTCACACTCTCGAACCCGAAAGCCTTCGTGGTGTCGGCACGCTTGGTAACGTAGTTCACCATGCCGCCGAACTGCGCTCCGTATTGCAACGACCCGGTGCCACGAACCATCTCGATACGTTCGACAGCCTCCATGGGCATCGAATAATGGCTGGCCGGATATCCGTACATGTCCGAGTTGGTGATCACACCGTTCTTGCGGAGGTTGAACTCCCACCCACGATGCGGATCAAGTCCGCGTGTAGATATGTTCACCTGGTTGCCCGATCCGTCCATATCGTAGACGAATACTCCGGGTACTTTTGCGAATATCTGTCGTCCTGTCTTTTCAGCAAGGTTCGCGTCCATATTCGCAACCTGGATCACTTCATTCTTCTTCCCGGTCCAGATGTTCGTGCCCTGAATGGATCGCATTCGGGTAACCTGTCCGCCTGTTTTCTGTGAATGGATAATGATCTCATTAAGTCTCCTTGTTGCCAGGGTGTCTTCTTCCTGCGCGAACGATCCCGTGATCGTTCCCAACACCATGGCAACAAAGAGTACAGTTCTTGTTCTAGTCAGCACCGTCAGTCTTCGCAAAGGTCAGCGTGTAGTTTGCGATGCGCTTGCCATGATCCAATCCTGCTTCGCAGTCCTTGCGATAGTGGATACCACCATACAATCTCGACAACGATGCTTCCTGTGCCTGTTCGTTGAAGAAGTTAGCACCTGAGGGAAAGAAATACGAGAGTACAGAGCCGGCTGCACCCGAATACGTGCTATGCCCCGACGTGTATGCCGGGAAATTCGGAACTCCGGTAGCCGTCTTGATGGCGGGATCCATTTGAGAAGGGCGTGGGTTGAAATAAAAGAACTTCGTTTCCCAGCAGCCGACGGCCGCATCATGCAACGCGATGTTCAGGTAAGCATATACGCGAGCCGCCTTAACTTCGCTCATGTTCGCTTCTTCGATGTAGTGTGAAGCGATCTCATCCCAATGGCCGGCAGGTGTGTAAGTACCGGCACCATCGGCCCACTTGTGCACGATAGCAAGGCGCTCCCGCGTCACATGCGTGGTGTAGTAATACACTTCTTGCACTTCTTTTGCCATTTCTTCCGACGCTGTCGGAGGCGGGGCGAGCGGACGCTCGTTAACGATGTCGGTATTGGTCATCATCCATGCCTTCGCACCGAACGGAGCACCGTTGAAGGTCCTTAATCCGAAGAAGGGCAGCATCGGGGGACGAGCGGGTGTTTCGAGACTCGCCCATGCAGTTTCACCGCGGCTCTCTGCATTCGTTTTCAATGCAGCCCAAAGTGTGGGATTCCCACCGGCAGTACCCATTCCGTCAGCTTTTGCACGATCTGTGAATACTGTTGCAATTGATTTTCCTAATGCAAGGCCGGCCGAGAGATCGCTGGTTGTTGCTTTTCCAGCCCATAGCGCAGCGTTGCGCTGCTCGGCTGCCTTCAAAGTAATTTGTTCTACAGCAGCGGGGAACAACAGTTTGAGCACCTCGGCACTTACACCCGACAATACTGCATCTTCCGACGGGTAACCAGGAAGCGTCGTCTTTGTCATCAACGCCTGTATGCCACTATCGGCGTTGTAGGGAGAAGGCCTGTTGTACTGATACTTGTAATACCAAGCAGCCTTCAACGCATCATACTGCGCTGCGGCTACATAGCTGTATGCACGAGAGGCATACGGAGGATTGGCAAAAGGAAAATTCGGATCGCCAAAAGGATTCTCTGCATCCGGCGCAGGATAGGTCCCGAGATTTGTCGGAGCCGGGGGCAGGTTGAATTGTGCTACAAGTCCACGAAGGATCTCGTTCCAGCGGAGGACGCCACCGGCGCTCCAGTACTCGATAGCCTTTTTCTGATTATCTGTCAGATTTGCCTGGAGGGTTTTGATCGCGTCGAGCTCTGCTTGAAAGGCGACCGACCCCGCTAACGCAGCAGGACCTGCAAGCGCTACCTGGTTGTTTGCGGTCAGGAAAACCGGTTTCCACGTTCCTGCATCTGCATCGATGTCGACAGGTGCGAGTGTCTTTAGTTGCTGATCGAGAGAAACGTCCTTCTCACAGGCCGTCACCAGGACTACCAGCGCGATAAATAATGTAGAGATCTTTTTCATGTCTTTATGGATTGGGTGTTTCACCTTTGCTGCTGTTTTTGAAATAAATGGTATACAGGATGCCGCCCATGATCGAAGTGGTCTGTCCTACGTTGCGGCCTGCAACAGTGTAATTCACCATGCCGCGCACACCGAGATTCTTGGGCCAGGGCAGGTAGTACATTACCAGTGCTCCTACTCTTTGTGCATTCATTTTGTTGGATGCAAAAGGCATATCCTGTCTTCGAATGTCACCTCCGCCGAGTGTATTCATTTGCATATACGACAGCTCCGCCTGGACAGGTCCTTTGTGATACCCAACATCAACTTTGTAGTCGAGCATATTCGGCATCTGTACTTCGTCGGTGCTGTAATAATGTCCATCGGTGTAGTACGCGGGGCGGTCGAGCTTCGTATTGCTGCGCCAGGTGTAACCACCTGATGTATTGAGGTAAAAACCATTGGTCAGCGTGTAGTTGAACGTAAGTCTTCCGCCTACATTCGTCGTGTGCACTCCAAGTGATATAGGGAGGAAATCGGGTGAGTAGTTTGAAAGCGGTGTCGAGAAAGACGCCACGGCGAACGTATAGAATTTACCGGGGCCGGCTACCGTCTCGATGAGCTTATACTTTCCGGAGACCATCAGGTCCTGAATTCCGCTCATTGGCATCAGCGTACCCATGCTGACTTTGTTGGCCACAAATGGTACCGATGCCATGATGTTGATCTTCGACGTTGCGCCATACACGCCGTACCACATTACATTGTTGCCCGTGAATTTTCCTATGTTCAGGTTATCGCGCTTCAGCGTTCCTTCCCAATAGTGATCCCACGAATCATGCTGATACATGAACCCCGTACACAGGGTTTTGGCAGGCATCAGCAGTCCATCAGTCGGGACCTGCGAAAATGCCTGCGTTGCGCCAAACATTACACACAATAGCAGTAAACTTCTCTTCATATAATTATTTAAAAGGGGTTTTGAAAAAATCGTAACGATGCCGTAATGGCATATTACTTTGTTGAAAATTCAGGAGTGCGGCGAGGCCGCTAACTACGCGCGATCAGGTGGATGAACGATCGACGTAAAGTAGGTGTCAAAAAAAATCTTTGCAGATGGCACCATGACTACATCTTCTTCCCAGCCGCTGACGGACGAGGTGAGAGCAATCTGGGTGTTTACATAATCTTTGATCATGCCAGGCGCAGTCGTCTGCTGGCTGTCGTCTTCCTGCCCGGCGAATGACTGCACGAAATCCTCGAGGACGTTATTGATTTTCGTGGTTTTCTCGTCTTTCATACACACTATATATAGTGTGTCCTGGTAGAGGCGCTGTTTTACAAGACGGTAGATCTCTCCGTCTTTTTCGAATTCCCCGTCAACCCTTTCATAGCTTTTTGAGTCAGTTCCGTAGGGTACGGCGAGGGGAACTTTAAAAGTCACAGTTGCCCCCAAATCATACATGTCGGAATTTAACCTTTCGGTAAGATCCTTACCGGAGGCGGTCTTCAGGCCCAGCAATACCCCATAGTATCCCAGCACATTGAGCAGGAAAATATGGAGGATAAAGAGGGTAAAAAGGCGCTTCACACTTCGGGAATATTATCGCTAGGTAATCAAAAAGTTACTTTCTGCAAAATCGGCCGACAGAAACTCCGAAAAACTTGCATTTAATGCTTCGATTGAAGCCTTTTATTTAAGTTTCAAGTTCTGAGAGAGTTATGAAGTGCATTTTTGCTGCATTTGCGGTCATTTTGCTGCCTTTTTCCCTAAAGGCACAGGAGTCTATTGCTCCTAGTGTCAACAACCTGGCGGGCATTGACGGGAAGGTCAGCGGCGCCTTCATTACTACCTCTATCGGTGAGCCTGCCATCACTACGATCTCATCGAGCGAAAGTATTATCACGCAAGGGTTCCTGCAGCCGGAGATCATGCCATGCATCGACCTGGAGTTCCGGTACTACCCGAACCCTGCTCAAGACCTTATAACAATAGAAGCCTACGGATGTGAAGTTAGAATAGAGTCAATGGAAATCCTTGACCTGTGGGGAAGGCTGCTGACAACTGCCCTACCGACCCGGAACAACGAACTGAACCTCGGTGATCTGGCACAGGGCGTTTATTTAATCAAAGTAAAACTAAACAACCAGGATGTACACACAATCTCCGTTGTAAAAACTTCTAACTGACCCTACTTCCTTTTATGCGGCTCCCGTCATTACTGCTGTCTGTTGCGCTTATCCTGTCCGTTGTCGCCGGGCATGCTCAATCTCCGCCTGGAATCAATTACCAGGGTATCGCCCGTAACCTGGATGGGAAACCATTGGTGCTGAAAGATATTACCATTAGGATCAATATTCTGAAAGATGGCGACAATGGCGACGTGGAGTATTCAGAAATTCATACCCTTAAGACAAATTCATTCGGGTTGTTCACTCTTGTGATCGGCAACGGTGATGTGGTGTCAGGCGACTTTCGGTTTATCAGCTGGGCAATGGGTAACAAGTGGCTTCGCGTGGAGATGGATCCGGATGGAGGCAGCTCGTTCCAACTGATGGGATCACAACAGTTCATGAGTGTTCCCTATGCGTTCTATTCAAAATATTCCGGCAATGTACTCACGCCCGGTCAGGGTATCTCGATCACCAACAATGTGATCACCAATACCGGCGATGGCGATAGTAATCCAGGCAACGAGTTGAATACCGGCCTCACTCTCAGCGCCGACCGCATACTGCGTCTTACGGATGCAGGTGGAATAAAAGAGGTGGACCTTAGTCCCCTTGCCGTCAACCAGTCACTCAGCGGCGTACTGACATTAGGCAACAATGCGGACGGGCAGAAGATCGCAAACCTTGGAGCACCGGTACTGGCCACCGATGCGGTGACAAAAGGCTACGTCGATACCAGACTTGCCAGCGCAGACCTGGACATCGCCAACGAACTACAAGACGTATCTATCGAGGCAGATAAGTTGAAGCTTACAAACAGCCTTACCGAAGTCGACCTTTCGCCTTATCTCGACAACACGGACTCGCAGAACCTTTCGTTCTCCGGAACCACGCTTTCGATCGGCGGTGGAAACAGTGTAAACCTCTCGAGCCTGGCGGTAGATGCACAAGATCTGTCCCTCAACGGAATAACGAATACACTCAGCCTTAGCGGCGATGGAACCCCGGTCAGCCTGACACCGTATTTAGACAACACCGACTCACAAAGCCTGACGTTCTCAGGAACCACGCTTTCGATCGCCGGTGGAAACAGTGTAAACCTCTCGAGCCTGGCGGTAGATGCACAAGATCTGTCCCTCAACGGAATAACGAATACACTCAGCCTTAGCGGCGATGGAACCCCGGTCAGCCTGACACCGTATTTAGACAACACCGACTCACAAAGCCTGACGTTCTCAGGAACCACGCTTTCAATCGCGGGTGGGAACAGTGTGAGCCTCTCGGGCCTGGCGGTAGATGCACAAGATCTGTCCCTCAACGGAATAACGAATACACTCAGCCTTAGTGGCGATGGAACTCCGGTCAGCCTGACACCGTATTTAGACAACACCGACTCACAAAGCCTGACGTTCTCAGGAACCACGCTTTCAATCGCGGGTGGGAACAGTGTGAGCCTCTCGGGCCTGGCGATCGATGCCCAAGACCTCTCGTTGAATGCCGCAACGAATACGCTTAGCCTTAGCGGCGATGCGAGTCCGGTCAACTTAGCGCCATACCTCGACAACACCGACAACCAGCAGCTCACTTTGATGTCGCACAGTCTGACCTTGACCAACGACGCGACACCTGTAGATCTCACGCCATACCTCGACGACACCGACGATCAGACCTTAGCGCTGAGCGGAACGAATCTTTCCATCAACAACGGCAACAGCGTTAGCCTCGCGGCTTTCATGGACGATACCGACGACCAGGATCTCACGCTGGCCGTAAACTCACTCAGCCTGACCGGCGACGCCACCCCTGTGAGCCTGGCCCCGTACCTTGACAACACCGATAGCCAGAGCCTGTCTGTTTTGCCTTCAGGCAACAACCGTACGATCAACATCTCCGGCGGAACCGGCGCAACTTTCAGTGTGGCCGATGGCGACAGCGATCAGACAAACGAGGTGCAGTCCCTGGCTTTCAACACAACGACAAAAAACCTTTCGATCAGCCTGGGCAACTCGGTGAACATACCTGAAACACAGACTGTCGCCCAAGTACTGACGATGGGCAACGATGCGGGCGGACAAAGGCTGACTAACCTCGGCGCAGCGACGGTCCCTTCCGATGCCGCGAACAAGTTGTATGTCGATAATGCTGATAATGCGATCAATGCCCGTATTTCTGCCAACTATGCATTCAAAACGAACTTTACATACAGCAGCCTTTTAAGCCTTGGCAATGACATACCAATGCCGCTTGCTGGCGAATCGTTTGACGACTCCAACGTGGTGGGAGCTGCCAATTTTACTGCTGCTACTGCAGGTACGTATGTTTTTATGGTAGATGGAAACCTCTCCTATCTACTTGGAAATCCTTCGCTCAGCCTTCTTTACAATGGAACCAAGTATCCCGTTGCAACAGCCAATAACAGGTTCAATGCAACGCTCATGTTCCGGCTGACAGCTGGTCAAACAGTGAGCCTGGTGGGTGACGGTCTAACCGTCGGCGCTAACGTTAACGGGTCTTTCTTCGGGTATAAACTTTTGTAACAACGTTCGGCCCTACCGCCTTTCGCTATGAAATGTCATTGCTCGACTTGCGTCGCCTTCGCGTAGCCGCTCACGCCTCCGCTGAAGTAGCGGCACGCGGACGGACGCTTGCGCCAAAGCGCCTCAGCGTTGGCGCACAGAGCGAGGTTCGGGCAAGTCCAGAAGCCAGCGGCACCGCATGACTTTCCTCGGGATTCCCCGGATCAACCGAGGAATAACATTTCATAGGAGAGCGTTTCGAATCGAACGCTTCGTCGCACATGACCCGCAGGCATTCGCACCGAACCCTCGCACCCCGCACGTCGCCCCTCGCACATCAAAAAGGCACGTAGACCACTTTCTTCGTTTCGAAGAACTCTTCCGAAAAAAAGTCTTTCAGGTCGTGCTGGCTGTACGGCTGTTTCAGCTCATTCATTTCTTCATCAAGATCGCCGCCTTTCAGATACAAGATGCCGTTGTCGATAGAGTGTTTCGACTGAGGCTTCGATTTGTCCCTCACCCATCCGTAGAATTCCTTCATACGCGTAACTGCCCGGCTGACAACGAAGTCGTATTTACGCTTGATCTCTTCCGCCCGTACCTGTTCGGCCTCCACGTTCTTTAATCCCAGGGCGGAAGATATCTCTTTCACCACCGCTATTTTCTTCCCGATGGAATCCACGAGATGAAACTTTGTTTCAGGGAAAAGTATGGCCAATGGAATTCCCGGGAAGCCTCCGCCTGTACCGACGTCGAGCACCTCGCAGTCTTTCTGAAATGCAACGATCCTGGCGATGCCGAGAGAATGGAGGATGTGATTGACATAAATATTCTCCACGTCCTTACGCGAGATTACGTTGATCTTGTTATTCCAATCCGCATACAGGCTGCCCAGGGCGACAAACGATTCGGTTTGTGCCGGCGTAAGCGCGAAGTACTTCTGTATAATTCTGTGGTCGTTCAAAATGAGAAATCCTTATCTTACAAGAGCCCCAAAATACAAAAAGCTATATCATGAAGCCGCACTATCTCCCCTTCTTCCTGGTCGTACTGGTATTCGTTTCATGTGGTGAAAAGAAAAAAGCAGATCCTTATGCCCGTGTCGGCGCTCATCTGGACTCGCTGGTCGCCGGGGTGAAAGATTTCAGCGGGGTATTGCTGGTCGCCGACAGTGGTAAGACGATCTATCACAAAGCATTTGGTTACAGGAATTTCGATACGAAGGAACCCATCGACACCGCATCCGTCTTCGAGCTCGCCTCGGTGTCGAAACAGTTCACGTCGATGGTCATCATGATGCTCAAGGAAGAGGGCAAGCTCGGCTACGATGACCCGCTCGAAAAATACCTCCCCATCATTCCTTACAAGAATATAACGATACGACACCTGCTCACCCACACTTCCGGTCTCCCCGATTACCAGGCGGTCATGGACCAGCATTGGGATAAGACCAAAGTCGCCGGTAACGCCGAGTGCATCGAGTACCTCGTCAAATATGCGCCAGCGAAGCTGTTCGAGCCCGGCGAGAAGTACGAGTACAGCAATACCGGCTATATGCTGCTCGCGTCTGTTGCCGAAAAAGCATCGGGCATCGAGTTCATCTCATTTGCCCGCGCAAGAATATTCGCGCCCGTGGAGATGACGACCACCGACATCCGCACCCAGGACGAGAAAAGTGCGCTGCGCGGAATGGCGTGGGGACACATTTGGGTCAACGAGAAAAACGCGTACGTCAGGGCCGACTCCATGATCCAATTCAACTACGGGATCTGGTTAGGGAACCGGAAAGGTCCCGGCCGCATCAGCTCCACTTCGTCCGACATGCTGAAATGGGACCAGGAGCTTTACAAGGGAACCCTGGTATCGAACGAAACATTGAATGACGCTTTTACGCCGATGATACTCAACTCCGATTCCGTATCCAACTATGGATTTGGCTGGACCATACAAGATCATCCGCTTGGAAAAGTCGTGAGGCATAGTGGCAGCAACCCTGGTTACAATACACATATTGTAAGATACACAGGCGTCAACCGGACTATCATCATGCTGTGTAACAATGCCCATCCGAAGTTCAATGAGATCCTGAAAGGCGTAGAGGCGGTGGTCGGAATTCCAACCTTCGGCACGGGACTGGTGTCTAAATAGCAAATAACTATCGATGACTTTCCGACTGTTGTTCTTCCTGACGATACTGGCCGTCGTCTCCTGTAAAGACAAGGACGAGCCACAGGTTTGCGACGTTGAGGACCCGGTGAACGAGCTGCAGTGGCTCAAAGACAAAGCGGCCGAGATCCAGAATTCAGAATTTTCAGCAAAATACTTTTATATCGAGGAGGCAGACTACAACGGCCAGGTGGTCTTTTATGTGAACAACTGTTGCCCGATGTGTACCACGTTCATCACCTATTATGATTGCTCCGGAACTCCGCTCGAAGAGGTGGATGCATCACAGGTTAAAAACGGTAGAAGGATATGGACGCCGGAAGGGCTCGAGTGCGTCTTTTACAACTAGGTCCCTTTCAGATATGCTCTTTCTTGTTCTTCACAAGCTCGTACATCAGCTCGCGGGCTCTATGCAGCTGGGCTTTCACGGTTCCGAGGGGAGCTTCCAGCTCTTTAGCAATTTCTTCGTATGAAAGTTCGTGGAAGTAACGGAGCCTCACAAGTTTCTGATACTTCGCGGGTAGCATGTTCACAAACACCTGGATGAGCTCCTCCTTCTGTGCTTTGATGGTTTCCTCCTGTGGATCGAGATTCATGTCTTCCACGTCGATCGATACGGACTGTCCGTCGTCGTCGGTGTAAGTGTTCTCGATACTCAGGGTATTGAGCTTCTTTTTACGGATGAAGTCGATCGTGTTGTTGGTAGCGATCCGGAAAAGCCACGTGCTGAAGGTGAAGTCTTTTTTGAAACGATGGAGGCTGCGAAATGCTTTGGCGAATGATTCGATGGTCAGGTCTTCGGCATCGTCCACATTACGAACCATCTTGAGTATCATGTGATACACGGGCCGCTTATAACGCTGTAACAACTTCGCATAAGCTTTTTCATCGCCGCCAACGGCCGTGTCGATAAGCTTGAAGTCTTCCAGCGCTTTGGATGAGAACCTGCCTTCTTCTATATCTTCCATCGTACCCTTTTTGTGACTAACGCGATCGGGCCAGCGACAAGATAATAAAACGCGTAAATAAAATCTAAAAAAGGCACTTTCCAGCTCTCAAACGGCTCCCCCAAGGTGCGTGGAGCGATATTAAAAAGTGTACAGAGTAAGGTCAGCCGGAATGCCAGCAAACCGCCGACAATTGTCCACTGAATTCCAAAAAACGGCATTGCGAACCAAGCGAACGGCGTCAATATCCATGTGAAGGAAAACAAGGCCAGCAAGATCCTGTCAGACATCTTATATCTCTTCCCTACCGAAAGGTGCCGCAGCTTCTGGTGGAAGAGTTCCTTCCATGTCTTCTTCGGAACCGAAGGTACCACCACACCTTCTCCGATCGCGACGCTTACATTCCCGGAGGTGGCATGCTGGTTCACGAACAGGTCGTCGTCACCGCCGAGGATATCGAGGTGGTCGTTGAAACCTTTCGACTCAAGGAACAGCTTACGCCGGTACGCGAGGTTGCGGCCCACGCCCATGTAAGGCCGGCCCGCCAATGCAAACCCGATGTACTGGATAGCGGTGAGAAATGCTTCGAAGCGAATGAATGAGTTTAGCAGCCCGGGAAATTTTTCGTAAGGAGAAAATCCTGTCACGATGCTCTTGTCGTTCAGAAAATACTGCGTCATGCCGGAGATCCAATGAGGTCCTGGGCGGCAATCGGAGTCGGTCAGTAATACCCAGTCGTACTTGGCTGCCTTGATGCCCATCGTGAGCGCGAATTTCTTGCCGGTCATGTGACTTGGCAGCTCACGAACGGTAACCATTCTGACCTTCGGATCCGCTGAAGTTGTTTTCAAAAGGAAATCAAATGTGCCGTCGTTGCTTCGGTCGTCGACGATGATGATCTCGAAGTCGGGATGATCTTGTGCGAGGAGGATCGGTACAAGTCGCCGTAAGTTTTCTTCATCATCGTGCGCGCAAACGATGACCGACACGCCCGGTGAAGCGATTGTGGTGGGAATACGTTTGCGGTTGCTGAAAGCAACCAGGAAGACAGAGAAATAAATAATCTGGATTGCCAGTATGGCCACACAAATCCCAAAAATCACAGACAAAGCCACGCGGTTTAAACTGAGACAAATATAGATGTTCCTCTATTCCTCCTAACTTTGCGGGCAGAAAAGTAGTAAGAAGCAAGGAGTCTGATATCGCGACTCGGTACCACTTACCGCTGGCTCTGGCTACTTACTACTGATTATGAAGTTTCAGCTCCAAGCAACCGATCCCGCCACCAACGCACGCGCAGGACTGATCACCACCGATCACGGCGAAATACCCACCCCCATCTTCATGCCCGTTGGCACAGCAGGCTCGGTGAAGGCCGTCCATCAGCGCGAGCTGGAGACCGACATAGACGCGAAGATCATCCTGGGCAATACATATCACCTCTTTCTCCGGCCAGGAACCGGGCTGCTCGAAAAGGCCGGCGGGCTTCATCGCTTCAACGGATGGACCCGGCCGATCCTGACCGACAGCGGCGGGTATCAGGTGTACTCTCTCAGTGAAAACCGTAAGATCGATCCGCAAGGAGTCACCTTCAAGTCCCACATCGACGGTTCCACCCATCATTTTTCTCCCGAGACCGCCATGGACATACAACGATCCATCGGCGCCGACATCGTCATGGCATTCGACGAGTGCACTCCGTATCCTTGTGAATACGGATATGCTGCAAAGTCGATGGAGCTCACGCACCAATGGCTCACCAGGTGTATCAAACGACTCGAAACCACGTCTCCGAAATATGGCTATTCGCAGACGCTGTTTCCCATTGTGCAGGGAAGCACCTATAAAGATCTCAGGATTGCGTCCGCAAATTTCATCGCCAGCCAGGACCAGCAGGGCAATGCGATCGGCGGGTTGTCGGTAGGCGAACCACACGAAGAAATGTATGGGATCACCGAGCTTGTGTGTGGCATTCTGCCGAAGGACAAACCCCGTTACCTGATGGGCGTCGGAACGCCGGAGAACATATTGGAATGCATCGCTCTCGGAGTCGATATGTTCGATTGTGTGATGCCCACCAGGAATGCGCGTAACGGAATGCTTTTCACAACACAGGGTATTATCAATATCAGGAACGAAAAGTGGAAGGAAGATCTGTCACAGATCGACCCGGAGCTGGGAGGTCACGTGAGCACGTTCTATTCGAAGGCTTACCTTCGGCACCTCATTATTAATAAAGAGATTTTAGGCGCGCAAATTGCTTCCATCCACAATCTTACTTTCTACCTTTGGCTTGTAAGGTCGGCCAGAGAACGGATAATTGCCGGCGACTTCCGCGAATGGAAGGAACGGATGGTTAAAAAAGTGTCACAACGGCTGTGAAGCTCCTCGACAAATATATCTTTGGAAAGATACTCGCCACGTTTTTCTTCGTGCTGCTGATCCTCGTTGCCATTATCGTGGTGATCGACCTGACGGAAAAGGTCGACAAATTCACCGCCAACAATCTTTCGACAGCAACCATACTAGGTTACTACCTGGACTTCGTGCCGTGGATAGCCGGTTTGATCTCCCCTATTATCGCGTTCATCGCCATCGTATATGTTACTGGAAGGCTTGCTGCACACAGCGAGATCATAGCCATGCTCAGCAGTGGCGTCAGCTTCCCGAGATTGCTCCTTCCCTACTTCTTCGCTGCGACGATCATCGCAGGGATAACATTCATGCTCAATGGCTGGGTTATACCGATATCGAACAAGGCGCGTCTCGAGTTCGAGCTCACCTATCTAAAGTCAAAACAGTTCTACGGCGACCGCCAGAATATATTCATGCAGGTCGAACACAACGTGATCATGTTCATTCAGAACTACAACAATCAGAACAACACAGGCTATCAGTTCACACTTGAAAAATTCGACGATAAAAACCGCCTGGTCGAAAAGCTCTGGGCACAACAAATTTCCTGGGATACTACGAAGCACACATGGCATCTCAAGATCTGGAAGAGGAAGTTCGTCGATAGCCTGTTCCTGGCCAGGAACAACCCAAGTATGTTCGACCTCCGGACAACCGGTACCGACATGGATACCGCGCTGAACATAAAACCCGTCGACTTCGAGAACATAGAAGGGCAGTACGACGGCATGACAATACCGGAGCTCACCGACCACATCAAGAAACTAAAGTTCCGGGGCGCTACCGGCGTTGAAACGTACGAGGTGGAGAGACACATCCGGTTCGCGGCGCCGTTCACGATCTTCGTGCTGGTGTTCATGGGCGTGCTCGTGTCGGCACGAAAGAGCCGCGGGGGAACGGGGTACCAGATCGTGATGGGATTCATCCTTGCATTCGTCTTCCTCATCTTCTTTCTACTGACACGGACTTTTGCCGAGACCGGTGCGCTACCGCCGTTCATTGCGGCATGGTTGCCAAATATTACATTTGGGATCATTGCCGCATTCATGTACCGGTATGTGCCCCGATAAAACCCACTCCGTTATAGAATTTTTTCTATTTTTTTATAAAAACCGGGAATGTCCTCGACGAAAGATTACCTCACTCTTCATTTCCTGGTTTTTCTTTGGGGCTTTACCGCTATACTCGGTAACCTCGTCACGATTCCCGCCGTCGAGATGGTGTTTTACAGGACATTGCTCGCAGCGCTGGGCATGGGCGCCCTGATGTTATACTGGAAAGAGAGCTTCGCCGTCTCGAATTCCGATCTCGTCAAACTTTTACTTACGGGCGGCATTGTCGCCATTCACTGGATCACATTCTTTTATTCCGGCCGGATATCAAACCCGTCGACGAGCCTGGTTGGGTTTGCCACATGTTCATTGTGGGCAGCATTCCTGGAACCGATCGTGAAAGGGCGACGGATACAATTGATCGAAGTGTTGCTGGGAATGGTGGTTGTCGGCGGGCTATATGTCATTTTTGCGTTCGACTTTCAATATCCGCTTGGACTATTCTTTGGAATATTGTCGGGATTGACGTGCGCGATCTTCGGCGTGATCAATTCTTTGCTGGTAAAGCGGATCAATTCGACCTCGATCACATTCTACGAGATGATCGGGGGAACCATTACCGTTGCGCTGTTTTTTCCATACTACGTAAGCAACGTCGCGCCCGACGGACAGCTGCATCTCAACCCTCCACCGCTCGATTGGCTGTGGATCGCGATCCTGGCGTTCGTGTGTTCGGTATACGGCTACGCGGTGGGGATAGAACTCATGAAGAGGATATCCGTTTTTGTTATCCAGCTTTCGCTGAATCTTGAACCGGTTTACGGGATCATCCTGGCGTTGCTGATCTTCGGGGATAGGGAGGTGATGGGACCGTCGTTTTACGTCGGCACGGCAATCATTCTCGGGGCGGTGTTGTCGTACCCGTTGTTGAAGGCGAAGAAAAATCTTATAACCTGACAACCGACTGCACGGTTTCTCCTGCGTCAACGTCCGGTTTTTTTGAAAAAATCCCATAGACCGCCGATCCCGACCCCGTCATGCTTGCATACTCCGCACCGGCAGTGTACAGGGTTTGTTTGATATTTCTGATCACGGGAAACTTCTCCAGTATCGAAGCTTCAAAATCATTCTTTAATTGAAACTTCCACTCCCCGAAATTCCCGATCACGTCGGCAAGCTTCCTTGCAGGCACCGAAGGCACGACCCCTTCGTAAGCCTGTCGCGTCGATATATGCACTTCGGGTTTTACGATCATCAAATATTTTCCTTTCAGATCGACCTCCACCGCAGACAATACTTCACCGCGGCCCGTACCGATCATCGGACTGTCATCAATAAAAAAGACACAGTCACTCCCGAGCTTCGACGCATATTGTTTCAAACCATCTTTTGAGAGCTTAAGGTCGAAGACATCGTTCAGCACCCTCAACGTCCACGCCCCATCTGAAGAACCTCCTCCCATGCCCGCGCCGGCAGGAATGATCTTGTGAAGATGAATGTTCACGGGTGGCAGCGGAATGTCCTGCGCGAGCAGCCTGTATGCCTTCACGCAAAGATTCTCCTCCTCGTTGCCCGGCACCGGGTTGCCTGTAAGGGAAAATGAAAACTCCTTCGAAGGAATGATTTCAAGGATGTCTGTCCATGGAACGGGATAGAAACAGGTCTCTATATCATGGTATCCATCGCTTCGCTTCCGCAGAACGTGCAATCCGAGATTGATCTTGCAAGGCGGAAAGACTATCATAAAACGAATGGCTTATTGGTTCAACTGGTTATAAATACCCAACACTCAATTCCAATGACCACTATCCAATGACACCTATCCAATGATACCTATCGAATGATCGGCCGTCGCCTCCTGGTCATTGGTATTGGTCGTTGGCGGTTTCTATTGAATGTTGTCTATTTAGTCAACCTATCAATAAGATCCTGTGTGATGCCGGTGGTCGAAAAGCCGCCGTCATGCATAAGATTCTGCATGGTTACCATACGGGTGAAATCGGAGAACATGGCGACGATGTAGGCGGCGCAATCTTCGCCGGTGGCATTCCCCAAAGGCGACATCATTTGTGCATAATCGAAGAACACGTCGAAACCGGAGATGCCTGCCCCTGCCGTGGTCTTTGTGGGCGACTGTGATATGGTGTTCACACGGACCTTCTTCGACTTGGCGAAGCGATAACCATAGCTGCGTGCGATTGACTCGAGTACAGCTTTAGCTTGGGCCATATCCGAATAATCAGGGAAAGTGCGTTGTCCGGCGATGTAAGTGAGGGCTAATATGGAGCCCCATTCGTTCATGGCGTCTGTTTTCTCGGCTGTTTGCAGCACTTTGTGGAACGACATGCCCGAGATATCGAGGGTCTTCACGAACCATTCGTAGTTGAGGTCGCCATAGTCGCGGTTTTTACGGACGTTGGGGCTCATGCCTATGGAATGCAATACGAAGTCGACCTTGCCCCCGAGGATCTCCATCGATTTGGTGAACAGGTTGGTAAGATCGGCTTCTGAGGTGGCGTCGGCAGGAATGATCTCGGCATTACATTGTTTGGCGAGGTCGTTTATCTTCCCCATCCGCATGGCGATCGGTGCGTTGGTCAGGGTGAACGTCCCTCCCTCTTCTTTCACTTTAAGGGCCGTTTTCCAGGCTATGGAGTTTTCGTCCAGGGCGCCGAAAATGATTCCTTTTTTTCCTTTTAAGAGGCTGTATGCCATCGGGTGAAATATTGTTTGGAATGCCTAAAAACCTGTATGAGCGCAATATTACAAATACCTGATAAATTTTCACGGGTATGAGAAAAACTGTTAAATTTCAAACACTTAACACCCAAAAACCTAAGTTTTACATCCATGCAACCAGAAAACCCTCTTGCTCAGGTATTCCAGGACTGGAACGAGTACATGTATTTGATTGGCACGGGCTTCATTGTACTCGGAGCGCTAGTATTCCTTTATTACGAGTTCCGCCTTTTGCAGATCAAAGATTATAAAGACAAATACGACTACGTCAATTCCCATGAGATCAAATACTTCTGGTATGCGATCTTCCTGTTGATCGTCGCGGCATTCTTTTATGCCAACACGATCCTCACACACCGCGTCATCGATCGCGGAATGCTGTGGTTCTGGGTGCGGTTGTTCATAACCGTCAGCATGAGCTTCATCGCCTATTTCTTCTTCAGCAGCATCGTGCGGATATACTACCCGCGCCGTCTCGAAAGACGACTCCAGAAGATCCGGACCAAACCGCGTGTTTCTCCCGCAGGTAACACCATGCGCCGCCTGAGTGAAGAGGAAGAAGATGCTCACCTCGAAGCAGACCAGATCGCCGAAGAAGCGAGCGCCATCCACTCGGTCGACTACGACGTGTGGCTCGACGAGAAGACCGGTCATAAGAAGGTCGAAAAGTATATGGCCTACCAGCATTCTGAAGAATGCCCCGAGTGTGGCTATTACACCATGAAGATCTACAGTGAAGAGATCGAAAAGAAACCCACGCAAGACGAGACAGGCTTATTGCTGAAACACTTCCGCTGCAACTATTGCAGGCATCGTGAGGTGAGAGAAGTTGTTTTGGCCAAGTTTTCTACGAACGTGAAATAAGTACTAATAAAGTACAGAGTGCAGGGTACAGGGTACAGAGTCATCCAGGTTCAGCAACCCTGTACACTGTACGTTGTACCCTGTACATTGTGACAGAGAGAAAAAATCAACCAATCGGGATTTTCGATAGCGGTATTGGAGGATTGACGGTGGCTCACGCTATCCGTCAACTCTTACCAACCGAAGACATCATTTACTTCGGCGACACCGCCCACCTTCCTTACGGCGACAAATCAGAGGCAGCGATCCAGGCCTACTCTATTAAGATAGCAGACATCCTTCTCCGCCGTGGCTGCAAAGTGATCGTCATCGCATGCAACTCCGCCAGCTCTGCCGCTTACGAGCTGCTCCGCGAGTACGTACAGAAGGATGCACATATAATTAATGTGATCGACCCGATGGTGGAAGCAGTTGTACAGCAATTTCCCAACAGGAATATCGGATTGATCGGCACCAAGCGTACCGTACAGTCGGGCATTTATGGAAGAAAGATCGCAGAAGCCAATGCCGGTATCGAGCTCAGGACACTCGCCACGCCCCTTCTTGCACCGATGATCGAAGAAGGTTTCTTTAACAACCAGATCAGTCAGGAGATCGTCGCACAATATCTATCCGATCCCGCGTTAATGGGTATAGAGGCGCTTATCCTCGCATGCACTCATTACCCTCTCATTCGCGAAGAAATACTCGGATATTACGATGGAAAGGTAACCGGGAAAATGACCGTCCTCGATTCGTCTGTTGTCGTGGCTCAGGCGCTTCACCATTATCTGCAAAACGAGAAGTTATTAAATACCGAAGGACGTGCGCAGCATTTCTATGTTTCCGATTACACGGAGGCATTCGAAGCAGCAACCCGTATCTTCTTCGGACAACAGGTGCAGTTGGAAAAACACCCTCTTTGGAACTAAAGAACCCTTACTAAAGTAAAACCTTCGTTGTAAGTTTTCCGGCGGTTTTTAAGATTTTCGTTTGAAACTTCTGCCCAACTTTGATGTCGTTAATGTCGACCTTACTCTTCATATTACCCTTCCTCATATTCTACCTGATCATGGTGGTCTATGCCGAACGAAAGATCTCGGCATTCATGCAAGATCGCCTTGGTCCGATGGAAGTCGGTTATTACGGCCTTCTTCAAACGATCGCCGACCTTCTTAAGCTACTTCAGAAAGAAGACATCGTTCCGGCCAGGGCCGATCGCATCCTGTTCAAGGCGGCGCCCATCATTATCTTCATCGTTATCTTTGCAGGCTTCTCCGTCATTCCCCTCAGTCCTTCGTGGGGCGGATCGGGATTACAGACCGGCGTGTTCTTCCTGCTCGCCATCATCAGCCTCGATGTCGTAGGTATCATAGTGGCAGGTTGGAGCTCCGGAAACAAGTACAGCAGCCTCGGTGCTTTTCGTGCCGTCGCCCAGATCATTTCATATGAAGTGCCTCTTACACTGGCCGTGTTGTGTGTGGCGATGTTCAACAGTACACTCGATCTTCAAAAAATATCGGTCGCCCAGGGGATACATTCTCCCGACGCCATCAGGCTGTTCAGCTTCCTCCCCGTGGATGTCACCAACATCGGCGGTATTCTTAGCTGGAATGTCGTACAGATGCCATTCCTGTTCATCGCATGGCTGATCTTCTTTATTTCTTCCCTGGCCGAAAGCAACCGTGCGCCGTTCGATCTTCCCGAAGCGGAGTCGGAGCTGGTGGCCGGATTTCATACAGAATATTCGGGGTTTCGCTGGGCGATCGTCATGCTGGCCGAATATGCCATGATGTTGCTGGTAAGCATGCTTGGCGCCGTACTATTTTTCGGAAGCTGGAACACGCCGCTACCCAATATGGGATCGCTGGAATTGGCCAACATGACCACCGGACCGGTATGGGGAGTGGCCTGGCTGGTGATCAAAACCGTCATTCTTACGATTATACAGATCTGGATAAGGTGGACATATCCCCGCGTACGCATCGATCAGCTCATGAATCTCAGTTGGAAGTATTTGACCCCGGCCGCGCTGATTTTGGTAATCATTACCGGATTTTGGAAATTATGGCTATCATAAAGGTGCGAATACCATTACTACTATGCCTGCTGATGCTTGCCACTGCATCGGCGTTCGCTCAGGTAAGCCCCGACCCCGTCGGAACTGGCCCCACGATCGACAGTCTTGAGTCGGCCGTGCGGGATTCTTCCGACGATGCCGCCAAGGCCAGGTCGTTGATTGCCCTTTCATCCGCATACCAGTACGTTAATCATGCAAAGGCCCGCTCGAATGCCGAGGAAGCTTTGAAACTGGCTATCGACAACAACCTTGGCAATGAAACCTTCGAAGCCTATGGTCAGCTTGCTTTGCTTGCCTCCCTTTCGGGTGATTACACCTCGGCCCTGAAATACGACAACTCGAATCTCGTAAATGTGATGGAACAGGAAGACAGCGCCGCGATCAGCGCTGTGTTGAATTTCATCGGTAACGATTACCACGACCTTGGCCAGTACGATGAAGCCTATTATTACTTCACGCAATCACATAAAATAGCTACGGCCATTCATGACTCCCTGCGAATGGTGAAATCGCTTCACAATGTCGGAACCGTATTCAGTGAGCTCGGCCAGTACGACATCGCTCTCCAGCACTTCGACATCGCCCGCAAAATCGGCGAGCGGATCAACGACCAAGACGGCTTGGCATACATGCTCGACGAAAAAGCCGAAGTGTATCTCAAACAAAAAGAATACGATAAAGCCCGTAAGGCTCTTACGGAGGCCATGCGTGTTATCCGTGAAAGGAACCTGTCGATCATCGAGCACCGTGCACTGATCGGCTTTGCCAGACTTGCATTCGAGCTCGGCGAATACGACCGCGCGTTGATGTACTACGATTCGGCTAACGCGCTGCATCGCAAGCACGACAACGAATTCGGCCTTGCCGAAACCAATCTCGGGAAGAGTAAAGTATATCTCGCTCAGGGTAAGTTCAAGGAGGCCGAGACCCTCCTGATACAAACTTCGGAAGCCGCACACCAGTTGAATGCAACCAAGCTTGAAACCGACAGCTACGAACAACTTTCGGAGCTCGCGGGGAAGAAAGGCGATTTCAAAAATGCCCTGCGATACTACAAGAATCACAAGGCACTCGAAGACAGCATCTTTAGTCAGGAAATGGTGCAGAAGCTTTATCAAAGCCAGCTGAGATTTGCCACCGAGACCAAAGACAGCGAGATCGCTTCGCTTACTAAATCAAAAGAAGCACAGGAAGTGAGCATGAAGCGCAAAGATTTCCTGTTCAACATCATGATCGTTATAGCGGCCCTCAGCGCGGTCTTATTGTTCTCCATCTATCGGAGCGGGCAGCGCCGCATCCGTATCAACAGGCTGCTGATGGAACACCAGACAGAGATCAAGAAACGAAGCGTCGAGCTGGAACAGCTGAACCAGGTAAAAGACAAGTTCTTCTCCATTATCTCTCACGATCTGCGTTCACCCATGAATGCCCTGGCCGGTATCCTCGATCTGGCCGAGAAAAAACATCTCGACGCAGATGAGTTTGTACAGCTCACGAAAGAACTGCGCGTGCAGTTCAATCATACCAAGACGCTTATCAACAACCTTCTCGACTGGACGCTCCTCCAGATGGACAAGCTCAAGATCCACGAAGACAAAGTGGAGCTTCACGATATGGTCGACGAGAATTTCAAATTGCTCAGCGCGCTGCAAGTGAAGAACACTCAGATGAACAACCTCATCGCGAAAGGCACCTGTGCAAGGGCCGATACCAACATGGTGAACCTCGTGTTCCGCAATCTTATTCTCAACGCGATCAAGTTTACGGAAGTCGGCGGTGTTGTGACCGTCGGAGCCAAAGGGAACGGCAATTTCATAGAGGTGGCGATTTCAGACAACGGTGTGGGGATAGCTCCTGAAGTTCAAAAAATACTCTTCGAGAAAACCACCGGTTACAGCACGCGCGGAACTGCCAACGAGAAAGGTACCGGCCTGGGGCTGATCTTATGCAAAGAGTTTGTGGAGAGGAACGGAGGAAGTATCTGGCTCGAAAGTGAAGCCGGCAAGGGGTCGACATTCTATTTCACCCTCAAAAAGTGCTGAAAGGTGCGGAGTGCGAGGTGCGAGGTGCGATGACGCACTGTAGCCCCGTCGGACTTTGCTCATTCCTCGGATCTAAGACATCGCACATTCCCTACATCGCACTTCGCACATTCATCGCACCTCGTACGTCGCACATCGCACATTTTAACCTATTTTTGAGGCAATTGTATGGTTGCCAAATCATCATATTGGTCGGGTATTCTCACCACCGTAAGCACCTTGTTACAGGGACTGAAGCTTACGGGTAAGCACATCGTGCAAGCGCGTAAGAGCAAAACGTCGGTCGACATCACCAGCCCGGGTTATTTCGACAAACAGACCGGCATCACCACCATCCAGTTTCCACACGAAACCATTCCCGTTCCCGACAACGGGCGATACCAGCTGTACAACGAGATGGACGATTGCATCGTGTGCGACAAGTGCGCGAAGATCTGTCCGGTCAACTGCATTACCATCGAACCCATCCGGTCGGCCGACGAATTCGGGAAGACATCCGACGGTACTCCGAAACGGATCTATGCCGCCAAGTTCGATATCGATATGGGCAAATGTTGCTTCTGCGGACTGTGTACCACGGTCTGTCCTACCGAATGCCTTACCATGACCAAAACATACGACTTCAGTGTGTGGGATATTCGCGACCACAACTTTCCGTTCGCCAATCTCACAGAACAGGAGATCGTCACGAAGAAGAAGGAATGGGAGGTCCATCAGCTAACGAAAGCCGCTCTGCCTCCGATCCAAAAGAAGGAAGGCGCCCCGGTGTCAAAACCCGTGTTCAAGCCTAAAATAAAACCGCCACCGGCGCCCGAGGCATAATGGCGAACATCGTAACATACACCCTCGCGTTCATTGCAGCCATCTCCGCCGCCGCCGTTCTGTTTGTCAAGGAAGTCTTTCACGCAACGCTTTTACTTTTGATTTGCCTGATCTGTATCGCAGGGATCTTCGTGACGTTCAACGCCGAATTCCTCGCGATCGTACAGATACTGGTCTACGCCGGCGGCGTGGTCCTGCTCGTCGTGTTCGGTATCATGCTCACTGTTCGAAGCAGGCCGCTGGAAGAGCCCGGCAGCCAGAACATGGTCTTACCTGGTATCGTCGGGATGTTGCTGTTTGCAGTACTGGTATACGCACTCGACAGGCCTGCAGCACCGACACTGGAAACTCATGATTTGTCGCCTGAAGTTATCGGCGCGCTGTTGATGACGCGTTACGCCATCGCATTCGAGATTGCCGGCATGTTGCTGCTGGTAAGCTTGATCGGTGCGATCGTCGCGGCCACACAGGGAAAGAGAAGTTAGAATTATGGCAGTAAGTACATCGGAAACCATTCTGTATCTCGGCGCATTCCTTTTTTGCGTGGGGCTTACCGTCGTGCTTACGCGCAGGAATCTTATCATGATGCTGATCGGCATCGAGCTGATGTTGAATGCCGCGAACCTGAACCTCGTCGGATTCAGCAAACTCTATCCGTCCAACAACGATGGCCAGTTTTTTATCCTGTTCATCATAGTTGTAGCGGTTTGCGAAGCTGCTGTCGGGATTGCCCTTGTGCTTCGGGTGTATCATTTCTACAGAACTTCATTGCCGGACGAGATCAGTGACCTAAAAGAAAAATATTGAACGAGGTCCAGCAAACATCCACCCTAACATTCGCCCTGCTCTCGGTAGCGATGCCGGTCGTATCGGCCGTGTTGTGCCTGATGATACCCAAGCGCTTCATGTGGCTGTCGCCGATCGTTTCTACGCTGTTGATGTTTACGTCGGTGATCCTGGCGGCGATACTGTATGTCAGGGGCTGGCATGTGGAGATCCGCGCCGGCATTCCGTGGTTCCTCCTCGGTGAAACGACCATACAATTCAATATCCTTATCGACGGGCTGACGTTGCCGATGTTGTCGATGGTGATATTGATATCATTCCTGGTCCACCTGTATTCGGTGGGCTTTATGGCCGACGATCAACATGCCGGAAGATATTTCGCGTTCCTCGGATTCTTTACCTTCTCGATGCTGGGTCTGGTGATCAGCGGCAACCTGTTGTTGCTGTTCTGTTTCTGGGAGCTGGTCGGATTTTCGTCGTACCTCCTCATCGGACACTGGAGAGAACGGCCCCTGGCGGGAGCAGCTGCCACGAAGGCATTTATTTTTAACCGGGTCGGCGACGCCTTGTTTATCGTAGGGTTGATGATCACCTGGAGCTTTTCATCGACGTTCGACATCCCGGAGATGGACAAGAACGGCTGGGTAACGATCGCGGGCCTTTGCTTTTTCGCGGGCGTAATGGGCAAATCGGCCCAGTTTCCATTGCTCACCTGGCTGCCCGACGCCATGCAGGGCCCCACGCCGGTATCGGCGCTGATACACGCTGCTACGATGGTGGCTGCGGGTGTATTCCTTATTCTCCGGATCCCCTTCATACTCGTACCGGCTGCAGCTATGGTCATGGCGATCGTCGGCGGCATCACAGCGTTATACGGAGGCTGGAAGGCGCTGCACGAATACGACCTCAAAAAGATACTCGCGTACTCGACCATCTCGCAGCTTGGCTTCATGATCCTGGCCATCGGCGCCGGCAGTGAAGACGGAGCTTTCTTGCACCTGCTGGCCCATGCATTCTTCAAAGCATGTTTGTTCCTGGCGGCGGGAGCAGTCATTCATAGCCTCTATCATGTCGCAAAACAAAATGAGTTCGACCCGCAGGACATCCGCAACATGGGTGGATTCTATAAAATAACTCCAAAGTTGTTCATCGCGACTACCATCGCCACGGCGGCGCTTTGCGGGCTTCCTTTGCTATCGGGTTTTGTTTCAAAAGAAATGATCATCGTCCCGATGTTCCGGCGCGCACTGGAAACAGCCGACATGCTCGCGTGGGCATATGTGGCTGTGTTCTTCCTATGCTCGATGCTTACGGTGTTGTACTCCTATCGCATGTACACAGCGGTATTCTTCGGCCCACGTGCCCTTCCATACGCCGACCTCGCTCCTGTCCCACCGGTCATGCAATGGCCTATTTCAATCCTCGCCGTTCTGTCGTTGTGGATATTCTTCGCGTGGAGTCCCGCCGGACCCGGCGCGTGGCTCATGCACTTCCGGAAGGACATGGCCGGCCTCTCCATCATCCAATGGAACGTCAACTTTCCGTTCAGCAAGACCATCGCGTTGGTGTCGTTCGGGTGGACTTTGTTGTCGATCGCACTCGGCTGGTGGTTGTTCACGAAGAAAAAAGTCAAGGCCCTACCCGAAAAATATTCTCTCGATCACGCATACGACATCGCGATACTCAGTCCGGCGCTCCGTGCATCCGACGCTCTTGCACGGTTCGATAAAAAAGGGATCGACGGATTTCTTCACCTGTTTGCCTTCAGCCAGGTGACCCTCGCGAAAGTGGCGGGTTATGTAGACCGTTACGTAGTAGATGGGTCGGTATCGGCCGTCACCTGGATTGCCCGCGCAGGAGGCAACATGCTTCGACACACCGGGCGCGGGCAGATCCAATCATACCTGCTCTGGTCGGCGGTCGTGCTTATTATTTTCATATTTTGGATTCTTAAATGATGTCGCAGTACCTGCTTACACTCCTCATATTCGTTCCCGTGGCTGCGGCATTGGCGTTGTTGCTTTTACCAAGCTCTTACCAGTCGTACCACAAATGGATCGCGCTGGGCGTCAGTGCCGTCCAGGTAATGCTGCTGCTGGCGGTATTCGGACAGTACGATCCCTCCGGTGGCTTTCAGCTCGAAGAACGCGCGCGTTGGATCGACCTTAGCCTCGGCACCGGCAAACTGACCGTCGAATACCTGCTGGCCATCGATGGGCTGAGCTTGCCGCTGGTTGCCCTGTCTGTTTTCGTGTTGCTGGTTGCAGTCATCTCTTCGTGGAACGTCACCGACCGGTCGAAGGGGTATTTTGCACTGCTGCTGATACTGAACGGCGCTGTGATCGGAAGCTTCTGTGCGCTCGATCTGCTGTTGTTCTATCTCTTCTTTGAATTCATGCTGTTGCCGATGTACTTCCTCATCGGTATCTGGGGCGGACCGAGGCGTGAATACGCTTCGATCAAGTTCTTCCTCTACACCCTGCTTGGCTCGATACTCATCCTGCTCGTCCTCATCGGTCTATATATTTCATCCGATCCGAAAACATTCGTTCTGACGGAACTACTGCAGAGCGAGAACATTGCGTCGTACTCCGTCTTTAGCCCCGCAGACTCGTGGATGATCCTCGGGTGGCCGGCACGCAACTGGGCATTCCTGTTTTTGCTGATCGGCTTCGGTATAAAATTGCCGATGGTGCCCTTGCACACCTGGCTGCCGGATGCGCACGTCGAGGCGTCTACACCCATCTCCGTGGTGCTCGCGGCGTTGTTACTGAAAATCGGAGCTTATGGATTGCTTCGGATGGCATACCCCTTGTTCCCGGATGCGGCTAACGCAATGAGCGTCGCCGTTGCTGTTCTCGGCATGCTCTCCATTGTTTACGGAGCGATGAATGCCCTTGCTTCGAAAGACTTTAAACGACTGATCGCATACTCATCCGTATCGCACATGGGTTTCGTTTTACTGGGACTGGCTTCGGCGACTGTGGAAGGTATCACCGGAGCGGTGTTCCAGATGACGAGCCACGGACTGATCTCGGCCATGCTGTTCCTCATCGCCGGCGTGTTGTACGATCGCACGCACGACAGGACCATCGCGAATTACTCCGGTCTTGCTTCCAGGATGCCAGTCTATACATCATTCGTGCTGGTCGCATTCTTCGCCACGCTTGGACTTCCCGGGTTGAGTGGCTTCATCGGCGAGATCATGGTGTTCCTGGGAGCGTTCAGGTCGGGGTTGATCCCAGGCTGGATCTCGATCGTATCGACAACAGGACTGATATTCGGTGCAGGGTATTGCTTGTGGACGATACAAAGGATGTTCTTCGGCCCATATGCCGTGCGCGACAACATACCCATGCACGACGTTGTCCTTCGTGAAAAGATCATGTTGTTGCCGCTGGCGATGCTAATCATTACACTCGGGATTTTTCCGCAGACCGTTATCCGTTACATCAATCCGTTCAGCGTGTGGCTGTCGGAAATATTGACCGAAGGTTTTTAGAACTCATATATTCAACGTGCAGACTGTCGAATTCGAATACCTCGATCGGATCAGGGAAACACTCCTTGACCTCGCGCCAGAGCTGACGTTGTGCGTAGTTATTATCGCGTTGGTAATATGTACGATGTTCCGGTCCAGTCGGACTATCTTTCTCATCACGCTGGCGGGGGTTGTGATCCATTTGCTTCTGGTCCTTTACAACGCACGGGTACTGGTCGAACCATTGAACGTAGCCGACATGCTCTCGATCGATCCCTGGTCGTCGTGGTTCAAGGTGATGATAAGCATCGCAGCACTGCTTACCATTCTGATGTCGAGGCAGCAACGGCTGGAATACTATGTGCTCATCATCGCCATTCTTTTAGGCGCCGATCTGCTGATGATAAGCACACATTTCATCATGATATTGCTATCCATCGAGCTCATTTCGATTTCATCATACGTGCTCGTAGCAGGGACACATCCCGACAAGGCGCGCTCTGAAGCCGCCTGGAAATTCTTCATCTTCGGATCGGCTGCTACTGCCGTCATGATCTTCGGGCTGTCTTATCTTTTCGGGGCCACGGGAACTGCCGGCCTGGCCGGTCTCGCTAGCGAAGCCGACCCGGGTATGATGGCCGTCGGCTGCCTGATGACTTTTGCCGGGTTGCTCTTCAAGATGACGGCTGCACCGTTTCATCTCTGGGCGCCGGATGTTTACCAGGCGACACCTTCCCCGGTTGTCGCGTACTTGTCGGTCGTTCCGAAGCTCGCAGGCCTTGTGGTGGTCACCAGATTTATTTATCACTTACCGGTACAGCCGGCCGACTGGTCAGCAGTAATCGCCGGATTTGCGATCCTGTCGATCATCGCCGGTACGCTCGCCGCTCTTGCGCAGAGAGATGCAAAGCGGATGATGGCATACTCAACAGTCGCCCAAACCGGCTTCCTGCTCACCGGTGTGGCGTCGGTTATGTTCACTTCGACAGATGCCTTTTACGCGATGGCTTTTTACGCGTTTGTCTTTCTTTTAATGAACTACGCCGTGTTCATCGTAATCCAGGCAAGAGAAGAGGCGGGCGGCACGGTGCTTTTCACAGATTTTGCCGGCACCGGCTACTCTGCCGTCATTCCTGCCGTCACTATAACGATTGCATTTGTGTCCCTGGTGGGACTTCCCCCGGTCGCCGGATTTACGGCCAAATTGCTCGTTTTTACCACGCTTTGGGCCAAATTTGCAGCCACTCACGGCTTCATCCTCGTCGTGCTCTTCGTGATCGGTCTGGTGGCGACAGTCGTCTCTCTGTTTTTCTACCTCAAAATCCCCTTCTACATGTTTTTCAGGCAGGCTGAGCAAAAAGAGCCGTTAAAAATCAGCCGTTCAACAAATTATTTGCTCCTGTTTTTGGTTGGAATTCTATTCGCCCTCTTCTTCTTCCCGTCTGTATTCGACTGGTTGGGAGGCTGGGGTATTAAGCGTAACTTTAGGCTTTAACGACTGCTGATGACCGATCAAATCCTGCATGAGTGTGGTATTGCTCTAATCCGTCTGCGTAAACCACTTTCTTACTACATCGAAAAGTACGGTCCCACGTACGCCATGAACAAGATGTACATCCTCATGGAAAAGCAGCACAACAGGGGACAGGACGGCGCGGGGATCGCCAACATCAAAATAGATCAGAAGCCAGGGTACCGATTCATCAGCAGATACAGGTCGATCAAAGCGCAGCCGGTCGCCAACCTCTTCAAGAAGATCAGCAAGAAATTCAAAAAAGCTCAGAAGGAAGGCAAGGAAAAATTCCGCGACGAGCAGTGGCTCAAACAAAAAGTAGCATTCACCGGCGAGCTTTGGCTCGGTCACCTTCGGTACGGAACTCACGGCATCAACAACATCGAAAACGTTCACCCTTTCCTCAGGCAAAACAACTGGAGGAGCCGTAACCTCGTCATGGCCGGCAACTTCAACATGACCAACGTCGACGAGCTATTCGACATCCTGGTCGGCCTTGGCCAGCACCCGAAAGAGAAAGTCGACACGGTAACGGTCATGGAAAAGATCGGCCACTTCCTCGACGAAGAAGTACAGGCTACTTTCGAACAATACAAAGACCAGTACACCAACGCGGAGATCTCCGACATCATCGAAAACAAAATCGACTTCCAGAGAATACTCACCCGCGCCTGCAAAGACTTCGACGGCGGTTATGTTATGGCCGGCCTCACCGGCTCCGGGTCTGCTTTTGTCGTACGCGATCCCTCGGGCATACGCCCCGGTTATTTTTACGCCGATGAGGAGATCGTTGTAGTTGCCTCGGAAAAACCTGCGATCAAAACAGCATTCAATATCGATTACGATCAGATCGAGGAGATCAAACCCGGTCACGCCCTGATCATCAACAAGAACGGCGGATACGGACAATACCAGATCGTTCGGCCTATCGAAAAGAAATCGTGCAGCTTCGAACGGATCTACTTCTCGAGAGGTACCGATCCCGAGATCTACCAGGAACGTAAACAACTCGGCCGCCTGCTGGTACCCCAGATACTGAAGGCCATCAACTTCGACCTTCGCAACACCGTATTCTCCTACATCCCCAACACCGCCGAAACTTCCTTCCTGGGAATGATGGCCGGCGTTGAAGACTACCTGATCAGCAAGCAAAAGGAGATCATCATCGACAACAAACCGTCGGTTGATTCCCTCGACGACATCCTCTCGTTCAGGCCGCGCGTCGAGAAGATCGTCCTAAAAGATGTCAAGCTCCGCACATTCATTACCGACGATCACCACCGCGACGAAATGGTGGCTCACGTCTACGACACCACTTACGAGGTGGTCAACAAAGGAAAAGACACGCTCGTTGTGATCGACGACTCGATCATCCGCGGAACGACTCTCGAAAAGAGTATCCTTCGCATGCTCGACCGGCTTCAGCCAAAACGCATCGTCGTCATTTCATCGGCGCCACAGATACGGTTCCCCGACTGCTACGGTATCGATATGAGCAAGATGGGCGATTTCGTCGCCTTCCGCGCCGTAGTACAGCTGCTGAAAGAACACGGCAAGGACTATTTACTGGGCGAAGTTTACGAACAGTGCCTGGCTTCGATCAGCCAGGAAAACCCGGTCAACTACGTCAAACGTCTCTACGACCAGTTTACATACAACGAAATCTCCGACAAGATCACCGACATCGTTCGCCCTCCGGACATGAAGGCAGACCTGCAGGTTGTGTTCCAGACCGTCGATAACCTTCACAAAGCTATTCCTAATCACCTTGGTGATTGGTACTTCACCGGCAATTATCCGACACCCGGCGGGACCAAGGTGTGCAACAAGAGCTATTTGAATTATATGGAAGGAAAGCTTGTCAGAGCTTACTGATCTCAGTTCCCGTCGACGATTGTAATCACTTTTTCCGCGTGTATAGGCGTACCATCGACGGCGAGCCCCTCTACAACGATCTTGTATTGCCCCTTCAGGTCCGCTGCAAAGAATTCTACCTTCGCATTGCCGGTTTCATCGAGTCTTATGTTCGGGTTCCAATAAATGGTACTCCTGAAATCCTCCTTTGTTGACGCGCGTGCAGAAGGCGTACTATAGTCTGGAGATGGAAATACCAGGGGCCTGCTGTATCCATGAACAAGTACCTTCGTCGTCGCCTGTGATTCCTGCGACCGGTCCGCGTTCGTATAAACAGCCAGGATGCCATCGGTACCTTTACGGCCGTATTGCATACCGCTCCTCAGGCTCAGCTCTACCGACTCGACGGTACCGATTTTAATGCTGGTCAACACTTCTTCCGGCGTCCCCGACACCACGTTGCCATTCACTGTTACCAACACTTCCGGCGGCCGTTTTCCTGTTGTTGCATTTCGTTGAAGGTAAACCACCCACCTTGTTCCTTCAGTGGTAACAAATACCTGCCGGACCATGAGGCCTTGTATTTTCCCCTGAAGCGCAAACAATAAACTCCCGGTCTGATCCTTGATATCCTTTCGCAACAATACATAATCAGGGCGGCCATAGTGCGTCACTTGCTTATCTGAATTTATCCGCGAAGCCCTCACTTCGACCTCCTCCAATAAAATCGTTGCGTCGGTCTTATAATCACCGGCTCGTTGAGCCAGGGACGTCTGCTGAATGGCCGGTTTCGAATACCCGGCCGGTAAATGAACCGGCGGGACCTCACGTTTCTTCAGGCGTAGGTCGTTGTCGCCATCGTCAAGGCCATTGGGCACGATCGCAAACCACGCTGAATCATAAAACGTGAGTCCATTCACGCTAAAGTTCCCGCTCTTATCCGATTGGGCGAGGGTGTAATACCTGGGCTGCAACTGAAAAACGTGAAGAACTAAGTCCTTTTCTTTTTTGTCGTGAGCGTCAAACCTTGCCTCGAAACCAAAACCACGTTCGACGGGATGAGAAAAGCTCGTTCCTGGCGGGCTATCGCCAAATTCAACCTCATCGGATATTGTGGCGTTCAAATGCAGCGGTACTACCTGGTGCACGTCCGTCACGGAGATCGAGAGATTAGCCCCGGCGAGTACTGCTGGATCACTCACCATGGAGGAAAGATCTAACTCAATTTTCTCGCGCAGTTTGAAAACCGGCTTAACACTTTTGATTGCTACTAACGCATTTTCAATCTCGTCATGTTCCGCGACAGCTGGATCGGGGGCTTGTCGCATTGCGAGGACCGGTATGTACTTTATGAAAAGCTTATCGTCACCAAAATTCCTGTTCGCGTTAGTATAGTATCTCAGGAAGTAGTCGCCGGCTGCGAGCGTATCGGGCAAAAAGAATTCATTTTGGAAAGAGCCATCGATGATCTCCAATATCTTTGTTGCCGCCACATTTTTGGTGGAATCAATCAGTTCTGCGTATACGGTGGCGCTAAGGGAGTCCCTGAGTGATGGTGTTCGATAGCGAATATATCCTTTGAACCACACCGTTTCTCCGGGATAATAGTACGGCTTATCGGTTTGCACATATATCTTCTCCTGTAAAAAGTCAATGTAGTCTTGCGCCAGTGGAGTTTCGGTCGCCACGGGAGGATGATAATTGACCGGGACCAGCTGCGAGACCCTTTGCTGATTCATAGTACCGAACACAACGGCATCGCTGGAACCAACCTCGAAACCTTCGCTGGTTACGGAGATCATGCCGCTCCTGGATTCGATCCAACTGATGGGGTGAAGCACGTCACGATAAATGCTTGCGTTATCCTTCTCGGCCATGTTGTGTACCTCCAGCCTGGTTTTCATTCGTATACCGAATGTGCCCCTGATGGACCCTTCCGTAACCATATTAACAGTGTCTGCCGGCAATACGGATTTCCCGATTTCGGTATAGAAGAACTGTGATCTTTGGCGTGATGTTGTTTTATCAAGCTCCGAATACAACTTGAATCCTTCCGCCGATATCTTCCTGTTGACGATAGCCTTAAAAAGGTGCTGACGGGAATTTCGATACGATCGCGCGCGCTCCGCTGTCCAAAGCGTCGCCTGTTCATGATTTTCGGGAGGCAATTCTTCAAAGAATGTTTTTCCCGTGATAGTGTAATCTGTTGTCGTGGACGCGAAGCGAACCAGGAAGAACTTGACTTTATATCCCAGTGCTTTGTTTTCGATCTCTATCGGTAAGTTTGCCGTAGCTGAAAACGACCGGTCTTTGCTTTCCGGAAAATCAATTACCCACGGATTAGTAATCTGGCATTGATCGGCCTGTTTGCCCGTGCCGAGAAATATCTTACTGAATTTTTTCAGTTTCTTTTCCCACGCTTTGTCGCGACTGGATTTTACCTCTACGGCACCCAGTACTGTCTGCGATGCCTGCAGGTAAATCGTCCGCAGGCTGAGATCTTCGGAAATGCTGATCTTCTGGCTATACGAACCGTAGCCGGTGTAAGAGATGACGAGCTCGTAAACTCCAGGAATGGGGACGTTACGGACCTCAAAACTTCCCTCGAGATCCGTGGTCGCTCCTAAAGTCGAATTGTTAATGAAGACATTGCAGAAAGGAAGCGGTTCATTCGTCGTCGCGTCCATCACTCTTCCTTTTACAGTGCCGGTTTGGGCTAATCCAAAGGACCATGCCAGGCATAGGATAAAAGCAATGCTCAGCCGAATCATGCTACCGAATGTACTATTTCGGCATCAAAAAAAACATAAAAAAAGCCCCGACTGGACGCCGGGGCTTCTATATATCGGTAGGTCTTAACTACACCTTGATCTCTACATCCACGCCGCTCGGCAATTCGAGCTTCATCAGCGCGTCTACCGTCTTGGCAGAATTCGAATAGATGTCCACCAGGCGCTTGTAGGTGCACAGCTGGAACTGCTCGCGCGACTTCTTGTTCACGTGGGGAGAACGAAGCACGGTGAACTTCTCACGTTCTGTGGGCAGCGGAATAGGTCCGCTTACAACAGCGCCGGTAGCTTTCACAGCCCTTACGATTTTCTCAGACGACTTATCGACCAGGTTGTGATCGTAAGATTTGAGCTTTATTCTGATTTTCTGATTCATGGCAAAATTTTATTTAGCTACCGCTCCTTTTAATTCCTCAATAACTTTCTCGGCGAGGTTCTTAGGAACCGGCGCATAATGCGAGAATGTCAATGTTGCAGAAGCGCGTCCTGAAGTAATGGTACGCAGGTCGGTCACATAACCGAAGAGCTCCTTCAGGGGCACATCGGCCCTGACAACCTGTGCGTTGTTACGCGAGTCCATACCTTTCATGATACCGCGACGACGGTTAAGGTCGCCTGTAACTGAACCGGTATATTCGTCCGGAGTGATCACCTCAACACCCATGATAGGTTCGAGCATCTGAGGTCCGCACTTGCCGGCAGCTTCCCTGAAGCCAACGCGGGCAGCCAATTCGAACGACAGTGAGTCTGAATCGACATCATGGTACGAGCCGTGGAACAGACGTACTTTCATGTTGTCGAGGGGATAGCCTGCGAGCGGTCCGTTGACCATCGCCTGCGCGAATCCTTTTTCGACAGCGGGAATGAATTCGCGGGGGATTACACCACCAACGATATCGTTCTCGAACAGGAAGCCATCCTTGCCATCGTCGCGCGGTCCGATCTCGAATACGATATCGGCGAACTTACCGCGACCACCGGTCTGCTTCTTGTAAACTTCCTTATGCTCAATCGACTTGGTAATAGCTTCTTTGTAAGCAACCTGGGGAGCGCCCTGGTTGATCTCCACCTTGAATTCACGACGCATACGGTCGATGATGATCTCCAGGTGAAGCTCGCCCATACCGCGAAGGATGGTCTGACCTGTTTCCTGGTCGGTATGCACACGCAGTGTAGGATCTTCTTCTACCAGTTTAGAGATAGCCTTGCCAAGCTGGTCAGCATCGGCCTGTTTCTTAGGTTCGATCGCATAACCGATAACGGGCTCGGGGAACACCATCGACTCGAGACGCACGGGGCGCTTCTCATCGCATAATGTATCGCCGGTCTTAATATCCTTGAAACCAACAACGGCACCGATATCGCCAGCTGCAAGAACATCGATCTGGTTCTGCTTGTTGGCGTGCATCTGGAATATGCGTGAAATACGTTCCTTGTTTCCAGTACGGCTGTTCTGAACATACGAGCCTTGATCGAGCTTACCGGAATATGCGCGTACGAAGCACAGACGTCCTACGAAGGGGTCGGTGGCGATCTTGAAGGCCAGGGCTACGAAAGGCTCTTTCTCATCAGGTTTGATTACAACTTCTTCTTCAGTATCGGGATCGTGACCGATAATTATATCCTTGTCGAGCGGTGAAGGAAGGAGTTCCATCACATAGTCGAGCATGGTTTGAACACCTTTGTTCTTGAATGAAGAACCGAGTACCATAGGAACGATCTTCATATCGATCGTTGCTTTACGGAGCGCTGTAAGGATCTCAATTTCTGTGATCGTGCCAGGATCATTGAAGAATTTCTCCAGCAACGATTCGTCGTATTCGGCAACTGCTTCGAGAAGTTTCTCTCTCCACACGTTGGCTTCTTCAACCATGTCGGCAGGAACGGGAACGGCTTCGAAGGTCATACCCTTGTCAGATTCGTTCCAGATCACGCCACGGTTGTTGATCAAATCAACTACGCCGCGGAAGTTATCTTCTGCACCGATAGGCAACTGCAGCGGCACCGCCTTGCTGCCCAATTTATCTTTCACCTGCTGGCAAACACCGAGGAAGTCGGCGCCAGAGCGGTCCATCTTGTTAACGAAACCGATGCGGGCAACTTTGTAATTGTCGGCCAGGCGCCAGTTTGTTTCTGACTGAGGTTCAACACCGTCAACGGCGCTGAAAAGGAATACAAGACCATCGAGTACGCGCAGGGAGCGGTTCACCTCAACGGTGAAGTCCACGTGCCCGGGTGTATCGATGATGTTGATGTGGTACATGTTATCGCGATACTTCCATTCTACCGTTGTAGCGGCTGAAGTAATCGTAATACCGCGCTCCTGCTCCTGCTCCATCCAGTCCATGGTCGCAGCTCCATCGTGCACTTCACCAATCTTATGGTTAACGCCCGAGTAGTAGAGGATACGCTCTGTGGTAGTAGTCTTACCGGCATCGATGTGCGCGGCAATACCGATATTTCTTGTGTATTTAAGATCTCTGGCCATTTAAAAGTAATGCAGTTATTCGCCGCTGTTATAATCTGAAATGTGAAAATGCCTTGTTGGCTTCTGCCATACGGTGAGTATCGTCCTTCTTCTTCATAGCGGCACCCTCTCCCTTCGAAGCGGCGACGATCTCTGCAGCAAGCTTGTCCATCATCGTCTTTTCTCCGCGAGCGCGTGAGAAATCGATGAGCCACTTGATGCTCAGGTTGACCTTGCGCTCTGGCCTGATCTCTACAGGCACCTGAAAGGTGGCGCCACCAACACGCCGGCTCTTTACTTCGACAGCGGGTGTGAGGTTGTTCAATGCACGCTTCCAAACATCCAGGCCGGGTTCGCCACCAACCTTCTTCTCAACGATCTCGATGGCATCGTAGAAGATGCTGTATGCAACGCTCTTCTTGCCTTGCTCCATCAGGTAGTTCACAAATTTGGTTACAAGGGTATCCTTGAACTTAGGGTCGGGAAGGAGGTATCTCTTCTTGGGTTTCGATTTTCTCATTGCTCTGTCAGATTATTTTTTCGCCGATTTTCCTGCCGGTGCACCTTTGCCTGCTGCGCCTTTCGCCGCTGCTGCTGCTGCACCTGCCTTCGGCCTCTTTGCACCATATTTCGATCGGCTCTGGAGACGGCCATTCACGCCCGATGTATCCAGCGCACCGCGGATGATGTGGTAGCGAACTCCGGGAAGGTCTTTCACCCTGCCACCACGGATCAGCACGATCGAGTGTTCCTGCAGGTTGTGCCCTTCGCCAGGGATGTAGGCGTTGACTTCCTTGTTGTTGCTCAGACGTACGCGGGCCACTTTACGAAGCGCTGAATTAGGCTTCTTAGGAGTAGTCGTGTACACGCGTGTGCACACACCCCGGCGCTGAGGGCAGGAATCTAAGGCAGGAGACTTCGACTTGAAAGTCAATTTCTTTCTTCCCTTTCTTACAAGTTGCTGAATGGTAGGCATTTATAAATTCTTTTTTACCTTTTTAAAATTAGGACTGCAAAGGTATCCAAAGAAAAGGTGCCTGCAAAGGGGTGTTTAAAAGAATTTTTGAGGATAATCCCTCAAATTTTCCTCATTTAAGAGGTTTACCCGACCGGTCTGGCGCCAATCTTTTTGTGGTAAGAAAAAAGCTTTTGATGAAATTTTTTGAAGGAGTGAAAGACAGGAGCCACAATCTGAAAAGTAGAACGGTAACCTGACGATGATGTGACCCTAAGGGTGGCGCGCAGGCTTTTCAATGCATTCGGACCACCCAAGTACTTACGCCTCGCCGATCGTGCCCCCGAAATTCAAGGGAAACTTAGGCAGATCGTCGGTCCTTTTAATCGCCCCGAACGCCGCCTCATACTTGTCGATATTGTCTTTTAAGGCAGCCAGGAGCCGCTTGGCGTGCTCGGGGGTGATTACGACGCGTGCCTTCACTTTGGCCTTTGGAACACCCGGCATCAGCCTGATAAAATCGATCACAAACTCGCTGTTGGAATGGGCGATCATCGCCAGGTTGGAATAGATGCCTTCAGCGATCTCTTCAGTCAGCTCAATGTTGATCTGCTGGCTCTGCTGTTGTTGATCTTTCTCTGCCATTTTTGTTGTTCGTTGTTCGTTGTTCGCGGCAAACAAAAAGGCCGCAGATCTTGTCGACCTGCGGCCCGCTATTGGCTTATAAAATTAATCGGCGAACTCGCGTTCCTTCCTTGGAGCGGAAGGTGACGACGTTGCCTGCACCATGTTTTCGTACTCTTCTTCCGAACCCACGATCAGGTCGTTGAGTCTGCGCTGGCCTGTACCGGCAGGGATCAGGTGCCCAACGATCACGTTCTCTTTCAAGCCCATGAGATGGTCTGCCTTGCCACGGATAGCTGCCTCACTCAACACCTTGGTCGTTTCCTGGAATGAAGCGGCTGACAGCCAGCTTTCAGTCTTCAACGATGCCTGGGTGATACCTTGAAGTGTCGGCCTCGATACAGCTGAAAGAGCATCACGAACTTCGGCCAGCTTCTGGTCTCTGCGACGCAGCGATGAGTTCTCATCACGCAACTCGCGCGGCGTCACGATCTGTCCAAGCTTGAACTTGACCGAGTCACCGATATCCGTAACCACCTTCTTGTCGAGGATAGTATCATTCACTTCACGGAATTCAAGCTTGTCCACGTACTCGCCTTGCAGGAAAGTCGTGTCACCTGAATCGACGATCTCAACCTTCTGCATCATCTGGCTTACGATACACTCGATGTGCTTGTCGTTGATCTTCACACCCTGCAGGCGGTAAACTTCCTGGATTTCGTTCACCAGGTACTCTTGCACTGCAGTAGGTCCTTTGATGGAAAGGATATCCGAAGGAGTGATCGCACCATCGGACAGGGGCTGACCTGCTTTCACAAAGTCGTTATCCTGGACGAGGATGTGTTTCGACAGCGGCACGAGGTAACGCTTCTGTACACCATCGCGCGACTCGATGAATATTTCGCGGTTACCGCGTTTGATACCACCGTAAGTCACAACTCCATCTATTTCACTCACAACCGCCGGGTTCGACGGGTTACGAGCCTCAAACAATTCAGTTACACGGGGCAGACCACCTGTGATGTCGCGTGACTTGCCGACGGCACGAGGGATCTTCGCAAGCACCTGGCCGGCTTTGATCTGTTCGGCCTGGTCAACTGCAAGGTGAGCGCCAACAGGAATGTTGTACGACTTGTTGTCTGTCTTGCCCTTCACCATGATAGCCGGGTTCTTGGTCTTATCACGTGTTTCAGTGATCACCTTCTCGCGGTGGCCGGTTTGTTCATCCGACTCCTCTTTGTAGGTAATCCCCTCAATAATCGCTTCGTACTCGATCTCTCCGTCAAATTCGGAGAGGATCACGGCGTTGTACGGATCCCAGTTGCAGAGCTCGTCGCCCTTCTCAACTTTCTGTCCGTCTTTCACCAGCAGGAACGCTCCGTAAGGCACGTGGTTGCTGATCAGTACGCGGGTCTTGTCCGCATCCATGATACGAAGCTCACCGGTACGGCCCATGACAACCTTGGCCTTGTTGCTATCCTTATCTGTTGCATCTACGGTACGAATGCTTTCAAATTCAACGATACCTGTAAACTTCGCACGAATACTTGCTTCCGTTGCGATGTTCGACGCTGCACCACCCACGTGGAATGTACGGAGTGTAAGCTGTGTACCAGGTTCACCGATCGACTGTGCTGCGATAACGCCTACTGCTTCGCCGGCCTGTACCATGTTACCGGTAGCGAGGTTACGTCCGTAGCATTTTGCACAACCGCCGATCTTCGATTCGCACGTGAGAAGCGAACGGATCTCGATCTCTTCGATAGCCGAGTCTTCGATCTTCTTCGCAAGCTCATCTGTGATCTCTTCGTTCGAAGCAAGGATCAGCTCTTCGGTGATCGGATCGTAAATGTCGTGTACTGTCACACGGCCAACGATACGTTCCGACAGGGGCTCAACGATATCTTCATTGTCTTTCAGCGCCGTTACTTTCAGACCACGGAGTGTTCCGCAATCCTCTTCGGTGACCACAAGATCCTGCGCAACGTCGACCAAACGACGGGTGAGGTATCCTGCATCGGCTGTCTTCAACGCCGTATCGGCGAGACCCTTACGGGCACCGTGTGTAGAGATAAAGTACTCCAACACATCGAGACCTTCTTTGAAGTTCGAGAGGATGGGGTTCTCGATGATCGATCCCACGGAACCGGCAAGGTTCTTCTGGGGCTTCGCCATCAAACCGCGCATACCGCCCAACTGACGTACCTGCTCCCTCGAACCACGCGCACCGGAGTGCATCATCATGTAGATCGAGTTGAAGCCGCCCTGATCTTCCTCCAACTGCTTCATCAGCGCGTTGGTGAGAAGGGTATTGGTACGGGTCCAGATGTCGATCACCTGGTTGTAACGTTCGTTATCCGTGATAAGACCCATCATGTAGTTGCTCCATACGGCATCAACTTCTTCCTGGGCGCTGGCAACGAGCTTCTCTTTCTGAACGGGAACCATCACATCGTTCAAACCGATGGAAAGTCCGCCGCGATAGGCCATCTGGAACCCGAGCTCCTTGATCTCATCGAGGAACTTCGCGGTCTTCGCGAGACCGGCCAGCTTGAAGACTTCTGCGATGATAGTCTGCAGTTTCTTCTTGGTGAGCAGCTCGTCTACGTAGCCTACTTCTTCGGGCATTACTACGTTGAAGATCACGCGGCCTGTTACGGTTTCGATGATCTTTTTCGCTTGTTCGCCTGTTTTCTTATCTCTTACATTCACTTTCACTTTGATGATCGAGTGCTTCGAGATACGTCCCTCGTTGTGCGCGATGATCACTTCTTCAGGTGAATAGAATACTTTGCCTTCGCCTTTCTCGCCTTTACGGCCCTTGGTCAGGTAATACAGACCCAACACCATGTCCTGTGAAGGCACAGTGATAGGCGCACCATTCGAAGGGTTGAGGATGTTGTGCGATGACAACATCAACACGGATGCTTCGAGGATAGCTTCCTGTCCGAGGGGAACGTGTACCGCCATCTGGTCACCGTCGAAGTCGGCGTTGAAGGCCGTACATACGAGCGGGTGCAGCTGGATAGCCTTACCTTCGATCAGCTTGGGCTGGAAGGCTTGGATACCGAGACGGTGCAGCGTTGGAGCGCGGTTGAGGAGTACAGGGTGTCCTTTCAAAACGTTTTCAAGGATGTCCCATACCACAGGATCTTTCCTGTCCACTATTTTCTTGGCCGACTTAACGGTCTTAACAATACCTCTTTCGATGAGCTTGCGGATGATGAACGGCTTGAACAATTCAGCCGCCATGTCTTTCGGCAGACCGCATTCATGCAGCTTCAGCTCGGGACCAACCACGATAACGGAACGACCGGAGTAGTCGACACGCTTACCGAGGAGGTTCTGGCGGAAACGACCTTGCTTACCCTTCAGCATATCGCTGAGTGATTTCAGGGCGCGGTTTCCATCCGAACGTACGGCGTTCACTTTCCTGGAGTTGTCGAACAATGAATCGACAGCTTCCTGGAGCATGCGTTTTTCGTTACGCAGGATCACTTCGGGAGCTTTGATATCGATCAGTCTCTTGAGACGGTTGTTACGGATGATCACACGACGATAGAGGTCATTGAGATCCGACGTAGCGAAACGTCCGCCGTCCAGCGGAACGAGAGGCCTGAGCTCCGGGGGAATTACCGGTACCATCTTGATGATCATCCACTCGGGACGGTTCTCAACACGGGTATTGGCGTCGCGGAAAGCTTCCACCACTTTCAATCTCTTGAGGGCTTCTGCTTTTCTCTGCTGCGATGTGTCGGTAGCCGCCTGGTGACGAAGCTCGTAAGAGAGCTCGTTCAGGTTGAGGCGTGACAACAACATTTCGAGGGCGTCGGCGCCCATCTTCGCAATAAATTTCTTAGGATCGTTGTCGTCGAGCAGCTGGTTTTCGCGGGGAAGCTTGTCGATAATATCCAGGTATTCTTCTTCCGTAAGGAAGTCGAGCCTGTTGATGCTATCTTCATCCTTCACGCCGGATTGGATAACCACGTAGCGTTCGTAGTAGATGATCTGGTCCAGCTTCTTGGTAGGAAGACCAAGGAGATAACCGATCTTGTTAGGCAGCGAACGGAAATACCAGATGTGAGCAACCGGTGTAACCAACTCGATGTGGCCCATGCGCTCGCGACGGACTTTCTTCTCCGTAACTTCTACACCGCAACGGTCGCAGATGATGCCCTTGTAACGTATTCTTTTATATTTTCCGCAATGACATTCCCAGTCCTTTACGGGACCAAAGATGCGTTCGCAGAAGAGGCCACCCATTTCCGGCTTATAAGTCCGGTAGTTGATGGTTTCGGGCTGCGTCACTTCACCATGTGAGCTTTCCAGGATTGATTCCGGGGAAGCCAGGGAGATGGTGATCTTCGAGAAGTCGTTGTTTATCTTTTTATTCTTTCTGAAAGACATATTGGTTTGTTTTCAGGTTAGTACTTCAAATTTTATCTTTTCGTTAGTCGTTATTCGTTGTTCGCGGCAGAGCCGAGTTTCTTTCGTTTAGCCGCGATTAACGATTAACGAATAACGATTAACGACATTAATCCATAGTGATTTCGAGTGCCAGACCTCTAAGTTCATGTACAAGTACATTGAACGACTCAGGGATGTTCGGCTTCCTCATATTTTCGCCTTTCACTATCGATTCGTAAGCCTTTGCACGGCCTATCACATCGTCGGACTTGATCGTGAGAATTTCCTGGAGGATGTGCGACGCGCCAAATGCTTCGATCGCCCAAACTTCCATTTCTCCGAAACGCTGTCCACCGAACTGTGCCTTTCCACCCAACGGCTGTTGCGTGATGAGCGAATAAGGTCCGATAGAACGTGCGTGCATCTTATCATCGACAAGGTGACCGAGTTTCAGCATGTATGCCATACCTACGGTTACAGGCTGATCGAAACGAGATCCTGTGAGTCCGTCGAAGAGATAAGTCCTTCCGAATTCCGGAAGCCCTGCCTCTTTCAGCTCGGCTGCAACGTCTTCGAGTCTTGCGCCGTCGAAGATCGGAGTCGCATACTTCCTGCCCAGTTTCTTACCGGCCCAGGCGAGTACGGTCTCATAGATCTGACCGAGGTTCATACGCGAAGGCACACCAAGCGGGTTCAGACAGATGTCGACAGGAGTACCATCTTCGAGGAACGGCATGTCTTCTTCACGCACAATCCTTGCAACGACGCCTTTATTACCGTGACGACCGGCCATCTTATCACCAACCTTCAGCTTGCGCTTCTTGGCAACATATACTTTGGCAAGTTGTACGATGCCTGCAGGCAGCTCATCTCCAACTTCCAGTGTGAAACGTTCACGCTTAAATTCACCGGCTATGAAATTTCTCTTGGTGAGATAGTTCTTCACTATATCTGAGATCATGTCATTGCCGTGATCGTCGGTGGTCCAGCTTTCGAGGCTCACGTCGGCGATCAGGTTCACTTCTTCCGGAACGTTGTAATTACTTTCGTCGCGGTAGATGTTCTTGTCGGGGAAGAGGTTGCTTTCGATCACCTTGGCAGAGAACTTCACGCCTTTGCTGATCAGCTCATCACCGAACTTATGCTTCACACCCTGGCTCGACTTACCCGTGAGCAGTGTGGTGAGCTTCTTGACCATCTCTGCGCGCAGCTCGAGCAATTGCTTGCTGTAGCGGCTCTTCAATGAATCGAGTTCCTTCTTCGACTTCGAACGCACGTCTTTATCGCGCTTGGGACGCGAGAACAGTTTCGTGTCGATCACGACGCCCTTCAATGAAGGGGGCGCCTTGAGGGATGCATCCTTCACGTCGCCGGCCTTGTCGCCGAAGATCGCGCGGAGGAGCTTCTCTTCCGGTGTCGGGTCGGTCTCTCCTTTCGGAGTGATCTTACCGATCAGGATGTCGCCTTCTTTAACTTCGGCGCCTACGCGGATGATACCATTCTCGTCGAGGTGCTTGACGGCTTCCTCGCTGACGTTCGGGATTTCCGAGGTCAGTTCTTCTTCGCCACGCTTGGTGTCGCGGACTTCGAGCTCGAATTCTTCGATGTGGATCGACGTGTAAACGTCTTCGCGAACGACGCGCTCAGAGATAACAATAGCATCCTCGAAGTTGTAACCCTGCCATGGCATGTAAGCCACGAGGAGGTTACGTCCGAGAGCCAGTTCACCGTTGGCAGTAGCATAGCCCTGTACCAGCGGCTGACCTGAAACTACCTTCTCGCCTTTCCTAACGAGAGGCGTAAGGTTGATACAGGTATCCTGGTTGGTCCTGCGGAACTTCACCAGACTATATGTTTTGTATTCGTCGTCGAAGCGAACGAGTTGCTGTTCTTCAGAAACATCGTACTTGATAACGACCTTCTTTGCGTCTACGAAATCCACTACGCCGACTCCTTCTGCAAGGACCAGCGCACGTGAATCGATAGCGATCTTTCCTTCGAGGCCGGTGCCGACGATAGGCGCTTCGGGCCTCATCAGCGGAACTGCCTGACGTTGCATGTTCGAACCCATGAGGGCGCGGTTAGCATCATCGTGCTCGAGGAAGGGGATCATGGAAGCCGCGATCGATACGATCTGGTTCGGCGCTACGTCCATGTATTTGATCTCTTTCGGATCCACTACAGGGAAGTCACCTTCGAAACGGGCTTTCACTTTTTCATCCGAATCGAATTCACCGCTGGCCTTCAATCTCACGTTGGCCTGGGCGATGTTGTGTGTGTCTTCTTCTTCGGCAGTGAGGAAGATGATGTCCTTGCGGTTCACCTTTCCGTTCTCCACCCTTCTGTAAGGAGTCTCGATGAAGCCCATCTTGTTCACTTTCGCGTGAACGCAGAGGGACGAGATCAGACCGATGTTCGGACCTTCCGGAGTTTCGATGGTACAGAGACGTCCGTAGTGTGTGTAGTGAACGTCACGAACTTCGAAGCCGGCGCGTTCGCGGGAGAGACCGCCTGGTCCAAGTGCAGACATCCTGCGCTTGTGGGTGATCTCGGCCAGAGGGTTGGTCTGGTCCATGAACTGCGAAAGCTGGTTTGTTCCGAAGAACGAGTTGATCACCGAAGACAATGTGCGCGCGTTGATAAGATCAACAGGCTTGAAGTCTTCGTTGTCGCGAACGTTCATTCTTTCCTTGATGGTCCTTGCCATACGGGCGAGGCCGACACCGAACTGTGAATAGAGCTGTTCACCCACTGTGCGGACACGGCGGTTGCTCAGGTGATCTATGTCATCGACAACGGCTTTCGAGTTGATAAGGCCGATCAGGTATTTCACGATCAGGATGATGTCCTGAGTGGTCAATACACGCTGGTCGTACGCGAGGTCGAGACCGAGCTTTTTGTTGATCCTGTAGCGGCCTACTTCGCCGAGGTCGTAGCGTTTCTCGCTGAAGAAGAGGCTCTGAATGATATCGCGCGCGGTTTGCTCATCGGGCGCTTCTGTATTGCGGAGCTGACGGTAGATAGTTTCCACCGCTTCTTTTTCGGAGTTCGAGTTATCCTTGGCGAGTGTGTTGAAGATGATCAGGAAGTCGGCCACGTTCACATCGTCGCGGTGGAGGATGATGGACTTGGTACCCGATTCGATGATCACCTCGACGTCTTCGGCGGTGATAACATGGTCGCGCTCGAGAAGGACTTCGTTACGGTCGATAGACACCACTTCACCGGTGTCCTCGTCCACGAAGTCTTCCGTCCAGGTTTTGAGAACCCGTGCGGCGAGCTTACGTCCGACGCTTTTCTTAAGAGTGTTCTTGTTTGCTTCTATCTCTTCAGACAGGCCGAAGAGGTCGAGTATATCTTTATCCGATCCATAACCGATTGCGCGGAGCAGTGTGGTTACGGGGAATTTCTTCTTACGGTCGATGTACGCGTACATAACGGCGTTCACATCGGTAGCGAATTCGATCCAGGATCCTTTGAAAGGGATGATCCTCGCCGAGTACAGTTTTGTACCGTTGGTGTGCTTGCTCATGGCGAAGAACACACCGGGCGAGCGGTGCAATTGTGATACGATGACGCGTTCGGCGCCATTGATCACAAACGAACCTTTCTCGGTCATATACGGGATATTTCCGAGGAATACTTCCTGTTCGATCGTTTCAAAGTCCTCATTGTCCTCATCGTTGCAGGTGAGGCGCAGTTTGGCTTTGAGCGGTACAGAGAACGTCAATCCACGGTCAATGCACTCGTCGACGGAGTACTTGGGGGGATCGATGGTATAATCCACGAATTCGAGCACGAAGTTTTCGCGCGAATCGGAGATGGGGAAGTTCTCTGCGAATACTTTATAGAGACCTTCGTTCTGGCGTTTCTCAGCTGGAGTATCTATTTGCAGAAAGTCCCTGAAGGATTGAAGCTGTACATCGAGAAAGTCGGGATATTCGAGGACCTTTTCGATGTTGGAGAAGTCAATCCTGTTGTTTGCTGTCGTCTTCTTAACCAAGGTACTTGTAGTTTAAAATGTCTTGGACCTACTAAATCGAGTGGGTAGAAACGGGCAAACCCCAGTCCCGACAAGTCGGGATAGGGGCCCCTGAAATTTCTTCAGACGATACCCAGCGCCTTCAAGAAATTACTTCAACTCAACGTCGGCACCGGCCTCAATGAGTTGCTTCTTGAGATTTTCGGCTTCAGTCTTGGGAAGTCCTTCCTTGATTGTTTTAGGTGCTCCGTCTACCATGTCTTTAGCTTCTTTCAAGCCGAGACCGGTAAGTTCTTTCACAAGCTTAACGATCTGGAGCTTGTTCGCGCCTGCGGCCTTGAGAACAACATCGAAGTTGGTCTTTTCAGCGGCGGCAGCGCCACCTGCAGCACCAGCCGCGGGGCCAGCTGCAACAGCAGCAGCAGCGGGTTCGATGCCATATGTTTCTTTCAGATAAGAGGCGAGTTCGTTAACTTCTTTAACAGAGAGTTCCACCAGTTGGTCGCCGAGTGATTTAATGTCAGCCATTTTAGTAAGTGTTTAATTACAGGTTCAACAATTATTTTGCTCTTCCCTCGAGCGCCGTTACCAGACCAGCAATTGTCTGCTTGCCACTTAACAGGGCAGACAGAACATTCTTGGCAGGAGACTGCAACAGGGAGAGGATTTCGCCGATGAGCTCGTTCTTGCTCTTCAGGTCGCTCAGTGCATTGAGATTTTCTTCGCCGATGTAAAGGTCGGAGTTAATCGAGGCTGCTTTAAAGCCAGGTTTTCCTTCGAGCTTTTTACGGTATTCTTTGATCACTTTTGCGGGGGCACTACCTGCCTCCTTCGAAAAGATCACACCAGAAAATCCATGCAATGTCTTCGCGATCTCTTCTACGTTCTTGTTTCCGTTTTTCTCCAATGCTTTGCGGATAAGAGTGTTCTTATACACTCTGTATTCCACGTTGGCATTGAAACACATCCTGCGGAAGGCATTGATTTGCTCAACCGACAAGCCGGAAGCATCGGTCACATAGAAGTGATTATGCTGAGTGAATTTCTCAGACAGCTCATCGATGATTTGCGCTTTTTCGTCCCGGGTCATTTTGTTTTTAAAAATTACAGACCTTCAATACTACTCTTATCGATCCGAATACCGGGGCTCATCGTAGAAGAAAGGGTGATACTTTGAACGTATGTTCCTTTCGCCGATGCCGGCTTCAGTTTAGCAACCATATTGATAAGTTCAGACGCATTGTCTTTGATCTTGTCTGCGCTGAAGGAAGCCTTACCAATACTAGCATGGATAATTCCTTGTTTGTCAATTTTGAAGTCTACCTTACCCGCCTTCACTTCTTTCACGGCCTTTCCAACATCAAGGGTAACGGTACCTGACTTCGGGTTAGGCATCAGTCCGCGAGGACCGAGCACCTTACCTAGTTTACCAACTTTTGCCATTACGGTAGGTGTACAGATGATCACGTCGACATCTGTCCATCCACCTTCGATCTTTGTAACATATTCATCGAGGCCTACATATTCTGCGCCGGCGTCTTTTGCATCCTGCATTTTATCGGGAGTGCAGAGCACGAGCACACGAACAACTTTACCGAGACCATGGGGAAGAGAAACGATCCCTCTCACCATCTGATCCGATTTCTTCGGGTCGACACCAAGACGGATGTCCAGGTCGACAGATGAATCGAACTTTGTGAAGCTGATCTCCTTCAGAAGATTCGATGCGTCGTCGAGGGAATACTCCTTTTCGATGTTGATCTTCGCTAATACAGCTTTTCTTTTCTTAGATACTCGTGGCATGTCTCTATATATTATTTGTCCCAGGGTGCCTTGCCGCTCACGGTCACTCCCATGCTGCGTGCTGTTCCGGCAACCATTTTCATTGCTGATTCAATTTTGAATGCATTCAGGTCGGGCATTTTTGTCTCGGCGATCTTCTTGACCTGATCCCACGAGATCGAGCCGACTTTGGCGCGGTTGGGTTCTTTCGAGCCTTTCTGGATCTTGATCGATTCCATGATCAGAACTGCTGCGGGAGGAGTCTTGATCACAAAGTCGAAAGACTTGTCATTATACATGGTGATGAGCACGGGCAGCACCTGTCCTGGCTTGTCTTGGGTCCTTGCATTGAACTGCTTGCAGAAGTCCATGATGTTCAAACCCTTTGAACCGAGAGCAGGACCGATAGGAGGCGCGGGATTCGCAGCGCCGCCTTTCACCTGTAACTTGAGATAACCTGTAATAACCTTAGCCATGATAACTTATTCTGTTTCTATTTCAGGATCGCTTGGTCCCCCGGTCAAGCCGTGGGATAGCCGTGCGATGACTGCGTTATTCTAATTTTTCAACCTGCATGTAACTGAGCTCCACCGGCGTATTACGACCGAAGATCTTCACCATCACATTCAGTTTCTTTTTGTCTTCAAAAATTTCTTCCACAGCGCCAGTGAAGCCGCTGAAAGGACCGTCCATTACTTTCACGGACTCTCCTTTAATGAAAGGCTTCTCGAGCTTCTCTTCGAACTGATCGATCTCGTCTACCTTACCGAGGATCCTGTTGACTTCCGACTGGCGGAGGGCAACGGGCTCTTTGGAAGATGCGGTCGATCCGTTGTTACCCAGGAATCCGATGACTCCGGGGATGTTGTTCACTGTGTGAAACGCCTCACCGTTTGTGAGGTCGGCTGAGAGAAGGACATAGCCGGGGAAGAAATTTCTTTCTCTTACCCGCTTCTTGCCGTTCCTCATTTCATATACTTTCTCCGAAGGAATGAGCACCTGGGGAATAAAGTCGGTGAGCTTAGACCTTTCGATTTCAGTTTCCAGGTAGGATTTCACCTTTTTTTCCTGGCCGCTGATCACGCGGAGAACATACCATTTAAGTTCGCCCATCCCGCTGATTAAAAATTACTGTAAAACCTCGCCAACAATTCCTTGAAGGAGACGTCGATAGCGCCAATAACGATCGCAAAGATCAACGAAGCCACCAGCACCAGGATGGCGCTGCTCTGAAGCTCGTTGAACTTAGGCCAGGTCACCTTGTTGCGGATCTCGTCGATCGAATCCATGATGTAGTCCTTTACCTTATTCATGCGTCTGTTATTCTATATGTTTTGACCGCCTTCCAGCGATCTTTTTGCCCTCCTTCGCTAAGCTTCGGAGGGCGGAAGCACGGGTGGAGAGACTCGAACTCCCAGCCAACGGTTTTGGAGACCGCTACTCTACCGATTGAGCTACACCCGTATTTTGGTTTACTCCGTTTTTTGGTTTGTACTGGGCCCTTTTAAGCTCCCTTTCCACACCCGCAACTCAAAAGGACTGCAAAGGTAGGACAAAAAGGCACAAAACAAAAGCGTTTCCTCGAAAAATCGGGGAAACGCTCCTTGATAGGTCGTGCGAACCCTTTCGGGAGCCCCGCCTTCGGCGGGATGACCTCTTAGTCCAAAATCTCGGTTACTTGGCCGGAACCTACCGTACGGCCACCCTCACGGATAGCGAAACGGAGTCCTTTTTCCATCGCGATCTTGTTGATCAACTCAACTTCGATCGAAATGTTATCGCCAGGCATGATCATTTCCACGCCCGCAGGGAGTTTCACCTCTCCTGTTACGTCGGTCGTACGGAAATAGAACTGAGGACGGTATTTGTTAAAGAAAGGAGTGTGACGGCCACCTTCTTCCTTCGAAAGAACATAAACTTCAGCCTTGAACTTCGCGTGAGGAGTCACCGAGTTGGGCTTGCAGATAACCATACCACGGCAGATCTGCTCTTTTTCAATACCACGGAGGAGAAGACCTACGTTGTCGCCGGCTTCACCCCTGTCGAGGATCTTACGGAACATCTCCACACCAGTGATGGTGGAAGTAAGGTTCTCAGCGCCCATGCCGAGGATCTGAACGGGATCACCGGTCTTGATCACACCGCGTTCGATACGGCCGGTGGCAACAGTACCACGACCAGTGATCGAGAACACGTCTTCAACAGGCATAAGGAAATCCTTTTCGATAGCGCGTACGGGAATCGGAATGTGCTCGTCAACAGCCTTCATCAGCTCTTCCACTTTTTCCACCCACTTCGGTTCGCCATTGAGGGCGCCGAGAGCAGAACCGCGGATAACAGGCATAGTATCGCCAGGGAAGCTGTATGCTGACATAAGCTCGCGTACTTCCATTTCAACCAGGTCGAGGAGCTCAACGTCGTCAACCAGGTCGACCTTGTTCATGAATACAACCAGTGCAGGAACACCTACCTGGCGGGCAAGCAGGATGTGCTCGCGGGTCTGGGGCATAGGACCATCGGTAGCAGCTACCACGAGAATAGCGCCGTCCATCTGGGCAGCACCAGTAACCATGTTCTTCACATAGTCGGCGTGACCAGGACAGTCTACGTGAGCATAGTGACGTTTTTCAGTCTGATACTCAACGTGCGAAGTGTTGATGGTGATACCACGTTCCTTTTCTTCAGGAGCGTTGTCGATTGATGAGAAGTCTCTCACCGATGCAAGACCTTTTTTTGAAAGCACGGAAGTGATTGCAGCAGTCAAAGTTGTTTTACCATGATCGACGTGACCGATGGTGCCAACGTTAACGTGAGGTTTCGAACGATCGAAGTTTTCTTTTGCCATATTTGAAAATCCCAGTTAAAGGTTTAAAAGTTTAATAGTGTTATAGTTATAGTATATAGAAAGTTTCAGCTTTCACACCCTAAACATTTTAGCCTCTCGGATAGGTTTTGCCTTTCGGCATGTAAGCCTCTCATACATTCATGATGTTCGCTACGCATCTGTATAAGACCTTACATTTTCAATATTTCAAAGTTCTGTCGGATGAACGTTATCATCCGGGTGCCGTGGACTCGCCTTCGCTAACCTCCTTCGCTAAAGCTCCGGCGGTCGAAGAAGCTCCGTCGAGTGAGAGCCGTTGATGAGGATTGAACTCACGACCTCCTCCTTACCAAGGAGGTGCTCTACCACTGAGCTACAACGGCGTTCCGTTGTGCGGAGTGCCAGGTGCGATGTGCGATGACAATCCTTCGAAGGATACTCATCTCACATCGCACATTGCACTTCGCACTTCCGAGCGGGAGACGAGGTTCGAACCCGCGACCTGCAGCTTGGAAGGCTGCCGCTCTACCAACTGAGCTACTCCCGCATTTACATTGTGTGGGGAGAACAGGATTCGAACCTGTGAAGACATAAGTCAACAGATTTACAGTCTGTCCTCGTTGGCCGCTTGAGTATCTCCCCGACGACTTTAATCGAAATTTAAAGAACGAAATCCGGCTTCGCCGGGCCTAACTTGCTGACGGACAGACATATTTCTTGACTGCCCGAAAAATTAGGGAGTGCAAAATTAGACCCTTTTTCCATTTTGACAAGGGTCAGATCAGCGAATTGTTGTCTGTTTCAGGATTTCCGAACCGATGGCAGCCTGGCTACCGATATTTCCTGTGCCAGATCAGGAGAATTAAAGATATTTCACGCGGGATTACATGATCACGATTTCCTTAATAACATCCTTACCGAATTCCTTGGCAAAGACTGCCAGGATCTGGCTTTTATGAAGATTCAGATCGTTCTTCATCGCCGGAGAATCCAGCTCTACAAAAAGGACCTTGTTCCGTACGGACACTTTTTTCGTGCGTTTTGCTACCGGTTTGCCAACCAGCCGCTCCCACGAGGCAACCAGCGTGGCTTCGTCGAATTTCGACTTGATGTGATAGGAACGCAATAATTCCTGTATGGCATCGCCGATGTGCTGAGCGTTGTGGTGATTAGGTTTTTTTGGCATAAATATCCAATGTCCAATACCCAGTATCCAACCAATGGTCATTGGTCATTGGGCATTGGACGTTGGTTGTTAGGAAAGTCTACGCAAGTTACTGTTTTCAACCAGGAAACTTTCCGCTTTGATTCCTGCCGCCCCAAGCAGCGCCCGGCTCCGGTCCGGCCTCGCGTCGGTAATAAACAACTGTCCGAAAACACCGGTGTCTACCAGCGAGATCAGCCGTGCGATGCGATCGTCGTCCAGCTTGTCGAAAATATCATCCAGCAAAAGCAGCGGCCTGAACTTCTTCGACACCGTAAGCACGTCGAATTCGGCAAGCTTGAGTCCTACGAGGAAAGACTTCTGTTGTCCCTGTGATCCATGACGTTTCAGTTCGAAGCCATCCAAAAGAAAAATGAAGTCGTCGCGATGTGCACCGAGCGTGGTACGCTGAAGCGTGATGTCGCGGTGAAGGTTTTTCGAAAGAGCATCGGCCAACGACTCTCCATCGGTGCCCGACCGGTATGCAATAGACACAGCTTCGGAGCTGTTGCCTGAAAGAAAACTGTAGTGTTTCTGAAAATATGGTAAGAAGACAGACAGGAATTCCTGCCGGGTCTTCGCAATAAAGTCACCACATGGTATCAACTGGCGGTCGCAACTCTCGAGCAGATCATGATCGACATTTCCTTTCTCTGCAAAACGTTTCAACAGGGAGTTCCTCATCTTCAGGTGCCCGGTATACGAGATCAGGCGGTCGAGATATTCGCGGTTCACTTGAGATATCAGGCTATCGAAAAATCTTCGCCGCACTTCTCCTCCATCCCATATCAACTCGATGTCGTTCGGGGCGATGAGCACTGCAGGGTATTTGCCGATGTGCTCCGACAGCCGGCCGTAGTCGTTACCATTCTCCCTCATCACTTTTTTCTGTCCCACCTGGAACGAACACTGGATCTCCTGTTCGTTGCTGCTGAAATCGAAAGTGCCGCGGATCGAGAACAGGTTCTGCCCGGTCTTGATGTTCTGAGTATCGGTGGCAATGAGCGAGCTTTTCGTGAACGACAGGTAGTAGATGGCATCCAGCAGGTTGGTTTTGCCGCTGCCGTTCTTACCCAGGAGACAATGTACCTGTCCCTCGAAACCGACTGCCAGCTGGCCGTAGTTCCTGAAATTGAACAGGTTAAGTTTTTTTAACTCCAAAGAATGCGCTTTGTTTCTCACGGAAAACACGGAAAGCACGGAAAAATACATGAGCTCGTTTTCCAGGTTCGCAGGAACCTTCCTCCGTGGGTTTCCGTGTGTTCCGTGTTTTCCGTGAGAAATGTATTCGCAAAGTAACAGATAACTGTGTTTGGAAATTCCTCCCTATTCCGCCTATTTTCGCAGTCTAATTAACATTTGTATGGCTACAGCAACGCAGGCAAAAGGAAAAGCGAAGGAGAAGACCTCGTTCCCAAAGGAAACCTACATGTTTTGGTACGAGAGCATGCAGTTGATGCGGAAATTCGAGGAAAAATGCGGTCAGCTATACGGAATGCAGAAGATCCGTGGTTTCTGCCACCTCTACATAGGTCAGGAGGCATGCGCAGCCGGAGCCGTTTCTGCACTCACGAAGGACGATAGCTGGATCACCGCATATCGCGACCACGCTCATCCGTTGGCGCTGGGAACAAGCCCCAATGCCATCATGGCCGAGCTGTATGGGAAAGAGACCGGCTGCTCGAAGGGCAACGGCGGCTCGATGCACATATTCGACAAGGAGAAGCATTTCTTCGGAGGTCATGGAATTGTCGGAGCACAGATCCCCCTTGGAGCGGGCATCGCTTTCGCGGAAAAATATAACAAGACAAAGAATCTCTGTATGTGCTACTTCGGCGACGGCGCCGTGCGTCAGGGGGCATTCCACGAAGCCCTGAACCTGGCGATGTTGTGGAAACTGCCTGTGATCTTTGTCATTGAGAACAACGGTTACGCGATGGGTACTTCCGTGAAGCGTACTTCGAACGTTACCGAGCTTTATACCCTGGGCGACGCATACGATATGCCGTCGGAGCCTGTAGATGCCATGAGTCCTGAAGACGTGCACGAGGCTACCGCCAGGGCAGCCGAGCGGGCACGTGCGGGCGAAGGACCTACCCTGCTTGAGTTCAGAACCTACCGTTACAAGGGCCATTCGATGTCGGACCCCCAGAAATACAGGTCCAAGGACGAAGTTGAAGAATACAAACAACGCGACCCGATCGAGGTGACCCGTAAAAAGATCCTGGATAAGAAATTCGCTACCGAAGCCGAGCTGGATGCTATCGATCAGAAGATCGTGGCGCAGGTAGATGAAAGCGTGAAGTTCGCGGAAGAGTCAAAATACCCGGAGGCGTCGGATGCATTGAAGTACGTTTATGTGCAGGAGGATTATCCGTTTATAACTGATTAACCGCGCTTTTAAAAAAACCCCAAAATTTTTTAGTTTTGCAGCCCCGACAATGCCTCGCTCCGCCGGAGCGCTAACGCGAAGGTGAAGTCGGGGTTTTTAATTCGCCCCGGAACATGGCTAAAAAGGAAGAAAACAAGACCGTAATAGAGAATTCTGAAGTGCTGGCAGAAAAGCTGGGTGGCGCTGAAGCATGGATTGAGGACAATCCGAAGGTGCTCATCGCCGTCGTAGCTGTGCTGATACTGGCAGCCGGTGGCTTTTTCGGCTATCGCTGGTGGATCGACAAGCAAGACTTCGTAGCGCAGCAGGAAATGTTCCAGGCTGTCCGGTATTTCGAGGCCGACAGCCTTGACCTGGCCATGAAGGGTACCGCCAACGTTTCGGGCTTCGAAACCATTATCGACGAATACGGAATGACGCCCGCAGGCAATCTGGCTAACTATTACGCCGGTGTGATCTGCCTGAAGCAGGGAAAATTTCCGCTCGCGATCTTCTATCTCAAAGATTTCAAAGTAAAGGATCTGCTGGTCCAGGCGCGTGCTTATAGCCTCCTCGGTGATGCGTACATGGAACAGAATGATTTTGGCAACGCAGCCGATGCGTATCACAAAGCTTCCGCTTACAATCCGAACAAATACTTCACACCTTCCTACCTGATGAAGGAAGCACTGGCGTATGAGAAGCTGACCCAGAACGACAAAGCGATCGCAGCCTACGATCGTATCATTAAAGAATTCTGGGAATCACAGGAAGTGACCACTGCGAAGAAGCTGAAGGCGAGGTTGGAGTCAGCGTCGTAAAATGGCCGGGATCCTCAAGTCCGCTGCCGGAATCAGGAAAGACAAGAAGCTATCTAAGAAACGCTTTGTGATCGTCGTCTCCGAATGGAACGAAGCGATCACGGAAGCCCTATACCTGGGAGCCTACCAAGGGCTGATCGACCTGGGTGTCAATAAAAGCAACATAGAACGGTTGAATGTTCCCGGCACCTTCGAGCTTACGTTGGGCGCATTGAGATCGGCACAAAGAAAAAACATCGATGCTGTGATCTGCCTGGGTTGTGTGATCCAGGGAGAAACTCCGCACTTCGACTACATCTGCCAGGCTGCGGCTTATGGAATTACAGAAGTGAATATCAAGACCGGGAAACCCGTGATCTTCGGAGTGCTGACTACCCTCAATAAAAAGCAAGCGCTCGAACGCGCGGGTGGTAAGTACGGAAACAAAGGCGAAGAAGCCGCAATTACTGCAGTTAAGATGCTTGGCTGAATTCAAACTGCAGAATATCGAACATCGAATAACGAACCGCAGAAGTTCGGGTTGATTATATCTTGAAGAAGATCTTCTTTTTGTAAAGCCAGTAGCACATCCCCCACTCCAATCCAAAAACTGCCAACGAAGTAATGATGCCCATGATCCCATGGGGTACACTTATCATTTCCATCAGTCCGTTGGTGATCGCAGAGAAGTATCCCGTGAACCAACGCGCCGCTACGATCTCGATGAACAGGTAAATGAACAGTGAGTTCATTCCCACCACCAGGAAGAACTTAAGGTTATTACGATGGTCTTTTATGTCGATCCACCAATAAGATATCGCGAGGGCGAAGAAAACCCAGCCGCCAGACGCCAAGGTGAATGAGCTTGTGGCGATCCGCTTGATGATCGGGGTAACGGAAGTAACGTCGAGCAGGTAGCCGATAACCAATCCGGCAATGCCGGCGATCACCAGTGTGTTCATTTTCTCAGGTCGTGTTTTATTGCTGAGCAGCAACTTACCTGCAAGCGCTCCCCAGATCGTATGTGCCGCGGTGGGAATACAGTTGATCGCTACCCATCCTCCCGTATTGATTTTGTTCATCAGCACCAGGTCCATGTAGTTGCCGAAGTTATGCTGATCGGTGAAGGGCTGATCGAAGCCGGGAATATTCGTGAAGCGGTAAAGCACCTCCGTGAGTACGAGCAAGCCGACACTGAAACCGATCTGGGCTGCGGCCGACCACCTGTAAATGAGGAAGGCGACTAGTGTTGTGAAAGACAGCTGTGTGAGAACATCCCAGAGCTCGAACGACAGCCCGTTCTTACGAACAGCATAGTCGAGCACGCCCCAGAAGAACAGCCAACCCGAACGCCTGAGTGTTTTCAGGAACGATTGGATCCACGTCTTTCCTTCGAGCTGCTGACGCTGCAGGGAATACGCGAGGGCTGTGCCCGCCATGAACATGAACCCGGGCTGGATGAGATCCCAAAAACGAAGTCCATTCCACGGATGATGAAAGAACTGGACGAAAAAGTACTGCACCGCGTAACCCTCCGATACTTCAAACAGTCGCTCATAAAGCTGAGTGCTTTCCAGCACCAGCAGGATCATAATGAGCCCGCGAAGAAAATCGAGTGAGAGGAGTCGGGAGTGTTCGGCAGGGTTGGTAAGCAAGGTGTACGATTTACGATGTACAATGTACGATTTTCGGAACCATCCCGAGTCGTACCTCGTACATCGTAAATCGTAAAAGCCTTTACATATTCTTTACAATCTCTTTCGCAAACTCGGAACACTTCAGCAGTGTCGCACCCTCCATTAAGCGGTGGAAATCGTAAGTTACTTTCTTGGATACAATAGTTGCCTCGAGGCCTTTGTAGATCAGGTCGGCAGCTTCGAGCCAGCCCATATACTCGAGCATCATTACACCCGAAAGGATCACAGAGCCGGGATTCACTTTGTCCTGACCTGCATACTTTGGGGCTGTACCGTGCGTTGCTTCGAAGATCGCATAGCCGGTAACGTAGTTGATGTTACCACCGGGGGCGATACCGATACCGCCAACGATCGCCGCGAGCGCGTCCGATACATAGTCGCCGTTGAGGTTTAGCGTAGCAACAACCGAATATTCATCGGGACGAAGAAGTATCTGCTGCAGGAACGCATCGGCGATGGAATCTTTGATGACGATCTTGTGACCGTTGTTTTCAATCACTTGCCATGGGCCGCCGTCGAGATCTTTTGCGCCGAATTCGGACTTCGCCAGGGCATATCCCCAATCGCGGAAACCTCCTTCAGTGTACTTCATGATATTGCCTTTGTGGACAAGCGTCACGCTAGGCTTCTTATTGTCGATGGCGAATTTGATCGCAGCACGTACCAACCGCTCCGTACCGTCTTTTGAAACCGGTTTGATACCGATACCCGACGATTCGGGAAACCTGATCTTTTTGTATTGCTTGGGGAATGCTTCCTTGAATGCTGCGAGGAACTTCTTGTTGTCTTCGGAGCCTTCCTGGAATTCGATACCGGCATAGATGTCTTCTGTATTTTCACGGAAGATGACCATCTCGGTCTTGTGTGGTTCTTTCACGGGCGAAGGAACGCCTTTGAACCAACGGACCGGACGGAGACATGTGTAGAGGTCCAGGTCCTGGCGAAGGGCAACGTTCAGTGAACGGATACCGCCACCGACGGGGGTCGTCAGAGGTCCCTTGATACCAACGAGGTATTCTTTGAAAGCAGTGAGCGTTTCGTCGGGCATCCATGAGCCCGTTTTGTTAAATGCCTTTTCACCTGCCAGCACTTCCTTCCATACGATCTTCTTCTTTCCCTTGTAGGCCTTTTCAACGGCCGCATCCAATACCAATTGGGCTGCTGGCCAAATGTCGATTCCGGTTCCATCACCTATGATAAAAGGGATGGTCGGGCTATCGGGAACAGTAAGTTTACCGTTACTAATGCTGATCTTTTGTTCGCTCATTACTCTATAAAATTTGATGTTGCGGGGCGAAAATTAGAAAATTAACCTCAGAATGAAAGAAATTTGGTACAAGTAATGCATCCCTGGCCCTTTTCCCTATGAAAACAATCACACCCCTTTTTATCTGCTTGGTTTCCATGCTTTGGACCCCTTCTTTTGGCCAGGAAATCTGCCTTTCAGAAGAGGAAAAGAAGCTTTACGACCTCATGATGAAGTATCGCAAAAGCAAAAAGCTGAAGGCGATACCCCTGTCGGCGAAGCTTACGAAGACGGCCCAGGCCCACGTCCGCGATTTGATGGAAAACTACACCTATGAAGAGGGAAGTCGTTGCAATCCTCACAGCTGGTCAGACAAGGGGAAATGGACGTCATGCTGCTACACGAGCGACCATAAAGAAGCAAAATGCATGTGGATCAAACCGAATGAGATTGCCGGATACTCCGGCAACGGTTACGAGATCCTTTATTGGACCAGTGCTGAAGCCAATGCAGTTGAAGGCCTGGAAGGCTGGAAGAAAAGCCCGGGGCACAATCCACTTATCGTGAACATCGGCACATGGGAAAAAATGGAATGGAAAGCAGTAGGGATCGGATTCTACAAGAATTATGGAGTAGTGTGGTTCGGAGATGTTGAGGATGAGGAAACTCCGAGGCAGTGTAAGTAATTAATACTTTTCGTCCTCGTTGGGAAATGCCCGTTTCTTGATATCATCGATATACTTACCAACTGCCCCGGTAATTATCGAGTTCAAATCGGCATACCTTCTTAAGAATCTTGGCTTGAAGTCCTGGGTGATGCCGAGCATGTCTTGCATTACCAATACCTGTCCGTCTACGTCGGCGCCGGCGCCGATACCGATGACGGGGATCTGAAGCTTCGAGGTGACCTTCGCTGCGAGCGATGCTGGAATTTTCTCGAGAACGACGCCGAAACATCCGCACTCCTGCAATAACAAAGCATCTTCGATCAGCTTGTTGGCTTCGACTTCTTCTTTCGCGCGCACAGTGTATGTTCCGAACTTATAGATCGACTGCGGTGTGAGTCCTAGGTGGCCCATGACAGGAACACCGGCGCTCAATATCCTCAACACGGAATCTTTCACTTCACTCCCACCCTCGATCTTCACGGCATGTGCTCCCGATTCTTTCATGATGCGGATCGAAGAGCGCAGCGCTTCGCCCGAGCTGCCCTGGTAGTGGCCGAAAGGAATGTCGACAACCACGAGCGCTCGTTTCACACCTTTGACGACCGATGTAGCGTGATAGATCATCTGGTCGAGCGTGATAGGCAGGGTGGTTTCGTTACCGGCCATGACGTTCGAAGCAGAGTCGCCAACCAGGATGACATCGATCCCGGCCCCGTCGATGATGCGGGCCATACTGTAGTCGTATGCGGTAAGCATGGCGATCTTTTCGCCACGATTCTTCATCTCCTGCAGCTGGTGCGTGGTGATTTTGCGGATGTCCTGTTTCTTACTTGCAGACACGGGGATGTACGATTTACGATGTACGATGTACGATTTACGATTTAGTGTAAATACACGGCCGCGTTCTTACCGAGAATGACCTCGATGTGTTCGGTCAGTGTTGTTGACAAACCGTAACCGGTATAGGTCGGCTGGATCGGAAATGTCGAATGGCTGCGGTTGATCAACACCGCGACCTCTATCTTCTTCACCTCTACCCCAAGGAATGGTTTCATACTGTAGGCGAGTGTCTTTCCCGTATTCAGAACATCATCCACCACGACGATACATTTCCTTTTGAAAGCCGATGGCTCGATGTCGAGATGAATGTCGCTCTGGAGGGGCGCCGTTTTATCGATACTGACTTTAACGACAGTTGCTTTGATGTCCGAGATCTCCTCAAGCTGTTTTGCAAGCAAGGTCGCCAACGTGTATCCCTGCCCGTCGATGCCGGCAAATACAACTTCCTTCTCGCGGAAGTTATGCTCGTAGACTTCGAAGGCCATTCGTTTGATCTTCTGACCTACCTGGTTTCCCGTGAGTATCAGGTTCTTCTCTATCATACCGGCAATGGAACAACTTTGCTGTCCTTAAAAGTAGAAAGGATCACCATCGTTAGCATGCTGTCGACAACTTCGATGTTCGAAACCTTTTCGAGCATGAGGTTCTGGTACGCGGGTATGTCGGTGCAAACGATCTTCAGAATAAAGTCGGCCTGGCCCGTCACATGATGACACTCGATGATCTCGTCGATCTTTCGGACGGCCTTCATGAATTTTTCGATGTTGTCCTTGTTGTGCCCTTTCAGGGTCACCATCACAAAGGTATTCACGCCCATGCCGACGCTTGCCGTGTCGATCACTGCATGATAGCTGCGGATCACGCCGCCGAGCTCCAGCTTCTTCACACGCTCCAATGTGGGGGCGGGCGATAGCCCGATCTCCTGGGCAAGCTGTGCGTTGGTAATGTTCGAATTGGTCTGAAGTATCTCCAGGATCTTCTTATCCGTAGAATCTAATTTTATCTTTGACATCAAAAACAGAATAAAATTTGGCGTAAAAATAGGGATTTCTCACGGAATGCACCGAAAACACGGAAAAATGTGGCTGTACCGTCCGGGGGAACCTATCTATGGATAAGAACTCTGCGCGAGGTCGTCGTGGCCCCCGCTGTTATTACGGCGATGTAAATGCCGGGTGAAAGATTTTGTACGTCGAGGGAGAGGCGCGACAGCCCCGATGATACGTCGAAGGTTTTGTCGTAGGCATCGCCTCCCGAAGAATTGAATAACATTACCCGAACCGTTCCCGCCTCGGGCTGAACGGTTTCAATGTTGAGATAGATATCGGTGGGATTCGGATATGGCGTGAGCACGACCGATTCGTTGAAGACCGCACACGCTTTGTTGTCGACCAGGTTATTGTCGCTTTGCAGCTCCGCACAGATGTACCCGTCCGCAGCAGGATTCGTAAACTCATTCGATAGAAGTATCATGCTCGTTTGACCGGGGTTCAACGTAGCGACCAGGTTCTCCCTGAAAAGAATTCCTCCACCAACATCGTACGTGAGACTGAATCCACCGATGCGGTAATTCCCGTTGTTGTGTACGCGCACGTACCCGCGGTAACCGGACCCGGATTGTACCACCGAAAATTCTTCGAGGGCGAGCTCATTGAATGGAATGATCACATGCACGAATTGACTCTGTATGCTGACACAGCCTTGTGCGCTTATTGCATTCAGTGTTACAGGGTAATCGCCCAGGGCGTTGTAGGTGTATTCCTGCAACGGCTCCGTCCTGAACCCACTGCCGTCATTAAAATTCCATTGATACGATGCCGTGCCGGTTGATGTATTCGTGAACGATACCTGTAACGGTGGAGGCCCGCTATCGATCGACATTGTAAACCCTGCCACCGGGGATGGATTGATCGTAACCTGCCTCGTCAATGAATACACACATCCCGATTGATTTTTGACGTCGAGCTTCACCGGATACGCGCCGCCGTTCGGGAAACTGAAATTTACCTGACTGCCGTTCCTTGTCTCTGAGCCGTTGAACGTCCATGTTTCCTGGAATATTGGATCCGCCGAACCTGAAGTCAGGTCCCTGAACGTTACAGCCTGCCCGGAACACGCATTCTTCACTTCGAAGTCCAGTGTAGGAACTATGGGCACTACCACGGGTTTTGTCATGGTGCTCACGCAATCGTTGTTGCCGGTAACCGTAAGCTGGGCAGATGAATTTCCCGTTGCCGCAAAAACATGTACGGGGTTTACCAACGCATACACCTGATTGCCGATCTTCCACTGGTAAGACTTAATATCGCCGGTCGATGTACTGGTGAAACGGGTTGACTGGTTCAGGCAGGTGGGATCGGAGGTAAAAGCAGCAACCGGCGACTGAGCGATAGATACTTCCAAATTTTTCGATGCAGTACATCCTTTGTCGGTCGTTACCGCAAGCCGGACGTTGAATGCCCCTGCGGCAACATAAGTATGGAGCGGATCTTTTCCTGTTCCCGTTCCGCCATCGCCAAACGTCCAGGTCCATTGATCTATGTTGCTGTCGGTGGGTGGTGGAGTGTCGTCGTGAAATTGCGAAGGGGTTCCTGCACAAGAAAACGGGGGAAGGTCGAGGGATAAATTTGCGTCCGGGACACTGAAAATAATAATATCTTTTTTAGTGGCGCCAACGCATCCATTCGAAGACGAAACATTGAGCGTAACGTTCCACGTGCCAGCATCATATACCTGCGTCGCATCGGGTGAAGTGCCGGTCTGGCCATTGCCAAAATCCCAGTTGTACCCTGTTATGTCGCCGGAAGACTGATTCGTTAACGTAGTAGGAAGGCCCTCGCAGATCCCACTCGTTGCGAACGACGCAGTTGGCCCCGTCAGCACGCCGGTAATCGTTTTTGTCTGTTCGTCGTTGCACCCGGGAATGGACACCTCGAGCGTGACTTCGTGATCTCCTGGCGATGGGAACGCATACGAAAGATCCCGTGTGACGGCTATGGGGGCATCATCAACAGTCCATTGATACGCCAGGTGTCCATCGAAGTCGTCGGTGGTCTGGTTCGTAAACATAAGACCGGTATTCGAACAAATCAGCCCGGCTGGCAACATAAACGATGCCGATGGTGGATCGTAGAATGTAAGATCCTTGATGATAGTGTTCGTGCAACCATTTTGGGCGTGAACAACAAGGCTCGTCGTATACGAACCGGAATTATAGGTATGTTGAATAGATGCGGCGTTGCTGGATTGTCCGTCGCCGAAATCCCAGTTCTGCGATGCGACAGGCAGGTTGCTCGAATAGTTGAATGATACAGGAAGCTGGGCGCATACCTGGAGATTGGTCCATGACAAGTCGGGGGCCATTAGTGCCGAAATATTAACAGAACGGTGGACTTCATCGAAAGCGCCTCCATTGAAACTCCGTAAGGATACGTACCTGATGCCCTGGTCGGGGAATTCGAGGGACAGCTGTTCCGACGTGAATAGGCCCGGCGATAGCTGACAGGTCGGCGAGGGAAAAGCCGCTTTAAACAAGTTGCCGTTGGTGTAGTCCACTGCGAAGTTGAACCAGTCAGTTTTATTCTTGACCAACACATTCTTCACTGTGTTCCCAAATACTCCCGCATTACCAATAACACCTGAGCTCGCGGGGTTCTGCGACAGGTCGGGACCAAGATCGGTGCGTACCATACTCCCTTGTATTGTGGCGGACAGAAGATAATAACGTCCGCCGTCGTTCGCGCCGGCAATTCCATAGTAGTTCAGGGAAGCAGCGGGAAGTACGGAAGACAGGTTTGTCTGAACAGGATCTGAAAAGATATTAGTGCCGAAGGCCAGGCGATAGAGTGCCGGTGAGGTATTACTTATAGTGTAGCCGTAGAAGTTCCCCTGGTCCTTAAGTATGGTGATGTCGCCGACGGGAGGATTTCCGGCGATGTTGGACGACAACAGTTGATCCGACGGACCGGGAATATCCTCGATGTCTGTCAGTCTCAGCACACCGATGCCAGTGTTCATTGTGTACACTACATACCATGTGCTACCGTTGCGGATCACATCCAGACCCTGGTTCTGTACAAAGCGGCCGGTATTTGTATGCAATACTACCACGGCCGTGGGAGTGTTGAGAAGGGAGTTGCCGAAATCCAGCCTGGAGATAATATCTGCGCCTTCGTTGAAAACAAAAGCATACCAATTGCCGTTGTCGGAAACCACTTTAATGTCGATGGGCTGACTGAGTACGGAGCCAGGATTACCCAGGTTTTGCAGAGATGCGAAGCTGTTGAGATCGGTACCCATCGTTGCCCGGAATATCGAGTGGGTGTCGCGGCTGGCGACGAACGCATGCCATGTGGTACCGTCGAACACTATGTCGACGCCCGTCGGAATCGAAGCTCCGGAGATCGCACCGGCGACAGCGCCTGCAGGTGTGAGCGCCAGGTCGCCCTGGCAAACATCCCATTCATAGCGGATCGCCTGCAACGATTGATTGGTGACCAGGATATCTTCGCCGATACAGCCGTTGGCTTGCAGCATGAAGTTGGCAACCGGTGGCTGGGCCATGGAAGCAAACACCATGATTACATTTATCACAAAACATATCCCGTACTTCATCCTGCCCTTACGCTGTTATTATCCGAAACTATAAATAATATAGATGCAACAATCCATTAAAAGGAAACCCTGTTAATGTGATGAAAGCACCTCCCGGTACAACTGTTCGAGAAGACCGGTAGTATTGTCTGCATTAAACTTTGATCTCACAGACCCGGCCGCCCGTTGACCGTACAATTTACGCAGCTGCCGGTCGCCCATCAGTTTTTTCATCGCGGCAACCATATCGGGAACGTTACCTCTTTCAACGAGCTCCCCGTCGATGCCGGGGGTGATTATCTCTTCCGGGCCCCCACACCTGGTTGCAACCGTCGGACGGCCGACAGCCATTGCTTCCAGGCAAGTGAGAGAAAACGACTCCGATTCCGAAAAATTGAGTACCAGCGCGGCAGCCCTGTATTCCGGGACTACATCGTTCACGGATCCGCCAAAGGTCACGATGGATTCTATACCCAACTCTGCAGCCAACTGCTGCTGCATGATCCTGAACCGTCGGTTCTTTTCCAATCCCATATCCCCTCCCACAAACCTGATCGTCCATCCGGGAAAATCAGGTGCAAGCTGGGCCATGGCCCGGATGGCATGCTGTTGTCCCTTGCCGGGAATGTAATTGGCCATGTAAAGAATGATGCAACTCTCTGTGTCGTACGGAAACGGTCCAAACCTGTCGCCCGGGTGCTGGTCATGTATTGTCGTTACGTTTGGTCCTGAAAGATTCCGGGCCACCGTGTGCGAAACGGCAATGATGCGCTCCGCCAGACTATAGTGAAGCCGGCACCAGGCGCCTACCAATAGTGCAGGAAATCGTTCCGGCACAAAGCGTACGAACGTAACGTAAGGAACAGCGCCTCCCGTTAAGCGATAGACCGCCGCTAAAAGATTATAGAAGTCGTTGACGACAATGAGCGACGGCCTATGCCGCCGAATGATCCGGCGAAACCTGAAGAGATTGATCGCCAGAACCGGAAGGTAGATCAGCAATTTCCACGACCTGCCGATCTCGATGTATGGTATCTCCTCGACAGCGAACCCGGCGTCGCGCACGAGGCGTGTAATGGTGCTACGCGCCGGCACGACAAATATGAAATCGTAATGGCCGGAAAGCGCTGAGCAAGCCCGTATACTGGAAACAATGCTGCCTGTCGTGGCGACGGAGTTATCGACAACGAGAATATGGGGCTTGCTCATACGCGCAAGTTAACGCTGGCTTTATTTTCTCCTTCAATGCCTGTGATCCATTGCGGTATGATCATGTCCTTTGAAAAATCGCCGATGCGCCTCCTTCCGTTCCTTGAAAGCCTGGTTCGCAGCTCGCTGTCTTGTAACAATCGAACAACATACGTTGTCCAGGTGTCGATCGCTTCCTGCGTACCGGTCATGGGCATCAACAGACCGTATTCAACAAGTATGTCCTTTGAACCGGGCGACCTGCCAGGAGCCAGTATTTCCGCGGGACCGTATGGGCAATCGGCAGACATAACCGGGACACCACAAGCCATCGCCTCGGCAAGGCCGTTCGGAAATCCTTCCGACGATGAGTTGAGGATATAGATTGTTGACCGACGTAGATACTTGAAAACATTTTTCTCGCTGCCTGTGATCCACACGTCTGGCGTGTTTGCGTCAGGTGTACCGTACGACACGCGCCACCCGGATTGTGTACAGAACCGAATGATCGTGTCACGTTCCGGGCCGTCTCCTATTAACATAAGCCTGGCGTCCGGGATGTGCTTCCGAACCTCCGAAAAGATTTGCGCCACCATAAGCTGTCCCTTTTCGGGTGCAAGCCGGCCCGACATGGCGATCACAGGAAATTGAAAGAATGCGGCCCTGGACGTATCGATGTCTTCCATTGTCTGTCGATCGATCTTGTCGAGGTCATAGAAGTTATATATCACCGTTTTCCAAACATGTGTCAATTTGTAGTGATCGTTCAGCTCTTTCTTTATTCCCTCGTTCACCGTCACAATCGCGTCGGCACGCCGATACAACCAGGATATCAGGCGACGTCTCAGGAAAAAAAATTTCTTCCTCATGATCTCGTCGTGCACTTTTGATCCCCGGATGCTCAGGATCACCTTCTCGCTGCCGCGCGACAACAAATTGACGTAGTCGGCCCCCTCCAGGAAACTGATGGCAACATCGGTATCGAGCTGTCTTTTCAACCGGCGCAAACGCCGCACACGTTTTATAAAGGATACAAGCTTGGTGACAATCCCTGGGCCCGAAGACACATCGAGGCTGAGCACCTCGGCTTTTCCCAGGACATGATCGTATGCAGGAACATAGTCGCGGTTGAATACAACGATCCGGGTGTTATACCGTTCAGACATTTCGGCGGCGATCGTGGCCAGCGAACGTTGCGCCCCACCCATGCTCATTTCGGGAATGATAAAAATGATGTTCCTGACCTTCCTACCCATGATATTTTTCCCACCACATAGCGAAGCTCATGATCCGCCACATCTTCTCCATGTTGTATGGCTTTTGGTACTTTTTGTTGTCACGGTACTTGTCGTGCTCGCGCTGAATTTCTTTTGCATCCATGAATGGCATGTGCGCTAAAAATCCTGGGGACAGGTATTCATTGAACATACTGTCCATTTCACGGCTGAACCAATCGAAGATTGGTATACTGAAGCCCTGTTTCTTTCTTTCGAAGTACCGGCTGGGCAGATGTCGCGCGAGCAACTTTCGCAGAACATATTTACCCTGGCGGCCGCGCACCTTCATGTCCAGTGGCATTCGGGCGGCGAGTTCTACGATGCGGTGGTCCAGAAACGGTTCACGGCACTCGACGCTCTGATACATTGTGGCCCTGTCCACTTTCGTCAACAGGTCGCCAGGCAAGTGGTATTGAAAATCCCAGTCCATCATGATCTGCTGCGTTTCGGTCGCATTAGTGTCCAACGGCAGACCGGGGAACGAGGCTGTTGGGATCATCCTCACGATCTCGGCAGTCGACTGGTTTGCAATGAAGGCTTCATAGAAGCCGGCGGGCGTTGTGGCGGTAGCCACCTCCTCGAAGGCATAAGCCTTGTGTTCGAGGTTAAGGAAGTTTGTACGCTGCCTCACGCTTTTTGCAAACAGTGTGCGCGACGTTCCCGCCATGGCACGGCGCATCGAAAGGGGCACCGCATTCAGTTTGCGATAGAGTTGCGATGCGTCGCGGTAGTGATCGTAGCCGCCGAAGATCTCGTCGCCGCCGTCGGCCGAAAGGACGACCTTCATACCGTGATCCTTCGCCAGCTTTGTCACCACTCCGACGGGAATGCCTGACGTATCTGCAAAAGGTTCATCATACACCGAATAGAACTCGTTGAACTTTGCGTGGGCATCTTTAAGGGTCAAAGTCTTTTGGGTGTGTTGCATCCCAAGCTCTGCGGCCACTTGTTGGGCATATGCCAGTTCATCGAATTTTTTTTCTTCGAAGCCTATGGTGAAAGCATGAATTTGCTGGTGCTTTTGCAGAATGGCCGCCATCAGCGAGCTATCGATACCGCCGCTGAGAAAGATACCTACAGGCACATCGGATACCATGCGGTAACGGAAGGCCGAGGTAAGTACTGCCTCCAGGTGATCGAGCCAGTCATTCTCGCTTCGTGCGTCGTCTACGAGATGGTTCACCGACCAGTATTTATGTTTCTTCACTCCTTTTGCCGACACCTTCATCCAGTGCGCCGGCTCGAGTTTGTGGATGCCCGTATAGATCGTGTGCGGATGGGGGATGAATCCAAACCTGAAGTACAGCGATAGGCCCGCGATGTCGATCTGCCTTTCGACCGGGAACAATAAGAGCGCAGAGAGCTCGCTGGCAAAAAACAAAGTTCCGTTTTCGTAGCGGTAATAAAGTGGTTTTACTCCCGCCCTGTCGCGGAACAACCAGATCTCATTGGTCGACTCGCGGTACACGGCGAAAGCGAACATACCGATGAAATGCGAAACACAATCTTCGCCCCAGCAATGAAATGCTTTGATGAGTACCTCCGTGTCGGAATTCGAAATAAACTGGTATCCTTTATGGACAAGTTGTTCTCTTACCTCCCTGTAGTTATACAGTTCCCCGTTGAACACAAGAACGAGGTCTTCGAACCGGTAAGGCTGGCGACCGAGCGGCGACAGTTCAATGATCGACAGACGAGTATGAAACATTCCGACACGATGATCGGCGTATCGCTGTTGATCGTCGGGACCGCGATGGTGAAGGCTGGCGATGATCTTATCGATCACTCCTGTTTCCACCTCCGCATTAAAAAACCGGCGATACCGCACATCAGAACATGCGTTTATCAATGGTCATCTTCAATCCCTGGTCAAGCGTCGTGAGCGGCCTGCGCAGGACTTCCTTCATCCGGGAATTATCGGGCAGGCGGCGCGTCATATCGCCTTCTTTGAGCGCCGGTAGAAAATTGAGCTTCGACGGCGAGCGGAGCACGTCGATGATGCGTAGTGCCAGTCCGTGAACAGAGATTTCCACATCACTTCCAATGTTCATTACATCATTGGTACATAAGTTCTGTCGAAGACAGTTCACGGTGACATCGATGTTATCGTCGATATAACAAAACGTGCGTATCTGCGACCCGTCCCCATAGATCGTGACGGGCTGACCAGCGAGTGCCTGTTTGAGAAATCGTGTAATCACAAAGTCGTCGCTCTGACGCGGTCCATATGTATTAAAAAAGCGAAAGATCGTATACGAAAGACCGTATTCCTTATGGTACGAACGAAGAAAGGCTTCACTGACATTCTTCACTACTGCGTATGGAAGGCGGCTGTTCAACGGGGTCGAATGCGCATTCTGGGGAAACTCGACAGGCTCGCCGTACACCTCCGATGAGGACGAAAAGAAAACCCGCGACACTCCTGTTTCGCGTGAAAGATCGAGCATGAAGCGAATGCCCTGGATGTCGTTGAGGACCAACAATGGTTTTTCCAGCGTTCGCTGAACGCCGACGACGGCCGCATAGTGAAAGATGTAGTCGAACTGGTAGGACGTCAGCACCCTGCGGATCTGATTATAATCGTTCACATCTGCCTGGATGAATGTAAAGTTGGGTAGTTGTTCGATAGGGAGCTTTTCACGCCGGCCGCTGAGCAAATTATCAACAGCCACCACGTGGTATTCAGGAAATGACAATAACCTTTCGACCAGCGCGCTGCCGATGTGACCGGCAGCACCCGTTACAAGGATGTGATTCATCAGATAAAGGTATTTTTCACGGAAGCCAAAAATCTCCTGGTCAACAAAATTAATGGATATGCCTGTATTGCCTTCTTCGCCCACTTCATCACTTCCCTTTTCTGCCGCTGCTGGCTGTAGCACAGCATAAAGAAGGTGTACCGTGAGGCTTCGAAAAACGGGAAAGATCTGCCATATGCTTCTATTACTACCGGGTCCGCCTTCAGGCATTCGAGAAGAAGCAAATCCCGTTTCACCACTGCGGCAGGTTGGATAGTGAAAAGACTACGGGCATCGTGGTTCACAACGGCACTGGTGACCTCGTTCGAATATATGAATTCAAAACGGCATATCAGTCGTATCCAAAGTTCCCAATCTTCCGACGAGGCCAATGTACGGTCTTCGCGGAAGGGATATTTTTCAGCCACATCGCGTCTCACAAAAGAGCCATTGCAGCTCAGCTTGTTGTTGAAAAGGATCGTCCTCGCTGTGCTGTCATCGAAATTGTTCACTGATGTGATCACCCGACGGTCCGCGAGCGTCAAATCGTAGCCCAGGTGAAAGAACGCCGGGCTTTGATGCTGGCCGATCACGGAAGAAGCGGTCTGTAGATGATTGGGATACATTATGTCGTCGGAGTCGAAGAAGTTCACATAGGCTCCCCGGGAATGGCTGGCGCCGAAATTACGGGCAGCGCCGCGTTCACCGTTTTCTTTTTTGAAGTACTTAATTCGCGGGTCGAGGAAAGACGTCACGGCGTCCCGGGTGTTATCCTTGCTGCCGTCGTCCACCACGAGCACCTCAAAATCGGTGAATGTCTGGGAAAGAATCGATTCCAGCGTCTTGCCAATCAGGTGCTCACGGTTGTAGGTCGGGATCACCACCGAAAAAAAGGGTGAGTCTTTATCCACGATTAAGTTCATCATAATGGTGAATCACATTTTCGATCGAAAACAACTCGTGCACCGACCGGTTCAGGTTCTTGCCAATCCGTTCCAGCCTCTCGTGGTCGTTCATGTGTGCCTTGATGATGGCGGCGCTCTGGGTGACAAATGTGTCGGCGTTCACGATAAACCCATTGATACCCGATACAATATACTCGTCGAAATCCCCTATTCCATTGCAGGCGATCACGGGTTTTTGAATCAGCCCGGCCTCCTTTACGATCACACAGCTGGATTCAAGCAAAGACGGGTGCACGACGAAATCCGCGGCGGCAAGATAGTCGGGGACATTTTTTACATAGCCAGGCATCATCACACAATCCTCAAGGTTCATCCGGGCGATCAATGCCCGGATCGCGTCCTCTTCTTCGCCGCCACCGAGCAGGATCAGTCGCGCATCGACGTGGTTGCGGCGAAGCTCCTGTAGCAGTTCGATTGAAACTTCCGGTCGTTTGTAGCGCGTAAGACGACAGGCTGTGATCAGGAGCAGCGACCCTCCACACTCCTTCCGTATCCTGGCCACCTCGGATTCATCCGGCGCGGCATACAGGCTGAAGTCGTACGCCAGGTTGATCTGTAAAATCCTTTCGCGGTGCACGCGTTCGACAGTCACCATGTATTGGAGCGCCCGGCGTGAAACCACGATGATCTTTTTCGAAAGCGCGTAAGTAAGCCGGTAAGTAAGCGACCGGTCGAAGCCGTAAAGCGCCGCCTCGTTGATATGATGCCGGCATATGTATACACGAGACCGGATAAAATACCGCGCAACTGCTGCCACAAAGTTCGCCGATTCAAGGTGACTGTAGACCACATCGACACGTTTGCCCCGGCAAAACCGGATGAGGAACAAAATGTGTTTGAGAAAATAAAAGGCATCGGACTCCTCTACGACATACGACCTGGTCTCGATACCTTTTGTTTCCAGGTATGGATGAATGAAATCGCCCCGTTGCTGGCTTAAAGAGATGACACGATGTCCTTGCTTGCGAAAGGCGATCATAAGCGACTCGGTATCGCGGGAACGAAGGTTGAATGGTGTATAAAAAAGTATGGTCTTCGCCTGCATTACAATTTTTCGACTCCTAATTTCGATCGAATTTCGCGAATACGCCGGAACTGTACGGAGTAATGTACCCAACGCAACAGGATCAAGCCCGTGAGCTTCCAGGACTGCAGGAAAAATACGACACTGTAAAATCGATGGCGGCCGACCAGCATCCTTGGCAGGTAATGGAATGCCATTCCCACCCTGCGCAGGATGAACTGAAAAAAGAAACGGCTATAGCTGCAACCAGCGTCCTTCAGTATAGCATCGTATGCCGAAAGGGTGAGAGTAGGGCCGACGTGACGAAGACAAAGACTAAGGAGATAACGTTCGTCTAATCGTTCCTTCGGCATGAAGTGCATAAAATGCAAGCTATCGCTGAAACGTACCCGGTAGCCTGCAAACAGCGCACGATAACACAGCTCCGTATCACCTCCCGACGTCAGTACCTTTCCTTTTCGATCTTCGACAAGAGATTTACCGGCACCCGATATCGTTTCGAAACATACTTTGCGGATCACCATTCCAGCACCGAACACGGCGGTCACCTCACCATCCCGGTTACTCTGCTTGCCGATGCTCAGCGCACCACGCATTGCCTCGAGATGCGGCGGAAGCGGTACTTCGTAGGCACCATCGCACCACCCGCCGGCAACGCCGGCATCCGGAAACTCCATCATCAGCTCGTGCGCCCGCTGAATGTAGTTCGTGTCGAGCCAGTTATCGTCGTCGCAGAAGATAACGATCGGTCCTGCCGCGGCCGTAAGGCCTGCTGCACGTGCTTGCACCAGTCCAGGTTGTGGCGCGTCAATAACTATAAGCGATGCCGGTTGTGGCTGCTCCGACCAGATCTTCTTCGCCATCTCGGCAGTACCGTCCGTCGATGCATTGTCGACCAATATGATCTCCCAGGAAACCGTCGAGCTTTGCGCACGGAGGTGACGAAGCGTTTCATTGATGCGACGCGTACTGTTATAACAGCAGATGATAACCGATACGCCCGTCATCATCGATCAGGAGCGAAATAATTTGGTGAACTTGTAGCGCAGCGAATTGAAGAAGACCTTCGTTGCCAGGGTGATCCCTTGCCTGCCGCTCTCGACGCTGTCACGGTAGTCGGCTTCGTTGCTTCGCATAAGTTCGTAGAATGCCGGATGGATCGCCGGCACAAGCGCGGGAGATACAGGTGGTCCCTTCTTCACCAGGAAAATGTTTTGTCTGTACCACCACTCGACGTTCGCGTTGTTCCACACAAGTGGCCGAACGACGTCGTGAAAATAATATCCATGTGCGCTGAACTTGCTCATCCAATAAGACGGCCACTGTTCATTGAGGTGGTCTTGCCCGCCCTGGCCCGGGATAGCGGCGGAGAACAGGATGTGGTCGCCGTGATTGACGAGGGCAGCCACGAATTGATCGGCACTGGTTTCCGGCAGGTGCTCGGCTACCTCCAGGGAAAGCACAAGATCGAAGCGCCGCGACAACGACCACGATTCGCGCAGGTCACGCGCGAGAAACTTGCCCGGTGGCATCTTCAGCTGCGAGGTATCCACATAATCTCCGTCGATGCCCACGTAGTCCGTCACCGAATGGTCTTCGAAGACTTTCAACCAGGTGCCGGTTCCGCACCCCACATCGAGCACGCTCTTTACAGGCAACAGTTTCAGCACGACAGGCACTACTTCGCGCGGCGCGTTGAGATTGTGTACTTGTTCGGTATGAACGTAAGGCCGGCTCAATCCTTTTTTTCAATATACGCCACCTGGTTGCTCCATTGAAGCAACCGGCTGGCCGATCTTTCGCGCGAAAGGTAGTCGTGAACGGCGCGCGAGCAGCCGTCCCATTGATAATAGTCGTCGAGGATGACGATGCCACCTTTTGCTACGCGCGGGAATAAATGCGTGAGACAAACCATTGTAGAATCGTACCAGTCACCGTCGAGCCTGAGTATGGCGATCTGCCGTCCATCGAAGGAGCCAACTGTTTGTTCAAACCAGCCTTTGTATATCCTGAAATCCTCGTGGCCGGAGCGTTTCATAGCGTTGCGTGCAAACGATTCTTCCGCCGTGCAATTATCGTAGTAATTGTCGGCGCCGGTATTCCTTTGCCATTCGAGCGCCGCATGGCCGTCGATGTCTTTTGCGGGAGGGAGTCCTTCGAAGCTGTCGAACAGATGAACGCGGCGTCCACGACCGAGTGTTTCCGCTAACGCGGCGATCATACCCCCCCGCCACACGCCACACTCCACCAGATCGCCATCGATGCCTACAAAACGGTTTGCCAGTTCGAGGTTGGCAATAAACGTCTCCCCGGAGATCATCGTCAAATCCTTATATCTCCCAAAAAGAGCCTTGTAAGTATCAATAGCCTTATTATAGCGTTTCAGGTCAACGCCGCTCAGGCGGGCAATCTTTTTAAGCAGCACTTTAGCCATGACTTACCCGGGACGGAGGCACAATGAATCCATGGTTGAATGAATGTGGGAAATTCCGGCCTGCCGTTGGCGTCTCGAGTATTTCGAATCCTACCACTTCCTCATCCCAACTAATCGTCTCGGTGTTATGTGAACCGATCCAGACCGATACCTTGTAAAGGTCGGGAATGAGCGGTGGAAGATCGATTTCCACCTGCACGCGTTGCGGCAGCTCAGAATAAGAAATAAAAGGTTCGAGCTTCGGAATGGCTTGCATGATGGTGACTCCTATAGAGTTGACAATATCGAATGCCAGGAATATATCCTTATGGCGGCTGGACGAGACCATCTCGCAACCAAGCTGAAGTTTGTAATACGGCTGCGATCCCGTGAGGCAGGCTTCGATAGAACGAAAATATGCAGCCTCCCTGCGCTCGCGGAGTTGTACATAACGGTCGGTACTGTTCTTCTCAAATAGCTCGCGGTAGTGATTAAGGACTTTATCGACGTCGCCTTCCTCAACAAGTTTTCCCCCGCTGAATAGCAAGGCCTTGCTGCAAAGATTTTTGACAGCCGCCATGTTGTGACTTACAAAAAGAATCGTGCGCCCGCTGTGACTCACATCGCTCATTTTGTTGAGGCATTTCTTCTGAAATTCTGCATCGCCAACCGCCAGTACTTCATCGATCATCAGGACCTCGGGTTCAAGAAAAGCGGCCACAGAAAATGCCAGGCGCAACTGCATGCCGCTGCTATAGTGCTTCAACTGCGTGTCCAGGAATCGTTCGGTACCGCTGAAGTCCACGATCTCGTCAAAACGCGCCTTGATCTCCTGCGACTTCATTCCCAGGAGTGAGCCATTGAAAAAAATGTTCTCACGTCCAGTCAGCTCCGGATGAAACCCGGTCCCCACTTCGAGCAGACTGGCTACCCGCCCGCGACAAATGATCTTCCCTTTGGTCGGCGGGGTGATCTTCGACAAGATCTTGAGCAGCGTCGATTTTCCCGCGCCGTTCCGGCCAACGATGCCGATCGATTCGCCCCGCTGCACCTGAAAAGAAACATCTTCGAGTGCGGAGAAATCTTCTTCCGACGAACTGCGCCGGAAGGGATTGCTCAGCCGTTCACGCAGACTTAGATAACCTCCGGTAAGGTGCCTGATCTTGTACTCCTTCGTTAGGTTATGCACCTCGACGATCGCACTCATTGTCAATTATCTGTTTTCTGTCGCGAATAATTCAACAAGTTAGCAAATAAATGACTGCCGCCGGTCATGCTGTATGGACCGCCCCGTACCGGAATTTAAGCCACGGCGAGGTCAGACAAAGTCGGCAAAAAAACGCTGGGTGCTCCGGAAGTAGCCAAGGCCTATTACAAGTAAAACAAGGCACGAACCCAGGCCTATGCTCATGAACACCGGATCGGGCGGAGTGCCCGTCAAGGGCATACGGAACAACTCGATTGCTGCATAGACCGGCGAAGAGGCTACGACAAATCGCAGCCACGGGTATTGAATGAGTGTGACCGGATAGATTACGGGTGAGGCAAAAAACAGCACTTGTATCAGGAATGGGATCACGTAACGGAAATCGCGGTACTTCACGTTAAGTGCTCCGAGCCAGCAGCCGACGCCCAGAGTGCCCAGTGCAACAATGAGGGTAGCGGCCGGCCATGCCCAGAGCGCCATCCACGATACTGACTGCCGGTAGTAAACAAGGATCGGCACAAATAACACGAATGCCATCAGGAAATCGAACAACGAGACGAGTACAGACGAGACCGGGATGACCAGGCGAGGAAAATAGATTTTCTTAATGATCGTCGCATTGTTCACCATGCTGTTCGACGCGCCCATCAGACCGAGCGAAAAGATGTTCCAGATCAGCAGACCCGAAAACACGTACACCGGGTAGTCAAGACCGCGCGTATCTCCATTCAGAACTCGTCCGAAAAAGAGTGAAAAGATCAACATCAGCAACAGCGGCTGAAGCACCGCCCAAAGAAAACCGAGCACTGTTTGTTTGTACTTTATTTTGATGTCGCGCCAGGTAAAAAAATAGAAAAGCTCGCGATGACGCCAAAGCTCACGGATGTTAATGATGCCCCGGCTCGACGGCTCGATTACGTCTATTATGGTCTCCAGGTGGCCGTTACTCATTCGTTCAAAGGAAGGAAATATTCATCTTTGCATCAAATTCTATGAAAATTCTATTTCTGGTACCTTATCCCAGAGGTCGCGCACCTTCGCAGCGATTCCGGTTCGAACAATATTTCAATGCGTTGTCGAACCTGGCATCGTTCGATGTGGAAAGTTTTCTGGATGAACCTGGTTGGCAAGCCATTTATCTTCCAGGTAATCTTAAAAAAATCGGAGCCATTGCACGGGGATTCTGGCGCCGGTTGTTGCTGATGAGAAAAGTGAGCGGTTACGACCTGGTGTTTATTCATCGCGAAGCGTCACCTTTGGGTCCGCCTGTATTCGAGTGGATGATTGCCCGGGTCTTCGGCAAGCCCATCGTTTATGATTTCGATGATGCCATTTGGTCTACCGACCGGAACAGTGAAGGTGTTATTGCGATGATATTCCGGTGGAGACGGAAAGTCCGCTACATCTGCCGGATTGCAAATACCGTGAGCTGCGGTAACGACTATCTCGCTGACTTCGCGCGGAAATACAACCCGACTGTGATCCTCAATCCTACAACCATCGACACCATCCATCATCGCGCGCGAAGCGTGCCTCGTCAAAACGGAGTGACGATCGGATGGACCGGAACGCACACCACGCTTAAGTATCTCGACGACCTTCTACCCGTGATCCGCGCGATCGAACAAAAATTCCCGTTCGTTACGTTCGTTGTCATCGCAAACCGCGATCCCGGGCTTCCGCTTACCTCGTATCGCTTTTTACACTGGTCCCTGTCAACAGAGATTGATGACCTTATGCTGCTCGATATTGGTGTCATGCCCTTGCCCGACAACGAATGGTCGAAGGGAAAGTGTGGATTCAAGGCTCTTCAATTCATGTCGCTTGGCATCCCCACTGTCGCTTCGCCAGTTGGTGTAAATACCATCATCGTCCGCGACGGCATCAACGGGTATCTCTGTGGTACATACGACGAGTGGGTTAACAGGCTGACGCTGTTGATCGAAGACGAAGGTTTGAGACAACGACTCGGGGCGGAAGGGCATAAGACAGTGGAAGAAAATTATTCCGTCATTTCCAATTCTTCGATCTTTCTTTCCCTGTTCGCGCCATCGGCGATTACGACAAGCGCCAGGAGATAGAACGGCAGCATGGGTATGCGGTAGCGGGTGAGTGTTCCAAAATTGTAAGTTGATACTCCTACCGCAAAGGCAAAGGTTAAGCTGAAGAGCAAACAAAACACTACCGTTGGTATCTTGAGGGCTGCAATGAACCGCATAGGCCGTCGAAATAATATGATCAGGGTAATGATCAAAAGGGCTGATGCTTCTATTGAAGAAAATAGCATCAATGCATTTTTTGATTCCCACAAGTAAGGTCTGAACAGCGATACGGTTACGGCTTGCGGAAGTAATTTCAACATGCCTTGAAATGAACCGTCCAACTCACCAAGAGAATAACCACTGCCGGCATTCTTTCCGGTGTAAAATCCGATATCATACGCGGTGACTTTTGCGGTGCTGGCAAGCCGGTCAATCGCATACTTGGGGTCGTTCTCTCCCACCTTAACCACTACAAAGAGCCCACTCGCCACCGTAATTATTATGATAAGAGGGGTGAGCATCAACCTTAGCATCGTCGATTGCACTCTTTGCAGGTTATCACCATAAACCCAAAAAATCGCGGCAGGAAGGAAGCACAGCAACACGTATTTTTTCACCTGAAATATCACGAACAATGATATGATGAGCATCACTATAGCAAGCAAAGACCTTCTTTTATCAATAAATATTCGTTTGATCCCGTACGTGGCAAATCCCAGGCAGGCTATTACCAATGTGTCCTTGAGCAGTCCCGATCCCCAAAAGATGACGGAAGGCACAAAAAATATGCAGGCAGCAATTTTCTTTTTCGACTCGGGAAATAATTCATAAAATGCACGGAACATGAACCATGAACCAAGAAAGCTGACGAACGCAAACAAAACAGCCGTGGCCGAATATGCAGAAAAAGTGACCAGGTCAAATAACGCTGCGACCCTCACCACAAAAAAAGAAGCAGGATCTGTAAAGAAGACGATCCGTGACGTGTATTTATATAAACCATGACCATAAGGCGAAAAAATCATCGACATCCCCTTCAAAGGATCATCCATAAAGACTTCCCAAATGATGCGGCTTCCGTGGGTGTGATAATTATAAGTGTCCCCGCCCGAATAGTAATTTTGATAAAGGAAACCAACTGCAAGAGCTCCCAGTATTTTTAAGGTTAACGCCAGAAAGAAATAACTCCTGGTTTCGTCATTTGTCAGTCTGGGTCTTAAGAAGTAAGCCACCAGATACAACAAGAGGACGACGAAGGGAGTAACCAGGATATCGCGAAGTTCCATGACTTATTTCTCTTTGATCCAAAATGATCCTGGTTCACGTTCCGGTTGCGTCGTCATAATGGGATGGGAAACGCCAAAGGTCACAAATTATCGGAAGTATTTAGTTATGGAGTCAGTTACTCTTTTGAGACTACCCTGAGTAATTCCGGGCCACACAGGCAAGCTCAGGCAGGTGCGCGAGATATCCTCGGTAAGAGGGAACTGCCCTTTTTTGAAACCGTGGTCTTGATAAGCCTTCTGTAAATGTGGCGGAACGGGATAATGGATCATTGTTTCTACGCCGCGGGAAGCGAGGAACGATTTCAATTGATCACGCCTGGATGTACGAACAACAAACTGGTGATAGACATGCGTACTGTTGCTCTGAACAGCCGGCAATACCAAATCGCCAACACCCCGCAATTCACGACGATAAAATTTTGCTATCGAAATTCGTTCGCGATTCCACGCATCCAGTCTTTTCAATTTTACACGAAGGACTGCCGCCTGCAATTCGTCGAGCCGTGAGTTAATACCTCGTTCGGAAGCGATGTGCTTTTTCTCACTTCCATAATTTCTCAGCGATACGATTTTTTTTAATAGCGGCCGGCTATCGGTTGTTATGGCGCCGCCATCGCCCAGCGCTCCGAGATTCTTTATCGGATAAAAACTTGTAGCGTTGATGATACCAAAACTGCCTGTACGTATATCGTTATGGGTGGCCCCGTGTGCTTGTGCATTGTCTTCAACGATGTATACGCCTGCCCTGCGTGCGACCTTCATGAGTGTGGTCATATCGCATGCCTGTCCATAAAGATGGACTGGTATAATACACTTTGTTCTCGATGTAATAGCCGACGCCACAAGCGAGGGGTCGATATTGTAGGTCTGAATGTCGGACTCGACGGGAACCACCCTTGCACCCGTGAGAGAGACCGCGAGCCACGTAGCGATGAATGTATTGGAAGGCACAATGACCTCATCACCACGACCGATTTCGAGTGCGCGCAACGAGAGGTAAATAGCGTCGTGCCCGTTGCCCGTACCGGCACACCACTTCACGCCTGTGTATGCCGCGAAATCTTTTTCAAATGCCTCCAACGACTTACCGAGAATAAAACCGGATGAAGACATCACTGCTTTCATGGCAGAATTCAATTGCTTCTCAACTGATTTCAATTGAGGTTGGAGCGAAAAAAAAGGCACTACGTTACTCATACGAAGTCAGTAACTGATAATTCCCGGTAGCAATTCGATAAACGTCATGAATACGTGTGCGTGCACCAAAGCCTTCTTTCCAATTCGTCAGTCCACGATTAAGTACCCGGCCGCCATCTTCATTAGAAGTGCCAAAACTGAAATAAGCTTTATCGCTATATACTTCGTTGATCAGGCGATCGATCAGGACATCGAGTGCCCCGATTTCCTTGCCCGACGGCGTGGCCGACAGGTATTGTGCATGTACTATGTTCTCCATTTCAAAGATCACGGCTCCTGCGAGCAGTCCCTTCTCATGATATTCATATAGACGGATGTTCGTGGGGAATCGCGTCATCAGCAACCGGATCTCCTCTACCGAATGAACCGGCTTTGCGTCAAAACGTTCCTTGAGATTCGGTTCAAGAACAGTTTTCCAGAAAGGCGACGGGTCATTTGACGACTTTATCTCATAAGCCCTGTGTTTTGAGTCGTCCACCGACTTGCGACGGCTTTCGCGGTATGGCAGGGGGAATTGCCTGCTGAACACACAGCTTGTTTCGCGTTTGATGAGTTCAGCATTCACAAGAAAGAGAACATATTGGTCTTCGTCGGAAGGAAACCTTGCAAAGTATGAAGGGAAGCATTTGTATACCATACATTCGATCGACTGCTCATGATAATATCGGAGAACGTGATGAAATAACCGAATGACTTCTTCCAAACGAATTCCGGTCTTCAAAACAAGTCCACCGTAGGTTAGACCTGCGTGGGAATACACTGTATTTCCTTCTTCATTGGCCACGAAGACAGCACTAAGAGTACCCTTTGAGTATATAAGGAGTGAATGATCTTGGAAGCGGCTGGAATGATAATCCATGTAGTCACGGATGAAGAGAAAGGTGGAATTCTTCGCGGAAGCTACAAAGTCGTTCCAGAGCTTTTTGTCGCTGGGGCTATATCGATGTACGGCAATGTCCGGCATTTCGTTACGCTCAGATATTTTTTTGTTAGATCCTCAATCCTCCTTCTCCAACGCCTTCAACCTCCTCTTCGCATCCTTATTCGCTTCATCTTTCCTCCCTGTCCTCTTCCTCACCTCTGTAAAATACTTCTTCGCTTCAGCCTTATTGCCTTCCCGCTCCGCAATCTCGCCCAGCGCGATCATCGAGTACAGATAATATCCCGTCTCCGTCGCGCTGTTCTCTTCCGAATACTTCATCGCAAGCTGGTAATACTTCTTCGACTCGTCGAGTTGACGTCTCGTCTGGTACATCTGGCCTAAGAAGAACGCCGCATATCTTCCGCTCGTAGCCTCATATCCCGTCATCGCGCTGTCGATTCGTGCGATGATATCCTTCGATTCACGTTCGAGATCTGCATACATGCCCCGACTGTACAACATACGCGCATAGTATCGATGAAAGTATGGATTGTCGGGATAGGTCTTGTGTAAATAATCTGATATCTGAAATGCACGAGGCTGATCGTTTTCGTAACTGTTGAGTATCCTCATCAGCCACACCATCGCTTCGGTGCGTGTATAGAACGCGTTGTATGAAACTTCCTTCAGCTGTTTCAATCCTAACGCCTTATCGCCCTTTCTGAAAAACAACAGTAACGGTTTCACCATCGGGTAATTCTCGGGAACCCAGACTGAGAAGTAATTATAGAGTGCATCTCCGAACAACAGCTCGGGACTGAGGTTATTCTGCTCTTTACATTCTTCGAGATAGTCGAGGGCATCCTTGCCGGCACCCGCTGCCTTTCGCCAGTTGCCCCTCTCCTCGTCGGAGTACAGTCTGCCCTTGAAACCATACGCCGCCGCCAGAAAAAATGCGGCTTCGATCCGGTATTCGGGATGTTTTTTGTGAAGATTTTCCGCCACCATGATCGAGCTGTCCATGTAGGCCATGAACCTGTCGTCGTGCGACGTGTTTTTTGTGTCGGGCATGATCTTCCACCACTCACCCAGCCCGATCAAAAAATATGGGAGAGGATGCCACGCGTACTTTTGCTTCAGCCACTGGAATTGCATTTCGGCCTTGTCGAACTTGAAGTTGTAGAGGTCGTCCAGCGCCTGCGTGGTCTCTATCTGGATCTGCAGGTTGGATATGAGGATGATCGTTGTATCTTTTCGCTGCTGCTGTACCTGCGCCGAAGCTTCCACTGCGAAAAAAATGGAAACCACGAGGGCACATTTTGCGAATAATACCTTTGTCAACTTCATAATCCGTCCTAAATAAACAAAAAAGGCTCCGCCCGGCGTAATCTGCAGGCCTGCCCTTAATTTTTTCATGGAAACGTCCCTTAGCTCAAAATCGTTTTTCTCCGCCGACAAGAAGCTGACTTTTTTCCTGCTTTTGCTCGTGACTTACCTGGTCCTCTATATAAAGATCATCTACATTGAAAACGAAACGGCAGCCTTCGAATTCCTGGCCGACCGGCCCGAAGGCGGGGTACTGCAGGCCATCGCGGCACTGCGTTTTATTTCGGTACCGTTAATTTACCTCTGGAAGTTCACCATTATTGGATTCGTGGTCTGGGTCGGCTGCTTCATGTGGGGCTACCGCGTTACCTATAGCCAATGCTGGGGGATCGTCATCGTGTCGGAATTCATATTCCTGGTCCCGGAAATCATCAAAATTTTCTGGTTTTTTGTTATCGAAACCGATCCCACTTACGACCAGATCCGCGGGTTCTACCCGCTCTCGCTGATGAGCCTCTTCGAATATTCAGAGATCGACACCCGCTACGCATACCCTTTACGGGCTCTCAGCGTGTTCGAGCTTGCCTACTGGTACCTGCTCGTCTCGGGCGTTCATTTCTTCGCCCGCAAGGAAAAGAACGTAGCGATATACATCGTTCTATCCTCGTACGTACTGCTGTTTTTCTTCTGGCTCTGGTTCTACACAGTAGTTTATAAGTAAGTGAAAAACTAAAAGTTAATAGTTAATAGTTAACGCCTAAAAGCCAAAAGTGAAGCGCTAAACCCGAAGGCCGCAGTGTCAACTTTTCACTATTAACTATTAACTTTTAACTAATTTCGCCCCTTGTTCGTAAAACAAATGCTTCCAAAATGACCTTTCAGAAAGCTAATAATATCACAGGTTGGGTTGTATTCGCTATAGCCCTGATCACATATTGGATAACGTTCGAAGAAACCGCCAGCTACTGGGATTGCGGAGAGTTCATTGCAGTATCATACAAGCTTGAAGTGTCTCACCCGCCCGGAGCCCCCCTGTTCATGCTCGTCGGCCGCGTGTTCTCTTTCCTGGCCATGGGCGACACAACGATGGTAGCCTACTGGATCAACACGTTAAGTGTCGTGGGTGGCGCTTTTACCATCCTGTTCCTATTCTGGTCTATTACTCTTCTTGGCAGAAAGTGTTTCGGGTACAATAAACTCTCGGAGGTCAACGAACAAAACACATTTGTATTGATGGGCGCGGGCGCCGTGGGTGCTTTGGCTTATACTTTCTCCGACTCTTTCTGGTTCTCGGCTGTCGAAGCCGAAGTGTATTCTATGTCCTCGTTCTTTACAGCGTTGGTTGTGTGGATGATCCTCAAATGGGATGTCATCGAAGACGAATCGAAAGAAAACCGTTGGCTCATATTGCTCGCTTACATGATCGGCTTGTCGATAGGATTTCACTTGCTCAACCTGCTTTCGTTACCTGCGCTAGGTCTTATCTATTACTTCAAGAAATACAAGACCAGCACCTGGGGTGTTATCGCGGTGCTGGCTATAAGCGGCGCACTAGTGCTGTTCATCAACAACCTCATCATCCCCGGCTTGCCTACACTGGCGGGCGGCTTCGAAGTGTTCTTTGTTAATAATCTCGGCCTTCCTTTCGGCACCGGAGCCCTCGTGTTCTGCCTGTTGCTCATCGGCGGACTTGTTTTCGGTATCCGCGCAAGCCAGAACAAAGAACGGCCCCTGTTGAATACCTTCCTCCTCTCGGTTTCTTTCATCCTCATCGGCTATTGTTCATACGCAACGATCATCATCCGTTCGAACTTCGATCCGCCCATCAATGAAAACGCTCCGAAAGATATCATGAGCTTCGTGCGGTATCTGAAACGTGAACAATATGGCAGCAGGCCCTGGTTGTATGGACCGTACTTCACGGCAAACCTGATCAAGATCAACCAGGCAGCGCCGGTGTACACCAAAGGAAAAGACAAGTACGAGATCACCGATCACAAATTGGAGTACATCTACGATCAGAACACTATACTTCCCCGTGCATGGAACCCCGAACATAAAGCTACTTACGAAAACCTCATAGGCCTGGCGGAAGGCGTGCCGCCTACGTTCTTCCAGAACATGAAATACATGTTCCAGCATCAGATCGGCACCATGTACGTGCGGTACTTCTTCTGGAACTTTGCCGGTCGTGAAAGCGACGAACAAGGCGCCCGCTGGCTCACTCCCGCGGACTGGTTCGACAAAGATATTCCGGCAGCGCTTAAAGAAAACCGTGGCCGCAACAACTACTTCATGATACCGTTCATCCTCGGTCTCATAGGAATGTTCCACCAGATCGTCAAAGACACGAAGAACTTTGCCGTCATCGGGCTGCTCTTCCTGTTGCTTGGTGTGGCCATCGTGGTGTATCTCAATTCGCCACCGGTCGAACCGCGTGAACGCGACTATATTTATGCCGGGTCTACGTACGCATTCTGTTTCTGGATCGGGCTCTCCGTACTGGCTATCGCCGAATGGCTTTCATTACTGATAAAGAAAGGAAAGGCAGCAGCCATCGCAGCCACCGTCATCGGCCTGCTCGCTCCCGGCATTATGCTCGCCGAAGGATGGGACGACCACGACCGATCAGATCGTTATTTCTCAGTCGACTCCGCCAGGAACTACCTGGAATCGTGCGCACCGAATGCCATCCTATTCACCGGCGGTGACAACGACACCTTCCCGCTCTGGTATGCCCAGGAAGTGGAAGGCATCCGCACCGACGTACGTGTGGTAGTGTTAAGCTACTACAACACCGACTGGTATATCGACCAGACCATGCACAAACAGTACGAGTCGGAAGCATTCCCGTACTCGCTGTCGCTGAAACAATACATGCAGGGTGGTCCTAACGACTACCTTCGATTAACACCGAACGATAAGATCAAAGTGCTCGACGCGAAGCAGTATATCGATGCTTTGAGCAAAGACTTCGAAGGCCTTCGCAATGAAGACGGAAACATTTTGCCCAGCCGGAACTTCGCGTTACAGGTCGATACCGCACGCGTGAAAGAGCTCGGTTTCATTTCGAAAGAACAGAAACCGTACATCACTCCCCAGATGGTATGGAGGCTCACGAAAGGCGGATTGGAAAAGAAAGATCTCGCTATCCTGGATGTGATGGTGACAAACAACTGGGAACGTCCGATGTACTTTAATCCTACGTCGCTTTCGCAGATCAATATGGATCTCAATCAGTTCGCGATACAGGAGGGCATGACTTCAAGACTTATTCCAGCCAAGAATCCCAACCCTCAGAAACAATTCGTGAATACCTCGGTTGCTTACAACAACATGATCAACAAGTTTGGCTATCGTGGTCTCGACAATCCGAAAGCATATTACAATGAAGATTATCGCGGCTTCGTCCAGAATCACCGCAGCGCATTGAACGATCTCGCCGAAGCGCTGGTCGACGAATACGAAGCAGAGACGACAGGCACCGGAGAAGTGATATCGAAAGAAGGTGTAGTTGAAGACAAGAAAGAGAAAGCGAAAAAAGTCGTCTACTTCAGCCTCGACAAGATGCCCGACAAGGCAGTGCCTTACGACCTCACGATGACCACGACGGTCGAGCTACTGTTTCGCCTTGGTGAAAAAGAAAAGGCGCTCGAAATAGCCAACACGATCGCTACCCGCGCCGACGAAATGGTGGCGTACATTATTCGTAAAGAAATGGGCGTGAATCTCGAGCTTCGCAAAAACATGTTTATCATCGGAGACCTTCAACGCATTATGTTGGAGAATGGGGAGACGGAGCTGTCGCAGAAGTATGAGGATATGTATCAGAAGCATATTACGAATTTGGAGCCGGGAGGAAATCGTTAATCGTTAATCGTTATTCGTTAATCGTTAATCGCGGCAGAGTTTAGTTTCTTTTGTGTTGCGATTGCAGGCTTCAGTTAACGATTTGAATAATCGCGGCTACTCAGACAGCCTCGAAACCGCGAATAACGAATAACGAATAACGATTAACGAGTAACGAACTATTTCCCGCAAACTACCAACAAGTCCAGAGCCCCTTCAGAGCTCTCGACCACCAAATAATCCTCATGCCCAATACTCATTACCAACTCATCCGCCCTCTCCTTCAACCTATTCCTATTCCTCCTGTTCAATATCTCATACGGAACACGGAGAAATGCCGCCGGCAGCCGGTACTGTAGTTTTAAAAAATCCCACCGGGTGATCCGTTCCACGGACTTACGGTTTCGCTCGTAGTACTCCATCACTTTTCCGTTTCCGTAAATTCCCTTTACGTCTACGGTGCGAAATATCTTTCTGCAGATGTCACCGAGCTCTTGTCCCGTGTACTCCCGGATATGCCATGGGTTTCGGGAGAGCGACATGGGCCGGTTGGGTGTAGTGATGATCGCAAGTCCGCCGGGTTTGAGGACGCGGTGTATCTCTTTAAGGAACGAAATATCGTCTTGAATGTGTTCAATAACCTGGAACGTGATCACGACGTCGAACGCGTTGTCTGTGAACGGGGCGAGAGGCGGAATGTTCCCGCTGTAAAAAGTACCTGTGGGATACCTTGTTTTGAGTTGGTCGATAACATCCGCGATCTTGTCGATGGCGGAGTAAGATTTAGCCCGGGGAAGGACCAGGTCGATACCGCGGCCTTCACCACAACCTACCTCCAGCACGTCGCCCTTTATGTAGTCCGCAGCTACAACATACGCCTTTAGGAGTCGTTGATGGATAGGGTTATCTGAAGGAATTTCCTCCGAAGTGATCTCTGTGGTGAAAACTTTGCTCATCTTAAAATGCTTCGCAAAAATAAAAGGTTATGTGGGGAATTGGCCTCGCGCCCGGTGTTTTATGTGCGGGGTGCGATGTGCGAGGTGCGATGACCGGCTTACAACATCCTGCACATCGCACCTCGCACAATTTTATTGTATTTTTGAAACTGTATATATGAAGTTTGTCGCTCTCTCAATCTGCTTACTACTGACGTCCCTGGGGACGGTGGCCCAGTCCATCTCCAGCGCCAATTTCCGGTATTGGTACGACCCTGACAATGCGGGACAGCTTAGCCTGAAGGTCGTCCGGTCACCCGACTCGGTTTACGCATACTTCGAGATCGACACGACCATCTTTGATGTGAGCTGGGAAAACCGAGACTCTTACGGGCAACGCGAAGGCAAGCCCGTCGACGCCACCGTCACCGGGACCGAAGCACACGGACGGATGGCCTTTCCCCTCCCCCAGAAGCCCTGGCTGCTTGTGGCCCGGCTGACGGACAAGAGAACCCAGGAAATACGGATGGACTTCCGCCTCATCGAAAACAACTACCCGCCCGATGGGGTAATCTGGCAAAAGAATAAGCCCGTGTTTGCTTCACATATCGCTGCCAATACGGAGGCCACTATCACCAATAACTTCGGTCCGGACCTGAAAGTGTATCATTATGCCGAAAGGTTTCCGGCCGCTTCACCACCATTCGCCGAAAAAGAAAAGCCCGTCGACCCGATCATGGAAGTCGACTCTGTTTTTTCTATCCGGTCCGGACAACCGTTGAAGCTCGCCAAAGAGGGATTGTACCTGGTTCAATCCGACACCAACGCCGCGCGTGGAATCGCGTTCAGAGTATCGCCTGCATCGTATCCCAGAATGACTAAAGTCGAAGATCTCTCCACGTCGCTGGTATTCATATCTACCAAGGAGGAGGCCGACAAGCTGGCCGAAGCCGGTTCCGACAAGACAAAGTTCGACCGCGTGGTTCTCGAAATCACCCACGACAAGAACAGGGCGAAGGACCTGATCAGGAATTACTTCCGGAGAGTGGAGCTGGCAAATATCTATTTCACTTCGTACAAAGAAGGATGGAAGACCGACCGGGGCATGATGTATTTGATCTTCGGTGTCCCGGATGAAGTCAACCGAAACGGGCAGTTCGAAGTGTGGAGCTACAAGAAAATGAATGCGAAATTCACCTTCGTCCGGACCGGCAGCGTGTTCGATCCGGATTACTATGTGCTCGAACGAAATAAGCGTTTTTCCGAGACGTGGTATTACACGATCGATATGTGGAGGAAATCGCAGATTAGTTCTGTGGCGAGAAATTAAGGAAGAGCAAACAAATCTCTCACGGAAAACACGGAAAACTGCAGTTGCTCTGTTTAAAAGCCGCAGGAATTTTATTTATTGCGCTTCCGTGTATTCCGTGCTTTCCGTGAGAGATTGCATTAAAAACTATGACTAAAACACAAATGATCTTTGGGACGAGGGCTGTGATGGAAGCCATTCGTTCGGGCCGGGAAATCGAAAAGATCTTTGTGCAGGCAGGTCTGAGTAACGGCCTCATCAAAGAGCTCATCTCGGAAGCGAAGCAAAAAGGCGTCCCCTATTCATTCACACCCCAGGAAAAGCTCAATCATCTCGGTTCCAAAAATCATCAGGGTGTGGTCTGCATGCTGGCAACCATCCAGTATGCGAAGGTCGAAGACATCATAGACAAAGCCTATGCTGACGGCAAGGAGCCATTCCTGCTGATACTGGATCGGATCACCGACGTGAGGAACTTCGGCGCTATCGCAAGAACTGCCGAGTGTGCCGGTATCGACGCGATCGTCATTTCCGATAAAGGCAACGCCCCTATCACGTCCGACGCTATCAAAACATCCTCCGGTGCCCTTAACCACCTTCCCGTTTGCCGCGCGACTGATTTGAAGAAACTTGTCCAACAACTAAAAGACAACGGCATCCGTGTTATAGCCTGCACGGAAAAAACCACCGCAGACATCTATTCTGCCGACTTCAAATCTCCACTGGCACTGGTTATTGGTTCCGAAGAAGATGGGATCTCACCCGAGCTACTGAAGGCCGCCGATGGCCTGGTCAAGATTCCCCTGAAAGGCAAGGTTGGATCTTTGAATGTCTCTGTGGCTGCGGGCATAGCCATCTACGAAGCAATCAGACAGAAAGAGGCAAAAACTAATAGTTAAAAGTTATGCGGGCTTCGGCTGAACTAGCGTCAGTCAAACTAGCGTCAGCCAACGGTTGTCAACAAAACTAGTGTCGGCCGGCAAGCGTCGGCCAGGAGCGTGAGCCAAGTTTTAACTATTAGTTTTTAACTTTTAACTCTTAAATATATTTCTCCCCGTTCCCCTTCAACTTCACATCCGCCACAAACTTCCTGAACAACTCTTCCTTATCCTTCTCGCAAACGATCACCACATTATCGAATGCACCGACGAGAAATCCATTCAATCCCTGCACTACGATCAGCTTGCCGTCAGGTCCACGGATGATCGAGTTGCGTGTGTCGTAAACCAGCGCATCGGCTTTCACGTCGTTGTTGCTGCCGTCGCGATCGGATATTTCGTGAAGAGATGCCCATGAGCCCAGGTCGGACCACGGGAACTTACTGAGGGCGACATAAACATTGTCTGCTTTCTCCATGATGCCATAGTCGATGGAGATGTTCTTGCATTGGGAGTACGCGTGTTGGATGGCGTCTTTTTCACCGGCCGTGTAAAAGCTCGGAGCGGCTTCTTCGAAAACTTCACTCATTTCCGGGAGGTAGTTTGTGAAGGCATTGAGGATCGACTGCACGCCCCAGATAAAAATGCCGGAGTTCCATACGAAGTCACCGCTTTCGATGAACTTCTTGGCGAGCGACAGCTCAGGTTTTTCAGTGAAGGTCTTTACTTTCTTCAACGGACTGTTGCCGTCGATATATTGGATATACCCATAGCCCGTTTCCGGTCGTATGGGTTCCATACCGAGTGTGATCAGGTTGTTTTGTCCCTGCGCATAGGTGTAACACTTTTCGATGGTGTCCTGGAATTCCTTCTCATTCAGGATCAGGTGATCGGCGGGTGATACCACGATCACTGCATTCTTGTTCTTCTGGAATATTTTATAAGACGCGTAGGCGATACAGGGAGCCGTGTTCTTTCTCATCGGCTCGGTGAGTATCTGTTCCGGTTTCATCTGAGGCAGCTGTTGGGCAGTAATGGCTGCGTGCTCATCGTTGGTGACGACGAGAATATTTTCCGTCGGGCACAGCGGTGCAAACCGGTCGTAGGTCGACTGGAGGAGAGTCTTGCCGGTTCCGAGTACGTCGAGAAATTGTTTGGGCTTTGAATTACGGCTGTAGGGCCAGAAACGCGTTCCTACGCCGCCTGCCATGAGGACTACAAAGAGATCTTTATTCATTTAAAGCACACTATAAGAGATAAGATAATACTGAATTTGGACTTATGCGATACCTTCCCTCAGTAAATCGTGCAGATGTACGAAGCCGGCGAATTTTTGACCGTCCATCACAAGAAGCTGGGTGATACTTTTCTCCTGCATGAGCTGCAGCGCCGCAACGGCGTATTCATCGATATCGATTTTCATGGGAGAAACGGTCATGATTTCAAAAGCGCGGATACCTTCGAGATTCGTCCTTTTTTCAAGCATCCGTCGCAAGTCGCCATCAGTTATGATGCCAACCAGGTTTCCCGTATCGTCAAGTACCGCAGTGGCGCCTAAACGCCGGGACGAAACCTCCATGATCACCTCTTTCAATGAGGCATCTTTGGTCACTTTGGGGACCACCTTCGACATCAGGTCTGATACCTTTAAGTAAAGTTGCTTTCCAAGAGCGCCGCCGGGATGAAATTCGGCGAAGTCCGACTTCGAAAATCCCCGCATATGTAAAAGACATACCGCTAATGCATCGCCCATCGCCATGTGAGCAGTGGTACTGGTTGTCGGAGCAAGATTATGCGGGCATGCTTCTTCTGCAATCGTTGCATTGAGCGTTAAATCGGCTTGCTCGGAAAGGTATGACGATGTGTTGCTTACAAGGGCAACAAGTTTCACCCGCCTGCGTTTTAAAAGCGGCACAAGGACTTTGATCTCGGGGGTGTTGCCGCTTTTGGAAATACAGATGACTATATCGTCGGTCTGTATCATACCTAAGTCGCCATGAATCGCGTCGGCAGCATGCATGAAAACTGCAGGCGTGCCGGTCGAATTAAAAGTAGCCACAATTTTATTGGCAATAATGGCACTTTTACCAACGCCCGTTACGACAACTCGACCTTTTGCCGAATAAATGTCGTTTACACACCTTTCAAAATTGTCGTCAATGAAATTGGTAAGGTTTTCGATCGCACGGGACTCATTTAGTAGCACTTCGCGTGCTATTTGTCGGATATTTATTGTTAAATTCAATGTCCTGTCTGCGTTTGAGCATCGATCCGGACAAAGATAAGGAAATCAATCATTCACAAACGTTTGCTATGTTAGTGGCGGAAGAAAAAGATTCGCTGAAGGATAAGCTTAAAGAGATTTTTGGTTACACTCAATTCAGGGGAAATCAGGAAGTAGTAATAAAGAATATTCTCAACGGCAAGAATACATTCGTGATCATGCCCACCGGTGCGGGCAAGTCGCTCTGTTACCAGTTGCCTGCAATGGTCAACGACGGACTGGCCGTCGTCATATCACCGCTCATTGCTCTCATGAAAAACCAGGTCGACTCATTGAGCGCTTACGGCATCAATGCACGCTTCCTGAATTCAACACTGAGCAAAGGCGAGATCACCCGCCTGAAAAAAGAGGCCATCGCAGGAGCCATCAAGCTGCTGTATGTCGCTCCCGAATCTCTCAGCAAAGAAGAGAACATAGAGTTCCTGCAGAAAGTAAACGTGTCGTTCGTCGCCATCGATGAAGCGCACTGTATCTCGGAATGGGGACACGACTTTCGTCCCGAATACCGCAAGATCAAGACAATGATCGCACAACTGGGCGACATGCCGGTGATCGCACTCACTGCTACCGCTACACCCAAAGTGCAGCTCGATATACAGAAGAACCTCCAGATGGAAGAAGCCGATGTCTTCATCTCTTCCTTCAATCGCAAGAACCTGTATTACGAGGTACGTCCTAAAAAAGAGACCAAGAAACAGCTCATCCGCTTTCTGAAGGAACACAAGGGAAAGTCGGGGATCATCTATTGCCTCAGCCGCAAGAAAGTCGAGGAGATAGCCGAGCTCATCAACGTGAACGGTTTTAAAGCCGCTCCCTACCACGCCGGCCTCGATCCCGATGTGCGGATGAAAAATCAGGATGACTTCCTCAACGAAGAAGTCGACATCATCGTGGCGACCATCGCATTCGGCATGGGCATCGATAAGCCGGATGTCCGGTTTGTCGTGCATTACGATGTTCCCAAGTCGCTCGAAGGCTATTACCAGGAAACCGGCCGTGGCGGCCGCGATGGCCTCGAAGGACACTGCCTGATGTTCTACAGTCACAACGACCTCAGCAAGCTCGAGAAGTTCAATAAAGACAAGTCCGTACAGGAAAGAGAGAACGCACGCATACTCCTCCAGGAAATGGAGTTCTATGCGGAGTCACCCGTATGCCGCCGCAAGCAGCTCCTCCACTATTTCGGAGAAGAGTTCGTGCCCAACACATGCGGCATGTGCGACAACTGCGTCCATCCGCGCGAAAGATTCGACGGAACCAACCATGTGAAGATCGCCCTTCAATCCGTTCAACAGACCAACGAACGTTTCGGTATCAGCCATCTCGTCCATGTGATCCGCGGCGTTGAAGATGAATACGTAAAAAGCTACAGTCATTTCGACCTGCCGGTATACGGACTCGGAAAGGGCGAGGAAGGCGATTTCTGGAAATCAGTTATCCGCCAGACGATGATCTACCAATATCTGGAGAAAGACATTGAGAATGTCGGCGTCCTGAAGCTTACGGCGAAGGGAGAGAGCTTCCTCAAAAAGCCTCACCCTATCGAACTGGCGCGCGACCACGATTTCACGACCACCATCGACGAAGAAGAAGAGTCGGACAAGACACCCGGCCCTGCCAGGTCGTACGACGAGAAGCTCTTCGAGATGCTTAAGGCATTACGCAAGAAAATTGCGAAAGAGAAAGATCTTCCTCCTTACGTGATCTTCCAGGATCCGTCGCTGGAAGAAATGGCGACCGTGTTCCCGACCACCAAAGAAGACCTCGCTTCGGTCAATGGCGTTGGTATGGGCAAGGTGAATAAGTTCGGTAAGGAATTCATCGACCTCATTCGTCAGTACGCCGACGACAACGATATCGAAACAGCAAGCGACGTTGTCGTGAAGACTTCGGTGAATAAGTCGAAGATCAAGATCTTTATCATCCAGCAGATCGACCGCAAGATCGACCTGGACGAGATCGCAGCGTCGAAGAATATCTCTTTCGACGAAATGATGACAGAGATCGAAAATATCTGTTATTCGGGTACGAAGCTAAACCTGGATTACTACATCGACGAAGTCCTGGATGAAGACAAACAGGAAGTTATTTTTGAATACTTCCTCAACTCGGAAAGTGACAGCATCGAAGATGCGGTTGGCGAACTGAAGGATGAAGACCCGGATTTCAACGAAGACAATCTTCGCCTCATGAGGATAAAGTTCCTGAGCGAGTACGCCAATTGATGAGCTGTACTATGAAATGTCATCGCGCCTCCGGCTACAGCCGATAGGCTTTGCTAGAGCGCGGCGCGACCCCGAAGACATCAAAGTACGAGCGTATTTCATACTCACTTTACTTTGCTAATTTCGCACCCAATGAACATCCTCATCATTGGGTCCGGGGGGCGTGAGCACGCCTTCGCGTGGAAAGTAAAACAAAGTCAACGCTGCTCGAAGCTGTTTGTGGCGCCCGGCAATGCCGGTACCGGCGCTATCGCCACCAATGTTGCCATACCCGTCGACAATTTTGAAAAGCTCGGACAATTTTGTCTTGATGAAAAAATAGATCTTGTGATCGTCGGGCCCGAAGTACCGTTGGTGAATGGCATTCGCGAGCACTTCGAAAGGTCTTCTTCGCTCAAACATATTTTGATGGTCGGACCGGGAAAGACCGGCGCACAGCTCGAAGGCAGCAAGGACTTTTCGAAACAGTTCATGCTTCGCAACAATATTCCCACCGCCAAAGCAAAAACATTTTCCTCGAGCACCGAAGCAATCGCATTCCTCAAAACACTCAGCCCTCCTTATGTCCTTAAAGCCGACGGGCTGGCTGCCGGTAAAGGTGTCGTGATCACATCTGCGTTGACCGAAGCGCAGTCTGTCGTTAAAGACATGCTCGACAACAAACAATTCGGAGAAGCGAGCTCACGCATCCTCATCGAAGAATTTCTCGATGGGATCGAGCTCTCCGTTTTCATCCTCACCGACGGAAAAGATTATGTGATACTTCCCGCTGCAAAAGATTACAAACGTGTCGGCGATGGAGACCAGGGTCCCAATACCGGCGGGATGGGCGCCGTTTCTCCCGTGATCTTTGCCAACGATGAGTTCATGGAGAAAGTGGAATCGCGTGTCATCATTCCTACAGTGAACGGGCTGCGTAAAGAAGGTATCGACTATCGTGGCTTCATTTTTATCGGGCTCATGAATGTGAACGGCGATCCGTTTGTGATCGAATACAATGCACGCATGGGTGACCCGGAAACACAGGTGGTCATGCTTCGCATCAGCAGCGACTTTGTCGAGCCCTTGATCGCTACGGCCGAAGGAAAATTAAAAGGTCACCAGGTAGCCGCACACCCGGGTTATGCCCTCACGGTTTCGCTGGTGGCAGGCGGCTATCCCGGAGATTATAAAAAAGGCGACATTATCAGCGGCCATGATCAGAAGGGTGTTTTCCACGCGGGAACAAAAGTGAGCTCAGGAAGTGTGGTTACAGACGGCGGCAGGGTGCTTTCCGTTACCGGCGAAGGCCCTAACCTCGCGGAGGCGCGCAAAAATGCATATTCGCGGATTTCCGCCATTAACTGGGATGGGCTATATTTCCGTAATGATATAGGACTGGATTTGCAGAAGATTGAAGAGGAGGCCAGAGATCATTAGGGCCTTTTTTAAAAAAAAGACCGAACCTTAAATCTGCCAGGGAATTAAGAAGGTCTACAAAGTAGATTCTTATGGGATGCGCATGCGGAACATCCAAAGACGGAAAGGTCTCTGGATGTAAAAATAACGGAGCCTGTGGAACAGGCGGTTGTAATAAAATGAACGTCTTCGACTGGCTCTCCAATATGGAGATGCCGGGCGAAAGCAAATACGACGTGGTGGAGGTCCGGTTCAAGAATGGACGCAAGGACTTCTATCGAAATACAGAAAGGCTCGGCCTTACCACCGGCGATCCCGTCGTGGTGGAAGTTCCCAATGGACATCACGTCGGTTACGTATCCCTGCAAGGCGAGCTCGTCAGGCTTCAGATGCAGAAGAAGAACGTCGCCAACGACAACGAGATCCGGAAGATCTATCGCATCGCCCACACCAAAGACCTCGAAAAACTGGAGGACGTGAAGAAGCGTGAGCTTCCCACACTCTATCGCACACGCGAGATCGTCCGGCAGACCAACCTCCAGATGAAGCTTTCGGACGTCGAGTACCAGGCCGACAACACCAAGGCTACGTTCTTTTACTCAGCCGACGACCGTGTGGATTTTCGTGAGCTCATCAAGATGCTCGCTACCGAATTCCGTATTCGCGTCGAGATGCGCCAGATCAGTCTGCGCCAGGAGGCGGGACGCCTGGGCGGCATCGGCGTATGTGGACGCGAGCTCTGCTGCTCGACCTGGCTCAGTGATTTCAAGAACGTTGCCACCAGCGCCGCCCGTTACCAGAACCTTTCGTTGAATCCCAGCAAGCTGTCGGGTCAGTGCGGGCGCTTGAAATGCTGCCTGAACTACGAGCTCGAAACATACATGGAGGCCCTGAAAGACATCCCGGAGATCGACGCCCCCCTGCTCACCGAAAAAGGCGAAGCCACACTTCAGAAAACCGACATCTTCCGCAAGATCATGTGGTTCGGCTACAAGGAAGAAAACACCTGGTATCCGCTCAACATCGAACGCGTCAACGAGATCCTTGACCTCAACCGATCGGGTAACAAACCCGCAACGCTCGAAGAGAACCGGCTCGCCGAAAAACCTGCGGTTGGCATGTTGAACAGTGACCTGGAAAATCTCGACAAGAAATTCAAAGACAAGTCACGTAAGAAAAAGAAAAGTCAGGACCGCAACCGCGGCAACCGCCCGAAGGGTGATAATCCGGGAGGCAACAACTCCGGAGGCAACAACCAGGGAGGTGACAACCAGGGAAATAGGCCGAACAACCGGGGAAACAATCCCGGCAACAATCCGAATCGGGGAAATAATCCGAACAGGGGCCGTCCGAATAATCCCAATAATCCCAACAAGCCTAACAACCCGAACAACCCGAACAATCCTAACAATTCTAACCGCGGATGAAATTTGCTGTTGCGTTGATAGTTATGGCGGCTCTTTTATCCGGGTGCGATACCAGCAGGGTTTTCGAAGACAACAAGGATTTCAACAGGCGCGCATGGTCTGTTTCCGATACCGTCGCATTCGAGTTCTCGATCACCGACCCGGTACCGTATAATTTGTTATGCAACGTCCGAAACTCTCTCGATTACCCCTATTCGAGGATATTTGTCAATTACACCCTGGAGGATTCAACGCACAATGTGCTTGCGACCAAGCTGGTCGTCAATTACCTGTTCGATGTGAAAACAGGAGAGCCGAAAGGCAACAGCGGGCTGGGCGACATTTACGATCATCGTTTTTCACTTCTTGAAAACAGGCAGTTGTCACCGGGGAAATATTTCGTGAGGCTTCAGCAATACATGCGCACCGATACGCTTCATGGTGTGCTGGCTGCGGGTGTCCGGGTGGAAAAAGTTCAGAAATAAAAAAGCCCCGACTGTTACATCGGGGCCCTGGGATTTTTCGGTCGTGAATTACACGCCAATCCTACTTACCAAAAACCTGTAAACCTACTTTACCAATTCTAAGCTGGTAAACCTGTGTGTAGGTTTCGAAAAAACTGTTATCAAATGAACGAAGAGACAGGCCGGGAAAGAAAATCTTTCAATTAAAAAGAAATTAGAAACGAAGGGACGAGGGGAGGATAGGACGATGGGACGAGATGACGATACGAAGCAATTAGTCATTTTCGTCACATCCTCACCTCGTCACCTCATCCTATCCTCGGAGCAATCGGAAAGGCAACGCGAACGAGTGTCCCTTCACCCTGTTTCGAATCGATCTCGATCGTGCCGCGGTGCAAGGCGATAATCCTCTGGCTGAGAGACAGTCCGATGCCGTATCCTTTCGTGCGGGATGTGGCGTCGGCACGGAAAAACGGCTCGAAAACACGCTGAAGATCGTGCACGCCGATGCCCGGACCGCGATCAATCACCGCAACAACCAGCCGCTCTTCGTGACAAGTCAGAACTACCTGCGATTTCTTCTCGGGAGAAAATTTACACGCGTTCTCGATGACATTACGGAATGCAGTTTTCAATAAGTGTGGATTTCCGTTTACGTAGAGCTTCGATTCGTCCTCCGGCAGGTCCCGAAGCTCGATGTTCACCTGATAGTTCTCCATGGTTTCGATCCGCTCGCGCACCTCCCACAGGATCTCGTCGAGGCGGATCGGGGTCATCGAAAATGAGCTTTCCCCCCTGCTCAATTGGGCGAGCTCCAAAAGGCTGTTCGACATCTGGTTCAGGTCCTTGATGTCCTCGAGTACGGAGGCGATCGTAGACCGGTATTCGCTGTTGTCGCGTTCATTCAACAAGGTCACTTCCAACTGTGAGGTCACTTTGGTGAGCGGGTTTTTAAGCTCATGCGACACGTTGGCGACGAACGTTTTTTGCAGGCTGAATGCTCCTTCGACCCTTGAAAGCATGCGGTTGAAGATCGCGATGAGCTTGCCGATCTCGTCGGGCTGGCCGGTATCGGCAACACGTTTGCTGAGGTCCAAAGGCGAGATACCCTCCACTTCCGTCATTACTTTCTGAATGGGCCGGAGCGCGCGGCCCGAATACACCCAGCCTGCCAGCGCTACGAATACGATCATCACAACAAACAAGGTGATGAGAAGCGTTCGAAGGTCAGCCAGGCGTTGTTGTCCTTCGCGGTTAACGGCGCCGGCGATCACCATGTAGTTCCCTTTGTCGCGGAACATAAAGCCCAACACATTGAATTCGCCCTGACGAAAACGAACTTCACGCTGAGTCCGTACCTGGTGGAAAAGGGCGGTATCGACTTTCAATTCGAAGTTTTCCGTGTTCACAAACAGCATCCGGTCGAGGCTGTCGAGCACCACGATGTTCTCGCGATACAGGTTGTCGGCCTTGGCGCGGTCGATGACGGTGAGAAGCGTGGAGTCGATCTGGTCTACCTTGATGAGAAGGACGGCGAGGGTAATGCCTTTTTCGCGAAGACGCTTGTCAAACTCGCGTTCGATGAGTTGGCTCCAGAGGTAATAAACAAGGAAAAATGAGATGAGTACGATTGCCGTTACCAATACTGTAAACTGAAAGGTAAGTCGGGTACGAATCTGCACTCAATCGGCCTTTAAGACATAGCCCATCCCAAATTGAGTATGAATGAGCTTCTTCTCAAAGTCGCGGTCGATTTTTTTTCGGAGATAATTCACATAGACTTCGACCATATTGGTTCCTGTGTCGAAGTCGACATTCCAGACGTTTTTCGCCAGTTCGGCGCGGGGAATAACCTTTCCCTTGTTGCGGAGGAAATATTCGAGGAGTGCGAACTCTTTCGCGGTCAGGTCGATCGATTTGCCCTGTCGTTTCACGGTACGGCGTTCCACGTCCATCAACAGGTCGTCGGCAGTCAGCTGGCTTTCTTCAGCCAAGCGCTGACGTTTCGTAAGGGAGCGGATGCGGGCGAGCAGCTCGTTGAATTCGAAGGGCTTCGAAAGGTAGTCATCGGCACCGCTGTCCAGGCCGGCGACGATCTCCTCGGTTGCGCCGAGTGCGGTCAGCATGAGGATCGGCGTTTGTATCCGGGCGTCACGTAGCTCCATACACAAGGCCCGGCCGTCGAGTACAGGCATGATGACATCGGTGATGATGAGGCTGTATTGATTTCGGAGCGCGAGATGTTTCCCCGTCCTGCCGTCTTCCGCAGTATCCACCCGATAGGCATTTTCCTCAAGGCCTTTCTTGATGTACTGCAGAGTTTTTGGCTCGTCTTCGATCAGCAGGATATTCATCATATAAAATTACGAACGATAGCGGGCGATGTTTGGTATCGGTAAGTTAGAAAAGGATTAGAACCCCGAGCCTTTAAGTCGCTTGCGGTAATTGGAGAAAATATTCGACTTCGATATAAACCCGACATATTTCCCATCATCCAGCACCGGTATATTCCACACGTTGCTTTTATCGAATTTCTCCATGACAGATGCCATTTCTTCGTCGACGGAAGCGGTCACTACCGGCGGGTGCATGAGCTGGTCGACCGAAATAGCATCGTACAATGCTGAATTAAACATCTTCTCCCGAATGTCCTCCAGCGCGATCACACCCAGCAATTGGTTGTTCCCGTCGATCACAGGAAAAATATTCCGTTTCGAGCGGGAAACGATATCGACCAGTTTCCGCAGCGTGGAGCCGCCCACTACAGGAACAAAATCATATTCGATGCAGTCCTTCATCGATAATCTCGAAAGCAGCTGCGTGTCCTTGTCGAACGGGAAGTTCTTTACGTTGCGTTTCAGCACGGTCTCGTCGAGCGAATCCTGTTTCATGAAACGGGACGCTGCCGAGCTCAGCGCCGCGACGATCATCAGCGGTATCATCAATCCGTAGCCGCCGGTGACTTCTGCAATGAGGAATATCGCGGTAAGCGGAGAATGAAATATGCCTGTAAGCATTCCTGCCATGCCAACCAATGTAAAGTTTGCGACCGCAACGCTTTCGAAGCCGGCCATTTCCAGGAAACTCGAGAACGCAAATCCCAGGCAAGCTCCTACAAAGAGCGACGGCGCAAAGTTGCCTCCATTGCCTCCCGAACCGAGCGTGAGACCAACGGCGAATACTTTCACGAGCGCCAGGACGAACACCGTAATGATGAGCAGCACCTGGCGATCCTCCACCAGGCCCATAAAACTGTTTTCGAAGACTTTGGCTGGGTTCTGCGCAGCCAGCGCAATCACCGTAGTATAGCCGTCGCTGAACAACGCCGGGAACACGAAGATCAATCCGCCCAGCAAAAGTCCGCCGATGAAAAGCCGGGGATAAGTACCCGGAAGATATTTGGCCAGCAGGTCTTGCGTCTTCAGCAACGACCGCACGTAGAAGACCGAGACGAACCCGCACAATATGCCGAGCAGCATGTAGAAGGGTACGTTGTGATAATCGAACTCTTTTACCATCGTGAACGAAAGAACGATCCCCTCGTGAAGAATGATCTGAGAACACAAGGCCCCCACCGCTCCGGCAATCAGCAATGGAATGAAGTACGACACGTTGATGTCGACAAGCAGGACTTCGAGTGCGAACAGGACTCCGGTGATCGGGGCATTGAACGCCGCGGCGATGCCGGCTGCGGCTCCGCAAGCGAGCATCAATGTCCGGTCGCGGTAGCCCATGGGAAAGAACGATGCGAACGTAGAGCCGATAGCCGCCCCGGTTTGAACGATCGGCGACTCCAATCCTACCGAACCACCCATACCCACCGTGAGCGCACTACTGACGGCGTAACTGTACGTTTCTTTACGGTCGAGGTGGCTCGACTTCTTGGCGATGGCGAGCAGCACATGCCACGTCCCGGGCTTCAGCCGGTCGCGAACAATGTATCGCACAAAGAGAACGGTTAATAAGATACCCACCACGGGCGTTACGAAATAGATCCAGCTGTAGCTGACCGACAGCCGCTGTATTCCCAGGGTGATGTAGTGAACAAATATCTTAAGAATGACGGCGGTGAGACCCGCCCAGATTGCAATTATGATAGCGGCCAGGAAGAGGAACTGGCGATTGGTGAACCGCTCCAGTATTTTCCGCCTTATCCTAGATATAAAACCCGTTGACTCTTGTTGACTCATCCCAGTCAACAAAGAAAGACAAAAAAGTCGGGAGATATTCCCCCGACTTTTCTTGTCATTAGGTCATTACGTCGTTATACCGGTTTTGTAACCAGCTTCGGTTCTGACGTTGTCTTGCTGCTCTTTTTAGCGACCTGTCTGTCGAAGTCGAGCACGACAGGTGCTGCAATGAAGATAGACGAGTACGTTCCAACACCGATACCGATGAGAAGCGCAAAAGAGAATCCGCGCATCACTTCACCACCGAAGAAAAGGAGCACAACTACCACGATGAGGGTTGTACCCGATGTAATGAGCGTACGGCTCAGTGTGCTGTTGATCGCCTCGTTGAATACCTTGTGTTTGTCGTGGTTGGCGCCGAACGACAGGTATTCCCGTATCCGGTCGAAGATGATCACCGTATCGTTGATCGAGTAACCGATTACCGTAAGGATCGCCGCTACGAATACCTGGTCTACTTCGAATCCGAAGCCGAGGGCGCCTGCGATACCGAAGGCAGCGAACACGAACAACGTATCGTGAACGGTAGCCACAACGGCACCAACGCTATAAGAAAGTCCTTTGAACCTCAAAAGAATATAGAAGAAGATACCGAGCAACGAGAACAAGCTCGCCTTCCATGCCGATCCCTTGATATCGTCGGCAACGGTCGCTCCTACTTTGCTGGAACTGCCGATTGTAAAATGCGTGTCGTCGAGATTGCGTGGATTTTCCTGGTATTGCTTCCCGGTAGCTCCTTCGAGACCCGCGATGAGGGCGGTCTTCACCCTGTCGGCCGTTTCTTCTGTGTCATCGTCGATCAGCCACGAGGTAGTGACTTTCAGCGAAGTGTTGCCGTCGTAGTTCTTCACCTCGGTACCTGCCCCTTCGAACGAGTTCGAGAGCGCAGTACGCATTGAAGTGGCGTCGACGGGCTGATTGAACGTGACGATGTATGAACGCCCGCCTTTGAAGTCGACACCCAGGTTGAGGCCGTTGATCAGGATAAAAATAAACCCGACCACAATGATCCCGGACGATACGATGTAGTTGATCTTCCTCATTCCGATGAAGTCGTAGTTCCTGCGACCGCTCCACATACGGGCCAGGGGAGAGTCGAACGACAGCTTGCTCTGATCGCCTTTGCGCACCATCCATTCAACGATCACGCGCGAGATGTAAACCGACGTGAAGAAGGATGTAGCGATACCGACCATCAGGGTGATACCGAATCCTTTCAAAGGTCCCTGACCGAGGACGAAGAGGAAGATCGTCGTAATGAGGGTCGTAAGGTTCGAGTCGAAGATAGAAGCGAATGCGCGTTTGTAACCTGTATTGATCGCGTCGACCAGTCTACGGCCGGCCTTTAGCTCTTCCTTGATCCGTTCATAGATAAGCACGTTCGCATCGACGGCCATACCCATGGTAAGCACGATACCCGCGATACCCGGAAGTGTAAGCGCTGCATCTAGCTGCGCAAGGATACCGAGTATAAAAAAGATGTTGAACAGCAACGCAATGTTTGCAACCCAACCGCCTTTTGAATAATAAGCCACCATGAAGATCACCACGAGGACTAGGCCAGCAGCCATCGAGATAAGGCCCTGGTTGGCGGCTACATTACCGAGCGTCGGTCCGACGATCGCTTCTTCCACGATCCGTGTAGGTGCGGGAAGTGAACCGGCCTTCAATACGTTGGCAAGGTCTTTCGCTTCTTCTGTTTCGAAGCTTCCTGTGATCTGCGAGTTCCCGTTGGGGATCTCACCCTGCACAGAAGGTGCTGTGTAAACGAAGTTATCAAGCACGATAGCAATACGGCCGCGGGGTTGTTTTGCCGCAGCAGCAGCCGTCATCTTTGCCCAGGTGCGGGCGCCGGTGGGGCTCATGTTCATACTCACCGCATTGCGTGCGTACTGGTCGAAGTCTGCACGTGCATCGGTGATCACCTCACCGGAAAGAAGCGGCTTGCCGGTCCTTCCAAGGTTCACGAAGTTCAGGAACAGGTCTTCGGTGCCGGGAGTTACTTCCTGCTGGGGCTTCACATCCCAGAACCAACCTATGTTCTTCGAACGGAGAATGTTCTTAACGCTTTCTCTCCTCAACGAAGCGCTGATCGTGCTTGTGTCGCGAATGTTGTAGAGGAACGGAGCTTCCTGGCTGGATAACGAGATGAGCGGCGATAAGCCGGACGAACGAAGCGAGTCGAGCAGGTTTGCAGCGCGGGACGAATCGGTAGCTGCCAGTTGATTTTCAAGGTCCGACTTGGTCGTATCGGCGCTTAATGCCGACAGGTCGGTTTGAGGTTTCTTTTCAGTCGTTGTTGTGCCGGCCGCTTTTCTCTCGGCTTGTTGCTCTTTCAAAAGTGTTGTGTTGATCGCACTCAGCACAGGTCCCATCACCGGGTCGCTGGGTTCGATCACATCCCAAAACTCAAGACGGGCAACGCCCTGCAACAGCTTCTTGATCCGCTGAGGATTGTCGGCGCCGGGAACTTCGATCTGGATCCCACCCGATCCCTGCAAGCGCTGCACGGAAGGCTGTGACGTACCAAACTGGTCGATACGTGTCTTGAGGATGGTGTAAGAACGGTTGATCGCTTCTTCGATCTCTTTGTCAAGGAATGCTACAACAGCATCGTCGTCGGCATTCTGACGAATACGATCCTTGTTGGCCGAACTGGCAAACAAAGAAGCCATTGACTGACCGGGAGAAAGCTTTTTGAATTCCTGACGGAAGAGCTCGGCGAAACTTGCTGTGCTTGTCTTCTGCCGTTCACGGGCGTTCCGCAACGCGTCTACAAATATCGGGTCCGGGCTATTGCCGGCAAGGCCCTTAATGATATCCGACGGAGAAACTTCCAGCACCACGTGCATACCGCCCTGCAAGTCGAGACCGAGCGCGAGCTCGTTGTCTTTGACTTCTTTGTAAGTGAATTCGGCACCGAGCAGGTCATACACGGGCTTGTTCCACAGTGAGTCGAGGTAATGTTGTTTCCTCTGCAGTTCTACCGTACCATCTTTCGAGGTAGCATATTCGATAGCCTCCTGGTTTACTTTATATGTCACCAACGTGAATGACAGGTAGTAAAGACAGAGGGCCGTTATGATAATCGTCAATACAATGACGACGCCTTTGTTACGCATCTTGATAAAAGTTAAAAGTGAATAGTGAAAAACTAAAAGGTGCCCAGGATATGCAAGGGCAGAGATATTGTGGAAACCCCAGGACTAGGGTGCGTTGGGGGCGATAAGGGTACGGAACAGCACTTTCAGATAACGGGCAACTTGTTCTGTGCGAACGATCGGATGAGCCGGCTTCGGTTCCTGTTCCTCGATTTGCGTGAGAAAGGGAACGGCAGGTTGATCAACCTTGATTGCGTTACCTGGGATGGCGTCCGAAGGCGCCTGTACCAGGACCGTTGTTTTCTCACTCTTTACCTGTTCCTTACCCTTAACCTGGGAAAAGGTAGGGCTAAGCAGGATCGCACACACGGCGATAAATCCCGCGATAAGCATAATAACCCTCGAAACAGACCTTTTCCTCATAATGGGCAACAATACTACGAAATTATCCGGTACCCGGTTCAAAATTCAGAAACAGCTAGTTTACTCTTCAGAAATTCGATCAGAACGATCAACGCCCGCGATGTATGTCCATTGTTCGGTATCACGAGATCCGAGCTGTGTTTGAGTGGCTCGATGAGGTTCTCGTATACCGGCATGACGTGGAATTCATAACGGTACAGGACGTCGTTGATATCATATCCCCGCTCCACCTGGTCGCGTTTGATGCGCCGTGCGATCTTCACGTGTGGCTTGGCTTCGATGAATATTTTCAGGTCAAGCTCCTGCCCGACCTCTTCGAAATACTGGACGAACAAGCCTTCTACGATCAATAGCGGTGCTGCTTTGAAATCAAGGATGTTCGGCGCTGCCTTCGGGTTGTTGAATGTGTACTCCTTACGACTCACGCTTATTCCGCTCTTTAGCTTGTGAACATCGGCGTGAAATGCAATTCGATCGATCGCCCCGGGAAGGTCGAAGTTTTCGATCCCGTTTTCGTCGCGGTGCTGGTCTTTGATCGGCTTGTAGTAATTGTCTTGCGAAAGCACACACATCTCGTCGGAAGTAAATTGAGAAGCGATGCCGTTGAGGAAGTAAGTCTTACCAGAACCGCTGCCCCCTGTAATGCCGATCGTATAAGCCTGCTTCATGATTGCGTGGTCAGAAAATTAGCAAGTTTTCTGACAGCGATGGCCCTGTGGCTGATTTGATTTTTCTCCTCCATCGTCATCTCGGCGAGGGTCTTCGAAAAACCTTCGGGAAGAAAGACCGGGTCATACCCGAATCCGTTCGTCCCACGCCGGCTGAACAGGATCGTGCCGTCCACGATACCCTCGAAGGTATGAACGTCACCTTTCCAGATCAGAGTGATCACAGTCTTGAAACGTGCGCGCTTGTTGGATTTGTCTGCCAGGTTTTTGAGCAAAAGCTCGATGTTGTCGTCGTGGCTTCGTTGCGGTCCGGCATAATGTGCCGATATCACACCGGGCTCACCGTTCAATGCTTCCGCTTCCAGGCCGCTGTCGTCGGCAAAGCAATCGACATTATAATTCTTATAAACGTATTCTGCTTTTTGGAGGGAATTGCCCTCGATGGTATCCTGGTCCTCCGCAAGCTCTTCATGACAACCGATATCTTTTAGCGTCTTGAGAACGAACCGGTCGCGAAGCGCGAACTTGATCTCTTCGAGCTTGTGTCGGTTGTTACTTGCAATAACCAGCGAGTGCATTGTAGTCGGTGATCGATACGACTTCAACGTCGAATCTGAGGTTGGCATTCCTGGGAATAGTTGCACTTGAGTTCCCTGCGTAGGCGAGTCCCGACGGGATAAAAAGTGACCCTTTGGAACCGACCGGCAAGAGTTTCAAACCGATCTGCATTCCGGTGATGTTGGCTTTGAGCGGGGTCTTGTATCCGGTATTGGATTCGAAGGGCTCGGCGGTGTACAGTACGTAACCGGTATAATTGAAAGTCACGCAATGGTCCTTTGTAGGGTTCGGGCCCGTTCCCATTTCGGTGATGATGTATCGCACCCCGCTCTCGAGCTTGATCGCGTTGATGGAATTCTCCGCAAGATATTCATCGATGATATTCACATCGTAGACCAGTTGTTCCGCAGCAGTAAGGGTATCATCGGTTTTGCTACACCCTGCTCCGATCACTACAAACGTTAAGAACCACAATAACCTCTTCATATCGTCAACACCTCTAACTTTTTTTAAAATCACTTCTAACTGTTCACTATTTTTTAATCGACAGCAGTTCCATGTCGAATACAAGCACCGCATTCGGTAAGATCACCGGAGCGCGTCCTTCCGTGCGATAGGCCAACGATGACGGAATGAATACAGTGAGTGCCGTGCCCTTGCTCATGATCAGCGCGATCTCATCCCAGCCTTGGATCACCCGCCGCTGCCCGACAGGAAACTCATACTCACCCGAATCGAACTCGGGGCCATTGAGATTCTGACCTGCATACCTCATGACCACCACGTCGCCGTTTTGAGCGGTGGGACCGGTACCTTTGGCCTTAATGATGTACCGGAGTCCGGAAGGCAATGTCATGGCCGTCATGTTTTTTGATTTCAGGTAATTGTCGATCAACCCTATGTCCGTCGTGAGTTGCTCCTTGGCGAACTCTTCATATTGGGCGGCCTCGTTAGCACGGTGGGCGGAGTCGGTCCTCATCTGAAATTGGGTCGCACCGGCGTCGTCCAAAACGGCGCGGCATTTTATCTGGAACGTGAACACATTGTCGTCGCTCATGCCGGCGGGCGCAGGCCTTCTCCATACGGTGGGGAAGAAGTCTTTCGCTTTCATCCGGAACAGGATACTGTCGCCCGCAGAGAGCATCCTGAACGCTTCTGTTATTCCGTTCTCCGAAGCTTTATTCGATTCCTCAGCGATCTTGAACATTTCCGGGTAATCCGTAACGCGATTGTCGTACCAGGTCGAGTCGTTCTGGTCAACGATTGCCATATCGATGACTACGATCTCCCCTGGCTTACAAACATCGCCATTGCCTTTTTTAACGAACTCGAACTTATAACCGCTCGGAGTCTCCTGTTCACCGCCCTTGCAAGACCACGTTAACACAGCGATCACTATAATAATTATCGTATTGGATCTCATTTTTGAAGTTGTTCTTTATACTCGGGAAGAATTTCCAGGAATTTTTTAAGTGTCTGTTCAAGAGAAAGCTTCGTAGTGCCGCCGGACGCATTTCTGTGTCCTCCGCCCTGGAAGTGCTTACGCGCCATTTCGTTGACGGAGAAGTCTTCGAGCGACCGGAAGGAAAGCTTGATCTCCTCCTTGCGGTCGTACATGAGCACCGCCAGTTTTACACCCTTGATTGACAGGCCATAGTTGACCAATCCTTCAGTGTCGCCGGTTTGAGCGCCGAATTGTTTCAGTTCGTCCTGTGAAAGGGTCATATAAGCCGTGTGGTACTCAGGAAGCACATTCAGTTTTTGTGAGAGGACGTACCCGGTAAGACGTAAACGCTCGAGGGTGTTGGTGTCGTACACGTCTTTTGCGATTTCATGAGGGTCGGCGCCGCGCTCTACAAGCTTGGCGGCAATGAGGAACTCACGGTGGTGCGTGTTGTTGTGCCGGAAGCCGCCGGTATCGGTCATCAGCCCCGCGTAAAGGCAGCTGGCGATGGAGGCATCGATGAGGTCCGTTTCTTCAATCTGTTCTATAAGCTCAAAGACGAGACCGGCCGTGGACGCCGCCGTCACGTCCCACTGTTCGAAGGCGGCGAAGTTTTCGGGCTCGAGATGGTGGTCGATCATCACCTTGGTGGCTCCCGCATTCGCGACGAGCTGCGCCAGGTCGTTGATGCGACTCAGGTTAGAGAAATCGAGACAGAAAATGATGCTGGCGCCGGCCATGATCCCCGACACCTTTTTCAGGGAATCCGGCTTTTTGTCATAGGCGAGTACTTCCCGGTTGCCGGGCATCCAGGTGAGGAATTCCGGGTAGTCGCTCGGGGTAATTACCTGTACCTGGTGGCCTTTCTTTTTCAGGAAACCTGCCAGCCCCAGGGACGAGCCCAGTGCGTCCGCATCAGGCTTGAAGTGAGTTACGATCACTACCTTCTGAGGGCGGTCAATCAGGGTTTTGAAGGCCTGGATGTTTTTCATGGAAGGGGCAAAAATGGATATAAATGAGGGGGATTGCAAAGCTTGAGTTTCCCTTTCCTGATTCGGGGTTCTTTTAATACTTTTGCGCGCAAAATTCCCTTAATCCACACACATAATGTCAGGAAACAAAACATTTACCATGATCAAACCCGATGCTACAACGGCGGGTAACACAGGAGCTATCATTCAAAAGATAGAAGAGGCTGGCTTCCGGATCGTGGCAATGAAAAAGGTACAGCTTGGCCGCGACCTCGCCGGCAAATTCTACGCTATCCATCAGGAACGTTCTTTCTTCGGGGAGCTAGTCGCTTACATGTCGTCCGGATCGATCGTGCCGATGATCCTTGAAAAGGAAAATGCAGTGGAAGATTTCCGCAAGCTGATCGGCGCAACAGACCCCAAGAAGGCGGCGCCCGGAACGATCCGCGCGTTGTTTGCTAAATCAATTGATGCGAACGCAATACACGGGAGTGATTCCGATGCGAATGCGGAGATTGAAGGGAATTTCTTTTTCTCCCAGTTCGAAAGATTCTAAGGAGTTCATTGTTCAAGGTTCAAGGTTCTGAGATCTTTCCGGGTCTAGGGATCATGCAAAGTCGGAGAGATCATTTGAGTCCTTAGCAAAGGACCAAATGAGTATCTCCAGAGTCCGCAAAATCAGTGAACTAAGCTGCCTCTGAACTTTGAACCCTGAACCCCGAACAATTGTTACGCACAAGTTATAAGCAGCACACATCACCCAGCACACACACCATGAAGACAGATTCCTCCTATCGCGAACAATTTCAGTCACGCCACATCGGCCCCGACAGCGAACAGGTACGGCAGATGCTTCAGCTGATCAAAGCTTCTTCAGTAGATGAATTGATCTCGCAAACCATTCCTGCCAACATACGGCTGAAGAAAAACCTCCAGCTCCCGCCTGCACAGTCGGAGTTCGAGTTTCTGAATGCCTTCAGGAAAACAGTCTCCAGGAACAAGATATACAAGTCATATATCGGAACCGGGTACTACAATTGTATCACTCCCGGCGTCATCCTTCGCAACGTCCTTGAAAACCCGGGGTGGTATACTGCTTACACACCCTACCAGGCAGAGATTGCACAAGGCCGCCTCGAAGCGCTGATCAACTTCCAGACCATGGTGATCGATCTCACCGGCATGGAGATCGCCAACGCCTCGTTGCTCGATGAGGGCACAGCCGCTGCCGAAGCCATGCACCTTCTCTTCGCCTCCCGCAAAGGCAACAAGAAAGACGCAACACGGTTCTTCGTCGACATCAACACTTTCCCGCAAACCATCGACGTGCTGAGAACACGTTCCGCCCCCCTGGGTATCGACCTGGTGATTGGCGACGTGATCAAAGCCGACCTCACCGACAAAGGCCTGTTCGCTATTTATCTTCAGACTCCCAACAACAACGGGGAGATCGTCGATTACACGAATCTTATCGCCGCAGCGCACGAACAGGAAGTTTCCGTGGCCGCTGGCTCCGACCTGATGAGCCTCCTGCTCACAAAGTCACCCGGTGAAATGGGCGCCGACGTCGTCGTAGGCTCTTCGCAGCGCTTCGGCGTACCGATGGGCTTCGGTGGTCCTCATGCAGCATTCTTCGCAACACGCGACGACTTCAAACGCCAGATGCCCGGCCGTATCATCGGCGCTTCGGTCGATGCGCACGGCAAGCCCGGCTATCGCATGGCCCTTCAGACACGCGAGCAGCACATCCGCCGTGAGAAAGCCACTTCGAACATATGCACCGCACAGGTACTCCTTTCGGTAATGGCCGGCATGTACACCGTATATCACGGTCCCGAAGGATTGAAGAAGATCGCATTGCGCATCCACGGCCTGGCAAGGATACTCGAGAAGTCACTCGCCGACGCCGGAGTGAAACAATTGAACAAAGTATACTTCGATACGCTGAAGCTCCAGGTTGCCGACGCGAAGGCTATCGAACGGGAAGCAGTAAAGCACGAAGTAAACTTCAGGTACTTTGGCGACAACACTATCGGCATATCACTCGATGAAACGACCTCCCTCGACGACGTCAACGTTATCCTCGGGATATTCGGTGCGAAGTCGAAAGCTGCACACAGCTCCGTTGATGTCAACTGGCCAGATGCGCTCGTAAGGAAGTCATCGTACATGACGCATCCAGTGTTCAACTCTCATCACGCGGAGCACGAGATGCTGAGATACATCAAGAAGCTCGAGAATAAAGACCTGTCCATGGTTCATTCCATGATCTCATTGGGATCGTGTACCATGAAACTGAATGCGACAGCCGAGATGATCCCCGTCACCTGGCCTGAGCTCGGGCAGATGCATCCATTTGCACCATCGGCACAAACGGAAGGTTATCGCGAAATGATCGTCAACCTGGAAAACTGGCTGAAAGAGATCACCGGCTTTACAGGCATTTCACTTCAACCCAACAGCGGTGCACAAGGTGAATACGCGGGCCTGTTGGTCATCCGCGCTTATCACCTGAGCCGTAACGACGGTCATCGCAACATATCGCTGATCCCTGCATCGGCTCACGGAACAAATCCCGCATCGGCTGTGATGGCCGGGATGGATGTCGTGGTGGTGAAGTCTGACGAGCACGGAAAGATCGACGTTGCGGACCTTAAAGCTAAAGCCGAACAATACAAGGACACGCTTTCGTGTCTCATGGTCACTTACCCGTCGACACACGGCGTGTTCGAAGAAAGCATCATCGACATCTGCGAGACGATCCACAAAAACGGCGGACTGGTGTACATGGACGGCGCCAACATGAACGCGCAGGTTGGGCTTACATCACCCGCCAATATCGGCGCCGATGTCTGTCATCTCAATCTTCATAAGACATTTTGTATTCCTCACGGCGGCGGTGGTCCCGGCATGGGTCCCATTTGTGTGAACGATAAATTGAAACCCTTCCTTCCCGGCCATCCCGTGATAACGATTGGCGACGACAAGGCCATTCATGCCGTGTCGGCTGCTCCCTGGGGCAGTGCAAGCATTCTTGCCATCTCTTATGCGTACATCGCAATGATGGGTGGCGAAGGGCTTACCGATTCAACACGCATGGCGATCCTGAATGCGAACTATATTAAAGACAGGCTTGCCGATCATTACAAGATCCTTTACACAGGATCGAACGGCCGTTGTGCTCACGAGATGATCGTTGACTGCCGTGATTTCAAGAAAGCAGGCATCGAGGTAGAAGATATCGCGAAGAGACTGATGGACTACGGCTTCCATGCTCCGACCGTATCGTTCCCCGTGGCAGGCACGTTGATGATCGAACCGACGGAAAGTGAAACGAAAGAAGAGCTCGATCGTTTTTGCGATGCGTTGATCGAGATCCGTAACGAGATCGCTGAGGTGGAAAAAGGTACGGCTCCGAAAGAAAATAACGTTCTGAAGAATGCTCCTCACACAGCTGCGATCGTAATGGCCGACAGCTGGGATCGTCCTTACAGCCGTGAGAAGGCTGCCTATCCGTTGGCTTTCGTGAGAGACGCTAAGTTCTGGCCGAGTGTGAGTCGCGTCGACAATGCTTATGGCGACAGGAACCTCATGTGTAGCTGTTTGCCTATCGAAGAATATGCTAAATAATGTACGATTTAAGATGTACGATGTACGATTTACTCTCCGAACATTCGACAGTCCAAATCGTAAATCGTAAATCGTAAATCGTACATTCTTTTTAATATCTTAAATTTTCATACACGGGCTGAACCGCCCAGGTTCCGTCTTTTTGAATGAGTCCGTATTTGCCTTTTGTTTTCACGACGGCAGCGCCCAGCTGGAACGGGTGCAGCTCATCGAATTCCATTTCGATACGCTGGACACCGTTGACGTCGGTGTAAATTCCTTCACCGCTCTTTTTGATGAAGATCATGAGTCCGCCTGAATACATCGGCTGTTCATTCACATAATCGGTAACCGGCAGATTGGTTTCGCTGAGAAGGCTGCCGTCCTTATCGACAAACGCCCACTTCCCATCTTTCTGAATGGCGGCGATACCACTTGAGAACGGATAGATCGCCGGCGACATGAAACTGAATTTCGCCTGACTGACAACCGGTTCGCTGTCGAGCGGTAACGACCAGGAATACGAAATACCGTCGATAGCCATGTTGAAACGTCCCTCGCGGACCTCTTCGAGCAGCGATGTGATCTTGAGATTGACGAGTCGTTGGTTCCGGATGTCCAGCAGCGCATAGTAAAGATCGCGGCCGTCGAGCTTGTTGCCCGAAGGCATGAGGACTTTGCTATGATCACCATCCACCAAAACGCTGACATATCCTTCCCGGACTTTCTTTCCGGCTCCGAATGATTTCAGCGGAAGGTAAATGTTATCGAACGTGATGACTGGTTTACCGAGCGTATCGACGACGCTGATTCGCATCAGGTCTGCGCTGGAAGTTTTCGTTCCAGTGATGGCCATTCCATACTGGAATGCCGACATGGCATCGGCAGTGAATGGAACGACAGTGTTGCCTTTGAGGTCGAGCGCTCCCCATTTACCGGTTTCGTTTGTGCAAACCAATCGCTTACCGGCGAGGTCACCGATTGCGGTACCAGGTTTTGGTTTGATGATCCAGTTGCCTTTCGTGTCGATCAGTCCAAACGATTTGTTTTCGATGACGACGGCTTTTTCATTATAGAAAGGCCATGCGTTGTCGAATTTTGAAGGGATCATGTACGCTTCCGAGGTGTTAACATACCCCCATTTTGAGGCCTTTTTCACTGGAATGAGGATGTCCTGGGAAAAGGCTACGGAGGTAGCGAAGAAGGCGAGCGCTGTGAAGAGGAGCTTCATGAAACTAATGTACGAAAGTAGGATTTATGAAGACAGGGGTATGGAGTGTACGGTTTTCCTGATGAAGTTGAGCAGAAGGGGTGTAAAGGCTATCTATTTTACTACAAGCCGTCGTATAATTGAATCATAAACCAAAACGTCTATGAATTCATTACTAAATACCGTCGGAGAAGTAGTCGGAATTGTAGCCGTCGTCGCGTCGATTTTTGGCAGTATCGGCATACTTATTTATCGCACAGGAAAAACCGTCGCCATGGTAGAAAAGCATGACACACAATTAAATAAACTTGAAGCCAAGGTTGACAAAATACTCTCATTTCTTTCTCAAAATATTAAACTAAAAAAATAGACCATGGACTGGACTGAAATTATCATCATGTTAACGCCAATTATGGGTGGATTGGGAATCGTGATCTTTAAAATGGGTAGGCTAGCCAATAGGATGGATTTCATGCAGGAGACAATCACTGCTCTTGCTGTAAGACTCGATCGCCTTGAAGCAAAAATGGATCGATTTCAAACGCGGCTTAATAAACTTGCGATTCAGGTAGCGAAGCTGCGTATCAAACCCCGGAGATAATCACTTCAACCCATACCTATCCAACAAATACACCAACGCCGCCATACTCCCGGCCCCCAACTCAAGCTCCCTCTTATTCACCTTATCAAAAGTATCCTGCGGTGCGTGATGATAATCAAAATACCGCTGCGAATCCGGCAAGAACCCGATCAGCGCAACGTTCAGTCTCGCCAGTGGCCCAATATCCGCTCCACCACCCTCCTGTCCGAAATCTGACAACCCATACGGTTCCAGCAGCGGCCTCCACGAACGAACGCGCGCTTTCTCCGCATCTGTAGCCGTCATCGAAAAGCCGCGCGGTGTAAATCCTCCGCGGTCCGACTCTATCGCGGCGATGTGTTTTTCCTTGTTCTTCTCAGCGAGCTCCGCATATTTCAATCCGCCGCGCAGTCCATTCTCTTCGTTCATATACATCACCGCGCGTATCGTGCGTTTGGGACGATAGCCGATTGTCTTGAACAACCTGAGAACTTCGATTGACTGAACGCATCCCGCGCCATCGTCGTGGGCGCCTTGTGCAAGGTCCCATGAGTCGAGGTGACCGCTTACCACAATGATCTCTTCGGGATTGTCTGTGCCTTTCAGCTCGCCGATCACATTGAACGAAGGAGCGTCTTCAAGCGTCTCGCAATGAGTTTCAATATAGAACTGCATCCCGGGGTCGTCTTTCAGGAGCTTGCTCAACAGCTCGGCATGTTTGGTACTGATCGCCACCGCGGGTACCTGTGGCACGTTCGGAGCATATTGCATTCCCCCGGTATGCGGGTAGTCCTCGATATTGGAACCCATCGACCGGACGACAACTGCCACCGCGCCGTACTTGGCGGCTTCGGAAGCTCCCTGTCCGCGTTGGTTCACCGCACCAACGTATCCGGCAAACGTGTTGACTTTCGTAGGGTCCATCGGCCTGTTGAAAAAGACGATCTTACCTTTCACATTCGATGCGCCAAGTTGCTTGAGCTCTTCGAAGCTCTTCACTTCGATCACTTGCGCAGCCACACCGTTGGGACCGGTTCCAATCGATCCGCCCAATGCACAGATGTTGACTGTCACGGTGCCCATCTTCCTCGAATTGACGATGCGGCCTTCTTCTTTCTGACCGCGAACCCAATGCGGCACCATTACCGGCTGTAGCCACACCGAATCGAATCCATACTCTTTCATAACATGACGACTCCATTCGACCGCTGCGGCAGCGCCAGGCGAACCCGAGAGGCGCGGACCAATTTTGGTCGCCAGGTGCTCGAGCATCTGATACGACTCGCCTTTGCTCAAAGCGGCATCGAAGATCATCTTGATCGTGTTCTCATCGGTCGTCTGCGCGATAGCGGAAACGCCAATAAATAGTAGAAGCGCCAGGGTTAATGATCTCATGAATGTTAGGGTTGGGTGTTGGATCGGGACGTAAGATAAAAATTATCTCGCGTTGGCGTCGACCTTCGGCCGTGAATACGATGAAGGGAGTGACGTAAGCTGCGCCGATTTGATGACGTACATGTGATGCTCGGGGTCGGTGTCGTTAAGGTAGAGATACCCTTCGATCCATATTGCCTTTGTATTGAACCGTATGTTCTCGTCGGAGATCACTTCGACAACAGTCTCCGGGCCGGCAGCGCCGCAGAAATAACATACGTTGAAGGGAAGTGACGACAGCATAAATTTATCCTGATCGCCAACTTCATTGATGGGAATGACGAAGCCTCTGAGCTTGATCTTTTTACCGTTATAACTTTTGAGATTTTTACTGAAGACCGGCGTTTCGATGATAGTCCCGTCTGCATCTTTGCGTGTCTGGAACCCTACCTCCGCAAGCACCTGCCAGAAATTCTGGTTCTGTCCGCGGGCAACAAACGACACGCCCGCCACGAGGCACAGCACGATCAACAGTTTAGGCATAGCAGAAAGATAGTCGTTTCCTCCGTGTGCGCATCGAAAAAATACATGAAATCTATACGCCATAAACTTGCAAAAAAGCGCTAACGGCCGATTTGTAACCCAATTTTGGGGAACTCATCCGGGGTAGTAGCAGTTTGTAAGAAACAGATTAGGTAGTTTTATACATTCTAACAATAATCGATACTTATGGCATACCTGTTCGATTCCTTCGCTGAGTGGAAAGAATACAGCGCGAAGAACAAGATGAGCCTTCCCGACGTGGTACTGGAGTACGAACGTCATCAGAAAGGAAGGAAGGATGCCGACACCATGGACGGCCTCGCCAAGGCATGGGAGGTGATGAAAGAAGCCGTGGTGACCGGCCTGCGCGACGACATGACTTCACGATCCGGTATGATCAACAACGGGGCAAAGAAAGTCTTCAATTATCCCACTCCCGTACTGTCGAAAGAATTCCAGAATCTCATTTCACGGGCTCTCGCTGCCAAAGAAGTAAACTCTTGCATGGGACGTATCGTCGCAGCGCCGACTGCCGGCGCCAGCGGCATCATGCCGGGTGTGCTGGTCACGTTGCAGGAGATCCATCAAGTCTCCGATAAAAAAATACTCGAAGCGATGTTGCTTGCCGCAGGCATTGCACTCATCATGGAACAGAAAGCGTCTATCGCCGGCGCCGTAGGCGGATGCCAGGCGGAAACCGGAACAGCAGCAGCCATGGGATCGGGAGCCATCGTGTATTGCCTGGGTGGGGACACCGATCAGATCTTCAATGCTGTAGCGATCACCGTTCAATGTATGCTCGGTCTGGTTTGTGATCCCGTTGCCGGCCTGGTGGAAATACCATGCGTCGTCAGGAATGCCAGCGCCGCCGCGATCGCCAACAGTTCCGCCCAGATCGGCCTGGCCAACGTGTCAAGCGTCATCCCCGTCGATGAAGTGATCGAAGCGATGGGTGAGATCGGTGCAAGCATGGAAACACGCTATAAGGAAACTGCATTGGGCGGACTCGCCGCGACGCCTACCGCACAACGGATCGCCAAGAAAGTTCTCATCCGGGATATCGAGATGCTCCCGGATCAGCCTACTACTTGATAATATCAGGCAGTACGTTGTGGCCGAAGAAATAAATGGCCACCGTGAAGATCGCACTCCAGGCCGAGCCGCTGATCAGCATATAAACCAGTATCTCTTTTTTTGTGTGCTTGGCCTGGAATCCCAACGCCAGCAATGAGCCCCCGATGGGTGTAAGAAACAAAGGTGTGAAGAACGCAACGCCCGCCAGCCCATATTTCATTACAAGCTTCATGAATCTACCTTCCTTGTTCCTTTTATTGAAGAATCGCTCGATGCGCGCACGGAAGATCTGACCGGAATAGGTAACGACGACCACCACCGTCATCATTCCCGCCAGGGTGGCGATCATTGTAATGAACATGTTCAGTCCAAGGCCAACACCTGCCAGCGGGCCGAGAATAAATTTCAGCATGCTCGGCAGATAAACGCCCGGTATCGCTTTCAATATGTCTTCCAGCATAAAATATCACCTTGTCAAATCCTGTTTCCAAAACTGAGATCACCGGCATCACCAAGACCCGGTACAATATAGAACCGTTCGTCGAGGCGTTCGTCCACTGCAAATGACCAGATGGTGTTGGGTACGTTCATGCGCTCGAGGTTCTCATTTACATATTTCAATCCTTCCGGGGCGGCAACCATACACGCAAGGTGAATGTGATGCGGGCGTGATCTCTTGAAGATCAGGTCTATCGCTTCGATCGCCGACTGGCCCGTAGCCAGCATCGGGTCTATCAATATAACCTCTCTTCCTTCTGTCACTGGAGTCGCAGCGTAGTCGAGTTTTATTGTAACCTTGCCCGAAGCAATGCCCGATCCCTCCTGGCGGTAGGCGCCGATGAAACCCGCATCCGACTGATCATAAAAATCCTGGAAGCCGGTGAAGAACGGAAGACCCGCCCGGAGTATTGTTACCAGCACCGGATCCTGTTTTGGAACATTGATCTGAGCCGAACCGAGAGGCGTTTCCACCGATGACTGCCTGTAAGCCAGCTTCTTAGATATCTCGTAAGCCATGATCGACCCCAGCCGCTGCATATTCCTGCGGAAATGCTGCCGGTCCGTTTGCAGAGCTTTATCGCGCAGGGACAGGAGAAATTGGTTGGCAATCGAATCCGTGTCTGAGAGGTTGTAGTGCATGATTCTAAATTTGGAAAAAATATCCAATAAATTGGCCTCCGTTTAAGATCTTATGAAGTTACTGGAAAACCTCTGTGCCATACATGCACCCTCTGGCTCCGAAGCTCCCGTGAAGGAGTTTCTTCTCAAATACATCAAGAGAGAAAAGAAAAACTGGAAAGTCAAACCGCAGATCGTGGAAGGAGAAGAATTCCAGGACTGTCTCATCCTGAAGTTCGGCAAACCACGAACGGCGATCTTCGCACACATGGATTCTATCGGCTTTACAGTCCGTTACGAAAACCAACTTGTATCAATCGGCAGCCCTGATGCCGGTACCGGAACAAAGCTGGTGGGCGAAGATTCTTTCGGCGCTATTGAATGCGAGTTGGAGCTCGACAGTGACCACCATGCTTACTATAAATTCGGCAGACCGATCGATCGCGGAACCACACTTACTTATAAACCCGATTTCAGGCAAACGCCAACTTACATCGAGTCGCCATATCTCGACGACAGGCTGGGTATCTACAATACATTGAAAGTTGCGGAGACACTCACCAACGGTGTGATTGTATTCAGTTGCTGGGAAGAACATGGCGGCGGATCGGTTCCTTACCTCGCCGATTACATCTACAACAAATGGGGAGTACGCCAGGCATTGATCTCCGATGTCACCTGGGCTACCGAAGGCGTCGACCCCGGCAAAGGCGTCGCCATATCGCTTCGCGACCGCAATGTTCCACGTAAGGTCTTCCTCGACAGGATCCTGACGATCGCAAGCAAAAAGAAAGTTCCGTTCCAACTGGAAGTCGAGGGCGCAGGTTCCAGCGATGGTGGAGAATTACAACGTGGCCACCTCCCCTTCGACTGGTGTTTTATCGGACCACCCTCGCACCTGCCGCACTCGCCGAATGAAAAGGTTCACATAAAAGATATCGACTCGATGATCGAGCTTTATAAAATATTAATGAAAGAATTATAACATTATGAAAGCATCACGACGCAACTTCATCAAAACAGCTGCTCTCGCAGGAGCAGGTTTTACCATCCTTCCCGCTTCCGCGATCCACTCCAAGGACAAAGAAGGGAAAGTAAGACTTGGCTTCATTGGCGTGGGATTGCGGGGACAGAGCCATCTCGAGCTTGCGCTTAAAAGAACCGATGTCGACGTCGTCGCGCTGTGCGACATCCAGCAACGTATGATGGACATGAGCCTGAAGATGGTTGCCGACGCCGGAAAGGCAAAGCCTGCCATGATCATGGATGGACCATACGGTTATAAAAAACTTTTGCAGAACAAGGACATCGATGCAGTGATCATCTCCACACCATGGGAATGGCACGCCGCCATGTGTATCGATTCCATGAAAGCCGGCAAGTACACTGGCTGCGAAGTAAATACCGGCATGACCGTCGAAGAGTGCTGGGAGCTCGTTCACACCAGCGAGGAGACGGGCATGCCGCTGATGATGCTCGAGAACGTATGCTATCGCCGCGACGTGATGGCCGTGATGAACATGGTGCGCCAGGGCATCTTCGGCGAGCTGGTACATCTTCAGGGCGGATACCAGCATGACCTTCGTGAGGTGAAATTCAACAATGGCGTCGACGCGTACGGAAAGGGCGTGGAGTTTGGAGACAAAGGATTCTCGGAAGCCCAATGGCGCACGAAACATTCTGTGAACCGTAACGGTGACCTCTACCCTACTCACGGGATCGGACCGCTCGCCATGATGACCGACATCAACCGCGGGAACCGATTCACACAGCTCGTCTCATACTCGACAAAATCCCGCGGACTTCACGAGCACATCGTGAAAGGCGGCGGCGAAAATCACCCGAACGCAAAGATCAAATTCAAGCTCGGTGATATCGTAACAACCATGCTCCGCACCGCGAACGAGGAAACACTGTTGCTTCAGCACGACACCAACCTTCCCCGGCCCTATTCGCTGGGCTTCAGGGTTCAAGGCACCAACGGCATCTGGATGGACGTGAATAAATCGATATACGTTGAAGGAAAAAGTCAGAAGGCCCACCAATGGGAGGATGCCCAGGCCTGGCTCGACAAGTACGATCACCCTCTTTGGAAGAAATATGGCAACGACGCTTCAGGTGCCGGCCATGGTGGAATGGACTGGTTCGTTCTGAATGCGTTCGTCGAATCGGTGAAGAGAAAGATCAACACACCACAGGATGTTTACGATGCCGTAACGTGGAGCGCCATCACACCATTGTCGGAATCATCTATTCAAATGGGCGGAGAAACCGTCGAGTTCCCGGATTTCACGAACGGGCAATGGATGTACCGGAAAAATCAGTTTGCTTTAGACGACTCCTTCTGAAAACCGTAAGGGCAGTGACGGCAACCTGACTCACAGCAATACCCGCGTTTCAAATGATATTCGCGGGTGAAGACCATGAGACCGTTCTCTATATAGAACATAACCGGTTCCTCACGTTTTTCGTCCTTTTCATCGTCTTTCTTCTGATCTTTCCCGTCCATATTCAAAGTTAAGATATGAATCGCAGTATTGTGTTCCTTTTGTTGATAGCAACCGGTTGTTCGAAATCACCCGAACAAAAAACAGTTGCTCCACCATCTGTTAACATCAAGTATGCGACGGGCTTTACGGTAAAAAAAGAAGGCAACGCCACGTGGGTCACCGTCACTCATCCGTACAACGATGCAGCAACGGGCTACACGTACCTGCTGGTTCCGAAAGGCGAAACCCCACCCGCGCACGCTGCCGATGTCCAGGTAGTCGCCGTTCCACTGGAAACCATTGTGTGTACCTCCACCACTCACATACCACATCTCGATTACCTGGGTGTCTCCGATAAGCTGGTCGGTTTTCCATCGACGGACTATGTCAGCTCTGAAACCACGCGGAAGCGGATCGACGGAGGCTTCGTGAAAGACCTCGGTATCGACAAGGGTATGAACATGGAGCTGCTCTATACCCTCAAGCCATCGATGATCATGGGCTACACGATGACGGCCGACCTCGGTCAGCTGAAAAAAATACAGGAGATGGGTATACCGGTTGTGATCAACGGCGAGTACATGGAACGCGACCCGCTGGGCCGTGCCGAGTGGATCAAGTTCACGTCTCTGTTCTTCGGAAAAGAGGATGTTGCCGACTCCATTTTCAACATGATAGAATCCGGATACAGGAATACACAAAAATTGCTCGCCGGCGTTCAGCAAAAGCCATCGGTCCTTTGCGGCACGGTGTACGGCGATGCATGGTTCATGCCCGGTGGCAAGAACTACGCGGCGACAATACTGGGACATGCCGGCACCAATTACCTCTGGGGCAGCGATTCAACCACGGGATGGCTGGAGATCAGCTTCGAATCGGTATACGACAAGGCGAAAGATGCCGACCTCTGGATCGTCGGCTCGTTCGAGACCTTCGAAGAATTGAAAGCTGCAGACAAGCGCTACGCACTGTTCAAACCGTTCGCATCCAAACAGATCTATAATTACAATGCACGGAAAGGCGCCAAAGGAGGAAATGACTTCCTGGAGCTGGGATACATGCGCCCCGACCTGATCCTGAAAGACCTCGCAAAGATCGGGCATCCGGAATTACTTCCGGAGCACGAGTTGTTCTTTCACAAAAAACTACGGTAGGTAGAAGTCGAATACGATATCATACATGCACTTGAAATGTCCCTTAGGGCATTTGGCATAACCGATCTTCGAACACGGCCTGCAATTGACCTTATTGTTTTCAAGAATAGTGAAGCGTGTACGGTACGGATACATCCCAAATAACGGGATAGTATTTCCCCAAATACTGAATACCTCTTTTCGAAAGGCGGCCGCAATGTGCATCAGTCCGGTGTCGTGAGTGAACACGTACTGAGCTTGCTTCACGATGCTTGCTGATTGGTTCAGGTTGAACTTACCGCACGCGTTGTAAATAATCGTCTTCTTATTGAGCTCTTTCAATCCCTTTTCATAACCCGACGATGATAGCGTTTTCTCGAAGAACAGCCTCACTTTCTCCCCGTTCTCGAAATCTTCCTTTCCGCCCAGCAGGACGACGGGTTTGTTGATCTTGTCACAGAGCTCCACCATTCTTTCGACAGGCAATTTCTTTGTGTTGTGCTGTGCACCGATCGCATAGGCAACATAACCGCCGCGCATTTCTTCGGGAAGCCAGTCGAGCGGAACTTGGTCTTTTTCAGGAATGAAATAGTCCAGGCCGAGGGAATCATTTTTCACACCGAGGGGCGCGGCAGCGGCGAGGTACCGTTCCACGATATGGATGTGCGGCAGCTTGTCGATCTTGAAGGTCACCATCAGCCATTTTTCGAAGTTGGCCTTGTAAAAAGTAGACGACCGTGTTCCCAACGCGAGCTTGATGGCGCGGGTACGAAGATTGTTGTGCAGGTCGATCACGAAGTCGAACTTCTCCTTCCGGAGCTCACGGATGAGATCCCACAGGCTGTCGCCCAGGTAGTGGGCCTTGTCGATGTACGGATTGGACTCCAGTATGCTTTTATAGGCTGCTTTCGTGGCGAAATGAACTTCCGCGTTGTCAACCTGGGTTTTCACCGTACGGATTACGGGAGTCGTAAGAACAATGTCGCCGATCGACGAGAACCTGAGCAGCAGAATCTTCATTTCCGACCCAATATTATGGAATTCAAAATATATGTAATCTTATTCCTGGCTTCCATTTATTAATTTAGAAGAACAAAACACACGGTCTGAATTAACCTTCCTGAACAATGAACTACTGGCTGCTGAAAACCGAACCCGACACATTTTCGTGGGACGACCTTGAAAAAGCAGGTAAGGCTACCTGGGATGGGGTAAGGAATTTCCAAGCCCGCTCCAATCTGAAAGCCATGAAAAAGGGCGACATCGCATTTATCTACCACACCGGCGACGAAAAGGCGATTATTGGGATCGCCCGCGTGGAAAAGGAATCCTACCCTGAACCGGGGGACGCAGAGTGGGTCGTGGTGGACTTGGTGCCCGAAAAAAAGCTTAAAAAACCCGTTACACTTGCTGAGGTCAAAGCCGAGAGCGACCTTAAAGAAATGAAGCTGGCGAGAGTACCCAGGCTGTCGGTACAGCCGGTTGAAAAAACCGAATTCGATAAAATTGTAAAAATGAGCGGCGGAAAATAAGTGGGAGGAATGGGACGAGCTGGATCTTTTATGGGCAGGAAATTCATGCAGTCGTTTGCCGCCGCCTGCTTTATTTTGTCCGCTATTGTGGCGCACGCCCAACTCAACCAGATCGAAAGATGGGAGATGGAACAAAAATCTTCCGACAATGCCTGGACGGTCATCTCGATGAGAGACAAGGGTCTGGCGATTGTCCGGGACAAAGAGAAATTTCTGGAGGGCCGGAAGATGTTCCAGATACTCACCCTCGACACACTTCTGAAAGAATCAGGGAACGTCGAAATCGGTGTATCGCCCCGCATGCAACTGATCGGCTACGAATATACCGGCGACCATATATACGTCCTTTTGAGAGGGTCCGAAAGCGAAACGGCGGAAGTGTTGCTGGTCGAATATAACCTCGCCGACAAGTCTGTCGCGAGGTACGAGATCAAGCACGAGTTCAACTTCCGGCTCACGCATTTCACCGTGCTCGAAGGACATGCGATCTTCGGAGGATATGTTTCACGCGAGCCGGCCATTCTTATTTACGACATCGAAGAAAGGCAGCTGAAGGTGGTTCCCGGCTTCTTCACATCCGACACCGAGCTGCTCGACATGAGGATCAACGAGAACGGCACGTTCAATACACTCGTCACCAATCGTTCCATTCGGCAGAACAAAACACTCATCCTTCGTACATTCGACAAGGAGGGAGTACAGTTGATGGAAGACGCGATCCCGATCGACCAGAACAAGACCATATTGTCGGGCTTGACAAGCGCGCTCGTTCGCGACGAGCTCCTGATAGCCGGCACATACACCGTTGGTAACTCGAAGATGGCCTCCGGATTCTTTTCAGTACTCGCCGATCCGTTCAAGGAACAGCCCATACACTATTACGACTTCGCGCAGCTGAATCATTTCCTTGATTACCTCAACGCGAAACGTGCCGACAAGATAAAAGCCAGCTCACGTCGCTTCCGCGAGAAATCCAGGGATCCGGAATTCAAAGTGAACGTTTCAAATGTAAGACTCGAAGAACGGGGAACAGGTTTCTATCTGCTGGCCGAGGCATACAATACAGTCTCGGCATCGAACAACGGCCCTTACCCGTACAGCAACGGATACAACTCATATTACAGTCCTTACGGTCTTTACGGCTACAGTCCGTACGCTTCCAGATTCTATAACTCACCGTACAATTATTACAATCAACCCGTCCGCAACGATTTTTCCATGTTGTCGACATCGGTGCTGGCATTCAATCCCGACGGTAAGCTCGACTGGGATCACAGCCTGAAAGTTGACGACGACCGGAAGCCTGCCCTCGAACAGGCGGCGGATTTCTGGTGTGACCGAAATAAGATCGTGATCGCCACCAAAACAGAAAGCGAACTGGTTGTCAAAGCCCGCTTCAAGAATAATGAAACGTCGGGCGACACTATTAAAGTATTAATGAGAAAACCCACGGACGTAGTTCGTGATGAAACCGAAGATGAAGGCGGCGTACGTCATTGGTTCGGCAACAAGTTCTACGTGTGGGGATATCAAACTGTAAGAGACCCGGAGATGAAGTTTGAAGACAGGACCCGGTTCGTCTTCTACATCATTAAGGTGGATGCATACTAAAATTATTCTGCCACTTCTTATCGTACTGTCCTTTGGCGCGTTCGCGCAGGTCAGCCAGGTGCGCTTTGAGATGTCTCTCCATCCGAGGCAAACGGAGCCCTTCAAAACCATGTCCCTTCAAAGGAATGGCCTTCTGATTTACGGGTTATTTATTACGGAAGGTGGCAACGCGATCGAGCTTATACGACTCGACACAACCTTCAAGGAGGTGTGGAAAGGCTACATTCAGGTCGATAAAAACCTCGTTCTTTATTATTCAACCTACCTCAACGACCGCATTTACATGTTGCTGAAAGACAGGTTCAATCCAACGGCCGAATTCCAGATCCTGTCGGTGTACATCGAGAACGGCGGTTATGTGATGCGGAACGTGAAGACCATGATCCCTTTCATTCCCACACATTTTGTGGTGACCCCGGAGGCGGCATTGATCGGCGGGCATTTCAACTACAGGCCTCTGGTATTGTATCACAGTTTTAACCTTGGGCAGTCGAAAGTCCTTCCCGGTTTCTTCAACGAAGCCGGTGAGCTCGATCAGCTGCGCGCAGACGAAGAAGGAAATATCGACGTGGTGGTCTCGGGAAAAAACCAGACCAAAAGGCGAAGTCTTTGGATACGTAACTATGATAAGACTGGCAGCCTGGTAAAAACAATCGTGCTACAGCCCGACGAAGACAAGAATCTCATCTATGGCCGTTCGGTAAGCAAACCCGGCGGCGAACAGGTGGTGTGTGGGGTCTACGGGAGATATACGGATTATTCACGGGGAATTTTTATAGCAACTATCAACCCTTATGGAGAGTATAAGATCAATTACTACAACTTCGCGGATCTGCAACGTTTCTTCAACTTTATGAAAGCGCGCCGGGAGCAACGCGTCAAGGAACGCATCGAAAGGCGGCGGATCCGGGGTAAGAAACTAAGGTTCAACTACAGAGTCTTGGTCAGCGAGCTGATGCCCTATGGCGACAACCAGTTTGTCATGTTGGGCGAGGCATTCTATCCTCATTACTCCTACCCCAGCGCGACCCGGCCGACAGGCAGGTTCAATCAGAGGTACATTGGCACTCCGGGTTATCGAGGCGACCTTATCTTCGACGGATACCAGTACACCCATGCCGTGGTGATCGGTTTCGATAAGGACGGCACCCTTCGATGGGACAACAGCTTCGAGATCAACGATGTGAGAACCTTCCAGCTCCAGCAGTTCGTAAGGATACTTCCCCACGACGACAAGATCTCGTTGCTATACCTGTTCGACAACGTGATACGCTCGAAGATCATCAAGGATGCCGAAGTGCTGGAAGGGAAATCGTATGACCCGTTGACCATGGCATTCAAATCGGATTTCATAAAAGACCGCGATACGCGACAGGCGCAACTCGAATACTGGTACGACGACGTTTTCTACGCGACGGGAATTCAGCAGGTCAGAAATCTCCTCGACGCCGGTGTGAACATGTCGAGGGAGGTGTTTTTTGTGAATAAGATAAAGTATAAGTGAAGTGCGAGTTGCTATGTGCGGGGTGCGATGATGTCAAAACACGATATTTCATCGCACATTGTACACCGCACATCGCACATTTTCCTTATCTTCGCGGTGAATGCGGAAAAAGCTCGTCCTCGATTCGGATCACCTTGACATCACCGTTAGCCGCCTTTCCCATCAATTAATTGAAAATCACAACGATTTCACCAATACGGTGATCCTCGGCATGCAGCCGCGGGGAATCTTCCTGGCGGAAATGATCCACAAAAAAGTGGAGGCAGCCTGCAAACGTACCATCGATCTCGGCTATCTCGACGTCACCTTTTATCGCGATGATTTCAGGCGCCGCGACACTCCTCCCCGGGCGAGCGAAACCAAAGTCCCGTTCATGATCGAAGAAAAAAATGTCATACTGATCGACGACGTACTGTACACCGGTCGCACGGTTCGCGCTGCGCTCGACGCGATGAACTCATTCGGCAGGCCATCGAAAGTCGAGTTACTGGTGCTGGTCGACCGGAAACATACGCGCGACCTTCCGATCGCAGCCGACTACGTGGGCATCTATGTCGATACATTGGAAACACAACGCGTGCTGGTAGAGCTCGAGGCGCAGGGACACAAACAGAACAAGATCTGGCTTATCAACAAAGAAGATAAAGATTGATTATGTCGGCACTGAGTCAAAGACATCTTTTGGGAATCAAGAACATCACCCGTCAAGATATTGAGCTCATTTTCGACACCGCCCTTTCCTTCAAAGGGCTTATCAACCGGAAGATCAAAAAAGTACCTTCATTGCGCGATGTTACCATTGCCAATGTCTTCTTCGAAAACTCCACACGCACACGACTCTCGTTCGAGCTCGCACAAAAGCGGCTCTCGGCCGACGTCATCAATTTCGCGGCAAGCAACAGCTCTGTAAAAAAAGGAGAGACACTCCTCGACACGGTCAACAACATCCTGGCCATGAAGGTCGACATGATCGTCATGCGTCATGCCAGTGTCGGCGCGCCTCATTTCCTTTCACGCCACGTTAAAGCCAACATCGTGAATGCCGGCGATGGAACCCACGAACATCCCACGCAGGCATTGCTCGATACTTTCTCCATCAAGGAAAAGCTCGGTGAGGTTGCAGGGAAAAAAGTAGCCATCATCGGCGACATCCTTCACTCGCGCGTAGCCCTGTCGAACATCTTTGCTCTTCAGAAACTCGGCGCCAAAGTGATGGTATGCGGTCCGCCCACCCTCCTTCCGAAATTTATCTCGAGTCTCGGTGTACAGGTGGAACTCGATGTAAAAAAAGCGCTGGAGTGGTGCGACGTCGCCAACGTGCTCAGGATACAGCTCGAACGACAGCAGATAAAATATTTCCCTTCCCTTCGCGAATACACACTGTACTACGGCATTACGAAAAAGATGCTCGACGGCCTGAAAAAAGAAATTGTGTTAATGCACCCGGGCCCAATCAACCGGGGCGTCGAATTGAGCAGCGATGCCGCCGATTCCGGACACTCGATCATTCTCGACCAGGTGGAGAATGGAGTTGCGGTGAGGATGGCGGTACTCTACTTACTGGCAGGCCTGCCACCGATCAGAGAAAGTCTGTAGTCAACCGCAATCGATCGAACAGGTACAGTTCGGCGATAACAATTCTGTTATAAATCCGTTTGACCCATTTCGCTATCTTTGCGTCCTTTTAAGAAAATCCGGCCCACATGATCTATAATTCTATTATCGAAACCATTGGAAATACGCCAATGGTGAAGCTTAATAAGGTCTCCAAGGGGATCAAAGGCACTATCCTCGTTAAAGTGGAATATTTCAATCCTGGAAACTCCACCAAAGACAGGATGGCCATCAAGATGATCGAAGACGCCGAACGGGCGGGACTTCTCAAACCCGGTGGAACGATCATCGAAGGAACAAGCGGCAATACCGGTATGGGCCTCGCCCTGGCTGCGATAGCAAAAGGTTACAAGTGCGTTTTCACGATGGCCGACAAACAATCGCAGGAAAAGATCAACATCCTGAAATCGGTCGGTGCCGAAGTGGTCGTGTGCCCTACCAACGTCGAGCCCGAAGATCCGCGCAGCTATTATTCAATCGCGCGCAAGCTCAACAAGGAAATTCCCAATTCATACTACCCCAACCAATACGACAATCTTTCGAATACAGCCGCTCACTACGAGACAACCGGCCCCGAGATCTGGCAACAGACCAACGGAAAGATCACACACTACGTCGCAACTGTCGGTACAGGAGGTTCTATGTGCGGAACAGCAAAGTTTTTGAAAGAACGGAAAGCCGACCTCGTCACTGTCGGTGTCGATACATACGGTTCGGTATTCAAGAAATATAAAGAGACCGGGATGTTCGACCGTAACGAGATCTATCCGTATCTCACCGAAGGCTTTGGTGAAGATATTCTTCCCAAGAACGTGAACTTCGACGTGATCGATCATTTCATCAAGGTTACCGACAAGGACGGAGCTATCGGAGCACGCCGTCTCGCCCGCGAAGAAGGACTATTCGTAGGTTGGAGCAGCGGCTCCGCACTGCACGGCGCGTTGGAGTATGCGAAGGACCACTTGAAAAAAGACGACATGATGGTGATCCTCCTGCCCGACCATGGTACCCGTTATCTCAATAAGATCTACAACGATCAGTGGATGAAGGACCACGGATTTCTCGAACGTTCATTCGCGACTGCGAAAGATATCATTACATCACGCGGAGGAAAAGACAGCCTGTTCACCGTTTCGAAACAGTCCAAGCTCGGCGATGCCATCAGGATCATGAACAGCGAAGGCGTAGACCAGGTACCCGTACTCGAAGGCAACGAGTTTGTTGGTAGTATCGCCTCCTCCAGTCTGCTGGACAAAATAATTTCCGACCCTCAGCTCAAAGACAAAACCGTCGGCGAGATCATGGACAAACCGATGATCTTCGTCGGGCTCGACAGCACACTCGACGTGCTCTCTTCGATGCTCAACAAAGACAACAAGGCCCTTCTCGTACGCGACGAAAAAGAAAAAGTGCACATCATAACTCAGCACGACATTCTAAAAGCCATCACTTCTTAAAGAACCGGATGGGGAGAAAGATTCTGGTGCTGGTGATTGCAGCGGGGATGTTTACGACAGTGCGGGCAGAGATCCTCTTGCCCGATAGTGTCGAGCTTTTCCTGCATCGAAGTCCGAAGGACAGCTCTTACATCACGAGGCTGAACAAAATGGCATTCGATTTTCTCAAGTCGAATCCGGAGATCAGTCGTTCCCTGGCCGAAAAGTCGATCCAATTTTCCCGAGCCATCAAATTCACCCGCGGTATCGCGAGAGCACTCAACGTAACGGGAAGCTCGTATTGGGTTACCGGCAACTACGAATCGGCTCTCAACTTCTATCACCTCGCCGCCCGCGAATCTGAAAAGGTCAGAGACAAGATCGGTCTCGCGGAATCTTATCACAACATGGGTGAAGTGTACAAGAAGCTGGGCGACTACGCGAAAGCCATCGACTTCCTCCAGACGTCCATGGATTGGGATGCCGTCAACAAAGTCAACTACAGTATTACCCTGTACAATATCGGCGAAGCATACTATTTTCTTGGTGATTTCGATTCGGCTTCGACTTATTTCGACCGGTCGCTATCTAAAGCTCTGAAGGAGAGCGACCCACGGACCATCGCGTATGCCTATACCGGCCTTGGGCGCATCAAGCATCACTACCGGGATTATTTCACCGCGCTGGCATGGTTTACGAAAGCAGAACGGCTGTGGAAAGAGCAACATGAGATCCGCGCTCTTATACAGACTTACCAGGATTTCTCAGAAACATTTCTCGCACTCGGTCAGCATTCCCGTGCGCTCGAATATGTGAATATGGCCATTGTCCTCTCCGACGAGATCGACGCACCGGACCTTCACATCTATAACTACCGGCAGCAATCGAAGTTGTATGCTAACCAGGGTGATCTCAAAAAAGCCCTTGCCGCCCTCGAGCTCCACGGGGACATGAAAGACAGCGTGTATCACCAGGAAAGAAGTGAAGAGATTGCGCGGCTCCAGGCTTCGTTCGAATCGGGCGCGAGAGATATCGAAAACCAACAGCTAAAGGCCATGCATGCCCTGCAAGATGCACGGATACGCACGCAGAAGATCATGCTCATTGCCATAACCGCAGCTCTCATTGCATCGGCCGTAATGGGCTTGGTTTTGTTCCGTCAGCGTAAGCGTGTGGCTGAAGTAAACGACCTGTTGAGAGAGAAGACGATGGAGATACAGATCCAGAAAGAAGAGATCGAAAGCCAGACCGCCGAGCTACAGGACCTCAACAACCAGCTTCAGGATCTTAACAAGTCACTGGAGTCTAAGATCGAAGAACGCACGCGCCGGCTCACGTGGCAGAAACAGAAGCTTGCGGAGTATGCTCATGCCAACGCTCACCAGCTTCGTGCTCCAGTAGTCAGCATTCTTGGATTACTTCACCTGATTGAAAGGATCGAGCTACCTGAAAACGACCGGATACTGGTCCAGAAACTGCAGGTCTGCGGGATGGATCTGGATAGTATTACGAGGGTGATCGCGAGGAATTTGGAAGAGGATCAGCTTCGCTGATCGTTGTTGGTTGTTCGTTGTTCGCGGTATCGATGACCTTTCGGTAGCCGCGATTATCAATTTCGTTAAACAAAGCCTGCAATCGCAAAACAAAAGAAACTAAGCCCTGCCGCGAACAACGAACAACGAATTATTTCCCCCTCTTCACCTCTACCTCCACCCTGTCATTCCTTCCTGCGAGCGTACTATTCACCGGATAGATCAACGCCTTTCCACCTTCTCCCTTTGTGCTGATGCGTTTGGCTTCGACACCCTGGGCAACCAGATAGTCCTTCACAAGCTCGGCCCGCAGCTCGGTAAATTGTTTTGCCGAAACGGTACGTCGCTGATTGGATGTGTTGGTTGAAAAGAAATCCTGGTTGTTGCCGCGCACCACGATGTTGCGATCCTGGTCGCCGTTGCAATGCGCGTGTATACTTACCTTGTACCTCGTGTTTTGTTTCATCAGTTCCGCCAGCCCATCCAGCTCCTCTTTCGAAGAAGGTTGAAGCATCACGGAGTTCTGATAGAAGCGCACCAGCGAGAACTCGATGTAATCGCCCATCTTCACATGTACGACGGGTAGTGCAATGACATATTCGCTGTTCGTGCCTACTTCGGCGGCTGACGAAGAGGGATCGGTATAGTTCAGCGAGCGTTCCATATCCTGGTATCCTGCTGCCAATGTTGAGATCGCATAAACCTGCGAAGGGTCTTTCGGCGCGGGAAGATATACGATGGTGTTAGCCGGGAACGATTGGTACGTTGTGTGACTAGTGTTTGTCTCGAACACGTGGACTTCGCCTTCGAGGGGCTCACCGGTTTCGTTACTGGTCAGTTTGAAGAAGAATGGCTTACCTATCGGCCGGGGCTCCATAGTGGCCGCCGAATCCACCTTCGGTGTTTCAACGACCGGGGTTTCGATGGGCGTTTCGATCACGGGCGCATGTACGACAGAGTCTTTGGGCGGTTCGACAACGACCGGCTCCTGTTTCGGTTCTTCTTTGGGTTGTTCGACAGGCGGTTGTTCTTTCGGCTCTTCCTTTACCGCAGGTGTTTCAGTGGGTTGTGTTTCCGGAGGGTTCTGGACAACGGATTCCTGGATAGGCGCGCCGAGTGATCCGCGGTAAACCCAGGCCTCTTTATATTCGGTTTCGAGCCTCACTTTCATCATGAAGGCGAATGCTTTCTTGCTCTCTACCGTTTGGAATATTTGAACGTAGTAAAGCTTGTTTCTCGGGTTTTGGATGTACCCGGCGCTGAAATTAGCCTTGTTGGCTTTGTCCGTAAACCGCACGGCGTTGTCGAGGACGCGGAAAACGCCAACGATAACATAACGCTCCGGTCCGGGAGCATCCTGATTCTGGGCAAAAGATGTGCTTGCAAGAGCTGCCAGCAACACGATGAGTAGTAATCTTCCGGATTTCATAACTGATTAACAGGGAGATGAAAATAGCTAAAAAAACTGATGTAAAGGCTGTTATTCTTCAATAACCTCTACTTCCACCCTTACATTGGCCGAAGCCTGTGTGTGGTTCTTATCGTAAATAGGCTTTTTACCACCCCAGGCTTTGACAGTCATCCTGCCGGCATCGATACCGTTTTTGACCAGGTAGTCGCGAATAACGCCGGCCCTCTTTTCCGAAAGCTTTTTGGCCGACCCCCTGCCCTCCCTTGCCCCGGAAAGCGAAAAGGGGTCACCCGACTCACCGGTTTCCAGTATCCGGCCGGCAGCGTTGCCATTGGTATGGCCGTGGATCTTGATCTTATACCCTACGTTTTCATTCATCATCGCCAGCAGACCGTCGAGCTCGGGCCGGGACTCGGGCCGCATGATTGCCGCGTCTTTATAAAAAAATACGTTGTAAAGGATCGAGTGATCTCCCTTCTGGAGCCTTACCAGGTAAAATGGTACGATGATCCGGTTGTTCTCGATAGTCAACCCATCGAGTGAATCGGGGACTTTGAAATTGAATGTCTGGATGATCTTGCGGTAGCCAACCAGGTCGCACTCCAGGCGGATGTCTCCGGATTGATTGATGGCTCTCATGGTAACATTCTCATTACCCTTCATCACATACTCCTTTCTCTGGCTCTTCGGCTCGACGATGGTGATCTCGGTGCCGTCAAGCTTCGCACCATCGATATTCATGACGTTGAAGTAAAAGTCTTTTGTTTGGGCCTTGGGATCGAGAGCGATATCGGTCTTTGGCTCTTCTTTGAGCTGCGGTTCTTCCTGGGTAGACGGAGCTTCAATAACCGGTTGTATTTCTGCGACTGGCACCGGAGTCTCCACGACCGGATCGATGGTTAAGTCCTTTCCGCTTCCATGCGCACCCAACGTCCCCGAGAACACCCAGGCATCCGTATAAGAAGTTTCTTTCTGAAGTCGTGTGACTTCCGCAAACGCACTGGTGCGATCTTCAGTTTTTAGAACAAAAACATAAAAGAGCTGGCGTGCCGGATTGATATCGAATTCAGCTTTAGCTTTTTCTGCCAGACGAACAGCATTGTCGCGAATTGAAAACGCGCCGATAACTACATAGTTTGATTCGCGTGCAACTACCGGATTCGTAAGGGCAAGAACAATCGTAACGATTGCAAAAAATGCCTTCAAAATGTCAAGGGTTTAAAAAATACTATATAAAGGTAAAGAGTAATACTATCATTTGGAAATCACCTTGAAATCCTTCTCCAGGGTCTCTCCTTGTTCATCGACCAGGGTCATGTGATGAGATCCCTCCGGGGGTGAGATCGTGAGCCTGTGTTGTCGTGATGTTGCGCCAATAAACGTCCCGTCGAGGTGCCAGTAAATAGTGGCCTGTGGATCGCGATGGGCCGCGTGGAACACAGTGCTGCCGAGCGATCCATCGAGGTCGCGTGGAATGAATATCCTTGAATCTGTCTTCGGATAGATCATGTCCATTGCAATAAGCTCTGCCGGGTCTGCACAGTCTTTTCTCAAAGGCGGAAGGCTCCGGTAGGTGATGTGATGAGAACGATAATAATACTCTTGCACGGGTGGCAGCACAAACCAGCTTTCGGAGTGGATCTTATCCAGCGGTTCACAACCTGCGTGAATACGGAATCTCCGGTCGGCCGAAAGATGAATGCGTTTATGATTGGTGCACGCTGCTGTTTTCAAACCCGGCTTCGCAAGCTCAAGTGTATCGATGGCCGTACACGACTCCGATGCACGGGCACCGCTTACGCGACATACGGCGATCTTCGTCAGCTCGGAGTTTGGTTTACCGAACCATGTGTTCTGCGGGAGTTGCGAGAATATGTCGAAGAGTATCGGCGCAGCGGTTTCGGTACCGGTAAGTCCTGGACGTCCTTCGCCATCGGCATTGCCCACCCAAACACCGATCGCAAACTCGGGTGTAACGCCTACCGCCCAGCCATCGCGGAAGCCGAAGCTTGTGCCGGTCTTCCATGCAATCCTCCTGGACGAATAAAAATTCCTCCACCCGGTCTCCTCTCCCGGACGATAAACTTCTTTCAACGTTTCGAACGTGAGCCAGATGGATGCAGCATCGAGGACGGAATGTTCTTCGAAGTTGTGGTTTGTGATCGTGGTAGAGTCCTGAATAAAGAGCGGAGCATGATAGTCGCTTTGACGATAACGATTGGTGCCTGCCTGGTCGAAGTAGCCGGTCAGCGTTCGCGCCATCGAAGCATAAGCGCCGGTCACGTCCCACAGTGTGGCTTCGGCGCCGCCGAGTATCAACGAGAGGCCGTAGTGATCGGCGGGCTGGTCGAGTGTCGTGAGGCCCACGTCTTTCAACAACCGGTAAAATTTTTCGTAGCGATACTCACGCAGTTCGTGAACGGCGGGAATATTCAACGATCGTATCAACGCCTGGTCGGCAGGCACGGCGCCATCGTATTGCCGTGAAAAATTCTTCGGACTGAAGCCGTTGATGATCGTAGGGACATCGGGAACCAGATCTTTGGGAAGCATGAGTCCTTCGTTGATCATCGCCGCGAACAGGAACGGTTTCAGTATGCTGCCGGTACTGCGACGTGCGCGAATGACGTCGACGCTTTCGTGATGTTCGCCGCCGGCATTTACATTTCCAACATACGCGATCACGTTACCGGTTCGCACCTCCATCACCAACGCCGCAGCATTGAAGACCTGGTTGCCCTTCAAGCGCTGGTGGTGATTGTTCAGGATGTCGATCGTTCTCTGCTGTATCGATGAATTTATGGTGGTCGTGATCTTCTCACCTCCTTTGCCCGATAGTATGGCACGGTCCATCAGGTGCGGCGCCAGCCTCGGTAACGCAACAGGTTTATCGGGAACGGGTTCGGAGATGGCCAGGTCGTAACCCAGGCTGTCGATCTTGCCCGCATCGCGAAGCCGCGTGAGTAACCTGTCGCGCTTCGTTTGCAACGCTGCCCGGTTGGTACCCAGGTTGATCATGGAGGGATTGTTCGGCAGCACGGCAAGTGTCGCAGCTTCCGCCCAGCTCAGCTCGTCGGGCTGCCTGCCGAAGTATCGCCAGCAAGCCGCCTCGATACCCACCACGTTTCCGCCGAAGGGCGCGTGCGAAGCATACATCGAAAGGATCTCGTTCTTGGAGTATCTCCATTCGAGCCGCGTGGCAAGAATGATCTCAACGATCTTGTTGAAAAAAGTGCGCCTGGGGTTGTTCTTCGAAAGCCGGACGACCTGCATGGACAGCGTGCTGCCACCACTGATCACTTTACCAGCTTGGATGTTCTGCACCGTAGCGCGATACAATGCACGCAGATCGACACCGGGATGCGAATCGAACCGTTTGTCTTCGAACATGACAATGGCGTCGCGAAACTTTTCCGGGATCTTTTCGCGAATCGGAAATCGCCACTGTCCGTCCTTCGAGATCGATGCGTTCAGGAGATTGTTTTCCTTATCATAGAGAACAGTAGAATACGGAACATCAAACAGCTTCGAAGGAAGCGCAAAAACATACCATAGAGCTGCGATCGCTACTATAAATAATAAAACTATTTTTTTCCTGTTAAACGTCACGGCGTAAGCTCTCGCACTACCTCCACTTCCCTGCCCTTCACCCTCGCGTAAATATTCTTATCATACATAGCCTCACAGCTCACACCGGGCAAGTAGTACTTTCCACCGTAAGTCGCTGTGAGCAGAACACGGAACGTCTTCCTTTGTCCCGGCGTGAGGTCGAAGTAAGTATACACCCGGTCGTCGCGTATATCTTGATAAGTTGGCTTGTCGCCACTCAGCCTGTTTTCCGCTTCATCAAGACGGAGGTTGTTGATCTCCCATCCTGACGGAAACACCTGGTTGATGGCCAGGTTGCGATATGATCCACGGAGCCCCGCATTGCTCACCGAGACGCTCGCAATGAACTGCGTCCCCTGTTCGAGGCGGTCAGGATCGATATTGTTACCATCCATGTCCATGTAGCTTACGCTGATGTCGAGGTTGTTCGCGGCATCGGTTTCGGCTCCGCGGGCAGGTGTGCCTTGCGTGATCACACGAACAAACAACGGCCCCTTGCCGCCATTCACCACTTTCAACGAATTCTGTTTCGCGGTTTCGGCGTTCAGGTCCACTTGTGCAAGCGTAAGTTTGGTAGAAGCTGTCGTCTCCTTCCCGTCATACGACCATGTGAACTTCAGCTCGCCCTCCGGCTGCCGGCCTGCAAACGATCCGACTGCCTTCAGACACCACGCGGTTGTTTGCGTACTCATCCACATATTCTGATTGCTCAATGCTTCGGAGATGGTCTTCACGAGCTCGAATGCTTTCGTCCTTTCGTCCATCAGCACGAGGGCCTCGAGGATGATAGCCTCGTCGCGAAGGTCGGAACCATACGAATACGCCATTTCAGTATATGGCTTCACCAGCACCGGAAGCTTGGCTACGAGAGTCTTCGCCGCTTCAGGCTGCCCTGCCTTCACATAAGCCGAAGCCAGCATCCACACCGCCTGGATTGGAAGATTACCCTGTTCTCTCAGCCTGTTCATCGAGCTGAGATCGGCATCACCCGCGAGGGCAAGCGTGTACAACCTGTAAGCCTGGATGAGCTCACTGCTGTACTGCTCATGATGTTTTCTCCACGAGGTCACTTTGTTCTTCTGGAATTTCTTCCATTTTCTGATCATGTCGTTGGGAACGAAATATCCTTTCTTCTCCGCCTCGATCAGGAAATGTCCGGCGTAGGTTGTTCCCCAGGTGTCGGTATCCTCGCTTCCGGGCCAGTATGCAAAACCTCCGTCACTTCTCTGGAACAACTTCAGCCTGTCGATACCGGCTTTCACGTTACGTTGTATCCTTGCTTTTTCTGAATCATTCTGTTCCTTCACAAGATCGAGATACAGTTGCGGGAATACAGACGACGTTGTCTGTTCGATACACCCGTAAGGATACTGCAGCAAATATTTCAGTCGTTGACCGAGGTTGATCGGCGGAAGCGACGATACTTCGAGTACCGCGGTATTCGTCCCGGTAATTCCGTCTTTGGCGACAGCCTGCGTCCAGGTCTTACCGGCTTCGACCATTGTCGCGGCTACTTTCGTCACCGGCGGGTTCGGATTTCTTACTTCGATCTCGATCACATCGGTCGATGAATAACTTCCCGAAGACGCCGTTACTTCGATCTTCGCCACACCGGTCTCACTCTTCACAGCAAGGTCGAAATCAACGGTGAGATCGGATCCGTTCATGGTGACGTTCTGAGTGTTCTGCGTCATCGTCACGGGTCCCGACACCTTCACCTCGACCTTCACGTTCTTGATGGAGGGCTCCATAGTGAACAATGTGATCGGCAGCTTCAGCTTTTCTTCGGGGCCGAGCACACGCGGCAGCGTTGCCAGCACCATCAACGGTTTACGCACGGGCGTTGCCTTGTCGGCGCTGCCGTATGCTCCTTCGTAGCCGGCAACCAGCATGGTCTTTACCGAACCGATGTATTGCGGCATGATGAACGTATGCTCATTGCTTCCACTGTTCAATGTAATGGGCCCGAAGAATTTCACGACCGGCTTGAACCTGTTGGCTTTCGGATCATCTTCCTTGCTCTCCGCTTCCCCGTCACCGCCAATCGCCAGCAGCCGTTCGATCTTTCCGCCGTAAGCGCCCATCACCTGGTCATACAGATCCCAGGTCTTTACCCCGAGCGCTTCACGCGCATAAAATCTGTTCCACAACATCGGTGTCTTGAAACGCGTGAGATCAAGCAGACCCTCGTCCACCATCGCCAGCGTGTAAGTCATTTTCTTTCCGTTCTTTTCGGAAACCTTGATGGTCACTTCCTTTCCGGGTTCCAATACATCCGGCATCTCGATCTCCGGCGACAGACGTGTGCCTGGATCCTCCACCATGACCGGGATCACACCGTATAGTCGTATCGGCCGACTGTTCTTCGATTGGCCATGGGGCTGAAGCAAAGTCACGTGCACGAAAACATTCGGAGCCATATTCGGTTCCACTTTGAACGAGAAGGGATTATCGCCGGCTTTCGTTTCCAGCCAGTAAGTATTCAACACCTGGCTGCCGTTCTCGACACTGACCAATGCGCGCGACCCATCGCTGCCGGGAATAACAATGTTGGCCTGTTCGCCGACATTGTATGATCCCTTATCGGATGCGAAGCTGAGCATACTCGCACCGTCGGACTCGTTCCTTGCACGACCCGCCCATCCCGGCCAGTCGATGTACACGATCTTACCGGTACTGTGGCCCGACACCGGGTCATATGCTTTTACAAAATATCTTCCCCACGCAGGGTATTTGACTTTGAATGTCCACGCGCCCTTGCCTTGTACGGTACGGATCTTACCTGTAGCGATTGGGTTGGCATCGGTGCCCGACATAAAGTTCACGCCTCCTGTTGAAGACTGGTCCCACCACCATTGCCACGTAAGCTCATACAGGGACATTTCGATACCGTTGCGCGACAGAGGATTTCCGTCGGCGTCAACCGTAACAACATCCACGCGATGAGTGGTATCGGTAAGCAACATGCCGCGCGTCTGGTCCCCTTTCGGAAGACGAATACCGGTGAACGATTCATAAGGATAAAAAGGAATGGAGAAGCGATCGATGCTGAAGTTGCCGCTCTCTTCAAAAGCCTTTCCCCTGAACACCGCATTAAGCATTCCGGGCGGAGTGCCTTCGACAGACAGCGATGCATTCACTTTCGCATTTCCTTCTTCGTCCGTCTGGCCTTCATACACCTTCTGTGACTCACTGTAGAAGTCGCGCGAGGGATCGTCGAACATATACTCTTCATACTTCGGGAATTTCGTTTCGCCCTTCACGAGCGTTACTTCAAATTCCGCCCTAAGGTTCTTGCCGGGAGCTCCGTGCAGCCAGCTAACCTTAAGGTCGCCGGAAATGTTGTTGTTGCCGGCAGTCAGCTTCTCTACGCCGAAGTCGAGATTGATCTTGAGCCGGTTAGGCTTCACGGTTTCGATCTTGATCGGTTGGGTGAATTGAGCGCCACCGACTTTTACCCGTCCGAGCCAGTTGCCGGTCGGTGCATCGGAAGAAGTGATTGTCGCGAAATTGTAAAAGCCGTTTTCACTATTCGATCTCACCAAACGATTGACGACCTGTCCTTGTGGGTTCTCGAGCTCGAATACAACCGGGTGTCCTCCCGGGAGCACTTTCATTTTATCTTCGAGAACGAACGAAAGGAATAATGAATCGCCGGGTCTCCAGACGCCGCGTTCTCCGTAAAGTACACCCTTCAAGCCTTCGCTGATCCTTTCCCCGCCGACGTCGAAGTTGCTGAGTGAAAGTGATTCGCCGTCGTACATGCGCAGGTAGCCGCGCTGGTTGCCGCTTCTCGCTACAACGGCAAACGGTGTCTGGCGCGATGCTATCATCACTTTTCCATCGCTGCCGGTAGAGGCTGTACCGATAACCTGCTGTTGGAAATCATACAGCTCGATGGTCACGCCCGTCATCGGCACGGTAGTCTTCAGGTCGTTTACAACCACAACGGTGTTCCCTCCGCCACCGCGCTTTGCGATGATACCCAGGTCGCTGGCGATCACGTTACGCGAAATGCGTTTGTTTACGTAATATGAATTCGTGCATGGATCTTCACGCTCGCTCCAGTTATAGTCGTCGCCGTAATAGTCTTCGTAAGAATCCCAATAGCTTTCTTCCGGTTCGGTATCCCAGCTCTGGTCTTCGAAAGCACCTTCGGTGACCTGCGTCTCTTCACCGGAGCAATTGAACGAAGCGTATGCCCGTTTGAAATCCACCGTCACCTGGTAGATGGCACCCGGCTCGGCATTGAGGTAAGTGGAAAGGTCGATAGAGAACCTGTTCCACCGGCCGAGGTCGGTAACGCCCGAGTTTTCGAGGGAGACCATTTTTCTGACGATAGGCTTTCCGACTCTTCGTAATTCCTGGTTACCGTCGAGTGTGTTCACCTGCAGGAACTGAAGGACATTGGTCTCGAATATCTTGACGATCTTGATATCGACCGCCTTGAGGTTCACTGCTTCGAACGGCAATACGAGTCCGTCGCTACCGGGAAGGATGTTGCCATTGCCTGTAAACCTTACGGAAGGATTGAGCTGTTCGAAGGCGAGGTCGAAGGTCGACTCTTCCGGCATGCGGTAGTTGAGCACGTTCCTGATACCTGCTCTGATCTCCAATGTCCGCGAGCCCGTTTGTCGTACGGGAGGATAAACGCGAACCTCATTGTCTTTTATTTCGAAGTCGAGGTCGGGAAGCTCCGTCAGCGTTACGAGGCCCTCCAGGTTTTGCGACTCATTGAGGGGATCCGAGAACTGTATCACCACGGTCTGAGCGGTTCCTTGTTCCACCCATGCTTTCGTTACTTTGAAATCACCCAGCGCCGGGATCTCCACGCTTTCGGCAGTATTCTGGTCGATGCCGAGCGGCTGACCTGAAACTTTCAGGTCCACTGCGCTGGCAGACTCCTTCCGGGCGACGTCCTGTACGATAAATGAATGCTGTTTTCCTTCGGAGTTGTGCGTCCATTGCAACTTCAGTGAATTGCCCTCCTGCTCGGCCGTCAGCATTTTTTCAACCTCCGTGCCTTCCGCATAATCGGCGGTGGTGAGCATGCCTTCGATCATCTGTCTCTTCAGGTCGGTTTTCACATACGGCTTGAAGTTCACCACGCTGATTTCGAAGTTCTGCGGGATGACCTGGAATGAATATTCGAAGCTCCGGAGGTCTGATGGCACTCCGTCGATCACCTTGCCGAGCGAGAACTGGACCTCGTATACCTGGCCCGATTTAAGCCTTCCTTCCGGCCGGAACTCGATCGTCCGCCTGTCGAGCCATGCGGCTTCTCCCGTTATTCCAGGGCTGAATCCGAACACCTTCACACCGGTGGAGTCGGAGGCGTCCTTCGCCAGAACGATCCGGATCGCAGTTCCCGAGCTCACGATGCCTGCGGTGTACGAGGAAATGTACTCGCCAAAGGCGGGGTTGATCGCTACCGCGGCAGGATCTTTACTGGTTGCATTCTTAAAATAAAAGATCGCCGCAAGGATAAGGGCGACGACGGCGGCGCCAAGGCCGACTTTTTTCCAGGAGAAGGAAGTCATAGGTTAGGGTGTATTGAGGAGTGTGAATTTAATTATAATATTATTGTATTGGGTATAATCGTAGTGACTTTACGATCCCGGGGGCGTTATAAGATTCGTAACGCAGGCATTGTCGAAAATTGCAAATCCCCTTGGTTAAATTGCTGCTCTTTATATTTCTCCTTGTAACAATGAACCCTCCCGGTTTCAAAGACCAGCAACTTAGGTTCGACCGGGTGAAATCGGCGTATATAGAAAAGGAGGCGGCCGTTAAAGACCTCCTCAAAATCCAGAATGCCGGAACAGGTTACGAGCTATTTCTCCGGGCCTTTAAAAAAGAGAAGGACCTGGAAGTATGGATCAGACAAAAAGGAGTGTCGGGTTATACCCTGCTTACCACCTACCCTTTCTGTACTTCATCGGGGACGCTCGGCCCGAAAAGAAAAGAGGGCGACCTCCAGATACCGGAGGGCGTATATTCCATCAATCACTTCAATCCTTTCAGCACGTTCCATCTGTCGCTCGGCATCAACTACCCGAATGTGTCCGACAGGAAATTGAGTGACAAGAAACATCCCGGCGGGGCGATCTACATCCACGGCAACTGTGTCAGCATCGGCTGTATTCCTATCACCGACGAAAAGATCAAAGAGCTATATATCCTGGCCGTCGAATCCAAAGAGAACGGACAGACTTCTATACCCGTGCATATATTTCCTGCACGATTGAATGAAGGGGTTGTGGAGCAGTTGGTGAAAGATAATCGCGTGGATGATGCAGTTATCCTGTTCTGGAAAAACCTGGAGGTGGTTTATGGCGATTTCGAGCTGACGAAGAAACTTCGACCAGTGAAGGTGAATAAAGCAGGCGAATATCTTTTTTAATGCAAACAGCAGAATATCGAACACCGAATATTGAACCGCAGAAGGTCAGGTTAGCGTGAGTTAATTGACTTCGAAAATTTTGCGAAGTCAATTGATGAAGCAAACTTGAACTTCTGCGGTTCGGTGTTCGATATTCAATATTCTGCGGTTTGTATTATACTTTCTCCTCAACCTTATTCATGACCTTTGTCTGAACCTGTATGGACTCATGATGTATCAACCTCAGTAAATCCCTCATAAACCCTTCATCCAATCCCATTGCAACTCCCATCATTACACGGGTTTTGATGATCTCTTCCCAGCGGTTAACCTGCAGGATGGTCACATTGTTCTCTTTCTTGTATTGTCCGATCTTCTCGGAGATCTTCATACGGGCAGACATCTTTTGGAATATCTCGTCGTCGATCTGGTCGATGTGATCACGAAGAACACTCAAAGTATCCTTGAACGATTTGTTTTCAGAAGAGACGGTACGAACAACCAGTCCGTCTATGATCTTGGCCAGCGCGGCAGGAGTAACCTGCTGCTTCGCATCGCTCCATGCGGCATCGGGATTGATGTGGCTTTCGATCATAAGCCCTGACATGTCGAGATCGAGTGCTTTCTGCGATACCATCGCGATCAGGTTCCTGTCGCCGGAGATGTGACTCGGGTCGCAGATGATCTCCAGGTCGGGGATGCGTGTCTTGAGCTCGATCGACATATCCCACATGGGGGCATTGCGGAACGGACCCTTCTCGAAAGATGAGAAGCCACGGTGAATGGCTGCCATCTTCGTGATACCCGCGCGGTTGAGACGCTCCAGCGCCCCGATCCAGAGCTCGAGATCCGGATTCACGGGGTTTTTTACCATCACCGGTATGTCGACACCTTTCAGCGCGTCGGCAACCTCTTGTACAGAAAAAGGATTCACCGTCGTACGAGCGCCCACCCAAAGAATATCGACACCTGCTTTCAAACATGCCTCCACGTGAGCACCGGTCGCAACCTCGGTGGTGACGGGCAGGCCGGTTTCTTTCTTCGCCTGGATGAGCCACTTGAGACCCTCCTCACCCGCGCCTTCATACTGGCCGGGACGGGTCCGCGGCTTCCATATACCCGCGCGAAGCGCATGCACCTTGCCGGTCGCCGCAATTTGTTTCGCGGTGCTTACCATTTGCGCTTCCGTTTCCGCGCTGCAGGGCCCGCTGATGATGAGGGGTTTCTCGATGCCAAGCCACTTGGTGATTGATTCGAGTTGGAGTCCTTTTTTCATTTCGTTAATCGTTAATCGTTAATCGTTATTCGAGGTTTGATTGGTCATTGGGTATTGGTATTGGCTATTGGGTATTATTTTACTGTCGCCGGCTCCGCCATTCCTTCCAGCACCCGTCTTATCTCATTGGCCTTCGTCATTGTCTTATAGATCTCTTTTGTGTCTTTCTTCACCAGATGATAGTGAAACTTCTGCAAGTGCATAATGTATTCCATCAATGCCTGACTGAGGTATTCCATGTTCTGTTCGAAGATGGGTGCCCACATATCGGGTGAGCTCTTCGCAAGTCTTACGGTGGACGCGAACCCGCTGCCTGCGAGGGTGAATATTTTCTTCTCGTCTTTCTCGATGTCAAGGACAGTATGACCCAGGAGGAAGGCGCTCACGTGCGACAGGTGAGAAACGTATGCTACGTGCCGATCGTGTTCGTCAGGCTCCATATAAATGGTCTTCATGCCCAGCGCATTGAACAGTTTGTCGGCTATGGCCATTGAACGCTCCGAAGATCTTTCGCGCTCACAGATGATGTTCGTCTTGCCAGAAAATAATCCCGCAAAAGCGGCAGTTGGGCCGGAGTTTTCAGTACCTGCCAGCGGATGCGCAGCTACGAACTGCGAACGGCGCGGGTGACTGGAAACTACCCGGCATATATGGCCTTTGGTCGAGCCGGCATCGATCACGACGGCTGTATCCCTGATAGTATCGAGTATCGAAGGAAGAAGGGCGCTGAGTGTATTCACGGGAATAGCGAGGATCACAAGGTCGGCGATCTCCAGCGCCTGGTTCTCCGGCAGTACACGGTCGACCAGGCCGAGGCTCTGGGCTTCCTGTATGTGCTTCGAGTGAATGTCGACGCCGATAAGCTCGGTAGCAAGGCCGGCCTTGCGGATGTCGAGCGCCATCGATCCGCCAATCAATCCCAGTCCGATGATCGTTACTTTCATGCTCTTTCTTTTATCTTTTGTCTTTCAACCCACTTACTAACTCGTTCAAGAGCTTCTTCGAGTTTCTCTTCCGTAGCACAAAGTGATACGCGGATATGTCGCTTGCCGGCTTCACCGAAAATAAAACCAGGTGTGATAAATACCTTGGTGCTGTAAAGAATATCGTCCAGCCATTGCTCTACCGATAATACATCGGCCGGGGCTTTCGCCCATACAAACAAACCCGACTGATTTTCGACGTAAGTACATCCCAAAGCATCGAGGATCTGCATTGCTACAATCTGCCGGTCGCCGTAGACTTTGTTTAGTGCGCTAAACCATGCGTCACCATTGTTCAGAGCTTCAACGGCAGCGTTTTGCAAACCCAAAAACATCCCTGAGTCCATGTTACTCTTCACACGAAGAACGGCGTCGATATAATCGGCTCTGCCTGCAACCCACCCAATACGCCAGCCTGCCATGTTATGTGATTTGCTGAGCGAATTAAGCTCCAAAGCAACTTCAAAAGCATTGGGAACAGCAAGGATGCTCTGTGGGTCTTCGTTAAGAATGAGACTGTATGGATTATCGTTTACAATAAGGAAGTTCTTCTCACGGGCAAGGTCCACCAGTTGCTTCAACTCTTCTTTCGAGGCGGTTGTGCCAGTCGGCATGTGAGGAAAATTGATCCACATGACCTTCACCTTCGAAAGATCATTCGATCTCAATTCATCGACGTTGATCTTCCAACCCGACTCTTCCGTCATCATATAGGTTCGCACTTTCGCACCGACGAGCTTCGCGACACTGGCATAAGTGGGATAACCGGGATCAGGGATCAGTACCTCGTCTCCTTCATCAACAAAAGCCATCATGATATGCATGATGCCTTCTTTCGATCCCATCAGGGGAAGGATCATTGTTTCAGGATCGAGATCGGAGTTGTACGTTCTTTTGCTGAAATCGGCAATTGCTTTTCGCAAGGCCGGGATACCCTTGTAGTTCTGGTAGCCATGATTGCCGGGCTTGCGGGCTGTTTGAACCAGGGCCTCAACAGCATTGGCAGCCGGTGTTTGGTCTGGACTGCCGATGCCGAGATTGATCACAGGCCAGTCGGCAGAGTCGAGCTTGCGTACCTCAGCCAGCTTCTTGCTGAAGTAGTACTCTTCTACGTTGGCGATCCTTTTAGCAAACGATATCATTTGTATTCAAGCTTACCTTTCTTGTACTCTCCGAGTATGTTGAGATTTCTCACCTGCCTCATGATCGCGCGCATAGCGGTCTCGTATTTCTTTCTGTTCTTCCATTCGAGGTCAAGATGTATCGAATACTCGCTGGGTTTGCCGATAACAGGTATCGACTGGATCTTCAGGAGGTTGATATTGTTTGCCTTGAATGTCATGAGCGCTTCGGCGAGACTCCCCACCTCGTCGCCAACTTCGAAGCTGATAGACGCCTTGTTGCTGTCGGCCGGCGAGCCGTTGTTGCGACTAAGGATGAGGAAACGGGTAAAGTTCTTTTTGTGGGTCTCTATTCGCTTCTCGACTATCTCGAGGCCGAATCGTTTGGCTGCAAACTCGTTGGCGATCGCTGCTACACCTTTCAACTTCTTTTCACTCACCTTCTTTGCCGAGAGTGCGGTGTCGGCGCTCTCGCGGATCTCTACCTGACCGTTCAGGCGCTGTAAGTAATCGCTGCACTGGCGGATCGCCATCGGGTGCGACTCGATCGTCTTCACTTGTCCGATCTTCGTGCCGGGCAGTGCCAGCAAGTGCATGTGTATCGGCAGGTATATCTCGCCTATGATCTGGAAATGATACTCCTGTAAGAGGAAGTAGTTGGGGAGAATGCTGCCGGCAATGGAATTCTCGATCGCCATCACGGCATAGTCGGCCTTGCCACTCTTCAACGACAAGCACAGATCATAGAATGTCAGGCACTCGATGGTTTCGATCGACTGGCCGAAGTAGGTGAAGGCTGCCACTTCATGAAAGCTGGCGGCTATTCCCTGGATTGCAATCTTTGATCTCTTACTTTTCATCTATGTACACAAAAAAAATCCCCCCGGTTTCTCGGGGGGATTCTCTGAATTTCTGTTGTTATTTTTTATTCAACAAAGCGATTCTTAGATCCCCCCTGGGACGTAAAAAAATAATAGTAAAAATAAAATCGCTTGTTGACCATAGTCTCGTTTCGAAGGGCTAAGAACGCCTAAAAACCGCAACCTAACAAGCAGATTATAAAAACTTTGCTAAAAAAGGACGCTAACTAGTGTTAGTTGTGAAATCACTGACTCCGGTATTTTTTATCTTTACGCACATGAAAACACTGTATTCTCTCATTATCGCCCTTGCAATCGTTGGCTGCCAGAAATCTGAACATGCACACCATCAAGATGACGGTAACGCAATAGAGTCCGACAGCACCAACACTATATTATATAACCAGGTCATGGACATCCACGACGAGGTGATGCCCAGAATGGAGGATCTCTATAATAAGAAGAAAGACCTCCAGGCCAAGCTGGCCGCAGCGCCCTCCGAAGACCTGAAGAAACAGTTCGAATCGCAGATCGCAGAGGTGGATTCTGCAGGTAAATTGATGGAAGACTGGATGCATGAATTCAATCCGCCTGCCGATACTACCGACACGGAAGTGATCAGGGCATACCTCGAATCGGAAATGGTGAAGGTGAAGCGAGTAAAACAAGCAATGGACGAAGCGCTGAAACCCTGAGGAAATGTGCGAGGTGCGGATGTCTGCAGGTTCAGACATCACTTCAACCTGGAGATATATTCCACCTCGAACATCGCACCCCGCACGTCGCACATCGCACATCTAGGCGTGCCTGAGATTGTAACGGATCACCCTCCAATAGTCCCCTCCATAGCCTACGAATATCTCAGCGTCCGCAGGAATGTTGCGGGTAGCTACGATGTAGCATCGCCCTTTCTCGACCTCATATTCTGAATTATTGACCACGCCCGGCATTCTAACAATGCCCTTCGCATCGTTGGCGAACTGTGCAACGCCATCGGTAGTTTCCCATGCATCGATCACATGATTGTTGCTGAACCAGAACACGTAGCCGTTATGCTCTTGGGGTAACGCCTGAGCTTGCTTCCAGGTCATGACCTTTCCCTTATACTCGGTTATACGTGTGCCTTTTGGAATAAATACTTTTGTGAAGAGCCCCTTTCCAACACCAGGGAGTACCGATTTTTTGATCACCAGGTGATCGTCTAACAATGCCATGCGCCTCAGTTTCTTGTGCCCAACGTCGCCCAAAAGCTGCGTGCACCAGTGACGTAACCGTGGCGCAAACACTCGGCCGAAAACGCAATAAAAGCGAATTCTATACTATTTTCCGATTAATCTATAAAATCTATAGACTTTGTTGAGAAATGATCGGAATCCTGATATTTTTGTCCAAAAGAGCCCTAAATGAAAATTAAATCAGCCTTACGCCCCCTCGTTTTTATAGCCGCACTCCTTGGGCTTTCTTCCTTCCTGGAAGCTGTGGCGCAAAGCCCCACCGTCGTGCGGATGACCGGGGTACGCTTTGCCTATCCACTGGTGGAACACTGGATCGATCAATACAGCAAAGTGAAGCCGGATGTCCAGATCGTCATAGAGTGGCGAGGCACGCAGGATCCTTCTCAATACGATATCCTGGTGGAATCGTACGAGCACAGTGAAGAGATCAAGAGGGAACGCGAATACACTTACATCGGTCGCTACGCCATACTGCCTGTCGCCAATAGCACATCCGACTTTGCGAAAACGTTTGTAGTGAAAGGACTCACGACACAGACGATCAGGCAGATCTTCTTCCACGACATATTTGCCGACAAGGATAAAGAAGAGAAGATCTCCGCGCCCTTCACAACCTATACCCGTCTGCAGAAGGCAGGGGCGCCGATTGTATTTGCCAGTTATTTCAAATACGAACAGAAGGACATCAAAGGAAAAGGAATCGCCGGCTCCGACGAACATCTGCTGAAAGCAGTGCTCCGCGACTCAACCGGTGTATCGTTCCTTCCGACACCCGTTATATATGACAAATCCACCGGCGCGCCTGTTGCCGGATTAACTCCGATCCCGGTAGATCTCAACGGCAACAACCGGATCAGTGAAGATGAAAAATTTTACACAACCCGTTCGAATGCTATCGAACATCTGTCCACTACCAACCGCAGGGATATTCATAATGTCCCTATAGAATACATTCATTTTTCTGTCGATAAGAAAAATACAAATCGCGAAGCAACTGCCTTCATCCGGTGGGTAGTCGAGCATGGCCTGGCCGACCTCAAAGATTTTGGATATCTCCCGGCAGAGCCTTCGCGTCTTCAAAAACTCTAATCTTTTAAATCGATGAAACAATTTTTACGAGTAATTCTCCCAATACTGTTCCTTGGTACTACCGCGTTTGCTCAAGATGTTATAAAGGGCGTGATCAAGGACTCGGAAGGCGCCACCGTCATCGGCGCTACCGTGCAAATCAAAGGTACGACTGTCTATTCAGTCACTGATGCGAACGGACAATTCAGTATTGCCGCACAAAAGACACTCCCTTTTACCCTCCGGGTGAACTCGGTGGGATACAAAGTCCAGGAAATTGAAATTTATGAGCTCGATGGTGAGTCGTTGGAAATTACGGTCGTTACCGATAACCTGCTGGATGCTGTCGTAGTTACTTCCCGCCGGCGCGAGGAAACGATACAAGAGGTTCCTATCGCAATCTCCGTACTGAGTGGCACATTGGTACAGCAAACCGGGGCATTCAACGTGAACCGGGTAAAGGAGCTTATACCGTCTGTTCAACTGTACTCATCCAATCCGCGCAACACGGGGATCAATATCCGGGGGATCGGATCACCGTTTGGACTCACCAACGACGGCCTCGATCCAGGAGTAGGTTTCTATGTTGATGGCGTGTATTATGCAAGGCCTGCAGCCGCTACCCTCGACTTTATAGATATCGAGCAGATCGAAGTTCTACGTGGTCCCCAGGGAAGTTTGTTCGGAAAAAATACAACTGCCGGTGCGTTCAACATCACCACACGTAAACCGAGCTTCACGCCCGGTGCCGACTTCGAAGTAAGCTACGGTAACTATGGCTTCGTTCAGGCGAAGAGCTCTATTACAGGTCCGCTCACCAAAACACTTGCAGCCCGCGTGTCGTTTTCCGGTACGCAACGCAACGGCGTGATCGAGAATGTAGCTACAGGAAAATATACCAACGACATCAACAACCTCGGTATCCGTGGTCAGCTCTTGTTTAAACCGTCGAACGATCTCTCCATTACTTTAGCCGGAGATGCTTCGAGTCAAAAACCCGATGGCTATGCGCAGGTCGTGGCGGGTGTCGTAGAAACAAAACGCCCTGCCTATCGCCAATTCAATGCGATCATTTCTGACCTCAATTATACGTTGCCCAGTGACAACGCCTTCGATCGTAAAATCGACCAGGACACACCATGGCGATCCGGCAATGACCTGGGTGGCGTATCACTCAACATTGCTTATAAGGCCGGTCCCGGAACGCTAACATCCACCACTGCGTGGCGCTATTGGAAATGGAGACCGTCTAACGACCGTGACTTTACCGGCCTGCAGGCGTTGTCGAAATCCCAAAACCCCGCCGAGCACAAGAACTGGTCCCAGGAGATCCGCTATGCCGGTGAGTTTTCGGACAGGTTAAGCGGAGTCGTGGGTCTTTTCTACATCGATCAGGAAGTCAACATTCATGGTACTGAAGAATCAGGTAATGCACAGTGGCGTTTTTCGCAGAGCTCAACAAGTAACCTGTGGAAGACACCCGGCCTTTTCGAGGGTTACGGCATCGCTACAGAAGCATCGATCAAATCTACCAGTGCAGCTGCGTTTGCCAACATCGATTGGGAAATTATCGATGGCCTCCACTTTCAGCCAGGCATCCGCTACAATTACGACAAGAAGAATGCGGTGTACGACCGGGTCGCCTATGGTGGCCTGCAAACGACGGACCCTGCATTGCTGGCCCTCAAGAACGGAGTGTATAGCAGCCAATCTTATGTGTCGGGTGCCGATGAAACCAATTTTACTTATAACCTTACCCTGTCCTACAAGGCCAGCGAGTGCGTCAATGGTTTCGCAACTTATTCCACCAGCTATAAACCTGTCGGAGTAAACGTCGCCGGCCTGCCTACGATCAGTGGTCAGCCCGCAACCGACCTTGCTATCATCAAACCCGAGTACGTCAAGCACATTGAGGTCGGCCTTAAGTCAACACCCTTTTCAAACTTCACATTGAACCTGACGTTTCACAACACAGACATTGATGACTACCAGACGAACGTCCAATCTCCCGAGTTAGGTGTCAATCGCGGTTATATCGCCAACGCCGAGAAAGTCAACGTCAAAGGACTCGAGCTCGACGCAAACCTCAGAGCAGGCAAGAACTTTACATTCTACGCATCGGGTGCATACACCGAAGGCAAGTATGTTACGTTTACAAATGCCCCGCTTCCGCTCGAAGAAACCGGTTTGACGGTCGACGGCTTACAGGTTGCATTCAAGGATATTTCGGGCGGCGTTTTGCCGGGTATTTCAAAATGGGCCTCTTCCGTTGGCGGCGAATTCACGACTCCGGTCGATTTCTTCCGTCAGTCGGGTAATTTCTTCATCGGCACTGATACATATTATCGTTCTGAATTCTCTTCCAGCCCTTCTCCTTCCGAATATCTGAACATCGATGGCTATTTTTTGCTGAACGGAAGGATCGGATTCCGTGCCTCTCCCGGAACGTCCATTACTATCTGGGGCCGTAACATCCTGGGCAAAGACTACTATGAACAGCTGTTGGTAGCGGGCGGTAACGCGGGCCACTACGCTGGCGTGCTGGGAGATCCACGGACCTATGGTATTACCTTGAAACACACATTTTAACATAAAAAAGCGGCTTTTATGGGTTTGTGCGATTTGTCTATAGAATTTATAGACTTATGGGCTGGAAATATTATTTTTGCAAGATGAGAGAACGAGTGCTGAGGCTGTTTAGAAGAAACCCTGACGTCATTACCGGTAACCTGGAATACAATAAGTATTCGCTGCTGTTACCTGTGGGGATTCTTCTGAGTGTGATGGTGCTCTTCCTCGTCTTGCAGTTCTTCCCCATATATGAAGGGCGGAGCCTGTCATTCACCGAGCTTCTCACCTCTCCTTTCTTTATTGCCATGATGGGTGGCTTCGTTGCGCAGCTGATCGATGGCGCATTGGGAATGGCTTACGGCGTGAGCGCGACAACAATACTTACATCACTTGGACTAAGCCAGGCGGCCACATCTGCCAGCGTTCACACATCGGAAATATTCACCAGCGGCGTGTCGGGCTGGTTTCACCTGCGCTTCGGCAACGTGAATAAAAAATTGGTGAAGACACTGGTGATCCCCGGTGTGATCGGTGCGATCCTCGGCGCCTACGTGCTCTCCTCGCTGTCGGAGTATAGCGATTACATCAAGCCGATCGTGGCGGTGTATACATTCTACCTGGGCCTTAAGATCATCCTGAAAGTATTCGTCAACTACTCGACAAAGAAACCCATCAAACGCATTGGGGCATTGGCAGCTGTCGGAGGCTTCCTCGACTCGATCGGCGGCGGCGGATGGGGACCCATCGTTAGCTCGACGTTGATTTCGCGTGGACGTAATCCTGTTTATACTATTGGATCGGTGAACCTCACCGAGTTCTTCGTGTCGCTCGCCAGCGCTTTCACGTTCTCATTGTTTCTCAACATCCAAACCTACTGGCAGGTCATCCTGGGATTAATCCTTGGTGGGGTGGCAGCAGCTCCGTTCGCCGCCATATTGCCGAAAAAGCTTCCTGTGAAGAAGCTTTTCCTTTTGGTCGGTACAATTGTGATCATTCTCAGCGTGAGGAACTTCGTCACTAGCAGTATCTGGTAAGCTTTAGCGCTCAGGGCTTTCTCAAGTACACGGTCCCGAACTTACATTCAATAAAATACGACTGTCCTTTTCCCGGCCGGGCCGTGATCTCGGTCCACGAATCACTCTTCCTGCTTCTTTCCATCGGGTGTTCATCGAACTTGATATCGAGATTGCTCAGGATCTCTCCGAACTTGGAACGGACTGTGATATCTCCTATCGTAGGCGGTATCGTTGCATCGATCTTACCGTGCTTGGCAACAATCCTCAACGGCGCCTCGAACTGTTTGAACTCAACAAGGCCAAACTTGGCATCGATCGAAGTCTTCAGGTTCTTGGGAACAAACACCTGCAGATCGACATTGATCTGTACGCCGCTCGACATGTATGAGTAGTCACGTCCGTTTTCCGCCAGGAATTTTTGCACTTCGGCGTCATTGAAATCCTTCGCCCTGAAAAAATACTCCTTATCTCCCTTCTTGATCGTTATGTGCTTCGGAAGGTTGTCTTTGTCCTTGATGGATGAGTTGTTCTTAAGAAGCCCGCCTTCGTTCGAGGTCTGAAGCTCAAAGGCGGCGTCATTCTCGCCATTGTTGATGCTTACCGTTCCCTTGATCAGCACTTCGTTTTTGTCCCACGTCTGGATATGCACATTGGGATGCTCGAATTCGAGTGATAGCTCTTTGGCCGATTGAACGGGGAAGGATTTCTCGAGGGAGGTTTGGGCGGAGGAGAGCCCACTGGAGAGGATGAGTGATATGAATAGTATGGTCTTCATGATTGATCTTTTTTTAGTAGTAAGTAGTACTGATTTCGAGGCGTGACGTGTGTGCAAATGAGGTCCGCAGCCCTCCTTACTCCTTACTACTTACTACTTACTACTTACTTCTTTCTGAGATAAAGATTCCCATGCGACGTTGCCATCGAGATCTCTATCCCGCCGCCGTTCATCTTACCTTCTATCTTGTTGGCTCCGTACTTCACCCATTCGCCTGACTTGGGTATTTCGAGCTTGAGGTTGGGATCGACGAAAGCTTCACCATAGCCCCCGGCATTGAGCGTAACGTTTGCCTTGATACCTGCCGGCAGTGAAACGTCGACCAGGCCGTGTGTTGAGGAGAAATAGATCGGGCCTTTGATGTTGTCGCTGAATGTGACTTCGATCTCGCCGTGAGCAGTTTTCGCTGTGATGGGGCCGGTCACGTTGTCGAGGCGAATGCTGTTGTGGACAGTCGATATCTCCACTTCACTTTCAACATTCTTCAGCTTCACATCGCTTCCGTGGGGCGACGAATGACGATACGAAATCGCTACGCCTTTCGGTACCATGATCTTCACGCGGGGTCCGTCCATTTTCTTCATTTGGTATACTTCGTAGGTCGTTCCGTTTTCACGGACTGCAAGGCCAATGCCGGTGTTGTCTTCCGCTCCGTTGGCGCTCACGGCCCGGAGTCCCTTTGCGCGATCGTCCTTATCCCGGTAACTGTCGAGCGAGCTGAACACGATCTCGTTGCCGCTATATCCTTCGATGGTCACGTTGTTGATGTCATTTAGTTCGAGGCGCCCGGTGCTTTTAGCAATCTTATATTCCTGGGCTTGTGCTGCGCTGGCTGTAATTACTACGAGGGCAGCAAGTATTAACTTCTTCATTTCTAAAATATTTGTTTTTTTATTTTCCTTTTCTGAGATAAACATTGCCATACGGCGATTCAAACCTGTATTTGGGTCCCGTTCCCGGGTTTGCCTTCACCAGGACGTGAAAGTCTTCGTCGCGCGCCTGGTCTTTATTAACTTCCATGTCGAGGTTGGAGTAGATGTTGCCGTAGTTTGTTTCGGCTATCAGCTCACCAACATTTTTTTCTACAAGGGCTACATCCACACCGCCATATGTTGCCTGTACTGAAAGCGGTCCGTTAAACTCGGTGATCTCGACCATTCCGTAAACACATTCCACGTTCGTGTCGATGTTGCGGGGTACTTTTATTTCCAACCGGATATCCATGTCGAGTCCCATGTTCACGTTCTGCACCTTTCCATGTTCGTCCTGGTATTTCTTAAAGTCGGTCTTCGATTTAAACACGATCTTCTGTTCACCATCGTGTATTGTGTATCGGCGGGGAATGTTGTCCATGTTCTTGATCTCATTTTTGATAGAGATCGTGTTCGAAGACGTTTTCACTTCCAGGTTAAAGGCATCGTCATGCTCTCCGTTATTGATGCTCACAGTGCCTGTGATCGATATCTCATTCTTGTCCCAGGTACTTACTTTCACCAGTTCCGGATAATCGAACCACATCCGGATTGTCTGTCCCTTCGTTACCGGGACTGTTTTGTCGATCCTGGTCTGTGCCGACGCTACGAAGGTTGCGAGGATCAGTGCGGAGGTGATGAGGGTTCTCATTTTTTGCGGAGATAAACCTTACCGTAGCTGCACGAGATATCGACGTTGATGCCGCCACCGTTGAGCTTGCCGCTTACACGGTCGCCGTCGCTGCTATCAAAATCGATCTTGAAGTCGGGATCCACGAGGATCTCGCCATAAGACGTTTCCATTCGAATATTGGCTTTAGTGGCCGAGGGAAGTGTAACATCGGCATATCCGTAGACCGACACGATTGAGATCGGATCTTTCACATTAGCCGCGAGGGTTGCCTCTACATGTCCGTAGATGGTCCGGATGGTGAGTGGACCGGATACGTTCTCCAGTTCCACACTGTTGTATTGTACCGACACTTCGATCTCATTCTCCATGTTCTTGAACGTCGCCGTTCCTCCGTTCACATTCTGATGTTCGAAGGCGACGATCATTCCTTTGGGCACGAGTATTCTGACGTCGGGGGAATTGTTCTTCTTCAAATTATAGACGCTGACCACATCGCCCTTCTCGCTCACATTGAGACCGAGACCCGTGTTATCTTTCAATCCGAGGCTGTTGATGGTCGCGAGCCCTTCGGAGCGGGGATCTCTTTCCTTGTCATGATCACGTGTCGTGAAGATGATCTCATTACCGCTGTGTCCTTCGATCGTTGCTTTTCCGATGTGCAGCTCGAGACGGCCAGTGTTTCTGGCAACTTTATACTCTTGAGCGTTCGCACCTGCCGCGATCAAGACCAATAATATGACTACTAACTTTTTCATTTTCTTTTCTTGATTTATTCTGCTTCCATTACCGGCCGATGACCGGATGGTTACGATAATTTTAAAATTCCAGAGTACGCTTCGTCTTTCACAGGTTTGATCGCATCGTTGTCTTCGATGATCCTGTTGAGATCTTTCAACACGCCCTTCTCCTTCATCTTAACCATGAGTTGGATCAATGCGATCTGTACGATCGGGTCATCCTGTTTCGAAAGTGAAGTAATGAGCTCCTTGCGAACAGCAGGCTCCCGCTGGAACTTACTGAGCGCATCGAGAGCGGCAAGGCGCACGTTGGTGTTCTTGTCTTCGTTGAGCATCTTCACCAGGGTGCTCACCACCTCGGTATCCATGTCGCGCTCTGTTTCCGAATAAGTAAGGGCTACGTTCACACCCTTCATGCGCTGACTGGCGGAAGATTGGTCTCCCATCTGAGCAAGCATGTCTTCCCTCAACAGCCTGTTCTCTTCTACGATCTGAGCAAGGCGTTGCTGCTGAACGTTATATTGATTGACATAGTAGCCGATCGCCACACCGGTCATGACCAGTAAAAGAGCAGCAGCTGCACGGAAAACAGCAGGCGTGAAAAATATCTGGCGCTGTTTCGGGGCGTTCTCCCTTGCAGACTCTTCCTTCAACATTTGCTGGAACCCGCTGTAGAGCTTATTGCTGGGCTTGATCTCAGAAGACCGGTCCATGACAGTGGTTACCTGCTTCAGTTGTTCATAGAGCACCATGACATCCGGGTCGCTGTTGAGAAGCTCTTTAACTTCCTTCCGTTCCGGTTCGGTCAGGCGTCCATCTATAAAATCAATAAGCAATCCTTCAAGTCTTTCACGTTCCATAATCAGATCTTTTCCAGTTGAAAATAATGTTCTCTTAATTTCGATATAGCGCGGTGTACTTTCACCTTGATGTTGGCGACGGTTGTTTCCATCATTTCGGCGACTTCTTCGTATTTCATGTGTTGAAACCTTGTGAGTATAAGTAGCTCTCTTTGATCTTCATTGAGTAGCTGCATAGAGCGGTGCAGCAGTTTCTCCTGCTCGTCGATGGTGTGCCCGTCGTTGTCGTCGGCCACCCATTCCCCTACTTTTTCGATATCCATATGATGATCCGCTTTTTTCTTCTTGCTGACCTGATAGTGATCGGTGAAGACATTCCGCGCCACCTGGTATATCCAGGACTGAAACTTATGACCGGGCTTGTAGCTGTTCCGGTACCTGATTACCCGTAAGAATACATTTTGTGTGAGGTCCTCCGCCAGGTCGCGGTCCATGGTCATCCTTGCCAGGAAATTGTAGAGGCGTTTGTTGTACCGGTCAAAAAGCAAGGACGCCTGTTGAAGATCGCCGTTCCTCACGGCCTCCATGATCTGCTCGTCTGTCATCAGGTCCCTGTTTTTGGTCAAGTTCGCGTTTAGTACCGGAAGGGGGGTAAATGGTTACAAAAGGAATTTAAGGAAAAACGAGGGTTCCCGGGCCGGGCGGGGTCACTCTATAGTAATAAGAGTACTCTCGATGGTATTGCTCCGGTTCAGGTCCCGGTCCTCAACGGTGGCCAGAACCTTGATCTCGTTTAGGCCGATAAAATTAACCGTCGGTATCCACAGGCCGGACATATTATAGGTAATGACACCCTTTTTTGAGCTCTCCATGTTTATAACGAACGACCCGGACCTAATTTTCATTCCGGGCGCAACGTCGGCGATCGGCGTGATGCGGCCGTTGTAGTTGAGGTTGCAGGCTTTTGGAAAGTGATTGATAAACTCCTGAAACGACCCATCGGGCTCTCTGACCATAACCTTCACGTGAAGATTCGAAAAGTGTTGATTGGCCCTATAGTACAGGTATTCGTCAACCTTGTTTGAGTTCGCAACATCCAAATAACATCCTTCCTGAATGGACGGAAGTGTGTCATAAGGAAATGTTAACCGGTCACCGTAGGACAAAAGCGTATGAATGTCGACCGCATTGTCCTCAACTTTGCTAGACGACACGAGTTCGCCATTCGCTCGTACAACGTAGAATCTATGCTGAAACGGATCTGTATTGTGGGCCGGGCTCGTACGATCGAGGCCAAAATTCCCGTCTCCGTCCGTTATCTCAAAAGTAAAGGCCACTGTATCATGGATCAGGCTTCCATTAGCAACGCCTCCTTTGGCGAACCGGAGGCTTTTAAAAGTAATCACCGGTTCATCCGGAATGATTTCTTCGGCCTCATCACAGGCGAAGGCAAAAAGGATAAGTGTGATAAAAGCTCGTTTCACGTTATCGTACGAGAAATCTCCCTACAATTAACACAATAAAAATCTCGCTAAAAAGGGCTTCGACGGTAGTCAGGGAGCTGATCAACGGTGTAATATTATAGGGCGTGTCGATGCCGCACAGGATCATGAAACTAAAGCCGACGCGTTTCATCATGGCAATCGTGCGAAGGGGAACTTCGATCCCGAGGCAATCAAGCTGGAGAACACAGAGGATCTCGTAGATGCTTCCGAAGCTCATGCCGATCATCATGTACATCGCCGCGGCGCCCCATAATTTGATCGGCAGGCCGAGCTCGCGTTTGAAGAATTCTCTTATTGTAAACCAGATGACAAAACATTCCACCGTGAGAAGGCTGGTTTGTATGATCACCAGCATGGTGCGATACGGTATGGAGAGCGGCATCGGCCAGAATGGGTTCACGCAGATGAAGCCTGCTACGAAAACACCCATGATGAAAATGAAGTTAAGGACGACGATGCGGCGGCTGGAGGTATAGTTGCGAAGCATGTCCCAGAGCAGGAAAGCATATACGCCGATGGCCAGGAAGAAAATTGTTTCGGCGAGCTCCAGGTATAGAGCAAATTTGAGCCACGAGAATAGTTCGAGTAGAAAGAGGCTTATGAGTACGCCGAGCTGGGCGAGAACGACCCGCTTGAAATCGCGGATCTTTTCGTCGGTGAGCTCTTTTGCTTCGAGATTCTTGAGGAGCGGTGACATGCAACTAAAACAGTTGGCAGTCCCCAATTTGGACAGAAAACCTTACAAAACCTCTACTTTCCTTTATCCTTCGCCTGTCTTCTGAAATACCCCCTCAACAGAAAATTATGCTGTAACGCCTCCATATTCTCATCCAGCTTCACGGAAGCGGACTGGGCATTATCTAACGTCGTCTTAAGCTTCCTCGCAAAAGTCGTATCAGCCAGCAACACGCCGATTGCATTATTGTCATTGTTCATTTTCGTGATGATGTGCTTGAGGTTATCTGAGATCACTTTCGAGTTCTCCCCTACCTCCTTCACATTCGCCAGCGTCTTGTCAAATGTCTGCACGTAGGTGGTGTCCCGGATGAGCTTCGCCAGCAGGCCGTCGCCGGAGCTGATCTCGTGCATCATCATTTGAAGGTCGGCCGTAGCGCGATTGGTATTCTGGCTCGCCATCTTCAGCGAGTAGATCAGTTGGCGGACCTCGGTAGACAACTCTCCTTCGTGGATCAGCTCACCAACGATCCCCTCTCCCTTGTTGAGCTTCGCGGTAATAATCTTGAGGTCTTCGGTGATACTCTTCGTATTCACACCAACGTCTTTTGCCAGGTTGAAGAGCTCCTGTGTGTCGGTCGGCGAAAATGAATTGATGGTGTCCTCATCGTGAATGATCCGCATGGCGGTACCAGGCCTGATCACTACGATCTTGTTCCCAACCAACCCGTCGGAGCCGATGGTTGCCGTTGCGTCTCTTTTGATAAACTCATTCTGACGCTCGCGCAACGAGAGGCTGACAATAACTTTTCCTTCTTCGATGATACGAACACCCCTCACCATGCCGATCCTCACACCAGACAACCAAACGGCATCGCCTTCCTTGAGGCCTTCCACGTTCTTGAAAACAGCCGACACCATGAATGTTTTCGAAAACACAGTGTTCTGCTTTCCCATGAACAATATGGCCATGAAGAATAACACGAGCCCAATTAATACGAAGGCGCCTAGTTTTAAATTCTGTTTTACAATATTCGGATCCATAATTTCTTTTTTAATAATTGAAGAAGGAGTGTATGTCGGGAGAGTTGCTTGCCTTAAGCTCGTCGAACGTTCCTTCGAGTTTAGCTATGCCGTCGAACAGTGCAACCACCCTGTCGGACGTCTGCCGGGCACAACTGATGTCGTGCGTGATAATGATAGACGACGTATTATATTTTTCTCTTACTTCCATGATAAGCTGGTTGATCTCCATCGAAGTTACCGGGTCGAGCCCGGCCGTCGGTTCGTCATACAGCATGATCTTGGGCTGAAGGATCAGAGTGCGGGCGATGCCTATACGTTTCTTCATACCACCGGACAGCTCGACGGGTTTCTGATCGATGGTGTGAAGTAAGCCTACATCTTCGAGGGCTTTTTTGACCATCTTATCCAGCTCGGATCTTTTCTCGATGCCAAGATTTCTCCGGATCGGGAACTCAAGGTTCTCACGAACTGTCATGGAATCATACAATGCACTGAGCTGAAAGGAGAATCCTATCTGCTTGCGCAGCTCGTTCAATTCTTTACCGTCGAGATTTGGAACGTCGTAGCCCAGAACCTTGATGTCGCCGGAGTCGGGCCGGAGAAGGCCGACCATACATTTGATGAGAACGGATTTCCCCGAGCCTGACCGGCCCAGGATCACCAGGTTCTCCCGTTCAAACAGATCGATATTGAATCCGTCGAGCACCTTGCGGTCGCCGAATGCTATATGCAGGTCGCGTACTTCGACAACCTTCTGGTTGTTGGCCTTCGGGTTGGCTGTCTCGGTCTTATGTTCTATTACGGCAGCGTCCATACTTTATGCTGGTCTGAAAAGACTCGTTACCTGTAGACTGATCAGGTCTATCACGAAAATAGAGATCATCGAAAGCACCACGGCGGTATTCGCAGCCCGGCCGACACCTGATGTTCCTTTCTCGGAATGATATCCGGCGTAACAGCCGATGAGCCCCATTGTAAGTCCGAAGAATGCCGACTTAATGAGTGACGAAAAGACGTCGAGAAAAGTGATAGAGTTAGTTGCTTCATTGAAATACAGGAGAAAGCTCGAATGGTTGATGAAATAAACCATCGTATACGAACCGAGGAGCGCGACGATGTCGGCATAAATGACCAACAGCGGCAACATCAACGTAGCCGCCAGTACGCGCGACACCACCAGGTATGCGAACGGCCGGGTTCCCGAAACCTCCATAGCATCGATCTGTTCCGTTACCTGCATACTGCCCAGCTCCGCTCCGATATTCGAGCCGAGCTTGCCCGCACAGATCAAGCCGGTAATGAGGGGACCCAATGAACGGACAACAGCCTGCGAAACAAGGGACGGCAACCACGACTCCGCACCGAACGATGCAAGTGAAGGACGGGATTGTTTTGTGAAGACGATTCCGGCGAGGTAAGCCGTGAATGTGATCAGGAACAATGACTTGTTCCCAAACCGGAACGATTGATTCAGAACTTCCTTCGTTTCATAAGGGGGATAGAAGGCTTCTTTGAAAAAACGAGCGACGAAACGGGCCACTTCGGCCAGACGGAGGAGAATTTTTTTAAACTTCATTGTATAAAGCCAACGGCCTCGATACGTGCAATAGGAAAATACATGCCAGTTTAAAACCCTGACCATGCTGGTCACATCCCATGATCTGTAGAGAAATCTAAGCAACAATTGGGCATTAATCTCAACAGAAGTAAAGATCCATACCGTCAACTACTTTCTGCGAACGGTTCCGTACCCGGGTAAAATACGGTATCGAATTTGTCGACACCCCCTCGATCAAATGTTGGATGTCATGAAGAGGATTGGGATCATTTTAATAATTGCCGGCATTTCGCTTATCGCAGCGCTTTCGCTCGATGTAGCAAAGAATAATCGTTCGATGTCAACCGTACATCGGGGCGTGGCCAGCAAAGAAATTGCTTTCATCCGCTGGTTTACCGCCATCGGTACTGTGCTGGTCATGGCCGGCGTCAGTGTAACAGTAATTGATAAACGGCCTTGAGCGAAACCTGATAAACACAAATAAATTCTGAACATTATGAAATTCAAAAAAACAACTACAGCATGCCTTCTGGCTCTGGCAACAATTCTTAGCATTGGCAGCTACGCAGCTCCCGGATCAAATGAAGTAATCCCGGTAACGACGCCCGCAACGGCGCCGGCCAGTCCTGAAGTTCAACAGATGTTAAACCGGCTCGAAGAGATCAAAGCCATGGACCACAAGAACATGCCGCGTAGTGAAAAGAGGAAATATGCGAAGGAAGTAAAACAGATCCAGAAAAAGATGAACGCAATAGGCGGCGGTGTTTATATCTCTGCCGGTGCCCTGATTCTCATCCTTGTTCTGCTCATTATTTTTCTCTGATCTTTCTTAAACCAGCCCGTAAGCTGGTCCAGCCTCGCTTCGCCGACGCGCTTCGCAAGGCAAGCCCGTAAGCTGGCATTTACATAACTTGGAACGAGTTCCAATCGGAGAGGTAGCATACTTTTTGTTACCTCTTCACGTTTTTACGCCAGTCCAATCATGCGACGTTTTCTGCTCTCCCTTTCAGTGGCCCTACTGGTGTTCCAGGCGAGGGCGCAGGAGAAGCCTGTCGTCAACATCGATACACTCTACGTACCCAAAGGATACATGGTCATACTCGACGACACCAGCTTCGTCGTGGGAGCCGATACGGTGATCATCGGGAGAAGGATCAAGATGAAAGAAGATCCCTATCAAAAATCTCAGAAATTCTACGACAGCTTACAGGAAAGAGCCGACCGCAGGAGAGTGACCAGGGAGCTTCACGAGTTGCTCATTCGCAAGCAGCGGCGGGCTCAAGTCGTAGACAGCGTTATTATAAAAAGTGAAGACTCCTTCAAGAAATACGAAGGCATGACCATCCGGTCGATCCGGATCAAGAAGGCCGACCTTCTGGAAGGATCCGTACTCGATACCGTCCTGGTGGCATCTTCGAAAGTCGGGAAGCTGGTGAACAGGCTGCATATCGACACCCGAGATTTTATCGTCCGGAACAACCTGCTTTTTGAAGCCGGCGATAATGTCGATCCATATAAACTGGCAGACAACGAACGTGTGCTACGCCAGTTTAAGACAATCCGCGATGCCCGCATTTACCTGAAACCAGTGGAAGGGACGACCGACCAGGTTGACGTCGTGGTAGTAACCCAGGATGTGGCTTCGATAGGCGCGTCGGGATCATACAGCTCTTTGAATAACTTCAGTCTCGATGTAACCAACATCAACATTCTCGGTTATGCCAAACAATTGCAGGTTTCATACTTCCGCAACATCGACGGTCAGCCTCACGATGGTTACGAGGTTCTCTTGCGGGAGCCAAACTTCGGCAGCAGTTTCATAAAAGGCGAGATCAGGTACACGGATAACTATCTTCGGAACCGGCTGTCGGTGATTACCGGTCGCGATTTCCTTACGCCCAGGATGAAATACGCGGGGGGCCTGGAAGCCTTCCGCACGCATGAGAACTACGTAATCAATCGCAACGACACATTGCCCCAGCCTTACACACAGGAAAATATCGACGCCTGGCTTGGGCGGTCCATTCAGCTTGCTACACGAACTAATTTCATCGTCGCCGTAAGAACCCACGATTACAGGTTCATCGACCGGCCATTTATTTCGACTGATTCAAACTACTTCTTCTTTAACCGTAATTACATCCTCGGGGGACTAACCATCTTCAAGACGAATTATGTCAAAGGGTCACTGATCCAGGGCTTCGGAAAAACGGAAGACGTGCCGGTGAACACCTGGTTCGGAACTACGTTCGGGCCGGAGTACAACAACTTTTCAACCCGGCGTTATATCGACGTTCATGCGGGTATGGGCCGTTACATACGAAAGACCGGGTATTTTTACGCCGAAGCAATCGTGGGTGGATTCCGTACGGGTTCGACATGGGAAGACGGCATCGTGAATCTTAACGGACGCTACTTCAGCAACCTGTTGAGGGCGGGTAAAACCAAGGTGCGGCAGTTCGTGAACTTCAGCTTCGTAAAGGGCTACAACCGGACCATTAACCAGACGCTTGCGATCAATCGGGGGTGGCGCGACAACCGCGGGTTTGTTCCCCTGGGCAGCAAAAGAGCAACGCTTGGCTTCGAAACGATCTACTTTACCCCGTGGTATTACTTAGGGTTCAAATTCGCGCTATACCACGGCGCCGACTTCAACGTGATCGCCGACAGTGAAAAGATGTTCAATAAAGATAACGTTTATCCAAGCCTGAAGGCCGGCATTCGGATGTTGAACGATAACCTGGTGTTTCCCACGTTATCGGTTGATTTGGTCTATTATATAGGGAGCGCTGGTTTCAAGCCTTCATTTTCGATCCAGGTCTCTACATCGTTGCCGAGGTTATTCGGCGCTCCGCAGAGCTTCAGGCCCCAGGTTGCCGTCTTTCAGTAGGCTTGGGTCTGTTGGATCCATTAGACCGGCGCGGTTTGCCGTTATTCCTGTGCTCATGCTTAGGCTTTTCCGATTTGAGCTTGCTGGTGTGAACTTTCTCGGCTTCATCTATGGAGTGAGAGGTGAAGATGGTCTTCTCTTTCTCTGCAAGCTTCGAAAGCTTTACGTAGAACTTTTTGAGCAATTCCAATTCATCGGCCGTGAGATCTTCGACATCGATCAGCCTGTTGCTGGCGTGGCGATTTGCCGCGATGAGCTCGTTCAATTTAAGCTGAACGGCGAGGGTATCTTTATTAGCGGAAGTTTGAATGACAAACACCATCAGGAAGGTAATAATGGTGGTTGAAGTGTTGATGATCAGCTGCCACGTTTCGGAGAAGCCGAAAAATGGTCCGCTGGAAGCCCAGATGACTATGAGGATCATCGAGGCAATGGACGTCGCCGGCCGGCCGGCTGCCCGTGTCACCGTGTTCGAGACCTTCTCGAATGAACGCGATAATTTTCCGTTGCGCTTTTTGATTGTATTGGTGTCCGCGGTGTCAATCCCTGCTAATGCTTTCATAGACCCTGAAGTTTAATCTCTCCAGGCATTTAAAGTACTTTTCAGATCGATCTGTTGAACTGAACTAACAGAAGGATGCTGACGACCAGCTTCACACCCGACGACACGACCAGTATGTAGTCGTTGTTCATAAGCCCGAAACAAATTCTGTTGAACGACAGCATCGGTTGTTCCGGTTTGGGAACCTCTATTATCCTGGTGAGTCCCGACTGCAATGCTGCTATTTTCTTTGAAGTGATCATGACTATAAGGCCAGCTGCCTGAAATTACTTTGTTGCTTTCTTTTGAATATCTTCCACATCGCGAATGAACTTCGACAGCTTTGCGTCGGCGTATGCGCCGTATGCGTCGATCAGCATTCCCTTCACCCCATCGTTGGTTTCGATCAGATACAGAATGGCGTTGTCCATCGGATCTGAATAACCCTCGAAGCGAAAAAAGTTTGCGATCTTTAACTCTTCGGGAGCATAAAATTTCTCTTCGGTCTCCGTTGTCAGTCCCTTACCTACAACCTTAAAGGATTCGGTAAATCCCTTGGCAACGGCTTTATTGGTCGCTTCCGACAGAGTCTGCATCTGCATTGTAGAATCGTCAGTCTGAGGTTTCATATCCATCGTGGTCGGGTTCATTGTCCCACGTATTCCTACACTAAAAACCTGCCAATCGAAAAACCTTGAAAACAAACGTATACCGGGTGGTGTTGTGGAGAAGAGCATACAAAATTTGTAGAGTCTTTTTCTCATGTTCAGGGTTCAACGTACAGGGTCACGGTGCGCGCTTTCGATCCTCCTGTACCCTGTACGCTGTACCCTGTACTTCTCACGCGCCTTCGAAGGCCAGCTGATTGATGCTTATCGCGAGTCTGGTCAAGACCTCGTCGGTCTCTGCTTCTTCATCCTTGTTGTCCTCGATCAGCTCGGCACACTGAACTCTGCCCAGTACCGTGGCCATGGTGCGAAGGGTTCCGTAAGCAGATATGCCATAATGCTCGATCTTTTGGGCGGAAGCGATCATGGCCGCATCACGCACATGTCCTTCAGGAAACTGAGCGATTGCATCCTCAGCTGACTTCGTAAGTCCTGAGATCACGTCGGCATATTTGGTATCAGGCTTCAGCTCCAGCAGGGTGAAACATTGCTCCATCCTGCTTACCTGCAGGGTGGTATTGTGCACCTGTGCGTCGAAAGCCTTCTTCAGGTCCTCGTTGTGAGCGGCATCCGTCAATCTTTGATAAACCTCGCCCAACTTCTTCTGTGCGAAGTAGGCTTCCGTGAGCTCGCTTTTGAAAAGTGTTTCAAGCGACTCGTTCTCCATTGTACCAGCTGTTTTTGATTGTGTTTTCATTTTAATATTGTTTTTAAAATCCTCTATTACCTTACCATTTTGCCCTGCTCTCCTACCGTTGCCCTCATGCCAGTAACCGCGCTGGAGAGCATTTTAATGTACGTGAGCACCTTGCTGTCATTATTAACCCAATAGTCGATCTCCAGTGGATGTACGATCATCAGCGCCAGGTTTGGATCATCCAGTCCTTCGGGGAACCATGCCCTTACGAAGGGTGTGAACAATTCCTTCATCCTGTCGCGATTGATATTTGACACGCTCGCGATCCCCTCTACACTGAGGTAGGTGCTGTCGCCCTCACACGAGTACGTCAGGTACACATTGGGGTTGTTGCTGATCTGTGACGTCTTCTCCGAATCCATGGAAGTAAAGAACCAGAAGTTGCCCATTTCATCAACGTCTACGTGTGCCATGGGACGAAACCGTACTCTCATTTCTTCGAAAGTGCCGAGCATACAGACCTTACACTTGGTCGTGAGCTCCTTCAACTTTTCAACATAATTTTCCATGTCTTTATTTTTTTGGTACAGTTCAATTATCTATTAAATCTGAAATATTCATTATACCTGTTCTTCTTTCCGGCCAGGGTATCCGAAAGCATCTCCATGGCCATAAGGCTGAATGTGATGCCGTTGCCACCGTAGCCAAGGGCGAAGAATGAGTTGTGATGATCCGGGTGCATACCGATGTATGGCATCGAATCCTTCGTTACGCCAAATGTGCCGGCCCAACTATAGTCCGGGGTAATCGACATGTCAGGCAACGCGGTCTTGAACAGGTTGACAAGCTCCCTTTCTTTTTCCTCGATCAGCGAGTCGCGATGACCAGGATCGGTAAAAGGCTCGTCCACACCGCCGATCAGCAACCGGTTGTCGGGCGTGCAGCGCATGTAGAAATACGGATCGCTGGTATCCCAAAACACCGAAGTCGAGATCGCCGGGGGCAATACTTGTAATGGTTCACTGATGAGCGCATAGGTGCTGATCAATTTCGCCACCGGTTCGTTGAGAAATGCCTGCGTCTCATAACCCGTCGAGTACACAATTCTTTTGCAGGTGACCTGGTAATCCTCATCCGTCAGGACAAAATGGTGCGCGCCGTCATAAGCAACCTCTTTCATCTCGGTATGATCGAAGACGCGAAGTCCCGAATGTGTCACCGAGTAATGCAACAATTGGTGTGCAAGCGAATAGGCATCCACCGACGCGGCTTTGTCGGACACGATCGCTCCGTGGCCGGCAGTATGATAATTTTTCAGCAGCTGGTTTCCCGTGAGCCAGCTCACGCCGAAACCATATTTTTCCCGGCACTCAAATTCCTTTCGAAGCCCGTCCACATCGGCTTCGTTACGCGCGAAGTAGACGCTGTTCTTCACCTCGAAGCCACAATTGAAATTGTGACGATGGACCAGGTCGCTCAGCCAGTCAATCATCGAGATACCGTGACGATAGGTATCGACGGCTGCATCTTCTCCAACCTTGTCGATCAGGGAATAAAGAGGCTCGTCCAGCTCATACTGAAGGATGGCTGTCGTAGCCGCCGTGCTGCCCAGGGAGACGTCGTTTTTGTCCATTAATACAGTGCTGTGGCCCTCGCCGGACAGCTGGAAGGCGAGTAGAGCCCCGGTAATGCCTCCGCCGACCACGAGGATGTCGCATTGGACATCCTCTTTAAGGGACGGGTACGAATAGCCGAGGCCATTCTTCAGGAGCCAGTACGGTTCGGGAGATCTAAGCTTCATAATACCGTTTGCTTTAAAAAACAAATAGCCACCATAACGGCGGCCATGTGTTCGTTATGCATTCAAATTCTTATTCGCCCAACTGACCTTTCTCAGCGAGCTTCTTCATTTCCTTGTTGGCGTAGATCGCCACTTCAACCCGGCGGTTCGCTTTGCGTCCCATGTCGGTATTGTTATCGGCTACCGGTTGGTCTTCACCATAACCTTTGGTGGTGATCCTGCCGTTACCTACACCTTGCGATACGAGGTAATCTTCAACAGATTCAGCACGGCGATCCGACAGCTTTTTGTTGTATGCATCCTCGCCGGTGGCATCGGTATGCCCTTCGACAAGGATGTTAGTGTCGTCGTACTTTTTTAGTGTTTGTGAAAGCTGATCGAGATTTGACTTCGTGGTTGTCTGGATGTCGGCTTTGTCGACGTCGAACAACAAACCCGAATCGAAGGTGATCAAGATACCTTCTCCCACACGTTCTACGGTTGCGCCCTTCAGGTCGGCCTTCAGCTCTTCCGCCTGCTTGTCCATGTGTCGTCCGATGAGTGCACCTGCGGTTCCGCCTACGGCAGCGCCGATAATTGCACCGACCGCTGTGTTACCTGACTTGTGGCCGATCACACCTCCGATTGCACCGCCGGCACCTGCGCCGATAGCGCCTCCTTTGGTGGTATTTGTGGCGTTACAGCTCACCAGCATCTGGCTGAGAATAATTACCAGCGCCAATCCAAGCGCGGTCAAAAACGATATTGCCCTGTTATTCATTTTCATACTTCATAGTTTATTTAGTCAATAAGGTCCTCCACCTTCTCTTCGATCTTTTGTGCTTCGATCTTGGCTTCGGTCAGGATCTCGCTCGAGTGCTTACGAATGCCGTCCCACGACTCTTCGTTAGACTTCTCGACGTCCTTAAGGGACCGGTCGACTTTGTTTTTCTCTTTTCTGAGCTTGGTCCGGAGTACCTGCAGGGACGACTTGGTCTTATTGTCGGCCTTGCTGATATTCTCGTCAATCGTGATAATGCGACGGTCTATGTTGTCGCTCCACTCACGAAGGTTCTCGGCCACACTCAGTTTCTCCGACTTCAAGTCCCTCTTCTTCACCTGGTCCACTAATGCCACCCTTTCGTCCTTTTGATCAAACGATGGGTTGCACCGCCAGAGGACGAAGAGGAAGATTGAAATCGAAAAGATTGACACAAAGTTTCTCACAGCCCCCGGGCGATTAAATTTTCACCTTCTCGCTCGCGTGATTTAATGTGTCTTTTCCAGCTTTTGCGAGCCTGTCTATTTTGTCGTTCACCTGCGTACGGATACTATCCAGAGATTGCTCAACGTAGTTGACTACGTTTTTCTTGATCTTTGCAGATCCTCTCATAATCTTTCTCCTTGACTTTTCTCCGCTGTAAGGCGCCATCAACAATCCGGCCGCTACACCAAGGGCAGCTCCGGCGATAAATCCACCGATTAAGTTTCTTGCATTCATGATTTTGATATTTTGTTTTCTCCGGCACATCCGGTTTCGTGAGGCTATTAGAAAAGATTATGCCAGAGGCCTACAGTCGAACGCAATCACACTTATCGTTGTATGCTCGACATTTTTTGTGTATGAAAAACCCGGTTTTGAGTAGAGGTTATTCCCCATACAAATGGTGAATTATACAATTCCGTGCATTAAAAGGCACTTTTCAAAATGGTATTAATATTTGCTTTAAGGGTTCGAGAACGAATTATAAATGTTTTTTAAAATGGTAACTGCGCCAATCGACAATTATTCGCCCGAAGAGAATTCAGTGATTTTCTTCAGGCATGTGAAGCGAGACTTGGGGATTCCGTCGACCAGGCAAATAGTAAGACTCGTAGACAATGTACTTTCACGCATACAGAGCGGACTGAACGAAGAACAAGCCAGGCAATTGCTTTCAATACTGCCCGGACCTCTTCAACTGCTGGCAGCTAAGAACTTTGCCAGGAAGAACAAACCCGCCCGTAAGTGTTTTATCCACCTCGATGAGCTGGTGGAGGATGTGTATGAAGAGGATAGGAAATCAGGCTCGCGCGTGCTGAAAACAGAGGTTAACGCCCTGGATGCAGTCGTGGTGATACTTCGTAAGCTCGACAAATACCTGAATTTGTTCAGCTATAATTTCCTCCAATTCAAACTTGTACAAGGAGTCAAGCAGATACCAGATTAACAAATACCAATTCAAATTTTCTAATCACTTAAACAGTAAAATTATGTTACGCTGGTCATTGACATTCTTCGTTGTCGCGCTGATTGCGGCAATTTTTGGATTCACAGGGATTGCTGCCGGAGCGGCATCTATCGCGAAGTTCCTTTTTTTCGTATTTATAGTACTTTTCCTCCTTACCCTGATCTTTGGAGCCAGCCTATTTAAGAAATAGGCGTCCTGGGTCAGATATGAAAAGGCTGAAAATATTGCTCGCAGTCCTCGTCATGATCCTTATCATGGCGGGCTGCAAGAGCAACGAGAGCGTTCCTTTCAAGGAGACGCAGCCAACCACCATCACCGAACCCGCAGGTGTACGACCTCATTATCACTGGGAGGCAGGGTCCTGGAAGTGGAGTCGTAAGCATAAAATGGTTGTGTGGGACCAGGGAGAGTGGGTAAACAAGAGGCGGCACACCAAATGGGTAAAAGGGCATTGGGTAACCACCGCCAGGGGAAAGCAATACATGGAGGGGCATTGGGAATAACCACATAAAATGATTCACAAAGTTCAACATCCTGAGAACGTAGCTCAGACACAGATCGATAACAGGAACGCAAAGGCAAAGCCCATTAAGCTGGGTTGGACTACTGCGGAGACCGAGAAGATCACGCGGGCGCTGAATGCACTCCTGTCGAACTATGTCATCCACTATCAAAAGCTTCGCAATTACCACTGGAACGTGAAAGGTCCCGACTTTTTCGACCTTCACGAAGAGTTTGAGAAGCAGTACAACGAGGCCCTTAAGAACATCGACGATATCGCGGAACGTATCCGGATCTTCGGTGAAACGCCCGTCAGTATATTAAAAGACTACCTCGAGATTTCCGAGATCAAAGAGACCGGCACCAATCTGCCGTCGGATCTCATGATCCATGAGCTACTCAGCGACTATCGCATTCTCCTGCAGTATATGTTCAATGTAGTACAAGTGGCTTCCGAGGAATCCGACTCGGGTTCCGAAGAGATGGTGAAAGTGTTTATCAACCATATCGAAAAACATCACTGGATGCTTAGTGCATTCCTTGCAAAATAACGGCTATGATCGAAAATCAGCCAAACGAGATCACACTCATCTTCCATTCCGACAAGGAGGAAGACAAGAAGACACGGGCATACGTGGAGACCCTGGAGGATTATGCCATCAAGACACTCGACCTGAAAAGAGAGCGCCTTACCGAAACACAACTGGCGGAAGTAGCCGACAAACTCGGCGTGTCTGTCGGGTCGTTGGTGGACGACCATTATTCCGACAGGGTGAAGATAGAGTCGGTGAAGGGCCTGCGAGATCAGGATACACTTAAGCTTCTTGCAAACGACCCGATCCTGCTGGCGACACCGATCCTCATCATCGGCAAGCATGCATACCAATTCGAGTCGTCGTACGCCTTTATTCACCAGGCGGCTGCCATTCGTGGAATGCACGGAAATCCGGCGGCTAATGTTGAGGAGAAAAATGATTCATAACTATCGATTTGAAAATACGTAGTCTATTCAGGCCACCGTTCGGAATCCGAAAGGTGGCCATTCTGTTATCTGGCGTTGCCGCTGTATTTGCCGGCCTTCTTGTCGTCCTGTACCTGGCCGTGGTCTCGGGCGTTACCGGGCCCCTTCCGTCCCGCGAAGACCTGGGTCGTCTCGAAAACCCAATGGCTTCCGAAGTTTACAGCTCCGACAGCGTACTGCTTGGCAGGTTCTTCATCCAGGAACGATCCAATGTCGACTTCGAAGACATTCCGAAACCGGTGGTCGATGCACTTGTTGCAACAGAAGACGTGCGTTTTTATAAGCACAATGGTATTGATGTGCGAAGTCTCGGTCGCGTGGCGATCAAGACCATGCTACTACAGAACGAATCGGCCGGCGGCGGCAGCACATTAACACAACAGCTTGCCAAGAACCTGTTTCCGAGAAAGAAATATCCGATGCTTTCGCTCCCGATCAATAAAGTAAGAGAGATGGTGATCGCTTCGAGGCTCGAAAAGGTTTACGAAAAAGACGACCTCCTCGCCCTTTACCTGAATACCGTTCCTTTCGGGGAAAACATTTTCGGTATCGATGCAGCCGCGCAGCGATTTTTCTCCACCTCAGCCAGAAATCTCGAGCCCGACCAGGCAGCGGTCCTGATCGGTATGCTCAAGGCGACATACTCTTACAACCCCCGGATATATCCAAAACAAGCGCTTAACCGGAGAAATACTGTGCTGTCGCAAATGGAAAAGTACGGCATGATCACCGCGATCGAAAAAGACTCGCTGACCGCCAAGCCCATCACCCTGAAGTATAACAGGATCACTCATCATAAGGGCCTCGCCCCCTACTTCAGGGAATATATCAGGGCCGAAATGCTCGATTGGGTAAAAGAGTATAATTCCGAAAACGACACTTCGTTCAATCTCTACACCGACGGGCTGAAGATCTATACGACGATCGACTCCCGACTCCAGGGCGCCGCCGAAGAAGCGGTGACTCTGCAAATGGCCAGCCTCCAAAAGAAGTTCAACACGCACTGGGGAAAGAAGGAGCCCTGGGGCGAAAATGGAGTTGTGTTGCAAACCGCAGTGAAACGATCCGATCGTTACCGAAGCTTGTCAGAAAGCGGGAAGTCACACGACGAGATCATGGAGATCATGAGTAAGCCATTGCTTATGTCTGTCTTCACCTACGAGGGAGAAAAAGATGTAACGATGAGTCCGCTCGATTCCGTGAAGCACTACCTGATGTTCCTGAATGCCGGCATGCTCGCGATGGATCCCCGTCACGGAGAGATCCGGGTATGGATCGGAGGAGTCAATCATCAATACTTCCAGTACGATCACGTGAAGGCGACGACCAAGCGCCAGGTGGGATCAACCTTCAAGCCCATCGTGTATGCGTCGGCCATTGAACAGGGCGTAAGGCCTTGTGCATTCGTGACCGCCGAAAAGACAGTGTATAACAATATGGAGGACTGGGCTCCGAAGAACAGCGACGAAAACTACGACCTTAAGTTCTCGATGCCGGGAGCGCTGGCTTATTCTGTTAATACCGTTTCGGTGAGGATACTGGAAAAAGCAGGCATGGACAACACCATCCGTATCGCTCACAAGATGGGCGTAAACAGTGAGCTCGAAGCAGTGCCCTCGATGGCACTCGGCACGGCCGATATCTCGGTAACAGAAATGGTGACGGCCTATTCATCCTTCGCGAACGGCGGCAAGAAAGTGAAGCCATTCTATCTGACGTCGATCACCACATACGATGGTATCGAGCTCGAACGCTTCCATCCCGACAAGCCAACACAGGCATTGTCGCCGGAAACCGCACAGCTGATGCTGCACATGCTCCGGAGAGCCGTGAACGAAGGAACCAGTGCGAGCCTGAGAGGTCAGTTCGGCCTTGTGAACGACATCGCCGGCAAGACCGGCACTACTCAATCGAATACCGACGGCTGGTTTATCGGCGTCACGCCCAAGCTTGTGATCGGCGCATGGGTTGGTGGCGACGACCCTGCTATCCGGTTCCGCACCACAGCGCTGGGCCAGGGAGCGAGGACGGCATTGCCACTCGTTGGGGAATTTTTACGGCTAACGAGAAAAGACAAGACACTCGACTCGGTGACATACGCGAAGTTCGCCGCTCTGCCGGAAGCACAAGCAAGACGGATCAACTGTGAGTTATATAAACAGGACAGGAATATTTTCAGGAAGCTGAGTGGAAGGAAGGAGAAGAAGAGGGATTTTGGAGAAAAGAAGAAGGAAGGGTTGTTGAAGCGGGTGTTCAGGAAGAAGGAATAGCGTAAATAGTAGTAAGTAGTAAGTAGTCAGGAGTCAGGAGTCGAGCGTGCGAACCTTAAGGGGTGGAGCTCTACAAACGGGATAAAAAAGTAGAAGGGTGCGTGATTGGCATCAGCACCCTTCTGGCGTAGCAAGAAGTAACGTCATTACTTTTTACTACTTATCCATGCCGGGTTGGAACCCGGCTACACCCCTCTTTCTTAAATCTTTTTCTTACCCGCAAGTACCAGTACAAGTCCCACCACGATTAAAACTCCTCCTGTAATCGGTGACCAGTAAACCGGGGTCTTTTCTTCTCTGTTGATTTCGACGGATCCTAAGTCGACGACCTTCTTCTTGGTGATAATGTTAAAACCAGTGAGGGTTGTCATTACAATCCCGAGTACTATTACGATCGCTCCAAAACTTTTCATGATCCAACTATTTTTTAAACTCTTGATTCCCTATTGGCAAACAGCCCGCCAACCACCAAAACGCGCATAAATCGCTGATTTCGGGGTTTTTGGGATAAAAGCTGTGGAATGGACGCCACATTCACTCCACAAACCAATGCTAAATCTCCACACTTTATCCAGGTCAAGATTTCGCACTTCCGGCGCAACTATGGTATGCTTTTAGTTAGCGTGGTGATGTCGAAAAAAAATGCTCAAAAAAATACTTCTCAAAATCTCCCGCATTATTGGTTGGGTTGTCTTCTCTGTGATCGTACTGTTAATCACGGCAGTACTCCTTGTGCGTATACCTTCCATTCAAAACAAGATCGCTCAAAAGGCAATCACATATCTTGAAGAAAAGATAAAGACCAATGTAGAGCTTGAACGTATCGTCATCGACTTCCCGAAGAAGATCGTTATTGAGGGTCTCTATATCGAAGATCAGCACAAGGACACGCTGTTGTACGCAGGCCGTCTGGCTGTCGACGCCTCCATGATGAAGTTGCTGAGCAACGAGATCGAGCTGACGCAAATAGAGCTTTCGAACACTACCGCGAATATCAATCGCACGCTGCCCGACAGCGCGTTCAACTTCGATTATATCATCCGGGCCTTTGCCGGAACCGACACCACCGTTACGTTACCCGTAGATACTACCGCCGTGCCATGGACATTTTCCTTAGGCGATGTGGAGTTGGAACAGGTGAAGTTCAGTTACACCGATAATGTCGACAGCATACTCGTGGCGGGTAACATCGGGGCAATGGATGTGGATACCGACGAGTTCGATCCTCTCGCATTATCCGTCGCCCTGAACGAGCTCGATATCACGAACACCAGCATCCGGTATGCAAATTTTGCTGCCAAAGAATCCGGGGAACCCTTCGACCCGAACTATCTCAACCTTTCTCAGATCGATCTCTCCGCAACCGACATCCGGTACGATTCAACGAACAACATGAAGATCGACCTCGAGACGTTGTCTTTCATGGAGAAAAAAGGTCTGGCCCTTGAAAAACTATCCGGTGTCATCCGATTCAATTCAGGTGTGGCCGAGCTCTCGTCGGTCGAGCTCCTGTTTGGCAAATCCCATTTGTTCATCGATGGACGGGCTACCTACAAGTCGGCTTCAGACCTCGCGAGTATTGCCGGCGATATCTCGGTTACCAAATCACAGATCGCCGTCTCGGATGTCCTCCTCTTTCAACCGACCTTGCTCGACAGCCTGCCATTGACTGTCCCCGCCGATGCGATGATCTACATCGATGCGAAAGCACACGGCGACATGGCCGAAGCCGTTCTTGAAACATTCGAGCTCCGTACGCTCGACAGCACCTTCTTATCGATGGCCGGGACAGCCCGGGGCCTCCACGACCTGAACACTTCGAAACTCGACGCAAGCCTTAAGGAATTTTATACCACCATGGCCGACGCAAAACTGATCGTCGCCGATACGCTGTTCCCCGACTCGTTGGACCTTCCATCGTGGGTGAGTGTAAAAGGAAAGGTACACGGAAGTGTGCTGAAGCCAGTCATTGCTTCGACCGTGACGACAGACAAGGGTGTTATCACCGCCGACGGCAGGCTGAACATCACAACAGATATTCCTGCCTACCAGGCGAAGATCACCGGTCGCGGAATAAAAGCTGGTAAACTTGCTGGCCAACCTGCGTTGGGCGACATCAACTTCGACCTGGCCGTAGACGGAAAGGGCATCACCACGAAAGACATCCACACCAGGGTGGATCTCGCGATCAAGGATATTGCCTACAACGAATACGTCTTCCGCGACTTCACTGTCAATGGCACCCTCGATAAATTCCTCTTTTCGGGTAAGGCAGCACTCAATGACGAAAACCTCCGCTTCGAGCTCGATGCCGACCTGGATTACAACGGCGATGTACCGGTGTACAAAGCACAATTCGATCTTAAGAACATAGACTTCCTTGCGTTGAAGATGACGGACAAGCCCTTGAAGGCGCGACTGACGGTCGATGTGGATCTGATCACCAACGACTTCAAGATCATGAACGGCCGGCTCGACATTCGGAAGGTGGCGGTCTTCAACGGCGAGAAATTGTATGCGGTAGACTCGATGCTGTTTGCTTCGCTCGACCAGGAAGGCCGGTGCAAGATGTCTGTCCGGTCGGATATCCTTACGGGCGATTTCGAAGGCAGCTTTAATATTTTCAGCGTGTCTGAAGCGCTGCAGCATCATTTCGAAAGATATTTCTCCGACGGAAAGAATGAAGCGAAGCCCGTAGGGCCTCCGCAATTCTTCACATTCGATCTGAAGATCAAGAACACGGACCTTATCACCGAAGTGCTTGTTCCCGGCCTCGATCCGTTCACACCCGGTGTGATCAGGGGTGAGTTCGACAGCCGCAAAAACAAGCTGGACCTGGAGTTCAGGATGCCGAAGCTGAAGTACAACGGGACCGCGGTAGACTCGGTGATCATGCTGGTTGATTCCGACAATGACGAGCTGAGGTACTTCACCAAAGTGAAGCATCTCGTTGCCGATACCATCGTCGTTCACGAAGTCAACCTGGGTGGAACAATTTCTAACGATTCGATCCGCACAACATTGAATGTCCTTGACTCGCTCGAAGAGAAAAAATACTCGATCGGAACCAGCCTTGCCCGTGACGGAAACCTGATGCGGGTCAGCCTCTATCGCGGCCTGATGCTCAACTACGCCGCCTGGGAGGTTCCGGCCGGCAACTACCTTGCCTTCGGGAAAGGTGTGGTCGCCGCCAATCAGTTCCAGATCATAAAGCAAAAACAGAAAGTGAGCATGATCGGCGACACACGAAATGATCCGGCGATCACGATCCGCTTCGAAGAACTGGAGCTCGGTAATCTTACACATATTATCTCGGGTGTTGTTCCAGCCAGTGGTGAGCTGAACGGGGACTTCAAGTTCACGACGGCAGCCAGCGGAGAGTTCAGCTCGAAGCTGACCGTTACCGGACTGACACTGCTGCAAATACCCCTCGGCGATTTAACACTCGCCCTCGAACATTCAGGCACCCAGTACAATGTTGACATGGGTCTGCGCGGCAACCGGACCAGGCTCGGCACGACGGGCACTTATGGAGGCCCGAAAGGAAATGAAGTGCTGGATCTTGTGGCGACCATCACCGAACTGAACATGGAAGCCGTTCAGGCTTTCTCGATGGGTCAGATCATCAGCGCTACCGGTCTCGTAAAAGGAAAGATCGAGGTGAAAGGAAAACCTTCACATCCCGATTTCGCCGGCGACCTGACGTTCAATGAAGTCAGTGTTGTTCCCACCTATCTCAACAGTACGTTTGAGCTGAAGAACGAGACCATCGCGATCCGCAACGATAATATTTCGCTGAACAACTTTATCATACGCGACGGCGACGGCAACCAGGCACAACTCAAGGGAAACATCAAAATTGCAAACTACAGGAACCCCGAGTTCGATCTTTCGCTCAACACAAAAAGTTTCCAGGTGCTGAATACAGGCGCGCGTGACAACGAGCTCTTCTATGGAAAGGTGAAGATCAACTCAACGGCAAGGATCAGCGGAAGCGCCCGACAACCAAAAGTGGATCTCAAGCTTAGTTTTACCGACGACACAAATTTCACTTATGTCGTCCCGACTTCCGAGAAAGGCGTGCTCGAGGCGAAGGGCATTGTGAACTTCGTCGACAAAGACGCGATCAAAGATCCCTTCCTGGCAAACATTAAGGCATCTGATAGCATTAATTCTGCGTTTGCCGGCATCGAAGTCAGTGCCGTGATCGAAATCCAGGATGAAGAGATCCTAAGCATCGTTATCGACCCGATCACCGGTGATAAGCTCACCGTGCAGGGAAGCTCAACTCTAACGTTCGACATGACTTCCTCCGGAAACATGAATCTTTCCGGCCGCTACGAGATCACCAAAGGCTCGTACAACATCTCGTTCTACAACCTGGTTAAGAGGAAATTCGATATCGAAAAAGGGAGTACGATCACATGGGCAGGCGATCCCCTGAATGCTACGATGGATATCCACGCCAGCAATCTTGTAGAAACCTCACCACTCGACCTGTTGTCGAGCCAGGTGAATGGTTCGGACCCCAGCGCCGCCAACAACTTCAACCAGCGTCTGCCTTTCCTGGTATTTCTCAACATCAAGGGTCAGCTGTTGTCGCCGCAGATCAGCTTCCGGCTCGACATGCCGGCCGACAAACGGAATGCGTTCGGGGGCGTGCTCTACTCGAAACTGCTGGACATCAACTCGCGGGAGTCTGACCTCAACAAACAGGTATTCGCTTTGCTGATCCTGAAGCGCTTCGTAGCCGACAATCCTTTCGAGAGTTCGACCGGAGGGGTATCGAACACGGCAAGGACCAGTGTAAGCCGGGTATTGTCGGAACAGTTGAATCGCCTGTCACAAAATGTGAAGGGCGTGCAATTGTCGGTTGACATCAAATCGTACGAGATGGCGTCGGCTGAAGGGGGCGCACAAGGAAGGACCAGAGCACAGCTTGGCGTTTCCAAAACTCTTTTTGGCGACCGGTTGGTCGTGAAATTGTCGGGCAATGTCGACATCGAGGGAGAGGATGCCGGGTCGGGTAATGTCAGCGACTATATCGGCGACCTTGCGCTGGAATACAAAATGACCCAGGACGGAAGATTCAGAGTAACAGGATTCAGGAACAGTAACTACGACATGATCGACGGAGAGTTGACGGAAACCGGGGCGGGAGTTATTTATATCAAAGATTATAACACGCTGCGGGAGTTATTCAAAGCAAATGAAAAAGAGACCCCGTAACAGGCCGTTGTGCCTGTTTTTCTATATCATCATTTTATCGGTAATCCAGGGATGCACGGCCACGAAGTTCGTTCCGGCGGGGGAAAGCTTCTATGAAGGAGCTGAGATCAAATTCATGCCTCAGGGAAACATCAGAAGACAGGGAGCGATCGCAGAAAATCTCCAGGAGATCATCACGCCGAAACCCAACAAGAAATTTCTCGGCATGCGACCCGGCGTATGGTTCTACTACAAAGCCGGTGAACCAAAAAAACCGAAGGGCTTCAAATATTTCATGAAGACCAAGCTGGGACGACCGCCTGTGCTGCTGAGTGACATAAAACCTGTAAGGACTGCGGAGATGCTACAGGCCGAACTGCAAAATGAAGGCTACTTCAAGTCCACTGTTCAGAGTGAGGTCGTTACGAAGGGAAAAGAAAGCACAGTAATCTACACAGCCATACTTTATCCGCCATTTCGCCTTCGCAATATCGAACAACATCTGTTCGATAGCCTTCAGTATCCGAAGATCGTGCAGGCCATGGATAAGAATACCATGATCCGCAAGAACCAACGGTACCGCCTCCAACGACTGAAGGCCGAACAGGAACGGCTCGAAGAGGTTCTCGAAAATCAGGGTTTTTATTTTTTCGATGACCGCTACCTGTTATTCGATGCCGACAGTACGGTGGGTAAGCGCAGGATCGACCTTGACCTGCACTTCGAGCCCGGTATGCCTGACAAAGCCGTGAGAACATACCGCGTCAAGACGATCAACATCTTCCCTAACTATGAGCTGACCAACGATTCGATGGCGACCACGGCCGACACGGTAAATGTGAACGGTTACACGTACATCGACAACCAGCACAACTTCCGTCCATACATCCTCACCGATGTCATCAACCTCCATCCTGACAGTGTGTATCGCCGGATCGACGAAGAGTACACCTTGAGTCACCTGATGGGATTAAAGGCTTTCAAGTTTGTCAACATCAAGTTTCGCGAACAGGACTCGAGCTCGCTCCACGCGGATATTTATTTGACACCGTTATTGAAAAAATCCGTTCGCGCGCAACTCCAGGCTATTTCGAAGTCGAATAACTTCGTAGGTCCTGGTTTCGAGCTCACGTTCACCAACCGCAATCTTTTCAGAGGAGCCGAGCTATTTCAGCTCAGGCTCAACAGCGCATACGAAGTACAGATCAGCCGGCAACAGTCGGGTGCGCTGAATGCCATAGAATTCGGTGCGGAGTCGAGCATGTCCATCCCGAGGTTCATCACACCATTCGGCATTTTCCGGTACCGCTCTGCCAAGTATCTGCCACAAACAAACTTCAAGCTGAGTTACAACCTGCAACAGCGCTTACAATACTTCCGCCTGACGTCCTTGAACGGTGGTTATGGATTTTTGTGGCGTGAAACAACGCTGAAGACACACGAGCTTTATCCTGTCGACGTAAGCTTTGTCAAGCTCGGAAAGACTTCCGACGCTTTCAACGACCTCCTCAAGGATAGCCCGGCGTTGGAGAATTCATTTCAAAACCAGTTCATCCTGGGATCTCATTACACGTTCACGCTCAATACCCAGATGAAAGAAGATATCGAAATGAAGTATGATCCGAAGGCCCGAAGAAAATCCGATTTCTATTTCAGCGGAACGATCGATCTTTCAGGAAATCTATTGAGCGCAGGACAGAATTTAGCTAAGGTAAACGAAGGAGAAAAACAATTCTTCGGCCTCCCCTATTCCCAGTACGTGCGCGGCGATATAGATTTCCGGTATTATTATAAGATCAACAAGCACAGTAAGCTTGCAACAAGAGTGATCGCAGGCCTTGGTCACGCATACGGTAACTCCTCGACCATGCCTTACATCAAACAGTTTGCTTCGGGTGGCTCTAATAGTGTCAGGGCTTTTCCGGCCAGGTCGTTGGGACCGGGATCCTACAATGTACGGCTCGATACCACTATCAAGTCCCGGACATTTTTCGTGGATCAGCGCGGCGATATCAAGCTCGAGGGCTCGGTCGAGTACCGTTTCGATATCATCAGGTCATTCAAGGGAGCGCTGTTTGCCGATGCAGGAAACATCTGGCTTCGTGATGTCGATCCCAAGAGACCGGGAAGTGAATTCGACCGGGACACATTCATCTCGCAACTGGCTGTTGGTACCGGCGCGGGTATACGGTTCGACCTGAACTTCTTCGTGCTCCGACTCGACCTGGCGTTTCCTCTCCGGAAACCATTCCTTCCCGCGGGAGACAGATGGACGTTTGACGATATTGATTTTGGCAGTAAGGATTGGCGGAGACAGAATCTCATCCTGAACATTGCCATAGGATATCCCTTCTAAACCCGGTTTTTCCACAGGTATTTGTAGATATTCCTCTACACTGACGCAAATCATCTATTTTACACCAAGTAAATCGTAGTTTTATTTTTGGTAGGGTTTTTAACGTATCCTGCGCGATGAAAACCAAGAAAGTACTCATTATCGACGACGAGCAGGATTTCGGGCTCCTGATGAGAAACTTCTTCACGTCAAAAAAAATCGAGGTATTTGTCGCCAGCACCATTGCTGAAGGCATGAAGATTCTAGAGGAAGAAAAACCTGACTACATATTCCTTGATAATAATTTGCCGGATGGATTGGGCTGGGGGAAGACCGATTACATACTCCTTAACTATCCCAATGTCCATCTCAACCTGATCAGTGCCATGGATGTGCCTAAGACATCGGCATCAGCCTTCCGGATACTGTACAAACCCTTTCTTCACGAAGAATTGGTTGAGATGTTCAAATGAAAAAGTGCTGAAGCGAACTGAATATGAAGGTGAAAACAAACGCCATTGATGAGCTATTTTCCCCATTAAGACAATACTTTCAGAAAGACACCTTCAACCGGGAAGAGGTTATCGACAAACCCCCGCTGCGGTCGGAGCTTTTCAGTACCGACCAGATGGACCAGCATGCCATCCAGCTTGCTGCCTCGCATGTGGTTACCCACGAAGAAGCGCCTGAGCAGCTGCTCAAACGGCTCGCCGACAACGAAGAGATTCTAACCCGGGTTACGACACTCCTCCAGGAGACCGTCAGGGAAAAAAAAACGATCACTCCCGCAGGCGAATGGCTCCTCGACAACTTCTACCTCATCGAAGAACAGGTACGTACCGGCAAACGGTACCTGCCGAAGGGCTATAGTAAAGGATTGCCCAAGCTCCGCAGTGGAACACTCGCGGGTTATCCCCGGGTTTACGAGATCGCCATCGAGATCATTTCCCATAGCGACGGCCACGTCGACATCGAGAGCCTGAGCAGCTTCATCGCATCCTACCAGAAGGTGAGTCAGCTGACGATCGGTGAATTGTGGGCTATTCCCATCATGCTGCGGCTCGCCTTGCTGGAAAATCTCCGGCGTGTTGCCGCCCGCATCGCCGTCGACCGGATCGATGCAGCGCTTGCCAATCATTGGGCCGGGATGATCATCGAAGTGGTCGAAACCGATCCGAAGGATCTCGTGATCGTCATGGCCGACATGGCCCGCTCGAAGCCTCCCATGGTCAGCGCGTTTGTCGCGGAGTTCGCAAGACGACTGCAGTGGAAAGGTCTGGACCTCACCCTGCCGTTGACATGGATGGAACAACATCTTTCCGGCACAGGTCATAACATCAACTCGATGGTATTGGCCGAAAATCAGCAACAAGCTGCCGACCAGTTGTCCGTAAGCAACAGTATCAGCAGTCTTCGCTTTCTGGCCAAGACCGACTGGCGTGAGTTTGTTGAGACCACCAGCACCGTGGAATACGTGCTGCGTGAAGATCCTGTCTATCAAAACATGGATTTCCACACCCGCGATAATTACCGGCACCAGGTGGAGAAGATCGCCAAGAAATGCGACCTGTCAGAACCGGAGATCGCAAAGATCGCGCTGGAGCTTTCGCGTAGGATCTATATAGAAAATCCTGACGATGAAAAGCACAGACATGTCGGTTATTGGCTGATCGGCAAGGGGTCGGCAGAAACTGAAAGGCTTGCGATGATACGAGAAACGTTCGTTCAAAAATTCAAACGCTCGTGCCGGAAGATCAAACCGGTTTTGTACGCATTGTCCGGTTTCATTCTCACATTCGCGATCTCCTTCGGCCTCTGGATGCAGGTCAGTTCCGAACAACCGGTATGGTTGAAGATCGTCGCAGCAATACTCATCGTATTGTCTTCAAGTCACCTTGCCATCGCACTGGTGAACTGGATATCGACATTGACTGTGGTGCCGAAACCTTTGCCGCGGATGAACTATGCCTCGGGAATTCCTTCCGAGTCGCGAACCATCGTAGTGGTACCGACGCTGTTGTCCGATCAGAAACAGGTGCACCGGCTTTTGAATGACATCGAAGTAAGGTACCTGGGCAACAGGGACCCGAATATTCTGTTTGCGTTGCTCACCGATTTCCGTGATGCCATCGCGGAGACCATACCGGAAGACGAAGCACTTCTGGACGTCGCCAGAAAGGGCGTGGTGGCGCTCAACCTGAAATATCACAACCAGGACACGGGTTCCTTCTACCTGCTGCATCGCCCCCGCAAGTTCAATGCGAGAGAAAGGATGTGGATAGGCTTCGAACGAAAACGCGGTAAGCTTGCAAACCTCAATCACCTTATCCTTGGCAAAGGAGATGACCACTTCTCCGAGGTCATCGGCGACCTGAGGCAGCTTCAATCGGTCCGGTATGTGATCACACTCGATACCGATACACAGTTGCCGCGCGAATCGGCCTGGAAGCTGGTCGGTCTCATGGCTCACCCATTGAACCGTCCCGTGATCGATCCCCGCCGGCGTATCGTTACCGACGGGTATGGGATCATTCAACCCCGTATCGCCATTAGTCTTCATCGCGCACAACGGTCTGTTTACACGCGTCTCAATGAAAGCGATTCCGGGATCGATCCATACACCAAAGTAACTTCCGACGTTTATCAGGACGTCTTCGACGAAGGCTCGTTCATCGGAAAGGGCATCTATGATGTCGCTGCATTCGAAGAATCGGTCAACGACAGGTTCCCCGATAACCGCATCCTCAGTCACGACTTGTTGGAAGGATCTTATGTACGGTGTGCTTTCGCCAGCGACGTGCAGTTGTACGAGGAATATCCCGCGCGTTACGATGCCGATATGGATCGTCGTCACCGGTGGATCCGCGGCGACTGGCAGATCGCGCCCTGGTTCCTGCCTCTTGTCCCCGGACGCTCGGGCCGGGCGGAGAAAAATCCGATCTCAGCACTCTCCCGCTGGAAGATCTTCGATAACCTGCGCAGAAGTTTTGTTCCAACGGCGCTCACGCTACTGCTCATAGCCGGATGGACCTTACTCCAAAACCCCTGGTTCTGGACGTTGAGCGTGTTGCTCATGACCCTGTTGCCCTCGGTCCTGATCTCCTTGTGGAACGCATTTCATAAACCGAAAGAAGTAGACCTCGGCCAGCATATCAACAATGCGATCGGCGCAACACACCGGAATATCATTCAGTCGTTATTCAACCTGGTCTGTCTGCCCTATGAAGCCTACCGCAGCACTGATGCGATCATTCGGACACTCTGGCGTCTGTATGTGAGCAAACGAAGACTGTTGGAGTGGAGCGCATCGGAATTTACCGGGTGGCGAAAGGGAACGCTGGTCACATCGTTCATTAAAATGTGGTCGTCGCCGATGGTGGCGCTCATCGTGTTCTACGCTATCATCATTTCCCGGCCTCTGTCGTTTGTGTGGGCAGCCCCCTTTCTACTGGCATGGTTCACGGCGCCGTTCATCGCATGGTTCATCAGCCGGACACAGATTATAAAAAAGACCAAACTGAACCACGAACAGGTGTCGTACCTGCGAACGCTTTCGAGAAAGACATGGTCCTTCTTTGAAAATCTGGTTACCGCCGACGACAACTGGCTTCCTCCCGATAACCTTCAGCAGTACCCGGTGCCCGTGATCGCCCACCGCACATCGCCTACCAACATCGGGTTGTCGTTGCTCTCGAATCTCGCAGCCGTCGACTTCGGGTATGCGTCGGTCGGACAGTTGATAAAACGCACACGCGATACATTCCAGTCCATGGATAAGCTGGAGAGATTCCACGGGCACTTCTTCAACTGGTACGACACACAGACCCTGAAGACCTTAAACCCACGTTACATCTCGACGGTCGACAGCGGTAATCTCGCCGGTCACCTTCTCACGTTACGTCAGGGCTTCTACGGATTGCCTTCAAAGCGCATCGTCGACATGTCATTGTTCCACGGCCTTCGCGACACACTGGCCAATGTGATGAGCAGCGTCTCCAAAGATGAAAAGGAGCGGCTGAAGGCATTTCAAAAATATTTCGACGAGCGATTCCCGATGTCGCTGTCCTCTCTGCGGCTGGTGACACAGTTGCTGGAAGAATACATGTCGTTGTACAAGGAGCTTGCGGATCCCCAGCAGTTCACACCGTTGACCGACGCGGGATGGTGGGTTCATGCATTCCACAGCCGGATGGAGGACGTGTACAACGAGCTCCAGTTCCTCGCGCCGTGGCACCTCCTCGGGCCTGTGCCGGATCGCTTCAAGAACTTTAAATTACTGGAAGGCATCCCGACACTGAACGACCTCCAGAAAATCGAAACAACATTCGAAGAAGAGATCGACCGTTATCCTTTACACGATCTGTATTCTGCCGAAAGAAAATGGATCGAGGCCTTTCGCCAGGCGGTAAAGACTTCGGCGAGCAACGCCTATGAGCGCATCATGATCTTGCATGGTCTTGCCGAGCGGTGTTTCAATTTGGCAGACATGGAATATGACTTCCTGTACGACAAATCGCAACACCTTCTGGCAATCGGATATTCGGTGGATGATCGACACCGCGACCAGGGTTTCTACGATTTGCTGGCGTCCGAAGCCCGACTCACGGCGTTCGTTGCGATTGCCCAGGGAAAGATCCCCGAAGAAAGCTGGTTTGCATTGGGCCGTCGTCTTACAACAACCGGCGACACGTCCGTGCTGCTGTCGTGGAGCGGAAGTATGTTCGAATACCTGATGCCATTGCTGGTAATGCCCAACTACGAGAACACTCTTCTCGATGAGACATACTACGGCACCGTCGAAAAACAAATCGAGTACGGAAGACAACAAGACGTCGCGTGGGGCATATCGGAGTCGTGTTACAACCTTGTAGACAACAGCCTTACTTATCAATATAAAGCATTCGGCGTACCCGGACTCGGTTTCAAACGAGGCCTCGGTCAGGACCTGGTGATAGCGCCCTATGCTACGATAATGGCACTGATGATCAACCCCATCGAGAGCTATCGCAACCTGCAGCGACTGCGGGAAGAAGGTATCGAAGGGCGCTACGGATTTTTCGAAGCCATCGACCACACGCCGGTCAGGCTCTCGCGCGATCAGTCGCGCGCCGTCATCCAGACATTCATGGCCCACCACCAGGGTATGAGCTTTCTCTCGCTCGCATACCTTTTGTTGAACCAACCGATGCAGCGTCGCTTTGAAACGGACGTTCACTTCCAGACTTCGTTGCTGCTTCTGCAAGAACAGGTACCGAAGACAACAGGGTTCTATACCGGTTCTCCCGATACCGAAGACATTACTCCTATCGCAGCTTCTGCGGACATGCGGGTGATCACTACTGCCGATACGCAGATCCCGGAGGTACAACTGCTTTCCAATGGACGCTATCACGTGATGGTGACCAATGCCGGCGGAGGGTACAGCCGGTGGAAGGATCTTTCTGTCACTCGTTGGCGTGAAGACGGCACCACCGATCCCTGGGGATCGTTTGTTTTCATCCGCGACGTGGAAAAAGGAGAATACTGGTCCGGTTCACATCAGCCTTCCCTTAAAAAAGCCGCCATCTACGAAGCAATATTCTCGCAAGGTCGTGTTGAGTTCCGCCGTCGCGACGAAGACATGGAGACGTACACCGAAATCATCGTATCTCCGGAAGATGACATCGAAGTACGACGCGTTCACCTTACCAACCGGTCGAAGTCGAAGAGGACGATCGAGATCACCAGTTACTCAGAAGTAGTGCTCGCTGCTCCGGCGGCCGACTCTGCGCACCCGGCGTTTAGCAATCTTTTTGTTCAAACAGAGATCGCAGAAGGTCAACATGCCATTCGGTGCACGCGACGTCCCCGGTCGCATGAAGAGCAGCCGCCGTGGATGTTCCACCTGATGAAGCTCAACAATGCCGAAGGCAGGGCTGTGTCGTTTGAAACGGACAGGAACAAGTTCATCGGACGCGGAAGATCGATCCACAATCCCGCAGTGATGGAAGGGCAGCCTTTGTCGGGCTCCCAAGGATCCGTACTCGATCCGATTGTAGCTATCCAGTACACGATCACACTAGCTCCCGGTGAGGTCGTAGTTGCGGATATTATCACCGGTATCTCCCCGACACGCGAAGGTTGTCAGGGACTTATCGACAAATACCAGGACCGTCACATGCGCGATCGGGCTTTCGAGCTGTCATGGACACACAGCCAGGTGGTGTTGCGGCAGATCGGCGCGACCGAAGCCGATGCCCAACTCTTCGGCAAGCTCGCCAGCTCGGTGATCTATCACAACCCATCGCTCCGTGCGGCTCCTGGCGTCATCTCTAAAAACACACGCGGGCAATCGGGTTTGTGGAGCCACAGTATTTCCGGAGATCTTCCGATCGTGCTGCTACAGGTATCCGACACGTCCAACCTTGCGTTGGTGCGGCAGGTGATCAAAGCTCAAGCTTACTGGCATCTGAAAGGATTAGCCGTAGATCTTGTGATACTCAACGAAGATCCCAGTGGCTATCGCCAGATCTTGCAGGACCAGATACAGGGATTGATCGCGGCGGGTATCGGCATCAACACGACCGACAGGCAGGGAAGGATCTTTGTGAAACCTACAGACCAGGTATCGGCCGAAGACCGCATCCTGTTCGAGACCGTTGCACGTATCATCATTTCCGACAGCCGCGGAAGTCTCGCCGACCAGGTAAACAAACGCGCCTCGGGAAAATCCTCCATACCAAATCTTGTTGCTACCAAAGATTACACGTTCTCACGGGACCGGCTCATGGTTCCGCAAGATCTCCAGTTCTTCAACGACATTGGAGGCTTCTCTTCCGATGGAAGGGAGTATGTGATCCTGGCAAGACCGGAGCAACCTACGCCACTTCCATGGGTCAATGTGATCGCGAACAAAAACTTCGGAACGATTGTATCCGAACGAGGTTCGTCGTACACGTGGATGGAGAACGCGCACGAGTTCAGGCTTACGCCCTGGAACAACGACCCGGTTTCCGATTCATGCGGAGAGGCATTTTATATCCGCGACGAAGAAACAGGTCTGTTCTGGTCACCGATGCCCTACCCGACCAGCGGCGTGTCGGGTTACATCATCAGGCACGGCTTCGGCTATACCACCTTCGAACATTCTGAAGACGGCGTCTATTCGGAAGCCAAGGTCTTCGTAGACAAGGATGCGCCGGTAAAATTCGTGTCGATCAAGCTCATCAATAGGTCGGGACGTGTAAGAAAATTATCAGTTACCGGTTATGTGGAATGGGTGTTGGGTGCGCTGCGTCCTTCATCGATGATGCACGTGGTCACCGACATCGATATGGCCACCGGAGCTATGATTGCACGCAATGCTTACAACTCGGAGTTCAGCAACCGCGTAGGCTTTTTCGATACCGACGACGTCCAACGTCATTTTACAGCCGATCGCACAGAGTTCATTGGCCGGAACAACACTCTTGAAAATCCTGATGCAATGCATAAGGCGAGGTTGTCGGGAAAAACCGGGGCGGGTATCGACCCATGTGCGGCATTACAAGTACCACTCGACCTCGACAGCGGACGCGAGCGTGAGATCGTCTTCAGGATCGGGGCCGGCAAAGACCTCCGCGAAGCCATGGATCTCGTACAGCAATTCCAGGGAACCAAGGCAGCCGACACATCCCTCCGTAAAGTGAGAGAATTCTGGACCAACACCATCGAGTCGGTGCAGATTGAAACACCGGATACCTCGCTGAACATCCTCACCAACGGATGGCTTGTTTACCAGGTGATGTCATGCAGGCTATGGGGTCGCAGCGGGTTTTACCAATCCGGGGGTGCTTTTGGTTTCCGCGATCAGCTACAGGATGTATTAGCGCTCCTCCACATCGATCCGAAGCTCACACGATCACAGATCCTTGTTTCGGCATCACGGCAATTCCGCGAAGGCGACGTTCAGCATTGGTGGCACCCGCCTCTCGGCCGCGGCGTACGTACACTCTGTTCCGACGACTTTGTCTGGTTGCCTTACGTGACCAGCCGTTACGTGGCGTTAACCGGCGATACCTCTATTCTCGACGAGCAGGTGTCGTTCATCCAGGGAAGGCTTTTGAATGTGAAAGAAGAGTCATACTACGATCTTCCGGTTCACTCCGATCAGTCGGCAACCCTGTACGATCATTGCAAGCGGGCGCTGCAACATGCCTTGAGGTTCGGCGAAAAAGGTCTGCCGCTCATCGGCTCCGGCGACTGGAACGACGGCATGAACATGGTGGGTATCGAAGGCAAAGGTGAGAGCGTATGGCTCGCATTTTTCCTGTATGACGTACTCGCCAAGTTTATCCCCATCGCCAAACAAAGAAAGGATACCTCGTTCGTGAGGCTTTACCAGGAACAGGCCGATCAGCTGAAGAAGAACATCAATGCCAACGCATGGGATCAGAACTGGTACCTCCGCGCATTCTTCGACGATGGCACACCACTTGGCTCCGCAAAGAACGACGAGTGTAAGATCGACTCCATTTCACAAAGCTGGGCTGTATTGTCGGGAGCCGGCTTGCCCGACAGGGTGGCATTGGCGATGAAGGCCGTTGACCAGCATCTCGTCAATCGCAGTAAGAAAATTCTTCAGCTTCTCGATCCCCCGTTTGACACGTCCGCTCTGAACCCCGGTTATATCAAGGGTTATGTTCCCGGCGTCCGGGAGAACGGCGGTCAATACACGCACGCTGCCATCTGGATGGTGATGGCTTTCGCGCGAATGGGCGATCGCGCCAAGACGTGGGAGCTGCTTCAGCTCATCAACCCGATCGCTCACGGAGCAACCCCCGAGGCGGCGGCTGTCTACAAGGCCGAGCCTTATGTAATGGCGGCGGATGTTTACGGGGTGGAGCCTCATACGGGCCGTGGCGGCTGGACGTGGTACACGGGCTCCGCGGGGTGGATGTACCAACTGATCATCGAATCGTTCCTGGGATTGAAAAGGAATGGCAATGTTCTATGGTTCGAGCCATGTGTCCCCACCGACTGGCAGTCATTCTCCGTACGATATCGCTACATGGACACCTGGTACAACATCAAGATCCACCAGGGTGTGACCCCGTCGGAGTCGGCCGTTACGATCGACGGCAAAGAAGCCCATGACAATACGATCACACTCGTCGACGACAAGCAGGTTCATACTGTGATTGTCCAGAAACGGTCAACCAAAATGGTTAAAGATTACTAAGGTAAATTTTTAACCCGGGTGCGTGGAATGCAATCACACGAAGGCACCTATTGGGGAATATAGTCGCGTTTCGCTCATTTTCGATTTCTGTTTGAAAACCTCTTACTGCATTTCATCTGACATAGTTTCCATTCGTCTGTGATTCTGTCGCAATGAAGAATAAGCAACGTGCATGGCACGATTTCTAAAGGAACATGTGCAGAAACTATTAGAAACTATTAACCAAATAAGGAAATTATGAAAAAGTTAGTGATGATTGTTGCAGGGATGCTTTTCGTGAGTGTCGTTGCCGTGCAAGCTCAGGACACAACGAGCTTCAAAAGGAGTGATTCTACGAGTGTAAGTGAACAGCAGCCCGCTCAACAGGAAAGTATCAAGTTGAAGGACATGACTGTTGTGAAGTCAACTGAAGTTCCCGCAACACTGCGTGAAACACTTCAGGGGGCTCAGTATAAAGGCTGGGATGCTTCTACTTCGAAAATCTATAGAAACCAGACTAGCGACCTCTTTGTGGTCCAAATCCAAGACGGAACCATGACTAAGACTTATCGTTTCGATAAGGATGGTAAGCCGATCAACGATTAATCGTTTGGGATTGTGTGAAAAAGAGCCTCGCAAGAGGCTCTTTTTTTTGAGTTGAATTTAGTTAACGGAATCTTTTTTAATGCAAACCGCAGAATATTCGATGTTCAATATTCTGCGGTTGCATTAGGAACGACGTCTTCAATCCGACTTCAATACAGCAGAGACCTTCCCTTGAAGATACTTCAAATGGTACTTCGTCATAACGTCCTTCGTCTTCGGGATCGCCTTTCTCAACCTCGCATCCACCTCCTCCAGCCTCACCGTTACGATCGCGGATATATCGCCGGCATATTTATCCAGTCTAGGCGCTGCGTTGATCAGGTCAATCAGCCTCGTCACATAGAGGCGCTGCAGGTTGCGGCGGTAGGTGGTAACGGTGTCGTTGGTGCGCAGCTCATCCCACATCAGCTCGTCGATATCCTCCATGTAGTTCATCAAAGGATAGGTTTTGCCGGGGAACGCCGTCTCCGATTCCACCAGTTTGATCAGCGTGGTCGTGGACGTCATGGCGTTCAGAACCGTCTCTAACGTACTGTTCACCTTTTGTACCGGCATCTGTCCCAATCGCGAAATGATCGCCGTATCGAGCAGCCACTTGGGTTCATTGAAGACATGTCGCGCAAGGAAGTTCATCGCCTCCACCTGGGGCTGTTGTCCTACCGGCTCGAATACCGGCCCGGGCTGGTCCATCGACTTGTTGGTCTCATACGTTCCACCGACGTAAGACAACACGTGATCGAGATAATAGTTGAACTGTTCGATCACGCCCGAGTATATGGTGTTCAGGTTGCGATAGCCCTCATTCTTCTGGTACGTCCATTTGATCAGATTCGGAACGACCCGCTGCAGGTTCTTAATGCCATACTCACCGGCGTGCATGGCATTGTCGCCGATGTCTTCCGCTTGCACGCGAGGATCGTTGCTGGAGAACTCCGATGCAAACCAGAACTTGTGATCTTTCGCTTTGTCGACAACCCACTTGTTGAGAAGGGGTAGCTCCTCTTCGGCGCTGCGTGTCTGCGGAAACCACCGGTACCCCCACTCGATGGCCCACGTATCGTAGGGGCCTACCCTTCCGACCAATCCTTCGAAGGGCACACTGTCTTGCGGCTGTGCTACATAGTTGAATCGCGCATAGTCCATGACCGAAGGACATATTCCGTTCTTCTTCAACCATTGCTTGTCGCGAAGGTTCTCGACCTTTACCGTCGAGCTGGCTCCGTAGTTGTGCGTCAGGCCCAGCGTATGACCCACTTCGTGTGCGGCCACCGAACGAATGATGGACCCCATGAGCTTCTCGTCGAACTTCATCGTTTGAGCGCGGGGATCATTCGGCCCGCACTGTATCATATACCATTGCTGAAGTATCGACATCAGGTTGTGATACCAGTTCACGTGTGTCTCCAGTATCTCTCCGCTCCGGGGATCGGTGATGGTTGGACCGGACGCATTCGAGATCGCTGAAGGCTTATAGACAACCGCAGAATGGCGGGAGTCCTCGAGGCTCCACGCTTCGTTTTCGACCGGCGCTACCTTTCCGACAATGGCGTTCTTGAAACCGGCTTTCTCGAACGCGATCTGCCAGTCGTTGATACCCTGTATAATATAGGGTACCCATGCCTTCGGAGTTGCGGGATCGATGTAGTAGATGATCTGTTTCGTCGGCTCGACGGTGTCGCCGAGGATATACCGTACGACGTCCTCCGATTTTGGTTCCAGGCGCCATCGCTTGATATAGCTCACGGTTTTCACGCCCTGCGGATTGGCGGCGTAGTCGAGATAGCGCTCCGTAAAATATCCGACCCGTGGATCCGAGAACCGTTTCCGCATCGGTTTCTTGGGCAACAACAGAATGGATGTATTGAGCTCGAGTGTAAAATTATTGTCGGTACCGGACTCCTGGTAGGTTTTGATCGTTCGTATTTCCAGGTTCATCGGAAAAGAGACGATGTCCTTGATGTAACACACGCTGGTCACGAGCGAGCCCACTTTCATGGTCTTACGCGCGAGTGCGTTAAAGAACAGGATCTCGTTGTCGCCATTGATATAGTCTGTTACATCGACCAGGCTGCTTTTTCCATTGGGATTGTAGGCGCCGATACCGAATGCAGCGACAAGGGGTTGGAGATTCGATCGCTGAACGGCATCATACATTGCGCTGGATGTGTCGCCGGCGTTCTCTTCGAACGTGATCCGCCGGAGAAATAGCTTATGGCTTGGCCCTTTTTCGAAGCGGATGACGGTGTTACCGATCTGGTCGCCGGCATAACCGGTGTAGTCACGGCGGATCCCGGCCGCACCCTGTGCGATCCGGCTCACCACGAGAAGATCGCGGCCCAGGAGGCTGTCGGGTATTTCGAAATAATAGGAGTCTTCTACTTTATGGACCGTAAATATGCCCTCGCGGGTGATGCTGCCGGGACCGATGATGGAATTGTATCGTTGCGGTGCTGAGAGTTGCGCATTTCCGGCTGGAACAGATGACGGAGTCTCCTGTTTAGGCGTATCCAGCGCGATAGTGATGTTCTGTTGCGGTGCGTCGACCGGCTGGGGCTGCTGCGGGGGGTCCTTTTTCGGTTGCTGTTGCGCAACAACCGCCGATATTAATATAGAGTGGAAAAAAAGAAGTATTACCGCTATCCTCATTAAGAAATCGATTTCGTCGATACATCTCGGGGAAGCCAATGTGGAACCCTGTCATAGAACTGAAAAATTGAACTATAGTTCCTTTAACGCAAGAAACACGCCACTCGTGCCCCAAAGGTCATCACATTTGCGTAATCGCCCGACAAACAAACTTAACCGCAGTTAAATAACTTTATTGAAGCTGTAATGACGCTGGTAAGAATATTTTAAATTCTAAAAAATGTAGATTTGTGACGGCATATGTACACACCTTCTCACACGCCAAGACATATTCTTCTCGCCGATGACGACGATGATGACCGTTTGTTATTTACAGACGTCCTCAGCGAATTCTCCCGCGATTCGAAGCTGACGTTTGCATACAATGGTGAGCATCTTATGAATCTCCTGTACAAAGGCGAGCGTCCGGATGTGTTATTCCTTGATCTCAATATGCCGTTAAAGAACGGTATGGAATGTCTGGATGAGATCCGTGCCGATAAAAATCTGAAGTCTATTCCCGTAGTTATTTTTTCCACTTCATCACATCCCGGAACGATCAACAGGATGTACGAGATCGGCGCACACCTTTACATTCGAAAGCCGAACGATTTCGATAGCCTCCGTCGCGTGATCCGACACGTGCTCGGGAGGGACTGGGTGAACCCGGTCAAGCCTCCCAAAGAGCAATTCGTGCTCGGTCTCTAGTTTAGTTCTCTAGTTAAATCTTAGGTAGAATAACTAACTCAGAATGAAAACTTATTCGCCAATATGTGACGGCGGTAAGTGACCCTTCTCAGCAGCGTTGTAATGATCCAGACCGGAGGCATGATGGCAGTTGCGAGCGCCACGGCCGCCAGGTACGGGAAATCATTGCTTCTCGAAACAAAGATCGCCACGCAAGCCCAGGCAATTACAAAAGGGAAAATGAAATCCTTGCAGCGAGCACATACATAGATGCCGATCAATGCAGCCATGAATATCATACCAATGGTGATCATCACCTGGCTCATTACAGATCCCTGCCAGCCCATGTAAACCAGCACGGTAGAAATATTCGTGATGGTAGCTACAGAAAGCCAGCCGGCCAGGAGGCTAAAAGGAACCGATACCCAGTTGCTATACTCGTCGCGGAGAACAGCGTCGCGGGAAAGGATCAACATGTAGATCGAAAGGGCGAGCATTACTACGATCACTCCGGCGCTGACCCACATCAACTGCATTCTGAATACAATGATCCAGGCCATTGCGAGCAGGTTGACAAGCGCAAATGGCTTTGCAAGATGCCGGTACAGCGGATCGTCGGAACGTGCAGGCATTGCCTGGTAGATCCCGTAAACGATGAAAGTAAAATAGATAATGCCCCAGATACTGAATGCGTAGTCATGAGGTGTGAACAGGCTGCTAAACCTGTGTGTAACATCTTCCAATGAAGGAAGCGAAAGAATATTTATGGAAGCGTAGTTGAACAGTACATTTACCAGCACTGCTATTAGCGCGAACATCCTCCAACCGTCTGCAGGTAATCTTCTGTGTATCATCATCGTAATGTTTAAGACTGGTAGTTTGTGATTGTGTGTGTGGAATCCTGAAATCTTATTTGAATCTCGATTGTGCAATACTCTTTTCGACATCGATCGCCATAAATGCCCGGTTCAGGGCGCTGACGATCTCGACGATCTGCTCGCGCTTGGTGCTCACAACAGCGAGCTTCTCGCCTTCTGATGTGTCGATCTTGACGGCGTAGCGTTCGCGCAGAGCGATGGTGAGCATCAGTCCGCCCATGGCCAGCACCACGCCGACCCATTGAGCCACGTCGCTTGCACTCAAGGGTTCACCTGTGGGTGACCAGTCTGCTGAAAAGTGTGAGTGGAAGGCGTTGGCCAATCCCATGATGGATAGCACTACGCCTGCGATGAAAACGATAAGTCCCGGAAATCTTACGGGTTGAAGTATGGCAATACCGTGTTTCTTAATTGCTTTTAGACGATAAAATCTGTCTTTAACCTGCAGCGTAGACAGAGTCACGACGACGTCTTGTCCGTCGGTATAAAGAATTTCCTCAGTTGCCATATCTCCTCACTTGTTTCGAGAAGACCGGCTTGCAATTATCCGGCCACCGATAGGCCCCTCCAAATGGCTGGGAATCAAAGTTTCTGCCCGCAAATGGCGACTTTTGGAGTTGCAAATCTTTCCACATTCACATAACCCCCCTGCCCACAATGAGGAAATTTATACTTAACCCGCGTGAAGGCCGTCTGGAGGCTGATCTGCGATCCGGAAGGCAAACGTTTGTCATCAATCAAAGTTTTGTTTGATGAGGGAAATCATTGCCCCATAACGTGTAAAGGCAAGTGGACATCACACCACGAATGATGCAATTGTAATTGCGCAAACCAATAAAACACAGGAATGGTACAGTTTTAGTTTGCGATTACGCGAAAGACGTGAGTCATTAAAGAAATGTGTTATGGAAAACAAGAATGCAATAGAAGTATTAAACGACCTTATCAAGATCAATAATGATCGCATTGAAGGTTATGAAAAGGCCGCTGAGAATGTCGGCAAAAGCGATGTCATGTTGAAAACTTTGTTCTATCAGATAGCTGAAGAGAGCCAGGAGTACAAGAAAGAGCTTACCGATCGCGTGAGGGCATTGGATGGCGAACCCGCTACCAGCTCAACTGCGCCCGGCAAGATCTATCATGCCTGGATGGATGTTAAAGCTACTTTCTCCGGCGACGATGCGCTTGCAATGCTCGAAGCATGTGAGTATGGTGAAGATGCCGCATTGAAAGCATACCGCCAGGCTCTCGACCGCAACGAGGAATATCCTGCAAGTGTACGGCATCTCATCGAAGACCAAATGAGCATGATCAAAATGTCGCACGACCTCATTCGTAGCCGTAGAGACGAGTTCAAGGAAGTTCATCATTAAGATTAATCAATGACAGCGCGGTGCGCATATTTGCTACCGGTCTGCCTAGCTGTTCTCGTGAGCTGTAACAACCCTCACGAGAACAGTGAGCGGATCGCCAAAAAGGAAAACGACAAGAATTTCGAGACGAAGTCATCTGAAAAAGAAGCCGACTTCATCGTTGAAACGATCTCGGGTAACTATGCGAACCTTATGCTCTCCCAGCTTGCCCTGGAAAGATCTGAAAACGAAAACGTAAAAGAGATCGCGGAGATAATAGAGAAAAATCACGCGAAGCTCATCAAGGAGTTGAAAGGGTTTGCCAACATGAGAGGCATCACCATTCCGATCGAAGAGAACAAAAATGCACGGAAGAAGCTGGAGAACCTCACAAGCGCCGACAACGCGTCGTTCGACGAGAAATGGTGCCGTGAGCTGACCAACAGACACGAAAAGACAATCGAACAGCTCGAAAACATGTGGGAGCAGACACGCGACCAGGAGCTTAAAACATGGATCAACAGCGCACTGCCAGGACTGCGGAACGACCTGGTAAAGCTGAACTCATGCCATGAGAAGCTGACTATGTAAATGGTTGGAGTCTTATTGGTTATAGCCGGTCTTGGGAGAGCCGGCTATTTTTTTGTTCTTTAAAACAACCGGTATCCAATACCAATTCCAATGACCATCATCAGACTGTAATTGTTGATTGGGCATTGGTATTGGATACCGGTTATTAAGAATCCGGCATCTTGAAATAAATCGTAAACGTCGTCCCTACCGTAGGCACACTCGTTACCTCCACCGATGCGGCGTGGCTATCGAGGATATTTTTAGTTGAAGTCAACCCGAGTCCCATACCGCCCTGCTTGCCAGTATAAAAAGGATCAAATAGTTTCTCGATCTCTTCAGCTGGAATGCCCTTGCCGTTATCGGCGATCGAGATGATCAGGAATCCATCGCGCAGCTCGGTGCTGATGCGCAGGAGTCCCTTCTCCGCCTCCATGGCCTCGGTTGCGTTGATGACGATGTTCAACAGTGCGATCTTGATCTTTTCCCTATCCACCAGTATCCGGGGGAGGTTCTCAGCAAACGTCCTTTCGAGCTTCATGCGATTCAGGTTCAACCGGTCGATGGTGAGGATCAGCGTCTCTTCGAGCACATCATTGACGGGTACAAGCTCGAGGTTGAGGTCGCGGGGCTTCGAAGAATTGAGCATCTCGCCGATAAGCTGTTCGATCCTGTTCGCATTTCTCTCGATGATATCGCTATACACTTTCACAGACGGATTGTCGGAAGGCATTTCGTCTTTGAGCTGATCGAGTGCAAGATTGAGATTGGTCAGCGGGTTCCTTACTTCATGCGCGATGGTCCTCGCGATCTTTCCTGTCATCGAAAGGCGTTCGGCTATCAGCATGTCTTTCTCTGCCTTCTTCCTCATCGTCTGATCGTGAATAATACCTTGATAGCAACAGAACGACGAGCCCAGATCCTGTATAAAGGTACAGTTGATGAGGCATGTTTTCTTTTCCCCATCCTTAGCTACCAGTACCAGTTCAAAATCACGGATCTGTGAATTTGCCTTTATGGTTGATTGGAATTGCACGAAATCTTCCGGACGCTGAAAGATATCGGCGATATGCAGACCTAGTACCGATTCCCGTATGTGTTTGAAGAACCTAAGGAAAGACTCGTTGGCATCTATAATCTTATAGTGTTCGTCGGCGAGGAATATCGGGTCGATCGACCTTTCGAAAAGCGACCGGTATCTTTTTTCCTTTTCGTTTAGCTCGAGAATGATCCTTGCCTGACTGAGCGCATAACGGATGCTGCGTTCGAGCATCGAAGCATTGAGCTCTGTTTTCACCAGGTAATCGGCCGCTCCGAAGCGCGTGGCATCAAGGTCGACCTTTAAGTCGCCCTGCCCCGTCAACAGTATACTCGGTGTGAGTACGCTGTTCTCCTGCGAGAAGCGGATGAGGTCGAGACCTGTTTCACTTCCTAACCGGTAGTCGATCAGGAAGATGTCGTACCCCCCTGAAACCATTTTCTTCCGGGCTTCCTCGGGGCGCGACTCCCAATCCATCTCGAATTTATAAACCGCACTCTCCGCCAGATATTCGCGGGCTAAGAAAACATCGTCCTCGTCATCTTCGATGAGCAGGACTTTGACAGACGTCTTTGCCATACTTGATTAATACTTAGGCAGGGCTACCGTGCTGAACCGATAGATGCCGATTTTATTTTAGTCGATTGGTAAGATAACTATAAAACTCGATCCCTCGTTTTCGACGCTTCGAGCGGTAATGAAACCCCCATGATTCCCCACTATTTTCCGGCAAATGGCCAGCCCTATGCCCGTGCCTTCATACTCGGTGCGTCCATGAAGCCGCTGAAAAATGGTGAATATTTTTTCGAGATATTTTTCATCAAAGCCGATCCCGTCGTCTTTTACTTCGATCCGCGCGTATTTAAGTTTTGGCAGTTGGATATTGAACTCGTTCTGAACATCGCCGCCGCGAACGACTGTGCCGGTCAATTCAACGTGAGTACCCTTTCCGTTCTGGTGGAACTTGATGCCGTTGCTGATAAGATTTTGAAAAAGGCGTTTAATCTGAGACCGCTCGCCGCGGATAGCAGGCAAAGAACCTGCCACAAGGGTAGCTTTCTCTCGCTTGATCTGTCCTTCAAGATCGTCGCGGATCTCGGCAATGATCTCGTTGATGTCGAGATTGTCGGAAAAGTTGAGTGGCCGCGACACTCGGGAGAAAGACAACAGCTCTTCGATCAATACCTGCATACGCGCAGCTGCCGATTGCATTCTTGCGACGTAATCGGATCCTTGTTCCTCCAGGCGTGCCTGATATTTAGTGGTGAGGCGGTCTCCGAATGCACGGATCTTGCGCAAAGGCTCTTGCAAGTCGTGCGATGCAACGTATGCAAACTGTTCGAGGTCCTGATTCGATCGTTGCAGCTCTGCGGTAAACTGCTTCAGCTGGCTCTCGTAAACCTTCTGTTCGGTGTGGTCGAGAACAATACCCAGAATGTCGACCTGGTGTGTCCCCGGATTTTCTTTGGGACGTGCGACTACCATCACATACCGGAATCTGCCGTTGACTTCGATACGATAGCTCATCTCGAGACGATTCTTCCTTATTTTGACCGCTTCAAAAAACTCAGTCGCCGCTTTACGATCTTCGGGATGAACATGGTCCACGAATGAATCCCAGGTGGGTTGGGTGTCCGGGGCTTTATTAAATATCGGGTAAAGCCCGGCCGACCATACAAAATTGCCCGTCGATTCGTACCACTTCCAGCTTCCCATGTTTGCCAGCGTTTCGGCTTCGCTCAACACGAGCTCCCGTTCTTCTTTTGCCAGTCCCTCCTTTCTCAGATTCTGGATCGACTCCCGTAACCGTTCTTCTGCCTGGTCGCGACTGCGCAACGAATCCAGGACGCGAGTGAACAGGAATGTCACCGCTGCAAGGGCGACGAGCGTATAGAGCAGCAATGCGATCGGAGCCGTTGTCCGGAAGTCGGTCTCGTTAGAGATCAAGTTTCGATACTTGGCTTCTTCATGGTCTGTAATATCCTGGGCCAGCTTGCGTACCAGGTTCATGTTGTTCCTTCCGTGAGCGAGAAGGCTGCTCTCGTACCGGTCCATGTATAGCGAGCTTCGTTTGGCGTTCGATAGTATCTGGCTAATGATGGCAAACTGGTTCTCGATCTTATTCTCGAGGGTATCGACTCGTTGCGACTGTATTTCGTCGCCGGCCAGAAGGCTGTCGAGCGTAGCGGTCTGTTGGGGCAACTGCCTTAACGAGGCATAATATGGTTCGAGATAAGCGGTGTCGCGGGTGAGCTGGTATCCGCGATGGCCCGTTTCAGCATCGCGCACGGAAAACATCACGGTTTGGATGGCTGTTAAAACACGATTCGAATGGCGTATCAAACGTACCTCCTCCGTGTAGTTGTTGAGGTTACTGAACGTCAGCAGTGCCACTGAAATCAATACTACCAGTATCCCTAAAAAAAATATTCTCACGTAGGTTCTACTCATTGGGGCAGGCCGTCTACAATTGTGTACGAAAGTCTATGTGCTATTTCGCAACCTTTTATATAAGCTACTAAATCACCTATTACAAACGGTTTAAAAACTGGAACAGTATTTATGGTCATTGGTCAACCATCTTGGGATTTAATTACTTACTAAAATTAATGAGTTTAAAAAACATTGCTTATGAATACAAAATCTAACTTCGGATTGACAGCCTTGCTAACGGTGCTTACCGTGATGGCGAGCAGTGCCTTGATGGCACAGTCGGATCCTACCCCAACACAGTCGGATCCTAATCCAACTGCACGCGTGGGTATCAAAGCTGGTCTTAACGCCAGTAATCTGTACGTCAAAGACGTGAACGACGAAAATGCTCGTTTCGGTTTCAATGGCGGTTTGTACGGTCAAATTCTTTCATCGGAATCATTTGCTATTCAGCCCGAGCTGTTGTTCTCCACTAAAGGCGCTCAGGCCGATTACGGTGGAATCATCAACTCTACTGTTCGTTATAACCTTAACTATCTCGACCTGCCCATTTTGGCGGTGTTCAAGCTCGGACCTTCTGCCGAAATCCATCTCGGTGGTTATGCCAGCTACCTGTTAAGCGCCAACATCGACTACAGTGGCAATTTTGGCAATGGCACCGACCGGGTTGATCGCGACCAGCTGAAAACTTTTGACTATGGTCTTTCAGGCGGCTTCGGCCTCAACTTCGGACCTACGCAAATCGGTGCACGTTACAACTACGGCCTGGTACAAATCGCAGACAGCAACACTGCCAGGAACATCCTTGGTAATTCTAAAAACTCCGTTGCTCAATTGTATATCGCTCTCAATCTGAATCGCAATCAGGAATAAGCTAAGAGCAGCAACAAAAAAAAGAGGTATCTCGGAAACGGGATACCTTTTTTTATTGTACATCTCAAACCTAGACGTTAATGTTGTAAAGCTTCAGCTTGTTATAAAGGGTTTTGCGGTCGATCTTCAGAAGCTCCGCGGCTTTCGACTTGTTGTAGTTGGCCTTCTCGAGCACATCGATGATCGCCTGGCGTTCGGCACTGCCGGCAATTGACTTCAACAGCCCGACCTTCTCTTCTTCCACGTGACCGTTCGTGCTCACCGGTGCATTATTCGCATGCACGATCTCCTGGGGAAGACTGTCGAGCTGAATTGTATCTGTTAATGTGAGCAGAACAGAACGTTTCACCACGTTGTTCAATTCACGGAGGTTACCGTGCCAGTAGTAGTTTGTAATGAGGTCTGCCGCTGCCGCTGAGAATCCCTGTACGTTCTTGTTCAGGGAATGGTTGGACTTCGCCAGGAAATGATGCGCAAAGTGTATAATGTCTTCCTTGCGTTCGCGTAAAGGCGACAGCTGTATTTTGAATTCGTTGAGACGGTGATAAAGGTCTTCCCTGAACTTGCCTTCCTTCACCGACTTATTAAGATCTTCGTTTGTTGCAGCGATGATTCGCACGTCGATGCCGATGTCTTTGGTCGCGCCGATGCGTTTTATCCTTCGCTCCTGGATGACCCGAAGCAACTTCACCTGATTCTCATAAGAAAGGTTGCCGATCTCGTCCAGGAAGATCGTTCCCTGATCCGCAAGCTCGAAGCTGCCCTCTTTGTCGTTCACTGCGCCGGTAAATGCACCTTTGACGTGACCGAAGAGCTCGCTGCCGGCCAGCTCTTTCGGGAGCGCACCGCAGTCGATAGCGACGAATGGTTTATCTGCACGTTTGCTGAGCCGGTGGATTGCCTGCGCGACAAACTCCTTACCAGTACCGGTTTCACCGTGAATGATGACAGACAGGTCGGAAGGAGCGATGAGCTCGACGTGGCGCTGAACGGTCGTAGCCTGAATGCTTCTCCCCACTATATATTCGTTCGGAGGCTGTATGCCGTTTTCGCGATGGCGCTTCGATTCGGTCTTACCGTTTTCCGACTGATTGACGGGGATCTCACCAGCCTTTCTCTTTTCGTTTTTGGAGATGGTCTCCTGGATCGTGACCAGAAGCTCATCGGGATATAATGGTTTGGTAACGAAGTCACTGGCTCCGTACCGGAATGTTTCTACAGCGGTCTTCACATCGGAATATCCGGTGATGATGATCACGGCTGTCTGCGGACGAAGCAGTTTTATCTTCCGAAGCGCGTCAACGCCGGTCATATCGGGCAGGCGGTAGTCGCACAGCACGAGGGAGTAATCCTTTGTGCGAAGCTGCTTGAGGCCCTCGTCGCCGTTGTTGGCGACGTCGACGTCGTAGTTGTTCTTATTAAGGAACCTGGAAAGCACCAGGCAAATGTCCTTGTCGTCGTCGATAATCAATACTGGGAGCATAATGAATCGGTTTTTATCAAAAGATTTTAGGGTTGTTGATTCAGCGTCTGCAATCGTTGCAGTGCGTCGCTGATCGATTTATTAGTAAAAGGCTTCGGCACAAATAGAGTGGCGCCTGCCTGAAGAGCTTTTTGCTTTTCACTGTCGTATGCACTGATCACGATAATAGATGCATTACGGTTCGATCCATTCAGAGAAGATATCAAGTCATATCCGGATCCGTCGGTAAGATTCAGATCCACGAATATCATATCATAGGAATTTTTTGAGAGGCGTTCCAGGGCGTCTTTGATGGTAAGACAATACGACACTTCCTGACCACCTTTTTCAAGATGCAGCTTCAAAAGTGTGCATATGTCGACTTCATCGTCGACGACGAGGACTTTACCCATTTGCGAGCCTTACTTTTCTCAAGCTTGACACCTGACGAGGACTTTACCCATTTGCAAGTCTTACTTTTCTCAAGCGTGACACCTTCGGAGTTCTATTTATGTTTCTATTCACTTTAATCACCGTACTGTCGAAACCCGCCTTATCGGCCGGTTGAAAAGGAAAGAACAATTTCAGAAGGGCAAACACGAGGCCCATCGTGAGAACGTATCCAAGGGCAAACACACCCAGCAGCATCAAAATCTCTTTCATAATCGTTTGCGTTTGACCACGCCCAAGCGAAAAATTATGCCAGTGCCCTTCCAGCGCCGGAAGCAGGATTTCACCTTAAAAGTGTGGAAAAAAATACCCAGAAACTAGGGCGTGGATCCCCCACATTCAGCCTTTCACCCCCTCCCACCCATGCCGGAATGCCATTTCGCCGGTGGCACGAATTTGAGAAGAGGGATAACAAAACGTATAGAATATGAGCAACCTACTTTATGCCATTGCAGTCATCTTTATCATTGCATGGGCTCTTGGCTTTTTTGTTTACAGCCTGGGCTCTGTGGTGCATTTGCTGCTGGTCATTGCAGTGATCGCGATCCTCCTTCGCTTGATACGTGGAGAGAGGATATAAGGAAGAGAGGCCTACAGGAGGTCCACATTATTAAATGAGACCCATCCAAAGAACTCTATTAAAGGCAGCACTGATCACTATCGTCAGTGCTGCCATTCTTTTATTCACCGCCGGCATTATTCTCTCGGCTATCGTTACCGGGAAAGTCAAGGCAAAGCTCGAATCGGCCAATGCGCAGATCGGCTCCTTGAGCATTAATCTCTTCACGCGCGCGGTCACGATAAAAAACTTCGAATGGTCGCCGGCAGCCCGGCCGATCTGCCAACCCGATTCCTCGAACTCGGGCCCACACAGTGTCATTATACACGATATACGCGCTAGCGGCATTCACTTAATGTCACTCTTCCGCGACCACCAGGTGAGCGTCCGGAAGATCGAGATCGAAAACGGCTCAGTTTTCATTAACCGGAGCTTCAAGACTTGTGATACGCCGGGCACCGACTCGATCAAATTCAAAGGGTTCGACGTCGATCTGCTGTCGATCCAGAACATCGCAATACGCATCGCGAAAGACACCGTCAACCAATGCACAGGAAAGGCGGGTCTGATACTACATTACGTCGCTCTCGACAGCGCGGCCTCCTGGCGCAACCTTTCGGCCTACACGATGAAGAATATCGAGACGACCGTCCGTGAATTGAAAATAGAGAACTGGGACGAACTGTATGCTTTCCAAATGAAGGAAATAAGCTTCGACAAGGAGCTCATGAGGCTCCACATCGATTCACTGGAGCTGATACCCCAGGTCGAGAAAAAGGATTGGGGAAAGAAAGTGAAAAGCCAGGTCACCCGTACCACGATGGTTGTGGGTAATATCCTTGCCGAAGGCGTAAACATGGCTGTGCACATGCAAGACACCTCCATTATGGTTTCGGCGATCGACATCAACGGACCCGCAGTACATGCCTATAAGGACAAAAGGTATCCATTCACGCGCAAGGATAAATTCCCATTGCCAATGGAGGCGTTCCGTGCGATGCATATCAGCATCGAGGTAGATTCGATACGGATACACGACGGCTCGATCACCTATGAAGAGTTTCCGGTGGAAGGGTTTCGCCCGGCACACATCTCATTCGAAGACTTGCAGGCTACGATGAGCAGCGTGAACAACCGCGACTTCAAAAACATGACAGGTTATTCGACACTCCGGGCTTCAGCCCATATAATGAAGACGGGCGAGGTCAATGCTACGTTCAAGCTGCCCCTGGAAAAAAATAAACGTTACTCTGCAGAAGGATCCGTGAAGAACCTTCCGTTGAAAGAGCTAAACCCTCTTATCAAAGACATTGCATTCATAGAGATCGCCTCGGGACAATTGAACTCCCTGGACTTCGCCTTTACGTATGACGACATCGGATCACAAGGCCAGTTGCGTTTGGACTATGAAAATCTGAGGATCTTAAGCCTTAAAAAAGAAAAAGAAGGCGATGTGGCTGCGTTCAAAACACTGCTGGTAAACACCGCCATGAAGAATGCTGAGACGCTTACGGGCGAAATTTCGGTCCAGAGAAATCAGCGCAAAGCAGTATTCAATCTTTGGACGATATCAATCGTTGATGGAATGCGCTCAGCATTATTACCTCGAAGAAAGGATAAGGGCACTAAGGCCAAGTGACGTCTGCAATTATTTGTGTGCCAGGCGGATCCCTTCAGGATCGTCGTCGGCGAACTCCAGCTCGAGAATACGGTCAACTTCCGCAGCATGTTTGTAAAAATCCTCGTCCCCGATCGATTTAGCGGTTTTACGAGAGGTCGCGTTGCGGGAGGCGTGTCTCCTGGAGACGCTGCGTCCTGTGTGCTTGCGGGTGGGTTTGTTCATGACAATATTCTTCTGGTTGGGGAACACCCACAGCAAAAACATGCCATTAATTAAAAAGGCCTCTCCTATGCAGGAAAGGCCTTTTTAACGTGTTTTAGCCGTCGAAAAAGGGCTACACGGCGGTTCTACGATTCTACATTCTGCCCCGGGGCTTTCTGGGTCCGTCGTTCCATGGTCCCATAGATGTAATCCCACATAGGCGACGATACACCGAAGATGATCTCACCGTCGCGATAGTGGTGGATACTGTGATTGATCCAAAGCTGCCTGAACATATTCTTCGGTGGTTGGTGGATGTGAACCAGGTAGTGAACGAGCAGATAACTGCCATAGCCTACGAGGAAACCGGCCGTGAATGAGAAGGCATAGTCGCCAAGAATGAACCTGAAGACGATCAATAAAACCGTTGCAACGGTAATGCTGAGAAGCGGCGGCATCGCGATCCTGTCTTTGTCCTTCGGATGGTGATGGTGAACTCCATGCATCGTGTATTGAAATTTCGTGCGGGCCTCTGTGGTGGTCGGTATATGGAACAGAAATCTGTGCACCAGGTATTCTATCCAACTGTACACCACCCATCCCAGGAAAAACAATCCGACCGTAAGGCCGATCGATAACGCCGTATTCGCGGCACTCCAGAATAGAAGTGCCACCGCATATAAACCGAATAAAGAGACGGGCACAGAAATGTGCGACCGGGTCAATCTCTCCAGGATCGGGTTGTTAAATAAGCGTTCGGTACCTGCATTCTCCACTTTCATATCTTAACTCGGTTTGGTTGTCTTCTTCTTTTTTTCTTTACGCAGTTCCTTCTTTTGTTTTCTCTCCTGCCTACGTTCAGCCCTGGCCTCAGCCTTGGTTTTTTCTTTGCCTGGGCCGGCCTTGTCGCCGTTGCCGCCCTCCAGGCTATCGGCGAACTGAACGGTATTGTCAGTGTTCCTATCAAACGCTTGTACGAAAGCATTTTGAAAAATGTTCCAAACAGTGGGCCAAACTCGTGTATTCACATTGTTAAGATCGCCCTGAAGCGGAACTTTGGTCGCAAACTGGTCTTCTTTCTGATTTTCAAATACCTCCGTGACCAGGCCAACAAACGCCTGCCACAGAAGGTTTAAAGGTTTCTCTTTATCCTCTTCCAGGCTGAGTACTTTTACATTAACGGCAATGGGTTTAACATATCCGGCAACGATTCCGCTGTCGATAGTGATCTCCGAATACAGGTTGAACGATCCCCGTTCGACATCGACTTTCGCGTAGGCCTTGAAGAAATCATTGAGTGCAGGCATATTTATCTGCTCAAACTTCATATCAAGGTCCATGTCGGGAATTTCCTTCATAACGTTGATCCCCATGTTTATTATTAAACGGCCCCCACCGATAGACGTAGCAGTCGCTGAAATAGTGGATGGAAGGCGCTCTTCCTGCTTGGAAGCGTTGTTCAAATTCGTGGCAACCGCATTGAGCTCGGTCAGACTGATGGTGACTTTTGGCTTCGTCGTGAAGTCGTGGAAGCTTATCACCCCATCATTAATTTCCATCCTGTTGATTTTCAGGGGCATAAGGTCCTTGATGGGTTTTGTCCAGTCGACGTCCTCCCCGGACTGATTGGCGGTGCTATCGGTTTTCGAGTTCCCACCGATAAAATTGAGCTTGGGTTTTTCAAAAGTGAGTTCTCCCACCACGGATCCCTCGAACAGCGCCCGCCACTCGACCGACAGATCCGCGCGGGGAATATCCACGAAAGGGACCTCCTCGTTGCCGTTGACCTTGAACACCTTCAGACTGTCGATCGTATAGGCGCCCCGGTATAAATGAATATCGACGTCATATATCGATCCCCGATATCCTTCCAACTCTGAAAGGACTTTGTTAACATAGCGCGTTACGAAATAGTCCATCGACAACCGGGCTGCAATCAGCACCAGTAAAATGCCGCCTATCCAATACCACTTTTTCGAAATTTTTCTTTTTGTATTCATTTTCTTCCTCTCATTTCTTTTCCACTTCAACCGATCGAACCTTTACCGCAGTCTGTATAGGTTGTACTGCCGCTCCTGATATCCTTGCGTAGACGCACGTCAGCTCCGCCCCGAAGAGGAATATCACGGTAGAGTAATAGACCCATAGCAAAATGATGACCAGCGAGCCCGCGGCGCCGTATGCCGAATTGAGCGAGCTGTTGCCCAGGTAGAATCCTATCAGATACTTGCCGGCGGTAAAAAGCAGGGTGGTCATCAATGCGCCAACCCACACGTGTCTCCATTTGATCTTTGCATCGGGTAATACCTTGAATAACAGTGCGAAGATCAGGGTGATAAAAGTCAGCGAGATCACGATGTTCAACCCAGTTACCAGGTAAAGTGTGATTCCCTCCATGATCCGGGTCAGCATTCCCTGAAAGACCACGAGTATGGTGTCGATCACCAGGGACACGAGCAAGACAAATCCAAAGCTGATCACCATAGCCAGCGATACCAGCCGGTTGATGAGGTACTTCAACCACCCCCGTTCTGGTTTCGGTTTGATCCCCCAGATCTTGTTGAGGCTGCTCTGCAACGACATGAACACAGTTGTCGCACTGAGCACCAGTGTAATGATACCAATGGTTTTCGCCCACCACCCGGTCTTGTCGACCGCGGCCTGGAGCAATATGTTCTCGATCTCTTTCGCTGTATCGTGTCCGATCAGTCTGCCTACCTGGTTGATGAGCTCGTCCTGAACGACGTTCCTCTCATAAAACGTGGAACCGATCGCAAGTGCGATGATCAGTATGGCGGGCATGGAAAAGATGGTCGAGAAGGCGATGGATGAGGCGTAACTGAAGGAATCGTCTTCAAAAAAATCCCTTACAGTTTCCTTCAAAACAGTCCACGACGAGGCGAAAAATAGTTTCATTCGGACTGCGGCTAACAAGAAACATTCCCAAATAGAAAATGCACGGCGGTGATCCGGTACGACATAGTGGGAAATAAATCATCAAAAGAATGGGGATGCATTACCCCACGACAATGGATGTCAGAGCCCATGCAGGAGTCGATGGGCTTTTCTGCCTTGGCACGATAATATACCCTCCCGGGTAAAACCATCACACATGGAGAGCCAAATCTCTTCTCCCTTTTATAAGCGTTTAGCGTTTAACCTGATTTCTGTTTGCCTGATTGGTCTCATTATCATCTACGGCAAGTCGATCGTTGTTCCGCTTGCTCTTGCCGTCCTATTTGCCAACCTCCTTCTGCCGGTCACACGATTTCTTACCAAGAAGCGCTTTAACCGTCCGCTTGCGATATTGGCCCCGCTGGTATCTGCAATTCTTGTCATTGTAACGATAGTGGTGTTGTTGTCTGCGCAGGTGGGAAATTTCCTGGAGGATGTTCCGGCATTGAGTGAAAAGGGTACGGAGCTGGTCGGCAATCTCCAGCAATGGATCGACGAGCATGCTCACATGAGTGTGCGCAAGCAGAACCAGTATTTCCGGCAGGGCATGGACAACCTGAAAGAACAGGCTCCCAAGCTCGTTGGTGTAACGTTCGTTTCGATCGCCGGCGTGGTGACCTACCTGGTGCTGATACCGATCTTCACCTTCCTGACGCTGTACTACCGGAAGACCATTAAGGAATTTCTCGTGGGTGTTTTCAAAAACGGGTCGACGAGAAAAGTAAATGAAGTACTGGAAGAATCGACAACCGTGGCGCAACAATATATGACCGGGCTGTTGATCGAGACGGTGATCGTTTTCACATTAAATGTGATCGGTTTCCTCATCATAGGAATAAAGTACCCCGTTTTTCTCGCCTTATTGGCTGCGATCCTGAACCTCGTGCCTTATGTCGGCATCCTCGTAGCGAATCTCCTGTGTATGGCGACGACCCTCCTGACGTCCGACAGGTTAAGTGACGTGGTGTGGGTTGGAGTGGTGCTGGGATTGGTCCAACTATTCGATAATAATTTCGGAATGCCGGTGATTGTCGGCAATAAGGTGAAGATCAACGCGCTTGTAACGATCATCGGTGTACTGATTGGCGGGGCGATGTGCGGGGTGCCTGGCATGTTTCTGGCAATTCCGTCGATAGCGGTCCTCAAAATCGTATTCGACAAGGTGCCGGAGCTGAACCCATGGGGAATTATGCTGGGTGATGACGAGTCGAATTCGGCTGCGGCTGAGACGAGTAAGTCGAAGCTCAGTTTCCTGAAGAGAAAACATAAAATGAAGAAGGAAAGCGGGGAAGAAAAACTAGTAAACCAATAGATCAAAAAAATTATGAAAACAAGTAAGGTTATAGTAGGACTTGCGGCTGCAGCAGTCGCAGGCGCGGCGATTGGGATGTTGCTTGCACCGGAAAAGGGCAGCGATCTTCAAAGGAAGATAAAAGAAGAAGCCAACAAATGGCTCGACGAGGTAAGGAAGCTCCTGAACCAGGGAGTTACAGCCAGCCGCCAGTTGCGCCAGGCAGCTGAAGATGAAATTGAAGAGGTGAAGTCGAATTTGAAGCCGATCGAGGATTAACCGGTCGATGATCAAATCTATTTTGTGATGGAAGACGTGATGGAAGAGCAGGAAAGGCCAGCCGAAAAGCTTATTGCTACGGCGGGGCAGATGATCGAAACCTACCGTGATCTGATGACCTTGACGGTCGTTGAGAACATTACGCGTGGTGTATCGGTGAGCGTCGTCGGGATTATATCGCTGGCGACTTCGTGCTTTGTCGTTCTCTTTGGCGCGCTGGGCCTTGCCTGGTGGATAGGCGAAGAGATGAATAATATGAAAGCCGGGTTTTTTATTGCGGGGTCGGTCTTCCTGCTTCTTCTCATCGTCGTACTCCTTATTGCCCGAAAGACATTATTGCCGTGGATCCAGGACATGGTTATCAAAAGCATCTATGAAAAAGATCAGTAACCTTCATGACCTGGCTGCGGAAAAGCAACGTCTTCAGCAACGGCTGACGCTGCTGAACAGGGAAATGAATACCGATGTAGAAGAGATCAAGGAACGGTTCAAACCGATCACGAGGATCATATCGTTCTTCACCGGGCAGTCGCAACATTCCGGCAATGGAACGCAAGCCAACCCGAAAACCTCGCTGTTGAAGATGGGTGCAAGCCTGGGATTCGACATGTTGGTTGGTTCGAAGCTGAAGAAGGCGGGATGGCTTGCGCGTTTGATAGTGCCCCCGCTCCTGAGAGGTATTTCTTCGACCGTGATCAACAAGGTGAAGAAGACCGCCTGATCCCACGAAAACTCTTTGAAGTGTTCTCTCTACATCTTGTGAAACAAAAGAAACACTTCGGTAAGTTTTTAACTGAAGTATACTCTGTTGCTTAACGCCATATACAACGAACTAACGGGCACAGTGTACTATTCAACTGTTGTTCCTGCCAGTTTACGACATCGGTCTGTTATTTGAATACCTAGGGTAAAAACTGACCAAAAATGAAATACACAATCGGAATTTTAAGCGTAGGTATGGCTGCCCTCATGATGAGTTGCGACTCAAAGGAAAGGGCACAGCTTCAGCACAGGGTAGACTCCCTGAGTGCCGAGCTGCAGGCCAGTAAACAGGTGGAAGCAACAATGGCCGAGGTAGGCGTATTGATCGACTCGATCGATGCCAATCGCCTGGCCTTGCGTGCACAGATGGTAGAGGGAACATCCTATACCGATTATATCAAGAGGCTAAAGGACATCAACGTTCACATTACTGAAACCAAGCACAAGATCACAGAAATGGAAAAAGCAGTTAAGTCTGCTAAAGGATCCAGCGCTGTTGCTTTGAAGAGAATCAAGCAGGATCTGGAGCTCCGTTCGCAGGAAGTACTTGCACTCCAGGTTGAGATCGAGAAGATGCGTGATGAGAATAGAAGGTTGGCATCGGATATAACCGTTAAGGATTCGACGCTCACCACCCGTGAAGAAGTGATCAAACTGCGCGAACAGGATATTGCTTCTCTGGAAAGTCTGGTGAAGGACATCAATGAGCAAACTAAAGTGAAAGTAGCTAACCTGTATTATGCACAGGCTCAAGCACTGGAAACTGCCGCTCAGAGGACGAAATTCGCACCCAAGAAGAAGAAGAACACAAAGCGTGAAGCTCTTGAGCTTTACAAGCTTTCACTCTCTCTTGGAAAGACAGAAGCCGAAGCGCGCATAGCTGAGCTTGAAAAAGATCTTGGCTAATTAAAAGGCAACCAAACGGTGATCCACCGATCATCGTGCCTTCTGGTGATCCCGGGCCTCATGGCTCGGGATTTTTTTATGCTATAAGTCAAAAAAAATTCCACACACTAAGGTTAAAAAACCTCTCCCCCGCGTTGCGTTAACGTTTGCATTTATGGTACACTTCTTTCTTTCTATACGTCATATTTTAACTAAACAATAACGTTTATGAAATTCAATAGATTGATGATCGGGGTGGTTGCGCTTTTTCTGTTAGCTACAGCCAATGTCTCCGCACAGGATAATCTCCTGAAAGACTGGACACAACTCGGAACACGCGTGGTTGATTACACGCTTGACCATGACGTTGTATCCCTTAACAACAGCAAGGAAGCTTTTAACCAACTGAGAGTAAGTGTTAAAGGTGGCGCATTGAACATGCACAAAGCCACTGTACACTTTGCCAATGGCGACAAGCAGGATATCGATTTCCCGGAAGTTGTATCCGGTGAGACCGGTGGAAAAGTGATCGATCTGAAGGGGAACAACCGCGTGATCGAGAAAATCACGTTCTGGTATGATACCAAAGCCAACTCGACCGAAAAAGCTACCGTAGAAGTATGGGGCAAAAAGGCCTAACGGTCTTTCGGTCTTTGATGAACGTAAGTAATTCCGTTAATCTGTTTGACGGGATTACTTACTTCTTACAGCTTTGTCCCACACCGCGCTCTGACTTCCCTTGATAAGCCGCCCCAATCCCTGGTACACGGATAGGTTCATGAAAAGAAAGTAGTAGGGAACGAACAATATTCTCAAACCGATCTTACGGTCCTTCAGCAAATAACCCAGTATGGCAACCAAATAAAATAATGTCTGCGCAAGAAGGAACATCTGGAAAAATGCACTGCCGGATGCGGCAAGAAATGCATTGCTGATCAGAAGCAACAACAAACTCAACGGCGCCAGCGTCCATCGCAACATGCGGTGTGATACATATTGAAAGCTCAGCCAGCCGTATTTGAAAAAATTCATTAGTGGCGTGAAGTGCCATACTTCGATCAGTCCCCCCGCCGATATTCTTACTTTTCTTTTTTTCTCTTCTGCTATCGAAGCTGAAGCAGTCTCCATCGCATACGCGTCGGGTTCGTAGATCACACGGTAACCGGCTTTAGCAATGTTCATCGACAAACGGAAGTCTTCGATGAACACACCCGGCGGTACCTCCTCGTACATGCTGGTTCGTACTGCCAGCAATTCGCCTGCTGCGCCCACTACGGTGTTGAGCTGTGAGTCCCATTTCTTCAACAGCGATTCATATTTCCAGTATGCTCCTTCGCCGGATCCTGCTGCATTTTCAGCGTCGCTTAGCTGAACCCGTTTTTCGCCAGCGACGGCGCCTACTTTCGGGTCTTTGAAATGGCGGGCCAGTAGCTTTAGGGCCTCGCGATTCAGAATGGTGTTTGCATCGCAGAAAACCACGATTGGCGTTTTGACCATTTTCATGACCCGGTTTACAGCCGCATTCTTGCCGCGCCTTGCATTTTCGTGGAAAACCTCGAAATCAGCGTTTCCTCTGACAAGGTCCGCACTGTTATCTGTCGATCCGTCGGTTACAAACCAGAACTTTCTCTTATCAACCGGATAGTCCAACTCGGCCGTGTTCCTGATCTTTTGTTCCAGGATATCTGCCTCGTTATAACAAGCCACAAGGACCGTAACCTCGGGAAGCTCGGTGTCGGAGTAGAAGATGGTTTTACGCGGTGTAAGAACTTTCCTGAGCTTAACCAATATCCCGAGCAGGATAGGATAGCCCAGATACGTGTAGATGATAATACCCAGCGAAGCCCAGAATACGAGCTGAAGTGCTGAGTTAAGGGCTGGATTAGAGAACATTAATAATTTAGAGTAGAATTCTGAGGTAGTAAAAATCGTAAATTTCAAGTCTTTTCCCCCTCAATTTTTTCGAAGTCATGTTGAAAGTTGGCCTTAACAGACATTTTCAGAGGTGCCTTTTGGTGCTAGCCGTCCTATTGCTTTTCGGGGCTGCAGCCAGGGCGCAAACTCCTACGTTTAGCAGCACCGCGGTAGAGACTGGTACCTACGGCACTCTATATATATATGATATCACCACCACTCACTCGAGCCCCGTCACCATTTCGGCCACAGGGGTTCCTACGGCGTGGATGACTTTTACCGACAATGGAAACGGCACTGCCGTGCTGACCGGCATTCCACCAGCTGTCGGAAACTTTCCGATCACGTTGAGAGTCGCGGATGCCCTTCTTCCAATATTCTTCTCCGAACAGAGCGTCAATCTCGATGTTTCGAAAGCAGTGCTGACCGCGACCGTTGGAAATACTACGAGAGAATACGGCGATCCGAACCCCACTTTCCCCATAAGCTATACAGGCTACAAATTTTCTGACGATGCCAGTGCCATAGAGGAATTTCCGACTGCCGGTGATAATTCCATTGTTGGATCAACAACTGTGGGGAATCACTCAATTGGCCTTCTGACTCTTGGGTCGGATGATCATTATACATTCTCGGGAGTAGCCGGAAATCTGGCCATCACACCAGCCCCTCTTACGATAACTGCCGAGAATAAATCGAAAGCTTACGGCGATGCAAACCCGTTATTCACTTTGGCATATTCCGTATTCAAAAATTCTGAAACTGCAACGACACCGGGTGTATTCTCGTCCCCTGCAGTGGCTGATGCGGCAAGCATAAGCGAAACAACACCGGTGAGTAATCCAGCCATTACTGTTTCGGGTGGAGTGGCAGCCAATTATACAATCACCCGCGTTAGCGGCACGCTTACAATCAACAAAGCACACCTTACCGCTGTTGCCAACGATAACACAAGGCCATACTTTGCAGCAGAGCCGCCGTTTACGATTAGCTACATCGGCTTGAAGAATGGTGAGCTTGGCAACGTCATTGCCAACCCTCCTACCATCCAACCGGGATTCACCCAAACATCGAACGCAGGAACATATTCGATCGGCCTCCAAAACTCAACGGGCTCCGACGAAAATTATGATTTCACGGGTTATACCGCGGGCACGATGACCATTACCAAGGTCGCCCTTACCGCGAAGGCAAATGATGCGTCGAGACCATTTGGTTCGCCCAACCAGAGCTTCTTCCCTATTACTTATACCGGTTTTGTAAGTGATGACGATGCGGGCGACATCAGCACGGCGCCAATAGCAGGTACGGGTGCTGTACCGGCTACTCCCGTGGGTACAGCTTCCTCCATCGATGTGGACATCGATGATGCAATAGCCACGAACTATACGTTCAATCCTGTTTCAGGTGTGCTTACGATCACGAAAGCAACACTGACAGTCACTGCTGATTCGAACTCTAAAGTTTATGGTGCACTCGATCCCGCCTTTACGGTCGTTTATTCGGGCTTCGTTAACAATCAAACACTCGACGACATTACGACAAAACCAACCGCTTCGCCAGGTCCGAACGTCGAGGATGCGGGTTCGTATACGATCACTCCGGGTGGTGGGGCCGATGAGAGCTATGATTTCGCATACGTAACCGCTCCTTTCATCATTACTAAAGCTGTGCTTAATGCTACGGCCGACAATAAAACGAAGCCCTATGGAACTGTTAATCCTATCTATACAGTCTCCTACTCGGGGTTTGTGAACGGTGATGTTCTGGCGGAGATTGACGCAACCCGCCCTACGGCCAACACTCCTCCCCAAATCGATGACAAAACTCATGTTGGCAATAACTATACGATCGGTGTTTCCGGTGGACTGGATAACAACTACACGTTCAATTATATTCCTGGAATACTGACAATCACGAAAGCAACTCTGACGGCCACCTCTGATGCAAAGTCTAAAGTTTACGGTACCCTCAATCCGCCGCTTACGATCACTTACACGGGATTGCTCAATGACGATGTTCCGAATGAAATCGATACACCTCCGGGCATTTCTACGCCAGCCCAACAATACTCGCCTGCCGGGTCGTATCAAATCGACCTTGACAATACCGGAAGCGACAACAACTACAATATCATACTTGTTGAAAACCTTCTGACGGTTACGAAGGCCACGCTTATTGCCACGGCTGTTGATAAGACACGAAAATATGGCGAGCCGAACCCACTGCCCTTTACAGTAACCTACACTGGCTTCCTGGGGAGCGATGGACCAGGCACAGGGGCGATCACAACGGCGCCTACTATGTCGACCGCAGCTGGCAATACTTCGCCGGTAACAAACTATGCGATTACCTTTAATAATGATGGCGTCGCACCTAATTACAATTTCTCGTATGTACCGGGAAATCTGAGCGTCACTAAAGCGATGCTCACTGCGAGGCCAAACGACGCATCGAGGAAGTATGGCGAGGCAAATCCCCTGTTGTTCCCGGTTTCGTATACCGGTTTTGCAAATGGTGAAACAGAGCTCGTGATTGCGACTAAGGTAAACATCACGGATTCACATACCAGTACAAGCTCGAACGCAGGGCCCTACAGCATTGATGCTGCCGGCGCGAACGACGAAAATTATGATTTTACTTATGTCCCCGGCGTTCTCACGGTAACGAAAGCTCCGCTCACGCTGACGGCGGCCGGGCAAAGCCGCCCGTATGGTTCAGCTAACCTTCCGTTGACCATCAACTACACTGGTTTTCAAAATGGCGAAACATCAGACGTACTGGACGATAACCCGCCGACCAACCCAAAACCTTCCGCATCTACCCTTGCCGACGAGACGTACCCCGTCGGTAACCACACGATCGCTGTAAGCGGGGGCATTGATAATAATTATGCGTACACGTTTGTTGCCGGAACGCTTGCTATCACTAAAGCGACATTGACCGCGAAGGCCGATAACCGGACGAAGCCCTTTAATACACCTAATCCGAATCCTTTTACAATTAGCTACACCGGATTTCTGAATGGTGATAATACAACTGTGTTCAATGCGCCTAATTCACCGCCGGGTGCGTCTACGACAGCAGCAGTAAATGCACCGGTTGGAACCTATACCATCAATGTTACAGGCGGTTCCGCTGCCAACTACACTTTGGCCTATGCTTCGGGAATGCTCACCATTGAAAAGGCTACGCCTGTTGTGACCTGGTCGAATCCTGCTACAATGACCTATGGACCGGCCCTTGGAGCAACGCAATTGAATGCGACGGCCAATGTAGCCGGTACATTCGATTACCACCCTGCAGGCGGAACTGTCCTGAATGTCGGTGCAAACCAGGTGTTGTCTGTTGACTTCGCTCCTTCCGACCCAGGCAATTATAACCCCGTGAACGGAACGACGGTGATAATTAACGTGATCAAACAGACGCCGATCATTACGTGGCCTAATCCTGGAGCAATTACATTTGGGACAGCGCTGAGTGCCACTCAACTGAATGCAAGCTCAAATGCTCCCGGCGACCTGGTTTACGATCCACCCCTCAATCATGTACTGAATGCAGGGAACCATAATTTGACCGTGGATTTTAACCCCAGCGGTCCCAACGCCAACAACTACAATGCAGTTCTAGACGTCACGCGTGTTATCACGGTGAACAAAGCGACTCCGGTAATAACATGGGCCAATCCTGCTCCCATCCCATACGGCACGGCACTGAGTTCCACTCAACAAAATTCAACGTTCAGTGTACCCGCTCAACTTCCCGAATATTCACCTTTAGAAGGCGCCATCCTCCCGGTCGGTGCTAACCAGGTGATCCAGGTAACCTGGAAACCGGTTGACCAGCAGAATTATAACAATGTTACCGGGCAGGTGCTGATCACCGTAGTTAAGGCGACACCGGTCGTTACATGGGCGACTCCTGCCGACATTACATACGGCACACCGCTGAACACCACGTCGCATTTGAATCCTGTCGCCAGCGTTGCCGGTGTGTTCGCATTCAACCATGCTCCAAATACGGTACTGAACGCAGGTGCGTATACGTTAACTGCCACGTTTACTCCCGACGATCAAACCCGCTATAACGTTGTTACCGGTATTTCGACGACCATTAATGTTCTTAAGGCAAACCCTGTCATTACATGGCCGGCACCCGGACCGATCACATACGGAACACAGTTGACTGCAACACAATACAATGTATCTACAGGCGTTGCTGGAGCATTCAGCTATGATCCGCCGTTGACAAGAGTGCTTGACGCCGGCGCGAATCAAACTTTGACAGCGACATTTACGCCCGCCATTCCGGCGAACTACAATACGATCGTTACCACCAGGACAATTACGGTGAACAAGGCTAACCCGGTAATCACATGGCCCAACCCTGGAGCCATTACGTACGGAACTCCGCTCACCGTAGGTGTTCAATTGAATGCCTCTGCCAATGTACCCGGACAATTTTTCTACTATGACCCGGAGCCCAACGATATCCTCAATACAGGAGTTAACCAGGTGCTTTCGGTACGGTTTGAACCGACGGACCTGTTGAATTACAATATTATTCCGACCGCTACGGCGCTTATCACAGTCAACAAGGCTACGCCTGTTGTCACATTCCCGACACCGCTTCCGATCAAGGTAGGCGTTCCGCTCGCAGTCGGCGTACAATTGAACGCATCTGCAAACGTACCGGGTAATTATACCTATACGCCGCTTCCGGGAACTTCATTTGCATCCGAAGGAAACTACACATTGAGCGTGAAGTTTGAGCCCAGTGACGCTGCTAACTATAATATTGTGCCGGTTACACAAACACAGATCACGGTAAGCAGTAAAGACAACCCGGTCGTTACGTGGAACGATCCGCCCGACATCACCTATGGAACTTTACTGACGAATGGAGTACAGCTCAACGCATCGGCGAACGTGGCCGGCCAATACGACTACGGTACCCTGCCGGGAAAACGGCTCAATGCCGGCGCCGCGCAAGTACTAAGCGTAACGTTCACGCCGAATGACGCTGTGAACTTCAACAGTGTTGTGAAGACAGTTCACATCAACGTGAATAAGAAAGTACTTACCGCAACGGCAAATAATGCCAGTCGTGCGTATGGTGGGGCGAACCCGACGTTCACCATCACTTACACGGGCTTCGTACCGGGAGTGACAGACGTGATCGATACAGCACCGACAGCGACCAGCGCCGCGATCGGCGCCGACCCGGCCGGCAGTACGTTCGACATCACGCCCTCCGGTGGCGTCGACAATAACTTTTCATTTAATTATGTAAAGGGAACATTGACCATCACCAAAGCGACATTGATCGCTACTGCGGAAAACAAAACGAGGGAGTATGGACTCGACAACCCCATCAACACGATCGCGTACAGTGGGTTTGTTAATACAGATGGCCCCGGCAGCATTATACAGCCTACATTCAATCCGGGGCCGGCAACGAATGCGACCGTGGGTAACAACTACACGATCAGCTTCCTGAATGGCGGGTCCGCAGCGAATTACGACATCACTCTTCAGACCGGAACGCTTTCTATTACCAAAGCGCTGCTGGTTCTAATTGGTAATGATCTCACCAAGCCTTATGGTGATGTAAATCCCACATTGACGTTTCGGTACATTGGCTTGAGGGGCATTGATACCGAAGCAGTCGTCAATCCTAAGCCAACGATTACGACATCGGCAGGCACGATGAGTCCTATTGGTTCATACACATTTACCCTTTCAGGTGGTGCGGCGACGAACTACACACTCGCCCTGTTCCCTGGATCGCTTACAATCACAAAGGCTCCCCTTATCGCGAAGGCCAACAACCTGTCAAGAACTTATGGTCAGCCGAATACGCCCAACGGCATCACCTACACCGGCTTCAAGGGTACTGATGGTCCGGGCACAATCACACAGCCTGATATCACCGGGCCCAATGCTACATCTGCCAGTGATGCAGGGACATACACGATCTCCCTCAGTGGCGGGTCGGCAACTAATTACGACCTGACATTACAAAATGGAGCACTGATCATAAACAAAGCCACGCTCACGGCAAAGGCCGAAAACAAATCGCGACAATACGGCCTGGATAACCCTGCGTCGTTTATAATAACCTACACCGGCTTCGTAAATGGAGACGATGTAACGGACATCAGCGTGCCGACCGCGGCACCTACGATTCCGAACAGAAATGTCGGCTCGTACGTCATCAACGTGTCGGATGGATCGGCAACGAATTACAACTTCTCCTATCAAAGCGGTACACTCACAGTCGACGCCGCGCCGCTGATCGCCAGGGCGAACGACCGTACACGGATGTACGGACAAAACAACCCGGCGTCGTTCGCGATCACCTACACCGGTTTCCTGTTGGACGATGGCATCGGCAGCATTTCGCCAGCCACCGCGGGAACTTTAGCGACGCCTGCATCCCCCGTCGGAACATATGGGATTACTGTAACCGGAGGATCGGCCACAAACTATACGATTACGCGCCAGTCAGGGACACTTACCATTGCTAAAGCGACGCTTATTGCCAAAGCTACTGATAGGTCCAAAGTGTATGGTGCGGCTGTCATTCCAAACACCATCACTTATACCGGGCTTGTCAATGGCGATGATCCCGGAGATATCGCTAAAATCACTCAGCCGACGATTTTGGGTAACGGCACGACTATTACCGCCAATAGCCCTGTAGGTGTTTATGACCTCACACTTAACGGCGGAACGGCCACCAACTACGCGTTCGTCCTCCAGAACGGCGCTGTTACGATCACACCGGCAGCATTAACGGCGCGCGCGCAGAATGATTCCAGGCCGTACGGTGGCAACAATCCTACCCCATTCACTATCACATACACCGGGTTCGTTGCCGGCGACACACCGCTATCGATCACACAACCTGCCGCAACAACAACAGCTGGCCCTACCTCGCCTGCCGGACCGTATGACATTACACTTTCCGGTACTACATCGAATTACACCTTCACGTTTGTGACTGGTACACTGACAGTGACCAAGGCAACAGTCAACGTGACCGCCGACAATCGCACTAAAGTCTACGGAGACAACAATCCTGACTTCACGCTTAGCTATTCAGGACTCAGGAACAACGAAAATGTGGGGGTGATCGACACGCCTCCCAAAGGAACTACAACTGCAACGTCAGCGTCGCCTTTCGGGAGCTACACGATCAACGTTAGCGGGGGCGCCGATAACAACTACACGTTCACGTATGCGCCCGGAACTCTTACAGTTTCAAAGGCGCCTCTGACCGCGAAGGCCGACAACAAGCAAAAATTCTACGGGGATACTAATCCTCCAATGACTATCACATATACCGGATTTGTAAATAGCGACGGACCCACCTCGATCACCCAGCCCACTCCCAGCACCGTAGCAACGACAACCAGTCCACTGGGTGATTACCCCATTGTTCTGAGCAACGGCACTGCCGTCAACTATACACTCACACTCCAGACTGGAACGCTGTCTGTCATTCCCGCACTGCTCACGATTACCGCCGTCAACCAGAGCAGAGCTTACGGTGCCGTGAATCCGCCACTCACACTGACTTACAGCGGGTTCACCAGCGGTCAGTCGGTTGCCGACCTCGACTTGCTGCCGCAGGTTACAACAGTAGCTGCTATCGCTTCAAATGCCGGGACTTATGACATTGTGGTCTCCGGCGGATTCGATCCCAATTATACTTTCGCATACACTACCGGAACACTGACGGTGACCAAGGCAAGCCTGGCGGCACACGCCGATCCCAAAGTGACCACCTATGGGGCTATTCCTCCGCTTACCGTTTCATATTCGGGTTTTGTGAATGGCGAAGATGCATCTGTCATCGACACGGCACCCGCGATCTCGACTACGGCGACTGCTACGTCGTCGCCGGGAGATTATACCGTTACGCTGACCGGCGGTGAGGATAACAACTACGACCTGGTGAACAACGATGGGACGATGACCATCGGTAAGGCATCGCTCACGGCGAAAGCCGACGACAAGAGTCGCATCACGGGCGCTGCCAATCCGGCTCTCACAATAAGCTATTCCGGTTTCATGAACGATGAAACTATAGACGTCATCAACACACTGCCTTCAGCAACGACAACGGCAACCACTGCATCGTCTGCCGGTAGCTACCCGATCGAGGTTTCCGGTGGGCTGGATGATAATTACGTTTTTGTGTATCAGTCCGGAGCGCTGACCGTCGTTCTCGACAATCCGCCGGTTGTGAGGAACTTCCTCGTGAAGCCCGATGAAGACAAACGTTTCAATTTTAATGTCGCATTGTTCGCAGCGAACTATACCGACGAGCCCAACGGAAAGATATCGTACATCAAAATAATATCGGTTCCGCAAAACGGCGCATTATTCAACGGATCAGCGCGTGTGAATGTAGGCGATGAAGTTCACCTGACCAACGGCGAACTGCAGGATTTCTACTACCTCTCGAACAGCAATTACACCGGTAACGACAACTTCGGATGGAACCTGTTCGATGGCACCTACCTCGCCGTCAGCCCCGCCACGGTAAATATTCAAGTCCAACCGGTAAACGATCCCCCGGTCCTCTCCAACATCGAATCCGGAAGGATCTTTTACAGTCTTGGTGACCCCGCTGTTCCTGTTACCGAACAGATCATCATCAATGATGTTGATGACAACTTCATCTTCTCGGCATCCGTGAAGATCGCGACCAACTACACACAAGGCGACGAATTGAAAGTCAGCGGCGGGACAACCAACACGAAAATCGAATCCACCTATAACGTTTCTACCGGTGAACTGAAACTGAAAGGGAGGGAATCCAGGGCTACATACGAAAGCATTCTGACCAAGGTCGTTTTTAGCAGCCCGGTGACTGGTGAAGCAACCATCTCCGAAAAGAACATCATAATGATCGTACGTGACAGTACTGCCGACAGTAACATTGCAACACGCACTGTCGACATCACTGAAGTGTTCCCGGAGCTCGATATCGTGAACTCATTCACGCCGAATGGTGATGGCTTCAACGACGAATGGGATATTCTCAATCTTCATTCTTACTCCAACATAAATATCAACATATACGATTTCAACAGCGCAAGGGTGTTCCAATGCAACACGAACGACTGCAGGTGGGATGGCACCAGGAACGGCAATGCACTGCCCGCCGGACCATATTCGTACACGATAGATCTGAACAACGGCAAAAGAAAATACAAAGGCATCGTCACTATTCTGAAATGAGGTTGTTGGCCAAAATATTCGTCCCGGTTCTGGGTCTCGCGTTACTGTCTTTCATCGCGAAAGCACAGGATGTCGACTACACTCAATATTACCTGAATAATGCAGGGACCAACCCTGGGTACACAGGCACCGAGGAGTTTCTGGACATGAAGCTGGGTTTCCGGGAAGGGTGGAATAATTTCGGTATCCGGAACAACTATCTTTTTGTCAGCGCTTATACGTCGCTGAACAACTCGCGGCGGGGTGTGCTCCGCCAGAACGGGATGAGGTTAAGCGACCCCACCAAGCTGACGCAAATGCAGTTGGACAGGCGGGTACGAAGAAAGCATGGTGTCGGCGGTATGGTCACAAGCCGCAAACTGGGGCCGTACGCCCTCGTTGCGGCCAACGCGAATTACGCCTACCACCTGCCTCTCGGCCGGAAATCCAACCTGGCTTTTGGTACGAAACTTGGTATCCAGAATCAGCGGATAGATTTCTCGGGATTCACAGTCCGGGACGACGTCAATGACCTCTTCTTTCAGTCGCTGATGAAGACCTCAGAGGGCAACCAGACAGTCTTCCGCGTGGATTTTGGAACCGTGCTTTATACTGATAAATTTAACATTGGCGTTTCAACGGGTAATCTGGTGCAGTCAGAAGTGAGTGGTGAACACCTCGTCGATCAAACGGGGTTGAGGTATTTTACTGTTCAATCTTCGCTTTTGTCTCTGCGTGTTGGTAAAGATTTGGTTTTGACCCCGGGCTTCCGGGCTGTTTATATGGAGAATTACGATCTGGCCTGGTCATTGAATGCACGGGCCCGCTACAAAGATTTCATTTACCTGGGTGCCGGCTATTCCGGTCAGGGTTCGAAATTGTCCATACTCGCGGGTCTGAATCTCGCCAACGGTATTTCCGTTAACTACTCGTATGATAAATATCTCGGCGAGCTTAACAACTTTAACGTGAATGTTCATGAGGTCATCGTGGGAGTAACATTATTCAACAAGTACGGGGCCCCGACCCGATTTTGGTGAGGATCATGAGAATTCTTGCTGCTCTCTCCCTCTGTACCGCATCGTTTGCTGTCGATGCCCAGGTGCAGGAGTTCGCCACGCCGGTAGAGCTCGCCGCAATAAATTCAGATGCCGAAGAGCTTAGTCCTCTCCTTTCTCCCGACGGAAAATCTTTATACTTCGCCCGCGCATTTCATCCCGCCAACACAGGCGGTAGTACAGCCGGCATAGACATCTGGGTTGCCAAACAAGACAACCGCGGAAACTGGCAGCCGCCTACGAACGATCTTCCCTGGAACAACAAAGACAACAACTGTGTGGTCGGCGTCCGCAATGATCCGCAAATTGTTTACCTGTTAAATACATACACGAAGAAGAACGGGATTGCATTTTCGAAAGAGGTCGAAGGACAATGGTCGGACCCCCAGCCTATCCCCATCGAAAACATCGGCAGGAACAAGTTCATAGGATTTTACATGAATCCGGCTTTCAACATATTGCTCATCTCCATGCACGACCCCGGCTCGGTGGGTGAAGAAGACCTCTACGTTTCATTGAAAGATTCCGTCGGAGTTTGGTCGACACCTTTCAACCTGGGACCGACCATCAATACGGCAGGATACGAGATCTCGCCTTACCTTTCACCCGACGGCAGACAACTCTACTTTTCAAGCGACGGCCACGGCGGAATGGGCGACGCAGACATCTTCGTATCGGAACGTCTCTACAACGACAGCTGGACTGTGTGGACGAAACCCAGGAACCTCGGAGCTCCCGTGAACAGCGACAAGTTCGATGCTTACTTCTCCATGTATGGCGACTCGGTGAGCTACTTCACCAGCAACCGGTCGGGAACGGCGGCCAACATCTATAGCTCGCGCGTCAAGGCAAAAACCATCGTCCAGCAAGCAGCTGTTGTGTCACTGAAGTACGTGGACCCCGCCGAAGTACTGAAGACCTTCGGAAGTCAGCTTATCCTGTATTTCCAGCCGGGCACCAGCGAACTGAGCCCCAACCAGAAAAACACGCTCGCCAGGGTCAAAACCGGCCTCTCGAATAACAAGGACATATACTGCCGGCTGATCGCACTGACGAAGCAGGGAGAGCAGGACCTGGAGATACACAAAGAGCGGCTCATAAAAACCCTCGACGAGTTTCGCCGGCTCGGCATCGAAGGCAGCCGTTTTACGTTCAGTACAGAGCCGGCTAAATCGATTGACGAGGGGAATCTCGAGGCTGTTAAGCTTATGTTTTACAGGTAAAAGCGGGGGTACCCGTTATGACCGATTAAACGGCCCGATTACCAAAATTTGCGTAAATTTGCGCCTTTGACTGATGGACTTTTTAAACATTCTTAAAATACTTCAGCGCAAGACCTGGGTCTTGATCGTTTTTCCGCTGGTAACCATCCTCGTGACGGGAGTGCTGCTGTCGCGAATGGATAAAAAATACAAATCCACGGCTCAGATCGCCACCGGTTTTACCACCGATGACGCCGTAAAGCTGAACGATGACTCTTCAAATCCTTTCGAAGTAAGCACCAACTTCACCAACATTATCGAATCGATGAATTCGATCCCGGTTCAGAGCCTGGTCGCCTACCGGTTGATCCTTCATGACCTGGAATCGCCGGAATCGTTTCGCAAATTCAAACAGTCGAAAGACAGCGACATCAAGATCGATGCAGCCACGTTCGCAGCTTCGAAGGCCGAATTCCAGGAAAGGCTGAGGAATTTCCAGCCCCTCAATTCGAGCGACGAAAAAGACCGTGTGCTCTTCGAGATCCTGAAAGGATACGAATACGACTACGAAAGCCTAATAAAGAAACTCTGGATCCGCCGTGTATCAACTTCCGACTTTATCTCGGTGGATTTCACTTCTGAAACACCGTTCCTCTCGGCGCTGACGGTAAATGCCGTGTGCGAAGAATTCATTCGTTACAACAAGGCCCTGAAGATCGACCGGTCCTCGGAATCCATCGAATTCCTCGAGAGCCTCGTGCTTGAAAAAAAGAAAGTCCTTGACGACAGGACCTCCAAGCTCAATGAGTACAAGGTGGTGAATAACGTTACCAACTATAGCGCCGAAAGCGAAAGCAAGATCGACCTGATCGCCAACTATGAACAACAGAGGGAAGAGGAAGAAAAGAAGATCAAAGGACTCGATCTGTCGTTGTCTGCCGTAGAGATCAAGCTTAAGGGTTTTAACCAGTCGAACCAGGATGAGATCGTCAAGGTCAACCAGCGTATTATCGACCTTCGCCGCCAGATCTCCGAGTTGAATGCTGCAGGGGCCGAAGCCAACAAGACCAAGCTCAATCAGCTACGCGACGACCTTCAGCTCGAAGCGGGCCGGCTGGAGTCGATCAACACCCGTGTCACGGCCGAAGAGATCAAGGAAATAACGGGACTACGCGACCAGTACAATCTCGACCTGAAGATATCACGGTCCCACCTCGAGACGATCGAAAGCTCTCTTCGCAGACTTAAATACGATGTATCAGGATTCGCCACCAAGGAAGCCAAGCTGTCCGACCTGGAACGTGAAGTCGAGTTTGCTTCCGAAGATTACGCCAACGTCCAGGACAAATACAACACTGCAAAGAACAAGGCGCTCGTGATCGGTAGCTCTATCCGCCAGACATTGCGTGGCCAACCCAGTCTGGAGCCCGAGGCTTCGAAAGCGTTGCTGATGATGGCGCTCTCCGGTGCAGGTAGCCTGATACTTTGTATCGCGATCATTATTGGCGTAGAATATTTCGACTTCAGCATCCGCGTGGCATCAAGACTCGAGCGACTGACGGGCATCAAGAACATAGGCACTATCAATGCCGTGAAAACAAAAGGCTTCGACCTTCACAAAGTTTTCAACAATAAAAGTCTAGATAAAGAGGGAGATCGTTTCGTGCACTTCCTGCGCAAGCTCCGGTACGAAGTCCAGACCTCCAACAGCAAGGTATTCCTCGTGACCAGCACCCAGGTGAACGTTGGCAAGTCATTTATCATCATTTGCCTTTCGTACACACTGAGTCTTATCAACAAAAAGGTATTGATCATCGACACTAACTTCCGTCACAATTCACTGACCAAGTTGTTGATGGAAAGGAAGAAGGATATCAAGTTGCTGGAGAAAGGATCGATGGGCGAAGAGGAAAAGATCAACCACGAGTCGACTGCAGGTGAGCACGAGAAGGCCCACGCTGAAGCCGAGGCCAAAGGCCAGACCAACAAAGGCAACAAGAGCAGCAAAGCCAAAGCAGAACCCGACAGCACCCAGGAAAATCCCTACGGAAACCAGGGCTTCGAGTTCGATGAGGACGCCAAAGCAAACAGCAACGGCCATTCAAACGGTCACAACGGCCAGGACGATCATAAGGGCATCATCTACGACACGGAGTTCAACGGTGTACACATCATCGGCAACATCGGCGGACACGATTCTCCTTCGGAGATACTCGCAGGCCGGAATTTCAAGAATGTGATCACCAAGCTGTCTTCGCAATACGACTACATCCTGATGGAAGGACCGTCGCTGAATGAATATTCCGACACCAAAGAGCTCATCGAATTCTCCGATAAGGTAATACCTGTATTCAGCGCTGAAACCGTTCTGAACTCACTAGACGAAGAGTCCATTAAGTATCTGAAATCCGTAAAAGGCAAACTGCTCGGTTCTGTCTTGAACAAAGTCGCGCTCAAGGACTTGTCCGTTTGATCTATTTTCCCGGCTGATGAAAAGTGTCACGAATCGCCAGTGGTTAAAATCTGGCGCCTACTCGATTGGCTCCCGCTTCAGCGTGTTATTGTTCGGCTTCGGAAGTTTCTATTTCATGATCCGGTTCCTGTCCAAAGGTGAATTCGGAGCATGGAGCCTGTTCCTTACCATCACTACGATCATCGAGATGTCGAGGAATGGCCTTATCCAAAATGCCATCATCAAGCTGCTTCATTCGAACGAGGAGAAAGACACCCACAAGGTTGTTACGGGCTCGTGGATGATCAACATCGCTTATTCGGCGATCATTTTTATCCTCATTGCGATCATGTCGCCGTTGTTTAACAAGGGGTTCGGGATGCCGGAGCTCCAGCCTATGTTTATGTGGTACGGGCTTACGCTTGCGCTGCTCATCCCTTTTTCCCAGTTCAATTACCTCCAACAGGCTCATTTCAGTTTCAATGGAATATTCTGGAGCGCTTTTGCCCGGCAGGGGACATTCTTTGTTTCAATTCTTTCGATCTATTTCCTGAACCTCCACCCCAGTTTGATCCATTTGGTGCTTATTCAGACTGGTTGTACCTTTATTGGATTGATCGTTGCGTTTGTCCTTGCAAGGAATTTCTTCACGTTCAGATTCGAATGGGATATGAACATCACGAAAAAGGTATTTCACTTTGGGAAGTACGTCATGGGTACCAACATTGCATCGCTCTTCTATAAAAGCGTCGATCAGTTCAGCATTGGCTATTACCTGAACCCTAATGCCGTGGCCCTTTACGCCTCGGCGATGCGACTCTCCAACCTGATCGAATATCCCGCAACTTCGGTATCGGAGGTAGTATACCCGCACAGCACGCTCCGCATCAGCGAGTCGGGAGACACGGCCGTGAAGAATATTTATGAAAAGTCGCTGGCCCTTACCATGGCCATCACGTTCCCTATCGTGGTTGCAACGTTTCTCCTCGCCGATCTCATCATTTTCATCATTGCAGGTCCTGATTACGCCCAGTCTGCCGGGATCCTGAGGGTCACCATACTCTTCGGTATTTTCACACCGTTTACCAGGCAGTTCGGTATGATCATGGATTCCGCGGGGCGGCCCAATCAGAACTTCATGTTGCTCCTCGGCTCGCTGGCGCTCAACATCGTGTTGAACGTGATCTTTGTACAGAGCTTCGGTATTATGGGGGCGGCATACGGCACACTGATTGCGTATGTCATTACTTCAATCGCCGGACACATGGTGCTCGTGAAATTATTCGGCGTAGAAATGAAGAACGTTTTCTCAAACACCGGAGGTTATTATCGCCAGGGATTTTCGCTGGCGCGAGAAGTTTTAAAAGGGAACCTTAAACTGCGATAACCAGGGGATGCCTTATGGAAGAAGAAGACGACGACGTACTGCTTAAACCAGAAGATAGGACAGGAAAGATCCCGATACAGAACCGGGCTATGGAAGTCGTACTGACCATTCTGACCATCGCGTTGTTCGTTTCATTTTTTCTGATCGTAGTTGTATTCTGACAATATGGGAGAGAAGAATCAAACATTCCAATTGCCGAAAGGAGAGAATAATATTCTCCGGAATCCCGGCGCGGGACTTAAAGGCTCGCGTTCGGTACTGATCTACAGTATCCTGTTGATCCTTTCGCTCGGGCTGGCCGTCGGCGTGTCCGTGGTCGGGCTGGAGTTTGGTGTCATTTTTCTCCTTGTAGTCGTCGGCGTTCCGGTGATCATCTATTCAGTTGCCAATGCGAAGTTTGGAGTGATCGCATTGTTGTGCCTTTCCTATTGTCTTGGTTTCAGTAAGTTCATCAAAGGTGTCCCGCTTGGCGTGGGTCTGGATATATTCCTCAGCGCCCTCCTCATCGGATTGATCTTCGACAAGTGGCGCCGGAGTGACTTCACCGTGTCCGGCGGCCCGATAAGCTACGTGGTGTGGATGTGGATCATTTACAACTGCCTCGAATTCTTCAACCCGATGGCTTCACGGGAAGCGTGGGTATATGTGATCCGGGGTATTGCCTTGCTGATGACGTTCTATTTCATTACCCTGAACACGATGGACAACGTCGGTTACGTCCGTAAGCTGATCAATGTCTGGATCGTTATGACGCTCCTGGGCGCGCTTTACGGATTGTTCCAGGAATTCCGTGGAATGTCGGAGGCCGAGAAGGCATGGATCGCCGCCGACGATTTCCGCTACAATCTTATTTTCAACTGGGGACGTTACCGGATCTTCTCGTTCTTCACCGACCCGACTGTGTTCGGAATCCTGATGTCGTACACGGGACTTTTTTGTATTGCCCTTATCCCCGGCCCGTTCAAGATGGGCTATAAAATATTCCTCGGTATATGCGCTACCGTCATGCTGCTGTCAATGGTATACGCCGGTACGCGTACCGCTTACGCGATGATACCGGCCGGCCTCATTTTCTATGCTCTGCTGACGCTCCAGAAAAAGACCCTCATCATCTGCGGAGTGCTCGGAGCAATGGGGGCAGGCATCATCTTCTCCGACATACGGAGCATTGGCCCCTTCCTTACCAGCAACAACCTTGAACGCATCCGTTCGGCTTTCAACCCGAGCGAGGATCCTTCGTTCCAGGTGCGGGAAAGAAGCCAGGCCTTCATCAAACCCTTTATTCAGCAACATCCTTTCGGCGCCGGGCTGGGAAGCATCGGTGTGTGGGGAAAACGTTTTTCTCCCGACTCCCCTCTTTCCAAGTTTGCGCCCGACAGCGGGTATGTGCGCGTGGCAGTAGAGCTCGGATGGTTGGGACTGATCATTTACTGTGTATTCTTCATCACCATCATCGTCGTCGGGGTCCGGAACTATTACCGGATGCAGGATCCTTTGCTGAAAGCCTACCTGGCCGGCATCCTCGCCGCCATTTTCAGTATTATTATCGCGAACTATCCACAGGAAGCGCTCATTCAGGCGCCCACCATCCTGATCTTCTATATCATGATGGCCCTGGTGGTCCGTTTAAAAAAACTCGATACAACGTCTACTAATTAATAGCCCGTTATGAAATCATTCGTTATCGTTCTTCTGGTTATCTGCGCCGCCGGGGTGAAAGCACAAACAGTAGACTATAATAAAATAGTCCTGCCGGATCAGATTAAGCCGAATAACTTCGAAGACAAGCTCGTACAGCTTGCTTGGAAGAACCACCCTTCGAATAAGCTCGTCTTAAAAGATGTGGACATCTCGATGAGGGAAGCAAAACTGGTGAAATGGAAATGGCTCGATGATATCTATGCTACCGGTAACCTGAACGAATTCACATTGAGCCCCGCCGGAGACAGGCCTGCCAACGTGTTCTTCCCCCGGTACAACTTCGGCGTTCGTGTGAGCATCGGGACTTTTGCCAACACGTCGGCAAATTCGAAGATCGCGAAAGAGCGCGTGTTGAAAACAAATTATACGGTGAACGAAAAGAAACTTTCCGTGCGTGAAGAAGTGCTCACCAACCTTGAAAAGCTGAAGCTTACTTACAAGTCGTTCCGCCTGCGCGAAAGCATTAAGGAAGATTACCTGCTGATGTATCGCGAAAGCGAGAAAAAATTCTCCACCGGCAATGTGACGATGGAGCAATATAGGTCTGCCGTGCAGGCCTATGCCGACCAGGTTGAAACCGTGCTCGAAGCGGAGTCGGCATTCAACACTGCCAGGATCACCCTGGAAGCGTTCGTTGGTGTGCCCCTTACGGAAGTAGAGGGTTACAATGACCTGATCAAGCGACTTGACGCTGAGAGCAAACTGAACTAATCCGTGCTGCCGTTTTTGTGAAATGATGATTAGTAAACTCAGCAATTTTTTTATCACACTACCTAACCGCCTCGCGCGGGTAACGTCGGGCGGGAAAATGATCATGGAAGTGGACGGCCTCCGGTTTCTGGCCATCGCTCCTGTGGTGGTCCAGCATCTTGCCGAACGCCTCGAACGCAAGTCTCCCGTGATTTTCATTCCCGGGATCGAACGGGATTTCGCGACATTCATGACCGACCGCGGCTCGGTGGGCGTCTACCTGTTCTTCGTCATCAGCGGTTTTATCCTCGGAATGCCGTTCGCGGCTCATTACATCTCCGGGACTAAAAAAGTAAACATCAAAAACTACTTCTGGCGCCGGCTCACGCGTCTCGAGCCTCCTTATCTCATCGTGATCACCGCGATCGCGTTGTATCTCCTCATCACCGGAAGCCGTGCGCTCAACGACCTGCTGCCGCACTATCTCGCTACGATCACTTACACACACAGTCTCATTTACGAAAATTGGAGCTATATCAATCCCCCCGTCTGGACTTTGGAGATCGAAGTTCAATTCTACATCCTGGCGCCGCTGCTCGGGATGGGACTCTTTCGCATTCCATCTGTGGTCAGGAGACGGATCGTCATGGGCGTAGTCATTATGACTATCATGCTTTTGCAACAATACTTCAGGTGGTTCATAGGCCATCCGTCGTTCACCATACTGGCCCACATTCATTATTTCCTGATGGGATTCGTACTGGCGGATGTTTACCTCACCGAATGGCTTGACGGAGTCAAGAGACGGAACATTTACAACTTTATCGGTGTAATCGCCTTCTTCGCGCTGTTTGCAACCTGGTCCTGGAAATTCGAGCTGGTAAACCGGCTGCTGTTCCTCTTCTCTCTTTTCATGTTAGTGTATTCGGTGTTCCGGTCGACGTGGCTGAACAAGCTGGTTACGCTGCCGTGGATCACGGCGATAGGCGGCATGTGCTATACGATATACCTCATTCACCTGCCGGTCATCGAAGTGCTGTATCCGCTAACGAAAGGCGTGTGGATTACGAATTACTTCGGGCCGAACTTGTTGTTGCAGTTCGTGATATTAGGACCCGTGATACTGTTCCTCAGCATCTGCTACTTCCTTTTGATCGAGAAGCCGTGCATGAATAAAGATTGGCCGAGTAACCTTCGCAACTGGATCACCGGCAAGAAGAAACCCGACTATTTACGTCCGATAACCTGAATGCAATTTCCATTCTTCTTCGAACCGAATGTATTGCGCTCGATCCAGTAGATGAATTTCACAAGCGGTATGAAGGCAAGCTGGACTGCCGATCCTCCTTTTGCAGAGAAGTAGCTGATCTCCCAGCCCAGGCGTGAGATCCATCCGTCGGAGTAAGATGCGTGTACGATGCTGAAGCCGGCCTGTTTGAACCGGTCTACCAGCTGGTCGAGATTATACACTTGTCCGATGTGTTCGTCTTCCAGCCATTCGTTGTGTTCCTGGAACCAGGCATCCGGAAAGATGGTGATCTGTTTTACGTTAGGCATCTTCACCATCAGGTGTCCGCCGGGCTTAAGTTTTTTATATGCCTCCTCGAACGGCATTTGTTCCTTCAGGATATGTTCGAACACATCGATGCTGAAGATGAAATCGTAGGCGTCGTTTTCCGTGTGATTGGCAATGTAGTCGGGGAACACCGTTACGTTGCCATACTTTTGCTTGGCCACCACTTCTTGCAGGAGGGCGATACGATCGGGGGCGATCTCCAGGGCGGTTATTTGTACCTTGGGCATGGCTTCGGCCATCATGAAGGTAAACTCGCCCAGGCCGGCGCCCAGGTCCATAATCTTCTTAAAATCGCGTATCGGGAGCAGTTTCAGCCGGTCTATGAAGACGTTTGCTCGGGCCCAGTTTCCGATGCTGGTGTAGCCGAAAACCTTGTAGATAAACCGGCCGATAGCCGGGTGTTTCCTCATCCTGGGGCTGGTGAAGACTTGTGACTTTCCGTACTCGAATTTGATGTCGGTGACCATGTCCCAAAAATAATGCAGGCAGGCGGTATTGCAAGGTTTTTAGGGGTTTTACCCTCCGTTTTTACGACAGCCCCGGGATTGCTTATTATTGCACGAACATAGCGCAAAACGTCGCCAACAATCTTGATATCACGAAGGCTCCGACTGGTTTTCCTGGCCCTTTTTTTTGTCTCAATCGCTGCGGCTTGCTCAGTACTGATCGCACCCGACGAATTCTACGCCGCAGGTGTCCTGGCGCTCACCATACCCGTGTGGGTCACGCTCGACATTCTTGCCCTTGCCTTTCTCGCATGGAAGCGTTCACGCTGGATGTATCTGCCCTTGGCGGCCCTGGCGATCTCCCTGCCCCTTTTATTGAAATCATTTTCGTTCGGAGAAAAAGGGGATCCGCAACCGTCCTTTAAGCTGATCTCGTACAACACCAACGCGCTCGGCTACTTCCGGGACTCCACGACGTACCACGCTAACCGTGAAGCGTTCAGGGATTGGGTGCTGAAGAACGGTTACGATGTCTATTGCTTTCAAGAATTCGCCGATGTGAACAAGCAGCCGCTTGAGATCCCCGGGTATACAAGGTTGTCTTCAGTAAAGGTTACCAAAGAAGGCCACCATCTTGGACTGTTCATTTACACCCGACTTCCCGTTATCCGGCAGGACAAGATCGAGTTTGCATTCAATTCCTATAATCGTGTGATGTGGGCCGACCTCGCTTTCGCGAACGATACCATCCGGGTTGTCAATGCACACCTTGTTTCTTATGATTTTGATGAGCATTCAATAAGGCAAAATCTTAAAAAGGTAAGAAATGCACTGAGGGCACGGAGCTGGCACTCGAAACTATTGGAACGGTTTATCAAAGAGTCGGCACATTCACTGGTTTTGTGCGGCGACTTCAACGAGCTACCGCAGAGCTACCCATACCTGAAGATCAACGGCCTGCTCAAAGATGCATTTGCGACTTCGGGTGAAGGTTACGGATACACGTATCGCTTCAAGGGGGTGCCGGTACGGATAGACCACATCTTTGTCAGTAAGGAACTGGAGACAGGCGACTACGAGATCATTCAGGATCGGCTGTGGTCAGACCACCGGCCGCTCTCAATCCGAATTGGTCGGCGAGGTCGGGACGAATAAAAACTTCGATGGTCCCGTCTTCGAGCTTCCTGGGTGCAGGGAACGTATCGAAGTGGAAGTAAAGTCTCTTTAGCTCGTTCTGTATGACGAGGGGATAAAAAGTCGGAAGACTTTTTATGTGTTCGAAGAGCACGATGTCGTAATAGCCGTCGCGTAGCCTTTGGTTGATCTCATCTACCTCTTTCTGGAACATGCCGACGTTCATGTGGAACCACAAGGGTGTTCCCGTCGCGGGTTCGAAGCCGGCTTCGTACGCGAGGGGTGTAAGCTCCGACATATTGAGAACTTTTAGTCCTTCTTTCTTTATCAGGGGCAGGGCCATCAGTCTTTCGATGCCTTGGTTCGTTCCTGCCGGTATGAGCACGCGCCTAAAGGTAGGCAAAGATCCTTCCACCCATGGGGCAGCTGCCGGCTGGGCTTGGACGGCATCGGCGTTTCCTTTTGCCGGGATCATACCAGAGACATACTTCCATGTTCCGGTAGAAAATATGAACCCTACAACCAAGAGGGCAACAGCAACATTCAATACACTTTCTTTCCATTTATCCCACGGAAGGAATAACGCGGCTCCCACAAAACCGAAAGCATGGAAGTAGGTCATGTGATCGGTTGGAAGGGGGCTCGAGACGCGGGTCACCATCGATTGGGTGATCATCAACGCGCAGATTGCCGTTACAAAGAATAACTTCTGGTCTGCGAAAAACTCGCGGAAAGAAGGGACGGAGAGAAACAATCCTCCGATTAAAAGTATCAGGTAAACTTTTTCTACGATCGACTGTGCGAAGATCACGTCCAGCAACGCGCCCAGGGTTATCCGTGAGTCGTGCGGAGACTGACCATAGTTGAACCAATAAAAGAAACCGTCGTCGGCAAATGGCCATATCAGCAACAACGCCACGACACCGAATGAACCAAGGTAAGCTACGAGTGGCACCCATGCATTATCCCTCCACAAAACATAGACTAACAGGAAAAGTGAAAAAAGCAGGCAAATGCCGCCTACGTCCTGCTTGGTGTATAATGCGAGAAAAGTGAAGATACCGGCCATGATTGCGGCGAATAAGTTCTTGCCCGTCGATTTCCCGCTACTATATAATGTCAGGAAATATATCGCGATCATTTCATACACTACGACGGAGTGATTGTACCACGGCCAGAAATTGTAGATCACGTATGTCAGCGCGAAGACCAGCAGTGCGAGCGTGATGATGAGAGGTTTTACACGCAGATTATAAAGCATTCCGCGTAAAGCGGCCAGGCTGAGGAAATTGATGAAAACTTCGGCTTTTACGAGGGTGGCGAAAGTGGGTCCGAATATCTTGAAAAACAGGGTCGGAATAAGCCAGAATCCGAAGCCCATGGGCATCCCAAAGTCCTGGAAGGGCACCTGCCCGATGGATAACCGGTAAGCCCCTTCCCAACTCAGGAAGATGTTTACGCGGAACGGAAGCTTAACGAGAAGAGGGAGTACCAGGAACGGCAGAACAATCAGAAAATCGATAATATAAAGGTTTCTCGGCCTTTCAATAAAATTCCCGAAAGTGCTTTTATTCATGGTAGTTCTACCCCAAATTTAAGCCAAGTCTGTAGATATGCGCTATTTTTTTTTACTTCGGATCCATCACTGGTCGAAGAACTCATTCCTCTTTATTCCTGCATTTTTCGCGGGGATTCTTACAGACTGGGATACATTTCTGCTGCTGGTAGAAGGCTTTATCTGTTTCTCCCTGGTAGCGAGCGCAGTTTATATAATTAACGATTACCGGGATATCGAGAAGGACCGTCTTCATCCTACCAAGAAGAACAGACCTCTCGCGTCGAATAAAGTAGGCCGGCCGATTGCGATAGCGCTCATTTTCCTGTGCGCCGGCGCCGGCCTTGCAGGAGGTTGGTTCCTGAACCAGAATTTTGGCATCGCACTAATGCTCTACATCGTGATCAACATCCTCTATTCGATGGGGCTTAAGAACGTCGCTATCCTCGACACGCTAATGGTAGCCTCGGGTTTCCTCATTCGTACGCTGGCCGGCGGCTGGCTTGTAAATGTGGAAGTATCGCAATGGCTGGTGATCATGGTTTTCCTCCTGTCCTTCTTCCTGGCCATGGCCAAACGACGGGACGACCTGATCCTTTTTCAGGATGGACAGGCTCCACTGAGAGCATCGTCGAAAAATTATACCATCGAATTCTTAAATACTATTCTTTCCGTACTTACCGGCGTGATCATTGTAGCATATATCATGTACACGATCTCCGATGAAGTGGTAAGACACATGGGAAGCAAATACATTTATATTACAGCGCTGTTTGTCTTCGGGGGGTTGATGCGTTTCCTCCAGATAACCATGGTCGAAAAGAGAAGCGGCTCCCCTACCCGTATCTTCCTGACCGACCCGTTCATACAGATTACCGTTGCAGGCTGGGGATTGTGCTTTGCGATCCTTATTTATCTACTTTAAGAACCAATGGCGAGGGTTTCAAATTGGGGGAACTATCCCGACGTTGACGCGCAGGTAACGACGCCCTCACAAAGGACCGGTATCATCGAGCACGTCGGCAAATCAACCTCTTTCATTACAAGAGGCGCCGGGCTGTCGTACGGAGATGCCTCCCTGTTTAAGACCATCCTGTCCACCGAGCAATTCAAAAAGATCGTTGCCTTCGACGAGGCGACGGGTATCATTAAAACAGAAGCCGGAGCCACTTTGGACGAAGTCCTCCAGGCTGTCGTGCCGAAAGGCTGGTTTCTTTATGTAACTCCGGGTACGAAGTTCGTCACTGTGGGCGGAGCTATCGGTGGCGACATACACGGGAAGAACCACCACGCCGAAGGATCTTTCTGCCACTACGTGACGAATCTCGAAGTGCTCCTGGCCGACGGATCCGTCGTTTCCTGCAGTGCGGATAATAACACGCATCTTTTCAGGACAGTCTGCGGAGGACTCGGACTGGCGGGGGTTGTGCTCACGGTCGAGTTCAGGCTGAAGAAGATATCGACCTCTTTCATTCGTCAGAAAAATATCGTCATCCGCAACCTCAACGAGATGATGCAGCGTTTGAAAGAGTTCGAGTCTGCAACGTATTCGGTAGCATGGATCGACTGCCTCGCCACGGGCAACGACCTCGGACGAGGTGTGTTGCTGCTCGGCGAGCACGCAACGGAATCGGAAGTAAAGAATGCGAACAAGCTGAAAGTACACCGCAATCCGCTGATCAACATACCGGTCTACGCGCCGGGTTTTTTACTGAATCCTTTAAGTATCTGGATCTTCAACACGCTGGTCTATACCAAGTATAAGATCGGTAAGAAAGAGCTGGTCTCTCATTACGATCCATATTTTTATCCGTTGGATATCATGAGGAACTGGAACAGGCTTTACGGCAAGAAAGGATTTTTACAATACCAGTTCGTGATACCATTCGAAAATGCCGAACACGGACTACGTACCATACTCGATGCGATCGCGAGGGAAAAAGCTTCGTCATTCCTCAGTGTATTGAAAGCAATGGGACCCGGTGACAATACACTCTCGTTCCCGATGGCCGGCTGGACGCTCGCGCTGGATTTCAAAGTGACCCCGACGATCTTCCGGTTCCTCGACAAGCTCGATAAGATCATACTCGACCTCGGTGGAAGGATATACCTGGTAAAAGACGCCCGCATGGCTGCCGAAGCCTACTGGAAAGGATATCCTAATGCCACCGCATTCAGTAATGATATCCGTAAATTTGATCCGCTTCAAAAATTTTCTTCATCTCTTTCAACAAGATTATCCATGACAGGCACGGGCACCCAAACGAGGGCATCGGCGAATTTCAAGGATCCCAACGCACCCACTGCGCTCATCCTCGGTGCAACGTCCGACGTCGGCCTGGCATTGGGAAAGAAGCTGATCGACAAAGGCTATAATGTGATCTTCGCTTCGCGTAAGACCGAAGCGGTCGTAGCCAGCATCGCAGCCGCGAACCAGTCCGATTCGGCCTACATGACCACATTCGACGCTCTGGATTTCAAAGATCACGCAGGTTGGTTCAACTCGTTGCCTGTGGTTCCGGATATCACCGTTTGTGTGTTCGGATACCTGGGCGAGCAACCCAAAGCGGAATCCGATTGGGAGGAGTCCAAAAAAATCATTGATTCAAATTATTCCGGCGCCGTATCGGTTCTGAACGTTGTCGCTAACGCTTATGCGAAACGCAAGTACGGGATGATCGTCGGTTTTAGCTCCGTTGCCGGCGATCGCGGCCGTCAAAGCAATTACATTTATGGCAGCGCCAAGGCAGGGTTCACGGCATACCTGTCGGGTTTAAGAAACCGGCTCTTCAAGGAAGGCGTTCATGTCCTTACCGTTAAACCCGGTTTCATGTACACCAAGATGACCGCAGGACTGAAGTTGCCGAAACCCGTCACGGCCAATCCCGAACAGGTGGCGAACAAAGTCTGGAAATCGATCAAGGGAAAGAAGAACGTGGCCTATGTACTTCCCGTATGGTTCCTGATCATGACCATCATCCGGTTCATCCCCGAATTCGTTTTCAAACGGCTTAAGCTCTGACGATGTCAGGAAAGCGGCTCGTTCTATTCGACTTCGATGGTACCATCACGACGAGCGACACCATGTTCTTGTTTACCCGTGATGCAGTCGGAGCCCTGAGGTTTCTCACCGGCATGGCATTTCTGGCTCTGCCCCTGACACTGCATAAGCTGGGATTTATTTCAGCACAGAAAGCCAAAGAGATCTTTCTCACACACTTTTTCGGAGGAATGGATCAGTCTGCGTTCAACAAGTTGGGAATGACATTCGCCGAAACCCGTATCGCCGCCTTCGTCCGGCCCGCCGCCGCCGAAGCGATACGCGCTCACAAACAATCCGGAAGCAGGATCGTTGTGGTGTCTGCATCGGCACAAGACTGGATGAAACCCTGGGCGCTGAGCGAAGGGCTGGAAGTACTCGCCACCCGCCTGGAGGTCGTCGATGGAAAGATCACTGGAAAGATCACTGGCTGTAATTGCAATGGCGAAGAAAAAGTGAACCGAATCCGGGAACATCTAACCCTCTCCGATTTTTCGCAGATCGTTGCCTACGGCGATACGAAAGGCGATCTGCCGATGCTGGCATTAGCCACCGAAAAACACTTCAAGCCGTTTCGGGATAATAAATAGAAGAGAAGGGATTCGAACAGGGCTGGGTATAGGGATTATAGAACCCGGTATACTCCACAGGCTTCGAAGTATCCATCTTGTTCCTGAATAAATCTGTCGAGAGCAGGAAGTGACCCGTGATCTGTCCCCTGTACTGAACGCATTTGTTGGCATACGGAAGTATCCCGCGGAACGGCCCGGCGTAGGTGTGAATGGTGATCAGTATCCGCTTCACGCGACTGAACGTATTCAGGAACTGTTCCCTTTGTGCGTCGTCTATAAACTGGTTGATGGACGACAAGTTGACACGAAGCCCTTCGGTGTCTTTAGTGAGTATCCTTCGTACCGTACTTTTGAACGCGGGGAATATGTACACAGCCACAGCAGCTCCTGTTAGTGCGATACCGGTTTTGATGAATGCTCTCCGTTTCATTCTGAGTCTAAAAAGTTTTGTCGGCTGCCCACAACGAGAGCGCAGACAGGGTCAACGTCGGGTTCGAGGGCGAAATGGCCGGGAAGGCGCCTCCGCCTAATACAAACACGTTGCGATACTGATGATGCTTGAGATGCTGATCGATCACGCCCGAAGCCGCATCTTTACTCATCCTCGTTGTTCCCAGGATATGTGCTTCGGAAGCCTGGTGGTTCTGGTCGGACAGGATTTCTTCGACCGGTAGATCGCTGAACAGCTCCGGCATCTTCTTCTTTGCATTCTCGTAGCCCCTGTCCACATAATCACTATGCCCTTCGTAAACCACTTGTGGCACGAGCGGGTTGTCGGATTTCATGACGCGGTTGTTCTGCTGCGGAATGTCTTCGAAAACAAATTTGAATTTACCCATCATCCTCCACTTGCCGCTCTCGGCCCTCACGAATGCGTCGTTGTGACCTTCGATGATACACCCGGCAAAATCTTTCCGCGACGGAATATCATGGAGCATGAAACCGTTCGCGGTGATAATGGTGCTTCCACCTACGTTGTCAAAGTCCTTCAGGTGAACGTAGGTGTAGAACCCTACCTGCTCCGAAAGATTTCGCCCGGTGTGCTGATTGGTGTCACCGCTGTTGAGGAGTATGTGTGCATTGAAGATCGCGTTGGCGCCGAGGGCAACGATAGATCCTTCGTAAGTGACATCTTTTCCGTCAGATTTTGCGACAACTCCCTTGACCGCACCGCCCTGAACGTCGAGTGAAACAACCTGGGTGTCGTAAGTCACGGTCACCCGCTCGTCTTTATAGAGATCCGGCAACCCATTCTCGATCGTAAACTTTGCAGAAACGGGGCACAGATGACAGATACTGCTATTGCAACACTGGTTTCGTTTACCCGGCACACTGGCTCTTGCCGCGGGCTGGCTGATATATAATTCTCCGTATTTATTGTGGAGCACCCGGTCCATCGTTGTCAGCTTATGGGACGGCAACGGGTAGGGCTTCGACATGGGGTATGGCGTCTTGTCGGGTCCAGCTATCGACATGATGTCCTCCGCTTCACAGTAATATGGCTCAAGGTCATCGTAACTGATCGGCCAGTCGGCGCCCACGCCGTAAGATGAGAACAGGCTGAAATCCGCCGGCATGAACCTGGGGGTACAGCCGGTCCAACAGTTAGAGCTTCCACCAAAACTGGGGTCAAATATCCACGGCTTTTCCTGATTGCTGTTCAAGTATAGAGGTCCATCAGATTCACTCGACACGAAATTGACGTTGCCGAAGGCCAGATTTTTTGCCTTCGCCAGACGGGCCTGATGAGGGAGGAATTTGCCCCTTTCGAGGACCAGGATCCGTACCGAAGCGGGCGACTTTTCGAGAAACTTTTTCAAAAAAAATGACGATGCAAAACTGGTTCCGACAAGAATAAGATCGTAGTTCATTATCTTTAGAGCTGTCTATCATCACCCTTGTGAAACTGTCTTATAGTAAAGGCAATGAATGGTTAAAAATACTGCTTTATTCCATCATTAGCGCATATATAGTATACCAGCAGGCCTCCAATGCCGATGCAATCACCGTCGATGAGCAGATCATGCGGCATCAGCGATTGCTCGATGGAAACTCCGAGTTTTTCAACCCGTGGCAGTACCGGGTCTTTAGCACGTACTTCAGTGAAGCCTTTGCCAATACGGTACAATACGTCATTCCTTCCATGGGGAAGGGGACGGCGTTCCTTGGACTGAGATTCATTCAGAACATTGCCATCTTTCTCCTCGCCGGAGTGTACTTCCGGAGACTTGGTATCGAGAACCCGTGGTTGCGCCTGACGGGTAACCTGATCATGGGCTTCTGTATGGCTCACAGCACCTTCGCGTCCGATCTTTCGATCAACACCTATTTCGATATAACTTTCTATCTCATTGCCGCATTATTGATCCTTAAAGGGAAATATTTCTGGACCATTCCTCTGATGCTGGTGGCGGCGTTGAACCGTGAGACCTCGGCGCTGATCCCTGCGATGCTGATCATACCGGCTATCAACTGGAAAGAGCGTCTGATCGACAGGAAAAGATTCTGGTCTGGAGTTGCCGCAGGTGGCATATTCGTCGTCGTGTTCTTCAGTGTGCGTGCCTATTATGGATACCGGGAGGCGATGGGTATAAACGATATGACCAACGTTATGGAGTTTCTTATTTACAACCTCAAATTCAAAAGGATGTACATACATCTGATCGGCACCCTGGGGTTCTTACCGATCGTAGTCATGCTCTTCCTGAACAAGCTCTCTCCCACCCTCCGCATGTATTTCTGGATCGTGGTACCCGCCTGGTTCGTCATACACTTGTGCTACAGCGCTGCCGTTGAGTCCAGGCTGTTCCTCGTTCCCCAGGCTCTGATCTTCGTGCCTGCGTTTCTCCAGATCGTGGACCGGTGGTACTCCGAACGCAATCCGGGGTTAGAAGTCAAATCGTAACTCTTAAATCGTACATAGTAAATCGTACATCAGATGGATATTGTGTTCTTCGCCATTGCACGCTGGGATGCCGCTTATTCTTCTCCTTCTTTTTGTTTAGCCACAGAGTTTGCCAAAAAACACCGGGTGTTCTATATCGATAACCCCGTGACGTGGAAATATTTCATTAGCAATTACAACACCCCCGAGATCAGGAAGAGAAAAAAACAATTGCTCGGAAGAAAAGACATCTATACCAGACTGCCGGCCACGGGAGGAGAGTTGATTGCCGTAACCCCTCCGATGACCATCCCGGTCAACTTCCTGCCGCAAGGTTCATCCTTGTACGATCGTATTTCACGTATCAACGACCGCATCCTGTTCCCGACCTTGAAGAAGCTTATCGAGGATCACAACATCAAGGATTTTCTGTTCATCAACTCATTCAATCCGTTTTACCTTCGTAGTTTTCCGTCGTACTTCAAACCGAAGACCTACGCCTATCTCACGATCGACGATATCAGTCAGTCTGCTCACGTAAACAAGCACGGTGTGAAGCTCGAAGAGGAGATGGTTTCGAAGGCGGAGGTCACATTCACCACATCGCGCGAGCTTCGCCGGTTAAAACTGCCCTTTTCAAAAGAAGTCTACGTGGTGCCCAATGCCGCCGACGTTACATTGTTCAAGTCGGCACTTATTCCCGGCCTGCCACGTCCTAAAGAGATCGCGGAGGTCACGAAACCCATCATCATTTACACCGGACACCTGGAGCACCGGACCAATTTCGATCTACTGAAATACGTCGTTAAGGAACACTCCGACAAAGTCTTCCTGATGGTGGGCCCGGTCACGCTCGAGAAGGAGCTGCTGGCAGAGCTCCAGTCCTTTCCCAACATGATCTTCGCAGGGAGTAAGAACATAAAGGAGTTGCCCGCCTATTTACAGCACTCGCACTGCGCGATCATACCCTACAAGCACAACACCCTCACCCGGAGCATCTATCCGCTCAAGGTCAATGAATATCTCGCGGCGGGCAAGCCCGTAGTGTCCACTACTTTCTCCGACGACATCATGGATTTTCAGGATGTGATCAAGGCGGTTCCGGATGCTCCTTCCTTTTCGAAGGCGATCACGGATTCGTTGGCGGAAGATTCACTGGAAAAACAGAAAGAGAGAGTTCTGTTCGTGGAGAATAATACGTGGGAGACCAGGACGAATGAGATCCTCAGGATTGTCAATCAGCGGAAGTAACCCGGTTCAAGGTTCAAGGTTCAAAAATCAGTAGGATTAAGTGATCCTTCACAACCCGGAGAGATCTCTCCAGGCACGATGGATGCGTTAACATGATGATATCTGAACTTTGAACCTTGAACACTTACTGCAGAAACTCCGAAATAAGCGGATTTACAATTCCCGGCTGTTCCACATGAGGCATGTGCCCGGCACCCTCCACCACATGTGATTTCAGGCTGGGGTATTTATCATTATACAACTGTAAGATCGCCGGCGAAAAATAGGGATCATTCGCTCCATAGATCAACATCACCTTTCCTTCCGGAAGCCGTTGGAACATATCCATCTTGCTGTTCTGCAGCATTTTCATCCACGTCGAATAGTTCATTTTCTTGTAGCCATCGAACGACATAAAGTACTTCAGGCGTTCGGCATACGAATCGAACAGGGGCTGGTTGACAAACTCCTTACGTTGGTTCTCCACCGCCCGAGGTTGCCAGTAAAAGGTCATTAGCATACCGGATACAACAGGCAGGCGAAGCAGACGGCTCGAGCTGTAATCACCCGTGGCATAAGGATCGAGCATGACGATCTTACCGACCCACGCGGGATGTGTGGCTGCATACTCGACTGCGATCATCGCTCCCATCGACATACAGATAATATCGAACGTGTCGGGAAAATTCACCTTCCCCAGCAGCTCTTCCAACTGGCGGTTCATAAGATCCGACGTGTAATCGATTTTCACCCGGTCGCTGTATCCTCTTCCATAGAGGTCATAGGTGAGAACGCGGCGCCCTTCTGTGGACAGGTGCGGAGCGGTGTTGTCCCAAACTTCCATGCCTGTAATGCCTCCGCCGTGTATGAGAACAACCGGCTTTCCATTGGGCAAACCCGATTCGACATAGTGGGTCACACCATCCGTCAGGTTGACAAGCTGTCCGGGTGCACTTTTCCGGGCTTCATCGTCCATCGTCTTGCTTTCCTGCGCAGCATCGGTTATCCACCATGCGGCCAGCAGCACGACAACAAAAGATAATATGATGTAGAGGGCTATTCTGACGAATCTGATCATTCTTTAACGAGCCTGATCGTTTGCCCGTTTACGTGCACAAGATAGAAACCTGCTGTGAGTTCTGAAATATCCATTTCAATAGAATGGTCACCCAGGCTTGCTGTCGGCACGTTGAAACCCTGCCCTGTCGCCGTCGAAAGACTTACGGAAGACAGTTCGATCGGGCGTGGCGTCTTGACAATCACCCGGTTTTTAGCTGGATTCGGCGATACGGTAAGCGTCGCAACAAGCTCGTCACCAAGGCCGGTCACGGAATATTCTACAGGAGCCGATTGTTTTGCACAGACACCATTCGATATCACCACATAGTATGAACCCGCTTCTGCCGGCTCTATCGACGATGAAGTTTCGCCCGGGAGCGCTTCGCCATTCAGGTACCATGCGTATTGTGCATCCTTGACATTTACGGTTAGCCTGTTGCCATCGGCGGTAACTTTAGGTTCGGCAAGGAACATGCGTTCTACCATAACCGTGCCCTTCAGGTCGAATTTCGTGCTGTTGAGATATCCGGCTTTAACAGTCAGCTGATTCTGACCAAGGCCGAGTGCTTCAATGACCGTCAGGGTAATGTCGTCGCCTGTACCGGTCACTTCATCAGAAACAATATTCCCATTCAAATAGGCGGCATAGGTCACACCCGGTTGCGAATCCTGAACGGTGACCAGGGATTTGTCGCACGTCGAGTGGCTGTTCGTTGCGATATCGGTCCTGACCGTAAAGCTGAGCGGTACGGAAACAGACGTACTGAAACATGTTCCGGTAGTCACCTCCACGATGTAGGCTCCCTCTGTAGAGAAATCGATCTCGCTGTCGGAGGATATCAGTTGACCGTCACGGTACCACTTATATGAGGCGCCGCTTACGCTCGACTTCAATTTCGTTCCATCGACAACAATCTGTGGTGTGGCAAGGATATCGCGTTGCACGATAATATTTTGCGTCAGGAATTGCGGTATGTCGTTCTCAAAGCCTGCTTGTACTTTGATATCTTTTGGACCGGTCGTTATCACGGAAGGGTCCAGCGAGATTATAATTGGTCCACCGGTTCCCATTACATCCGAAGACGCCCCGATCGACCCAAAGAATGCCTTATAGGTCGCACCAGCCTGTGAGCCGTTAAGTATCACCGACGCGTCGTTATTACATACTTTATCCGAGGTCATCGACAGGTCGAGGCTAAGCAGGTGTTTGTCGATTGTTGACGATGTCAGAACACAACCGCCTTTCTTCATCTGCACTGTATAAGCGCCTGAATCCACCGGCGTAAATTCGCTACCGACAACACCAGTCAGGCTGTCGCCTCTAAGAAACCATTGATATTCGGCAGCTCCCTGGAAGTTGGACACAGATATAACACCCTGGTTCATTTTGACTTCGGGAGCAGTTGCTGAATCCCGAACGACAGCAACAGTATTGGTCAGGTCGAATTGCTGACAACCGAGGAATCCTGCCTTGAGCTGGAGGGTTGTCTTGCCAAATGGCAACATGCCGTGTTTGATCGGTATCGCCAGATCCGTACCTGTTCCTACCGCTACATCTGAAACCGTTGTTCCGTTAAGGAACGCTTTATAGTCAACGCCGGCCTGTGAGTTCTTGATCCAGACAACGGGATCGCCGTCATTACAACCTGTTTCGGAGACAAGGTTGTTATCATAACTGACTCCGGGCTTGATGAACCTCAGTTTGAATCGTCCGTCGGCTTTCGAAGCTGCATCGGCAGTAATGCTGAAGTTATGGGTGTAGTCCTCGGCTCCGAGTGTCAGCGTTGTATTTGTAAACGTGTCCATAAAGACCACCTGTTCGCCTGACACCAGGCTTGTGACCCCGGAAACGATAAGACTGTATGTACCCACGGCTGCATTGGTGGTTCTGAAGCTTATAATTTGTTCACAGTCTCCCGTTGTCGTAAGGTTAATAGCAACTGCCCTGCCATCGGAAGTGAGCGTTGACAGATTGAAATAGCTGTTTGATTGCTTCAAGGCATCTAGTTGCTTTTCGTAAACCAGTGACGCATTCCTGTCGAATTGAATGTAGGCATCGTCTTCACGATTACCAGCCTTCATCTTCACGGCGATTACATTCTCAGGCGCGCCGTCACGATAAAAGGTCGCATCGGTTGTTTGTTTTGCTGTTTCGCCGATGCTGAGCGCAGGGGCTCCGTTGGTTGTCTGCACCCAGTAAGCCTGTCCGGGGGCAATGATGCCGTTGGCCAGGTTACCGCTTGTTCCGTTCCATGTCCTGAAACGATATTCGGTAGCGCTGTAGTTTTCACGAACTGAAACGGTGTTGTTCACGCCGGACATCGTCCACCCGCCGGTACTGCTCCCTGTCCATTTGACCGGTGCGGCATACGGGTTCCCCACGAGATTATATCCATCGGTGGGACCGGTGCCCGGAGTAAGACTGTAAGTGATCGTACCCTGGTTGGGTATACCCTTCACCTCCAAGGTTGTTGGATTGACACCTTCACGGATGTAAGCCGAATAGCCGCGGCCTGTGCGAAGTGTATCCTGGTTTGTTCCCCCCACCGGCGGGAATTGCCTATAGCCTCCTGTTGGCTCGTTGCTATCAAACAAAGAGGGATTGCTATTCAACCCGGGGCCTGTGCTGGCTCCTGTGAAATTACCTGTTACGGGGAAGAAGTTTTGAAGATCGGCCACTTTGACGCCTTTCACAGGCATGGAGATATACCGAAAGATCGCTCCCTCCCCTTCCATGAACCGTTGCGTGATTATGCTGCCGCTGATCCTGGACCCGTTCGCAAGAGGGCCTATTCTGGCAGTACCTGATTGAGTTGAAGTGAGCTTGAGATTTCCATCACCCGTCACCATGTTACCGCCGCCAGCGACAGTTACGAGGTTATTAACGACAGCACGTGACGCCAGTGTGGTATTGTAGTTTGCCGGCAGTGACACCGAAAGATTGCTGATCACGTTGTCCGTGGCATCGAATGCAAGGTTAGAGTGCTGTGTGGCCGTGGAGCTAAGTGTAAGACTGCCACCGTTGATGCCGAGGACGCCGGTCTCGTTGTTCGCGTTAATTGTACCGCGACCGCTGACGATAAGCGTATTGCCACCGATGTTAATCGTTCCCTTGTTTATGATTCCTCCTCCATTAGGACCGCCGACCGTGTAGGTATGGACGCCTGCATTGACGAAGTTGACCACATCATTCACATCAGCCTGAATGCTGAAAAAGGCCGGGTCAACAGGAGTATTGAACGACATCGTGTGTATCGCGCCCCCTGTGAACACAATCGAGTATTGATTTGCTGGTGTTCCCGGAAGCGGATTGGATGAATTCGAGAAAGTTACATTTCCCGCGACAACCAAACGTGATGTATTGGTTGCTACACCGGTAGTCGTCACACCGTTTCCAATGGAAAGATTTCCCTGCACCATGGTATTGCTGGTCGGTATCGTAAATTGATTCGGCGATACCAGATTGACGTTGCCATACATCGCGTTCGGGATCACGAGGTTAGCGCCAGGATTGAAGTTTACAGTCGAATTCGCTGCAAGAACTCCGAATTGTGGCGACGTGGGTGTGTTCACATTAATAGTCACCAGTGCCTTTCCATCCATCGGTCCTGTAAATGCTGCATTGATATCCAGAGTTATTGCAGAGCCTGTACCGACAACGACTTTAGATCCACTGCCTGAAACTGTCCATGGCGAGGTCAGCGTGGCTGACGACCTGTTTGCAATTGTATAGGTGGCATTCGTAGCGGTAAAGTTACCAGGAGCCGTTCCCGACCCGTCGGTATTCGGTCCCCATGTACCAAGACTTGCGAGGTCACCGCTGGATTTAGAATAGTAAGTTGTAATTGTAGTGCCATTCAGATAAAGCCTCGCTGCCGGTATTATCTGCTTACTGATGCTGGGGCCAGCGTAGCTGACCGTGAGGACTTCGCCACCTCCCTGCTCAAAGAAAGTCGCCCTGATCGGGTACTTCCCGGGTGTCAGGCTGACAGGACTGCTGGCTACCTCCGTAGTTCCATGAGCGTTGTCGTTTTCTACCACCAGGACGCCATTGACATACAACCTGCTTCCGTCATCGGAAGATGTATAGAAAGTGTAGTTTCCTGCAGTCAGGATCTCGATATAAGCATCGAAGGCAAACACAAACAGGTCGTCCTGTGTCCGCGGTGAAATGTCGAACGTCGCTACCGTTCCTGTTTTTGCGGGCGTCTGCGAAAAGTCAAAGCTGTTGTTAGCGCGGGGTTCTACCAATTGGGCATCCGCGTTGCCGGGCATGGTGCCTGTAAAGGTGTAGAACTTATAAGCTACCCCGTTCATTGGTCCTGCGGTGGTTGCTGTGATCCCTTCCGCGAAAGGTGAAACGTTTCCCGTAAAGTCAATGCCGCGCACGTTCAGGAAATAGGTAGTGGCTGGCGCGAGGCCGGTCAGATTTACGGTAGATGGAGTAGCCGGAGTACCATTGATATTCCCGGTAACAGTTTGAAGAAGAGTAGATCCATTGTACACCTCGTACTTGTACACCTGGTCATTGTCTGTCGAAGGCAACCACGACAGTGTAAGGCTCACGTCCGTAATGTTGGTAACGGCCAACGAGCTGGGCGCTGTAGGAGGAATGTTGTCAGCAGCCGGGCGTCCCCAGCTATCAGGTCCTTCCGGCGAAATGATCGCCGACCCATTGGCAAGCACCGCACGAACCGTGTATTTATAATATGCTTGTGGTCTTAATCCCGTATCTACGTAACTGGTTGTATTCGCAGGAAGGGTCGTGACAAGAGACCAGGGTTGTTCACCGTAGGTAAGCGTATGCCTGTAGCGCCAAAGCTCATATAAAACTTCGCTCCCATGGTCGGCCCACGTTACATTCAATGAGGTTGGAGAAAGGCTTGTCGCATTCGGCTTTGCCATCGCCGGGGTAGTCGGCTGCGGTGAGGTCCACGTTAAAACGACCGGGTTCGAGAAATTGCTCGGACATCCGCCTGACACTATCTTCACCGTATACGTTCCTGCATTGGCGGCGGTTCCAGCATCCTGGCTTACCAATCTTTCGTAGCTCGTGTTGGTCTCCACCAGGGAGCCGTTCTTATACCATTGATAAGACGAGAACCCAAGCGGCGCGCGCAGATACACGAAGTTCTTCACACCAGGCAAATTGGCACCATTTGTTCCCAACACAGGAATAGCAGTTGACCCGGTGTTAGTAAGGACCGGTGTAATACCGTTCCCTGATGAAGCGATCACATTCGTTGGATTGGAAATGTCCCATGAGCTGTCGGTGCGCCGCTGATACTTTACACGGTATGCGCCTGCCGCCGTCACTCCATAATATCTTGTAGTGGCGCCCGGTATATCCGCACCGTCCTTGGTCCACTGGTAGGCGAGGAAATTATCCGAGAAACCCAGTTTTAACGTTCCTCCCGGGCACACCTGCGCGCTGCCTCCAAAAACATGAATGTCCTTTTTAGTCCGTGCTTTAATCCAGGGAAAAAAGTTTGGCTCCGCGTAAGCACCGTACCAGGTTCCGTGTCCAATGTTTGGATACAGAGTTCTTGTCATATTACCCCCAGCTGCATTAAATGCATTCGTCCATTCAAGCGACGCTGTCGGGTTGGGGTTACTATCGGTTCCTCCCTGAAATATCCAGATCGGCATTGTCACCAGGCGATTCACCATTTCAGGCACGTTCGTACCTACTCCCGACATCGGCACGATGGCAGCAAACAGATCTGAGCGTTTTGCGGCAAGGTCCCACACGCCCTGCGCCCCGTTCGAAAGACCATGCATGACGACCCTGTCCGGATCCACGTTTCGCTCCCTGATCATGTACTCGATAATCTCGGCGGCCATCCGGACGTTATCGCTTTGATTGCCATTTTCCCAGCCGCTATCCCACGCGCCGTTGTAACTGGACTGCGGCCATATAACAATGCCGGGGAAAGAATTACTCAACGATGGGTTTCGGTTAACAGCGGCGAGGTGTTCTGCGCCACCGTGGATGATGTTCCGTCCGTTGTTATCGTAGCTGACACTATCGGGCGTGTAATTGAAGTTGTTAGTCCACACACGACCACCTTCGCCGGCGCCGTGGAGCATAATGATCATCGGATATTTAGTCGGATTGGCAGCGTTATACCCGGGGGGATACAACATCCGCCAGTTCATGAATTCTATTGTAGTTCCTCCGGCGTTCCTACCAATGTAAGAGCCCTCTTTGAACGGTCCGGTATAACCGCTGTCGTGGCTGGCGGAAGGTCTGGCGTGACAGTCGGGCGGGTTTGGACAACGGACGGGGTCGATCGTACCGTTTCTCAGCTCGCGATGGCTGTGATCGAGACTAAAAACCTTTGAAGCAACCTGAGCAGATGCGGAAAGGGAGAATAGACACGCTAATACCCCCACAAAAATCCATCTCATAGACATGTCTGAACTTGATTAAAGCAATACCGCGTTGACGCGGGTATTTACTAAGTCAAATCCGGATGCAAACGATGGCCCAATCTGTTTAGGGCACTAGCAACCTTGTGGAATGAATTCCTCGAATGGTATCGTCAAAACGATGGCGCGATTTTCCTCAAAACGTGAGCTCAGGCGTGCAAACAAATCCTCATCATTCCTTCACCAGTCTGATCGCCTCACCGTTTACATGCACCAGGTAGAAACCTGGAGTGAGATCCGAAATATCCATCTCCAAAGAGCGGTCGCTCAGGCTGGACATCGGCACCTTGAATCCCTGCCCGGTTGCTGTCGAAAGCCTCACGGTCGACCAGTCGATCGCACGTGGCGCCACGACCACAATCCTGTTCTTCGCCGGGTTCGGCGATAAGGCAAGTTTAGCGGGAAGCTCGTCGCCGATGCCGGTCACTGCGTAATTTACCGGAGCAGATTCCCTGGTACACACGCCGTTGGAAACCACTACGTAGTAGCTACCCGACTCAGCCGGTTCGATAGAGGAAGTGTTGTCATTGGCCAGCTCCTCGCCATTGAGGAACCACTTGTATTGTGCGTCCTGTACGTCAACCGTCAGTTTCTGTCCTGTCGCAGAAACATTCGGCGTTGCCAGGAACAGACGGTTCACCGTGATGGCGCTTTGAAGATCGTGTTTCACGCTGTTGAGGTATCCTGCCTTGACGGTCAGTTGTTTCTGACCAAATCCGATCGAAGTATTGACTGTCAGGGTAATCGTTTCGCCTGTACCGACCACTTCATCGGATACAAGAACGCCATTGTCATAAGCCGCGTACGTTACACCTGGTTGCGAAGCCTGTATACTGATAATTGAATTGCTGTCGCACTGGGCCTGGCTATTCATTGTCAGGTCGGTCCTGATGGTAAAACTGAGGGGCACGGTTGCTGACGTGGCCGAACACAGGCCCGAGGCAACTTGCACGGAGTAGACTCCTTCGGCGGTGAAATCGATCTCACTGCCTGTGGCATTCGGTATCAACGATCCGTTCAGGTACCATTTGAATTCGTCGCCAGTGACATTTGTCTTCAGCTTCGTTCCGTCGACAACCACGATAGGTGTGCCGAGCACGTCGCGCTGGACGAGAATGTTGTTTGCGAGGAACTTAGGAAGGTCGTTCTCAAAACCTACCTGGACCTGGATGTCTTTCTGGCCACTATTGATCACGGAGGCATCGAGCGGAATAGAGATCGGTCCACCTGTTCCCACGACGAACGAAGACGCGTCGATCGAGCCGAAGAATGCCTTGTACTTCGCGCCAGGCTGTGAGTTTTGGACAACCACGACAGCATCCGTGTTACAAACACTCTCAGAGCTCAGGTGAAGATTGAGATACAGCGGGTACTTGACGAATGCTTGCGAGGTCAGAACGCAGCTGGCCTTCGTGACCTGGACTTTATAAGCGCCCGAGTCTAACGGCATAAACTCACCGGCGACGGCATCGTCGATGATCTCTCCTTCGAAGAGCCACTGGTATTCGGCACCCTGGACGTTAGCGGCCGACAGGACACCCTGGTTCATGGTGATCTGGGGAATATTTACGGTATCTCTTGTCACGTTCACGGTGTTCGTGAGGTCGTACTGCTGGCAACCGAGGAAGCCCGCGGTGAGCTGGATACTGGTCTTGCCATAGGGCAGCATGGTATGATTGACAGGCAATTCAAGATTGCCACCGTTGCCTACTCCCACATTCGAAACGGCGGTACCATTTACAAACGCTTTGTAGTCTACGCCAGGTTGTGAATTATGGATCAGAACGACGGGGTCGTTGTTGTTACATGCTGCATCGGCGGCCAGTGTATTGGCATAAGTGACGCCCGGTTTCACAAACTTCAGTTTGAAACGGCCGTCGGCTTTCGTAGCGGCTGCGGCGGTAATGCTGAAGTTATGCGTGTAGTCTACGGCGCCTAACGTCACCGTTGTATTCGTGAACGCATCGGTAAATATAACTTGCTCGCCGGCCACAAGACTTGTCGCACCAGAGAGTATCAGCTGATAGTTTCCATTGGCTGCGTTCGATGTGCGGAAGCTGATGGTCTGGTCGCATTGGCCGGAGGTCGTCAGATTGATAGCCACAGATATTCCATCGGAGGTCAGTGTCGACAGGTTGAAGAAGCTGTTCGACAGCTTGAACGCGTCGACGGCTTTTTCATAAGCGGGAGTTGCGTTGCGATCGAATTGGATATAGGTATTGTCTTCAAGGCTGCCTGATTTCATTTTGATGGCGATGACATTTTCGGGGCTACCATCTTTGTAAAATGCGCCGTCTGTTATTTGCTTGGCGGCTTCGCCGACACTTAATGTCGGGCTCGCAGTATTGGTCTGTACCCAGAATGCCTGACCAGTAGCGATGACGCCTGCGAAGGCGGGATCACCGGCTGATCCGTTCCAGTAACGGTACGCGAAGGTTGTTGCGCTCGTGTTTTCGCGAATGGCGATGTTACTGCCCACGCCGCTCATGGTCCAGCCGCTGGTGCTATTGCCCCTCCATTTGATCGGAGCAGGGAATGGATTACCGACAAGGTTCCATCCGTTCGTTGGCCCTGTGCCGCCTGTCAATACAAAAGGGATGGTTCCCTGGTTAGCTACGCCTTTCACCTGCCATGTGGTAGGATTAAGTCCTTCCCGGATGTAACCAGAGTATCCTCTTCCGTAGCGGAGTGTATCCTGGTTGGTTCCGCCAACCGGAGGAAACTGAACGTAACCAATGGATTCATTGTAATCGAACAAAGAAGCATTGGCGCTTAATAAGGGACCTGTACTTGCGCCGGTGAAATTACCGGTGACGGGGAAGTAGTTTTGGAGGTCGGAAACTTTAACGCCTTTCACAGGCATTGACATGTAACGGTAGATGGTGCCTTCGCCTTCCATAAAGCGTTGGGCGGTGATAGGTCCGCTGATGCGTGACGTACCGGCGAGTGGACCAATGCGCGCAGTACCGGCCAGGCTCGAGAGCAGCTTGAGATATCCGTCACCACCGCTAATGATGTTACCGCCGGCGAGGGATACGAGGTTGGTTACATCTACCTGGCTTTGAATACTTGCAGAGTAGGTGGTGGGGATGGCCACACTGAGATTGTTGACTGTGTGATTTGCGTTGTTGAAGTAAAGCGTAGAGCTGGTTGACGCTGTTGAGCTCAACGTGAAGTTACCGCCGTTGATTGCGATGTCGCCGGTTTCACCATTGGTATTGATCGTGGCTCGGCCGGTGACGATAAGATCGTTAGCACCAACGTTGATAGTACCACGGTTAGACAGACCACCACCTTGTGTTGTACCAATTGTATAAGTGTGGATGCCGCCTGGGTTATTGAATGTAACAACGTCGTCCACATCGGTTTGAATGCTAAAGAAGATTGGATCGACAGATGATGCAAACTCGATCGTATGGTTTTTACCACCGGTGAAAGTCAGCGCATACGCTGTTGATGCTGTAGCAGGGACCGGATTTCCGGCCGTGTTATGGAATGTCAGGTTGCCTCCAACTTTGAGTGTTGAGAAGTTATTGGATTGACCCGCAGTGGTTGCTCCGTCCACTATATCGAGACTTCCCTGAACTTCGACTATGTTCATGGGGAGAGTGTAGGCTTGTGCCTGCGTAAGATTGACGTTACCATAAATACCGACTGGTATTGTTGTCGGTGCGGCGACATTGAAGTTGACGGTAGAGGTTTCGTGGAGCGTACCGAATGTTGGTGTTGCTGCGGTGTTCAACGCGACTACTCCATTGCGATTCGATTCGAGTCGGCCGGTGATGGTGTTGTTGACGTTGACGGTGACGGCGGTAGAGCTACCGTTACCAACAACGATGCGCGAACCGGCACCGCTGATAGTCCAGGGATTGTTTACATTAATCGAAGTTTGGTTAGTTAATACGTAGTACCTGTTTGCTGTCGTCCAGTTGGTGAGCGTGGTTCCGCCTGAACCGGTTGAAGATGTCGCCCATGCCGATACAACCGTAGGGTCAGCAGCTGCAGTCTTCAAATAATAAAACGTTCTGTCCAGACGATAGAGACTTCTATTTGGAATTGCAGTCCGTCCTATCAGTGGTGTCGTCCATCGAACGGTTAAAGTTTGACTTCCAGTTCCCTCGGCATACAGAACCTTAATCGGATATTTTCCAATTGCTGAGAACGTGATTGTTCCTGTAATTTCCGCAGTGGAGGTTCCAGGATTGTTTACGACGAGCTTGTAACCGGTGCCATCATTATCGATGTAGATCTGGCTGGGCTCTTGATTGAGAACCGAACCGGCGGTACTTGATTGTGTTGAGAAGATGAATGCTCCGGTGCCTTCGTTTGAACGCACGTCAATATATCCCTCCCATTGAGATACATACCTATCTGCACTTGTTACAGTGAAGTTGGTCGAGGTTGCGATTGTTGATGGCGGCTGTGTAAAGTCGAACGAAGATAAGCTTGGAACGGATCCAGCATAGGTATACTGCCTGAAATCCACACCTGTACCATTTGTAGTGCCAGCAAACAACTGCGTATTAACTTCAATTGACTGCGAAAACGGCGAATAATTCCCCATCCAATCCAAGGCTCTTACACTGAAATTATAAGATGCATTGCCCTCGAGCCCGGTTATAGTGTATGTTGTAGGTGGTGGAACCGTCGCTTCCCGGCTCCTGTAAGCGATGATTGGGTCGGGTGGTATTGTACCCACAAAAGAGCAAACGGTGTTTACGCCATTGATCGCGGCAACAAGGGTCGACCCGTTGTATATCTCATAGGCATATACGTAGTCATTATCTGTTGATGCCGTCCATGATAAAACAGCTCCCGTTGCAGTAACGCTAGCTGCGCCCAGGTTACCAGGGACCGTAGGCGGCGCCGTATCAAGTGCAGTTACCACTTGAAGGTTCGGATCATTATAGAAGATTGCTTGTCCACTCGGAAGTATTGCACGGACCAGGTATCGGTACCATGCATTACCAAGACGCAGCCCCGTATCTCTATAAGAGGTAGTGTTGGCCGGAAGAACCTTCACCAGTTGATAGCTTTGAAGCGAATATTTTCCGGGAGGAGTCGAACAGATCGTACCGGAATACCCAGCCGGCCCTAAACCGAATCGGATTCGCCACACCTCGTATCCTGTTTCAGCTCCATAGTCAGTCCATGTAATATTCGCTTCCTTTTCATTAACCAATGTAGTAGAAGGAGCAGCCGGCCTGGGTGAATTGGGTTGGGATGCATTCCAGGTCACAACGATAGGATTGGACGGAAGGCTTCCGCAACCGGAAGGCTGAAGCACTGTCACAGTGTAGCTGCCAGCATCACCCGACGTACCGGTATTGCTACTGATCTCGTAAGTGTTAGAAACCGCGCTTTGCGCTATCTGAACCCCATTCTTAAACCACGTATACTGAAGGTTACCGGGAGGCGCAATGAAGTTGATGCGGTTGTCAATGCCAGCCAGGTCGATGGTAAGGTTTACCGATCCAGTGTTCGTAAGCAGCGGCACATAAGTAGCTGCGCCCGCATCACTAACAACAAGAGGACTTGACTCACCGATTTCCCCCCATTGATCACTTCTATTTGGATTCCATGCGTTCGGCTGCCTTCTATATTTCACCGTGTAAGTACCTGGCGTCGTCGCGAAAAATGTTCTATCATTACTTCCATCGATATCAATACCGTCCTTGGTCCATGTATATTCCGCAAAGCCCGCCGAGAACCCAAGCTTCAATCCACCCCCACCACTACAAACACTTGCAATGCCTCCGAATACATAAATGTCTCTTTTTGTTTTTGACTTAATGAACGGGAAGAAGTTTGTCTCCGCATATGCATTGTTCCAGGTTCCGTGACCGACACCCTGGTAAACTGTTCGTGTCATACTACCGCCAGCAGCAATAAATGCGTTCTGCCAGTCAAGCGATGCAGAGGGAGCCGGATTTGTATCGGTTGAACCCTGAAATATCCAGATCGGTGTAGTGACCAGCGCGCTAACCATCTCAGACTGGTTGCTACCCACGCCAGACATCGGCAGGATAGATGCGAACAAGTCAGACCTCTTGGCTGCTAGATCCCACACACCTTGCGCACCGTTCGAGAGACCGTGCATCGCAATTCTGTCGGGGTCTACGTTCCTGTCGCGGATCATGAACTGGATGATCTCGGAGACCATGCGGTTGTTGCTGCTGATGTCGCCATTCTGCCAGCCACTATCCCATGCGCCATTGTAACTCGACTGCGGCCATATGACAATGCCGGGGAAAGAGTTGCTCAATGAGGGGTTTCTTATTGCCGCGGCCAGGTGTACCTGTCCACCGATCGAAATGTTTCGTCCGTTGTTATCGTAAAAAACATTACTAGGTGCGTAATCAAATCCGCAGCAGCTACTTTTTCTTCCACCTTCACCAGCGCCGTGAAGCATCACGATCATGGGGTAAGGTAGCGCACGGTTCTCATCATAGCCGGTCGGATAGATCATCCGCCAGTTCATAAACTCTTCAGGCCATTCTGCACCGTTCCGGCCTACATAAGCGCCTTCCTTAAAGGGTCCTGTGGAACCGACATCCCAGCTTTGACCTGAATTGGGTTTACAATGACAATCGTCCGGAGGATTCGGACAAATAGTGGGATCAACAGTACCGTTGGCGAGCTCCCGGTGGCTGCTGTTTAGGTTGAATTCCGTATGTGTTACCTGTGAAAATGCCCCAAAAGAGCACAGACAGACCAAAAGCCCTGAAAAAAGCCACCTTTTTGACATGTAACGTTAGATTAAAGCCGGAGAATCCGTGCACATAAGTACGAGGGGACTCTCATTAGTAACCCAAATTTACTCTCCAAAGGGGCCTATTTTCGATAACCTGAAAAATTAAATTTTTGTAAAAACCTTACATGTAAAATTCACCAAAAAATGGCCTTCCGCCCTTCTGGCAAGAAATTTGGTACGCGGGAAGTACTACCTGAGTTAAAAGTCTTTAGGTCTCTTAACGAATTTCGGCTTTTCCCATGAATTTAAAAAGGTTACTAAACACTGACCCGAGGCAATATATTCGCGTTATCTTCCATAGTCCATTTACCTTTTATCCCATCTTATGAATCCGAAGCCCTTGGCAGCTACGCGCTGCCTGCAGGTTATTACAGGGTTGTTAATGTTGTGCCTTATGTTCGTGCTGCCCTCGTGCGACGAGGAAGAACCCGACCCTCCGACCATGATCGGATTCGGCTCAGCCTCCCAGGAGGTCACGGAAGGCAACGAGATCAACATCACCGTCGTATTCGATAAACCCACCGTCGAGGAGGGTACCGTCCTCGTCACACTGGGCGGAACCGCCAAATACACGTCGGATTACAACACCAATCCCTCCGGAAACACCGGCTCGTTTACGCTGCCGCTCGCCCCTGGCCAATCATCCGCGACATTTTCCATGGCCACCGTCCAGGACGACATCTACGCGCAGCCCCGTACCGTGACATTCACGCTGGGAGCTCCCGTTCCTGCAGAAAGCTTCGTTCTAACGGAAACTGCCACATTCGAGGTGACCATCAACGACGACGAAAGTCCCGCTATCGCGAACTTCGCTATAGCTTCGGCAACGATTGCAGAAAATTCCACATCTGGATACACAGTATCCATACCGTTTTCCACACCTGCCCGTGGTGAGGGAGGTCTCACGGTTTCATTTGCATCCAATACTGCTACTGCAGATAACTTCAGTACCATTCCTGCACTGAATGCAAATAATGTCCTGCTTACCGTACCCAGCGCGGCTACCGGAACCAGCTTCACGGTCCTCGCAAAAGACGATTCATACTTTCATAGTGATTTCGTGATCGTATTTGAGATCACAGCAACCACCGGATCCGTCAAAGCCGGTCCGTCGAAGAAGTTCACGATGACCATCCAGGAAAACGAGGTGCCATCGCTGGCCAACTTCGACGCGTCGTCGTCGCAGATTGCCGAAACCGGACCTCCCGTCACCGTCCTGATCCCACTGTCGATACCCGCCTCTAATACAGGCAGCGTTACAATCAGCTATGCATCCACCAACGCGGTTTACGGAACAGACTTTACCTCCTTACCCGCACCCGCCGGCGCAAACATCGTCGTGCCCGTAGCGAAAGACGCCACACAAGTACAGTTCACCATTACACCGGTAGACGATGTTATCGACAATGCCCACCAGGTGATTACCTTCACACTGACGGCGGCCGACGGGGTGGTTCGTCTCGGCTCCGGTACGGTCTACATCCTCACCATTACAGACAACGAACCATCGTTGCGAAAGGTGCTGGTCTCATTCGGCGGCGTCAACGGGTCCACCATGTTTGGTAACGAACAGTGGAACTATGCCTACTCCGATACACCGAACGCGGGCACGACGTGGGGCAACCTTGTTCGCTCCGATGGTGTTGTTACCAACCTCGCCATTGTTGTCACTTCACCGCTGACAGCTCAGCCGCTGGGTAAGACCACCGGTCTCAACTCAGGCGCATTTCCCGACAACGCTTTAAGGGAATACTGGTACGTCCCCGGACCCGATCAGGGTATCACCCGCGGGTTCGAGATACGACAGGCTAACAATGCAATCAACTACCAGATCAGGGTTATCGGCAGTACTACGGTCGTCCATCCGGATGGTAAGAACACGATGACTGTAGCCGTGAAAGGCGTTAGCAAATCGATCAACGATGTTACGAACAATGTAAGCGAAGTGCTTATATGGACTGATGTCACATCCGCTGCGTCGATCATCCCGGTAGCCCTTACAGACTCAGCAACGGGCGGCATCTGCCCCATCAATGCGCTTGAAATTACCTGGTACGAAGCGGACTAACGATCGAGGTTCGTTTTCTTAGCGCCGGCCGGGTCATACAACCACGCTCGCGGATACTTGTTACGTATCTTCTGCAGTTGGTCCACGGCAAGCTTCCTGTCGTCGTTGTGATACAGGAATACGTAATAGAAGTTTTTGTCCAGGATATATAACAAGTCGGGGAACATACTTTGCCCGCGAAGCTCCCTGATCTGCTTCATTGCGTTCTCGTGGCTTCGAAAGGCGCCTACCACGACATAATAGCTGTCCAGGATACTCGGTTCTTTTTCTGCCGCAGCCGGTGTAACGACTTCGGGCTGCTTCACTTCCGGCTCCTTCACAACAACCCGTTGTGTCGTAGTGTCTTTCGGCTGCTCGACGACTGGTTGTTTTACAACGGGTTCTTGTTTAGCAACAACGGGTTGTTTCTTTTCAGCTTCTTTCTCACGTACTGCTACCTGGTGCAGAGAATCCTTTGTCTTCTTGGCAAGAAAATATTCCTCCTCACGGTCGCGCTTTCCGAAACGGCTACCTGCATAGATCTCATGCGAACCGGTGGTTGCTTTCGATAATTTTCCCAGGGGGCGATCGTATCCATAGCCGACCTTGATAAGGTTCCTCGCTTTGAGACCAATGAATGCCGTAATGCCGTATCCGTCGCGATACGAGCCGCCGATCCAGAACGTGTTCTTCCACGTAGCCGTCAGCATCCCCTCGATTTGAAAGTCCTTGGGGCTCGTTGCCCGGAAAATAGCGATCGGCTGAAGCTGGATGTCCCTTGTTACATTCATCGCATACTGTACCGAACCGAATTTCTGATGAAAGGGATTGAACTTGATCTCCTGGAAACTCTCGATACTGTTTGGCTTGGTGTCGAGAAGTTCCGGAAGGGCAAGGCCCACAATGAGATTCCTGAACTGGTAGGTAATACCAAACTGGTTGATCAAATAAGTATTCTTCTGCAGTAAATTTGCAAGGGCGGGGTCGTTCGACATGGCGACAGCATCCATGTCGAAGTTATTCAGACCAATTCCGCCCGAAAGTCCGAAGTTGAGGTGATGAAAATATCCAAGCCTGACCACGTAACCGATGGTTGCCAGGCCGGTAGTGTTGCGAAGCAGGATGGTCTTGCTCGAAGAAGCGATGGCACCCACTGCCACATTGCGGCCGAGGGGTATCTGAACGTTCAATGCGCCGGCTTCGGGTGCGTTCTCGATGCCCATCCATTGCTTGCGATAAAAAAGATTTACTTCCGGGTGACCGCTCTGAGCAACGGCCGCCGGGTTGAACTGGTAAGGATTAGCAAAGAACTGACTATAAATAATCGGATTCTGGGCAAACGCCGGTAGTACAGTGACGATTGAAAGCAGGAGAAGACAAACGAGGGGCCTGAGTAAAAATAACTTCATTCGCGAACGGGTGTTGCTGGTTTAACGGATCAATCTGAATGCCCCTGAGTAGGTCTTTTTATTGTCACACTGGAACACGAAATAGTAATCCCCATCCAACACCTTTTGCCCCGTCGTCGTACTTCCCGTCCAATCATTTAAGTATTCTTCTGCTTCAAACACCTTCTTGCCAAGGTTATTGAATATCGATAGCGGACAACCTTCTACCATGTTGGTATTCTTGATTGTCCAAATGTCATTCACCAGGTCGCCATTCGGCGTGAAGGCGATCGCTGCACCAATGGGATTGGACTTGCCTTCCACAACCGTAACGACCCTGTCGTCAGTAGCGGTAGCGCCGAAGTTATCCATAACGGTAAGCCTGAAAGTATACACGCCCGTGAGCATGTCCGTAAGGGCAACCTCGGGATACTCTCCCACCAGTTCGGTCGGAGGTCCGTCAATCTGTTCCCACAAATAGTCGGCGATGATATATCCGTCGCCTGGTGTGGCTATACCCTCCAGTGAAATAAAGTTATTGGGCAACACCATTGTGGTGTCGTTTCCGGCGAATACCGTCGGCATAGGATGCGCGGCCTGAACCACGACACTGGTTTCACTGAATGCGCTGGCGTTTTCATTGTCCGTTGCCGTAAGGCGGAACAAGTATTCTCCGGCAGGCATGCCCGAGAGTGACAACGTAGCGGTACTGGTGTTCGAAAGCACCGCACCACCAGGTCCGGCTTCCTGTGTCCATTCCATACTCGCTATCGAACCGTCGACATCCGAGGCTGAACCGCTTAAGTTGGTCGCTGTAGTCGGCAACGAAAGTACCTTCGAGGCCCCTGCAAGCACAACGGGAGGATTGTTTGAACCTGCCGGCAACACGGTGAGCGTTACCTCATCGGTAGCAGAAGATCCCTGATTGTCGGTTACTTCCAGGCGAAATGTATAAATGCCCAAATCAAGCCCGCTCGCTGACAACAGCGGCCCGTTCACAGGACCAAGAACCGCAGCGGGTCCGCTTTGCTTGGTCCACAAGTAGGATGCGATAGTCCCATCAGGATCGGAGGCAACTCCGGTAAAAGCAGCCGACGTTGCGGGAAGCCTCACGAACGTATCGTTTCCGGCATTCACAAGAGGGTTCTTGTTTACACCGGCCGACAATACCGTGACCCTTACGTCATCACTGTTTGATTCTCCCTTGTCGTCGGTTACCGTAAGCGTGAACTGGTAAGTTCCTGCGACCAGTGCGCTCAGCGATACCTTCGAAGTTGTTTGGCCGGCGAGCGTTACGGAAGCGGGTCCGGATTTTTTCGCCCATCCATATGTGGCGACGGTTCCATCCGGATCGACGCCGCTACCTTGCAGGTCGAGTGTTGTGGTCGGCAGGTTCACGACTTTGTCGAAGCCGGCATCCGCCACGGGTGTCTGGTTGGCGCCTACGGGCACTACCGTTACGGTAGCGATATCGGAGCCTGTTGCTCCCTTGTCGTCAGTCACTGTAAGCTGGAATGTAAATACACCAGGTACAAGTCCATCAACAAGCAACGTGGGTGAATTGATGTTATCGATGGTCGTTGCAGGTCCTGATTTTTGGATCCACGCATAAGAGGCGATAGATCCATCCGGATCGAAGCCAGAGCCGCTGAGCGAGGTTGCTGACGACGGAGCAACAATAGTTTTATTGGAACCCGCGTTGGCAACGGGATTCTGATTCACTGTTCCGGGGAACACTGTGATACTCACCTGGTCGAAAGCGGTCGCGCCATCGTCGTCGGTTGCAGTCAGCCGGAACACATACTGGCCGGCGACGAGACCGCTAACACTGAGACTAGCTGTACTCGAATTCGCTAATGCAGCCGCAGGGCCGCCGATCTTTACCCACAAGTACGATGCTATATTGCCATCGTTGTCACTGGCAAGGCCGTTGATGTTTGTTGAAGTTGTTGGTTCGAACAATACTTTGTCGCTGCCGGCACTTACGACCGGGGGCTGGTTTGTACCAATCGGTTGCACGGTAACCATGATCTCGTCAAAGGCTTCCGATCCCTTGTTGTCTACAACAGTAACGCGGAACACATAGACGCCTGCCACCAGGTCGGTCGCGGCAAGACTAGCGGTGGTTTCTCCACTCAATGTCGCCGTAGGCCCTACCTGTTTTGCCCATACATATGAGGCGATATTGCCATCCACGTCGGAGGCAGTTGCACCTAAAACGAGTGTGTTGTTAGGCAGAGTAAGAGTGACATTATTCCCGAGGGTTACAAGAGGCGTCTGGTTAACGCTCGAAGGCAATACGGTAACCTGGGCTGTGGACGAAGTGATGGCGCCGACATTGTCTGTTACCGTCAGTCTGAAAACATAAATACCTTCGAGCAGGTCTGTGGTCGACAACACCGCAGTGTTTCCGTTCGTCATTGTCACGGAAGGTCCACTGACTTTGGTCCACACATACGCTGCGATCGTACCGTCTGCATCCGAAGCGGAGCCAATGAGGTTGGTGCTGTTCACAGGAAGGGAAAGAGCGATATTGGGACCGGCGTTCGCTACAGGAGGCTGATTGGTCGAAGCTGAATTGACCAAAACCGATACGTCGTCGAGACCTGTTGCCCCGCCGTTGTCGGTAACTGTAAGACGAAAGACATAATTACCGGCGACCATGGAGGCCACAGTCAAGGTCGGTGAAGTATTGTTTGTCAAGGTTGCCGATGGCCCTGAAACCTGTCCCCATAAATAGCTGGCTATTGATCCATCGGCATCGTTTGCCGAACCAGTAAGGTTCACCGTGTTGGTGGGAAGGAATATTGTTACGGGCGATCCGGCGTTTGCGATGGGGCTAATGTTAGTTGATGTCTGCACCGTTGCATTCACGTCGTCGAAAGACGTCGCGCCCAGGTTGTCCGTGACTGTGATCCTGAAAATATAAACGCCGGTCACTAACGAAGACGCATTCAATGTCGGAGTTGTCGTACCGGTCAGTGACGGAGCGCCGGGGCCCGATATCAACGACCAGGTATAGTTGACGATCGTTCCATCGGGATCGGATGCAGTGGCTGTGATGCTCGTAGAAGATGTCGGTAGCACGATCACCTGGTTGGAACCTGCGCTCACGAGCGGGACCTGATTGGAATTGGTTACGGTTATCGTGAACTCATCGCTGGCAGTTGCTCCCACATTGTCCGTTGCTGTAATCCGTATCAGATATACCCCCTGGATCAAATTCGTCAGCGCCAGGCTGGCCGTGGTTGTTCCTCCAAGGGTGACGGACGGGCCGGTGACTTTTTCCCACAGGTAAGAGGCTATTGAGCCGTCTTCATCGGCGGCCGTCGCTGTGAGGTTTGCAGAGTTGGTGGGAAGAGTTATCGTGAAATTATTTCCACCTTCTACTGTCGGGATCTTATTGGTTGTGTTGGGAAATACGATCACGTTCACATTCGAGGTTCCTTGCGCGCCGGAATTGTCGGTAACCGTGAGACGGAATGTATACGAACCTTCGATGAGACTTGTCAGTACCAGCGTGGACGTGCTGGCACCTGCGATGCCTGCAGCGGGACCGCTTTGCTTGACCCACGCGTAAGTTGAGATCGATCCGTCAATGTCCGTACCCGAGCCAACGAGGTTAGCGCTGTTGTTTGGGAGGATCAGTGTCACGGGTGGTCCGGCGTTAGCGGTGGGCGGTATGTTCGCCGCCTGTACAACTACGTTTGTTTCATCGCTGCCGGTTGCTCCAAGGTTGTCTGTCACCGTCAAACGGAAAACATAAGTGCCTGCTACAAGACTTGTCAGGGAAAGTGTTGTCGTCGATGCGTTTGCAAGCACTCCCGGTACCGGGCCGCTCACTTTTATCCATGCGTAGGAAGCGATTGAACCTCCGGGATCGGAGCCCGACCCGGTGATCGTGGTCGCGCTGGTCGGCAACTGAATGGTCTTAATCGGTCCGGCATCCGCCACCGGCGCAGTGTTAGCTGCGGAAACGACAACGCCGACATCGTCGAACGCGGTAGCGCCGAGGTTATCTGTCACTGTCAGTCTGAACACATAGTTACCGACAGCAAGGCCCGAGACCGACAATGTTGAGAGAGCCGGATTGCCGAGCGTCGCCGTACCGCCGCTCTGTTTAATCCATGCATAGGTGGCAATACTTCCGCCTGGGTCCGTTCCGGAGCCTATAAGGTTCACACTGTTGGTAGGTAGTGTCAATATTTTATCACCGCCGGCGATTGCCGTTGGGGGTGTGTTGGCCGATAGTGGCTGTACGGTCACCGTGACATCTTTCGCATCCGAAGCTCCGTCGTCGTCCAATACGGTCAATCGGAATGTGTGCGTTCCCTGTACAAGGGCGGTCAGGGTAAGTACTGCGGTGTTGGCATTGGCGAGTGTAGCTCCGAGCGCACTGATCTTTATCCACTGATAGGTCACAACCGATCCGTCCAGGTCGGTGCCGGAACCAGTCAACACGGTTGTGTTTGTGGGAAGTGTAATGACTTTGGGCGCGCCGGGGTTGGCAACCGGTGGCTGGTTAACGGTGCCATCGGTGACGACAACCTGCATGTCTTTATATTCCACTCCACCCAGGTCATCGGTGGCAGTAAATCTGAATACGTAATTGCCGACCAGTAGTCCCGTCAATGACACGGTGTTGGTTGTCTCGTTGGCGAATGTCGCCGCGGGTCCGCTTTGTTTTGTCCAAAGAACAGAAGCGATCGAACCATCGGGGTCCGACGCTGTTGCCACTATCGTCGTAGCCGTGGTGGGTAACGTCAGGTTCTGATTGGCTCCAACAGAAACAGAAGGTTTCTGGTTTCCGCTGATCTCGAAAGCGCCGACATCCCATATGGAAGCCCCGGGTCGAACTTTGTCGTCAAAGTCGTGGATGACGCCAAAAGTCGTAACGTCCTTTCCTGCGTTATGCCCGGGCGCGCCCGCCTGGATCCTGTAATCATCGACGGCAGCATTGACGAACATGGCAGCTGCCATTGTAGGGACAACGACGTTATTGCCCTTTTTCCAATCTGTATAAGTATATGTTTTGTCCCACGTGGCGGCGGAGTTCACGATATAGTTATTGTATAGTACGTTGCCCGGTGCGCCGTTTATAAATTCCTCGATAACGCCCTTTGTTCCCACGTTGACGAAAGTATTGTTGATCACATACACGCCACCGAGGTATCCGAGGGGTACAATGTCGGAGACAAGCGGCGTAGCGCGCGTGTTGATGGTGATAGCCTGCTCGCCGGGGCTTACGACTACATTATTATAGACATAATTGCCACCGATACCCTGGATGGCGATAGCGGGTCCGATACCCTGTTTGATAAAGTTATTATAGAGCCTGCCTGTGGTACCGACCCCCATCTGTATTCCGCCGTTCTGGCTCGGCAAGTTGGCCTGTCCGTAATTGTATACCGAATTATTATATATCTCCACATCGTCGGTACCCGATCCGACCTGTATGGACTCGCGACCTGTATATTCAAAACGGTTATTATATATTCTTACGCCGCGCACCTCATGACAGTATTGCGTGCTTCCGCAGAATACAGTTGTGCCGGTGTAAAAACTATCGCCGAGATAGATGCCTTCGCCACCCGTGTTGTGTACATAGTTGTCGTGGATCTTCGCGTTATAGAATGTATAGTTGGGTCTTACTGCTGAAACGTCGGCACAGTTAGGGCTCGGGTCTGACTTCAACATTATACCCGCGTACCCGATGTTGGCGATCTCCATGTGATCGATCTCGAAGTCGGACGAAAGACCGACCGCAGCGATACCTTGTGTTCCCGGTGCGCTGGCGACTATATTAATACCAAGCGGAACACCCGGATCGCCCGTGCCGGTAATGTGTACATACCGGCAACCGACGAAAAGCATCGCGTTGTTGATAGTAGACCCGCCGAGGAGTGTCTGGCCACCGCAGTTTTTAATGATGATCGGATTTGTGGCTGACCCACGGACGTTGGTGAATTGAATACCTCCGCGGGCTCCCGCTGCGAGGCATATCACATCGCCGGGAAGCAAGCCCGCACCGTTGAGATAATGAAATCCCGCTCCGGCGGGGACAGTGACCTTGCAACCGCATTGCGCGACTGCGTCGTTGGCGGACAATACAGCCGCCAAAATCACAACAACGATAGAAAATCGGAATCGAATCGATTGAAGAGGCTTGGGCATGGCTTAGAGAGATTTTGTTATGACTCCCAGACACCTTTATCACAGGTTTATAGGAGTGTGTAACCCTTAAAAGTAGAAAAAAAACTCTAAAAAGCCGGATAAAATACCTGCGTTCAAGACGTGCAAAAATTCCACAAACACCCGACGCCGTTTAAATATGGGGTTTTACGCCACCGAAATCGTTTTCGATTACTCCTGTTCAGACTTTCCAGCGTTCCTTCCACATCTGGAATATCAGCAGGTGCCATAACTTTTGGACATTGACCGAGTCGCCGCGGATATAACGGTCCCTCAAAACAACTACCTCCTTATAATTAAGGATTCCTTCTTTTTTCAGCCTGTCTTCGTTCAAATAGTGCATGAGTATTTCTTTCAGCTCCTGCCTGAACCAGTTCATGATGGGCACGATGAATCCCATCTTCGGGCGGTCCATGATGGCGGGGGGAATGTATTTATGTACGATGTCTTTGAGTATGATCTTCGTGCGGCCATTGTCGAATTTGTATTTCGAAGGAAGCCGGGCTGCAAATTCAATGATCCGGTGATCCAACAATGGCTCACGTCCTTCAAGGGAAACTGACATCGTGGCACGATCGACTTTCGTGAGGTTGTTATCGACCAGGAAGGTACGGTAGTCAATCGCGAGCATGCGGTTCACGTCGTCGTTGTGAGAATGGAGCTCGTCCTGAATATCGAAATCGGTTTTCACATCGCGATAAGGAAACTTCAACCTTTGTCTCAATTCACTTTCCGTGTTAAACTGGGAGATGATCTTCATGGCGTAAACCGGGTCGTTGTCGGCCATGATCAGTTTCACCTTATTGTAGCGTGTCGCGAAATTGAAGCTCTTCTTCGTAAAAGGCAGATGTTCGGGGCTGATGAGACCCATGCCGCGGCTCGACAATCGCCGTAACCAGAACGGCAGCTTGCGGGTATAGTCGAGCGACATTTTGAATTTCGGATAACCGGCAAAGATCTCGTCGCCGCCGTCGGCAGAAAGAGCCACTTTCACTTTCTTGATCGCGGTCTGACTAACGAGCGTGGTCGGGATGATGGAGTTGTCTCCGAAGGGTTCGTCGTAAAGGTGCGACAGGGTCGGAATGATATCGAAAGCTTCCTTCTGGGTACAATAGTGCTCCGTGTGATCTGTACCCAGGTGCTGGGCCACCTTCTTCGCATGCGGCGCCTCGTCGTACTTTGGCTCATCGAAGCCGATGGTAAATGTCTTCAGTTTTTCGGTACGGCCCGATTGGAGTATTGCCGCAACAGCAGAGCTGTCGTAGCCTCCGCTAAGGAATACACCGACTGGCACATCGGATACCATGCGGTACTCGCATGCTGATTTCAAAAGCACTTCGAGCTCTTCCTTAGCATCCTCGTAGCTGATGTCACTTTTAGGCTGGTTGTAGGCATCGATCACATTCCAGTAACGCGTGGTCTTGATGTCCTTACTGCGAAGGTCGACCTCGAGATATCCACCGGGGAAGAGCTTATGAGTGTTCTTGAATATAGTGTAGGGCGCAGGGATGTAGCTGTACTTGAAATAAAGTGCAAGGCTATCGTAATCCAGCTCTTTCGTAAACCCAGGATGCTGATGGAATGATTTGAGCTCCGATCCGAAGAGAAGGACGTTATTCTTCCAGAAATAATACAGCGGCTTTACACCGGCCCTGTCCCTGACCAGGAAGAGCTTTTGTTTTTCCTCATCCAGGATAACGAAAGCGAACATCCCGATAAATTCCTTGATGCAATCGATACCCCAGGCGTGATACGATTTGATAATGACCTCGGTATCTGAATTGGATTTAAAAGTATAACCCTTTGCGATGAGCTTATCTCTTACAGAAGTGAAGTTGTAGATCTCTCCGTTGAAGATCAGGGTGATCTTTTCGAAAAAGTAAGGTTGATGACCAAGCGGTGACAGATCGAGGATCGACAACCGGCGATGTCCGAGCCCGATGAGGGCATCGTTTACCTTACGCTCGAAGTGACCCTGGTCATCGGGACCCCTGTAATCGATCACATCGGTCATCGCTTGTAATATCTCGCGACTGCCTTTCCCGTTAAAATCACAAAAACCCGCTATTCCACACATAGGACTCCTGGTTACAGACTATTATATATAATGGTATTGGTGCTGAAGATGCGCAAATGGAAAGCCTGCAAGATACTTAAAGGCTATTATTTTTTTGAGGAAATCGCCTTCAACGATTGTGCCAAGGGGGTATTAAGGGTTTTTCCCCCCGACCTGTTCAACCTTTGATATAGTCGCCAAAAAGAAGAAATTGCGGCGTATGGCTAAGATCTCAGTTCTTATTCCAGATGGAGAGAGCACATTGACAAAACACGTCGTCCATTGCCTGTCCGTGGATAAGGATATTAAGGTCCACATTCTGTCGAAGGACCCAAATGCCAATATCAGGCATTCGAGGTTGATCAGCAGTTTTAAGTCCTACGATCTGCCTTATACAGCACCGTCTGTACCGGGCCTGGAATCCGACCAGGAGCTTGCAGAGCTCATCCGTTTCCATCACTACGACTCCTCTGTGCAGGATCAAGTGACCGACGCGATCCTTCGTCGTGCAGCCGAGATAAAAGCCGACGTTATCTTCCCGGTCGATGAGCACATCATCCGCATCCTGGCCAATTCGGCTGATAAGATCAGTAAGGTTGCCAAGTTGCCTCCCCTGCCCGACTTCGAAACGTTCACCGTAGCAATAGACAAATGGAAGCTGGCGGGTTTTCTAGATAAGCACGATGTGCCTCATCCCAAAACTATCCGGTACAGTGCTGCTACCAGCGACGATGAAGTACGACGTCTGAAATTCCCCGTTATCATCAAGCCTACCAACCAGGGAAATGCCATGGGCATCGAGCTGTACCAGGATCCGGACAAACTGCTGGTTTTCCTGAAGGCTCAAAAGAAGCACGAGTACATCCTTCAGCCATTTATAAAGGGTTACGACATCGATTGCAGCCTGTTAGCGCTGAACGGAAAGATCCTTGCCTACACTATTCAAAAAGGCATCGTTTTTTCAGAGATCAAATTCCGGGCGGCGGTCGGCATCGAGTTCGTCTTTGAGGAAAAGGTGATACGGATCGTGGAGAAGATGATGAAATTAATGAACTGGTCGGGCGTGGCGCATATCGATCTGAGGTACGACCAGATTGAGGATATGCCTAAAGTGTTGGAGATCAACGCGCGATATTGGGGAAGCCTGTTGGGTTCGAAGAATGCGGGTGTAAACTTCCCCCTGCTGGCGATAAAGACACTCCGTAACGAGACTTTTGAGAAACCTGAGTATAAGCTGAATCGCTACTTCATGGGTAAATCCCCCATCGCAAGAATACTGAAGAGTGCATTCAAAAGTGGTAAAGAGAAAGTGGGGTTATTTGAAACAAGCCTTCCCTATTCGCTCCGCGACCCCGTGCCGTCATTCTTTGAAATCCTCCAAAAACTTCGGAAGATCTAACGAGCCGGTCTAACCGGCGGGCTTCAGGTTCCACCCGATACCGTCAAAATAAGCTTTCACGAGGTCGGTCCTGCCTTTTAGAAGGAAGCCGAGTATATTCTTCGGCATCGACAAGATCATGAAGAAAAATATGCCAGCGAGAAACTTCGCGCCCGTGAAGTTCCTTCTCATAAACAGCAGGCGGTTACGTGTGAGGTAGTACGTCTTCTGCGGGCTCTCGTCGCCGCCGGTACTGATCGATTCCTTATGGATAACATGCGTCGACCCGACATAATACATGTTGTATCCGCGACGACGGGCGCTCATGCACCAATCGTGCTCTTCATAATAAAGGAAGTAGATCTCGGGCATCGGACCGATGAGCTCGACGACGGTCCGCCTTACGATGAGTGCAGCCCCATGACCGAGGTCTGTCCTGTAATCCTTGTCGTACTGACCGGTGTCTTTTTCAAACAGTCCGATCCGCTTGCCGCGGCCAGTCATCGGGTTGATTCCGATGGCGCCGGCATACTGTATGGTGACCTTGTCGGGATAAAGGACTTTGGGCGAAGCCATTCCCGCATCGGGATGTGCGGTCATGAAACCTGCCACCGACTCCAGCAGCTGACGCGGCAGAAGGGTGTCATTATTCAGAAAGAAGAAATATTCCCCGCGGGCCGACTGTATTCCAAGATTATTGCCGCCGGCGAACCCGAGATTTTTCTCGCTGCGAAGAAATATGACGGAGGGAAACTTGTTTTTTACCTCGTCGGTGATCGGTTCCTTTTGCGAAGCGTTGTCGACCACGATGATCTCCACGGGTTTGTAAGTAAGCTGCATTGCCGATTCGAGGAATTCGATCGTGTCGGCAAGGTGGTTGTAGTGAACTGTTATTATGGAAACCAGCGGCTGGTCCGTCATCATCAATCAGTCTTTCGGTTCGCAAAGTTCCAAAGTATTCCCTGGTAGAACGGCTTGATCAGGTTGGCCTTTCTTTTCAGGAAGTAGTTGACCGTGTTTTTGGGTACTGATACGAAGCAGAAAAAAACGAACCCGATCCACGCCGGCACACCCGAGAAATTCCGCCGCATGAAGAGCAGCCTGTTCCGGGTCATATAATAGGTCTTCAAAGGGCTTTCAGCCCCGGTACTCACCGACTCCTTATGAAGGATCTTGGCAATGCCAAGGTAATAGACAGCGTACCCGGCTCTCTTTACAGACTCGCACCAGTCGAGCTCCTCATAATAGAGGAAATATATCTCTGGCATAAGGCCGATCTTTTCGACGACTTTCTTCGGAATGATGAGAGCGCCGCCATGAACCATGGCGGTCTTATAATAAATATCGTATTGCCCTGTATCGGTTTCGCCCTGACCGAAGCATTTCTGGCGCCCGGTGAATGGATTGATGATCCCGCCACCAGCAAACTGAAGGGTCTTGCCGTCGGGATAAAGAACTTTGGGCGAAGCCATGCCGGCATCGGGATGCGACTCCATAAACTCGACAATGGGTTCGAGAAAGTCGGGGAAAAGGATCGTGTCGTTATTCAGTAAAAAATAATACTCGCCCTTGGCCACCTTGAGCCCCAGGTTGTTGCCGCCGGCGAACCCGAGGTTCTTTTCGCTTTGGATGAAACGGACTTTGGGAAATCGTTTCTTGATCTCTTCGGTGGGCTTCTCGTTGGGCGAATTGTTATCGACGACTATGATCTCGACGTTCGGATAGGTCAGTTTTTCCGCAGATTCCAGGAACTCAATAGTATCATTCAGATGATCATAATTGATGGCAATCATCGAAACTAAGGGATACCGGTCCTGCATCCGTATAGTTATTTGGAAGTTCCCTGCTTGTCGATCGACGAGCCGTGTGGCGTATGGATGAATTTCTTGTTGGCCTCTCCCAGACGGAAAAGAAGTAAAAACATTCGGAAGAACATTTCAGGCAACTGGAGGATAGCCTTCAGCAGCTTTCTGGAGAAGAATTCACGAGGAATCGCAATGAGCATTGAAAGAGCCATTATCCCCAATAAAAGAGGCCAAATTAGGTATCCAAAAAAAAGATAATCCCCGATAAAGTACAACAAAAAAGCGCTAATCGTCATTAGGCCCAGATTGATCAGCCTGGGCAGCTGTATGTTCCGGAGAACGGCGCTGTTGAAAAAAGTAAAATTCCCTCTCAGCAAAGCGAGGCACCCCTGCTTGAAATACTTGCCGAGGTAGTGGTACTGACTTGAAATCCAGCGTTTTCGTTGATTCTCGAACACGTTCGCTTTCTCAACTTTCTCGTCGAGCACCCGGGCGTTCTTACAATAGACGACTTTCACACCCCGTTTGAGGAGGAGTATTTCCAGCTCCCGGTCGAAGCCGCCTACGGAAGTCATTCCCGACAGCAATTCCTTGAACAGGCGGTAATCGAACGACACGCCCGAACCGCTGATCGAAGCCGACAGCCCGAGCGCTGACGAGCCCTGCCGGTAAATATGGTTGTTGATCGCTTCGCTGAGACCGTCGAGGAAGGCCATGTTTCTATCCATGTTCTTCGGCAGCCTTTGACCTTGTACTGCCCTTGCGCCGTTGTTGTGGACGTCGTTGACGAGCGTGAGAAAATCGGGCAGCACGATATTGTCTGCATCCAGGATGACAGCGTAGTCGAAGTTATCGCCTATGTCATGGAGCGCCTTGTTGAGTGATTTTACTTTGGTGCTTTGCTCGAATGAAACTTCGACGACGTCGACGGGAAGGGCACGGAGGGTGTCGATGGTCTTCTTTTGTAGCTGGTCGGCAATGACGACGACGCGAAAGCTGGCCGCGTCGTAGTTGAGCTTGCGGGCATTGTCCGCGACGCTTATAATAACATTGTCTTCCTTATAGGCCGGGATCAGTACGGCAAACCGGTGGATTTTGCCGCTTTTAGCGCGGGGATTCCTGTAAAAATGGGCTGCGAATGAGAATACAAAGGTATATCCTGCGACGTAGATGAAATAAAGTAGTACGACACCTTCAATCCACCCTGATACCATAGAAGTTGATGATCCGACAATTTAGTTTACACAGCAGCTTGCTGTGTAAGCGCAGGGAATGTCTTCATAATGAGCATCATGTCCTTCTGGAAGGAGTTGTCTTTCGCGTACTGAACATCGAGATCGATGCGTTCTGCTTCAGAGAGCTCTTTCTTGCCTCTTTTTGTCACTTGCCACAGACCAGTGATACCGGCTGCAGTCATGAACCTCATCGCACATTGCTCTTTAGTCAACTGTTGCGCTTCGTACAAAGGTAACGGTCTGTTGCCAACAATTGACATGTCGCCGCTGAGTACGTTGATGAGCTGGGGAAGTTCGTCGAGGCTGGTGTTCCTGAGGAATTTGCCCAGTCTGGTGATACGGGGGTCGTCCTGGATCTTAAAGAACACAGAGCTTGTATGAGCTGGGTCGGCGGCGTATTGGTTGAGGTGCGCAAGCTTTGCGAGCTCGGCATCTGCGCCAACGCGCATGGACCTGAATTTCAAGAAACTGAAGATCTTATAACCGCTGCCGGCTCTCTTGGAGATATAGAAAATCGGGCCTTTGGATTCGAGCCTGATGGCGATAGCGATAGCGAGCATGATGGGGCTAGCGATCAGCAATGCGATGCTTGACACCAGGATGTCGAATATCCTTTTGGTACCCGAGATCTTGTATCCGTAGGGTTCAGGTTGAACGGGAGGTTTCTCCTTTTGGAATTTTTTGAATCTCTTCAGGAAGTCGATCCAGTATGCAAAACCTTCTGCGTGGATCGTAGAGCTGAAACAATCGTCGGCGCCGTTTTTAAGCACAATCCGCTTGGTATCCTTATCGAGGTTGTCGCACAAAACGATGAGGGGGATTGACAGTTGTTTAAGGCTTTTGTCGGCGAAACGAATCTGCTGCATGAACAATTCGCTGATTCCGTCTGCCAGGAAGATAACCGCATCGGGGCGGAATGAGTTGGTACGGTACTTAAGGCCTTCGAGAGCGATGACCGAGTCAATGACTTCTGCATTCGGGAATACCTCTGTGAGGTTAGACACGTTACCCGAAGTACACAACGCCATCAGCTTTAAGCCATGAAGGGCCTCATTCTCACTACCACTCTTTGTTAGATCAAGCTCAACTTTAGACAGTTCCATATTTTACACTAGTGTTTTTTCATTTCCTTTTTTCAATACCTGGTTAATGGCTTCGATCAGTTTCAGCGGATCGAACGGTTTCCTGAGAAAACCACTGGCGCCGGCTTTAATGCACTTGTCTGAGAGTTTCTCATCCGTGCTTGAGGAGAACATGATAACCGGGATGTCGTTAAACGCTCCACTGTTTGTCAGGTTCTTCAAAAAGCTCAGCCCATTGATACCAGGCAAATCGAAGTCACAGAGTATAAGGCTGGGCAAATTGCCATTAGCCATTCTGGCCATTGCCGACAAGCTGTCTTTCGTGATGATGACCCGGAACCGATCCTTCAGGATATTCTCCAGAAGCCAGCCCAAGGCATCATCATTTTCTATGACAAGAATGTCATGCTTCATACTTCACGTACATCGATTAACCCTTTTTATAAACAAGGAGGCTTTAAAAGAAATGAATCAATCAAAACCCACCTATAGACATCAACAAATTTGTAGGGAAGCTTAACGAAGCTTAAAGATGTGGCTTAATCAACACCCCTACGTTCAAACGCGCGGTTACGAAATGAAAGATCATTTCATGACCTAAACAGCTACAAACTTTACTTAAGGGATCTTGAGAGTGAGAGGCAATCAAAACCACCTATAGACAATTTTCTCTTTGGGAGGGCGGTTTACGACCCTTTGCCCCAAAAACCAACACGTCAATTTTAGCACATTTTTACGTCAATTCCTTACATTAACTGGGCTAAAAAAATGATATCGGGTTTTAAACCGTTTGCGGAAAAATTCCGCGTCATTTTATGCCTTTCAACCCCGTCATAAGGCTTTTTTCAACTTGTCAACGACCCTTACCTTCGATGTTCCAACAATTAACCTCCCCCTCATAAATCCCTGTCGCTTTTGTACTTCGAAGGTCGTTCCCTACACTTCACCGCCGATAACGACTTCTCATCTCCAATAATCGCTCCGACTCGAAGTAATTCGAAAACTTACATCATGGTAACCCTGATAAACGTCTTAAATCAAGGTCTCCCCATTAGTAAAAACCGTACCGTACCAGCCTTAAAAGTCCGATACAGCTGATAATCAACGCCCCATAGACCGCCGAAAATGCCGCATCTAAAACGGTTCGGGGGTTAAATTTTTTTCATTCGGTCAGAAACCCGGCGCGCTTCCAACTCCAAAAACGAACCGAAATGGGAATTTTTGTCCCATTATGTTTCCCATTATGTGGAGTGTTCGAACCCCATTCACGGTATAACTTCATCGAGCTTCACCATACGTAAAAGCGATCTGTAAAAGCGACCTGGAGGAAGGATAAAAAGATATCCACATTCATTTATTCATTACCAGGGCGTAACGTCCGATAACCACGCTAACATTCTGTTTTTTAGCCTATTAGCAGTCCAATGTTAAGTTTATGGAATGTGTATAACCTTCTGATAACATCATCTAGATTTGATATCTAACATCATTTAGACTTATGAAAAAGATCTCGGGCAAAGAACTCCGTCAGAATACAGAGAATACGATCAACGGCCTGCTTTCGCAGCTGGAGATCGCAGCGCCGTCCAAACGCACCCGGAAGATTGTCGAAAAAGTCTCCCGCCGCCTTTCAAAAGGCCTGAAGCAGGAGATGAAGAAACAGCTGAAGAAAAATCAGAAAGCCACTAAGAAAAGTAAAGTGACTTCGATGAAATCTTCCGAGGCGAAAACAAGCGCCGCGTAAACATTTACGTTTAGTAAGTGATTTCATAAGAATGCCCCGCGACCCGGGGCATTCTTATTTTAAGAGAACTAAGCTTCCCGTTTCAGGAAATCACTGAATAAAGAGTCGACGATCTCATTGGTAAGCTCTTCCGGGGGCAGCGCCTCGCCCAAATATTCACTCGGCCTGGAGATCACCCGCGCTTTCGTCTTTTGGACGTACGCGAGCCAGGTGACAAGGGTAAGAGTACGTTTCTTGTTCACCAGCATCACCTTGATCGGCTCCAGCGCTGTATTGAATTTACGGCGATAATATGCTGTTTCCCGTTCCACGGCCGAAACAACAAAAAGCCTTTTGCAAAGAGGTGCTTTATGGTTTAAGGAAGTGTTATGTTATTATTAAGGGGATGGCGAGCCAGGGACCCCGCCAAAGGAGATGTTGATCTCTGACCGGCGGGCGCATGGAGGGGTGACAGTAAGGCGATGATCAGGCTAATACTTCTGCGCGAACGCCCATATCCTTCAACAATGTTATCAGGGACTGCGGCTCCACAGGATCCGACAGCGCCTCCACACGCAGGATGTGGTCGCAATCTTCCAGGTCGAAATTCACCTTGTAACCGGCAAAGTAATCTTCGAGCATATCCACCACCTGTCGCGCCTGCAGATTGCTTGTAACATTGGTTTTGAATACTTCCACCATGAGGTCAAAAACTTAAATCGTTAATGTCTTTTACCAATACCGGCAGCCCGCAAGGGAACTCATGGTCATCACCGGTCAGTTTACGCACAACCGACCCGTTCAGTTTCTTCGCATAGGCTTCGGCATGCGAAAACGGAACCCACCGGTCATTACGGCTGTGATAAATGAATACTTTATCAATGTCGGGCAGCTTCGAAACGAAGTCGGACCCGTACATAAATTCATCCACCGCCCACCCTCTTGTACCCCAATACGGCACCCCGACCAGGAACAGACCTGCTACCGGCAGCTGGCACAATCCTTCCGAGAGATACTTCACGATCACCGATCCCCCGAGCGAGTGGCCGATGATCGCCACTTTGTTCCCTCCTACCGGTAACGTTGCCTGCAGCATCATCTTCCATTCGATGTATCGCGGGTTCTCAGGGTCGGGCATCGATGGATGGTGCAACACGTAGTTGCTACCGAGTGATCCCTTTAAATACTTGACCAACCCGGTGCTGCCAGCTTGCTCGCTTTGTGGTCCTGCGCTATGGATGAAAAATATCTCCTTCTTCATAATGTTCAGGGTACAGGGTACAGGGTACAGAGTACAGGGTGTTCTTCGTAGGAGAGGTTCGCAGGGGCTTTATTCCCAGTACCCTGTACCCTGTACTCTGTACTCTGTACTCTGTACTTTTTTACCCCTCCACAAATGTAGTTTCCAGCTTCCCGCGCCACGGGGTGCGAATCCGCCATTATGCGGGGTTGATTACGACATAGGTCTTATTTAGATTTGAAACCATGAAGACTATCAGCATTCTCGTTCCAAGGGGCGCTATCCTTGGTAGCATAGAGGGGCCGCGCCAGTTGTTCACGCAGGTGAATCAGTTCTTTAAAAGCAAAGGGGCTCCGCCGCCATTCAACGTGCAGCTGATCGGTCTTGCGAAAGAGACGTTGATCAGCGGTGGTCTCTACACCATACACAGCGACCTGCTCTTGAAAGAAGTGGATAGAACCGACCTGGTGATCATACCTGCGATCGACGGCGATATGGCGAGTGCGTTAGAGGTCAACAAAGATTTCATACCATTCATCGAAATGCAGTACAAGGCCGGCGCTGAAGTGGCCAGCTTGTGTATGGGCGCGTTCCTCCTCGCATCGACAGGTTTGCTGAACGGGAAGAAGTGCGCGACGCATTGGCTTGCCGAGAATGATTTCAGAAGAATGTTCCCGGAAGTTTTATTGAGTGCAGAGCGTGTGATCACCGACGAGCGCGGGATCTATTCAAGCGGTGGAGCATATTCGTACCTCAACCTTGTTCTTTACCTTATTGAAAAATATGTGGGGCGTGAGATGTCGATACTCTGCGCGAAAGTATTCGCTATCGAGATCGACCGCGAGACACAGTCGCCTTTCATGATCTTCTCCGGGCAGAAGGATCACGAAGACGAGCCGATCCGCAAGGCGCAGGAATACATCGAGACCAATTTCAAGGATAAGATCACCGTCGATCAGCTGGCGTCGATGTTTGCGTTGGGCAGGAGGAATCTCGAACGCCGTTTCAAAAAAGCTACGTCGAACACACTCGTTGAATACATCCAGCGTGTAAAGATCGAAGCGGCGAAGATGAGTCTGGAAACATCGCGTGAGAATGTGAACGAGGTGATGTACAAGGTCGGGTATACTGATACGAAGGCATTTCGCACTACGTTCAGGAAGATCACCGGGCTGTCGCCGATCGAATACAAGAACAAGTATAATAGACTCGTCGAAGCCTGAGGGAGATTTACGATTTGCGATGTACGATTTTTTTGTACGGACAACGGAATCCATTCGGAGCCAAATCGTACTTCGTAAATTGTACATCGTACATTAAACCTAGCAGTTGTTCTTGTACGCAATTTTCATATACGTCTTCACTTCTTTATTGATATCCGACGGTGTCATCATCCTGAAATGATGGTTATACTGATTGGTGCCGGGTACCTGGGCGATCTTTGTAAAGCAAAGGTTGTCGTTGTATGGCTGGTCGAACATGAATGTTACGTCCATAAAATTTTTCCCCAACCGTGTGATGTAGGCCATGCGCGTCTTTGCGGCAATGGCGATCATTGATTTCGTCGCGTGGACCGTCACCTTACCGAGTTGCTGGTATGATTCGATGAAATGCCAGAAGAGCCCAAGCGTGTGCTCGCTTTTGCCCGCGAGATAATCAGATAGTTCTTTATCTCTGCACGAATGCGTTTGGCCATTGCATACGAATTTCTGATCGCAGATCGGACAGCTCCACATAATGCAATTTAAAAAGTAATTTTGAGGGTTAAAGTAATTGTGTCTTCCGCGAAAAAGTTAAAAACTAACTATTAACTCTCTTTGATCAATCCAAGGTCGTAAGCATGCGCTACAAGCTCTATTGGTGATTTGATCTTCAACTTCCGGATGATATTCTTCCGGTGTGTACTGATCGTATGTGGACTCAGGTTGAGCTCACCGGCAATGATCGAAGTTGAATAACCTTTGACGATCAGCCGGATGATATCGACTTCACGCGTTGTGAGCTTGGATGGCCATTGTTCCGGACGCGAGAGTCTTGCCTCCATCAAGATATCGAACACCTCGGTGCAAAAAAATCTTTCACCGCGAAGTAATGCCTCCATACAACGGATCAGCTCCTGCTCGTTACAATCTTTGAACAGGAAGCCATGAATACCGCTCTCGAGAAGATTCAGAATAATTTTCTTTTCGCGATTGGACGTGATCGCGATGATTGGAAGGGATTTGTATTGCTGTCGGATACCAATAAGCTCTTCGAATGAAAAATCTTTTATCGAATTGTAATCCACGATAAAAAGATCGGGAAGAGGATGCTTCAGCTTCAAACGAAGCTCACCGTAGTTCCTGGCCTCGGTGACGTCACAAGATCTTTTCGTAAGAACAAGAGCGATCCCGTTCAGGGTAAGGTCCTGTCCGTCGGCAACAATAACCCTTGGCCGGGATGATGCAGGGGCAGGCATTTGTTCGGGGTTAGTCAACCTTGAAATTCTTTATTGTGTCCACGAATGCGATCGCGTTCTCTACAGGCGTTTCAGGCAGTATTCCATGTCCCAGGTTTGCGATGTAACGCTGAGTTCCGAACCTGATGATCATTTTACGAGTCTGCTCCCGAACAACCTCTTCGTCTGAGAGCAATACCGATGGGTCGAGGTTTCCCTGTAGTGTAATCTTGTTTTGGGTCAATCCCCTTGCGGTTTCGGGGGAAGTATTCCAGTCGATGCCCATAGCTGCCGCTCCGCTGTCGGCGAGAACATCCAGCTCGTCGCCGCGTTCCCTGGCGAAGAGAATGACCGGCAGCTTGTCCTTCAGCTCTTTGATGATCTGTTTGTTGTACCGGTGAGAAAATTTCTGATAGTCGGCTGGGCTCAGCAATCCCGCCCAGCTGTCGAACAACTGGATGGCGTGCACACCTGCGCCGGCTTTTGCGTGAAGGTAGTCGATGGTGGCGCTGGTGATCTTCGAGAGCAGGGCGTGTGCGAGGTCCGGATGTTCTTCACAGAATGCAAGTGCGACGTCGAAAGACTTGCTGCTGCCGCCCTGGATCACATAACACAGAATGGTCCACGGTGCGCCGGCGAAACCGATAAGCGGCACGGTGTCGTGGAGCTCGTTCAACGTGAGCTTAATGGCTTTCGTCACGTAGTCGAGCCGGCCGGCAATATCGGTCGTGATCAGCGCGTCGATCTGCTCTTTGGTACGAATAGGCACGGGGACCACAGGGCCGCGACTCTCGATCATCTTTATATCGATGCCCATTGCCTGGGGAACAACGAGGATATCGGAAAAAAGAATGGCGGCATCCACGCCTACCTGGTGTACAGGCATCATAGTGATCTCGCAAGCCATCTCGGGATTGCGTACACGCTCGAAGAAATCGTACTGTGATTTCAGTTTCCGGAACGTGGGAAGGTAACGGCCAGCCTGCCGCATCATCCACACGGGAGGGCGTTCGACCTGTTGTCCTGCCAGGGCCTTCAGTAGGAGATCATTCTTCGGCATAAAATTGTTTCTCACGGAAAGCACGGAAGCTAACTAAAGCGGTCCTGCATATTTCCATGTTTTTCGTGGATTCCGCTCGCCCGACAGTCCCTTTAAAACCCTTTTCTATCAAAAAATTGCCGTTCTTATATCAGTCAATGTCAAAAAAGAGTCAGATTTGGTCGGAATACTGGACGATTCTTACCCCTCCAGCATTGATATTTGACAATTACCCTAAAACCTATGAAACGAGCGCTCTTTTACATCGTCATACTATTATTAATAGTGAACCTGTCCGGCTGTAAGCAAAAGCCGGCCGACGACAGCAACACGAAAGGCGCCGCCTTCAACGAGAACATCCGCCCTACCGAACCGCGCACACCCGAACAAGAGCTAAGCGGCTTCATCGTCCCCGACGGCTTCGAGATAACGCTCTTTGCCTCCGAACCGGATATCGATAAACCAATGAACCTCACCTTCGATGCGAAAGGCCGCATGTGGGTAACTCAATCTTTCGAATATCCATTCCCTACAGCGCCCGGACTCAAATCAACCGACAAGCTTACGATCGTAGAAGACACAGACAACGACGGCAAAGCCGACAAGTTCACCGTTGTCAGCGACACGATGAATATTCCCATCGGTATCCTTCCAACCGCCGATGGCGCGATCAGCTTCAGCGTTCCAAACCTTTACAAGCTGACGGACGCAGACCGCGATGATATTCCCGAAAGCAAACGTCGCATGTTCGGGCCGTTTGGTTATCAGGACACCCATGGCATGGTGAGTAACTTCATCCGGGGTTATGATGGATGGGTTCACGCATGCCATGGCTACACCAACCTTTCGGCTTTTGCCGGCGCCGATGGCGACACGATCAGACTCGTTTCTGGTAACACGTTCCGCTTTCGTATGGATGGAAGCCGCGTCGAACAGCTGACTTTCGGACAGGTAAATCCTTTCGGTCTCGTGTTCGACTTGTATGGTTATGTTTATTCTACCGACAGTCATAGCTCGCCGTTGTATCAGCTTATCCGCGGCGGCGACTATCCTCACTTCGGCAAGGTGCCGATCATGGGATTTGGGCCCGATATGAAATCGCTGGTGGATGAAGCAACGGCGTTAGCCGGCATCACACAATACGCCGACGTGCAGTTCCCCGAAGAATTCCGCGGCAACTTTTTCATCGGCGATGTGGTGAACTCCCGTGTCCACCGCTATTCGGCCACGTGGAAAGGGTCGTCACCGGTAGGTAAATCGGAAGTGGATTTTATCAAAAGCGAAGACCCGTGGTTCAGGCCGGTGAATATCAAGCTTGGTCCGGATGGCGCGTTGTATGTGGCCGATTTTTATAATGCTATCATCGGTCATTACGAAGTTCCTCTCAATCATCCGAAGCGCGACAAACATCGCGGGCGTATCTGGAGGATCACGTACAAAGGCAAGAAGAATGATAAAGTCGACTTGTCGAAGATGAGCGCCGAAGAGCTCATCAAGAAGCTCGATGCCGATAACCTTCCCGTACGTGTGGCGGCTACCGATCAGATTACGGACCGCGTCGGCTCGGCGGCCGTGGAGGTGTTGAAAAGTACTTTAGCCGATGCAAATACGACCGGCCGGCAGTACGTTCATTCCATGTGGGCTTTATTTCGTTTGAACGCACTCAGTGACGAAACACTGAGGGCATCCATTGGTCATAAGGACTCACTCATCAGGATCCATGCTCTACGCGTGCTTGTGGAGAAAGCTCCCGATCCGTCTTTCTATGATCTTATCTCTGCTTCGCTCACCGACAACAGTCCGCATGTACAGCGTGTTGCTACCGAGCTGTTGATGAAATATCCCAGCACCCGGTCGCTGGAAGCAGCTCTGGGTATTCTCCACAAAACGAAGGTCGAATCCGACAATCATTTGTTCTACACGGCACGGCTCGTGTTAAGGAATATCCTCCGCAATGACGCTGTGCTCCAGGAGGCTGTCGCAAAAACATGGGACGAAACCGATGCGGGTTACATCGCAGGCGTAATGGTGGATGTGCCTCTGCCCTCTGCGGCAACATTCCTTTCCGGCTACATGAGCCAGTACTCGCTGCCACCCGATAAAGTTCCGTCGGCCTACCGGCAGATCGCCCGCTTCACCCCTATCGCACAGCTCCAGTCGGTGGTCGATCGTGCGCTCGGTGCTGAACAGACAGACCTCAATCAACGGTCATTGATCTATAAAGGAATGCTCGAAGGCCTGGTACAGCGTGGTGGAAAGACCGACACAAAGCTGTTCGCCAAATGGGCTCCGGCGTTGGCGACCGAGCTCTTCAAAAAATATCCGGGCTCCGATCTTACGGATTCTGATGAAAAGTATACGCATCAAACCATCGCTATCGGCATAGCCGGCGATCATAAAGTGAAATCGCTCGAGCCCGACCTGAAGCTTTTCTTAGCACAAGGCCATAAGATCGGCTGGACGATCCGCGGTAGTGCGTTGAGATCTCTGATGAAGATCGATCTCGAAAATGCGCGCATCGGCGCCGATATTCTCGCGAACGACACCGTGATCGAATTCCAGCGCAGGATTGGCGCCGTGATGGGTGAGTTCCCGGGCAAGACGCTCAATAAAGTACTGGATGAAGTAACTTCCATACCCCCCGGTTTACAGGATGTGGTCGTTGTTGCCCTCGCCGGATCGCCGGAAGGCAAGGACATTATCATTAAGAAAGTACGGAGAGGCGAGATCCTTCCGCGCACCCTCGCACAACCGCGTACCGAAGAGCTGGTCATGATGAATGCTTCGAAACAACAACAGAGAGAATTCGAAGAGCTCACGGCCGACCTCGGTCCCATCAGGGAGGAGAAACAAGCAGTGATCGAAAAGCGGCTTGCTGCCTTCGAGTCACTCGACAGAAAGAAGATCAGCCTCGATTCGGGAGCGCTTGTCTTCGAACAGAACTGCGGGGTGTGTCATAAGCTCGGAGGGCAAATGGGTGTCGGTCCTCAGCTGGATGGTATCGGCAAGACCGGCGCGAGAGGACTTATCGAAAAGATACTCGACCCGAACCGGAACATCTCGGCTGCATTCAAGAGCTACACGATCAAGCTGAAAGACGGTACGGTGAAGAGCGGGTTGTTCCGCCGCGATGAAGGCGCATCGAAGGTGTTCGCGGACCTGACAGGAAAAGAGTTTACGGTGGCCAACAAAGATATCGAAGAGCAGAAGTTGTCGAAATACACGCTGATGCCGGATAGCTTCGAGAGCACGATCGATCAAAAAGATTTTAATTTACTGGTGAATTACTTATTGACCTTATGACTATTGACTTTATGACTTTATGAAAATACTACCAATAGTATTATTGATTGTCCCTGTTTCGCTTTTAGCGCAAACCCCGGGCAACGATGTCAAGTTCAAGAAGACCCATATCTGGGATGAATTCTATACTGAAGGATCCACCATCGCAGACGTCAACAAAGACGGCAAGGTGGATATCATTGCGGGAGCGCGGTGGTTTGAAGCTCCCGAATGGAAGGCCCACGATATCTGGAAACACAAGAAGTTCGACTACACGAAAGGCTATGCGGACTCGTTCGTAAACTTTGCTACCGATGTGAACGAAGACGGTTGGGTCGACATGATACTGTTCGATTTTCCCGGTGAGGAAGTGTACTGGCTTGAGAACCCCGCCGGTGCTGACGTACTCTGGAAGCGCAACCTGATCGACTCGATCGGATCGAACGAATCTCCCATGATGGCCGACATCGACAGCGATGGAAAGCAGGACCTCGTTTTCGGCAACGAAAAGACCGGTCAGATGAACTGGTGGAGTCATTCCGTGAAGTCGAAAAAAGTAACATGGAAACGCAACGCCATCAGCGAACCCGGGGCAAAGGGCGTCGGCATGTTCGCTCACGGTCTGGGTTGGGGCGATCTCAACAACGACGGACTAAAAGACGTAATGATCATCGGAGGCTGGTGGGAAGCTCCAAAAGACATGAAGGCTGCGACCTGGAAATTTCACGAAGCCAACCTCGGCTATCCATGCTCGCAAATGCTCACCTACGACTTCGATGGGGACGGTGATGCCGACGTGGTATCGGGATCGGCACATAACTTCGGGCTTTGGTGGCACGAACAGGTGAAGGAAAACAACAATGCTTCGTTCAAGAGACATGTGATCGATAGCACTTACTCCGAATTACACAGCGTTGTCCTCAAAGACGTGAACAACGACGGTCTCCCGGATCTCATTACCGGCAAGCGGTTCTTCTCACATCAGGGCCACGGACCCGGTGGAATGGGGCCGGCGGTGGTGTACTGGTACGAGCTATTGAAAGACGGCAAGGGCAAACCGGTGTGGGTCCGTCACCTGATCGACGACAACTCCGGTGTCGCTATCAACTTCGAGGCAGAGGATGTCAATAAAGACGGCTTGCTGGATTTTGTTATCGGCAACAAGAATGGTGTATTCTATTTTGAACAAATTCCAATTAAATGAGTAAGATCAATATTGCTATCGTGGGGTTGGGTTTCGGTGCAGAATTTATTCCTATCTATCAGAGACATCCCAATGCAAACATGTATGCGATCTGCCAGCGGACCCGATCGAAGCTGGACGAGATCGGCAACAGTTTCAAGATCGACCAACGGTACACCGACTTCAACGAGTTGTTGAAAGACCCGAAAGTCGACGCCGTTCACATCAACAGTCCCATACACATGCACGCGGCGCAATCTATCGCGGCGTTGCGGGCCGGTAAGCACGTAGCTTGCACAGTACCGATGGCCACTACGGTAGAGGAGTGCCGCGAGATCGTGAAGGCTGTCGAAGAATCCGGTAAGACTTATATGATGATGGAGACGGTGGTCTACAGCCGTGAGTTCCTGTTTGTAAAAGAGATGTACGAAAAGGGCGAGCTTGGTAAAATACAGTTCCTTCGCGCGTCGCATCAACAGGAAATGGAGAAATGGCCGGGCTACTGGGAAGGTCTTCCGCCGATGCACTACGCTACGCACTGCGTTGGACCGGTGCTTGCCTTGACCCGCGCCGAAGCGGAATATGTGAGCTGCATGGGCTCGGGCACGATCAGCGAACATCTCATACCGAAGTACAACTCGCCGTTTGCGATCGAGACCTGTCACATCAAATTCAGGAACTCCGACCTCGCTGCCGAGATAACCCGGTCGCTGTTCAACACTGCGCGTCAATACCGTGAGAGCTTCGACGTCTATGGTTCAAAAAAATCTTTCGAGTGGACGCAGGTGGAACATGAAGATCATATCGTTCACGTTGGTGAGGAGCCTTCGCGCGTAAAAGTTCCGGACTACGCACACCTCCTTCCGAAAGAGATCGCCCCGTTTACCACCGGCGGCGTCTACGATTCTGACAGCAATCAACACTTGTCTTTCTTACAGGGCGCGGGACATGGCGGGTCGCATCCGCATTTGGCGCACGAGTTTCTTTCGGCTCTTACCGATAAGCGGGCGCCGTATCCGAATGCGGTTCAGTCGGCGAATATTACCTGCGTTGGTATTCTGGCTCACAAATCGGCGATGAAGGGGGGAGAGATTATTAAGCTGCCGGAATTTACCTGGGGGTAATTTGTTCGAACAACCCCATGGATTATTTTACCCAAATCCTCCTCCATGAGGCATGTCGTCCACACATAACCCGCCAACCCTTGCCACGTTCCTGAGGTACAAAATTTGAGTCATTTAAGTCACTCTCCCGCTTATTGAACTCAAATAATATTAAGATGGACAAAACAAATCAACATTCTCGGCGCACAAACGGGAACCGCCGCTCACCACGTGATGACAACCGTCGCTACGCGGGAGATTATTATTACAACGAACAAGCATGGCCCGCAAGGGACGAAGAGTGGTATCGCCACACATACGGACTTCCCGCCACCGGCCGCAGGATGGGACAACGCCGTCATGATATCGCAGAATGGGGCAATCCAAGCTTTACACAGAATGCTTCCAACCGCGAGTATGACCGTCTCAATGAGAACTATAATCGTAACGAGCTCCGTCACCAGGATACGTCGACGGGCGATGACTACGAATACAACAGGTTTCATACAGGCGATCAGCGGGGAACATGGAATCAGCGTAATGACGAATCGTACAACTGGGGTGAGAACGGCAACCGCTACCAGCGACCGGGACTGCATCAGGGCAAAGGTCCGAAAGGTTTCATCCGCTCCGATGAACGTATTCGTGAAGACATCAATTCCCGTCTGACCGACGATGCTCATGTGGACGCTTCGGAGATCGACGTTTCGGTAGAAAGCGGTGAAGTAACATTGACCGGAACTGTGCCCGATCGTTTTGAGAAGCGTCGCGCCGAAGACATTGCAGACCTGGTATCGGGTGTGAAGAATGTCGAGAACAGGATCCGTGTAAAGAAAATGTCAGTTGGATAAATCAGGTGAACTTGAAGCTTAGTGACGTGGAGTGAGCAACTTTTCTGGCTGCTGATCCTCCCGCTACCGATCGCGTGCATCGCGTGGACAATTACTCACGAAGAGATTTTCCGCGAGGCGCATGAATATTGTGTGGCGAGGAGCGAACGGGCGTCCCGTGTGATGGTCCGGAAGTTTTTCTATGCTCTTTCCTGTGAGTACTGCTTCAGTCATTACGTCACCATTCTTTTTCTGATCCTGACCGATTACAAGCTGTTGATGACCAACTGGGTCGGTTATGTCATCGCCGGTTTTGCGGTGGTATGGATCGCCAACATTTACATGAGCCTCTACGGGTTTCTCCGGACCGATCTCAAGAAAGAAAAAATCCAGGCTAACATCGAAGAAAAGGAATTTGAAGAGATGAAGTGATTTTATACCTTCAAACCTCACTTATCTTATTTACATGAAATTCGCGCTCCTTTCCGTTACCTATTCCGGCTTGTTCTACGCCGGGAAGGCCATGACGATCGAACAGCAGATCCACAAGGCTAAGTCACTCGGCTTCGAGGCCCTGGCTATCGAAACAAAAAGGCCGATCGCCTCACCTGTCGACATCACAAAAAAGGAACGCGAACGGATAAAGTCGGTAGCCGCCGACGAAGGCATCGCGCTATGTGCGCTCGAAAGCATGAGTGGCTTCTGCGGACGCCACATGGAGGATCGCGAAAACAACCTGGCCATGATGAAGCTTACGCTGGAAATGGCCCGCGACCTGGGTATCGACAAAGTAAAAGTGTTTGCAGCGTGGCCCGGGATCATCAACGACGAGGAGGCGATCGCATCCTATGCTCCGTACGACCGTGGCAACTACTTCAAGCCGGTCAACGCCTCCGACCTCCGTGTATGGAACCGTGCTATCGAAGGTATTCGTGAAGTCGCCGATTGGGCAAGCGACATGGGCATTACGCTTCTGCTCCAAAATCATGCTCCCGTCCTGACTCCCGGCTACGAAGACACACTGTCGATGCTGGAAGAGCTGGACCGCAAGAACATCGAGCTCTGTCTCGACGTCCCTTTATTCTTCGATCGTCAGAAGAGCGAATACGTGAAGGAGGCTGTCGAAAAATGCCGCGAACATATTTCCTATACTCACTATGGCGCGTGGAACTTCAGGCAGAACGCCGACGGAGAGATCGAGCAGGAACCCGCTCCGACCCATGGCGGCAAGATCAACTACGAAACATTTATCGAAGGTCTGCAGGCTATCGGATATAAGGGCTATCTCGTTTCTGAATATTGCCTCCCGATGATAAGGAAGCATAAGATTGTGGGGGTTGAGGAAGTGGATAGGGCGACGAAGATGGCGATGGTGTATATGAAGGGGTTGGTTGCAAAGTATTCGAGGGTCGCGAAGTCCAAGGTACTCGCATAATTTTTTCGGTAGTCGTTATTCGTTACTCGTTATTCGTTAATCGCGGCTACGACGAATGAGACTCGGCTTTGCCGCGAATAACGAATAACGAGTAACGATTAACGACCCCGCGCAAAAACATGCAGTTCGCACGCCTTGTCCTCATGATGTTCCTCCAATTCTTCATATGGGGCTCCTGGTATGCCACCGGCGGGAACTACATGAAGAGTCACGGGATGTCGGACATTATTTACCTGGCGTACCTGGCCAGTCCGATCGGTTCTATTCTGTCTCCTTTCTTTCTGGGTATGGTTGCGGACCGGTTCTTCCCGGTTCAAAAGGTGATGGGGACGATGCACATCCTGAGCGGGATCTTCGTCTTCTGTGCACCGTTGTTCGGCGAAAGCTCCGGCCCGGTGTTTCTTGCGTTCCTGCTGTTCCACATGCTCTGTTATATGCCGACTGTGAGTCTTGCGTCGGCAACAGCGTTCCACCTGGTGAAAGACAAACAAAAAGACTTTCCCATCGTACGGTTGTTCGGCACCATCGGATGGATCGGTGCAGGAATACTCGTGAGCTATATGCTACAGGGCGACACGACTGCGTTACCGATGTATATTGCCGGGGCGGCAGGCGTATTGATGGGGTTGTACAGTTTTACATTACCTAACATTCCGCCCAGAGGTAAAGGGACGGCATTCTCCATTCGTGACGCATTGGGCATCGACGCGCTGAAACATCTTTATTCCACGTCTTTCCTGGTGTTTGTGATGGGGCTGCTGTTGATCAGTATACCGTTCGCTATCTACTTCCCGTACGTGCCCGTGTTTCTGAGGACGGCGGGCATCGAGAACCCGGCGTTCAAGATGACATTCGGACAGATGTCGGAAGTGATATTCCTCCTATGCATGCCGTGGTTCTTCCGAAAGCTGGGGATCAAGTGGGTGCTCATGATCGGACTGATGGCGTGGGCGGTACGGTATGGACTGTTTGCACTTAGCGCCCCGGATTCCGTTGCGTGGATGATGATCGTGGGCATATTGCTACACGGAGCATGTTATGATTTCGTTTACGTCGCGAGCCAGGTGTACATCGATTCGAAAGCAACGCCGGCGATACGCGCGCAGGGACAGGGTTTGTTCGTCATGATATCGTATGGTATCGGGCAGGGTCTTGGTACGATCGCCGGCGGAAAGATCTTCAATTTCATTATGGATGAAAATGACGCGCAGAACTTGCAGCAATGGCAGACTTTCTGGATCATCCCGCTGATTTTTGCATTGGTTGTGACTGTAACTTTTGCTTTCGGATTTAAAGAGAAGTCAACCGAAATCTCAACAACACATTAAGAGAAAAGACAAAATTAAGTTGAAAGTGAAAAGGTCTAAGCTGACAACACGATGATCTCCAACTTTTAACTATTAACTATTAACTTTTTGTTTAATGAGTCACACACATACTGCTATAAGGGCAACGTGGTTCAGTATAGTAGGTAATGTGTTGCTGGCTATGCTCAAAGCCGTCGTCGGTTTTTTCGGTAACTCGTTTGCTCTTATTGCCGATGCGATCGAATCCACGACCGACATATTTTCTTCGATCGTGGTGTTGTTGGGCATCCGTTACGCCAGCAAACCGCCCGACAAGCTTCATCCATATGGCCATGGAAGGGCCGAGTCGCTCGTCACTTTTATCGTGGTCGGCATCCTGATCTTTTCGGCTTCCCTGATCGCGTACGAGAGCGTCAGGAACATTCTGACGCCGCACGCCCTTCCGCAGTCGTATACCCTGTGGTTCCTGGCTGTTGTTATCGTATGGAAGGAGATCTCCTACCGCTTCGTGATGCGGAAAAGTAAAGAGACTCACAGCTCGGCGCTAAAGGCCGACGCCTGGCATCATCGCAGCGATGCGCTTACGTCTGTCGCGGCATTCATCGGCATCTCCATCGCGCTGATATTGGGTGAAGGATACGAATCGGCAGACGATTGGGCGGCCCTGTTCTCATCGGCGTTCATTCTCTACAATTGTTATCACATCTTTCGCCCGGCGCTGGGCGAGATCATGGACGAGAACGCCTATCCCGAGCTGGAAGAACAGATACGAAAGGTCGCGACTACCATTGAAGGTGTAACGGCCACCGAAAAATTATTGATCCGAAAGACGGGCATGACCTATCAAATCGAATTACACGCTAATGTCGACGGTAACATTACAGTAAAGGCGGGTCATGAAATTTCACACAATCTTAAAGACAAACTGAAGGAAGAGATACCGCAGCTTGGGAATGTGACGATACACATAGAACCGAGCTAGGTTTTTAAAGAGCATGACGGCAAAATAAAGTAAATTTATGGCGCTATGAAGATCGTTCGACTTGTCATCCTGTTTGGGTTGCTGCCTTTTTCCCTCGCTGCTCAATCGGGGAAAACACCCAAAGCCCTTTTCATTATCGTCGACGGCATCCCGGCCGACGTGATCGAAAAATTACAGCCTCCGTGCCTGATGGAGATCGCCAAAACCGGCGGTTACACCAGGTCGTACACCGGTGGACAAAAGGGAAACTACAATCAAACGCCCACCATTTCAGCGCCCGGATACATCAATCTCATTACCGGGGTTTGGGGAAACAAACACAACGTGTGGGACAATGATATCGCCGAACCTAATTATAACTATTGGAACATCTTTCGCATTGCCGAAAAAACAAACCCTTCCCTGAAGACCGCCGTATTCTCGACATGGACCGACAACCGCACGAAGCTCGTCGGCGAAGGACTCACCGAGGCAGGATCGGTGAAGCTCGATTATTCATTCGACGGACTGGAGCTCGACACGGTCAATTATCCTCATGATAAATCCGCCGGTTACATTAAGAAGATCGATGACGCCGTAGTCTCCGAAGCCGCAAAGGTTGTTGCAGGGCAAGGCCCCGATCTTTCCTGGGTCTATCTGGAATACACCGACGACATGGGCCACACGTTCGGCGACAGCGAACAGTTTAACAACTCGATTATCGCAGCCGACAAAAACATCCGGAAAATCTGGGAGGCTATCAGACTTCGCGAGGAATCGTTCAATGAAGACTGGATGATCGTTGTTACCACCGACCATGGACGCAATGCAGAGACCGGCAAAGGTCACGGCGGCCAGTCGGACCGGGAAAGGCTGACCTGGATCGTGACCAATAGCAAAAATCTCAACGAACATTTCAAACAAACACCGGCTGTCGTCGATATCCTTCCGTCCGTTTGCAATCACCTGCGCATCAAGATCCCCGAAGAAGTCCGGAACGAGCTCGACGGAACACCTTTTACAGGGCTTTTGGAGTTTTCGGATCTCAAGGCCGTTAAGCAAGGAAATAAGATCAACGTCGAGTGGAAGAGTTATGTGAAAGATGATCGTAAGCTCGAGATCTATGTTGCCGTTACAAACCGTTTCCGGAAAGGCGACAAAGACGATTATATGAAGGTCGGTGAAGTCCCTGTGCGGCAGCAACGCTTTCCGGTTTCTTTTACCAGCGAGTCGGCTTTCTTCAAGGTAGTGATCAAAACTCCCAACCAGTCCGCGAATACGTGGATCGGCAAGTAATCACAAATTTTTACTCTCACAATTGCGTAACTATGGGCTCCGCATATTTGTGCGGATGAAAAAAGTAAAAAAATATTAATCACTAAATCAATAACTATGAGAAAAATAGTTCAATTCATGCACGTATCGCTCGATGGATTTGTAGCGGGACCAAACGGAGAAATGGACTGGATCATCATCAACGACGAAATGTTTGATTTCGTCGGCGATCGAACCAATCATTCGGACGCAGCCATGTATGGCCGCAAGACCTGGGAGATGATGGACGGATACTGGCCCACTGCAGTCGAAACCACGCCAAATCCGAGCCGTCATACGGTCGAACACAGTAAATGGTATAAGGAGGTGGAGAAAATCGTGCTCTCGAAGACGATGAGATCCGATCCCGCCAAAAAAGTCAGGGTGATCGGCAGCGATCTCAAACGGGAGGTCAGCGAGATCAAGAACGGCAAGGGAAAAGAAATACTGATCTTCGGAAGCCCTTCGGCCGGACATGTGCTGGCACAGTTAGGATTCGTTGACGAGTACTGGTTGTTTATCAACCCGATACTTTTGGGAAAGGGCATACCGATGTTCAAAGGGCTGACTGACATTACAAAGCTCAAACTGACTAAAACACACGCTTTCGACTCAGGAGTGGTCTGCGTGAGCCATCAGAAAATAAGTTGAAATTGATTTTATAAACTGTCCATGTTGATCGACCTCGTTTGTATGACCTGGCGAAGTCCGATGCCGACAAAACCGTGATAAATAAAAAAAATGCGCGCTGCACAACTACCTGAGCGTTCATAACCATTAAAACTTTATTATTTCTTATTAAAGACGATCGTTGAAATAACGACCAGGTTCTCGATCTGTGACTGGTGAAGAATGCCGGCAGCTGCTACCAGGTCGATCCACTTCCATTTGTCGATCTCCGGGAAGTCCTTGCCTTCCACCAGGTTGCTGGTGAATTTGTGCGAGGTTAACTCCGTGTCGGTCACCAGCAGGATTGATTCGAGGCTCTTGTTCTGCTTCTGGTATTTTCGTGAGGGCAGTTGATGCCTGGAAATTACATGGATGTTGTTTACATCGATGCCGGTCTCTTCTTTCAGCTCACGAAGGCAAACAGAGAGGATGTCCTCCCCTGGTTCCATCAACCCTTTCGGTATCGACCAGGTGTTCCACCGGGAATGCGTGGGGTGACAAACGAGGAGTTTTTCCGTTTGGGTCGAAAACAGGTAGGCGCCACAAGTGATGACCATAAATGGCAACTTCCGAAAAAAATCACTTATTGGATCGTATTTTTTCAAAATATTACCTTAGCCAAATGATCCGGCTCGCATCCATATTCATCTTGACGCTACCGGCCTTTTGTGGCCTGTCGCAATCTATTTTCGCTCATAACGATTACATAAAGGCAGAGCCATTCTATAAGGCATTCGACCTGAAGGCAGCCTACATCGAAGCCGACATCTTCCTTCGGGACGAAAAGCTTCTCGTTGCACACACCCGGCTGGAGATCGACCCTTCTAAGACTATACAAACAATGTATCTCGATCCGATATCGGAAAAGGTCAAGGCAGGCAATGATTCGTTGTACGGCTTGACTCTGATGATCGATCTGAAAACAGAAGGCGCACCGACACTGGCTGCGCTCGTTAACGTACTTGAACAATATCCGATGCTAACCTCATGTCCCGGGCTGTCGATCACCGTTAGCGGCAGTTATCCTCCACCTGGCGAATGGAAGAACTATCCGGACTATATCCGCTTCGACGGCAGGCCGCGAATGGAATACACCCGGGAACAGCTTGACAGGATCACGTTGATCAGCACCAGCTTCAACAGTGTTTCATCGTGGAACGGGAAGGGCGAGATACCGGCTCGCGATCTGCAAAAAATAAAGACAGTTATCGACGAAGCTCATAAGCTTGGTAAACCCGTGCGGTTCTGGGCATCGCCGGATGCTCCGAATGCGTGGACGAAGTTTATCGGCATCGGTGTGGACGTTCTGAACTCGGATGATGTCCAGGCGTTGGCGATATTCCTCAAAGAGCGACATTAATGGGCCGTTGAAATAATCAACCAACCGGTCATACCACATACGCACCCCGTTTCCATCGTCACAGTCCCATCTTGGACCACTTATTGCACGCCAAAAAGCTGATGGATAACGAAAAAAAGTCGCGTCTGATCTTAGTCTCAAACCGTCTCCCGCTCAAAGCCACTAAACAGGATGGGAAAACGGTCTTCACCGAAAGCGACGGCGGGTTAGTTAGCGCGCTGAAGAGCTATTTTGAAAAAAAACCGGACCTCGAGTTCGGTGAAAAATACTGGGTGGGTGCGGCTGATTTCACGGAAATCAAGTGGAAGAAAGCCTCCTCGGGGGGAAAGCTGTCTTCATCTTATATCATCGAGCCGCTTTTCATAGAGCCTAAGGTTTTCGATAAATACTATAATGGTTTTTGCAACGCAACCATCTGGCCGTTGTTTCATTACTTTCCCAGCATCGTAGATTTTGAAGAGGGCACGTTCGCGTGTTACGAGGAAGTAAACAGGATCTTCCGCGACAAGCTTCTTTCCATCGTAAGGCCTGGCGATACTGTCTGGATACACGACTATCAGCTGATGCTGCTTCCTGGCATGCTTCGCGATGCGCTTCCAGATGTCACGATAGGATTCTTCCTTCACATACCATTTCCGTCATACGAGATCTTCCGGCTCCTGCATCGCGACTGGAAGAAAAAGATCATAACGGGATTACTGGGAGCAGACCTGATCGGCTTTCACACCAGCGAATATTTACAACATTTCCTCAAAACCATGACCATGGTGTCGGGATTGGATCACCGGTATCGTGAGGTGTTCAAAAAGAAGGGTGTTGTAAAAGCCGACGTCTTCCCTATCGGCATCGACTTCGACAAGTTTCACGACACACGCGACAATGCGGGTGTGATTACTCACAGGAACTCCATCCGTGAAAAGTTCGGCGAGGTGAAGATCATCTTCTCCGTCGACCGGCTCGACTACACGAAAGGTGTGTCGCAACGTCTTTCAGGCTTCACGAAGCTGCTGGAGATGTTCCCCGAGTGGAAAGGAAAGGTAGTTTTCATTATGGTAGTCGTTCCTTCACGGCAGATCGTTTCGAAGTACAACGAAAGAAAGAAGCTCATCGAGGAACAGGTCGGACAGATCAACGGGAAGTATTCGACACTCGAATGGCAGCCGATCATTTACCGGTACAGCCAGGTCGGGTTTGAAGAACTGTGCGCATTGTACCAGTCGGCTGATGTAGCGCTCATCACGCCTCTTCGCGACGGGATGAACCTCGTTGCGAAGGAATACGTCGCCAGCAGGATCGATCAGGATGGTACGCTGATACTGAGTGAGCTCGCCGGCGCGGCGAACGAGCTGGGTGAAGCGATGCTGGTGAACCCGACGGACAAGATCGAGGTCGCGAAGAAGATCAACACAGCGTTGCTGACCTCACCGGAAGAGCAAAAGAGCGCCATGGCGATCATGCAACACCGCTTGAAAGAAAACGACGTAGTAAGGTGGGTGGCCCGTTATTTCGAAGAGCTGAAGGATATCAAGATCCGGCAAAAGCAGCTGGACATCAAGCCGATCGACGATAAAATAACAGCGACCATCAAGAGTTCGTTTGCTCACGCGACAAAGCGATTGTTGTTCCTGGATTACGATGGCACACTGGTACCGATCGAATCGATGCCTCTTCATGCGCACCCGAGTCATGAGCTGCTGGGTCTGCTGAAGATACTTTCCGGTAACCCTTCTACCGAAGTGGTCATCATCAGTGGCCGAAATTTCCAGATACTGGAGAAATGGCTTGGTCAGTTGCCGATACATCTCGTGGCCGAACACGGCGCTTCGCTCCGGTTGAAGGGCGAGAACTGGCAGCATTACACCGACATCGATTCCTCGTGGAAGACGCTGGTCAAAAATACATTCGAGCTCTACGCCCAACGGGCACCCGGAGCTTTCATTGAGGAAAAAGACCATACGATCGCCTGGCATTACCGCGGCGTTGACGACGACCTGGGATTCATCCGCTCGCGCGAGCTGCTCGACAATCTCTATCATCTCGTACGCAACACACACCTCAACGTGCTCGAAGGACACAAGGTGATCGAGGTACGGGCGGCCGGCATCGATAAAGGGATCGCGACCGGCAAGCTGATGGAGCTGTTCCCCTCGGATTTCATACTCGCCATCGGCGACGATAAAACTGACGAAGACATCTTTAATGTTCTCAAAGGAAAAGGCGTAACAATAAAAGTGGGCAATGACCTTTCAGCCGCTGAGTTCAACGTGCAGAACCAGCGTGAAGCGTTCCGGTTGCTCGACAAACTCTCAGTAAATTAAAAAAACCAAGGCCGATGAAGCATCATCAGTACCGGATGGGGTTGGTGGGCAATTGTTCATACCTCGCATATATCGACGAAGCCGCTGCGGTGAAATGGCTTTGCTGGCCGAAGTTCGATTCATCATTCGTCTTCGGGTCGCTGCTCGACACCAAGGTGGGCGGCGAATTCTCCATTACTCCTGTGGGAGAATTCAAGAGCAAACAGAGTTACATCGCAAATACGAATGTCCTCTGTACAGAATTCGAAACGAGCACGGGAAAATTCCGGGTGATCGACTGCGCGCCCCGGTTTTTCCAGTACGAGCGTATCTTTCGCCCGCTGATGTTCGTGAGAAAGATCGAGCTCCTCAGCGGCAGTCCTGTTATCAAAGTCATCTGCGACCCGTCGGCCGATTACGGCAAACGCAAACCTGAAAAGGTTCCCGCCAGCAATCACATACGCTTCCTGGACTACAGCATGCAGATGCGTCTCACGACCGATATCTCCCTGTCGCACATCATGGATGCGCAGCCGTTTGTCCTGATCCAGAATCAATACCTCGTTCTCACCTATGGTGAAGCCCTCGAAGCGCCTCTGAAGGCTACCGCCGAGGATTTCATTAATAAGACAGTACGGCACTGGCAGACCTGGATCAAGAGCACCTACGTGCCCGATATCTACCAGGATCTCGTCATCCGTTCGGCGCTCGTGTTGAAACTTCATCAATACGAAGACACCGGCGGTATCATTGCCTCGGGCACGACGAGCTTGCCCGAACATCACATGAGCTCCCGTACATGGGACTACCGTTATTGCTGGTTCCGTGATTCCTACTACACGCTGAAGGCATTCAACGAGCTCGGTCACTTCGACGAGCTCGAAAAATATTTCGAGTACATCCAGAATGTGCTCATGCGGGACACGGGCCGGATGCAGCCACTGTACACGATCACCGGACAAAAGGACATTGAAGAGATCCACCTCGACCTCGAGGGATATCTTGGCAATCAACCGGTACGCGTGGGCAACAAGGCCTACTTACAAATTCAGAATGACGTCTACGGGCAAGTTCTCGTAGGGCTCCTGCCGTTGTTCATCGACAGGCGGTTGTCGTTCCCCGGAAGGAGCTCCTACAAGCTGCTGGCCGACCGGCTTCTGTTCTGGATCGACAAGACCATGGACGAACCCGATGCGGGACTCTGGGAATTCCGAAATGTGAAACAGGTACACACCTACACGCTCTTGTTCCATTGGGCGGGCGCAAAAGCGGTGGCGAAGCTGGGACGTAATATGGGCGACTCGGATATTGTTGCGCGGGCGGAAGCGATTGCACAGACGGCTTCCGAGAAGATCGAGCGTTGTTACGATCCCGTGCGGAAAGTCTACACCCAGGCCTATGGCGCCGAGTACCTCGATGCCAGCACGTTGAAACTTATAACCATGGGTTATCTCGACCCGAATTCCGAGAAGGCGCGGCTTCACCTGAAGGCCCTGGAAGAGCTGTTGAAGACCGATCAGGGGCTGTTCTACCGCTACGTTCACCAGGATGATTTCGGAAAACCGGAAGCGACGTTCCTGGTGTGCGCCTTCTGGTATGTGGATGCACTGGCATGCGTAGGGAGGATCGACGACGCGACGAAGACCCTCGACGGCATCCTCTCATTTGCCAACCACCTCAACATCTTCAGTGAAGACGTCGGACTGGACGGATCGCAGTGGGGAAATTATCCGCAGACGTATAGTCACGTGGGGCTGATCAATGCGGTATTCCGGATTTCGAAAAAATTGGATGCGCCCGGGTTCAAATAACGGGTGGCAGGATTCTTCCGCAACGTGTTTATCTCTTTGGGAATTTTTTTACCCAGCGTTAAATTTTCGCTTTGATTGGCTGATTGTAAACCCCGAATAACATTTTGGCACGGGATTGCTTAAGGCATCACCCAACGACCTTCTCCGGGTCTATTTCTTGGGTATGAATTACGAGGGGGACAAAAACACAATCACTTTATGAAAACCAGAGCTTTATGGAGTTTATTCTTCATTCTTTCTATTGTAGCATGTAAACAAGACGAACCTGAAAGCCAGGTTCCGGAAAATATTATCGACACCGAACCATGTCCGACGCTGTACGCGCGGATCCTTGAACTTTTCCCCGAAAACATCCTGATCTCCCAGAATGCCCTTTTCAGCGACACCGTCCAGAAGAGAGTGGAGCTCACTAAGTCGTCGGAGGTATTTGTGACCTACCTGGCCGAGGGCGCGGGTTTCCGCAACTCGGTGGCCTGGTATAGCTACAGCATCTACTCGCCTCCCACCGCAGGTAGTCAGCTAGACCTGCATATCCTCTTTCCCGATGTGTCCTCGGACATCCTGACTCCCGGCAACCGCCTGAAGCTGCAGAACGAGCCGTTTGCGGAAGGAACAGTGATCGGCTTTGTACTGATCATCAATGGCTGGCAAGGCAAGGTAGACTACGACAAAATGAAGCTCTACACCGACTACGCGTTCAACCCGAACAAGCGTCAGCAGCACATCCTGTTTGAAGAAAAGACGTGCGGCGAGCTGGTGCTGGCTTTCGAAGACAACATTTCACAGAACGATACGGCAGACGCTGACTTTAACGACATCATCTTCACCGTTTCGGACAACAATACACATAAGGAAAACACGGCGTTCAAGGCTGACAATATTGTGAGCTGGTAATGGCGGGCTGGTAAGAATGATTTTGATTTGTCTATGACTTGGCGTGTTGACTATAGTATCTCATTAATCGAACTGCGGCAGTGGTGATCTGAAAACTTGAAGGTTATTTGGAGCCTGACTGTTGCGTGGTATGCCATCCTTAGGGTGGCATATTTTTTTTATACGTGGACATCTTCCCGCGCGCGCACGTGGTTGGATGTCGGGTAAATTATTACTTTTACGATCCCTGTAAGGGGATTTTCGGGGTGTAGCACAGCCCGGTAGTGCGCTACGTTCGGGACGTAGAGGTCGGAGGTTCGAATCCTCTCACCCCGACTTCGTCCGCCATAGCTCGCCGTTTAGGCGAGCGACGGCGGACTTCGGCTCGCAAAACAAAGATCGATTAAATTCTGTGAAGCGGACTTCGTCGGGGCAAGCCCGACTTTCAAACTTCGAAGTCTCCGCGGGTCCCGAGATTGCATGCCGAAAGCAATCTACCGATCATAAACAAAATCATCAGGTTTTCCGGGGACCACTTTAAATATCCACATTTAAATTTGGGCTATGCGGTTCGTTTATCTCCTTCGGTGTTCGGACGGTACAATCTATGTTGGATGCACTTCAAATTTGGATGAGAGGCTCAAACGCCACAATGGTAAAGAAGTGCACTACACTAAATCACGTTTGCCTGTGGCTATTATTACATATTGCGCCTTTAGCGACAAGTACAAAGCATTTGAATTTGAGAAGTATCTGAAGACTGGATCTGGACGCGCGTTTTTAAATAAACGGTTAGTTTGATAATAATTCAACCACGGCTGAAAGGACGACCCCGACCAACTTGCACTAAACACGACCAAAAACCTTCAATAGAAATGTTGAAGGTTTTTTTTGTGCTCAAATGGTTGCATTTGCCTCCGAATATTATGAATGCTGGTGACCTATTCGGTGACCTCGAGACTCGCAATTCCCAAGTGTTGTCGAAGGTGCAGGTGACGACGCAGAATGGACAAAAATGGTTTGATTCGATGACGGTACCTGCGCAGCTTAATTCTTGTCAGATATTTGGCGGTAAAAATCCTTGGTCAAATGCTTGTCGTTAACCTGTGAATACAAAAAATTCAGATCCCTACTCGTCAATTCGTCGTGAGACCTTCGACCATTTTTGTGAATCCCGAGCCCGCGTATGGCTTGTGTTTCTTCGAGTTTTTTCAACTCCAGTCTCACAGACTCCGAGATGGTTTCGTACTCCTTTACAATATTGAGCATATCGCTAGTTCGTAAATCTGAAATGATATATCGATGAACGACTTTATTTCTTTCACTGTATAGATTTTCCAATCGGTCGAACGTAGTTCCATTTATGATGCCCAGCTCATTCGCTTGTTTGTAAATGGTTCTTTCCATAATCGGCTTATCGGCCTTCGCTTGGAACAATAACGAAATATCTATAGCATCAGAAATTTCTCGTAATTGCTTGTACAACACAATTGACATTCGAAGGTAAGCATCGATTTGGTTCGCAATAATGATTGTTAATTCAATTAACGACATACTTTCCATGGCTTTGTTCCTAAGATCGAATGAAGCTGCCAGGGATGCCATGAACTTCTCATATTTATCAATATCTAATGCCAAAGCTCTTTTTTCTGGGCTGAGTAGTTCAAGTGAAGCAAGTGCTACCTCAGCCTTTTGAAGTTCAGCTTTTATCTCGTCCGCTCTTGTAGTTTCATAGATATACTTAGCCATTATCATGTGGTCCTCAATCGTTGCATACCACAAATGCATATTGAATCCACCGCCATCCATCCGTTGCGTAAGAAACTCGAGATTCGCCTGATCAAACTTTTGAACCCGTATTCGTGTATTGATCGGTTTTTCTTCTTTTGAATAACAACTGATCTGAAAGCAGCCAACCGAATTTTCATATAGCTCAAAACTGAAGGGAGAAACTTCTCCAATCCCGGCGGCGACGTTTTTATACTGCCATTCCGTCGGAATTTGTATTACGAATCGACCAGACGGCTCAGTGAAGTGTTTCATTTTTTAGTTACCTGATAAATTGCCGCTGAAATTTTCCGTTGCATTCGGTTCTGTCGACGTTATCTCGAGATTGAGGTATCTCATTCGAGCGTTTTCTAACTTCGAGGCAATTCTATCACGCAGTTTTTTTGGCTTCAAAACCATAATTGAATCCCCAAAGCCTAAAATTTCCCTCTCCAACTCATAATTAAGAATAACTTCGATTGTGACCTCAATCCCATCCGGTGATTTAGTCACTAGTTTTTGGGTGTGATGCAAGGGCTTCGTAATCACATAAGGTGCATTGGCACGGTCGATAGCCAGGTGCACAAGTTGAGGCCGATTTCCTTCGTTGACGGTTACGCCTATGACATCTTTAAAGTACTCATCTGCATCAAAGTTCGGATTTTCGATGTAAGTCACTCCCTGAGCAACGCTGATGCCCTTAATCCTGTCAAGCGCAAGATTTACTAGAGGCTCTTTGCTACTTTTCCTTCCCAGGACAAACCATCTGTTTCTGTATTCTTTAAGAAGATAAGCGTGAAAGTTGAAAACATTCGGCGTTCTCGCCTTAAAAGATTGGTACGTCAATGAGAGGACCTCCAGGTTTTTAATTGATTGGTAAACCTGGTCGATGAATTCAATTCCGCGAAGGTTCTCATTTGTTTCAAGGTGCACGATTGATCTACCCTTTCCTTTTGCACTGCTCACCTTATCCTCGAGTCGGTGGATCATGCCCACCATTTCCTCGAAATGAGAAAATCTCTTGAAGTGCCTGAGTATGTCAATTACTTCTGTGAGCTTGTCAAGATCGCCTTTTGAAAGAGGATTATTGGTGATCGAAAAAGTCGGATCGCTATAGGAGTAGTACTTCTTATTTGAGACAATAATCGGAGCGTTGTATCCCAGTTTATCACTTCGCATCAGTTGAATATCCATCTGGATGGTTCTTATGCTGACCCCCTTGTCGATGCCTTCCAATTCATAAAGGGCCTCTGAGCAACATCGCACCAAATCCTCCAAAGTCCACTTTCTGCCACGATTTCGCAGACAATTGTCGATTGTGCGGAACCTAACAAGGGCATTTCTATTCGCTGGCATCTAAAAAAAGTTTCACAAAAATGAAAAATTTATTGAACTACGCAAAAAGACTGCGTAGTTACCCTTCATTTTTGACCTGTCAATTGGCAACGCGGTCAAAGCTGCCCCACCTCTTCCGGAAATGAAGGGGTGGTTTTGGAACCGAAAGTGAATATGGAATCGCAACAACTCACATTGAAAGAAAAGATCTTCATGACTATTGAAGAGCAAATTCCCCTCAAGGAATTTGAGCAATGGCTATATTCTCAGGCGGAACTTTTGGAGACTCTCAACGATGATTTGATCCTCGCCCTCTTTACCTTTAATTACACTCAAAAAGGTGCTCATTACGAATTCAAAAGCTGCTTCATAAAGTACTTTAATGAAGAGGAGTTCATGTTTTGGAAGATCAAGGCAAATCTCAGAGACCTGATTGCCGGAAGTGAGACCAGGGACAGGATACTTCGTGAATTTTATTACGACCTTGGTTATGGCGACTATCCCTTCTTGCACCGAATTGGATATTATATGTATGAGTTTGAGGATGCCGAGTATATGGGTCAGTCCCTTACCGACATACATACTAATTTGAAGTCTGACGCTCAGGAGCTTTTGGATGAAATTGAGCTTAAGGAAAAGACGACAACCGATTTCAAAATCAAGAATTTTGAAAGAATGGAGACACCACAACCACCAACTTCTATTGTAACGAAAAAGGTTTGGTGGAAATTCTGGCATAATTAAAGAGAGCTAATACAATGTTGCTTACTATTTCTACCACACGTCCTTCGGCCCGCGACCTCAGCTTTCTCCTTCACAAGCATCCTGACAAGTTGCAAAGTGTTGAATTATCTAACGGTCTCGCTCACATATTCTATCCCCACGCAACCGACGAGAAATGTACTGTCGCATTGCTGCTTGAGATTGACCCAATAGGCCTTGTCAGGAATTCAGGAAGGGAAGACTCATTTCTTCTGATGAACTATGTCAATGACCGCCCTTACGTGGCATCCTCTATAATGAGTGTTGCAATTGCTAAAGCCTTCTCGACGGCAATGAACGGCACTTGTAGTAAAAGACAGGACCTGGTGGGTCAGGTCATGCCATTTGAAATTAAGGTATCTGTCCTTCCTGCACCGAGAGGTGGAGAGGTATTGATCCGGAAATTGTTCGAGCCTCTTGGCTATAAGGTCGCGTTGGAGAGACATATCCTTGATGCAAAATTTCAGGATTGGGGAATGAGTAAATATTTCATCGTTACTCTGAATGCCGATTTAACACTTAAGGAAGTTCTTTCGCATCTGTATGTCCTGATTCCCGTGTTGGATACTGAGAAACATTATTGGGTCGGGCAGCATGAAGTAGAAAAGCTTCTGGAAAAAGGAAAGGGTTGGTTAAAAGATCATCCCGAAGTGGAGCAAATTACCAAACGGTACTTGAAGGGAATTGGTGGACTCGCCCGCAATGCCATGAACAGGCTTATGGAAGGTGATGAAGTATTACAAGCACTGGAAATTGGCGGTCAGGAAGAAGTTAGTCAGGCAAAGGAAACCCTGCATTATAAGCGTTTAAGATCTGTTGCCGAAGAACTTGTCGCAACTGGAGCAAATTCCGTGATAGACCTTGGATGCGGTGAAGGGAAATTGCTGAGAATGCTATTGGCTGAAAAACAGTTCACGAAAATACTTGGCGTGGATGTTTCCTTCCGCGAATTGGAGAAAGCAAGTCAGCGACTTCGTTTGCATGAAATGGCTCCGAAGCAAAAGGAACGAATCGAGCTCATCCAGGGCGCACTGACATACAGAGACAAAAGGTTTAATGGGTTCAATGCCGCTGCGATCGTAGAGGTAATAGAGCACCTTGACCCAAACAGATTAAAGGCGTTCGAACGGGTGGTCTTTGAATTCGCTCGTCCTGGTAGTATCGTTTTGACGACGCCGAATAAAGAATACAATGTGCTGTTCGAAACAATGGATGTTGATCAGATGCGCCATTCTGATCACAGGTTTGAATGGACGAGAATTGAATTTGAAAGTTGGGCCATCAATGTAGCTGGTCAATACAACTACAACGTTTCCTTTAAGGGAATTGGCGAAGAAAATGAAACAGTAGGTGCGCCATCACAAATGGCTATCTTCAAATTGATTGAGAATGAATAACGGAGAAATAAAAATACCCGAGCTATCACTCGTCGTCCTGGTTGGTATATCCGGTTCGGGCAAGTCGACCTTTGCCAGAAAGCATTTTAAAGAAACAGAGATCCTTTCTTCGGATCGTTGTCGTGCTATAGTCTCCGACGATGAAAATAACCAGGCCGCAACCGACGAGGCATTTGAGCTTCTTCATTTCATCGCGGCAAAGAGATTGAAAAATGGGTTACTCACAGTTGTCGACGCGACCAATGTACAGTCGGAAGCGCGCAAACCTTTAGTGCTACTTGCAAAGCAATATCATTGCCTGCCAGTTGCTATTGTATTGGATTTGCCTGAGCGCGTGTGCGAAGTTAGGAATGCAAACAGGCCGGACCGGGCCTTCGGCAAGCACGTTATTCGTCAGCAACGAATTCAATTACGACGTTCTATTAAGCATCTCAAAAGTGAAGGTTTTCGGCACGTCTTCGTATTTGAGTCAGCCGAAGAGATCGAAGCCATAATCAATATCAGGAGAGATAAGCTCTATAATGACAAAAGAGATGTCAAAGGACCATTTGATATCATCGGCGATGTTCATGGGTGTTTCACTGAACTAACTGCGCTATTGGAAAAACTTGGCTACACAATTACACCAGACCAAAGCGACAATCAGTCCTTCGGTTTCAATGTCATAGCACCTCCGGACAGAAAAGCCGTGTTCCTTGGCGACCTGGTAGACCGGGGACCGGATTCTCCCGCAGTTTTGAAGCTGGTAATGAGCATGGTCAAGGGAGGTACGGCGTACTGCGTGCCGGGAAACCACGACATGAAACTTCATAAATACCTGAACGGTAAAGACGTTCAATTGAAGCACGGACTTGCCCTTACAGTTGATCAATTAAAAGCAGAGTCTAAAATATTCATTGATGACGTGAAGGAATTTCTCTATGGGCTGGTCAGTCACTATGTATTCGATGGAGGGAGACTCGTTGTCGCGCACGCTGGATTACGAGAGGAAATGCAAGGTCGTGGAAGCGGGGCGGTAAGATCATTTTGCATGTATGGCGAGACCACAGGAGAAACCGATGAGTTTGGTTTGCCGGTGCGTTTCAATTGGGCTGCTGAATACAGAGGAAAGGCGATGGTTGTTTATGGTCATACACCTGTTCCTCAACCACAATGGCTCAATAAGACGATAGATATTGACACCGGATGTGTGTTTGGTGGCAAACTTACAGCCTTGAGATATCCCGAAGAGGAATTAGTGTCTGTAGATGCAAAGACGGTCTATTCAGAGCCGGTGAGGCCATTGAAGCTGGCGGACGACAACTTAAGTCAGCAACATGAGCATGATGATCTGCTCGATGTTGATGATGTGATTGGTAAGCACATTATCAGCACACGGTTGAGGAATAATATTACGGTAAGGGAAGAGAATTCTATCGCAGCGCTGGAAGTGATGAGCCGGTTTGCCATCAATCCAAAGTGGTTGATTTACCTACCGCCTACCATGTCTCCATCTGAAACAAGTGAGCTCGATGGATACCTCGAGCATCCAATAGAAGCGCTTCAGTACTTCCATAAACAAGGTATCGCGAGCGTTATCTGTGAGGAGAAGCATATGGGCTCCCGTGCGGTTGTAATTGTTTGCAAAAACGAGAGTGTCGTACGCGACAGATTTGGGATAGAAAATGAAGGCATCGGAGTTTGCTATACGCGAACCGGTCGCAACTTCTTCAATGATGTTGCATTGGAATCCGCATTTATTGGAAGACTTCAAATAGCGTTGACCAATTCAGGATTCTGGGAGAAGTTCAATACGGAATGGGTTTGTCTCGATGCGGAGTTAATGCCCTGGTCCGCGAAAGCGCAGGCCTTGCTAAAAGATCAGTATGCGGCTGTAGGAGCCTCGGCAACCGCTGCTATCGGAGATGTTGTATCGATACTTGAAGAAACAACTATCCGAAACATTGACGGTATCGACATACTGCTCAGCAAGTATTCAGACAAGCGAGAGATGGTGAGTGATTTTGTAAAAGCATACCAAGGGTACTGTTGGCCGGTTGATGGTTTGGCTGGATACAAGTTGGCCCCTTTTCACATCCTCGCTTCTGAAGGCGCGGTCCATGTTGATAAGGATCATGCGTGGCACATGAATGAGATCCAGGCCATTTGTAACGAAGACCAGGAATTACTGATGATGACACCGTACAAAATTGTAGATCCGAGCAATGAGGATGAATCGAACGCTGCTGTTGCCTGGTGGACTGATCTGACTGAAAAAGGTGGTGAAGGGATGGTCATTAAACCCCTAAACTTTATTGCTCGGGGAAAGAGGGACCTCGCACAACCAGCGATTAAATGTCGTGGAAGGGAATACCTGAGAATTATTTACGGCCCTGAGTACAATACAAACGAGAACCTCGACAGATTGAAGAGCAGGGGGCTTTCCGGAAAGAGATCACTTGCGTTACGGGAGTTTGCCTTGGGAGTTGAAGCGCTTGAGAGGTTTGTAAAGAAGGAGCCCCTGCGGAGAGTGCATGAATGTGTGTTTGGGGTGCTGGCGTTAGAGAGCGAAGAGATTGATCCGAGATTGTAACTATGAACGAAGATGGCAAATAGAGAAACACCAAGTCTATCCGAAGTTATCAACGAGTTAAAAACTCTCGAGAAAGAAATTCTCCGCGTTGGAAGGGAACAAATAGAAGCGCATAATGGCATTTATGCTTTTGATCTCTACTGTAGTGCAATTCTAAATAGGGCGATTAACATCCAGGCTGGTTATATCGTACTTATTGAGTCAAACAATTTTCTTTCCGCTGCGCCTCTGGTAAGAATTCACTTAGACACTTTGCTAAGGTTGTCTGCTCCTTTTTCTTGTGGCAAGAACGTGGACGAATTCGCCGGGAAAGTATTTGGTGGGAAACAAATTAATGAATTGAAAAACAGCAAAGGAGAAAAACTTCGTGACGGATTTTTAGCAAATGAGCTCAGTAAACGTAGGGACTTCAGTTGGGTTAAAGAACTCTATAAGACCGGAAGTTCTTTTATACACTTTTCCGATAAGCACATATTTACATCTGTTAAAATTGATAAAAGTAAGGATCGTACAATAAACACAGTAGTTGGTGTTCATGATGGATTTATTCCATTGGAGGAGAAAATTGGGGCAACTATTTATATGACCAAGATTACAAAGGGAATCCTTTTATTTATTGAAAGCTGGACTGACCGAAAAAAGACCTACCCAAAACAAACCAAAATCGCTTGACAATTCCAAAAAATAAAATGCAAAACATCTTTGAATGAAAAGTAAAGTAGATTCAAGGCGATAAATCTTAATCATGATGAGTCACGAGGAAGTAATCACGACAAAACTCCTATCCATACAACGCAGCTCAGTGGTAACGCTGCTATTCGCCGCCGAATCCGGTAGTCGCGCCTGGGGCTTTCCATCTCCAGACAGTGACTACGACGCTCGTTTTATTTATGTCCACCCACAGGAATACTATCTCAGCATTGATGATCAACGAGACGTAATAGAACTGCCGATCAATGATGTGTTAGACATCAATGGCTGGGACCTTCGAAAAACTTTACGGCTTTTTGCCAAATCAAATGCTCCCTTATTCGAATGGCTTCAGTCGCCCATTGTGTATAGCGCCAACGAATCATTCCACAAAGCGCTCGTCGAGTTAATGCCTGTCTATTTCAATCCTCGCGCAATGTTTCATCATTATTTCAGTATGGCAAAAACAGTAACTGAAGGAGGGGAATTTGTCGGAGATCAGATAAAACTTAAAAAGCATTTCTACGCATTAAGGACATTGTTGTCCTGCAAATGGATTCTCGAAAGAAATGAAATCCCACCAATGGAATTTGGCAAGTTGCGTGTGCTGCTGGATCGCGATTTGAATGCCATAGTCGATGATCTGCTTGAGTTGAAGGGCAAAACGGACGAAACATTCACTATTAAGTCGCCACCGCTAATCCAGTCATGGATTTTTAGCCGGTGCGGAGACTTCGAACGACACAGGCCAGGAGAAAGGCCCGTTACAACCGACCGTGAGCCATTAAATCATCTATTTCGCCAGTTTTTAAAATGAACCTCGATCAACTTCAAAGCAACGATTCACATCTTTTGCTAAAATGCATAAGCGGAAGCCACGCCTATGGTCTTTCTTTGCCGCAGTCTGACACAGACCTGAAAGGCGTTTTCATTCTGCCTAAGTCTGAATATTATGGGTTGACCTACACTGACCAGGTTAACAATTCCTCGAATGACGAGATGTACTACGAGTTGAAGAAATTCATCGACTTGCTAGTAAAGAACAATCCCAATATTCTTGAATTGCTCAACACACCTCAGGATTGTATCCTGCACCGACTTCCAGTTATGGACTTGGTCAGATCGGATGACTTTCTTTCAAGACTGTGTAACCAGACTTTTGGGCAGTATGCTTTCGCTCAAATCAAAAAGGCGAAAGGCCTCAATAAGAAGATTGTAAACCCGGTGAGTCAGGAACGCAAGACGGTTCTTGATTTCTGTTACGTAGTCCAGGGTCAGGGTTCTATTCCAGCTTCGCAATGGTTAGCAGAGAAGGGATTTGCACAGGAAGGATGCGGACTCGTACGGGTTGACCATATGCGTGACACTTATACGCTGTTTCATCTTTCGCAGGCGCCAAATGCTACATTCAATGGAATATTTACGGGTATCACTGCAAATGACGTGTCCCTGACTTCAATAGCCAAAGGACTATTGCCTTTAGCTATCATGAGTTTCAATAAAGATGGGTATTCGATCTATTGCAAGGATTATAAGGATTACTGGGATTGGGTCGAGTCAAGAAACAAGGAGCGATACGAGAATACTGTAAGTCACGGAAAAAATTATGATGCGAAGAACATGATGCATGTTTTCCGGTTACTTAACATGGCAGAGGAGATTGCAAAATTCAAGCAGGTGAATGTTAGACGTCCAGAGCGTGAGTATTTGTTGAAGATCAGAGCAGGTGAATTCCTCTATGAGGATCTGTTAAAACAAGCTGAAGACAAGATTTCAAAAATCACTGAGTTGTTCTCTGTCTCGGACCTTCCGGAAGCCCCCGAGATTTCAAAGGCAGAGAAGATTCTCGTTGAAATTAGAGAAACGTTATACTGAGATGGACGGATTTATACCTCAAGAAAGAGATCCGAAATGGTCAGCATTCAATGACCACTCGTGGGAGTCATTCCAAGAAACCTACCTACCCAATGTTGATCTGATTCCTACTGTTCATGAGGAGGTCAAGAAACAGTATCGTGCTATCCGGAAGCTAATAGCGTACAGCTACTTTGAATATGAATTCTTCGACATCGCAGCGTCGCAAATGGCCATGCTAATGGAGATGGCCATGGTTTGGAAGTATGAACAAGTGACAGGCGAGAAATGGAAGAAAAAGACTAAGAAAAAAGAACCGAAACGCGATCTAAAGAACTTGTTTAATTGGTTGATTGAGAATGGCTACCTCGATAAAATTGCTCCGATTGATACAGAGTTATTAAGGAACACCAGAAATTATTATGCACATCCCCAAAGGCACGGGTTCGCTGGTGGTTCTCACAAAATGCGAATTACCGAATTGATCTTTTTTATAAATGAACTCTACGACCTTAACGTGAAAACGAGTAACGTCCTTGGAGAAGATATTGTCAAGTGGCTCAATCGAAATAGACAATTGAGAAAAGTGTTGAGAATACCTGGACATATCTTTCCATTAGCAGAAATTGCTCTCGCAGGAATAGATTGTTCGACCCAGATTCCTAATTATTTCTTTGTCGGTTTCCCTTTATTCGACCTAAGTCAAATTGATGACCAGAGTCCATATGCACAGAAAACCATGATGGTTCATCAGATCGTTGATTTGGTAGTTTGCGATCAATACATGTCAGGCAAACATCTACCGTCAGAAAATGAAATCAGGATAGAAGTTGCAGACTCAGATGGCACCCTATTTATTGATCAGTGGCATCATGACCTGTCGAAGCGAAGTCACCTTGCAGCTCAATTGCCGATGTGGCGGATTGTGGAACTTCAAGATTTCTTCGTGCAGCGCAAGACGGAATACTACCGAGGTTTCAGTTGGAGATAATTAACAATTTTGACATGTCACACGCGGACTCAACCGGACAATGGTTTTTACCGGGCTCGACGGTTAAAATGCCTGGCGAACTTTTAGTTAACGAGGCAAAAGGTTCTATTATTCTTGTGTTGTATGGAAAGTCCTACATCGAGGGACTGGCCTTCAACCCGGAGATCATCAACGACGGATATCAGCATTTCCATGAGGTAATTCATGGGAAAACTGCGTTCTCCTGTATCACATTATTAAACTGCTCTTACCACGGAGTTCGACCTCTCGGCCTTGATTTATTTGAGATAAAGTACAGCGCTTCGATCGCGTTGCATGGTGGTCTCCTTTCATCCAAGTCACAATTGTTAATTAAGAATGCGTTACTCAAATTCCCATACCTCTCCGAATGGTACGATGGAACAAAAAGCCCATTTAAGATTGATGATTACACGAAGTCTAAATCCGTTACAAGCCAACAATTAAGTGTCACAGAGACATTGAAATTCATCTTCCACGATATTTACCAGAAGAGAGACACTCGTTTCGGTGTGTCCTACGAAGTTAATTTTGAAAAACTGCTCGAATTGGAATATGCAGAAGCGGTGTCATTAGATGAATTATTCTCCAATGTTCTTCAATTCTCGAAACTTCTTCAGTTCTCGATATGCAAAAGCATTGCGTACAATCTACACATTTACGATCAGTCGAGAGAATCTATCAGAAGTAGATCATTATGCTGGTGAACGGGCAGGGTTAGTTACTCTTCACGTTGAGTACTTTGGCTCCTATGCGAAAGCAGAAGACATCAACAAGTATGATCTTCATCAAAATTATATGCTGGTCAGTTCTTGGAAACTCGAAGTTGATCGTATTAATAGCGTTATTAAGAAGTGGTTCGCAAATAAGGGATACTTTCATATCTATGATTACTTTCTGGACTCAAACAATTGGCGAGAGGAAGGAAATCTGACCCATATTCTAGTTAATAATCGATTTCTAAACCTTATTCAAGGTTTAGAGTCATATCATAAGAAGAATGACTCTGTCTATATTAAAAACGTAGCCCTGCATGAGAAAATGAAGAGCGACGTCATGGCATTAGCGAGTGGATTCGAGGAACTAGCGCTTTGGCTTTCGAAAAATATCAGGCAACCGAGGGAAAATTATATCCTGCAAGAGCGAATTGCGGAACTGATTGATCAAGTTTCGCCTATCATAAGACGTCTATTTGGGCATACTCAATTATTTGATTCCTTTCCAGATGCAGCAACATCACAGAGACATAAACTTTCGCATGGCGATATCGAATCATCGAATCAAGGTCCTGCAATAGTGTTACTCTTTCACCAAGCACAATTCCTGTTGACCATTTTGATATTGAGATCCTTGGACTTTACTGACGAGGACATAGTTCGGTTAGTTGAACACAATCAAAATTGTCAGCAGCAGATGGTTGAAATCGCCGATCGGTTTAAAAAGAATTGACGTGTGGATGAAATTCAGTCACGCTGGGCTTTGAATTTGACTAACAATCTTAGGTCTTTCTTATATACGCCCCCAGAAACGGTAAAGCCGAGCTTTTCTAAAATGTGAATCATCGATTCATTTCTTGACGTTGCATATAGAGGTTCCTTACCTTTCTCTAGCAAGCTTTTGACAACTACCTGACAATATTTACGCCCAGTATGATTTGGATGGGTGACGATATACCCTAACTCTCTCATGTTATTTATTGGTTGTTTAAAGTTGGCTGCATTGAAGACCTTTGACCTGTAAGATCCAGCTGGGTTTTTTATTGTCGCAGTACTTACCACCTGTTCTTCAACGATTTTAAATGCGATCAAATAGGATTCAGTAATTTTCTTGATTAACCCTGTTTTTGGAACTTCACCACCCTTACCTACTAAATTCACGATTTGATCCAGGATCGATTGTTCAATCTCTTTAGGATGTTTTACAAAGATCGATGAGGACGGATCTGGGCTTTCGTTGGGTTCGATGTATTTGTTGAAGTACTGGATCCACTGTTCATAAATTTTGTCCTCAAGGGCATTGACTTGGCTGTTTAAGCTTGCAACAGTGTCAAAACCTCCTGATTCAAGATCGCTCAGTATAGTCTTAAGAAATGTCGTAGCCACACCTAGGCATGTAAATGCAGGAATGAGCCCGGCAAACTTCTTAGGATCTTCATCATAAAAATAGAGACCATTGTGCATTGGATTTTCGCTTCTCACCAGGTGATATTTTGCAATAATTCGCCAGTGTCCATGGGTAACTTCGGATGTCCGTTTGTATAGAAAATAATACTTGTTGTCTTTGCCCCATACTTCTTCTGCCATCTGATCAAGCCGGATGTCGAAAATGTCGCCACGCTCAGTGGCAACATCAATCTCTCTCAATCCCGAGTCCTTAATTGCATCGTCCACAATTTTTTGTGCGCCCTTTTTGAAGTCATCATCTGGAGCTTGATGCATCAGTTTCTCACCAAAAAATCTGTCTCTTCCCGTACTAAACTCCCTAAATCGGGAATGTAATTCAACGCTTCGCTTCTTGAGCAGCCAGCTTCCAACTATAAAATTCTCCAGAACGGTTCTAAAGACTAATTCAGCAACCTCACCTCGATGATCCTTAACAAATTGAACAGCGTCGAGAGCGAGGTCACTAATCCGGGCCGCTAATCCCATGTTTATTTCTGCTATAAAGGGTGGATACATTGCCCAAAGATTTAGTGATTTAAACCTTTTGTATAATCCGGTAAACTCTTTTGAAAGATTGTCCATCTTCACCTCTGAATATTGTTCTTCTTCTTTTCGACCATCCTGGGTTCTTATCATTTGCGGAAAATAGTAGTAGTTGTGCATCCAGACCTCGTTGCAGAATACTAAGTCCAGATTGTCAGAGGAGCCTACGGAAGGAGGGAATATCGACATTACCCGAGAAACGTTATCTAAAATTATTTCGGGCGTATTCATTGCAAACATATTGAATGGATCGGCCCGTCCAAAATGGTCGTACTGAACCATCATGTATTTGCAAAGAATTGATGTATCACCTCGACCATCCAGTATCTGCTTGTACCCCTTTAAAAGTCGTCTAATCTGTGGTTTAACTTTTTTGATATGTTTTGTTAAGTCAAATAGAGTTCCATATGCCATCAATAACTGCTCAAATGTCTCCCTAAAACAGGTTTCATTAATTGTTTCTAGAATTGATGGTTCAATACGAATCAATTTTACTGTGTGCGACAGATTAAAATGGAACGGTCTGTCGAGAGTGCATTTTTGATTGACAAAGTCCGCAATTATATAAAAATCTCGTTTTACTATTTGATAGTCATTGTCGGTGAGCGCCATTGAAATATGTAAAAGCTCTGGAAGACGATCAATCCACGAAAATGACTGGATAAGATTAGGATGGGGATCGAAAACTTTCTGCCATGCTGTTCTCGTTTGTCGGACACGTGCCATTGTATTCTTATTTATCGAGGCGTAACAACCGTAGCGTTTGTTAACCTGAGGTTAAAGTGTATGCTTGATGGCTCTGGTAAAGTTGCGCTGCTTCAGTTGTTTATAAACAAACCGCGTGACTTCAACAGTATAATTTACGGAATTACTCCATGCCCAGAAGTGTGGAGGACCGAAGTAAAGCTAAACCAGATGTTTTGAACTTATTCTTTGTGGCGAACTAGCAGGTTTTTAATAACGTTTTTACTTGAATTCATACATTTTTAGTGATAGCTAATTGCGATCAAAGTCAATCAATTCGTATCTTTACTTATGTTCTTTCACATCGAAAGTCTGCCAAAAGTCTGGTGACCTATTCGGTGACCTGCCAAAGATCGTTCTTATAAGTTATTGAAAAATAGGGGGTTGTGAGACAGGTTATCATCCTCTCACCCCGACTTATCAAAGTGAATCAAAAGCCATCAGATTTTATGATGGCTTTTTTATTGGCGAAAAGACCAAATGGCATTTAAAAACCGACTTCCTCGCGAATAAATTCATTTACCCCTTCCGGCCCTGACAAAGTCAACCACATGAATTCCGAATCAGACTCTACTTGAAGGCTGAACTCGAAGAAGTCACAACACAATCTTTCGGTCTTAATGAAACTAGATACCATGTCGATGTTTTCATCACTGGTTTCAAATTTGTAACGAACGGCATTTGCATCTTCCTTTCGCTCTTTTACTAAACTCTTCAGTTCAGCTATAACGGTTCGTTTCCTTTGTTGAAGCTCTGGAGTAGTGAGTTTACATGTGAGCTTTGCTCGTTCAGTTAGATCTTTCAAGGTAGTTTTATTTTGTTGAGCTTTTGTAATAGTGAAGGCGAGAAGGCCTACTATTAAAATGATGCAGTGCTTTGTCATGATTAGTCAATTTTACAGGTAGGAGATTTTATTTTTTTATAAAAATGCAATTGCGAAAGCTGCGATCGATGCAATCAATAACACCAACCCAATTTTTTCCACGTAGACCGCAAACCTCGAGATCGCTGGCAAGTTCCAATACACTTCGCATCATGACGAGGTTGTTCTCGCGATCTTCCGTGCGCTGGCTGCCCAGTTGACGAGCCCGCGGCAAGGTCCGCGTCATCGGAGCCCCCGTCATGGGGAAGGGATCGCAGGCTTGCAGATCGCGTTCGCGCCAACACGCGGCGAGACTCCGGAACT